>Ga0080064_1000011_pt1 | contig 762119 bp, 661 predicted proteins | sample Subgrocontami54m_FD_69260 | JGI IMG/M metagenome (GOLD analysis project Ga0080064, IMG submission 69260) | Subsurface groundwater microbial communities from S. Glens Falls, New York, USA - GMW46 contaminated, 5.4 m (SPADES assembly) (version 2) ... | reverse complement strand
ACTTCCGCACGACGGACGTGACGGGAGACGTGAAGCTGGCGGCAGGGGTGGAGATGGTCATGCCGGGAGACAACATCAGCGTGGAGATTGATTTGATTACGCCGGTGGCACTGGAGAAGGGGCTGCGCTTCGCCATCCGCGAAGGCGGCCACACCGTCGGCGCCGGCGCCTGCACGGAGATCATCGAGTAACCCTATGGCCTACGGAGAAAAAATTCGCATCCGCTTGAAAGCGTACGACCATCGCATTCTCGATCAGTCCACGCGGGAAATTGTGGACACCGCCAAGCGTACCGGCGCCACTGTCGCCGGACCGATTCCGCTGCCCACGGTCATCAACCGCTGGACGGTGCTGCGTTCGCCGCACGTGGACAAGAAGTCACGCGAGCAATTTGAAATGCGCACGCACAAGCGCCTGATTGACATTCTCGAGCCGACCCCGGACACCGTGGACGCGCTCATGAAGCTCGATCTACCGCCCGGCGTGGACGTGGAAATCAAGGCCTTCGGCCGCGAGCACGTCGCGAAGTGAAAATACGATTTGTGCATTTTCATCCTGAGTCCGCCGCAAGCGGACGAAGGATCTCGTGAAAGGTTGTAGGGGCGCTGCTTGCTGCGCCCCAAAGGGAAGAAGGACATGGCAGTCAACGGCATTCTCGGAATCAAACTCGGCATGACGCAGGTCTTCGCCGCCGACGGCACCGCTGTCCCCTGCACCGTGTTGCAGGCCGGCCCGTGCGTCGTCGTGGAAAAGCGCACCAAAACGCGCGACGGCTACGACGCCGTGCAGCTGGGCCTCGTCGAATTCATCAAGCCCCAGCGCGTCAACAAGCCTATGACCGGCCACTTCAAGAAGTCCGGCGCCGCGCCCATGCGTTTTCTCCGCGAAGTCCGCCTCGAAGCCGAAGGCGAAACGAGAATTGGCGACCGCGTACTGGTGGATGCCTTCGCCCCCGGTGAATTCGTGGACGTCTCCGGCGTCAGCAAGGGCAAAGGCTTTCAGGGCGGCGTCAAGCGCTGGCACTTCCAAGGTGGCGACGAGACCCACGGCTCGATGTTCCATCGCGCGCCCGGCTCCATCGGCGGCAGCTCGTTTCCGTCGCGCGTTTGGCCCGGCCAGCATGGCCCGGGGCACATGGGCCACTCGCGCGTCACCTCGAAGAATCTCCGTGTCGTGAAAGTGGACGCCGAAGAAAATCTTTTGCTGGTTCGCGGTGCGGTGCCCGGCCCCAACGGCTCCTACATCGTCATCAAGCGTTCGAAGAAGGCCCGCAAGGCCGGTTAACGGGAAGCGAGAAGACTATGGCGGTCGTGGACGTAAAAAATCTGGAAGGCGCGACGGTCGGCTCTATCGAGCTGGCCGACGCCGTGTTCAGCGCGAGGGTGAACCCCACGCTGCTCCACGAAACCACGCGCTGGTACCTCGCCGGGCAACGCGCCGGCACGCACAAGGTCAAGCGCCGCGGCGAAGTCGAAGGCTCCGGCAAGAAACTCTGGCGGCAGAAGGGCACTGGACGCGCCCGCGTCGGCTCGATTCGTTCGCCCATCTGGCGCAAAGGCGGCACCGTGCACGGCCCCACGCCGCGCGATTACAGCTACCGCATCCCGCGGAAAGTGTTTGCCGGCGCGCTGCGCTCGGCGCTCTCCGCAAAATTTGCGGAGCAGAAACTCACCGTGGTGGACTCTTTTGAGCTCGAGTCGCACAAGTCCAAGGCCTTTCGCCTGGTGCTCAATGCGCTCGCCGCGGAGAGTCGCACGGTGTTGCTCGTCGAAATGGGCGAGAGCCGCAACCTTGAACTGGCCAGCCGCAACATCGCCGGTGTGAAGCGCGTCGCCACCACCGCGTTGCAGCCTTATGACCTGCTGCGTCACGACGGCCTCATCGTCTCGAAAGATGCCGCGCTCAAGCTTTCCAGCGCGCTGAACCCGGACAAAGCCGCGGTGCCGCCCACGGTCGTGGGCACTCCGTTGGCGCAGATTGCGGCCACCATGCCCGCGCCGGAAAAGAAGCCCGCCCGCAAACCGGCGGCTGCTTCCGCAAAAAAGCCGGCGCGAAAGACGAAGCCGAAGAAGGATGCATAAGCCATGACCACCACGGTCTTTCAAATTATTCGCCGCCCGCTGATCACCGAAAAAGGGCTCGGCGCCAAGGAAACGCAGCACACGGTCGTCTTCGAGGTTGCTTCCGCCGCCACCAAGACGCAGATCAAGGAAGCCGTGCAGACTCTTTTCAAAGTGAAGGTGGAAGCCGTGCGCACAGCCAACTTCCACGGCAAATTCCGCCGTCGCGGTCGCGCCGAAGGCTACCGCCGCGATTGGAAGAAGGCGTACGTCAAGCTGGCCGCCGGCGAAAAAATGATCGAATACGCGGAGAGCGCGTAATCGAAGATTTGGGCTCGGGACCGCCTTTTGGCGGGTAAGAGGAAACGATGGCACTGAAAAGTTTCAAACCGTACACCGCATCGCGGCGCTTCATCACCATGCTCGATAAGAGCGACGTGACCAAGCAGACGCCCGAAAAAGCGCTCACCGAATCCAAGAAGCGCACCGGTGGCCGCAATGCCCACGGCGAAATCACCAGTTGGCATCGCGGTGGCGGACACGCACGCAAATATCGCCTCATTGATTTCCGCCGGGACAAAATCGGCGTCCCCGCGAAGGTCGCTGCGGTCGAATACGACCCCAATCGCTCCGCGCGCATCGCTCTGCTGCACTACGCCGATGGCGAAAAGCGCTACATCCTGCGCCCCATCGGCCTCGAAGTGGGCATGACCGTTTCGACCGGAGAGGGCGCGGACATTCTTCCCGGCAACGCGCTGCCCATTCGCCTGATTCCTCCCGGCACGCAGCTTCACAATCTGGAGTTGTACCCGGGCAAAGGCGGCCAGGTGGTGCGCGCGGCGGGCGGCTCCGCGCAGTTGCTCAGCAAGGAAGGCGAAATCGCTTTGGTCAAGCTCCCCAGCGGCGAAGTGCGCAAGTTCAGTCTGTCGTGCATGGCCACGATCGGCCAACTGGGCAACGTGGACCACGAAAACGTCACCTACGGTAAGGCCGGCCGCACTCGCTGGCACGGGCGTCGCCCGACGAACCGTGGTGTGGCCATGAACCCGGTGGATCATCCGCACGGCGGCGGTGAAGGCCGCGTCAAGGGCAATCACCCGCAGACGCCGTGGGGAACGCCCACGCTGGGCTACAAGACGCGCAACAACAAGCGCACGGACAAGTTCATCGTCCAGCGCCGCCAGAAGTAGCGCGTCGGAGTCGCACAGGCTTACAGCCTGTGCGCTGTTGAGCGTAAGAGGTTTTTGTAGGGGCGTATGGAATACGCCCCGCACGAAAAGCACGAAGCAGTCTAACTGCACCCGGCGCGGCGGGTGAGAGAGAGGCAACGGATGAGAGCAACTCGACGTCGTGTAGCCTCCGGCACGCGCCGTAGCGCGGCGCGCAAGGCGGCCCTGAAGCGGTCGGCGAAGCCCGCAGTACGTCCGTCGGCGCAGTTGCCGGCCATGGGAATGTACCGGGTTTGTAAGCCCGGCTGGGCGGTTCTAGTGGAAAAGCAGGCCAACGCCCTGGGCACGCGCTTCGTTTGTCCCTTTTGCCCGGTGTCGCATCGCGTCCCCGGGCCGGTGCGCGGCTTCCGCAAAATTCGCCGGGCGCAGTGGATCAAGCTGCGCCGCGTGGGGGAGTAGGGAAGTTGAGGTAGAGAAAGAACCAAAGAGGAACCGATGCCACGCTCGCTGAAAAAAGGCCCGTTTATCGACGACCACCTGCGTCAGAAAGTGGACGCGCTGAACGAGCGCAACGAAAAGAAAGTCATCAAGACGTGGTCGCGCCGCTCGACGATCCTTCCCGAGATGGTCGGCCACACCATTGCCGTGCATAACGGCAAAAAGTTTATTCCGGTGTACGTCACCGAGCAGATGGTGGGTCACAAGCTCGGCGAATTTTCGCCCACGCGCACCTTCAAGGGCCACTCGGTCCGCGCTGCGCTCGAAAAGGCCGCGGGGCTCGCGGGCGCTCCGGGAGGGGCCCCGTCTGGTGGAGCGGCTCCCGCAGGAGGCACTGCCCCGGCCGCGCCGGCGCCAAAGGCATAACCAATGTCTACTCAACCACACGCGCTGCACGCCATCGAGTCTCGCGCCGTCGGGCGCTACATCCGCGTCTCTCCGCAGAAGGCGCGCCTGGTGATCGACCTGATCCGCGGCCAGCGCGCCGCCGATGCGGTGCAGATTCTGACCTTCACCAAGAAACGCGCCGCGAGAGACATCTTGAAGATCCTGCACAGCGCCATCGCCAACGCCGAGAACAAGGCGGAAAACGCGAGCGAATCGCTGGACGTGGACGAGCTGTTTGTCTCGCGCTGTTATATCAACGAAGGGCCGCGCTGGAAGCGCATTCGTCCCGCGCCGATGGGCCGCGCGTTTCGCTATCAGAAGCGCACCAGCCACATCGTTGTCGAGCTGGCGGAGCATCACCGCGCCGCCGCCGGCCGCGCGGAGGCTGCTGCCGCCGAAGCCGCTGCCAGCAAGGGCGTCTCGGGCGCCGTTCGCAAAGTTCGCAAAACGCTTGCGGGCAAGAAAAAGGCCCCGGCGAAAAAGCCAAAGAAGTAGGAGGGCACTTTGGGTCAGAAAACGCATCCGTACGGCTTTCGGCTCGGCTACATCCGGACCTGGAAGTCGCGGTGGTATGCCGATAAGGATTACGCCGACCTGCTGCACGAGGATGTGAAGCTGCGCAATGAGCTGAAGGAAAAGCTCCGCTCCGCCAGCATCAGCAGCATTGAGATCGAACGTGCCGCCAACAAGCTCGTCGTGCGCATTTACTCTGCACGCCCCGGCATCATCATCGGACGCAAGGGCTCGGAGATAGACAAGCTGAAGGCGGAAGTGCAGAAGCGCACCAAGCGCGAAGTGCACATTGATATTCAGGAAGTGCATCGCCCGGAACTCGACGCCCAGCTCGTGGCCGAATCCATCGCCATGCAGCTTGAAAAGCGCGTGGCCTTCCGCCGCGCCATGCGCAAGGCCGTGGATTCCGCGCTACGCTTCGGCTGCAAGGGCATCAAGGTGCGTGTCGGAGGCCGCTTGAACGGCGCGGAAATCGCCCGCTCCGAATGGTACCTCCAGGGGCGGCTGCCTCTGCAGACGCTCCGCGCGGACATTGATTACGGTTTTGCGCAGGCCTACACCACCTACGGCGTGATCGGCGTGAAGTGCTGGATCTTCCAGGGCGAGAAGCTGCCCGAGCGTAAGCGCAAGCCCGCAACGGAAATGGCCGCGGCGACTGCGTAGTTTGATTTCGTAGGGGCTGGTCTTTTGATTGGCCCGGTGGGAATGGACAAAACACTATGTTGATGCCAAAAAAAGTGAAGTACCGCAAGCAGCAGCGCGGGCGCCGCGGCGGCAAAGCCTGGCGCGGAGGCACGTTGGCATTCGGCGATTACGGCCTCAAGGCACTCGAGTGCGCCTGGATCACCGACCGTCAGATCGAAGCCTCCCGCGTGGCCATCACGCGCTTCATCAAGCGCGGCGGCAAGCTCTGGATCCGCATTTTTCCGGACAAGCCGTACACCAAGAAGCCTGCGGAAACCCGCATGGGCAAAGGCAAGGGCGCGCCGGAATTCTGGGTGGCCCCGGTGAAGGCTGGCCGGATGATGTTTGAGATGGCCGGCGTGGACGAAGCCACGGCGAAGCAAGCCATGACGCTCGCATCCCACAAGCTGCCCATCCCCACGAAATTCGTCTCTCGCGCGGGAGGTCTGTGATGCCGCGGCGCGTGGAAAAACTCCGCGATATGAAGCCGGAAGAGCTCCAGCTCCAGGAACGAGAGCTCTCCGAACAGGTGTTTCGTCTCCGCTTCCAGATGTCCAGCGGCCAAGCGGAGGGATTGAAGAAATTGCGCGAGGCCCGCAAGGACCTGGCCCGCGTCAAAACGCTCCTGCGCGAGCAGGCGCCGAAGAGCGAGAAGAGGTAGCCGATGGCAGAGAATTCCACCGCCACACCGGTGCAGGATGTCCGCCGGCCGCGGCAGTCCAAGACCGGCGTGGTGACCAGCGCGAAGATGCAGAAGACCATCGTCGTCAAGGTGACCCGGCGCGTGCAGCACGCTCTCTATAAGCGCGTCATCAGTGTCTCGAAAAAGTTTTACGCGCATGACGAAGCCGGCGAGGCCCGCGCAGGCGACACCGTACGCATCGTCGAGACCCGGCCGATGTCCAAGCTGAAGCGCTGGCGCTTATCCGAAATCGTCGCGCGCTCGACGCGCGCCGTCTAGCGCAGGCTTACAGCCTGTGCGCTGTAATCAGTAGAAAGTTTATCGGAGCACTCTTATGGTTCGAATGAGAACATGGCTGACCGTCGCGGATAACTCCGGCGCACGCCGCATCATGTGTATTCACCCGCTCGGCGGCGACGCCGGGCTGCGCGCCGGTCTCGGCGATGTCATCACCGCCTCGGTGAAGGAAGCCGCACCGGATAGTCAGGTGAAGAAGGGCAAAGTGGTGAAGGCCGTCGTGGTGCGCACGCGCAAGGAACACCGCCGCAGGGACGGCACCTATATTCGCTTCGACGACAACGCCGCGGTGCTCATTGACGACGCCCACGAGCCCGTCGGCACGCGAGTTTTCGGGCCGGTGGCTCGCGAGCTGCGCGAGAAAAAATTCACCAAGATTGTCTCCCTCGCCCCGGAGGTCTGGTAATGAAGCGCGTCGCTGAAAAAATCCGGCAGAACATCTCCCTGCGCAAGGGCGACATGGTCCGCGTGATGCGCGGCAAGGACCGCGAGGAGTTTCACAATAAGACCGCGCGGGTGCTTTCCGTGGATTCCATCAAGATGCGGGTCACCGTCGAGCACGCGCACATGATGAAGCGCCACACCCGGCCCAACCCTTCGAAGAACATCAAGGGCGGCATCGTTGAGCGCGAGGGTCCCATTCATGTTTCCAACGTCATGCTCGTCTGCCCGGGGTGCAACAAGCCCACGCGCATTGGACACAATCGCCTGCCGGACGGCAGCCGCGTGCGCATCTGCCGCCGCTGTGGCGCGTCCGTGGATAAGTAAGGAATGAAGGAACCGATATGATCAGCCGCTTGGAAGAAAAGTACCGCAAAGACGTCATCCCCGCCCTGATGAAGCGCTTCGGGTGGAAGAATCCCATGGCCGTGCCCAAAGTGAAAAAGGTCATCGTCAATATCGGGCTCGGCGAGGCCAGCCAGAACGTCAAGCTGCTGGATGTCGCCGCCGTCGAGCTGGGCTTGATTACTGGCCAGAAGGCCGTGATCACCCGCGCGAAGAAGTCCATAGCCAATTTCAAGATTCGCAAGGGCATGCCCATCGGCTGCTGCGTCACTCTGCGCGGCCCGAAGATGTACGAGTTCCTGGACCGCTTCTGCAACGTAGTCATGCCGCGCGTCCGCGACTTTAAGGGTCTTTCGCCGCACTCCTTCGACGGCCGCGGCAATTACACTCTCGGCCTCAAGGACCAGCTCGTGTTCCCGGAGATTGACTACACCCGCGTGGACAAGATGAAGGGCATGAACATCACCATTACCACCAGCGCCCGCAACGACGAAGAAGGCCGCGAGCTTCTCAAGATGCTCGGCGTGCCTCTTCGTGCTTAGGAGAAACGATGGCTCGCACCTCTCAATTCGCGAAGATGAAGCGCAAGCTGAAGTTCAAGGTTCGCGTGCGCAACCGTTGCCGTTGCTGCGGTCGCGCGCGCGGCTACCTGCGCAAGTTCAATATGTGCCGTATCTGTTTCCGCCTCCTGGCGCTCCGCGGAGAAATCCCCGGCATCACCAAGGCGAGCTGGTAAGGAAAAGGAAGGACAATGCTCACTGACCCCATTGCTGACATGCTGACGCGCCTGCGCAACGCCGCCAAGGCCCGCCACCCGCGCGCCGATATGCCCGCGTCCAAAATGAAGATTGAGATTGCCCGCATCCTCAAGGAAGAGGGTTATATCTCCACCTTCAAGGTGGTCGAGGAGAACAAGGTGCGGAAGACGCTGCGCGTCTTCTTGAAGTACACGCCGGACCGCAAGGCCATCATCACCGATTTCAAGCGCATCTCGCGCCCCGGTTGCCGTGTGTACATTGGCAAGGCGGACATCCGCCCCGTGGTCGGCGGCCTGGGCACCTGCATACTCACTACGCCGCAGGGCCTGATGACCGGCCGCGCTGCACGCCGCGCCGGTGTCGGCGGCGAGCTTTTGTTGGAAGTTTGGTAGTTAGCGCGGGCTTCTAGCCTGTGCCTCGATGGATGTAGGGGCGACCGGCAGGTCGCCCGAGAGAGAAGGGAAGACAAAAAGTCATGTCGCGCATTGGTCGCAAACCGATTCCGCTTCCCGCCACCGTCAAGGTACAGCTTCGCAGCGGTGCGGTGGACGTGCAGGGCCCCAAGGGCAAGCTCACCATCCCGCTTCCCGCCGGCATCACCATCGAGCAGAAGGACAAGGTGCTCCACGCCGTCCGCCAGTCCGAAGAACACCGCGCGCTGCACGGACTGGCGCGCGCACTCGTCGCCAACGCCGTGCACGGCGTCACCGAGGGTTTTAAGAAGGATCTCGAAATCGTCGGCGTCGGTTACCGCGCCGAAAAGAAGGGCAAAAGCGTCGTCTTCAGCCTCGGCTACTCGCATCCCATCGAATTCGCGATTCCCGAAGGCATTGAAATCGCGATTGAGAAGCAGACGCGCCTCGCCGTCAGCGGCGCGAACAAGGCTCAGGTGGGACAGGTCGCCGCCAACATTCGCAGTCTCCGCCCGCCGGACCCTTACAAGCAGAAGGGCATCCGCATCAGCGGCGAGCGCCTGAAGAAGAAAGCGGGCAAGACCGGCGCCAAGACGACCGCCTAATTTATAGTGGGTTTTGTAGCCCACCTCTTTAGAGGTGGGGCACTTGGAGAAACGATCGTGGCACAACGACCCGTACGAAGAATTTCTCGCGACGAGCACCGCCGGCGGATTCACCGCCGCGTGCGCACCCGTGTCGAGGGCACGCCCCAGCGGCCCCGCCTCTGCGTGTTTCGTTCGAGCAAGAACATCTATGTGCAGCTTGTGGACGACCGCCTCGGCCGCACGCTGGCCTCGGCCAGCTCGCTCGACAAGGAAACTCGCAAGCTCACCAAGGGGGGCGGCAACATCGCCGCCGCCAAAGTCGTCGGCAAAGTGATTGCCGAACGCGCCATCGCCGCCGGCGTGTCGCAGGTCGTTTTCGACCGCGGCGGCTACAAGTATCACGGCCGCGTCAAATCTCTCGCTGACGCCGCCCGGGAAGCGGGGTTGAAGTTCTAAGCCTATGTCCAAGCACAATCTCAAGGAAACTCTCTCGGTTCGCCGGCCTGTGGAGGCCAACCAGGCCAACTTGAAAGATCAGGTGGTCTCCATAAACCGCGTCACCAAGGTCGTCAAGGGCGGCAAGAACCTCAGCTTCTCCGCGCTCGTCGTTGTCGGCGACCAAAACGGCCACGCCGGCTTCGGCATGGGCAAGGCCCGCGAAGTCCCCATGGCTATTCGCAAGGCCATCGAGCAGGCCAAGAAGAACATGATCAAGCTCAACCTGAAGGGCACCACGATTCCCCACCAGGTGCTCGGACGTTACGGCTCCGGCCAGGTCCTTCTCAAGCCTGCGTCGGAAGGCACCGGCATCATCGCCGGTGGCCCCGTCCGCGCGGTGATGGAGGTCGCCGGGATTTCCAACGTGCTGACGAAGTCCATCGGCACCTCCAACCCGCACAATGTCATCAAGGCGACCTTTGACGCGCTGCTCAGCTTGAAAGACGTCACCAAGGTCGCGGAGTTGCGCGGCAAGCAGAAGGAAGATCTGGTGGGGGCGTAAGCATGGCCAGGAAAAAGTCCAATACGTTCCGCATTCAGTGGGTGGTCAGCTTCATCGGCTGCACGGACGACATGCGCGCCACCATCCGCGGCCTCGGCTTTCGCCGTTTGAATCAGGTTGTCGAGCGCGAGGACACGCCCTCCATTCGCGGCATGGTGTTCAAGGTTCGCCACCTGGTTCAGGTGGTCGAGTAGCACAGGCTAGTAGCCTGTGCGCTTTTGCAATGGCACGATTCGTAGGGGCGTCCGCCGCGGCGGACTGCGCCCGCTGATTAAGAATGTCGGAGAATTTGAGGCTTATATGCCATTCAATCTGTCAAATCTGAAACCCGCAGCCGGCTCGCGCAAGAAACACGTGCGTGTTGGCCGTGGCATGGGCTCGAAACTTGGCAAGACAGCCGGCAAGGGCAACAAGGGCCAGAAATCGCGCAAAGGCTATTCGCGCCGTCCGGGGTTTGAGGGCGGCCAGATGCCTCTGCACCGCCGCATTCCCAAGCGGGGCTTTAACAATCCCGACGGCTTCGAGTATGCGATCGTCAACGTGGAATCACTGAACGTGTTTTCCGCCGGCGAAACCGTGGGCCCGCTCGAGCTCGCCTCCAAGGGGCTTGTTCGCCAGCTCTGGGATGGCCTGAAGATTCTGGGTGATGGCGACCTCAAGGTCGCGCTCACCGTTCGCGCGCACAAGTTCAGCAAATCGGCCCAGGAGAAAATCGCTGCGGCCGGAGGCAAGGTCGAAGTACTGCAATGAAACTTCTCGAAGCATTTCGGAATATTTTCCGCATTCCGGACCTGCGCAACCGCGTGCTCTTCACGCTCGCGCTCCTCGCGGTTTATCGCATTGGTGCGTTCATTCCCACGCCGGGAATCAACACCAAGCTGATCGAGGACTTCATCCAGCGTAGCGCTGGTTCCGTCTTTGGCTTCATTGACCTGTTCAGCGGCGGCAATTTTCGCCGCTTCAGCGTGTTTGCACTCGGCATCATGCCGTACATTACGGCCTCCATCATTTTGCAATTGATGACCATCCTGTTCCCGTACCTCGAGCGCCTGCAAAAAGAAGGCGAGCTTGGCCGCCGCAAGATCACCCAGTACACGCGCTACCTCACCATCGTGCTTGCCGGCATTCAGTCCTTCTCCATCGCGCTCACCCTGATGAAGACCGCTCCGGAAGGCCAGTCGCTGGTCTATAACCCCGGCCCCAGCTTCATCCTGATGACCATGCTTACGCTCACCACCGGCACCGCTTTCATCATGTGGCTCGGCGAGCAGATTAGCGAGCGCGGCATCGGCAACGGGATGTCCCTCATCATTTTCGCGGGCATCGTCGCCGGCCTGCCGCACGCCATGAAGGACCTCGGGGCCAAGTTCATGGATCGCGCCTGGGGACCGTTCACCGGCTTGGCGTTGCTCCTGCTCGTTGCCTTGATGATTGTGGTCATCGCTTTCATTGTCTTTGTCGAAGGCGGCCAGCGCCGCATCCCCGTGCAGTACGCCAAGCGCGTCGTCGGACGCAAGGTGATGGGCGGGCAGATGACCTATCTGCCGTTGCGCGTCAACGCCGGCGGCGTCATCCCACCGATTTTCGCCAGCTCCTTGCTGGCTCTGCCGCAGACGGCGGCCCTCTTCTTTGAAAAGAAGTCGGAGTTCTTCCGCGATTTCGGCGACGCGATGCGCTGGGGCATGCCGCTGTACACGTTGCTCTACGTCTCGATGATCATTTTCTTTGCCTTCTTCTACGTGGGCATTGTCTTCAACCCCACCGAGCTCGCGGACAACATGCGCAAGTACGGAGGCTTCATTCCCGGCATCCGTCCCGGGCGCAACACGTCCGAGCACATCAACCGCATTCTCACGCGCCTCACCTTTGTGGGCGGTTGTTACCTGGCACTGGTCTGCCTCATCCCGGAATGGATGATTGCCGGCATCAAGCTGCATAAGCTGTGGGGACCCATCGGCATTTGGTTCGACCAGAATGCCCCGCGCTGGCTCCTCGAGGGCCTCGGCGTCACGTTTTATTTTGGAGGCACGTCGCTGCTCATTGTCGTCGGCGTAGCCATGGATACGGTGCAGCAAATCGAGGCGCAGCTCGTCATGCGCCATTACGAAGGCTTTGTGAAGAAGGGTCGGCTGCGGAGTCGCCGCGGGTAATTGCGGAGGTGCCGTCATGGCGTCGGGCGGTGTAAAGCGGGCTTTGATTTTCCTCGGGCCTCCGGGCGCGGGAAAGGGCACGCAGGCCATGCAAGTGGCCAAGGTGCAGAATGTGCCGCACCTCTCCACCGGCGATATGTTTCGCGATCATGTCGGCCGCGGCACGGAACTGGGTTTGAAGGCCAAGCCCATCATGGAGCGCGGCGATCTCGTGCCTGATGAAATCGTCCTCGGCATGGTCGAGGAGCGCATCGCGCGGCCTGATTGCGCCAATGGGTTTGTGCTCGACGGTTTTCCGCGCACGATTCCCCAGGCGCAGGGGCTCGACGACCTGCTGGGGCGCCGCGGGTTTGGCAAGGCGCTGGTCCTGCACATCGCCGTCGAGTACGAAAAGCTGTTGCGGCGGCTCACTGGCCGGCGCACCTGCGCTTCCTGCGGCGAGATTTACAATATTTACGCCCGCCCGCCGAAGGTCGAAGGCAAGTGTGACAAGGACGGCGGCGTGCTCACGCAGCGCAAGGACGACCGCGAGGAAGTGATTCGCGAGCGCATCGCGGCGTACGACAAGCAGACCAAGCCGCTGATCGAGTATTACCGCGCCCAGGGCGGGCTGGTGGATATCGACGGCGCGGCGGACTCGGAAGCGGTGACGCGCGCGGTGCTCGCGTCTTTGGCGAGGTTGTAGCATCCGGCGATGGCTATTATTTGCAAGTCCCCGGCAGAGATCGAGAAGATGCACCGCGCCGGATTGCTCGTTTGGGACGTGCTTTCGAATCTGCGGGCCATGGTCGCCCCCGGCGTCTCGACGATGGATTTGGAGAAGTTTGCGGAGCGCCGCACTGCCGAACATCAGGCGCGCGCCGCGTTCAAGGGTTACCGGGGTTTCCCGTGTGTGCTGTGCACCTCGGTGAACGAGGAAATCGTGCACGGGATTCCGTCGGCGGCGCGCAAGTTGAAGGAAGGCGACATCATCTCGCTGGACTTCGGCGTGCAGCTCGCCGGCTACTACGGAGACGCCGCGGTCACCGTGCCCGTCGGCAAGATCGCGCCGGAGCTGGAGAAGCTCCTCCGCGTCACGCGCGAGTCGCTGGACCGGGCCATCGAGAAGGTCCGGCTCGGCAACCGGCTGAGCGATATTTCGCACGCCGTGCAGAGCTGGGTCGAGGAAAATGGTTTTTCGGTGGTGCGCGAGTTTGTGGGGCACGGCATCGGCACCGTAATGCACGAGGATTTGCAGGTACCCAACTACGGCGCGCCGGGCCATGGCCCGCGGTTGCAGGAGGGCATGACGCTGGCCATCGAGCCGATGGTCAACATGGGTCGCCCGTCGGTCCGCGTGCTGGAAGATAACTGGACCGCGGTGACCGCGGACGGCAGCTACTCGGCGCACTTTGAACACACCGTCGCCGTCACCGCCAACGGCCCGTTGATTCTGACGCGCCCGAAGGACGTTTCCGGCGCCTCGTGGTAGCGGGTAGCACAGGCTTATAGCGTGTGCACTTGTAAGCGTGCACGATTTTTGTAGCGGCGGGTTTACGCCGCCGCCCAGCGGATGTGGTAGGGGCGCTGCTTGCTGCGCCCTCTTGGTAGTGGGTTTGTAGGGGCGGCCCCGCGTGGCCGCCCGAATAGCTCAGTTCGAACAGGAGTACATGGCAAAGCGACCGCAATACGAAAAGAAGAAGCCCGCGGAAGGCAGCGGGAAAGAGGACGCCATCGAAGTAATGGCCACGGTGATTGAACCGTTGCCCAACGCGATGTTCCGCGTCCAGCTCGAGAACAAGCATAAGGTTCTCGCGCACATTTCCGGCAAAATGCGGAAGAACTTCATTCGCATCCTGCCGGGAGATAAGGTGGCCGTCGAGCTTTCGCCTTACGACCTCACCCGCGGCCGCATCGTGTACCGCTACAAATAGCGGTCCAACGATTTTGTAGGGGCGTCCGCCTTGGCGGACCGCGCCCCGTTTAGGGAGCAATCGAATGAAGGTTCGTTCATCGGTCAAAAAGATTTGTGACAAGTGCAAGGTCATTCAGCGTGGCGGTGTGGTGCGGGTGATTTGCAGCAACCCGAAGCACAAACAGCGCCAGGGCTGATTCGTAGGACAGGCTGCCGAGACCTCGGCACTAGCCTGTCCAGCACGATCTTGTAGGGGCGACCGGAAGGTTGCCCGCACGAAGTAGGACGAGGAGAACCAATGGCACGTATCGCTGGTGTTGACCTGCCGCCCCAGAAGCGCATCTGGGTCGGCCTCACATCCATCTACGGAATCGGCCTGGCTCGCGCCAAGAAGCTCTGCCAGCTCGCACGCGTGGAGGAGACGAAGAAGGTGAAAGACCTCACCGAAGACGAGGTCAACCACCTGCGCCAGGTGATTGAGTCGCAGGGCGGCATCGAAGGCGATCTCCGCAAGGAGATCCAGATGAACATCCGCCGCCTGATTGAAATCCAGGCCTACCGCGGACTGCGTCATCGCCGCAATCTGCCGGTCCGCGGCCAGCGCACGCACACTAACGCGCGCACCCGCAAGGGCCCGCGCAAGGGCGCCGTGGCCATGAAGAAAAAGGTGATAAGCAAGAAGGGCTAGTAGCGGGGGGTTTATCCCGCACTCGGAAATCTCGAAACGCGAGGAATCACGTGGCAAAAGAACCGAAAGACGCGGCCGCAACCGGGGCACCGGTTGACAAGAAGCCGACGAAAAAGAAAAAGGAATTTAAGAAGAAGCGCGAGCGCCGCATCGTGCCCCACGGCGTGGTGTACATCCAGGCGTCGTTCAACAACACGCTCATCACCATCTCCGATCCCGACGGCCGCGTGGTGTGCTGGTCTTCGTCCGGCTCGGTAGGCTTCAAGGGTTCACGCAAGGGCACGCCGTATGCCGCCCAACAGGCTTCTTCGGCCGCTGCGTCGGTGGCCCGCGACCAGTACGGCATGAAATCCGTCATCGTCCGCATCAAGGGTCCGGGCTCCGGCCGCGAATCGGCGGTGCGCGCGCTCGCTTCCTCGGGGTTGCACATCAACTCCATCAAGGACGTGACGCCCATTCCGCACAACGGCTGCCGCCCGCCCAAGCGCCGTCGCGTGTAGCGAATTTGGTTCTGTAGGGGCGCTGCTTGCTGCGCCCGATTGAAGTAGGGGCGGGTCTTTAGACCCGCCCGAAGAAGGAGAAAAGCAATTGGCTCGTCATCGTGATGCTGTGTGCCGCTTGTGCCGCCGGGAAGGCATGAAGCTCTTCCTGAAGGGTCTGCGGTGTTTTACCGAAAAATGCGCCATCGAAAAGCGCAACTTTGTCCCCGGCCAGCATGGCCAGAAGCGCCGTGCCAAGACCGTCGGCTACGGGTTGCAGTTGCGCGAAAAACAGAAGGCCAAGCGCGCCTACGGTCTGCTCGAGCGGCAGTTCCGCAACTACTTCGAGAAGGCCGACCGCGCCAAGGGCCCCACCGGCGAAAACCTCTTCGTCATGCTCGAGCGGCGCCTCGATAATGCTCTCTACCGCATGGGTCTGGCCAGCTCGCGCTCCCAGGCGCGCCAGTTTGTGCTCCACGGCCATGTGACCGTCGCCGGCCGCAAGGTCAATATTCCGTCGTACCTGGTCAGCGTCGGCGAAGACATCGTCCTGAAAGAAAAGATGCATCAGAACGCGATGGTGCTCGAGGCGCTGAACCTGGCGCAGAGCCAGAACTCCGTGCCGTGGCTGGAAGTGGACCGCGCTGCTTTCAAGGCTCGCGTGGTCGCAATGCCGCGGCGCCAGGACGTCACCACGCCGCCCATCTCCGAGCAGCTCATCGTCGAGCTGTACTCGAAGTAAGCGGCTGCGATTTTTCTGATTCGTTTTGTTGTCCCGGGTTCTCCCGGGAGGAGGGATTCAAGCGATGTGGAAAGGTTTCCAGAAACCCAAGCGTTTGGCGGCCGAGCCGGAATCGCTCACCGATAAATTTGGAAGATTCTCTGCGCAGCCCTTCGAGCGCGGCTGGGGCACCACCGTGGGCAACGCCCTGCGGCGCACTCTGCTCAGCTCCATCGAAGGCGCGGCCATCACCGCCGTCAAGATCGAAGGCGTGCTCCATGAATTTTCGCCGATCCCCGGCGTGGTCGAGGATGCCACGGACATCATCCTCAACCTCAAGCAGGTGCCGCTCAAGCTCAATTCCGATCAGGCCAAGACCATCTACTTGAACATCGATCACCCCGGCGTGGTCACTTCCGCCATGATTGAGGAAGACGCCGATTGCGCTGTCCTCGACAAGAGCGTCTATCTCGCCACCGTCAGCGAAGGCGGCAAGCTCCAGGTCGAGATGCGCGTCAAGAACGGCCGCGGCTATGTCGGCGCGGACCGCAACTTTGACGAGGACCTGCCCATCGGCTACATCCCGGTGGATTCCGTCCACTCGCCGGTCCGCAAGGTCAACTACGCCGTGGAGGCGGCGCGCCTCGGCCAGATGACCGACTATGAAAAGCTCTCGCTCGAAGTCTGGACCAACGGCGCCATCACGCCGCAGGATGCCATTGGCCTCGCTTCCAAGCTCATCAAAGACCACATGAGCATCTTCATCAACTTCGAGGAGCAGCCCGAGCTGCCCGACGAAATCTCCGAGCCCACTAACGATCCGCGCCTCGAGCATCTCGATCGTTCTGTCGAAGAGCTCGAGCTTTCCGTGCGCTCTTACAACTGCCTCAAGAACGCCAATATTCAGACCATCCGCGAACTGGTTCAGCGCAGCGAGCCCGAAATGCTCAAAACGAAAAATTTCGGCCGCAAGTCTCTGAACGAGATCAAGGAAATTCTCGGCCGCATGGGCCTCGCCCTGGGCATGAAGTTCGATGAGCACGGCCGCATCATCTGGCCGCCGCTCCCCAGCCAGACCGCGCCGCCGGAGGAGACCACCGCGCTGTAGGCGCGCGGGAAAACGGCCATGAGACACCTTCGCTCCGGTTCCAAACTCGGCAAGCAGCCCGCGCATCGCCGCGCTGTGCTCCGCAACCTCGTCACCAACGTGATTGAGAAGGAGCGCATCCACACCACGCGCGCGCGCGCCAAGGCCGCTCGCCCCATCGTCGAGCAGATGATCACCCTCGGCAAGCGCGACAGTCTCCACGCCCGTCGCCAGGCCGCCTCGTTCCTCATGACCCCGGGCGCAACGCAAAAGCTCTTCCAGGACATTGCCCCGCGCTTCGCCGACCGTCACGGCGGCTACACCCGCATCATCAAAACGGGCTGGCGCATCGGCGACGGCGCCGAGCTCGCCATCCTCGAACTCCTCGGCTCCAAATTGAAAAAGAAGGAAAAGAAAGACAAGAAAGGCGCCAAGCCCGAGGAAAAAGAAGAAAAGACCGAAGAAAAATCCGCCAGCTAGCTTGCTAACTTGATTCCTTTTCACTCGCACAATTCCAAGAACTTGTCATCCTGAGGGCCGCGTCTGAGGCGGCCCGAAGGATCTCAACTGCGAAGAGCGTGCGCCGTGAAAAAACAACGCAACTCCCGATCCTCGGAGTTGCGCCACTTTCCTATTGGTTCTTTTGTGCTTGCCACAAAATCCCATGCGGCGGGTCAGAGCGCCGCCTATCGCTTGTTGCGGCGTTCTTCCGTGCGTCGCTCACTTCCGCGTCGCTCTCCGCCTCCGGGCGCCGGCGCACGCACGCTGCGACGCTCCGTGCCGCGACGCTCCACGCGACGGTAATCCTGCGCCAGACCCCAGCGCGTATCCTTTGCGCACGGCGTGCAGGACCGCTCCAGCATTCCCACATTGGCCAGCTCCCGCTCATTCGTCGCCAGTTCCGCCTGCGCCCGATTCCCGCACGTGCGGCATATCAAGAGTATCGCCATGTCACCTCGCTCCCAGGCTCGTTTGGCTGCGCCCTATCCGCAGGCTTGTTTATCCTTTTCCGCGCATCCCTTCAAGTCTTTTCTACCCAGCACCCGGCCCCGGACGCTTCTCTTGCTTTCACTCTGGCACATAGTAACTCTGCCACTCTAATGCTTCCCCACCCAACTCTCATAGATCCGCCTCTGCATTTCCGTCATATTCTCCGCCGCCCGCAGTTTGAAGTTGGTGTAGGGGTAGGGAACTGACGTCACGGAAATTTCTTTTAATTCGCCGCGCCGGATCAAGGCCAGCCGCAATTTCTCGCCCGGCTTGAGCGCTTCCAGCGCATGGAGGAATTCGGCCTGGTCCATCACACGCCCGTCCACCGCCACAATCGCGTCGTTGCGGTCCAGCCCAACGTCTTCCGCCGGGCTTCCCGGAATCAAGTTGCTGATCCGCGCGCGGCCGTCGTCGCCGCGCGTGGTGGTGACGCCGATCCACCCCAGCTCCGGCGTACGCGCCCGTTCCACCTGAATGCCGGCATATCCGAAATACGTCTCGTACGGGAGTGCCTCTTTCCCGCTGATGTACCGCCGGAAGAAGTCGCTAATGTCTTTTCCGGCCACTTCATTCGCCGCGCGAACCGCGTCTTCCGGCTCAAAGCCCGTCTTTGGCAGCGCGTATTTCTGATAGAGCACGCGCATCCAGTCGTCCAGTGATTTTTGATTATTCGTCGCCTGCCGGATGCCGAAGTCGAGAAAGTGCCCGGCGATCTGCCCGCCGTCGTAATACGAATAGTTCGTATTCGCCAGGTTGGTATCTCCCGGTGTCGGCCGGAACCAAGTGTCCCAGCTCGTCTCTTCGATGCTGCGCTCGACGCGCCCGGGCCGTTGCTCGAATTCCGTGATCAACGCAGCGATCGAATTCAAGTACTCTTCCGGCTTTACCAGTCCTGCGCGCACCAGCGCCAGTTGTCCGTAGTAGCTGGTCAGCCCCTCGGAAATCCACAACGACCCCGTATGCACTTCGCGCGAGTAATCGAACGGCCCCAGCGGTTTCGGCCGCAGACGCTTCACGTTCCACGCGTGATAGAACTCGTGCGACAGCACGAACAATTTCACCTGGTATTCCGTCCCGTTTCGCCCGCGCGGCTGCACGTTATCCCAGTCCGTCGAATAATTGATCTGTGTGGACACCAGGTGTTCCAGCCCTCCTCCCGAGTTGGGCCAGATGTGCATCAGGAACCAGTATTCTGCGAACGGCGCCGGCCGCTCCGCTCCGCCCGCCACCGTGCCGTACATCGGCACGATCGTCTCGACAATCTTTTTGGAGTCCGCCGTGAACTGCGTGAAATCCTTTTTCCCGATTCCGTCGTGCACCACCATGTGGTACGTCGTGCCATCCACCGTAAACGTCTGCTCTGCAAAATCGGAAATCTCCAATGGAGAGTCGATGAACCAATCGTAATCCGCCGCCCCAAACGTATTTTCCGCCATCCGCACTAGGCCCGACGCCACGCGCCAGCCTCCCGGCGTCGCAATCACCAGCCGCACTGGCCGGTCTTTTCCGCCCACCAAATACATCCACACCGCCGGGCCGCCGATGAATGCGTGCTGCTCGTTGTACTGCGCCCAGTTGTTGGACAGTGTGTTGGCGTACAGTTTGTACTGCACCGTCACCGCTGCTGCCCCGCCCGTATCCACGCGCCACGTCTGCTTGTCCGTCTTCCGCCACGCCAGCTCTTTTCCGCCTGGACCCGTGGCGTGAAAGCTCTGCACGTTCTTCGCGTAGTCGTTCACGCCGTACGACCCAGGCGCCCACGCCGGCATGGCGAATTCCGCTGTCGCCCCCTTCAGCCCGTTTGCGCGCAGTGAAATCTCCAGCAGGTGCGAGCTCGGCTTGCCGAACCGCAACTCGTACTCCACTGGCTCCGCCGCCCCCACGGCCACAGAAATCATCGCCGTTAGCACGATCGCCGCCGCGAACAGCTTCCATGCTCTTTGAGGAATCATTTCGCGTCCCATTTTCTCTTTTCTATTTTCTATTTTCGTTTCTTCTAAACCACATCCGCGCAGCGGCCTGCGCCACCGCCGCGCCGGTGATGTCGAGCAGCACATCTTGCGCCGCCGCCCCGCGCCCCGGCACAAAGGACTGGTGGAACTCATCGAGCGCCGCGTAGCCGGCCGCCATCGCTACTGCCGTTAGCGCCCAGCGCCACCGCCAGCCGACCGTTTCGCCCCGCAGCCCGTGCAGCAAGAGCAAACCAAACAGGAAATAATTCGCAAAGTGCGCCGACTTCCGGATCAGGAAGTGCAATTGCATCAGCGTCGCTTCTGAAGCGTTGGGCAGAAGCCATCGTAGAAACGGAATGATAATGCGTGATGTGGATTCCCCGCCAAAGACCCCGGTTGAAAAGATGAAAATGGCGGCCGCCCACGCCAACGCCGGCCACCAATATCGCAGCGCCTTCATCTCTGGAGCTGTTTCATCTTGTGATCTCGACGGGCCGCTCGCCCACTCATCTGTAAGTCTTCAATCACCCAATCACAATTCACTCAATCACTCAATCCCTTATTCTAATCTGTAATTCGGCGCCTCTCTCGTGATGATCACATCGTGTACGTGGCTTTCGCGCAGGCCTGCCGCCGTGATGCGAATGAACTTCGCGCGCTCCTGCAATTCTGCGAGCGTGGTCACGCCGCAGTATCCCATCCCGCTTTTCAGCCCGCCGACCAGTTGTTCCACCAGTCCGCTCAGCGGCCCTTTGTACGGCACGCGCCCTTCGACGCCTTCCGGCACGGACTTGCCCCGCTCCGCCGCTTCCTGCGCGTAGCGGTCCGCTGACCCCGCTTCCATCGCGCCCAGCGAGCCCATTCCGCGGTACGACTTAAACGTGCGCCCCTGATACAAAATCGTCTCGCCCGGCGACTCCTCCGTTCCTGCCAGCAGGCCTCCGATCATCACCGTGGAAGCGCCTGCAGCAATCGCCTTGGTAATGTCCCCGGAAAACTTCACACCGCCGTCGGCGATGATGGGCACTCCGGTGCCCTTTGCTGCGCGCGACGCTTCCAGGAGCGCTGTGATTTGCGGCACGCCCGCGCCGGTCACCACGCGCGTCGTGCATATCGACCCCGGCCCAATTCCGACCTTCAACCCGTCGATGCCCAGCGCGATCAGGTCCCGCGCGCCCTCGAAGGTGCCCACGTTTCCCGCCACCACCTGCATCTCCGGGAGTGTTTTCTTCACTGTGCGGATCGCTTCCATCACGCGCGTGGAATGGCCGTGTGCGGTGTCGATGGCCAGCACGTCAACGTGCGCCTTGGCCAGGGCCTGCGCTCGTTCGAGGAAGTCGCCGGTGGCCCCGATGGCCGCGCCCACGCGCAAGCGGCCGTGTGAATCCTTCGCGGCGATGGGGTAGTCGCGCTTTTTCTGGATGTCCTTGACGGTGATGAGTCCCTTCAGGTTGTAGTCTTTGTCCACGACGAGCAGTTTTTCAATGCGGTGCTTTTGCAGGCTGCGCTCGGCTTCTTCGAGCGTGGTGCCCACGGCGACGGTCACCAGGTTGTCTTTGGTCATTACTGCGTTCACTGGCTGGTCCAGGTTGCGTTCGAAGCGCAAATCGCGGTTCGTCAGGATGCCCACCAGCTTCGCGCCGCGCGTCACCGGCAGCCCGGAGATGCGGTACTTGGCCATGATCTCCAGCGCCTCGCGCACGGTGAGTTCTGGCTCAATCGTCACCGGCGCCACGATCATGCCGCTCTCTGACCGCTTCACGCGGTCCACTTCTTCTGCCTGCTTCTCGATGCTCATGTTGCGGTGGATGAACCCGATGCCGCCCTGTCGCGCGATGGCGATGGCCAGACGCGCTTCGGTCACCGTATCCATCGCCGCGCTGATGATCGGAATGTTCAGCTCCAGCTTGCGCGTCAGCCATGTGCGTGTGTGCACCTGCGTCGGCAGCACCGACGACAGCCCCGGCACCATCAATACGTCGTCAAACGTCAATCCCTCAGGAATCGCTCCGTCCGCCATGCTTTCCTCATTCCTTCCCGGAATTATGCCCCTGAAAACATCGCAGCCCAGCGAGTGGCCGCTGGGCTCATCGTTTTGCCGTTCTGTGACAAAAATCCTTCATAAGTGAAGCTGCCATTCTAGGGGTCTCTGCTGTAACCGTCAAGCGCAGGGAATTCATCTCGCCCATGTTTCACTTTCCCGTTTTTCCTTCGTGCGCTGCTCGGCGAATTCCAAGAGCATTCGAATCCATTCGCGTATGCGCGCGCAGCGCCCAGCGTATATACTAGAAGGAAGCTTGCCGACTCTCCGGCGCAGCGAAGAGCAGCGCAAACTGCGGCGGTGCATGACGGAGTGATCGATGAAGGCCGGTGTGACAACCTCTGATTCCACGATCTCGCGCGGCGTTGCGCCGGCAGAGATTTCCCCTGGGCGGATGCTCCGTTAATGGCGTCTACGGATAGCCCGCTCCTTAGCGTCATTGTCACCATCGTGGACGGCGGCGACGTCCTGCGCAACTTCCTCCACGCGCTGACTCATCAGAACGACCCCCCTCCCATGCAGATTCTGGTGCCCTACGACTCCAGCATCCCGGAGACCGTCCAGTTTCGCGCGGAGTTTCCCGATCTAACCTTCATCGACATGGGTGTCACCGAAACCGTGCGCTCCATCCGCACTGCCGCAGGACAGCACGAGCTTTACGACCGCCGCCGCGCCGCAGGACTCGCGCTGGCCACTGGCGCGCTGATTGCCATTCTCGAGGACCGTGCCCCGCCCCGCTCCAACTGGGCACAAAATGTGGTGCGCTTGCACGCGCTGCCCCACGGCGCAATCGGCGGCGCCATCGAGTGTGCCCCGGGCGACCTTCTCAACTGGGCGTTCTACGTCTGCGATTTCAGCCGCTATGGCCTTCCGTTCGAAAGCGGCCCTCGCCGCTGGATCAGCGACGTCAACGTCTCCTATAAACGCAAGATGATGGACGACACGCGCTCCATCTGGAACACGCGATTCAACGAGGCCATGGTGCATTGGGCCCTGCTCGAGCGTGGCGAAACGCTTTACCTTTCCTCCGACTTGGTGGTGGACTACCGCACGCCGTACACTTCGCTTGCCGGCGTGCTCCCTGAACGCTTTCACTGGGGCCGCTTGTTCGGTCATGTTCGAGCCAAGAAGATGAGCGTGCTCGTGCGGCTGGGACACATTCTCCTCGGTCCATTGATTCCCTTTGTTCTCCTTGTGCGCCACGGCCTCACGCAGCATCAAAAGGGAAATTTCGGGCGCTTCCTGCGCGCGGCGCCGACGATTGCCGTCCTGCTTGCCGGATGGACGACCGGCGAAGTTTGTGGCTACATCACCAAGAGACCCTGAGATGGAAAAACAGGAAATCTACGACGCAATCGTCGTTGGCTCCGGCGCGGCTGGCGGATGGGCGGCCAAGGAGCTGACCGAGCGCGGTCTCCGCACGATGCTGCTCGAAGCTGGGCGTTCGCTGGACCCCGCCGCGGACTTCACGCCTCCTCCCATGGGTGCGAAATCCAAAATTCAGCTCTTCGACCGCGCTCGTGCGGTCCTCACAGGCCAGCAGGTCCAGGCGCGGTGCATGTCGTTCAGCCCGCTCACTCGGCATCTCTTCATTAGCGACTGGGAAAATCCTTACGTCACGCCGCGCGGCAAGCCCTTCAATTGGTATCGGGGGCGCCAGGTCGGCGGGCGTCTCCATCTTTGGGGACGCAACGCGCTCCGCATTTCGGACCACGAGTTGAAGCCCGCGCTCCAAGACGGCTTCGGCGACAACTGGCCCATTTCCTACGCCGATCTGGCGCCGTGGTACGAGAAAGTGGAGACGTTTCTCGGCGTATGGGGCAGCCCGGCCGGCATTCCCAGCATTCCGGACGGCACCTACGAGCGCCCCCACCCGCTCACCGCAGCCGAAGAGCGCGTGCTCCGCGACCTGGCGGCGAAGTGGCCCGATCGTCCCGCGACAACTTGCCGCATCGTCCGCCACAATCCCCAGCGCATTCCGCTCCCCATCCTCGCGGCTTTGAATACCGGCCGCCTCACGCTGCGCAGCGATGCCGTGGCCAGTCACATCTCCGTGGATGCGGACAGCGGATTGGCCCGCGGCGTGGTCTTCGTGGACCGCAACACGAAGCAGCAGCACGAGGTCTTCGCCAAGACGGTGGTCCTGTGTGCCTCGACGATCGAATCGCTGCGCATCCTGCTCAATTCCAAGTCGCCGCAGCATCCAGCGGGCCTCGGCAATTCTTCCGGCCGCCTGGGGCGCTATCTCACGGACCACGTTATGATTTTCCAGGCCGGGCCGTACGAGCCGCTGGAGAAAAACACGAAGGCCGATCCGTATGACTTCGGCGCACAATCCGGGATCTATGTTCCGAGTTTTCGCAACACTCCGGGCAAAAAAGAGAAGAACTTCATCCGCGGATATTCGCTGTTGGGATCAGTCGCCCGCATCGAGCCCGGCTGGTTCTTCATGGCCATCGGAGAAATGCTGCCGCGCCGCGAAAATTACGTGGACCTGGACCCCGGCAAAAGCGACGCCTGGGGAATCCCGGCCGCCCGGATTACCTGCGCTCACTCGGACAACGAGAAGGCCATGCTCCGCGACATGCAACAGTCGCTCACGGATCTCGCCCGCGATTGCAGCCTGCAGGTGGACCACCTCAAGCGCGAAAACATTTTGAGCCGGGCGGTTTACAAGCTGGTCTCTTCCCTGGTGTACACGCCGGAAGGAGCGCTGGTTCCCGGCTCGGCGATTCACGAGTGCGGCGGCGCAGCGATGGGCGATGATCCCAAGACGTCCGTGCTCAACCGCTTCAATCAGTGCTGGGACGCCAAGAACGTTTTCCTCACGGACTCCGCGGCCTTCACCACGTCCCCGTTTCAGAATCCAGGTTTGACCATCATGGCTCTCTCGGCCCGCGCAGGGCACTTCATCGCCGACCAGATGCAGCGCGGCGAGCTGTAGCGGACAGGTGTCCAGTTATCGGTTCATTCAGCGAAGCTCCGCGCAAGTCCTTCCTCCAAGTTCCAGCGAGGCTTCCATCCCAGCACCTGTTTCGCGCGCTCGTTCGAATAGCGCAGGGGCTTGCATCGCTCGTGGAGACTTGCCGGCCGCAGCAAATCCGGCAGCGGCGCCTTCCCGAACAGCAGCGCCCGGTTCGTCCAGGACGCCATTCGCGCGGCGCGGTCGAGCAGCCCCCAGGAAACTCCGGCGATGCTGGGCCGTGGCGCGGTGCGCTGTGCGAGCGCATCCATGTAGCGTCGGCGTCCCGGCAGATCATCGTCCACGATGTTCAGCGTCACGCCGTTGGCCGCATCCTTCTCCACCGCGTCCACGATCGCATTTGCACAATTCTCCACGTGAGTCAGAGGCAGCAGAGAATCCCCCGCCAGGCACACCCATCGCCCCGGGCCCAGTTGCATTCCGAGGTGGTGGAACCATGTGCGGCCTCGGCCATACACAATCCCCGGACGAAGGATCGTCCACCTCCATTTGTTGGCGACGGCTTGCTCGCGGATCAAGTCCTCCTGCTCTCGTTTCGCGCGGATGTAAGGCGCGCGCTCGTCGAAGTGCTCTTCGAGCGGTGAGGTTTCGTCCAGCAGCGATCCCGCCGGCAGTTGCATGTAGTCGTACACTGCAAACGTGCTGAGTCCGGCGATGTGCCGCACGCCCGCCTCGCGCATGGCCGCCAGCAGGTGCTTCGTTCCCGCAACGGTCACGGCGAGCTGCGTCGCCAGATCTCCATCCAGCGCCGCAGCGCAGTGCACCACAGCGTCTATGCCATCCATGGCCGCGGCGGTCAGGCCGCCGGGCTGTCGCAGGTCTTGCTGGAAGGTCTCCACGCCGTCGCTGCGCACCGAAGACGCCGCCGCTTCGCCCGACGGACGGATCAGTACGCGCACGCCGTGGCCGCGCCGCAGCGCCTCCGCCACCACATGCCGCCCGATAAATCCATTCCCGCCTGTGACCAGGACTTTCATTCGCTCTCTTTCAAAAGCTTTTTGTGAATTCCCCCACCAAACTATCTCAATCCGGCGATGCAGGGCAAGGTTTTGCGTGCCGGTTGTGTTATTCTCTTTAGGTTCGGCGCAAGAAAACTTTTTCGCGAACATGCAACGCGTTTTTGCTTCCTCTGTACCATCGTTATCTGCTGGAATGGTGCGCCTCCTCAAGTGACGCACTGTGCGTCACCGCGGGGAAATCATGGGAATCGCATGAATACTCTACGAATTGGACTCATCGGATGCGGCGGTATCGGCCATCTGCGTGCCCAGGCAGCCGCGAAAAATGCGGCCGTTCAGCTCACCGCCGTCGCGGATGTAGATGCAGAACGTGCCAGTGCCTTCGCCGCGCAATATAAGACCGCTTCAGAAAAGGACTGGGCTTCGCTGCTTCGTCGTGCCGACGTTGATGCCGTAATTATTTCGACGCCTCCCGATTCCCACGCCGAGATCGCTATCGCCGCATTGCAAGCCGGGAAGCACGTGCTTTGTGAAAAGCCTCTCGCGCGAAGCACGGCAGAGTGTCAACGGATGCTGGACGCGGCGCAGAGCAGCCGTCGAACGCTGGCCACGGGCTTCAACTACCGTTTTTATCCTTCCGTGATGAAGGCGCGCGAGTTTTTTGATTCCGGCGCAATCGGCGAACTCGACCATATTCGTTCCTATACCGGCTACTCCGCATCGGCTCACAATCAGGCCTGGCTTCACGACGTCGCGATCATGGGCGGCGGCACGTTGCGCGACAACGGCATCCACCTCATCGATACCACGTGCTACTTCCTCGGCGACCCCGTCGAGGTTCAGGGCTACGGCACTTCTTCCGTGTGGAATTTCCCCGGCTGCGAGGACAATGGCTTCGCTCTATTGCGCAATGCGCGCGGGAATATTGCCACGCTCCAGTCCAGTTGGACCGAATGGACAGGCTATAAATTTTCCGTGGACATTTATGGCACGAAAGGGTGCATTCGTGTCCGCTGTTTTCCCATGATTACGGAAGTCACCACCGGCGGCCTGAAATCCGGCAAGAGCTCGCGCCAGTCCTTTTATTTTCCCAAAGTACATTTCATGGAGCATCTCAAATCCTACCGCTGGATTGTCGTGCAGAGCTTCGTGAAAGAGTACGAAGAATTCCTCGCCGCCATCGAAGGGAAGAAAACAGCGGTCGCAAGCGGGCACGACGGCCTCCGCGCCGTGGATGTTGCCTACCGCGCCTGTTTGAGCAGCGCGCGTTCGAACTCTTGACGACACGCCGTCGAGCGCTCCAACCTTAACCCGGCGCTTCGGACTTCCGCTTTTCTCATGTAAGATTCTTGCATCGCGCGCCCGCGAGGTGCCTATGCCGGACCTTTCCCGCTTTTTCCAGGCCGTGGTTTCTCCCGCGATTTTCATCTCTGCCGGTGCGTTGTTGATGCTCTCCCTGAATGTGCGGTTGATGGGAATCGTCACGCGCATGCGGCAATTTCATCGCGAAAAGCAGGCCGCCGCCCGCGCCGGACGTGCTCAGGAGGCGGCCACATTGGCGGAGCAGATTGTCTCCATCGAGGCGCGCGCCGAGCGCATCCGCAAAGCTTGCCAGTTCACTCTGCTTTCCCTGGCCGGCACGATTGTCACCTGCCTCCTGCTTGGCTTTGGTCTCTACTGGCCTTCTGCGCTGACGGTGGCTGTGGTCGTCTTCGTAACTTCGATTTTCTGTCTGCTGGTGGGAACGTTTTTCTATTTGGGGGAAATCACCGTGGCTCTCAGCTCCGTCCGCGACGAAGCCCGCTATTTTCACCTCATCGACGTTGGCATGCGCTCCACAAGCGAAGCCGGTCCCGACTTGGAGAATCCCGAACGCCGCGAACGTCTCTGAAATTCTTTTTAGTTTTCGCCCGTCGCGCGCTACAGGCTCCCGTCCGGCTTCATTTTGTAATACTCCGTTTGATTTCCCGCCTTCGGCCTCGCCTGCTCCAGCAGCGCCGTTTTTTCTTTTTCGCTCATGGGCTTGAACGCCAGCGCCAGTTTCACGTTTTCCTCCAGTTGCTCGACGGTCTGCACCCCGCTGATCAATACGTGAATCGGCAGGCTCCACACATACGGCAGCGCCTCCTTCGCGCGCGCCACTCCTTTTTGCAGCATCCATCCTCCGGCCATGGACTTCATTGCCAGCACGCCTGTTTTGCGCTTCACCAGCTCGGGCAGTACGGCCTTCTCGAAGCTCCGGTAGAACGGATCCACCAGGTTGAGCGGCATTTGCACCGTATCGAAGTCGTAGTGGCTCAGCGCTTGCAGGATAATCTCCGGGTTTTTGTGTCCGGTCACCCCGATGAACCGCGCTTTTCCCGCTTTCTGTGCGGCTACAGCGGCTTCCATCGCGCCGCCTGGCGCAAAGATTGCATCCAACTCCGGCTGAAGCCGCACGCTGTGGATTTGCCAGACGTCCAGGTAGTCGGTGCGCAACATGCGCAGGCTGGTTTCGAGCTCTTTCTCCGCCTCCGCGCGGCTTCTTCCCAGCACCTTCGTCATCAGCACCACGTCTTTCCGCTTGCCCTCCAGCACTTTTCCCAGCCGCTCTTCGCTCACGCCATAATCCCGCGCCGTGTCGAAAAAATTGACGCCCAGTTCCAGCGCGCGCCGCCCCAATTCATTGGCCGGCTCCTCCGTCTTGTAGAGCCCCAGCCAGGCCGCACCAAATCCCAGCATGGAGCAGCTCAGTCCCGTTCGTCCGAGCACCCGCCTCGGGATTTCTCTTGCTGCATGCGCATGGCCGGCCAGGACGGACAGCGCCGCGGGGAGCCCCGCCAGCGTCCGCAGAAAACTTCGGCGCGAATTCAGGCTTTGTTTGAACATCGTGTCATCCTGCTGAAGTGGATTTTCGCTGCAAACGATACACGATTTCGAGGCCGGTCGTCACCCGCGTTGCAGCATTCCCGGTCCTATCGTACAGTGGAGTCTGTGATCCCCTTCAATCCGCACCCCTTTTTACGCAATCCGCACGCCATGACTTTGCTCGCGTCGCGTCTGCCACGCAAATTTCCGAATGTCACTCCGCCGGTTGAACGGCTCTTCGAAGTCGAGCCCGGTTCCCGGATTCTCGGCTTCTGCCACTGGCAAGCGGAGCCGCGCCTCCATCCTACTCTCGTCTTGGTCCACGGACTGGAAGGTTCCACCGAGTCGCTCTACATGCTCGGCACCGCCAATAAAGCCCTCGGTGCGGGTTTCAACGTGATCCGCCTCAACCAGCGCAACTGCGGCGGCACCGAGCGGCTCACGCCTACGCTCTACAATTCCGGCCTCTCCGGCGATTTCCGGGCTGTGGTGCTGGAGCTGGCCACGCGCGACTCGTTGCCGGAAATTTTCATTTCCGGCTGGTCTATGGGCGGCAATCTCGTTCTGAAAATGGCTGGAGAATTCGGCGAAAACTTTCCGCCCGCGTTGCGCGGCGTGATTGGCGTGTGCCCGTCGTTCGATATGGAGGTCTCCGCGCCCGTCTGCGACGCACAGGAGAACGCTTTCTATCGCTGGCACTTTGTGCGTAACCTGAAGAAGCGCTACCGCACGAAGGTGCAACTTTTCCCCGAGCGCTACAAACTCGACGGCCTTGATCGTATTCACAGCATCGGCGATTTTGACGACATCATCACCGCGCCCAATTTCGGCTATCGCGACGCCAAGGATTACTACCACCACGCCAGCGCCATCCGCGTAGTGGCCGACATTCGCGTGCCCACCCTGGTTCTCATCGCCCAGGACGACCCGCTCATTCCCTTCGAGTCCTTTCAGAAACCGCAGCTCACCGGCAACCCGAACATCACCATCGTCGCCCCGGAATCTGGCGGCCATTGCGGCTTCGTCTCGCGACACGACGGCGACGAGCGTTTCTGGGCCGAAGCCCGCATCATGGAATTTTGTCGGAAACTATCGCAGATCGAGGTGTAGGGCCGGCCTTCAGGCCCGCCCGAATGTTGGCTCTTATCCGAACGGCTTCTCCAGCGAAATCGCAAACCCCGGACTCAGCAACTTTGCCGGCCCAATCTCTGTAATAGCCATCACATCTTCGCAGCGAATGCCGTATTCACCCACGATGTAGATTCCCGGCTCGTTGGAAAACGTCATGCCCGGCGCCAGTACCGTTTTGCTTCCCTTGACGAGGTACGGGTGCTCGTGGCCGTCCAGCCCGATGCCGTGGCCCAGGCGGTGCGTGAATTGCTCGTAGCCTCTTCCGTAGCCGGCGTCGGTGATTACCTTGCGCGCCGTGTCGTCCACTGTGCCGGATAGTTTTCCACTTTGTGCCGCAGCCAGCGCCGCATCCTGTGCCATTCTCACCGTCTCATACGCGCGCTTCACTTTGTCGGACGCCATTCCCAGCACCGTTGTCCGCGTGATGTCGCTTGAGTAGCTTTCCACCGACGTGCCGCAGTCTGCCAGCACAACGTCGCCTTCCTTCAGCTTCTGCGGTTTCGTGGTGCCGTGCGGCAGCGCCGCCCATTCGCCGAAAAGCACCAGCCCGCCTCCGCCCACTCCTTGGCGTTGGTGGCCCTGCGCGATGAGCCCGCTCACATCCCGCTGCGTCATTCCTTCTTTCAACGCCGAAAACGCCGCTTGGATCGCGTTGCACGTCGCCTCGTTCGCCAGCGCCATCAACTCCAACTCGTGCGCCGATTTTCGTCCCCGGCAACCGACGGTGATCGCGTCGCCGCTGGTGTACTGAAATCCGGGCGCGGCTTTCCGCAGTCCGTCGCAGAAAAAAAACGGATTCGTCTCATTGACGCCGATGCGCCCCGTGCGCGTGCCGCGGTCCGCCAGTGTTTTCGCCACCAGCGCGTAGGGACTTTCGTCCTCCTGCCACGCGCGGATTTCCATCGGCCAGCGCACCAGTTCGCGCAGCCGGCCTTCTTCGAACGCCGGGCAGACCAGAAACGCTTCGCCTTTCCGGGGAATCGTCAGCGCCATCAACCGCTCGCCGCCACCCCAGCGGATTCCCGTGAAGTAATACTGTGTGCTGCCCGGCGTCACATACAACGCGTCGTACTTCGGCTTCGCCTCGCTCATCAGCTTCTGCGCCTGCGCGATGCGCCCCTGGAATTCCTCGTTGCTGATGGGCTTCACGCGGTCGCCCAGCGGCTTCAGTTTTTCAAAGGCCTCCGGCAGCGGACGCTGCTGCTGGGCCTCCGCCTCTGGCGCGAGCGCCGCGGCGAATCCCGCCGCAATCGGCGCCATCACTCCGGCCTGGAGCAGTTTCCGGCGAGTCATTCCCATGGGTTCCTCCACTGTTTCCATCAGACGGCACAGCACGAAGCGCCGTTTCTACTTTGGCGGGGCAGGGAAGTCAAGGACATGCTGAGTGTTTCACACCTGCAATCGTCCTCCATCAAAAAAAACAGGGGCGCTGCTTGTCGCGCCCCTGCGATTTACTAGCGATGTGAATTCCGGTTTCCGCGCGAATTAATCGCGATACCGTTTCTTCGTTGTTTGTCCAGGCAAGTACGTCACCACAATCGGCTGGTCCAGGCGGAAATCAATCCGCGTCTCCGACGGCACGCGAATCTGCTGGCCCTTGGTGAACACCTGCGCGCCCGCGCCGGCTCCGGCGCCGACGGTGGCGCCGATCGCCGCTCCTTTGCCGCCGCCCGCGATCGCGCCAATAATCGCGCCGATCGCCGCGCCGGCGCCGACCTTCGTGGCCGTATTTTTTCCGCGCGAGGAGCCTACCTGCTCGTAAGTCGAGCTATCCACTGCATATCGTTTTCCTTGGAATTCAAACCAGGAAATTTCCAGCCGCAATTCGCTGCGCCCGGCCATGCGTCCGGCGGTCTTGGCCTCCGTCAATCGAATGGAGACGTCCGTGCCCGGCGGCACCACCTCTTCGCCATCAATCATGATGGGCGCATCGAGTGATGCGCGGAAAGTCTCGCCCGTGCGGTTTACTTCCGAATCGATCGCATCAATCATGCGCACGGCCAGCGTCGTTCCAACAGGGATCTCGACCTTCACCGGCTTGGGCTCCGGCGGAGGAGGCACTACCGGCGCGGGCGCCGGGGGTGGAGGCGCCGCCGCGGCAACGGCAATCGGTTCGGTCTTCGGTTCGATTTTTGCGACTGGCGCGGGAGGCGGCGTGCGTTTCGTCACTTTCTTGACGGGAATCGCCTTCGGCGCGCGCGCGGGTTCTGGAGCCGGTGCCACAGGCGCTGCTGGCGCGGCAGCCTGCGCGGTCTGGACCGTTAGCAGGTCGTGGACCTTCACCACACCCTTGGTCTCGGCGGCCAGCTTGAAGGCGTTGTATCGTGCGCCGTCACTTGGTACGTCGCCCGCCAGCGTCACTTCTCCGTTTTTCGCCGTTACTTGAATATTTGCGTTTTTTAGCTGCGCGTCGCTGAATAGTCGCGCCTTGATGTCGGTGGCGATGGCCTCGTCGGACGGACCCGTGGAGCAACCGGCCGCGGCCAGGCATGCCGCCAGGAGAATTACCAGGAATACTGACGTTCTGCGCATCGTCTCTCCTCCCACAACTCTTCCAGCTTCCGGGCCAGGTTGTCAGGTTACTACGATGCGCTGAGCGGGCCAAGAGGTGCTTTGCCATTGCTCAGCCGCTCCGCTGGAAAGAAAATATCGCGCACAAAAAAAGCGTCCGGCCAGGAGCAGCGGCGTCTTTCAAAGCCGCTCCCGCCTGGCCGGACGGAAGAAGTTATCGAGCGAATTCTAGAAGCTGACCTTGACCTTCACTCGCAGCGATCTTGGCTGCTGCCAACCATTCGCCGCGCCGTACGCAGAGTCCAGCGTGAGTGCCTTGAACGAAGCCCCAACGCCAGGAATGAGCTGCGGGTTATTGGCCAGAGCGATGAAATCGAAGCCAGCGTAAAGCAACGCATTGCTGGCCGCGTCACCGCCGAACGGCAGGAAGCTCGTGCGCACCATCCGGTTCTGGCGGCGCAGGATTGTGTTTTGGTTAAACAGGTTGGATACGTTGAGTTCAAACGAAGCCCGCAGAGCTTCATTCGTCTTGCTGAGTTTGAACTCGTGGACGAACAGGCCGTCCGAGTTGGTGTACACGGGTGTGCGACGCCCGCGCACAATCGCACCGGCGATCCAATTCCCGTTGGCCGGGTCGCGAGTAAGCGGCACGAAGCCGTCGCGGCCCTCCGGGAACATTGTGGAACTCGAGCTGTCCACCGTGGCGACTTCCGACGCGATTGGAATGCCCGAGTAGATGAGTTGAGTCGCACCAAACGTGGTCTCCATCCCCCACCACTTGAGCCGGTACGCCCCGTACATCTTGACGGTGTGCGGCCGGTCAGTGGGAAGCGGGCCAAACTCCGGCGTGCCGTGTTCGGTCCAGGCCATATTCGGCAGGTCGAAGAAGCGGTTGGTGTTGGGGCTATGGCGCCCGGCTTCGTCCGTGCTGGTCAGGCCGCTGTAATTGCCAAACAGCCGGCTCCAGGTGTAGGACGCTGTGCCGTACCAGTTGTTGGACCAGCGCTTCTCGACGCGCACTTCGACCGCGTCGTAGTCGCGCTTGGCCTTGGGCTGGTTCGGGCAGGTCGTGCAGCCATACTTGTCCCGCGGGAGGTTCTCGACCAGTTTATCCGCTCCGGGGTTACCGATGTAATAGGCTTCACCCTGAATCGGGTCCACATAGCCGATGTCCTCGATGGCGTTATCGAGCCGCTTGCGCGCATAACGGACGTTCACACCGACGTTGTGGCGCAGAGCGTATTCGGCTCCGACCACAATTTCGTGCTGTTTCATCGGTTTGATGTCCGGGGGAATGCGGTTATCGGAAGAGTCGTTGGCCACCGTGCGCCAGTCGATTTCTTCCAGGAACGTGCCCGGTGCGCCGCCGGCGTTCGGGCACGAACGCCCGGTCGGCCCCGCGACTGGATTGATAAGGGAGAGGTTGAAGCTGTCCAGCGTGTAAGTGCAGTCATGCCAGTAGTCGCCGCCAAACGACCCGCGCGGCAGCTCGTACTTCATGATGTCATAGAAATAGCCGAAGCTGGCGTACAGCTTCAGCTTGCCATTCCTCATGACATCCCAAGCGCCGCCGATGCGCGGAGCAAATTTGTCGCCGAAACCGAAGTGAACCGGGCTGGAAATCGCGTTTCCTCCGCTCGCTTGGATCACACCAGACTTGAAGGAAGGAATCGTTTCCAGGTCGAACCGCATGCCGAGGTTGAGGGTCACACCGTGGCCCACATTCCAGCTATCCTGAACGTACAGCGAGTGGTTGTAGCTGGAGACGTTGCCAATGGTCGCGACTCCGTCCTGCACCGTGTAATACCCATACAGGCCGCGGCAGCCCCACTGTGTCGTTGCGCTTCCCCCCGCCAGGGCAGGTGGAATAAATCCAAAGGCTCCCTGGTTGGCGGTGGTAAGCGTGGCGCAAGCCGTTGCGGAGCTCGGAAGATGGGGAGCAAACGTCTGACCCCAGAAGGGCAGAATCACCGACGTGTTAAACGATTGATTCACGTTGTTGGCCAGACGGTTGAAGGCGTAGCCGCCTTTGAAGGTGTGCGTGCCGGCGGCGCGGATGAAGTACGAACCGTCCACGTTCATTCCATGACGGGTGCGCACATCAAAAATAGTCGCCAGGTTGCTGGGGAAGTTGGAAAAGCCCGCGGCTCCTATCGTGGCACCGATGATCGGCGGAGTTGCCGCGCCCATGATCAAAGTACAGGTTGCCGGGGTCGTGGCTCCGGACGTAGGAATGTTCGTGCAAGTGGCGGCCGCGTTTGCCTGATACACGTCCCGAACACCTACGGGCGTTCCGCGGTCTTCTGCGTTCGTGAACCAGTAGCCGAAGCGACCGGTGACCACCAGCCGAGGCGTGGGTGTCCATTCCCCGGTAAACGTGTACGTGGCGTTAGGCAGCTTTTGCCCGGTGTCGGGACGGAACCTTCCAGGATCGCCCGAAGCGGCAGTGTTGCGTTGGATGGTCTGCACCACGTTCTTCTGGAAGACGCTGTCTTGGCCAGGAAGTGCGCCGGCGAAGTTGCTATAGGCATATTGCCATGCGGCGCTGGCGCGGAGCGTGCGCGTAGCCTGCCAGTCCAACCTGCCCAGCGCATAGTGAGTGTTGTTGGTTTGGAGGTAGTTTCTCGTGCCGACAAAGGGCGTCGGCGTGGTCGTATTCACGAAGAAATCCCGGCTTCTGCGGGTGAGAGACGGTACATAGCTCACAAAGACCCACAGTCTGTTCTTGACGATGAAGCCGCCCACCTCAAAGCCCGGCTCGATGGTCCGCCAACTATCTTCCTTCGGTTGGTAAAACTGGAAATCGTCGGAAATACGATTCGTTGTGCTCAGTCCTGGGCCGTCCGGGTTCTTGCGCAGGGTCGGGCGGTCACTGGCCTGAAGGGCGTTGGACTGGTAATACAAAAACATACTGCCGTGCCAGCTATTCCCGCCGCGCTTGCTGACGACGTTGACCACGCCGCCCAGCGCTCCGCCGAATTCCGCCTCGTAGCCGCTGGTCTTGATGTTGACTTCCTGCACGAAGTCCAGCGGGATATTGACGCCGACGGCGCCGGTTTGAATGTTCGACGTATCCATTCCCTCAAAGGCATAGACGTTTTCGCCGTCGCTGGCGCCGTCAATTTGGAAGCCACCAGCAACACCGCCCACCGATTGCAGAGGCTCCGGGCGCGCGCCGGGCGCGAGCTGAATCATGCTCGTGAACGAACGCCCCTTCGGAATGTTGTTGATGACCGTGTCGCTGATATTGGTGCCGGCCTTGCTCGAGGTCGTGTCCACAATCTCGGGTGTGGCCTGCACTTCCACGGTGGCCGCAACCGCGCCGACTTCAAGACCGAAGTCGATCGGCAATGCACGGCCGGCTTCCAGTTTGATGTTGGTGCGCTTGGACTGGCGGAAGCCCGCGGAATTCACGGTGACCACGTAAACACCAGTCGGAAGAAGCGTGAAACGGTAATAGCCCGCTTCGTCCGTATCCATCGTTCTGCTGGTGATCAACGAAGGACCGCTGATTTCCACGTTGGCCTTCGGTACCACAGCCCCCGTAGCATCCTTTACGGTTCCCTGAATCGTACCCGTTGTTTCCTGCGCGAACCCCGGATTCGCCAGGCACATCACCAGCACGAACGCTCCCAGAAACACCCCTACCCTGCTTAAATGCTTCATTCTCCCTCCTTCAAGGAATATCAAACGTAGCTCTCCGGATTGATAAGCTCCGCCATAACCATAAATTGTGTGGTGAAGGGAAGAGTCCCCCCACAGGGCAAGCGTAAGATTGCACGCACCATAGGCCTTGTCAAGTCAAAATGTGCACAATTGTTCATCTGGTATGGGTCCCGAGCTAGGGCACGGAAAGGCCCTCTCTTTGGTTCAGGATGCTCGTTTGTCGTCATCTCCTCGAACCTCATTGGGATCACCTAGCCCGTAGACTTGACGATGCAATGACCATTGCGGCAGAAGATCCGAGCAACTTTTTGAGGTTGTCGGGGTTTGTCAAAGCGAGTGGCTAGACGGCCAACTCATTTCGAAAAGAATTCTTTTGTGATTGAAGGAGCTCTGAAATGCACTCCAATAAATTGATGCACGGATTTCTGGTTCTTCTTCTCGCAGCCACGCTCTCCAGTTGCGGCGGCGGCATGAGCACTGCGCCCTCGATCCAAGCCTCGAGAGTCGGCACTTCATTCATCATCGGACAGGATGCTCCTCTGGCTAGCGTACTCTATTTTCGCATTACTTTGACCGGCCTGACCGCCAGCGACGGCACCAACACGGTCTCCCTGATCACGCAGCCTCAGGACGTGGAATTCGCCCGCCTGAACGGCCTCCGGACCCTTCTGGATATGAATTCCGTCCCGGCAGGCACTTACACCAGCGTTACCGCCACCGTTTCCGCACCCGTAATCAGCTTCTTGGACAGTTCCACAAGCCCGCCGTCGGTGGGGACCATGAACGGCACGCTCGTCCACTCCAGCGTAACCGTGCAGTTAAATCAGCCCATGGTGGTGACGGACAGTGGGCTCGTCGGCTTGCACATGGACTTCCGCCTGGGCAGCTCCATCCAATTGGACGCCAGCGGCCAGATCACCGGCGCCGTCGATCCCAAAATCGCCTTCCGTGCCGTCCCACCGGATGCTCCGGACGCGGAAATTGACGAACTGCGTGGAGGTGTGGTCAGCGTGAACTCAGCCGCTGGCTCGTTTGTGATGCAAGGACCGCTAGGCCGCCAGTTGACCGTCACCACCGATGCCAACACGCTCTTCGAGCCCGGCGAAACAATCAGCACGTTTGACACGAACACCATCGTCGAAGTCTCCGGCAGCCTTCAGCGCCAGACGCTGACTTTGCTGGCCACGTCGGTGGAGGTCATTTCCAACGATCACTTTTTGCTTGGAGGACTCATCACGGATGTGCGCCCCGCCTCTGGCCGAGCCGACCACATTGACCTGCTGGTGCGCACTGAACTTCCGGACCTGACCAACGCCCAGATTGGTCGGATCACTACTCTCGATTTCGACGGCAACGAACGCTTCATGATTCATCACCTTTTGTTGCCGGTTAGCAACTTCCTCTTCAACCGTGCCAGCTTGATGCCCGGCCAGCGCATCTCCACCGGAGGTAAGCTCATCACGACGACCAATCCTCCGGGCCTGGACGTGCGGCGCGTCACTTTGCACCGCCAAGGCGTCGAAGGTGGCTGGGTCGTGGGCAGCACCAACATCATTAATGGCAACAACGGCAGCTTCCGTCTCGATGCGCGCGGCCTGACCGGCGTGATCTTTGGCCAGTCAGCCAGAGTCGCCACATCCGACCGCACTCGCTTCCGCAACCTTCCGGGCGGCCTTTCGGATCTGAGCGGCAGCTCGGCCATTCCGATTCGCGTGGTCGGGCTCGTGCTCCAGGATCCTGTCAGCGGTAACCCGGTGATAATCGCGTGGGCCGTGGAGAAGGTCGTACCCATTCCGTAAGACGATTCGTTCAGTGAGTTATTACGGGCTGCTGATGTCCCGCGCTGCGGGAACTGGCGGCCCGATTCTTTTGTGGCGGGCTCGGCTCGGAAGGAAATGCTAAAAACTATTCCATCTGCACGGCCAGAATACGATTCACTTTGATCTGCACTTCAATCATCAGCGGCGGGCGAAGGCTCGAGCCCTGCACCACTTCGCCGCGGACCCACGCGCCATTAGCGGTGCCTCGGCGCAACGGGTCGAAGACCGTATTGGTGCACGGCTCCACCACCATGGGATGCTGCGCGTTGTAGCCGAAATCGCCGCGCAGTCGATTGAGGTCGGTGACCAGCTCCAAATCGCACTTCCCATAGCGCGTCCTCACTCCAAACGCCCAATAGGAATCGGCCGTCCTGGCGGAACCTGCCGGCAGCCGCACCAGCAGCGCGGGTGCGGGGCCTAGCGCAATCTTCTTCATGAATGTGAATCGCTTGGACGCCCACGGCTTGTTCATCTCTTCGATGGAGGCCACTTCGTCTGGGTAAATCGGCGTCACTTCTGGTAGTACTGTCGTCGGGCTGGAGGCCGCGCTCGCAGCGGGATCCGATGGCGCGGAAGCAGCGGATGCGGTCACCGGTTGCGAATCCGCGGCAGGCGCAGACGACGGAGAAGTTCGCAGCAGCAGCCAGCCGAGCACAATTCCGATTACAGCAGCCCCGATGGCGATCCACTGCGGGGGAAGCTTGCCGCGCGGCGCGGGCTTGGCTGGCTCAGGTTCCGCGGGCGGAGCGGCGGGCGCGTCGACAACGCCGGGAATGCGCGGCTGTGCCGGCTTGAACGGGTCGAATTTTCCCTGTTGGTCTGCCATGCGCCGCTCGTTGCATTCGCTGAATCGAGTTTTCTCTCCAGTCAGAATTTCTTCATGTGAATTTCCGTGCCGCCGCGCTCGAAGCGCACTTCGTCCATCAACTGATTAATTAGATAAATGCCGCGGCCGTGCTCGGAAAAAACGTTTTGCCCCAGGACGGGGCTGGGTACGGACTGCGGGTCGAAGCCGGCGCCGGGGTCGCGGACTACGATTAACATGCCGCGGGCTTCGTCGCAGCCGATGCAGAGCTGCACCTGCTTGGACGCATCGTGCTTGGCGCCGTGGACGATGGCGTTGGCGAGGGCCTCGCGCAGCGCCATTTCAATTTCGAATTCCTTGCCCTCGGAGCACCTCATTTCCCGCGCGATTTCCATCACGCGGTCCACGACCGGGCCGATAGCGCTCACCTCTGCGGCCACCACCACGTCCAGGCGGAGCAGCAGTTCGCGGCTGTTGAATTCGCAACTGGGCATCGGTTCGCTGGCCATGGCGTCACCGTGTGCGTCGCCCGAAAAAGCATGCGGCCCGGCGAAGCTCGCGGCGCTTTGGAGAGGACATCTTACGGTGCGCCTTGTGCGAGGGCAATAGTACCGAACCGCGCGATGTGCCCAGTTTGTAGCGGCGGCATTACACCGACGCCAGCAAGCGCGGGTGCACTCTCTGCCGCGAGCAAACGCGGGGGGATAACCCCCCCGCTACTCGATGTGAATGCTGCCGGAGGACGTGCTCACGTCCAGCAGTGGCCCGCCGCCGCGCACCTTGCCGATCAACTCGCGCTTGCCGATGGTGCCCTGCACGGTGATGGGATGCGCGGTGTGGATACCGCCGGAGCTGCTGCGCGCGGACAGGTCGAACGCGGCGCCCTGCGGCAGACGCACGGTGACGCTGCCCGAAGACGTATGCAGACGCCAGTCGCCTTTCATTTCGCCTTCGGCGCGGATGCCGCCGCTGCCGGTGCGCGCGCGGATGCCGCCGCGCACGCCGCTGGCCTCGATGTCCCCGGAGCCGGTGGAGACTTCCACATCGCCTTGCGCGGATTGCTGCACTTCGATATTGCCGCTGCCGGTGGAGCCGTAGAACGCGCCGGCCATGCCGCGCGCGCGGACGTCGCCGCTGCCGGTGGTGGCGCGCACAGGACCTTTCACGGAGTTCATTTCCACGTTGCCGGAGCCGGTGTTGGCGCGCACTTCGCCTCCGACGTTAGAGATTTTCAGATCGCCGGAGCCGGTGCCGGCCTCGAGCGTGCCGCGCACGCCGTCAATGGTTTGGTTGCCGGAGCCGGTGTGGCTGCGGAGCTTGGTGTCCGCGGGGACGACCAGCTCGTAGCTGATGCTGATGTTGTCGCGCAGGTCGCGGTCCTCGATCTGCCCGATGACGATGGTGTTGCCATTCTGCTCGATGGGCGGATGGGCTTCCAGGCGGCGAACTTTTTCCTCCGCGCCGATGCCGCCGCGCCACGATTCGCTGGCCTTGATTTTGGCGTTGATTTGCACGATGCCGGCATCGCCGGTGCGCAGGACGATGTTGCCCGAGCCGGTCTTCACGTCGAGATCCACCGCGCCGGAAACCTTCAATGTGCGCGCGAACGAGCCTTCGGCGGTGGCGTTGGCCGCGCGCGCAGCGCCAGTGGTCAGAAGCAGCAGCGCCAAGACCGCCAGCGTGATTTCGATCTTTTTTCCGTGACTCAATTTCATTATTCCCTCCTCCAGACAAGACTCTTCCCTGCGCTGTAGGTACGCAAGGAGACCGTCACAAGTTCAGACGCGGGAGAGCAAGAAAAGGTCAGAAGCAATTTTGCGGCGGAGCGATTGAGAGAAGCTAGCTGGCCGCAGCACCAGGGCCGGGTTTGCCCGATATGCGCGCATGAATCTGGTCCATGGCCCGGATTAAATCCGCCAGGGCCGGCGAATCGGTTGGCATGCAGCGGTCGTCGATGTCCGCGGCAATGTCCTGCGTAAGCTGGATGGCACGGCGGACGCGCTCCGACGCCAGAAGGGGCAACACGGTGGCCGTGTCGCGCTGGTGAAGCTGGCGATCCTGCCATTCGTAAACAGCCCAGGCGGTCTTGCGGACGTAGTCCACTGCGTCGCGGAAGTCGCGGAGGACCTGCTGATCGACGCTTCCGGAGCGCAGGGATTCTTCGAGTTCCTTCAAATCGTTGCTTGCTTTTTTTATGCGAAAGGACATTCCCCAGAAGGTCTCGCTGTGCGCGGACAGCTCGACCGCCATTCCCAGCACGTCGCCCTCGGGCGAAAGGCGCAGGGCGACCGCCTTGGCCTGGCAGGTCTGGCCGGTGGCCGGGTTGGTGATGGTGAGAATCTGTCCGGGGGCAGGAAATTTCAGCATGTGCAGCAACCCGCCTGTTGCGCTGACCTCGCGCGCGTAAGCGTCCTGTTGGAAGGGAGAGCCCCCCGCGGTGTACCACTCCACTTTGAGAGGCAGGACCAGGGAAAAGCGATGGCTGCGACGCAAATCGATGCCATGCGCTAACACACTCCCGGGAGTCGAGGCTGGTTTCATCATTCACCTCGTACGGGTGCGCAGTAGCCGACATATATACCCATTGAGGTAGTAAATGGAATACTGAATTTTGCTCCGCGTGCGGTCGTGTGCATGGGTTCAGTCCTCGGAATTCTGCGATACCGGAGACGAAGAAAAGTCAGGGATCATACATGTTCTTCGGCCAGGGGGAAGGGGACGGCTCGGGCGATTGGGCCTGCGCAGCCGCAGCGACTTTCTGCGCCTCCGCGGCGGAAGCGTCGGCGGCGATCTTGACGACGTCGCGTTCTGCCCGAGCGACGGCAATCGGACTGGAATCAGGAATCCAGCGCGCAATCTCCTCGTTCACATTGTCTAGGAGCACCTCCGTCCAATTATGTGCGAGCTGGTCGATATAGTCGCGGCTTGGAGTGTTCATCTCCTCGGCGTGCGGAAGATTCTTGAGATTGGCGCTCATCACCTGCCCGAGATAGCCGATCGAACTGGCCTCCGCGGGGGAGATCCGTTTTTCACGCACGTCCTGCGCGGCAGTCTCCAGCATTTGCTGGATGCCTTCGGCGGTGCGCGTGGACTTCTGTTTCTGCGCAGAGTTTTTGCGCTCCTGCAATTGCTTGCGCACATTACGGAAATTGGGGTCGTGGAAAATGCAGAAGCGGCTGGCACGCCAACGCGCCGCGCGGCACGGCGCGCCTTTCTGTGTGCGATGGCCACAGCGCTTTTCGGGCGGAATGAAGATCAGCGGCTTCTTTCTGCTAGCGGGATTGTTTGCGGGATTGGATTTGGCGTTGGTGTTCATGGGTTCTCCTTTCAGAAATGTCGAAGAGTCGAAGGGTCGAAGTGTCGAAAGTCGGGCCTGACCACTGCTGTAGTAACCCCACCCCCCGGTAGAGGTGAAGTGATTGAAATGGAAGGGGATAGCGAGATCGAGTAGTCGTCTGGTAGTCGGCGGTAATCGTGTAGTCGTACGGGCGATTAGCGGCAATCGAGCGCAGTTGGGTTACGGGCCGGGGGCCCCTCGGCTCCGCTCCCTTCGCGTTTGCTCCCCTCGTTTCCACTCGGGACAAGCTGGGCAAGCGGGACAGGCGGGGCATGCAGGTTATGGGAAACAGGCCACCACTATAAGACGAGCTTCTAATTGGTGGTAGCCGGCGCGCCAGTGGGGTGTAGCGGGACTGAGGCGATTCGCGAATGGCTAGTGGGGTCATTGGGCAATAGCTATTAGATAATCGCGGCAGTGTAGCGCGGTTGAAACCAGAAGTCAAGTACTATCTTAAGTTATTATCTTAGGGCTATTGAAGGTGGAAGGCGGTTTCTTTGGCAGGCTTTCGAGGGATGAGCCCACCCTCTGCTTCGCAAAGGATGGGGCACCCTCAAATTCTTTTCGTTCGCGATGTAGGTGGGCAGTCGCTCAACGGATCCTCTTTGCAAAAAGGTGAGCCACCCGCCCGAGCGTGACACGGACGAGGAACGCCCCGATACTGCCGCGCCTTGTGAGCAAACTCTAGAGCACGATGTTCTAGCAACTTACGTGAAACAGCGTGGAGATAGCTGGAGATGAGTTCCCGGCCACATTTCTACAATATTTGCGGGCGCCGTTCGTCTACAGTAATGGATGGATGAGCCGTCGAGCATCCCCTCGATGACCGAGCAAGACCGTCAAATCGCCGAAATCATCGAGGAAGAACGATCCCGGCTGCGCAATTTCATCCGCCGGCGCGTGCCCAATCCCTCCGACGCCGAGGACATCGTGCAGGAGGTCTTCTACGAACTGGTAGAAGCCAATCGCCTGCTGATGCCGATCGACCACGTGACCGGCTGGCTTTTTCGTGTCGCGCGCAATCGCATCACGGACCTGTTCCGCAAGAAGAAGCCAGAGACCTTCAGCGACGCGGCGGTCGAGGACGAAAACGGCGAGGTGCTGCAGATCGAAGATCTGTTGCCATCGCCCGATGCCGGGCCGGAAGCGCTTTACGTCCGCAACGTGCTTCTGGATGAGCTGGAACTTGCGCTCGAGGAACTGCCCGACGAGCAGCGTGACGTATTCGTCGCTCACGAACTGGAGGGGCGCAGCTTCAAAGAGTTGTCGGCAGAGACCGGCGTAAACGTCAACACGCTACTCTCGCGCAAGCGCTACGCCGTGCTTCATCTGCGCGGACGATTGCAAAGCATTCACGACGAGTTTACGAACAAGTGAGGAACACAACATGAGAAAAAGACTGATTCTTATCGCTCCACTGGCGATCGTAGGGTTCGCGATCTTCATCGCGATCGGCGGCGAAGTGGTGATGCTTTTGTGGAACTGGCTCGCGCCAACGTTGTTCGGCTGGCGGCAAGTCACCTTCTGGCAGGCTCTCGGACTGCTGGCTCTCTGCCGGATCCTGTTTGGCGGCTTTCGTCTTAGCGGTGGCTCTTCTCGCTCCAATATTCGGCAGCGAATGGCCGAACGCTGGGAGCGGATGACGCCAGAGGAGCGCGAGAAGTACCGCCAGAGTTGGCGGGGACGCTGGGGCTCGTTCCAGCCGCCGGATCCGAAGCCGAGTGCCTGAGCGCAGGGCGGAAGAAGCGCCTTGCACTGGGCGGATAGCCGCAGCCGCCCGGGCGGGTTACTTCAGGAGACAGAAACAATCTCTGTCGGCCTTTCGTAATACCAAGGTAGAGGGGTGGCCGGCAATCTCTGCGGCACGATGGGCTTGAACAAGAAACAATGAAGCGATGGGAGGATAACATGGTGAAAATTTTGAGGTATTGCTTCCTTTTTGTTGTTGCAGGCTGCCTGCTCCTGGCGCAGCCCTTGATGGCCGCAGACGGAGTCAAAAACAATCTTGTCGGAGTCGAGTGGCTTGAGAAAAACCGTAGCAACGCCGATGTTCTGATACTCGACGCTTCACCCACTCCAGTCTATGTGGCCAAACACATTCCTGGCGCAATAAACGTGGACCTATTCAGCTGGTATGGCATCCAGGAGATGCCGGTCGCTGATTTTGAACAGCTCTACCAGTCCTGGGGAATCAGTTCCGGGAAAAAGATCGTGATGTACGATCAGGGCGGCACATTCATGGCCACCAGGCTGTTTTTCTCCCTCTATTATCACGGCTTCCCCGCACAGAACCTCTTTGTCCTGGACGGCGGACTCTCCAAGTGGCAGGAGGCAGGATTGCCGGTATCGAAGGACGTTACACCTGTCCCGAAGAAAGGCTCTTTCAAGATCACGAAGGTTAACGAAGACGTGAGAGTCAGGCTGCCGGAGTTTCTTACCGCATCCGGGGACCCCGTCAACAATGCCTTAGTGGAAGCACTTGGAGCGAACTGGCATTTTGGAGAAGTCGCTCCCTTTGACAGGGCCGGTCATATCCCGAATGGCATCCTGATGCCCAGTGCCGACTTTTTCAATCCGGACAAGACCTTCAAGTCCGCTGAAGAAATAAAAGCAATGCTGACCTACCTGGGCATCAGGCCTGAACAGCAGATCTATAGCTATTGCGGAGGCGGAGTAGCCGCCAGTGCCCCGTTTTTTGCCATTAAGTTCCTGGTGAATTACCCCAACGTCAAACTTTACAAGGAGTCCGAACTGGGATGGCTGTCCGATGACAGAGGACTCCCTTACTGGACCTATGATGCCCCGTTCCTGATGAGGCAAGCAGGGTGGCTGCAGTTTTGGGCGGGCGATAGGATTAGGACGTTTGGAGGCGGACAGATCGACATTGTAGACGTACGGCCAGCGGACGCCTTCAATCAGGGACATGTACCTTTTGCGCTCAACATCCCTGCCGATGTGTTTAGGAGCAATACCAGCGATCCCGATAAGCTCGCCAAGATTCTGGGTCCGGCCGGCGTCGATGAGTCTCACGAAGCGGTTGTGATTTCAGGCGCGGGCTTGACCAAAGAAGCGGCCTTGGCCTTCGTAATGCTGGAGAGACTGGGACAGAGAAAAGTAACTGTCTTCATGGACTCCATGGACAAATGGACAATGCTTGGTTTAGCCGTGAAAAAGGATGCAACTGTCGTGGGCCCCAAGAAGGCCCCCCAAGACTTATCTGTACCTCCGACTACTTATCCCGGCAACTTCCGTAAGGACGTGATAGTTGCGGATCCGAAGAGCACCCAGGGACTCTATCCCAAGGTGTTTGTTGCTTCGGGCAAGGATGTGCCTGCGAAAGCTCAGGACGGCAAAGTGGTTCATGTCCCGTACATGGATCTCTTGAATGCCGACGGCACGCCCAAAGCTGCCAAAGATATCTGGAACATTCTGGCCAAGGCCGGGGTGCCGCGATATGCGGAGCTTGTTTGCTTCTCCGATGATCCCGGTGAAGCGGCAGCCAACTATTTTGTCCTCAAACTGATGGGCTACCCTGATGTAAAGGTGTTGGTGATGTAACAGTATCCACTTTGCCGCGACGGGAGACTCCGCCGGGCATCGCGCAGCAGCGGCGTCCATCCGCACATGAAAGCCGCCGCATACAGCAGATAAGCGACTCTTGCTTTCGGAGGAAATGAATTGACAATCAGCAGCATCGACGAGTCGCAACGCAATGCTGCAAAAGTCGTGGGACTTGCTTACCTTCTCGCCCTGGCACCCGCAGTCTTTGCTGAGTTTTATGTCCGCGGCCAACTCATTGTCTCCAACAATGCCGCGGAAACCGCTCGGAATATCATGGCGCACGAGCGGCTCTTTCGTCTGGGCACCGCCAGCAATCTGATTGTCTTCGCGATTGATGTGGCACTGATCACAGCTCTTTATGTGGTGCTCAAGCCGGTCCATCGGAACCTCGCGCTGTTTGCCGCATTTTTCAGGCTCATTGAGACGGTCGTTCTTGTAGTTGTTGTGTTTAGCGACTTTCAAGTTCTGCGGCTCTTGAGCGGTGCGGATACCTTGCGCGCGTTTGATGCCGGTCAATTGCAGGCCCTGGCGAGGCTCTCGCTGAGCGCGCATAACGACGTGTACAACGTTGGCTTGCTGTTTTTTGGGTTTGGCTCCCCAGTGTTTTGCTATTTGTGGCTTAAATCAGGCTATATCCCGAAAGCATTGGCTGCCTGGGGAGCGCTTGCGTCCTTGTGGGTGGGGGCATGCGCTCTCGCCTTCATTGTTTTCCCCGAGGCCAGGCAGGTCGTCGCCATTGAATACTACGGTGGGCCGATTTTCTTATTCGAATTGACCATGGGCTTTTGGCTTTTGCTTAAAAGATTACGGCCGTCGGGGGTAGCTGAAGTCCGATAAAGCAGGCGATTGGGCAGTGGCGGCCTCCGCATCAAGGAGCACACATGACTCGCACAACGAATGCAAGAATCGCCGGCTTCACGTTCCTCTTCTACATCGCCGTCGCCTTCCCAAGCATGGTCCTGCTCAACCGGGCGACCAGCGGGGAGGGGATCGCGGCAAAGCTCGCGAGCATCGCTCAGCACGCGACAGACGTGCGCGTCGCCGTCGTGCTCACCCTGCTCGGCTGCTTCTCGGCCCTGGTGCTGGCCGTGACGCTGTACGCGATCACGCGCGAGGTGGATGCCGATCTCGCCATGCTGGCCCTGACATGCCGCGTCGCCGAGGGCGTGATTGGTGGCATCTCCATACCGGAGACGCAGCGACTGCTATGGCTGGCCACGGCCACGGGAGCAAATGCACCGGACCCCGTGGCAGCGCACGCGCTCGGCGCGTACTTACTGACTGGAGACTTCGCCGTCACCGCAACCTTCTTCGCAGTGGGTAGCACGCTCTTCTCCTACCTCTTCTTGCGCGGCCGGATGATCCCCGTCGCGCTGGCCTGGCTCGGCGTGCTTGCATCGGTTCTGGTTGTCGTAGGGCTTCCGCTGCAGCTCGCAGGCGTCCTTCGAGGCTCCGTCACTCAACTCATGTGGATGCCGATGCTCGTGTTTGAAGTGACGCTCGCGCTGTGGCTGATCATCAAGGGCGTCGCGGTGACAGGAATCAAAGTGGAGCAGAGCTGAAATGAATGAACGGATTGCTGAAGCGTCGCCGAGTCGCAAGGCCAAAATTGCCGGTATCTTTTATCTGCTCACTTTCCTGACGGGAGGAGTCGCCCTTTTCGTTCGCGGCAGAGTGGGTATGGCAGCCGGCCTCATCGCAGGCGCGTGCTATATCGCTGTGACGTTGCTCTTCTATCAGTTGTTTAAGCCGGTGAACAGGAACCTCTCGTTGTTCGCGGCGTTCGTCAGCCTCGTGGGGATCGCCGTTGGGCCTCTTCGAGTGAAGGGCGTGAATCCCCTGGTATTTTTCGGATTCTACTGCCTCCTGATCGGCTACCTCATCTTCAGTTCGACCTTCCTGCCTCGAATTCTGGGCGGGCTGATGGCGTTTGCCAGCTTGGGCTGGCTAACCTTTCTGTACCCGCCGCTCGCAAACCAACTGTACCCCTACAACATGTTTCCCGGCATGATCGGGGAAGGTGCGCTCACCGTGTGGCTCCTCGTAAAGGGCGTGGACGAACAACGATGGAAGGAGCAGGCCAGCGCAGCAGGGGCGTCCATCTGGAGATGAAAGCCGCTGTCAACCGATCCTGTGGCGCACTGAGAGGCACACACAAATCTAACAAGGAGAGTCTCAAATGAAACGCAGCGATATGTTGACCATCGCGTCCCTGCTCTCGATCCTCTTGCTGACGCTTCACGTAACGGACGACATCGTCCGCGGGATTTCGAAGGCTGAGCCCTCAAACATTGCGCTGGCCGTGTTAGTCGTCCTGCTGTATGGGACGCTGGTGCTTTCGGAACGGCGATTGGGATACGTCATCATGCTTCTCGTGGGAATCTTCGCGGCGGGCATGCCCGTCATCCACATGAGGGGGGTGCATTACGCCGAGATCGCCAAGTCCGCCGGCGGCTTCTTCTTCGTCTGGACACTCTGGGCGCTCGGCGCGCTCGGGGGCTTCACCTTCATCCTCTCGGTGCAAGGACTGTGGAGCTTGCGAAGGGGACAGTCTACACTCGAAAGCCCCCGTCCATAGCTGACACGGACCGCCGGACCACGATTAGCGGAAGGTGACAGGAAAAAGGTAGCAGGTAGTAAGTAGCAGGAAGCAGGCTAGGACCAGACAAAAGGATTAACCTGCTCTACCGCCCTTGGCCGCGCTGAAGCGCGCCGCTACAGTTGCCGGTAATTCGCTACGCAGCCTTCCCGCAGCATTTCTTGTACTTTTTGCCCGAGCCACAAGGACAAGGATCGTTGCGGCCGATTTTGGCGCCGGTGCGGACGGGTTTGGGGGCTTCGGACTGGGCGGCGCCGGCGAGGAGCTGCATCTGCTGTTCCTGGCGGCGCTGTTTGCGTTCGAGTTCGCGGGCTTCGTCTTCGGGGCGCGCGGGCTGCATGAGGAAAAGGTAGCGCACCGTTTCCGTGTCGATGCGGTCCATCATTTCTTCGAAGAGCGTGAAGGCTTCCTTCTTGAATTCGACGATGGGGTCTTTCTGCGCGTAGCCGCGGAGGCCGATGCCTTCCTTGAGATGGTCGAGGGAGAGCAGGTGGTCCTTCCACTGCGTGTCCACGATATCGAGGATGATGCGGCGCTCGAGCCAGCGCATGACGTCTTCGCCGAAGGTTTTTTCCTTTTCGTCGTAGCGCGCGCTGGTGGCTTTGGCGAGCGCGTCTTTCAGCTCGTCGTGGCTGATGGTATCGAGATTGATGCTTGCGGACTTCAAGTCAATGCCGAACTGGTTGAGCGCTTCGCCGGACATCTGCGCGACGTTCCATTTGCTGGCGTGCTCATCGCGCGGGCAGTAGCTTTCCGCGAGATTGATGGCGATATCCTCGGCGATGCCCAGGACGTATTCCTTCTGGTCTTTGCCTTCGAGGACGGAGCGGCGGATGGAATAAATCGTCTCGCGCTGCTTGTTCATCACGTCGTCGTATTCGAGCAGGTGTTTGCGGGCGTCGAAGTTCTGCGCCTCGACTGCTTTTTGCGCGTTTTCGATGCGGCGGGTGATGAGCCCGGACTCGATGGGGACGCCCTCCGTCATACCCAGGCGGTACATGAGCGACTTGACGCGTTCGCCGCCGAAGATGCGCAGCAGGTCGTCTTCGAGTGAGAGGAAAAAACGCGAGGAGCCGGGGTCGCCCTGCCGACCGGCGCGTCCGCGAAGCTGATTGTCAATGCGGCGGGCTTCGTGGCGCTCGGTGCCGAGGATGTGCAGGCCGCCGACGGCGACGACCTCGTCGTGCTCGGCCTGGCACTGTTGCTTGTAGCCGTCGAGGATGGGCTGCCACTGCGCCTGCGGCACCTGGAAAATTTTTCCTTCGTTTTGGAAAAGGACCATATTGCGCGCGGCGGCCTCCGCGTTGGCACCATCGCCGCCCGCTTCGGCGCTTTCGGCTGCGGCGGTCTGCTGCGGCACGTAGGGGATGGCGATCTTTTGTTTGAGGCAGTGCTCGCGCGTCATGGATTCCGGATTGCCGCCGAGCAGAATGTCCGTGCCGCGGCCGGCCATGTTGGTGGAGACGGTGACCGCACCTTTGCGTCCGGCCTGCGCGACGACGTAGGCCTCGCGCTCGTGCTGCTTGGCGTTGAGCACTTCGTGGCGGATGCCGGCTTTTTTCAGCAGGTCGCTGATGATCTCCGATTTCTCGATGGAGATGGAACCGATCAGCACGGGCTGGCCGCGCTCGTTGAGCTGCTTGATGCCTTCGGCGAATCCGCCTTCCTCCTGCATGATGCCGTGGACCACGCCATGACATTTCTCCGTGGCGGTGCGATAGACCACGTCGGGAAACTCGATGCGCACCAGCGTCACGTTCGTGGGGATGAGCGTGACGTCGAGGTTGTAAATCTTGGCGAACTCCGCCGCTTCGGTTTCCGCGGTGCCGGTCATTCCGGCGAGTTTTTTGTACATGCGGAAATAATTCTGGAAGGTGATGGTGGCCAGTGTCTGGTTTTCGCGCTCGATCTTCACGCCTTCCTTGGCTTCGACGGCCTGGTGCAATCCGTCGGACCAGCGGCGGCCGGGCATCTGGCGTCCGGTGAACTCGTCCACAATGATGACTTCGCCGTCTTTGACGACGTAATCGACATCGCGCTGGAACAGCGTGTGCGCGCGCAGGCCCTGATAGACGTGGTGAATCGTCTCCATGTGCGCAGGGTCGTAGAGGTTGCCGAGGCTGAGCAGGCGCTCGCACTTGCTGACGCCTTCTTCGGTGAGCGTGGCGGTTTTGTGCTTCTCGTCAATCGTGTAGTCAATGTCGCGGATGAGTTTGGGAATAATTTTGTCGATGCGGTAGTACTTGTCGGTGGACTCCTCGGCGGGGCCGGAGATGATCAGCGGGGTGCGCGCCTCGTCGATGAGGATGGAGTCCACTTCGTCCACGATGGAAAAGTGGTGCGTGCGCTGGACGCAGTGCGAAAGATCGTACTTCATGTTGTCGCGGAGATAGTCGAAGCCGAATTCGTTGTTGGTGCCGTAGGTGATGTCCGAGGCGTAGGCGCGGCGGCGCTCTTCGTCGTCGAGGTCGTGGACGATGACGCCGACGCTCATTCCCAGCGCGCGATAAATGGGGCCCATCCACTCGGCGTCGCGGCGGGCGAGATAGTCGTTCACGGTGACGATGTGCACGCCTTTGCCCGCGAGCGCGTTCAGCACGGCGGGGAGCGTGGCGACGAGCGTTTTGCCTTCGCCCGTCTTCATCTCCGCAATTTTGCCTTCGTGCAGGACGATGCCGCCGATGAGCTGCACGTCAAAGTGACGCATGTTCAGGAAACGCTTGCCTGCTTCGCGGACCAGCGCGAAGGCCTGCGGCAGCATGGGTTCGAGCGCGGCGGCGAGGAGCGCCTTGTACTCCTTCCACGGCGGCTCGCCGGGGTCGGCGTCGCCCAGGGCCTGCTGCACGCGCTCACGGAGTTGCTGCATGCGAGCGCGCATTTCGGCGTCGGAGAGTTTTTCCATCTCCGGTTCGAGTACGTTGATGGCCGCCACCATCGGCGCGATGCGCTTGATGTCGCGCTCATGCTGCGTGCCGATGAAAGTGGCGACAACGCGATGGACGAGGTCTGTGACGTTCATAGTGAAAGCGCGCTTCTATTTGCAGGGGCGGCCCGATGTGGCCGCCCTAACGGGCAGACACGCAGGTCTGCCCCTGCGAAACCAACCTGACGCAACAAAAGCAGTCCGACTGCGGTCGGACTGCTTCCTACCGCTCAGCCAAACATTAATTGTACCGCGCGGCGGGCGAATCGCCAAAGCGGGCGGCTTGCTGAACGCGGCGCGCGCATCTATCATGGATGTTTCGTCGCGCAGGAAAGTTTGGGAGAAACGATGGGAAACCCACCAAGAAGGCCGGGTCCGCCCGGCGGAGGCATGCCCCCGCCGTCAGTGATTCCCGGCGTGAAGGCGCTGATCGCCGTGGCCAGCGGAAAGGGCGGCGTGGGGAAGACCACGGTCGCCGTGAACCTGGCCATCGCGCTGCAAAAGATGGGTGCGAGGGTGGGCCTGCTGGACGCAGACGTGTACGGCCCCAACGTGCCGACAATGCTTGGCACCACGGAGCAGCCCAAGGCGCCGAGCGAGCGCGAAATCCTCCCCGTCGAAGCCTACGGCATAAAAATGATTTCGATGGGGCTGCTTAATCCGGGCGACAAGCCGCTCATCTGGCGCGGGCCGATGTTGCACAGCGTGATGCAGCAGTTTTTGCGCGGCGTGGTGTGGGGCGAGCTCGACTACTTGATCGTGGACCTGCCGCCGGGCACGGGGGACGTGCAACTCTCGCTGATCCAGATGGTGCCGCTGACCGGCGCGGTGCTGGTGACTACGCCGTCGGTCGTGGCACTGGCCGATGTGCGCAAGGCGTTGGAGATGTTTCGCCAGGTGCACGTCGAGGTGCTCGGCGTGGTCGAGAACATGAGCTACTACGACGCGCCGGGCGGGCAGCGCGTCCATATCTTCGGCGAGGGAGAAGGGAAGCGCATGGCGGAGTCGTTCAGCGTGCCGTTCCTCGGCGAAATTGAGATTGACCCGCAAATCCGCATCGGCGGCGACACGGGCAAGCCGGTCGCGTTGCTGGGCGACGCCGCACCCGGCGCGAAGAGCCTGTACGCCATGGCCCGCGCTGTAGCTGCGCGCGTCGAGGCCGTGCTCTCCACGGCGACGGGGCCCGTGGTGCAGATTGACTGAAGGGTAGCCACAGAGGCGCAGAGCACACAGAGACAGGAAAAAACTCATGGTTGGGTCGGTCCCGCGACCGGCCCTTATTGTTTTCCGGACGTCTTTACAGGCTTGCTTTCCGCGGCGTCGAGGTAGGCGGCAGCCAGCGCGGCAAGGGCCGGGCCAATGCGCGCTTCGTCCCGAAGCTGCGAGAGGATCGCTTCGGCGCGCTCGGCATCCGCGCCGAATAAACGCAGCAGCTTGGCGTTCAATTCAAAGGCGTCAACGCCCTTTGCTTTGAGTGACAGGTTGCGAAAACCACCTTGAAAATGGAACGTCTTAAAGAAGCCTGTGGAATTGGCGTTGACGGACGCCTCGGGCTCCGGAGCGCCAGGCCGGCCGCCGCCGCGGACGCTCGGAGGACCAGTAAGAACTCGCACCGTTTCACCGGGCTTTTCGGATTTGTCGCGCTCGTTAAACGCCGCCACGACGCGGGTGAGCAGCTCCAGCGCAGCATCTCGATTGATGCGCGCGAGAACGGACGCGATGGCCACGAGCAGCGTGGGCCGCGTGGATAGAGAGACATTTTCCGCATCGCGCTGCGCCGCATCGAGCAGCGAGAAGGCCGTTTTCGAATCTCCCTTCTCAAGTTGCGCGGCGGCAAGAACCGTCTGCAACAACGAGCGTTCCATCCCTGCCGGGAAGTTTTTGCCCAGCGCCAGCGCGGCATCCAGGCGGCTCTCCTCGACAGCCTTCTCCGCTTCCGCATAATCGACGGCGGAAAGAAATTGGGCTCGAAATTCCTTATTCTCGAGATCGCCCGCAAATTTTCTCGCGCGCACAAGATTGCCCTTGTCCCACGCCGACGTTGCCAGTTGAAAGAGCAGGGCTTGGCGACCTCTCGGATTCGTCATCTTTTCGAGTTCGCTCTCGTATTCGTCATCGGAGAGAGCCATCGGCTGTGAAAGCCGCTTAAGATCCGAATTCGGCGAATCCCGTTTCATCTGATCGGGCAGTGTCGGTTCGAGACGGCGCATGGCGAGTTCGAATCCGGGAGCCAGGTCTGGCGCGGACTCGCGCGCCTTGGGAAGAAGCTGGTAGGCGGCGACGTAATCAAGTTTCTGCGCGCGTGCTTCGGGCGAAGGGCGCGAAAGCATGTCCAGCGACGCCTCTAGATAGGTCCGCGCCACCTGCGGAGAAATTCCCGGGCGGGTAAATTGCAAGCTGACCACGGGAACACCGCCGACCCCGAAGAAACCAATGCCATTGGCGCGTTCCGGCATGCGGACCACATCCGCGAACGAATACAAATAGCTCCCGAGAGCCATGAGCTGGAAAGAGTCAGGCTTCGTTTGGGCGCGAAGCCGGGCGAGGGCCGTGAGAAAAAGCCGGTCGGCAGCCGCGGCATCCTGCCGGCGCAGCCGGAGCAGAAACATGGAGAAATTCTGAAAGGTGCTCTCGTCGGGCTGGCCTTCCAGCGCGCGAGCTGCGAGGTTTATAGCCTCGTCCTTCTTCTCGCTCTTCTCGCTGAGCAATCGGTCGGCGACGTTAAGATCGGATTCGCTTGCAGCGCCACCCGAAGTTTCTGCCTCTCGTTCAGCTTCGTGGAGACGCAGGGCAAGTTCCGGATTGCATCGCGTCAGGGCCGTGCGCAGGTCACCGCGCAGTCCCATCGCCATCGTGAACCGAGGGCGCCCGGCGAGAGTGGGGTTCTTTTCTTCTTCCTCGCGCGCAAACTCCTTCCAGCGGTCATTTGCGCGCAGAAAAATCTGCTCGGCGAAACTCTTATCGTATGGGCAAATCGTTTCGCCCAGAGAAGTCAGTGTACGGATTTTCCCCGCGGCGTCGTGCAGCTGCTCGATACGGTCGGCGAGCAGGCGCACGCGCCCCAAAGCCCAGGCCTTGGGGTCTTCTTTTTTAGCCGATTCTGCCGGCGCGGATTTCGCTGCGGGCGGCGCCTGTTGCGGCGCACCAGGAACCGCCGCGCCGGACGCAATCAGCGCGAACCAGACCAGCGCAAATCTGCATCTCATCAGCATGCTTCGGACAACCCGAGGGGACTCGCTTACTGAATCAGGACCCAACCTGGCAGTCTTTTATCACGGGGGCCGCCTCGTAACAAGAGGTTTAATAAGGTTCCGTTAATCTTCACGCTCTCGCATGTGGCGGATTGCGAAGCGGCCAGTGCATAGCATTCGGTCATTTTTCGGTATGGGCAGAGGTGTATGCGCCCCTACAATGTGCGGCGAGGCAACCAATGAACGAAACAGATTCCAGGCCGCGCGCGATTTCCACAACCACTCTGATATTGATTGGCCTCGCGCTTTTCAAACTTTTTCTGCATTTCTACGTCAACACGTACACCGCGTACGGATTTTTCCGCGATGAGCTGTATTTCCTGGCCTGCGGCGAGCACCTGGCATGGGGTTACGTGGACCAGCCGCCGCTCGTGGCCGTTGCGGGATGGGCGTCGCGCGCGCTGCTGGGCGATTCGATGATCGCCGTGCGGTTTCTCCCCGCCGTGGCGGGCGCGCTGAAGGTGCTGCTCGTCGGCATGATGGCGCGCGAAATGGGCGGCGGGCGCTTCGCGCAGGTTACCGCGGCGATCATGGCGCTCATCTCCGGCGTGTACCTGGCGAACGACAATTTTCTATCGCTCAACTCCTTCGACCAGTTGTTCTGGGCGCTCGGGGCATACCTATTTATCCTCATTTTGAAGCGCGACAACCCGCGGCTGTGGATTGCGTTTGGCGCCGTCGCTGGGATTGGAGTGCTGAACAAGTATTCGATGTTTTTCTTTGGCGCAGGGCTGGTGGCGGGATTGGCGCTGACTCCGGCGCGAAAATATTTTGCGAGTCCGTGGCTCTACGCCGGTGGCGCGCTTGCATTCCTGATTGCGTTGCCCAATTTTGTCTGGCAGCACACGCGCGGCTGGCCGCAGCTCGAGCTGCTGCTGCGCGTGGACCAGCTCAAAAACGCGCCCTTTGATGCCGGAAATTTTTTGATCGGCTCGGCGATGCAGATGAACCCGTTCAGCATTCCTATCTGGCTCGCCGGGCTGTGCTTTCTACTTTTTTTGCGCAATGGCAAAGCGTACCGCGCGCTGGGCTGGCAGTTCGTGGCGGTGGTCGCGCTGCTGACTTACGGGCGCGGCAAACCGTACTACCTCGCGCCGGCGTATCCGCCGTTGCTTGCCGCGGGCGCGCTGGCCTGCGAGCAGTTTTTCAACGCGCGGCTCTGGAACTGGGCCAAGCCCGTGCTCATCGTGTTCCTGCTGATCGGAGGAGTGATCGCCCTGCCGTTCGGACTGCCCATCCTGCCGGTGGAGACATTCATCCGCTACAAGACCGCGCTGGGCCAGAAGGAAATCGAAACGGAGCGGCACGAAATGGGCCCGCTGCCGCAGTTCTTTGCGGACATGCACGGCTGGCCGGAATTGGTCGCCGAAGTGGCTCGTGTGTACCACAGCCTGCCCGCGACGGAGCGCGCGCGCACGGCGATTTTCTGCTCGAACTACGGCGAGGCCGCGGCGGTGGATTTCTTCGGGCCCGCCCACGGCTTGCCGCACGCCATCAGCGGACACAATAATTACTGGTACTGGGGCCCGGGGAAATCCACGGGCGAAATCGTGATTACCGTCGGCGAATCGCTGGAGGACGTGAGCAAGTCGTTCGAGGAAATCGTCGTGGCCGGAAAGTTTTCTCATCCGTACGTCATGCCGTACGAAACCCGGCGCCCGATTTATCTCTGCCGGAAGCCGAAATTCAAATCCATCGAGGAAATCTGGCCGCGGACAAAGAACCTCATTTAGCCAACCGCGCGGGGGTAAACCCCGCGCTACACAAACATCGCCGCGTGTGTTAGTTTTCCTTCCTTGCTTGGCGCAAGAAGTTTTTCGCAGCGTGGCGCGACTCAGGTTTGAGGCTCGTTCACCTGACAACTGTCACCTGCAACCTGTCACCTGGAGTGCATTTTGATTCGCAGCTACCGCGGGCGCGTGCCGCAAATTGCCGCAAGCGCCTACATCGCTCCTGAAGCCGTGGTCATCGGCGACGTCTCCATCGGCGAGCATTCGAGCGTCTGGCCGTGCACGGTGATCCGCGGCGACGCGAACTGGATCCGCATCGGCGCGCGCACCAATATTCAGGACGGCTCCGTGCTGCACGGGATGCTGGGCGAATTTCCGGTCGTGCTCGGCGACAGCATCACGGTCGGCCACGGCGCGGTGCTGCACGGCTGCACCATCGAGTCGCGCTGCCTGATTGGCATGGGCTCGATTATTCTGAACGGTGCGAAGGTCGGCGCGGGCAGCATCATCGCCGCGGGCACGCTCGTCCCGGAAGGCACGGTGATCCCGCCCGGGTCGCTGTTCATGGGCCACCCGGGGAAATTCCGCCGTGCGCTCACGGCGGAGGATCAAGAGGCGATTGATCGCTACGCGGAGAGGTATTTCGAGTACAAGGAAATGTACAAAAGTGGCGAGTGACGAGTGGCGAGTGGCGAGAGAAGAGCAAGAACATGAGCGACGAAACAAAACTCAAGAGCTACAAGGAATTGAAGGTCTGGCAAAAGGGGATTGAATTGGCCAGGCTCATCTACGAGATCACCTCAAAGTTTCCAGCAGAAGAGAAGTACGGGCTGGTTTCGCAAATGCGTCGCGCGGCAGTCTCCATCGTGTCGAACATTGCGGAGGGTCAGGCGAGGCATGGCACGGGGGAGCTTCTTCAGTTTCTTTCGCACGCGTACGGCTCATCAGCCGAATTGGAAACACAGTTGATTCTGAGCCGGGATTTCAAGTTTTGCAGCGAAGAGGATTTCGGTAGAGCAGCGAGCATGATTGACGAGGAACAAAAAATGCTGTCTGGCATGAGACGCAGCCTGGAAGCTGGGACGCGTCCGGGAGTTACTCGCCACTCGTCACTCGCCACTCGCCACTCGCCACTGACTTTATGAAATTTCAAGCCATTAAAGGAGTCCGCGACATTTTGCCGCCGGAATCGGCGCTGTGGAACCGCGTCGAGCAGACCGCGCGCGAAGTGTTTGCGACATATGGCTTCGGGGAGATTCGATTACCTACCTTCGAACTTGCCCGGTTGTTTGAACACAGCATTGGAGATGAAACCGACATTGTTACCAAGGAACTTTACTTTTGGATTGACTCTCCCCAGGCAAATCGGGCTCTAAGGAGTATTCGGGCCAAGGCAATTGAAAACGCTTATAGAGCAATCCACGACGACCAGAACGTGCGAGTGGAGCTGTTTAAGCAGGCCGAGGCGGGGTCTTTCGATACTCTCAATAAAGCAAACCTGCTTTGCTTGCGACCTGAGGCGACGGCATCAGTATGTCGGGCTTACATTGAGAACGAGATGCACACGCTTCCCGGCAACGTGAAACTCTACTACATTGGCCCGATGTTTCGCAGGGAAAGGCCGCAGAAGGGGCGCTACCGGCAGTTTTACCAGATTGGCGCGGAGGTGCTGGGGCAGTCGGATGCGCCGGCGATTGACGCGGAAGTGATTGAGATGCTGATGCATTTCTTCGCGCGGGCGGGCTTGAGCGGCAAAGGCGCATCACCGGCAAATGTAGTGGCGGGCTTTAGCCCGGCATCGCAAGTCGCGGGGACCGTTGAGAAACATGCCGACCTAAAGGTCGTCGCTACAGGTGCAGACGGTACGACGCTGTACATCAATTCGATTGGGTGCAAGGACTGCCGGCCGAAATATGTCGCGGAGTTGAAGGCGGCGCTGGAAAAAGTGCGCGATAAACTGGGGCCGGATTCGCAGCGGCGCATCGAAACGAATCCGCTGCGCGTGCTCGATTCGAAATTGCCCGAAGAGCAGGCCGTGATTGAAAAGCTGCCGCGAATTACCGAGCATCTTTGTGAAGCGTGTCGCGATCACTACACCGAGGTGAAAAAACAGCTCGCGCTGCGCGGCGTCGTTTTTCTGGAGAATGGGCGGCTGGTGCGCGGGCTGGACTACTACATGCGCACGACGTTTGAAATCACCGCGCCGGGACTGGGCTCGCAGAATGCGGTGTGCGGCGGTGGGCGCTACGACGGGCTGGTGGAATTGCTCGGCGGGCCGCCGACCAAGGGAATTGGATTCGCGATTGGGACGGACCGGTTGATCTTGTCTTTGCAAGAGGCGGAAAAGCTTAAGACGGGCGAACACGTAGGTCCGCCCCTACGGCTGGACGTTTTTGTAGCGTGGATGGGCACGACGTCGCAACCGGTGGCGGTGAACATGGCTCAGAAGCTGCGCGCGGCGGGGTTTTCCGTCGAAGTGCCAGCGGAAGAAATGAAATTCAAGAAATCCATCGGCCTCGCGGACAAACTCGGCGCGCGGTTTGCGCTGATCATCGGCGAAAACGAAATTGCGGAAGGAAAGTTCGCGCTGAAACGGTTGGCCGATGGTTATCAGGAATCGTTTTCCGAGGCGGAGCTGCTTGCCCACATGAAATCGCAGCAAAAGTAGTCGTTCTGTCATCCTGAGTCCCGACGAAGTCGGGATGAAGGATCTCAATTGAGACTCTTCGGGGCAACAGCGCGGCCCTCAGAATGACACGTAAGCGGAACGGAGTGTTCCTTGCTCGATTCTCTCGGCAATTTGAAGCGCACACACTATGCAGGCGTGCTGCGCGCGTCGCACGAAGGGCAGAGCGTTGTGTTGATGGGCTGGGTGGCGCGGCGGCGCGACCTGGGCAACCTGATCTTCATTGACCTGCGCGACCGCGAAGGCATCGCGCAAATCGTCTTCAATAAAGAAGCGCATCCCACGGCGCACTGGAAGGCAGAACAACTGCGCAGCGAGTTCGTCGTGGCGGTCGAAGGGCGCGTGGTGCGCCGCGGGAGGTCCAATCCTGAAATCGCCACCGGAGAAGTGGAAGTGGTCGCCAGCGCGCTGCACATCCTGAACACGTCGGCGACGCCGCCGTTTGTGATCGAGGACGAGCCCAGCGCCACGGAAGAAACGCGGCTGCGCTACCGCTATCTCGATTTGCGGCGCGCGAAGCCGCAGGCCAATCTCGCGCTGCGGCACAAAGTGATTTTGGAAATTCGCAAGGCCATGGACGAGCTGGGATTTTACGAAGTCGAAACGCCCATGCTGACGCGCGCAACGCCGGAAGGCGCGCGCGATTATCTGGTGCCCAGCCGCGTCCACCACGGACAGTTTTACGCGCTGCCGCAGTCGCCACAAATCTTCAAGCAGATCCTGATGATTTCGGGCCTCGACCGCTACTTCCAGATCGCGCGCTGCTTCCGCGATGAAGATTTGCGCGCGGACCGCCAGCCGGATTTTACGCAGCTCGACGTGGAGATGAGTTTTCCGACGCAGGACGACGTCTTCGGCGTGATCGAGCAGGTGATGCAGCGCGCGTGGAAAGTAATTGGCGTCGATGTGGCTGCTCCGTTCCGCCACATGGAATTTCGCGACGCGATTCTACGCTACGGGTCGGACAAGCCCGACCTGCGCTTCGGCATGGAATTGGCGGACGTGACGCAGTTCTTTGAGCCCGCGCGAGAAACGCTGAAGTTCGAAGGCAGCGTGTTTGCGCTGGCCGCGCCGGGCGGAGCGGCGTTTTCGCGCAAGCAACTGGACGAACTGGCGGAGAAGGCGAAGTCCGCCGGCGCACGCGCGCTGTACACAATCAAAGTTGACCCCACGGGAATCACTTCTGCGCTTGCGAAAAACCTGGGCGATGACGCGGTGAAGAAAATCGCCGAGGCGGCGGGAGCGAAGCTTGGCGACCTGGTTGTGGCCGTCGCTGCGCAAAAGCAGATCAAAGGCACGGAGGCCGCGGCACTCGTCGCCGGGCAAATGCGTCTGCACCTCGCGGAAAAACTGGGAATTCTGCGGGAGCCCGAAGTGTCGAGCCGCTGGGAATTTGTGTGGCTCACAGGATTTCCACTGTTCGAATGGAGCAATACAGAAAGCCGCTGGGTGCCCGCGCAGCACCCGTTCACCGGCGTGTTCGAAGAGGACTTGGAAAAACTCGAGACCGCGCCGTGGGAAGTGCGCTCGAAGGGCTACGATTTGGTGCTGAACGGCGTCGAGCTGGGCTCCGGCAGCGTGCGCATTCACCGCGCGGACGTGCAGGCGCGCATCTTCCGCGCCATCGGGCTGAGCGACGAACAGGCTAGGCAGCGATTTGGTTTTTTTCTCGATGCACTCACCTATGGCACCCCGCCACACGGCGGCATTGCGCTGGGCATCGACCGCACCGTCATGCTGATGGCCGGTGAAAAATCGTTGCGCGAAGTGATCGCGTTCCCGAAAACCACCGCCGCGCAGGACTTGATGGCCGACGCGCCGAATCGTGTGCCGGATGACCAGCTCGAAGAACTGCGCATTGATATTTCGCGCTCGCAGCTCAAGTTCACGTGCGCGTGCGGCGGGCTGTGGCGCGTGCGCTTCGACGCCTATCCCGACGGGCCCTCGATCCCGCAGGAAATGAGCTGCCCGGAGTCGCACAAATCGTACCCGGTGTATGCCGTTGGAAAATGGCGCGCGGAACACTACGACGCGAAGACCGGGCGGTGGGAATTGATCCGAGAACATTAGCCTGCCTTTTCATGAATTCATCTGTGTTTATCTGCGTTTATCTGTGGTTTCATATTTCGAGGCGCTTGTAAATGTCCCGAATCAGAATTCTTCCGGAGCATGTGGCCAACCGCATTGCCGCGGGCGAGGTGGTGGAGCGCCCGGCGTCGGTGGTGAAGGAGCTGGTGGAAAACGCCATTGACGCGGGGGCGAAGTCCGTCCGCGTGGAGACGGAATCCGGCGGCAAGCGCATGATCCGCGTGATTGACGACGGCCACGGCATGAGCCACGACGACGCGCTGCTGGCGTTCGAGCGGCATGCCACGTCGAAGCTACGCACGGCGGACGATTTGCTCAGCATTGCCACGCTGGGGTTTCGCGGCGAGGCGCTGCCGTCCATCGCGGCGGTGTCAAGGCTGTTGCTGGAGACGTGCGCGGAAGAAGAAGCCGGGGGCGCAGCAAGCAGCGCCCCTACGGACGGCGGACAAGATCGGCGGGGGGATAAACCCCCCGCTACGGGCGAAGGAACGCGGATCGAGTTTGCGGGCGGGAAGCTGGTCAGTGTGAAATCCGTTGGAATGCCGGCGGGCACAACAGTGAGCGTGGCCGATTTGTTTTACTGCGTGCCGGCGCGGCGAAAATTTTTGAAGTCGGAGACGACGGAGCTGGGCCACATCGCGTCGTTGGTGACGCACTACGCGCTGGCGCATCCCGACCGGCAATTTTTTCTGAAGACGCCGACGCAGGAGATCATTGATTGCGCGCCGGTCGCGACGCTGGCCGACCGCGTGTATCAACTGTTCGGCAAGCTGGCGCTGGACGAATTGTTGGAAGTGGCGCCGGCGTCGGCGGCATTCCGCGCGTCAATTACCGAGCCGGCGCTCGAAGCGGACGAGGAAGCCGCGACGCTGACGGTGCGCGGGTTCGTGTCGCGTCCGGAAGTGCAGCGGCCGAACCGCAACGGCACATACATTTTCGTCAACCGGCGGCTGATTCGCGACCGCCTGATCCTGCACGCGCTGAACGAGGCCTACCGCAACATTATTCCGCCGGGTGTTTTTCCCGTCGTGCTGCTGTTCCTCGAATTGCCGTGCGAGGAAGTGGACGTCAACGTCCATCCCGCGAAAATCGAGGTGCGCTTCCGGCATCCGCAGTTTGTGCACGACTTCACGCGCGACACAGTGCGCCAGGCGCTCTCCAAGGCGCGACCGGTGCCGGTGTTTCCGACAGCGGCGCAGACCGCGACGGCGACCGGAGCGCAGGCCGCAACAGCGGGCGCAGGTGTGGAGGGCGGACATGCAGGTCCGCCCCTGCGAGCGGAGGCAGAGGCGGTGGGCGTTACGGGCCTGCCGCGGGCGGTGATTCCGCAGGTGCCGTCCACCGCGCCGCCGCATGAAAGTTTCGAACTGAGCGGAGAGCCGCAGCGTCCGGAGCCGCAGCGGCTGCAATTCCAGCCCGGTGCGGAAATTCCCTTCGGCGCGACGCCGCAGCAGTTCACGGAAAATTTTCGCGAAAGCGCGGCGCAGCAGTTGGACGAGTCGTGGCCAAGCACCGGCGCGGAAAGCATTGTGGATCTGAAGCCGCTGGGGCAGGTGAACTCCAGCTTCATCGTAGCGGTGAACGGCGAAGGGCTGTGGATCGTGGACCAGCACGTGGCGCACGAGCGCGTGCTCTTCGAGCAGCACCTGCGCGCGCGGCGCGAAGGCGCGGTGAACGGCCAGCGCATGCTGATGCCGCTGGTGACGGAACTTTCGCCGCGGCAGATTGTCATCTTCGAGCAGATTGCCGAGGAGCTGCGCGCGAACGGCTTCGAAGTGGAAACGATGGGCCCGCGCAGTGTGGCCATCCAGGCAGCGCCGGCGGGCGTGTCCGCGGACGACACGGAAAAATTATTGCGGCAGATCCTCGACGGTATCGAGCGCGAAAACCAGGCCATCTCCATGGATTCGTTGCAGGCGAAGATTGCGGCGTCCACGGCATGCCACGCGGCCATCAAGGTGAATATGCCGCTCGACCAGCAGAAAATGGAGTGGTTGCTCGGCGAGTTGGCGAAAACGGAATGTCCGATGAGCTGTCCGCACGGACGGCCGGTGGTGCTGCGGTATCCGTTGCGGGAAATCGAAAAGGCGTTCAAAAGAATTTAGTGGCGAGTGACGAGTGGGGAGAAAGGCACGCAACAGTGGCTGGCTTGTTTGAGATTCTAGCGATGGCGTCTTGGGGCATGACCGGCCTCATATATTTCAAGATGATTCTTGAGAGCGTTGGGCAAGAGGTCTACCTCGTCCGCAGGGGCAATAGTGTGGAATGGTTTCCCGCTATGGGCGAGTTGGTGGAGCTTTTCCTCAAACCTAAGACAGCCATAGAAAGGCATCGAGCGACGTATCCAAGAAGCAAGCTCCGGAAATATGCGGCGGTGTTTCTCGGTTTGTCAGTCTCACTTTTGGTCATTTCTGAGGTTGTACGACGTTGAGAAAGTTGATCATTGCGATTGATGGGCCGGTGGGGTCGGGGAAGAGCAGCACGGCGCGGCGCGTGGCCGAGCTGCTGGGGTACACGTATCTCGATAGCGGCGCGATGTACCGCGCGCTGGCGCTGAAGGCGCTATGGCGCGGGATTGCGTTCGATGCGGCGGAGAAACTTGAAACGCTGGCGGCGGAAACGCGCATTGATTTGCTCGCCGGGGAAAATGGCCAGCGCGTGCTGCTCGACGGCGTGGACGTAACGGCGGAGATTCGTACGCCGGCGGCATCGCAATCGGCGTCGAAGATTGCGGTGCTGGCGGGGGTGCGGCGGCATCTCGTCGCGGAGCAGCGGCGCGCGGGCGCAGCGGGCGGCGTGGTGATGGAAGGGCGCGACATCGGAACGGCGGTTTTTCCCGATGCCGGGCTGAAGATTTTTCTGGACGCGACGGTGGAAGTGCGCGCCGAGCGGCGGCTCCACGAGCACACGGCCCGCGGCGAAAACATCTCTCTCGAAAAAATGATGGAGGAAGTGCGGCAGCGCGACGCGCGCGACAAAGATCGTGCCGCGTCGCCGCTGGTCCGCGCGGCCGATGCCGTGCTGGTCGACAACACGGCGATGGATGTGGAGGAGACGGCGCGGCTGATCGTACTGCTGGCGAGAGAAAAGCAGGGGACAGGGATTAGGGGTTAGGGATCACGGAAGAGTTTGAACTCCTCTCGAAATATTCTTACCAGTAAACGCTTGTGGGTCAATCCAATCCGGAAAAACACCGATTTTGGCCGGAAAACGCGCATTTTGCGCTTGACAGATATTTCGGCTTGGGTTATTCTGAATTCACCTGCGGTCTCTGTGCCGAGGCATGGAGACCGCAGATTTGTTTGAAAGGACACAGCAGCATGAGTCACGACGCCAAACAATTCGAGACGTCAACCGCCGGTGCGGCGGGGCTCAGGCTGCGTTTTGTCGGCCTGCCTGAGTAAGTTCAGCGTTTTTCACTGAATCCCCCTCATCGGCATTTTCCGTGACGCCGGAGACCGTGAATTCGTCCGGGCATTGTTGGACGTGTGCGCCGATTCGGCTGCTTCACGGCCGCAGCAGGAATTGTTGTTTTGATTGGGCCCAGAAACAGAGAACGCGCAGAACCGGGTTGCACCTCAAGCTGAATCCGCATTGCGCGGAAAATGGCGGGAGGAGGTCCCGCTGACCCGGTTCGCGAGTTCCTGTGGATGGATGTGGGGGTTTTGAAAAAATCTCGTCGAAGAGTTTAACGTTATTTTGAGAGTTCGGAGCCACACGATGGGAGAGAGCAGGAGGTCTTATTGATTCTTTCGCTCCGAACGCAGCTTTTTGAGGCGCTTGATGATCTCCTTGGCAGCGCCGTTCATCGCTCCTTCCTCGCTCCAAAAAGCCTCGTGCTTGATTTGAAACATCTCTGCACCCTGCGAATCATAGACTGTGGCAAATCCCGTATCGTAGTCAGTACTACCGCCAGTGCCCTTGACAATTACTGTCTCGGAGGTCTTTCCGGTCTTGAAGTCGATGCGGTAGTCATACCCCTCAGTAGCCGAGACGAATTTCATGCCATTTTTCAGCCCGTTTCGGTTTAGCTTCTCAAGGAGCTTTGGCCGATTCCACTCGTTGGCGTCAATCCGGACCTTTATCTGCTCCAAGGGGGCTGCCTTTTGTGCCCAAGCAGGCGTGGTCAGCAACACCAACAGAGCCGCGGATGAAAGTGCAAGCATCCTCATTTGCCGTTCTCGCTCGTGGTTCTCCGCCGAGGTTGCCTCAATTCTTGCTCCTTGAAACCTGCGCACTACCCTTCATTCCATGACTTTCGATTTGCCGCGCTCGGCCTCAGGCATCGTTAGCGGAAATGAGCTGGTGGTCATTGACGGAATACGAGTGCTCCTGAAGACATTCGGGGCACTTTTTAGGACTTTCCTCAGTGTTAATCTTTAGGAGTACGGTCAAAGACCTCGATGTATCGGGCGAGACTCCATCAAGGACCAGCCACTTCCCGCAACCCTTCGTTTTGCAAAGAACTGCAACATTCCAAGCCATAATATTATTCTAACACAGTAGCGATCGATAGGCAGAGTCAGCGATTCTGCTCTACGCCTGCGGGTAAACGAGTGTAATTAGGTCGGTGCGGACATGGAGTTGAGGAATTCGGCGTTGGACTTGGATTTGGTCAAGCGGCCGAGAAGCAGCTCCATGGCCTCCGTGGTGGAGAGCGGGCTGAGCACTTTCCTAAGAACCCAGATGCGGTTCAGCTCGTCCGCGGGGAGCAGCAGCTCGTCCTTGCGGGTGCCGGAGCGATTGATGTCGATGGTGGGGAAGACGCGCTTGTCCACCAGGCGCCGGTCGAGATTGATTTCCATGTTGCCGGTGCCCTTGAACTCTTCGAAGATGACGTCGTCCATACGGCTGCCGGTGTCGATGAGCGCGGTGGCGATGATGGTGAGCGAGCCGCCCTCTTCGACGTTGCGTGCGGCGGCGAAAAATCGCCGCGGGCGCTGGAGGGCGTTAGCGTCAATACCGCCGGAGAGCACTTTGCCGGAGGGCGGAGTGACGGCGTTATAGGCGCGCGCGAGGCGCGTGACGGAGTCCAGCAGGATGACGACGTCGCGCTTGTGCTCGACGAGGCGTTTGGCTTTTTCAAGCACCATTTCCGCCACCTGGATGTGGCGCTGGGGCGGCTCGTCGAACGTGGAGCTGATGACTTCGCCCTTGACGGTGCGCTGCATGTCCGTGACTTCCTCGGGCCGCTCGTCAATCAGCAGCACGATAAGGGCGATTTCCGGATGGTTGGTGGTGACGGAGTTGGCGATGCTCTGGAGCATCATCGTTTTTCCAGTGCGCGGCGGCGCGACAATCAGGCCGCGCTGGCCCTTGCCGATGGGGCAGAGCATGTCCAGCACGCGCCCGGTGAGGTTGTCCTTGCCCGTTTCGAGGCGGACGCGCTCCTGCGGATAGAGCGGCGTCAGGTTGTCGAAGAAAATTTTGTTGCGCGCGACTTCTGGGTCCTCAAAATTGACGGCCTCCACCTTGATCAGCGCGAAGTAGCGCTCGCCGTCCTTGGGCGGACGGACCTGCCCGGAGACGGTGTCGCCGGTGCGCAGGTCGAACTTGCGGATTTGCGACGGCGAGACGTAGATATCGTCCGGGCCGGGCAGGTAGTTGTACTCCGGCGCGCGCAGGAAGCCGAAGCCGTCGGGCAGGCACTCCAGCACGCCCTCGGAGAAGATTAAGCCGTTCTTCTCCGTCTGGGCGCGGAGGATCTGAAAGATCAGCTCCTGCTTGCGCATGCCGCTTGCGCCGGGAATATTGAGCTCCTTGGCCACCTTGGCCAACTCGGTGATGTTCTTGTCCTTCAGCTCTGCCAGGCTGATGCTCATTTCGTTTGTTCCTTCGGATTCGTCTGCAATCGGTTTCGTCATGGTCCTGTTCACTATGCTTCGGGCGGCCGCGTAAAAAACCGCCGCAAAGGCTCCTTTTATCCAGAATGGGTTAGTTGGCCAACAGTGCGGTCCGGCGCGCGCCCGTCGGGGGCAGGCGAGCCGAGGGACTTCAGTTGGTCAAGCCTTGATCTTTCTCGATTGGCTGCTCGAACTTCGAGGCCACCTCGGGCACCGCAGGGACTTCGACCGCCGAGAGGGGCCGTTCGAGCGCCAACTCGAGCACTTCATCCATCATTTCCACAAAATGGATCTTCATCTCCGCCTGGATCTCGGCGGGAATTTCGGCCAGGTCCTTCTCGTTATCCTTGGGCAGGATAATGGTGAACAAGCCCATGCGGTGCGCGGCGAGCAGCTTTTCCTTGACGCCGCCGATGGGCAGCACTTTGCCGCGCAGGGTGATTTCGCCGGTCATGGCCACGTCGCAGCGCACCGGAATCTTCAGCAGCGCGCTGACAATCGAGGTGGCGATGGTGATGCCGGCGGAAGGACCGTCCTTGGGGATGGCGCCTTCGGGCACGTGCATGTGGATATCGATATGGCGGTAGAAATCCTTGAGCAGGCCCAGTGAAGTGGCGCGCGAGCGGACGTAGCTCATGGCCGCCTGCGCGGATTCCTGCATGACGTCGCCGAGCTTGCCGGTGAGCGTGAGGCGGCCCTTGCCTTCCATGATCGTCGTTTCCGTGCCCATCACCTGGCCGCCGACTTCCGTCCAGGCCAGGCCCATGGACAGGCCGACCTCGTTCTGCTTTTCGGCGAGCATGTCGCGGAACTTGATGACGCCGAGGAATTCGCCGACGTTGGCGGGCGAAATTTCCACGGTGATTTCTTTGCCTTGCGTGACCACCTTGCGGGCCACCTTGCGGCAGAGGCTGGCGATTTCGCGCTCGAGGTTGCGCACGCCGGCTTCGCGCGTGTAATGGCGGATGATGTAGGTCAGCGCCTCGTCGGTCATCACAAAATTTTTGTCGCTCAGCCCGGTGGCTTCGCGCTGTTTCTTAACCAGGAAGCGCCGGGCGATCTGCAATTTTTCCTGCTCCGTGTAGCCGGGCAGGCGCAGGACTTCCATGCGGTCCTGCAACGGCTGCGGGATGGTGTGCAGCACGTTGGCGGTGCAGATGAACATCACTCGGGAGAGATCGTATTCCACGTCGAGGTAGTGGTCGGTGAAGGCGTGGTTCAGCTCGGGGTCGAGCACTTCCATCAGCGCCGCCGAAGGGTCGCCGCGGAAGTCCATGGACATCTTGTCCACTTCGTCGAGCACGAAGACGGGATTCACGGTGCCCGCTTTTTTCATCAACTGGATGATCTGGCCGGGGAGCGCGCCGATATAGGTGCGCCGGTGGCCGCGGATTTCGGCTTCATCGCGCACGCCGCCGAGTGATACGCGTACGAATTTGCGGCCCGTGGCTTTGCCGATGGACATGGCCAGCGACGTCTTGCCCACGCCGGGAGGCCCGACGAAACAGAGGATGGAGCCCTTCGGATTCTTCACCAGTTGCCGCACGGCCAGGTATTCGATGATTCGCTCTTTGATTTTTTCCAGCCCGTAGTGATCTTCTTCCAGGATGCGCTCGGCCAGGACGATATCGCGGATTTCTTTGGTCTTCTTCTTCCACGGCACGGCCAGCAGCCAGTCGAGATAGTTGCGGGAGACGGTGGATTCGGCGGACATCGGGGGCATCATCTCCAGCCGCTTCAGCTCGGTGACGGCTTTTTCCTTAATGTCCTTGGGCATGCCGGCGGTCTCGATCTTTTTCTTCAGGTCGTCGGTTTCGCCTTTTTCGCCGCGGCCCAGCTCTTTCTGGATGGCCTTAATCTTCTCGTTGAGGTAGTACTCCTTCTGCGCGCGTTCCATCTGCCGCTTCACGCGGCCGTGGATGGAACGGTCCATGTTCAGCTTCTCGATTTCCAGGTCCAGAATGTCCGCCACGCGGTTCAGACGATCCAGCGGCTCGAGGATTTCCAGCAACTCCTGCTTTTCCTCGACGGCGAGCTGGAGATTGGCGGCAATGGTGTCCGCCAATTTGTTGGCGTCTTCCACGCGGATGGCGGCGACCATCGTGTCGTAGTTCAGGGTCTGGGAGAGCTTGACGTACTGCTCGAAGAGCCCCGTGGCGCGGCTGGAAGCTTGCTCGAGCTGCGGCGAAGGCTCCACCTTGATGGCCATCAGCTTCACGGAGGCGCGGAAGAATCCTTCTTCGGTGGCGATACTCACCACCTTGGCGCGCTCCACGCCTTCCACTAGCACCTTGATGTTGCCGTCCGGCAGGCGGACGCTCTGCACGATGTTGGCGAGCGTGCCGACGGTGTAAATTTCGTCGGGCTTGGGATCGTCCACGGAAGCGTCGTGCTGCGTGGCCAGAAAAATCTTTTTGTCGCCAGCGAGGGCTTCTTCAAGCGCGCGCACGGAGGCTTCGCGCCCGACAATGAACGGGGTCATCATCTGCGGGAAGATGACCATGTCGCGCACCGGCATCATGGGCACGCGCTTTACTTCCTGTTTTTCGCGATGGAACATCGTCTCCCTGGCGGATCAAACTCCGGCCGGATTAGCCGGCCTTTTCGAGCAGGCTCCAATTGATTTCGCGGGTATGGATCATTTCCGCGGTCACGGCAAAATCCCGCAGCTTGCGCTGAGTGGGCAGGTGGTACATCAGGTCGAGCATCAGGTCCTCGAGGATCATGCGCAGGCCGCGAGCGCCGATCTTGCGCTTGAGCGCCTCCTCGGCAATCGTCTCCAGCGCATCCTCGGTGAAGCGCAGCCGGACATTTTCAAATTCGAAGAGCCGCTGATACTGACGGATGAGCGCGTTCTTGGGTTCCGTGAGAATGCGCACCAGCGCGCCCTTGTCCAAATCGCTCAGCACGCCGGCGACGGGCAGCCGGCCGACAAATTCCGGAATCAGGCCGTAGCGGATCAGGTCCGTGGGCTGCACTTGCTCGAGCAGTTCGATATTGCGCTTCTCTTTGCTGCTCGGCGGCAGGTTGGACATGAAGCCCAGCGCGCGCTGGCCGGCGCGGCGTTCGATAATCTTTTCCAGTCCGACGAAAGCCCCGCCGCAAATGAACAGGATATTCGTGGTGTCCACGGGCGTAAATTCCTGGTGCGGGTGCTTGCGGCCTCCCTGCGGAGGCACGTTAGCCACGGTGCCTTCCAGGATTTTCAACAGCGCCTGCTGCACGCCTTCGCCGCTGACGTCGCGCGTGATCGAGGGGTTCTCGTCCTTCTTCGCGATCTTGTCAATTTCATCGATGTAAATGATGCCTTGCTGCGTGCGCGTGACATCGCCGTCCGCGCTTTGCAGCAGCTTCAAAATAATATTCTCGACGTCCTCGCCCACGTAGCCCGCTTCGGTCAGCGTGGTGGCGTCCACGATGGCGAAGGGCACTTCCAGCATGCGCGCCAGCGTTTGCGCTAGCAGCGTCTTGCCGGTGCCGGTGGGGCCGATGAGCAGCACGTTGGATTTCGTCAGCTCGACCTCGCCCGGCTGGCGGTTCAGGAAGATGCGCTTGTAGTGGTTGTAGACGGCGACGGCGAGTTTTTTCTTGGTCTTGTCCTGGCCGATGACGTACCCATCGAGGAAGGCTTTGATCTCCGGCGGCCGCGGCAGGCGGCGGTTGACGGCGGTGGCCTGCTCTTTCTTCTCATCCTCGAGAATCTGGCGGCAGACGGTGACGCACTCGTCGCAGATGTATGCGCGCGGATAGTCGGAGGGTGAGCTGATCAGCTTCTCCACCTGCTCCTGGGTCTTGTGACAGAACGAGCAACGGAGCGTTTCGTCTGGGCTGAATTTTTTCACCGGTGTGGGCGCCTCCGGCCCGGTGCTTTCGCGAATGTGCGTGCGGAATGCTTCATGAGTCTACGCCCGTTGAATTCCTTTGCGCGGTTGCGCTTCCATTCTGATACTAACCCTTTGGAACCGTGGGCACTGTATGGCGGTTGCGCGCCACAATTTCGTCAATCAGGCCGTAGTCCTTGGCCTGCTGCGCGGTCATGATGAAGTCGCGCTCCACGTCCTTCTCGATTTTCTCCAGCGGCTGGCCGGAGTGCGAGGCCATCAACTGGTTCAGCACCGAGCGCATCCGCAGGATTTCCTTGGCGTGGATGTCGATATCCGTGGCCTGGCCGGAAAGACCGCTCATCCACGGCTGGTGGATCAAGACGCGGGAGTTCGGCAGCGCAAAGCGCTTTTTCGGGGCGCCGGCGCAGAGCAGCAGCGCGGCAATCGAAGCGGCCTGTCCGACGCAGATGGTCACCACGTCCGGCCGCACAAACTGCATCGTGTCGTAAATGGCCATGCCCGCGGTGATCGAGCCGCCGGGCGAGTGGATGTACAGCGAAATATCCTTTTCCGGGTCCTCGGCTTCCAGGAACAGCATCTGCGCGGTCACCAGGTTGGCGACGTGGTCGTCAATCGGCGTGCCGATAAAAACGATGTTATCGCGCAGCAGCCGGGAATAAATGTCATAGGCGCGCTCGCCGCGGCTGGTCTGTTCGACCACCATGGGTACGAGCGTCGTGGCGCGAGGAATGCTGTCCTCAGGGTTTCTCATCGGAGAGTCTGATCACGCAGGAGCCCGGCTCCGCTATGGTTTCGCTTCCTTGGGTGCTGCCGTCTGGATCCGGGCGTTACGGTAGAGCCACTCAAGCGTCTTGTCGCTTCGCAGCTTCGATTTCATCCTATCGAGCGACCCCTGCTTTGTCAAGCGAGCCCGGAAGGCTTGTGCCGATTCGCCACTGTGTTCGGCGAGGTGGGCAACCTCGTGGTCCAGTTCTTCCTCGGACACCTCGATGCTTTCAGCGGTGGCCACGCGGTCCAGCAGCATTTCCGCTTTCACATCGCCCACGGCGCGCTCGCGCTGACGCTCGCGAAGGCTGACCCAGTCCACGTTGACCGCGCGCGGGTCCACGCCCTGCCCGGCCAGCGAGCGCACCACGCGCTCCAGCCGCGCGTCCTGCTGGTGCTCGACGAGCGCTTCCGGCACCGGGAACTCGTGCTTGGCAATCAGCGCTTCGATCAGTTTCTGCTCGGCCTGTTCGCGCTGGCGCTGTTCGCGCGCCGCTTCCAGGTTCTGGCGGATTTTCACGCGCAGGTCTTCGAGCGACGTGGCGTCCACGTCCTTGGCGAATTCGTCGTTCAATTCCGGCAACTTCTTTTCTTTTACGCCGAGAACTTCCACGGTGTAATGAAACGATTTGCCGGCCAGCTTCGGATCGGGATAGTCCTGCGGGTAGGTGGCGTCGAATTGTTTTTTGTCGCCGGACTGCGCGCCGCGAAGGTTTGTGTTGAAGGCTTCCATGGTCTCTTCGGCGCCGATGTGGCAGAGCACGTTTTCCGCCTGGATGGGCTCGCCGCCGCCCGCGGGCACGCCGATAATTTTCAACACGGCATAGTCCCCGTCGGCGAGCGCGCGGCCCTCCACCGGCACAAACGTGGCGGCGCGGCTGCGCATCTCTTCCACCGTTTTGTCTACGTCCTCTTCGGTAATCTCGACGGCGTCCACTTCCACTTCAAGGCCTTTGTACTCGCCCAGCTCAAATTCCGGAAACACTTCGAACACGGCGCGGAACTTCACCGGCCCGGCTTCGGGGAAATCCACGTGGTCCACCTGCGGCCGCGTCACCGGCACCATTTTCTGCTCTTCGAGCGCCTTCTCAATGCGCTCCGGGATCAGTGATTGCAGCACTTCGCTCTTGATGTCGTCGGCGAAGCGCCGCCGGATCAGCGTCACCGGGGCCTTGCCCGGACGAAAGCCCGGCACGCGCGCCACGCGAGCGATCTCCCGCGCGATTTTTTCCACGGACTTCTGGACTTCTTCGGCGGGAATTTCCAGCTCGATCTCGCGCCGGCAGCTTGCGGTGGCTTCGGTCATGGATGCAGTGGTCAGCCGTCAGGTGTCAGTTTTCAGATGGAGCGCGGCGCGAAAGCACTCTCCTGCTGCAATTCCCCACGAGAATCTCGAAAGAATGTGAGGCAGGGAAGGCAAGCGAAACACGCCACGCAGAAGACTCAGTATAGGGGAAGGTTGCCAGAGCGTCAACCATCCCACTTCGGTACCATTGATTCCGCCGGATAAACGAAGTAAATACGTGGTGAGAGAATTACGAGGGCCAACTATGGAGCCGGACCCCAGCTCTGGCGCCACCTGCCAGGAGCAGAGCGGCGAGGAAAAACGCAGAAGCAAGCGCGTACTCCTGCGCGTCGCGGTCGTAGTGATCGGCACCGACATCCACGGAAAACCATTCGGCGAAGTGACGCACACCATGGTCGTCAGCGCGCACGGCGCGCTGGTGGAGTTGAAAGCCGAGTTGAACGACGGCCAGCGCGTACTGCTACACAACAAAATCAGTGGCGAGCGCCAGTCGTGCCGCGTCGTGTGGTTCCGCAGGACCAAAGAGGGCACCAACCACGCGGGACTCGAGTTCGTGACCGTGTCGCCGAAATTCTGGCAGGTGGATTTCCCGCCCGACGACTGGAGAGTCCCCACGATGCGCGCGGCCATCTTGAAAGAATTTGGCAGCCCGCTGGACATTGGAGAATTGTCGCGGCCGTTGCCGCTGGCGGACGAAGTACTCATCCGCGTGGAGGCCTGCGGCGTTTGCCATTCCGATCTGCACATGGCCGCGGGGGACTGGCCGGACGTGGCGGCGAAGATGTCCTGGCCGGCCACGCTCGGACACGAAGCCGTCGGCCGCGTGGTGGAACTCGGCGCGGACGTCAGCGGCATCACGATGGGCCAGCGCGTCGGCGTCGGCTGGCTCTACTCGACCTGCGGCGTCTGCGAGCACTGTCGCGATGCCGCGGAAAATGTCTGCTTGAAACGCAAGATCACCGGCATCGCTGCGCCGGGCGGTTACGCGGAGTTCATGCGCGTGAAAGCGAGCCACGCCATTGCCGTACCAGAAAATCTCCCCGCGGCGGAGGCTGCGCCGCTCTTTTGCGCCGGGCTCACCGTGTTTCACGCCTTGCGCAACGCCGGGCTACGCGCGGGACAGCGCGTCGCTGTCTTCGGCGTAGGCGGGCTGGGCCACCTCGCGCTGCAACTTGCCAAACTCGCCGGTGCGGAAACGGTAGCCGTGGACGTGAGCGACGCGAAACTGGAGTTTGCAAAAAAACTCGGCGCGGCGCAGGCGATTCGCTCGGACGATCCAAACGCTGCCGAATTATTGAAGGCCGGCGGCGGGCCGCACCTCGCCATCGTCGCTGCGCCCGCAAAGCCTGCCTACGACTTGGCCATCCACACGCTGCGGCGCCGCGGCACGCTGGCGGTCGTTGGCCTGCCGAAAGAAGACCTCACATTTTTTGCGGACGACCTGGTGGTGAGCGAATCCCGGATCATTGCTTCGGCCGTGGGAACGCGCGACGAAATGCGCGAATTGCTCATGCTCGCCGCCGCTGGGAAAATCCGCTGTGAAGTGGAGCCCTGCCGGCTGGAACAGATCAACGACGTGTTCGAAAAGATGAAGCGCGGCCAACTCCTCGGCCGCGCCGTGATTCAATTCAATTAATTTGAAAATTCAGCGGCGGCGACGCAGCCACGCGCCGACCAATCCGCTGCCGACCAACAGCAGTGTGCCCGGCTCCGGCACTTGATTCACGGGCGCAGCATTGCCGGTGATTTCAACGCGCAGGCCGGTGGGGCCTCCACCATTGAACACCACGAATTGCAATGTGTTCACGCCCGAAACGAAGCCGCTCGTGGCGGAGAACAGGTTGTTGAAGCCAAAAAACGATGTGAAGGATGTGGTGAAACCGAGGTTGTTGCCGTTCAGAATGATGTTTACGCCGTTGTTGTCCGTGGTCCAGTTGCCGCTCAGGCTCGCAGTCGCGGGATTAAGACCCGCCAAATTGAATGTGGTGGTGTAGGTGTAGTTACCCACCGGGCCGTTGGTATCCGTTGCAGGCGCAATCCATTGCGAATTAGGGCCCTGTGGCACCCAGCAACAGCCAAACGGAAAACCAGTGACAGTGGGGACGAAAGCGGAATTTCCACTGACAAGGTTTGCCGTAATCGCATAGTGCGGGTCAACGGCGCCGGCAGCCAGGAGCGCATTCGTATTGCTGACTCCAGTATTGAAAATCGTAATGGAATTCGCTGCCGCAGTCATCGTACTGAATGCCAGTAGAGGAACAAGCACCGCCACTCGACTGAACCTCATCATGACCTCCTGAGATCGTACGCGAAGGCTGAAAGGGGACCTGTCTAGCTGCATGCACGCAGGACTCCAAAACTCTCAACGGCGACACCGCTAGAACCAACTTGCACATGTATGACTAGCATGGGTTTGGAGTACTTCCTGTCAATTCGCAGGGCGGAGCTTTTCACAGTGTGCGGGCGAGCCCGCAAAGGTTTTCACTATATCGGAATTTCCTCGTAGACTAGCAAAGACTAGTTCCAGTACGGTCTTCATTCAGAATAAGCGGCAACGCCCAAGGACGGCAAACCCTGTAAATAAGGCCCAAGGATGCGCGCGGCCAACTCCTCGGCCGCGCCGTGATTCAATTCAATTAATTTGAAAATTCAGCGGCGGCGACGCAGCCACCTGCCGACCAATCCGCTGCCGACCAGCAGGAGTGTGCCCGGCTCCGGCACCTGCGATGCGGGCCGCCCCGGGGAGTTCAACCGGTCCGCTGTTCCGCTGATGTCCACCAGCAGGCCGGTGCCGGCAATGTCGTTGTAAACCACAAACTGCAGCGTGTTGATCCCCGGCAAAAAGCCGCTCGATATGGTGAACGGCGTCACGGCTGTTTCCGATCCGTTGGGGATGGAAATTCCCAGGCTCAGGCCGTTCAGCAGGATGTCCAGGCCGGCGTTGTCCGTAGCCCATCCGCCGTGCAAGACCGCCGTCGAAGGATTCAGGCCGCTGAGATCGAAGGTGGTGGCATAGACGTAATTCCCCGTGCCGAAGGGATAGGCCAGGCTCGAGCGCGGCCCAATCCACCGGGCGTTAGGCGTCTCCAGCATCCAACTGGTGAACGGATATACGCCGGGCGTAAACGACACGAACGCAGCCGGGCCATTGAAGACCGAATCCGCTGCGGACGTCAGAGTGTAGTGAGCATCCACGGTGGCGTTTGCTGCGTGCCCGCCGCCTGCGGCAACTCCCGTGCTGAAGACCGGGATCGAATCCGCGTGCACCGGCACAGCCGCCGCCAGCAGCAGCGCGCCAAGAACAAGTGCGATTCGTTTCATCATTTCTCTCTCCTCCAACTTCTCAATTCCCGGATACTCAACCGAGCCATCAGTACACTGAGAGTTTCCGCATATGAAATAAGCACTTGTCGTGCCAGCGGAATAATTTCGGCAATCGGGGCAGATCTCTTCGCGGATGTGCGCAATGCAATTTCGGGAAAGGATATTTTCGCAGTGAGGTACTAGGAAGGGAGCGTAAAGATTTTTGTTTTCATGAAAACAATTGCACACACGCGGCGCTTCCCGATTTGGGAGAAGTGGAAATCCCAAACTGGGGCGTGATGGATTTTCTTGCTTGCAAAGGGTCGAGCAAAAACGCGGCTAAAAGGCCGACTTTGCCAGCTGTTCGGCCGCGCCGTGATTCAATTCAGCTAATGCCGTGATTACCTGCGCCGGCGCAGCCAAATTCCCATCAGCCCGCTGCCCAGGAGCAGCAGAGTGCCCGGTTCGGGGACGGCGGAGTTGCCAGTGATCGTAATCGGAATGTGATCGCCTGTATTGAAGTACCAGTCAGATCCCGGCGGAAACGCTAAATTTTGCGAGCAGCAATTGTAAATACTTGCGTCGAGCGCAAAGAGGTCATGCCCTCCGACGACGCCCGGAGCTGTCTGGACTACAAAGTTGTAGTGTTCGTAAAGCGGTTCCACCATGGCGCCGCCGCTGGTGATTGAAACAACAAAAAAGTAGCTGCCCGGCGCCAGCGTCAGACCGCTGAAGAACGTGATCGGCCCGACATACCGCGTACTGTTGTTGATATTGTTGAACGTCGTCGTAGCGATAATGTTGCTGGCGGTTGTTCCGGGGCCGAGAGAAGTAGTAAGCCACGCCGTCCCGCTGTAGGGTGCAGAGAACGTCGAAAGGGGGAGGGTGATGGAGACATTGGAGAACGTGTTGGCGAATGTGAATGACTCTCCGTGCCAATGCTGGACATTGAGATCCCATCCGCAATATGAGCAATAGACCATGCTGGATGAGTTGCTGAGCAGTACCGTGTCGGCTTGCGCGGGTGCAGCAAGAAACAAAACAAACAAAGCCAGTAGAAGGCCCAATCTGATCTTCATCAATTCCTCCGCAAAGTGAAGAGAAAGTAGAAGAGGCGAGACGGGCACACAAAGCAGGCGGCGGCCTACATGAAATGCGAGCACGCGGGATTCCACGAACGCGGCCAGAAGCGCCACAAAGGGTCACTCACTATTAGCTGAAAGCAAAAGTGTTGTAGTGTATCTTGACTAGACGCTCAAGATTCTCGCACACCCCTAAAGTATCTATCTAGAAAATGTTTTCACAAAAAGAGTAATCGTTGGATCTTGGGAATTCGAAAATCTCGATGCGAATCCTTCAGAAGACAGGCTCGGCCAGCTTCGCCAGAATCACCGCCGAGGCTTTTTCCACGTCGGCATGCAGCGAATTGCCGTGCGCGTCCATGGTGACGATGGCGGGAAAATCCTTCACACGAATGCGCCACATCGCTTCCGGCGTGCCCAGGTCGAGCAGTTCCACGCCGAGCACGTCCGTGATGCAGCGCGCGTAATACTGCGCGGCGCCCCCGATAGCGTTCAGGTACACCGCGCCGTGCTCCTTCAAGGCCGCGAGTGTCTTTGCGCCCATACCGCCCTTGCCCATCACTGCGCGCACGCCGAACCGCTTGATGATTTCGTGCTCATAGGGTTCTTCACGAATGCTGGTCGTGGGCCCGGCGGCCGTCATACGGTAGCCGCCATTTTCTTTCATCACCACTGGCCCGCAGTGATAGAGGACCGCGCCGCGCAAGCTGGTCGGCGAATCATGGTGCATCAGGTAGTGATGCACGGCGTCGCGGCCGGTGACCATCTCGCCCTGCAACAGCACAACGTCTCCCACCTTCAATGCGCGCACATTTTCGTCGCTGAGCGGCGCTGAAAGCTGCACTTCGCGGCCGGTGCGCGGGAAGCCGTCCGTGCGTGCGATTTTCGAAACTTTTTCATCGCGGTAGAGCCAGCGCTTGATGGCGCCGTTGCGCGCGTCGAGTACGACGCCGAGGCGGCGAAACGCCCAGCAGTCATACGCCACGCTGACGAAAAAACTCGCCGGCAGACGGTTCAGCACGCCGACCTTGCAGCCGATCAGCGTCACTTCGCCGCCAAAGCCCATCGTGCCGATGCCCAGCGTGTTCGCCGTCTGCAAGATGTACGATTCGAGTTTGGCGAGATCGGGATTCGGATTCGTGTCGTCGAGCGAACGGAAGAGCTGTTCCTTGGCGAACGCGTAACCGCCGGTGCGGTCGCCGCCGATGCACACGCCGATAGCGCCCGCGCTACAGCCCTGTCCCTGCGCCTGCCATACCGCGTGCAGCAGACACTTGCGCACGCCGTCGAGGGTGCGGTCGGCGCGGCCCAGGTGCGGCAGCTCGCACGGCACCGAGTACTGAATATTCTTGTTCTCACAGCCGCCGCCCTTCAACAGCAGCTTCACTTCGATTTCGCCGTCGTTCTCCCACTGCTCGAAATGCACCGTCGGCGTTCCCGGGCCCAAATTGTTGCCGCTGTTTTTTCCGCTGAGTGAGTCCACCGAGTTCGGCCGCAGCTTGCCTTTCGCGGTGGCGTCGGCAATAGCCTCGACAATCTGTTTTTTCAACGCAAGCTGATTGGTTCCCACCGGTGTCTTCACTTCGAACGTGGGCCAGCCGGTGTCCTGGCAGATGGCGCCTTCGACGTCGGCGGCCATGTCAATATCGTTGGCAATGACGGCCAGCGCCTGTGACGCCTGATTGCCGGAGGATTCGCGGTCCAGCGCCGTGTCCATGGCCCGGCGCACGTCCGCAGGAAGACTCGTCGAGGTCTGCACGATGAGTTCGTAGATGCTGGGCTTGAAGGAATCCATGAGGGTTCTCCATCCGCGGCACCTATCATGTTAGCAGATGAGTGTGCTGGCCTGAAGGCCGCCGCTACGCGATGCCCATGTAGCGGCCACCTTCAGGTGGGCATGCGCGGTGTCAACAGCCGCGCAGCGATTCAACCCCCCGCGGGCTTGCCTTTCTTCAATTCAAACGCCCGCACAATCACGAAGGCAATCAGCGCGAAAATGAAGAATGCGAGCAGCAGCATCACCGTTCCTTCAAGGGAACTCATCACGCTGCGAAATGACTCGAGGATCCAGCGTTCGCGAGTGAGTTCGATGATCTTTCCATCCCCGCGAGCCGAAGGCGTGATGTATTTCTCCAGGTCCCAGACGCGCACCCCGCTGGAGATGCCCACCACGTAAATCGCGAAACGCAGGTAGCGCTCCCACGCTGTGCTGATTTCATCCTGAATGATCCGCTGCAACATCGCGCGGATGGGTTTGGAGAAAAGTGCCGCAACGATGGTGGAAACCAGCAGGGAAATCAAAAATGTGACGACCAATAGAGTAAAAAACATTTCGCGCCTCCTTCTGGGGCGAACACGATTCGGAAGGGGGCATCGGCTGACCCTGCGTCGCGGCGTCTCCGAGCGTACGAAAGCTGCCCGCCCCCTGCAAGCGACAAGGTGCGACATTCGGCGGCGAGGGGAAGGGTGTCCGACTACTTCGCTCGGCCCGAAATGGATGCCGTGGATTTGCCCCGCAGATTGTTACTTACGACTCAGTTGCAGCCCCGTGAAGCCAAGGAACCCAGCTACCAGCACGGCCGGCCAGCTGACCCACATGGGCGCCGTCCAATCGGCAATATGCAGGGGCCACGAATAAACAATCCGAAGAAGATGTCCCACGGCGATCAGGCTGAAAAACAGCCCCGCAATGAGTGAAAATGTTTTCTGACTTAGCATGTCGCGCTCCTTGTAGCGCCCGGCATCTCCGGTTTCTGGAGTCCGGCGGACTCCACCGGAGTCCGCAGACCGGACTTGCCGGCTCATACAGAATGAGCTTTCGGCACGGCGGCACTACACGCTTTCTGAATGACACACATTCGTTGCTTACCCAGTCAAATTTGATTTGCGGAAGGAGGGATTTGAACCCCCACAGCCTTTCGGCCACAGGATCCTAAGTCCTGCGCGTCTGCCAATTCCGCCACTTCCGCTTGAAGGGGATTATACATGCTTGGTAAAGCAGGCGTGAGGCAGGCGAAGCGCTCAGACACAATCTTGGCGTGCACGATGATTTCGCTATCGTTGGAAATTAATTGACAGAAGGGTTACTCATGATTAGCATTCGCTTGACTGCGTTTTGTACCTTCGATTCAAGGAGTAGCTCATGGGGAAGTCTCTTTCCATGAGGACGGGAAAACGCGAATGGATGACATTATATAGCAGAGTAACCGCAGTTTTGCTCTGGCTGAGTCTGCTTTCCTTTGGTTGTGGTGGGGGTGGAGGAGGCTCCTCTCCTCCGACGCCTAGTCCCCCGCCTCCAAGTCCGGATTTTTCTTTCGGTCTCACCCCGACTGGAGTTGCACTTGTTGTTGGCACGACCTCGCTTCCCGTCGAAGTAAACTTGAATGCCTTGAACGGCTTTTCGGGTGTCGTCTCAGTTTCGGTGGAAAGCCTGCCTGCGGGGGTGAGTGCTTCCCCATCTGGTTTTACGTTCGACGCCGGCGAAAGACAGCTAATCACCTTTACAGCCAGCTTGTCAGTGCAAAAGGGCACCTTCAACATTGTGTTACGCGGTACCAGCGGCTCTCTGGCTCGCACAGCATCTTTGACGATCGCGGTCGTGCAAGGGCGAAGCTCACGAACGTCATTTAGTAAAGCATCCGGCAGGGTGGTCGACGTTCTCTACGATTCCAGTCGCAAACTTGTCTTTGCCACAGTTCCCGATCTAAACCGCGTGGACGTATTCTCCAGTTCGAACGGCTCCCTTGTGAAATCAATTCCGGTCAGCAGCCCCTATGGAATAGATATCGCGCCTGGCGGGAAAACGATCTACACGGGAAGTTACGCGGAACAACTGACGCTGATCGACGTCGACCTGCTGCAGGTGCGCGAGCGGATCGACATGTTCACATATGTGCCGATCGCTCGCCAAACGCTCGTCGCGCCCATGCTCGCCGTGTTAAGCAACGGCCAAATCATGTTCGGGGTGTTAGATCCCAATGCCTCGCCTTCGGGCGGCCTAATGAAGTGGGACCCGGCGACCGGCAGCAAAGTTTTCCAATATCCAAACATACCTGGCGCCCCCTCGCTCTCCCAAATGGCTCGCAGCGGCGATTATTCACGCGTCCTTGTATCCGGCGTGGGGTCTGGCGTGGCTCTCTATGATGTAGGAACAGATAGCTACATCGCGGTGCAATCTTTCACCCAGACCGTCGTGGGGATTGCAGCCAATCAGGATGGCACACAGTTCGCCGCGATCGACAGCGGGAATACGGTTTTCTTTTTGGATGATCAGCTGCAGATCAAGGGATCAGTTCGGATCGCGTCGGGTCCAGGTCCAATCATATTCAGTCGCGATGGCACGCGCCTTTTCGTCGCGTCCGGTTACATCTATGCTCCGGAATACACGGCGCTGGATACGCGGACGTTTGCTGAGGTTGGTCGAGTCTCGTGCAACTTCAACAATATTCCTTTCGCCACCACTCTGCCGATTGCGATTGATGAAAATTCGACGCTCTTTGTGGCGCAAGAGCAAGGCGTCGCGTTCGTGGATATGTCGTCGCCAAGGAATCTCGCTCCGATAGCAACGACTGGCGGAGCATACGTGAATCCTGATTTCGGACGCTCCGACGGTCCAACTGACGTCAGCGTACTCATCGGTCAAATCGGACCTATCGATCCAGGCACGCAAGTATTTTTTGGCGATTTGCCGGGCCTGTCACAACAGATCAGTGGAAACACGATCCTTACTAAAACGCCGGCGATCGGACAGCAAGGACCCGTTTTGGTCACGGCGGAATCCCCGGCGGGACACGCCTGGTACGGGGTCGGGGGCTTTATGTTTGGGCCCGAAGTCTGGTACATGATGCCCAATGTGGGCACGCCGGACGGAGGATCCAGCGTAAAGCTCATGGGAGCTGGCTTTTCGAGCAGTTCGTTGCCGATCACCGTCACAATCGGGGGAAAATCGGCTTCGGCGTCTCGCTCAGCTGAAGGCCAAACAGTCCTGAGTATCTTTACGCCACAAGGTACGCCGGGAACCTTCGACGTCGTGTTGCAAACCCCGCAAGGAAGCGCCACGCTCGCCGGAGGCTTTCAGTTCGCGCGTGCCTCTAACAAATTTCCGGTGACAGGCGCCCTTGAGCAGCTTCTCTACGACGATTCACGGCAATTGCTCTACGCGACAAACTCCGGACAGAACCGCATCGAAGTATTCTCCGTGGCCACCAAGACGTTGCAGAGTCCGATAGCTGTATCGGGCGCACCAACCAAAATGGCATTCACTCCCGATCGAAGCACTCTTTTGGTCACTTGTCCGTTGATTGATTCGTTGGCTGTGGTTGACCTCAGCACGCGAACGGTGCGCAATATGATTTTGCTTCCAGCAAACTCGCAACAGATCGCGTGGAACGTTGCCGCCTTGGATGGCAACCGCGCCTTCGTGGAAATGCGTTTCTTAGGGAGTGGCAGTGCTGGTGCTCTCGCCGAAGTGGACCTAGTCACGCGCACCGCGCAAGTTCGTACGGAAACGTCCTTCTTCATGGGCGAGAATCTGCTTGCCGCGTCGGCTGACGGGAAGACGGCGCTGGTTACGGAGAGAAATTCGTCCGGAGGAACCGCGTCGATCTGGGATTCTTCGAGCAACACGTTCCAATTCCGCGGAATTGATTGGTATATCTTTGATTCGGATCTATCAGCGGATGGAAATGTGCTTGCCATTACGACGAGTCGGAATCCCTATCAAGCTCGCTTTTACGATACGAAGATTCACCACCTCGGATGGGTGCAGGGCCTCCCCTCCTATCTTACGTTTGACAATGCGTACTACGAAGGACATAAGCTGCACGCAAGCGGCGCACTCCTGTATGTGCCAGTAACCGTATATCGCGAGAACGCGTTTGCCGTCGACGTTTACGATGTCCACACGGGCAGCCTCGTGCTGCGCATTCCCCTTGCGGAGCCGCTTCGCATGGGTGGAGTCGATGCCCTTGCGATCAGCCAGGACGGGAGGTTTGTCTTCGCCAATACCGAGAATGGCTTCGCGGTGGTTGAACTCGCCGATGTTCCGCTTAGCATTGGCTCCGTCAGTCCGGCGGCAGGCGTTTCGTCCGGTGGAACAAAAGTGACGATCCGTGGTAGTGGCTTTGTAAATGGCGCCACTGTGGAGTTTGGAAAAATTCGAGTGCCAGCTACTTTCGATGATTCGAATACCCTGAAGGCCTCAACGCCAGTCGGCTCATCCGGCACCGTCGTTGTCAGCATCATTAATCCAAACGGCAAGAAGTACACGCTGCAAGCGGGTTTCCAGTATCAGTAGGTTCAGCGTCATCCGAATAGAGATCGAGCCGCTGGCGCTACAAAAATGGGCGAAGTCCTTCGGTTTGCCAAGTAAAAGCAAGGAGCGCTCCTACTTCGGCTCGGCGTAATCCACGTCCGGCGGAGGCGCCGCGCCGCCGGGGCCTTTCAGGTAATGTTCCATCCACTGCATCATGCGCAGCGAAAAATCCAGCCGCGACGCGGCGCGGCGGTTGCCGTGCTGTTCGCCGGGATAGCGCACCAGGCGCACCGGCGCGTGGTTGATGGTTTTCAGGTAGCGGTAGAGCATCAGCGATTGCGACGGGTGCACGCGCGGGTCGTCCATGCCGCCGAGGATGAGCAGCGGCGTGTGATTTTTCTGCGCGTAATAAATCGGGCTGCGCTCCAGAAATTTTTGCCAGTTGTCCCACGGATAATGCAGCGCGTGGACCAGCGATTCCTCCTGCGGGATATCCGTCGTGCCGAACTTGGCGATTTTGTCGCTGATGCCGACGAACATCACGCCCGCGGCAAACCGGTCGGAGTAAAACGTCGCGCCCCACGCCGTCGCGTAGCCGCCGTAGCTGCCGCCGGTGATGCCGACCTTGGACTTATCCACGAGCCCCGTGGCAATCAGGTGGTCCACCGCGTCCACGCAGTCGTCGAATTCTTTTCCCGCGGGATCGCTCTGGCTCAGCTTGGAAAACGCCACGCCGCGGCCGGTCGAGCCGCGATAGTTGGGATAGAACACGGCAAAGCCGCGCGCCGCGGCCACTTGACCGGGGTTCGAATAACTCGTCAGCCAGCCGTTGGCGTAGCGCGATTCCGGCCCTCCATGCACGACGAGAATCAGCGGGAAACGCTTGGACTCCTGGCCCGATGAGGAACTAACGATGGCACCCCCCGTCTTCTCCCGCGCTACCCATCGTTGAAACTCTACGCTCGCATCGAGAGGAAAGATCAGCAGCCCCTCCAGTTCCAGCCCGTCACGCGCTTTGTACTTCACCACTTCCTGCGGAGCGAGTTTCTTCTGCGCGAGCCACGGATTGACGTCCGTGAGCCGCTTCGGCTCCGCATCACCATGCTTCATGGCGAAGACGTCGCTGGGGCGATGATCGGATTGCCCGACAAACGCTGCGGAAAGGCCGTCGCGTGAAAGCGTGAACCGATCCAGAATTCTGCCGCCGGTGGGAATGAGCGTCTTGCGTTCGCCATTCAGGGAGACTTTCCCAAACGTGGTCCACACGCCCTCATCGCCAATAAACATTACTGTGTCGTTGCTCTGCCAGGCGATTCCGGCGACGTGTCCTTCGTAATTCGGCAGCAAATCTTTCGGCGCACCGCCCGTCGCGGATACGACCATCAACCGCCCCGCCGCGGGATCGTTACGGTCCGCCGCGGAACTCATGGCGATGTTTTTTCCGTCGGGACTCCACGCTACCGCGGCCAGTTTTCCGGGCGTCTCGATTTTGGCGAGCCCCGCGCCGGAGTCCGCATCCACCACGTGCACCTTGCGGTTCATCAGGTCGTCGTCCACCAGCGGCGTTGGCGTAAGCACCACCGCGAGCTTTCCTCCCGCGGGACTCCACTGCACATCCAGCGCGTGGCCGGGCAGGTCGAGCATTTTCGGTTTCGCACCGGCGGCCGCGGGTTCCACCACCCACACGCGCGCGAAGCGCAGATTTTCTTCATAGACATCCTGATTGAAGCCGCGCTCTCGCATTTTGCGCCGCGCTTCCGGTTCGGGCTCGGTGGCCACGAAGGCTACGCGCTTGCCATCCGGGCTCCACGAATAGCTGCTGATGCTGCTCTCGACGCCCCACACGCGCCGCGCTTCGCCGCCATCCGCGGGAATCACGTAAATCGAATTTCCCCGATCGCCCGCGCGCCGCGCGAGAAACGAAATGTTTTTTCCATCCGGCGTCCAAGCCACCGCGGACACATTCACCGCGCCGGTGACAAATGCGCGCGACTTCCCGTCCGCGCCGATCAAATGCAGCTCGGCCCACGCCGGGCCGTCGTCTTCGCTCATTGCATTGCGCGGCACGCTCAACACATAGGCAATCTGTGCGCCGTCCGGCGAAATCATCGCCTCGCTGACCACGCGGATGCGCGCCACGTCGTGCGGCGTCAGCACGCTTTGCGCTGCCAGCGGCACCGCTATGAGCGCGAGCAACAACGCCAGTAAAATCGAGACGCGCGTGGCAGAGTGCAGAATTCCATCGCGATTGTTCATAACGGGAAGTTCCTTTCCGAAGCTCAACGGCGGAAGCTCGGGCGCCGGATGCAGACTAGTCTGACCGCTCGCGCGCTGTCAATTTTTTCGCGTGGATGCGTGTCAGTCGAGTTGTTTGCCTTTAGTTTCCGGCAGGGCCAGCGCCAGTATCGCCGAGAGAAAAAACGCTCCTGCCAACAAAAGAAACGCGGCGGAGAAGCTGTACTTTGTGGCAATGGCGCCCACGGCAAACGGCGCGAGCGCGGAAAATCCGCGGCCGATGTTGTAGGAGAGCCCCATGGCGGTGGCGCGAATCTCCGTGGGAAACAACTCCGAAGCGATGGCGCTGAAGCCGGAAAAAAATCCCGTGCCGAAAAATCCTACGAACGGCCCTAGGATCATCAACCATAGCATCGTTTTCGCGTTGCCGAAGATGGGCACGAGGCCGGCGGCAATCAGCAGGTAGGTCACGTAGCTCACGCGGCGGCCAAACTTGTCTGCGGCAAATCCGAACAGCGTGTACCCCAGCCATTTTCCCGGGCCCATGAACAGCACCCAGCTGAGCGACGCCACGATGCCCAGCCCGCGCCCGCCGTCTTTCTCCGGCAGCGCGAGGTAGCCGGGTATCCATGTGAACAGTCCCCAGTAACCAAACATCCCGCACGCGTTCATCGCTGTGGCCAGCACGCCTTTCCAGCGAATGTCCTTGCGCCACAAAATCGCGAGCGAGCCGGCCTTTTGATTCGCGCGCTTCAGCCAGATTTCAGATTCGGGCACGTCTTTACGGATCCACAGCACGACCAGCGCTGGCAGCACGCCTACAAAAAACACGGCGCGCCAGCCGAAATTGGGCAGCACGAGCAGCGTCACGCACGCGGCGATCATTTCTCCGATGGCCCATGCCGACTGCATCAGCCCCAGCGCTTTGCCGCGATGCTCGGCCGGCCAAACTTCGGCAATCAGCGCCGCGCCGGTAGTCCATTCGCCGCCCATGCCCAGGCCGAGGATGAATCGGAAAACGGCGAGCTGCTCGATGGTTTGCGAAAGCCCGCAAGCAAAACTTGACAGCGAGTACACAAGGATCGAGGCCATCAGCGCTCGCGTACGGCCTACGCGGTCCGCCACCCAGCCGAAGAACAGCCCGCCAATCGCTGATGCGAAAAGAGTCAGGGAGTTGAGGAAGCCCGCTTCCTGCTTGCTCATTCCCAGCGCGACCACCAGCGCCGCGAGCACCATGGAGTAGAGCATTACGTCCATGGAGTCGAGCATCCAGCCGAGCCCCCCGGCGATGAGCGATTTGCGCTCCGCCGGCGTAACGCGCGCGGGCCACTCCAGACCGAGAATTCTGCGCGTGCCGCGCGAAGCGGAGAGGGAACTGTTCAAGGTGTGTTCGCTGCTCATGCGCGCGATTTGATCTGGCGCGCCATTCTACAGAATCCTCCGCGCGGCACCAACCTGCACTTGCGGCGCGCCTCCGTATTTAGTAGTGTCCGCACAAGAGAAACGGGATTCACCCCGGGGAGGCAGCCATGGCGTTTTGCAGCAGTTGTGGAGCAAACATTGCCGATGGAGCCGGTTTCTGCCCGCAATGTGGCAAGGGTCAGGGAGCAGCCTCTGGCGGAGGCGCTTCAGCGGGCGCGGGCACCGGGCTTGCGGAAAATGTCGCCAGCGGTTTGTGTTACGTGCTCGGCTGGCTTACGGGAATTATCTTTCTGTTGATTGACAAGCGGCCGTCCGTAAAATTCCATGCCGCGCAGTCCATCGTCGTCTTCGGCGCGTTGCATGTGATTCAAATTGTTCTTGGCTACATGTTTGGATTCGGCTTTATGTTCGGACGCGGCGGCTCAATGGCTTCTTGGGCAGTAGCCGGGCTCATCTCTTCAGTCGTTGGCCTCGCGTGCCTGATCCTCTGGATTCTGCTGATGGTCAAAGCATTCCAAGGGGAAAAGTTCCGCGTACCCGTGGCCGCGGAATTCGCCGACAAGCTCGCCGGCAAGTGACGATTAGCTCCGGCCTTCTTCAGAGTTATTGTCTTTTTGATTTGCATCGGCGTTTTTCCAATGCGGCTTTCCGCTTGACAATCATTTTGTGAACCAGCATCTTTATTGGCTTTATTTTCTTGCGCGTTTTTTCTGTGCGTGCGGGGATGAGTTGAGAGGCCCGTGAAAGTACGTCTCTGTTACCACGACCGCTGCTTCGATGGCGCCGCTTCGGCGGCGGTATTCACGCGCTTCTATCGCGAACGCATCAACCCGGCCGCGGAGTTCTGCCTCACCGGCATGACCCACAAGGCCACGCACCCGTTCGCGGGCAACGTCTTCGACGGCGACGAAAACGCCATCGTGGACTTCAAGTATTCCACCTCGCCGCGGCTCACCTGGTGGTTTGACCATCACCAGAGCGCCTTCCTCACGCCCACCGACGCCGAGCACTTCAAGCAGGATCGCTCCGGAAAAAAATTCTACGACCCTGAATACAAATCCTGCACCAAATTCCTCGCCGATGTGACCCGCCAGCACTTCGGCTTCGATCCCGCTCCGCTTGCCGAGCTGATCCACTGGGGCGACATCATCGACGGCGCGCAGTACCCCACGCCGAAATCCGCGGTGCGTCTGACCGAGCCGGCCACGCAACTAGCTCTGGTGATCGAAAACGCGCCCGAGCCGAGTCTGACGGCAAAGTTGATTCCGGAGCTGGCCGCTCGCTCGCTGAGCGAAGTGGTCCGCCTGCCGCTGATTGCGCAACACCTTCAGCCGCTGCTCGCGCGGCACGAGCGCTCGCTCGATGTCTTGCGGCAGCGCACGGAGGCCCGCGGCGGCGTGATTTATTTCGACGTGAGCAACGACGATTTGGAAGGTTACAATAAATTTATCCCCTACTTTCTGCACCCCGAGTGCGTTTATTCGGTGGGCGTCAGCGCGTCCAAGACACGCGCGAAGGTCAGCGTCGGCTCCAACCCCTGGAACCACGCGCCACTGGAGAAAAACCTCGCCTCCCTCTGCGAGAAATACGGCGGCGGCGGGCACGCGCGCGTCGCCGCGATCTCCTTCGAACCGGACGACCTGCCACGCGCCCGAGCGGCGGCGCAGGAAATCGCCGCCGTGCTGCGCAGTTAGCTCCGCTCTTTCCTTTCCAGGCACACTCGCTTTTTTGCTGTGGTCTCGCGGCAGCCTTGCGGTACTCTCTGTGCCACGGAGCGGACGACGATGAGTCTTTACGAAGGCGGGGAGCGGCGCCGCAGCATCCGCATCGGCGCAAAGCGTCCGGTGCTGATCACATCGCTGGATGGGGAGCCGAGGCCGATGGCCGCATTTACGTTTTCGATCAGCCAGTTTGGCTGCGCGGTCCGCTGCGCAAACAGTCTTCTACCCGGCACGCGCGTGAACCTCGAATGCGAAGGCAAAAAGATGCCCGGAAAGATGACCTTCGTGTTGAAAAACTCCGCGCTGGAGGGCTTCGAACTGGGTATCGCGTTCGACGAGGACGGCAGCGAATTTTGGGGAGAGAAGTTCTAACGAGACGCAATCGCGAAGTAGGAGGCGATGATGCAAGGACGCTTTGACGAAAGTATGGTCACCACGTCGAACGATTTGCCGGGATTCCGCGTGACTCGCAATCTGGGGATGGTGCGCGGGGTGGTGGTGCGCTCGAGGAGCATTCTAGGCACCATCGGCGCCGGTCTGCAGACCATCATCGGCGGAAACATCACGCTCTTCACCGACCTCTGCGAGCAGACCCGGCAGCACGCCTACGAGTTGCTGGTGCAACACGCCGCGGAGCGCGGCGCCAACGCTATCCTCGCCATGCGCTACGACGCCAACGAAATAATGCAGGGCGTCACCGAGGTGCTGGCCTATGGCACCGCGGTGCAAGTGGAGCGCACTCCCTGAACGCAGAGCGGATCCGAGCGCGGCGCATCAAAGCTCGGAGAATTCGACAAATTCGCCAAATCATTTTAGAATATGTTGGAAGAGTGGGCCGCTAGCTCAATTGGCAGAGCAGCAGACTCTTAATCTGCGGGTTGGAGGTTCGATTCCTCCGCGGCTCACCACTTTTCGCGTAAGTCTCACAATTCTACAAAGCGCACGGACCTGAAGGGGCCACCGTGTCTTGCCATGCCGGCGGGGGCTCAGGCCACTGGGTTGTCTTTGGGGCTGACGGCGCGGCGAAGCTGTTCGAGCAGGGCCTCCTGCCACGGCTGCTGCTTGCGAAAGAGCGATTTCGCATGGGCCTGCAGGTATTGTTCTTCTTCCGCGCTCAGGTCCTTGCTGGTCAGGACGAATACGGGAAGATCGATGGTGCGCCGATCGGCGCGCCACTCAGAAAGCAACTCAAAGCCGCTCACCTCCGGCAGGAGGAGGTCGAGAATGACAAGTCGCGGCAGGGCCGCGGCCACCGCGGCGCGCGCCGCGGCGCCGTCGGCAGCAGTCACCACGGAGTACTTTTCCGCCGTCAGGAATTCCACGATCATCTCGCGCGTCGGCGTGTCGTCTTCCACCACCAGAATGTCCATCCTGCCGGAAGCGGTTTCCCGGCTGCGCAAGCACCGCCGCACCGCCGCCAGCAGATGCTCCTTCTCCACCGGTTTGACCAGGTATTCCTCTGCGCCCAGGGTTGCGCCCACTGCCGGCTGGTCCACCACTGTCACCATGATGACCGGGATCGCCCGGGTGTGCCGGTTGTTTTTCAACTGCGCCAGCACTTCCCATCCCATCGTTGGGTTCATAAGCACGTCTAAGGTGATTGCCTGTGGCTGGCACGCGGTAGCCATGGCCACGGCACGGTCCGGTTCATCGCATTTGGTGACTTCGAATCCCTGCGAGTGAAGCTGCACCTCGATCAGCCGGGCCGACACCGGGTCGTCTTCAATCACCAGCACGCGCCCGCCCGGCGGGTGTGCCACTTCCGGTTCCTGGACCCGGGCTTCGGGCTGTCCTGGCGCAACGGGAAGGGAAATGTAAAAGCAGCTTCCCTTGCCGAGCTCGCTTTCCAGGCCCAACTGGCCGCCGTGCATCTCCACGAGCCGCTGCGTGATGGCCATGCCCAATCCGGTGCCTTCGGGACCTGCTCCGGGCCTTTGCAGGCGGACAAACGCTTCAAAGATTCTCTTTTGTTCCTCCGGTGGAATCCCCGGCCCCGTATCGCGCACCTCCACGCGCACCGCGTCGTTCTCCAGGCGCGCCAGGACCGCGACCTGTCCGCCTTCGGGCGTAAACTTGATGGCGTTGCCGATCAAGTTCACGAGGATTTGCTTAAAGCGCATGGCGTCGGCTCGGGCAGCGAGGTCCGGGGCGCATTCCGCGCTGAGGACCAGCGATTTCTTGTTGGCCAGGGGCCGCAACTCACTTACCACCTCCTCTACGGCGGGTTCGACGGCGACGCTTTCGATGGCCAGTTCCATGCGCCCGGCTTCGATCTTGGAAAGGTCCAAGACGTCATTGATCAGGTGCAGGAGATGTTGCCCGCCGCTGCGGATGTGACCGACGTAGCGCTGCTGCCGTTTGCTGAGCGGGCCATAGCGCTCGTCGGCCAGCAGTTCGGAAAAGCCCATCACCGCGTTCAATGGCGTGCGCAACTCGTGGCTCATGGTGGAGAGGAACTGATCCTTGAAACGGTTGGTGCGCTCCGCGTCCAGCCGTCGCCGATCGAGTTCTGCGTTGGCCTGCTCGAGTTCGCGGGTCCGGTCTCGGACACGTTGCTCCAGCTCGCTGTTGAGTTTGAGGACTTCGTCTTCGGCCCGCTTGCGCGCGGTCACGTCCTGCTTGATGGCGATGAAGTGGGAGATTTCGCCGCGCGCATCCCGCACCGGAGTGACGGTCATCTCCTCGAAATAAAGCGATCCGTCCTTTCGCCGGTTGGTCATCTCCCCTTGCCAGACATTTCCCGCAAGGATCGTTTTCCATAGCTGGGCGTACAGTTCCGGAGGGTGCACGCCCGACCTCAGAAGACGCGCGTTCTTTCCGAGGGTCTCCTCCAGGCTGTAACCAGTCAAGCGCGTGAAGGCGGGGTTGACCCAGGTAATCTCGCCGTTGCGGCAGGTTATGAGGATGGCGTTGGCCGCGGACTCCAACGCGGCCGATTGCAGGTGGAGCTGCGCTTCTGATCGCTTGCGGTCGGTGATGTCGCGGATGTTGCATTGAACAACCTTTCTATCCTCCACAAGATAGAGGTTGCTCACAAATTCAACGTCAATGCGCCGGCCATCCCTGGTCTCGAGGGGCAGGTCTTCGTAGCGGACATATTCCTGCAATTGCAATTTCTGAAATGCGGACTTGCTGGCCAGCACGTCTTTGAGTTCGCCGAAATCCCACACGCTTTTCCCCAGCATCTCCTCGCGAGAATAACCCAGCAAATCCATGAGAAAAGGATTCACATCCTCAACCTGTCCGGTGTCCGCGGCAAGAATCAGGATTCCATCCTTGGCCGATTCAAAGAGCCGGCGGTAGCGAGCCTCTGATTCGGAAAGCGCCCGCTCGGACCGCTTGCGGTCGGTGATGTCGTGCATCACATGGGTACATCCGCGAATCCTGCCACTCGAGTCGCGGAGAGGAGTGGTGGTCGTCTGAAAAATCTTGTTCAGCCGGGGCTCCGCAATATCCCGCCGGGCTTCCCGTCCAGTTTGACGCATGAGGACGTGCGGGCAATCCGGATGCTCCGTGCTCAGGCCATGAACTACCTCGTAACAATGTTTACCAAGCATCTGGGAAAATTCCAGGCCGAATGCTTCCGCAGCAGCGCGGTTGGCACGCTGGATGCGGCACTCCTCGTCCAGCACAAGTATGGGGTCCGGGACCGTGTCAAAAGTCAGCTCCCATTCGCGCTTGCCGGCGAGAATTTGCTCTTGCAGACGGCTCGCGCCCTCGCGGTGGGCCCTTTCCTGCAAGACACGGCCCACGGCGACGGGAAGCCGATCCAGGCGATGCTTGAGGATGTAGTCCGCGGCGCCGCGCTTGACGTAGTCCACCGCGGCTTCGTCGCCCAGCGTGGCGGTCAGCACCACCAGGGGAATGTCCTTGCCCGACTTTTGAAGGATCTCGAGCGCGTCTGTGCCGGTCCATGTGACCAAATTGTGGTCGGAAAGGATGAGGTCGTAGTCGGTCTGTTGAAGCCGTTTCTGGAATTCCTCGCGTGAATCCACCACATCAAAGGACAGGGCATAACCCGACCGCTTCAGCGTGGCGACGGCCAGCTCTGCGTCCGCCGGCGTATCTTCCACGATCAGTAGACGCAAGGGGCGCGAAGAAGCGCTCGGTTTGCTCACTGGAGGTTTGGATTCCTGTCCCATGGCCCGCTCTCCTCATCGAACATGCCGGCAATGTTGCGGGTGTCGGCGCCGCAGAAAAAAATCTGAACTGGGCAGCCTCCCGCCGGCTGCCCACCTGTTCGTCACTTGGCTTTGAACGCGGACGGTGGCGCCGACTGGTTCACCACCAGCCAGAAGAGTCCGAGTTGCTTCACGACGTTGCGGAACTGCTCAAAGTCAACCGGTTTCTGGATGTACGCGTTCACGCCGAGCTGGTAACTATTGACCATGTCCTTTTCTTCCCGCGAAGCGGTCAGGATCACTACAGGAATGGCTTTGGTTCGCGGATCCTTCTTGAGTTGACGCAGGACTTCGATGCCATCCACTTTGGGCAACTTCAGGTCGAGCAGCACGACTTTCGGCGGGTGTTCGAACGAGCGCCCGCGGTGGACGCCACGACAAAAGAGGAAATCCAGGGCCTCTTCACCGTCCCTCGCAATCTCCACCCGGTTGGCCAGTTTTTCCTGGCGCAGAGCATGCAGCGCCAGCTCCACGTCGTCCGGGTTGTCCTCCACGAGAAGAATTTCGATTTCCTGATCCGCCACCGTTCACCTCCCTGAATCTGTTGAAGATTTTGAGGGAATGCTTTCTTGACTCCCCAGTGAAAAATAAAATGTAGCGCCCTTGTCGAGTTCTCCTTCCGCCCAGACCTGGCCGCCATGCTTATGGATGATCCGCTGCACCGTGGCCAGGCCGACCCCGGTGCCCTCGAAATCCTCGGCGCGATGGAGGCGCTGGAAAACGCCGAAGAGCTTGTCGGCGTACTTCATGTTGAAGCCCACGCCGTTGTCGCGCACAAAGACTGCGGAGCGGCCGTTCTGTGCGCTGATACCGACCTGGATCACGGCGCGCTCCCGGATGCGCGTGAACTTCACCGCATTGGCGAGCAGGTTGGCGAAAACCTGTTTTATCAGAGCCGGATCGCATTCCACGAACGGCAGGTTGCCGCATTGCCATTCGATCTGCCGGTTCTCCGTTTCCGGTTTCAGGTCGGACAGCACTTCCTGGACAATCGAGCTCAGTCCCGAAACCTGCAAGACCAATTCCCGGCGGCCTACCCGCGCCAGGCTTAACAAATCGTCCACGAGGTGGCCCATTTGCTGCGTGCCCGTTCGAATGCGCTCCAGGTACCGCTGGGCCGTGGGATCGAGTTGCGGCTTGAACTCCTCCAGGAGAATCTTGGAAAAGCCGTCCACATGCCGCAGGGGGGACCGCAGATCATGCGAAACCGAATACGTGAACGCCTCCAGTTCCTTGTTGGCTGCCTCCAGAGCCCCGGCGCGCTCCTCCAATTCCGCGTTGAGCTGCCGGATCTGCTCCTCGACGCGCTTGCGCTCGGTGATGTCTGTGACCACGCCCATCATCCGAATGGGCTGGCCTTGCTCGTTGCGGAAGGCCTCTCCTTTGGCGGAAATCCAGCGCGCAACCTGGTCCACTCGAATGATTCGGCATTCCAACTCGAGGCGGCCAGTCTGAAATGCCTCCTCAAATCGTTGTTTTACAAGCTCGCGGTCCTCGGGAACCACGTGGCCAGCGAAGACCTCGTAGCTCCAACTGGGAAGAAGCGATTCGTAGCCGAAAATTCGGTCGTGCTGGACTGAGCGCCATGCTTGGTCAGTAGTCAAGTTCAGATCCCACACGCCCACTTCTCCGGAGGTCGAGGCGAGAGTAAGTCTTTGTTCGCTTTCCCGCAGCGTTTCCTCCAGATGTTTCCGCTCGGTGATGTCGTGGGCGACAGCGAAGATGAGTTGCCGGGCTGGAAGCGGAGTTGCATTCCACAGGAGCCATTTGTACGAGCCATCCTTGCAGAGGTAACGGTTCTCGAAGGAAATTGCATTCTTGCCGGAGGCCTGTCGCTGGGCCTCGGCCGCCGTGCGTTCATGGTCGTCAGGATGAATGAAATCCAGGTACGGCCGGGCCATGAGCTCTTCGACAGTGAAGCCCAGCATTTTTTCCCAAGCGGGGTTGAGCTGCTTGAAGTAGCCATCGAATCCGGCAATGCAGATCATGTCCAGCGAGAGATTGAAGAAACGGTCGCGCTCTTCCTGAATTCTCTTCGATTCGGTCACGTTCCGGAAGACCAACACGACTCCGATGCGTTCGCCTTCGCTGGTGACGATGGGAGCGGCACTATCTTCAATGTCGATTTTCCGTCGGTCCCTGGAAATCAAAACCGTGTGGTCGGCCAGGCCAACGACCTTGCCTGCGCGGAAGACTTTTTCGACCGGGTTTTCGACCGGCTGGCCCGTCGCTTGGCTGACGGCGTTGAAAACGAGAACGAGCGGTTTCCCACGCGCTTCCTCCTGCGTCCAGCCAGTCAGCGACTGGGCCACCGGATTTATGAAGGTGACGGCGCCACCTTGATCGGTGGCGATGACGGCGTCACCGATGCTGCCGAGCGTGGTGGAGAGCCACTTCTCGCTATTGCGCAGGGCCTCGTTCGTTTGAGCAAGTTGCGCGGTGCGCTCCACTACACGCTGCTCTAAGACGTTGCGGGCATCCCGGACCTCCACTTCGACCCGGAGGCGCTGCGCCATTTCGCTGCTGAGAAAAAGAAAGATCACCACCAGAAAGACCATGCTGATGCCAGTCCCAACGAATACTGATATCGTGCTGGACCTCGCGCCGGCCCGCACGGCGGCCACGCGCGTCTCCAGCATTTCGTTTTCTTCCTTTTCCATCTGCTCAACAATCGACCGTATTTTGTCCATCATTTGCTTCCCAATGCGCAGCAGCACCTCCTTTCTTGCGGCTTCGAACCCCTTGACTTGGCGCAGCTTAATTCTCTCTTTGTACAGTTCCATTCGCGCGGCAATGAGGGGCTCCAGGGAGTCCAGCCGGAGTTGTTGGCGCGGATTGCCCGCAGTCAACTGGCGGAGTTCCTTGAATTTGCCGTCAAGCTGCCGGAGCGCGGCGTCATATGGCTCCAGAAAATCCTCCGCACCGGTGATCATGTAGCCGCGCGCACCCGTTTCGGCGTCCACCAGGAAACCCAGAAGTTCCTGAACCGATAGGTGCACTTGACGCGTGTGATGCACCAGGTCCGACTGTTCAATCATTTGCGTTGTGTTGCGGTAGGAAATCACGCCCACTGCAAGCAGGACTACAAGCTCCAATGCGAAACCTATGGCCACAATTCCCCATGGGCGACTACCGTTCATGCCTAAAACCTTTCACGCACGCGATTTGCTGCCGTTACTCTGGAATGTGCCGGGGATTCTTGCGCGTTCAAATCTGCTGTCCTGGTCTTTGCGATCCGGCATCTTGCATTCGAATTGGTGACTAGGTCTTCACGATCTGCGCTGAATGCCCGTGGTCCAGCAAGGCGGCAGCACACACAACTCCACCAAAAGATCACTCCATTTAGCGCAACAGGCGTACCACTCCGAAACACAAAACCAGTCACCGTCTACTGCTTTGTTTTCATGGCCATGGTGCAGTCCGAATTCCCCCGAGCAGCTATGCGCCAGTCGCACCGTTTCCTTTTGAGAAGTTTATTCCCGCATTGGTCTGGGCGGCCGAAAACACCCCGATAGACTGGATTGCCGATGCGCGCCGATACACGGACACGATTGGCTCCTGCCACTGCGCCACGCACGCGGATGTGATAGCTTCGTTCGACTTTGTCTTCGAGAAGCGACCGATGACTGCCTCAAATTCCCATCCGCCGAATGTGTCACCCATTCGCTTGGCCAACGGCGTCGTTTACGCCGGTGTAGTCCTGACCGGAATGCTGACAACGCTGCTCGGCCCGTTGCTTCCGGTGCTATCCGCGCGATGGTCGCTGGCGGACGCGCAGGCCGGCTACTTGTTCACCGCGCAATTCGCCGGATCGATGACCGGTGCTATGATCTCCGGCCTGCTTCTGCCGCGTTACGGCTTTCGCTTTTCGCTAGTGCTGGGATTCGCGCTCACTGCCGTCGGGGCTTTTCCGCTGGGCATGGGCGGTTGGACCGTCGGGCTGCTCGCCGTTTATGGCTACGGCATCGGACTCGGATTCACCATCGCCTGCACTAACCTGTGGGTCTCCGAAAACAACCCTGAAAGACGATCCGCGGCGCTGAGCATGCTGAACTTCGCGTGGGGCGCGGGCGCGGTGGCGTGTCCATTCCTCTTCACCGTGCTGCACAGCAGAGGAAGCGGTGGCACCATGGCGCCAGCGCTCGCAGCGGCATTCGTCCTCGTCGCGCTACTGTTGGCAGGCATTCCCTTCAAGGAACCGAAGCGGGAACTGGAAGGAGTTTCTACTGCGGCGCTGCGAGCCAGCGTGTGGAGCATCCGTTTTGGTCCCGCACTCGGCGCGCTCTTCTTCCTCTACGTCGGTACGGAAAACGCTCTCGGCGGTTGGGTGGCATCGCTTGCCAAGCGCAACAGCGCGGGCGCGGGGACGCTTTGGATGATGGCTCCTTCTTTTTTTTGGGGCGCGCTGCTGGTGGGTCGCGGGCTGGCTCCTGCAGCGCTGCGCCACGTGACGGAAGCGCGCATCGTGCTGGGCGGGTTGTTACTGGCTTCGCTGGCGGGCGGCGGGCTGCTCAGAGCCGCTTCACTGAGCGCCGTGCTTGGCTGGGTCACGCTCGCCGGATTTGGACTCTCCGCGATTTTTCCGATTCAGGTGGCGTGGATTTCGGCCACTTTCGGAGCGGCGTCCGCGCGCCTGGCCGGAAGAATATTTGCGATGGGCGCGCTGGGCGGCGCGACTCTGCCGTGGGCCGTCGGTTATCTTTCCACTGCATTCGGCGGACTGAAAGCCGGGCTCGTTGCGCCACTGCTCGGCGGCCTGATCATGATCGCTTTGCTGCTGCTGAGTCCGCCGCCGGCCGCAAAACCAAAAACAAATTCAGTCGCTTCAACCTGACTACTACGCTAATCGTCCGCCGAAACCGGCGCGGATTTTTCCTGCGCAATGGCGGCGAGCATTTTGTCGTCTTCCGAAAATTTGAACGAGGGCACGCCGAGGGTCTGGGCCTGCGCAGCTTCTACGCGGCCCAGCAGCTCGAGGCCGGCCTTGTCCACTAGTTGCCGTCCACTGCGCTCGATGTGTTTGGCAATTTCCTCGGGCGTGGCAGTCTTCGGCTCGGGAGCGCTTTCGAGATATTGCAGCACGTGTATGGCGCCTTTTTCGGCGTCGAAGCGGGCCACGCCCACCAGCCCATCGCTAGCCTTGCGCGCCCAGCCGACGACAAACGTTCCCGGCACGACTTTGCCGGCGGCCGGGTCGAACACTTCGTAGGCGGCGTGCTCGCCGGAGGCGAGATCGGGATTGGTGACGTAGCTGTCTTTTGAGAAGGGCAGTCCGACCTTGGGGTCGGCGGTATCGCCGATGGCGAAAATCATCGTGTCGAAATCCAGCGTGGCGGTCTGATCGGTGGCCTTGGCGGCAGTGCCGTCGCCTTTGGGCACCAATAAGTTTTCCGTCACCACCAGTTTTTCGATCCGCCCATTGGGTCCGGAAATAACTTCTTTCGCCGAGCACAAGAAGCGGAACTTGAGCAGCGGTTTCACCGCATCCTGCGCCGGCTTGGCCAAGACGGGGAAAGTCGTTTCGGACAATTTCGTGATGTCCTGCCCCACCGCGGCAACTTTTTCCTTCACTCGCTGGAGCTCCTCGTCGAAGGCGCGGCGATCGAAGTGCTGCTCGACGTAGTCGAATTCTTTTTCGTCAAATTTGGCCTCGAAAGGCCCGCGCCGCGCAACGATGGTGACCTCCTCGGCGCTGTGCAGCGGGTCGTCCACCAGCAGCCAGTGGGCGATATCGATGGCGACGTTGCCCATGCCCACGATGGCCACGCGCTTCCCCGACGAAAAATCCTGCGAGGAAAACGGCGGCAACTGGTTGTAGTAAAACACGTAGTCTTTTGCCGAATAGACGCCCTTGGCGTGCTCCCCGGGCAAGCCCAATTCCTTGGTGCCTTGCGCGCCAACGCTAAACACCAGCGCCGCTGGATTGAATTCGCGCAGCGCGTCCAGATGCAGCGCGTAGCCTTCGCCGACGGGCAGATGTCCGAAGTAACTGACCTGGGGAAGCACGAGAATTTTTGCGAACTGCTTGCGCAGCCCGCCCTTCATTTTTTCCTTGGTGGGATAAATTCCGTACTCAGCGAGGCCGCCGGGCTTGATGTCGCGGTTGAAAATGACGACTTCATATCCGGCGCGCGCAATTTTTTGCGCAGCGTACAGGCCGGCAGGGCCGGCGCCTACCACGAAGACAACCTTCATGAGTCCTCTCTTAACGGGCCCAGCAGGGCCCATTCTAGCGCAGATTCTGATTTGGCTGCGGTCACACGTTTCGTACGCGCCAACAAGCCGAAGGAATTGCGCGACATGCCGGGGCGCACGCGTACCGCTTCCTTTCAGCATTCTGGATTCCACCTTTCCTTGCATGCCCAAAGGCCTGTACGCTGTTGGACTTGCAGGAGATCGTCTGCACTTGATATTGCTGCAAGATGCGATGAAGCCCGCAAGTCTATGAGTGCGAATGAGTTTTTTGGCACAGGCGACCCTCGGACGACTACCGTAACTACCCACCCCCCGGTCGAGGCGAAGTGCCTCAAAGAGAAGGGGATAGGGGAATCGAGTAGTCGTGCTGTAGTCGGCGGCAGTAACAAAAGGTGGCACTTGGCCGGTTGCAGGTGACAGTTTGCCATTACGGGCAGAGTCTTTAGTCGGGCGCAATGGAGGTAATAGGCCCGGATAGCAGGGGTAGTGGAACTGGGGCGATTCGCGAATGGCTACTGGCGTCATTGACGTATAGCTACTAGATAACAGATGTAGTTTAGCGCGAGGATGACCGGAAGTCAAGTACTAATTTATAGAATTATCTTTGGGATATTGCAAGAGTTTGCGGGATCGAAGGAGGGGAGTCGCCCACCCTTCCCGCCGACAGCGCGCGAAGGATCCCTCGGCTACGCTCGGGACAAGTGGGGCGCCCGGCTGCGCATCATGGACGTTTTGAAGCGCTCCTTCGAATCGCCTGGGCCCGAGTCTCGTACGCTTTGGCCTCCGCGTCGCGGCCTGCCCTTCGGAGGCCGGCTGCGTACGACTCCAGTCGCCTCGCAATCGCCGGATGATTTGGCCCAAGGGTCTTCTCCATGCCTGAAACCACACGCTTCACGACAGGCTCGGCTTCGGCGAGGCGCCCTTGCTGCAGATAGATGTCTGCGAGGCGATCCAGCTCAAAGACAACTCCCTGGTCCTCCGGCCCCCTTTGCCGTTCATAGAACAACACTGCGCGTTGGGCCGTAACTGTAGCCTCGCTCCATCGGCCCGAGTCGAAGTAGAGCTGCGTCAGATTGCTCAGGGTCCGGCCAACTTGGCTAGGGTCCGACTTTTCCCGTATCGCCAGGGCGCGCTGCAAGAGACGTTCCGCCTCCTTGAGCAAAGCTTGGTCTGAAGAGGGGGGCGTGGCAGTACTGGCTCGGCGCGCGTAGATCACGGCGAGGTCGTTCAAGGTCTGCCCAAAGACTGAGGCGACCTCGAGATCGGCGGCTCCGGATTGAGTTTCGAAGATGTCGAGCGCCCGTCGTAAGAGCAGTTCGGCGTCGGCGGGTCGGCCCTGCTGCTCTTGGGTGCTGCCGAGGTAGTAAAGAGTCATGGCCATCGCTGGGTTCTTCGGCCCGAAATACTCCGCTGCCTTCAATGCGGCCTGGAAAGACACCTCTGCTTCCGACCAGCGTTTCCCCTTGAGCGCTAGAACGCCGGCTTGCATGTGTGAAGAGTAGAGTTCTTTTGGTCCCATTGCCGATACGGGTTGGACAGAAGTGAAGAGGATGCTCTTCAAAAAAATGTCCGACTCGGCGTCAAGAGAAAGAGGCGCTTGGCCTTTTGCATACACTTGTTGGTAGGTCACGTCGATGAGGAATTGAGGCCAGTGCGGGTGGGAACAAATCAGACCCCGCGTTGAACTGATAGCGACCAGGTCTGGGAGCTCGCGAAACTGGCCGGTGACCTCGGTGAGCCGGCTATACCTCACGCAGATGGCTCCGAGCGAATCATCGAGAGCAGCATCAAATCCTGTCAACCGCTGGCGACTTGTGATCATTTCGCCTGTGCGAATCTTGCCGTCTTTGAAGAACTCCCCTTTGAAGTCTTCGAGGAACTCCACCGGCGTGGGGGATTTCACTTTTCCCGAATTCAGCACGCTGACCGCGGCAAAGACCTGACGTGCATCTTCGGATCTCCATGGTGGCGCATCCGGAAGTCTCTTGACGAACCTGATCAGCGTATTCTCTGGAATACCCTCTTGCGGAGACACGGGGAAAAGAAACCAGTCCTCACCCTGCGGTGGGAGAACGGACATGCCTTGAATCTCGATGCGCCGACTCCGATCGGAAATGGGCTGCAGATCTTGGCCCACCAGGGCGAACCCCGGAACGGATATACAGCCCATTACTGCAAGACAGAAAGTGATCAGCATCGCGATGCGGCGTGGATCCATCGCGGTCCTCCCTTCACCTCAACTGTTCTTCGACCACAGACCGGCCACCCGAGCGGCCTTAGGCTGGGCACCGTACGATTGCGGTATATACGAGTTTTAATTGAAAGGCTAGTGAAGGGCAGGGGGCAGGGGAAAGGTGGCAGGTAGCAGGGAGGAGGAAAGACAGGTCCTTCGCTTCGCTCAGGATGACAACAAGGCGCGCTCTGCCAAAGCGTCGAGTTTCCCGGCCTTGACGTCGGCTTCAAACTGGCGGTCCCAGAGCTCACCATCGAATTCAGCGAACCACTCACGAAACTCCGCCAGCTCCTTGGGAGAAAGCTCTTTGATCTGGCGCTCGATAATTTCCACTTTGCTCCCGGGCCACCTCACTCTGCAAAGTATATCAAAGGCAGGGGTCAGGGGTTAGGGCGATAAGTACTCCGCAGAGAGGAATCCACAGATTACACAGATTACGGGGAAGATGGCAAAAAGCCGGCCCTTCGCTGCGCTCAGGACAAGCAAGATGGTTCGGCTTTGCTCACCACCGGTGCCGGCGCTACATGGGCGGACACCCTTCGGCTGCGCTCAGGGTAGACTGCGGTCCATCCCTACAGGCGCACAGGCTACAAGCCTGTGCTACGACAAGCCTGTGCTACGTGCGGCTACAACTTGCCGCGCTCGACGTCGCTGGCGGCGCGGCTGGCGTCGGCCAGGCCGCGCTGGCCGGTCTTGATAGGCACCACCGGCGGCGTGCCGCCGTCGAGGCCGAGGACGGCCACGAGGTCGCTATTGGCGGGCACGATGTATTTCGTGTTCTGCGCGAGCGTGTTGTTCAGCACTTCGAGGCGGCGCATGGTTTCCGCGCGGCCCTTGAAAAACGTCTCCGCGGCGGTGGACACCAGGCGCACGGCTTCGGCTTCGGCGTTGGCGCGCGTGACGCGGGCTTGCGCGTCGCCTTCGGCCTTCAGAATTTCCGATTGCTTGATGCCTTCGGACTGCAGGATCTGGCTCTGCTTGATGCCTTCGGATTCGAGGATGGCGGCGCGCTTGTCGCGTTCGGCCTTCATCTGGCGGGACATCGCTTCGGTGATGTCGCGGGGCGGCTCGATTTTTTGCACTTCGACGCGAGTCACTTTGACGCCCCAGGCGTTGGTCGCTTCGTCGAGCACCTGGCGGAGGTTCGTGTTGATCATGTCGCGGGCGACGAGCGTTTCGTCCAGCGTGCGGTCGCCGACCAGGTTGCGCAGGTTGGTCTGCGCGAGCGTGGTGCAGGCGTAGTCGAAATTCTGGATTTCGAATTGCGATTTTGCGGGGTCTACGATTTTGTAGTAGACGACGGCGTCCACTTCGACAGTGACGTTGTCCTTGGTGATGACTTTTTGCGGCTGCACGTTGATGACGCGCTCGCGCATGTCCACGCGGATCATCTCGTCAAACCACGGCGCGAGGAAATGCAAACCGGAGCTCACCAGCAGGTGCAGCTTTCCCAGGCGCATGATCAGCCCTTTTTCGTACTGGGCCACGATGCGCGCCGACTTGGCGATGGTCACCAGGCCGAACACCACGGCCACAAACAACACAAAATAAATTATCCCGTCGTTCATCACATCACCTCACGGTCAGAGTGACCCCTTCGGCCGAAACCACGGTTACTGTCTGGCCCGCTTCGCGCAAATCGCCCGCGCCCGGGGAGAGCGTGGCGCGCCATTCTTCGTCGCCGATCTTTACGCGTCCGGCTTCGTGCACGCCGATTTTTTGGGTGACCACGCCGCTGCGTCCCAGAATCGCGTCCACGTTGGACAGACTGGTGCCCTTCGACGCCATCCGCGCGCGCAGCCGCTGGCGAATGAAAACCACGTAGAGCACGGCCAGCGCGCCAGAAGCGAAGAGTCCAACCTTTGCGGAAGCGAAGTAAAGCCCGATGGCGCCGCCTGCCGCCGACGAAATTCCCATCAGCGCCAGATCGAATCCCGTCACAGCGCCCATCAGCAATTCGGCGACGACCATGAGTCCGCCCAGGCCGATCAGCATCCAGTTCCAGAAGTTTTCCTTCATCCCTCAGGCCTCCGGGAAGGCAATTGCCGCACACCATAACACCGCAAGCGCAACGCAGCAAGAGCCGGGCGATGCACAGGCTGCAAGCCTGTGCTACCGGCGAGGCAACCACGAGACCGCCTTCCGCCTTCTCTCTTCTTCTACGGATGAAAAGCGCGAAAATTTCATGGCAAAGCGGCAGGAGTTGCAAAGACAAAGAGCACAGGCTGGAAGCCTGTGCTACTTAAGGCGCGCTGGAGAGAGTTGCATCATACGAGCGATTGCGTAGAATGGAGCGCTTCGATTTCGACTATTCATACCCGGTGAGGACAGGCACCACTATTCGGAGGGGAATTGATTGAAGTTCAGCATCTGACCAAGGCGTTTGGCGCGGTAAATGCTGTGGACGACGTTTCGTTCACAGTGGGCAAGGGCGAAATCCTGGGCTTCCTCGGCCCGAACGGCGCGGGCAAGACGACGACGATGCGCGTCCTGACCTGCTACTTGCCGGCTACCAGCGGCACGGCGAAGATCGCGGGCTATGATGTGCATGAATCCTCGCTGGAAGTCCGCCGGCGCATCGGCTACCTGCCGGAAAATCCGCCGCTGTATCCGGACATGAGCGTGGCGAGCTACCTGGACTTCGTCGCGCGCATCAAGGGTGTGGCGTCCGCGGCGCGCGCGGGGCGCGTGGACGCCGCGCTGGAAATGGCCAACATCACCGACAAGCGCAAGGAACTCATCAAGCGATTGTCGAAGGGTTACAAGCAGCGCGTCGGGTTGGCGCAGGCGCTGGTACACAATCCGGACGTCATCATCCTCGACGAGCCGACCATCGGGCTGGACCCCAAGCAGATAATCGAGGTGCGCCACCTGATCAAATCACTGGCAGGCAGCCACACGATTATTCTCTCGACGCACATTTTGCCGGAAGTGTCCATGACCTGCGACCGCGTGGTGATCATCAACAAGGGGCGCGTGGCCGCAGTGGACACGCCCGCGAACCTTACGGCACGGCTCAAGGGCGGCGAGCGCGTGCGCGTGGAAGGGCGCGCCGTGGCGCGCGACCGCGGCGGCGTGGTGCATGATTCGGAAATGGTCGCGCTGTTGCAGCGGGTCAACGGCGTGCGCAGTGTGGAGATGCCGCCGATGGACTCCATGCGGAATTTTCTGGCGACCATCGAGTGCGAGCCCGGGCACGACGTCCGCGGCGCGGTGGCCGCCTGCGTGGTCGGCGCGGGACACGAACTGCTCGAACTGCGCAGCCTGCGGATGAGTTTGGAGGAAATTTTCCTCCAGCTCACCACCGACGAAACCGCCGCACCCGGTGAGAGGAAAAAGCGATGAGGGGCCTTATTGCCATCTATCGCAAAGAGATGGGCCACTACTTCGTTTCGCCCATCGCGTACATCGTGGCGGGCGTTTTTTTGGTGCTCACCGGCTTTTTCTTCTACCAGTTCGTGGCGATCTTCATGGAGCGGGCCATGGATGCGACCATGCAGTCCATGCGCTCGGGGCGCGCGCCGGAAATCGACGTGCCCGGCATGGTAATCCGCAATTTCTTCGGGCTGCTGGGGACCGTGATCCTGTTCGTCGCGCCGATGCTGACCATGGGCAATTACACCGAGGAAAAAAAGCGCGGCACGATGGAGCTGCTGATGACCTCGCCGCTGCGCGAGATGGACATCGTGCTGGGAAAATTTCTGGCCACGCTGAGCCTGTTCACTCTGATGCTGTTGCCCACCGCGCTCTATCAGGCGGTGCTGTTCCTCGCCAGCGAGCCGCGGCCGCCGTGGCGGCTGATCCTGGCGGGTTACCTAGGCGTGTTGTTGCTGGGCGGCGTGCTGATTGCGCTGGGCGGATTTCTTTCTTCGCTCACAGAGAACCAGATTGTCGCGTCGATGCTGACCTTCGGGCTATTCCTTCTTCTCTGGGTGATTGACATTGCCGCGCGCGGCTCTTCGTCGGCGCTGGGCGAGGTGCTCCAGTACATTTCGATCCTGCGGCGCTACGAGGATTTCACGCGCGGCGTGATCGATACGTCCGGGCTAGTGTTCTACGCCAGCCTGATCGCGCTGGGGCTCTTCTTGACGCAGCGCTCGGTGGATGCGCTGCGCTGGAGGCGGGCATGAAAATCAGCCGCCACGAAGTGTTCAAGAATATCGCCTGGCTGGGCGGCACGCTGCTGATTGCAGGCACGCTGCGCTACTTGATTCAGGAAACCTGGCAGCCCATCAGCAAGTGGCTGCTGATTTCCGGGGCGATTCTCTTCGTGCTGGGTGTGGGCGGGAATTTTGATGCGGTGCTGGCGTTTTTCCGGCGGCGCGGCACGAAGCTCGGCACGAATACGGCGGTGCTGGCGCTCGCGGTGCTGGCTATCCTGGGCCTGGTGAATTTCCTCGCCGCGCGGCACAGCAAGCGCTTCGACCTGACCGCCGAGAAGCTTTACAGCCTTTCCGACCAGACGGAAAAAATCCTCACCGGACTTCAAAAGGACGTGAAGGTCCTGAAGTTCGACAAATCGGAGGACCCGGCGCTGCGCGACTTGATGGCGGAGTACAGAAACCGCAGCAAACGCCTCTCCTACCAGTTCGTGGACCCGCAGGAAAAGCCGGAACTGGCCAAGCAGTACGGCGTGCAGCGCTTCGGGGAAACCATCGTGGCGAGCGGCGTGAAGGTCGAGCGACCCGAATCCGCCGACGAGCAGGATTTGACCAGCGCCATCTTGAAAGTGACGCGCGACGCGGTGAAGACGGTGTGCTTCGTCGAAGGCCACGGGGAGAAGCAACTCTCGTCGCAGGAAGGGGAAGGCTACAGCGCGGCCGAGGGCGGACTGAAAAACCAGAACTACCAGACGAAGACGGTCAACCTGGTGACCGCGAATCAGGTGCCTGCGGAGTGCTCGGTGCTGGTCGAAGCGGGGCCAACAAAGGCGCTCTTTGCGCAGGAAGCGGCAATGATCGGGAAATTCCTCGACGCGGGGGGCAAGGCGATGCTGCTGGTGGACCCGGACACCGACCCGCAGCTCGACAGCGTGCTGCAGGCGTGGAATGTCGCGGTGGGAAAGGACACGGTGCTCGATGTGAGCGGCTACGGACGGCTGATCGGGACCGGGCCGGGCGTGCCGCTAGTGATGTCCTACGGCGCACACGCCATCACGAAAAACTTTACGCGAACCATGACCATTTTTCCGCTGGCGCGGTCGGTGAAGACGGGGGGAAAAGCGCAGCCCGGCGAGCAGGAAACCGAACTACTGAAAACCTCCGCGGAAAGCTGGGCGGAAACGGAATTGAAGGGCGGAAAAGCCAAATTCGATGAAGGCGAGGACACGAAAGGCCCGATTTCGCTGGGCGTCGCCGCGAGCAAGAAGGCCGGAGAGAAAGAATCGCGGCTGGTGGTGATCGGCGATTCCGATTTTGCGTCCAACCGCTATTTCGGCGCGCAGGGAAACGGGGACCTTTTCTTCAACTGCATCAACTGGCTGGCGCAGGATGAGGAGCTCATCTCCATCCGGCCGAAGTCTCCGGCCAACCGCCGCGTGAATTTGACGCGTAGCCAGCAGAACATGCTTTTCTGGTTCAGCATTGTGCTGCTGCCCGGCGCGGTGCTGGCCGCGGGCGCGTTCATCTGGTGGAAACGCCGGTGAGAAAAAGCACGCTGCTGGCGGTGTTGCTGGCCGCGGCGCTGGGCGGCGGCGTGTGGTATCTCGAATTCAAACGCACAAAGCCCGCCGAGGATGCGGCCGCTGAATCGAAGCCGCTCTTCAGCTTCAAGCAAGAGGACATCACCGCGCTCACCCTGACGCGGGGGGGCGAAACATTGGCCCTCGAAAAGCGCGGCGCTGCCTGGCGGCTGACGAAGCCGATGGATGCCGCTTCCGACAGCGGCGCGGTGGACTCCCTGCTCAACAGCATTGCCTTTGGGCGCATCAGCCGCACGATTTCTGTCGCGTCCACTGGCGCGCCGAATTCGCTGGCAGCCTTTGGGCTGGACGCGCCAGGAGTTTCTCTGGAAATCAAGCTGAAGAGCGGCGCGGCGCATCGTCTGCGCCTGGGCTCGAAGGATTTCACGGGCGGTTACGTCTACGCGCTGGTGGACGCCGCGCCCGGCGTCGCGCTGCTGCCCGACGACATGCTCACGAACGCGGACCTGCCGGTGCTCAAATTCCGCGATCGGCGCATCGCCGTCTTTGACGAAGAGAATCTGGTCCGCATCCAGGTGAAGAATGAGCACGGGACTCTGGCGGCGGAGAAAAACGCAGAAGGGAAGTGGCTCGTTTCCGAGCCGGCCACGATGCGCGGCAAGGAAGTAGAAACCGAGCGGATGTTCAACGCGCTGCGGGAGGCTCGCGCGGAGGACATACTGGATACGCCCACACTGGCGGAGCGCGCGCGACTGGCGCACCTGGCCGTCGAGGTAGAGCTGGCCGCAAAGGACGGTGCAGCGATCAAAATTGGTTTTTCAGCGGGAAAGGGCGACGTGTACGCCCGCTCCAGCATCGGACCGATGCTGTTCAAGATTGCCCGGCCGGTGCTGGACGCGCTCAACTTCAAGCCCGCGGAAGTCGTGAAGAAGGAAGAGGCGAAAGCGCCCGCGAGAGACAATCCTTCCAAAAAACGAAACTAGTCATCAAAAAAAAGAGGAAATCCGCGGTTGGCGGACTTCCTCCAGAATTCCAATTTCGAATCTCGTGGGACGGATGTTACGCCGCGTGCGTCACAAGGACAGCGGGGGTATGGGAGGTGACCGACGGTTTCTGCCAGATGGCCAGAAGCACGACGTGGCCGTTCACTGGAGAGATGTGAATCCAGTAAACGCTCTTGCCGTTCTGGAGCTCGTAGAAGTCTTTGCGATGCGTGTCCGGCATGGCCGGCGCGCCGGTAGCCAGCAATTGGCGCAGCTTTTCCACGCTTTCGGCTGGGTATTTGCCCAGGTTTTCGATGGTCGGCGTGTCGTTCATTTTGATAGTCATGGCCGTTCTCTCTTTCCCCCCGCCACTCGCCTGCTGTTAGATACGGAAGCGGAGCCCAAAAGGTTTCAATTGCGAGCCTGCGGATTTCAAGAGATTACTCGCAAGCCGCCTACCTCGTGATTCCCGCTCTATCTCCGTTCATAGCATTAGACGCTGCGAGGGGAAAAAGGTTCGGATTGTTTGCAGAAGAGTTCCATGAGGTAGCCAGCCAAAATGGCGGTGTTCGCTTTTGAACAGGCCCGGATATGTCTGCAGAGTAATCTAGAGAATTGACACTTGTAAGAGGGGACGGGAATTGCCATAGTTTAAAGTCTTTTACGGGGCCAACACTGTGAAAAAACGTCGGAAAAAGAGCAAGCTCGGCAAGGACAAGCGCCGGAAGCATCGCCACTGGCAAGTGACGGTCTTCTATCAGGACGGCGAGAAATTCGCGCGCGTGTATATTGATCGCGAAAAAGCGGCCAACTTCGCGGAACGTCAGAAGAGGTCGCCGGTCGTGCGCACCGCGCGGATTCTGGAGATCGGCTAAGAGGCGACGGGTGCGTCCTGGCCCGGCCCGCTGGCAGGGCGGAGTGCGCGTTCCCCCGCGCGCGGCGCATTCCTATTGCAGCGTCCACTTGTGGGATTTTCCATGCGCGTGTTATAAATGAATTGCAGACGTCGCAACACGCGGCCGTAGTATAGGGGTAGTACGACAGCTTGCCAAGCTGTAGGCGGGGGTTCGAGTCCCCTCGGCCGCTCCAGTTCTTAAACGCGAAAAGCGAAAATCGAAGAACGAAAATCGCACGAACCCCGATTTGCGGGCCTAGTTCGATTTTCGCTTTTCGAATTTCGATCTTCTGGTACTATCGGCATTCACCCGCGCGCAACGAAAAGCCCATGCTCGTCTATCTCTGCGGACCCATCGAATTTGCATCCGACGGCGGACGACTCTGGAGGAGTAAGCTGACGCCGTTTCTTCGGGACGAACTGGGCCACCGCGTGTACGACCCCGCCGAAGACGAAAAGAAAAATCTGACCGAAGAGGAAGTGGCCCATTTCCGCGAATGGAAATCCGCCGACCTCGACCGCTTCCGCCGCGTGGTGCGGAAAATCATCCACTACGACCTCGACCTGATCGAAAACAAAGCCGACTACCTGATCTGCTACTGGGAAGCCGGAGCGGGTGCCAGCGGCAGCGGCGGCACACCCGCCGAGCTGACCGTGGCCTTCCGCAAGGGCATTCCCGTGTACCTGGTCAGCGAAGCGCCGCCGGAGCAGGTGAGCGGTTGGATGCTGGCCTGCGCGGACCACGTGTTCCGGTCGGTCGAAGAACTGAAGAAATTCCTGACGGAGCGCTACGCGCGGGAGCGGCAAACGCAGCTCTGGAAAAGCTAAGAGCAGTTAACCGCAGATGAACGCAGATCAACGCGGGTAAGAAGCAGGAAGGGAAAATCAAAACTGAGTTTGTGCGAGTCTCTCGCTTTTTTGCATTCCTTTGTCGTCATATGTAGTTCCAAAGGTTTTGAATGAAGAAGATCCTCGTAGCGGTGGGGAGCACGCGGCGGCCGAAACTCAACGCGGTCTGGGAGGCGCTTTCGGTGATCGGCCCCACTCTGCATGAGACTGCTCTCTACGATGTGGTGGGAGTGGAAGTGGAAAGCGGCGTCGGGCACACGCCGCTGAGTCGCGAGGAGCTGATGGCTGGCGCGCGCGGGCGAGCCGAGGCGCTAGTTCGCATCGGACGGGAGCGCGGCGAAGCGTGGGAATATTTTGTCGGGCTCGAAGGCGGCTTCGACGTGATGCACGAAAACGGGCAGCGGCTCGTGTTCCTGCAAAGCTGGGCTTATGTGACCGACGGCACGCGCGGGGCGTACGGACAGAGCAGCGCGATCCTCGTGCCCGAGGCGCTGGCGCGGCGCGTGGTGGACGAAGGCGTGGAGCTGAGCTTAGCCATCGACGCCTTTTCCGGGGAGCAAGGAATCCGCGACCAGCAGGGCGCGTGGGGCGTGTTCACGCGCAACCTGCACACGCGGCAGGATTCGTTCCGCACGGCAGTGATTAACGCGTTTGCGCCGTTTTTCAATGCGGTACTGTACGACAAGGTGTAGCCCGACTCGGAAAGCATCCTAAAGGACCAAGTTCATGCTTGCGGAGCTCACCTTTCCTATGCTTCAATCCGGCATAATCTTATATCTCTTCATCGAATGCTAGTTAGCTATCTCCGGGCCTCGGGTGATTCGTATTTGTCCCCGAAGCAGTCTGGTTCGAGTGGCTCATTGCGAAAGAGGTGTCAGCAATGCGAAAGATGCTCGTATTAGCTGGTTTGCTTGCACTGTCCCCCTGTGCAGTGGTGGCGCAGGAAGCGCCGAAAATTGAGGTATTCGGTGGATACTCCTACATCCGTGCAAACCCTAAAGGTGGCTTCATCGGGTCCAACGGCAGTGGATGGAATGCATCCGCTGCCTGGAATTGGAACAGCCGGTGGGGCCTGAAGGCGGATGTGAGCGGCTTTTATTGTTGCAGTGGTCAGGGCGAGAGGGAGCACAACTTTCTCTTCGGCCCGCAATTCAACATTCGGCGCCGCAAAGCCAGCTTTTTTCTCCATGCACTAGTGGGCGTAAGCCATGGAAACGCTCCTGCTGTCTCCTTCTCCGACACGGTTTTGTCTTGGGCTGGCGGGGGCGGCGTCGATATTCCCTGGACCGAAAAAGTCTCCTTTCGCGTGCTCCAGGTGGATTACTTTGGCACGCATTACGCCGGCACGATGCAGCACCATTTCCGCTACTCGGGCGGCCTCGTCTTCAAATTCGGTGGGAAGTAGCCATGCAAAGCCACAGCGGACTGAAGAATTCCAGTGCCTTCCCAACACACAGCATTGGCCCTGAGCGGCGAAGCGGAGGAAGAATCATGAGGCGTGACCAAATCATTCTGGCAGTCGCGGGCGTTCTATTGATCGCTCTCACTTTTTCAGCCTGTTCGTCCGGGCTGCTGACCACTCTGTTTCCTTTGAATACCTTTGGAGGGATTGGCCAGTTCGTGTACGCGGCCAACCGCAACTCGGGCAACGCCTCCGGCTATGTCATCAACGCCGCCAACGGCGTGCTGACCCCGATCCCAGGCTCGCCCTTCACGGTGGGAGGTGGGCCCACTGGTGTGGCCACCGATCCCTCGGGCAAGTACGTGTTCATACTCGACGATACTGGTGAAATCTACGGCTTCACCATTAATGCTACGACTGGGGCACTGACCGCAGTGCCCGGCTCACCCTTCAACGCTGGGAGTTGTCCGAACCGAGTGGCGGTCGATCCCTCGGGCAAGTTCGTGTACGTGACTGACTCCTGTGCCGGCAGCGTTGTCGCCTTCACCCTCAACGCCGCCACCGGCGCGCTGACCCCGGTGGCCAACTCGCCCTTCTCGACGTCGTGTGGCGCCGTTGATGTGGTGGTCGATCCCACGGGAAAGTTCCTGTACGTGACCGACGACGACGCGATCTGCGGCAGCGTCTTCGCCTTCACCATCAACGCCACCAGCGGAGCGCTGACCCCGGTGACCGGCTCGCCCTTCAGCGCGGGATCGAATCCGAGGGGAGTGGCGGTCGATCCCTCCGGCAAGTTCGTGTATGTGGCCAACGAAGGTGACGGCAACGTCTCCGCATACACCCTCAATGCCACCAGCGGAGCGCTAACCCCGGTGGCCGGCTCGCCCTTCGCGGCGGGATTTGAACCCAATGGAGTGGCCGTTCATCCCTCGGGCAAGTTCGTGTATGTGGCCAACGGCGATAACGACAACGTCTCCGCTTTCACCATCAACACCACCACCGGCGCGCTGACCCCGGTGGCCGGCTCGCCCTTCGCGGCGGGTACGTTTGCTAGATCAGTAGCAGTCGATCCCTCGGGCAAATTTTTGAACGTGACCAACGCAAATTCCAGCAACGTCTCCGTCTACTCCATCAACTCCACCAGCGGAGCGCTGACCCCGGTGGCGGGCTCGCCTTTCCCAGCTGGATCTAGCCCCCAGGGCATAGCCGTGGCCCGGCACCAGTAATCGTCGGCGAAAAAGCGTTTAGCGATTGATTTGTCTGCTTTGTCGATTGCCCATTCTTCGCACAGCGAAGGGTGGGCAAAACTCAACATAATTCTCAGGTGAAAACTAGCGCGCCCGGAGAAATTCGAACTCCCGGCCTATAGTTCCTATGTATGCATTTCTGTCTGTTGGCAGCGATGACTCCCGATAAAAGCACTTCCCGAAAACTGGGCCCACTTTCGGGGGCGCCCGCTGCTTTTCCACAGCGGCTTGTGCTAGCGTAATCGCGGGAGGCAGCACTCGTGGACATCGTCAAGCACAACATGGGCTGGATCGAAGTCATTGTGGGGCCGATGTTTTCGGGAAAGAGCGAAGAACTGATCCGGCGGCTGCGGCGCGCGGAGATTGCGCGGCAGCGCGTGCAGATTTTCAAGCCGTTCATCGACCAGCGCTACGCCAACACGGAAATTGTTTCGCACTCCGGGTTGGGCATCCGCTCGGACAACGTGCGCACGGCCGGTGAAGTGCTGCAAAAAGTGGAGCCACGCACGGAAGTAGTCGGCATTGACGAGGCGCAGTTTCTGGGCGAGGACATTGTGGACGTCTGCACCAAGCTGGCCGATTCCGGCAAGCGCGTGCTCGTCGCCGGCCTGGACACCGATTTCATGGGCCGCCCGTTCGAGCCCATGCCGCGGCTGCTTTCTCTGGCCGAGGAGATCACCAAGCTGCTGGCCATCTGCGTGCGCTGCGGCAACCCGGCGGTCCATACGCAGCGGCTGATTGCCTCCGAAGATTTGATCGTGGTCGGAGCAGGCGGAATGTACGAGGCGCGCTGCCGGCGGTGCTTCGATCCGCAGTTGGCGCACGAAAAAATCGAAGAGGAAAAGCGGACGCCGGGGAAACTGAGAGCGGTGTGACGCATTGAGTGATTGCGCCGAGCATGAGGGATTCTTCGCTACGCTCGGAATGACGGGGATTTCAGATCGTTCCGGATTTTCTAGGTCAGTTCCAGTTTTCTGGATATCTCCTCAGACAGCTTTCTGTGTTTGGCGCAGCCGATGACGTCCAGGTCCTTTGCGCTGATTTCGCTCTCGGCGGTCTTCAACGCGTCGCGAATCCATCCAATGCGTTCGTGGCTGGCCTGCCAATCCGCAATGTTGTGCCGGTGACTCGCCAGCGAGGTGACGGCTTCGACTGCCGGCGCCACTTCCGCCCAGTCGTGGCAGAGCATAACGATGTCCGAACCGGCGCGGATGGCCTCCACGGCGGCCTCGCGGACTCCGTAGCGCTTGCGGATTGCACCCATTCCCAAATCGTCCGCAAGAACCACGCCACCAAAACCCAGCCGCTCGCGCAGGGTGTGCTCGATCATCCTCCGCGAGAGCGATGCGGGGCGCTTCGGCTCGATTTCCGGCAGCAGAATGTGCGCGGTCATGACGAGTTGCACGCCTTCCTGAATGGCGGCTTCAAAGGGGACGAGTTCCATCGTGTCCAGGCGCTGCGATGTGCCGCGGAAAACTGGCAGGTCGTGATGCGGATCGAGCAGGGCGTCGCCATGGCCCGGATAGTGCTTGGCGCAGGCCATCACGCCGGCGTCGCGCAGCCCGCGAATGAACGCCGCGCCCAGCGCGCCCACGCGCTGCGGATTTGCGCCAAAGCTGCGGTCTTTTGTCACCGGGCTACCGGCGTGCGCGTGGAGGTCGAGCATCGGTGAAAAATTCAGGTTCGCGCCGGCCGCGCGGAGTTCGATTCCAATGGCATGCGCCACCCGTTGGACAATCTTTTCATCATTCAATTCGCCGAGTCGGGCTGCCGTGGGCCACTGTGTGAACGGCTCGGGCAAGGCGAAGGCGCCGCCTGGCTCGGCGTCCATGCCAATCAGCACGGGGCGTCCTGCGGCGGCGCGGATTTCGCGCGTCAGCGCGCGCAGCCCTTCGATGCTTTCCCAATTTCGCCGGTACAGCGCCACACCTGCCAGGCCGCTGGCCAGCATGGCGCGAAGTTCGCCGGGCAGGGATGCGCCCTCAAACCCGAGCAGAAATCGCTCGGAGGCATTTCCCTGTGCGCGGGAATCGGATTGCGCCGTTCGGCTCATCTGCTATGATTCGCGCCGGAATTGTAGCTCAAAGGGCGCAGCGAGCAGCGCCCCTACGAAAGGCAACGAAATAAATTGCGGATAGAATCGCGCGCACCGACGCGGATTGACCTGGCCGGCGGCACGCTGGACATCTGGCCGCTCTATCTCTATCACGAAGGCGCGGTGACGGTGAACGTGGCGGTCACGCGGTACGCCTCCTGCGTGCTGGAAACCACGCCGGGCCGCCGCATCACATTAATATCGCGCGACACGAGGCGGCACGAAACGTTCGCCTCGCTTGACGCGCTGGCCCGCGCGCGGAAATACAAGCTTCCGTTGCTCGCCCATCTGGTCCGATTCTTCGCGCCGAAAACTGGATTCACGCTAGCCACCGACTCTGAAGCTCCCGCCAGTGCGGGCATCGGCGGCTCGAGTGCGATGGCTGTGGCCATTTGCGCTGCGCTCGACCGTCTGACCGGCGCGCACAAAAAGCGCGAAGACTGGATCCACATTAGCCGCGACGCGGAAGCAATCGTTATCCAAGTGCCCACCGGCACGCAGGACCACTATCCGCCGGCCTTCGGCGGCGCCAGCGCCATCCATCTGGAAGCCGGAGGCGAGCGCCGGGAAGCTCTTTGTGTGGATCTCGACGAACTCGAACGACGGCTGGTGCTCTGTTACACCGGCAAGCCGCGGCAGTCCGGGATCAACAACTGGGAAGTGATGAAGGCGCACATCGACGGCAACCGCCGCGTGTGGCGCAACCTTGAAGAAATCACGCACGTGGCCATCGCCATGAAGACCGCCATCGAGCGCGGCCGCTGGGAAGAAGCTGGACGGCTGCTCCGCGAGGAGTGGTCCTTCCGCCGCCGCAATATCCCCACCATCTCCACGCCGGTGATTGACGGCATTATCGCCGCGGCGCGCCGCAACGGAGCGCTCGGCGGAAAAGTCTGCGGCGCGGGCGGCGGCGGATGCGTGGCGCTGCTCATCGAGCCCGGCGCGCGAGCCCGCGTGGAGTCCACCATCGGCGCGGCTGGCGGGCAGGTGCTGCCGGTGCGCATCGACCGCGTCGGAGTGCGGGTGAAAGTCTCCAGCTAGTTTTCCGTGATTTTCTTCGAAGGGCGCGGCTAAAGCCGGCCCCTCCATATGGAAGAACCTTCAAGGCCCACAATTCCGAAAGGGCCGCCACTGGGCGAACGTATTTTTCTGGGGCCGGACGGGTTGTTGCGGCCCATCTGGCGCGTGGTGCTGTTTGTTTTTGTTCTGGGCATTGGACTCACGGCAGTTTCCAGAGGCTTAAAGGCGCTGCTGCCTTATGTGCCCGCGTTGAGCTCGGAAACGACGCGCTTCGGAAGCATCGTACAGCACCTGCCCACCTATTCGGTGCTGCTGGTTGTGACGGCGTTATTCATTCGCGTCTTTGACCGGCGGAGAGTGCGCACGCTGGGCCTCTGGTTTTACGAGGGGTGGCTGCGAGAAGCGGTGATGGGAATTTGCTGCGGTGGCGCGCTCATTGCGGCTACGGTTGGAGGGATTGTCGTTTGCGGCGGCGCGTATTATCCCGGGCTCGCAGGAGGCGCTGAGTTCTGGGTGTTGGGCACAATCGGCACGGCGATGTTTGTTTTACTGGCCGCGGCTGCGGAAGAAATTGCGTTTCGGGGGTATGCGTTCCAACGGTTGGTGGATTCGATTGGGCAGCTTGGCGCAGTGGTGGTGCTCTCCGCACTCTTCGGCTTCGCACATCTGAAAAATCCCGGCCATCCGACGGCAATCTCCACGGCGAATACTGCTCTGGCCGGCGTGCTGCTGGCGGTGGCGTACTTGAAAACGCGCGGGCTGTGGCTGCCCATCGGCTTGCACTGGGCATGGAATTTTTTTCTGGGGCCGGTCTTCGGGCTACCCGTGAGCGGATTTACGCAGCCATTTCAGCCGTATCTCTTACAGGCTCAGGTGTGTGGGCCGGAATGGTTGACGGGCTCCACGTATGGCCCGGAGGGGAGTATTCTGCTGACCGTGGCATGCGTGGCGGCCATTGCGTGGCTTGCGCGGACGCGCCGCGTTTTTCCTTCTCCCGCGATGGCGAAAGTCCTAGAATAAGAGGTGGCATGGGTAAGCTGGCCATCCTCCTGAGTGTCTTTCTTCTGGCGCTGCCGGACACGCCGCGCGTGGCGCGGCTGCTGCCGCCTTCGTCCCCGCCAGCGCAGTTGCCCCCCGGCGAGACGCTGCCCGTGCTGCCCGAATTCCAACAGCTCACGAGCAAGACGCCGGCCAATGCTCCGGCGGCGAAAGCTGGAGAGAAAAGCAAAAAGGAAAAAGCCGAATACCTCCAGCCGCTTTCGCGGATAGAAATCATCCGTTATGTCTCCGGCGAATTCGCGCGCGCCAAGAAGCCGCTGCCCGGGGGCAAGAACGGTTTCCGTTTCACCCCTGGCAAGGCCCTGGACGAAGCGGAGCTGCGCCGCCTGATCAACAAGAACGGCTCGTCTGCGAACCCGGGAGACAATGTCCAGATCACAAGAATCGAATTTCGCGGCAAGGAACTTGTGATTGATGTCAACGGCGGAGGGCGCGGGCGCACGCGCTTCCGCGACCGCATTCAAGTCAGCGGCGGAAGCGGAAGAGGCCCGGATGTGCCGCTGAACCGAGGCGCCAATCCGGCGGGCTACCAGGGCAATGGCTCCACGCTCATCCTGGATTTTGGCAAGGCCCTGCCGGACTTGACGCCCGAAGAAGTGAAGGACTATCTCTCGCCGCTGCTCGATTTCTCGAGGCAGCGCTCCGCGACGGTGAATTGGGTGGAGACGCTGCCGGTGGAAATCCAGCAGGCGATTAAGGACCGCAAGGCGGTCATCGGCATGGACCGCGAGATGGTCACCGCCGCGATGGGCCGTCCGGAACGCAAGGTACGCGAGCGCGACCCCGAAGGGCTCGAGCTGGAAGATTGGATTTACGGCGACCCTCCGTCGAAGACGATATTCGTTACTTTCGCAGGTGAGAAAGTGGTCCGCGTCAAAGAATTCCCCAGGTAGCGTGCTGCCGAATTGCAAAGCTCGCTTCGGCGAACGGTGCATCCCTCCCCGATTGACTTTTCCCCCGCTGCGCCCTAGCATCGTTTTTCCGCTTTCGCCGCGTGCCCTGTCGAGCGGAACCGCAATCGCACCTTTTCCGGAGGACTTGCATGCCGATCAAAGTGGGGATTAACGGGTTTGGCCGCATCGGGCGCAATATCCTGCGCGCGGCCATCGGGAACAAAGACATTGATTTCGTGGCGGTGAACGACATCACCGACGCCATGACGCTGGCGCACCTGCTGAAGTACGACTCCATCCTCGGCAACATTCACAACAAGGTGACGCACACCGAGGACTCCATCGCCGTAGACGGCGATTCGTTCAAGGTGTTCAAGGTGAAGGACCCCGCGGAGATTGATTGGCCTTCGGTGGGCGCGGAGATCGTGGTCGAGTCCACCGGGCTGTTCACGAAAGGCTCCGACGCAAAGAAGCACATGCGCGGCCCGGTGAAGAAGGTGATCATCTCCGCGCCGGCCACGGACCCCGACCACACGCTGGTGCTCGGCGTGAACGACAAGACGTATGACCCGGCGAAACACCACGTCGTGTCTAACGCGTCGTGCACAACGAACTGCCTCGCGCCCGTGGCCAAGGTGCTGCACGAGACGTTCGGCATGGTCCATGGCACGATGACCACCATTCACTCGTACACGAACGACCAGCGGCTGCTCGACCTACCGCACAAAGACCTGCGCCGCGCGCGCGCCGCTGCGCTGTCCATGATCCCGAGCTCGACGGGCGCGGCGAAGGCACTCCATCTTGTGCTGCCGGAGCTGAAGGGCAAGCTCGATGGCTACGCCATGCGCGTGCCCACGCCGAACGTCAGCGTAGTGGACTTGACCGTGACCGTAGGGAGGGCCACTTCGGTCGAAGAAGTGAACGCGGCGATGAAGCGCGCCGCGGAAGGCCCGCTGAAGGGCATCCTTGAATACACCGAGGAAGAATTGGTGTCCGCGGATTTCAAGGGCAACCGCCATTCCGCCATCGTGGACGCGGGGTACACGAAGGTGGTCGCCGGCGTGTGCGTGAAAGTCCTCGCGTGGTACGACAACGAATGGGGCTACTCGTGCCGGTGCGTGGACTTGATTCAATTCATGGCGGCGAAGCTGTAAGCGACGTGATTCGATAATCGGAATTCGATATTTGATCGCGCAGTTCGGTTTTGGCGAGTATCGAATATCCAGAATCGGATTGGGAATGAACAAACTATCCATTCGCGACCTTGATCTCTCCGGAAAGCGCGTTTTCATTCGCGCGGACTTTAATGTGCCTCTCGCGGGTCCGCCGTGGCAGGTGGCCGACGACACGCGCATCAGCGAAACCTTGCCCACCATTCGCCTGGCCATCGAGAAAGGCGCGCGGATCGTCATCGCTTCGCATCTCGGGCGCCCCAAGGGCAAGCCGGACCAAAGGTACTCGCTCCTGCCGGCTGCGGTGCGGCTCAGCGAACTGCTCGGCCAACCCGTTGGCTTCGTGGAGGACTGCGTGGGCGCCGAGGCCGAGGTCATGAGCAAAGGTCAGGCGAACGGCGGCGTGCTGGTGCTGCAAAACCTGCGCTACCACGCGGAGGAAGAGAAGAACGACGAAACGTTTTCGAAACAACTGGCCGCGCTCTGCGACGGCATTTTCATCTGCGATGCATTCGGTTCCGCGCATCGCGCGCATGCGTCCGTGGTGGGCATCACGAAGTACGTGAAGTACTCCGCCGCCGGCCTGCTGATGGAAAAGGAACTGGTCTATCTCGGCAAAGCTCTCACAAATCCCGAGCGGCCATTCGTGGCGGTGCTGGGCGGCGCGAAAGTCTCCGATAAATTCGAAGTTATTGAAAACCTGATGAAGATCGCGGATGCCATGCTGATCGGCGGCGCGATGTCCTACACGTTCTTGAAGGCTCTGGGCGAACCGGTGGGCACATCGCTGGTCGAAGACGATAAGCAAGAGCTGGCGCGCAGCATCCGCGCCGAAGCCCAGAAGAGCGGATTTCCGCTGCTGCTGCCGGTGGACCACGTGCTGGGTGAACAATTCAGAGTCGACACGAAAATGCAGACCTGCGCCATCGGCAATACGCCCGAAGGCTGGATGGGCCTGGACATCGGCCCGAAGACCATCGCTACGTTTCGCGCCAAGATCGCGGGAGCAAAAACAATCATCTGGAACGGGCCGATGGGCGTCTTTGAAATGGCGCCGTTCGCTACCGGAACGCTGGAAATAGCTCGCGCTGTCGCCGACGCCACTGGGGCGGGCGCGATTTCCATCGTGGGGGGCGGTGATTCGGTGGCCGCCATGAACCAGGCCGGGGTCGCGGACAGGATTTCGCACATCTCCACCGGTGGCGGGGCCTCGCTGGAATTCCTGGCAGGGCGGAAATTGCCGGGCGTCGAGGCGCTCTCGGAAAAATGACGCATGGAATCATTTCTTCATCAGCTCGTTGAATCCTCGAACCCGTCGAAAAACTGAACGAAGCCCATGCGCAGACCAGTGATTGCCGGGAACTGGAAGATGTTCAAGACGCAGGCGGAGGCGCGCGCGTTCGTGATTGCGCTCAAGCCGCTGGTGGCCGGGTCCAACCATTGCGACATCGTCGTCGGCGCGCCGTTCACCGCGCTGGCCGCCGCGGTGGACGCTGTGCGCGGCTCCACCATCAGCATCGCCGCACAGGACATGCATTGGGAAAAGGAAGGCGCGTTCACCGGCGAAATCTCCGCGAAGATGCTGCTCGAAGCGGGCTGCGGGTACGTGATTATCGGGCACTCCGAGCGCCGCCAGTTTTTCGGCGAGACGGACCTGACGGTAAACAAAAAGGTGAAGGCCGCGCTCGATGCGGAGCTGGTCCCGATCGTATGCGTGGGCGAGTTGCTCGCCGAGCGCGAGGCCGGGCAGATGGAATCAGTGTTGGAACGGCAGTTCAGCGGCGGGCTGGCTGCGTTGACCACACAGCAGTTCTCCCGTATCATTATTGCGTACGAGCCAGTGTGGGCCATCGGCACCGGCAAGACCGCAACACCGGAAATGGCGGCGGATGCGCACCGCTTTTTGCGGCAATTGGCCGCAACGAAGTTTTCGCCCGAGCGCGCCGCCGCCCTGCGCATCCTCTACGGCGGAAGCGTCAAGCCCGACAACATCAAGGGATTGATGGCGCAGGTGGAAATTGATGGCGCGCTGGTGGGAGGCGCAAGCCTGGATGCACAGTCGTTTGCATCCATCGTGAATTTCTAGAATGGGAGTGGAAATGCCGAGTGAAGTGAAATGGTTTCTGTCGTTCGTGGTCGGCGGCGGGCTGGTCGCGCTGGGATGGAGAGTTCCGGCCGTATTGATCACCGTGCACGTGCTGCTGTGCTTTCTGCTGATCATCGTTGTGCTGCTGCAAAGCGGCAAAGCCGCGGACCTGGCCGGGGCGTTCGGCGGCTCCGGCAGCCAGACAGCGTTCGGGCCGCGCGGCGCGGCGACGTTTCTCTCCAAGGCCACCACGTGGTGTGCGGTCATGTTCATGGTGACGACGATGTCTCTGGTGCTGCGCGAGACCAGTGGCCGCGCCGGAACGACTGGGTCGTCCGTCCTGGAGAAAACTTCGCCGCCCGCAAAGACGGCGCCGACTCAGTTTAACGCTCCGGTGACGCCGGCGCAGGGCACACCCACAACTCCCGCTCCCGGAGCGCAACCGGCGCCGCAGAAGCCTAAGCCGCAGCCGCCTGCGCCACAACAGCAAGGTCCGGCCAAGCCGCCGGCAAAACAATAGCCACAAGTTTGTGCTTAAGAGACGGCAAAAGGGCGACCATCGGGTCGCCCTTTTTCGCGAACGTGATCATTTAGCGTATTGCCGCGCAGTTGTTTAGCGTGCTCGAATGCGCAGCGCGCGCGACCAAAGAAGCGCCAGTCCCGAGCTTAGAAGAAAGATTGAGGCCGGCTCCGGGACTGGTGCGGGAGGCGTGTATTGAACATTGAGCACGGCGGCATCCACAGAGAACAGTATGAAATTGCTGGAGTTTGCCGGAAACTCGCGTACGTTGATCCCAGCAAAGCCGGAGCCTCCGGTCAGCAAATTCTGAATGAACGCAGCGACATCGAAAGTGAATGTCGCTGTTGCGATCGGTTGGAGAGTCGAAGAGCCAAGCAATCCGTTGAGACTGAAGTCACTAAGCTGCAGGGTTCCGTTTCCCGCGAAGCCGTGCACTTCGAAAGTCCGCGTACCCTCAGGATTAGTAATCAACAGGGTCAGCGTTGCCGAAGTGACGAGCGAGCCGGCCGGAATGCCACCGATCGGCAAAAGTGCAGCATATCGAACGTCGGAATATCCATTGTTCCCCGGACCGGCGGCGAGGTAAAACGCGTCAAAAACGCCGTCAGCCTGACCGAAGTCAATGGCAATGTTCTGAACTGTGGGTACGATAGTAACGCTGTCGGCTCGAGTCTGGGGTGCACAGAAACAAACTAGCGCGAGGCTCATTGCGGCAAGGGGTAGAAATCGCCTTTGCATAAGCACCTCATGAAAAACTAAAATCGCATGATGGGGGAAATCGGGGAATTTCCCGTTCATCGGCCTAAATGCACGATGCCCTCAAGCAGGCAGTGTTGTCAAGAAAAAAGTTACGTTGTTAGTATCGGTACTAGTTTTCTCTATTGCTGTATGCATTTCTTTCTCGCAATTCAGCAAGTGCGCAGTTTTTCTGTGAAATCAGGTGCTTGGCCGCGGAGACTTTAACCTCGCTAAAGAATCTAGACGTGTCGAGATGGGCCGCCGTCTTGCTCAGTCTTGGGAAGGTGGATACAATTACAAACGAAATTTCCCTTTTCCAAGTGCGAAAGTGGCGGAACTCGCATACGCATCATCTTGAGGGCGTGAGGCCGGTGCAAGGCACACGGACCACGCCCGCCCCTGGCACGCCGCCGCCGGCCAAGCAAACGCCGTCGCCGAAACAATAGCCGCGCAAGCCATTCGCAAGCAGGGCCGGGCACGGTGCTCGCCCTTTTTTTCTTTTGCACTCGGTTGCAGAACCCTTGCTGAATTTTGCCGCCGCAGCTACAATCGTTTTCAGCCTTCCCAAGTGCGGAAGTGGCGGAACTGGCAGACGCACCATCTTGAGGGGGTGGCGCCGCAAGGCGTGTGGGTTCGAATCCCACCTTCCGCACCATTGAAATTCTCAACAGTTTTCCCCGCTCGTTTTTTCAGTCCATTCGGGCCTGTCCACTTGTGAGCGGAAGTTTCGGAGCCGCATTTGCGCGGGCGCGGCTTTTTTCGAGAAATCTGAAGAGTTCCAGAATTATTCTTGCAATTCGCAGTACGCAGTGTATTCTACGCGGCTCAGTCGTGCAGACTCTCTCTTCATTATTTTGTGTACGAATCCCCGCGGCGGACGGCCGAAGTCTGGGGGAGCGGAGGCAATGGATTTGAGAAAAAGGAACGCTGGTTCCGCAGCGACAGCAACGATTCTGGCTCTTCTTCTTGTGGTTCTCACAGTCTCTACCGTTTATATCTTCGTCGCCAAGACGTGGTGGTTCCCGCCGGCGATTAACGAAATCGGACATGAGATTGACCGGCAGTTCATGCGCACGCTGGTGATTACCGGCCTTGTGTTCGTGCTGGCGCAATTGGGCCTGGCCTGGGCGGTGTTCCGGTACCGCGCGCGCGGGAAGCGCGCCACCTACTCGCACGGCAATAACGTGATGGAAGTGGTGTGGACGCTGGCCACGCTGGTGATGTTTGTCGGGCTGGGCATTTACTCGCAGCGCGTGTGGGCCGAGGTGCGCATCAAACCCGCCCCGCCGGATGCCATGCGCATCGAAGTGATCGGGCAGCAATTCAAATGGTCGTTCCGCTTGCCCGGGCCGGACGGAAAATTCGGCAAATACCGCTTCGAGGCGCATCCCGAACAGGAATTCACGCGCGACCCGTGGGTGGTGGACGCGAACGACCCGGACGGAAAGGACGACATCATTCTCGGGCCCGGCTCGGTGATTGCGGTGCCCGTCAACCAGCCGGTGGAGCTGCTGATCCGCTCAAAGGACGTCACGCACAGCTTTTTCGTGCGCGAGTTGCGCCTGAAGCAGGACGCCGTGCCGGGGATGACCGTTCCCCTCCAGTTCACCGCCACGGTCCCGGGAGAATATCAGGTGGTCTGCGCCGAGCTATGCGGCCTGGGACACCACCTGATGGGCACCTTCCTGAAAGTGCTCTCGCGGGATGAGTACGACAAGTGGCTCAAGGACATGAGTCAATGATTTCCTTCCATTCTCGAGGAGAGGATCGATGACTTCACACGCTGGCGCTGTTCATGTGCATGAAGCGCCAAAGGGTTTTATCCGCAAATACATTTTCAGCCTGGATCACAAGGTCATCGGCAAGCAGTACATTTGTCTCGCCCTGTTTTCTGCGTTTGTCGGGATGTTCCTCTCGGCGTTGATGCGCCTGCGGCTGGCGTGGCCCACCGTGCATCTGCCTTTCTTCCCCGACGGGATCCTGCCGGAACAGTACTTGGCGCTGATGACCATGCACGGCACGATTATGGTGTTCATGGTGCTCACCACCGCGCCGCAGTCCGGCTTCGGGAATTATTTTTTGCCCATCCAGATTGGTGCAGCAGACATGGCCTTCCCGGTACTGAACATGCTTTCCTTCTGGACCACTTTTCTCTCCTTGGTGGTGCTGATGGCGGCGTTTTTTGTGACCGGCGGTGCGCCGCTCGGCGGCTGGACGGTGTACACGCCGTTGAGCGCAGTGGGCCAGATCGCCGGCCCCGGTCAGGGCTTAGGCATGACCATGTGGGTGCTCGCCATCGCGATTTTCTGTGGCGCCTCGCTGATGGGGGCGATCAACTTTATCGCCACCACGCTGGACCTGCGCGCCCGCGGTCTCTCGCTGATGCGCATGCCGCTGACTGTGTGGTCTTGGTTCATCACCGCTGCCATTTCGCTGCTGGCCTTCGGCGTGCTCCTGGCTGCGGGCATTCTGCTGCTGCTGGACCGCACAGCGGGCACCAGTTTTTTTATCCCAGGGAACCTCGTCTTTACCGAAAAAGTCATTTCGCATAAGGGCGGGTCGCCGATTCTCTGGCAGCATTTGTTCTGGTTTTTCGGCCATCCGGAAGTGTACATCGCCATCCTGCCGGGCATGGGGGTGGCTTCGCACGTTCTCTCCACGTTCAGCCGCAAGCCAGTTTTCGGCTACCGCGCCATGGTGTTCGCACTGAGCTCGATTGCCTTCCTGGGTTTCGTGGTCTGGGGCCACCACATGTTTGTCAGCGGGATGAGCCCTTATGTGGCCATCGCTTTTTCGGTGCTGACCATGTCCATCGGTGTGCCCTCGGCGATCAAGACCTTCAACTGGATCGGCACGCTGTGGGAAGGCAACATCCAATTTACGACGCCGATGCTGTTTGCCCTGGGCTTCGTTTCTCTATTCGTGAGCGGAGGACTTTCGGGGCTGTTCCTGGCGCAGCCGGCGGTGGACCAATATCTGACGGACACCTACTTCGTCGTCGCGCACTTCCATCTGATCATGGGAGTAGCGGCCATCTTCGGCATGTTCACCGCGACTTACTTCTGGTTCCCAAAGATGTTTGGACGGATGATGAACAACACGCTGGGCAAGCTGCACTTCTGGCTCAGCTTCGTGGGCGTGTACGCCATCTTCATGCCCATGCACTTCATCGGCCTGGCAGGGCATCCGCGGCGCTATCCGGACACCAGCGGCGCACCTTTTCTGCAAGCGCTCGACCCGGTACATCACTTCATGACCTACGCCGCGTTCTTCACCATTGCGGCGCAGTTTATTTTCCTCTTCAACCTCTTGTGGAGCATCTGGAAAGGCGAGAAAGCGGGCATCAATCCGTGGAATGCCACGACGCTCGAATGGGGCGTCCCCTCACCGCCGCCGCATGACAATTTTGCGGGTCAAGAGCCCACCGTCTATCGCGGCCCGTACGAGTTCAGCGTTCCCGGGGTGGCCGAGGATTTCATTTTGCAGACCACGCCGCCCGACAAAGTGGTCAAAAGCTAGTTTTGCGCCCGCCTTCCGGCGGGACCGGAGAAACAATTTGCCCGGCGCAGCTATCACCGATGATCTCGCACTCCTGAACTCAGGTGGCGGTCCGCCTTCAGGCCGTGGCGGCCCCGGTGGTGGGGACGCGCGTGGCGAACCCGGTGCGTTCGAGCGCGAGCGGCGCATGTACCTCACCGGCGTTTCGGTGGCGCTTGCTGGCATTCTGATGTTTTTCATGGCGCTGGCCAGCTCGTACATCGTCCGCAAAGGGACGGGCAGCGATTGGCAGCCGATCGAGATGCCGCGGATACTGTGGCTGAATACGGCGGTGCTGATTGCTTCGAGCATGACGATTGAAGTGGCCCGCCGGAAACTGGCGCAGGCCGGCGTCGCGGAATTTCGGAATTGGTGGGCCATTACTACCGCGCTGGGGATGCTGTTCCTCGGCGGGCAGATCGTGGCCTGGCGCGTGCTCGCCGAGCAGGGACTGTTCCTGGCCACAAATCCGAGCAGCAGTTTTTTCTATGTTCTTACGGCCTCGCATGGCGCGCACCTGCTGATTGGATTGTTCGCGCTGGTTTATGTGGCCATCCGTGCCAGTCAATCCACGTGGCGGCGCCGCGCGATTGCCGCGGAGGGCGTCGCGATTTACTGGCATTTTCTGGATGGGCTTTGGGTTTTTTTGCTTTTACTTCTGAACTCCGGACGGTGAAATGTGACTGATGCCCACGCCGACGTCTTGCGTGAATCCTCCTGGACAGGCGGAGGCTCGCCTTACGCCATCGGCTCCAAGAAGCTGGGGATGTGGCTGTTCATCATGTCGGACACGCTGACGTTTGCTGCGCTGCTGCTGACCTACAGCTATTGCCGGCTGACCAACGTGAACTGGCCGAAGCCGTTTCCCATTTTCAATGCCATCGTCTTTTCGACGGTCATGACGATCGTTTTGCTGGGCAGCAGCTTAACGATGGTGATGGGCGTGGCCGCGGCACACCGCGGAGACCGCGGCGCGACCGTCAAATGGATGCTAGCGACCATGGCGGGCGGCATCACCTTCGTGATTTTGCACGCTATGGAGTGGAGGCACTTGATCGGCGAGGGCATGCGGCCATTCGCCAATAAATTCGGGCCACACGGCGGGCCGGGCGCGCCGCTCTTCGGCGCCACCTTTTTCGGCATCACCGGCCTGCACATGACGCACGTGGCCATCGGCGTGATTTACCTCGGCATCGTGGCCACGGGATTCGGCCGCGGGAAGTTTTCCGCTGAAGACGTAGAGGTCAGCGGCCTGTACTGGCATTTTGTGGACCTGGTGTGGATGTTCGTGTTCCCGATGATCTACCTGATGTCGGTGCAGTACTGAACACGGGAATGAATCTCGCAGAAGGAGCAAAGGAAACGAAATGAGCTCGCCATCTTCAGACTCGCATGCACACGGCCCCACCACGAAACTCTTTGCCTGGGTTTGGATCTGGCTGGTGGTCATCACGGGCGTCGAAGTATTCCTTGCCTACGAGCACCTTCCGCCGGTCACCATGCTCCTGCTGCTAATCGGCATGTCGGTGGTGAAGGCCGGGCTGATCATGTCCTACTTCATGCACCTGCGCTTTGAGAGGTCCAGCCTGGTGTGGACCTTGATCCCGGCCACGCTCTTTTGTATCGGCATGATGACGCTGATTTTCCCGGACGGCATCCGCCTGCGGAATTCCCACGAGGCGCCGCAGGGAGTCGTCCAGCCAAAGTAGCAGTATTGTGATGGCGGCAAATGCCGCCGGAGAGACGCCGGACATTCGGCGGCTTGAAGAATGCGAATATCGAGCACAATTCGTTTTGCGGGTGCGGCGCTGCTGCTGGCGCTTTTCCTGGGACTTGCTCCGGCTGCCTCCGCGCAATGCGCCATGTGCGCCAACTCCGCCGCATCGCAGCAGGCCGAAGCGCGCAAAGCGCTCAACATGGGCATCGCCGCGCTGGTTGCGCCGGTGTTATTTCTGATTGGCGGCTTCGTCTTCCTGACGTACAAGCGACGCAATGCTCCCGACGATCCGTCAGGTGAACCTACCGATTGGGCCGGGTCTGTACCTTTCCATTCGCCGGCCGTAAAGCTCCCGCTCAAATCAACTTCAGAGCGTCCCCGCCCTTCCGCCTAGCACTCGCATTCCGGACTGTCGCATCGGAATTCTGTTGGTGCTGGAGTGTGATCCTAAAGTTTGCGGGAACAGAGCTGCCCGAAGATTTTCAAGCGGCGTGCGATTTTCTGTAAGGAATCCTGGCGGGGTCTTCGCGGAAATTCTGCCGAAGTGTCTCGATGGCGGAGCACACAATCAACCGGCAATATCTGCATCTTCCGAAATGCCATTTCAGATGCTGAACTGTCTTGAGGTTCGCCGCGCCGTTCAAGTATTCGGGCAGCAGCTTCCTTACTTCAGCGCAGCTCAAGCAGGCTCTCTCCTCCACGCGAATTCCCCCCCGTTCGAAAGGAGGCATTCCGCTGGCCAATTCGACGAAAATACGGCGTCACGACTAACGTCCATATTCATATTAAGTTAGAAGGAGAGCAGGAGTACGTACCAGAGAGGCACAGGGCCATTGCGGGAAGGGAATTTTACCTAGCGGCCGACTTTCTTACTATGTAGCTGGGAAGCTCCATGGTCGATAACTACTTCATCCGTGTTTAATCGTCAGCGGACATTTCCTCTGCTTCATGAACAAAGCGCTTCCTGCCTTGTAGGTAATACGCCAGCCCCAGAAAGCTAATCAGGATAGTCAGAAGCCGCCAGCCGAGCAGCGCCTCCGCGCCACCGGTCAGACCGGCCAGAGAGAATAGTTTGTCGAATGCGGCCTCGCCGACGCCGAGACCTCCGGGCGTCAACGGCAGCACGTTTACTGCGAAGCCGATGGGAATTACCACGCACATCTTCCACGCGAATTCGCTGGGATGAGTAGCCAGCGACGAAAGCATCGCCACGCTGGCAGCGGCTGAATGCGCCAACATCGAGATACCCACCGCGGCCGCGAGAGGTGAGGGGTGAGCGCGGTAGGCGTGCACTGTGTCGTACATGATGCCGATGTATGTTCCCAGCGGAAGCTTGCGGATGGCCCAGTCAACCGGCGGGCTCTTGCGAATGCGCACGGAGAAGCAGGCGAGCGCGGCCACCACCGTGATGGCTGCCACACCGCCGGCAGCCCAAAGGACTGCCCGAAGCGCGGCGGAAGATCTCAGCAGATCGGGAAAGAACGGCGCCAGCAGCAACGGCAGAACCATCAGTGCGAACATCCCTGTGAGCCGGTCCAGCAGGACGATGGTGCCCACCTCCGTGCGGCGCCCGGGGTTTCCCTCTGCCGCGTAATATATTTTGACCAGGTCGCCCCCGGTGGCGCCGGGCAGGCAGGAGTTAAAAAAGACTCCGATCATGGTCAGGCGGAAAGCCGAAAACATCGGCAAGTGAAAGCCGCGCGGATCGAGGAGCACGCGCAGCCGCCAGCCAAGCAAAGCTGCGTCCACGAGCAACAGGGCGATCGCCGCGAGGGCGAGTTTCCACCGCGTCGCGAGTCCTGCCATGGTGGCCCAGTCGATTGCGCCGGAGCGCCATAAGTAGACGACCAGCGCAATGCCGATGATTGTCCTCAATACGCCGAGCAGGACTTGCAGGGCGCTTTTCATCCGGAAAACTCTTCGCGCAACGCGGCCACCAGAGATTCGGCGACGCGTTCGATTTGCGCCGGGAGAAGCTCCGGGTACATCGGGAGGGACAGCACTTCGTTTGCGGCGCGCTCCGACTCAGGAAACTCGCCGGCTTTGTACCCGAGCAGCGCGTACATCGGTTGCAAGGGAAGCGGAATGGGATAATAAACGGCCGAGGCGATGCCGCGCGCGGCCAATGTTTTTTGCACGAGGTCGCGCCGCGCGGCGCTCCCAGCGATGCGAATGGTGTATTGGTGATAGACGTGTTCGCAGCCCGCGGCCACCACCGGCGTGGTGATGCCCGGCACGTCTTTCAGCAGGGAGTTGTACCGCGACGCGTGGGCTTGCCGCGCCGCATTCCATTTGTCCAGATGGCGCAGCTTCACGCGGAGCACGGCCGCCTGCAGTTCGTCCAAGCGGCTGTTCCACCCTTGCTCTGTGCTGATGTAGCGGTTGGCGCCCGTGCCGTGGAAACGCAACGAGCGCAAGCGGCAGTTCATTTGTTCGGAGTTTGTCAGAATCATCCCGCCGTCTCCGTACCCGCCCAAGTTCTTTGTCGGGAAGAAGCTCAGCGTGCCCATCTCGCCTAGCGAACCCGTGGTGCGGCCTTTATACTTCGCGCCGATGGCCTGGGCGTTATCTTCGATCACGCGTAGCCCGCGGCGAGAGGCCAGCGCAAGGATGGGGTCCATCTCCGCCGCCTGGCCGAACAGGTGCACCGGCACGATGGCCTTGGTCCTCGAGGTGATGCGCGGCTCGATTTGCGCTGGATCGAGATTCAAAGTGCCGGGGAGAATGTCCACGAATACGGGTTTCGCGCCGAGCAGGCTCACGCTGTCGGCTGTGGCGATGTAGCTGAACGCTGGGACAATCACTTCATCCCCCGGGCCCACCCCGGCGGCGTGCAGCGCCAGGATGAGCGCGTCTGTGCCGGACGCTACGCCGACGGCAAAACGTACTCCGCAATGCCTGGCAAGGTCCTCCTCCAGCGCTAATCCCTGCCGCCCCAGGATGAACTGCTGCGATTCCAGCACCTCGTCGAGCGCCGCGCGGATCTCCTCCCGGAGCGTGGCGTACTGCGCGCGCAAGTCGAGCATGGGGATGGGTTCCAAAGCGGTTTTTGACTTCGCGTCGGCCATGTTGTCAGCCGCAAAACTGTAAACGCAATCCCGCCTAAACACAAATTCGCCCGGCAGCGTTTTCGCGGCCGGGCGAATCACCAAACTCTAGGAAGGCTACTTCGGGGCGCTCTTTTCTTTGAGTCCCGTGCAAATGCTGATGGCGTTCGTCGGATCGACGGCGCTGCGGCCATCTTCGATGTGTTTGATTATGCCTTCTTTGTCGACTACGAAAGTGGTGCGGTTGGCGAATTGCATCTGATCATTCAGAATGCCGTAATCCTTGCTGACCTTGCGCGTCATGTCGCTCAGCAACTGAAAGGTGACGCCGATCTTCTTGGCAAATTCCGCGTTGGAGGGCGGCGCATCGATGCTGATTCCGAATACTTCCGTTTCGTTGGTGTCCACTTTGCCGCTGGCGATACCATCCTGGTACGCTTGGAGTTCCTTCGTTCAACCACCAGTGAATGCCAATACGTAAAACGCCAGCACGACATTTTTCTTTCCGCGGAAGTCGCCCAACTTCACCGGCTTGAAGGCCTGGTTCGGCAGGGTGAAGTCCGGGGCCACGTCTCCGACTTTCAAATTGGTCTTCGCAATCGCCGGTTGCGGTTGCTGCTGCGCAGGTGCAGGCATAACGAAGCTGAGCATCGCCAGCGCACAAAGAGATAATGCAATTCGCTTGTTCATTCGTCTTAACTCCCAAAACCCGATTTAGTCCTGAGCTGCCTGGAGTCATTATATGATGCGCAGCCCCTGAAAAAGGAAGAGTTTTTAAGTCGTCCGGCCGGGCCCCTCGGCTGCGCTCGGGGCGGGGGGCTCAGCCTGGCTCCGGCACGCCGGCGGAGAACCAGGCAGCCGATGCCGGTTTCGCGCCACCCAGCGGTAGAGCTTCGGTCCGGCGGTGCGGAACAGGGCAGACCCCAGCAGCGCGCCGAGCCAGCGAAGAAATGGCATGGCGCGCAGCAAAACGATCCAGGCTGCAAACCCCGCGTGCCATCCGCCGTCCGGCGCACGGACGTGGATTTCCCGGTCGAGCTCGTCGCGAGTAAGCGAGGACTGCTCCGCCACTGCAGCATCGTTGTAGTCGAGAAACGTTAAGCGTGCTTCCGTGTCGAACGGCTCCACGTGTGCCCGCGCCCACTGACAGAACGCACACCCGCCGTCCACATAGACTTCGTATTTTTTGAGGCTGGGCACTGATTCTCCCGCTTGGATTATACGCTGGAGAATGGCGACACGCCGATCGCCTGCAATCCGCGACCTTTTCCCGCTGGCTGTATAATCGGTTCGTGGCTTCCGCCGTCGAAGATCTCGAAAGCGATTTTGCCGCGCTGCACAGATTCGCCGGCGCAGTCGCTGTGGGGTTTGGCCGGGCCGCCCTGCGGTTGGCGCTGGAGGCAGTGGAAGTTCGCGGCAGCGACGTCCTCGTGCCGGACTTTGTGTGCGACCAGGTCCCCGAAGCGGTGCGCCGCGCGGGCGGCAGGCCCGTGGCTTATGAGATTACTGAGGACCTGGGCGTCCTGCCCGATGCATTTCGGGCCGCCCTGACACCGGCAACGCGCGGCGCAATTGCCGTGCATTACTTCGGTCGTCCGCTGCCTTCCATCGGGACGCTGGCACAAATCTGCCGGGAGCGCCGCGTTCCGCTAATCGAAGATTGCGCTCTGGCCCTCGGAGCAGAAGATATCGGCGCGAACAGCAGCGCCTCCGTTTTCTCGTTGACCAAATCCGACTGGTGTCATGGAGGCGGCCTGCTGACATCGCGCTCGCCGGAATTGCTCGCGCGCGCACGGGACATCCGGGAATCGTCTTTTCAACCTGCGCCGGGGCTGGCCCTGTGTTACGGCCTGGTGCGCCGCGCAGATTTCCTTGCCAACCGCCCCGCACGCAGCCGCGGCGCAGAAGTGGCCGGACGAGCACTGGAAACTCTTTCCCGTTTTCCCGAAGAAAGTTTCTACGACGCCGGCCGTTTCGACACGGTTCTGCCCGGTTTCGCGGCCCGCCGCGCGCGCCGCCTGCTTGCGGAACTGCCGTCGGCCAATGCCAGGCGACGCCGGATTGTGGATGAGATTTGCGATTCGCTGGGTACCGCCCGCCGTGTGTTATTCCGGCCGGATGCCTGTCCGAAGGACTGCTGCTCTTTTCTGCTGTTGAAGTGTGAAGCGGGAAATGCGCATTCGTGGCGCGAGCAGGCTGCGCGCGATGGCGTCACGCTGCGCCTGTGCTGGCCCGCCTATCAGGATGAGGAAACTGCTCACGCGAGCCCAACACTTGAATGGCTGGCCGCGCATTTGCTCTTGATGGAAGTTCACCCGAACATGGCGGGAAGGGAGGTGCAGCGAATCGTGCGATGCCTGCGGACACTTGCAGAGGCGCAGCCTGTGTAGGCTTGTCCGGCTTCCGAGGAAATTTCTGATGGTGAGTGAAAACGAAATTGCGAATTCCAATTCAGGCGGGACGTTACCCTAGCGTAATCTTCCCGGCGGATCGGCGGCTTCAGGGACGTGCGGGGAAGCGGACGGAGTTCCAGTACTGGATTCTCTCTTCGATGGCGCCGGCATGGGTAAGCCGAGACCCAGATTCATCTCCAGATGCTCCTTGCCGCAGCGTGGGCAAAAGCCCTTGCCAGTGTCTTCATCTCGCAGGCTGGCCAATTCGTAGCATCCACATACGCAATCGCAGTATCCAGTCGTCGAGGCCGTCTTGATTGCAACCAGTGCCATGATGTCTCCAAGGGCGAATGTTACATTGCTAGCCGCGGATTCGCAAGGCCCTCCGCGGCGGCGGAATTTCCACAACTCAAGCCCCCGGCCTACGGAATCCGGCAGCATTCTCCAGATTTTGGGACGATTCTGGTCAGGCCGTCGCATCGGCAAACCTGAGCCTTTGAAAACACGCGCTTTAGTGCTTGACATTTCCTCCTGAACTTGGCATTTTCCGTGCTACAAATTGACTGACAGTAGTTCCCTGTGGGGGGCGTTTCCTTGGTTGAATCTGAGTTTGGCACGCGCATCCCTTTCTGCTTGCTTACGCGTGGTAATGGGGGTCGCTTCTGGGGTGTGTCCAAACCTTCCCGCGGGCTGCCACACAATCTCCATCTCAACCGTTTTGGCTCAAGTGGTTCGACCATCCTGAATCTGATCCCGCTTCAGACTAGCGCTTTCGCTCTCCACCAGGTTCGCGTGGGTCTGACGGGGCTGCCTGTTCAGCTTGGGGCCGGATCGCCTGAGAACTTCGTATAGGAGGAAAGATGGCAAAGCGATTTCTGTGCTTGGTTGTACTGGCCGCGATCTGCTTGCTCGGTTCCACCGAGTTGGTCGCTCAAGTTTCTTCGTCTGGCCAACTGGTCGGAACGGTCTCCGATCAGACGGGGGCGGTCATCGGTGGCGCTATCGTCAAAGTGAAAGACACCGCCACTGGCGCTTTGATAGAGACAAAGTCCAGCGCGGAAGGTCATTTCTCGGTGGCTAGCTTGAGGCCTGGTTCTTACACGGTTACCGTTACCATGACCGGGTTCAAGGCCGCCGAGTACAGGGACGTCAAGATTGTCGTCGGTCAGGTTTACGATCTCTCCGCGAAACTCGAGATCGGTGCGGTCGAGTCCACGGTTGTGGTTGAGGCCGGCGCGGAAGTTCTGGAAACAGTGTCCACCACGGTCGGCACGACTATCACCGGCAAGAACATCACGCAGCTCCCCCTGGTTTCCCGCAGCGTGCTTGACCTGGCGGTCTTGATGCCGGGCGCAAGCACCGTGGGCCGGACCCGCGATACATCTTTCATGGGTCTGCCCAAGGGCGCCATCAACATCACTCTGGACGGCATCAACGCGCAGGACAACGTGCTGAAGTCGAATGACGGTTTTTTCACGATTGTCAATGCGCGCATTGACGCCATCGAGGAATTCAGCATTGCCACTGCCGGGCAGGGCTCGGAGCAATCCGGCGAAGGCGCCGTGCAAATCCGCTTCGAAACGAAGCGCGGCAGCAATCAGTACCATGGCGGCGGCTGGTGGTATCACCGCAACGACTTCTTCAACACCAACTACTATTGGAATAACGAAGTTGCGCCCGGGAAAAAAGAAGTTCCCCGGCAGCGCCAGCGCTTGAACCAGTTCGGAGGCAACGTCGGCGGACCGGTTTGGAAGGATAAGATTTTCTTCTTTGTTTCCGTAGACAACTATCGCAACCCCGCCTCCATATCTCGCACGCGGACCATCTTCAGTAGCAATTCGCTTGCCGGAAGGTACGACTACGTTCCGACGGCTGCATTTCCGCTGTCGGCAGCCAATTCGGCATTGCTTGCATTGCATCCTTGGATCTCGTGTGTTGCAAACAGCGCGCGAAACCCGAGCGGCGGGCCGCTTTGCACGTCTGACCTGCTTGCCTACGCCGCCACGGTCAGCCTGCCCAATGTTACGGACCCGGCAGCCATGGCCATCCTCAATGCGGTGGAGACGGCGCGCACGGCCACGGGCGTCAGCCTGGCTGCGGTGAGCACCCCCTGGGTGGATAGCATCACATTCAACAATACGGTGGGTGCGACGCGGCGCTTTCCCGATATTCGCCTGGATTACAACATCACCAAAAACATTCAGTGGACCGGGATCTATCACTACAATTATTTCACTTCCACGCCGGATACACTGAACTCCCAGGACGCGACCTATCCGGTGGCCCCGTTCAATAAGAACCAGGGCAGCCAGATCTCCAACCGCAACGAATTTGTGAGTGCGGTGCGCTGGAGCATCGGGGCCAACAAGAGCAACGAGGTCCGCGCTGGTCTGGTAAGCGCACCGGTTTCTTTCTTCCCCGACCTGGACCTTTCCTTGTACCCGAGCGCGAACACCAACCTCGGCGCCATCAACATCCGGCGAGCCTTCCCGACAATTTCTGCGCCTGTCCTTGCATATAACACCCAGGGCCGCAACGGCGGGGTCTTCCAATTGCTCGATACGTTCAGCTGGAGCAGGGGGAAGCACAACATGATGTTCGGCGGTGACTGGACGCGCGTACGCTTTGTTCAGTACCTGGCCAGCCGCGCGGTCAACACAGCGACCCTTGGCATCAACGCGTCGGATCCCGCGAATGGGCTAGTTGGGAATTCAACCATCCTCGCGAACGGAACCCTCTCGGGGGCGGCGAAAGCGCTCTTGTTCAGTGGCACCTCGGATCCGGGCAACGCCCGTAACCTCTATGCCTCGCTTGTGGGGCGCGTCACCAGCTACTCCGGGACCATCTCGGTGGACGAGAATTCGAGGGTTTTCAAGGCTGGCCGGCCGCAATTCACGCGTATTATTCAGCACGAGTTCGGATTTTACGGCAACGATTCCTGGCGCATCCATCCCCAGCTCACGGTCAACTACGGGCTTCGCTGGGAATTGCAGATTGCGCCCATGGATCCAAAAAACATTTCCTTCCGCCCCCAGGGCGGCGTTGCCGGAGTTTTCGGCGTCTCCGGTCTGAACAACCTGTTCCAGCCCGGAACCACTACCGGCGCAATCCCGGTTTTCGAGTTGAACGGGAGCCGCAAATGGTACGACACGGACATGAACAACTTTGCGCCTAACCTCGGTTTGTCGTGGACTCCGAACTTCACGAACAAGATGTGGAAGACGGTTTTCGGCGAAGCCGGCAAAACGGTGATCCGCACGGCGTACTCGGTCAACTACACCCGAGAAGGGACCAACAACTTCTCGAGTATCGCGTTTTCCAACCCGGGGATTGATGGCACCATCTTTGCCAACCCCGTAGCTCCTGGCGCCGCCGCTGGCAACAACTGCGCAGGCATCGTCACGCCGTTCTCAAGCATTGGATCCTTTGCGGCGGGCTGCCTGACCTTGAGCGGGCTCCTTGCGGGAAACATGCAGGATCTCAACACTACGCCCGCCGCATTCCCGACCGCGCCCTTCCAGATCACGGCACAGTCCGGGCAGTCGGTGAACATGTTTGAGCCCCATCTGGGCACCCCGCCGGTCCACAACTGGTCCATCGGGATTCAGAGGGAAATCTCTCCCAGCCTGGTCGTCGAGGTCCGCTACATTGGCAATCACGGTGCGGGGCTTTGGAAGCAGGACAACATCAACGAGATCAACATCAAGGAAAACGGGTTCCTGACGGAATTCGGAAACGCCAAGAACAACCTCACGATTTGCCGGGCGACGGCAGGCTGCGTGGCGAGGTTCTCCAACCAGGGCTTGCCAGGCCAGGTGGCTGTTCCGATTTTCACCCAGCTATTTACGGGTTTGGCAGCGGGCTCACAGACTGACGCCAACTTCTCCAGCTCAACGAACATCCTCTTCCTGGATAACGGAGCAGCCGGATCGTTTGCCAACAGCGTCGCGTTCAACACCACGAATATGTGCAACCTGTTTGGCCTTGGAGGGGCGCCGCTGCAAGGAACTTCGGCGGTCAACCCCTGCGCGGCTGTCGCCACGACCCCAGCCGGGGCCACTGGATTCCCGGTAAACTTCTGGGTAGTAAACCCGCATGCTAACGGCGGCGCGTTCCGCATCAACAACAATACGCACACGAACTACAACGGCATGACGGTGGAGGTCCGCAAGCGCTATTCCAAGGGCCTTCAGTTCTCCGGCAACTACACGTTCTCGAAGTCGCTGACCAACTACTACGGAAACAGCTCGGTGAACGCAACCAACTTCACCTCGTTGCGTAACCCCGGCTTCGACAAGGGACCGTCCCCGTGGGACATACGTCACGCCTTCAAGCTCAACATGATTTACTCCATGCCATTCGGCCCGGGCCGCAAGTGGAATTCAAGCCACGCATGGGTGAACCGCATCGCCGAAGGATGGGAAATCAGCGCCGTCAACCGCTGGCAGTCGGGCCGCGTCTTCCAGCTCACCAGCGGCGGCAACAACCTCACCCTCAACCAGAACGATCCGGGCGTCGTGCTGAACGGGATCACCGTGAAGCAGATCCAGAATTCGCTCAGCATCCGGAAGCTGCCCACGTCGGTCGTGTACTATTTCCCGGCCTCGCTCATTTCCGCCACTGGAACATCCAACACCGCCTTCATTGCTCCCTGCACTACGGCGGGCAAGCTCTGCCAGAAGGTGTTCCTCTACGGGCCGCAGTTCTTCCGGGCGGACATCAACGTCGTCAAGAAGTTCAAGATTTTTGAGCGGTATGAACTTGAATACCGCGCGGAATTCTTGAACGCGTTCAACAACATCAACTTCTTGTACCCCGGAACCGAGACGACCGTCGGAGGCAGTTCATCAGTCACAGGAACGACGTTCGGTCAGGTGCTCACCGGCGGTTCCTACCGCGATGTAAACGGCAATGACGACAACGGCGGACGCATCATCCAGATGGTCCTCCGCGTTCGTTTCTAACCCGGTCGGACACTGCTCGGCCCGGCAGAACGGGTTGAGCGGAGGCCGAAAACAGATTGGGGGAGGCGTTCAACGCCTCCCCCTTTCTTTTTGCCGAAAGAGCGTCCAGCAATAATTTTAACCTGGGGATTTCTTCCGCAGCACCTGGATGGCTCTTCCTGAACCCGAATACTGATTCCGCCGCCTCACGCCAATCTCACAAGCTTTGCAGTTGCGACAATCGGAACGGCTCGCCAATATTTTCCCGCAGCTCCTGCCACACGCGGTCCGGCAGCGAGCGAAATACCTCCACGGCCTTGGGATCAAATTGCGTCCCGGCGTGCTTGACGATTTCCTCCTGAGCCGCTGCGAGGGAAAGCGCTCTGCGGTAAGGCCGGTCCGAAATCATTGCGTCCAGCGTGTCCGCAATGGCAAAAATCCGTGCGCCCAGAGGGATTTCCTCGCCCTTCAAGCCGCGTGGGTAGCCTGAGCCGTCGAAGTGCTCCTGGTGGGAGAGCACGATTTCCGCCGCCTCCTTCAGGAATGGAATGCGTCGCAGCACCGCATGGCCAATCTCGCAATGCCGTTTGATGACCGCCCACTCATCCGGCGTGAGCGGCCCCGGCTTGCGCAGGATGCTGTCCGGAACGGCCATTTTCCCGATGTCGTGCAGAAAGGCCGCGCGCGCGATGTGGTGCAGTTCCGGCCCGCCCACAGCCATGGCCCGGGCGATGCAGATGGTGTACGCCGTCACGCGCTGGCAGTGGCCCTCGGTTTCCGCGTCCTTCAGGTCCAACGCGCCCCCCAGAGCCTCCAGGGTGTAGTCGTAGGATTGCTCCAGCTCCACGAGAGCCTTGCGCAATTGCACGGTGCGCTCGGCCACACGCTGCTCCAGCTCTTTCTGGTAACGGCGGTTTTCCAGCAGCAGGCGGCGGTGCTCCAGCGCGCGGTGCACGGCGTGATAGAGCTGGTCGCGCTCAAACGGTTTCAGGATGTAGTCGTAGGCGCCCCGGCGGATGGCTTCCAGCGCGATGGAGATGTCGTGCATGGCCGTCACCATCACGATGGGCAAATCGTGGTCCCGGGCTCGCAATCGCCCCAACAGCTCCAGCCCGTCCATCTCGGGCATCACGATGTCACTCAACACCAGGTCCGGTGGCTGGGCGTGCAGCAGCGCCAGCGCTTCGTGGCCGTTGGTGGCGGTCGCGCATTCGTAACCCTTCGCTTCCAGGAGGGTGGATACCACCTCGCGGATCGCGTCTTCGTCATCCACCACCAGGATTCGTTCGGGACTCATCGGGCTCCTTGACCGCGTGATTATACTCCGGCACAACCGCACTTCTTTTCTTCGTCCTTTGCGCGTGTCGCGGGTTGTGCACGATCACGAATTGTTGTCGGCGATGGAATCTCCAGGGCATCGTCTCTGTCCCGGCAGAATTCGCATTCCTTTACTCCCGACCTTTCCTGTACTACAGTTTCTGTCTCATGGCATTCCACGCAGCTTCCCGTTTCACCGGCCAGGCTATGGACTTTCGCGGGAGCTGGGGCCGATGTGAAAAGCGAATGAGGCGCCCCGTGCATCGTCGAGCAGCGCTGTTCGCACTTCTAACGTTTCTTGCTGCTCCCACCCGCGCGCAGCAGCCGCCTGTCGCCCCGGAAGATCCGCGACTGGACGAATTCAAGCAAATGGCCGCGCAAGTGGTGGAGCGCCGCCGCTCTGGCGCGGAGGAGTCCGAAGATCTGCAAGAAAAAACGCTTAAGCTCCTCGATGCCATCGTACTCGGGGAGTTGAACCGCGCGGGCGCCGGCGATTTGGCGGCCATCAATCAGCGCCTCGCAGCAAATTTGGCGCGGGCAGGCGCCGTGGGCGAAAGCTACGAGTTGACTCGGTTGGGCGCTACTCCCACCGGCGAAATCTTTTACGCTCTTGTCGTCAATTTTTCCATGAGCGGCCCTTCCGCCGTTCGCTATTACCCGCCGTCCCCGCAGGGCTACCGCCTCGCGGCGCGCATCGACCGCTGGGAGTTTCCGGACTACTTCGATGATTATGTCGAGCTGGTGCCCATTAAGGCCTCCGACATCGTATTCGTCACCGTCAATGGCCGCACGGACGAGCTGCGCACCGGCACGTTTGTCGCCTGGCGCTTTTCCGATAGCCGCTTCACCGCCGTTTGGACCACCGACATCCTGGAACGCTCCGCCTACGAGATCCGCCCCGACGGCTTCCACCTTTCCTACTGCTCGCAGGACGACGAGCAGAGCCCCCGCCTCTGCCGCCGCGTGATGCGCGAGCGCTATCAGTGGGACGGGTTCGCCTGGCGCCGCGTCGAGCAACAGGAATCCGACGCGCCGAAAACTCCGCCGTCTCTGCCCCCTCCCGTTCGCAAACCACCGAAAGAATATCCGTAGCGCTTTGCATCGCAGGCTCGCCCGCGCATTGACTTATTCGCGCGCACTGTGAAAACATAGCCGCGGTTTCTTCCCCAGTCTGGCCGGAAGGCCGGAGGCCCCATGAGCGATTCAAATCTTGTGCGGGACATCATGTCGTCTTCGCTGACCACCCTGCCGCTGGTCTCCTCGCTCCTGGACGCCGCCATCGCCATGCGGCGCAGCTCGCTTCGTCATCTGCCCATCCTCGATGGCGAACGCCTCGTTGGCATCATCACCGAGCGCGACGTCCAGCGCTGCGCGCCCTCGCTTCTCAGCAACGTTACCCAGGAGGAGTACAACTCCATTTTTGAGAACACTCCCATCGAGCGCGTAATGCTCCGCGATCTCGTCACCGTAGCGCCGGATGCCTCCGTTCGCGATGCCCTTGCGCTGATGCTTGATCGCAGGGTGGGTTGTTTACCCGTAATCGAAGGCGAGCGACTCGTTGGCATTCTTACTCGCTCGGACCTGATGAACCTCTTAATGAAATTCCTTCCCGCCGCGCCGGAGCCCGCCGCCTGAGGGCCGCGGCGAACCCTGTGTCTCCGCTGTGGAATTCGCCACGCGACTGGTTTCGCTGGTTTCTTTTCGAGATCGGCGCAGGCTACTACACCGAAAAACTTGCCACCGGCCCTGAGGCCGAGCTGCGCACCGAGTTCGCTGACTGGCTTGCGCCGTCCGCTGGAACTCGCGTGCTGGACGTCGGCTGCGGCCCCGGTCACCTGGCGCGCTACCTCGCGCGCCGCGGATGCCGCGTCACCGGGGTGGATCGCGGAAGGCGGCTGCTCCGGCAGGCACGCCGCTGGGCCGCGCGGGATGCCGAAGCGGCCGCGCATCCCATTGAATTTCATCGCGCGCCCGGAGAGCGGCTGCCGTTTTCCGAGGATTCGTTCGACCTGACGGCAGCGACTACGGTGATTTATTTCGTGGCGCAGCCCTCTGCCGTGCTGGGCGAAATGGTTCGCGTGACACGGCCCGGCGGCACGATTGCCATGCTCGACCCGCACTCCTCCATGGACCGCCGTTCCGTGCGCGAGTATTGCGAACGCCGCCGGCTCGGCCCTCAGGACACACGCAAGCTGCTCACCTGGGCCATTGCTTCCGAGCGCTGCTTGCGGTTTGAAGAGCACGAGATTCGCGCCCTGCTCGCCGGCGCGGGCGTCGAATCCATCGAGCTCGAGCGCCGCATGGGCGGCCTGGTCTGGTTTGCCCGCGCCAGAAAACCTGCCACGCACTGACGCCATCTCAAGACCTGTTATCCTAAGTGGCTTTCTTCTTAAATCGCCGCGGTCGATGCATTGACGGAGCTGACCGGATCATGAATCGATTTGTTGCACCAGTTCTTACGTTTCTTATTCTCGCTGCTGTTGCGATCGGCCAGCAAGCCTCGCCGGCCCCGCCGCAGGCGACACCCACCAGCCCCGAATTCCTGAAAGCCGCGGACGAAGTTCTCGCCGATGTAAGCAAGCTCATCTCTTTGCCGCTAAAGTCTCCTTTGAAGAAAACTGTCCGCACGCGCGAAGAGATTCGCGACTTCATCCTCCGCGAGGTAAATGAGGACCGCGACGCCGCCAAATGGTATGCGGACCAGAAGGCGCTGGAAACTTTTGGTCTCATCCCCCGCGGATTCGATTTGCAGAAGTTTGTGGTGGATCTCCTCACCGAACAGGTAGCCGGCCTCTACGACCCCAAGAGCAAGGAATTCTATATTGCGGACTGGATCGCCCTTGCGGAGCAGCGCATGGTCATGTCCCATGAACTTGTCCACGCCCTGCAGGACCAGCATTTCGATCTCAAAGCGTGGTCCGATGCCGCCCGGCCCAACGACGATGCGGAGCTTGCCCGCCACTCCGTGCTGGAAGGTTCGGCCATCGCCGGCATGCTGGAATACATGCTACGCGAACAGAAAATCTCCGTGAAGGATCTGCCGGATATCGAGCAGTTCATCCGCGCGCAAATGATCGGCGAGCTGGACAAGCAATCCCAACTGGGCAAGGCGCCCGCTTACATCCGCGATTCGCTTCTGTTTCCCTACCTCGCCGGCACGTCGTTTTCGCAGCAGCTTCTCCGCGCCGGGGGCAGTTGGGGAAAATTTTACAAGGTGTTTGAAAAACCGCCCGCTTCAACGCACCAGGTGCTCCACCCAGACCTTTATCTTTCCGAAGAGAACCTTTCACCGGTGCCACTGGCTGCTGCTGCGGGAACCGTGCCCGCTGGCTGGAAGAAGCTGGACGAAAACACTCTGGGCGAATTTGGCGTTCACGCACTGCTCAAACAATTTCTCGGTGAAGAACGCGCAAAGCGCCTCTCTCCCGCATGGACTGGCGATGCCTACGCCGTCTTCGAGCAACAGAAGACGAAGCGTGTGCTCTTGCTCTTTTGCCTGCGCCTCGCCGCGGACGCCGATGCCGTCCGCTTCCTGGGCGCCTACAGCGAAGCGCTCGAGCTGAAACACGTTTCGCGCTCCCATCTCTTCCGCCGCCCCAACTTTTTCTCGCTCGAAACCGGCATGGGCGGCGTCTTCCTCTATTGCCACAAGGACGAATGCCTGACTGTGGAAGGCTCCACCCGAACGCTGTTCGAAAGCATCACTCGCGCGCTGCGCTGGCCCGACGCTCCGCGCCCCGCCCCCTCCGCCAAGCCATCCGAGAAAGTCGCCGCCGTTCTTCCTGTGCCGTCGCAAGCAGGTCTCCACGCCTTGCACTCCGCACCCTAGACCCTGTTACTTCACCGCACGATTTGCCGCACGTGCTTCCCAACTCACATTGTCCCGGGACGATGTCCGGAACCACCCCCGAGATTTTCCCGAGTGGGCTATAATCAGCGCGCGACGCCGAGCGGCCTGCTCGTCGCGCACTCGCGTATGACCACTGGACAAAGCCGCATTGACCAACTGTTGAAGGCGCGCGCCGAAGTAGAGCAGGAAATCGGCCGGATGCAGGTGGAAGTCTCCGTCCTGTTTACCGACGTAGTCGGCTCCACGGCCTATTTCGAGCGCTACGGGGACATCGCCGGCCTGGCCATGGTCACTCGCTACGCCGACCTTGCCTCTGAGGCTGTCGTTGAACAGGGCGGCCGCCCCGTGAAAACCATCGGCGATGCGGTGATGGCGGAGTTTTCCGAGGCGCAACAAGCCGTGCGCGCCGCCGTGGAAATCCAGCGCCGCCTGCTGAACCTCAACTCCACGCTGCTTCAGCAGAATCGCCTTCAGCTTCGCGTCGGCATCCATCACGGGAAATGCTTCCGTCAGGAAAACGACCTGTACGGCGAAGGCGTCAACATTGCCGCGCGCGTCATCAAAGGCTGCGGCCCGGCGCAGATCCTCATTTCGCGCAGCGTCCGCAACGCGCTTCCGTCCGGTTTTTCGTACCGATGCAACCCGCTCGGCGAAATTGAGCTAAAGAAGGGCGGCGAAACGGAAGGTGTATTCGAGGTGGTGTGGACGGAGACGCAGACCTACGTCGAGTTGCGCCACCAAACAACCGTTGCGCTCAAACGCGGCGACCTACAAGCGCCCGGCCTGAACGTCGAAGACCTTGTGCAGCCCACGCCGCCGCTGGCCGCGCAGAGATCACCCACGGGCGAAATCTCTTCGGCCACCACGCCGCGACCGGCTGTTGCTCTTTCCACGCGCTACGAACTGCTCGGCGAGTTGGGCGCCGGGGGCATGGGCATTGTGTATAAAGCGAGGGACCGCGAAACCGGCGACTTGGTCGCGCTGAAAGTCCTCCGCCCCGAAGTGGCCGCGGACGCCGAGGGCATGGCCCGCTTCAAGCACGAACTGCGCGTTACCCGCCGCATTACGCATAAAAACGTCTGCCGCATCCACGAATTCAGCCGCACCGAGGATTCCGCATTCATCTCTATGGAGCTGGTCGAAGGCGAAAGTCTCCGGCAAATCCTCGCGCGCTTCGGCAGCATGACGCCAAAAAAAGGCGTGCAGATCGCCCAGCAGATTTGTGCCGGTCTCCGCGAAGCGCATTCGCAGGGCATCATCCATCGCGACCTCAAACCAGAAAACGTAATGATTGACCAGGCCGGCAACGTCAAGCTGATGGATTTCGGCATCGCGCGCTCGAACCTCGGCCTTTCCGCCACGGCCGCGGGTGTCGTCATCGGAACACCTGCGTACATGTCTCCGGAACAGGTGCAGGGCAAGACGGCCGATGCCCGCTCGGATATTTACTCGCTCGGCCTGATCCTCTATGAAATGTTCACTGGCACGCAGGCCTTCCGCGGAAAGACGACGGTCGAAATCGTATTCAAGCAGCTCAAAGACTCTCCGCCGCCGCCGCGGCAGGTCGAGCCTACGCTGCCTCTGCACATCGAGCTGGCCATCGTCCGGTGCATCGAAAAAGATCCCGACGCGCGCTTTGAATCGGTTGACGAACTGGAAGCTGCGCTGCAGGTGAGGCTTGAGGAGAGCCCCACCGCTTCGGTGGCGATTCCCACGCCCTCATCCATGTCAACGGCCGATGTGGTCGCTCCTGCCACGTCGCCGCCGCAGCGCTTCGCCCCGCCAGCACCAACTCCGCCGCCCGCAGCGGCGCCAGCGCCTGCGCTCCTGGCCCCCCCCCTTCCTCCAGAAGCAGTTGCGCCGCCTGCGCAGCGGCCCTCTGTGCGTACCGGTTCTTCGATGGGCACGGGCCTCGTCCTCGGCGGAGTTGTTTTGGTCGTCCTCCTCGGCGGATTTTTCGCGGTCAAGCATTTCACCGGCTCGAATTCCGCCACAGGCCAGGCACAATCGCCGGCCACGCAGACCGCGCAGCAAGCGCCCTCCTCCACGACTGCGCAAGCTACTGCGCCGCCATCCACGGAGCCCGTTGCGCCGCCGGCGGGCAAAGCTGCTGCGCCTTCGTCCACGGCGCCGCCTGCAAAATCAGAGCCGCCCTCACACGAGCCGGCGAAAGCGGATTCGCCGCCGCCGGCAAAGACGATGCCTGCTCCCGCGCCGGTCACACCGCCACCGGCGCCCGTGCGTCCACTGCCGGACTATTCCTTCTCGCGCACTTTTTCCGGCCACACCGGCGCCGTCTCATCGGTTGCATTCAGCGGTGACGGACGGCTTCTCGTCTCCGGCAGCGCGGACAAGACCGTGCGCATTTGGGAGGCAGGCAGCGGCCAGGCACTGTATGTCCTGAAGGGTCACGCAGCCGCGGTGACGGCTGTTGCGCTGAGTCCCGACGGCGCAATAGCCGTCTCGGCCAGCCTCGACCGCACCCTCAAGCTGTGGGACGCGGGCAGCGGCCGCGAAGCCGCGTCGCTCCCCAAAGAAACATCCGGCTATCTAGCGCTGGCGTTCAGTGCGGACGGCCGCGTTCTGGCTGCCGCGATGCAGGATGGCCGCGTGAAACTTCTCGATATGCCTTCCGGCCGCGCCGTGCAGAGCATTGACGCACACGCCGGTCCAGTTCATGCCCTGGCCTTCAGCGCGGACGGGCGCTTACTTGCTACTGCGGGCCGCGATCAGAAAATCAAGCTGTGGCAGGTATCTTCCGGGCAGGAATTCGCGACGCTTACGGGCCATGCCGATGCGGTCACCAGCGTCGCGTTCAGCCCCGATGGGCGCACACTGGCTTCTGGAAGCGAAGACAAGACAGTCAAAGTGTGGGACGTTTCTTCCCGCCGCGAGTTGCGCACGCTCACGGGGCACGCCGCCGGCGTGGACGGCGTCGCCTTCAGCGCGGACGGCCGCGTGCTGGCTTCCGGAAGCGGAGACAAGACCATCAAGCTCTGGGAAGTTTCTTCGGGGAGGGAACTGAAGACGCTTACCGGCCACGTCTTTGGTATCTCAGCGGTTGTCGCTTCGCGCGACGGCCGATGGTTTGCATCCGCAGCGGGCGACAACACCATCCGTCTGTGGCGCCGCGAGTAGTTGCTCCTTCGACAGTATTAATTGCTGTGATTGATGTGCGAAAACCCGCAATCAGTGCGGCACGGCTTGCGTGGCCTTTTCCTTGATTTTTTGTGTGTATGCTTCGGGAATTCGCCTGAATTGGTTTTCGACACTAAGGCTCTTCTGGCCCGCTAGAAAGGTTCCCGGGCCTCCCACCTTTCCCTCAACTTTCGCGACATCCACACCATTGAGCCAAACGGTCAAGGAGAGGGAGTCGTCACCGATTCCTGGTATGAACTTGATTACCTTCAAGAATTCGGAAAAGTTCACGCCTAAAGACTCCATTTTGCTCAGCAGGCCGATTGGGTTGCCCCCAAATTGGGCAAAATCTTCAGATTCGTAAACGAAACGGATCTGCATCCTGTCCGGCCTATATTGATGAACTTGGAATTTTCCATCTGAACAAAATCGGTAACGAGTCCCGTTTTTCTCGAAAAGTGCCAGGCAGTTAACAAGACCAAGGTCTGTCGCCTCATCACTAGCATTCTGACTTGGTGTGCTTAGATCTATGACAACGTGAAGGGTCAAGGATTGAATGACATCTAGCTTTTGTTGCAGCTCAGCAATCTGATGTTCTTTCTCCAGAACACTATCCTTAAGGCCAGTTATTTCTCCCCGATCTTGGTCAATCTGTTGATCCCTTGATGCCATACTCGTGCGCAACTCTTTCTCTGTACGCTTAGATTCGCGGTCCTTTTGCAATCCGACAACATATTGCCCGACAAGTACGGCTATGCCGACTAACAAGAGAATAATCTCCGAAATCATTCTGCCTCTAGGATGATGCTGCATTGCACCGGATCCAAACTCAGGTCAAACATTCGTTGTTTAGTCTATCAGAATCCAAAATTAGAAATGCGATCCACGGCTAAATGGCCAGCATCTACTTCGAAGCACGTCTCCGCATGATGCGCCACACAAGGTAGTACAGAAGCGCCGCCACAGCCGCGATGCCCGTCGCGATCAGCGCGCCGCGATGGAATTTCTCCAGAACGCGCAGCCACGCGTCGCCCAGAAAGTACCCGAGCGAGACAAAGGTCAGCACCCAGAAAGCGCCGCCCGTGTAGGCAAAGGCCGCGAATTCGTGCGGCTCAAGCTCCGCCGCTCCTGCCGCATACGCCGTCAGGTGACGCACCCCGGGCACGAAATAACCGAACGTCAGCGACCATTTGCCGCTGCGCTCGAACCAGTCGTGCGTCCGGTGGAGCATTTCCGGAGTAATGCGCAGGTATTTTCCATAACGGTGCAGGATGCCCAGCCCTAGCGTGCGCCCCAGCAGGTAGCTCAGCGAAATGCCGCACATCGTCCCCAAAAACGCACTGGCGATGGCCGGCGCAAATTGCACGTCTCCTCGGTACACCAGAAAACCGAGGTAGGTCAGCAGCAGTTCGTCCGGCACGGGCAGGCCGATAATGCCGAACACCAGCAAGCAGAACACTCCGCCGTAGGCATGATGCGCCACCCATTGAAGTATGACTTCTGTTGGCATCCGGCTTCCGCCTCCTCATACCGACCGCTGCACAAGCGCGAGCTCACGCTGTTGCACGATTTGAATGGAGTCAATTTGAGTGATGAGGAACACCCTGTCAAGCAGTCAAACCAGGCTTGCGGCGTCCAGTGAGCCGCGGTCGATGGGAGGGAACGTAGAGAATCCTGATCGGCTAGTTTGTCCGCCGCAGAACCATCATCGTCAGGTCGTCAGTGCGTGGCGCGCCACCTGAAAACATTTTCACGTCATCGAGGCACGCGCGAACCAGAGCCTCCGGCAAAAGCCCGTGCTGCTGTCCGACTAGGTTGGTGAGCCGCCCAATGCCGTATTCCGTGTCGCGCGTGTTGCGGGCCTCGGAAAACCCGTCCGTATACAACACCAGAAAATCCCCAGCCCCCAATTGCACTTTCTGCGCGGGAAAATTCCCTGTGCAGAACATCCCCAGCGGCACGCCGGTTGCACCCAGCCGCGTTACTTTGCCGTTTCGCACGGCCAGCACTGGCAGGTGCCCCGCGTTGGCGATCTCCACGTCGCCCGAACGGCTGGCGCGCCCGCAGACCAGCGTGGCGTACTGTCCGGCCGGCACACTCTCGCAGAAGACGCGATTGGCCATCTCCACCAGCTTGTTGACGGGCAGACCCAGGTTCACCAGGCCGCGAAACGTAGCGTGCAACTGCGTCATCAGCATGGACGCGGCCACGCCGTGTCCGGAGACGTCGCCCAGCAGAAACATGTTGTCGCCGCCGCCGTTCTCCGTGGGAATGACGTCGCAGTAGTCGCCGCTCACCAGCCCCGCCGGCGCGTAATGGTAATGCAATTCCCATCCATCCAGCCGCAGCTCCGCCTTCGGCAGCAGACGCCGCTGGATGTGCGACGCCATCTCCAGATCGGCCTGCAGCTCGCGCTGCTGTTCCGGGTTCAGGTGCTCGATGCAGTAACGCGCCAGCGGATTTGTCATCAGCCACTCATCGCCAACGTGCTCGTGGCAACTCTCACAAATCCCGTAAATGCCTTTCTGCATCCGATCGAGCGCGAGATCCACTTCCTGCATTAGGCGCTCGAATTCGTCGGTGCGCCCCACGTTGGCGATTGCCGAACCGAGCTTCTGCTTCCGATCCAGGAGTTGCGCGCGAAGGACATCCTGATTGCTAGCAGCCATCGTGTGTTTCCTCCCTGGCAGAATACGGCGAGCCCGAATATGAGGCTATCCGCGCCTTGCGGCCAAACTCAACCCGTCGTGGCCGCTCGCCGATGCACTCGTTTGCGCGATGAATTAGATTCAGCGGCCGGCGTCGCCGATGCAGCCACTTCAAACAGCGCCTGGCCATTTTGGCCCGCCCGCCGCGCCAGACGCTCCAGGCGATGCTCCAGCCGGGCGCGAAGCTTGCGGTGCGCCGCGGAGGTGATGTTACCGGTCTGTAGAGCCTCGCCCACCGCCGCCAGCGCTTCGCGCGTGTGCGCCGCCGCGCGGTCGGGGTCGCGGGTCTGGTGTTCGTAGTACATCGCCAGTTGTTCGTACGCCTCCAGCACGGAATTGGCGCTGTCATTGTCCGCCCCAGCAATTTCACCCCACAATTCCGTGGCCCGGCCGAAGTCCCGGTCACGCTTCGCCAATCGCGCCAATTCCCGCCGCGCTGCGCTCCTCAATTCTCCCGGCAGCCCCGCCGCAAGCGCCCGCTCGTACAAGTGTCGCGAGCGTTTCATCTCCCCGCGACGCCGCAGGAGCCGCGACAATCCAAACAAATCCAGTGCTTCGCAATCGGCTGTCTCCGGCTCCTCGAGCAGCGCCAGCATTTTTCCGGAAAGCGCAGCGAGCCCGCGCAAGTCGTGCTGGTTGTGCCGGAAGACGTCCGCCAGCGGCTCGGCCGCGCCGCCGCGCAAATAATCAAAATAGAGCTGCGGAATCATCGCGCCCCACAGGTCCGGCCCGCGGTCCCAACCGAGAATGTGTTTTTCGAGTTCCGTCAGCCGCACGGACTGGAAGCGCATGCGCCACAGTTGCCGCGCTGGGTGCAGCAAGTCGAGGTGCGCGCGGAGCGGTTCCGCCTGGATCGCTCGTGTCATGCGATAGCGCGTTTCGAGCAACGGCCAATCGAACGTCTTTCCATTGAACGTGACCAGCACCGGCCGTTCGCGCAACCGCTCGCCGAGCGCCAGCAGCAGCGAATGCTCCTCGCCGAAATCGCGCATGAAGAATTGTTCGACTTGCAGCCCGCCGGCGTCCCACCAAGCCACGCCTACCAGAAATGCGTACGTGCCCGTGCCGCCGGCCAGGCCCGTTGTTTCCGTATCGAGGAAGAGCCACTGTTGCGGATCGCTCAGCGCAGATGCCGCATCCGGAGCGAGCAGCCGCAGCGCTTCAGCGTGCGGCACAAAACTTTCCGGTTCGGCGTACCAACGGCGCACGGCCACGTGCTCGCCGTACTCGTTCCGGCGGACTTCGCCGCCCACAATTCGCGCCAGCGCGTCCGGGTCGCTGAGCCCTCGCAGTTCTTTTTCAGCATTGCCTTCCGGTTCTGCAGGTATCGCGCGCCTCGCAGCGGGCCGCAACGCCGCAATCCGCCCCAACCGGTCATTTAACAATGGACTCATTCGCCTCCATGCAATGAATCAAGTATTGCCAGCGCCGCCTCTTTGGCTCGCTCGTGTTTTTCCCCGGCTGGGCCGACACACGAAGGGCACCCTCTCTCGCAGGGACAGCCCGCGATTAACTCGCGTGTTTTGCGCACGAGCAGGTCATGGACACGGAACAGCGGCTCACTGAATCCGATCCCGCCCGGGTACGCGTCGTAAAGATACAGGTTCGGCTCGAAGAACTCTTTGACTTCCTCTTCTGCTCCGAGTTCTCTGTGTCCTCTGTTCCTCTGTGGCCGATTTTGAATCTCTTCGAACGAAGGCGGCTCTTCGAATTCCGCGCATACGTTGGGCGAAGGCGGGCGCTCACCGATGGCCGTGCCCAGGTCGCGCCGGTCGCACATCAGCAGCAGCGTGGCCACGGATTCGAGCGCGTGCAGCAGGCCGAACATCCCGGCTTGCCGCTCGGAAATCGGAAAAGGAAGCGATTCCACCAGAGCGCGCTCGAGCGTCATCCAGTACGCCGTGGTGTGCATCTCGTTTTCCGGCAGCTCGAGCTGGCCCGAGCCAACATTTTCATTAGTGAAGAATTTGATTTTCTTGAAGCCCACCACCTGCGAGCGCACCAGGACGTCGCCATGCGAGCGCTCCGCGGGCCCGGGCACGCTGGCGTGTTCCGCCGTTTCCAGCACGCGCACCTGCGTATAGCGCACCGCGTCCGTGTAGTAGTCCACGTCCACGCGCTTCACGTACGCCTTGCGCTCCTGAAAGTCCAGCCGCTCCACGTGATACTGCTGCCCTTCGTGAAGATAGATCGCTTTGGGGTGCACGAACTCCAGCGCGCTGGTGAAGTCCACCTCGCCGATCACTTCCGCTTCACCGGTGATGTCTATGATTACAAAATTGTCGCTGGTTGCCGAGCGCAGGCTGATCGTGTCCGCCGGGTAGGCTTCCTGCGTCCAATGCCAGTGCTCGCCGCTGCGGTGCAGAAAACCCGCTTCTTCGAGCCGCGCGCACAGCTCCGGCAAATCGACATCGCCGAATTTCTCTTTCGCCCCGAGAGGCAGCTCGAACGCTGCGCACTTCAGATGGTTGATCAGGATTTCGAGATTATCCGGCTGGATGTAACCGTGCTCCGGCGACTTCCCCAAAAAATAATCCGGATTCTTTACGATGAACTGGTCCAGCGGCGCGGACGACGCCACCAGCACCGCGCACGAGCTTCCGCTGCGGCGTCCGGCGCGGCCCGCGCGCTGCCACGTGGACGCGATCGTCCCCGGATACCCGGCCATCACCGCCGCGTCCAGCGAGCCAATGTCGATGCCCAGCTCCAGCGCGTTCGTGGAAACTACGCCGCGGATTTTCCCTTCGCGCAGCCCGCGCTCGATTTCGCGCCGTTCGCCCTGCAAGTATCCGCCGCGGTAGCCGCGGATGGCCGCCGACTGCCCCGGCGGCGTCGGATTCGCTTCGCGCAGGTACGTCAGCATCACTTCCGTGTGCAGACGGCTGTTGGCGAAGACAATCGTCTGCTGCCCGCGCTTCAGAAATTCCTGCGCCACGCGCGACGCTTCGTTAATGCAGCTCCGCCGGATGCCGAGGAAGCGGTTCACCACCGGCGGGTTATAGAAGACCAGAAATTTTTCCGCCGCCGGTGCGCCGTTTTCGTCGAGCACATCCACTTCCGCTTCGATCAGCCGCGATGCCAGCTCGCCCGGATTCGCAATCGTCGCCGACGAGCAGATGAATTGAGGATCGCTGCCGTAGAACCGCGCAATCCGCCGCAGCCGCCGCAACACATTGGCCAGATGACTCCCGAAAACGCCCCGATAGGTGTGCAGCTCATCCAACACGATGAATTTCAGATTTTCGAACACCCGCGTCCACCGGGTATGGTGCGGCAGGATGCCCGTGTGCAGCATGTCCGGATTGGTCAGGACAATGTGCCCCTTTTCGCGAATGGCGCGCCGCGCATCGGTGGGCGTGTCGCCGTCGTACGTGAACACGCCAAAGCTGTTTTCGAGGCGCAGCCCCAAATCGTGCAGCTCGGCAAGCTGGTCCTGCGCCAGCGCCTTGGTGGGAAAGAGGTACATGGCCCGCGTGTCCGAGTTTTCGAGCACTGCGTTCAGCACCGGCAGGTTGTAGCAGAGGGTCTTGCCGGAAGCCGTGGGTGTTACCACCACGACATTGCGGCCCGCGCGCACGCGCTCCGCCGCCGCGGCCTGGTGCGTGTACAACTGCGTCACGCCTTTGGCCTCGTAAGCCGCAGCCAATTCCGGGCGCACCCATCCGGGCACCGGCACGCACTGTGCCTCGCGTGGCGGGATGTGGTGGATGGAAGTGATGACTTCGCCGGTCTGATCCCGCGCAGCCAGCTCCTCAATCGCGCCGCGGACCCCTTCTGCGAGTGCGCTGGATGTACGGACCGCCAAGGATTGAGCCATGCGTTCTCCTTCGCCTTTTATTCGCTGAGGGTATCATGGGGTTTTGTCCCTCGCAACACGCTTTTCGTACTGGTTTCCTTCGAGCCGCCGATAACTCTTGCGCCCCCGGCAAACCCACAGCGCATCCATTTGCGTCAAAGCTTACGTATAATGCTCGGCATTCGAAAGAGAGGAAGCTGAATGCGCCTCCGCGCAATCCCTGCACTGATGATTCTTACCGCCGCACTGTTGGTTGCTCTGGCGCAGGCCGCGGTCAACGACCAAGCCCCCGAAGCGCTGGTTGAAGGCGGCCATTGGAAGCGCGCCAAGGTTTTGCTCGAGCCTCGTGTGCAGGCCAACCCCAACGACGCGCAGTCGCTCTATTTACTCTCTCGGGTGCGCAACGCATACCGGGACTTCAATGGCGCGATTGCTTTGGCCGAGCGCGCCGCCTCGCTCAATCCCAAAAACGCGGAATTTCGCGGGCAAGTGGCAGAAAGCGTTTGCGAGCTGGCGGGCAAGGAACGCTCACTTTCTCTTGGGCGCCGCTGCAAGGCGGAACTGGAGGCGGCCGCGGCCCTTGATCCCAACCACGTGGATTCGCGCTGGGGATTGATGGAATGGCATTTGGAAGCCCCGTGGATCATTGGCGGCAGAAAAAGCGAAGCACTCAGGTATCTCGCGGAGATCAAGCGCATCAACCCCGCACGAGGCAATCTTGCGCAGATCGCGATGAACCAGCATGAGAAGAAAACTGACTCGCCGGAGCCGCTTTATCTGCATGCGCTCGAAGCAGACCCAAAGAGCTACACCATTCGCATGAACCTGGTGAATTATTATTTCTCCAGTTCGCAGCAGAAGTATGACCTTGTGGAAAAACACGCGCGCGAAGCACTCCTGCTCGAGCCGGGCCGCACCGGCGGCTACGGCGGCCAGGCAGTGGTGTTTGCGCGGCAAAAACGATGGCAGGAGCTGGACGCAATTCTGGCCCAGGCGGAGAAAAATGTCGCGGACAACTTTTCACCTTACTACAGTGCAGGTAATATCCTACTTGCGGACGGCAGCGAGCTGCCCCGCGCCGACAAATACTTTCGCAAGTATCTGATGATTGAGCCCGAGCCGACTTCGGCCAGTCACGCCGACGCCCACTGGCGTCTGGCTCTTGTTTTCGAAAAGATGAACCGCAAGCCGGAGGCGATTCAGGAGCTGCAGAAAGCGCTTCAGCTCAACCCCGATCACGTAGGCGCAAAGAAAGATCTCCAGCGCCTCAAGTAGAAGAGCCACGGAATGCCGGGCGGGAATACTCACCGGCCGGCTCACCTGGCTGCGCGCGAGAATTCGCGCAGAGCCTCCCGAGCACTCTTCCCGCTTCCCGGCGACTCCGGCCAGGCCACCCTTGTTTCCATCGCGGGCGACTTGCTTTCCAGGTCCGCTCGCGCTTCCTTTTGCGCCGCGACCGTTTGCCCCAGCCGCTTTGCGATTCGCGCGCGATAAACGCGCGCCCACGCACGGAAGAAATCCGTGTCCATCGCATCGAGCGAAGCCAATTCCAGCGCATTTCCGAATGCCTGCTTCGCCGCGGCAAGTTTCTCCGCGCGGTAGAACATTCTCCCCATCGCAAAGCGGATTTGCTGTTGGTTGTTTGCCAAATCGTCCGGATCGAGATCCATCGCCCGCTGGCAGAGTTCAATGACCTTGCTGAATTCGCCGCCGTCCTCTAACTCGCCCATATGGCTGAGCAGCGCCGCCTGTTCGCGGTTTCGCCGAGCCGCTTCCGTCCAGCGCAGCAGCCGCGCGTCCGGTTCGAGCGTCACCTGGGTCGGCGGTGCAGGGAGGTTCAGCGAAAACGGCGTCACCTCACCGCGCGTGGCGACGGAATATTCCACCGCTCCCTTTTCAGTCTGAACGCGCATTTCTACGCGCACCTGAAACTCCGCCGGCACATTTTTCACCACGATTTCGCCCTGCAGCACGTTGGGCGCATCCGAGGGCAGCCGCCGAAGGCTAACCTCCGGAATTTGCGTGCCATTCAAGAAATATTCGAAGAACCAGCCCAGTTCGCGCCCGGAAATTTCTTCACAGATTTCGCGGAAGTCGGCGATGGACGTGCTCTTGCCCGCATAGCGTTTGTAGTATTCGCGCAGCGCGCGGTCCACGCGTTCGCGGTCAATCACGGTCTCGAGCGTCCGCCACACCAGCAGCCCGCGCTGATAGAGCGTCGCGTGCGTCACCTCCCACGGCTCGCGGAACAGTTTCAGTCCCAGCGCGAGCGGTGGCAGCGGCTCTGGCGCGAGGGCGTCGCGCATGGCACGCTGCACCATGCGCCGCGCCTGCTCCGGTTCTTTTTCTCTCAGGTAGCGCCACGCGAGATATTCCGCCAAACTTTCCGCGAGCCAGCCGTCTTCCTGCCGTCCAAGCGTGATTTCGATGGGAAACCACTGGTGCGCAATTTCGTGCGGCAGGAATTCCGGCGCCCAGCCGGGATAGTCGTGATACTTGATGACGTCTTCGCTCACGACCAGAAACCCCGGCGCCGAATAGCCAATCGCTCCAATTTGTCCGGGAAATCCCTGCACGATGATGAAGTCTCTCGCGGGAGTGGGAGATACAGCAGAAATGTTTCCCCTTCTCAACAAATCCAGCAGCGAGCCGGAAGGAATCTCCGGCTGCAAGGGCCAGGTGCGAGATGCGAGCATCGCATCCACCGCAAGAATCAGCGGGTGCGAACAGCAGCCGGCTTTCCAAAACTCGGGCGCAAAGCACCCGTACACAAAGCCCGGTTGTGCTGCCAGGCGGTGCACGGGGCCACCGGGGATTACATTGCATTTGGCAGATCCAGGCGAAACTCCCGCCACTGCTCGCGACGAAACCTGCTGCCGCGTCTTCCATCGTGAGAGTTCTCTTGTTTTCGCCTCGGGGTGCTCGATCAACTCTCCCGAGGCGATCGATAACCAGCCTCGCGGCAAGTCGAAGCGAATATCGTTCACGGTGAACCCTGAGAGATCCACCGCGGGGTACCACCGCGATTCATCGCGCAGCAGGATGCCGTCTTTCGTGATGTAGTCCAATACGCCGCGCGGCAGAATGCCTTCATACTCGAAAGTGAGTGTGAGCGCCTGCTCCGCGGGGGCGGCCTCCGTCAACCACACCTGCAATTTTGACGAACCCAGACGCCCGCTGCGCCGGAATTCCAACTTACGGTTCTGCGCATCGCTAATTCCCAAAATGTTCAGCCGAGGATTTAGCTCGAATTCGATCGTTTCTGTTTTCTGCGCCACGCGCAGCGTGACGCCTGTTTTCGCGTGCAGGAAACTCTTCTCCGGCTCGAAGCGCACCTCGATTTCATACTTCTCCGCCCGAACCCTTGGCGCGTCCGCTGCGTTCGCCACAGCCGCAAGGCAAAGCGTCAGCAGAGCGGCCAGTGCGAATGCGCTCATCCGCCCATGCGCGACTTGGCATTTGTGCACGCGTGCCGATATACTTCCACCCATGGCGCAATCGTATCTCATCTTCGATTTCGGGGCGAACGAGCAGGCCGCGCAGCAGGCCCGTCACAAGCTGGAAGGCTGGAAGCAGGGCTTCCGGCTGGGCAACAAAATCCTTTTCAAATTCGACCGCGAATCGCCGGAGAAGAAGAATGGCGGCGAACACATCCGCATCCTGATCCTCCTGGACTTTTCCGACCACGAAAGACTTTCGCTCCAGCGCTGGCTCGAGCGCATTCCTTCAGAAGAGCCCTTCAAGTCCGCCGCGCCGCAGGTGCACCGCGCTGGCGAGGACGGATTCGACGCCACCGCGGAGCATTTCGAATCTCTCTCCTAAGTATTGCCCGTCCCGCCCTCGAGACGCAAAACAGGGAGCCTCTTTCCCGCCGATGCGGGACGCAGGCTCCCCGTTTTCTTTGCCTCGTTTGTCGTTCGGCTAATTCACTGTAAAGATCATCACGTTGCTCGTCCCCGCAGCGTTGAATACGGTGATGTTCCGCGGGCCCACCGGCGCCCCGGCGGAAATGTTGAGCTGCAAAGTGATTTTGGTTCCGAAGTTCAAGAACGCCACATTCGAGATCGTCACCCCCGTGCCGCTGATGGCTACGGTGCCGCCTTTGAGTTGCGACCCGAGCAGCGTCACACCCACGGTCGCCCCACGGTTACCGCTGACCGGACTGATCGACGAAAGCGACGGCATCCAAACCACCAGGAAGCCAACCGTGCCGGTGGTGCCGCCCGGAGTCGTGACGCTGATCGGATGGTTATCATTCGATGCGCCGCTCGCGATGGTCAAATCGGCAGTGATGGTCTGTGCATTCACAACCACCACGTTGCCCGCCGTCACGCCTGTGCCGGAGAAGTTGAGTGTAGCCGGCGCGCTAAAGTTGGTGCCCGTCAGCGTCACCAACGTCACGCCGCCCACCGCGCCCTGCGTGGGATTGATGCTCGTGAGCGTCGGCGCCGACTGATTGCTGATGACGATGCTCAGTGCTTTCGTCGCGGTCTGTCCGATGCCGTCCGTGACCATCACCGTGAAGTTAAACGTGCCGGCGGCGGTCGGTGTGCCGCTAAGCGCGCCGGTTCCGCTGGTCAAGCCCACGCCCGTCGGCAACGCACCCGCTGAGATGCTCCACCCATACGGCAATGTGCCGCCTGTGGCGGCGACGGATGAGTTATACGGAGTGTTCACCTGACCGCCCGAGAGGGTAGTGGTCGTCACGGAGACGGCCGGATTGACAGCGATGCTGAGTGCTTTGTTCGAAACTTGACCAAAGCTGTCCGTCACGGTGGCTGTGAAATTAAATGGGCCGGAAGCACTTGGTGTGCCGCTGATCACGCCGCTAGAGCCATTCAAGCTCAGGTTCGTGGGTAGCGCGCCCAAAGTGATAGTCCACATGAATGGCGCTGTCCCGCCCGTCATCAGTACGGGCACATTGTACGCAACGCCAACTTGTCCGTTCTGAAGGACGGTCGTCGTGATGACCGGCGCGGGCGCCGCGGTGATACTAAGCGCAGCGACGGCCGTGCGGCTGATTGCATCCGTTACCGTCACGGAGAACCCGAATGTGCCGCTGGCCGACGGCGTGCCGGAAATCGCGCCCGTGGCGGGATTGATGCTCAAGCCGCCGGGAAGCGCGCCGCTGGTGATGCTCCACGCGTAGGGCGTAGTGCCCCCAGTGGCCGCCACCGGTGAGTTGTAGGCGGCACCTACTTCTCCATTCGGCAGCGAAGTAGTGGTGATGCTCGGACCACCGGATAGCGTATTGACGGTGAAGGTTTTTGTGGCACTGGTGCCTGCTCCTGTAGTCACCGTGACATTCCGCGGGCCACCCGGCGCGCCTGCGTTGATGTTCAGCGTGCAGGTGATCTGCGCGCTGGTTACCACGTTCAGGTTGGTTACTGTTACGTCGCCGCCGGTCACTTGCACCGTGCTGAGTGTCGTAAAGTTCGTCCCAGCAAGCGTCACGTTAACGCTGGTCCCTGGATCGCCGTTCGCTGGGGTAACCATCGTCAGCGTCGGCGGGCTGGCACCGCCATTGACCGTGAAGACCAGGGCGTTGCTCGTTCCCGAGCCATTTACAACCGTCACATTCCTAGGGCCCGGCGGCGCGTTGGCCGCGACGGTGGCCGTGTAAGTAATCCTCGTTCCGAAGTTTTTGACTTGCACATTGCTCACGGTCACGCCGTTGCCCGTCAGCAAAACGTTTCCACTGAAGAGTTGTGATCCCTGTATCGTTTCAGCAACGACCGCGCCCGCATTCCCTGTGTTCGGGATAAGAGAAGTGATCGCAGGCACGCCCACCACTCGCAAGTACACCGTTCCGCTTGTCCCGCCAGAGGTTGTCACGCTCACCGTGCGGTCCCCGATGGCCGCATTCGATGCAGCCGTCAGATCCGCCGTAGCCTGCGTGCTGCTTGTTACGTTGACGTTTCCACCCGTCACCAGAGTCCCGTTCACGTTCACGGTCATACCGGCGATGAAATTCGTTCCCGTCAGAGCAATAGTTGTGACTGCGCCGACGTAGCACTGGGCCGGATTGATGGAAGTAAGCGTCGGGGGCTGTGCGCCGGGATTCACCGTGAAGGGCATCGTGGTAGTGATCTCTGCCCCGGTCGTTACGCTGACGTTGCGGCTGCCTGTGGCCGCGCCTGCCTGTATGTCGAAGCTGGCGGTCATCAAAGTCGCGCTGGACACGCTGACGTTGCTCGCCGCCACGCCCGCGGCGCCGGTGAAGTTAATCACGCTGGTGCCCTGCACCCAGTGCGTGTTGGAGCCGGTCAATGTCGCGGCGACGTTGCTGCCCTGGGTCCCGCTAGAGGGGTTTACGGAAACGAGGGTCGGCGTCGGCGGGCCTCCGGCATACGTTGCGTTGGATACCCAGGTCGCCCATTTGTTGGAGACGTTTGCCCAGCCGCCGAACCCGATTACGTTCAGGTTATCGGCCGGGTCATTGGCGATCGCGTTGTAGTCCCCCCAACGGCCCGAGGTATTCGTGCTTGTGCCGGCCTTGATCAGCGCGCTCGGCTGGATGGCGCTGTCCGCCGGCTGCATGCCGGTCGCATACATGGACGCAAACTCTGACGAGCCCGAGCGGCTCATGAACATGTACATATTTCCCGCGGCGTCGTCGGTGACCGCCGGAAAGTAGTAATGCACTCCGGCCTGGGTGTAGGTGATGTCCTTCAACACCGTGTTGCCGGTCGTATCCGCGCGAAAATAACGGATGGCCGCACGCGAGCTGAACGACTCCCCAAAGGCTCCATGAATTACGCCGCTGCGCCAGGCCACGTCGTACATGCGGTCGTCGTTTGTGGCCACTAGAGTTGCGGTTCCTTGCTGCACGGCGTCCGGCGGCACGGCGAAAACGCCTACGGAAAGCGTCGCCTGTCGCACGAGCGTCGGAATTGCGGGCGCGCCGTCCACGCGCCACAGCGTGACCGTGTTGTTGGAGTTCGAATTCGTGTTCAGAAAATATTCCGAACTGGTCGAGCTCAGCGTCCGCGCCGGCTGGACGGTGAACACCTGTGAGGAGTCCGCATTCCGCAATTGCGCGTTCACAAAGTCCGTATAGGTGGCTGCCGCGCCCGCATAAAGCTGCGCCTTGCTCAGCACTCGAATCTTGGCGTACTGAAAAACGTCGCTAAACGTAAATTGATTTGAGGTGATGTAGACTGCGTTGTCGTCGTAGCCCAGGCCGGGGAAGTCCGACCAGTTGTTCGTATTCGTTGTGCCATCGAGCCGCGCGTCGAAATCATAGGTGTTCCAATTGCCGGTCGGGTCGCCCGTCTGTGAAACCGAGATGTGGTATTTCGACGCGTTGGGGGCCGTGGATTGCGAGACCGCCATGATGACGAACCGTCCACCCACCGGGTCGTAGAAACACTTGGGATCGAACGCGCCCCCGCCGACGCCGTTCGGCCACCACGTGGGAAACTGCGTCACCGCCCGCACCACGTTTCCATTGCGATCAAAAACCACCCATTGTGAATTGGTCATCACCACAATGTGGCTGGGCCCCACCGCCAGAGCCGCGTCGTATGGAATCCAAACCGTGGGCACCATGCCGATGAAGTTTGTGCCGACGTTCGGCGCCAGCGGAGTTGGCGTGGCATCCAGGTGGATCTCTCTACCGCCGGTGGGCAGGGGCTTTTCCGAGAGCTTCTTCAAGCGCTTCATCTCCGCGCGAGAGACGCGCGTTCCCGGCTCTCGAGCTTCCGCTTCGGATTCTTGAGGCTTCCTGAATGGATTGACCATGGAAGGCGTTGGTTTGGAGACCGTGGGAAAGATTCCCTGGGCAGGCCCGGGAAGCCCCTTTACCGGCTGGCCTTCATCACCTGCGAATGTCGGCAGCGCTGCCAGTGAGATGAGCAGCAAACAACTCAAGGTCAGAAATACACGTCCAATCAATTGGTTTCTCCCATGAATACGATTCCCGTGGCCAGACCGAGCAGGAGGCACTCCCTGTTCGCTCGGCTTTTCAAATCCGATATTCAAATCCAATAGCACCATCATCAGAAGTGGACTCACCAAAATACAGGAATTTGCCGTCCCACGTAAAGTCCGGAGTGCAAGGTTTCGGGACACAGCTGCACCTCTGCCGGCGCATTTCGCCGCACGATGCGGGCCGTTCGAAGCCTTGGCGCATGATTCGCGTCGGGGAACGTTCTGCCTTAGATTCAATGACTTAAACGATTTACGATGAGCTCAAAGTCGTGCCAAGATTGGCGTGCGATGCCCTGAATGTGCAGCCTTTTGCGTATTTAGTGCAGTGGAGTCAGGTTTTGAATGATTGAAACTCCCGAATTGCTCTTTACAGCTCCGTGCTTGGATTGCGCGAATCCCCCAGCAACTGAATAGCCTCATCAAACCTCTCCACGCTTTGTAACGATTCTCATGCTTTACGCCTGCGCTGCCTCCGCTATAATGGTGTGTCTCCGCGCGGCGCTCAGTTCGTACAACCGAGGTGGACCGGATGGCGGTGCAAACGCGTTCCAGAGCGGCCAAATTCGACGCCGCGAAATATCAGGGCCTCGACCGCGACACGCTCCTCCGCATGTACCGTACGATGTATCTTTCCCGGCGTCTCGACGACCGCGAAATCCTGCTCAAGCGCCAGAACAAAATCTTTTTCCAGATCAGCGGTGCGGGCCATGAAGCCATCCTCGCAGCGGCCGGGCTCGTCCTGAAGCCTTCGTACGACTGGTTTTTTCCCTATTACCGCGACCGCGCCCTGTGCCTCATGCTCGGCATGACGCCCTACGAAATGCTTCTGGAAGCGCTGGGCACCAAGGACGATCCCAATTCCGGCGGACGCCAAATGCCCTCGCACTGGGGCCATCAGGCACTGAATATCGTCAGCAAGTCCTCCTGCACCGGCACGCAATTTCTTCATGCCGTCGGTGCCGCTGAAGCTTCGAGTTGCTACTTGGAATTTCCCAAGGCGCTGGCACAAGCAAAGTCGGCTCCGCTTGGCCACGCCGTGCGCCACCAACCCGACGAAATCGTTTACGTCTCCGGCGGTGAAGGCTGCACCAGCGAAGGCGAATTCTTCGAAGCGCTCAACACGGCTTGTACAAAAAAGCTGCCTGTGCTGTTTATGATCGAGGACAACGGCTACGCCATCTCTGTGCCGGTCGAGGTGCAGACTGCCGGCGGCAGCATCTCCAAGCTCGTGTCCGGCTTTCCCGGATTGCACATCACCGAGTGCAACGGCACCGACCCCTTGGAAAGCTACGCTGCCTGCAAACGTGCTGTTGATTACTGCCGCGCACGCAAAGGCCCGGCGCTAATCCACGCGCACGTCACGCGCCCGTATTCGCACTCACTCTCCGACGACGAAAAACTCTACAAGACACAAGAGGAGCGTGAAGCCGAAGCCCGCCGCGACCCTATTCCCACGTTTGGCCTGTTCCTTGTCCGCGAGGGCATCGCCGATGAAAAGGAAATCGAGAGTATGGAAGCGGAGGTGGACCGCGAAGTCCTCGAAGCCACCGACCGCGCCCTCGCCTCGGCCCTGCCTCCACCCGGTTCGGCTTCACTCTGGGTGTATTCACCGGATGTGGACCCCGCCGGCAAGCAATTCGAAGTCGCGCCGAATTTCACCGGCGAGCCTAAGACCATGGTGGAGATGGTCTCCACGACGCTGATGGATGAAATGGGCCGCGATGACCGCATCGTCGTCTTCGGAGAAGACGTAGCCGACTGCACTCGCGAGGAATACCTCAAGAAAGTGAAAGGGAAGGGTGGCGTCTTCAAGGCCACTTCCGGACTCCAGCGCCGCTTCGGCTACTCCCGCGTTTTCAATTCACCTCTGGCTGAAGCCAACATTGTCGGCCGCGCCATCGGCATGGCCGCCCGCGGAATGCGGCCGGTCGTTGAAATCCAATTCTTCGATTATGTCTGGCCCGCCATGATGCAGCTCCGCAACGAGCTCGCCGTGATGCGCTGGCGCTCCGGCGGCCACTTCAAGTGTCCCGTGATCGTCCGCGTGGCCATCGGCGGTTATCTCACCGGCGGCGCCATTTACCACAGCCAGTGCGGCGAGGTGACGTTCACACACATTCCAGGGCTTCGCGTGGTGATGCCGTCCACCGCGCTCGATCTTTGCGGCCTGCTGCGCACCGCCATGCGCGCAGACGACCCCGTGCTTTTTCTCGAGCACAAGCACCTCTACCGCCAGCCCTACAACCGCGCGCCGTATCCGGGCCCGGACTTCACCATGCCCTTCGGCAAGGCCCGCGTCGTCCGCGAAGGCACGGACGTGACCATCGTCACCTACGGCGCCCTCGCGCGTCGCTCTGAAGTCGCCGCTGCCGAACTCGAGCGCGCCGGAATCTCCGTTGAGGTGCTCGACCTCCGCACCCTCAGCCCGTACGACTGGGACGCCATCGCGGCTTCGGTGCGCAAGACCAGCCGCGTCATCGTTGCTTACGAGGACACGCGCTCGTGGGGCTACGGCGCCGAAATCGCTGCACGCATCGCCGACGAGCTCTTTGACCACCTCGACGCGCCCGTCCGCCGCGTCGCCGCCAAGGATACTTTTTGTGCTTACCAGCCCCATCTCGAAGATGAAATCCTTCCGCAGACTGCGGACATCGTCCGCGCCGTCCGCGACCTCCTTGCCTTCTAACACGCTCCCGCCTCGCGCGCGTCCTGTAGCGTCGGCCTTCAGACCGTTACGGGAACTGTTTGCTGCATCGGGCCGCCTGCGATAGAATCCGCCCACTCTTTTGGCGGTTGATGTTCCCGGGAGGCTCACGTTGCAGTGCGAAAAGTGCGGTAATCCCCTGGCGGAAGGTGCGTCGGCCTGCGAACACTGCGGCAGCGCTGTACCGTCGGCTCCGCACGCTGCGTCGGAACCCGAGCCGCCTTCCGTCACAGTCTTGATCGAACCAGGCGCCGGCGTCTGGGCGCCCGCTCCGGAAGCAGCCGCACAGGAAGAAGTATCCAGCGCATCGGTGCCATCGTGGTCGGCAGCTCCCGCTGCGGCCGCGCCCGCAGCCTCGGTTTCCATTTCTCAATCGGCCTTCGTCGCTTCGTTTGCCGGCTTCTGGCGCCGCTTCGTCGCCTATTGGATTGACTGGTTCATCTTTTTTTCCATCGAGCTGTTCATCGCCGCCGCGCGAGGAATTCCGTTGAGCGCCCGGCAGCAACCCGAGCCCGCGGAGCTCGCGAAAGGACTCCTTATCAATCTACTTGTCGTGTGGCTGTATTCGGCCACGATGGAATGCTCTCCCTGGCAGGCCACCATCGGCAAACGCGCGATGGACATTTACGTGACGGACCAGAAGGGCCGCCGCCTCGGCTTCGGGCAGGCTTCCGGCCGCTACTTCGGAAAAATTATTTCTGCACTGATTCTTGGCATCGGCTTTTTCATGATTGCTTTCACAGAGCGCAAGCAGGCACTCCACGACTTACTGGCTGGCTGCCTTGTCGTCCGCCGGCGGGAATAACCGGCCGCGCGGAGGCAGGGAACTTTTTCATCCTCGTGGGCGTATCAAGGGTAGGAACGGCAAGACAGCGGAGGAGGTGTTCTGATGATGTGCACAAATTGCCAGAGGGAAATTGCCCCCGCGTCGAACTTTTGCTACTACTGCGGGGCGCGCCAGAGTGTGCCACCCCCGCAGCGTCCACCGATGGCCCAGCGCTACCTGATGCGCTCTGCCACCGACAAGAGGATTGCCGGTGTCTGCGCGGGTTTTGCCGACTATTTCGGCCTCGACGCGGCTCTTGTGCGCATCGTCTGGGTCTTGCTGACCTTCTTTACGGGCATTTTTCCGGGGACACTCATCTACATCGTTTCCTGGCTGGTAATGCCGGTAGCGCCTTACCCGCTGCCGGCCGCGCCCCAACCCGCCAGCGACCAGCCCAGGTAGTTCGCGTCATTTCCCGGTCGTTGGTAGGGGATTCTGTGCATGTCCAGTAGCGGGCTGCTCAGTTGGCACTCTCCGCTGTTTTTACTGCTCCCATAACCCAACATCCAACACCGCTCTTATTCCCTCACACTTTGTCCCTGAAGATCAGCTTATCGATCGAAATCACGCCCGCCCCGCAGGTCGCCAGCGCAAACGAGCCCACAGCCAGAGCCAGCGGGTACGCGTACTCATTCACTGCCAGCACGCCTTTCCCCATGTGCGCCTTCCAAATGGCGATGGCCATTTGACCGGCCAGCAGAAGCGCCGCCACCCGCGTGAAGAGCCCGGCCACCAGCAGCCATCCGCCGAAAAACTCCACCGCACCCGCCACGTACACCATGTACGACGGCATTCCGATGCTGGCAAAGAAATCAAAGATCATCCGTACGTTGCCGAATAACTTCGTATATCCGCTCACGATAAAGATCGCTCCCAGCCCCCACCGCAACAGCAGCAATCCCAACGGCTTCAACTTCTCCAGAAGACTCATTCATTCCCTCGCTTCCTGCGCGGATTCTTTCCTTCTACACTCCACACCCTACACCCAAAACCCTGCTCCCGCCCCTCAATCCTAATTCCTAAATCCTGAATCCGCCCTGTTGTAGAATGTCCCTGCTCGCGCACTGAGGTGGCCTCATGGCTTCCAACATTCGCACCATTGGCGTCTCCACTGGCGGGGGTGACGCCCCCGGACTGAATGCCGTCATCCGCGGCCTTGTGCGCACCGCCATCAACGACTATGGCTGGCGCGTCATAGGTGTCACCAACGGTTTCGACGGCCTCATCTGGCCCGAGCACGCTCGCGAGCTTACCGATGACAGTGTGAGCGGCATCTTGCCCCGCGGCGGCACCATTCTGGGCACCACGAATCGCGGAAATCCGTTCGGTTACAGCACCGTCGAAAACGGCCAGCCGGTCGTCAAGGATTATTCCGCACTCTGCCTGGAAAACATGAAGCGCCTGAAGATGGATGCGCTCGTCGTCATTGGCGGCGACGGCACGCTCTCCATTGCCCACAAATTTTTCCAGCTCGGCATGAAAGTCGTCGGCGTCCCCAAGACCATCGACAACGATCTCTCCGCCACCGAAGTCACTTTCGGCTTCGACACGGCGCTGCACGTCGCTACGGACGCGCTCGACCGCCTCCACACCACCGCGGAGTCGCACCACCGCGTCATGCTCCTCGAAGTCATGGGCCGCGACGCCGGCTGGATCGCGCTGCACGCCGGCATCGCCGGCGGCGCGCACGTCATCTTGATTCCCGAAATCCCCTTCACCATCGAGCATATTGCCGAAAAAATCCGCCAGCGCGAATTGAGCCGCAAGAAATTCAGCCTGGTCGTCGTCGCCGAAGGCGCCAAGCCCCCGGAAAAGGACGCGCTGGGCAAACCATTCCCCGCGGCCAAGCCCGGCCAGCTTGCCAACACCATTGCGTACGCCATCCGCGAGTACACGAGCCGGGAGACACGCGTTACCGTGCTCGGCCACATCCAGCGCGGCGGCTCGCCTAGCCCCTTTGACCGCATCCTCGCCACGCGCTTTGGTGTGCATGCTGCCGACCTGATCGCCCGCGGCGAATTTGGCAAAATGACATGCCTCCGCTGCGGCAAGATCGTTGCTGTGGCGCTGGAGGAGGCTATCGGCGTCTATAAGACTGTCGACCCCAAAGGCGATTACGTCCGCGCCGCCCGCGGCGTGGGGATTTCGTTTGGCGACCAATCCTGATGCGCCGCTACCTCCTCGGCGCGATTCTATTCGCCGTGCTCCTCGGCGTGGCCTATTGGCTCCTGCGACCGGCCACCCCGGCCGTCCGGGAACAGGTCTACATCTTCGAGCGCAAAGCGATCGTCTGGAATCGCCTCGCCACCGTCCGCGAACCCGCCGCTTCGCTTCGCTACGGCGACCGCGTTGGCATCATGGAATCGAGACAGTGGACCGGCTCGGACTACGTCCGCGTGCTCGCACCGGGCGGCGTCATCGGCTGGATGGACGCAAAGCAGTTGATGCCCGCCGACCTCTGGCAGCGGGCCCTGGGCAATCTCGAAAAAGCGAAATCCATGCCTGTGCAAGCCCGTGGCAAAACAAAAGTTCTTACCAACCTTCGAGTCGAGCCCGGCCGCTCCGCGCCACGCTCCTTTCAGTTTGGCCGTGATGTGACGCTCGATATTCTTGCCCGTGCCGTGGTCGAGCTCCCTGCGGAAGAATCCGCCGCAGCAAAAAAAACGGAAGAGCCGGTCGCGGAACAGCCCGCGGGCCCGCGCCGCGAAGATTGGCTGTTCGTTCGCGGCTCGGACGCCGACGCGGGCGACTTGGCGGGCTGGGTCCTCGGCCGCTTTCTTGAACTGGACCTGCCCGAGCCCCTCCGCGATTACGCCGCGGGCATCCGCTTCTTAGCCTGGTTCGAGCTCAACCGCGTCCCCGCAGTGAAGGAAGAGATTTCTGCCGAAGACAAACCCGAAGCAGGCGCGCCTGCCAGGCAGCCCGCGACGCTCCCGCAGTATCTCGCTGCCGGCGTTGCCGGTGGCGAAGGCCAGCCCTGCGATTTCACGCTCCTTCGCTTCTACACCTGGAACCTCGAGCGCCGCCGCTACGAAACCGCCTACATCGAATCCAATTTCTGCGCGCGCCTGCCACTGCTGGTCACCCCCGCTCCTTCCGGCGTTCCCTTCGACCGCGCCGAAGCTTCTTTCCGCTTTACTGCGCTTGTTTCCTCGAAGCGCGGCTCTCCGGTTACTGCCGCCGCGGAAGAGATTCGTGAATACCGCATGAAACAGAACGTCGTCCGCCGCCTTCGAGTGAAGAAGTAGGGGCGCTGCTTGCTGCGCCCCTTTACCGTCGACATCTTTCCGGCCTCTTTGACTCGCCACCAGGTACTCACCACTCCCATAATGCTCCCGTGAGTTTCTTGGCCCCATCCTCTGCGCGTTCTCTGTGCCTCAGCGTTGGAATCTTCGTGTTCTTGACGACTACTGCCTGTTTCACCCAGCAAGCCCAGTCCCCGCCTCCCAAACCCATGCCCCCGCCGCTCGAATTCCTCGGTGAATGGGGTGTTAAAGGGAATGATCCCGGTCAGATATACAGTCCGCACGATATCGCTGCCGATTTTGCCGGTCGCGTTTATATCGTCAATGGCCACAACACGCTTGACTCTATCGATAAATTCGATCCTCGCGGTACGCCATTGATGTCTTTCACCGACAAAATTTTCGACAACATTCTGGCCTTAGCTGTGGACCGGGGAGGAGCGATCTACACCACAAATTACACCAGAAATCTTGTGTTGATCTTCTTCCCGGATGGAAGTCCCCTCCGGAACATTCGTGGAGGACCAGGGCTCAGATTTCGCGGTCCTAGATTCCTCGCCGTGGACAACGACGGGAACCTCTTTGTGGACGATTCGGAGTCTTTTCGAATTCAAAAGTTCGACGCGAAAGGGCGATTCCGGAAAGCTTGGGGAAAGAAAGGTTTGGGCGATGGCGAATTCTTGTCCATCGGCGGCTTAGCCGTTGGCCCAGACGGGCATGTTTATGTCGCCGATGGGACGCGCATTCAGAAGTTCACTTCTGAGGGTGCATTGTTGGCCGTGTTTTCAGCAAAAGATTCCTCTGGTTTTCCAGTCGGCAGTCTTGATGGTTTGGCGGTGTCAACCAGATTCATCATCAGCGCGGACCCGATCCGTCATCAGATTCTCGCATGGACGATGGATGGCCACCTCATTCACCAGGAGAATCTCGAAGGCCGTCTCAACAATCCTGGAGGGTACGGGACGCCAAGGCGGGTGGCACTGACTCCCAATGGAGAATTGTTCACTCTGGATCCCACCCGTTACCGTGTTCTCCGTTTCCGCATCAATTTCTAGCCCTGCGTTGCATTTCCCCGATGACCGTGCCAACATTTTGCCCGCAGTAATTCGAGGTACCGCCATGCTCATTCAGAAAGTCGGAGAAACTGCGGGACTCATCTGGCTGGCGCTCGATTCCGGGGGGCCGCTGAAGTTGACCGTCCTGAAAAAGCAGCTGAAGGCCAACGACGTGACTCTGCACATGGCCCTGGGCTGGCTCGCTCGTGAAGACAAAATCGAAATGTCTACCAGCGGCCGCACGTTTCTCGTCCAGCTTAAATAGCGGCCGCTTTGCATGTAAAGCTGTCGTTCTGAGGCTCGACATTTTCTGTCGGGTCGAATTATTTCTCTTGCAGGGCTGGCAGAACCTTGTCCTGATGCTGTTCGTCATTTGGCTTGCGGGGGACCATGGCACTCCTTCTCTCCGAATCCGACGTCCGCTCGCTCCTGACCATGCCCATTGCGCTCGACGCGGTGGAAAAATCCTTTCTGCACCTCGCCGACGGAACCGCCGTGCTCCACTCGCGCCAGCGCCTCCATCCGCCCAACGGCGCTTATCTCCATTACATGGCCGCCGCCGATAGTGTCTCCGGCTACATGGGCATGAAGCTCTACACCAGTTCTCGCGGGGGCCTTCGTTTTGTTGTGCCGCTTTTCCGCACCGGCACAGGCGAGCTCCTTGCACTGATCGAAGCTGACTATCTCGGACAGATGCGCACCGGCGCTGCCAGCGGCATCGCCACCAAGTTCCTGTCGCGGCAAGACGCCCGCACCGTGGGCATCGTCGGCACGGGACTACAGGCTCGCACACAGCTCGAAGCCGTCGCTGCCGTGCGCAAACTTGAGCGCGTTCGCGCCTTTGGCCGCGATCCGGACCGCCGCGCGCAATTCTGCCGCGAAATATCCGCCAAACTCGGCCTGCCCGTCGACCCCGCCGCCTCCGCCGAGGAAGCCGTGCGCGGCGCCGATATTGTCATCGCTGCGACGACCGCCACCGCTGCCGTTGTGCTCGGCAAGTGGCTCGCCCCCGGCATGCACGTCAACGCCATCGGCGCTAATTTTCCGCAGAAACGCGAGCTGGACGATGCGGCCGTGGCGCGCGCCTCGCTCATCGTCGTGGATTCCATCACACAATCCCGGCAGGAAGCCGGCGACCTCATCCAGGCTTTCGCCGCCGATGAAAATCGCTGGGCCGCCGTCCGCGAACTTTCAGAAATCGTCGCGGGCCGAATCCCCGGCCGCACCGGAGACGATCAGATCACTCTCTTCAAGTCCAACGGAATCGCCATCTGGGATATCGCCGTCGCTGCGCGCGTCTTCGAGCTGGCGCAGGAAAAACAGCTCGGCCTTCGTATTCCTCTTTGGGAATCCCGCGGGTAGCACAGGCTATCAGCCTGTGCGCCCTGTGTTCCTGTTCTCTCGCTTCAGAGGGCTACCACGTCTTGCGGATTGGATGGGCCTCGGTGTTGAAAACTACTTTGTTCAAATCGAGCGTCACCGGCGGCGCAAACAGCAAATAGAGATACTTCAGTGTTTCGGCGAAGAAAAAACTTTCCATGTTGTCCCTTTTTTCTTTCGTTTCCACATTGCGCAACGCCGCGTAGCCGGCATCGGTCCGGCAGTATTTCACCAGACTCTCGAAAATCGTCTTTCCCATTTCGAGGTACCGTGAATCCTTTGTAAAGTGGTGCAGGTAGTAGGCGGACTCAATGATTTCCGGGCGAAGCGGGTATCCGCCGGAAACGACTTTCATGGTGGAATAGTCCAGCTCCTCCGGCTCAATCCCGAACGTCGTCCACATTTTGTAGGCAGATTCTTGCAGGCGCTTGGCGCGGTCGAGGTCGCCGGAAAGCGCGAGCACGCCGGGCAAATATGCGTCCAGCGCGCCAGAGTTCCGCGCCGTGCGCGCGCCGGTGTTCATGTTTACGTGACCGTACCAGAGTCCGTCACCGACTTCGTCGGCAACATGCTTGTTCAACGCTGCAATACTCGTTCGCCACATTCGCTCGCAGTCTTTGTCCTCAAAGAGAATCCAGCACTTCAGCAGATACTCGTAATAGGAATCGATTAATCCGCTGACATGGCTATCCGGGTCCGTCCACGCGCCGGTTTCCACATTGATTCCCGAGCCGACCAGGCCGATGGCGGACCGGCGGTTGTACAGCTCCACCAGCGCGCGTTTCGCCTTGTCGTAGTGCACCGGGTTTCCGGTCAGTTTGCTCAGCGTCCCAAACTCGATGAGCAGTGTGCCAATTTCCGCGGGATTGCTCACCTCGCCGCGTACCGCGCCCGTTTTCAGATTGACGAAAACATACGGCATTCCAGTAGTGGAATTAAATGCCGGCAGCAATCGGTTCCCCAAATCCTCCGCCAGCGCAAGCAGGCGCTGATCGCCCGTGAGCTGATAGTTGCTGAGCAGCCCGCCCAGCATTCGGATCGTGATTTCAAAGTTTTTGACGAAGATGTCCTGGTCAAAAGACAGGTTCTTCACAATGTCCTCTCTGGTCCTTGCCGCCTCGTCGTTTAATCCCATGAGGATCATCGTGTCCAGCGCGTCCAGGGGCGTCATGTACAGCGTAACGCCGTACCAGTCGCGCGCGCTCTTGCTCAACGGCTTGAGTTCGTCATGTCCCCATGCGTACTGCTTGTAGGCGTTCCACGCGTGGAGAAACTCCTCGCGCACGCGGTTGGCCATTTCGGCTCGGTCTATGCTGCGCCCCGCAACGGTTTTCCGTGGCGCCGCGGATTTCCCTTTATCTGGAGTTTGCGCCTGGCTCGGCGGGGCGATGGCCCCAGCCCAGATCAGCAAGGTCAGTGTGCAAAGGACTGTGCGCCTCATGCGATTATCTCCGCTCCTACTTATTTCCTTGCCATTGCAATCTACAACTTTCTGAGCCCGGCCGCGGCTTGTTTCTGAATCTCCAAGAACGGCATGCGCCTCGCCTTTTCGAACATCTCCCGCGCTTTTTCCCGCTCCTTTCGAGCGCTGTAGTATTCCCCCAACCGCAGATAACTCTGACCATGTAGCAAGCCTTCCGGCTTTTGGCTGAGCACTTTCTGGAAAAACTCCGCAGCTTCGTCCGGCCGTTTATGTTCTACGAGCAGCGTGGCAATCTGAAAATACAATTTCACTGCATCCACGCGGTCATACCCCGCGGCGCGCGCTTCGTATTTCCGCGCTACGTTCTTGCAAACTTCCGCTGCCGCTCCCAGATTCCCTTCGCCCTGGTACGTCCGCGCGACTTCCATTTCGTACAGGTAGTTCCGCGGAAAGAAGCGCATGAGGTGCTGGAACATTTCGCGGCTGTAGATAAACAATTTCTCGCGTCCGTAAGCCACCGCCAGCAGCGCCAGCGCCGCCGTGGACGTCCGCTTGCCGTGTAGCATGGCGTCCTGGATCAATTCCACGCCGCGCGCCTTCGACCCGGAATGGCCTCCGAGCGCAATCAGCCATCGAAACGCAACCGGCACGCTGCCTATAGCGTACTCGTACCCGCCCAAGATTAAGTTGGAGTCGCTGTTTTTGGGATCGAGCTGCCGCGTGCGCAGCGCAGAGTCGCGAGCCTTGCCACTAAGGCGCAGTGCGTCGAGCGGCTTCCGCGCCAGGTTCAGGTGATAGTGGGCTTCGATGGAATAATTCACCGCCAACGCGTAGTGCGCACCGGCATCGTTCACGTTTTCCCGCACACGCTTCTCCGCCAGACTTCGCCCGCGCTGGAGAGCATCCCACATCGCTTTCAGCACAGCCGCGTCCGGCGGCGCGGAAGTTGCATTCAGGAATTCATTCGCCGCGGAGTAAAACCGAGAATCCAGACGCCCCGCCGCCAGCAACAATTGAAATAGGTAGCAATCCGCCAGCCCGTTCCAATACAGCGGGTTTTCCGACTCGAACGCAATCGCCTTTTTGTACTGCACTTCCGCGTCGCGAAATTCCGCGCTGTAAAAATGGTCGAGCGCCTTGCGTTCGTACAATTCCGCGGAAATCCTAGATTGCTCCGCACCATCGCTTCGACGCGCCGCTCTCGCCGGGGCAGGGAAGAGCACGCCCGAAATCAGCAAGAGGATGAGGAGAATTGACGGAAGGACCTGCCGCCGCACATATGTGGAGGCGTGATCACCGGCGCAGTGATGCCGCCGCGCCTCAGGTCGGCCGGCGTCGCAGGCGGTTTTCCAGGGCTTTGTGCAGTCGGCCACGAACGTCGTCCGGCAGCGGCGCCGGTTGGGAATTACAGTACAAGTGTATCGTCTTGCGCGTCGTATCCACAACCAGCCGGCAATCCTCGCAATTCGACAGGTGTCGCTCCACCTCGGCTAGCAGCGTGCTGTCCGTTTCACCGTTCAGGTAGCTGCTTAGCTCTTGAATGATGTCCTTGCACTTCAATGGTCTTCTCGCTTTCGAAAGTAACGGTTCAGTTTGTGCCGTAATTTGAGCCGCGCCCGAAGCAGGCGCGACTTCACCGCAGGAATGGAGAGCCCCAGGATCTCGGCCGTCTCTTCCGTGGACAGGTCTTCAATGTCGCGCAAAGCAAACACAATTCCGAACGTGGGGTCGAGGTCCCCGATGACGCTCTGGAGAATCCCCTGCAACTCGGACTGCTCATAGTGCTGCTCCGGGCTGGGTCCCCAGTCCTCCAGCTCCCGCACCAGAAGGTCGTCCTCCGTTTCAATCTTTTCGTCGAGGGACACCTGGCCGGGCCGCCGCTTGCGCAGCTTCATCAGTCCCTCGTTCACCGTGATCCGCACGAGCCAGGTGTAAAACCGCGAATCACCCTGAAAATCCTTCAAGTGTGAGTAAGACTTCAGGAACGCTTCCTGCATCACGTCCTCGGCGTCCTCTTTGTTTTGCGTGATGTTCATCGCTAGCCGGAAAATCTTCCGCTCGTAGCGGTTCACCAGTTCTTCGAACGCGCGGACGTCTCCGCCCTTTGCCTGGGCGACGAGCGCGCCTTCGCCATCGGAGATACTGCCGCGTGCCTGCGCGGGTTTGGCTGATGTGGGATCCATGGAAGTTGAGCCGCCCACTCCCGGAAAGCAAGCCATCCGGGAGCCGCCTGGTAGGTTACCATATTCATTCGGGCGGCACGCGCCTGCGCTCATAGCCAATCGCTTCCCCCCGATTGGACTATCGCCGGCCCTTTCTGGATGCAAAATTGTGTTTGCCCAAACCCCATCACGCTTCTCCGGCGCTTGACTTCGCAACCAAAATAGACTAGATTTTCGAACGAACGTTCGACATAGGAATCATTGTTCTGTGGCCAAAGCCGCGCATAACCATTTCCCGGCATTTGATCGCAAGCTGGCGCACATCTTGCGTCACGCCGCCGGCGTTTTTTCCGAGAAAGGTTACGAAGGCGCCTCCATCCGCGACATTTCCCGCGCTTCCCGCGTTTCCCTTTCTGGGCTGTACTACTACTTTGAAAGCAAGCAGAAGCTTCTCTACCTCATTCAGCTCTACACGTTTTCCGAAATTGTCCGCCGCCTCGAAGATCGCCTCGCCGGCGTGGCCGGACCCGTCGCCCGCGTCCGCATCCTGGTGCGCAACCACCTCGATTATTTCCTCCAGCATCCGGTGGAGATGAAAGTCCTCTCGCACGAGGCAGATGTGCTCGAAGGAAAATTTCGCCGTGAAGTTTCCGAAATCAAAAAGCGCTATTATTCCATTGCGCTGGACGTATTCGAGGACCTGCGCCGCAGCGGCGCTGCTCGCCGCATGAATCCGCGCGTGGCTGTGCTCAGTCTTTTTGGCATGATGAATTGGATCTACACCTGGCATAACCCGAAGGTGGACCCGTCGCCCGAGGCCATCGCGGACACGATGGCGGAGATTTTTCTGGAAGGCGTCGCCAATGGCCACCGCGCTCCGCGCAATGGTGCCGCGCGGGACTCGAATGGAAGATCCTCCGCTGCTCACGCCGCCCGCGCCTCGCGTGAGGGCGTTGGCTCAAAAGCTCATGCACGAATGTAGGGGCTGGTCTTATGGCCGCTCCAAAGTGAATTGAGAGAGGGGAACTGAAATGGCTACATCGCAGACCGTGGAACAAAAAACGCTCGTCAATTACCGCGTCGAAGACGGCGTCGCCATCCTGGAGATGAGCGATCCACCAGCCAATACTTACACCTACGAGATGATGCAGCAGCTCGACACCTCCATTCTGGCCGCGCGCATGGACGAGTCCGCGCACGTCATCGTCCTTCGCGGCGCGGGAGAAAAATTCTTCTCCGCCGGCGCCAGCATCCCCATGCTCAACCGAGTGGATCCGCAATTCAAATATTATTTCTGTCTGCATGCCAACGAGACGCTTTCGCGCCTCGAGCAGACGCCGAAGCTGGTGATCGCCGCACTCAACGGTCACACTGTGGGCGGAGGCCTCGAAATCGCCATGGCCTGCGATATCCGCATCGCCAAAAAAGAAGGCGGAAAGATCGGCTTGCCCGAAGTCAACCTCGGCGTGCTCCCGGGCACCGGCGGCACGCAGCGCATGTTGCGCATCATCGGCCGCGCTCGCGCCATGGAGCTGATGACCACCGGCCGCACCTTCAGCTTTGAAGAGGCCATCGAGTTCGGCTTGATTCATTACATCTACGAAAAGGAAACTTTCTGGGACGACGTGATGGCCTACGCGCGCCAGTTCTGCCCGCCCAACAAGGCTTCGCGGGCGGTCGGCCGCATCAAGCGCGCCATCGTCAGCGGCTCGGAAGTTCCGTTCCAGGAAGCCCTGGCTATCGAACGCGAATTGCAGCAATTGCTCTTCACCAGCGAAGACGCCAAGGAAGGCATCGCCGCCTACGTCGGCAAACGCCAGGCATCGTTCAAAGGCAAATGATGACGGGAGAGGGAATTCGCCATTTGCAAGTGCTGAAAGACAATGTGAAGAAGAATGTGCGGATTTTGTGCACGGATGGAGAAGTTCTCGTAGCACAGATCGTGCACGTTGACGAAGATGAGCTGGACGTGATTTACGATCTCGTTTCATCGAACCGGCCAGAGCGATATGCGCGGCCTGGTGCCGCTTACTTGCTCAAATTAGCCGACGTCGTTGAAGTCGACTTGGTTAAATAGGGACGACCGGCAGTTCGCCCGCTATCGCGCTAGATGACTTGACGAGATTCGAATTACAAGTTTCGCGAAAGGCACCATGGCCACAGCAGTCGTACAACCGAAACCGGGAAAGCTCTTCATTGGCGGCCAATGGCTCGACGCCGCGGATGGGAAGACGTACGCAACCCTGAATCCCGCCACTGGTGAAACGCTCACCGTTGTGGCGGAAGCCTCTGACCGCGATGCTGACGCCGCTGTGCAAGCCGCGAGGAAGGCCTTCGAATTCGGCAAATGGCCCGACATGTCCGCCTCCGACCGCGGGCGGATTCTCTGGCGCCTCGGCGACCTCGTGGACAAAAATGCTGATGAGCTCGCCACGCTCGAAACGCTCGACAACGGCAAACCCATTTTCGAATCGCGCTACGTGGACATTCCCATGGTGGCGGAGGTTTTTCGCTACTTCGCGGGGTGGGCCACGAAAATTCACGGCGAAACGGTTCCGGTCAAAGGGCCGTTCCTGCACTACACACTGCGCGAACCCGTCGGCGTGATTGCCGCCATCATCCCGTGGAATTTCCCGCTGCTGATGGCCTCGTGGAAAATTGCTCCGGCGCTCGCCGCGGGCAATACCGTGGTGCTCAAGCCCGCTCCGTGGACGCCGCTAACTGCACTGCGCTTCGCCGAGCTGTGCCAGGAAGCCGGCGTGCCCGAAGGCGTCGTCAACGTCGTCACCGGCTCGACGCGCGATCTGGGCCGCGCACTCGTCCGCCATCCCGGCGTGGACAAAATCGCCTTCACCGGTTCCACCGCCACCGGCCAGGAAATCATCCGCGAATCCGCCGCTACACTGAAACACGTTTCGCTCGAGCTTGGCGGCAAATCGCCTAACATTGTTTTTGCCGACGCCGATCTCGACGCCGCCGTCAAGGGTGCCACCCTCGGCATCTTCTACGGCAAAGGCGAAGTCTGCGCCGCCGGCTCGCGTCTTTTTGTCGAGAAAAAAGTGAAAGACGATTTTCTGCACAAGCTCGTCGAGCGCGCGAAAAAGACACAACCGGGCGATCCGATGGATCCCAAAACGCGTTTCGGCTCACTCGTCAGCGAGCAGCAGATGAACAAGGTCCTCGGCTACATCGAAAAAGGCAAAGCTGAAGGAGCAGCCGTAGTTGCCGGCGGCGGACGCGCGGATTTCGGAGGCGGCAAAGGCTGCTTTGTACAGGCCACCGTCTTTGACGGCGTGCGCAACGACATGACCATCGCCCGCGAAGAAATTTTCGGCCCCGTCCTCGCCACCATTGAGTTCGGCGACGTGGCTGACGCCGTCCGCCAGGCCAATGACAATCCCTACGGTCTGGCCGCCGCGGTCTGGACCCGCGACCTCGCCCGCGCGCATCGCGTTGCTGGACAGCTCAAGGCGGGTACGGTTTGGATTAACACCTACAATAATTACGATCCCGCCGCAGCCTTCGGCGGATATAAGATGAGCGGCTACGGCCGCGAACTGGGAATGCACGCGATCGAGCTCTATACCCAGGTCAAGAGTGTCTGGGTAAATTTGAAGGATTGAGTCGCACAGGCTTCGAGCCTGCGCGCTTTTCTGGACAAACAATGCGCACTCTGCCCGATTACTTGCGGAAGGGAATGAAGCTGATGATCGTCGGATTCAACCCCGGCGAAAACTCGGCTCGTGTCGGTCATTATTACGCCGGCCGCAACAACCAGTTCTGGCCCCTGCTCTACGAGGCAGGCATCATCCCGGAGCCGATTGATCATCACGACGACCGGCGCATGATCGAGTTCGGTGTCGGCCTCACGGACATGGTCAAGCGGCCATCCCGCGGCATTGAAGAAATCGGCCGCGAAGAGTGGGCCGAGGGCCGCGTGCTGCTCGCGCAGAAATTGCAGGAGTTCTCGCCGCGCATTATTGCCTTCAACGGCAAGCTTTGCTACGAGAAGTTTTCCGGACGTCCTTGCAAGCTTGGCTTGCAGAAAGAAACTCTTTATGGCGCCGCTGTTTTCGTCCTGCCTTCCACCAGCGGGCAGAATGCCGGCGCCACTCCGGCTCAGAAGCTGCGCTACTTCAAGCAGCTCGCGGCCCTGGTCGCCAAATCGAAAGGCTGATTTGGCAGGACAGGCTTTCTGGCCTGTCCGCTACGATTGCTTGACATGTCGCAAACGCCACAACGCGCTGTCGGCCCCGTCCTCCTCGAAGTACGCGAAGGCGCCGTTCTCACTCTGACGCTGAACCGCCCGGACAAGCTCAACGCGTTGAGTGTCGATCTCACGACCGCCCTGCTCGACGCCTTTCGCCGCGCCGCCGCTGACGCGGAGCTTCGCGCCATTATTCTCACCGGCGCGGGCCGCGCCTTTTGCGCCGGCGGAGATCTCGCGCTCATTGCGGACGCCCGCCGACGTAATGCAGGCCGCGAGCTAGAAGCGTTGCTTCGCGGGGGCAGCCAGTTGGCGCTTGCCATTTGCGATGTGCCCTTGCCCGTTCTGGCCGCCGTCAACGGTCCAGCCGCGGGAGCCGGCATGAATGTCGCGCTGGCCTGCGATCTGTGCATCGCTTCTGAAAATGCAGTCTTCGGACAGAATTTCGCGAAGGTGGGCCTGTTCCCGGATTTCGGTGGCACGTATTTTCTCCCGCGCTTGGCCGGTCCAGCTCGTGCGGCCGAGTTGTTCTACACCGGCGAAATGATTTCCGCCGTTGAAGCCGAGGGTGTCGGCATCGTGAATCATGTTTATTCTTTGGAGCGGTTGATGGAAGAAGCTCGCGCGCTTGCCGCAAGACTTGCAGCGGCGCCGCCCATCGCCGCGCGCGCCGTGAAAAAAGTTCTTTTTGGCTCCGACCGCGCCGCGCTCGAGCGCGCTCTCGAAGTCGAAGTGCAGCAACAGATGAAATGTTTTGCTTCCGAGGACTGCGGCGAGGGCCTCACTGCTTTTTTCGAGAAGCGCCCGCCCCAGTTTCGGGGCAGGTAGCACGGGCTTGAAACCTTTGCGCATTTGAATTGCAGGGGCGATGCTTGCTGCGCCGTTTTGGAACTGAAAAGGAGACTCGACGCTATGCCCGCTTCTCGCATCTCGACGTTCGACGATTGGGTGGATTTATTCGGCTCTTGGCGGAAAGACATCGGCGTGGACTACCCGGAAATCGCCAACTACCACTTCGAGGCCAAGTTTGGCCCCACCCGCTCGAATGAAATCGAATTTGGCGCTTACAAAGGCCGCACGAAATGGCGCCGCGTGCTGGAAATCCCCGACCAGCGCATGCGCGACGCCCTGATGAACCTCATCGTGTTTCAGGGTGACACGGAATTCGCCTCCGTCGAACAGCAGCGCCAGCTCTTTCTCAATTCTCCCAGCGAACACGACCGCCAGTCGCTTTGCCGCGTCGTCACCGAAGAGATGCGCCACGGCTGGCAGATGTGCCACCTGCTGATTTCCCATTTTGGCTATAGCGGCCGCGTGGAAGCGCAGAAAATGCTCGAGCGCCGCGCCTTCGAATCCAAACGGCTCCTCGGCGCGTTCAATCAGGACGTCAACAACTGGCTCGACTTTTTCACCTACACCGACTTCGTGGACCGCGACGGAAAATTCCAACTCACCATGCTCAGCTATTCCGGCTTTGAGCCGCTTGCGCGATCCATGATCCCCATGCTCAAAGAAGAATCCTTCCACCTGGGCACCGGCCAGGACGGCCTGAAGCGCATCGTCAAGGCCGGTGTCATGCCGCTGCATATCATCCAAAAGTTCATCAACAAGTGGATCCCCGTCAGCTACGACCTCTTCGGCGTGGATAATTCCAGCTCCGCGCACTGGTTTTACGTCTGGGGACTCAAGGGCCGCTTCGACGAGCCGCAGGCCAAGGAGGAAGCCGACCTCGGCAAAATGAATGAGCACAACCGCTACCTCTACCATCTCGAGTGCAAACAGCTCATCGAGCTGGTCAACAAAAACGTCCCGGCCGGCCAGCCGCAACTTTATGTGCCGGACTTGAAATTCAATCGCCACATCGGCGAGTTTGCCAATCAGCCGTACAGCGTTCACGGCGAGCTGCTTTCGTCTAGCAAATTCGAGGAGCACCTGAAGGAAATGACTCCGCAGCCCGAGGACATCAAACTGGTCGAGGATATCCAGGCCAACGAACCGAAATGGATCGCGCCGAAATTGACGGTGCAATAATTTCGCTGACGCGGACCTGCGCGTCTGCCCCATTCACTGAATGGCCATCGCTTCCCAAACCGACGCAATGGCTCGCGGCTACTCCCTCGGCGAACTCATGGTCGCCGCCGCGGCTCGCGAAATCCGCGATGGCGAGCTCGTCTTCGTCGGCATGCGCCTGCCGCTGCTGGCGTTTCTTCTCGCGCAGCGCACGCACGCCCCCAGGGCCATTGCCCTCTACGAAAATGGCATCATTCGCGAGACGCCTGCGCCCGAAATGCTTTACACCATGGGCGATTCACCGAATCTGCGCGGTGCAACTTTTTGTTGCTCGATGCTGGACGTGATGTCGCTCCTCCAGCAGGGCCGCGTCGACGTAGGATTCCTTGGCGCGGCGGAAGTGGACCGCTTCGGGAATCTCAACACCGTCTGGGGACTTTGCGGATCGGCGGAAGTTCGCCTGCCCGGCTCCGGCGGCGCCTGCGACATCGCCTGCCTTGCGCAACGTACGGTCGTGCTACTCCAACACGACCGCGCGCGCCTCGTCGAGCGTGTTCGCCACGTTACCTCGCCCGGTTACGGCACCGGCAATTCCTGGCGCCGCTCCCGCGGATTGCCCGTGCGCTCCGGCCCCGCCGCTGTGATCACTACGCTGGGCATTCTTCGCTTCGGCGCCGATGGCGAAGCGTTTCTCGCCTCTACTCATCCCGGCGTTCCTGTCGAAGAGATCCTCGCCGCCACAGGTTGGACCTTGCGGGTTGCCGACTCATTGGAAGAAACGCCGCCGCCCACCGCCGCCGAGCTCGCCGTCATTCGCGAACTTGACCCTGATCACTTCTGGACGGGAGCGGGCCAGCCCAAATGAACGAAGCCGCCACCATTCGCGTTCGCACGGACGGCCGCACGGCGTGGGTCACGCTCGATCGCCCACCGCTGAACATCCTCGACATCGCGATGATGCGCGAGCTCGATCACGCACTCACGGCTCTCGTCAAGCGCTGCGACTTCATCGTTTTTCAGGGCGCGGGGCCAAAAGGTTTTTCCGCCGGCGCAGAAGTGAAAGACCACACGCCCGACCGCGTCGCCGACATGCTGCACGCCTTCCATGCAATCTTTCGCATCTTGGCGCAGGCCGATTGTGTCAGCATCGCCGCCGTCCACGGTGCTTGTCTTGGCGGCGGCTGTGAGCTGGCCACTTTTTGCAATTTCGTTGTGGCCACCGAGTCTGCCAAATTCGGGCAGCCGGAAATCAAGCTTGGCTGCTTCCCGCCGGTCGCCGTGGTCACATTTCCCGCACTCGTCGGCCTGCGCGTGGCGCTCGATCTGATTCTGACGGGTCGCACGATTTCCGCCGCGGAAGCCAAGGACCTCGGTCTTATTTCTCGCGTTGTCCCCGACGACGCGCTGGCCGCAGGCGTCGAAGGGCTCCTCGGCGAATTGCGCACGCTCAGCCCGGCCGTGATTCACCTGACGCGCTGGGCGCTGCTCGACCGCGCCGGAATGGATTTTGAAAAGAGCCTCGGCGACGCCGAGCAACTCTATCTTGAAGAATTGATGCAGACCGAAGACGCCCAGGAGGGTATCCGCGCGTTTCTCGAAAAGCGCGCTCCAGTCTGGCAGGGCCGATGAACGCAAACCTCGAATCTCGAACTTCGAAACTCGTTTCCATGCGCGATGCCATCGCGACGCACGTGCCCAACGGCTCGATGGTCCTGCTCGGCGCGCAGCTCGAGCCGATGATTCCGTTTGCCGCGGGCCACGAGCTGATTCGCCAGAGCCGTCGCGACCTCACTCTCGTTGGCCCCATCTCCGATATTCTCTTTGACCAGATGATCGGCGCCGGTTGCGTGGCGCGCACCATGGCCGCGTGGATTGGCAACGTCTCCGCCGGCGTGGGCTACTGCTTCCGCCGCGCCGTGGAAAGAAACATTCCGCGCCCCCTGGCCACAGTGGACTACTCGAACCTCACCCTTGCTCTCGGCCTGCACGCCGGAGCGATGGGCGTCCCATTCATGCCCACGTACTCCACTATGGGCAGCGACCTACCGATCAAAAACGGCAACCTGCGCGAATTCAATTCGCCGGTGAACGAAGAAAAACTCATCGCCGTTCGTGCGCTGCGTCCTGACGTCGCCATCATCCACGTGCAGCGCGCCGACCAATTTGGCAACGCGCATCTGTGGGGTTCGCTCGGCGTCGCTGTGGACGGCGCACGCGCCGCGCGCAAAGTTATCATCGTCGCGGAAGAAATCGTCGCGCCGGAGGTCATCGCCTCCGACCCCAATCGCACGCTGATTCCTGGTTTTCTTGTCGCCGCCGTCGTCCACGAACCCTGGGGCGCGCATCCTTCGCCGGTGCAGGGCTACTACAACCGCGACCACGCCTTTTTCTCGCAGTATCACGAGCAATCGCGCGAGCTGAAGGATTTCGAGCAGTGGCTCCAGCGCTGGGTCTTGGGAGTTAAAGACCGCAAAGAATACATCAATTTGCTTGGCGCCTGCCGCGTCGAGTCATTGGGCGTAAAGCAACACGCCATGTCCGCCCCGGCGGATTTTGGGTATTGAAACGATGACGGACGACATTCAAATCTCGCCCGGCGACGTCAAACAGCGCATCGACTCCGGCGCCAAAATGCTGCTGGTGGATGTCCGCCAGGAATGGGAGCACAGAACCTGCCGCATCGAAGGCGCGACGCTAGTGCCTATGGAAACAATGGACTCGCAACTGCCGCTGTTCGCAGCCGCGGAGGAGGTGGTCCTGTACTGTCATCATGGCGTGCGCAGTTTAAACGCTGCTGTCTGGCTACGTCAGCAGGGCATTGCGGCGCGCTCCATGTCTGGAGGCATAGCGCGCTGGTCGGAGGAAATTGACCCCGGCGTTCCGCGCTACTAGTAGCACAGGGTATCAGCCTGTGCCTTGGATTGTGGAATGCGGCAGGGTCAGGCTGCGCGTCATCTCGCGTGGGTGACGAAAGTCAAACGACAACCAAACATGTCCAAGGAACTCATCAGACTCAAGATCAACGGCGAGCATTACGAACTGGCTGTGCCGCCGAACAGGCTCCTCCTCGACGTTCTCCGCGAGGACCTCGGCCTCACCGGCACTAAGCGCGGCTGTGACGATTCCTCCTGCGGCTGCTGCGCGGTGCTGGCCGACGGCACGCCCATTCTCGCCTGCGTTGCGCTAGCCGCGAGCTACCAGGATTGCGAACTCACTTCCGTCGAAGGGCTCGGAGCCCTCGACGCGTTGCATCCCGTGCAATCGAGCTGGGGTGATGCCGGTGGCGCGCAATGCGGCTTTTGCACGCCCGGTTTTCTGATCACCACCAAGGCGCTCCTCGACCGCATTCCCAATCCTTCGCTGGACGAAATCCGCGAAGCGCTTTCTTCGAATCTCTGCCGCTGCACCGGCTACATGCAGATCTACGAGTCTGTGAAGCTGGCCATCGAACGCGCAGCCGCCGGCAAAGCGGCCGGCGCGCGGAGCTGACATGGCCGGACATTCCATCATCGGCAAACCGCTGGCCATGATCGAATCCGGTGCCAAGGTTACCGGCCTTGGCAAGTATGCCGACGACCTTTCCGTGCCCGGCATGCTGATTGGCCGCATTTTGCACTCGCCGCACGCGCACGCCATCATCCGTTCAATTGACTTGGCCGCCGCCGAGGCACTTCCTGGCGTGAAAGCCGTCGCCACCGGCAAAGACGCGCCCCGTCCCTACGGCATTCTGCCCATCGGCCATGACGAATGCGTCTTCACCGTGGACAAGGCGCGCTACATCGGCGACAACGTCGCCGCCGTCGCCGCCACGTCCGCGGAAATTGCTGACCAGGCGCTCGACCTGCTCCGTGTGGATTACGAAGTTCTTCCAGGATGGTTCGATCCGCTCCTCTCCATGGAGGCCGCCGAGCACTGGTTGTTTGCGGAGAAGCCCCGCAACATCGAGAAGGAATACCACCACGCATTCGGCAGCGTGGACGATGGCTTTGCGCAGGCCAGCTTCGTCCGCGAACAGCGCTATTACGCCGGCGAAGTCAATCACGCCGCGATGGAGCCGCACTCGACGCTGGCCATCTGGGAGCCCGACGGCCGCCTCACCGTGCACTCCTCCACCCAGGTGCCGTACTACCTGCATCGCACGCTCTCCGACGTCCTCGAAATGCCCATGAGCCAGATCCGCGTGATCAAGCCGCTCATTGGCGGTGGCTTCGGCGGCAAGAGCGAAGTCATTCCCATCGAAATTGCCGCCGGCGTCCTGGCGAAAAAAGCCCAGCGCCCGGTGAAGATTACTTACACGCGCGAAGAAGTTTTTTTGGCGCATCGCGGCCGCCCCATCACGATTGTGGACATGAAGGTCGGCCTCACGCGGGAAGGGAAGATTTCCGCCGTGGCCGCGCGCGTCGTGCAGGACGGCGGAGCTTACTGCGGCTACGGACCGGTCACGGTGCTGTACTCCGGCGCGCTGCTCGGCGCGCTCTACGACATTCCCCACGTCCGCTACGACGGCTACCGCGTGCTCACCAATAAGCCCGCCTGCGGCGCTATGCGCGGCCACGGCACCGTCAACGTCCGTTTCGCATTCGAGTCTATGCTTGACGACCTTGCACGCGATGCCGGCCTCGACCCCGCCGCCGTGCGCTGCCGCAATCTTCTAAAGGCGCCCTGTATCACCGTCAATGGCCTGCGCGTGACCAGCTACGGTCTGCCCGAATGCATCGAAAAAGTTGTCGAGCGCTCCGGCTGGAACGATAAGCATGGAAAACTGCCGTACGGGAAGGGAATCGGCATCGCATGCAGCCACTACGTCAGCGGCGCCGCGAATCCCATCATCCGCTCGAATATTCCGCACACCACCGTGCACATCAAGATTGATCGCGCCGCCGTCACCGTCTTCACCGGCGCGTCTGAAATCGGCCAGGGCTCGGACACCATGCACGTGCAGATCGCGGCGGAAATTCTCGGTGTGCGCACGGAGCGCATTCGATTGATCGCCGCCGATACCGAGCTCACTCCGATTGACCTCGGCAGCTATTCCAGCCGCGTCACATTCATGGCCGGCAACGCCTGCCTCGAAGCCGCTAGAAACATGCGCGCGCAAATTCTGGAAGCCATCGCTGCGAAGTACAAGATGGACGCCGCAATGCTCGAAATGCGCGACGACCAGGTGATCTCCCTCGACGACTCGCGCCTCCACCTCAGCTTTGACGATGCCATCGCCACCGCGCTCGAATTTCGCGGCGCGCTCGTCGCCAAGGGCACCTACGCCCCGCCGGAGGAATCCCGCGGAGGCAAGCACAAGGGCGCTGGCGTCGGGCCATCGCCCTCTTACAGCTACAGCGCGCAGACCGTCGAACTTACCGTGGATACTGAGACCGGCCAGGTCAACGTCGAAAAAATTATTGCCGCACACGACTGCGGCCGCGCGCTCAATCCACTCACCGTCGAAGGCCAGGTGGAAGGCTCCGTGTACATGGGTCTGGGACAGGCATTGCAAGAAGAGATGGTCTGGGACAAGGGCCGCCTGATGAACCCTTCGCTTCTCGAATACAAAATTGCCACCACCCTCGAGACGCCAGAGATCGAATGCATCATCGTCGAGAGCATTGACCCCGAAGGCCCCTTTGGCGCCAAGGAGGCCGGCGAAGGCTCGCTCGCCGCCACGATTCCCGCCGTCGCTAACGCCATCTACGACGCCGTCGGCGTGCGCATCAACACGCTCCCCATCACGCCCGAAAAAATACTCGCCGCGCTCCGCGAAAAAGAAAAACAGAAGCGCATTTCGCAAGACGGAAACGGCTCGAACGGTGGCCCACGATGACCATGCCTGCCTTCCGCCTTGAGCGCCCTTGCAGCATCGCCGACGCCGTCGGAATTCTTGCTGCGCATGGCCCGGACGCGATGGTTCTCGCCGGAGGCACCGACGTTGTGCCTAATCTCCAAATGAAACTTTTCTCGCCGCGCGTCCTCGTGGACATCAAATCGCTAGCGAAAGCCGAACATCTCGCATCGATAGACTGGTCGCCCGAAAGCGGGCTGCGCATCGGTGCGCTCGCCACATTAACAACCATTTGTGAATCGCGCGTCGTTCGCGAAATGTTCCCCGTGCTCGCTGCTGCCGTCGCGACCATTGCCGGCCCGTTGCAACGCAATATGGGCACCCTCGGCGGCAACCTCTGCCTGGAAACTCGCTGCCAGTGGTACAACCAGTCTGACTTCTGGCGCAAATCATTGGGCGGCTGCCTCAAGCTTGAACTCCCGGCTGCGTTTGCGCCAAAAGGAGGCACGATCTGCCACGTGGCCCCCGGCGGTAAGTTCTGCTGGGCCGCGTGGTCCGGAGATTCCGCGCCCGCGCTGCTCACTCTGGAAGCTGAGATCGAAATCGCCGGCCCCAGCGGCACGCGCCGCATCCCGCTCGCGCAGTTCTACAAAAACGATGGCATGGACCGCATCGCGCTTGGCCGCGATGAGCTGCTCACTGCTGTGCACATTCCAGCGCGCATGGCTGGGCGCCGCGGCAATTACCACAAGCTCCGCGTGCGCAACTCGATTGACTATCCGCTCGCCGGCGTTGCTGTTTCGATCGATGTGGATTCACGCGGCGTCTGCCGCGACGCCCGGCTTGCGCTCACTGCCGTGAATCCTGCGCCGCTGCTGGTGATGGAAGCGAGCGAATGGCTTGTCGGCAAGGTGGCGTCGCCCGAATTGATAGATCGCGTGGCGCAGCAGGCGATTCGCATCGCCAAGCCGCTCACCACATCCGGCTCCACGCCCGTCTATCGCCGCGACATGGTCCGCGTCTTCACCCGCCGCGCACTGGAAGAAGCTTGGAAAAACGGGAGCTAAGAGAAAGTGCTTTTACCCTGAGCGAAGCGAAGGATCTCTCTTCAGCAAATGACGCAGCCCATCATCGACATTCACATTCACATCCAGCCGTTGCACATGTTCAAGCCGCACGCGCTCGAACTCATCAAGCGCGGCCGCAAGGATTACGCCGACGTCGAGCGCTATTCAGCGAGCCCCACTGCTTTTCTGCAATTCCTCGACTCGCTCGATATCGAACGCGCCGGACTCATCAACTACGTCAGCCCGGACGTCATCGGCTTCCCGCCTGAGGTCAACGACTGGATCGCCAACTACTGCAAGGCGGATCCTAAGCGCTTGCTTGCCTTTGGTTCCGTCCATCCAAAATACGTCGCCGACGCCGGCGCAGAAGTGGACCGCCTGAAAAAAATCGGCATCCGCGGCTTGAAGATTCATCCATCGCATCAGGCGTTTTCGCCCAACGCCTATCGCAACGGCCTCGGTCCGCTCGCCGCCGTCTATGAGCGTGCTGCTGCGAATGCTCTGCCGGTGATGATTCACACCGGCACGTCCATTTTTCCGGGCGCGCGCAACGTGCACGCACAGCCCATGCTCGCGGACGACGTCAGCATTGACTATCCCAACCTCGTCGTCATCCTCGCGCATGGCGGCCGCCCGCTGTGGATGAACGAAGCCTTCTTCCTCGTTCGCCGCCACAAGAATATGTACATGGACATTTCCGGCATTCCACCACAAAAGCTGCTTGAGTATTTTCCGCGTCTCGAGGAAATCGCGGACAAAGTTCTCTTCGGGACGGACTGGCCCGGCCCCGGCGTCCCCGACGTCCGCGGCAACATCGAGAAATTCATGGCTGTGCCGCTCTCCGACGCGGCCCGCCGCAAAATCTTGTACGACAACGCTGCAAGACTGTTTCCGGTATCGTAATTCGCGACTTTGTTGTTCCGACGGCGAACGCTCTTTGTTGGCCCGAGGAGTCTGCATTTTATTTGGCCACTTGGAAGGATTCTTTTCATGACCATCAACACCATCGCCGTTCTAGGCGCAGGTACCATGGGTCGCGGCATTGCTTATGCTGCTGCGCTGGGCGGATATCGCACCGTCCTTGAGGACATTGCCGCGCCCGTACTAGAAGCTGGGCTTGCCTGGATCCACGTGTCGCTCGAAGAAGGCGTCGCGCGCAGCAAAGTCACTTCCCAGCAGAAAGACGCCGTACGGGCAAATCTTTCGACAGCAAACACCGTCGAAGCCGCCGCCCGCGAAGCGGACCTGATCATTGAGGCCGTGCCCGAAGACATGAAAGTGAAAGTTGATGTGTTCTCCACGCTTGACCGCTGCGCACCTCCCGGCGCGATTCTTGCCAGCAATACTTCTTCGCTCTCCATTACTGAAATTGCCGCGGTCACTCAGCGTCCCGACAAATGCATCGGCCTGCACTTCTTTAACCCGGTTCCAAAAATGAAGCTCCTCGAAATCATCCGCGCCCCGGAGACTTCCGCCGAAACTCTCGACGCCTGCCGTGAAGTCGGCCGCCGCATGGGCAAGGATACGGTTGTTGTCCGCGACTCGCCCGGCTTCATCACTTCACGCATCAACGCCATGATCGGCAACGAAGCCTTTTACTTGCTCGAAGCCGGAATCGCCTCCGCCGCGGACATCGACAAGGCCGTTAAGCTTGGACTGAATCATCCGATGGGTCCGTTTGAAATGGTGGACCTCGTCGGCCTCGACGTCCGCCTCAGCATTCTCGAATATCTCCACTGCACCCTCGGCGAAAAATTCCGCCCCCGCCCGCTGCTCGCGCAGTATGTCCGTGAAGGCCGCCTGGGCCGCAAATCCGGCCACGGTGTCTACGAATACACGAAGTAGTAGGGCTACGATTTCTCGATCTCCTTACCTCCTTACATCCTGACCTCTTCTTGCTATCATTCTGTGTTCATGAATCTCGCTGCCCGAATCGTGCTTTCCCAGGGTGACTTAACCGAACAGGTCGCCGACGCTATCGTCAACGCCGCCAACAACGATCTTCAGCTCGGTGGCGGCGTGGCCGGGGCCATCCGCCGCAAGGGCGGCCCCACGATTCAGCAGGAATGCGATGCCATCGGCTCCATTCCTGTCGGCTTTGCGGCCATCACCTCCGGTGGCAATCTGAAAGCGCGGCATGTGATTCACGCCGCCAGCATGCAGCTCGGCGGACGCACTACTGCTGCCGCATTGCGCAGTTCCACCGTGCATTGCTTGCGCATTGCCGCCGAAAGAAATCTCAAGTCCATCGCCTTTCCCGCCGTGGGCACCGGTATTGCCGGTTTTCCGATGATTGAATGTGCCAAGATCATGCTTGGCGAGTGTGTGGCGCATTTGAGCGGCAAGACCTCGCTGGGGAAAGTTCATTTTGTACTGTACGACCAGGCTTCGCTCGAAGTGTTTGAGCAAGCGTGGAAGGAAATTCAGGCTGGCATGCAATCCGCGGCTGGGACGGACAAATGAGTGCGCGCATCCTGTTCATCTGCACCGGCAACATCGCACGCAGCCAGATGGCGGAGGGCTTGGCTCGCTCTCTGGCCGCTCCGGGAGTCGAAGTCGCGAGCGCCGGCACGAAACCGAATTCCAAGGGCGTCCATCCGCTCGCCCTGGAAATGTTGCGCGAAAAGGGAATTGACGCGTCCGCGCAGCGCACAAAGCACGTCGACGAGCTGCACGGTGAGTTCGATTTTGTGATCACGCTTTGTGATAGTGCCGCGCAGGAATGTCTAACGTATCCCACCCGCCGCGCGCGTCTTCATTGGGGGCTCACCGACGCCGCTGCGGCGGGTGGCGATCCCATCCGCGAGCGCGCTTTGTTTCACGAGACTTGCGAAGAACTCGATCGTCGCCTGCGCGATTGGATGGCCAAGGAAGGATTGCTTAAGAAACCGTGAGCACACTGGTCGAAAAAGTCGGTGCGGAGCTCGCCGGCTACGAGCATCCTCTGTTCGACTTCGTAGCGCGTCCCGCCGCGGGCGGCGTCGAAATCCTCATCCGATTCAAGCCCTCCGAGCCGCAGGTCCATACCTACGTCTACTTGATGCACGCCCGCGAAATCGAAAACCGCCAGTTCCCTTGGATGCTCCAGAAGCAGCTTTACGATTGCCTGCACGATTTCGTCATCGAAATGTTCACCAATAATCCACAGCGCCAGGACGAATGACCACCGCCGCACAAACGCCGCTTGGAAAACTCCTCGCCGCGCGCATTCACGAGCACGGTCCTATTACTTTTGCGGACTACATGGCCGCGTGCCTCTACCATCCCGAGCACGGCTATTATTCGCGCGTCGAATCGCACCGCTTCGCAGATTATTTCACCAGCGTGGATGTGCATCCGATTTTCGGACGATTGCTTGCCCGCCAACTCGCGGAGATGTGGGACCGCTGCGAGCGTCCCGCGGAATTTGTCGTCGTCGAAGCTGGCGCCGGCGTCGGCCGCCTTGCTGTGCACATTTTGGACTTCGCTGCCCGCGCCCTGCCGGAGTTTTACACCGCGCTTCGCTACGTTGCCGTGGAACAGTCCGGCGCGCGCCGCGCCGCTCACGACTCTGTGCTCGCCGCGCATATTTTCGCAGGCCACTCTGCCTCCGCAGCTGCTCTGCCGCAGGAAGTTCCCCGCGGCTGCATCTTCTCCAACGAATTGCTTGACGCGCTGCCCGTCCACCGCGTCCAATGCGAACACGGAGAACTCCGTGAAATCTATGTTGGCTTGAGTGGGGACGCTCTATGCGATCAGGTGGGCCCTCTTTCTTCGCCCGAGCTGGGGACCTATCTGAGCGGACACGGAATCAAGCTACTCGAGGGGCAGCAATCAGAAGTCGGACTTTCGGCTTGCATCTGGATTCACGAAGCTGGAATGTGCCTGCGGAAGGGCTTTGTGGTTACGATTGATTACGGCCGCGAAGCCCGCGAGCTTTATGATGAGCGCCACCTCCGCGGCACTCTGCTTGCCTACACCCGGAATCGCGCTGCCGAGGATTTCTACGCCGCGCCTGGTGAGCAGGATCTCACCGCGCATGTCAACTTCTCCGCGCTCGATCTCGCTGGCGGCGCCTCAGGCCTCGCGCGCCTCGGCCTTGTCTCGCAATCCCAATTCTTGCTCGCGCTTGGCCGCGCCAACGAATTCGCGGACCTTTACGACGACGGCCAGACCGAAGCGGAGCGCGTCCGCGCCCGCCTCCTCCTGAAAACTCTTATCTTTCCAGAAGGCATGGGAGAAACCTTTTCCGTTCTTATCCATTCCAAGGGCGTCGCTGACCCAACGCTCACCGGCTTGATCCCGCTGTAGCGGCAGCTCATCTGTCTGTCGTTCCGAGCCCCGATGGTTTGTGTTGGGGCGAAGAGACCCTCCACCCAAAAAAGAAGCAGGGCGCAATCTCTCGCGCCCCGCTTGTCGTCTTTTGAATGTCGGCTTTCGTGTTTACTGCGCCGCCGGTTTCTCGTCGCCCGTGAACGGGCTCTTGATGAATTTCGCCGCCTCTTCCTGCGCCCCGCCGGTATTGTCGGCCAAGTCACGCGCCTTGCCATACTCGTTCACGGCGCGCTCGCGTTGCCCGCCCAAATCGTAAATCTTCCCGAGGTAAATGTGGCTCCAGACCTCCACCCATTTGTAGCTGGGGTCCAGGTCGCCGCCGTACGCTTCGCGGAACGCGTTGGCGGAGGCCTGAAAATTCTTCTGATAAAAAAACGCCTCGCCCATGCGAAAGTGCGCGAGTGAGTTGTTCTTTTGCACGTCGAGGGCGCGCTGATATTCCTGGATCGCGTCGTAGAATCGGCCGCTTTCCGCCAGCTCCTCGCCCCGCGCGATGAGGGCTCGCACACGAAGTTTCGGACTCGACTTTAACAACTGGTTGTTCGGATCGAGCGTGATTCCGCCCGCTTTCGGCCGCCCGAACGTCTCAATCGAAAACCCGGACTCCGTCCCGGACACGTCAATCGTTTTCGTCTCCGGATTGCCTTCCGTTTCCACTTTCACTTCGATCGGCATGCGGAAAGTTTCCAGATCCTGCTTGATTTTGCCGACGATGCGGAATCCCTTGGGGATCCTGTAGATGACGTACTCGATCTTGAACTCCGGAACGCCCGTCGAACTCACCCAGTTGGTGAAAAACGGCATCAGGTTGAGCGCCGACTGCGCGTCCGGCTTCGGTCGTTTATCCGCGATTTGCTGCGCCAGTTGCTGGAAATCCTCGATCCGCGCCGTCTTTCCCGCGAAATTCTTGTAAAATGTCTGGAGCATTTCCAGAAATGCCGCGTCACCCATTTGCCCGCGCAGCATATGAAGCACCACCGCGCCCTTGTTCATCACCACCGAGCGGTACTCGCTGGAGAACGGTTCCAGTCGTCCCGCCTGCGCAATCGGCGCCGCATCCTCGAACGCAATCGACCCCACCGAGCACTCCTCGATGACCCGGTTGAATCCTTCTTGGCCGGCGAGCTGCTGCACGTACATGGCTTCCGCGTAACGCGACATTCCGTCGGTGATCCATCCGTCGTTCGCCGTCGCCGGTTGCACTTCGACGCCCCACCATTGTCCCGCTGCCAAGCGCGCCAACAACCGGAAGTTTACGCGTGCGTCCCAATATCGTTTGCCGATTAGCAGCAGCCCTGGCGCCGAATAAGAAGCCAGCGTCCCTTCCGGCAATTGCGCGATGACCATTTCCGGTTGCGGTAGCGCGCCAAAAAGGTCGCTGAATGCTGGAAGAATGTTCCCCAGCGATTGCCCGTAGCCCGTTGCGGACTCTGTCGCCGCCGCCGGCACGTACACGGGGATGCTCATGCCTTGCGCGTTTACCGGCACCACGCGCAGGTTTCCCGCCACAAATGTTCCCGCCGCCTCCGGCCGCTCGGTTTGAAAGCTGTACACCATGCGCACCTGGGACGGCCGCGCCGGGCCTTCGCCCTTTTTGCTCGGCGCCGGCGGATTCGGCGGCGCTTGCGTCGGCGCAGAGGCCTTGCCTGTGCCCACGACGGACATGCTTTCCGGCACGTTGATGTTAAAAGTCGCCGTGTAACGGTTGGCGGGATAATTCGTCAAGGGAAACCACCGCGCCGGCAACAGCAGGTAGGAGGCTTCCTCACCGATGGACGCCAGCTTCGTGTCTTTGACCGGGCTGTTCTCTTCATTCGAAAGCGGCCCCGCGTAATCAAATGTCAGCGTCACTTTTTGGCCGGGAGTCGCCGCATCCGGCAGCGTCACGCGCAGCCGCAGCGGGGCGCTTTCTACGCGTTCAAAGGGCACCGGCTTGCCGTCCGCGCCGGTCACGGCCGTCACTTTCAGATTGGGGTGTAGCTCCACCTCGGCAATTCGCGAAGCCTCGCGCACCTCGAAATCCACACGGGCGCGCGCTTGCAAAGTCTGTTCCGCGGGCACCAACGTCGCGCTCACCACATAATTCATGGCGCGGAAATTCCATTTCCGTGCCTCCTGCGCTTCCGCTGTGCTTCCGAACAACAGGGCGGCAAGCGCGAAAGCGCAGATCCACGTTGCGTATTCGGCGAACGCTGTTCGCACTGCTTTTGGCTTTTTGGCCATCGGCATAATTAGGATACCAGAACCCGCGCACAAGTTGCCTGTTGCACTACAGGAGCTCGCTAGGTCGTGTGCTTACAGCATCCCAGCGATTATCCCCGCCGCCTTTTCAATGGCCCCGCCGGGCCCCAGTTTTCTCTTAACCTCGGCTAAATCCTGCCGCATTGTCGCGCGTGCCTCCGCCGAAGTGAGCAGCCACCGGGCCTCCTTCGCTAGCGCGTCCGGCGTGAAAGCGTCCTGGATCAACTCCGGCACCACGCGCCGCCCAGCGATCAGGTTCACCATGCTGAAAAATGGCGTCCGTACCAGCCGCCGCGCGATGAACGCCGTCGTCGCCGACACGCGATACACCACGACCATCGGCGCGCTGAGCAAAGCTGCTTCCACGGTCGCCGTGCCGCTGGATACCATCGAGCAATCCGCCGCCGCAAGCGCGTCGTAGGTCGCGCCTTCGACGATGTGCAATTGCACGTCGTACCGCGCTTGGTCCAGCATGTTTTTCTCGCTGATTCCCGGCGCCGCGGCCAGCACAAATTGGTACCCGCGGTCCCTTTCGAGTTGGTGGCACGCTTCCAGCATCCCTGGCAGGTTGTGCTCGATTTCTCCCGGCCGGCTCCCCGGCAGCAGCGCCACGATGGGCTCCGTTGCGTTCAGGTGGTAGCGCTCCGCAAACTGCTCTCGCGTCATTTTCGGATGTATAGCGTCCACCAGCGGGTGCCCCACAAAATTTACCGGCACGCCCGCCCGGAGGTAGAATTCCTCTTCGAACGGAAAAATGCACAGCACCCGCGACACCAGTCGCTTAATCAATTGCACGCGTTTCGGCCGCCACGCCCACACTTGCGGGCTGATGAAATACACGATCCGCACGCCCTGTTGGTGCAGCCGCCGCGCCAGTCGCAGATTGAAGTCGGGAAAATCCACCAGGATGGCTAGGTCTGGTTTGCGTCGCGCCGCTTCGTCCACCAGTTGGCGGTACACCATCCACACTGAAGGCAGCCGCCGCACCACTTCGCTGATGCCCACCACCGCCACCTGGGTCGAGTCGGCGAGCAGTTCGACGCCGGCCTCGCGCATCCTCGGCCCGCCCAGCCCGAAAATGTGCGCGCCTGTTCGCGCGCGCAGCGCCGCCGCAAGCCGCGCAGCGTGCATCTCGCCGCTCGGCTCTCCCGCCGAAATGAGAATGAGAGGGTTTTTCATTGAGGGGGTAAAACCACTTGTAGCGCTATAGAAGGAATCGCAAATTTTCTTCTGCGGTTCCTTACTGGCCACTCATCACTCGCAACTTCCCTAATCATCCGCCGGCAACGGCGCGGTTTCTGCGCCGCCAAGCATTCCAGGCGGCAAGCGCAACTCCTGGTCCTTGTACTGGAGTTGATACAGTTTGTAGTAGATCCCGCGTTGCGCCAGCAATTCCTGGTGCGAACCCTGTTCGCGCAGCCGCCCTTTGTGAAACACCAGGATGCGGTTCGCATGCTGGATGGTGCTGAGCCGGTGCGCGATGACAATCGCCGTGCGCCCTTCGAGCAGCCGGTCCAGCGCATCGCGGATCAGCAATTCCGTCTTCGTGTCCACGCTCGATGTCGCTTCGTCGAGGATCATGAACCGCGGATTGTGCGCCAGAGCGCGCGCGAAGCTGATGAGCTGCCGCTGCCCGACGGAAAACGTTGCGCCGCGCTCCGTCACCTGCGTTTCGACGCCCTGTTGCAGCGTCCCGACAAACTCCGCGAGCCCTACCTCCCGCAGCGCCCGTTCCACCGCCCCGCGATCGATCGCCTCTGTGCTTAGCCGCACATTGGTTTCCAGCGTACCCGTGAAGAGGAACGGGTCCTGCAGCACGATGCCAAAATGCTTCCGCAGGTCCGTCAGCGCGTACTCGCGGATGTCCCGCCCATCGAGAAGGATTTTCCCGCGCTGGACGTCGTAAAAGCGCAGCAGCAGCGAGATGACCGTGGTCTTGCCCGCGCCGGTGTGTCCCACCAGCGCCGCCGACTCGCCTGGCCGCACGCGAAAGCTCACGTCGCGCAGAACCCAGTCTTCGTCCTTCGGCTCCGCCTCGCTGCGATAAGCAAACCAGACGTTGCGGAATTCTATCTCTCCCAGCGGCTGTTCGAGCGCCAGCGCATCAGGCTTCAAGTCAATCGCCGCCGGCTCGTCGAGCAGCTTGAAGATCCGCTCGGAGCTGGCCATGGCCGTCTGCATAACGTTGAATTTCTCGCTCAAGTCCTGGATTGGCCGGAAGAACCGTTGCGCGTACTGGATGAACGCAAAGAGCACGCCCACCGTCAGTCCTCCGCCTAGCACGCGCAGCCCACCGAACCACAGGATCGCCGCTATGGCTGCCACCGAGAGCAATTCCACCACCGGATAGAACAGCGCAAACGCCAGGATGGCGTCCTTGTACGCCAGCATGTGATCGCGGTTTCGCGCAGCGAATTGTTCCTGCGCTTTTCGTTCCCGGTTAAAAAGCTGCACCACGCTCATTCCGCTGATGTGTTCCTGCAGGAATGCGTTAATCCGTGCAATGGCCGTACGGATGCGCCGGTTTGCATCGCGCACCACATTGCGAAAGAAAAAAGTCACTAGCAGGATCAGCGGAAGCACCGAAAGCGCGGCCAGCGCCAGACGCCAGTCCCAAACAAACAGCCACACCGCCATTCCTACCAGCAGCACCACGTCGTTCAGCATGGTCACCACACCGGCGGCGAACAGTTCGTTCAGCGAGTCCACGTCCGTGGTCGCGCGAGTCACCAGCCGTCCCACTGGGGACTGGTCATAGAACTTCAGCGGAAGCCGCTGCAGGTGCGCGAAGATCTCTCCGCGCAGGTCGCACATCGTTTCTTGCCCCACTCGCTGCATCACCCGCACCTGGACGTACTGCACAGCGAAGCTCACGAGGAGCACCGCCAGGTACAGGGCCGCGATTACGAGCAGCCCGCTGCCCGCCTCTTCCCGCGTGATTTGGTTTGCGGCCCCGGGCACGATGTAGCGGTCCAGGCCGATCTTGAACAGGTACGGGCTCACCAGCTCCAGCGGCGTCACCGCCATCACCAGCGCCAGCGCGAAAATCACCCGCCACTTGTACGGACGGAGATAGTGCACCAGCCGCCGCGCCAGCTTCGCGTCGTACGGTTTTCCCAACGCCTCTTCTTCTTGAATATTGCTCATGCTCTTGTGTGGGCCGGCTTCCGCCGACCGGTCCGCTTAAACTTTTTCCAACTCTTCTTCCAGCAACTGTTTCTGGTACAGGTCCGCATAGTATCCGCCCCCCGCCAGCAATCCATCGTGCGTGCCACGTTCGACGATTCGCCCGTCGCGGAGCACCACAATCTGATCGGCGTTTTTCACCGTCGAGCACCGGTGCGAAATGAGGATGGTCGTCCGCTGTCGCATCACGTCCTTCAGCTCGCGCAGGATGCGCTCTTCGGTTTGCGTGTCCACGCTTGAAAGCGCGTCGTCCAGCACCAGGATTTTCGGCGCGCGAATCACCGCCCGTGCCAGCGCCGTGCGCTGCTTTTGCCCGCCGGACAGCGTGATGCCTCGTTCGCCCACCATCGTTTCGTAGAGTTTGGGAAAGTCGTGGATGTCTCCCGCGATACTCGCGATGCCCGCGGCACGTTCCACGTCCGCGTCGGACGCATTCTCCACGCCGAGCGCGATGTTTTCCCGCACCGTCTCGCTGAATAGGAACGTATCCTGCGGCACGAATCCGATGGCCCGCCGTAGCATCCACAACGGCCATTCCCGGATCGGGCGCCCATCGATCAGCAGTGTTCCCGCCGGCGCGTCGTAGAGCCGCGCCACCAGAGCCGCTAGCGTGGACTTTCCACAGCCCGTTGGGCCTACCACCGCCAGCGTTGAGCCGGCCGGCACACGCAGGTTGATTTCCCTCAGCACCGGCTCATTGGCGGCGACCGGATGACCGTTCTGTTTGGACTCGTTTCCATTTCGCGGCGTGGGAAACGTAAAGGTCAGGTCTCGGAATTCGATTTCGCCCCGTATGTCCGCGCCGTCGTCATGAATGTCCCGCGCGTCACGGTCGTCGATCTTCGGCTCGGTTTTCAGGATGTAATTTAGGCGGCCCATTGACGCCGCGCCACGCTGAAAAATATTCGTCACCCAGCCCAGCGCGATCATCGGCCATACCAGCAGTCCCAGGTAGGAGTTGAACGCAATGAGCGCGCCCAGCGAGATTTTCCCGTCGATCACGAGCCGTCCGCCCTGCCAGAGGATGATCAGAAAGGTGATGCCGATCAGGCCCGTTAATGCCGGCATGAACAGGCTCCACGTCCGGATCAGCTTGATGTTCCGTGAAACGTACTCGCGGTTCACGGTGCCGAACGCGCGCATCTCCGCTTCTTCCTGCCGGTAGGCGCGGATCACCCGCACGCCGGTCAGGTTTTCCTGCGCTTTCGACGAAAGCGCCGCTAGCGACGCCTGGATCGATTCGTACAAGCTATGGATCGTTTTTCCAAAATGCCGCACCGTCCACGCCACCACTGGCACTGGCAGCATCACCCACAGTGTCAGGATCGGCGAGAGCCGCAGCATGAGCACGATGGCCAGCGCCATGGTCACCACGGTTGTGGCGCTGTACATGATTCCCGGCCCCAGCACCATGCGCACCGAGTTCAGGTCGTTCGTGCAGCGCGACATCAGTTCGCCGGTACGGTTGCGCACGTAGAATTCCGGCTCCAGGACCACCAGCTTTGACAGCAGATCGTTCCGTAGGTCGTATTCAATGTCACGCGAGACTCCGATGATGATCGAACGGGTCAGGAAAGACAGCACGCCCTTCAACGTCACGATTCCCACCAGCATCACGCAAAGCACGAGCAACGTATGGCGGTCGGACGGCTGATAAAACGGCACCAGCAGGTGCACCAATGGTCCGGCCAGCCCGCTCGACTGCTGCAGCGGTACCGCGTGTCCGGAAAGTGAGTCCACGATCGCGCCGATCACCAGCGGCAGCATGTTGCCCACTGCGCCCATCGCCGTCAGGATGAGCAGGCCCCATGTGATGCCCCATTTGTACCGGCCCAGGTAGGGAAACAGCCCGCGCAGGTCTTTCATCGCCGAGCGCCGTGCGGCTTTCTTGGCGGCAGGAGGTGTAGCGGCGGCTTGTGCAGTGCTGCTCATGGTCAAAACTCAACGCAAGTATGAGTTGATTTTCTCCAGTGACGGCGATTCACCCAGAAAATGCTGGTACGTCCGGTCCAGTGACTGGTACCGTTTTACTTTTTCGTTCCACCGCACGCCGATGACTTGCAGCGTCCCGCCGGCCGGCTGTTGCAGCGGAGTGAAATAAAGCTGCAATCCCTTCTCCGCGTGCTGTTCGAATTGCAACCGCCAGCCCGTCACCGGCGCGACCGGCGTCGCCGCCAGAAAACCGTTCGTGTTTTTCAAGTGCTCGTCCACGTGGAGCAATTCCGTCCACTTGCCGTCCTGCTGGCTCAAGATCGTCGCCCGCGTCAGAAGGATCCCGGGCACGGTGTTATCCGGCGTCTTCTTGATCCGGTTGATTACCAACACCTGCTGGTTGCCGGTTTTGGCCAGGTCGCCGAACACGAGCACTTCGGCGTCGCCGCCCAGCACCGCTGTCGCTGCGCTCTGAAACTCCGCGGGCACCGCGGGCTCCGCCGTCTTTTGTGCGGTTTCGGAAGGCTTCGCCGGCGGCTCGTTCCCGCAACCCGCACACAGCGCGAGGACACACATCACGGTCGCCGTCAGGATCGCGCGCATCAGCTTCTTTCTTAGAGACTCGGGAAGGCCAGCGTGATTTGCACCACGAGCCCGGTGTTTCGCTCGCAACTGACTTCCATCACCTGCGGCACTTTCGGCCCCGCCCAATCAAACGAATAGTATAGCAAGAGCAAGTCGTTCCCGTGTTGCGTCGACGGACCGCTGGAATTTGGCTTTCCGTACGTATTTTCGACTTCGCTGCACACGTTGTGCCCAATGCGCATTCCGCGCCCGGTGGCCAGAAGTACAGACGGCAGCGGCACGTCGGGATTTGTTTTTGGGTCGCGCGGTTGGTCAATAATCGGGTCAATCGAGGAGACGGTAACGCTCTGAATCACTCCCTCTTTGCCCAGCTCGACGCGCAGCACTCGGTGCTTGGAAATATCCACCCACGCTACGACATCGTTGGCGCCCGGCACCACTTGCTGGTAATACGGCCCGTGAACATTGGTGGCCGTGCGCAATTTGTCCCGCCCGGGGCGCAGCCCCGCAAGAGTCGTCTCGTTTTGCCGCTTGGGCCCGTCGCCGGCCTCGCTGGCAGTCTTCGCCGGCGCAATCCACAGCAGCGTTACCGCCGCACTAACGCAAAGCCAGAATTTCGTCCAGTCGCGCTTCAAAGTTCTCTTCTCCTTCGGACCACAACCGGAACTGCTCCACCGGCATGGCGGTCTCGATGTTCTTCATCCAGTCGAACAGTGTCACAATGTTCTCCCGCGTTTTCTCGTGGTACTCACGCAAGTCTTCCGGATTCGCCATCCGCCTCAGGAATTCCGCTTCCGCCGGATGCTGCGGCGCCGCGGCCGCGCCACTCCTAGCGCCAAGCAGATTTCCGTGCCCGGTAAAGAGGTGCTCCATGCCCAGCTCGAGCAGAAAGTGTCCCGCCTCGGCGCTAATTCCGCCGTCATACTCCGTGCCATTGCAGGTACATTCCAGGCGCTCCGCACCCTGTTTCCAGCGCCCCGGATTCAGCTCGTAAGTCCACAGGTCCCAATTCGCCTGCACTTCATAGGCGCAATCGGCATGGAGGTGGTTCCGCGCCGTTTCGATCAACTCGCTGGCCGTCGGAGGAAATGCGCGCAGGTCGAGTTCCTCAAGCGGCGCTTCCGTGCTGTCCACCGCGCGAATCACCAGCCACGCAAAACCCGGCCAGCTTTTCGAGGACGGCACTATCTCCAGCAGCTTCTCGAAGAGTGCCAGCATCGTCTCTTCGTCGAAGCCGCGGCACCACACACTGGCATAGGCTTGGTTCGCCACGGCGCACTATTATACAGACTTTGCGCCGCAGGGACTTTGCCCCGCTTTCCTGCCTTCTTTTCTTGTGACGATTTTCGCTGTCTGGTAGGAAATAACCCGCAAACCACTAGCCACTGGTCTTTTTCAAATCATCCGACATTCCCAGCAGCCGCACCCGCATATTCTCGCCCACGCCGGCGAACACTTCCGCGCACGTTTCGCGCAGCCGCTGCTCCACGGCCTTGGCCAGCGAATCGAGCACGCCCTGGGAGTGCTGGCTGAGCGTGGTCACCGCCGCCACCATCCACGAGTTTGAAATGTTCTCCAGCCGCTGCTTGAACTGCTCGGCGGATTCGCCGCTCTGCCGCTCGATGGAATGGATCCACTGATCCTGGTGCGTCCGCGCTTCCTTGCGCCAATCCTCCAGGACCGGCGCGAGCTGCGTCTGGAACTCCTGTTTCGCATCGTTGACGCCCTGCCGCAGCCGCTCCGCGGTGCGTTGCTGGAATTCCGAAGCCGTCTGGGCCGCTTGCATATCGAGCTGCCGGCACACGTTTTCGACCTGCACCATCAGCCGGGCCCGAGCCTCTTCCACCACGCTTCCGCTCGTCGCCTGCAGCCGCTCGACCTTATCCTCCGCCAGGGAGTGAATTTCGTCGCAAAATTTTGCCGCGCCGGCTTCTGTGGTCTCGCTGAGCTGAGAGCGCATGCGGCTGGTCATTTCCTTGGCCGCTTCGTCCAGCAATCCCCGCGTGTGATCGGAGTAGCTCCGGCTGTAATGATCCAGCTCCGAAGCGAACATCGTGGACAATTCCGCAGCTTTTTCGCGCAGACTCGTCGTGGCCTGGGTCACGCCCTTCTCGAATGCCGTCTGCATCGATGTCTGCGCCTTGTGCTGGTACCATTCCGCCGACTTATAAAGCTGTTCAAAGGTGCCGTGTGTTGCGTCGGTGCTCTTTGCTTCCAATTCCTCCAGGCAGCGCGTCAGCACGGTCCGGCTGGCCTTTTCGAACTCGCTTTGCAGACGGGCCTGCTCCCCGCGCAGGGTCTGCTCCGCCACCGCTTCCAATTCCGAAAGCTTTTTGATCGCCCCTTCCGCGCGGTGCAGGCTCGTCCCCACCTTTTTTTCCACTTCCGCCGCCACTCGCGTCACCATCGCCGCACCTCGTTCCGCCAGTGCCGGCTCCAGTCGTTGTGACAGCCCGGCCAGGACGCTATCCGCCTGGCAGTTGAGTTGTTCGCGGTTGGCAGCGAGCATAGCCTCGAACTGCCGCACCACTTCCGCCCCGGCGTTCCGTGCCATCTCCTCGAGCTGCTTTGACAGTTCCTGGACGCGTCCCGAGGTCGCTTCGATTCCCGCGGCACACGATTGGCCCTTCAGGAGTTTTTCCTCCAGCGATGCTTGCGCCGCTGCTACGCGACGTTCGGCTTCAGAGGTTGCCGCGGCTGCCAGCGCTCGGATTTCCCCGGCACGCTTTTCCATTTCCGCCGCCACTTTGGACGCAGCTCCTGCTGCCGCTTCCGTCACGTGGCCAGCCAACTGCTCCTCCGCACCCGCATACGCCGTCGCTACCACTTTTTCGAGTCGCGCGTTGGCTTCTCCGAGGTCCTGCTCCAATTTTTGCCGCCAGTTGGTTTGCGCCGTGTCCGACGTTGCCTGAATTTGTTCGTGCAGCTTCTTCGCCGCTTTTTCCAGTTCGGACAGCCGGTTCAGGCCCTTTTCAGCATGGCTGTTCAGCCGCTCACTCCATTTCCGCTTCGCGTCTTCCGCGAGGGCGTCCATTTCCTTCCTCGCGGTCTCCATCAAACTCGGGATCGTGCTGGCATTCGCGGCAATCTGCTCGTGCATCTCCTTCACGCGGTTTTCAATTTCCCCCATCCGGCCGCCCGCAGTGACCATGTCGGCGGAGATTTGACGTGAAAAATCAGCGCGGAATGATTCGCCTAGCTCGGCCAGTTTGGCCAGCAGGTGCTGGCTCGAATCGCGCAGGTCGCCCTCAAACTCCCGCGCCCACGTTTCCCGCAGTTCCTTTGCGCTGGTTTGCCGCGCCTCTTCTATTTTTTGCATCGCCTTCTGCATCGCCTGGTCGGCATACGCCGAAGCTGCCTGCTCCACCGCCTTCTCTGCCGCCGCCTTCATTTGCACGTTCAGCTCGCGGAGCAGGGAAGCTGACTCGTGCGAGATCGCTGCCGCGCTCGCCTCTCTCGCCACTCGCTGGATTTGCTCCTGAGCGTCCGCCAGCATCCGCGTGATTTGCCGGGTCACACTCGCAGATGCGTCCGCCGTTGCGGAGGAAGGCATTGAAGGAATTTGATGCGCAGGAGGAACAGCAGCAACAGGGGGAACAGTTTTGAGCGTTGGGATCGCGGGCGTTTCCGCTGCTTTCTTTGGCGGAAGAGCTGGTGCCGGGGGAACCGGCGTTGGCGCCGCTGCCCGGGGAGCAGGTGTGGGAACGGCTACGGGCGCTGCCGGAGGCGCCGCCGCGATGACCGGCGGCTTCGACTCCTCAGCTTCCGGCTCTTGACCAAACGGGAACCAGTCCTCTGGCGGGAAGGCGATGCCCCACACGTTGCCGGACGTCTCCATTTCCACGCCGACTTGAAACAGCTCTTTCACGGTCCGCGGCCGTTGAACGAAAGTCACTTGCCCGCGCACTTTGCGCGCCGATTGGTCGGGCTCCGTGTGAGGCACCTCAATCTCCAGCCAGGTGCCTTTCAAAACGTAATGTTTGGATTGGTACTTGAATCCGTGGCAGTTCACGATCAGCGTCGAAGTGCGCTCGCGGAACGGCTGTCCCAGCGCGTCCACACCCGTGACCGTCAGCGGGATCGCCTGAACGATTCGCGTGCTTCGCCGTTTACTGGCTTCGGGCTCGTTGCTTGGAGCGTACTCGACCATTGCGCACTCCCCCGAGTGCAATTGGGGCAATTTCGGAGAATACCACCTGGCACGCTGCTTGAAACCCCGTTTCAAGCCCCTGCTGCGAATGAGTTAATGCAAGGTAGGGCAGAGCCCGGCGTGTCCTGCGGAGCGTCCTCCCGCGGTTCGTACCCTGCTATTGTAGCCCCGGCCCCGCCTGACGCTTCCCAAAAATGTGTTCCTTGATCTCTTTCGCCACCCACACCGGCCCAACCAGGAAATAGATCGGACCCTGGAAAAACGCCGGATTATTCCCTTCGATCCGGTGCCCCGCGAAAAGAAGCACCCACCCGCCCACAAAAAGTCCCAGGCCGAGAGAAAAACGGATGAAAACCAAGACCAGCCCAGCAATGACCAGCGGAATTCCTACGCCGTGAAGAATTCTGTTCCACGCGTTCTTGTGCTCGTGTTCGTACCGCGCCATGCATTCGTCAATGGTCGGCATCTGGCCTCCTGGAACGCCAGTCTCTTGCGCGGAGCGTGAGCCGCGGCCTCGCGCTCCTCTGCTAGCACTTGAAGTCCGCCCACGTCGCGTGCCGGTCCGACCCGTGCTCCAGCGCAATGTCCCGCCGCTCGTAATCAATGTGAATCATGCTGACTACCAGCATCGCGCCCGCGTCGAGCATCCGCAGCGTCATGGGCCGCTCCGGTTCGGTCTGCAAGTCTGGAAACAATTCGGAGAGCAGCACGTGCCGGCAGGCCATCGGCGGGAATTCGCCCAGCGCTTTTTCAGCCACCAGGCCCGACGCCCCGAACAACTGAATTCTCGGCGCGCCGGTATGGTCCTCCTCGAATTCGATATTCATGACGGCCAGCAGGCAATCCCGTTTTCGTGCCGCAGCGCTCCCGCGCACCTGGCAGCCGGATACGATGTAATCCGTGGCCAGCCCGCCGCGTTCCGTCGCCAGGCGATACTTCTTGTGGAACGCTCCGCCGGGCCGGAAGTGCGTGAATGCCGCGCGTCCCCAATTCGTCGCCCGCACTTCCACCTTCATCAGCGAGTGCGACGTCGGCGGGATGGTGGCCACGCCGAACCCGCCGGCGAATTCACCCGCTAATGGAAGATTCCGCGCCTCCATCCGGCAGCTTTGGAATTGTCCCAGACGCAACAGGCCCTGCTCGCACGCTGCCGCCGGGGTCACGCGCTCCGGGAATTTGTCGTCCCGGTTGGATACCCATGCAATCAGCCCGCGCGTGTCCGTTGCAAACGGCATCAGCCACAAATACTCCTCCCGCCACCGGCTCGAGCTCAGGTACACGCGCGACTCCAATTGCAGCCCGCCAAACCGGCTGCCATTGAACAGCAGAGGCGTGTACAGCAGCGCTTCCGCGGGGAATGACCGGTCCGGCTTGTACGGCGTCTTTCGTCCGGGATTTACTTGCCGGTCGGCAAAGTGCAGCGGGTGCTCGACCGTAAAACTCCCGCCCCGGCGTCCCTTCATGAAGGTGTACGCGTACGCCACCGCGTCTGTGTCGTTGGCGATCATCAACACGCCGCCGTCGCGCGTGGCGTTTTGCGGCACGGCAGAGACGCCCAGCGCCTCCCCCGGCGAATTCACAGGTTTCAAATCTCCCAGCGTGTACAACTGCGCCTGGTGCGGCTCCAAAATATACGGCCGTTCCACGATGATCTGCCCTTGCGGTTCGATGAGCTTGATCACGCCTCTGGATTCCGCGTCATTCGGATTGAAGACCGCCAGCGCGCAGTGATACTCGTCGAGAGGGGGAAATGGCATCGAGTAGAAGAACTTTCCCACCATTTGCAGCGGCGCGGCAGGGTGCGCGTGGACATTGTCGAAATTTTCCGGAGTCGTCCAACGCACAAACCCCGCGCTGAACAGGTCTCCCGCATGCGTTACCGGCTGCTTTCCGCTCGGCGCCAGCCGGATGCGTGCTCCGCCCCAGAATTTTTTCTTTCCCGCAAGGTCCGCCATACGCAACACGGTCGGCCGCATGGCTGGGATCACGATGTCTCCCGCGCTCCCCAGCTTGATTTCGTTTCCCGTGGCGTCGAACAGCTCGATCTTGTACTCGGTGCCGTTGCCGGGCTCGCGATATCCGTCTTGCCCCGGAAAACACGTCGCCGTCAGCAGGATTTCCGTTTGCATGCCTAGCTTGTGGTCCACTACAACAAACGGCGCACACACGTCCAGCCAGCAGGTCTTCCCCCCGGGCAACTGGGTTACCTGTGTGCCTCCATATCCGGGGCCCGGCAGCTTCTTCTCAGTGGGATACTGCAGCAGCGTCGCACCCGGCAGCGGCTGCGCCGACGCCGCTACCAGCGCCCCCGTCAGTCCTGAAAGAAACGCACGCCGATCAATCCGCCCCATGACCTACCTCGCTCTTGCCGCAACCCGTGCTCTTTAGAAGGCCGGCACCCCAGCGCCAATGGACGCTGCATCCGAATCTTCCTCTGCCCTCAATGTGGCCCTCCGTTGCGGGTTCTGTGAGCGCACAACCAACCGTTCTTTCTTGTGTCGTCACTCTACCGCCGACAGTGGACTCATGCAAGGGACACGTTTCTAGTCACAAAAAAAGGCGGGCTGTTTGCCCGCCCTGCTCGCACGTGTCACCAAGCGCTCGCCTACAGTTCTCTGCGCCCTTCAATTGCCTTCAACATCGTAATCTCGTCCGCGTATTCCAGATCGCTTCCCACCGGAATTCCCACGCCGATGCGCGTCACTTTTATGCCCAGAGGCTTGATCAGCTTTGAGAGGTACATCGCCGTCGCCTCGCCTTCCGCGTTCGGATTCGTGGCGATGATAATTTCGTCCACTCCACTCTTCAGCCGCTCGATCAGGCTCTTGATCTTCAGTTGATCCGGCCCCACGCCTTGAAGCGGCGAAAGCGCGCCTCCCAACACGTGGTACAGCCCGCTGAACTGCCGCGTCTTCTCGATGGCATGGATGCTGTGCGGCTCCTCCACCACGCAAATCGTCCTGCGGTTGCGCGTCGCGCTGGTGCAGTAAAAGCACGGGTCCGCATCGGTGATGTTGTTGCACACCGAGCACTCGCGGATCTTCTCCTTTGCTTCGCGAATGGCCTGCGAGAGGGCCAGCGCTTCCTCCGGCTCCATGCGCAAGATGTGGAACGCCAGCCGCTGCGCCGTCTTCTGCCCGATCCCGGGCAGGTGTTTCAGCTCCTCGATCAACCGCGCAATCGGTTCGGCAAAATCAGGCATGCGTAGATCCGTCCGAAAGTCCGCGGGGTTGAAAGTTTGGACATTTAGACCCTTCGACCATTCGCCTTTTCGACATGAATAGGTTTTCTCGCTGGAAATTGAATACAGACAAAATCAGAACAATCCCGGTATCTTGAGCCCCGGCATTCCCGCAATTCCGCCCGCGATGCCTTTCATCTGCTCGGCCAGCGCCTCGTCCACGCGACGTCCCGCTTCGTTGACCGCCGCGGCAATCAAATCTTGCAGCATTTCCGCGTCCTTGCCCGCGAACACTTCGGGCTCGATGTGCAGCTCCGTCACCTGTTTCTGCCCATTCATTTTCACGGTGACCATGCCGCCGCCGGCCGACGCTTCCACTTGCAGCTCCTCCACCTGTTTCTGGAGCCGCTCCTGCATCTGCCGGAACTGCATCAACATCTGTTGCAGCGCTTTCACTTCCATCGGACTAGTCCTCGTCGCGACGTTTCACGCTGGAAATCTGCCCGCCGAATCGTTGCAGCATCGCCCGCACCACCGGGTCCTGCTCAAACCGCGCGCGGCTTTCCGGCGTCGCTCGCACCGCGGAGGCCGGCGCGCTCGCCGCACTGCCGGCTTCGAGTCTAACACAGACCCGCAGCGGCTGCCCGAGCACGCTGCTGGTGATCGTGCGCAACTTTTCCATCTGGTCACGCCCCTGCAAAATCTCCGCAAACGTCCGTCCGTCGCTTCGAAAGAACAGCCGGATCTCGCTCCCATCCAGCTCCCACCGGCTCACGTGCTCCAGCAGCGATGCCAGCAGCTTGTTCTGCGACAACGTGGCCGTGCGGATTTCCTCCACTTGCACCGCTTGCAGCCCGCCACTCACGGCGACGGCCTGTGCCACCGCGCTCGGCGGCGCCATCGCCACCGGTGCGCTTCTCGCCGACGCCACTTCTTCATTTGTTGCGGGCGCGATCGCAGCCGGCGCAACCGCCGCCGCGCTTTCGCTTTGCGCGCTCGCGGTTGCCGCTTGGGCCGGTGCAGCGGCTGCTGCGGACGAAAACCCAATCGAGCTCGATGCTCTCGGCGTGCTCGCTGCCGGAGGACTTGTCGCCCGCGGCACGCTCGACGCAGGACGCGCAAGTGCCTCTCCGCGCAGCTCCGCAATCACTTCTTCCAGCGGCGCCAGGCGCGCCGCGTTCACCAGCTTCAGCAGCCCGATCTCGAGATGCAGACGAGGGTCCGGCTTGTGCCGCATCGCGTCGTCGGTTGAAAGCAGCGTTTGGAAAAACCGCGTTAAGTCTTCTTCCGTGAACAGCGCCGCCTGTTTCCTCAGCCGCGGCCGTTCGTCTGCGGGCGCAACGATGAGCTCGGACTCCGCACCACACACGCGTGCCAGCAACAGGTTGCGGAAATGCCGTATGGCTTCGCGGCAAAAATGTTGCAGGTTATGCCCTTCGCCAATCAGCCTGTGTACCAGGCCTAGCGCGCGCCCCGCGCTCTGCGTTTCGATCGCTCCGATTAGTTCGTCGAGCGACTCTTCCGCCACCACCCCCATCAACTGCCGCACCGCTGCATCGCCGATTTGCTGCCCGCAATACGCCATGGCCTGCTCGAGCAGCGAAAGCCCGTCCCGCACGCTGCCTTCCGCTGACCGCGCCAGCACGGCAAGCGCTCCGGGCTCGATCTCCAGCTTTTCTACTTTGGCCACTTTTTGGAGTGTGTCCGAAATTTCCTGGAACGACAGCGCGCGGAAATGAAAATGCTGCGAACGCGACTTGATCGTATCCACCAAGTCTTCCGGTTGCGTGGTGGCCATCACGAAGATCACGCGGTCGGGCGGCTCTTCCAGTGTTTTCAGCAGCGCGTTGGAGGCTTCATCGGTCAACTGGTGAGCTTCGTCGAGGATGACCACTTTGTTGCGGCTCGCTGCCGGCGCGTACCGCACCATCTCGCGCAGCTCGCGGATCTGGTCAATCCCGCGGTTGGACGCCGCGTCAATCTCGATTACATCCAGCGACGTCCCCGCCGCAATCTCCGTGCAGGACGAGCACGCGTCGCACGGCTCGACCGTCGGCCCCTTCGCGCAGTTCAACGCCTTGGCCAGGATGCGCGCCGTCGTCGTTTTACCCACGCCGCGCGCACCGGAAAAAATGTACGCGTGCGCCACGCGGTTCGTCTCGATGGCGTTCGCCAGCGTCTGCGTCACATGCTGCTGGCCGACAACTTCACGGAAATTTTTGGGACGGTACTTCCGGGCGATCACCTGGTAGCTCATGCGGTTGGAAAAATCTCCGAGTTGCCGTGGACGATTTTGGTGAACGGCGCGCCGCGAAACGATGAGTGGAACTTCGGGTAATCCGGGGCGCCCGAACCGGTCCCGCTACCGTTGCTCCCTTCCGGGCCTGGCGGGGTTTGCGGGGATTCGTCGCACGGAGCCCGAAGTTCCGCGCACCGGCAGGCTCGTCACCTGCAAATCGCAGTCTAACACACCGCTGCGCAACGCGGACAATCGGCGAATCCTCCGGCGCCGAGGGCTATTTACTTGCGTGAGCTGCTTTCCGAGCGTCTTCTTTTCGCGCCCGGCCGAGCGAGGCCACGACCAACGCAACTGCCGCCAGCAAAATAAGGAAGTGGTTATCCTTCATCGCGCCTCCTCTTGGATTCGGTGCGCGCACGCTACTACAACGGGCTCTGTTTTGGCAATACGCCGCTCAAGTTCCAGCCGGGAGCGAGGCACGCAAGCTGGCCCTCCAATCGTCTGCTGCTGTTTTGATTGCTTTCGTTCTTGTTTTTCTCCTAAATCCTGATTCCCGTTTCTTGGTCCGCGCTCTTGTCTCTTTGGAACTTTTCTATTGCATTTCTCCCCGTTCTTTTGGTTTTTGTCCTATTCTTTTCTCGGGTGATTTTCCTCCGCACCCTTCTTGTCTGCGGCGGCTTCGCAACCGTCCGGACAAGTCCGCGGCGCCAGCGGAACGCTCCACGTCACGGAGCATTGGAGGAACGCATGAAACGATTTCTCGCGCTGGGCGTTGCTGTGTCTCTGTTTCTGCTGGCAGCCCCGCCGGCTCAATCCCAGTCCAATCAGCTCTTGCAGGGCACGCAGCTTCGCCTTGTGCTTCTCAACGGCTTGACCACCAGTGTGGCTCGCGAAGGCGACCCCTTCGTTGCCACCGTAGCCGAGCCCGTGTACGTCGGCGGCCAGCTTGTCTTGCCTGCCGGAGTCCGCGTCAACGGCGAAATCTCCCAGATTATTCGCGCCAAGCGCTTCGGCATCTTGCGCGGACAGGCGGCCATGTATCTCAAGTTCAAATCCATCGAGATCGACCGCCGCGAAATCCCCGCGCCGATGAGCATCATCTCGGTCCACGAAACCTCGGTCAACGGCAAAGCCCGCAAGGACCTTCGCACCGAGGAAGGCACCATCATCGAAGCCAAGCGCGACGTCAAGGGCGCTCTCACCACCATCGCTCTCGGCGGCGGAGGCGGCACCGCTATCGGCACCGTCTTCAGCCACGCGATGCGCGGTCTAGCCATCGGGCTGATCGGCGGCACGTCCTATGTGATGATTAAGAAGGGCAAGGAAGTCGAACTGCCCGCGCAGTCTGGCCTCCTCGTGCGGCTGGATGCGACCATTACGCTGCCAGTCGGCACACAGAGCGGCGTGCCCTACACCGGCAGCCAGCCGTAACACTGGGCTTTTCGACTCCTCGCGCTCGGCGTCTCTCGCTTCATGCCGGCACACGTGTCCCTGAGCCTGCGCGCGATGTTGTGCTTCCATTTCTTGGTTTGTTCCAAGATTAATTTTTGCCAGCCACACGTCACTCGTCGCTGCTTTTTGATTGGGGGCGGCGCTCCGTTCGAAGGGGCAGCGAGCAAAGCGTCGCATAGACATCTCAGTTTTTTGGGATGTCCGGGTTATAAGGGGAGCAACTCTCAACCACGTCCTTCGGGAAATCGATTCCCCAGTGATTTCCTTTCTGCAGCGCATGCGCACCGGCACTCCAGCCATCCCCGTCACGCTTGATCCAGACAATCTCAAACATAAGCGGGCGATTCGAGTCGGGTTCGCTCGCGTCGCCATGCAAGAGTTTGATCGCCACCATCGTTCCCGGAGCCGGTTGCGTCTTCAATCGAAGGCGGCAGCCGGAGCGGCTCACGCTGGTCGTCACGCAATTCTCTGTGAAGATGCGCTCTTCGACGTCCAGGCCGCACACCTCGATCGGAAACGAAAGGGCCACTCGCTTTTCGCGCCGCCGGTCTTGATTCGCTTCTGCGCTCATCTCTTCCCAAGTGGCTTGCGTTTTCATTGTTCTTAGCTCCTTGCCTACTACCTTGGCATCTTTCTTTCCAAACATCGGAATTCTCTTTGTTGAAACCACGGGAGATCCATGCCTGCCCATCAGAACCCACTGCCACATTCCGGCACACTGTGCGCTTTCGGCACAGACGATTTCATGGCCAGGAATCACTCTTTGCGCGTACCTTTTTTTCCGTTCGCGCCCTTTTTTCTATCCTTGAGGAAGCGGTACAGGCTGGTGCGTCCGATATCGAGGATTTCCGAGGCACGCACGCGGTTGCCGCCGCACATTTCCAGCACTCGCTCGATGTGCCGTTTTCTCACTTCTTCCAGCGGCAAGGGCTGCCAGGTGGAATCTTTCTGTCCGTTGTTTTCGGCGGTCGCTGAGGGCTTCTGCAAATGTTCAGGCAGGTCGCTTACATCGATGAAATCCGCCGGGGCCAGCATGCTCGCGGAAGAGATCACGTTTTCAAGTTCCCGCACGTTGCCCGGCCAACCGTGCCGCAACAGCACGGAGTGTGCCCTTCGCGTCAGGCCCTGCACCTGTTTGCTGTAGGCCGCATTTGATTGCTTCAGGAAGTATTGCACCAGCAGCGGCAAATCCTCTGGCCGCTCGGCCAGCCCCGGCACGCGAATTTGAATCGTCCCCAGCCGGTAATAGAGGTCTTCGCGGAATCGTCCGGCAAGCACCTCGGCACGCAAGTCCCGGTTGGTGGCGGCAATCAACCGCACGTCAACACGCCGGCATTCCGGCGAGCCGACCCGCTGGATCTCCCGGTTCTGAATCACCCGCAGCAGCTTGGCTTGCATGGGCAGCGACATTTCGCCCACTTCATCAAGCAGCACCGTGCCGCCATTGGCATACTCGAACAATCCTGCGCGCGTCTCGTTCGCGCCGGTGAACGCACCACGCACGTGGCCGAAGAGCTGGCTTTCGAGCAGTGTCTCCACCACAGCCGCGCAGTTGCAGACCGCGAACCGCTGTTGCGCCACCGGACTCATCTGGTGCAGCGCCTTCGCCACCAACTCTTTGCCCGCTCCCGTGGGCCCGGTGATCAGCACGTTGGAATAATGCTTGGCCACTTTGCGGATCAAGTCGAACACTTCCAGCATCACAGGGCTCTTCCCGATAATGCCGTGGAATTCGGAATTGGTCAGGAGTTGTTCCTCCAGGTCGCGCACTCGCCGCCGCCGGTCGAGCAACCCGGCCAGCTCGTCGAGCGTCTTCTGCAGACGCGTGAATTCCACCGGCTTGGTCACGTAGTCGTACGCGCCGCGCTTGATGGCTTCGATGGCGGAATCCAGCGAGTAGTATCCGGTTATCAAAATCACGTAGACACCGGGGTCGGCCTCGGTGGCTCGGGAGAGAAACTCCATGCCGTTTACGCCCGGCATCTTCATGTCGCTCAGCACCACCCGGCACCGCCCGGAGCGAATTTGCTCCAGCGCCTCCTCCGAATCCGTTGTGCCCATTCCTTCGTGCCCCATGCGTTCGAGGTGTGCCAGCAGCAGCTCGATCGAGTTCTGCTCGTCGTCCAGAACGCAGACGCGCAGGGCGCATTTGCCGGTCCGGGCCGGCTGAGACATGACTTGCACTTCCCCGTTCATCGGCCGCCCCCTTATCTGTCCCCAATACAGGCACATCCTCTGCCAGAGAGCTACCTTGCTCGATTCATGCAAAAAGCTGGCGGTTCGCCGCATTCCCGTTTTGGAGAGGCAGCGAAAAACTCTGTGCATGTGCGCACTTATGTCCGGGAATTGTCTTGAGTTGGGGAGAATGCGCTTTCGAGAGTGGACTGTTAAGAACGCCGTCGCGTGCGTTTTCCTGTTCCGATGTGAAACGCACTGCCGACCAAAGTGGGCTTACGCCGCCGCCCTAGCTCACGCGCGGACAATTCCGCCTGGTGGGCCGCATCTTAACCAGCGCAATGTCGAAGTGCCCTTTACTCATAGCCTTCTCGACGCTGCCTGCCCTGAACGCGACGGGCATCGCGGTTGGCGCATCAAACTGTTCCAGCAGCCGTACGAAAACGAGCGCGCCTTCGCGTACCGGCCTGTGAATGGAAACGTGCATGGCTTGTGCTTCCTGACATTCCATCTCCGCGCTTTCCACAAAGAAATCCTCTTTCTCATCCCATCCGGAAATCTCCACGCGGTGACTGGGACCCTTGCAGTGTTCGGCGAACATAGTGGCTGACCTCCTCAAGTCAGAAGAGCAGGTCAACACCCAAAACATGGCGATGGCTTAGTTCTTGTGGGACAAGGTCTTATTGAATTGAAGGATGGTTCTTCTGAAAAGCCCTCAGTGGCGATTCAGAACATCTGTTCGGCAGTGAAACATTGCAGGCCGCCAACGGTACTTCCGCTTGCTCGGTCAGTGATAGTTCGCTCCGGGATAGAGCGCGTTCAGCGCAAAATTGAATACGAAGTCGAATACTTGCCCAAACCCCCACCAAGCCGCCAACAACCCCACCATCCGGAACATTGGATCTTTCAGCAGCTCGAGGTATCGAAGCGCCGTCCGCTCCGGCATCAGCAATGTGATGCCGCTGCTCCCATCCAGGGGCGGCACCGGCAGCAGGTTGAACGTTCCCAGCAGCAGGTTCAGCAGAAACAGCACACTCAAGAAAGTCGCCGCGAACGTCATCGCGCTTCCCGCTTCCGCATTGGCAGCTTCGGTGATGTGCGAGAAGGTTGCCACTTGCGGCGCGCGGAAGACCCCTGCGGCCAATCCCCCGCGGATGGCTGTGGCTGCCAGCAGCATCAGCGAAAAATTCGCCCCCGGTCCGGCCAGCGCCATCCACCCCGCGCGTCTTGGAAATCGCCGTTCCCAATCCGGATCGTACGGCGCGCTGGCCCAGCCAATCATGGAGCCGCGCATCAGCCAGAAGTACGACACGATGGGGATCAGCACCATGCCCCAGGGCTCGCGCTGCATGTGCGGAATCGGATTCAGCGTCACCTGCCCGCCGTGAAACGCCGTCGGGTCGCCGCCGATTTTCGCCGCCAGAGCATGCGCCGCTTCGTGGCAGGTGGTGGAAAATAGAAACACGACGTACCAGATCATTCCAAGCGCGAAAAACTCCGGCGTCACGTCTCTCATGGGCGCCTCAGCCTAATCACTCTGCCCGGCTTGTGCAAGCGACTACAAATGTGCCATGTCATTCACTGGACTAATGCCGGCAGCCGGTAAAGGGTGATTTCTCGTCCCACCGGCACAACTTTTTTTCCTCTGGCGGGTTACGTACTGCGGAGGAGATTGGTCGCATGAAAGGCAAGCCCCGGCCTGTTCACCTTGCTGCTGGTCACGATCGTGAATTCGAGAGTCTGTTGCGCCGCGCCACTCGCATGAGCGTGCCGAGCTCGCCCCGCCGGCTGCGGAAAGTTTCCCGGCGCAAGTCCTCGGCAGCAGACTGACGCTCGCGCCTCGCGCCGTACGATCTCCTCTTGCGCTCCGCGTACGCCTACTTTTCCGCGTTTTTCGACTCCGCCTTTGGCGCCGGCGCATCCGTCACGGAAGGATTGTTCAGATACTTCCCAAAAAACGTTAAATAGCGCCGGAGGCGATCCATCTGGTGCCGCGGTTCGGTAAAGCCGTGTCCTTCTCGCGGAAAAACCACGAATTCCACGGGCACGCCGCGCTCCACCAGCGCGCGATAGAACTCCTGCGCCTGCGCGATGGGCACGCGCGTGTCCTGTTGCCCGTGGAGGATCATCGTCGGTGTCTTCACGTTTTTCACGTACTTCATTGGCGAACGGTCCCAGTAGAGGTCGGTGTTTTCCCACGGCGCGCCATCGCCGAAAAAGAATCGCAGGTATCTTTGGATGTCATTTTGTGAATACATCGAATAGATGTTCGTCAGTCCCGCGCCCGGCGACACCGCCTTGAACCGGTCCGTCTGCGTCAGCATCCAGAAGGTCATATACCCGCCGTACGACCACCCGAACGCGCCCAGCCGGTCCGTATCCGCCCAGCCCTGCTGGACGGCGAACTCCACGCCCGTCATGCAATCTTCGTAGTCGCCCTTGCCCCACGTGTTCTTGTTGGCTGACGCAAACTTCTCTCCGCGTCCCGTGGATCCGCGGAAATTCGGCTGCAACACCACGTAACCGTTCGCCGCCATCACCTGCGCGGTGCTGTTCCATCCCGTGAGCGATGCTCCCGTCGGTCCGCCATGCGGGTTGACCAGGAACGGGTGTTTTTTCCCGGCCTCGTATTCCACTGGCTTGGTCAGCACACCCTCGATTTCTGTCCCGTCCGTGCTCTTCCACTTGATCACTTCGCTGTCTGCGAGAGCGTACTCTCTCAGCCATTTGTTGTGCTCAGTCAGCACGGTGAAGGATGTGAAGTTGATGTTTGATTTGTACAGTTCTGCTGGTAGCTTGCTTCCAGAGAGCGTACCCACGATGGTCGTCCCATCGGAACTCACTTCCGCGATGCCGGTAACTCCACCACGGTTCGAAGTCTGCTTCACCGTTCCGGAAGCCACGTCGCAGGCGTACATCTCGACGGCTTCGCGCACGTTCGTGCTGAAATAAATCGTCTTTCCGTCGCGCGACCACACTGGCGCGCCTGCATCGAGGTCAAATTTTGCCGTCAGTCGCCGCGGCGCACCTCCGTCCGCCGAAACCACGCTCAAGTGCGTTTGTTTCACACCGCCTGCGCTTTCGGCCATGGTGTACGCAATCCACTTGCCGTCCGGCGACCACCGCGGCGACTGGTCCGGCCCCGCGTTTTCCACCAGTTTTTTCTTTTCGCCGCTCGCCACCGTCAGCACACAGATATCCGACAGGTCGCCGTCATCAGCTTTTGGCGTTGGATTCGTGACGTACGCAATCCGCGCGCCATCCGGCGACCACCGCGCGTCGCTCGTCGTGTACTCGCCTTCCGTCAAGCGCTTCTCGTCCTTCTTCTCGATGTCCCACAGCCACAGGTGAGTCATCTTGATGTTCTGGTCGATCACCAAGGTATCGTCCTTCACCTTTTTCTTTTCCTCTTCATCTTTCGACGGCTGATCCGTGGCGCTCAGAAGCAGCCGCTTTCCGTCTGGTGAAAACCGGAATCCGCCCACACCGCCCTTGTGCGACGTCACCTGCCACGCTTCGCCGCCGTCCGCCCAGGCGATCCACACCTGCCGCTCGCCGTCTTTCTCGCGGTCTGTCAGGAAAGCCAGTTGCTTTCCATCGGGTGACCACTCCGGCGCGCTCGCACTCTTCTCCCCGCGCGTGAACTGCCGTGCCGCTCCGCCTGCCAGCAGAATGGTCCAAACCTGCGTCGCGCTCTTCCATTCCTTGTCCTTTTCGAATTTTGAAATCTCGCTTACGGTATACGCCACGCGCATTCCGTCCGGCGAAATCCGCGGCCCGCCTACCCCGGCGACGCGCAACGAGTCCATGGCCGTAAACAGCTTCTTCCCGTTTTTTGTCTTGGGAGCCTCGGTTTCTTTCTGCTCCGTCTTCGCCGTTGCTTTCTCCTGCGCAAATGCAGGCATCGGCCCGAAAACGAAAATCACTGCCAAAGTAAATGCCGCAATCACCCGCAGTTCACGCTTCATGGAGCGCTCCTTCGATGTCGTTTTGTGAATCCCCCTGGAAAGGTGGAAAGTATTTCAATTCTCTTGGCGGGTCAATCTGATTGCTGCTTCTAACCCCTCACCCCAAGCCCCTAACCCCTTCCTTCCGCCTCCCACTCCTGAAACTTCTTCAAATCTTTCCCAATCGATCTCAGCACAAACCCAATTACTCCTGCGTCGTCCACGTACCCAACCAGCGGCACAAAATCCGGAATCAAATCGAATGGATCCACAAAGTAGATTACCGCTACCAGCGCTAGAACGATGGTCTTCCACGGCACGACCCGGTAATGCCCCCGCACCCATGCCCGCAGCAAGCGCAATAGCGCCCCTAATCCGTCCGCGAATTCGCCCACCAGGCCTTTTTCGCGCCGCGCCTTGCGTGCCGCCTCGTCCAGCAGGTGTTCAGTTTTCTTCTTGTCCTCTGCATACACCCGCGCCGTTTTCCCGGCCGCCTTGACGAATTTCTTCAGCCCTCGTTTCATATCTCAGTCGTAAACCTCACTCCTAATACCCTAAACCGTTCTCAAGATTGGTCGCGTCAGGCACGTCGGCCCTCCACCGCCATTAATCGCCACCTCGCTTCCGGGAAACGTCCGCACATCAAATCCCGCCGCGCTCAGCCGCTGATTTGTTTTCGCATTTTCCGCCAGCGCCAAAAGCCTTCCTCCGCCTAGCGACAGCACGTTACAGGCCAGCGTCGATCGCTCCGCTTGCTCAATTTCAATGAATCGAAATCCTTGCTGCCGCAACAATTCCACCGTCTCCACTGCCAGCCACTCCAAATCCACGAGGATTGTCTGCTCGTCCAGCATGCTCATCAAGCTCATCAAGTGCATACACACCGATGGCCCTCCGCCATGCGGAAGTGGCGCGGAGATCACGTCTACGCCTTTCGGCGCCAGAAGCTCGCGGAGTTGCTCGATTCCCGCCGCATTTGTGCGATAGCCGCGCCCCACTAGCAGTGTCTTCGCATCGAGCCATACCATGTCGCCGGCCTCGGCCATTCCCGGCGTCGTCATTTCCCCCAACACCGGAATTTTCTGTGCGCGAAATCTTACCGCGTGCGCCGCGGGCTCGTTTTCTCTTTCCGTCTTCCCCATTTGCAGACAAATCGCACCAGAGTCCGTCATCAGCGAAGGATCGTGCACAAAAACCGCATCAAGCGTTAACTCGTCACTCGCGGGGAGTGCAATCACTTCCACATCCGCCTCTTCCAGTTCCCGACGCAGCGCCTCATGCTGCGCCTGCGCCACCTCAGAATTCGGTGCGTGACCATAGCCCAGCATTTTCCATTCGGCCGCCCGCGCAGCCTCATTCCAACCCGCATCTCGCGGTGCGCACACCATCACTCGCCGCAGTGTTGCCACCATCGTTTGCCCGCCGTATTCGCTCATGAAATCAAAAAGGCGGACCGCCTTGTCCGCCTTCCTAGGTGTTTTGAATTTCTAGCCACTAGCCACTCATCACTCGCCACTTGTTTGGCTCCGGGGCCTGGACTCGAACCAGGATAGCGGGATCCAAAGTCCCGAGTGCTACCAATTGCACCACCCCGGAGCGGCTCCTGACAGTCTAGCAGACCCTCCTATTCCTTGTCGCTCGCCGCATTCCTGCTGTGCAACTCTTTTCCTCGCAGCCGATTCCAATCTACAGGCACATGTCCTGGAGCTTGCAGTAGAATCCTTTGCTTGCAACTGGAGGCTTCTTTGAAACGCACGCCCGCAATCCTAATCATTCTGGCACTGACCTCTTTGGCCGCTGTGGATTCCGCACAGGAAAAACATCCCAAGAAACCGCTCATCGGCGTTGCGACCATCAAGAACAGCACCACGGAACCACTCTCGGTTCAGACGCTTCGTTTGGGTCTCCTCCAGGAACTGGACAACAAGATTACGTCGTCTGTTGAGCTCGCTGGCCAGTCCCCTGATGAAATTGTCGCCGACGCAAGAAAGAAGCAATGCGACTACATTCTCTACAACGACTTCATCTCCGCCAAGCGGCTCGACCGCGGCCCGCGTGAGACTCCCGGTGGCCGAGATTCGGATCCCTACGCCCCTGCTGGGCGATTTGTTGTGCGCGTTCGCTTCAAGCTCGTTGCGCTTGGAGCCGCCAGGCCCCGCATGGATGACACGACGATGAGCTCAAACTCCAGCATGGTCACAGCGCAAGAGGCTGCGGAAGGCGCACTGCGCGGTGTGCGGCAGTTTGTAGTCAGCGAGCTGCGCACTTCCAAATGACCAGCAGAATTTCGCCTTTCATTCATCTCGGAAAATGCATGCCCTCTCGATGTTTGCTCGTGGCACAAGCTTCTGTTACTTTTGTTGGGCCGCACTCGACGTGGAGAGGTGTCCGAGTGGTTTAAGGAGCACGCTTGGAAAGCGTGTGTAGGGGAAACTCTACCGTGGGTTCGAATCCCACCCTCTCCGCCATCCCGGCCTTGCCGGGATGCCCTGCCTGCCCTGAGCTTGTCGAAGGGATCTAACGCAATTCAGAACATGCCGTTTGCATGAGCGGCGTTCTTCGGATCGCCGATTTCCTGCAGTACGTCCCAATGCTCTATGGCCTTGCCATCGGCGTCCATTTTGAAGATGTCGACGCCGGCAATCCCACGGTCCTGCGGGTTGTCGTTGAATAGATTGATGAAATTGACGTGTGCCCAGACATAGTCGTCGATGGCGACGATCCGGTGGACCTCGATCCGCAGATTGGCGCGGTCCTTGGCCATCTTGTCGAAAAACGTAGCCAGCCCGGCTGCACCATCCGGAACCAGCGGATTGTGCTGGATGTATTTAGGCACCAAGAATTTGGCCACCGCTTCTCCAGCCTTCTTCTTGTTGATCATCCGGTCATAGAGGGCAAGGATGCTGTCCTTATTGCGAACGGCGCGGGCATCATTGGGATCAACGAGTACGATCACCGGGAGCTCCTCTCTGCAAAAAACTTGACTCCAAGACCGGCCTTGAGGCCTGTCCCATTACTTTTCCAGACCGACGATATGGAGGCGAAGCGCATCCTGTTCAGCATCGGATTTCTCACGGACAATCCGGAGAATCCAATGAACTCGTGGCGGCTGATTTACTTAGCGAAAATGCTGAAATAGAATCCCACCCTCTCCGCCACTTATTTCTGACCCGTGACCCCTGCCCCCATCTTCTCACTGCTTGTATCCAATTTCTCGCAAAAACTCCTTCCGGTGCTGTACATCTTTCGGCCCCTCAACACCTTTCGGAGAGCTCCCATCAATCACGCCCAACACACCGCGCCCTTCGTTGCTCTGCACCACAATCACTTCCACCGGGTTGGCTGTCGCGCAGAAAACCGAACAAACCTCAAAACAATCCTTAATCCGTCCCAGTACGTTGACGGGAAATGCCTGCCGCAGCAGCACCACAAAGACGTGCCCGGCGCCAATGGCCTGCGCATTCTCCACCGCTGCCTTGCGCAATTCGTCGTCGTTTGCCTCCACGCGCACCAGGCATGGCCCGGACGCCTCGTTGAACGCAATCGCGAATTTCACGCCTGGCACCGAGTTCACCAATACCTCGTACAGGTCTTCCACTGTTTTGATGAAGTGCGACTGGCCCACGATGATGTTCGCGCCTTCTGGAATGTTCATCTTTACGTTGTGTAGTTCCATCGTCCCTCTCCTGCCGGCATCAATCTGATAGAATGAATATGCGCTCATTCCACGCGGATCGGGCTGATTCCCCGTTTCACAGAATAGGCACCGAGGCTCTATATCGAATGTGGATCAAAACACTCCGCCAGGCCCAAAAAGCAATCAAGATTGTTTTCGGATTCACGGTGCTTCTCGCCGGAATCATCATGCTCGTCACTCCCGGCCCGGGCTGGCCGACGATCTTTGCGGGTCTTGCCATTTTGGCCGCGGCCGAGATTGTATGGGCCCGGCGCCTCTTGAATCACCTGAAAGCACAGGGCGTCCGCCTCCGCGATGCCATTTTTTCCTCTAACAGCAGCAAGAAGCCATCTGAGCCGCCTGCCGATTCACCAACTTAAGGCGCGGCGACTGGGTTTGCTGGCGTCCAACTTGAAATGACCCGACTCCTACGTTCTTGATTGCTCCCCGCCTCCCTTATTCACTGTCCTAGTGGCTTCGCCGGCGATTGTTCGCGTTGCAGAGGCCCTTGCGGTGGGGCTCCTCTTCGAGTCGCCTGCGCTTCGAGATAGATCCGATACTCGCCCGCTTCCCATGCCTGCTCAATCTTCGTGCGAACCTCTGTCGGCGAGATGCGCGTGTAGCTGATACGCTCGCGGAAATCGCGCCCTTCAACCTTTCCCCGATGCTCTAAGGTCAGAGTGTTATTGTCTATGAAATTCCCGCGGTAGTCGCCAACATCTCCCGAATCGTCGAACCAGAGCAGCCGATAAATCTGTGTCTCGCGGTCATAGGACATCACGCCAAATGCGTGATACGGCCCTTGTGGACCCGTGCCTTCGTAGTTGAACTGGAGGAAACGCCCCATCATCGCGCGAGCGAACCAGTGCCCTGTGCCCTCCTCGTCCTTCTCTGACCTCTCTCCCGGATACTTCACCTTCTCTTCCCATGCACCCACCAGAAACGCGAGCCGGCGGTCTTCTGGCCCCGGGCGGCCTTGACCCTGCTGTCCTTGAGGCGGCCCCACCGGGCGCTGTTCCGGCCGTGCGCTGATTGTTGAAATTGCGCATGTGAATATCACCATGAAGGCTTGCCATATTGCGATTCTCGGTCCCATCACCCGCCCCTTGCTCAGGAATTCTCCATGATTCATCAATGCTTCCCAAGCTCGCATGCAAACACAGATGCAATTCGGCTTGACATCGCCCAAACCCAAAGTATACTTAACACCGTTATATACATGCACAATGTTTCTAGGAGGCCTCCTTGACTGTCAAAGAGCGTCGGGCTCGGGAGAAAGCGGAACTTCGTCAGGAAATCCTGGACGCAGCTCGCGAATTGTTCGTCCGCCATGGCTATGAGAAATTCTCCATGCGCACGCTGGCGGAAAAAATCGAGTACTCTCCTACTACGATCTATCTCTACTTCAAAGACAAAGCCGACTTGGTCACTCATCTCTGCGAAGAAACCCTTTCCAAGTTGGTGCGGCAGCTCGAAACAATCGCTTCGCTGACCACAGATCCGCTCGAGGGTTTGCGCGCCGGGATGCTGGCCTACGTTGAATTCGGCGTCAAACACCCCTCGGAGTACCTGGTTACGTTTGTGCTCCCGCACCCCTTTGGCACTTCGGAATCGAGCCACAGCCCCCGTCCAGCGGGAATGGCCATGCGCGTATTTGACTGCCTCCGACAGTCCGTTGCTGAATGCATTCAAAGCGGAAAGTTCCGCAGATTGAATCTGGAAAATGCCAGCCAGGCTACTTGGGCTGTCTTGCACGGCGTCACTTCGTTGCTGGTAGTTCATTCTGATTTTCCAAGGGTCAACCGCGAAGAGCTCGTTGATCAGGTGATTGACACAACCATTGAAGGCCTCAAAGCTTGATGCATATTTCGCCCCAAAATAACAGCGTTATTAGAAAGAACGCAGATATGTATATTCTTTGATAGCTCGCCTGCCTCCGCTCCTCTTACGTAACGAATAACTACAATCAGCGTTTTCGTCACTCTTTCGCAGGCGCTAGTGCTGTGCGGCGATTCGTCAGCCGCGTGGCGGGGAGAATGTTCAGGCCCAAGTGAAATCGAAAATCGTTCACTCTACCGGTGCTGTTTCTCCAACCTCTGACCCTGACCCCTGACCCTTGACCCCTCTTCCTATTCCTCGTGACCCTTTTGCTGGGCCAAGCGCTCGATGGAGGACATATCTTCAAGCGTGGTGGTGTCGCCGGAGACGTTTCCCTTTTGTGCGAGTTCGCGGAGGAGGCGGCGCATGATTTTTCCGCTGCGGGTTTTTGGGAGCAGGTCGGCGAAGCGGACTTCAGCGGGCCGGGCAATGGTGCCGATGATCTTAGAAACGTGGTCGCCAAGAAGGGACTTCAACTCCGCGGTGGGATTCTGGCCCGCGCGAAGCGTAACGAAGGCGACTATGGCCTCTCCTTTGATCTCATCCGGTCGCGAAACGACCGCGGCTTCGGCCACGGATGGGTGACTCACCAGCGCGCTTTCAATTTCCATCGTGCTCAGGCGGTGCCCGGCGACCTTGATGACGTCGTCCACCCGGCCGAGGACCCAGAAGTATCCGTCTTTGTCGCATTGCGCGGCGTCGCCGGTGAAATAAACGCCGGGGATGCGGCTCCAGTAGTCGAGGCGAAAGCGCTCGTCATCGCCATAGATGGTGCGCAGCATGGAGGGCCACGGCTTTTCGATGACGAGGTAACCCGTTTCGCCGGGCTTGACGGGTTCGCCCTGCATGTTGACCACTCGCGCTGCGATTCCGGGCAACGGCAGACAGGCCGAGCCCGCCTTGGTAGGCGTGGCGCCGGGCAGGGGAGAGATGAGGATCGAGCCGGTTTCCGTTTGCCACCAGGTGTCCACGATAGGGCACTGGTTGCGCCCGACGACTTCGTAATACCACTTCCACGCCGCGGGGTTAATGGGTTCGCCGACCGTGCCGAGCAAGCGAATCTTCGAAATGTCGTGCCCTTCGAGCCACTGCTTGCCCCAGGCCATGAACGCGCGCACGGCCGTAGCGGAACTGTAAAAGATCGTGACGTTATAGCGGTCCGCAATGCGCCAGAAGCGGTCGCGCTTGGGATGGTCGGGCGCGCCTTCGTACATGACGATGCTGGCGCCGTTGGAAAGCGGGCCGTACACGATGTAGCTGTGGCCGGTGACCCAACCAATGTCCGCTGTACACCAGAAGATGTCTTCCTCGCGGAGGTCAAAAACGTACTGCATGCTCCATGTGCACTGGACGAGATATCCACCCGACGTGTGCATCACGCCCTTGGGCTTGCCGGTGGTGCCGCTGGTGTAGAGGATGAAGAGCGGGTGCTCGGCGTCGAGCACTTCCGGCACACAGGTTTCGGACTGGTTGTCCACCAAGTCTTGCCACCAGAGGTCGCGGCCTTCCTGCCAGGCGACAGGCTCTCCGGTGCGCTTCACCACGACCATGTGCGCGACGGAGGGGCAGGATTTCAGGGCTTCGTCGGCGGAGTCCTTGAGGGGGACGACGCGGCCGCGGCGGTAGCCGCCATCGGCGGTGATGAGCAGCTTGCACTTTGCGTCGTGGATGCGGTCGGCAAGCGCCGGGGCGCTGAAGCCGCCAAAGACCACGGAGTGCACCGCGCCAATGCGCGCGCAGGCCAGCATGGCGATGGGTAGTTCCGGAATCATGGGCATGTAGATGGCGACGACGTCGCCCTTCTTCACGCCCAGTTTCTTCATGGCGTTGGCGAAGCGGCAAACGAGGTCGCGCAATTCGCAGTAAGTGAGCTCGAGCGTCTTGCCGTCCTCGGCTTCCCACAGAAGGGCGGGTTTGTTGCCGCGCGTTTCGATGTGACGGTCCACGCAGTTGTAGGAGACATTGAGCTTTCCGCCGACGAACCACTTGGCGTGAGGCAGGTTCCACTCGAGAGTTTTTTCGGGCGGCACGATCCATTCGATGAGGCTGCTCTGCTCGCTCCAGTATTCCTCCGGTTTTTCGAGCGCGTAGCGGTGCAGCGCCTCGTATTCGGTCATCGAGGTAACGCGGGCGCGGGAAGAGAACTCCTCCGGCGGAGGAATGGCCGCTTCATTCAGGATGGTGGGATCAAATTCGCTCATGTCGTCTCCGCGTGGACCGCTATAGCGAGCCTCCTAAGGTACGGAAGGGCGGCGCGGGGGTCAAGCAGAGACCACGCAATTACGACCGAACCGTTGCAATCGCCCCCCCTACCCCCCGGGGCATGATCTCCAACTAATTGCAACAGAACGATTTGCAAGTTTGATTCATTTTAAATCAACGCAACAAGTTGGAGAAACAGGACTTAGGAAATCGATCATGGTGGAGGGATCTTCCTCCAGTCCCTTTGGTCAAATCATCTTGCACCAGCAGAAATAAATCAAAAGCCAGCAGCAAACCGACTGCCGGAAATATTATCTTATAGGCAATCACATTGTCAAGCCCTTTTCGGCGGGAGAAGGCAGCACAGCCAAGGGCTGGACAGGCTAAATGCCAGTCCTAAAGGGCGCGGTCAAGCAATTCGACGACGTGGAGGACTTCCTGGTTGGTGCTGTGCATGGCGGCGCCGGCGCGGAGTTGCAGGAGGCAGCCAGGATTTGCGGTGACGATGACCGGGGCTTTGGTTGCGGCGGCGTAATGCATTTTGTCGGCGAGGATTTCCATGGAGGCGGCGTTCTCCGTAACGTTATAGATGCCGGCGGAGCCGCAGCAGTCGTCGGAGCGGAACATTTCAACGAGTTCAACACCGGGGACGGCGCGGATGAGTTTGCGCGGCGCTTCGCGGATGCGCTGGCCGTGGGCGAGGTGGCAAGAGTCTTGATAGGTGACGCGCAGCGGCAGCTCTTTCATCGGGGCGACAAGGCCGAGGTCGGCGAGGAATTCGGTGACGTCGCGCGTCTTTTTCTGGAACGCGTCGGCCTGCGCGAGAACCGGATCATCCTCGGCGAAGAGTTGGGCGTATTCCTTCAGCGTGGAGCCGCAGCCGGCGGCATTGGTGATGACGGCGTCGAAACTTTCGCGCAGAAACACTTCCATATTGGTCCGGGCGAGGTCGCGGGCGACGTCGCGGACGCCGGCGTGAACGGCCAGCGCGCCGCAGCAAAGCTGTCCTTCGGGCACGACGACTTCGCAGCCGTTGGCGTTGAGCACGCGAATGGTGGCGTCGTTGAGCTTCGCGAAGGTTACCTGCGCGATGCAGCCGGCAAAAAAGGCCACACGGGCGCGGCGCGCGCCCAACGCGGGAAATGTCTTTCCAAGCGCTGAAAAAAAGAATTTGTCGTCGATGCGCGGCATGAGGCGCTCGCGGGCGTCGAGACCAAACAGTTTCAGAAGTCCCACGGTGCGGGCCAGAGCGGCGAGGCCGGAGCGCTGGTAAAACTGCAAACAACGCGCGGCGGCGGCGATGCGCCGCGGGTGCGGCAGCAGATGGCGGAAGAAAATGTCGCGCGCGAGGCGTGAAAAAAGTCCGCGCGGATGCTGCTGTTCGATCTGCGCGCGGGTGAATTCAACGAGCTTGCCGTACTCGACTCCGGAGGGACAGGCGGTTTCGCAGGCGCGGCAGTCGAGGCAGCGATCAATGTGCGTGACGAAATTTTCGCCGAGCTCCATCTGGCCCTGATCGACGAGCATCATCTGGCGAATGCGTCCGCGCGGTGAATCCGCCTCCATGCCCCAGAGGCGATACGTCGGGCAATGATTCAGGCACAATCCGCAGTGGACGCAACGCGCGTAGTCGTCCCAACTGGGCTTGTCGTCGCCGACGAAGCCTTTCAGAGGACGAATTGTTTGCGTTGCTGCCATCTAACGATGCCGGTCTAAGGCCGGCGCTACTTGAGGGCGCAGTGAGCAGCCCCCCTACAAAGCGGCGTCATCCCTCGGCTGCGCTCGGGACAGACGCAGCCGCACTCCAAATGAATCAGATCCCACCGTAGAAGCGGCCCGGGCTGAAGATACCTCGCGGGTCGAATTCGTTTTTCAGAATGCGCATCAGCGGGAGGTCGGCGCGCGGCGGGCCCCAGACGTTGACTTTGCGCTTCAATTCCGCCGGACAAGATTCGATCATTGTGAGCGCGGTGAAATCGTCAGCGGCACGGAAGAATTCTTTGGCGGCGATTGCGAGGCGGCGCAAGGTGTCTGCATCGTTCGCGGGCGGGAGCAGCGCGACAAAAACGAATCCGCCGGCACGCACGAGCGCAGCGAACGGAATCTGATTCTGGTCCGCGATCTGCCGCGCGCGTGAGAGCAGCGCAGGCATCTCGGTTGGAAGAACGTTGAAGCGCACCAGCGTAACAGCCGGCGAAGAATCGCGCGCGTGGCGGGCGAATTCGCGGATGCGGCCGAGGAGCGAAGTTTTTTCCGTGTCGGTGAGCGCGGCGAACGCGGCGGCGTGCGACTGCTCCGCGATGCCGGGGAGGTCGCGCGCGTGGCGCTCGACGACGGACGGCTTACCGCAAGCCGCGAGGACGACGCACCAGTTTCCAGCGGGCAGGCGATAGGCTTCGCTGCTCACGAGCAGCGCAGCGGCCGGGTCCACGACTTCGACGAGCCAGGGCTGGAGCGGAGACTGCGCAATGGCGCGGCACATTGCGAGGGCTGGCTCCGGCGCATTAAATGAGACGACAAACGTGCGCTGCGCGGGCGGAAGAGGAAACGTTTTGAAATTGACGCGGGTAATGACCGCAAGCGTGCCCAGCGAACCGATCATGAGCTTGTGAATGTCGTAGCCGGCGACGCTTTTCACCACGCGCCCACCGCTCTTGGTTGGGACACCTTTGCCGGTGACGAACTCCATGCCTAGGACGTAGTCGCGCGGTCCGCCAAAGGAGTGGCGCAGCGGGCTGCTGGAATTTGTGGCGATAATGCCGCCAATTGTCACGCCATCGTAAGAACCGACGAGGAGCGGAAGCATCTGGCCTTTTTCGGCGAGCTGCGCATTTAATGCAGCAACGCCGATGCCGGCTTCGACGCCGAGCGTGAGGTCGGCGGGATCGTAGGCCAGCACTCCGTTCAATCTTGCAGTGCTCAGCGCGATGTCGAAGCGCGTGGGCGGCATGCCCATGCCGAGCTTGGTGCGCCCGCCGCAGGGAACGAGAGCGAGGCGCTCGGCAGCAGCAAAGCGGACAATCTCCGCGAGCTCGTCAACAGAAGCGGGAGCGACAGCGGCGCCGGGGCGGATGCCGTCAATTTCGTACGCGGCAAGCTGCGCCGGATCTTCGACGACGTGAAGCGCGCCGGCGATTTCGCGCAAACGAGAGAGGGAAGTGGCCGCGGTGGGGCTCATAGCTTTGTTGCCGCGCCTGCGGCAGCGGCGGTGACCGGCATGCGTACTTCGCCGCAGCCTTTGCCGAACGGGAAAATTTTCCCGGGATTGAGCAGGCCGACCGGATTAAATGCGTGGCGCACGCGGAGCATGGCGTCGAGGTCGGCCTCGGTAAACATGAGCGGCATTAATTCGCTTTTTTCGAAGCCGACGCCGTGCTCTCCGGTGATGGAGCCGCCGACGGCGATGCAGTGCGCCATGATTTCAGCGGCGGCGGCCACGGCGCGCTCGTACTGGCCGCGGTCGCGCGGGTCGAAGAGAATGATGGGGTGCAGATTGCCGTCGCCGGCGTGAAAGATGTTGCCGATCTCGAAGCCATATTTCTTGCCGATGACGTCAATCTGGCGAAGTGTGGCGGGTAGTTTGGTGCGGGGGATGACGCCGTCCTGCACGTAGTAGCTCGGTGAAATGCGGCCGACCGCGCCGAAGGCGTTCTTGCGGCCCTTCCAGAGCAGTTCGCGCTCTTTGGCATCTCTGGCGACGCGGACTTCGCGTGCGCGGTGGAGCTTGCAGACCTCCTGGATTTCCGCGGCCTGCGCTTCGATGGCTTCGCGGAGGCCGTCCACTTCGATGAGCAGCACAGCAGCGCTATCGAGCGGAAAGCCGGCGTGCACCCAGGCCTCGACCACGCGGAGCGTCCAGCCGTCCATGAATTCGCACGCGGCGGGAGTGATGGCGCGCGCGGTAATCTCCGCGACGGTTTCGGTGGCGTCGTCCACGGTTTCGTACACGGCAAGTAGAGTTTTGGTGGCTTCGGGAAGACGCGTCAATTTGACGGTGACTTCGGTGACGATGGCCAGCGTGCCTTCGGAGCCGACGAGCACGCCGGTGAGGTCGTAGCCGGGCGCATCGAGCGTCTTGCCGCCAACGCGCAAGATTTCTCCGGAAGGCATCACCACTTCCAGGCCAGTGACGTGGTTTGTCGTGATGCCGTACAGAAGCGTGTGCGGGCCGCCCGCGTTTTCGGCGACGTTGCCGCCGATGGTGCAGGATTTCTGGCTGCTCGGGTCCGGCGCGAAGTAGAAGCCAGCGTGCTCGACGGCGCGGGTGATGTCCAGATTAACCACGCCGGGCTGGACTACAGCGCGCTGATTCTCGATGTCAATCTCGAGAATTTTGTTCATGCGCGAAAAGACGATCACGATGCCGCCCTGGCGGGCCAGCGCTCCGCCGGAAAGACCCGTGCCAGCGCCGCGGCCGGTGATCGGCACCTGATGGCGGTTGGCGATCTCGACGATGTGCACAACGTCCTGCGTGGTGCGGGGGAAGACAACGACGTCCGGACGAGCGACTTCGATGGAGCCGTCGTACTCGTACATCATCAAATCTTCGGGCGCGGAAAGCACGCTCTGCTTGCCGAAGATTTCCTGGAGCTCGCGGATGATTTTCGGGTCCATGCGGGACGTCGCTGCGGCCAAGGGTGAATATAGTCTGAGAAAAGCAGGGAAGCAAGGAGGAGGAGAGCGTTAGAAGGTTGAGGAAGTAGAGGAAAAAACCCGCGTATGATAAATTCGCACATTCAAACGAAGGAGCGAAATGGCAAAGCCGAAGCTGCTGAGCACGCACAGGCTGTTCGATGCGCCGCGGAAATTGCTGAACGAGCATTTTGAGGTGGACTATTGGGAACAGCCGGGACGCCCGCCGCGCGCGGACGTACTGGCGCGTGTCACGGACAAGGAAGCGCTCGTCTGCCTGCTGACGGAGAAAATCAACGACGATTTATTGGACGCTGCTCCAAAGCTGCGCATTGTTTCGAACGTGGCGGTGGGCTTCGACAACATTGACGTGGCCGCGTGCACGCGAAGAAAGATCGTCGCGACAAACACCCCGGGCGTGCTCGACGAAACCACCGCGGATTTTGCGTGGACGCTGTTGATGGCTGTGGCGCGACGGCTGATCGAAGGCGACCAGTTAACGCGCTCGGGCACGTGGGCGGGATGGAACCTTGACCAGCTCTGCGGCGGAGACGTGTGGGGGAAAACGCTTGGTCTGGTCGGCTTCGGGCGGATCGGACGCGCGGTTGCGCGGCGCGCGGCGGGCTTCGGGATGCGCATCCTCTATCACGATGCGATTGCCGTGGCGCCGGAAGTGGCCAAACAGTTCAACGCAGAATTTGTGGAGCGCGACAAATTGCTCGCCGAGGCGGATTTCATTTCCGTGCATGTGCCGCTGCTGCCTGAGACGCGTCACCTGATTTCCACGGCACAACTGGCGAAGATGAAACGCACGGCGTATCTGATCAACACTTCGCGCGGGCCGGTGGTGGACGAGGCGGCGCTGGTGGCGGCGCTCGACGCGGGTGAAATTGCCGGCGCGGCGCTGGATGTTTACGAGAATGAGCCCAAGGTGCACCCGGGCTTGGTCGGGCGCAAGGACGTGGTGCTGGCGCCGCACATTGCCAGCGCTTCGGTGGAGACGCGCACAAAAATGGCCCAGATGGCGGCGGAGAACTGCGTGGCACGCTTCACCGGAAAAAAGCCACCAAACGCACTCAACCCGGAAATTCTTTAATCCGCAAATTTCGCAGATTACACAGATTTCCCAAACCCTTTTCAAATTAGGAATGGAAATCCAGCGAACAGGGATTCAGGCCGGGCAAGAATACGTCGTCTGTGAATTTTGAATTACTTGAATCTGAGTAATCTGTGTAATCTGTGGATTCATTGCGATGAGTGATTTGAAACAGACGGCGCGGCGGATTTTTGCGGAGACGCTGGCGGCGATTGACATTCCCGCAACGATGCGGCGCAAGCTCGCGCGCACAGGTACGCGGATTCAAATCGGCGACACGGAGATTGATTTGTCCGCGTTCGAGCGTATCGTGGCCGTCGCCATCGGCAAGGCCGGCTACGCGATGGCCAGCGGCCTGTGCGATGTGCTTGCGCCGAAGTTTTCCGCGAGCGGTATTCTGGCGATTCCCTCGGCGCCCGCGCGCGAGCTGCCCGGCTTCCGGACGTTTCTTGCGGGGCATCCGGTGCCCAACGCGGCCAGCCTCGAGGCGGGGAGAGCGGCGCTCGATTTGCTCGCGGGCTGCGACGAGCGCACGCTCATTTTCTTTCTTCTTTCCGGCGGGGGCTCGGCGCTGTGTGAGTCGCCGCTCGATCCGGCGATTTCACTGGCGGATATTCAGCAAATAAATCGCGCGCTGGTGACTTCCGGTGCGCCGATTGACGAGATCAACGCGGTGCGCAAACACTTCTCCGCGGTGAAAGGCGGGCGACTGGCGGCAGCCGCGCCCCTGGCGTTGAAAATTACGCTTGGCGTAACGGATGTGCCCTTCGGCCGCGAGTCGGCGCTGGCATCGGGGCCGACGCTGCCAGACCCAACCACTGTGGAAGATGCGAATCGAGTGGTAGAGCAATACGGTTTACTGGAAAAACTACCACCAGTATTGAGAGCCAAGTTTTCGCGGCGGCATTCGTCGCTCCCGGAAACACCGAAAGCGAACGACCCCACGTTTGAACGAGCGCACTTCCGGCTGTTACTGGGAATGCCAGACCTGTTTCACCGCGCGCACCGCGCGGCAGAAGCGGCGGGATTCATGGCCATTTGCGACAACGCAACCGATGACTGGCCGCTCGAAAAAGCAGCGGATGCGCTGCTCGAAATGCTGACTGTACTCAAGCGCGGATATGGTGGCCGCCCGGTGTGCCTGATTGCCGACGGAGAAGTGAGCTGTCCTGTGGCTGGTGACGGTGTTGGCGGGCGGAACTCGGCATTTGTGCTTCATTGCGCCGAGAAAATCGCGGGGAAGAGGATTGCCGTATTGAGTGTGGGCACAGACGGCGTGGACGGCAATAGCCCGGCAGCGGGCGCGGTGGCCGACGGAGAGACGCTCGCACGCGCGCGCGCGGCAGGGCTTGACCCGCAGGATTATTTCCGACGAAGTGACGCGTACACTTTTTTCAAAACGCTTGATGACGCGGTGGAGACAGGGCCGACTGGGAATAATCTGCGGGATTTAAGGATTCTGTTGCACTTGTAGGGGCACGATAGATTGTGCCCCTACCAATGACCGGCAACCTACAATCTACGGCTTTTTCTCTCCTGCTTTTTCTTCCATTTTCTTGATGCGCTCGCGCAGATCCGAGTTTTCCTTCTTGAGGGATTCAATCTGCTGCATGAGCTGCTGGCCCATTTGCATCATTTGCTCTTGTGAGGGCGCGCCTTGCGGGCCGCCCGCAGGAGCTGTGGCAGCAGGCGGCGGAGCTGGCGGAGCAGCGGCGCTCACCACTCCTCCAACTGGCGGAGCGCCAGGCGCCGGGCCGCGCAGTCGCGCAACAACGGACTGCACGAAGGAGCCGCCGATGGGGAGCTGCGCAGTCTTGAGCCAGTCTTCGACGGCGGGCAGCGCGTCCTTGTCGCCGCGTTCAACCAGCGCGTTGAGCACGCTGAACTGAAACCCGAATGCGCGGTTGGGTTCCTGGAGGAAAGCAACAATGGTTTTCGTCAGGTCCTTATTGTTCTTGTCGAGACGCCCGAGGGCGCCAATGGCGGCGCCGCGGACAGGGAGCGGCTTTCCGGGCGCGGCCCATTCAAGAAGCATGGGCACGGCTTTGTCGTCGCCCAACACGCCGAAGAGGCGCATGGCGTTGGCGCGAAGCGCGTGGTCGGGAGATTCCATTCCGGCGGCTTCGGTCAGGAGGACATAAGTGTTTTTCGCTTTCAGTTGCGTAATGGCGCCCAGCGCGGGGATGCGCACGCGCAAGGCTTTGTCTTCGCGGAAAATCTTTTCCAGAGTTTCAGTGATGGCAGCGTCGTCCTTGAAATTCCCGGTGAGTTGCACGGCGACAGCGCGCACCCAGGGCTGCTCGTTCGCGAGCGCGGCCTTGATTTGCGATTGCGCGGCCGGACCGCCGATGGTGCCGAGCGCGCGCAGCGAGGTCACGCGAACGCCCCAGTGCTTGTCGCTGCGGGACGCTTCGCCGAGCGCAGCGATGACCGCGTCGTTGCCCTTCACTTCCCCGAGAGCGCGCGCGGCGTCGGCGCGGTCAGACACGGTGTCGGCATTCTTGAGCTGGAAGATCAACTCCTCCGGACCTTTCTTGAACGCGGCAGATTTGAGAATTTTGCCGCCCTTGTCGAAGAGCACCATGGAGGGCTTGGAGTCGGCAGGAAACGAAAACGTCTCGCTGGCCTTGGAAACATTGATCGGGAAACTCTTTTTCCCGGCGGCGGTTGTGATTTCGACTTCTACGGGAACGTGGAAGAGCCCGACGGCGCCTTCGACTTTTTGTGTTTGCTTCACTTCGAGCTTCACTTGCTTTGCGGTGTCATCGAAGGAATAGCTGACTTCGAATTTCGGAGCACCGGCGCCATAGACCCACTGATTGAAGAACTCTTCCACGCTTTTGCCGGTGCCTTCCTCGATGCCCTTGACCAGGTCGGCGGTGACCACGTTCTGGTTGCGGTTTTTGTCCAGATAGTTCTTCAAGCCCTTGTAAAAATCCGCGTCGCCAAGCTGACTGCGCAGCATGTGCAGGACAAGTCCGCCCTTGGTATAGATGTTGCCGCTGTAATCGGTCATCTCTGCGAAGTTGTGGGTGACGATGGGCACTGGGAAAAGCCGCGCCTGCTGCATCCAGTTGTTGCGGTTCTGCCAGAGCGCCCAGTTGAACTCATCGGCGCCGTACTGCTTTTCCTGGAAGAGCAATTCGAAATAGGTGGCGAATCCCTCATTCAGCCAGACGTGGCCCCAGTCCTTGCAGGTGACCAGGTCGCCAAACCACTGATGCGCGGTCTCGTGGGCGTTCAGGCCGTCGGCGTTCTGCAGGCTTTCCCAGGCCAGCGAGGGGTGCACGAGGGCTTGCGCCGTGTTCGTAGTGGCGCTCGTATTTTCCATGCCGCCGGCGACGAAATCGTCCACGAAGGAGATGGAATACTTGTCCCACGGATAAATCACGCCGAGGGAATCGGAAAAAAAGTCGAGGATTTGTTTGACGTGGTTGTTGGTCGGAGCAAGGCGGTCGCCACGATCCTTTGGCGCGAGATAGTTGACGGGAATGCCGCGCCACGTTTCTTTGTTCTCGACGTATTCGCCGGCAACGATGGCGATGAGATAGGTGGAGTGCTGCTTGGACTGCACCCAGTCCCAGACCTTCATGCCGCCCGGCGCGACCTTTGTGCTGACGAGGCGGCCGTTGGAAACGGTAAGCCATGCGGCGGGCACGGTGAGGATCATCTCGGTGGACGTCTGATCATTCGGGTAGTCATAGATGGGGACGTAATAGCGCGTGTCCTCCGCTTCGCCCTGCGTCCAGACTTGGACCGGGCGAGTTGGATAATTTTTGTCGGGCAGGATGAAGTAGAGGCCTTTCTTCGGCCGGCCTTCGTAGCGGATGGCGACAACGTACTTTTCGCCGGCCGCGGAGGGCTTTTCGAGAGTCACGCGGAGCTTGGCGGGCGTGGTCTCGAACTTGGCGGTCTTTCCGCCGATGGTGACGCCCTGAATCGTGAGGTCCACGGAATCGAATTCGAGCGCCGTGAGGCCGGCGCGCAGAGCGGCGAGCGTATGCGTCACTTCGCCCATGACTTTCTTTTGCTCGACATCGAAGCGCAAAGCCATACGGGCGTTTTGCAGGTCGTAGTCGCGCGTGCGGCCGTACGGCTCATCGGCGCGGGCCGTCACGCAAACGAACAGCGCGAGCGCGACAACAATTGCCGCTACGCGCCCTGTTCGGCGTGGCAATGCTTTCTGCCCGAAAGACAGATTTCCGCTCATTTCCATCCTCCTGAGAATTGTGACCTGAGATGAGTGCACAAAATGACCGCACGATTATACCGCAGCAGGGGCGTATAGCCTCCGCTACATCAAACCTCTCACCCAGCCGCCGTCCACCGGGATGGACGCGCCATTGATGGAGCTGGCGCGTTCGGAGGCGAGGAAGGCGACGAGCGCGGCAAATTCCTCCGGCGTGGCGACGCGGCCGATGGGAATCTGCGCGGCCCACTGATTCAGAATGGCCTCACGCGAGGCGCCGCCGCTCTTTGCCAAATTGTCGGCGAGCTCGCCGAGGCGCTCGGTGAGCGTGTAGCCTGGACAAACATTGTTGACGGTGATGCCGTCCGCGCCGAATTCGTTGGCGAGCGTTTTGGCCAGGCCGGTCACCGCGGCGCGAATGGAATTGGAGAGCAGCAGATTGTCAATCGGCTGCTTGACGGAAACGGAGGTAATGGTGAGCAAGCGGCCCCAGCGATTTTTGCGCATGCGCGGAAGCACTTCGCGGGCGAAATAAACCGTAGACATCAGGGTGAGCTCGACAGCGGCGCGCCATTCGTCGATGGAAATGTCGAGAAATTTCTTGGCGGGGGGGCCGCCGGCATTGGTGACACAAATGTCCACGCGGCTGTAGCGCCGTTCGACTTCGGCAACAAAGGCCTGCACGCCGGCGTGGTTGGTGACGTCCAGCGGTTGGGCGAAGACAGCGCGGCCGGTGTGATTACGAATGTCCGCGGCGGCTTTGTCCAGGTCCACTGGATTGCGCGCGCAGATGGCGATTTCGGCGCCTTCGCGGGCCAGCTCCATGGCCACGGCCTTGCCCAGGCCTTTGCTGGCAGCGGCGACGATGGCGATTTTTCCTCTCAATCCAAGATCCATTGCCAAGCTCCTTCTGCTTAGAAAAGCGAAAATAGAAAAAAGAGAATAGAAAATCCGATACTCAATACTTGTAAACTGAAAACTAAAAACTTTCTTCCCTCCCGGAATCCGCAATCCTGAATCCGAATTCCTACTTCCGCAGATACGCATCGTCCTTGGTGATCCAATCTTCGCGGCGCGGCGCGAAGAAGTCGATGTCCACGGTGTCTTCCAAGGCTTCGGCGGCGTGTGGCACGTTCGACGGAATGAAGAGGATCTCGCCGGCGCTGACCACAAGTTCGCGGTCGTCGAGAATAAACCGCAGTGCGCCGGAGACAATCCAGGAGAATTGCTCGCTGGCGTGCGAGTGGCGCGGCACGAAGGCGCCTTTCACTAGGAAGACGCGGGCGAGAGTGGAATGTTCGCCGGAGATCATTTTGCGCGTAATGGTGGCGCTCAGCTTTTCGGTTTCGATCTTGTCCCAGGAAGTGAACTCCATCATGGTCTCCGTGCCCATCGCGGCTGAATCGGGCGGCAGCATCGTCCATCGAAAGGGCGGTGCGCGTCAACCGCGGCGTGACCTTTCCCGGAAATGAATTCCTGTTTGCGCGCGACTCCGTGCTCCACTAAGATGCAAGCAGGACTTTCCTGAGGGACAGAGATGGCCTTGCAACCAAACTTGAACGGGATCCCGCGCTTCGGTTATGTGGCGGCGGGTCTGGGAATGATGGGCTGGGGGTTTTTCTTCGCCAGCCCGGGCCTGGCGCATGCCGCCTGGCCGATTGCCGGAGCGCTGGTGCTGACTGCGGGGTTGATCGGGTACTGCCCGGTGGTGGCGCTGTTCGGCCCGAGCGTCAAGAAGAATTGACGCCTCGAAAGCGGCCGCGCGTCCGGGGCGATGGATTTCTGCTATGCTCTGCCGAAACCGCTGCGGGCGGTGCGGCCGTTGACGTACTGCGAATCCGAAAGAATTCAGCAAGGAGGTTGCGATGAGGCGCTGGGTCCTTTTCCTTTTCATCTTGTTCCTATTGGCTTCGCCCGCGAAGGCGCAAGGCCAAATTGGAAAAACCGTGATGCTGGCGGCGGGTTCGCCGGAAGACAAGGCGCTTTCGGAGGTGACCGCGGCCACGGATGCGGCGAAGAAGCTCGAGTTGCTGGATAAATGGCTTGCGGAGTACGGAAAGGGCGACCTGGCCATCCTGGCCTACGAGCTGTACGTGGCGCACTACACCGCGGAAAAGAATTACGACAAGGCGTTTGAGTACGGCGAAAAACTCCTGGCGGTGGACCCCGACGCTTTCAGCACGGCGGCAAACCTGTTCCGTCTGGCGCAGGAAAAGCCCGATGTGCCGCGGATGTTTTCCTATGGCGAGCACGTGGCGGGGATCCTCGCCCGCTTCCAGGCGCGGCCGCCGCAGGAGGGAATAAGCGCCGAGGATTGGGCCCGCAGTAAGAAGGAAACGCTGGCAGACCTGTCCAGCACAATCAGCTATGTGGAGTACGGGATGTTTACCGCCGGCTTCCAGACGCAGGATGCGGCGCAGAAGGCGGCTTTGCTGGAGCGGTTCGTCGCGGCGTTTCCGAAGTCAGCGTACGCCACGAATGCAAAAGTGTTGGTCGCGGAAGCCTACCAGCAGGCGCGCGCGCCGCAAAAGATGGTGGCGTTCGCGCAGAAAGTGCTCAACGCAGAGCCGGACAATTTCTGGATGATGGTGGTGCTAGCGGAATACTGGGCTTCGCAGGCACAGAAAGAACAATTCGTTCAGGCCGAAGCCTACGCAAAGAAGGCGCTCGAATTGTTGGAGAAAGCGACGAAGGAGGAAGGGGTCTCCGAGGAAGACTGGCAGAAGCAGAAATCGCTGCAACAGGGGCTGGCGTGGTCGGCAGTGGGGCAAATTTGCGTGCACACGATGCGTGACGTGCAGGCCGCAGAACCATTGCAAAAAGCGGGCCCTCTGCTGAAACCATACGATTACTACTACGGCCGGAATCAGTTTTTTCTTGGGTTTGCGCTGGCCCGGATGAAAAAGGTGGCCGAGGCGCGTCCAATATTGGCGGAGGCTGCGGCCGTGGAGAGCCCCTACAAATCGCGCGCCCAGGAAACGCTGGGAAAAATTGGCGGCGCGGCGGCGGGCAAGGCGCCGGCGAAAAAGAGACCGTAGCGAGTCTGTTTCGCAATTTGCTTGTCCGATTCATCTCCCTGCATTGCTGAATGGCGGTGCCTCCGCTAGAATGAAGGCAACCGCGCGGAGAGGTGTCTGAGCGGTTGAAAGAGCTCGCCTCGAAAGCGAGTGTAGGGGGAACCCTACCGTGGGTTCGAATCCCACCCTCTCCGCCACAAAAAAGAAGATCTCGACGCACTGCCCGGAGAGCGGCGTGCGTCAATCCAAGCCGTCCGCAAAGTCATCCTCAAAAACCCGCCAAAGGGACACTAGGAAATCCTGCAATACGGCATGATCGGATACGCCGTTCGTTTGAAGCTCTACCCTCCCGGCTACCACTGATGGAAAGATGAGCCGCTGCCGTATGCTTCGCTGGCTTCTCAGAAGAACTTCATGGCCATCTACTTCATGTGTATCTATGGCAACAAAAAGACGGCGCGATGGTTTCGGAAGGAGTACAAGGCCACTGGCAAGAAACTGGACATGGGAAAATCCTGCGTGCGGTTCAAGAAACTTGAGCACCTCCCGCTGGAACTGATCGGCAACGCCATCGCCCGGACTTCCGTGAAGGACTACATCAAAAATTACGAACATGCCCGCGCCGCATCGAACTAGCGGCGAGCTTCGAAGAATCCGCGCAGGAGGGCGGTGCATTCTTCTGCGAAGACGCCGCTGGTGATTTCGACGCGGTGGTTCAACATGGGGTGTTCGAGCACGCGAAGGTTGCCGCTGACCGCGCCAACCTTGGGATCATCGCAGCCGTACACCAGCCGGGCAACGCGCGCGTGGACCAGAGCGCCAGCGCACATGGCGCAAGGCTCGAGCGTGACGTAAAGCGTCGCGCCGGTGAGGCGGTGATTGGCGAGAGCTCTTGCCGCTGCGCGCAGCGCCATGATTTCCGCGTGAGCCGTAGGATCGCCGTCGGTGATGGTGCGATTCGAAGCGCGCGAAATCACTTGCCCTTCGAGTACCAGCACTGCGCCGACAGGGACTTCTCCGGCGTCCGCAGCGTGGCGGGCCTCCTCGAGCGCAATCCGCATAAACTGCTCGTCGTTCGCGTCCATCCTGGAAAGAATAGCATGGCCCGCAGGAGCCCGATTTGCTCCGAATCCGTTTTTGACACCTGCATCGAGCCACTGGCTGTATCATCCAATCACCGGGAAAAGCAATCTGGAGGTATCCACATGCCGCGCATCCGTCCGCTGGAACGCAAGGAGACGCCGCTGGTGGCGCGTCCCTTCTTGTCGATCTTGAAGAAAATGTTCGGGAAGGAATTGACGCCGTACCGGGTCATCGCTCGACGCCCCAAAATTCTGTGGCTGAGCGCCCTGCTCGGCAAAGTCATCAGCGGCACGGTGGAACCGCGAGTGCACGAGCTGGTGCAGCTCCGCGCGGCGCAGATGATTGGCTGCCCGTTTTGAATTGACATCGGGTCTGCCGTGAGCAGACAGGCCGGCATCAGCGATGAGCGAATTTTCGCGCTGGCGGAATTCCGCACGAGCGCGCTGTTCACTCCGAAGGAGAAAGCACTGCTGGAACTCTCCGAGGAGATGACCAAGACGCCCGTGACCGTCAGCGACACGCTCTTCGCGACGCTGCGAGAGCATTTTAACGACGACCAGCTCGTCGAATTGACCGCCAGCATCGCGTTCGAGAATTTCCGCGCGCGCTTCTACCACGCCCTGGATATCGGCAGCGACGATTTGTTCGCGTGCGCGTGGAAGCCGGGGCAAAAAGGGAAGAGTGACTAAAGCGCCGGGCGCAGTTTGGAAACTACTTTCTTGCCGTTGAAAGAATCGGTTTCATTCGGGTGCTCCGAGCAACTTGACAATTCCAGCGTGGCCACGGAAACTAAACACCTATGCTGAAAGACGTGTTGCGGCGCATCTTCCTGGTGGACCTGCTGAAGGGGATGTGGGTCACTTTTTACTACCAGCATCCCAAAAACATTTACACGGAGCAGTACCCGCTCGAGCGGCCCATGGTGGCGGAGCGCTATCGCGGCGCGCCGCGGCTGAACTCGAATCCCGAGACGGGCGAGACATTGTGTATTTCGTGCAACCTGTGCGCGCTGGCCTGCCCGGAAAATCTCATCGTGGTCGGATGGGAGCGCGACGACGCCACGCGCCGGAAAGTTCTCACCACTTTCACGTATGACACCTCGCGCTGCATGTTCTGCGGTCTGTGCGAGGACGCCTGCCCGACGGACTGCCTGGAGCTGACGCAGGACTTCGAGATGGCCAGCTACTCGCGCGAAGGCGCCATCTGGGACCGGCACCGCCTCGAAGAGGGGCCGACGCCGGCAAGGTATACAAGATAGCGAGCTCAGACGAAATTCGAGACTGGGCGTTCGAAATTCGAACAACGAAAAACGAAAATCGGAAAAACAACTCCCACCGGTAATCTCTCAGCACATCTTCCCAGCGACTCTTTGACTCTCCACAGCGCGGTGCGGTATAAACACGCGACACTCATGATGGTCTTTTCTTCAGGTCTCATGCATGGAACTTCGTAAGGACCCCATCACGCGCAGTTGGGTGGTTACGGGACACCGCGAACAGGCGGCGGCGCCGGCGGAGGTGTGCCCGCTGTGCGCGGGAAGCATCCAGGACGCAAAGGCGCTGCTACGCTTGCCGCCGGACGGTCCGGCGCAAGTGACAGTCATCCCGCACATCGACCCGCTCTACCGCATCGAAGGAGAACTGGGCCGCAGCGCGGAGGGCATCTACGACAAGATGCGTGCCGTGGGCGCGCACGAAATCATCGTGGAGACTCCCGACCACGCGCGCGCGCTTTCGCAACTGAGCGACGTGGAAATTGAGCTGGTGTTGCAAGCCTATGGGGTGCGTATCGCGGACCTGAAAAAGGACGCGCGGTTCAAATACGTCACCGTGTTCAAGAACTCCGGGCCGCTTTCCGGCGAGGACTGGACGCATTCGCATTCGCAGCTCACGGCCACGACGTTTGTGCCGCGGCGCATCCTCTACGAGTTGCGCTCGGCGCGCGAATTTTTCCAGCAGAAGGACCGCTGCGTTTTCTGCGACATCGTGCGCCAGGAGATGAAGCAGGGCGCGCGCGTGGTGGATTCGCAAGGCGATTACGTGGCCTTTTGCCCGTACGCTTCGCGCGTGCCGTTCGAAATATGGGTGATGGCGCGGAAGCACAATCACCTGTTCGAAACGCCGCGGCCGGGAGCCAACCGGCGCAATCTGGCGGCGCTGCTGGGGCGCATTCTGCGGCGCTTGCAGCAGGTTTCCGTGGCCTATCACATGGTCGTGCACACATCGCCGAGCGTGCTGCAAACCAAAGGCGAGCTCAGCGATTACTGGCGGACCATCGCCGAAGATTATCACTGGCACATCGAGATCCTGCCGATCGTCGAGACGCGCAGCAAGTCGTACAGCATCAAAGAAGTTTATTTCAACACGATGCTGCCGGAGCAGGCCGCGGACCGGTTGCGCCGTCTGGACCCGAAAAACCCATGAGCCGGGCGCGCATCTTCGATACACGCGGTGGCCGACAGCGCGGCGGCATCGTCCTGAAACTCATCAAGTGGATCTCCATCCTGGTTGTGCTCGCGGCGATTTACCTGTTGCGCGAGCCGCTGCTGCGCGCGGCGGGGGAATTCTGGGTGGATGTGGACCAGCCGGAAAAAGCCGACGCCATCATCCTGCTGGGCGACGACAATTATCCAGCGGACCGCGCCACGCGCGCCGCGGAACTCTACCGCGAAGGCTGGGCGCCGCGGATCGTCGCAAGCGGGCGGTTCTTGCGACCTTACGCAAGTCTCTCCGAATTGATGCAGCACGACCTGGTGGACCGCGGAGTGCCGGCCAGCGCCATCGTGCGGATGCCCAGCCTGGCTGCCAACACGCGCGGGGAAGCTGTCCTGGTGCGGCGACTGGCGGAGCGGCAACACTGGCGGCGCATTTTAGTGGTCACGTCGAATTACCACACGCGGCGCGCGCGGCACATCTACATCCGGGTGTTCCGCGATTCGGCGGATGTGCGGTTGATTGCGGCGAGCGATTCGGGATTCGACCCCGCCAATTGGTGGCGCTCGCGTATCGGCATCAAGATTTTCTTTCTCGAGATGGTGGCATTCCCGGTGGCGGTTTGGGAAACGCGCAGCACGGAATCAGCACAGCGCGGCCTTCATGATTCGGAGTCGCTTCCCATCCCGTCACCTTTGACTTCGGCTGCCCCACAACCTATTTCCTCGCCGCGATAATAGCCATGCCTGAACGCATTGAATTGATTCGAAGTGCGTGCAGTTTGTAGTATATTTCCGCCCCCAGCCTCCCCGGCCAGGTCCCCGGGTACTCCCGTAGGGCGGCTATGGAATACTCCTTTGGAGGTCCTCATGTGGCGAAGAACCAGTGAGACGAAGCCACCGCTTTCTGCGACGGAGACTTCGGCTCCACCCACTCCGATTTCATTCGAGCGGCCCGCGCCTGCTCCGGCGGCGGAGCTGCGGTCGATGAAAACGCTGCTGGGCAGCGCACTGGCGCTGAGGGGCGAGCTGGCCGCAAGGGAAGACGTCTGCATCGAAGGGGAATTCGAGGGCCAGATCCGCGTCTCGGGCGCCGGGGTGCTGATTGGCGCAAGCGGACGCGTGAACGCCAAGGTCGAGGCGGATGAAATTGTCGTCGAGGGGCGGATCGAGGGCGACCTCCTCGCGCGCGAGCGCGTGGTAATCCGCCGCACCGGACGCGTGACCGGAAACATCGAAACGCTGCGGTTGTTGATTGAAGATGGCGCAATTTTTTGCGGGCGCGTGGAAATGGCGCGTCCGGGCGAAGCGCGCGTGAACCGGCCGGCGGCCCGGCCGCGTATTGACAGCGCAGAGTTTGAGAAGATGCCGGTGGAAGCGAACGAGTCCGTCAGCTGACCCATGAACTCGCCGAGCAAAGTCCGGACGGGAAGGGAAGCGGGCACCGCGGCGGCCAGTGCAGCAGCGCCGGCAACTGCCGGAACTCAGTTGCGCGTCTCCAATGGCCTGAAGGACTTCTTGTGGCTGTTGAGCGACGTCGAGCGCGGCCATCTGCTGGACCTGGGGCCGGTCTCGCAAACGACGGTGAGCTTTTTTACCGGAAAAGGTTTCAAAGTGTACGCGGAAGACCTGCTGCGCTCCTGGAAGGCGCACCTGAGCGCGGAAGAAGAGCGCTTGCGCCGCGCGCCGGCGGGAACCGCGGTCGTTGTGGATGCGGCGATGCGGGCGCAGGCGTTCCTTGACGCAAACCTGAGTTACCCGGAAGAGACTTTTCACGCGGTCCTAGCGTGGGATGTGTTTGATTATCTGGAGGGCGAGCTGCTGCCGCGAGCGGTTGCGCGGCTGTGCTCGCTGCTGCGGCCGGGCGGCGTGTTGCTGGCCATGTTCCACAGCAAAATGCCGGAACAGTTCCACCGCTACCGCGTCATCGACGCGCAGACGGTGGACCTGGTGCCGTCGCCGTCGCCGATGGCGCCGCAACGCGCGCTGCAGAACCGCGAACTGCTCAATCTCTTCGGCGCTTTCCGCTCGTCGAAAACCTTCGTGGGACGCGACCAGCTCCGCGAAGGGCTGTTCACCAAGTAACGCGTAGTGGTAGACGGCAACACGCCGCTCCAGATTTCCGCGACTAGTACTTTTGGCCCTTGCATTTGAAATTGGACAGGCGTATGTAGGAGGTAGCTAGAGCATCGGAGGGAGCATGACTCCACCGGGCCTAGATGTTTGCAGTGCTTGAACACACCGCTTTTGCGGTGCGAGCCGCCGCGGCGCTCTTAGCGACGCTTCGTCGGCCAAGCAAAATAGAGTGAATCGGGGAGCCGCCCGGCTCCCCGATTCGCTTTTTGGCGCCACTCGCGCAAGTTGTATCGGAGCCTTGCGAATCCCTCACAAATCCACTTCATCGACGCTGGTGGTCAGCGGCCATTGTCATTCGGAGGCGGCGGTGGAGGCGGCTGCGGCGGACCCATGCGGCGCGGACCGCGCGAGCCCATGCCGCCGGGGCCCATCATGCCGCCCTGGCCCGGCCCGTGCTGCATAATGCGGCCGCGGAATTCCGAGTGCATTTTCTCCATTTCCTGGCGCTGCTCGGCGGTGAACATGTCGTGCATGGTGAGCTGATTGTCGATTCTAGCTTTTTCCGAGGCGAACGTGGCGTCCTGCACCTCGCGCAGCTTCCTGTCAATCAGCGCACGATCGGGTTTTTCGGCGCGCAGCAATTCGTCCAGCTCCATGCGCTTGACCTGAATTTCGGCGTGGCTGCGGATCATGGTCTTCGCCACGGTGCTCTCTTGCGCCTGGATCTTTGCGGCCTGCTCAGGAGTGATTTTCAGCCGCTCGCGAACTGCGGGGTCCTGCAACATACGGTGCATCATCATGCCGGGATGGCGCCGCATGAAGCCACGCGCCATTCCCCGGCGCATCATCATGCCGCCCTGTCCATGCATGCCCATTCCCGGACCCATGTGCTGTCCCATGCCGGGGCCCATGCGCTGCTGCATCCCCATGCCCGGACCCATGCCGGTACCGGGCGGCGGCGGGGCTTGCTGCGCAGCAACAAGAATCGGCGTCGCCAGTGCTACTGCCGCAATTATGAATCTTGAAGAGAGCTTCATTAGACCCTTCCTCCGTTTTGCCTATACCACTCGCCTACTCCTCATAACACCAGACCGGCCAATAAGTTGTGTTTCGCCAAGAGCGCCAATGAATAGGACGGGGATCATGCTCTTCACGTTTCGAGCAGCTTGAGCACGGCTTTGTTCCAGCCTTCCGGGCCGGGCGCTGAGCCGCGCGTGATGCGAGGAAGTTTTGCAGTGACGGCTTCGTCGAAGCCGCCGTCGTGCTTGGGCAGGAGGACGGCGGCGTCGGCGGCGGCGAGCATAGGGAGGTCGTTGGCGCTATCGCCGAGGGCGATTGCGCGAAGCTTCACGTGCCAGCCCGCGCGGAAGTGCTTCATCAATTCGCGGACGGCGCGGCCCTTGTCGCTGCCGGCGTGGATGTGCCAGAAGCGGCTGCCCCGTACGACTTCGAGCTTGCGCTCCCGCGCCAGGCGCACAAAGGCTGCTTCCTTCTTTGGCGTTGCGCCGGCCAGGAAAAATGGCTCGTCGTAATCGCGCTGCCGGGCGAGCTGTACTTGCTGCGCATTGAGCCCGGAATTGTCGGCAATTTCCTTGGCGCTTAATTTGTGAAAGCCGACAGCTTCGACTCCGGCTTCATCCGCAATTTCGTCCAGCGCTTCGAGGATCTCGTCATACGGGCGGGCCAGCGCGAGGCAGTGATAGGTCTTGACGGTGACGGCGCCTTCAATGCGCTGTGGAAAATAGCCGTGGGGAATGAAAATCCCTCCTCCGTTTTCGGTGATGAAGGGATGCGCGTTGCCCATTTCCCGGCGGAGGATTTCCACCTCCGCGCGCGTCTTGCTGGTGCAGAAGACCACAGGTACGCTGCGGCGCTCGATTGCGTGGAGCGCACCAGCGGCCGCGCGCCACGAAAAGGTGCGGTGGTCGAGCAGGGTGCCGTCGAGGTCGGTGAACAGGATGAGGTTGGCCGGAACCATCGCTGGAATTGTATCAGCGAAGCCGGAAAGAGCGGGCTTGTGACGCGGCCACTATTTTCCGGCTTCGGCGGGCGGAAGCGGAGACGCGGCAGATTTGGCTCGCGCGCGCAGGAATTCGATGATCCCGGGAAGAATGGAGAGGAAAACGACCACGATGATGATCACATGGATGTACTTGTTCACGCGTTCCACGCCGATCCAGCGCCCCATGAAAAATCCCAGCAGGACCGTGCTGCATACCCACAGGATGCCGCCGAACACGTTGAAGCTGACAAAACGCCGGTAGTTCATCTCCGCGGCTCCGGCGACCGCGGGAGCAAACGTGCGCACGATGGGCACAAAGCGGGCGATGACGATGGTCTTGCCGCCATATTTCTCGTAGAAGTCGCGGGCCTTTTGCAGATGCTTTTTTTTGAAAAACATCGAATCGTCGCGCTTGTAGAGCGCATGGCCGGCACTGCGGCCGATCAGGTAGCCCACCTGATCGCCGGCGACTGCGCAGAGGCAGCCCAGAATGAGCAGCCACATCAAATTCAAATGGCCGGAAGCTGCGAAAATCCCCGCGGTTACCAACAGCGAGTCACCCGGCAGAAAGAAGCCGACAAAGAGTCCTGTCTCGGCAAAGACGATGATGCAAATCATCAGGATGCCGCCCCACTGAATGATGGCCTGCACATCCATGATCTTGCGGATCAAATCCATCAACGATTCCAAAGGTATGCTCCTTCATGAATGAGCAGGGCAAACGTGTCTGCCCCGCGCGAAATTGCGGGCGCCCCGGCTACGATTGGCGCTATGCGGTGAATCAACTCCGGGAGGCATTGACCATGTTACGGCATGTTACGGCGCGGCGGGTGTTTCCGTCCAGCCATGGCGTGCGGCGCTGTGTGCCGTGAGGCGACGCTCTCCGCGCTGCAATTCGCGAAGGCGGGGTAGAGCGCGGCGCGCTGCATTTTCTCCGGCGTGAATGATCTCGTCGGCGCGATGGAAGGAATCCCACTCGATGGAACGCACATCGGGCTCGATGAGCAGGTTGGCGTAGCGTTCCCATGCGCGCTCGTGGTGTTTCTGTGCGGCGTTGATGGCGCGCGCGACTACCTGGAAGACATTCTTCGGCGCAGAGCCGTTCCAGTTGTTGAAGCCCACGTTGACCCCGACGACGCATTCAGCGCCCATCGCCGCAACAGCTTGCGTCGGGACCGGCGCGACGAGGCCGCCGTCGGCCAGGCAATGCCCGGCGTGCATCACCGGCTGGAACATTCCGGGATAGGCGCAACTGGCGCGCACTGCGTCCACCACTTCGCCGCTGCGGAAGACGTAAGGCTCGCCGGTGCCCAAGTCGGTCGCCACCACGGCGAGCGGGATGCGCATCTGCTCAAACCGCAGCGCGCGGAACCATTTTCGGATCAGCTCTCCCATGCGTTCGTTGCTGGCCAGACCCATGCGGGAGATGCTCCAGCGAGAAAAGTCCCTCAAGCGTACTTCGCGGCAGACGGCGATGATATGGTCCAACGGCGCGCCGCTGGCGTATGCTGCACCCAGGATGCTGCCGACGCTGGTACCGGCAATGCATGTGATGGGGATGCCCTCGGCCTCTAGCACGCGCAGAATTCCCAGGTGGGCAAAACCGCGTGCAAAGCCTCCTCCCAACGCGAGGCCTATGCCGGCTGGCCGCGCAGCGGCCGCCTGCTTACGGGGCACCGCATGCAGGAGTTTGTCCCACAGCGGCTCGAACAGAGCCTTGATGAGCGCGGCCATAGTGTCAGTCTGTATCATTCTGTCGTACAGTGTAATCACCCTTTCGGCTTAGGTCGACGGTACGAAGGTACTCCAATACTTAACATATTTAGAATGAGATATATAGGATGGACTTGCCGCGAATCAGCATACTAGAGTGGCAAACGGAAGGCGACCGCAGGGGATTCCTGAAAGCAAGCAGCAATCTTGAAGGTCAGCCGTGAAACCTCCCGCGGAGAATCAGCATATTTTGCGTCTCCTCTCAATGCGACGCCTTTTGCTCTTCCACTAGCGATCCACCCCTGCCCAAAGTCCACGTTAAGTGATTTATCATGAATCATTTACGACACCTAGTACTTTCCGGCTATTCGGTTGAGGCGGCTGTACCATTGTGACCCGCAGTGCCGGCCTTCAGAATCGCGAGCGTTCGAGGCAGAAAGATGAAATGCACCCTGAGGGGGTCAATCATGGAAGGCGCATACACAACGTGGATGGGCCAGACGGTGGTCCTGCAAGTGGAAGCCGGCGAGATGCGGGTTCCGTTGCGGGGCACGATTGTCGGCGAAACGCCGGATGCCGTCCGCTTCCGCATCGGCGATGGCTGGGACGTGGATATCTACAAGGCGATGGTCCTTGCCGTTGAGGAAGACAACTGGGCCAGCATGATCACATAAGGCGGCCGACCATGTTCGAACCCTTCGCCGAAAAGGCTTTTGATGCACACAGCGCGGCGCTACTGCGCGCGCTACCGATGGCGGTGTTGTCATGGCTGGCGATGCAGATGAGCCAGAGCCACACCGTCCTGGGCGACAGCCACAAAACGCTGGTTTACACGCCCGCAGAAATCGACGGTCTCCGCGCGCTGAGCGAGACCCGCCGAGAAGAATAGAGCTCCGTCCGCCCCTGCCTCAACCCCCGGCCCCGGGTCTCCCCCCCGACCCGGGGCTACCTCTTTCTACAAGCTTCACGTTCTGGTCTAACGACGCAGCTAACGCGGAAAAACTCCCTGCATGGCAATTTTGAATCAACTGGATTCGCCAAAATTGAAATTTCTGATGATTGGAGGCAAATCAGAGGACGCCTCTCAGGACAAACTCAGTTTTCGGTAGACGGTTGTCATCATCAAAATTGACAGCGGTATCGTGACGAACAAACCGAACCCAAGCAAGCATGCACCCAGCACATTAAGGCCGAGCAGAAAAGCAAGAATCCCCAAAAGGTATTTCAAACTCTTCGTACTCAGAATCGCGCTTTGTTGAAAACAGCGCTTTAGATTCGTTTCCCCGTTGGCCATGCAGAAACCGAATAGTGAATAGCGAACACCGAAATAAACGCCCGGAAAAATAAACAGCACCAGTCCAACTCCAGCCACCAACAGATAAATTATTTGGCCAGCCAAAAACTTCGGCCCCATTGCTACATGCTGGAAGGTGTCATTAAATTGAGGATTGCCGCCATCCAGCATGACGAAGCATATGTGCAGAAGGCCAAGTTCCAAGCCAGCAAAAAAGACGAGGAATGCCAGGTGTGCCGCGACCCACAACACAATGCCAAACCGTTGACCCGTGATGACGACAATTTCCAGAACGACCCACGCGCCAAACATTGTCAGCAGAACTGCTGCAAACAGGCCGGAATGTTCCTTGTAAACAGGCCAGGCGAAGTCGAAAGCTCGACGAATGGAAATCGGATTGCCATTTTTTGAAGTGCTGTCAGAGGTCATCGTTCTGAACAGTCACGGCTACTTTCCCGTCCACAAAACGCGGCGGTCGATCTCGGCGATACTGCGCACGCCACACAGCGCCATCGCCGCGTGAAATTCCGTCAGCAACATTTTCACCACCTGCTGCACGCCGCCCGCGCCTCCCACGGCCAGCGCCCACAGGTACGGCCGGCCGATGAGCACCGCCTTTGCGCCGAGCGCGAGCGCCTTCACCACGTCGGTGCCGCGGCGGACGCCGCCGTCCATCAGCACCGGTATGCGTCCGTCCACGGATTCGACGACGCCGGGCAGCGCATCCATCGTGGCCGGGCCTGTATCCAGGTTGCGGGCGCCATGGTTCGACACGATGATCCCTGCGGCGCCGTGCTCAACAGCAAGCTTCGCATCTTCGGGAGCGATGATTCCTTTGAGCAGGATGGGAATCTTGGCGAACGAAAGGATCCAGTCGATGCCCTCCCAAGTGAGCCGCGGATCGAGGATGGCACTGTAAATGTCTTTATCTCCGCGATGTGTGGAGACGGAATTCTTTTTCAGAAGGTCCTTCAGATTTTCGACGTTCATGCCCGGCGGTAAAGTAAAGCGGTCACGCTCCTCGCGGTTGCGCGTGCCGGCGATAGGCGTGTCCACGGTAATGCACAGCGCCTGGCAACCTGCGGCCTCGGCGCGCTGCACCAGGTCGCGCGTGAACGCGCGGTCCGGCTGAACGTAGAGCTGGAACCACAACCGGCCGGTGGCGGCTTTGGCAACGTCTTCGATGGCGACTGTGGCAAACGAGCTGACCACCAAGGTCGCGCCGGCCGCGCCCGCGCCGCGCGCCGTGGCGCGCTCGCCTTCGCGGTGGACTAGCTTGTGGTACGCCGTCGGCGCAAGCAGCACGGGGAATTCGTGCGGCTGGCCGAATAGACTCATGCGCGTGTCGAGCTGGCTGACGTCAACGAGCGCCCGCGGTTTGAGGCGGACCCTATCGAACGATTCACGGTTCCAGCGCATCGTAATTTCGTCCGCGGCGCCCTGCGCGACGTAGTCGTAGGCCATGCGCGACAATCGCTTTTTCGCAAGTTCTTCAAACTCGAACAAGTTTACCGGGCCAGCCGGTGTGGCGTCCTTGCTTGCCAGCGGTTCGCCCGGCCGGTCTACACTTTGTTGAGGACTTGGTTGCGATGCGGCCGTAACTCCAGCCAACACACCCGCGCCGGATGCCGCGGATACCACAGCCGTAAGCGATTTCAGAATTTCTCGTCTATTCATGGTGGCGGAATTCTACCTCCACATTTACATTGGTCAAGCATCGTAATTCACATTTTCTGTTTGACACATTGCTTGTCGCTGACCACACTGTGGCGACACGGAACGTTGGGCGAGGAATGTTTCGAATTGATTGCTGATTACTGTCGACTGACAACAGTCAACTGATCACATGAAACTCACGTCACTCGATTGGTTTGCAATTGCCGCGTACCTCATTGGCACGATGCTGGTGGGGCTGTATTTCCGGCGGCGCTCGGCGCGCAGCACGGCGGATTATTTCGTTTCCGGACGCAAGGTGACGTGGTGGCTGGCGGGCACGTCCATGGTGGCCACCACTTTCGCTGCGGATACCCCGCTGGCCGTCACCGGGTTGGTTTATTCGCAGGGGATTGCGGGGAATTGGCTGTGGTGGAGCTTTCTGCCGTCGGGAATGCTGACGGTGTTCTTGTTTGCGCGGCTGTGGCGACGCTCTGGGCTGCTCACGGACGTGCAATTCGCGGAGCTGCGCTATTCCGGCCGTCCGGCGGCGTTCTTGCGCGGATTTCGCGCGATATATCTCGGACTGCTGATGAACGCGCTTATCCTCGGCTGGGTGACGAAAGCGATGTCCAGCATTTTGGTGACGGCGCTGGGCGTTTCCGACCGCGCCGCGCTGGCCATCTGCATTTTCTTTCTCATTCCGTTCACCGGTATTTACGCTTCGATGGGCGGACTGTGGGGCGTACTGTGGACGGATTTCTTTCAGTTCGTCCTCAAGATGGGACTGGTCATCGGCGTTGCATGGTATGCCGTCCGTGCCGTGGGTGGCATGGACACCATGCTGGCGCGGTTGGCGGAGGCGCGCGCCGCGGCGGGGCCGGGCTCCGCGGACATCACCTCGTTTTTCCCTGATTTTTCTCGCGGTCTCACGGCAGAAGCGCTCTGGACGCTGCCCGCGCTCACTTTTTTGGTGCATCTTTCCGTGCAGTGGTGGGCCTTCTGGTATCCCGGCGCGGAGCCCGGCGGCGGCGGATACATCGCACAACGCATTTTCTCGACCAAAGACGAGCGCCACGGCCTGTTGAGTGTGTTGTGGTTCAACATTGCGCATTACGCCCTGCGGCCGTGGCCATGGATTCTCACCGCACTTGCCGCGGTCGTCCTGTACCCGCACCTCGAGCATCCCGAAAGCGGCTACATGCTGATGGCCACCGAACATTTTCCACCGGCGCTGCGGGGCATCCTGCTGGCAGGGTTTTTGGCGGCCTTCATGTCCACGGTTTCGACACAGCTCAATTGGGGTACCTCGTACCTCGTGGAGGATTTTTACAGGCGGTTCATTCGCCCGAAGGCAGTTGAGGCTCATTACGTGAACGCGTCGCGCCTGTTGACGCTGGTTTTGGTGGCGGTGATTGGCTTCGTCGCGGCGCAGCTCGCTTCCATCCGCGAAGGCTGGACGTTTGTGCTCGAAGTTGGGGCGGGGACCGGAGCGGTGTACATCTTGCGCTGGTACTGGTGGCGTATCAATGCGTGGAGCGAAATCTCCGCGATGGCCACGGCGCTGGTGGTGGCCGTCACGATTCATTTTGCCAAGCCCTTTCAAGGTGCCGCGCCGATTGTGTTTGCTAAGAGCGCGCTGACCACCACGGGAATCACCACGCTGGTGTGGCTCGTGGTGACCATGCTGACGCCAGCCGAGTCGCCAGTCGTGCTGACGAGTTTTTACAGGACCGTGCGCCCTCATGCGGCAGGCTGGAGGCCGATTGCGGCGCTCGCGCCGGACGTGCCTCCGACGCGCGATCTGGGAAGAAATTTGTGGAGCTGGCTGCTCGGGTGCGTGATGGTCTATTCCGCCCTGATTGGCGTGGGCAAGCTGCTGCTCGGGGCACATGCGCTGGGCGTTGCGCTGCTCGGCGTCGCCATCGTTTCCGGATGGATGCTGTACGGCGAAATTTCCCGCCACCACGGAACAGCGTGAGCCTTACGGAAGTAAATTTTAGCCACAGCGAGCCGTGCATGAGGATTCAGGATCTTCTGCCATGTTTGGTCTGAGCCATCTCTATTATCCGTGGGGATTCCTGCTGCAGATTCTTGCCCTGGTGCACATGTTTCGGCGGCGAGCGGCGTTTTACTGGTTCTGGATCATTCTTGCGGGAGGCTTTGTCGGGGCGCTGGCGTATATCCTCGTGGAAGTTTTGCCCGACGCCTACCTGCTGCGCATTGCGTTTGACAGATATGCCCGGCGGTCCCGCATCACGGAGATGGAGACCAAAATTATTGACAATCCTTCCGCAGGGAATCTCGAGGACCTGGCCGAGCTGTATTTCGACCAGAAGGAGATTACCAAGGCGCGCGAGACCTTTGACCGCGCCATCGCCACGCGCAGTGATTCCGATTATGCGTTCTATCACCGCTCTCTTTGTGCGCTGGAGCTGTCGGATTACGCAGGAGCCATTCCCGATCTCGAGCGCGTGGTCGGCAAGGAACTCAAGTTTGACTACTGGCGCGCCGCGGGCCTGCTGGCGCACGCCTATGCCATGACCGGAAACGCCGAGCGCGCGGGCGCGCTCTTCGCCGAAGTCATCCAGCAGGCTACCTTGCCCGAAACGCTTTACAACTACGCGAGCTTCTTGAAGTCGCAGAGTCACTTCGCGGGAGCCCGCGAATGGGCGCAAAAAATCCTCGATAAGCAACGCACCATGCCGCGCTACGTGCAGCGCCGGGAAGCGCCTTGGTTCGGGAAAGCCAAGACTTTGCTGAAAGAACTGTCTGCCGCAAAGAAATTGGAATAGGCACGGAATTCTTGGATTCGCCAACAAGGAACTGCCTGCTGCGATGAAACTGGAATAAGCAGCGAATTGTGATTTCGCCGATTCGGCCTCAAAGAGGGAAATTTGATTGCGCCGAAGTCGGCCTGTAAGCCGGGGCTCCACTTCTATGATCGATTCGTGGACGTCGCCGCTGACACCGCTCTCCGCTCTGTGCTAAAATATTTCCCTGCGCGCCCTTAGCTCAGCTGGATAGAGCGTCTGGCTACGAACCAGAAGGTCGGGGGTTCGAATCCCTCAGGGCGCGCCATTGCTTCAGGCACACCGTTTCAGGCTTCCGCCGGAAAATCGTCGGCTTGCAGCATTTCCCGGTCTGGGATATAGGGTAACTGCGGGTGCTTCGCAGGCGTCATCGGAGTCGCTCAGACCTTCATGCCGGTCTACTCCCATTCGCGGTTGGAAACATTTGAGACCTGTCCGCTGAAGTACAAGTTTCGTTACATCGACGAAATTAAGAAGGCCGAGCAGACCGTGGAGGCCTTTCTCGGCGGGTTGGTCCACGAGGTGTTGCGCAAGCTCTACGACGACCTGCAACTCGAGAAGCTGAACTCGCTGGATGAGTTGCTCCAATACTTTTCGGCGGAGTGGAAAAAGGCCTGGGGGCCGCACGTGCGCATCGTGCGTGCGGGCATGACCGAGCAGAATTATTTCGACTACGGCAAGAAGTGCATTCGCAACTACTATGAGCAGTTCAAGCCGTTCCGCCAGGCGCAGACACTGGCCATTGAGACGCGCCTGGTTTTCCCTCTCGACGAGGAACGGAAGTATCAGTTGCAGGGCTATGTGGACCGCGTCGCGCGCCGCGCTGACGGCGTCATCGAAATCCACGACTACAAGACCAGTCGCAGCCTGCCCGCGCAGCAGAAATCCGACGGCGACCGCCAACTGGCGCTCTATCAAATTGGCATCGAGAAGCAGTGGCCGGAAACGCGCGAGGTGGAGCTGATCTGGCACTACGTCGCATTCCGCGAAACGAGGCGCTCGAGGCGCACTGCGGCACAATTAGTCCAACTCCGGCAGCAGACTATTGGACTGATCGATCGCGTCGAGCACACGACGCAATTCGAAGGGCGCCGCAGCACGCTGTGCGACTGGTGCGAGTACAAGCCGGATTGCCCGCTCTGGCGGCACCCGGATTCCGTGCTGGCGCTGACGCCGGCGCAATTCAAGGCAGAGGACGGCGTGCGCCTCGCGGACGAGTACGCCAAGAAAAAGCAGCAGTTGGAAGAACTCAAGTCCAGCCTCGAGGAGTTGAAGGAGAAAGTGATCGCCTTTGCGAACCAGAAAAACCTGCGCATCATCCAGGGCAGCGGCGTGCAGCTCGCTGTTCGCCAGTGGGAAGCGGAGAAATTTCCGGGAAAGAATGAGGATTTGCGCGCGGCCCTCGAAGAATTGCTAAAGGACGCTGGAAAGTGGAAAGAAATTTCTGAGCTGGACACCTCCGCGCTGGCGCACGCTCTCGAAAATGCAAACTGGCCGGCGGAGTTGGTGGCGCGAGTGCGCGCATTCGCCAGCCGCAGCACGACGACGAGCGTGCGTCTGCTGGGCCGTCGCGCCACGGACGGCGGCGACGAGGAGTGAGCCATCCTGCCCCGAAACCTCGTTGACACTGAGCGGGGCGGCGCATACTGTTTCTTGAGAAGATGTGGAAAGCGACGCGAAGGAGCGGCCGATGAAAATTCGTCCTGCAATCACTCTTGTTCTTGCTCTGCTCGCACCTGCCGCGCCACTCATGGCGCAAGGGTTCTGGGATAATAAGGACTGGCAGCAGTGGTCCAAGGAAGAATGCAGGAAGGTTTTGGAAGATTCACCGTGGGCTCACAAGTGGTTTCGCACGCATGTGGCCGAGGATCGATTCGGCCGACCCACCCAGGGCGACACCCGCGAAACGGAACAGCAGATTTTTTACATCATTCAGCTTCGTTCTGCATTGCCGGTGCGCCAGGCGTTTATCCGTGATTTGCAGATCCGCAACAAGTACGACAAGATGAGCGCGGAACAAAAAAAGAATTTTGATGCTTCCGCCGAAGGTTTCCTGAAGCGGAAGTATGACGATGTGATCGTCGTCCATGTCCTCTACGGGTCCAACATTCAAAAGGACGAACGAGACCTGATGACCTTCTGGCAGACGCACTACCCGGAGGGAACGGTGCCCATGGAGGCGACGCTGATAACGTCCTCGGGACGCCGCGTGCAGCCGATCAAGTATGTCTCAGGGAAGGGCGGCACCTTGGAGTTCGAAATGATTTTCCCGCGCATTCTGAACGGCGAACTCTTGCTCACGCCGGACACAAAGATTTTGGCTCTGGAATTTCAGCATCCGGACATCGGGGTGGAGGGCGCGGCGCGCATCTATCAAGAATTCAAAACGGACAAGATGATGGTAAAGGGCGAAGTTGTCTATTGAGCGCCACGTGGCTTTTCCGCCGGCCTTTCCGCGGGACCTCACCGCTGCGGGGGCTTTTTTTCCGGGGGCTTGACCTCTTCGGAGCTGATGATGCGCGTCGTGCTTTTGAACCGCTTGTAATTGGTGTAGCGCACGGAGACGCGAATGCGCACGTCGCCTGTTTTGAAGTGCAGCGCATCGTCCGCGCGCGTCATGGTGGGAAACCAGTATTTCCCGTCAATCTGCTCCCGCCACGTTTCGAACACGGGGAACAGATTTTCCTGGCCCTTTTTCTGAATGTCCGGCACTGCTTTCCCGAACGTTTTCACAATCTGTAAATCCCGGTCGTCCACCCACACGGTACCCTGAAAATAACGCTTCCCAGATTCGATCCTCTTCGGCCGGATGCTGAACACATACGTCCCGATCTGATCAACCGCCTGACGGCCCAGGTATTCGAGGTCGTAGTTTGGCAAGTCCTCCGTCCCCAGCACGAACGGAAAGATATTCACCAGGTCCTTCTCGTCCTCCGGCGACATCCCAAAATTCTTCAACGAGCTGGGCGGAGCACTGGTGATTTTCTCGTAGCGTTTGCCTTCCGGCGTGAAAACAATGTCGCTGGTCACGCGGTACTCACCTTCTTTGTCGCCGAATCGGCCGAGATCCTCGACACGGAGGGTTTGCGTGTACGTGTATTCCCCGCGCGCGACGCGGAATTCCGCTTCCTTGGCTGCAAACTCCCGAATGATCTCCGCGACGGGAACGGGAGGCGGCGCGCCATTGGGGTCGATCCTGACTTTTTCCAGGCTGCGGTCCGGTCCGGCCGGCGCTTGCGCCTGCGCACCAGCCACCAGAAGGGCGGCAGTGCCGATGACGAAGAACATTCTCATCCCAAGTCTCATTCTCAAGTCTCCGGTCAATTCCTGATGCTCACTAGGATGCGGCGAACCTGCGCACGGTTGATTCACAGACAAACTGATTTTCAGGCGCGTTGCCAGTCGGCGCGCCAATCCTTGATAGCTCGCTTGATGGCATCGAGTTCGGTGAGTTTCCCGTCCAGCACCTCGCGGGCCAGCGCGGGCAGCTCCGCATCGCTGGCAAAGCGCAGTCCGATAAGCTGTTTCACCGTGAAATCGCCGATGCGCGGACGCAAGTCTGCGGGAAGCAGGCGCTCCATCCGCAGGCGTTCTTCGAGCCGGATGAGGCGGTCCTGCACAGTGAGAGCAAAGGTGCGTGAAAAAAAGAACATCACGACCAGCGACGCTGCAAAAAACACGTGAAACACGGACCCGAAAGACAGACTTCGCACGGCTCCGTAGACCGACCAGAGCACATTGACTGCCAGAATCAGAAATGCCGCCATGAAGAGCGGCGGCAGCTTGCGTACATGGTTCGCATAGTTCTGACTGATTTGTTCAGCCATGATTTCCTCCACGAAAGTCGAGTGCCCTGAAAAGTAGAAGGCCCCGGCATGGACTGCAAGTAACGCAGTCGTAAAAATTGTAAGCCGGGGCCCCGCAGAATCCAAATCCAGGTTGTGCGTACCGATTACGCCTTGCCGGCGGCGACAGGCACGGCTTTGCGCACAGCCACCTTGCGGCGGCGGCGGCGCGGAGGAATAGCCGGCGCTTCGCCGATCAATTCCGCCGTCATCAGGCTGGTGACAAAGAGTTTTTTCCCGTGGTCGTCAAAATCAATCGTGGTGCGCTCGTTGTCCGACTGGGTCACGATTCCCAGCCCGTACTGGTCGTGCTTGAGTTGCTGTCCTTCACCAAGTGAACGCATAACGCCTCCTTCGGGCGGGCACCATTCCTCGCGCGTTCCGTTCTTGCTCAAGACGCTTCGGCGACGAAGAAGAATGGAGGAAAAAGCTGAGAAACCAGGGCAGCCGCGCAGGCGGCCTCCCCTTTGGGCTTGCTAGAGGCTGGTGACGTTCTCCGCCTGCAGGCCTTTCGGGCCCCGCTTGACTTCGAACTCAACTGCCTGGCCCTCATTGAGGGTCTTGTACCCTTCCGCCTGAATGGCGGAGAAGTGCACAAAAACGTCCTCACCGGACTGGCGCTGGATGAACCCGTAGCCTTTGCTGGCGTTGAACCACTTCACAGTTCCTTGTTCTCTCAATTCTGTTCCTTTTGATGAAGCCACACGCAACTCCCGCGCGCAGCCAATTTTGCGTTGCGCCTCTCGCTCGCCTTGTTTCCCAAACAAAAAGGGCTCCAGGTTCGCCCCGCAGCCCTATTGAACAGGTCAAAAGGAATTACAAGAGCCAAACGCATCAATAACTTACCATATTTCGTAGTGGAAGTACATAGGGAAACGGGTGGTGTCCTAATTTGGCTATTTTGCGTAGTTGCCTTGGGGATGGCCGCAGTTTATGAAGCCGGGTTTTGGTTTCGGGAAATAGATAACACAGAATCCGGTTTCACCCTTCAGTCCTTCAAAAACGGTGTCGTACGCGGAATGGCCGATTATGTAGAGATAGGGAGAATGGCCTTCCCCCCAAGCATCAATCTCTTCCTGCGTAAGAAACTTAGTAATTGCACGTTGGCGAAGCTTAACAACTACCGTGTCACGTTCGGCTTCCCTGTCGGCAATCGCGGTAGCATTGGGGAAAACAATGGCCCTACTAATGAGTTGGTCATACCCCGGGCCTCCGGCGGGAAGTTCGCCTTTTGGCAATTCTCCAAATCTGAAATAGGCGATGGCGTATGCGGTGAAGTCCAGCGCCGGGGTTCTCCCGGTATTCTTAAATATGATCCTTACTTTCGCCGTTTCCTTGGTAGTTGGATTATTCGTAAGTTCGTAGTCTGCCGGGCCGACCCAAGCCCGTTCTACGCTCCGCATGGATTGATAAGTCTGCCTAACCGTATCCTCGGCGGCTTTGGCACTTCTCTTGGCAGCCTGAACCTGTTCGCCAGACAGCTTGAGGGCTTGCCTGGTATTATCCGCCCCAGATTTGGCAATCCCTACAAGTTCGGCCATCTTCTCCGTTTGGGCCTTGGCGGCAGCAGCTTGCTTTCCAGCAGCATCGGCGAGATGTTGAGTGTCCGCTCCGGCACGGCGCATCTCATCCAATTGCCTGCTGAAAATTACGTATTGCATTACCGCAGCGACAGCGATGACTATGGTAAAAAAGGCTATTACGCGGTCGGACAGAGACCCGTGCTCCGGCTTTCTAAGCCATCCCCGAAAACGCTGATAACGGGATGGTGTTGGCTTATCTGTGGGTTTGGAAGTCTCTGCGCCTCGTACTGGTGTCTTATTTTCGGGTGCCCCTACGCCATGCGAAACAATGGCGGGGGTGTTCTTGTTTCGCTCGTCTGCGGGGGGCTTGTCTTTTGCATCTTGGGGGTTTATCTCGTCCATAAGGCAGCTTACCTCTTTAGTCAACCTAACTCCAACACGAATAGTGTAACACAAAAATACTTCTTGACAAGCCCTAATTATTGTAATACACTTATTGCCATAGGGAGAACGAACATGGCAAACGTCCTGAGCACTGAAAAGCAAGTCGCAATCGTAGGCGCACTGGCAGAAGGCTCTAGTATCCGCTCAATTGAACGGATAACCGGAGTACATCGGGATACCATCATGCGGCTTGGCGTGCGCGTTGGGGAAGGCTGCGCAGTCCTGCTAGACCGCAAGATGCGCGACCTATCGTGCCAGCAGCTACAATTCGATGAAGTGTGGGGATTCATCGGAAAGAAAGAGCGCCATGTTCGCCCCGACGACGACCCGCAATATGGCGACGTTTGGACGTTTTGCGCGATAGATGCGGACACCAAGCTCGTGCCCGCTTTCAAGTGTGGCAAGCGCACTTCCGAAACGGCGAACGCTTTTGTCGCTGATGTGGCCGGACGGCTGGCAAACCGCGCGCAGATTTCGAGCGATGCTCTTGGCGCATACGTTGAAGCCGTAGAGATGGCATTTGGAGCCAACGTGGATTTCGCGCAGATTGTGAAAACCTACGTGAATGACAGTGCAACAAACGCAGAGAGGCGGTACAGTGCGCCCGATTTTGTCGTGTCGGAAAAGAGAGCTGTAAGCGGCTCTCCTGATTTGGCGCTGGCGTCCACAAGTTACATTGAACGATTGAACGGAACGACGCGTCTTCATATGCGCCGCCTGACCCGCCTTACCTACGCCTTCAGCAAGAAGCTGGAAAACTTTGAGGCGGCGGTAGCTTTACACTTCGCGTACTACAATTTCGTCAAGCGGCACAGCACACTGCGCTGCACTCCGGCGATGGCGGCAGGAATCGAGCGAGAGTTCTGGACGGTTGGGGATTTAGTCGAGGCGGCGGTTTGAAACATATCAACGAACTAAAAGACGCGATTCTCCGACTGCATGGTGTCGAGGCCGTGCACATCGAGAGCGTGCCAGTTAAGGAAACCTTTCAGGGAAGGACAGTCTGGGAGGGCGTTGTGGAAGTTTTTGATCTGCGCGGACATCCGAAAGCATCCAGGGCGTATGCGTGGGCGCACGATACTGGCGATCCAGACAAACCACGACGGCATGTCACCGTGCTGCACATTGAGCCAGTGATTTCACCCGTGCTGGCCGTGAGAGCCGCAATCGTGCAGGAGCATAGAGAACGTGGCAAAGAAAACTAGGAAAGCGGGACGGCCAAAGCTGCCAAACGGTCAAGCGAAAGGGCGCATTGTGCCTGTCCGCTTCACGGCGGACGCTCTAAAGGCCATGACGGCGGCAGCGAAGGCTAGCAAGCAAACTATTTCAGGGTGGATTCGGAGCACGCTAAATGCCGCAATTCGAGCATGAGAATTTCAAATTAGGACACTACCGGGAAACGAAACCCTGAATCAGGATTTCGTATTATCCATAACTTTTTTTTAATCAATATGTTGAGGGGATAGATTTCCCCTCATTACGAGTTCATTCTTGCTGCCGGAGATCTATGATAAGGGCTAGTCCGCCTTTTTCGGCTGCGCCTCACCTTTGATGTATTGCCCATACCAGGCCAGGTACCGCTCGAAACGGTCCTTAAGGTAGGAGGGCTTGGAGATGCCGTGATGTTCGCCCGGATAGACTACGAGCTGCGTCTGCCGCCCGAGCCGCTTCATGGACTGGTACATCTGCTCGGAATTGATGATGGGTACGTTCCAGTCCTTCTCGCCGCCAATCCACAGCGTCGGCGTGACGATTTTCTCCACTTGGTTGTACGGCGAGAGCCTTTCCCAAAGCGCGCGTGTTTGCCAGGGCAGCCCGAGTTCATATTCCCATAACTTCTGATAGTGATCGTGGCCGTAGTTGGCGACGTAAAGCGCTTCGCTCGCACCGGAGACGGCGGCCTTGAAGCGGTCGCCGGACTTGGTGATGACATAGTTGGTCATGATGCCGCCGTAGGACCAGCCGCCCACGCCGAGCTTGGCCGTATCGGCGATGCCTTTTGCGACGGCGTAGTCCACCATGGAGATCACATCTTCGTAATCCTTATTGCCCCAGTCGGCAAAAATGGCTTCACAGAATTTCTGGCCGTAGCCGGAAGAGCCGCGCGGGTTGGGTTGTAGCACGGCGTAACCGTTGGCCGCAAAGAGCTGCGCCGTGAAATCGAACGACCACTCGTACTGGCCGACCGGCCCGCCATGCGGCCGCAGCAGCGTGGGATATTTCATCTCCGCCATGTAGGCCGTCGGCTTGAAGAGAAAGCCGGCAATCTCCGTGCCGTCCTTGCTCTTGAACTTGACGTACTCCACGTCGCCCAGGCGGATCTGCTTCATCAGTGCGTCGTTTGTGCTGGTGAGTTTGCGAAGTTCCCCGGCCTGCTGCCAGAAAATTTCGCCGGGGATGGCGGGCTCGCTGATGAGCACGGCAATCCCACCCTCGCTGCTCAGTACATATGTGTTGACCGACTTCCGCCCGGAAATCACGCGCGTGACCTCGCCGCTGGTGGCGGAGACGCTTACCAGCTGCTGCTGCCCGTCGTCCTCGATCATGCAGAAAATGGATTGCCCATCCGCGGAGAAGCGCGGCCGGCTGACACTGCGGTCCAACTTCAGCGTTAGAACTTTTTCCGCGCCGCCTTGCGCGGAAACGATAGCCAGGTGCTGCGTGGCGTAGTCCACCGCTTTGGCATCCGTCTGGCTGGCGTAGGCCACCCACTTGCCGTCGGGGCTCCAAGTTGGAGTGTGGTCGCTGCCGGGGTTCTTCGTCAGCTTCGTGAGCGTCATTCCCTTGTCCGGGTTGTCCGCAGCGACCACCCAAATGTCCGAGTTGTAATTGTGGTCCGGTTCTTCGCTGCGGTTGCTTGTAAATGCGAGGAAACGCCCATCGGGCGACCACACGGGATCTCCGTCTTCGTAGTCGCCGGAAGTCACCTGCGTGAGTTTCTTTCCGGCAACCTCGAACACGTAAAGGTGCGAGCGCAGGCGGTCGAGGTAGCCAGCATTATCCTGCTTGAATTGCAGGCGGTCGATCACCCACGGCTTCGGCGTTGCTGGCTTGATCTTCTCGACGCCCTTTTCTTTGGATTCGGCCGCTTCCAATTCTTCCGGCGAAGGGTCACTCAGCACCAGCGAGAGGCGGTCGCCCTTGGGCGACCAATCGAACGACGACACGCCCTGAATTGTTTCCGTGAGCTGCTGCGCCTCGCCGCCGCTGCGGTTCAGCGTCCACACCTGCGTCTTCGGGCCGTCCTTGTCGCCGCCAGAGCGCGCGGAGAGAAACGCTAGAAATTTTCCGTCGGGACTCCAGCGCGGCCGTGAGGAGTTAACGCCCTTCGTAGTCATGGGAATGGCGTCGCCGCCCGCCGTGGGCACCACCCAGATTTGTCTTTCGTACTTGTCGGTTTTCAAGATGATCGACGTGACCACGTAGGCCACCCATTTGCCATCGGGACTGATCTGCGGGTCCCCAACTCGCTTGATCTGGAAATAATCGTCAATGGTGAGGTTGCGTGGCGCAGCGGACGCCTTCGCTTTCTCTGGTGCTTGCGCGACGGCCGGCGAGGCGGCGCAAAGACTCAACAGAATTGTGGCGAACAGAATTTGACGTTTCATGGCGCGGGTTCTCCTTATTGGGCTGTCGGCATCTGAGGGCGCACAGTCTATCAGAACTCGAAAAAAGAAAACCGAAAAATGAGGGACAGCCATCCCCATTCCATCAGGACAGGCACAGCACAGGGCATGCAAAACAACAAAATGCGAGATTTGTGAATCGTGCCGGGTCGTTCGGGTGCCGCATCCTGCTTGCTGTAGAATGATCACTCTTGCCGGTTCGAACTCAATTCGACCGTCTGCGCGTTGTCCTGGTGGCCACACGCAACCCTCTCAATATTGGCGCGGCCGCTCGCGCCATGAGCAATTTCGGTTTCCTTCGCCTGCGCGTGGTGAACCCATATGAGCTGGCGTTTCGCGAGGCGCGCTCCGCCGTGGGCGCTTCGGCGCTGCTGGCGAGCGCGGAGGTATTCAAGAGCGTGGCCGATGCCGTCGCCGATTGCACATTGGTTGTCGGAACTACCGCCGTCGGCACCAGGGAAGTGCGGCACCCGGTGCGGCGATTGGAAGAGGGCGCAAGGCTCATCCGCAAGCGGCTCCCATCGAGCCGCGTGGCCCTTTTGGTCGGTTCGGAAAGGGTCGGCCTCTCCAACGAAGACCTTAGCCATTGCCATTGGCTGATGCGCATTCCGGCGCGAGAAGAACACCGCTCCGTGAATCTGGGGCAGGCGGTGGCGATTTGCCTTTACGAAATCGCGCGCAAGTCCTCGGCCGCTCGGCCGGCGGAAAAACAGAAGCTCGCTGCGGCGGGCGAAGTGGAGCGGGTTTACGATGTGCTGCTCGATGCGTTGCGCGCATGCGGCTACATGGAGCAGCGCGCCGCCGTCCCCACGCAAGAAAAAGTGCGCCGTTTGCTCCGCCGCCTCAACCTGTCCGTGAGTGACGCCGAGGCTTGGCTGGGCATGCTCCGGCAGATTCTCTGGAAGTTGCACTCCGGCAAAGGCCCCGTGTAGCGGCCTCCGGGACCTTTCTCGACGTCTTGCGCCGGCTGGCATGCGGATGCCGCTCTGCGGTAGGATGCGCTCTCGCATGAGTGGCACATTGCGAGTGGGCACGTCCGCGTTCACCGCCGCCGGCTGGCCGGGGACTTTCTATCCCGCCGACCTGAAGCCTGCTGAGTATCTTTCGCACTACTCACAAAGCTTCGACACGGTCGAAGTAGACAGCACCTACTACCGCATTCCCACGCTGGCCATGACGCGGGGCTGGCATGCCAAGACGCCAAAAAATTTCTTATTCGCGCTGAAAATGGTGCAAACCATCACCCACGAAAAAGTGCTGGTGGATTGCGAGGACGAACTAAGACAATTTCTCGCTGCCGCCGATGCGCTCGGCGAAAAACTCGGCCCCCTGCTGTTCCAGCTTCCCTACTTCAACAAGAAGGCGTTTCCATCCGTGGACGATTTTCTTGTGCGGCTTGCCCCATTCCTAAAAAAACTGCCCAAGGGCTACCGCTTTGCCGTCGAGACGCGCAACAAGTACTGGCTCGTTCCGAAATTTGTGGATTTACTGCGCGAGCGCGGCGTCGCTCTGGCCCTGATTGATCATCCGTGGATGCCGCGGCCGAAGGAAATTCTGACGAAATTCGATCCCATCACCGCAGACTTCACTTACATCCGCTGGCTGGGCGACCGGAAGGGAATTGAGGAACAAACCAAGACCTGGGACAAAACGATCGTGGACCGTCGCAAGGAACTCGTGGAATGGGTGGAGGCTTGCCGCAAATTCAACCAGCGCAGCGTGGACATCTTTGCCTTTGCCAACAATCACTATGCCGGGCACGCGCCGGCCACCATCTGGCAGTTCTTGGAGTTATGGAAGAAGAAGTGAGGCCGTCGAAACGTGCGGCGGGAGCGCCGCGTCCATGAGTTCGGTTGCCCGCAGTTCCATCCGCAATTCGCATCGAGGAGATCCGACATGAAGAAACGCATCCTCTGGCTGGCCATTTTGATTGTCGCCGCAGTTTCCTTGCCGCTGCTCTCGCAGGAGCGCGAAGACCGCACGCTGCTGAACTGGACGCAGATGCGCGCCATCATCAATGAAGCGTCCGGCGAACGCGCGCTGCATCACCTGCTGGAAATGGTGCCGTACCCGCGTGTGCGCGATAAGGCCGAATACGAGGGCACCTTTCGCGAAAGTGAAGTGATGGCGCGGTTCGCGAAGGAGTACGGCTTCTCGAACGTGGAGATCGAATCGTTTCCCACGCAGCAGCGCAGTTGGTTCGCCTCGCAGGCGGAACTCTGGATGGTGGAGCCGGAGTCGCGCAAGCTGTACGACGTGTACGACGTGGCCATCTCCATCGCCGGGAACAGCGAATCCGGCGATGTGACCGCGGAGCTGGTGGACGTTGGCTTCGGCGGGCGCGCCGAAGATTACGCGGGCAAAGACGTGAAAGGCAAAATCGTGCTCGGCAATGCGGGGGCCAACGTGCTGCAACGCATGGCTGTCTTCGAGCGCGATGCCGCTGGCATCATCACCTGGAACTCCCTGCGTCCCACGAGCGACATTGACATGATCCTCTCGCAGGGGATTTCCGCGAATGCGCCACAGGGGAAGAAGCCGGGGTTCGGCTGGGTCATCGCTCCACGGGTGGGCCGCGAGCTGGCGATTCGGCTTCGCAACGAGAAAGTCGTCATGCGCTCGGTGGTCAAGTCGGAGTACGTGCCGGGCGAGATGGAAGTGGTGCACGCGATGATCCCGGGCGACGGCTCGACAGAGCAGGACGTCATCGTTTCCGGCCATCTCTATGAGGGCTACCTGAAGCAGGGCGCCAACGACGACGGCTCCGGCTGCGCCGTGACGCTGGAAATGGGCCGCACGCTGATCCGCCTGTTCAACGAAGGCAAACTGCCCAAGCCCAAGCGCAACATCCATTTCCTGTGGGTGCCGGAAATCAGCGGCACGACTGCATGGCTCGCCAAGCATGCGGACATCAAGAAGCGGCTGATTGCTGATCTGAATTTCGACATGGAGGGCCTGCACCTCTCGCGCAGCGGCAGCATTTTTACCATGAACCGCACACCGGACAGTTTTCCATCCTTCCTCAATGACATCGGCGCGAGCCTGATGGATTTTGTCGCGGCGACGAACCGCGAACGCGTGCAGTACCGCGCCAACGGTTACCGCTTCACGCTGCCCATTACAGCGCCCAACGGAAGCAACGACCCATTCTGGGCCAGCGTGGACAAGCACTACGGCGCAAGCGATCACGTGGTGTACATGAACCAGGGCATCCCGGCGGTGATCTTTTGCACTTGGCCGGACACCTGGTACCACTCCTCGCAGGACACGCCGGACAAAATGGACTCGACACAGTTCAAGCGCGTGGCGGTGATCGGCGCGGCGGGGGCAACGGTGCTGGCCTCGGCGGATGACGAGTTGGCCGCGCGCGTGGCCGCCGAATCGCTCGCGCGCGGCACCGAACGCATGGGCGCGGCCCAGCGCAAGGGCCTCTCGTATTTGACGGACACGACCGATGGCGCGGCGCTGGTCAATGCGTATCGCGAAGCGCGCGTGACTCTTGGCCACCAGACGAACGTGGAGAAAGAAGTGGTCCGCTCGGCGGCGGTGCTGTTCCTCCATCCGGACAAAGCCACAAAGAAACTCAGCGCGATTGAGGCGCTCGTGGATCAGCGCGGCACGTCACTGCAGAACGAGGTGAAAGCGTTTTACCAGCTCGCGGCTGAGCAGAAAAAAGTGGCCGCGCCAGAACCGCCGACTTCCGATGCGATGACGCAAGCGGCCAAGTTGATTCCCGAAAGCGTTGGCGGGCCGGGAGGCGGCGGATTCGGCGGCGGTGGTGGAGCAGGCGGCGGCGGTGGTGCGCCAGGGCAGCAACAAGGTGGGCCACAGATTTCGGCGGAAGAACGCGCGGCGGCTCAAGCTGCCATGCGCAAGGTTCCGCAACACATGACCGCCGAGCTCAACGCGCTACTGACGCGAAACGCGACGCGCAAGCGCACCGTGCTCGAGATCCGCGATTTCCTTTCCGGAGAATTCGAGCCGCTGGCGCTGGACGACTTGATGGGCAACCTCAAGGCGCGGGAAAAACTTGGGACACTCAAGTTCACCGAAAAACCGGAAGAACCCAAACCGGCGCCGGCGAAAAAAGGCGGCAAACCAGCGAAGAAGCCGTGACGACAATCAGAATCTAGTCGTCGGCGGAGGCGGGCGCCGGTTGACGCGCGCCGCCAAAATGACGGCGATACCACTGTTGCATCGCTTCCATGTAGGTGTAGAACACCGGCGTCAAGTACAGCGTCACGAACTGCGAGAAGACAAGGCCGCCAACGACGGCGAGGCCGAGCGGGCGGCGCGATTCTCCACCGGCGCCCAAACCCAGTGCGATGGGCAGCGTGCCCATCAGCGCGGCCATCGTGGTCATCATGATGGGGCGGAAGCGGACTAGGCAGCCCTGGTAAATCGCTTCCATCGCCGGCTTGCCCTCTTTGCGCTGCGCTTCCAGTGCGAAGTCGATCATCATGATGGCGTTTTTTTTCACGATGCCAATCAGCATGATGACGCCGACGAACGCGTACAGGCTGAGCTCGGTATTGAAAAGCTTCAGCGTGAGCAGGGCTCCGAAACCAGCGGAAGGCAAGCCGGAGAGAATCGTGATGGGATGAATGAAACTCTCGTACAGGATTCCCAGCACGATGTAGATGACCAGGATGGCCATCAGCAGCAGCAGGCCGAGGCCGCGCATGGAGGACTCGAACGCCTGCGCCGTGCCCTGGAAGTTGCGCGTCGTAGTCGCGGGCAGGATTTCGCTGGCGGCGCGGTTTACTTGTTCGACCGCTTCGCCCAGCGCCACGCCCGGCTTCAGGTTGAAGGAAAGCGTGACCGCGGGAAGTTGTCCGAGGTGGTTTACCGTGAGCGGGCCCAGCGTGCGGCGCAGATTGGCCAGAGCGTTTAAGGGCACGAGCTGGCCGGTACTGGCGCGGACGTAGAGCAGCGAAAGAGAGTTGGGGTCGGCCTGGTATTGCGGGAGCAGCTCAACAATCACGCGGTACTGGTTGTTGGGCGCGAAGATGGTGGAGATTTGGCGCGCGGCGTAAGAGGTGTACAGCGCCTCCTCCACTTGCTGGGCGCTGAGGCCGAGAGACGCGGCCTTGTCGCGGTCAACTTCCACCACGACTTGCGGGTTCTTGATCTGCAGGTCGCTGGTGACGTCCAGCAGGCCGGGGATTTCGCGAAGCCGGGCTTCGAGCTTGACGGCCTGGTCGTAGAGTTCGGCAGTGCCCGGGCTCTGGATGGTGAATTGATACTGGCTCTTGCTGAGCGTGCCGCCGATACGCAGCGGCGGCAAATTCTGCATGAAGACGCGGATCCCCGGGACCTTCGCAAATTTTGGACGCAGCTCCTGGATGACTTCGTCGGCACTCAACTTGCGCTGATCGCGCGGCTTCAAACGCATGAAGAGGCGGCCGGTATTGTTGGCGCCGCCGGCGGGGCCGCCGCCCCCCATGCCGGACATGAAGGAATCGACGTTTTCGTCCTGGGTCACGATGGCCGCGAGCTCCATCTGGTGCTGCTTCATGGCCTCGAAGGAAATCCCCTGCGCGGCCTCGGTGAAAGCGAAAATCTGCCCGAGGTCCTCGCTGGGAAGGAATCCCTTGGGGACCATTCCAAAAAGCTGCACGGTGGCGATCACCAGCGCGAGGGCGAGGACCATCGTCGCCGCGCGGTGGCGCAAGGCGAACTGAAGAGTCAGGTCATACCAGTGGAGCATTCCCGCAAAAAAGTTTTCGGTGACGTTGTACAGCCGGCCATGATGCACTTCCTTCGGCGGGCGCAAGAAACGGCTGCAGAGCATCGGCGTGAGGCTGAGCGAAACGAATCCGGAAACGAGGATGGCCGCGCCGATGGTCACCGCAAATTCATGCAGCAGCCGGCCCACGATCCCGCCCATGAACAGCACGGGAATGAACACGGCAGCGAGAGAAAGCGTCATGGAGAGAATCGTGAAGCTGATCTCACGGGAACCCTGCAGCGCGGCGCGCATCACCGGCACGCCCTGCTCCATGTGGCGCACGATGTTTTCCAGCATGACGATGGCGTCATCCACGACGAAACCCACCGAAAGCGTCAGCGCCATGAGCGAGAGGTTGTCCAGGCTGTAGCCGAGCTGGTACATCAGCGCGAACGTGCCGACGATAGACATGGGCAGAGCGAGGCTGGGAATGACGGTGGCGGAAACGTTGCGCAAAAAAAGAAATATGACGAGGACCACCAGACCGACGGTCAGCAACAACGTGAATTTGACGTCGTCCACGGAATTGCGGATGGAAGTGGAGCGGTCGTAGAGAATGTTCAAATTCACCGAGGGCGGCATCTGCTCACGGAAGGTGGGCATGAGCTTCTTGATGGAGTCCACCACCGCCACGGTGTTGGTGCCGGGCTGGCGCTGGATGGCCAGCACGATGGCGCGGCTGCCGTTGAACCAACTGGCAATCTTGTCGTTCTCCACGCTGTCGATCACGCGGCCGATTTCGCTGAGGCGCACGGGGGAGCCGTTGCGGTAGGCGACGATGATCGGGCGATAGTCCGGTGCGCGCAAGAGCTGGCCGTTGGACTCCACAGTGAAAGCCTGATTGGGCCCAAAAAGAGTGCCCGTCGGGAGATTGGAATTGCCGCGCTGGATGGCGGCAACGGCTTCGTCCACGCCGATGCTGCGGGTGGCCAGCGCTTTGGGATCGAGCTGCACGCGGACGGCGTACTTTTGTGAACCATTCACCTGCACCTGCGCCACTCCACTGACCATGGAGATGCGCTGAGCGATGAAGGTGTCGGCATACTCGTTCACGTCGGAAAGCGGCAGCGTGGGAGAGCTGAGCGCGAGATAAAGGACGGGCTGATCGGCCGGGTTCACCTTCTGGTAGGAAGGCGGGCTGGGCATGTTCTGGGGGAGGTCGCGCGCGGCCTTGGCAATCATGGCCTGAACGTCTTGCGCGGCGGCGTCAATGTTGCGCTCGAGAGTGAACTGCAATGTGATCGAGGTGGCGCCGAGCGAGTTCGCCGAGGTCATCGAATCGACGCCGGCAATGGTGGAGAACTGGCGCTCGAGGGGCAGTGCCACCGCGGAGGCCATCGTCTCTGGACTCGCGCCCGGCAGGCTCGCGTTCACCTGCACGGTGGGGAAGTCCACGTTGGGCAGGTCGCTGACAGGCAGCAGGCGGTAGCCCATGATGCCGAAGAGAAGTATGGAAGCCATGACCAGCGTGGTCATGATCGGGCGGCGGATGAAGAGTTCGGCGATGTTCATGGATGCACCCGTTTCCAGCTCACGACTTGTTCTTGATGGTGACCTTGGAGTTGGGCACCAAAGAGACCTGCCCGTCCACGACTACGGTCTCACCGGGCTGCAAACCTTTTTCGATGATGGAGAGGCCGTCGGCACTCCGGCTGATGGTGACCGGCCGCATCTCCGCTGTGCCGTCGCTCTTCACGACAAATACAAATTGTCCGGACTGGCCGGTCTGCACGGCCTGCGATGGCGCCACAATGGCGTTGGCCTGTTCGGCCAGCGTGAGCGAGACGTTGACGAACTGGCCGGGCCAGAGGCGCGCGTCTTCGTTGGAGAAGGTAGCGCGAAGGCGGATCGTGCCGGTGGTGCGGTCTACCGTGTTATCCACAAAGGCCAGCGCCCCATGCACAGGCCGCGGGTCATCAGGGATGGTCGCATCCACGGAAAGTTTTCCGGAGGCCATGTGGCGTTTGACGGCAGAGAGGTTTTGCTCCGGCACGGCGAACTCGACGTAGGTCGGACTAATTTGATTGATCACAACCAGAATAGGTACGTCGTTCGACTTCACCAGCGTGCCGGGATATACGAGCAGAGTGCCGGTGCGACCGTCCATGGGCGCGCGGATGGTGCAGAATTCGATTTGTAGTTTGGCGTAGTCGATGGCCGCGCGATCGGCGCGAACGGAGGCTTCGAAGGCGTCCGAGCTGGAGTTCATCTGGTCAGCGAGTTGCTGCGCCACGATGCCCTGCTCGGCAAGTTGCGCGTAGCGGCGAGCCTGGATCTGGGCGTTTTCAAGCTGGGCGATATCACGGGCCAGGTTGCCCTCCGCTTGCCGCAGTGACGCCTCAAAGGTGCGCGAATCAACTTTGAAAAGCAGGTCGCCCTTCTTCACGTCCTGACCGGGCTTGAAGTGCGCGCTGAGGATTTCTCCGCTGACCTGCGATTTCAGGGAGACGGTGGAAAATGTTTCCACGCGGCCGATGGCCTGCAATTGCAAGGGCACGTTCTTCTGCTGAACGGTCGCGACCACGACCGGCACGGTTGGGACTGCCGGAGCGGGGCCCGCGGACTGCGCGGACTTCGAGGAGCAGCCGGTCAGCGCTGCCAGCGCGATGAATGCGGCAAGAGTTCCGGCTGCATTGTGCGTCTTTTTTGAGTTTTTGGAATTCATCTTGTGCTCCGCTCTTGCTGGAAATTCATTTGATGTTTCCATGTGCGCGCACGCCGCGGGAATCGCCGTGCGCGCGACGGAGAAAGCGAGGCTGAAGCCTGCCCCTACGGGACCTAGCGCGCGGCTGCATTCCCTCCAGCCAGATTTCCGCCAGTTCCCGGCTGACGCTGCGCAGGCTGTCCCTTCCGTTGCGAGGTCCGTTGAAAACCCCCTGGCTCAGCAAGTAATCCAGCAGCATGCCGAGAAAACCGCGCGCCGCAAGGTGAGGATTCACCGTGCGAAATTCTCCTGCGCGAATCTGCGTGCGAATGTAGCCGGCCAGCAAATCGTAATAGTCGGCCATGTAGGCGCGGTAGAAGCGCCGGTAGAGGCGATGATTTTCCAGGCCGCTGAAAAGCCAGAGCCGCAGGACGCTGGCGTCCTCAAAATTGCGGCGCAAGAGCCCTGCGGCAATGGCCGCGAAAACTTCCGGGACCGGCTGTCCGCTCTTCAGCAGCGTCTTCAATTCCACAAATCCGCGCCGGGCTTTGCATTTCTCATTCAGGACCGCCCAATAGAGATCATCCTTGGTGGGGAAGTGGCGGAAGAGAATCGCCTCGTTGACGCGAGCCTTTTCGGAAATTTCGCGGGTCTTGGTGCCCTGGAAACCCTGCCGCGCGAAGAGAGCTGTAGCCACTGCCAGAATCTGGCGGCGGCGTTCACCAGCAGGAATGCGCGCGACGGTGCGGCCCATAGTAAGTAACTACTTACTTCTACCGCAAATGGGCGCGCCCTGTCAATCGAAACGCAGAAGAATGCGGCGGGGTTCCCGACGAAAACCGTCGGGATGCAGACGGCGCGAAACCCGCTGCTACAGAAACCGGCAATATGCCAGCGCTGCTCAGAAGCGGTAGATGAGGTCGAACTGCATGCGCTTCAAAAGATTGTCCGTGCAGCCGTTGAAAGGCGAAACGTTGCAGGGGCCGCCGGAGATGGCGCGTTTGCCGCCGGGCACCAGGCCGATGGCGTCCTGCGCGTTCTGCAAGCGGCCGAGCCAGAGAGCGTAGTTGAGCGAAACGTTGTGCAGCCACTGATAGCTGAAGTTCAGGCGGTGCTGGTTGATGTTGGTGCCGGCGCGCATGTCGCTTTCGCTGAAGGCGCCGATGACCGCATCGCGCTCAATGCGCGTGTAGATGTAGCCGAACTGGATGTCTTTCTTTTCATTCAGGCGGCCAAACTGGAAATCCGCCAGATAAGCGCTGCGCTCGCGATTGTGCGCCGTGCCAGTGGGCACGGCCGTGTTGTTTTGAATAATGTTTTGCGCGCGAGTGTTGTTGACGAAGTTGAGATTGATATTCACCGGCCAGCGCGAGTGACCCGTATTGATGCCGATGGTCGCCAGGGTGTCGAGATAGAGGAACCGCGAGGCGTAACCCACCACCTGGCCGGCGGCGTTGGTGCGCAGCGAATTGGTGGTGGGTGTATTGCCGACGAGCGCGCTGGCCAGGCTGGCCGTTGCGGGGTTGGGCACGTGCGCTTGCGCGATGAAATCTGCGTTCACGAAGTTGATGCCCGCGATGTGCAGACCCAGGGTTACGCGGTCGCCAAACTTCCAGCGCGTCTGCAGCTGGCCGCCGGCGACGAAGCCGTCCAGGGCATCCGCGCGCACGCCGGTTGTGGAACTTGTGGAACCCGTGCGCTCGAGGAAGGGCAGATGGAAAGCGACGAGTGAAATGCCTTTGAAGAATTCGCTTTTGAATTCCCAATTCAACCGCGCATACAGCCCTTCGGGATTCAAATCGGGGTCAAACGTGAGGCCTGTGCGGAGCCACGGATACACAAATTTCCCGAGTCCGAACGTAGCGTGATTGTTCAGCCACTTCGGCGTCCACTGGATGAAGAAACGGTCAAAGCCGACGGTCTTGCGATTGAAAAAATTTGTCAGCGTCTGGTTGGTGGAGATGGGATCGTCCAGCGTGCCGGAGGCGATGGTGAAACCGCCATAAAGCTCGTCGGTGATGTTGCCGGTCAAATTGAGGCGCGCGCGGACGCGCTGGCGCTGGCGCGTGGTCTGTTGTGCCTGGAGGAAGGGCTCGTAGCGGTAGCGGAAGTCGCCGCTGAAGCGAAAGTTGCCGAGCTGGCGGAAACGGCCGTCGGCATTGCGCCCCGCGGCGGCCAAATCGCTCTGCACGGTGGTGACTTTCTTTTGGAGCTCGGAAGCGCTTTCCGCAACGGCTTCGACCTGTCCAGCGACGACATTCAGTTCGGAGGAATTTCTTGCCGCTGCTGATTGTGTGGCCTGCGCCGCCATGTTTTGTGCCTGGAGTTGCTTCTCCAGGGCGTCCATTTTTTCCTGCTGGGATCGCAGCGCAGCCCGGGTGTCGCGCAGCTCGCGGGCCTGGTCCTGCAGCATCTGCTTCACCTGATCCATTTCCGTCTTCAGCGCGGAGGTCTCCTGTGCGAGGGACGGCAAAGCCGGAGCGGACGGCTTTTTGGGCGGATGCTTTTGCGCGAGGGCGGGCGTGGCAAACATCAACGCCAGGATCAGTGCAAACCGGATGATTGCAAGCATGATGATTCCTCCACTCGGTTTTCAGTCGTCAAGTATCCGTGCCGTGAGCCAAGACGGGAGCATGAATTGTCAGGCCCGAACAATCATAACTTACGGAGGACAGTTTTCAGTTGCCAGTCGCCAGTTCTAAGTAACCGACTCATCTCAGCATCCAACTGTGGCAGAATCAAAAGCTGTTCGTTCTTGCGACATTTGCGTCCCACAAGCGGGCAAGCCAGACAGGATCGGAAGACAGACTAGAAGCACTAAAACCTTTGGGGTCAATAGGATATAGAAAGATGGAACTCGGAAGGGTAGTTGCCAGTATGCACAAGAGGAAAAGGCATAATTGTAGGCGATTGGACCTATCTTCTCGATGCAAAGGCACGTCTGGAATAGCGGAGTGCAAACACTCGAAGGAGAGCAAATGGCCACGAATGGCGGGGGATTAATCCGGTTGGAGGGAGTCAAGAAAGTCTTCTTCACGGATGAAGTGGAAACGCACGCGCTGGCAGGAGTGCACCTGGAGATTCGCCAGGGGGAGTATCTGGCCATTGGCGGCCCTTCGGGCTGCGGGAAATCCACGCTGCTTTCCATTCTTGGCCTGCTCGATTCGCCGACGGATGGCGAATACGTGCTGAACGGCCAGCCGGTGGCGAAGTTGGACCTGGCGCAACGCTCGCGCATCCGCAACCGCGAGATTGGCTTCGTCTTTCAGGCATTCAATTTGATCGGCGACCTGACAGTGTACGAGAACGTGGAATTGCCGCTGACCTACCGCGGGACGCCGTCCGCGGAGCGCAAGAAAGCCGTGTTGGAATCGCTGGAGCGCGTGGGCATGGCGCACCGCACAAAACACTATCCTTCCCAGTTGTCGGGCGGCCAGCAGCAGCGCGTGGCCGTGGCGCGCGCGCTGGTAGGGAAGCCGGCGATCCTGCTGGCCGATGAACCCACCGGGAACCTCGATTCGCGCAACGGCGAACAGGTGATGGAACTGCTGCGCGACCTGCACAGGAATGGCGCGACGATCTGCATGGTGACGCACGACCCGCGCTACGCGCGTCATGCCGACCGGACCATCCACCTTTTCGACGGACAAATCGTGGAAGAAACCGTGGCGCCGGTCTAGCCGCGGCGAAAAACCGGCGCGAATACACGCCCGCGGAGAACATTATGGAAACGCTCTGGCAGAACCTGAAGTACGGCGCGCGGATGCTGTTCAAGAATCCAGGTTTTGCTGCGGTCGCGATTGTCACGCTGGCGCTGGGCATCGGCGCGAATACGGCCATCTTCAGCATGATCAATGCCGTGCTGTTGCGACCTTTGCCGCTGGTCACCGAGCCCGGGCAACTCGTTTACCCCGTTTACGCCCACAACTCGCATTCATATCCCGCTTATGAATACATGCGCGAACATGCGGATGTGTTCAGCGGTCTTGCGGCGCAGACCGGCCGGATGTCCATGAACTTGAATGCGGGGGGAGAGCCGCAACTGGTGACCGGGGAATTGGTCACGGCAAATTTCTTTTCTGTTCTCGGCGCGCAAGCCGCGCTGGGGCGCACGTTTCTGCCGGAGGAGGACCAAGGGCTGGGTGCGCACCCTGTGTTAGTGCTGAGCCACAGCTTTTGGGAACGCCGATTCGACGCAGACCCGAATGTGATCGGGAAAAAGATTCAGCTCAATGGCCTTCCGTTCACCGTCGTCGGAGTCATGCCACGCGGGTTCGTCGGGAACGAAGTGGGATTGCTGCGCGACCTTTGGGCGCCGATGATGATGCAGCCGCAACTCTCTCCCATGTCACACCGGGGCGAAGCAAGCGTGCTGGCTGACAGTAATTTTATTTGGCTGAATGTGATGGGCCGGCTCAAGCCCGATGTGAGTCTGGCGCAGGCCGAAGCCGCGCTTACCCTGGTGATGGAGCAGGACGAGAGGTTTCGCAATCGCGCGCCCGGGAGCCACCGCGCCGTCCTCTTACCAGCGGCGGGCGGAGTGGACCCGCGGGACCGCGCGGAATTCTTTTTGCCCGTTGCGGCGCTGCTGATGATTGTTGTTGGTCTGTTGTTGCTGACCGCCTGTTCGAACGTGGCCAATTTACTGCTCGCGCGTGGGGCTTCTCGACAGAAAGAAATGGGCGTGCGCCTGGCGCTAGGCGCGAGCCGAGCCCAATTGTTTCGCCAACTGCTGGTGGAAAACCTGCCACTCGCGTTGCTCGCGGGGATGGCCGGTCTGCTGATGGCGATGTGGACTTTCAGTGCGCTCTCGTCATTCGAGCTTCCCGGCGGAACGCGGGTCCTGCTGGACGTGAACATCGACCGCCGCGTGCTTTTTTACGCCATCGCCGTCTCCATCGTGACCATTCTAATTGCAAGCCTGGCGCCCGCGCTGGAAGCCACCCGTGCTGACGTTCTTCCTGCGTTGAAAGATGACGCCGGAGCCGGGAAATCGCGCCGCTCGCGGCTGCGGAGCTTTTTTGTTGTGGCGCAGGTGAGCCTGTCCTCATTGCTGCTGGTCACCGGCGGATTGTTCCTGCGAAGCCTGCAGACCGCACAGAACACCGATCCGGGTTTCGACGGTGCACACGTCGTGCTTCTTCCACTCAACCTGCGGCTGGGAAGTTATTCCGATGCAACGGGACCCGAGATGTTCCGCCAAATCCTGACGCGCGCGGAAGCGCTCCCCGGAGTGCAATCCGCCAGTCTGGTGGCGCGTCCGCCGCTGGGACTCTCCAAGGGCCTGGGAACCGTGTCGCGTGAAGGCGCCGAAGAGGGCTCCGATTTTGCAGAAGTGCAGGTGGGCATGAACACCGTTGCCCCGCATTACTTCGAAACCATGGGAATGCCCATCCTGCGCGGAAGAGGATTTGAGGGCAGCGACCGCGCGAAGTCGCCACAAGTGCTGGTGATAAACGAAACGCTGGCACAACGATTCTGGCCCGGCGAAGACGCTGTTGGCAAAAAGGTGCGGATGGGCGGTCCCAAGGGAAAGCCGGCGGAAGTGATCGGCGTCGCACGAAACGCGAAGTACAACAGCATTGGAGAGCGCCCGCAACCGTACATGTTTCTTCCGCTGGCGCAGGATTATCAACCGGAGATGACACTCGTCGTGCGAACGGGCGGGGACGCGAGCGCACTGGCGACGGCATTACAAAGAATAGTTCGCGAAACGGATGCCAACCTGGCCGTTTTTCCGCCGATCACGATGAAGGAGTACCTGCGATCGGCGCTCGGGCCGGCCCGGATGGGCGCGCTTTTGCTCGGACTGTGCGGAGCGCTCGGGCTGGGGCTGGCGGCAGTCGGCGTGTATGGAATGCTTGCCTATTTCGTCAAGCAGCGCACGCGCGAAATCGGAATTCGCGTCGCGCTCGGCGCAGGCCCGCGCGCGGTGCTGCGACTGGTGCTGCGCGAAGGGTTGAAGCTCGCCGGCATTGGCATTGGGCTGGGAACGCTCATCGGCTTGCCGCTCGCTCAATTGGCCTCACGATTTCTGTATGGGACCAGCGCTGCGGACCCGGTAACGTTTGTTGGCGTGGGCCTGCTGCTGGTGTCCGTGGCGCTGCTGGCGTGCTATGTGCCGGCGCGGCGGGCGGCGCGCGTGGACCCGATGGTGGCGTTGAGGTACGAATAAATGGAAACGCTCTGGCAGGATGTAAAGTACGGCGCGCGGATGCTGCACCGAAGCAGTGGGTTCACAGCAGTGGCGGTACTGACGCTCGCGCTGGGTATCGGCGCGAACACGGCGTTATTCAGCGTAATGGATGATGTGCTGCTGAAGACCTTGCCCGTCGCCGAGCCGGAACGCTTGGTACTGTTTGAATGGCAAGCCGGACTCCGGTTCAGGGTAGGTGGCATGAGCGGCACGTCGAACGTGCCCAAGCCGCCGGGCACACGCGGGCTTTCGCTGTTTCGCTATGAGGTCTTTGACAAGATGCGCCAGGCGCGCGCTGCTGTGCCGGACGGCCCGCTCAGCGATTTCTTTGCCTTTGCTCCGATCCGTGAATTGAATGCGGTGACGGGCGAACAGGCAGAGATGATCAGTGGGCAAGCCGTGTCCGGCGGCTATTACGCCGGGCTGCGAGTGCAACCGAGCTTGGGACGCGCGATCAGTGACGAAGATGATCAGCCGGGCGCAGCGCCGGTGGTCGTGCTCAGTCATCAGTTTTGGCAGGAGCGATTCGGCGCGAACCCGGCAGTCATCGGCCAACCGCTCAAACTCAACAAGCAGACCTTCACCATCATCGGCGTCACGCCGCCCGCCTTCACCGAAATATCGCAAGTGGATTATCACCCCGCCGTCACCGTCCCTTTGGCCTGCGAGCCATTGTTGAAAGGTGAGCGCAGCAATCTGGGTACGGCGAAAGAGCCGGGCGTCTGGTGGCTGAATTTGATGGGGCGGCTCAAACCGGGCGCGACCTATGAACAGGCGCGCGACAGCTTGAACGGTACTTTTCAAGCCGCCGCATTGGAGGTCATGCCGCCGCCGCGCAAAGCGAATGAACCGGCGCAACTCGAACCGAAAGATTATCCGCGCCTGCTTGCGGAATCCGGCAGCCGTGGGATGATGGACATGCGCAGGGAGTATTCAACCACAATCTACAGTTTGTTCATCGTCGTGGCGCTGGTACTGCTGATTGCGTGTGCCAACGTGGCGAACCTGCTGCTGGCGCGGGCGGCCTTACGCGGCGCAGAAATCAGTGTGCGGCTCGCGGTGGGCGCGGGGCGTTGGCGGCTTGTCCGGCAACTGCTGACCGAGAGCGTGCTGCTCGCGTCGTTAGGCGGCGCAGTCGGCGTGCTCTTCGCCTTCTGGGGCAAGAGCGCGTTGCTGGTGCTGACCGACAAAGACACGGGATTCTTGCCCAGTGGCGTTGACCTCAGTTTGAATTGGCGTGTGCTGGCGTTCACGCTTGCTATATCGCTACTGACCGGCGTGCTGTTCGGATTGGCACCCGCGTGGCGCGCAACGAGCCTTGATTTAGCAACGGCGCTCAAACAGAGCCGCCGCACAACGGGCGCAGTTTCGCGGTTGAGCAAAGGGCTGATCGTTGCGCAGGTCGCGCTCTCGTTGTTGTTGTTGGTTAGCGCGGGTTTGTTCATCCGCACGCTCTACAACCTGCAACAAGTTAGCCTGGGCTTCAATCAGGAAAACCTCTTGCTCTTCCGGTTGCAGCCGCAGCAGAGCGGGTACAAAGACGAACGGCTATGGCAATTCTATCAACAACTCTTTGCGCGGCTGGATCATTTGCCGCGCGTGCGCGCGGCGACGTTCGGGAAAGTCCCGCTCATCGCGAATGACAATTGGTTCAATGACGTCTTGCTGCCCGGCGAGACGGAACAGGCCGCTGGGAAGCACGAGACCATGCTGCAAACGGTACGCGAGAACTATTTTGCGACGATGGAAATCCCGCTGCTGCGTGGGCGTGGCTTCACCGCGCAAGATGACCAGCGTGCGCCCCAAGTCGCCATCGTCAATCAAACCTTCGCGCGCCAGTTCTTCCCCAACGAAGACGTGCTCGGCAAGCGCGTCACGCCGAGCGGCGAACATGAAGTCGAGATCATCGGCGTGGTGGCCGCCACCAAATACAGAAGCCAGCGCGAAGAACTTAAGCCGCTGCTTTACACGCCGTGGCAGCAGGAAGTCGCAGTGATCGGCGAGATGTCTTTCGCCTTGCGCACCACGGGCGAACCGACTGCGCTCGCTGCCACGGTGCGTCAAGTGGTGCGCGAACTGGACAGCAATCTGCCGGTCACGGAAGTCGGCACGCAAACTGCACGCTCGCAGGCCACGTTGGGACAGGAACGCCTGTACGCCCGGCTGCTGAGCTTTTTCGGCGGGCTGGCGCTCCTGCTGGCAGCCATCGGGTTGTCCGGTGTGTTGGCCTATTCCGTTGCCCAACGCACGAATGAGATCGGAATTCGCATGGCACTGGGCGCGGACCCGAGTGGCATCGCGCGAACGATTATGCGCGAAGCCGCGGTACTGCTCGTGATAGGCCTTGCAGTAGGAACAGCTCTGGCCCTGGCGGCAGCGCGGACGGCGGGAGCGTTGCTCTTTGGCCTGCAGCCGACTGATCCGCTGACGATCGCCATGGCTGCAGCGTTGCTGGGTGGCGTGGCAGCAGCGGCTAGCTATCTACCGGCGCGGCGGGCGGCGCGCGTGGATCCGATGGTGGCGTTGAGGTACGAATAAATGGAAACGGTTTGGCAGGACGTGAAGTACGGCGCGCGGATGCTGGCGAAGAACCGTGGCGTCACAGCGGTCGCGGTGCTGACACTGGCGCTAGGCATCGGGGCGAACACGGCGATGTTCAGCGTAGCGGATGCGCTGCTTTTTCGGCCGCTGATTCTCAAGAACCTGAATCGTCTCGTGGTGGTGTACGAAACGCGTGAGGGGAGAAGAAACGAACAAGACGAAATCTCACCGGCCGATTTCTTGGACTTCCGCAAGCAGGCACAAACGGTGGAACATCTTTCCGCCTTTACGTGGTGGAGCGCCAACATCACCGGAGACGGCGAGCCGGAGCGCGTGCGCGGCTGCCGGGTGACCGGCGATTTTTTCCGCGCGCTCGAAAACGAAATGCAAATCGGGCGTCCCCTCGTTCCCGATGACGACAAACCGGGCGCTCGCGTCGTTGTGCTGAGCGATGGTTTGTGGCAACGGCGCTTTGGAGGGGACGCAAGCGTCCTGGGGAAAACCATCCAGCTCCACGGCCAGGCGTTCGAGGTGGTTGGAGTGACGCCGCGTGAATTCCGTTTTCCGCCGGAGGCCGAGCTGTGGGTGCCCATGGCCATGGAGGCGCGCGAAAGGAATCTCCGAGGAAGTTTCTTCCTGGAAACCGTAGGAAGGCTGAAGCCGGGCTTTTCTGTCCGGCAAGCGGATGCAGAGATTTCAACCCTGGCGCAGCGCATTGAGCAACAGAATCCGCAGGATCACGCCAAGGTCGGCGGCGGCGCCACATTGCTGCGCGAGCATGTGTCCGGTGAGCTGACCAGCCGGTACACGATTCTGCTTCTCTGGGCGGTGAGTTTTGTGCTGCTGATCGCCTGCTCTAACGTGGCCAACCTGCAATTCGCAAGGGTGTCTTTGCGGAGCAAGGAAATTGCCGTGCGAGCGGCCCTTGGCGCGGGGCGCTGGCGGCTGATCCGGCAATTGCTGACGGAAAGCGTTCTACTGGGAATGGCCGGCGCGGCGCTGGGCCTGGTGTTGGCGCTCTGGGGTGTGGACCTGATCAAAGCGGGCATGCCTGCGGAAGTGGAGATCCACCTGCCGGGCTGGCGCAGCATGGGACTCAATCAATGGGTGCTCGGCTACACGCTGGGCCTTGCTTTGCTGAGCGGAATCGTCGCCGGCATTGCACCCGCATTACTGGGGGCAAGCCCCAACCTCATCCAGGGACTCAAAGAAAGCGGGCGCGGATTGACGGCGGGATTGCGCCGCCATCACACCAGCAGCGTGCTGGTGGTTTCGCAGATTGTGCTCGCGGTTGTATTGCTATTCGGCGCGGGCATCATGGTGAAGGGATTTCGAGCGGTGACGCAGCCGGCGGAAAACCTCGATGCCGATCGAGTGCTGACCATGCGCCTGGGCCTGCCGGAATCGAAGTATCCGGAAGGTTATCAGCGGATAGATTTCGTGGTGCGCTTTCTCGCCCAATTGCAGAGCATGCCGGGCGCCGAGCACGTCGCCTTTATCTCGGATGTTCCGTACTCCGGCAGCCGCAGCAACTCGAATTTCTTCATTGAAGGACGCCCCGACCCGCTACCCGGCCAGGACCCCGTGGCGCAAATGCAGGCAGCGAGCGAGAACTATTTCCGCACGATGCACATTCCGCTGTTGGAGGGAAGGGAATTTGCTTTGCAGGATACGCAGACATCAACGAAGGTTGCCATCGTCAGCGCCACGCTCGTGCGCAAGTATTTTCCGGGCGAAAGCCCAATCGGAAAGCGGCTGATGATTGGCGGCCCCTATTCGCACGGCGAATGGTACACGGTCGTCGGAGTAGCCGGTGACATCCTGCACAACTGGACGGACCGCGCGCCGCGGCCCGTGCTCTACCGACCGATTCGACAAGTTGCGCCACGTTCCTTCATGGCCGTGGTGCGAACCGGAGCGGACGCCATGGGGCTGGTCCCCGCGGCGCGGGAGGGACTCCGCCGCGTGGACCCGAATCAACCGATCTCCGATATCAAGACGTGGCGAAAAGTAATCAGCGACCAGTTGGTGGGACTGTGGTACGTCGCCGTGCTGATGGGAGCGATGGGAATCATGGCGCTGGCGCTTTCGAGTATCGGCGTGTACAGCGTCATGGCCTATTCGGTCAGCGAGCGCACGCATGAAATCGGCGTGCGGATGGCGCTGGGTGCGCGGCGCGCGGACGTTCTCTGGCTGTTCATTCGACGCGGGCTGGTGATGATGATCGCGGGAGTGGGTGTTGGTCTGGTGGCTGCACTGGCGCTGGGAAAGGCAGTGGCGAGCCTGGTGTTTGGCGTAAGCGCTTACGATTTTGCGGCTCTGGCGAGCGTGGTCTTGGCGCTCAGCACTGCGGCGCTGCTGGCGTGCTATGTGCCGGCGCGGCGGGCGACGCGGGTCGATCCGATCGTTGCGCTCAGATACGAGTAACGAGTTGGGCTAAATCTATTCGCGGGGAATCAGTACTCTGTCGAGTTGGTGTACCGACGGAGTGCTGGGAAGCATTTTCAGAGGGCGGCGAGAAATGGAAAGGCTTTGGCAAGATCTGACATACGGCGCGCGAGTGCTGCGGAAGAACCGCAGCATGACTCTGGTAGCGGTGCTGACGCTGGCGCTGGGCATCGGCGCGAACACGGCCATTTTTTCTATTGTGAACGCGGTTATGTTCCACACCCTGCCGTTCGCGAATTCCGAGCAGATCGTGATCGCTTTTGTCAGGACGAGCCAGGATCCTCGGGATTTCGTTTCCTATCCGGACTACCAGGACTGGCGGCAGCAGAGCCAGTCGTTTTCCGAACTCGCGGGCTGGAGCGGCCAAAGCGTCAATTGGACGGGCACCGAGCAACCCACGCGCGTGATCGGTTCTTTCGTCTCCGCGAACTTTTTTCCGATGCTCGGGGTGCAGCCGGCGCAGGGCCGCGGGTTCCGCCCAGAAGAAACCGAGCCCGGCGCGGCGGAGAACGTGGTCGTCCTGAGTCATGCGTTCTGGCAGAACCAGCTCGGCGCGGATCCAGGTATTTTGGGGAAGCCGCTCACATTGAATGGAGAAGTGTTTACCGTTGCCGGCGTGATGCCGGCGGAATTCCATTTTACATGGAGTGACGCGGACGTCTGGCTGCCTCTGCACAAGTATCCCAACTTCACGCTCGACAGGCTGAAGACTTCGTCGGCGGTGTTCGGCCGAATGAAGCCAGAAGTGCGGCTGGAACAGGCCCAGGCGGAAATGGACACCATTGCCTCGCGGCTGGCAAAGCAGTATCCGGATTCCAACGGCGGGCGAGGAGTCACACTTGTTCGCTTTCAAGAAATCGTCGTCGAAGACCTGAAGCCTATGCTGATGGTTTTGCTGGGCGCGGTTGCGCTGGTCCTGCTGATTGCCTGCGCCAATGTGGCGAATCTGTTGCTGGTGCGTTCCACTGTCCGGCAAAAAGAATTCGCGCTGCGCGCGGCGCTGGGCGCGGGCCGCGGACGGATTGCTCGCCAGTTGCTGACCGAAACAGTGCTGCTCTGGATGATTGGCGGCGCGCTCGGGCTTCTGGCCGGGCGGTGGGGAATGGATGCGCTGGCGGCGATCCGTCCGGGCGACCTGCCGCCGGGAATTTTCGCGACAATAGATGGCAACGTGCTGGCGTTCACCGCCGCGGTGACTGCGTTCACCGGAATCGCGTTCGGACTGGTACCCGCACTTCAATTCGCACGGCCAGACATGAACGAAGTGCTCAAGGAGGGCGGGCGTACGTCCGGCGCCGGCGCGGGGCGCGGGCATGTCCGCGCGGCGCTGATGGTTTTTCAGGTGGCCGTTGCGCTTCTCCTGCTGGTGGGGTCCGGCCTGCTGCTGAAAAGCTTTGCGCGCGTGTTGCAAGTAAACCCGGGATTCGATTCCGAAAAACTGCTGACCATGGAGTACCGCGTGCCGCGCAACAAATATCCGGAGGGGCGGCAGCAGTGGGCATTTCATCATGAAGTCGTGGAACGGGTGCGGGTACTGCCGGGCGTGCGCTCCGCTGCGGTGATCATGGCGCTACCTTTCAGCGGCAACGGAGGAGCAGCCAACTTCGTTCTGCTGGACCGGCCAGCCCCGGAGGCAGGCAAGGAGCCGCGCGCGCAAGTAAACCGCGCCCATGCGGAGACGTTTCGCACGCTCGGCATTCCGCTTCTGCGCGGGCGCAGCGTGACCGAGGAGGACCGGGCTGAGGCTCCACGTGTGGTGGTCATCAATCAGCATATGGCGCGGCAATACTGGCCGAATGAAGATCCCCTCGGCAAACAGCTCAAGTTTTTGCCCGCCGGTGAGATCGCCACGATCGTTGGAGAGGTGGGGGACATCAAGCAATTCATGCTGGAAGACCAGAGCGTCGCGCAGATCTGGACTGCTTACGCGCAAAATCCGCACATCTTCGCCACGCTGGCGGTGCGCACCGAAGGCGACGCGATGGGCATGGCCAATGCCGTGCGCGCCGCCGTCTGGTCCGTGGACAAGGACCAGCCCGTGTGGAAAGTCCGAACGATTGCGATGCTTCTGGACCACGCGGTCGGGCAGCGCCGCTTTGTGCTGCAACTTCTCGGGGCTTACTCGGCTCTGGCGCTGCTGCTGGCAGCGATCGGCATCTATGGCGTGATCGCCTACAGTTTCAGCCAGCGTACGCACGAAATCGGCATCCGCATGGCGCTCGGAGCGCAGGCGCGGGACGTATTGGGTCTGGTGCTACGGCAGGGGCTGAAGCTGACGCTGATTGGCGTTGCGGCGGGATTGGCAGCGGCGATCGCGCTCACCCGATGGATGGAGAACCTGCTTTTTGGCGTGAAGGCAACGGATCCGCTTACATACTCGGGCGTCGCCCTGCTGTTAACGGCGGTGGCGCTAGCTGCGTGCTGGCTGCCGGCGCGGAGAGCGGCACGCGTGAATCCGATGGCGGCATTGCGATACGAATGAGCAAAGGGCTGCGAGGGGGACTGGGCCATGGACACAATATGGCATGACATACGCTTCGCCGTGCGCGTGCTGTTGCGCGCTCCGGGGTTTACTCTTGTTGCCGCACTTTCGCTGGCCCTGGGCATCGGCGCGAACACCACGATTTTTACGGTCATCAACGCAATCTTCCTGCGCCCCCTTCCGGTGGAGGAGCCGTCCCGGCTGGTCAATGTGTACACGACCGACGAGCGCAACAAGACGGCGGAACAAAGCTTCTTGCCGACGTCCCGCCTGAATTACCTGGATTACCGCGACAGGAACCACAGCTTTTCCGGTCTGGCGTTATTTGGATTTGCCGGCCTCACGCTGACGGGCAGCGGCGAGCCCGAGCAAATCGGCGCGATGCTGGTCTCCGGGAATTATTTCGACGTGCTCGGCGTGAAAATGGCGGCGGGGCGGGGATTTATTTCGGAGGAAGATGCCAAGCCCGGAGCAAACCCTGTCGTAGTGCTAAGCAACGGAATGTGGGTCCGCCGATTCGGGGCCGATCCCAACCTGGTCAACAAGACCATCAAGCTGAACGGGATTCCGTTTACGGTGGTGGGGATTGCACCGAAATCGTTCCGGGGCACGTTTGCCATCGGCGGCCCGGACGTGTGGATCCCATCCATGATGTACAAGCAGGTGGTGACCGGACCCTTGCAGCACTTTTTCGACGAGCGCCGGCCGCTGCTCTTTTTCGTGTTTGGCCGGCTCAAGCCGGATGTCAGCTTGGAGCAGGCACGAGCCGACCTGGTGACGATTGCGACGAACCTTTCCAAGGAGTACCCGAATGACGATGGAGGGCGAAACGTCGAGCTGCTGCTGCTGCCGCAGGCCACTATGAACCCGAACCAGCGCGCGCAAGCGGTCAAGGCGGGCAGCCTGCTCATGACCGTGGTCGGTCTAGTGCTGCTGATCGCCTGCGCAAACCTCGCCAATCTCCTGCTGGCGCGCGCGTCGGGGCGGCAGCGGGAGATTGCCATCCGGCTGTCGCTGGGCGCAACCCGATCGCGGCTCATTCGCCAGCTCTTGACGGAGAGTCTCCTGCTGGCATCTATGGGAGGAATTCTCGGCTTGTTGCTGGCGAATTGGGGGCGCGACCTTCTGTGGGCATTTCGCCCGCCGTTCATGGATGCGAACGCCCTGAGCCTGACGCTCGAGCCGAAAGTGCTCGCCTTTGCGTTCGGCATTTCGATGCTGACGGGCGTTTTGTTCGGTCTTGCGCCAGCGATTCAGGCCACGCGGACGGACTTGAATGAATCGTTGAAGGAAGGCGGCGGACGCGCGGGCGCCGGAGGTGGGAGGCACGGACTGCGCAGCCTGCTGGTGGTGGCGGAAGTGACGCTGGCACTGGTGGCACTGGTCGGCGCCGGACTGTTTTTGCGAAGCCTGCGCAATGCGCAGCACATCGATCCTGGATTCAACGCCGCCAACCTGCTGGTGATGGGCTTTGACCTGGGCTCGCAAGGGTACGACGCCGAACGCGGAAAAGAATTTCACCGGCAAGTGCAGGAGCGCCTGCAGAACTTGCCCCTTGTGCTGTCCGCGACGATTGCAACTCTTCCGCCGTTGAACGGCGGGTTCATGCGCACGGTTTTTCCAGAAGGCGTGGACCCCACCGACCGGCGCAACGGCGTGCTCGTGTTGATTGATTCCATCTACCCCGGTTATTTCAAGACGCTCGGCATATCCATTATGGAGGGCCGGGAATTCGCGGACACGGATCGCGAGAACGCGCCGATGGTGGCCGTGGTCAATCAGGCGATGGCGGATAAATTTTTTCCAAACCAGGATGCTATCGGGAAGAGGTTTCGCTTCTTTGGCGAATCCTGGATCCTGGAAATCGTAGGCATCGCCCGGAACAGCAAGTACATCAATATCGGCGAAGGGCCGCGCCCATTCATCTACCTATCGATGTATCAGCATTACACGCCGGCTTCGACGCTGTACGTGCATACGGCAGGCGATCCGGCGAGCGCACTGGCCACCGTGCGCGGCACGGTGCAGGACCTCGACCACAACCTCCCCCTAGTGCAAGTGCGGACGGTGCAAGCTCTGATCGACCAGGCGCTGTGGGCCCCGCAATTCGGAGCGAGCCTGCTGGCGATCTTCGCGCTGCTGGCGCTGGGACTTGCAGCCATCGGCGTTTATGGGGTGATGTCTTACACGGTCAACCAGCGCACGCATGAGATCGGCATCCGCGTGGCCATGGGAGCCCAGCATAAACATATTTTGATGCTGATCCTGGGCCACGGATTCCTGCTCGTCGCCAGCGGAATTGTACTGGGGCTTGGGGCAGCGTACGCCAGCGCGCGAACGCTCTCACAACTCCTTTTCGATGTGCCCGCCGGCGACCCCATCACGTATCTCGGCACGCCGCTGGTGCTGGCCGGAGTAGCGCTGGTGGCTTGCTACATTCCGGCGAGGCGAGCCATGCGCGTGGATCCCATGATTGCGCTCCGCTACGAATGATGAGGTAAACGATGCTCACTCTGTGGCAAGACGTTCGCTACGCACTTCGCCTGCTGGCCAAGAATCCCGGCTTCGCTTTCGTGGCCGTGCTCACGCTCGCGCTGGGCATCGGCGCCAACACCGCCATTTTCACCGTCGTGAATGGCGCACTCTTGCGTCCCTTGCCGTATTCGCAACCGGAGCGGTTGGTCCATCTCTGGGAGACGCGCACGCAGCAGAATGCCTCCGAATTCGAGGCGTCCTATCCGAATTTTGTCGACTGGAAGGCGCAAAACCACGTCTTCGACGACATCGCCGGTTTCAGCATGACCGACGGCATCCTGACGCAACAGGCCACCATGGCGCATGTGCGCGGGGCGCGCGTGACGTCCAATTTCTTTTCGGTGCTGGGCGTGACTCCGCAACTGGGCCGGACATTCTTGCCGGAAGAAGAACCCCGCAGCGCCGAGCGCGTGATCTTGCTCAGCCACAGCTTTTGGCAGCAGCGTTTTGGCAGCGACACCTGGATTATCGGCAAGAAAATCACCCTCAATGACAATCCGTGGACGGTGGTGGGTGTGCTTTCGCCGCGATTTCAGTTTGCGCTGGTGGGTTCGCCGGACTTCTGGGTTCCGCTCCGCGCCAACGATTCGACTGGCCTTCGACGCAATCTCTTCTGGCTGCATCCCGTTGCCCGGCTCAAGTCGGGCGTAAGCTTCGCGCAGGCCTCCCAGGAAATGGAGTCCATCGCGCAACGACTGGCCACGGCGTACCCCGAAGCCAACGCCGGAGGCGGAATCCGCCTGGTGCCGCTAAAGGAAGAGATCCTGGGAAAAGTAAGCCCGGTGATCTTCGTGCTACTCGGCGCGGTGGCGCTGGTGTTGCTGATTGCCTGCGTCAACGTGGCCAACCTGCTGCTCGCGCGCGCGGCTACACGTGAGCGCGAGATTGCCGTCCGCGCCGCGCTCGGCGCAGGCCGCGGCCGGCTGATCCGCCAACTGCTTGCGGAGAGCCTACTGCTTGCCCTGCTCGGCGGCGCGGCCGGGGTCCTGTGGGCCATGTGGGGAGTGGATTTGCTGATTTCGCTCGTCCCCGCGGACATGATGTATTTCATGCCCTACCTGAGCGAGATGCATCTCGACGCCGGTGTACTGGTGTTTACCGCCATGCTCAGCCTGTTGACAGGCGTCCTCTTTGGACTGGCTCCCGCGCTGCGCGCCTCGAAAGCGGCGTTGTATGAATCGCTGAAGGAAGGAAGCCGCACGAATGTTGGCCCCGCGGGTCACCGCGTGCGCGGCGCGCTGGTCGTTTCGCAAGTGGCGTTCGCGCTGATCTTGCTGGCCGGCACCGGCCTCGTGCTGCAAAGCATGTTTCGGTTGCTGAGCGTGGACCCAGGCTTTGCGACTAAGAATCTTTTGAGCGCAGCGATATCGCTGCCGGGGAAGAAGTATCAGCAAGACGCGCAAGGAATCGCTTTTTACCAGCAGCTTCGTCAGCGCGTCGCCGCGCTGCCCGGCGTCTCCGCTGTGGGCACCGCGAATATCATTCCGCTCACCGGCGGCGGCAATACGATCCGCTACATTGACGGGCGCAAGCCCAACACGCCGCCCGATCAGGAACTGGAGGCCTACATTCGCGCTGTGAGCCCCAGTTATTTCAGGGCCATGGGAATTCCATTTCTCGGGGGCCGCGATTTTGAGGATACGGACCGCGATGGGGCGCCGCGCGTGGTCATCATTAATGATGGCGTGGCGAAACGGCTCTTCCCGGGCGAGGACGCCGTCGGCAAGGACATCGTCTTCACTTTCAATCACCGCCCGTTGCGGGTGGTCGGTGTCGTTGGCAACGCGGAACTCGCCAGCCTGGATGCGGAGTCCATGCCGGCCATTTATGAGTCAGAATTTCAAGGCTTCGAGAGCGACAACAACCTCGTGGTGCGCACTGGCGGCGATCCTGCGCCGGTGGTGGCCGCGATTCGCCAGGTGGTCCGAACACTTGATCCGGAAGCACTCGTCCTCACTGTTCAAACCATGCAGCAGACGATGGTCGCCGCGCCTTCCATCTTTCTGCGCCGCTCGCTCACCTTTCTGCTGAGCGCGTTCGCCGCGGTTGCCGTGCTGCTGGCGGCCATCGGACTCTACGGCGTCATGAACTACAACGTGACGCACCGCACGCGCGAAATTGGATTGCGCGTCGCGCTCGGCGCACAGCGGGCGGACGTGATGCGACTGATCCTGCGGCAGGGCATGACCCTGGTGGCGACGGGCGTGGCGATCGGCATTGCCGGCGCGGCTGGGGTGACGCAGTTGATGCAAAGCGTGCTCTTCGGCACGAAAGCGGCCGATCCAGTGACGATTGCTGTTGTGGCCGTGGTGCTGAGCACGGTGGCGCTCGCTGCGTGTTGGATTCCGGCGCGGCGGGCGACGCGCGTGGATCCCATGGTCGCGCTGCGGTACGAATGAATCGATTCAGTGATTTGTGGTTGAGTGATGGAAACAAAAATACGACGACTTGGCGGGATGAAATTACAGAGGAAACGGAATGATCACACTGAAAAATGTTGAGAAGAGCTACCAGACCGGCGCCGGGAAGACATTCGTGTTGCGCCGCATCAATATGGAAGTGCGCGAAGGCGAGTTTGTCACCATCATGGGGCCATCGGGCGCGGGGAAGTCCACTCTGCTGGGAATTGTGGGCATGCTGGACAGCGCAAGCGGCGGCGAATACCTCTTCTTCGACAAGGCAGCCCACTCACTCAGCGTCAAGGAGCGCAACGCGCTGCACAAGCAATACATCGGCTTCGTTTTTCAAAGCTACCACTTGCTGGACAACCTGACGGTGTATGAAAACCTGGACCTGCCGCTTTCGTACAAGGACATCAAGAAAAAAGAACGCGAAATGCTCGTCGGAGATGTGTTGGACCGTTTTCACATTGTGGGCAAGAAGGACCTGTACCCGAACCAACTCTCCGGCGGGCAGCAACAACTCGTGGCCGTGGCTCGGGCGGTGGTGGCGCATCCGAAATTAATTCTGGCGGATGAGCCGACCGGCAACTTGCATTCGGCGCAGGGCCGGGAAATCATGGAATTGTTTAGAAAGTTGAACGGGGAAGGCACCACGATCATCCAGGTGACCCACTCAGAAGCCAACGCCGCGTACAGCCACCGCGTGATTCAAATGCTCGACGGGTGGATCACGGGAGAAACCCCGCAGGCAACAGCCGCCGCGCGCTGACAAAGAAATAGCGCGCACCCCTCAGACCAACGGCAGCCGCAACCGCGCTTCACAGCCAGTGTGTCCGGCGCAGTTCTCCAGCGAAAGCGTGCCGCCGTGAGCCTCCGCAATCTGGCGGCTCAGGACCAGGCCAATCCCCGAGCCCTGCGGCTTGGTGGTGAAAAACGGCACGAACAGGTTGGCGGTGTTCTGAAGTCCCGGGCCGTCATCTTCCACCCAAACTTCGACGTAGCCGCTGTTTTTCGTCCAGCCGACGCGCACGCCGCCGCCGGTTTCGAGCGCGGCGTCCACGGCGTTGCGCATCAAGTTGATCAGGAGCTGCTCGAGCTGGTCGCTATCGGCGCGGATGCTGAGTTGGGGGCCCGTTTCCACCTTGACGTTCAAGCGCAACTCCAGACCGGCCACGCGGCGAACGCACTCGTCCAATGCCACAGCATCGAAGGCCGGGGAGGGGAGCTTGGCGAGTTGCGCGTAAGCGCCCGTAAAGCGGCTGAGCGATTCGGAGCGCGATTCAATGACGCGAAGGCCCTGGCGCATGTCCTGCTCCCAGTCCGGCGGGCGCGGCGCGCGGGCCAGCAGGCTATCGAGGCTGCCCGCCATGGATTTGATGGGAGCGAGAGAGTTGTTCAGCTCGTGGCCGAGCACGCGGATCAGGCGCTGCCAGGCCTGGCGCTCTTCTTCGCGCAATACGCGGCTGAGATCCGCGAGAACGACGAGCTGGTGCGGGAGGCCGCGCTCTCGAAACGTTGTGCGGCGCATGCCCCATTTGCCGGCACCGCCGGGCAAACGAATGGGCAGGGTGCGGGCGGCCTCGTCGCGCAGGCATTCGCCGAGGCCCAGCTCTTCGGCCGTGCGTCCCAGGAGGCGCTCGGCGGGCTGCGCCAGGAGGCGTTCGGCGGAGCGATTCAGCAAGCGCAGCCGCTGCTGGCCGTCAAAAGTGAAAATGGCCACATCAATCTCCGTCATCACGGTGCGGAGAAGAGCGCTAGCTTCAAGCGCGCCCAGGCGCTGTTCGCGCAATGTCTCGCCGAGTGCATTGACTTCGGTAACCACTTCGCCGAGCGCATCGTCGGGCCGCGCACCGCGCGCGCGGATGGAATAGTCGCCTTCACGAAGAGCCGCCAGCAGGTTGGAAAGAGTTTGCAGAGGCAGAACTACGCGCTCGCGGAGGGCGAACGCATAACCGAAATAGAAAGAAAGGAGCAGGACGGTCAACGTCCACTGAATTTTGGGAGCGTAGTCACCGAACCAGAGGATGTAGAGCGACGTGGCCACCGCCGGCAACCCCGCCAGCAGCGCCATGTTGGTGACGCGGCGCTCGTGGCCCGTTTTCCTCATAGGCCGAACTTTTGCAGTCTCCGATAGAGCCCGCTGCGGCTCAGGCCGAGGGACCTGGCCGCGGCGGAGACGTTGCCCTCAAAACGGCCCAGGGCTTTCTGGACCAGAAGCCGCTCGGCGTCGTCCAGGCTGAGTTCTTCGAGGCGAGGCCCGCCCGAGGCGGAGGCGCTGCGCAGGCCGAGATCGCTCGACTTCACCATGGTGCCTTGCGCCATGAGCACGGCGCGCTCGACGGCATGACTCAATTCGCGCACGTTGCCCGGCCAGGCGTATTCGACGAGCGACTGCATCGCAGGCGGATCAAAACCGGTGAGCACCTTGCGGTAGCGCTGCGCGTCCAGGCGCAGAAAATGCGTGGCCAGCAACGGAATGTCTTCGCGGCGGTCGCGCAACGGCGGGAGATGAATCTCGATTGTATTCAGTCGGAAAAGCAAGTCCTGGCGAAAACGTCCTGCGGCGACTTCTTCCTGCAAACCGGCGTTCGTGGCGGAGAGAATGCGCACGTCCATGCGACGAGTCTTGCTGGAGCCGACGCGCTCCATCTCGCCGGTTTCGAGCACGCGCAGCAGCTTGGCCTGAAGGCCCAAAGAAATATTGGCGATCTCGTCGAGGAAGAGCGTGCCGCCCTCAGCCATCTCGAAGCGGCCCACGCGGTCGGTCTTGGCGTCGGTGAAAGCGCCGCGCACATGGCCGAACAGCTCGCTTTCGAAGACGCCCTCGGAGAGCCCGCCGACGTTGATGGTAACCATGATCTTGCCGGAGCGGCCGGAGAGTGCGTGCAGCGTTTTGGCGACGACTTCTTTGCCGGTGCCGTGCTCACCGGTGACGAGCACGTTGGCATCCGAAGGCCCCACGCGCGCGACCAGATCCAGCACAGGCCGCATCGCCGCCGATTCGGCGATCAGCATGGGGCGGCCCTCGGCGCGCAACAGCCGATTTTCTGCTTCGAGGCGGTGCGTGCGGCGCAAGGCCTGGGCGAGTTCGATTTGTGTCTTGACGATGCTCAGCAGCCGCGGATTTTCCCATGGTTTCTGGATGAAGTCGCGCGCGCCGCGGCGCATGGCTTCGACCGCCAGCTCGACGCTGCCCCATGCGGTCATGACGATGACGGGCAAAGCCGCATCGAGCGCTTGCAAACGAGTGAGCAGGTCCAGACCTTCCTCGCCGGAAGTGGTATCGCGGGCGTAGTTCAGATCCATAAGCACAGCGTCGAATTCGGCGTTTTCGACGGCATGGAGAATGCCGGCCGGGGAAGAGACGGTTTCCGTCTGGCAGCCTTCGCTTTTCAGCAGCATGCGCAGGGCTTCGCGGACGTCGGGCTGATCGTCGGCAATCAGAATGCGCGGTGCGGAGGAGTCGGGAAATCGCATAGGCTTCGAAGAGCTCCCTATCTTATCAAGACCGGCGCGTTACGCGATGCGGAAGCAAGCAAGACTCCCCCGGCAGAGTCCTACTCTGTCGACCGGATTTCCTTGATATGGACTGTGACAAGTCCGATCAGCAAGAAAATCCGCGCACCCACCTGCAAACGGGAGTCACTCGTACCGCAGGGCAACCATCGGGTCCACGCGCGTGGCGCGCCGCGCGGGAATGTAGCACGCGACCAGCGCCACTGTCGCAAGCAGCGCCGCCACACCCGCATAGGTCATTGGATCGGTCGGCTGGATTTCAAAGAGCAGCTTCTGGAGGTATTTTGAAACTGCCAGCGCCAGGCCCAGTCCAATTCCCACGCCGAGCAGAGTGAGCGCCATGCCATGGCCGAGAATCATTTTCAGCACGTCGAACTTGCGCGCACCCAGCGCCATGCGAATGCCGATCTCATGCGTGCGCTGGCTGACGTTGTAAAACAGCACGCCGTAAATCCCCACGATCGCCAGCGTCAATGCAATGCCCGCGAAAATAGCCAGCAGCAAAGACGTAAAGCGCGGCTGATTGAGCGATTCGGCGACGACCTGTTCCATGGTTTGCATTTTGGCCACGGGCTGCTCGGGATCGATCGATGCGATCACTGCCCGGACAGCTCCGGCCAACCGGGTAGGATCGCCGCTGGAGCGAATCATAAAAGTCATGAACGCGTTGGGAACCTGGTCCACGGCCCAATACAGCGTAGCGCGCGGTGGCTGCTTCAGAGCCGTCAGCCGGACGTCGCCAACCACGCCAATGATTTCCGCGTCCATATCTCGGTACCAGTCCATCAAAATGTGTTTGCCGAGAGGATCGCCGCCTGGCCAGAACTGACGAGCGGCCGTTTCGTTGATTACGACGACAACGGGCGCTCGTTCGGAGTCCTGCGACGCAAACGTGCGCCCGCGAAGAAGCGGAACGCTCATCGTGCGGAACCAGCCCGGGGTGACCATGCGCACCTCCCCCGTGGGTTCTTCGCCGGCGGCTGGCGCGGGCCGGTCACCCAGGCGAAACGATGTTGCGGAGCCGAGTCCCATCAACTGCCAACTGATTGCGCCAACCGAAGTCACGCCGGGCAAATGTTCCATGCGCTCTACCGCCTGGCTGTAGAACTGCGTTTGTTGGGAACCCTGGGCGTATTTCGAGGACGCCAGGGAAATCTGCATCGAAAGAACGCTTTTTGGGTCGAAGCCAGCGCGAACATTCTGGAGCCGCGTGAAACTCTTCAGCAAGAGCCCCGCGCAGGTGAGCAGCATCAACGAAAGCGCGACCTCCGTGACGACCAGAGCATTGCGCACCCAGGGTCGCGCCGCAGCGCCACCCGAGCTGCGGCCGCCCTCTTTCAGTGATTCTTGCAATGCGGGCCGCGCGATGACGAACGCAGGAGCGACTCCAAACAGAAGGCCCGTCAAGATGGAAAGGAACACAGTGAATCCGAGGACGGGCGTGTTCAACGCAACGGCCGTGAAGCGGCCCAAATCGGCGGGGAGAATGGTTTGGAGGCCGTCAATGCTCCACGAGGCCAGAAGGAGCCCCGCGCCGCCACCCAACATACTGAGCAGCAGGCTTTCCGTGATCAACTGCCGCGCCAGGCGAGCGCGCCCAGCGCCCAGCGCGGCGCGAATGGCCAGCTCCTTTTCTCGCGAAGCTGCCCGCGCGAGAAGCAAATTGGCCACGTTGGCGCAAGCGATCAAAAGGACGAGCCCGACCGCCCCAAGCAAAACGAGCAACGCAAGTCGAACGTCGCCGGTGAGCTGTTCGCGCAGCGGCACGACGGTGACGCCCCAGCCCGCGTCGAACTGAGGCAGATCCGCGCGAGTCCGCTCGGCAATCGCGTTCATCTCCGTTTGTGCCGTTGCCATCGTGACGCCGGGCTTCAGGCGAGCCACCACTGCCAGCCAGCGCCCTCCGGTGTTGCGCATTTCCTCGGTCATCACGTACGGCGACCACAGGTCCACCACCATCAGCCCGCGAAAATCGGCGGGCATCACGCCGACGATTGTGCGATTCTCTCCGTTCACCGCCAGAGTTTTTCCGACAATGTTCGGATCGGCTCCAAACTTTCGCTTCCAATAGCCGTTGCTCAGCAGGATGACTCTTTCCGTGCCGGGTTTTCCGTCCGCAGGCTGGAACGTGCGGCCCATTGCCGAGTTCACGCCAAGCGTGCTGAAGAATTCGGACGTCACCAGCCCGACGGGCACGCGCTCGGGCTCACCGGTTCCCGTGACGTTGGCGGGCCACTCGATGAACCCGGCCATGCATTCAAAGGAGTGGCTCCATTCCTGCCAGCGCATGAAGTTTGCCGGGCCAACGACGTTCGTCTTGCGGTCCCGCTTGAAATTGTTTTCCCAGATGACGGTGAGGCGGTCCGGTTCGGAGTAGGGAAGACGGCGCAGCAGGACCGATTCGACGACGCTGAAAAGCGCGGTGTTCGCGCCGATGCCCAATGCCAATGCAAGCACCGCCACCGCAGTGATCCCGCGGTTTTTCACCAGCATCCGCGCGCCGTATTTCAGGTCTTGCCAGAGGGTTTCCACGTTTTGCTCCCTTACTCGTAGCGCAATGCCACCATCGGGTCCACGCGCGTGGCGCGCCGCGCGGGAATGTAGCACGCGACCAGCGCCACCATGGCCAGAAGTGCCGCTACCCCCGCAAAAACATAGGGATCGCGCGCGCGCACGTTGAAGAGCAGGCCTTCGAGGTAGCGCGCGAGCGCCAGCGCTGCGGCCAGGCCGATGGCCACGCCGGCAAAGGTGAGCGCCAGGCCACGGCTGAGAACCAGTTTCAGCACGTCGAGTTTTTGCGCGCCCAGCGCCATGCGGATGCCGATTTCATGCGTGCGCTGCGAAACCGCGTAAGAAATCACGCCGTAAACGCCCACGACAGCCAGCAACAAGGCGACGCCGGCGAAAATCCCCAGCAGCATGGCCAGAAAGCGCGGCCAGTGCACCGAACGCGCCAGTCGCTGATCCATCGTGCGCATATTGCCTACAAAAATTTCCCGGTCGAGTTGCGCGATGCGGCTGCGCACGGATGGCACAAGGCTTTCCGGCGGTACGTAGGCGCGCACGACGAAAAAGCTTGCCCAGCGCGTTTGCTGCCGGTACGGCCAATAAACCTCCGGCTCCACGGGCGCGTTCAGCGCTGGACGCCGCACATCGCCGGCGACGCCGATAATTTCGACAGACTCCGTGCCGCGCACCAGCCGCAACCGCTGGCCAACGGGATTCTGTGCGGGCCACCAGCGCCGCGCCATCGTTTCGTTGATGATAGCCACGGCGGGAGCGCCGGCAGAGTCCCGGTCGTCGAAATCGCGTCCGAGCCGGAGAGGAATTCCCATGGTGCGGAAGTAGCCGGGGCTCGCGTTGTGATAGTTCGCGACTGGATTCTCGCCTGATTCCGGCGTGGGTTGTCCCTCAATCCGGAACTCCACCGTTTCTTGTCCGCCAAATAACGGCCCGGACGAAACATTGGCAACTGCGCGCACACCCGGAAGAGCTCTAAGATTTTCGGCCATCTGCTCATAGAGCGCGGTTACCTGCTGTGCCTGCGGATAGCGCTTGTTCCCGGGATAGACTTCGAAGGTCAAGAGTTTATCGGGGTCGTAGCCCGGCTGGAACGTCACCATCCGGACGAAGCTCTGGATGAGCAGCCCGGCACCAATCAGGAGCACGAGCGCCAGCGCCGTCTCCGTGCTCACCAGGATATTGCGCAGCGACATTCCAGGCGAGCTCCACGCCGCCCTCGTGCCTTCCTTGAGCGACACCACCAGATCCTTTTTTGCGGCGTGCGCCGCCGGCGCCAGACCGAAGAGCATCCCCGCCAACACGGAGAGCAGCAGTGTGAACGCGAGCGCCGGCCGGTCCACCTGCACCTGCTCCAACCGCGGCACGCCGCGCGGGCTGAGCGCGACGAACAGGTCCACAGCCCAGAATGCCAACAGGCAGCCAAGCGCTCCGGAGAGCAGCGCCAGCAGCACGCTTTCCGTCAACATCTGCCGCAGCACGCGCCCGCGCCCTGCGCCCAGCGCCGCGCGGATGGCGAACTCTTTTTTGCGCGCCGCCGCACGCGCCAGCAGCAAGTTGGCCACGTTGGCGCAGGCGATCAGAAGCACGAAGCCGACCGCTCCGACGAAGAGGAGAAACGCCGGACGGACGGAGCCCACTTCGTGTTCCTGGAGGGAAGTGAGCGCGATGCTCCATCCGCTGTTGGTATCGGAGTAAGCGCTGGAGAGTTGCTGCGCGATCGTGGTCAATTCTGCGCGAGCTTGCGCCATCGTCGAACCGGGACGCAACCGCGCTATGACGCTACGGTTGCGCAGCCAGCGGCCTTTTTGCAGGTCCTCATCTATCGAGTGCGGCGCCCAGACGTCCGTCCCGCTGAACGACGGCGCGTCAAATTCCGCCGGCAGAATGCCAATCACGGTGAACACCTCGCCGTTCAAAGTCAGCGGCCGGCCGAGAATTCCGCGGTCGCCTCCGAACCGGCTGCGCCAGAGCGAGTCGCTTAGCAGCACGACGTGGTCTTTCCCTGGCTGGTTTTCTTCAGGCAAAAAAACGCGGCCCAGCGCAGGCCGCGTCCGCAAGACCTGGAAGAATTCCGGCGAGGCAATTCCCCCGTACAACGGCTCGTTTCCCTCCGGACCCTTCCATGTAAAGCCCCAATCGCGCCACACGCCGAACTGCTCGATGGTGCGGCTGGAGCGCGCCCAGTCTTCTACGTTGTGCGTGGAAGCAACTTGGAAGTTGTGGCCCTTTTGCGGGTTCGATTCCCACAGCGCAAGAATGCGATCCGGCTCAGAGAAGGGCAGAGGACGCAGGAGAATGCCGTTCACAAAACTGAAAATCGCGGTGTTCGACCCGATGCCGAGCGCGAGCGTGAGGACGGCGATGAGAGTCACGCCGCGATTCTTAACCAGCATCCGCGCGCCATATTTCAGATCCTGCCAGAAGGTATCCATCGAGCCTCCCATGTCCGGAATATGATTCTCGGCAATAGCGGCTCCCTATTGCAGGCGAATGCGGTTCACGGCGTCCTGCGCGGACATATCGGACAAAATCACGCGGTCACCCACTTTCAGCCCATCGAGGATTTCAATGGTGGTCACCGAAGTGCGGCCCAGCTTCACCTGTACGCGCACCGCTTCGGAACCATCTTCGGTCAATTTGAAGAGGCCGACGGTGCTGTTGGCCTGGCCCTGCACCGGGCGGCTGACGAAGACCACGTCCGGGAGGCGCTCGAGTTCAATGGTGCCGTCCACACTCAAATCCGGCACGGCGCCGGATGGCAGGGCGCCTTCCAGCGTCACATCCACGGTGCGCGTGCCATTCTGCACGGAAGGATCAATGCGCGTAACGCGGCCGAGCACGATGCCGTTGCGTGTGTCTATCGACGCCACCTGGCCAATCAGGACGTCCTTCGCTTGCGTTTCGGCGATGCGAATCTCCGCCTTGAGGCGGTGTGGGTTGGCCACGCGCGCGAGATTGGCGCCGATGGTCACTTGCTGGCCCACGTCCACCGGCAGCAATTGCAGCGTGCCATCCACGCCGGAACGCACCTTCAGCGAATCGAGCTGTTTCTTGCGCAGGTCATAGAGTGCGCGTCTCTGGTCCACCTGCGCTTGCTGCGCCGCCAACCGCGCCTTGACCGACTCCTCGTGGATGGCCAAACGCTGTTCTTCGATTTCATTGCGCGTCTTCAGTTCTTCCGCGCGCAGCACCGATTTTTTCAGAAGCAGGTCGGACTGTAACCCTTCCTTCGCGAGCTGTGAATCCACTTCCGCTTGCAGCTTGGCCTGGCGGAAATCGGAGAGGACCGTCGCCGCTACCGCGCGCTGATTCAGTAGATCGGTATCCAGTTGCGCGCGCAGATTTTTCGTGTCAGCTTCCGCCGCTTTCAATTGGAGCTCTGCGTCCACGTAGGCCTGCTCGACGTCTGGATTGCTGAGCTCCAGAATGACTGTATCCGCTTTGACCGAAGTGCCCGGCAGCACCAGACGGCGCTCTACACGCCCCTGCGTGGCCGCAGGAATCCATCGAATCTCTTCAGGCACGAGCGTTCCCGGGCCGCGAACCTGCCGCAGCATCAGTCCGCGCTTCACTGGCTCGATCAGAAGAGTGCTCTTGTCCACAGAGGGAGCGGCGGGTTGCAATCGCGAGAGCGCCACAGTAATCAGCACGATCACCACGACTAGCACGGCGCCAGACACAATGCGGCGGATCATCTTCTGTCGAGCCATCGACTCCCGAGGAATGTCCATAAAATCTCCGAGGTGCCAGCCAAGAGAAGTATGGCAATCAGTGTGCCGTGAAGGAAGCGAGCTTAACGAATTGAAAAAGAAGAGTTTATTCTAGTTTTTTGATGATACTTTTGCAATGAAGTGACCGTTTTTGGGACGAAATCGTTGCGCAATCGGACAGTGTTACAATAAGGATGGCCAAGCGCTCACTCCATTTGCTTCCCAGGGCGAAACTCCTAGATGAGTCAATTAGCCTGCGGACACTGCCCGAACCGGAACGCAGCTTCCCGAACTGGCTTGTGAGAACAAAGGCACACGTGGACTGCCTGCACATCGTGCGTCGTAAATCCTTTTACACTATTAACTTACAATTAAATGGAATTGCCGAGTTGCTGGCAAGCGTCTTGCAATTGATGGCAACACGGGTACGCTTCACTGCGACTCGTCGATTCGGTGCATGGGGGGGAAGGGGCCCGTGCACTGGAGAAAACGAAGCGCTCCCACCTGCCTCTGAGAGGGAAGCTAGGATGGATGACCCCAGACCCGGCTCGCCAAAGCCGGGACTACGAAGCGTACTTCGGGGCTCCCGTTCCCAGGCGGGGGCCCCTCTCTTTTCCCGCGCACCGGCGCTCAGGCCGCCAAAGGATCCACTCGCCTCGCCACCCTGATACGCACCTGCCCCAATACATGCGCCACCTGCGATTCCTTCAAGCGCGAAGCATCGTACTCAAAGGTGAGCATCTTGTGGTCATCGCTGGCGTGAAAACGGCGCAGCCCGTACGTGTTGGAGAAAGCGCCGAGCTGCTGGATTTGCTCGTTGCTCAGCGCCGATTGCAATACGTAGGTTACCTGCATGAAGGTCATGCGCCGGATTATAGCAAAGCAGCAGTCAGAAGGTAGAAATCAGAGAGCGGCGGGCGATACCAATTGAACCTTGCGCAGACGAAGCGCGTTGGTGATGACGCTGACCGAACTGAAAGTCATCGCGGCGCTGGCAATGACCGGGCTCAGCAGCAAGCCGAAGAATGGAAAGAGCACTCCTGCGGCAAGGGGCACGCCGAGCGCGTTGTACACGAAAGCAAAAAAAAGATTCTGGCGGATGTTACGCATAGTGGCCCGGCTGAGGCGCCGCGCGCGCACAATTCCGCGAAGATCGCCCTTTACGAGCGTGAGGCCTGCGCTCTCGATGGCCACATCGGTGCCAGTGCCCATGGCGATTCCCACGTCGGCTTGCGCCAGCGCAGGAGCATCGTTGACGCCGTCGCCGGCCATGGCCACGACGCGGCCTTCAGACTGGAGACGCTTCACCACGGCCGCTTTGCGATCCGGCAGAACGCCGGCTTCGACTTCCTCAATGCCCAGTTGGTTCGCGATTGCGCGGGCGGTCGTAGCGTTGTCGCCGGTCAAGATCACGACACGCAGACCCGCAGCGCGAAGCTGTTGAACGGCTGCCGGCGTGGAATTCTTAATGGGATCGGATACTGCGATCAGCCCCGCGCGCTTGCCATCCACCGCGGCGAACAAAACGGAGTGACCCTCGTGCTCGAACCGTTCGACGCGTTCACGTTCTTCGGGGATCGCCGTGCCCATTTCCTCCATGAACTGGCGATTCCCCAGCAGAACTGCGCGCCCCTCCACGGTCCCTGCAACTCCGCGCCCGGTGAAGGAACGAAAATCCCGCGGCTCGCTGAGGGGCAAGACTTTTTCCTGCGCTTCAGCCACAACGGCGGCGGCCAGCGGATGTTCGCTGCCGCGTTCCAGGCTGGCGGCCAGTCGTAGCAATTCCGTCGTGGGAATTCCGCCGAACGAATCCACATGGGTCACGCGAGGGCGGCCCTCGGTGAGCGTGCCCGTTTTGTCCACTACCAGCGTGTCCACTTTCTCGAGGAGTTCAAGCGCCTCCGCATTCTTGAAGAGCAGGCCGGCGGTGGCGCCGCGTCCGGTGCCGACCATGATGGACATCGGCGTCGCCAGCCCCAGTGCGCAAGGACACGCAATGATCAGCACCGCAACGCCGTTCACAATCGCGTACGCCATGCGCGGCTGCGGACCCCACAGAGCCCACACGAGGAAAGAAAGAATCGCGGCCAGAACCACTGCGGGCACGAACCAACCCGCCACCACATCGGCAAGCCGCTGGATCGGTGCGCGGCTGCGTTGCGCTTCGGTAACCATCTGCACGATGCGCGCGAGCAGCGTCTCGCGGCCCACGCGTTCGGCGCTCATCAGGAAGCCGCCGGTGCCGTTCACGGTTCCGCCGACTACTTTGCTGCCGGCAATTTTTTCGACGGGAATCGATTCGCCGGTGACCATGGATTCATCTACCGCGCTCGCGCCTTCAAGCACGACGCCGTCCACGGGGACTTTCTCACCGGGACGCACACGCAGGCGGTCGCCGGGCATTACATGCTCGAGCGGAATGTCTTCTTCGTTGCCGTTGCGTAGCACGCGCGCCGTCTTCGGCGCGAGTCCTAACAACGCGCGGATGGCACTGCCGGTGCGGCTGCGCGCACGGAGCTCGAGCACTTGCCCCAGCAGCACCAGTGTGACGATCACCGCCGCGGCCTCAAAATAGACGGCCACTTCGCTACCACTGCGGAACGAAGCAGGGAAGAGTTCCGGAAAAAGCGCCGCCATCGCGCTGTACACGTACGCTGTCCCCGTTCCCAGCGCAATCAGCGAAAACATATTGAGGCTGCGATTGACCAGCGAGGCCCATCCGCGCGTGAAGAACGGCCAGCCGCCCCAGAGGACGACGGGCGTGGCCAACGCGAATTGAATCCATGTGAAGGCGCGATGCGAGAGCCAGTTCATCAGCGGCATGCCCGGCAGGTGCTCGGCCATCACCAGCAGCATCAGAGGCAGGCTCAGCGCCGCGCAGGCCCAAAAGCGGAGGGTCATCTCCGCCAGCTCGGGGTTCGTGACTTCTTCAACTGCAAAGCTGCGCGGCTCAAGCGCCATGCCGCACTTCGGACATATGCCGGGTCCGATCTGCTCGACCTCCGGGTGCATCGGGCAAGTGTAGATTTCAGCGGCGGGCGGGGGGGTAGGCAAGGGTTTTGAGGCAATCGTCACTGATGATGCGGGCTGATTGCCGCCCAGCATAACGATGCTGGCCTGTTTCGGCATGTGTATCGGCGCACTTGCGGAGAGATACTTCGCCGGCTCTGCGCGAAACTTCTCCGCGCAGCGCTGGGCACAAAAGTAGTACGTCTTGCCATCGTGCGCCAGGGATGCGGCGGCCTTTTCCGAATCCACCGTCATTCCGCAAACCGGGTCTTTTGCTGTCATGGCAGTTGCTCCGATGGCCGCGATTCAGCGCGAATAGCGGTACATCAAGTTCAGCAGCTCTTCGTACATGGCTTCGGCCTGGACTTGCGAGCCTTTGCGCAGTGCCTGCGTCGCGCAGTGTCGCAAATGGTTGTGCATCAGCGCGCGCCCTACAGCGCGAAGCGCTTCCTGCACCGAAGAAATTTGTACGAGGATGTCCGCGCAGTAGCGGTCGCAGCCGACCATTTTTTGCAAGCCGCGCACCTGGCCCTCGATGCGGCGGAGGCGTTTCAAGTTCGAAGTGCGAATCTGGGGATCCACGGCCACGGCCTTGCGCCCGCCGGCATGCGCGCTGCAGCCGCAGGCCGCCGAATTTCCATTCCGTTTTCGACGCATGATCGCCGCCTCCCATTCCTCGAAATCGATTGCGAAGCCATTATACCCCTCCCCCCTATATGATGTCCAGGCAATTGGATGCGCGAGGAGTGACGCGGATGCAGCCACTGAGTGACCTTTCCGATTGGCGCTCGAGCTGCGCGGGCGCTGTATGTTTCACCACGCTTAAGCTTCGAATGGATTGTCTTTCTCGTTGGCCTATGCGCGGGGAGGTCGCAAGTGATCGAGCATCAAGCCGAATTGCAGCCCTTCCAGGTCCTTCGCAAGGCGTCGTGTCGACGGATAGCGATGCTTGGGATTCTTTACATGACACCGCTCGATAACGAGGTGGAGTGCAGGGGGGAGCTGAGGGTTCAGTCGCAAAATCGGTTCCGGTTCATCCGTGATAATCGAAGCCATTGTCTGAACGGGAGTATCACGGTCAAATGGCAGCTTGCCAGTCGCCATCTCGTAAAGAATAGTTCCAAAAGAGAATTGGTCGGTCGTGAAATCAACTGGCTTGCCGGCGGCTTGTTCCGGTGACATGTAAGGGGGAGTCCCCATCACTATGCCGGTCCGAGTCTCAACCATGTCTGTGGTCGAATCTGAGCTGCGTTCTTGGTCTGGATTCTTTTCTGCCAACTTCGCAAGACCAAAATCCAAAATCTTCACGCGTCCGTCTCTTACGAGCATCAAATTGTTCGGTTTCAGATCCCGATGAATGATTCCGGCCTCATGGGCCTGTGCCAAACCGGAGGCCACCTGAGTGGCTATGCGCAAAACTTCATGAAGGGGCAGAGGACCTATTTGAAGAACATCGCGAAGGGTTTTGCCATCGATATACTCCATCGCGATGTAAGGTCCCAATTCATGGGTTCCGATCTCATAAATCGTGATGATATTGGGGTGGTTTAGCGCCGAAGCGGCGCGAGCCTCCCGAATGAAACGAGCAAGAATCTCGCGGTCTGTAGAAAATCTTTCCGCTAGCATTTTTATTGCGACGTCGCGCCCTAGCTTAGTGTCTCGTGCTCGGTAGACATCGCCCATTCCTCCGGACCCGAGCTTTTCCACAATTGTGTAATGGCCGACGTTAGTGAGCGACATAGTTGAACCGTGTGTTGCGAATGGCGAATAATAGTCTGGCGCGGGACACTGAGTCAACGCCGGTTGGGCGACATGGGCAAACAGTCGAATTGACTTCATGCATTGATGCCCCTACGATGCCCGCGACATGAGGGCCACCGCACCGAACCGCATCGTCCGCTGGTCCGTCACTCTTGCTGCTGGATTGCTCGTGCTGCTGTCGCCGCGCCCGGAAGGCGTGAGCGTGCAGGGCTGGCATTTGCTGGCCATTTTTGTGGCGACGGTGATTGGTCTGATCGCGCAGCCTATTCCGATGGGCGCGATCACACTTCTGGCCATCACGCTGGCCGGGCTGACGAAGACGGTCACCGTGGAGATGGCCTTTTCCGCGTTTGCCAATCCAACCATCTGGCTGATCGTGGCCGCATTTCTCTTTTCGCGGTCGGTGGTGAAGACCGGACTGGGCCGGCGCATCGCGTTTCTGTTTGTGCGCTGGTTTGGGACGAGCTCGCTGCGACTTGGTTACGCGCTGGCGGGCGCGGACCTCGTCGTTTCGCCGTTCATTCCGTCCGACACGGCACGCGCGGGCGGAATTATTTTTCCCATTGCGCGGAGCCTGGCGGAAAGCTACGACTCGCATCCCGGTCCGACAGCGCAGCGCCTGGGCGCCTACCTCATGCAGTGCGCGTACCACGTCGGCTGTACCACGGCGGCGATTTTTTTGACCAGCATGGCGGCCAACCCCCTTGCCGCAAAATTTGCCAAGGACGTTGCCAACGTGGACCTCACGTGGAACACATGGGCGCTGGCATCGTGCGTGCCGGCGGCGATTTCTGTCGCCGTGTTGCCGTGGCTGATTTTTCGTCTCGACCCACCGGAGCTGAAGCGCACACCGGAAGCGCGCGCCATGGCGCAGCGCGAATTGCAGGCCATCGGGCCGATGTCGCGCGGGGAGATTTTTCTGGTCGTGATTCTGATTGCCGTCATCGTCGGATGGGTGACGCAGAGCTGGCACGGGCTGCATCCCGCGATGATTGCTTGCGGCGGCGTCTCGTTGATTCTGCTTTCCGGCGTGATTGCCTGGGAAGATGTGCTGGAGGAGCGGCGTGCCTGGGATACGCTGCTGTGGTTCGGCAGCCTGATCATGATGGCCGACGGATTGAACCGGATGGGCGTGATCAAGGCATTCACCGATTCGCTCGCGGCGGGGTTGCAAGGATGGAGCCCGCTGGGGGCGCTGCTGGCGCTGGTGCTGGCGTACACCTACATTCATTACGGCTTTGCTTCGATGACGGCGCACATCACCGCGTTGTACCCGGCGTTTCTGCTGCTGGCGGTGGCCAACGGCGCACCGGCGCTGGTCGCCGCACTGGCCCTGGCGTTTTTCTCCAATCTGAATGCTTCGCTCACACACTACGGCACGGGGCCCGCGCCAATTTTCTTTGGGTCAGGTTACGTGAGTCAGGTCACCTGGTGGCGAGTAGGCTTCGTGGTGGTGCTGTTCAATCTGGTCGTTTGGCTGGGAGTTGGATTGGTTTGGTGGCGGCTGCTTGGCCTGTGGTAGCGCGGGCGCGTGGCAAATTAGGGCACGAGCGGAAGCCAGATTTCCGTGAGCAATTCATCGAGCTTCGTGGTTTTCGGCGAATTGAGATAGAACTCGAGCGCGGGGGCAGCGGCCAATTCCTCACCACTTTTCGGGAGCCATTCGCTGCACAATCGTGCATAGCTTTGGCCGAGGGTTGTGTACTCTCCGTGATGCGTGGTGACGGCGTAGCGCCCTTCCGGCAATTCCTGGATGCCAATGTCCCGCTCGGCCTGTGCATCTTCGCCGACGACGATGGCCGCGTCGTAGCGCCACTTTTCCGGCGGAGTGGTCTCCGGATCGTCATGCACGATCCCGAGCAACATGAGTTGCGGACCCAGCAAACCGCGGGGTCCAGCCCAGGCGATCAGCCGGTCCCAGGATTCGCCTACCTTGTGATAGGGCCCAACGTGCCGTGCAAAAGCGACGCGCCGCGAGGAAAAAGTGCGGACTTGCGCCTCCAGCCGCCGACCTACCCATGCGACCGGCTCAAATCCCACCAAAGTGCCCTCGGGGGAAATGTGCACATTGGAAGGAGACGCTGGCCACTCCGCAGTGCGCCGTGAATCGCGATACTCGGAGGGATTTTCCCCAAATACGACTCGGAAAGCCCGAGTGAAGGATTCGTGGGCATCATACCCGGCCGCCAGAGCAATTTGCACGATGGGCTCCCGGCTGGACTTCAAGCGCAGGGCCGCGCGCTCCAGCCGCAATCTCCGGACATGTTCCTTCACCGATTCTCCGACCATGCCGTGGAAGATTCTGTGGAAATGAAAGGGAGAAAAATGCGCCACGGCGGCCAGTTCTTCCAGAGGTAAGGGCTCATCCAGGTGCTGCTGGATATGCACCAGCACTCGTAAAATCCGCTCCTGATACGAGCCATGCGTCTCCGCTCTCACACCTTTCTCCCTTGTAGAAGAAACCCCACTCCGATGGCGGCGACCGGAATAAGGAGATAAGTCACGCCAATATCGGAAACATATACGGCGAGGGACATCTTCATCGGCCCATGCGAGAACATGGGAAAGTCCAGAGCCAGACTCATCAGCATCCATAACCCCCCGAGCAACACCGCCTCTCGGAGGGTATTCCCGGTCGCCGACTGGAAGTATAGATTGAGAAACCACATTACGCATACCGTCAAGACCACGGGCATGATGGAGTCAAACAGAGGGGGGTTGGTCTTCTTCACCGGGAATAGGGCGAAGGCAACACAGAAGGGAATCAGCCAAACAACAAAACCATACCAAAGAGCCTTTTTGAGGTTGCGCATCATTGCTCCTCCGAGTGGATGAATTCAGTGAAGAAGCCTACTTTTTGAGGGATCAGAGCGCTTGATAATTCTTGCGTTTTTGCGCCCCGATCGGAAGGGTCTCCGATCCAAACCAAATGCGAAGCGTGGCGTCTAAGGAGGTGGCGGATGTTCCGCCTCCTGTGGCGAGTACAACTCAGCCCGGGAAGGGAACAATTCCCCCAGCATTGCGTATGTTAGGGTAGCAGCGACACCTAACGGGGAGGGTGCACGAACATGGCAGGGAATGGCAAGAACGGGAAGAAACGCCGCCGCTGGATCTGGATCAGTGTGATTGCCTTGGTGTTGATTGCGGTGATTGCGGGAGGCGCGGTCGCGCTGAAGCCCAGCAAGGAAATTGACCCGTCCAAACTCGCCGCGGTGGAGAAAGGCGATATTGCGCGCTCCGTCGTGGCCACCGGAAAAATACAGCCGCTCGTGAAAGTGGAAATCAAGTCCAAGGCCAGTGGGATTGTAAAAAAACTCTATGTGGATTATGGCGAGCGCGTAAAAGCAGGCCAATTGCTCTGCGAGCTCGATAAGGAACAACTGCAAGCCCAGGTGCGCGAAGCGAGAGCCACGCTACAGGCCACGCAGGCCGCACAGGAATCCGCGAAGGCAGCGCTGGAGCGCAATCAGGTGGACGCCGAGGGCCCCGACGTGCCTTTTCTGAAGAAAAACATGGATCGCGCCCGTGACCTCTATAAGGACGGCCTGGTGGCCATGTCCGCTGTGGAAGATACGGAAAAGGTCTATCAGATGGGATTGAACAAACAAACTTCCGCACTGCGCAGCGTGGCGCTCGCGCGCGCGGAGGTTTCCCGGGCGGCTGCGCAGGCGGCCCAGGCGCAAGCAGCTCTGGACCGCGCCGAAGAAGACCTGCGCAACTCGACGATCGTGAGCCCGATGGATGGCCTGGTGCTATCGCGTGACGTCCAAGTGGGTGACGCTGTCAGCTCCATCCTCGTCAATGGCTCGCAGGCCACTTTGATCATGACGCTGGGCGACGTCAGCGAAGTGTACGTGCTCGGCAAGGTAGACGAGGCGGACATCGGCAAAGTCTATCTGGACCAGGCGGCGCGCATCGTGGTGGAGTCTTTCAAGGACAAGAAGTTTACCGGCAAGGTGACGAAAATTTCTCCGCTCGGCAAAGAAAAAGACAACGTGACCACCTTCGAAGTGCGCGTGTCGATTCTGAACCCCGGCGGTGAACTCAAGGCCAACATGAGCGCCAACGCGGAAGTGATCCTCGAAGAAAAGAAGGGCGTGCTGCTGATTCCGGAATCGGCGGTGATTTACGATAAGGACCGCAACGCCTCCATCGAAATTCCGGACGCAAAGGCCGACAAAGGCCGGACGAAGAAGCAGGTCAAGCTCGGGATATCCAATGGCGTGAAGACGGAACTGGTCTCCGGACTGATCGAAGGGCAGAAAGTCGTATTGCAGTAATGAAATTGGTTTGGAAGGAGCGTGATCTCAAGCTTTTTGATCGCGCCCTTTCATTTCTCTCGCTGATTGCGCTCCGCAATTTCTGAAAATGGTATTTCGGGACCTCCTCGCCGATACTCTGCGCACGCTGTGGTCGCACAAGCTGCGCACCTTCCTTACGATGTTTGGAATCGCCTGGGGCATTATCTCCATCACGCTGATGGTGGCCGCGGGCGAAGGCCTGCGCGTGGGCCAGGAGCGCCAAGCACAGAATTTTGGCAAAGACATCATGATTGTTTTTGCCGGGCGCACCAGCCTGCAAGCCGGGGGTCTGCGAGCCGGCCGCCGCTTATGGTGGGACGATATTGACGCGGTTTCCGTGAAACAGGACTCTCCTGATTGCGAGTACGTGCTGCCGGAGCTGGGCAATACCGCGCCGGTGCGGAGCATGTTCAACAACGCCAACCTGCTGATCACCGGATCGTGGCCGCCGTTCGCTGCTCTGCGCTCGATCAACGTGGGCAAAGGCCGTTTTTATTCGTGGGAAGATGAAGCGCAGCGCCGGCATATCGCGTTTCTCGGCAGCGACGCAAAAAAGCAGCTCTTCGGGTCGCGCGAGGCGCTGGGCGCGACCATCTGGGTCAAGGACGTCCCCTACCAGGTAATCGGAGTGATGCGCGAAAAGAACCAGAACTCGAGCTACGACGGCCAGGACGTGCAGAAAATATTCATTCCGTTCAGCGTCATGATTCAGGAGATCCCCAACGTTCCGCCATCGCCGCCACGATCGATTGATCGCCTGCTCGTCGCGCCCAAATCGTGGGAGACGCACGAGGCCTGCAAACTGCAGGTACGGCGTTCGCTCGGGAGGCTGCACCACTTTGATCCGCGCGACAAGGAAGCCGCCGGCATCTGGGACACCGTTGAAGATGCCAAGGCGTTCCGGATGATTGTGGATGGGATGGAGTATTTCCTCGGGGCCATCGGCGTCACTTCGCTGTTCCTTGGCGGCATCGGCGTGATGAACGTGATGCTGGTGGCGGTGCGCGAGCGCACGCGCGAGATTGGAGTGCGGAAAGCCGTCGGCGCCACGCGCCGCGCGATTGTCGGTCAGTTTTTCGTCGAAAGCCTGATCGTTGTATTCCTGAGCGGCGGAGTGGGACTGGTGGTCGGGTACGGCGTGTGCGGACTCATCAACCTGATCCCCATGCCGGATTTTTTTGCTGGAATGCTGGTGCGCTGGCAAACGGGTCTGCTGAGTTTCGCGCTGCTGGGCACGGTGGCGGTGCTTTCCTCGCTGTATCCGGCGCGGCGCGCCGCGGCGGTGGACCCCATCGAAGCGCTGCGGTATGAAGCGGGAAGTTGAGGCCAATGCTAAAGGAAATACTGCGCGAAGTGTGGCAGTCACTGCGACGGCACAAACTGCGCAGCTTTCTGACGATGCTGGGAATCGTCTGGGGAATCGTGTCTGTCACCATGCTCATTGCCTACGGCTCGAGTTTCCGCTCCGTGTTGGTGTACACGTTTGAAGCGTTCGGCAATGGCGCCATCATCGGCTGGCCCGGACAGACCAGCGAACAGGCGGGAGGCGAGCGCGCCGGTCGTCGTGTCCGCTTGGAGAAGGAAGACATCGAGGCCGTGCAGCAAGAGGCATCACTGGTCCGCATATCCTGCCGGGAGACGGTCCGCTGGCTGCCGATTGCCTACCTGGAGCGCCTGGCGAACACCGCCATTCGCGGCGTTTGCCCGGAGTACGGCGAAATGCGCAACGAAGTCGCCAGCCAGGGCCGCTGGATTTCTCCTGAGGACGAAGGAGAACGCCGGCGTGTGGTGTTTCTCGGCGCACGACTGCGGGAGAAACTGTTCAGCGGGCGCCCATCCGTGGGTGAAACGGTCCAGATTGCCGGCGTGCGCTTCACTGTGATCGGCACGATGGAGCGTAAATTCCAGGACAGTAACTATTTTACGAGCGACGACGAATCCTGCTGGATTCCGTACTCCACCGCAGGAGACATCTGGAATACGCGCTACGCCAGCGTGATCGTGTTCATCCCCGTGGCTCCGCGGTTCGAGAAGCAGGCCATTGAGCAGGTCCGCGGTGCGATCGGCAAACGGCAGCACTTCTTGCCAACAGACAAACGCGCCATTCAGATGGAGGGCCGCGAGGAGTTTCGCCCGGTTATCGACGGACTGACCATCGGCTTGCAGGTGCTGCTGCTGTTCATCGGCGCGCTCACGCTGGGCATTGGCGGCGTGGGCGTGATGAACATCATGCTGGTGACCGTGGATGAGCGCATCCGCGAAATTGGTTTGCGCCGAGCCCTCGGCGCGCGCCGCAAGCACATCCGGATGCACTTCCTCATCGAGGGACTTGTGATCACGCTGATCGGCGGCGCCATCGGTTTGCTCATTTCCGTGGTGATCGCCAACGCCATCGGCACGCTCGCCTTCCTCGGTCCGGCCTACGAAGACACGTCAGGGAAAGTGGATATCCACCTGACCATTTCCTGGGCCACCGTCGCGCTATCCGTCGGCGTGCTGACGCTCGTGGGCCTTCTCAGCGGATGGGTGCCCGCGGTGCGCGCGGCGCGGCTCGATCCAGTGGAAGCGCTCCGCTACGAATAGCGGAACACTCACCTCCTTCAATTCGTATCTACCATCAGCGGCGGGCGGAATGCCCGGCGCAGCCATGGCCATCCATTTCCAGTTGCGCGACATTTTGCGGCAGACGTTTCAGACCCTCTGGGCGCACAAGCTGCGGTCATTCCTCACAATGTTTGGGATTACGTGGGGGGTAATGTCACTGCTGCTGCTCGGCGCGGTGGGCGAAGGATTTCGCATCGGACAGCGCGCGCGCCTGGCCAATCTCGGACAAGACTTGATTTTCGTTTTTGGCGGGCGCGTCTCCGTGGGTGCAGCGGCCGGACAATCCGAGCGCTGGGTTCAACTCACCGAGGAGGATTGCCGGCTTGCGGCGAGCCAGCTTTCCGCGGTCAGGGCGTGCACGCCCATCATCAACAGGGGAAACATCCGCGCGGAAACGCCGGCCAATAACGTCGCGTTCGAGGTGTTCGGCATCCTGCCCAATTATCAGGGCATGCGCTACACGCCATTGGCCCGCGGACGCTTGATCAATAGCGATGACCATTCGCAGGGCCGGCGAGTTGTGGTCCTCGGCGAAGAAGTGCGCAAACAGCTTTTCCCGAGAGGAAACGCCCTCGGCCAGCAGGTCCGCCTCAATCAGGTCCCCTTCGACGTGGTCGGAGTGCTTGCGATGATCGGCAAAGAAGGGAATTCCGGCACGAACGCGCGGTTGTTCATCCCGCTCGAAACGATGCGCCGCTATTTTCCTCACCGCGCTTCGGGAACCTATTCGGACGCGATCTCCTTCATGATGCTTCAGCCCGTGGAAGCGGACTTGCACAAGGCAGCCGTCACGCAGATGCGCGAAATGCTGGCCCGCCGTAAAGGCTTCGCGCTCGATGATCCTTCCGCGCTCGATTATTGGGACACGATCGAAAATTTTCGCCTTGTGAATAAGATTTTTGAGGCGATGGACCTGTTCCTGGGCAGCGTGGGAATTGTGACACTGATGCTGGGAGCAATCGGCGTGCTGAACATCATGCTGGTGTCGGTGAGCGAACGGACGCATGAGATCGGCGTGCGCAAGGCATTGGGCGCAACTCACCTGGACATCCTGTTGCAATTTCTTCTGGAAGGACTGGTTTTGGCCGCGATGAGCGGCGGTCTGGGGCTGGCCTTTGGCGTAGGGATTTCTCGCGCGCTCCAGGGGCTGCCATTTCCGGAAGGGTTCGCGCCTCCGACGGTAACGTGGAATCTCGGCTTGCTCGCGGTCGCGGTTTTGACCATTGTGGCGCTCGCTGCAACACTCATTCCCGCGAGGCGCGCCGCCCTGCTGCCGCCTGCGGAAGCCGTGCGCGATGAAATTTGATTCGAACGAAAGGAGCTGCTGAACGGAAATGAGCGCGTTGCAAGGTATCTGCGGTGAGGCTTGGCAATCGCTGCGCTTTCATGCGCGGCGCACGATTTTGACGATGCTGGGCATTTCGTGGGGCATCGCCACGGTCGTGTTATTGCTGGCCTATGGGAGCGGATTCGACAGGTCCGTTCGCTCGGCGTTTGAGTCTTTCGGCACGAACCTGATTCTTATCTTCCCGGGACGCACTTCGCAGCAGAGCGGCGGCGAGAAAGCCGGCAAAATCATCCGGCTGCAACACGACGACGTGGAATTTCTGCTCTCCAGCATTCCGCAAATCAAGGAAACCACGCCGGAACTGAGCGGCGAATACCGCATCGGCTATGGCGCACGCTTCCAGGATTTTGATGTGAGCGGCGTCTATCCGGTCTATGGTCGCATGCGGCGCATCGGCATCGAGCAGGGCCGGTGGATTTCCGCGAGCGACGAGGGAGAACACGCGCGCGTGGCGGTGATTGGCTACGAGGTGAGAAAGCGGCTGTTCTCCGAGCGCCCGGCGGTGGGCGAGGAAATCCGCGTCGGCGGAATCAGCTTTACCGTGGTGGGCGTGGCCGCGAAAAAAATTCAGGACAACGATTCGCCGGACAATCGCCACGTGTTCATTCCGTTCAGCACGATGGGCCTGCTGCGGAATACGCGCTACATCAGCTCCATCGTCGTGGTGGCCGAGAGTCCGGAACTGCACGTGCAAGTGGTGCAACAGATCCGCGCGAGACTGGGCGAGCGGCTGGGCTTTAAATCCACCGACAAGCGCGCGCTGGGCATCTGGGACATCCTGGAGACGATGGAGGAAATTCACATCATCACAGGGTCGCTGAAAGTGATGCTGGCGTTCATCGGGGCGCTGACGCTGGCCATCGGCGGAGTGGGAGTAATGAACATCATGCTGGTCTCGGTGATGCAGCGTACGCGGGAGATCGGAACGCAGAAATCGCTCGGCGCGCGCCGGCGGCACATCATGGGGCAGTTCCTTGCCGAGGCGCTGCTGATCACCTTTGTGGGAGGGGTGCTGGGGATGGTGCTGGCCTTTGCGGTATCCGCTGCGCTGCCGTCTCTGCCGCTGTGGAGCGCCATCTATGGAGATGAGTACACGGAAAATGACATCGTCATGGGTGTTTCTTGGTCCACGATGTTCACGTCCACGGCGATTCTGACGATAGTGGGCCTCATCAGCGGATTGGTGCCTGCGATTCGCGCTTCGAGATTGAATCCAGTAGAGGCATTACGGTACGAGTGAGTCTCAAAAACTAGTTTTGAACCTGCCACCTGAAACCTACTACCTACGACCTTTTATTGAGCAGCGAGGCGTTTCAGGTAGGCAATCATCTCCGGACTATCCCACACCTGCGGGCCGATGATTTTGCGGGCGATTTTGCCGTTGCGGTCAATGATATAGGTTTCCGGCCACCCAAACGTATCGTAGCTTGTCGCAATGTTCTTCGAAGGATCACGAAACGTGGGGAAAGTGATCTGCTGATCTGCAAGGAATTTTCGGTATTGCGCTTCGTCCTCATCAATGCTGACGCCCAGCACCATGCCGCCGCTGGAGGCGATTTGCTGGTGCATTCGGTTAAGCGCGGGCGTTTCTTCGATGCAAGGTGCACACCACGTGGCCCAGAAATTCAGCACGACGACTTTGCCGCGAAACTCCGAAAGGCGCGCCGGCTTTCCATTGAGATCGAACGAAAAGTCCGGCGCCGCGCTCCCAATCATGCTGCTCCCGCCTTGCCGGGAATATGGACTGGCCACGAGCAATAGCAGTGTCGCTACGGCGGCGAGCGCCAAGCCGCTCAGGAGTTTTCGCTTCAAGCTTCCGTCCACGCCACCTATAATAGCGTGTCAAAGAAATTCGCGCGAGTCCGATTGGTTCTTCCACTTCGGCAATTGAGACGCCATCGATGTCCAGGATTTCCGCCATTGTACCGGCCCGCAACGAGGAAGCTGGGATTTTGCGCGCCGTGGAATCGCTCGCGGCACAGCCGGAAATTGCGGAGATCATTGTGGTCAATGATCAATCCACAGATCGGACGGGGGCGATCCTTGAAGAACTCTCCGCGCGCATCCCGCATCTGCGCATCGTGCAGGGAGATGCGCCTCCGGCGGGCTGGACGGGAAAAAACTTTGCCCTGGCGCAAGGCGTGAAGCACGCCAGCGGAGAATGGCTGCTCTTCACCGACGCGGACGTGGAGCACTTGACTGGTTCTGCGGCGCGGGCGCTGGAGGATGCGGCGTCATCCGGCGCGGCGCTGGTTTCATTTTCCCCAGGGCAGGAGACGTGTGCGTGGTGGGAACGTGCGGTGATTCCGTTTATCTTCTGCCGTCTCGCGGCGAACTTCTCTTACGCGCGTGTGAGTGACCCCGCTTTGTCGGACGCCGCCGCGAACGGGCAGTACCTCTTGATTCGCCGCGATGTGTACGCAGTTATCGGCGGGCACGTGGCGATTGCCGGCGACGTAGTGGAAGACGTTGCTCTGGCCCGCAGAGTCAAGCAAGCGGGCCAGAGCAGCTATTTTGCCTCCGGTGAAGGAATCGCCCGGGCGCGCATGTACCACTCGCCGGGTGAAATGTGGGAGGGCTGGACGAAGAACCTCTATCCATTAATGGGTGGTCGGCCGCGGGCAGCGATCAACGAATTGGCGAAAGCGACCCCGTGGTTTCCTTTCTTGTTTGCGCTGTGCGCAATTTTTACGCCAATTTTGCAGTTGGCGGGAACTCTGCTGCTGGTAGAGCACGTGGAGTATGCCTTCGCGCTCCGGAAGAATCGCTATCCGGTTTCGCGCATCATATACTACTTACCGGCATCGATTTGGTATGCAGCAGCCCTGCTGGCCTCGGCACGGCGGTATTCACGAGGCGCGGTAACCTGGAAGGGCCGGGAAATTCCCGTTGGAACGCGATGATTTACCTGACCCGCAAAATTGAATTTTCGGCGGCGCACTACTACCACAACCCGGCGTGGTCGCCGGAAGAGAATGCGCGCGTATTCGGCAAATGCGCCAATTTGAACAGCCACGGGCACAACTACGTGCTGGAAGTGACCGTGGCCGGCACGCCCGATCCGGTCACTGGAATGGTGCTCGATCTCAAAGCGCTCAAGGAAATTCTCGAGCGTGAAATCATGCAGCGCATGGACCACCGCCATCTGAATCACGAGGTGCCCGAGCTGGCGGGGAAAATCCCGACGACGGAAAACGTCGCCGTGACCATCTGGAACCTGCTGGAGCCGAAAATCACACAGGGCAAGCTGCACCGCGTGCGGCTGTACGAAAACCCGGACCTGTTCGTGGACTGCTTCGGGCACGCGCCATGAAACTCCAGTTGACACGCCGTTATGCATTTGCCGCCGCGCATCGCTTGCATAGCGCGCAGCTTTCCGAAGAGGAGAACGTGCGGCTCTACGGCAAGTGCTGCAACCCGCACGGGCACGGACACAATTATCGAGTCGAGGTGACATTGTCTGGTCCGGTCGACGAAGCGACGGGTATGGTTGCCAATCTCGCCGACCTCGACGCATTTGTCGGGCGCGAAGTGCTCGATGCCTTCGACCATAAAAACCTGAACGAGGAGGTTCCGGCATTTCGCAGCGCGGTGCCGACCACGGAAAACCTTTGCCTCGAGATTTTCCGCAGGCTGCGTGCTTTTCCTGCGGCCCGGCTGCAGCGCGTGCGCATCGAGGAGACCGGCCTGAACAGTTTTGAGTATGCTGGAGAAGACCAGGAGAGCTTGGGATGACGAAACGGACTGAAGAGATTGTGCTCGCTGAGACGAAACTCGATGCCGGGCAGGAGACGATTGCCGAGCTGGTGAAGAGAATTCTGTCTCAAATTGGCGAGGACCCCGAGCGCGAAGGGCTGCAAGGAACTCCGGCGCGCTATGAAAAGGCGCTGCGCTTCCTGACCAGCGGATACAGTCAGGACCCCGCGAAGATCCTGAATGGAGCGATGTTTAGTGTCTGTTACGACGAAATGGTCGTCGTGAAAGATATCGAGCTGTTCAGCCTGTGCGAGCACCACCTGCTGCCGTTTTTCGGGAAATGCCACGTGGCCTACATCCCCACGCAGAAGGTCGTGGGGCTGAGCAAAATTGCCCGCCTGGTGAACATGTTCTCCCGCCGGCTGCAAATCCAGGAGCGGCTCACCAGCCAGATTGCCAAAGCCATCCAGGAGCACATCAGTCCGGAAGGCGTGGGGGTGGTGATCGAAGCGCGTCACCTGTGCATGGTGATGCGGGGCGTGGAAAAGCAGAATTCTCAGGCGGTCACCAGCGCCATGCTGGGCTGCTTCAAGGATAACCGGCAGACACGCGACGAATTTCTTTCGTTGATTCATCAGGGTAAATCGTAAGCAGCGACCAGCGACCAGTACTCAGCGACCCTTCGCTCGTCTGGGCGAGCTCTGAGCAAGCCAGGGTTCAGTGATCGGTGATCGGTCGCCAGCATTGAGTACTCCTTCCCTCATGCTCTACCGCTCCAATCCGCACCCTCCCCCTGGGGGGCCTGTTTTTGCAAAAGAGTGCGCAACGCTAAGGAAGCAAAAGAGTTGAGGCGCGACAAGAGCGCGCACCAAGAGCAAGAGAGTGCGTAAGCCATTGAAACCGCAGGAGTTGTCTTTGAACCGATTTGTGCGCCATACTCTGCATCCGCCTTTGTCTGGCCGCCTGCCACCTAATTCCTGCGACCTGACACCTTCTTTTGGTATAGCCCATCGTGCACTCATTGCTCCATAATATTAGCTTATAGACAATACATTGTCAAGGGCTATTTCGCGATTGCGCGAGAAGTCTGGAATGCCAATGGTGCGGGAGTAGGGCCGCCCACCGATCCAAGACCGAAAGACGGGTCACCCTCAAAGTCGAAGGCTAGTGCACATCGAATTACGAGGTGCGCCGCCGACGGATGCAAATGGGCCTTTGAGTGGCCACTGGGTAGTGGTGTCATTTGGCACTGCGAATTAGTGCTGTGGGAGCCTGCGCTGAGGTGTTGTTGAGGGTTCGACGCCTTCAATGTCTAAACTAACACCTATGGGAATTTTCCAATGCACGTTGCTCTTGACTAGATACGCTCGGACACGGTGCCCACCGAGAAAAGAAAAGTCTCCCCTTTTTAGCTTGAATACTTCCCCGGTTACAACGTGGTGGTTTCCAAAGTAGTTCAGGTGTGCCCATTGTTCGTTGTTTATCGTGCTCACTGGTACCTTTATGTTAGGCATTCACTTTCACACCCTTTTTCTTGAGCGAAGACACCGCACGGTTTACTTCACCAGTGGGAAGAGAAAGAGCCTCCGAAATTTCCACGGTGTTTACTTGCTTTCTACCAAGAGCCCGAATGGCCTGGATATATCCGTAAACGGCGTTTTCGATTGCCTTTTTCCGCCGAACATGTATTGAGTAGGCACTCGGAGTTGTCGGTACAAGTTGACTCGTTGTAGATGCAATCGTTAAGAAGAATTGGTCGTGCGTGCTATTGCTGTCCATTTTGGCCCTTCTTCCTGACCTTTTCCTCGTATTTCTGCAATTGTTCGGTTAGTGCTTTTATCAAGCCTGTTATGACCATTGGTGGCACTACGAGCTGCAAAGTGGCCTCGAATGGCACTGGCTCTCCTTTTTGCGCACACTCTAGTTGTTCAGGTGTGAAACTGGTGGAGATTCTGGTAACGCTAATCGTGAAGTCGAAATCGGAATGAGACACAGCCATGTAATTGACATAATAAAAGGGAGTGTCGGGCTTCGCCTCCAGCCTGACCCGCGCTTGTATTTCCACGGGTGCCGTCTTGTTTTTCTTTCTCATAGAAACCCATAGTAGCACAATGTAAACTAGCGGTCACTGCCTGCTGTGAGCAAGTACTCAATACTCCAAATCGTTTGAGTCAATCCTGCCTGTTGAGCCGGGGTCATGCGCAAAGTCTGGTGAACTCGGCAGAAATTATAATGCGCGAAGTGTAGCGCAATCGCGGCCCGAAGATTTGAAAGTTTCTTGCTAAAAGCGTTTGTGAGTCGCGTGAAGCGCCGAAGCTGCATCCGAATTGTTAGATTCTGCCGCTCAATATGGGAAGTGGAAATCAGAGAAGGTTTCGGATTGCCCGTGACTGGTATTGGGACTGCGCTCACTATATCCGAAGGGCTGTAGCGTTCCCGCGAATCTTCATCTCCGCTGTACGTCTTGACTAGCATGGCGTAATCCACATTTGCTCCAAACGCATCCTCTACCGCATCCACATAGGGCCGGAAACCATCGGTAGTGAGCTGTACGCGGCTTGCTAGTCGGGTTTCAAGGTCTTGCATGAAGAACCAAGTATTCTCCGCGTTGCGCTTCCCAATGCGAAAACAGGGGATTAACTTCGTCTCGGAGTCCATCGCTACAAAGACGTATTGATCCCCTACTTCATTGGGATTGTCTTTCCCGTTCACCCGCTTTTCTTTCTTCCCGACAAACGTCCATATCTCATCGCACTGGACAATGCGGCAGGGCAGGGAGCGCATCTTCTCATTCAACAACCGTTCGCAGTTCTTACCGACGCGGAGTAGCACGCGCATTACAGTCTTGTGCTCTACGCCCACCATGCGGGCCGTAGCGCGAACGGAATTGCCTTCGACAAGTGCGCTGATAATCTGAATCTGTTTCTCTTTGGGTAGGACGTTCATCTCGGCTTGCCTTTCTCGCGGTGCAAGCCGATAATGCTTTTAGGGTTCGGCATGCGGCTTACCCCGCTTGCTGGATTTGGCCCCGCCAGTAGCATCAACTACTGACGGGGCTTTGTTTTGCAGGTGAAACTATACAACGAGCGCTCGTTGTTTGTCAAGAGGAAAAAACAGCAAGTGTTGGCTATTGCGGGTGGGCCGCGAATGTGATATAAAGACAATTGGAGCGTCTCCCTCTGGGACTGCTTCAAATTGGAGCGGGCTACGAGAGTTGAACTCGCATTTCCGAGGCGGTAACCCTCGGGGTTCTACCCTTAAACTAAGCCCGCATGATCGAAGCGGCTGAGTGAGTTTTCGCAAATTCACTTGGCCGCTTCTACTTTTATCCCGCTGCTCTCTTATAAGTGGCCCCGCGTTTTCCAGAGCCTTCCGTGACGCGCTCAATCTCCTGACTCGCATGGAGTCTTTTGAGCGTGCTGGAAACCGAGGCACGCTTCACAGCAGCGAAGCTCGGATTGTTCAGCCGGATTCTGTTCTGGATATCACGAGCGCTAAACTCGCCAGTCGTTACTTGCACAACTGCCCGAACTGCCGCCAGTAATGCGCCCTTCCCCGACCGAGCGGGATTCGGAGTCGCGTTCTTGTTGGCCATCTGCCAAACAAGCTCCAAAGCTTCGAGCTTGCGTCGGCAGTCAGCCTCAATATCCGCCTTCATCCGGTCATACTGTCTTTGATTCATACTCTCATTATAGCACGACTACGGCAAAAAGTCCACTATTGAGCGGTAGTCGCGCTAACTGGCAATGCTACGCTACAACGGAAAATGATACGCTACGAAAAGCGCTGTGTCAAGTCAGACGCGGTGGATAATTTGGTGGGTTACTTCGACTTACGTGGTCTTCCGCCTTTGTAGTGCTTGCGCTTTGATTGCAATTGGCGGAAGTATTCCGCTCCGCGCTTAGATATGACTTTGCCTCCTAAGCGTCCGAGAGCAACGGCGGCGGGATTCTTTTCTCGTGGGGTTGCAGGTTTCCTCTTTGCCATGTGAGAATATTACTGCGGACGCTCGTAGTTTGTCAATGAGCCGACCGAATCGAATGACACCACTACCGGCCACTGCAATCGTTTGAGTTCTGTAACGTCTAGTTTATAATCCTTAATCGAGACTTTTCCCGGCGGCCACCATGAAGCTTCTGGCTTTCGGATTCTTGCTAATCCCTGTTTCCTACTGGGTGTCTGCTGATCAGCAGTCGCCTCCTCTGGAAGTTGACGAGAAATGCGTCGTGGAAGGTCGCGTGGTGGACGCAACCTCGGGCGCGCCGGTGAGCAACGCGCAGGTCATACTCGACCGGAGAGGCGAACGCCCATTTTCCGCAACCACGGATTCAAAAGGGAAGTTCACGTTTGCGAAAATTCCTTCCGGCGGTTATCGGCTGCATGCACATCGCGAAGGGTATGTTTCGGAGATGTGGACGGATCCGTCTGCGGAAAAACGCGGGCCGGCATTTGTCTTGCAGCCTGGACAGCGCCGTGACGATTTTGTCATCCGACTCACGCGTCATGGCGTGATTTTCGGAAAGATCTACGACGCAGATGGCGCTCCCGTAACCGACGCCTGGGTGTATGCGATCGAGTTTTCCCGGATTCACGCTTCCTCCGATCTTGGCGGGCACACAGAGAAAGAGACGAATGACCTCGGTGAGTATCGAATTTTCGGATTGCAGCCGGGTCGATATGCCGTCTGCGTCCGGCGGCGAATCCAGATCGAAGAGTACTCTCGGGAATCCGACAAATCCGCGGAGAATCGAAAGCCACGCGAGATTTACCTCCCCACGTGCTTCCCAAACACCACGGACTCTGAGCGAGCCGCGGCTGTAACCGTCGCGGCGGGAGGGGAAGCGCGCATTGACGTGACGCCCAAGCGAGGGCAGACGTTTTCGGTTCGTGGCCGGGCCAGGATTCCGATGAATGTTTCTCCGCTTGGAAGCGTACAGATTTGGCTGTCATCCCCTGATTCCAGTAGCGTCGTGCTTTTCGAAAACTATGTGACAGAAGCCCGAGCGCCGGAATATGACTTCGAAGTCAGAAACGTGCGTCCCGGCTCTTACTTACTCAAGGCGCGCGCCGAACAAGGGAAAAAGACCTTTGAGGGTGAGCAATCGCTGGAAGTCGGAACCGCCGATCTGGAGGGAATTGTGGTGGCTCTCACGCCTGGGGCAGAAGTCATAGGAAAGGTCCATTTCACTGGGGACGAGCAAAAAAGTCTGAAATTCGCACGCGTGGAATTGGATGGCGACAAACTCTACGGTCTTCCCGGTGAGATGGGAGAGCTTCATCCTGACGGCACATTTCGTTTCGACAACGTGTGGACGGGAGACTACCGAGTGGCATTCTTCGGCCAGCAGGAGCCAGATGGTGATGCTGGATTTTATGTGAAATCGGCGAGTCTGGGAGGGCGGCACTTGGAGAGAAACAGATTCAAGGTCGTTGCCGGAACGACCTATTCTGACCTCGAAGTATGGGTGGCACGATCCTTCGCGGTTGTGGAAGGAGTTGTTTCTCTCGCGGGGCGATCCACTTATGGCGCTGCGGTGTGTCTTTTCCAAGATGACCGGGCTCCGCACTCTGGGCCTCCTAATTGTGCTCAGTCTGACGAAAAGGGATTGTTTCGAATGGAACGTGCGTTGCCCGGGAAATTTCGCCTCATTGCATTTGAGGAAGAGAACGATCTGATGTTGCTGAATGAAGCAGAATTCTCCGAACTGCTCGAGAAATACGGTAAGCTCGCACTCATCAAGGAAGACACGAACCTTCGGTTCGAGATCAGCCCCGTCCCAAGGAAATCATCTGAAAAAAGATAAATGATGCGAGATGCCGAAGCTGCGGTGAAGCACCTGAATGATGCCGGCGCTGCAAATGCGCTGAAGTAAATTATTTACATTGCTTTTTGGGCTATGCTATCCTTCTAAGCGTCGAAGAGAAGACGAAGAAGCGTAGAAAAGGGCGCGACCCACAAAACTGAGGGGGCGACTTGAAGGACCCAAAACTCATGTTGATCGAACAATATCGGCAGCACGTGAAGGATACCGGCTCGCCGGAAGTGCAAATCGCTCTCTTGAGCGAGCGGATCAACTATCTGACGGGTCACCTCAGGTCCCACCTCAAGGACCATGCATCGCGCCGCGGGTTGATCATGATGGTCAACAAGCGGAGGCGGCTGCTGGACTATTTGAACCGTCGCGACCCGGATCGGTATCGCGAGATTGTTGAACGCCTCAGCTTGCGCAAGTAATCCGCAAGGCCCTGCGGCCTGCGGACAAGCCCGTCAACACTGCGGAACCTGCCAGCGCCTGGCGGTAGAGCGGCGGCCCCGTGCCCTTCGGCACCGGCCGCTTTTTTTGTAAAATCGCGCGCCCGTTTGAATTTCTTCTCGCCTTCGCTCTCTTTCACACGAGAATCGAAACCGGTTTTCGCATCTGAATAGTCCGCCTACGGCGGACGGAGGAACATAAGTTATGCCGCACCTAGTGAAAGCCAGCGTCGGGGGACGTGATCTGACGCTTGAAATGGGAAAGATTGCCCGCCAGGCTAATGGCGCCGTTGTGGCGCGCTATGGCGATACCGTCGTGCTGGTGGCAGCTTGCATGGACACCAAGGCCAACGACAAAGACTTTTTGCCCCTTACCGTGGATTACCGCGAATACACCTATTCCGCCGGGAAAATTCCCGGCGGCTTCTTCAAGCGTGAGGGCCGACCTTCGGAGCGGGAAATTCTCACTTCCCGCATGATTGACCGGCCACTGCGTCCGCTCTTCCCGGAATCCTGGCGGAACGAAACGCAAGTGATGGCCCTGGTCCTCTCCGCGGACAGCGAGAACGACCCAGATGTCATCGCCATCACCGCCGCTTCGGCGGCATGTTACGCGTCGGATTTGCCCTACGAGCATCCCGTCGCCGCGGTGCGCGTGGGCCTGGTGAACGGGCAGCTCGTGGCCAACCCCACCGTGGCGGACCAGAAAATCAGCCTGCTGAACATCGTTGTGGTGGGCACCGACGAGGCCATCGTCATGGTCGAAGCGGGGTCCAGTGAAGTCTCCGAGGACACCGTCGCCGACGCGCTGGCGTTCGGTTACAGTGAAGTCAAGAAAATCGTCACCGCCATAAAGGAATTGCACGGCCTGGTGAATCCCGTGAAGGTGGTCGTCCCGCCGCTGCCGTTCGATGAAGCGCTCTATAAGCAGCTCGAGCAGCAGTACGGCGAGCGGCTGCACGACGCTTTGGACACCGCCAAGCACCCCAAGAAGGAAAGCTACGGCCTGGTGGACGCGATCAAGAAGGAAATCCTGGCCACGATCCCCGAGGAGGACAAGGAGCGCCAGAAGCTGGCCAAGCGAGCCTTCGAGCGACTCCGCGAACGAATCTTCCGCGACGACATTCTGCAACGCCACCGCCGTCCGGACGCGCGCGCCTTCGACCAGATTCGCCAGATTACCTGCGAGGTGGGCCTACTGCCCCGCGTACACGGCTCGGCGCTGTTCACCCGCGGCGAGACGCAATCGCTCGGCACCGTCACCCTCGGCACCAAACAAGATAAACAGCGCCTCGACCTGCTCTTCGAGGAAGAGACGTTCAAGCGCTTCATGCTGCACTACAACTTTCCTTCGTTCAGCGTTGGAGAGGTGAAGTTCGCGCGTGGGCCGGGCCGCCGGGAGATTGGGCACGGAGCTTTGGCTGAACGGGCGCTCCTGCCGCTCCTGCCGACGGAAGAAGAATTCCCGTACGCCATGCGCATCGTGTCGGACATTCTGGAGTCCAATGGGTCTTCTTCGATGGCCACGGTCTGCGCCGGATCGCTGGCGCTGATGGACGCGGCCGTACCGCTGCGCTCCGCCTGCGCAGGCATCGCCATGGGGCTCATTGTGGAGGACGGCAAGTACGCCATCCTCACCGATATCGCTGGGGCCGAAGACCATCACGGCGACATGGACTTCAAAGTGGCCGGCACACGCAAGGGCATCACCGCGCTGCAAATGGACATCAAGGTGTTCGGCGTGAGTCCCGCAATGATGCGCGAAGCGCTGGAGCAGGCTCGCAAGGCCCGGCTCCAGATCCTCGACATCATGGACCAGACCATCAGCGAACCGCGCAAGGAGATTTCTTCTTACGCGCCACACCTGTTCATGCTCACCATTCCGGTGGACAAGATCCGCGACCTCATTGGCCCCGGCGGCAAGAAGATTCGCGCCATCACCGAATCCACGGGCGTCAAGATTGACGTGATGGACGATGGCAAGGTGCATGTCTTTGCCAGCAACGGCACCTCCGCGGAGGCCGCGCTGGCGCAAATCCGCGATCTCACCGCGACCGCCGAAATCGGGAAAACGTATCTCGGTAAAGTGGTGCGCATCGCGGAGTTCGGCGCGTTCGTGGAGATCTTCCCGGGCACGGATGGCCTGCTGCACATTTCGGAGATTTCCGAGCAGCGCATTCGCAACGTCCGGGACGAACTCAAGGAAAACGATCAGGTGCTGGTCAAGGTCTTGGCCATCGAAGGCAACAAAATCCGCCTTTCGCGCAAGGCCATCTTGCGCGAACAGCGCGACAAACAACGCCAGGGCGGCAGCACTCCGCCACCGATGCAACCGCAACAGCAGTAGTCAGGCAGAGATTCCCCGGGTCTGAAGCCCGGGCCGCAAAAAAACGGGGGCGTCCGCTGTGCCGGACGCCCCCGTTTTCGTTGGCAATTCTCTTAGAAGTTGAGCTTCAGGCCGATCTGGACGACACGCATCGGCTCGCCAACCGGGTTTACCTGCTGCGCGCTGGCAATAGCGGCTGTCGAGCAACAGGTCTGGCCGAAGGCCGAGCTGGTGACGGTCGAGGAACCCAAAGACGAGTTGCGCGGGTTCTCAAAGTTTGGATGGTTCAGGGCGTTGAAAAGCTCTGCGCGGAACTGCAGCTTGAAGCGCTCCGTCAGGTCAAACACCTTCAAGATGCCCATGTCCACGTTCCAATAATGCGGACCATCCAAGGTGTTGCGGCCGTCACCGTTTTGCCCCGGCGGCGGGATGCAGAAGTACGTCCCTGTGCCAGTTGCGTTCTGACAATTGAGGTGTGGGTCGGTCAAGATCGTACTGATCGCACCCGTCCGATACAGCACGGGCCCGGTCACGCCCGGGGGTGAAGGCAGCAGGAACCCCCCGGTATTTTGCTGCCCAATCATCATGCCGGTGCTGTTGTGGGTGCCGTTCGAGGTGCGCGCACCGCTCGAAAGAGTGTACGGCTCGCCGCTCTGGTAAACGTAGATGGTGGTCAAGGTCCATCCGCCGATGACCTGGTTCAGCCAACCGGGAGCGCTGGAGGCGAAACGCCTTCCCTTACCGAAAGGAAGCTCATATAGCACGTTGCCTTGCCATACGTGCGTGTTGTTGAAATCGGAGCGCGATTTATCCAACTTGAAGTTGCGCACATCCGTCGGCGTACGCTGAAAGCTGGTGGTACTCAAGCCGCCACCGGTGGCCGCGCCAGTAGGGTCTGCGGACAACATGTCTTCAGACCTGCTGAAAGTGTAAGACAGGCCGAAATCCAATCCCTTCTCAAATCGGCGACGGGCCGCAAAGTACACCCCGTGATACCAGGAGTCGCCACCAGAATCCTGGTAGAAGATCTGTCCGAACTGCCCATTCGGACGGAGGACAAATGTCGGAGGAATTGTGCTTGGCGATCCTGAGGGAACGCCAAAGCGTGAAGTGTTGTTGGTCGCCAACGCGTCCATCGCGGCCGCGAGATCGCCGACACCCCCTCGGCGGAGAATAGTTCCCTGGCCATTGATGAATCCCGGAAGCACAAGTGACAGAAGATAGGCTGGAGTTTGACCGGTGCCGCCGACTGGGCAGGGTAATGCGCCTGTGCCGGTTGAAGGATTGCAACCTTGGAGGAAGTTGTTGCGAGCAATGATGAATGAACTCAAGAACTGCGAGGAAATATCCACCTGGTTCAAGTCATAGGCCCGTTGGAGGTGGGTGCCGCGTTTGCCGATAAAGCCGACCTCGGCCACGATGTGCGACGGCAGCTCGCGCTGAATGGTGAGATTCCACTCGTGCACCGCCGGGTTCTTCATGTTCTGATCGAAGGCCCCGATGGCCGGCGCGAGATTGGACGGCTGATTTTGCAATAAGAGCGTCGTCACACCCGACGGGGTGGTGGTCGGAGCAGGAATGCTCAATGGAAAGCCCGAGGAGATTTGATTGGTCGTGCCAGACGCAGCGACACAACCTGGACTGAACGACACTGCGCCGGCTGTGTCCGTGTTCGTCTGGCAACCCAGCATGAACCCCGGCATCTTACCGGCGATGGCAGTGACTTGGAAAGTGGAGATGGTGTCAAAGAGAAGGGCATAGCCGACGCGAATAGACGTCTTGCTGTCTGGCGACCAGGCGAGGCCCACCCGTGGGGCGATGGCGGTGATGTTGTCGTTGCCAAACCATTTCTTGGCTTTAGCGAAAGTCACCGGTCCTTGTGAGCCCAGCAAGTCGCGGTTGGGAACCAGGGACTGCCGTTTGTCGAATGGCGACGGATTGTATTCCCAGCGAACGCCGAGGTTCAGGACCAGGTTGGGCCGCAATTTCCACTCATCCTGCAGGTAGGAATTGTACTGGCGGGCGCGAGTATAGACCGTGGCGTACTTGGCGCCGACGTACTTGTCGGCATTGAAATCAGCCTGAAAGCTCTGTCGCAGAGAAAAGGGTATCCCAGCCAGCTCAACAATAGTCTGGTGCAGCACGTTCATGTCAACAATATTCGGCAGTGTGACGCCGGCTCCGAATGGGATGTTGCTGAAACTATCGCGACGAGCGTTGGTGGCGGCGTTGAAGATTATGCCCGGAGCTGCGACAGTGCCGCCAAAAAAGCCGCGGCTGTCATTGTGGAGGTAGAACCGGAAATTGATTCCGGCGCGGAAGGTGTGCGCGCCGTGACTCCAGCTTACGTTGTCAATGATTTGCGGGGTAGTGACGGCACGTTGCGTGTGGGGTGACGCGCAATACGGCCCCGTAATGTTTCCGAAGGAACCGTAAATGCAGCTGTCAGCCCAGGGCGGATTCTTGGTGGGGTCGCCGAAACCTGGATTCGATTCCCCGAACGTAAAGGCGAATGCAAAGCGGTTGAATCCGAGCGTGAGTTCATTCACCAGGGCAGGCGTGAAGACATGGCGGTAGCTGATGGACAGATTCCTTCCGATCCGGGTGACTTCGCCGAGCGGCGGGAAGCCCGGGAATACCATCGGACGGGCGTTAATAAAGTCGCCTTGCGTGGTATCGTAACGATTCTGAAGCCAGCGCACGAAGATGTTGTCTTTTGCCCCAAAATTGTGATCCACGCGAACCATGAAGTGAGGCCCGACAAATTTTGTCGGTGGGTTCCAGGAAAAACCAGCGGTGTTCAGTCCATCTCCGACGGTGGTGAAGGAATTGGGCGCCGGCATTCGATTAAACAGCGCGGCTACCGCCGGGTCCGGGGACGTAATTCCAGGCGTTACGTTGGGAAGCAGACTAACCGGATTTATAGCCGTACTGAATATGTCGTAGCCGTCCACGCAGTTGCCCGTCGCCGAGCCCCCAAGTACTCCCACGCATGTAGCGATGCCGGGAAGAAGGATGCCGCTGCTGTCCACAAGCCGCTTGTCATTTTGCGTGAGGCTCACTCCGCTGGGGGTTACAACAGTGCCGCGCACAAAGCGGAAGATTCCGCTCTTGGCTGTAGTGGTGTACACGGTCGGAGTACCCCCCAGGGCAATTACGATGGGAGCACTCTGCTTGATGTTGTTTCCCTGGTAGCTGCCGAAGAAGAATGTTTTGTTCTTCCAGATGGGACCGCCGACATCGCCACCCCACTGATTCAGCTTGAGGTCGGGCCTTTTCTGGTTGGTGGCGTTGTTGAACCACTCGTTGGCGGCCAGCGCGGTATTGCGATTGAAGTAGTAGGCCGCGCCATGGAGTTCATTGGTGCCGCTCTTGGTGGCGACCATGACGTTAGCGCCGCTGTTGCGGCCGTTTTCCGCGGTCGCGCCCAGCGTGACAGTGCGAAACTCCTGCACGTTGTCAGGATTCAGGCGCTGAATGTTGCCCTGCGGATTGGGCACCGTGGACTCGTTGGCGTCGATGCCGTCAATAGTGACGTTGTGCGCGCGGTCGCGAGAGCCAAACACATGTGTCCCCGAACCCGCGCCTCCAAACGTACGCTGCACCACGCCGGGCTCCAGCGTCAGCAAGCTGAGCGGGTTACGCCCGTTGAGCGGCAGGTTCTTCACCTGATTCTGCGTAATGACGTTGCCGATGGCGGCGTTGGTGGTTTCCAGCCGCTGGTAAGTTGATTCCACAGTGACAACCGAACTCAGGGCGCCCACCTCGAGCGATGCGTTCACCACCAGAGGCGAGCCGACAGTCATCACGTTTTTCGTGCTCACCCATTTCTGGAACCCAGTCATTTCCACCCGGATGGAGTAGGAGCCGACCACAAGCGCGGAAAACGTATAGACACCCGCATCTGTCGTTTGGGCTTCGTGGGCGACACCGGTGGCTTCGTTCGTCACAATCACGCGCGCGCCTGCAATCACGGCGCCCGTCTTGTCCGTCACCGTGCCGGTGACGCTCGACGTGCCCACCTGTGCCCACGTACCGGCGCTGAAAATCAATACTGCCAGCAATACGATCACACACAGTTTTTTCATGACGTGCGCTCCCCCTGGAAGTGAACCTGGTTGGCTGTCTGGAAGGAAAAGATGCGGGGCGCATCGAGACACACAAACCACCTGCAAAAAACAGCGGCTCGACGCCCGCTCTGCCTGGAAACCAAGTCCACCCCTCACCCCGAATGGGTGCAAGCTAGCACTCCACGCAGGGCCAGTCAAGAGCTTATGTGGATTGACACTTTCGGACGGGGACGGGCTGTCCCCAATCGGCGCTTCTGGAATTGTAGGGTAAGAAACGTGGCCCCAATTCCGGGCTTGAACGCTTAACTAATTCTTTCGATCTTCGCGCCCACGGCGCCCAGCTTCTCCTCGAGCCGCTCGTAACCGCGGTCGAGGTGGTACACACGTTCAATAATCGTTTCGCCTTCGGCGACCAAACCGGCCAGCACCAACGACGCGCTGGCTCTTAGATCGGATGCCTGCACGGTTGCACCGCTCAGACGCGCCGGTCCGCGCACGACGGCGCGGCTCCCTTCGATGGCGATTTGTGCGCCCATGCGCACCATTTCCTGCGCGTGCAGGAAACGGTTCTCGAAAATTGTCTCCGTGATGACGGACCTGCCCTCAGCTTGCGTCATCAGCGCCATATACTGCGCCTGCATGTCCGTGGCGAAGCCCGGATACTCCTCCGTGGTCACATCCACAGCAGTGATTGGCCTGCCGTTGTGAACGCGCAATTCGCTGCCTTCACCATGGATCACGATACCCGCCTGGGTCAGCATCTCGATCACCGAGGTCAAGTGCTGCGGCTCGCAGTGAGTGAGGAGCAATTCGCCGCCGGTAATCGCTCCGGCAATCAGCAGCGTGCCGGCCTCGATGCGATCGGGGATGACGGTGTGCGTCGCGCCGTGCAGAGCTTTGACGCCGCGAATTCGTACGGTGGTCGTTCCCGCGCCTTCCACTCGCGCGCCCATGGCGTTCAGCAGCCCGGCCAGATCGCCGATCTCCGGCTCGCGAGCGGCGTTTTCGATAAGCGTCTCTCCCTCGGCCAGCGCCGCGGCCATCATTGCGTTTTCCGTGCCCGTCACTGTGATTTTTTCAAACCACAGCCGCGCGCCGCGCAGCCCCTTCGCCCGCGCCTCGACGTAGCCGTGTTCGGTGGAAATCTCCGCGCCCAGCTTTTCGAGCGCCTGAATGTGGAAATCAATCGGCCGCGCCCCGATGGCGCACCCGCCCGGCAACGAGACGCGGGCGTAGCCCGTTCGCGCCAGCAGGGGCCCCAGCGTCAGCACCGACGCGCGCATCGTCTTCACCAATTCGTATGGCGCTTCGGCGTCCGAAAGCTGTTCCGCGCGGATGGTCACTTCATCCGGCGTCGCCGGCGACATCTCCACACGCGCTTCCATGTGCGCCAGCAGTTTGCCCATGGTCACGATGTCGCGCACTCGCGGAATATTTCGCAAGCGGACCGGCTCCGGAGTCAGCAGCGCCGCCGCCATCGCCGGGAGGGCGGCGTTCTTCGCGCCGCTCACGCGGAGCGTGCCTTCCAGCCGCCTCCCGCCTTGAATGCGAAACTTTTCCATCGCTCTCCGGTTCTTCGTTTAACCTTTAACCCTTAAACCTTTTAACTTTTGAGAACCTTTCTCAAATCTCCGTCGGCCTGCTTCAGCCTGCGCCGCGCCTCGGCCGCATTCACATGCGACTTGAGCATGACCAGCGCGACGCGCAGATCGTGTCCTGCACGACGCGCCGCGCGTGCCGCTTCGGACACACTTGCGCCGGTGGCCTCCGCCAGAAGGCGCATTCCGCGCCGACGCAACTTCTTGTTCGTCAAGGCCACGTTGATCATCCAGTTGTCGTAAACGTGGCCCAGCCGCACCATCGCTGCGGTAGAGAGCATGTTCAGCACCATTTTTTGGGCCGTGCCGGCTTTCATCCGCGTCGACCCGGCAAGCACCTCCGGCCCAACTTCCACCACGATTGATATCCTCGCCACGCGTTCGATGGCCGCGCCGCGGTTGCAGGTCACGCCGATGGTAGCCGCGCTGCGTTGTCGCGCGTGGCGTAGCGCGCCGAGGACGTACGGTGTTGCCCCACTCGCCGTCAGACCCACGACAACGTCTTTTGCAGAAATCTTTTTCTTTTGCAGGTCGCGCGAGCCCTGCGCCGCATCATCCTCCGCGCCTTCGACGGCGTTTGTCAGTGCTCGCCGGCCACCCGCGATGACCCCCTGCACCAGTCGCGGTGGCACTCCGAAAGTCGGCGGACATTCGGATGCGTCCAGCACGGCCAGCCGCCCGCTCGTGCCCGCGCCCACATAAATTAACCGGCCGCCGTGGCGCAGGGCGGATGCAATCGTGTCCACCGCGCGCGTAATGGCGGGAATTTGGCGTGCGACTACCCGCGCGACACATGCATCTTCGCGGTTGATGATGCGTAAGATTTCTGAGGTGTATTTCAGGTCCAACCCGCGCGAGCGCAAGTTACGTCGCTCGGTCACGTGTGGTGTTTTCCTGTTTTTACTCACAGGCGGGATTATAGCCGCTTCCGAAGCGAGCTCTCTAGGGTTTGAAGCCCAGAGATTCGAAGACGGCATCATGTACGGCGGGACGCACGGCATTGATCTTTTCATTGTCCACGGAGGGATGCACACGGTTGGTCAGCAGGATGACGAACAGTTCTTTTTCGGGGTCGATCCACATGGACGTGCCCGTGAAGCCCCCGTGTCCGTAGCTCCTCGCGGAGAAATATTTTCCAGCCTTTGAAGGATCATTTGGCACCTCCCAGCCGAGTGCTCGCGTCGTTTCTCCAATCTTCACCGCCCGGGTGAACTGCGCAATCGTGCTGCGGGTGAGCAATCGCTGGTGTGCGTACTGGCCGCCGTTGAGCATCATCTGGCAGAACGCAGCCAAGTCCGAGGCGGTGGAGAAGAGTCCCGCGTTGCCCGCCACGCCGCCCATGGCCCAGGCGATTGGTTCTTGGACTTCGCCGAGCACCAGCCGCTTGCGAATCGCCGTGTCGTTTTCCGTCGGTGCGATGCGCGTGCGCAGATTTTGCGGCGGATTGAACAGCGAATCGCCCATCCACAGTGGCGCGAATAGTCGCTCGCGGGCAAACTGGTCGAGCGTCTTGCCTGAAATGCGCTCCACGATTTCGCCGAGCAGGATGAATCCGATGTTGGAGAATTCCATTTTGCTGCCCGGCTCTGCGACCAGCGGCTCGGCCAGCGCCCTGGCCACAATCTCCTTCTTGCCTTTTGCGGCCGCGTAGCTCTGAGTCGAGCCCGGCAGCCCCGAGGTGTGCAGCAACAACTGGCGAATCGTCACCTTCTTGCGCCATTCCACGTTACTCGGCGCCTTGCCCCATTCCGGCAGAAAGCGCTCCACTGGCGCGTCGAGCTGCACGCGGTTTGCGGCTACGAGCATGGCGATCGCGGTCGCTGTCACCACCGGCTTCGTCAGCGCCGCGACATCGTAAATGGTATCCCCGGCTACTGCCTTCGCGTTCGCGTCGTAGGTCAGCGATCCGAACGCATGGACCGCAAGCGCGCCGCGGTATCCCACCGCGAGTGCGCCTCCTGGAAACGCTTTGTCGAGCACCCCGCGATCCAAAATCTCGTAGGCCGGTTTCAGAAGCGCGTCCATTTCCGGAGGCGCTCCGCGCAACTTCATCGGCGTTGCAGGAACGCTCATTCCGTCCCCCAGCTTTACGGTCCCCGGCACGCTCACCGGAATTTTCCCGCCGATGGCCGTTTGACCAAAGAGCGCGCGGCCCGCGGCGCGCTGTGCCACGTCCTGCGTGGAAAAAACGGCCAGCCATGTCTTCGCATTGGGAAACTTCTCGATGATGTACGGGCTGCCCAGGCACACCACGACAACGGGCTTGCCTGCCGCCAGCAGCGCGTTGACCAACGCCATTTGATTTTCGGGCAGGCCAACGTTGCCCTTGCGGTCTGCCACGCGGACAAAGAGCGCGGCGATGGCCACATCGTAACTTTCCGGCGGCGGCAGCTTTACCGTTTCGACTTTCACAAAACGTGTATCCGTGCGCAGGGCGGCGAGCGCGTCCACGCGCCCGCGGATTTCTCTCTCCAAATGCTCCCCAGGGTAGGGATCGGGATCGCCGGCCACGGCGACGAGCAGCACGCGTTGCGGCCTGGTGGCATCCAGAGGCAGCAGGTGCTGCTCGTCGCGCAGCAACGTCACGCCGCGATCGGCGATGTCCTGCGCCTGCCGGACGAACTCCGGCCGGCGAAACGCGGTATTCAGTTTGTCGAGATCCACCAGACGCTCTTTGTAAAGTCCAAGCTTCGCCTTGGCGCGGAGCACGCGCCGCACGGATTCGTCAATCCGCGCCATGGGGATGCGGCCGTTGGCCACGGCATCTTTCAATCCGGCAATCGCCGCGTCCGTGATCGGCGGCACCAGCAGCACATCCGCGCCGGCGGCAATGGCGCGGACCGCGACCTCCGCCGGAGGGTAGCGCGAGGTCACTCCGCCCATGTCCAGCGCGTCGGTGACGATGATGCCCTCGAACGCGAGCTGCTTGCGGAGCAGACCGGTCAGAATATTTTCCGACATCGTCGCCGGCAATTCGGCGTTTGGCTCAAGCGCGGGGACTGCAAGGTGCCCAGTCATGATCGTGCTCGTGCCGGAGGCGATTGCCGCGCGGAACGGCATAAGCTCGACGGCGTCGAGCCGCGCGCGGTCGCCTTTCACAACAGAAAGATCAATGTGCGAATCCACGCTGGTGTCGCCGTGCCCAGGGAAGTGCTTGGCCGTCGAAAGGACACCGTTTTCCTCAATGCCGCGCACGAACTCCTTCACGAACTCAGCAACTTTTTGCGGGTCTTCGCCGAATGACCGTGTATTGATGATGGGGTTGTCGGGGTTGCTGTTGACGTCTGCCACGGGCGCAAACACCCAATGGACGCCCACGGCGCGCGCCTCCGCCGCCGTGATCTTGCCCATGGCGTAGGCCGCGCTCGGGTCGCCCGTGGCAGCCACTCCCATCGCATGGGGGAACGCGGTTCCTTCGTCCAGGCGCATGGCCGTGCCGCGCTCAAAATCTGCGGCCACCAGCAAAGGGATCTTTGCCCGGCGCTGCAACTGGTTGGCCAGCGCCGCAGTGGGATATGCCTGGCTGTACTCGATGCCGAGCGGTGAACCGCGCGTCTGAACCACCACGCCCGCTACGTGGTTCTGCTCTACTTGCCGCAATAGTTCCTTGTACTGCTCGGTTTCGGTGGAAAGAAAGCCGCCGTAGTAAAACACCATCACAAGCTGCCCGAGCTTCTCCTCGAGCGTCATCTTCTTCAAGGTGCGGTCCACCCACTTTTCCGCGTCCCGAGTCAGCTTGGCAGAGGGGAGCGAAGCCTTTTGTGTGCGCGCAGGATAAGCAAGGAAGAGAAGGAAAACGACCGGCAGCAGGAGCCAGCGGTTACGCATCACGGCGGATTGGGGTACCGTAAGTTGACGCCTGCATGCTGTCGCTGTATATAGCACACGGCACGAAAGATGGAAAATAGAAATTAGAAAATAGAAAAGAGGGAGAATGCCACGGCATATACTGAAATTGTTCGGCCTATTTTCCATTTTCTCTTTTCTATTTTCGCCTTCGCCAGTCCTCGCGCAGTCAAAAGCCAAACCAAAGGCCAAGCCCGCCGCAACGCTCGCGCAAACGCTCGACGCTATCGTCGAGAAAGCCATCGCCGCCGACGAATTGCCTGGCGCGGTGCTGCTGGTCAGCCACAAAGGGCAGGTAATTCACCGCAAGGCGTACGGTTCGCGCGCCGTGCTGCCCACGCGCGAGGCGATGACGCTCGATACAATCTTCGACATGGCCTCGCTGACCAAGATTGTGGCCACCACGTCTTCGGTGATGTTGCTCGTTGAACAAGGCAAGGTTCGCCTGAATGACCCAGTCGCGCGCTACATCCCCGAGTTCGCGCCAAACGGCAAGGACCAGATCACCGTGCGACATCTGCTGACGCACACCTCCGGCTTGCGGCCGTTTCCGGCGATGACAGGAAATTGGTCGGGCACGGAGGCGGTGCTGAAATATATTTACGAGGACACGCTCATCTCCCCGCCCGGCGCGCGATTCGTCTATAGCGACGGCGGCTTCATCACACTTGCGGAATTGGTGCGCCGGGTCAGCGGTTTGCCGCTCAATGAGTTCGCGCTCGAGAATATTTTCAGGCCGCTGGGCATGAGTCAAACCCGCTTCCTTCCTCCGGCCGAGTGGAAGCCGCGCATCGCACCCACGGAAGAGATCGACCTCCCCGATGGCGCGAAGGCCGGCTCGGGCAAGGGCCGCGTCTTGCGCGGGGAAGTGCACGACCCGCGCGCGCGAGGCATGGGCGGCGTCGCCGGCCACGCCGGTCTTTTTTCCACCGTGGACGACATGGCTTTTTTCTGCCGCATGATTCTCGCGCAAGGCCTCGGCCCTCAGGGAAAGCGCATTTTCGCCGCTGCATCCGTCCAAAAAATGACCACGCCGCAAACGCCGCCGTGGAATCCTGCTCTGCGGGGTCTCGGCTGGGATATTGATTCTGTTTATTCCGCGCCGCGCGGCGAACTCTTTCCGCTCGGCAGCTTTGGCCACACGGGTTTTACCGGTACGGCAATCTGGATTGACCCGCCAAGCCATACGTTCTACGTTTTGCTTGCCAATAGCGTGCATCCCTACGGCCGCCCGGCGATTTCCAGCTTGCGCTCCCGCGTCGCAACCGCAGTCGCGTCCTACGTTGGAGCGGGAGCAGTTGCGGGCATCAGCCCGGCTTCTCCCACGTCGGTCAACGAGCGGTCCGTGGGTTCGAGTCACGATGCCACCCGCAACGCGCAGACGAAGTCCGGCATTGATGTGCTCGTGGAAGAAAACTTCGCGGCGCTGCGCGGCAAGCGCGTCGGCCTCATCACCAATCACACCGGGCTCGACCGCAATGGACGCAGCACGATTGATCTTTTGTGGAAGGCGGAAGGCGTAAAGCTCGTCGCGCTGTTCAGCCCGGAGCACGGCATCGCCGGGCGCTTCGACGAAAATGTCACCTCCACCACGGACACCGCCACCGGCTTGCCCATCTACAGCCTCTATGGCGACACGCGCCGGCCGACGGACGAGATGCTCCGCGGCGTGGATGCGCTGGTCTTCGACATTCAGGACGCCGGCGTGCGCTTCTACACCTATCCGACGACGATGGCCTACGCCATGGAAGAAGCTGCCAAGCGCAAAATTGCCTTCTATGTGCTCGACCGGCCCAATCCGCTCGGCGGCGAAGCCATCGAAGGCCCTATGCTCGACAAGGACAGGCTCAGCTTTGTCGGCTATTTTCCAGTGCCCGTGCGCCACGGCATGACCGTGGGCGAGCTGGCGCGCATGTTCAACGAGGAAAACAAAATCGGCGCGGACTTGCACGTGGTGGCCATGAAGGACTGGCGCCGCCGTGACACATTCGAAGCCACCGGTCTGCCGTGGACCGCGCCTTCGCCGAATCTGCGCTCGCTGGATGCGGCGCTGCTATACCCTGGCATCGAAATTCTCCAGTCTGCCGGCGTCAATGTGGGCCGCGGCACGGAAACGCCGTTTGAATTATTCGGCGCGCCGTGGATCAAGTCGGTGGAGCTCGCTGCGTACTTGAACCGGCGCTTCGTCCCCGGCGTGCGTTTTGTTCCCACACGCTTCACTCCCAACGCGGGCCCTTACAATGGTGAGCCGTGCGAAGGCATTGCGCTGGTCATCACCGACCGCGCAACGCTTAACTCCATGCTGATGGGCTTGGAAATCGCCGCCGCACTTTGGAAGATGTACCCCGAAAATTTCAAGGTGGACAAGCTGATCACGCTGCTTGGCAATGCAGCGGCGCTTGAGCGGCTGAAAAAAGGCGATGCACCTACGCGCATCCTCGACGAGGCTTCCGATGAGATCGATGCCTTCCGCAGGCTGCGCGGGAAATATTTGTTGTACCAGTAGCGCGGAGCTTACCCCAGGGCAAGTCTTGTGAGCAAACAGCGCGGGCGTAGACTCCGCGCTATATCGCTTGGAGAATTTGGAGGTGGCTGATGAAAAAGGTATTCCTGCTCGCACTCATGAGTTTGATTGCGCCGGTGGCGTGGGCGCAGGCGCCAGCCTACGACCTTGTCATTCAGAATGGCCACATTGTGGATGGCAGCGGCAATCCGTGGTACGTGGCGGATGTTGGTATCAAAGATGGGCGCATCGCAGCCATTGGCCGGATTTGCTCAGCAGGCGATTGCGCCGCGAAGCGCACGCTGGAGGCGAAGGGTCTGGTCGTTGCGCCGGGGTTCATTGACGTGCACACGCACGTCGAAGGCAACATCGCGCGTATCCCCACCGCGGACAACTATCTCTTCGATGGCGTGACCTCCGTCATCACCGGCAACTGCGGCGGCTCGGAGACGGACCTTGACAAATTTTTCGGCGGGCTGCGCGGAAAAATCTCTATCAACCTCGGCACGCTGATCGGCCACAACAGCGTGCGCCGCGATGTGATGGGCTCCGCGGAGCGCGACCCCACGCCGGAAGAGCAGTCCAAAATGGAAGCGCTCGTCGAGCAGGCCATGCGTCAGGGTGCGGTGGGCTTTTCCACCGGCCTCATCTACATCCCGGGCACTTATTCGAAGACGCCGGAAGTGGTCGGGCTGGCGCGCGCGGCGGCGAAATACAACGGCGTTTACGCCTCGCACATGCGCAATGAAGGAGAAAAGGTGTTCGAAGCCATTGACGAAGCGATCAGCATTGGCCGCGAAGCGGGCATGCCCGTGGAGATTTCGCACTTTAAAGTTTCCAACAAGAAACTGTGGAACCAGAGCGCGCGCACCATCGCCATGGTGGAAAAGGCGCGCGCCGACGGGATCGACGTCACCGTGGACCAGTATCCGTACACCGCGTCGAGCACGAACCTGGGCACGATGCTGCCTTCTTGGGCGCTCGCCGATGGAACGGAGGCCGTCAAAAAGCGGCTTACCGATCCGGGCACGCGCAAGAAAATTGCCGCCGAGATGAAAGAAAGCATCACCAAGCGCAGCCATCGCAAGCATCTCGACTACGCGGTGGTCGCCTCCTGCCGCTGGGACAATTCTCTGGAAGGCAAGAACATTTTGAAGATCACCAGGGAAAAGGGAAAGAAGGGCAAGCTGGAGGAAGAAATCCAGACGGTGCTGGACATGATGGAAAAGGGCGGCGCGCAGATGGTCTATCACTCGATGGACGAGCGCGACGTCGAGCGCATCCTGCGCTACCCGTACTCGATGGTGGCCAGCGACGGCGGCGTGCAGGAATTCGGCCGCGGCGTGCCCCACCCGCGCAGCTACGGCACAAACGCGCGCGTGCTCGGCCGCTACATCCGCGATAAAAAAGTGGTGCGCTTGGAGGAGGCCATTCGCAAAATGACCTCGCTGCCAGCGCAGCGCTTCCGTCTCACCGAGCGTGGGCTGATCCGTCCGGGGATGTGGGCGGACATCGTTGTGTTCGACGAGAAGACGGTTGCCGACACGGCCACCTTCGAAAAGCCGCACGCCTACGCCGCCGGATTTCAGTACGTGCTGGTGAACGGGGAAGTCGTAATCGAAGGCGGCAACCACACCGGCGCGCACGCGGGACAAATTCTCCTCGGCCCGGGCGCGCAGCAGGCTGCCCAGAGTGCGGGGGGCAAATAGTTCTGCTAGCTGATCAGCCAGTGTGCGAACGATTGCCACGCGGCGGTGGGGGCAATCGCCAAGCGAAGAGGAAGCGACACAATAAACAGCAGCCCGCCCCACAACCACGCGCGGTGCAACCGACTCGCTATCGCGACGTCGTACAGCACGCAGGCTAGGAGAATCACGTCGGCCAGCACGTAGGCCGGAATCAGCACTGATTGGATCCCAAACAAAAATAGAATGCGTGCGATCGCAGCGGGGAGAATCGAGATCGTTGCCACAAGCATAAGTCTCTTGTGCATGTCGGGCTTCCGCCGGTAATAGAACGCGGTCGCAAACAGGATTGCAAACACAATCATGTCGAAAATCGGCACGACCAGGAATGTAGTTGGCGGCGGCAGGCCCGGATTCGTTAGACCATATTTCGCCGCGTGAATTCCCAGCGAAAGACCTAGGATCACCATGAGCACGGCAAGCACCGCGCCAAAAACCCCGAGCCGCCGGTGCAGGTCCGTCCGCTTCGCCGCCACGACGGATGTCTGCGCAATCAGCAGGAGCAGCCAGGACGAGAAAACGATTCCATGCAAAATCCTCAGTGCCGAGAGGTTCGCTTTTGCAAAGTACGCGTTGAGATAAAACGTTCGGGCGAACCCCGCGAATACAATGGCCGCCGAAATTACGGCTACGGCAACGTAGAAGCCGCGGCCCCGCCGTTGTGGATGTGCTTGAGTTTGTGTCGCCAGTGAGCCCCCAATGGAAATTTTGCTTATTGGACTGGAAGACGGGAAGGATTGTATCCCGATTTTCCCCGCTGCGGGTTCCCAGAATGGATTCCAGATGCGCCGGCGGAAACGGTACGCGATGCGCAGCGGGGAATCGCCTCAAAGATTCTTCTTGACACGATATACAGCCTTCCTATATATAGGGAGCATGAAAATCGTGCCCTCGTCCATGAAACGCGGCTCCGCCGAGCTGGCCATCCTGACCGTGCTGCTCGATGAGCCCTTGCACGGCTACGAAATCTCCAAGCGTATCGAGGAGCACACCGGCGGCGTGCTGCGCTTCAACCTCGCATCGCTGTATCCGATGCTGTATCGGCTCGAAAAACGCGGCTGGGTGAAGGCCAGTTGGCAGACCACGCCTTCCGGCCGCCGTCGCCGCTGTTATTCGCTGACCGCGGCGGGACGCAAACAGCTTCCGCCGCTGCGCGATGAATGGCGCCTTTTCTTCCGCGCGTTAGACCGCCTCGCGGGGGTGTCACGTGCCTAAGTGGAATCAACTTGTCCGCGAACGGCTGGGCACGCTGGGGATTGGCGCAGAGCGCGAAGAGGAAGTCGTCGCCGAGCTGGCCGCGCATTTCGAGGATGCCTACGACGACCGGTTGGAACGCAGCGCGACTCCGGAACAAGCGCTGGCCAGCGCGTTTTCTGAAGTCAAGAACTGGGCGCGGCTTTCGCGGGATATTTTCCGCGCGGATCAGGAGGATCCCATGAACGAGCGCACGAGAAATCTTTGGCTGCCGGGGATGGTTACCCTGCTGTTTTCGTCGGTGCTTTTGATGCTCATCACGCGTTACGGTCCGCTTCCGGTTTTTGTGTGGATTGACTCGCGCGTGCCTCTCTTGCTCTATGTGCCGTGGCTCGTGTCATTGCCTCTGTTCGGCGCGGCGGGAGCCTACTGGTCGCGCCGCATGGGAGGAGCGGTGCGGGCAAGAATTGGCGCGGGCGTTTTCCCGGCGTTGATGCTGGCCGCAGCATTCTGCGTGATTTTGCCGGCGTCGATACTCATCCAAAGCTTTAGCTTGCGCACGATGCAATGGAAGACGTTCGGCTCGCCGTTTATTTCCGCCATTGTCATCTTTACTTTAGGGTGGGTGGTGATCCCCGGCGCGGCGCTTTTGCTGGGCGCGCTGCCGTTTTTGCGCAACCATGCGAATGATTCTGCTCCATCCGGCGCGTAAACTTTGCTAGGATATGCGTTCGACAGGAGTCGAGTTTCGCCGCCGCGCCCCGTCAGGATGAACTAGTGTCGGTCGGCACATCCATCCACACGGATTCTACCCCGGCGAAAAAGTTTCTCGAGGTTTCCGGGCTTCGGAAATCCTTCAACGGCCGTCCCGTCCTGTTTGAAGTCTCATTCCGAATCGCACGCGGCGAGATCATCGGCTTTGTCGGCCCGAACGGCGCCGGCAAATCCACGACCATGAAAATCATGTCCGGCCTGCTGCACGCGGACGCCGGCACTGTGCAACTCGACGGCGTGGATCTCCGCAAGGAGCCATGCCTCTTTCTTTCGCAGATTGGTGCGCTGATTGAATCGCCGGCCTTTTATCCCTCCCTGAGCGCGTTCGACCACGTGGCCTATTTCGCGCGGCTGCGCGGTTGCTATAGCCACACGACGGTTTGCGCCACGCTGGAACGCGTCGGCCTGGCCCCGCTCTCGAAAAAAAAGGTCGGCGAGTTCTCGACCGGAATGAAGCAGCGTCTGGGCATTGCGCTGGCCGTGCTGCACTCACCGCGGTTCCTGCTGCTGGACGAGCCCATGAACGGCCTGGACCCGGTGGGCATGGTCAGCATGAGGGAATTAGTTCGGGCACTATCCCGGGACGATGGCGTGGCAGTGCTGGTGTCGAGCCACCTGCTTTACGAAGTGGAGCAGGTTTGCGACCGCGTGCTTTTCGTCAAGGATGGGCGGTTGATCCGCGAGAAGCAACTCCTGGGGGTGCCGCCTTCGCATACAACCTCCGTGCGCTTGCGGACCAGTGACAATGCCCGGGCCGCGGAACTGCTGCGCGAATCGGGCTTTGTGCACGAGGTGAAGGAAGCGGCCGGCAATTTGGAATGCGTCGTGGCAGCGGCGGAGCTGGCGCGCATTCCCGCGCTTCTGGTGGGTCAAGATATCGAGTTATATGAATTCACGCCCACGCGCGAAAGCCTGGAGTCTGTGTACATCTCCGAATATGGCGCGGACACCAAGCGGACGATCGAGTAGCCGATGGAAGAGAAGAAACCAGTGCGAAATTATCTCTGGCGCTTTGTGGCGGCCGAAGTGCGAAAAATCTATGACTTTGGCTTCCCACAGGTCGCCTCGCTGGTGATGTTCCTGGCGATCTACCTGTTCGTAATCCAGATTTACTACTTCGAGAGAGTGGCGTGGCATTGGTCCATACCCAACGCGTACTATGCGGTGCCGCTGCTCTTCTATGTCACCTGGGGGAGAACCATTCTTCTCTTTCTATTTCTAGTTGCATTCAGCGTGTATTGCGTGACCGTGGAAAGCCAGTATGGGATGATCCGCGTGCTCTGTGCGCAGCCGCTGGCGCGATGGCAGTACGTGGTAGGGAAGTATACAGCGATCCAGCTTCACGTCGTCTTGCTGACCGCGACCTATGTCCTTTGCTTATTCATCTGGGCCACGCTGCAATCCGGCTTGCGCGGGTTCACGTTCGACCAGGCCCTCAGCTTGTTCGGGATGTTCACCCGCGTGCTGATTTACAGTTTGGGGGTTTCGAGCATTTCGATTTCCATTGCCCTGTTGCGGAAAACGATGATCTCGGCACTGGTGACCGCCGCGTTTGCGTTTTTCGCGCTGGCGCTGCTGACGATGTACCGCTCCCTGGAGTTCGGAAAGTACTATTTCGTCCGCTACTACTTTTCCGCGATGGAAAATCTTCCGTTTCCGTCCAAGGCCGACCCGTTTCCGATGTACCCGTTCAATCTATTCTGCGTGGTAACGCTGGGCACCTGCCTGCTCTTCTTTTTGCCGCCGCTGTTGTACTTTCACTTCCGCGACATCACTGAATAGCTTGTCGAACAATTTCAAACGGTCGACGATGGGCTCTTCTTTTCCCAGCGGCGATAGAAGACGAGACCGAAGAGAATCAGTGCGAGTCCAATCGTTGAGCGGCCCGGACGCTGGATCCACAGGTTCACGGTCAGGGCCATCGCGCCGAGAACGAAGAGAACCGGCACCACAGGGTAGCCCCACGTACGATACGGGCGCGGCAGGTCCGGTTCGCGGCGCCGCAGCCAAATCACCGACGCCGTAGTCAGCGCGTAGAAAATCCACGCGGCGAAGATGAAGAGGTTGGTGAGTTCCTCGAACGTCCCCGTCAATGCCAGCACGCATGCCAGCAGGCCCTGAAAAACAAGCGCGCCTCCGGGCGTGCGAAAACGCGGATGAATGGCCGCCGTCACACGAAAGAAAACGCCTTCGCGGGCCATGGCGTAAGGCACGCGCGCGCCGCTCAGGATGGAGGAATTCAGCGTCCCCAGAGCCGAAATGACCATCGCCAGAGTGATCCACTTCGCCGCGTCGCTCCCCGCGAATCGCTGCACCGCTTCCGAAGCGACGACGAACTTGGCGTCGGAAGCATGGCTGGGGTCGGCAATCTCTGTGAACGGCAGCACGTAAAAGCACACCGCGCTGAACAGCATGTAAATCGCGGCCACCAGCAGCACACCGCCAATGAGCGCGCGAGGAATGTTCTTTTGCGGCTCCATGATCTCCGAGCCGACCAGGTTGACGTTGTTCCAGCCGTCGTAGGCCCACAGCGCTGCCGCCAGCGCCGCGAGGAATCCAGACAGTGTGCCCATGCCGACCGCCGCCGGAAACATCGGCTGGAAATTTGCCGCGTGTCCTTCCGCCATGGCGAATCCAAACACAATCACCGCCACGGCGGAAGCGATTTTGACAATTGTCAGCACGACCTGAATCTGCCCGCCCAGCCGTACTCCGAGATAGTTGATGAACGTGACCAGCAGAATCGCTCCCGCCGCCAGCGGCTGCGCCGTCGTGAAAATAAAATCGTACGGTTTCTCCATGAAGGGCAGGGAAATGGTCCACGTAAACAGCGGCGTGGCCACCTTCGGCATCAGGTACCCCCAGAACAGCATCAGCCCCGCCGCAATGGACGAGATCGAAGCCGGCCGGCCGACGATCGAGTGCATCCAGCCAAACAGGAACGCCCATTTTTGTCCCAGCCCTCGCTTGAGGTAGGGATATTCCCCGCCTGCTTGCGGCAGTGCGGCGCCCAGCTCCGCATAGCTGAGCGCGCCAAACAGCGAGAGTGCTCCGCCGACAATCCACGCGGCAAACACCACGCCTACGGAGCCGGCGTTGCGAGCCATTTCCGCCGGCTTCAAAAAAATGCCGGTGCCGATCATCGTGCCCACGACAATCGCCGCGGCTGCCCACGGTCCCAGAGCGCGCACCAGTTCCAGCCGCTTTTCGTTCATCTCATCTCCATCTGCGGAGAAGTATCCATCAAGCTCGCCGCCGATCCAACCGCAAAGGTCACCACCGTGCCCACCAAAACATACCAGGTAAATGCCAGCGTTTTTGTAAATCGAATGGCGAGGCCGGCAGTCAGCGGAGAAGGAAAGTGAGTGGCCAACCACTGCGTCAGCGGCGGGGCGAAATGCGTTAGAAGCATGAGCGCAAGTCCTGTAAACATTCCAGCAAGCGCGCCGCGAGGCGTAGCGCGCTTGTTCAAAATGCCGAGCAGAAACAGCCCCAGCAGGCTCTGATAAATGATGGAAGCAATGGCCAGCCCCGTTTCCAGCACGGGTCCCCACTGGATGGTTCCCAGTGCCATCAAAACGATGCCCCAGCCCACGGTGATCCAGCGCGAACGCAAGAGAGTCTGCGCGGTTTCCGCGGCAGTGCTTGGCCTGCGCATGAAATCTACGATGCTGCTCGATGCCAGCGAGTTGAGCGCGCCGCTCAGGTTGGACATCGCCGCCGCGAAAATGGCCGCGATGACCAGTCCGGTGACGCCCACCGGCATTTCGCGCACAACGTATTCCGGGAAAATCCTGTCATTATCTCCGCCCGGTGCGATCAGCGGGCTGTGCTGGTGATAGGCAAAGAGCATGACGCCGAGGACCAGAAACAGGGCGAATTGCGCAAAGACAATCAGTCCGCTGGCGAGCAGCGCTTTCTTGCTGTCGCGCTCGTTCCGCGCGGAGAGCAGCCGCTGCACCATCAACTGGTCCGTGCCGTGGCTGGCCATCGTGAGAAATGCCCCGCCCAGCAAGCCGGACCAAAAGGTATAGGCCTGCGTCAGGCTGAAAGTGAAATCGAAAATCGTGAGCTTACCGCCCGCGGCCGCGGCCACCTGTGTCACCTCGGCCCAGCCGCCGGGGATCTGCTTCAGCAGCATCACGGCCGCGAGCACTGCGCCGGAAACATAGATGCCCAGCTGGATCACGTCGGTCCAAATTACGGCTTTCATCCCGCCCTCGAACGTGTAAAGCAGCGTCAGCGCCGCGATGGGGATCACCGCTACACGCGCCTCGATGCCGAACGCCACGCTGATCACTTTCGTGATCGCGGCCACGCGCACGCCTTCCGCCAGCGTTCGGGTCAGCAGAAACGTTGCCGCCGCGATGGACTTCATACGCGCACCGAAGCGCCTTTCGATCAGCTGATAGGCGGTGAACAGTTCGCCGCGAAAATATTGTGGAATAAAAATGAGACAAATCAGTACGCGCCCCACAATGTAACCCAGCACAAGCTGCAAAAATCCCAGATTGCCTGCGAACGCGACAGCCGGTGTGCCGATGACCGTGAGCAGGGATGTCTCCGTAGCGACGATGGAAAACGCGATGGCCCACCACGGCGCCGTCCGTCCGCCTAGAAAATAGTCGCGGATGTCCTGCTGGCCTTTGCGGAAGCGCATCCCGAACAGCGTGATGCCCACAACGTAGAGGAGAATAATGGCGAGGTCGAGGTAGTGGATTCGCATGCCCTGAGCGCAGCCGAAGGGAAAGCCGCGCGAGTCTACTTGCCCGCTTCGCGCGCTGTCAACACGCCATGAAAATCCACAAACGGCGCTGCCGGCGGGCCTTGGACTGCTGTAAACTGTCCAATGGATCTGTCATGACTTACTACCTCGGATTTGACGGCGGCGGCACCAAGACGGAATGCGCTCTGCTCGACGCGACCGGAAAAATGATCGCGCGCGGGCTGGGAGGCCCGTCGAATCCGCTGCGGATCGGCTTTGACAAAGCTCTCGCCGGGTTGAATGAGGCGGCGCAGAGCGCGCTCACCGCGGCGTTGGTGGACACGCGCCAGGTGAATGGAGTCTGCGCGGGCCTCGCCGGCGCGGGGCGCCCGCGCGTGGTCAAGCGCGTGATGGCGTATCTGGTGGAGGCCTTTTCGGAAGCGGACGTGCACGTCACTACGGATATTGAGGTCGCGCTGGAGACCGCGGTGGGCGAAGCGCCGGGCGTTGTGCTGATTGCCGGCACCGGCTCATCCGCTTATGGCCGCAACGCGGATGGGCGCAAAGTGCGCGCCGGTGGGATGGGCCCGTGGATCGGCGATGAAGGCAGCTCATTCGACATCGGCCGCCGTGCCGTGGCCGCTGTGGCCCGGGCGCGCGACGGCCTGGAACCGGTCACGCTGCTGGCGGAGTTGATTCCCAACGCCCTTCAATGTCCCACGTGGGAGAGCCTCACAGAGCGCATCGCCGAAGCGCCGGACCAGATTTTTCCGCGCATTTTTCCACTCGTGGTGGAAGCCGCGGAGGCGGATGATGATCCCGCGCAGGACATTCTGCTGCGCGCCGCGTTCAGCCTGTCGCGTATTGCCGGCAGCGTCGTCCGGCGGCTCGGACTTTCTTCCGAGGAATTCGTCCTGGCCAAGAGCGGCGGCGTCTTTGGCCACAGCGAAATATTCGAATCCGCCCTAGATGCACTGCTCAAAAGCCTCGCGCCGCGCGCAAACGTCTGCTTGCTTTCGGAGCCGCCTTCGCAGGGCGCTGCGCGCATGGCCATCCGGCTTTTCTCTTCCAAGCAGGCCGAAGCCGTCCATGGCGGAAAAGGCTAGCAATCGCGCCGAACGCGCGCGCTTAGCCTCGCGCGAAGAGGTGCGCGTCCTCCTCCACGATAAGAGTCCGGAAGTCCTCACGGCGCTCCTGGAAAATCCGGCCCTCGATGAAACTCTCCTCTGCCTCCTGCTGGATCGCAAAGACCTTGCTGGCGAGTTTCTGAGCGAGGTGGCGCGGCGCAAGGAATGGATGCGCAGCTACCGCGTCAAGGCGCGCATGGCCGGGCATCCGCATGCTTCCCGCCTGGTGGCGCTGCCGCTCATCCGCCAGCTTTTTCTATTTGATCTGGTCAACCTCTCGCTGCAGCCCGCCACGCCGGCGGAGGTTCGCCGCATCGCCGAAGACGTCCTCCTGAACCGCCTGCCGCAACTGGCGCTCGGACAGCGACTCACGCTGGCGCGGCGCGGCTCGTCGCGCGTGGCGGCGGCACTTTTGACGGAAGGGCATCCACGAGTGGTGCCGCTGGCGCTGGATAACGCGTTTCTCACCGAATCGCAGGTGCTGAAAGTGCTGTCCCGAGTAGAATTGCCGGAGATTGTGCCTGCATCCATCGCGCGTCACCGCAAGTGGTCCTTCTTGTACAACGTGCGCATGGCGCTGGTGCGCAATCCGCTCACGCCGCTGGCCCGCGTGATGGCGTTCTTGCCGGACATCACGCTGCGGGATCTCGATGAACTCTCCGGTGCGCGTTCGCTGCCGGCCAGCCTGAAACAGTATATCCGCGCTGAAGTAGCTCTGCGGCAGAGGCGAGGTCGCGCGCGCAGCGCCGCCCCGGAATGACCCCGTCGTAACTCAGAGGGTATTCTCCCCGGAAGGATGACCCTCACTTGACTTGCACCGGCGCTTGCTTTCATACTCCGCCTCAGGTGGGGCGCCCGGCCCCGAATTCAAACCTCTCGCTGCAGCGAGAAAGGATTAGCTCATGAAGAAAAAGGAAAAGAAGGCCCCGAAGAAGAAGGCAGGCTTGAAGGCGACGTCGGAAGAGTCCCGCAAGGCACCGATTGGACTCGGCCACAAGCAAAGCTAGCCTGGGGGGATTCACTGCCTCCACGAAAGTATGTCTCGGCGACGCTCACCTTTCCGTGAGCGTCGCTTCTTTTTGTGGATGACCTAGCGGCGGTTGATGGATTCCGGCACGGGAGTGCCCAGAATCCTCAGATAAACCATCAACTGTGCGCGGTGGTGAATCTCGTGCTCATTGATGCCGAGCAGCATGGCGGAGACTTTCCGCCGGAATCCCAATTCTGCGTGCACGCGCTCTTCCTCGATGTGCTCCAGCGGAAATTCCGTCACAAGGCGCAGTGTCTCCTGGTGGACGCTTTCCAGACTGGAAAGCTCCTCCGCCAGCGTGCCGGGGACGCCGAGCACGGCGCGCAGCCCTTGCGGTATTCGCTTTTCGTAGTAGCAGAAGTCCGCGTCGAGCGCGGCGCGGCGCACGCCTTCTTCCGATACCCACAAGTGACGCAGCATCTCGCCCACGCTCAATGCGTCCTTTTCCGGCCTCCAGCCGAAATTTTCCGGCCGCACCATGCCGGCCACTTCACGGGTGCGGCGCCGCACTGCCTCTTTCTGCTTGATGAACAGCTCTCTCAGGTCCACCCGCGTATTATACTCCGTCGTCCTTGCCCTGTTCCAAAGTCGCGCCACTATTTTTCAGATGCCATTGACAGAGTACCCTCCGCTGCATAGCATCCACAGTGAATTTGCAGGTCACTTCGCATCAGCGGATGGTGCTCGCGTGTTCTTGGGTGATGAGAAACGCAGGTTTCCTCGGTACGGTTTCCAGGCCGACGTGGATATCGAGATCGAAGGTAAGGCGTTCCGCGCGTTCATGACCGATATCAGCGTCGGCGGCATGTTTATTGTGGCCGCCAACCCGCTCTGGGTCGGCGCGGTTTTCCAGGCGCGCCTGCAAATTGCCGATCCGATTCACGTCAAGTGTTTGGTGAAACGCGTCATGGTGGGGCGCGGAATGGGCGTGATGTTTCAGGACCTCACCCCGCAAAATCGCGAAAGCTTGGACAAGATTCTTGCCAGTCTGGCCGTGTGATGCGTCGGTGCCTGGACTGCGGCGCGGAGCTCACCTCCGAGCTGTGCGAAAATTGCGGCTTGTCACCCTCGGAAGCCGAGGCCGTACTGCGTCGCCGGCTCCTGAACCGCATCGCAATCCATCTTTTGGGCGCCGTCGCGTTTCTGCCGGTTGCGCACTTCTATCCGCCCCTCGAGCTGGACGCCATGTTTATTTTCCTCGGCGTGGTTTCGTTTGTCGTGATTTCCTCGGCCGTGTGGGTTGACCGCCGCGCGCGCCGCCATGCCGCCGCGGAGGCGCTCAAGCGCGTGTGTTACGGTTTGCTGCCAGTGCCCTGGATGCTCGCGGCGTTGCTGTTCCTCAACGGTCGCTTCGATTCCGCGCCGCCCACGATTCACGCCACCGTCGTGGTCGGGAGGTTCTCCATGCCCGGTATGTTGCGCAACAGCCGGCTGATCGTCTTTTCCTGGAGGCCAGGCGTCCGGTTCGAACGCATCCCCATCAGCCCGGAAGAGTTCGACCGCTTCCAGAAGGACGACCGCGTCGAGGTTCGCATGCAGGACGGTCTCATCGGCATCCCCTGGATCCATTCCGTTCAGCATAAGTAGTTTGTCAGGCCCGGGCACCTCCGAATTTCCGGCCTCCTCGTGCTACATTCTCGTCATGCGGCGCATCGTGATTCTTGGAGCGGGCTTTGCTGGCGTACAGGCCGCCATCGAACTGGAACGCAAGCTGGGCGGCGACCCCGGCGTCGAAATCCTGCTTGTCAACGAGCACAATTACTTCCTCTTCACTCCGCTGCTGCCACAGATTGTTTCGAGTTACATCAATCCGCGCCACATCGTGCAGCCCGTGCGGGACATTCGCGGCCGGCGGCGATTCCATTTTCGCCGCGACACCCTCCAATCCATTGACGTCGCCGCGCGGCGGGTGCAGTGCACCGGGGGTGCGCTCAATTACGACACGCTCATCGTCGCGCTCGGCAGCCAGACCGACTACTTCCATGTTTCCGGCGCGCGCGAGCACACCTTCGATTTCAAGTCGCTGGAAGATGCTGTAGTGCTCCGCGAACATGTGATCGACCTTTGTGAGCACGCCGACCACACCGCCGGCGCCGACCGAGTCCCTCTGCTGACGTTTGTGGTTGTCGGCGGGGGCTACACCGGCGTCGAGCTGATCAGCGAGTTGCAGGATTTTCTATTCCACTATGTTGTCCCGCGGTACCGTGGCATACCGCGCGCCGAAATCCAGTTGATTCTTCTCGAGGCGGCCCCGGAAATTCTTCGCGGCATCGATCCCGCGCTCGCGGCGCATGCCGGCAAGCGGCTGCGCGTCGAAGGCATCACGATACGAACGAATGCCCGCGTCACTCGCTGTTTCGAAGGCGGCGTCGAAATCAACGGCGAAGAAACTATTCGCTCCGCGACACTAGTGTGGGCTTCCGGCGTCCGCGCGCATCCGCTGGTGGAAGCGCTGCCCGGGCCGCACGACCGCATCGGTCGCGCCATCGTCAACGAGCATCTTCAGCTCGAAGGGCACCCTGAGGTTTTTGTGGTCGGAGATTCCGGCGCCGCAGTGACGGCCGCCGAGGCGCCGCGCATCGCGCCGGTGGCCATGGACCACGGGCGCATCGCAGCGCACAATATCGTCTCCGCCGGGACGGACGGGCGGCCGCTGGAAAGCTATCGGTACGTTTCGCAGGGAACGCTGGTTTCGCTGGGGATGAACTATGCGGTAGTCAGTGTGGGCGGCTTACACTTCCGCGGCTACTTCGCATGGTTGTTTTGGAACGCCGTGCACCTCTATAAGCTGGTCGGCTTGAAAAAGCAGGTGCAGGTGGCGCTGGATTGGTCACTGGCAACAATTTTTCCGCGCGACGCCGCCATCATTCGCCGCCCCCGCCATTGCCGGTTCTGCAATCCCACTTTGCCGCCTGATTCCTGACCATCCTTCAATCAATAAAACCAACCGGTGTCCGGTCGTCGGGGCACCTGAATTTCCAGCAGCCGCCCTTCAGCGCTCAACTGGACCTTGATGGCGATGGCTGGGCCGACGCTGCGCATGGACCACCCTTCGCTTTCGACTGTTTTTTCCGTCCCAGGTGACTCGGACCACGCCACGCCTTTTTCTTTGCCGACCTGCTCAATCGCTCTGGGGTCGATCTCGAGAATTTCCTTTTCCTTTGTGTCCAGCAGCAGGTAGCGCCGCCCGAGCTGGACGAAGAGAAGGTGCCCGTGCTTTTCTGCCTGGTACACCTCCCAGAATTTCACCTGTTTTCCGTCCATCTTCAGAATGGCCGTGGTCAGGCGCTTGAATACGATCTTCTCGGTGGCTTCAATTCCCGGAGCCAGGAGAAAAATCGTAAATAACAAGAGCGTGCGCGCTTTCTGTCTGTGAATGATCAAGCGTTTTCCAGTCCATTCCGTCTTTACGACTGCGGTTTCAGCCTTCAGAACCATACTATGATTTGCTGCCTTGCCGCCAACCTGAACTCCTCCCGCAGGAGCGCACGCTGGCCAACCTCTTCGCACGGTTCACGAATCAAAGAATATTGATGCCATTCCATTCTGAAATCGCTAAAATACGCCCATCATGCCAAACCTTTTCGCTGGACGTGTGATTCGCAGTCGCATGTTGTTGGTTGTCTTCCTGCTGTCTCTTGCGCTGGTGGCCACGCCCGCGTTTGCGCAAGCGCCCGCGCGCCTGATTGCAGTAGGCGACGTGCACGGCGACTACGATGCTTTCGTTTCCATTCTTCAGCAAGCCGGTCTGATTGACGCCCAACTCCACTGGGCGGGAAAGAACGCGACCCTGGTGCAGACCGGCGACATTCTCGACCGCGGCTTGAAGTGTCGCGAGGTGATGGATCTCCTGATGGCGCTGGAGAAAGAGGCGCCGCTCCGGGGCGGCCGGGTCGTTACCCTGCTGGGCAATCACGAAGCAATGAATATGATTGGTGATTTGCGCTATGCCGCGCCGATGTATTCCAGCTTTGCTGACAAGTCCTCCGAAAAACGCCGCAACGCAGCTTACGATTCTTTTTTTGCGTGGCAGAAGACTCGCACCGTCGAAGGCAAACTAGCGGCAGCCGCGCCCTCGCCGAGCGCAGAGGCCGATTGGATGAAGGCGCACTCCCTCGGATTCATCGAGCAGCGGATAGCGATGGGCCCGGACGGGAAGTACGGCCGCTGGCTGCGCGAACGTCCGGCTGTCGTGCAGATTGGCTCCACCCTCTTCGTGCACGGAGGGATCAGCCCGGAATTGGCCGGGTGGAAGCCGGACGATATCGTGAAGCGCGTGCGCAGCGAACTGAAAGCGTTCGACGACTACAGGCAGGAATTCGAGGGGCAAAAAATTATTCTTGAGAGCTTCAACCTCGAGGAAATGACCGCCTCCGTCCGCGCCGAGCTCGATTTTCGCAATGCGGAACTCGCCCGAAAAATCGCGAAGGCCGGCCCAGCGGCAAAAAATGAGGACAAGGCAACGGAGATGTTCGAGCCTGAAAAGAGGCTCATCAGGCACCTCTCCGGCTTTCTCGGATATCCGAACTGGTTCAGCGTACATCCCGCGGGGCCGCTCTGGTTTCGCGGATATGCCACGTGGACCGATGCGGAGGGCCCCGCCCAGGTAGCCAAGATTCTCGAAAGCCTCGGCGTTTCACAGATTGTCGTTGGCCACACGCCGCAGCCCGACGGACGAATCGCCGCGCGCTTCGACGGAAAAGTCTTCCTGATTGATACGGGCATGTTGAGCAGCTACTACAGCTTTGGCCACCCCTCCGCTCTGGAAATTTCCGCCGGCAAATTCACCGCCATCTATTCCGATCAGCGCATCGTGCTGTACGACCCGGCGGCTAACAAAGGCGGGACGGCGGTTCCCGCCAGCCGCGAAGAGCAGATTTCCGATGGCCTCCCCGGAGGCGGCCCCAACGAGCAGCAACAAAATCCACCCGAAAAACAAGCTCCCCCCTCTGCGGCGGGGACAGCGACCCCTGCTCCGAAAGTCTGGTACGACCCGGACGGCAAGCCTTTGCCATTCAAGACGGACGAAGAAGTCCTCGATTTTCTGCGCACGGCCAAGCCTGGCAAGATGAGTGGCACGAGCAAGGGCATCACGCATCCGCGCCAAGTGATTCTCGAAAAAGATGGCCTGCAAATGCGCGCCTTTTGGCGCGTCTACAGCGAGGAAAAGCAAGTGGCGACACTGGCTAGCGGGGAGCGCGAACTCAACTTCCGCGACGACTATATCTTCGAGCCCGCCGCCTACGAGTTGAGCCGCATGCTGGGCATGGAAAACATCCCACCCACGGTGCTCCGAAGCATTAACGGCGAAAGAGGCAGTCTCCAGGCAGGCGTGGAAAACGTCATGGACGAAGGCAAACGGCAGAAAGAGAAGATCGCCCCGCCCAACGCCCGCCGCTGGAACTTCCAGATGCAGATCATGCGGTTTTTCGACAACCTGGTGTATAACACCGACCGCAACGTGGGCAATATCCTCATCGACAAGGATTGGAAAGTCTGGCTGATTGACCACTCGCGCGCCTTCCGCCAGCGCGACAATCTGCTGAACCCGGACGTGTTGGTCGAAATTGAACGCGGCATCTGGGAAAAACTGCTGGCTCTCGACGAACGGGCAGTGAAGGACCGTTTGAAGCCGTTTCTGCATGGTTTTGAAATTGACGCCCTCCTCAAGCGTCGCAAGAAAATCATCGACATCTACCGGGCCGAAATCGCCAAGCGGGGAGAGAGTGAAGTCGTCCGCGAAATGAAGTAGCCCAAGCATTCTCTCTCCCGGCTCCTCCATCTTGCGCTCGCGCTCGGCTGCATTTAGAGTACACTCACTCCTCCATGGGGCGGATGATTGAGCGGCTTCTGAATCTGCAGCGCGGCGACCTGGGCCGCGGCGCGCTTCTTTTTTCCTACCTGTTTTTTGTCATGGGCAGTTACGTAATCGGGAAGAACGCCAGCTCGGCGCTTTTTCTCGATCAATTTAAGGCCAGCAAACTTTCTTACGCGGGCATGGCCATTTCCGTGCTCGTTGGGTTTGTCGCTGCCGGCTATGTGATGCTCTCTCGCCGGGTCTCCCTGCGCAATTTATTGCTCGGCAGTCTGATCTTTTTTGCCGTCAATTGCGCCTTTTTCTGGTACTTGGCCCTGCACTTCGGGAAACAACTGCCCTGGCTGTACTCGACCTTTTATATCTGGGTGGGCATCGTCGGGGTCCTGACCCCGGCTCAAGTGTGGACGCTTGCCAACTTCATATTGACCACGCGGCAAGCCAAGCGCGTTTTCGGTGTGGTGGGCAGCGGTGCCATCGCCGGGGGAATCATCGGCGGGTGGGTGACCAAGTACGCCTCCATTCACTACGGAGTGGAAAGCCTGCTGATCGTCATGGCCGTCTTCATGGGTCTCTCCGCAGTGCTGGTGTTTTTGATCTGGTGGCTGCACCGTTCCGCGTTCGAGGAGCAGATTTCAGAGGACGGGAGCGCCCTGGCAGAAGGCTCGGTCAATCTGCGGGAGAGCCTGAAGCTGATTGCCAATTCGAAATATCTGCTTTCGATTTGTGCGGTCATCTGCATGGCTTCGCTTGTGACGGCTTCGGCCAAGTGGCAATTCACCGCGGTTGCCAATGGCTTCTACCCCGACAAGAAAGCGATGGCCGCGTTTCTGGGAGATTTCAGCTTCTATGCCGGGATTGCCTGTCTTCTATCTCAATTGCTGCTGACTTCGCGCTTTTTGAAACGATTTGGAATCGGTCCCGCCCTGTTCATGTTGCCATTGACGTTGCTGCTAGGCACAGGCGCGCTGCTTATTTGGGGCACTTTGCTGGCCGCAAACATCATGCGCGGCAGCGATCAAGTGCTGCGCTATTCGATCGACAAATCCACGGTCGAACTGCTGTTTTTGCCCATTCCATCCAACGTCAAACTCCAAGTGAAGTCCTTCATTGACGTCGTCGTGTGGCGCCTGGGCGACGGGTTTTCGGGTCTTGCTGTTGCGCTCTTTGCGGACCGATTGAGATGGTCACCGCTGAGTTTTAGCTGGGTGAATATCACATTTATGGCCGGCTGGATGGTCGCCGCATTTGTCGCGCGCCGACAGTACGTGGGCACGCTGCGCGATTGCATTCAGAAGCACCGCCTCGACTCCGAACGCGTGTCCGCGCCGGTGCTCGACCGTTCCACTCTGGATATTTTCGCCGCCAATCTGCGCCCTGCGGACCCGAAGGAACTTCTCTATTCGCTGAGCCTTTTCGAAGTCGGCAAACAGCAGGCCGCCCATCCCGCCGTTCGCGAGTTGCTCCAGCACCCGGACGCTGCGGTACGGCAAAAGGCGCTCTCCATCCTCGCCGGCGCGCGGGATCGGACGATTCTGCCGCAAGTCGAAAAACTGCTCCAGGATCCCAGCCTGGAAGTGCGCACGGAGGCGTTGCTTTATCTTTGCCACCATTCCCACATCGATCCACTCGAACGTATTCAACAGCTCGGAGACTTTGCGGATTTCTCGATTCGTTCCGCGATGGTTGCATTTCTCGCGCGCCCCGGAGAGTCGCAGAACCTGGACGCGGCGCGCATCATGCTCGATGCCATGGCGGACGAACCCGGAGAAGAAGGGCAGCGTACGCGCCTGGAAGCCGCGCGCCTCCTCGCCGGCCTTCCCGACGAGTTTGATTCGCAGCTTCGCCGTCTGCTGGCGGACGAAAATCCTGAGGTTGCCCGCCAGGCCATCCGCGCGGTAGGACTGCTCGATAAGCGCCGCCTGGTGCTCAAGCTGCTTGATCGACTCGGCGATCCGCGCTTGACTGCGGACGTTTCTGAGACGCTGGCGAAATTCGGCGAGCGCACCGTGGGCACCCTGCGTGACCACCTGACGGATTCCTCCGTTCCCCTCCAAATTCGCCGTGAGATTCCCGGCGTGCTGGCCCAGATCGGCACGAACGCCGCGGAAGGCGCGTTGATGGAAAACCTCCTCGAGGCGGACGCCTTGCTCCGTTTCCGAATTCTCTCCGCTCTCAACAAACTGCGCCAAGGCCATCCGGAAGTCGCCTTGGATACGCAGATGGTGGAAACCGTGCTGGCCGCGGAAATCATGGGGCATTACCGTTCGTATCAAATTCTCGGCACCTTTGGCAGCAAAGTGGATAGCGATGACCCTATGGCGCGCGCCCTGCGCGAGTCCATGAACCAGGAGGTGGAGCGCATCTTCCGCCTCCTCTCGCTCTTGTATCCGCAGTACGACTTCCACAGCGCGCATGTTGGCTTGCAATCAGAAAGCCCTACGGTGCACTCCAACGCGCTCGAATTCCTGGACAATGTTCTGAAGCCGCAGCTTCGCGCCGTGCTCGTGCCGCTGCTCGACGGCGACATCAGCGTGGAGGATCGCGTGCTCCTTGCGAACCGCATGATCGGCGCAAAAGTCGAAACCCGCGAGGATGCCGTGGCCGCGCTCGTTGGCAGCGACGATCCGTGGCTGAAGTCCTGTGGCGCGTACGCTATCGGCACCCTCGGCCTGAAATCGCTCGAGTACTTTCTGGACGAATGCCTCCAGCATCCCGACCCCTTGCTCCGCGAAACGGCCCGCTGGGCCAAGCTCCGACTGGCCTCCACCGGCCAGGCCGCCGGCGCCTAGGGTGCTCCTGCCGGCAGCCCTTGCGCTTCTTCATTGACTTGATTCCGCGCCCTGCCTAAGATTCCCGCGCTATGCGGATTGAAACGCAGGATTCCATCGCGCCGTCCATCGCTTGCGATTCTTTTGGGAGGCTCACTTGATCTCCACTCGACGCCTGTCGCAATTTATCGCCATGTTGCTGCTGTGCATCGCCTGTGTGTCCGCCCAGGAACTTCCCACACCGGAAAAATATCTCGGCTATCGCGTGGGCACGGACAAGAAGCTGGCGCGTTGGGACCAGGTGGTCGAGTACATGCGCATGGCCGCGAAGGCTTCCGATCGCATTCGTGTCACTGACCTGGACAAATCCACCATGGGCAACCCCTTTATTTTTCTGACCATTTCCTCGCCCAAAAATCTTGCCCGGCTTGCTGAAATCCAGGCCAACCAGCGCAAGCTCGCCTACCCGTATTCGCTGGACGAAAATTCCGCCGAGGCCATTTTCGCCAAAAACCCGGTGGTCGTTTTGATTACCATGACCATCCATTCGAGCGAAGTGGGCTCCACGCAAATGTCGCTCGAGCTCGTCCACCGCCTGGCCACCGAGCATTCGCCTTACATCGACAATCTCCTCGACAACGTGGTCTTCCTGCTCGCGCCTTCCGTCAACCCGGATGGCCAGGTGATGATCGTGGACTGGTACAACAAGAATGTCGGCTCCGAATTTGAGTTCTCGCCCATGCCGTGGCTCTACCACAAGTACGTCGGCCACGACGACAACCGCGATGCGTTCATGCTGACGCAGATCGAAACCCGCAACGTGATCCGCATTCTCTACCGCGACTGGTTTCCGCTCATCTTTCTCGATGAGCACCAGATGGGCTCCAACGGCGCGCGCATTTTTGTGCCGCCGTTTTCCGACCCCATCAACCTGAATCAGGATCCACTCGTGCGCGCCGAATCGAGCCTGCTCGGCATGTACATGTTCAACGCGCTCAACGCGGCTGGATACGAAGGCGTCGAGTATGGCCAGGGTTATCCGTGGTGGTACCAGGGGCCCGCCAAGAACGGCGCGTGGTGGCACAACATGGCCGGCCTGCTCACGGAAGTCGCCAGCGCGCGGCTCGCCAGCCCCATTGAGCAGCAGCGCGCGCAACTCTATCAAGCGCCGCGTCCCGCAACTCCTGCTGGTGAAGGGGCCCCGGGCGGTGGAGGCGGTGACCCGCGCCGCCCGTTATCTCCACCATCGGACACCTGGGCGCGCACCGAGTATCCCAAGCCGTGGCTCGGCGGCACGTGGCGGTTGCGCGACATCGTGGATTACGAGCTGAGCATCACGTACGCGTTGCTCGAAGGTGCTGCCGCCAATCGCGTCATTTTCCAGCGCAATTTTTACAACCTGAACCGCAAGTCCATCGAGAATGGCCGCAAAGGTGATCCGTTCGCGTACGTCGTGCCGCCCACTCAGCACGACCGCGGCGCCATGTGGAAACTTCTTGAAGTGCTTGACCTGACCGGCATCGAAATCCATCGCGCCAAATCCGCCTTTGAAGCCGACGGCAAAAAATACGAGTCCGGTAGCTTTGTGATTCCTATGGCCCAGCCATTTCGCGGTTACGCGAAGGACATCCTGGAGCCACAGAAGTATCCGATGAAACCTGCGGCCCCCGGTCAGGCGCCCGAGAGGCCCTACGACGTCACCGGCTGGACGCTGCCGCTTCAGATGGGCGTGGACGTGGCAAAAGTGGACAAGCCGTTTGATGCGCCGCTTGAAAAACTGTCGGCCATTCCCCGACCGCAAGGAGAACTGGTCGCTGCAAAACGCGGCGGCGCCCCCGCGTTTGTCGTTGCGCCCGGCGCCAACAACTCCACTTTGCTGGCCAACCGCCTTTTGAAATCCGGCGTGGACCTCTCGTGGGCTACTGACTTCGTGCAGGCCAGCACGCGCGGATGGCGCTACCCGCCCGGCAGCTTGATTGTGCGCAACGTCGCTTTCGAAAAGCTGCGGCCGCTTGTGGAAGAGATGGGCGTGACCGGAGAACAACTCATGCCAGCGGATGAAGCCGCGCTGCGTGCCAATCTCCAACATCTTCACGCGCCACGCGTCGGCCTCTACCAGCCGTGGACGGCCAGCATGGACGAAGGCTGGACGCGTTGGCTGCTGGAGCAGTATGAATTTCCCTACACGTCCCTGCACAACGAGGACATTCGCGCCGGCAAACTCGCCGAGAAATACGATGTCATCGTATTCGCCAGCCAGTCAAAGAACAGCATTCTGAACGGTACGCGCGGCGAGTGGGTCCGTCCGGAATACCGCGGCGGCCTGGGAGAGGATGGCGCAAAAGCGATCGAGGATTTTGTGCGCGCCGGCGGCACGCTCGTCACTCTCGACGAGGCCGCGGATTTCGCAATTGATACGCTGGGCCTGCCCGTGCGCAACACGCTGCGCGGCGTCACCGCCGACAAGTTCTATTGCCCCGGCGCCGTCCTTCAGATTTTCGTGGACAACCGCAACCCCGTCGCCTATGGCATGCCGGAAAAGACGTCGGCGTATTTCCTGAACAGCCCGGCGTTCGAGATCACCGCGCCGTTTACCACTAACGTGGCCCGCGCCGTGGCCAAATACCCGTCCACGAACCCGCTTCAAAGCGGATGGATCGGCGGGCCTGAATATCTTTATGACAAAGTCGCTGCCGCCGAAGTGAGCGTCGGCAAGGGCCGCGCGATTTTGCTCGGCTTCCGCGCGCAATTCCGCGCCCAGCCCCACGCCACTTTCAAGCTGCTCTTCAATTCGCTGTTCTGGTCCGCGGCGACACAGACGAAGTAATGACTTAAACGGCTGGAACGCCGATAAACGCAGATCCATAAGAAGGAATGAATGCGAATAGGGAAGGAAATGAGCGCGCGGCTCTTCCGGGCGGTAAGCGGGCCCGCATGGAGCGTGGCTTTCCGCTCTGTCGGAATCATGGCGCTCCCCCTAAATCCACTCGAACTACGACTACAGTAACCCACCCCACCCCCCGGTCGGAGTGAAGTAATTGAAAGGGAAGGGGATAGCGAAATCGAGTAGTCGTGGTGTAGTCGGCGGCAGTAACAAAAGGTGACAGGTTGTAGGTTACAGGTAGCAGGTTGCAGGTGCCAAGTAACCTTTCGGCTGTGCTCAGGGCAGGCAGGTTGAAGGTTGCAAGTGGCAGGTTGCAGGTAACTGGTGACAAGGCACGACTACCGCGAGAGTCCGTAATCGGTCGCAGTGGGGGCGCTAGTGGGCTGTAGCGGGACTGGGGCGATTCGCGAATGGCTACTGGCGTCATTGGCATATAGCTACTAGATAATCTGCCCAGTCTAGCGCGTCGCTGTCCAGAAGTCAAGACATATTTTATTACATTATCGTGAAGCTATTGCCGGGCATTTCCAATTCGAGCGGGTTTTTCGCCGCCTTTTTTGGGCGGGGGGAAGCAGCGGGGCGGTGAGTTTTTCGTGGAGGACGAAGAGGTGTTCGACGCGCTGGCGGCCGTTCTGGAACAGTTGCGGGCGATAGCAGAGATCAACAGCACGGTCCAACTCGGCGTGGGCTTGAACCAGGGCGGGCGACAGCGCGGGGGGAACTCCGCTACTTCCATGCGACGGATGTTAAGTCTGGGACGCTCGCCAAGTACACCCCGCGAAAATATCAGCGAGGACGTAGATGTTTTGATGACTGATGACTACGGCGCATACCGGAGTGCCTCAAATCCGCTGCGCAAGATTCGCAAACACAAGACGATCAAACACAAGCTCAAGATTTACATCAAAGGCGACATTCATACGAACACCGTCGAATCCACTTTCTCTCTCTTGAAGTGCGGCATCGTGGGAACGTGGCATCGAATCAGCGCCAAGCATCTGCAAGCCTACTGCACCGAAATGGCGTTCCGCTGCAATCGTCGCAAGAACTCCGATTTGTTCGTGGATACTCCGCGTCATATGATAACGGCCCCTGTACTCACCTTTGAAAGACTAACCGCGTAGAAAGGATTCAAAGATGAACTTGCTTTCACTTTACAGCCTAGCTTTCATCTGCGAGCAATGCAATGGAACAATCACGCTCTACATTCAAGCGAACGGAAATACAATCGAATCCCTTAAGGCTACGGCGTTTGAGCTTGGGTGCTGCAATCCTTCTGGATGCACTTGGCGCAAGCGCAAGTATGGTCGGGAGGCATTTCGCATCTCACCGGTCCCTTTTCTGCTTCAAGTAGGTTAGTAGCACCACATTTTGTGCAGCTTTTCTTCGTGAGTATGCCCCCCTGTGCTGCAAACAGAAAATCGCCGCAATGCAGACAAAAATACGATTAAATAACGTGAGGATTTCGTTTGCTGCCAGGTATCCACATTTGCGGCTTTGGATTTTTCATCTCACATCTTCCTTCGTATCAAAAGTTAGTGTCTGACCTTGTGCGTTTGCAATTGCATCTCCACTTGCAGCTCAGCCAGCTTCTTTGTGTCGAGAGAAGTTGTATTAGTCCGATCCTTATAGGCCTTAGCCCATCCCTTCAATAGATGCGAATCGGCTGGAAATCTTTCGACCCGCTGCGAGTTTCGCCACGCGATGAAGTAATGTGCTGCCGCCCCTACGGTTTTGTCCCTTCGTGCTTTTTTTAACGCCTCATAAACGTGCAACAAGGAACTTGGCAGTCCTCTTTCTGCACTTTGCTCACGAAAAATTAAGTGGTTCATCGCGTCATGGATGGCCCCACCGCTACCAATCACAAAAATCCCAGGACTCACATTAGTCTGCAACTGATTGCGTCGATCTGCTCTAATCCATACCAAACGGTCGTCTATGAAACCTGCTAACAGCATATGTGCGGGGAAGTCCGTGTTCTTGATTAGTTCCTTACCTGCTGTAAGAATTAGCGGGTCTAACTTACCTCCAGACACCTCTCCACGCTGCCACTCGGATAGACCAAATTTGTATGTCCTACGCATCTCCCAGTCACAAATCCGCCAATGAATGCGATGGCGCGTGTCGTTTACGGCGTTTTCGACTTCCTCAATTTCGATCCTTTGTTCTTCTGCTTTTCGTTCACCGAGCATCTTGAGCTGAACGTAAAGTTCATCCACATATGGCTGAACGCACCACATTTTACCAGCCGCCGCGGCTGCGCCTCGAAACGGTAATGGCAAATCCCATTGTTTTCCGGACAGGTCATGTGTACGGATACCGGAACCATAAGTCATCCGCATATCGCTTGCGAGCACGACACAGTTAGAATCTTCACACACTACGCCAATACCGATTGTCAAAGGCTCTCCATCCAAACCAGACTCGTCCCACTCGCAAGACGGTTCGTCCAGTTCGTGGGTGAAATGATACGCTTGGTCGCACCCTTGTTCTTCAAGTGAATAATCTTGATGTCGATCATCCGCCCCGGGGGGTGATCTCCGATCCCATTCGCGCCACTCCGAGCTAAAGTAAGGATGAGTTTGAGGAAATGGATACTTCGTGCTGTGGCCATCTATCGCCCGCAGCCGGACACCTATATAATCCCCACGGACCATGCGATCCGTCTGGACCAATTTCGTGGGTGCCCTGCGTCGTGTATTTCCGGGGTCGATGACGGACGGGCAGGCCATTGCCTTCAGCATGTTTCTGGCGTTTTTCCCGATGCTGCTCTTTGCGCTCGGCCTGCTGGCTTTCTCGCCCCGCCTCAGCGACGCGGCGCAAGAGTTCCTGTTCGACCTAAGGGTCATCCTCCCCCAGGGCAGCCGCCGCCTGGTGATGGAGTTCCTCACGCGCCACGGGCAGGGGAAGAGCCCACAAACGTGGATCTTTCTCGGCTTTGGCGGCACGCTGCTTGGCGGTATGCAGGTGATGGGCGGATTCATGCAGGCATTCCGAAATGTGTACAAGGACGCCTCGCCTTCACGCTACTGGCACAACCAGGCCCGCGCCTTGGCCGTTCTCCTGGTGACCTTTGCTCCCCTCCTCGTTGCCATCGTGCTCACGGTTTTCGGCCGCGAACTCCAGACTTTCTTGATTGTCCACTTCGGCCTGCCGATGTTCTTCAACGGCATCTGGCTGCTCGTTTATGTCGGTTTGGCGCTGGTCTCCGCGGTGCTCGTGTTGTCGCTCCTCTATCACGTCGGACGTTTTGGTGACCGCAGTTGGAACGACGTGATTCCCGGCGCCGTTGTCTCTACGCTTCTTTGGTGGGTAGTCAACTCAGCTTTCGGCGTCTATGTGAGGAATGTGCCCTACAGCCTGGTTTATGGTGGTTTGGCGGCGGCGATTGGTCTGCTGGTTTGGATGAACCTTTGCGCGCTGGTCGTATTGCTTGGCGCGGCTTACAATGCCGAAGCCCTTTCCCGGCGTACGTAACGCAAATTAGACAGACGGATTCTGCACTGTTTCTGAGATTGACACTTCGCTTCGCTCGCCGAAGCCTTTTTCACAGAGTACTATTTACTTTTTGTCGGTTTCGGCGAATTGTTCAAGAAGTAGGAAGAGGAAACGAGTTGGAGCGATGGGGGAAATTCGAGTAGAATGTTACGCGGGTTACCGGGCCGATGAGCGGCCGTTGCGCTTTCAGTTGCGCGGCCGGTTGTATGATGTGGCGGAAGTTGATGACCGCTGGTACTCGCCCGGCGCCCTCTACTTTCGCGTGCGCGCGGATGACGGCAACTTCTACGTTCTTCGCCACGATGAAGAGCAAGATGCCTGGACCCTCGATGCTTTTCGCGCCGAGGAACGAGGTGCTGCATGAAGACCGATAACCGGCTCTACGATCGCTTGTACCTCTCCGAATCACAGTACATGAAGTGTGAAGGCTTGGGCTTCGCCTTTGAAGCCAGGATTACGGTGATTGGCCTGGGCGGACTCTACCTCTTGACCGAAAAATCCTATCCCATGGGGACTGTACTCCCGCTGCGCATCCGCGCCGGTAGCGAAATAGTCGAGGCGGACGGCATCGTCCGCGACGTCGAGCCGGACGGATTTGGTGTTGAATTTGTCAAGCTGCGCGGCGCGAACGAGGACGCTCTGAAGCGTATTATGGACGGCTTGCGCGCTGCCTGACGCTCATCGCTTATTTCCATTGCCGGCGAATGTCTCGACCATCAAATTTCTGAGCACAAACCAGCAGTTCGCCGGCCGCTCCGAGAGCCGCCGCATGAAATACGGGCACCACTCCGCGCCGTAGGGCACGTAAATCCGCAGCGCGTGTCCCTGCGCGCGAATCTGCTGCTGTAGGTCGCGCCGGATCCCGTAAATCATCTGGAATTCGTACTGGTTTTGCCCCAGGCTGCGCTCGGCGATGCGTTTCCGCGCGTGGTCGAGCATCGCGGAATCGTGCGTGGCGATCGCGGTCACGAAGCGGCCATCGAGCAGTTTGTCCAGCAGCCGGCAGTAATTCGCATCCACATCCTGCTTTTTCTGATATGCGATTTCTTTGGCCTCGCGATAGGCGCCCTTAACCAGCCGGATCTTCGGCCGGAGCGGTGCCAGGCGCTCGATGTCCTTCGCTGTACGGTAAAGATATGCCTGAATGGCCAGCCCGGCGTTTTCGCGCTGGCGGCGCACCGCTTCGAAGATGTCCAGCGTCACGTCCGTGTACGGCGAGCCTTCCATGTCCATCTCAATGTCGCGACCCAGACTCGCCGCCGCGGCCAGGATTTCCTCGGTCAACCGCTGGCACAGCTCGCGGCCACCGGGCTTTACGTCCAGCCCGAGTTGCGTGAGCTTGATGGAGATGTTGCCGTCGATTCCGCGCCGGTCGAGTTCCCGCACCATCTCAATGTAGCCATCTTTCACCTTGGAGGCTTCTTCAACGGTCGTGACGTTTTCTCCCAGGTGATTCAGGCTGATTCGGCGGTCCTCCCGGTTCAACTCTTTGCATGCCCGGATGGCGTCCTCTAACTGTTCGCCGGCAATGAACCGCAGCGCGAAGCCGTTCTTGATTCCGCGCCGGGCAATCGCGTCCGTCACATTTTTCTTCGTAGACAGCCAAAAAATAAAGTCGCGAACAATCATTTTGGTTTCACCACGCTTGCCTGGAGCTTTGCACCGATACCTTTCTTGCTGAGACCAGCACTTATTTTCGCTGCTCCAGCTTGACCGTCACCGCCATCTTTTCCTTCGCTCGCACCACGGTCACGCTGACTTCTTCTCCCGGCTTGTGCGCGCGCAGCGCAAAGGTAAAGTCGTACAGGTTCTTGATTTCCTTGCCGGCGAATTCGACCAAGACATCTCCCGCCTTCAACCCCGCCTTGGCGGCAGGGCTGCCGTCGCGCACGTCGGCGAATCTCACTCCCACAACGTCTTCGCCCATGTCCGGGATGGAACCGAAGTACGCGCCGTAGCCCGCGCCACCACCGCCGGCGGCCGGCTGCGCTTCCTGCACGCGCACGAATTGCGGCCGCGCATCCTGCGACGCCAGAGTCTGCGCCGCGCGCATTGCCAGGTCGCCCACGCGCGCTGCGTCCGCATACTGGATTTTGTCTGGCGTATCCGACGGCTTGTGATAATCCGCATGCAGCCCGGAGAAAAAGAACAGCACCGGAATATTCTTCACATAGAACGAGGTGTGGTCGCTCGAGCCGTAGCCGCTTTGCTGGTAGGAAAGTTGCAAGCCGGTCTTGTTGGCCTGCTCAATGAGCTCCTTGAATGCCGGCGACGTGCCGATCCCGCCCACATAGAGCTTGCTGTCCCGCGGGCGCCCGACCATGTCCAGGTTCAACATCGCCGCGGTCTTTTCCAGCGGCCAGGCTGGATTTTTCGTGTAGTAAGCGGAGCCAAGCAGCCCCAACTCCTCGCCGGAAAACGCCAGAAAAACCACGCTGCGCCGCAAATCGCGCTTTCGCTCCGACAGCGCGCGCGCGATCTCCAGCATAACCGATGTGCCCGACGCGTTGTCGTCCGCGCCGGCATGCACTTTCCCAGCCTGCGACGGCGCCATCGAGTTTTTCTCTCCCAGCCCGAGATGGTCGTAGTGCGCGCCGATGATGACGGCTTCCTCGGCAAGTTTTTCGTCGCGCCCGCGCAGCACAGCCCCCACATTCTGTGTTTCCGCAGAAATCCGGCGCACGTCCACACGCAGGTCCAGCTTTGCGTCCGGCAGGTAGAACGACTGCGGCGTCAGCTTGTCGTCAATCTCCTTCTGGAGTTGCGCCAGGTTCTTGCCCGATGGCGCGAGCCATTTGTCCACCACGTCACGCGTCGCCTGCACCAGCAGAATTCCGGCGTTTTCCGGCCCGGTCAGCGAACCGAATTTCATGAGGAAGTCTTCTTCCGACGGGCCCGGCTGGTCGTTTACCAGCACCATGATTTTCGCGCCGTGGTTACGCGCATTGATGGCCTTGTTGACGATCTGGGAATGCTGCGTGGGTTCCCGGCCTTCGAACTTGCTTTTCTCGTTGTCCTTTTGCGGCTCCTGGCGCAGGACGATCACCGCTTTGCCGCTCACGTCCATATGAAGGTAGTCGTCGTACTCGTATTCCGGGGCGCTGATGCCGAAGCCCATGAAGGCCAGCGCTGTGCTGGCTTCGCCCGAATCGGAGAAATTGAGCGGCTGCCAATCCGTCTCCACCTTCCATTGACTTTTCTCCGCGCCGCGTACAAGAGTCGCCAGGTTCTGCTTGCCCAATTCCGCCCCTACGGTCACACGAAATTTCTGGAAATACGACTTCCCGCCCAAAGGCTCCAAACCGTCGTGCTTAAACTGGTCGGCAATGTATTTGGCGGCCTTGTCGAGCTCGGGAGTGCCAGTGCCTCGTCCTTTCATTTGCTGGCTGGCGAGAAACTCGACATGGGCTTTGATTTTGTCCGGCGCGATGGCCGTTTGCTGCTCGGCCGCCCAAAGGCCGGCAGCGACAGCCAACACAACGCACAGGGTCAGTACACGATGTTTGCGATTCAAGGTCAGTCTCCTCGGTTCAGCACGGCGGGCCCTTCGGCTTCGCTTAGGGCAGGCAGCCTTAACTTATACGGCATCGCTCCGGCGCGGTCAATCCGATGTACACAACTTTTCACCGATTTCGGGGTTAGGATGAGTGAAAGGCATACAATTTTAGCGAATGAATTGAGCAGGTCCCCAGTTTCGGGCGACAGGAGTTCTCTACCATGGCCAGATCTAGCGGTTTGAAAGACAGTCTCTTCCGCCGGAAGGACCCCGCCGCCGTCGGTTTTTTCGCGGCGGTTCTGATGGTGTCGCTCACGTTTGCCGCGCCGTTCTTTGCTGCTGATCAAAAAGTCAAAACCACGGATAAAGGCAAGATTCTCGAGCCGGCTTCGAAGCTCTCCAAGGCTTTCAAAGGCAAGTTGCCCATCTCTGACCTGAGCGAAGCAGAAGCCACGATGCATGCGCTGAACCGCCTCGCCTACGGCCCGCGTCCAGGCGACGTCGAGCGCATCCGCGCGATGGGCCTTGAGAAATGGATTCAGCAGCAGCTCAAGCCCGATTCCATTGACGATTCCGCAATGGCGAAACGCCTGGAGCATTACTCCACGCTGGCCATGTCCACTTCGCAACTCATGGATGCGTATCCGAATCCCGCCATTGAAGCCGCCAAGCGGGGCATTTCTCCGGGGGAATACCGCAAGCAATTGGAACAGCAGCGCCGCGAACAGGCGCGCCAAACGATGCAGCAGAATCCGGAAATGGCGGCGGAAATGCGTCGCGAACGCCAGGGCGGCGGGGAGAATCCCAACGCCCAGGCCATGCGAATGGAATTGATGAACGACAAGACTCCTCGCCGCGTTGTGGGCGAACTCTCCGCAGCCAAACTCACCCGTGCCATCTATAGCGAACGCCAGTTACAGGAAGTGATGGCGGACTTCTGGTTCAACCACTTCAACGTCTTTGCACAAAAGGGCCCGGTGAATTACATGCTGCCGTCGTACGAGCGCGACATCATCCGGCGGCACGCCATGGGCAAATTCGGAGATCTCCTGAGCGCCACGGCGAAAAGTCCCGCGATGCTGTTTTATCTCGACAACTGGCAGAGCGCCGATCCCGTGGCCTTCGCGAAGCTCGAGGGCCAACTGCTCCAGCGCCGCCAGCAGTTTCTTGCGCGCTTCGGCGGCATGGACCCGCGCATGGCCACAGAACTCAATCGTCGCGGCCGCCTGGGCCAGCGCGGCGGCGTCGCTACCATGCCCGATCCAAATTATCCCGGGCGCCGCACAGCAGCCGGCCAGGATCCGAATCGTCCCGGCGGGATTGGTCAGCCCGGCCAGCAACAGCAGCAGCAGCGACAGCGCCGTGGCTTGAACGAAAATTACGCGCGCGAATTGATGGAACTCCACACGCTTGGAGTGGACGGCGGCTACACGCAGCAGGATGTCATCGAAGTCGCCCGCGCATTCACCGGCTGGACGATGCGTGCGCCGCGGCGCGACCCGGAGTTCAATTTTGAAAATCGCATCCATGCAAGCGGGCCGTTCAATGTCATGGGCCACAGGATTAACGCTGGAGGAATGAAAGCGGGCGAGCAGGTGCTGGAAATGCTCGTCGCGCACCCCAACACGGCGAAATTTATCTCCACGAAGCTGGCGCGCCGCTTTGTCAGCGACACGCCTCCGCCGGCGCTGGTGGACCGCATGGCAAAAGAATTCCTCGAAACGCACGGCAATATCCCCGCCGTGCTCGAAGCGATGATCTATTCGCCGGAATTCTGGTCGCGAGAGACTTACCGCGCCAAAATTAAGAAACCGTTCGAACTCGTGGCCAGCGCGGCGCGGGCCCTCGGCGCCGACGTCAACGCGCCGATTGCTATGGTTCTCTGGACTGCGCGCATCGGTGAGCCGCTCTACCTCTGCCAGCCACCCACCGGCTACTCTGACAAAGCGGACACGTGGGTGAATACGGGCGCGCTTCTGAACCGGCTCAATTACGCCATGGAACTCTCCGCCAATCACCTGCGCGGCGCACGCGTCGATATTTCGGCGCTGCTCGGCGCGGAAAACTCCTCCGACGCAAGAAATGCACTCGACCGGGCCATTCAGATATTCCTAGCGGGGCAAGTTTCCGAACAGACGCGCGCCACGCTGGAAAAGCAGTTGACCGACCCGCAGATTCTGCAAGCATCACTGGATGATTCGGTGAAGGCCGTGGACGCCAGCATCATCGCCGGTCTGGTCCTCGGCTCTCCCGAATTCCAACGCAGGTAGGATTTCTAAGAGGGAACAATGAATATCACTCGCCGCTATTTTGTGAAATCCTCAGGCGTCGCCATGGTGGGTCTTTCCGCGATGCCGGCGTTTCTCACGCGCGCGCTACTGGCCTCGCCGCATCCTACTGGAACGAGCCGCAAAATCCTCGTTGTTCTTTTTCAGCGCGGCGCCATGGACGGCCTGAATGCTGTCATCCCGTACGGCGAACCGAATTACTACCGCTTGCGCCCGAGCATCGCCGTTCCACAGCCCCGGCGCGGCAGTGAACAAACCGCAGTGGACCTGGACGGATTTTTTGGGCTGCATCCCAGCCTTGCGCCGCTCGAACCGCTTTTCAAGCAGCGCCAGCTTGCCATCGTGCATGCCGCGGGCTCGCCGGACACTACGCGCTCGCACTTCGACGCACAGGATTACATGGAGTCCGGCACGCCCGGCCGCAAGAGCACCGAGGATGGCTGGCTGAACCGCGCCCTGCAAAATGAAAAAGTGGATGCCGCAACACCGTTCCGCGCCGTGGCCATGGGAACAAATCTTCCGCGCGCGCTGAAGGGCACAGCGCCGGCTGTCGCACTGCCCGACGTGCGCCAGTTCCAGATGATGGCTGCGTCACCTGTAGTCGAGGGCGGCTTCGAAGCGGTGTATGCGCAGACGGTGGATCAGGCCCTGCGCGGCACCGGCACGGAAACATTCGAAGCGATTGACATGCTGCGCGAAGCCAACCCGCAGCGCTATCAGCCGGAAAATGGCGCGCAATATCCGAACGGCCGCTTTGGCCAGAGCCTGCTGCAAGTCGCGCAGCTCATTAAGGCCAACATCGGCATGGAGGTCGCATTCCTCGATAGCGGAGGATGGGACCATCACGTCAACGAAGGCGGCGTGCAGGGCCAGCTATCCAACCTGCTGCGCGACCTAGGGCTGGGGCTCGCTGCATTCCATCGCGACCTCGGCGAGCGCATGGCGGACGTCGTGCTGGTCACCATGTCCGAATTCGGCCGCACCGCCGCCGAAAATGGCAACCGCGGCACGGACCACGGCCACGCCAATTGTATGTTCCTGCTGGGCGGCGATGTGAACGGCGGAAAGGTGCACGGCAAATGGCCCGGGCTCGCCCAGGGGCAGCTCTACGAGGGTCGCGACCTTGCGCTCACCACTGACTTCCGCAGCGTCTTGAGCGAACTGCTCGCCAGACACATGGGCAACGCCTCGCTCTCCACGGTGTTTCCCGGCTTTGCCGTCAACTCGAAGGAATTCCTCGGCGTGCTCAAAGCGTAGCGGCGGCTTTACGCCGCCGCTTTCGGCCGCAACAAGAATGCCGCAGCAATCGGCCCGGTGATCAGGAATATCGGTCCCCACAGCAATCCAACCGGGTCGCTATTGATCAGCAACCACGCAAAAAGCAGCGAAGGCACCAGCACCACCGCCGCCATGCCGGCTTCGCCACCGGGAATGCGAAACCCACGCGGCATGTCCGGGCGCGTGCGCCGCAAGCGCCACACCGACAACAGCGTGAGCACGGAAGTCGCTACGCGCAGCCACATGTAGACCGCAATCAACTTCGGCACGCTGAATACGGCCAGCCCGGCGCAAATCGCCGACGTCAGCGCGATGGCTAACACCGGAGTACGATAGCTTTCATCCAGGTTCGTAAACGACGAATGGAAATAGCCGTCCTCGGCCATGGTGAAGGGTAGACGGGTAGAACTCAGCAGCGTGCTTTGCAAACCGAGCAGCACGGAAATCATCGCCGCGCCAAACATTCCCCACGCCAGCCTGTCGCCGCCTACGCCGCGCGCGATCGTGACCAGGTAGCCCGTGGTCCATTTCTGCCAGTCCGCACCGGCGCCGATGCCTGCGGCAATCGGCAAGGAAAAGGTCACCATCGCCAGCGGCACCATGATGGCCAATCCGCGCGGAAAATTTTTCTCCGGCTTTTCCACCTCCTCGATGTTTGTGGAGAGCTGCTCGTACCCGGAATAGAGCCACAGCGCCAGCGCCATTCCCACCCCGTACACTTCGCGCCACGGCTTTCCCGGCGGCACGAGCGGCACGAACGGATTCACCTGCATCTTCGCAAAAGCCATCGCCGTAAAGATTGTCACCGGTATCAGCACGGTCAGGAGCATCACCACACTCGATTCGCCGACCACGTCGATGCCGCGGATGTTCACCCACGCCACGATCGCTAGGAAAAACAGCGCGGCCAGCCAGTGTCTCCATCCGACGCTGACGGAAGGGAAGAGCTGCGCGGTGTAATCGGCGAGCACCACGGCGTAGGCTGCATTCATGAGGAATGTGCCGGTCCAATTCCACCAGCCGCACTGAAAGCCCCAGAAATCGCCGAAGGCCGCGCGCGTCCAGCGATAGAAACCGCCCTGCACTGGCATCGCCGTGGCCATTTCCGAAGTCGCCAGCGACATCGGCAGACTGAACAGCCACGGAACCACCAACAAAAAGATGAGCGACATCCCCGGCCCGGATGTCGAGATCATTTCTTCGAAGCCGAAGGGCCCCGCCGCGCAATACGCATAGAGCACGGCCACGAAACCGCCGAGCCGCAGCTTCTTGAATCGGGAATTGTCTGCAAGGTGGGGAAGTGCGCTCGGGAGCGAGGCGCTGCCGCTGGTCATCTCTCTGTACTATTTTCTGTACTGCGCAACAGGAAAACCCGCGCGATCGAATCGCCTGCCAGCTTGCTCAGCGCACGCAGCGATGGCTCCGTCTCAGTCTCCGTGCGTCCGCGCCGCGGCTTTCTCGGCGCTCTGAATGCGCATTCCATAGAATGAACGGTACACAAAGCAGAATGACACCACGAAGAATGCAGCGGAAAGCGCGTGCGTCAGGCCGCTGCCGGCATCCGAGGTGAGCTTGACCGCCAACTCCACCGCCAGCAGACCAAAGAGCGTGGTGAACTTGATCACTGGATTCAAAGCGACCGAGGACGTGTCCTTAAAAGGATCGCCAACCGTATCGCACACTACGGTCGCGTCATGGAGAGGCGTGCCTTTTTGCTTCAATTCCACTTCCACGATTTTCTTTGCGTTGTCCCATGCGGCGCCGGCGTTGGCCATGAAGATGGCCTGATAGAGGCCGAACACGGCGATGGAGATCAAATAGCCGATGAAGAAGAAGGGCTCGAGGAACGCGAAGGACAGTGTGGCAAAAAAGACGGCGATAAAAATATTCAGCATGCCCTTTTGAGCATACTGCGTGCAGATTTCCACAACTTTCTTGCTGTCGCTGACCGAAGCCTTCTCCGAGCTTTCGAGCTTGATGTTGGCCTTGATGAACTCCACAGCGCGGTGGGCGCCCGTGGTCACCGCCTGCGTGGACGCGCCGGTGAACCAATAGATCATCGCGCCGCCGGTGATGAAGCCGAGCACGAAGGGCGCGTGCAGCAAGGACAGTTTGTGCACATTTTCCGTCAGCCCGTTCGTGAGCGCCATGATAATGGAGAAGGTCATCGTCGTGGCGCCGACCACCGCCGTCCCGATGAGCACCGGCTTGGCAGTGGCCTTAAAGGTGTTGCCCGCGCCGTCGTTGGCTTCGAGCAGATCCTTGGCGCGCTCGAAGTTCACGTCCATCCCGAAATCTTTTTTGATCTCCTGCTTGATATTCGGAATTTGCTCGATCATCGAAAGCTCATACACCGACTGTGCGTTGTCCGTCACCGGGCCGTAGGAGTCCACGGCGATGGTCACCGGCCCCATGCCCAGGAATCCGAAAGCCACCAGGCCGAAGGCGAAGACCGGCGCGGCCAGCATCACGCTTCCGAGTCCCAGCAGACTCATCAGAAAGCTGATGCCCATCAAGAGGACCATTGCCAGGCCCAGGTAATACGCCGAAAAATTGCCGGCCACAAACCCCGAAAGAATGCCGAGCGAAGCGCCGCCTTCCTGCGCGGAGATGACCACTTCGCGCACATGCCGCGACTCCGTGGACGTGAACACTTTCACCAGCTCCGGGATGACCGCTCCGGCCAGCGTGCCGCAGGAGATGATTGTCGCAAGTTTCCACCACTGCGACGCATCGCCGCCAAGGTCTGGAATAATTTGCGCGGAGACAACATAGGTGAACGCGATGGAAACGAGCGAAGTGATCCACACCAGCGACGTCAAGGGCGCCTCGAAATTCATCCGGTCGGCATGTTCGTATTTTGCTTTGGCGATGGCGCCGTTGATGAAATACGCCGCCGCGCTGGCCACCAGCATCACGATACGCATCACGAAGATCCACACCAGCAATTGCACCTGCACCTTCGGCTCTTTCACTCCGAGGAGAATAAACGAGATCAGCGCCACGCCGGTGACGCCGTAGGTCTCGAACCCGTCCGCGCTCGGGCCGACGGAATCGCCGGCGTTATCACCCGTGCAGTCCGCAATCACGCCCGGGTTGCGCGCGTCGTCTTCCTTGATCTTAAAGACAATTTTCATCAGGTCGGAGCCGATGTCCGCGATTTTCGTGAAGATACCGCCGGCAATTCGCAGCGCCGCCGCGCCGAGGGATTCGCCGATGGCAAAGCCAATGAAACACGGGCCGGCGTAGTCACCGGGAATGTAGAGCAGGATGAACAGCATCATCAGCAATTCCACGCTGATGAGCATCATGCCGATGCTCATGCCAGCTTCGAGCGGGATGTGGTAGATCGGATACGGCTTTCCGCGCAAACCGGCAAAGGCCGTGCGCGAGTTGGCAAACGTGTTCACACGAATCCCGAACCAGGCTACGCCGAAGCTCCCGCCGATTCCCACCAGGCTGAATAACAGAATGATGGCCACGCGGATGGCTTCGAATTTCAGCAGCACGCCGAAATACAGGACGATGATGATGGCGATGAAGACTTCCAACAGCAGGAGGAATTTACCCTGGGTGATCAGATAGGTCTTGCAGGTCTCATAGATCAGTTCGGAGATCTCTCGCATCGCGCGATGAACGGGCAGATTCTTCAGGCGCGTATAGATGACCATTCCGAACGCCAGGCCGAACACGCAGAACAGAAGTCCAAACGTCAAAAGCTTGTGCCCATCGATTCCGAGAAACGACACCTGGGAGAGGTCCGGCAACCTTAGATTCGCTTCGCCGCCGTGGCCCTCGGGCCCTGCCAGAGCAGGCGTCGAGCAGAGAAGGGCCAGAAATGCCGCTGCGCCCATCTTCTTGCCTGTGTTCGCCATTCTCACAAACCAAACCCATGATTCCGCTGGCATCCGTCCTCCATTGTGTTGAATCCTAAAGGCACCCGGGCAGGGTGGTGAATAACCGGCGCACAAAGCGTTCATTGTAGGGGCTAGCCTGCAAATCCGTCAAGGATGCTGCCGCATCTCTGCTAAAATACCTGTTTTTCACGTGGGCCAGCGTCCGCACAATGAATCTCGACAAATTTCCTGCCTGGCTGAATCAACTCGTCCTCTTCCTACAATCGCTCGGCGGTTTCGGCCTGTTCCTGACTGCTTTTCTGGACTCGTCCGTCCTCTCACTCCCGGTAATTAACGACTTCCTGCTGATTAGCTATTCCATTCGTGCGCCGGCGCGGATGCCCTACTACGTCCTGATGGCCACGCTCGGCTCGTTGGCCGGAAGTCTCTTCCTCTATTTCCTGGCGAAAAAGGGAGGGGAAATGATGTTCCGCAAAACGGCTGGCCGCCGCGCCGAACGAATTCGTGCGTGGGTGGACAGGAACGACTTCTTGAGCATCGCCATTCCGTCGATCCTCCCACCGCCAATGCCTTTCAAAGCTTTTGTCATTGCTGCTGGCGTGTTTCAGATGAAGATGCGCACGTTTGTTCTCGCCTTGATTCTGGGCCGCGGCTTTCGGTATCTCGCGGAGGGTATTCTGGCAGTACGGTATGGTGATCAGGCCTTTGATTGGCTGAAGCACCATCCCGCGGAATTCACGCTGCTTTTGCTTGGCCTGGTCGCCGCGAGCTGGCTGGTGACCCGCTACGCCCTGCGCCCCGTTCCGCCGAAATCCTGATTGCCGTCTCCTACCGCGGCTGCCGCACTCCCTGCGGGACGGATCGAATCTGTTCCTTCAACACTTTCATTTCTTCATCCATCTCGACAACGGCAATGTATCCGCCCCAATGGGTGGAGTCGTTGGAGAACCGCAGGTCGCGCAGTTCCACGCGGTATCCATCCCTCAAGCGCACCACGCGCGCGAGGGGAAATCTGGCGAATTGGATGAATTGCACGAAAGTACGTGTCTTCCGAGCGGCCTCCAGCATCGGCGATGGGTCCGGCTTGAAGTTGGTTGCGCCGCGGTCCGGATCGAAAGTGCTGCCGGGACCCAGGTGCACGTCCACTTCTTCGATTGCGTTTTCCGTCTCGACGATTCCCCGCCACGCAAACGGCGACACCACCGACGGGTAAGCTTCCACGGCCAGCGGCGATTCGCCATGATACAGCCTCGCGGAGAGCACCTGCACCGCGCGCTCATGCAGCACGAACCGCCCGGTGGCGTAGGTCGCCAGCAGCGCCAGCGCGACAATCGCGCCCCGCTGCGGGCCGCGCCGCTCCGGCCGCGCTCCAATTTCCTCGCTGACGAGCCGGAACAATCCCGGCAGCAGCAGCCCCAGCAGCAGCGCAGCGAGCACCCACACGTCCACGGTTTCGATGATGTTCCACGCCACCCATTTGTTGTCGAATGGCCAGTACAGCCGCATGCCATACCGGTTCGGCAAGTCCAGCAGCAGGTGACTCCCCGTGCCAATGGCGCAAACCGCCAGGGCCCGCCCGAATCTCACCGGCGCGGTCGGATGCTTTCGCGCAAACCACCAGAATGCGGCGGCGATGAGAATAGCAAGCGCTGCTGCGCCGGCCAGTGAATGTGTGATTGCGCGGCGATAAAGAAACAGCGAAGGGGGCCCGTAGAAAAATGCGATCCAATCTGCGTCCGGCGCGTAGCTTGCCACGAGAAGCATGGGCGTGGCCAAGCGCGTCACTTTGTTCAGTCCCGAGCGCCCCAGCGCGATGGCTGTCAGCCCGTGTGTGAGAGGCTCCACTTTTTTCTTCTCCGTCTCTTCGACTCCGTCACTGTGCCGCTCGATTCCAATTCAGCATTCACCCGGCACCACCAGCGTCAATGCTTCCGGCACAATTTTGAATTCCACCGGCAGACGACCAATCGGCTCGCCATCCACCTGCGCCCATACTGATTCGCTTCCCGTTGCTTCGCACCGAACAGAAGTCGTTTTCCAGAAAAAATCGTCCGTGATGCTGCGGTGGTTTCCGCGCAGCAGCTTTACCATGTCCGTGACCCAACGCCAACGCTTCTGCGTAGTCGCGACACAGACTTCGAAGCGATCCTCGTACAAATCCGCTTCCGTCGTGATCATCACCGGTCCGCCGTAATGCTTCGTTCGCCCCACAACCACCAGCGTCGCCAGATGTTTCTGTTCTTCCGAGGAAACCCAGAATTGCGGAAACGAATAGCTCACAATCTGCCGCAGGCCTTCCATCCAGTATGCCAGGATTCCCAGCCTCCGCTTTGTTTCCAGGTCCACCGCATTGACCAGTTTTCCGTCCGGGCCCGCACCACCCATACAGATGAAATACCGCTGCCCGCCGGGGATGTTTTCGGAAACGGCCAGGCCCAATGCAATGCGACGCAGCGTACCGCGTACAAGTTGATCCGTGGAGCGCGGAATTTCCCAGGACAGTTGAAGCTCTTTGACCAGTACATTGGCGGTCCCGCCGGGCAGCACCGCCATCGGAACCTGGCTGCCGGCAAGCCCATTCACGATTTCGTTGATCGTGCCGTCACCGCCGCAGGCGATGACCAGTTGCCGCCCGTCGGCCACTGCATTCCGCGCTTGCCCGGTAGCCGTTCCCGGCCCCGTCGTCGCCTCGAGCTCGGCCAAAATCCCTGCCTGCTTCAGGATGCTTTGCGCGCGCTCCAGTTGCATGCGCCGCCGGTGCCGCCCCCGCCCCGCCGTGGGGTTATAGATGATCAGTGCATCGCGGATTTCTGTCAGCATGTTGATTCTTGTCGGGGCATGATATTTCATGGCCCTATGGGGCTGATCTCATTCGATTCGCGCGCGCATTGTATAATGATCATGCCGTCGAACCGCCACCGTTCCACTGAGGGCACTGCATGTCGCCTGCCAATACGGCTGCCAAAGAAATCGCCCGGCTGCGCAGCAAGATCCGCCATCACGAGCACCGATATTACGTCCTCGACGACCCGGAGATTTCCGACACAAATTTCGACAAACTGATGAACGAGTTGAAAACGCTGGAGGCGACTCATCCCGCCCTGATGACTCCGGACTCCCCCACGCAGCGTGTGGGCGGCGCGCCCCGCGAAGGCTTTCTCACTGTCCGCCACTCCCGCGCGATGCTTAGCCTAGACAACGCGTTTTCTTACGATGAGCTGCGCGATTTCGACCGCCGCGTGCGCGAAGGGATCGGCCGCGAGCGCGTGGATTACATCTGCGAGCACAAGTTCGACGGTCTAAGCATTTCTCTCCAGTACGAAGACGGCACGCTCGTCCGCGGCGTGACGCGCGGCGATGGCGCGACCGGCGAGGACGTCACGCCCAACGTCAAGACGATTCGCTCGATTCCGCTGAGCGTGGACCTCGGCATTCTCAAGAAGCAGCGAATTCCGCGCGAATTCGAGGTCCGCGGCGAAATCATCATGACGCGGAAGGCCTTTGAGGGTCTGAATCGCCAGCAAGAACAGCAAGGCCTGAAGCGCTATGTGAACCCGCGCAACACCGCTGCGGGCGCCGTGCGCGTGCTTGATCCGGCGATTACCGCCGCGCGTCGGCTCGATTTTTACGCCTACCTGCTGCTCGTGGATGGCCGCCCGCCGCTCAAGCGCCATTCCGATTCGCTTGCCGCTCTCCAGCGAATGCAGTTTCGCATTTGCGAAGATTTCTCCTCCTGCAGCTCGATGGAGGACGTGGAAAAATATTGCGACCGCTGGGAAGAGAGGCGCGAAAGGCTGCCCTACGAAATTGACGGCATTGTTGTGAAAGTGGACGAAACTGCTGTGCAGTCCGAGCTCGGGCACACCGCCAAGGCCCCGCGCTGGGCCATCGCTTACAAATATCCGGCGCGGCAGGAATCTACGGTCGTCAACGACATCATTGTGCAGGTCGGCCGCACCGGCGCGCTCACGCCGGTGGCTGTTCTCGAGCCCGTGCAGGTCGGCGGTGTCACCGTCAGCCGCTCAACACTGCACAACATGGACGAAGTCGCCCGACTGGGTGTGCAGATCGGCGACACTGTGCTTATCGAGCGCGCCGGTGAAGTGATCCCGCACGTCGTAAAGGTGGTGAAGGAAGGGAAGAGACGGCGGCCATTCGAGATTCCCACGAAGTGTCCCGAGTGCAGCAGCCGCATTCACAAGGCCGAAGACGAGGTCGCGTACCGCTGCGTGAATGCTGCGTGTCCTGCCAAGCGCAAGGAGTCGCTTCTACACTTCGCCGGCCGCCACGCCATGAACATCGACGGCTTGGGCGAGAAGATCGTGGACCAGCTTGTGGATCAGGGCATCGTCAAAGATGTCGCCGACCTCTATCACTTGAAGATGGAGCCGCTCGCTGCCCTAGAGCGCAAGGCCGAAAGATCCGCGCAAAACCTGCTCGATGAAATCGAAGCCAGCAAGAAAATGAACCTCTCGCGCCTGATGTACGCGCTGGGCATTCGCTTCGTCGGCGAACGGACTGGACAACTTCTCGCGGAGCACTTCGGCTCGCTGGACGCGCTGAAAGACGCCACCGGGGGGCAACTCATCGAAGTGCCCGAGGTCGGACCGAAGGTGGCAGCCAGCATCGTTGAATTCTTCTCCGAAGGCGCCAACAAGAAACTCGTGAAGCGGCTGATCGAAGCCGGACTCAATGTGAAGGAAGAACGCAAGGCGCCAAAGGATACTCGGCTGGCGGGGAAGACGTTCGTCTTTACCGGTGAGCTGAGCAAGCACTCGCGCGAAGAGGCAGGGGAACTGGTGGTGAGCCACGGGGGGAAGGTCACATCATCCGTGAGCAAAAAAACGGATTATGTCGTGGTGGGCTCGGACCCAGGCTCCAAGTACGACAAGGCTAAGTCCCTCGGCGTCACCATTCTTAACGAAGCGGCGTTTGAAAAACTCCTCGGCAAGTAGACAAAGCTATCCGCTCATACTCAACTTGCATTTTCGCGGCCGCTCGCCACAACACCCTTACCAGCCGGTTTTCCGCCCCTTGTTTTGTTCGTCGAGCCATTTCTTCAGCGGCGCGAAGTAATCGAGCATGGCCGTCGCGTCTATTTGTTTTTCGCCGGTCATCACTTCGAGCGCCTCCGGCCATGGACGGCTCAATCCCATTTCGAGCATCTTGTTCAGCTTTGCACCGGCAGCCTTGTTGCCATAAAAGGTGCAGCGGTGCAGCGGCCCCGTGAATCCTGCCTCCCGGCACATGGCGCGGAAAAACTGGAATTGCAGGATGTGCGCCAGAAAATAGCGCGTGTAGGGCACGTTGGCCGCCACGTGATACTTCGCGCCAGGATCGAAATCCGCTTCGCTCCGCGCCACCGGCGGCGCCACGCCCTGGTACTTTTTTCGCAGCTCCCACCACGTCTTGTTGTAATTTCCGGGCGTTACCTCGCCCGAAAATACCTTCCATCGCCATTGGTCCACCAGGAGGCCGAACGGCAGAAACGCGACTTTATCCAGCGCGATTTTCATCAGGTATCCCAGGTCGCCCTCCACGCCGGGCACCTGGTCGATCATTCCGATTTGTTTCAAGTATTCCGGCGTAATGGAAAGCGCCACCGTGTCTCCGACAGCCTCGTGGAAGCCGTCATTCGCGCTGTCCTGAAAGAGCACTGGCTGTTTGTTGTACGCGCGCTGGTAGAAGTTGTGGCCCAGCTCGTGATGAATCACGCCGAAGTCCTCTTCGGTGATCTCGATGCACATCTTCAGGCGCAGGTCTTCCTGGAAGTCGATGCTCCACGCGCTGGCGTGGCACACCACGTCGCGGTCGCGCGGCTTGACGAAGAGCGACCGCTCCCAGAATGTCTTCGGCAGGGGCGCAAAACCCAGCGAGGTGAAAAACCGCTCGCCAATGCGCACCATTTCTTTTTCGTCGGTCTTTCGCGCCTTGAGGATTTCCGTCAGGTCATACGTCTTCTCGCGCGCCGGAGGCGACACCAGCGGATAAATATTCGCCCATTGTTGCGCCCACATATTGCCCAGCAGGTGCGCGGGGATGGGCCCGTCCTCAGGCACCACGTCCGCGCCGTACTTTTCGCGCAGTTTGACCCGCACGTGCGCGTGCAGGGCGTCGTAGAGCGGCTTCACTTGCAGCCACAGGCGGTCCACTTCTTTCGCGAACGCGTCCGGGGTCATGTCGTACTTTGCGCGCCACATCGCGCCCGAATCCGCAAAACCCAACTCGCGCGCGCCCTTGTTGGCCAGCTCGACGAAGCGCGTGTAGCGCTGGCGCATGGGCGGCGAAATCGTGTGCCAGCCGCGCCACGCGTCGAGCAACTGCTTGGGGTCGCGACTTTCCGCCAGGATGCGGCTCAGCGCGCCCAGGTCCAGGCACTTTTCCTTGTCCGCCTCAGGGCACCACTTACCCTTGCCGTAGTCGCCTTGCATGGAAACGACCAGGTTGGCCAGCTCGGAGCGCTCCGCGTCGTTCTTCGGTGCCGGCAGCGTCAGCGACAACTTCAGAAGCAGCAGCTTACGCGCCACGTCTGCGGGCAGCTTCATCCCGTCAAACCGCGTGGCCTGCGTGGCGTATTCCGTGGTCGCCGCAATCAGGTCTTTGTTTGCGTCGGCGGAAAGCGCCGCGGTGTCTTCTGTGATGAAGTTCTGCGAGACCCAATCCGCCTGCGCGTATTTGATAGAGAGCTCCATGAGGCGTTTTTCAGCTTTCTCGATGAATGCGCGCGCTTGCGCCGCAGTGGCAGGCTTTGTGGCGGCCTTGGCTTGAGCCAGAGCGGCGGCTGGAAAGCTCAATGCGGCGGCCAGCATGAGCGCAAACACAATTCCTCGCGAATGATTCATAGCATTTCTGGTAGCGAGAAACATGACGAATGAATCCTCCTGACGTCATCCTATGAGGCGTGGCACGCGCTGTCAAACCCGTCGTCTTGTTTTGAGTGACCAATGGTCCCAGGCCCCTGACTACTTTTACCTTCCGGCCACGCAATGCAATTGCCACCCACTTGCATCGCGCCGCGCAGCGTATAATGGGAGTTGGCGGGCAGGTCAGACGATCGCTGGTTGGGGAGCACAGGTAAGTAGCCTGTGCCACTCCGGCTGGAGGAAAGTCCGGACTCCGCAGGGTAACGCGCCTGGTAACGCCAGGGGGTTTGTAGCACAGGCTTATAGCCTGTGCGCTCTCTAAAGACGAGAGAATTGCACAGGCTATAAGCCTGTGCTACGAGCTACGGACAGTGCCACAGAAAATAAACCGCCGGTGCGTTCCGCCTCTGTGACAGACCCGAGGCAAACCTCGGGCACGTCCAACAAGGGCAGAGACATCTGGTAAGGGTGAAATGGTGGGGTAAGAGCCCACCGCTCCGCTGGCAACAGCGGAGGCACGGCAAACCCCGCGTGGAGCAAGGCCAAATAGGAGGGGAGGGCTGTCCCGGCCCGTTGTGGCGTAAGCCATAGTCCTCGCCGAGCAATCGGCGCGGACATCAACCCTCGGGTAGGCCGCTTGAGCGGCGTAGCGATGCGCCGCCTAGAGGAATGATCGTCACGGAGCGTTGGCTGCAACTCGGACACGCACCGAACAGGATCCGGCTTATCGCCCTGCCCGCCAATTTTTTTCCTCGCCGGTCTTTGCACAAGATGATTTGTTCTGCGCAGGACCAGTGCACAACCAGTGCACTCTCTCCGAAAGAAGCTGGGTAAAACGGGCGGCACATGGACTGCATGGAGAAAAGGGTCTTTTGGGGGCTCTTTTTAGTGCTCGGCCTGATCGCCGATTTCAACTTACCGTTGATCTGGGCCCTGGTCGCGACGATACCCATCGCAGCCGTAAGCTGGTGGGTTGCCTACCGCAGCAACTGGTTCAGCTAAATCTAATTTTTTTGCGCGAAGCGAAGATAAAAATCTGATCATGGACTCGGCACAAGACCTGCTGCCGGGGAATTCTTGCTTGAGGGCAGTCGGACAGGATCCGGCTTATCGCGCCGCCCGCCCATTTAGCTGAAACCGATTCAGGGTTTAATGAAAGTGATCGCAAAGACGTTTCTTTCCAACACGCTTCTTGCCACCCAGATGTGGCCAAATTGGCAGTTCTCTGGTGTTATGTATTCGGAAGAGTATCCAAGACATCCCGGCCCGAATGAATTGCGAATCAGGTATTCGCAACGATTCCGCTTCGCATTCCGGCGCCTTCCAACCAAGGAGGAGAAATGTTTGCCTTCCTGGGGAGCATTGCTCCCGAGGATTAGGAACGCCGAATAGTACGAAATGCCGACGATGTTGCCGGCAGTCAGTTGTTCGTCAATTGTCCGGAGCAGCTTGCTCGTGCCAGCCACCCACTTGACCATTGATTTCACTTCGATTTTAGCTGTCGGTTTGTAACGATGGCTCCCGCACAACAAATCGGCGAAGTGCATTGGGAAATTTCGCGCTGTGCTTGCCTGCAGTACGTGCATTAGTTCTTGCCGCGGCACGGAGGAAACGATGCTATTGGTCTTCGCCAGCTCGTCGAGTTTTCGGTTCAGGCCCGCCAGGTCTCCGCGGTCGTAGAGGGATTTCAGGGCGCGCAGGGTCTGAAGCTTTTCGTTCAAGCTGCCAAGCGGACCCCGCCGCAGTGCTTCATCCTCAAGGCTTTGCTGGCAGAAACCTCTTTCGTACGCCGCCTTGACTGCAAAACGGGCCAGCCCGCCTGCGTCGGAGTACGGGTCCACGGCATATTTACCTGTATAGGTCAGCGCAGTGTAAACGTCCGATACGCGCTCGCCATGCAGTTCATTTCTGAATCGGTACGTGAGCAAGTCGGCCGATGTAAAGGCAAAACACCACGATTTGTCATCCTGAAAGCGCACGGGCCCGAGTGTCTCGCGCACATCCACATCACCGCAAACTATCGAATCGGTGGCGCACGCCGCAGGAATCTCGGCGGTCTTGAATGTAGAGGCGAGTCCCACCAAAGCTCCCGCTACCGTCATCACGATAAAACCCGTCGCGATGCTCTTCATTTCTGCTTCTCCTCATATGTCTCGGAGATGGCCCGGAGTCTCAGGTCGCTGCGCGCCTACGATGTCCCCAAGTACTTGACACCGACTGGAGGCTTATCCTAGCACTCGCCGGTGCGTTCACGGTCCGCGGCCTCTGTTTTGCGCAAGTGGAAAGGACAGCAGGTGCATCCTACGGGCCCCAGAATCCGGCTTATCACCTTACTCGCCATTTTTTTGAATCTCTTTATCGCAATCCTACCAGCCCCTTCACTGACTCGATCAGTTTCGCTGAGTCATAGCCGATCCCATCCTTGCAGACGATTTCCACCTTTTCAGTGTCGATGATGTTCGCGGCAGGGTTTCCGCGAATCACGACGATGTCCGCTGCTTTGCCCACAGCGAGTGTCCCGATGCGGTCGAGTTCGCCTATGAATTGCGCCCCATTGGCTGTGGCGATGTGGACCGCTTTCACAAACGCGTACTCGAACTGCATTTCCTATTTGAGCAGCGCCGTCCAATCAGTTCTCGCCCGTATTTACCTGTGAATGGGTGACGCCCGCAATCGATCAGAACATGCCCTCGTCCGCCGAAGGCCCATAGACCGCCGGCACCGGCACGTCGTTCAACCGCAGGTACACGCCGAGCTGCGCCCGATGATGAATGCCATGGTTCATCACAAAACTCCGCAGCACGGCGATCTTTGGCAGTGTGAGAAGTGTCTTGCCGTTATGCAGCAACGACCAGGGTTTCATCAGTTCCGAGTCACTGGCCCCGGCGATCGCCGCCCGCGCCGCGGCGACGTTTTTATCAAACATTGCCAGCAATTCCTGCCGCGATTTCACCGCCTGCATCGGCGGAGTCGGCACCCCGTTGGGTGCGAGGTCCAGCGATTCTTTTTCAATCGTGTAATTCGTCCAGCTCGGCAGGTTGGCCACATGCGTCGCCAGCCCGCCCATGGCCCAGGACTTTTGGTGCGGCTTCCAGCCGAACTTGTCCTCGGGTACGCGTTCCAGTGTTCTTCGCGTGTGCTTCATCTCCTGATCAAATTCCGGCAACAGAGCCTGGCTGATTGCCATGTCTCCTCCTTTGAAATTGTAAAAACTCCATCCGAAACGGTGGGCGTGTTTGGCGCAACAATGATCCGATGCGCAAAAAATCGACGTCGGTTCATTTCCGCAGGAAATCCTCTTCAAAAACCTTCTCTAGCGTCTCCATCAGGAAGTCCGCATTCGCTTCGTTGAACACCATCGGCGGACGGATCTTCAGCACGTTGTGCAGCGGTCCTTCGGTGCCGATCAGGACGCCGCAGTCTTTCATGCGGTTCGCGATGTACGCGGCCTCTTCCGCCGCAGGCTCGAGCGATTCGAGGTCCCGCACCAGTTCAACACCGACAAACAATCCCATCCCGCGGACATCCCCGATCAGCGGTTGCTTCTCCATCAGCTTGTGCAGGCCATCCATGAGTCGCGCTCCCACGCGCAGGGCATTTTCTTGCAGCTTTTCTTCTGACAGCACGTCCAGCACCGCCATCCCAACCGCGCACGATACCGGGTTGCCGCCAAACGTGCTGAAAAACTCCATCCCGTTGGCGAACGACTCCGCGATTTCGCGCGTGGTTACCACAGCGCCTAGCGGGTGCCCATTCCCAATGGGTTTGCCCAGCGTAACAATGTCCGGCACAGCGCCCAGTGCTTCAAACGCCCAGAAATGCGTCCCCGTGCGCCCGAAGCCCACTTGCACTTCATCGGAAATACACACCCCGCCCGCGGCGCGCACGTGTTTGTACACTTTCTGCAAGTATCCGCTCGGCGGAATGATGTGTCCCGCGGAGCTGGGCAACGACTCACTGATGAATGCGCCGATTTGGCCGCCGCTCGTTCGCACTGATTTTATCGTCTCCTCGATGTACTGTGCATATTTCTCGGCTGCCTGCGCATCGCTCTTCCGGTGACGCCCGCGGTATAGGTCCGGCAGCGGCGCCTTGAACACATGCGGAGGCGCACCCGATCCTCCCGGCCCGTCGAATTTGTATGGACTGATCTCCACCAAGCTCGTCGTATTGCCGTGGTACGCGCCTTCCAGAACGATGATTTCTTTTCTTCCGGTGTGCGTGCGCGCCAGGCGAAGTGCTAACTCGTTCGCTTCGCTGCCGGAATTGACGAAATAGCAGACGCGGAGAGGCTCAGGCAGCGTGGCACAGAGGCGTTCGGCGTAGCGAACGATGTTTTCGTGCAGGTAGCGCGTGTTCGTATTGAGCACGGCCATTTGCTCATGAGCGGCGCGCACCACTCGAGGATGGCTGTGGCCGACGTGCGGCACATTATTCACGGCATCGAGGTAACGCCTTCCATCGTCGTCATAAAGGTGCTGCATCCAGCCGCGTACAATTTTGAGCGGCTTCTGGTAGGCGATGCTCAGGTTTGGCCCGATGCTCTCGCGCCGCGCTTCAACAATTTGTTCCGCGTTCCATTTGTGGCTCACTCCAATATTTTGCGGCAAACCCACGAGCAGATTCGGGTCTGGACACAAGCTGAGCCATATCTCACGTTCACTTGGGCGCGCGACGCCAGGGAAGTCACCGCTTCTTCCGAGCAGGTCGCTGATGATCTGAAAATGCAAATGCGGCGGCCAGCCGCCGTTCACAGTTGCATCGCCGATTTTGCCGATGCGCGCGCCTTGCTTCACTGGCATTCCTTCGCGCAGGTCTTCCAGCGAGTCTGCGCTCAAGTGTCCGTAGAGCGTGTAAAACGTGACGTGGCCGGCGACGGAGTGTCTCAGGATGATGGTCGGGCCGTAATCGAGTTTGCCGGAATTATTGCGAAAACTGTGCACGGCGCCATCGAGCGGCGCAAGAACCGGCGAGCCCGGCTCCATAAAAATGTCCAGGCCCAGGTGCACCGTTCTCCATTCCGGGCCATCGTTGCTCTTCGATTGGAATAGTTCGCTGGTGTACACGAGCCTTGCTTCGTCATACTTTCCAATGCCCGCCGCGGCCTGCTCTGCGCGCTTCCGTTCGAACAGCTTTTGTGTGAATTCATCGACGTCCGCCAATTCCGCGGGATTCGCAATCTCGCGGCTCCCGACGCTCAAGTCGAAGGCGACGATTTTCTTGGAATGCAAGTCCGGCTCGACCACCCGTCCGATGGTGCCCCTGTTCTCCTGGAGCCATCGCACCGCCGCTTCTGTTTCGGGACACGGAGGCAGCCCGCATGCGCGACGAAACGCGTAAAGCGCGAATCGCGGGTGCACGGCTTCCAGTTGGTCGAGCAGTGCCCACGCATCCGTTTCGGTGACCGTCAGGTATTGGTTGTCCGGCTCGACATCGCGCTGGAAGTTGGAATTGGTCACGCTCACGGCCAGCCGCGTGCCAATCAGCGGGAAAAGCGTTTCCAGCTCCTGGCCAGTCAGCGGTAATGTTTCGTGATAACCGGCGACAATATGCGCGGCAGCAGCGATCGGATCTGGTTTGCGGAGCATGGCGTATGCGCAGGCCACGGCCAATTCGCAAACCGTGTTGGAATAGAGCATGTCGCCAAAATCAATCACGCCTGCCACGCGCCGCCGGTTGGGGTGCTCTTCCGTCACCAGCACGTTGTAATCGTTCGCGTCGTTGTAAATCACGCTCGAACGCAGAGCGGGCAACGCCGGCAGCACGTTGGCCTCGAACTGCGCCAGCAGCCGCTCGACCATCGCTCGCCGATGGGGATCGGCGATGCGCGGAACGTATTCGCGGATCCAACCGGCGCGCCGCAGGTCCCATTTGAGCGACCTCTCGGCGGCCGCGTGCGTGAAGTCCGCCAGTGCGCGGCCGAGCGTGCCCATCGCGCGCCCCAGGCTGCGCAGCAACTCCGGCGTGTGCGGATGGACGTGCGCGAAAAGTTTTCCCGGCAAGTAGGTCAGCAAGCGTACAAAATGCAAGGCGCCGCTGGCGGCGGCCGTCGTCGTAGCGATTTGCTCCCCGCTGGGCGTGGCACAAACGCGCGGCACGAGCAGGGAAGGCGCGCGCACGGCCACGTGCCACATCGCCTTATTTTGCAAGTCGAGGATTTCCCGCTGCTCCGCCACGTTGGCGATCTTCAGGACGAACTCCTGCCCAGTGTCCGCGCGCAAGCGGAAATTCTGGTCCCGCTCGCTGGGTAGAGGTTTCACCGCGCCCTGCAAGCCGTAGCACTCGCGGGCGATCCGCACGGCATCCTGCGCCGTGAATTGAGGCAGCTCGAATTTCACGCTGACCATTGGACTCGCAGAACTTTCTCCGCTCGAAAACAAGAGGGGCGCGCGAGCGCAAGAGTACATTCTTCACTCGGCTTGGCGCAAACACCTCGCCGGGATTGTTTTTGCCCGGCCTCTCACAGGCCGCCGTCCGCATGAATTGGCCCGTGCATTCTGCTGTTTGACACGTGCGCGAGCTGCTTGCTAGCGTGTGTCCATGCCTGGAGCCAATCTGTCCGCGCCGGAAGTGGAGTTCCGTGGTGTCTCTTTCTCTGCTCCCGACGCGAGCGAAGTTCTTTCGAGCTTGGATTTCGCGGTTGGCCGCGGAGAAACCCTGGTTCTGCTCGGGCGCAGCGGCTCCGGGAAAACAACCGCTCTGAAACTCATCAACCGCCTGCTCGAACCCACCCGCGGCGAAGTGGTGGTGGACGGTCGCGCGACGCTCGCCTGGGATCCGATCCGGCTACGCCGCCGCATCGGCTACGTGATCCAGGAAATCGGCCTGCTCCCACATTTCACCGTCGAGCGCAACGTTGGCCTGCTGCCGCGCTTGGAAAACTGGCTTCCCGCGCGCACCCGCGCCCGCGTGGACGAGCTGTTGCACATGGTGGGTCTCGAACCATCGCACTTTCGCGCCCGTTATCCGCGAGAGCTTTCCGGCGGACAACGCCAGCGCGTGGGCGTGGCTCGCGCGCTCGCTGCGGACCCTCCTGTGTTGTTGATGGACGAGCCCTTTGGCGCTCTCGATCCGATTACGCGCGCGGAAATCCAAAAGGAATTCCACGCGTTGCAGCAGCGCCTGCGCAAGACGATCGTGTTTGTCACGCATGATTTGCGCGAGGCGCTTTTGCTGGGCGACCGCATCGCACTGCTCGAAGCCGGCCGCCTGATCGGCGTCTATGCGCCGAAGGAATTTTTGCACGCGCGCGAACCGGCGGCCGCTGCGTATGTTGCCGCCTTTACCGCCGGAGATGGAAAATCTTTGGCCTGACGCGAGGTCACCGATGAACAACTGGGAATTTTTGCGGAAGAACAGCGGGCAAATCCTGAACCTCACGCTCGAACACATCTGGCTGGTGGGCATTGCCATGCTGTTTGCCGTGGCCATCGGGATTCCGCTCGGCATTTTGCTCGCACGGCGCGCCGGGCCGGCCACTCTGTTTACAAAGAGCGTGCTCGGCTTGGCCAACGTGATGCAGACGATTCCCAGCCTCGCGCTGTTTGGTTTTCTGCTCCCCGTGCCCTGGCTCGGCGAGCGCGCCGACCGCCTGGCCATCACCGCTCTGACGCTCTATGCTCTGCTCCCGATCATTCGCAACACCTACACGGGCATTTTGCAGGTGGACCCGGCCGTTCGCGAGGCCGGCCTGGGCATGGGCATGACGCGTCGCCAGCTTCTGTTCCACATCGAGCTGCCGCTGGCAATGAGTGTGATTCTTTCCGGCGTGCGCGTGGCCACCGTGATCTGCGTTGGCGTGGCCACGATTGCCGCCGCCGTGGGCGCCGGAGGGCTCGGCGAATTCATCTTTCGCGGCGTCGCCAGCATTTCCAACCAGCTCATCTTTGCCGGAGCGATTCCGGCGGCGCTGCTGGCGCTTTCGGCGGATTTTCTGCTCGGTCTTGTGGAGCGGCGCCTGCGCGTGGTCCGATGATCCTTCGCCATTTCTCCCTGGCCCTGTGCCTGATGCTGGCGGCGTGCAGCACGCCGCGGCGCGATGTCATCGTTATCGGCTCGAAGGACTTCACGGAGCAAGTTGTCTTGAGCGAACTCCTCGCCCAGCACATCGAGTCCGCCACGGGACTCAAGGTGGAGCGGCGCTTCTACCTGCGCGGCTCCTACATCGCCCACCAGGCGCTGCTCGCCGGACGCATTGACCTCTACGTGGAATACACCGGGACCGCGCTCACGGCTGTATTGAAGGAGCCCGTCGTCAACGATCCGCGTGCCGCCTTTGACCGCGTGCGTGCCGATTACGCTTCGCGGTTCAACCTGCAAGTGTTTCCGTCGCTCGGTTTCGAAAACACGTTTGCGATGATTATTCGGGGCGAGGACGCTCGGAGGCTGAACCTTCGCACGATTTCCGAAGCCGCTCGCCACGCGCCCGATTGGCGCGTCGGCGCCGGCTATGAATTCCTCGAGCGCCCCGATGGCTATCCGGGTCTCGCGCGCGCGTACGGACTGCGCTTTGCCGCGCCGCCGCGCATCATGGACCTCGGCCTGCTCTACCGCGCCTTGCAGGAGAGACAGGTGGACCTGGTTGCCGGGAACTCCACCGACGGCGCCATCACCGCGCTCGATCTCTTCGTCCTCGCTGACGATCAGCGCTACTTTCCGCCGTATGAAGCCGTACCCATCGTGCGCCGCGCTACGCTTGAAAGATATCCCGCGCTTCGCCCGGTGCTGGAAAAACTCGCTGGTTCCATCAGCGACGCCGACATGCGCCGCATGAATTACGCCGTGGACGGCCAACACCGCGACGTCGCCGACGTCGTTCGTGAGTTCCTCCGCCATCGCCCGCCGGAGTAGGCTGCGCGCGGCCACTTCTTTCGTTGTCTCCTGCCAATTTTTGAGATCCTCTGCTAATCTTTGACTGCGGAGATCGCAGTCGTCAGCATTCTTTGCCACTCCCGCAGAGCGGCTCCACCATGTCTGAGAACGCAACCCGGCTTACACACGCCTTGCCCGCTGACCTCGCTGCTGCCGTTCGTGCCGTATTGGACGACTGGCGCGAGAACAAGAAAGTCGCCCGCCTCTGGGCCCGCGATGCTTCGCTCTGGACCGGCGCAGACGAAGCCAACTGGCTCGGCTGGCTTGCGCTCCCCCAAACGCCGGAAAAAGACCTCCACGTACTCATGGCATTCGCGCAGGAAATCAGGAGTGAAGGATTCACGCACGCGCTCGTCCTCGGCATGGGCGGCTCCAGCATGTGCCCCGAAGTGTTCTCCGAGACGTTTGGCCGGCAGCCGGGTTTTCCTGCGCTCCATATTCTCGACTCCACGGATCCGGCCCAGGTTCGAGCTTGCGAAGCAAAGATTGACTTGAAGAAAACGCTGTTCATCGTCGCCAGCAAGTCCGGCAGTACGCTCGAGCCCAATATCTTCAAGGGTTATTTCTATGAGCGCGTGAAGGAAACCGTCGGCCCGAGCAGTGCAGGGAAGCAGTTCGTGGCCATCACCGACCCCGGCTCAAAAATGCAGAAGGTCGCAGAACGCGACGGCTTCCGCAGGATTTTTTTCGGCGTGCCCGGTGTGGGCGGCCGTTATTCTGCACTTTCCAATTTCGGGCTGGTTCCGGCGGCAGTGATGGGACTGGATGTGACGCCGCTCCTTGCACGTGCGCGCGAAATGGCCGCCGCATGTGCCGCGGACATCGCGCCCGAAAGCAATCCGGGCGTGGAGCTGGGCGCCATCCTTGGCGCGCTGGGCGTGCGCGGCCGCGACAAGGTGACGCTGATCACCTCTCCGCGCATTCTTAATTTTGGCGCCTGGCTGGAACAACTCCTCGCCGAATCCACGGGCAAGAATGGCAAAGCGCTGATTCCCGTGGACCGCGAGCGATTGGATGAGCCCGCGCGGTTTGGCAAAGACCGCATTTTTGTTTATCTTCGTTTGTTATCCGAGCCGGATCCGATTCAGGATGGCGTTGTCACTGCGCTCGAGGAGTACGGTCATCCCGTCGTGTGCGTTTCCCTGCGCGATGCGTACGACCTCGCCGCCGAATTCTTCCGCTGGGAGATCGCCACCGCCGTGGCCGGCTCGATTCTCGGCGTCAACCCGTTCGACCAGCCCGACGTCGAGGCCAGCAAGATCGCAACCCGCAAGCTGACCGCGGCCTACGAAGCGAGCGGCGCGCTTCCGGCGGAATCGCCACTCGTTTCCGAACGCGGCGTTCAATTGTTTACGAGCGAGAAATATTCCGCCGAGCTTTCCCAACGAGCGGGCAGCGATCGCTCCTTGGCCGGCATTCTCCGCGCGCATGTTGCCAGTCTCTCTGCAGGCGACTACTTCGCAGTGCTCGCCTACATCGAGATGAACGCCGCGCACGAAGAAAGGCTTCAACAAATCCGTCACGCTGTCCGCAATGCGCGCCGAGTGGCCTCCTGCCTCGGGTTCGGCCCGCGCTTTCTTCATTCCACCGGTCAGGCGTACAAGGGCGGCCCGAACACCGGAGTTTTGTTGCAGATTACTTGCGATGATCAACAGGATCTTCGCGTGCCGGGAGCGAAGTACACGTTTGGTATTGTAAAGGCCGCACAGGCCCGCGGCGATTTCGAGGTTCTTGTAGAGCGCAATCGCCGCGCGCTCCGAGCCCATTTGGGAGCGGACGTCGCCGCCGGCCTGCAGACTCTGCTGGCTGCCGTCCGCCGCGCTCTCGCGTAGTTTTCTCTGCGTGGCCTGCTTCTTTGCAACCTCTGTGTTATTGTTTCTCGTTTTTGAAACGGGGCGAACGACTCTCCCATGATCCTCGCTGGCGACATCGGCGCGACTAACACCCGCCTGGCTTTTTTTCAGCGCGAAGGCGCTGCCGCGCTTTGTGCCAGCACGAAGCCAATTGCCGAAGAGACATTCTCCAGCCGCAGTGTCTCCGATCTGAATGAGGTCGTGCGAGCATTCGTCCTGCGCTACGGCGCGAAGGCCACCCGGGCCTGTTTTGGTATTGCCGGTCCGATCCGCCACCGTCGCTGCGTGGCTACGAACTTGCCCTGGGTTGTGGAAGCGGACGCGCTTGCGACTGCGCTGCATGTGCCACCCGAGGAAGTCCTTCTCATAAACGATCTCGAAGCAAATGCCTACGGCATCCCCGCACTTGGACCGAGCGACTTGGTTACGGTCAGCGAAGGCGAAACCGGTGCGCAAGGCAACGCCGCGCTGATTTCCGCAGGCACCGGCCTCGGCGAAGCAGGTCTATTCTGGGACGGGTGTGCGCACCGTCCTCTCGCTTGCGAAGGCGGTCATTCCTCTTTTGCTCCCGACACCGCGATGCAGCTTGATCTGCTCCATTGGTTGCTGAAGAAATTCTCGCATGTCAGTTGGGAGCGCGTACTTTCCGGCCCGGGGCTTGTCAATATTTATGAGTTCCTCCGCGACACGGGTCGCGGCGAGCAGCCCGCGTGGCTCGCCGAGGAGATGCGGCAAGGCGACCCTGCGCCGGTGATCTCGCGCAACGCGTTGGCTGGGAAGTCTCCGCTGTGCGAAATGGCGCTGGACCTGTTTGTTGAGCTGTACGGCGCGGAGGCCGGCAATCTGGCACTCAAACTCCTGGCGACCGGAGGCGTTTATATCGGCGGCGGCATCGCTCCGCGGATTCTCCCGAAACTGAGAGCTCCCGCGTTTCTTGAAGCATTTCTTGCCAAAGGTCGCATGCGCCCGCTCTTGGAATCCATGCCGTTGCGGATTATTCTAAATGAGCGCACTGCGCTCGTCGGCGCGGCGCGCCGCGCCATGATGGATTGAGGATCTCGCGGAGAAGGGAAGCCCGCGCCAGCTTTTTTAACTCCATCGGAAAGTGTGAACCGAGAACGATGCAAGCCCTGGCTCCTGAGATTCGAATTGTGAAAGACCCAGAAGAGCTCACACGCGCCGCGGCCGGCGAGCTGGTGCGCTGCGCCAAGGAGTCCGTCGGCCGACAGGGCCGCTTCACTGTGGCACTGGCCGGCGGCAATACGCCCCTCGGCCTTTACGAAATGCTCGCCACTCAGCCGACCTTTCGCACGCTGCTGCCATGGGACAAGAGCCATTTCTTCTGGGGCGACGAACGCCACGTGCCGCCGGACCACGCGGAAAATCACTACCGCAAAGCGCAAGCTGCCATGTTTTCGAAAGTCCAAGTTCCGCCTGAAAATATCCATCGAGTCCCCTCCGAAAACTCCGATGCCGCCGCTGCCGCTGCTGCATACGAATCGGACCTTCGCGCCTTTTTTGCTCTCAAATCCGGAGAGGCGCCGCGCTTCGATCTCGCTCTGCTGGGCATGGGCCCTGACGGGCATATTGCCGCTCTCTTCCCGGGTGCGGATGCGCTTGCCGCCGGCGACCGGCTTGCCATGGCCACGCACGACGCCCAACTGAAAACGGAGTGGATCACGCTGACCCTTCCCGTGTTCAACAACGCCGCGACGGTTGTGTTCCTTGCTTGCGGAACGGAAAAGGCGGAGACGCTGCGTGAAGTTCTGCGCCGCGTGGAGCGCCCGCCCAAACGCGGCGCGCGCATTCCGGCGGAGCTCGTTCGCCCGGTCAATGGCCGTTTGTTGTGGATTGTGGACCAGGAAGCTGCCGGATTGCTGGCGCCCGCCCGCTAGCGCGCGTTCAGCCTCAGGGAACAGTTCCTAACTGAACACCACCAAGGAATCCGACGGTGCTCGCGCCTTGACAAAGTTCGGCCGCTCTACAAGAATCAGCCGGTCCTTATTCAAAATCTCTTCCGCGGCTCGGGGTATGATGCATGCGCCTGTTGGTTGCAGAGGATGATAACCCTCTCGCTGTCTCTGTACGCAAAGGGCTGGAGGCCGAGAATTATGCGGTGGATATTGCCTCCAATGGGGAAGAGGCCCGCACCCTGGCCGAGGAGCATGAGTACGATCTGATTATTTTTGACCTGAATTTGCCCCGCGTGGATGGCGCCGAAGTCCTCAAGGACCTCCGTGCAAAAAAGCGTTTGCTTCCGGTCATCGCCTTCACGGACCGCGGCGAGGCCGGGAACCGCGTCCTAGGGCCGGACTTGGGCGCGGATGACTACCTCGACAAGCCATTTTCTCTCTCCGAGCTTTCTGCCCGAGTGCATGCGCTGCTGCGCCGCGGCAGCCGCCCCGGGAAAGCCGTACTTCGCGTGGAGGATCTCGAGTTGGACCGCACGCAGCGCGTCGTCAAGCGCGCCGGACAGCGCATCGCTCTGACTCCCAAGGAATTTGCTTTACTCGAATTTCTGATGCGCAATGCCGGCCGTCAGGTCACCCGCGCCATGATCATCGAGCACGTTTGGAATCTTTCCCTCGACACGATGACCAACGTGGTGGACGTCTACATCAACTACCTGCGCAAGAAAATCGATGAAAGGTCCACGCGAAAACTGATTCGCACGGTCCGCGGAATCGGCTACCAGTTGGGCGGCAAAGAAGAGGACGCTGCCTGAAGTTCGGGATCGAGCGGCGCACTACGTTTCTTCTCGGGGGTCGAAGCCGTGAATCGGGCGCTAGGCGTCGCGCTTCCGCCAATACCGCGCAAGACCCATCCAACACAAATCCAGCCCTGCGCCTTTCACATACTGCACCGCTTCCGGCGCGGAAAAATGTTTTTGTAGATCCGCTTGCACTTCCGTGGCGAACTGGATCGCGCGTGCTGCGTCGTCTGCCCCGCTGAGGAGGGATTCGCGCACTATTCCGCCCCACTGTGCAAGACGCTCGCGCAGTTCGGCCACATGTTCTTCCACGGGCTCGGCGATCCCGAAATGCGTCAGGAAAAGTTTCGCCGGCTTGCGCGCGAGGATCAGGTCCAAACTCTTTCCCCACGTTTCGAGATCAATATCCGGCGGAGGAGTCGGCGGAACGATGTATGGCCGGTTGGCGATGCGGATCCCCGCCGTGTCCCCGATGAAGGCCAGCCCGGTGGAAGCGTCGAAGTAGCTCACGTGGTGCGACGCGTGGCCTGGCGTGTATTCCACTTCGAGCACGCGCCCGCCGGCGTGAATTTGTTCGCCGCCCCTCAGCACGCATAGGTTGTCTGCCGGCACGGCGCGGAACTCGCCCCAGAGCAGGTCCATTTCGCCGCCGTACAGACGCTGCGCACTGGCCAGCAGTTTTTCGGGTTGCGCCATGTGCGTGGCGCCGCGCTCGTGAACGTACACCCGGAGCCGCGGGTTTTCCGCTACCAGTGTTCCGGTGGCTCCGGCGTGGTCCAGATGAATGTGTGTGAGCAGGATTGCATCCAGATCCGCGACGCGCAACCCGCACTGCGCAAGCTTTTCCTTTAGAGTCGGCAGCGCCGAGGTTGGCCCCGGGTCCACAATCGCCGGCCCTCCATCGCCTTTCAGCAGGCACGCGGCGATGACTTGCGGATTTCCGCGGTGCTCGACGTCAATTTGAAAAGTATTGTTCGCGACCGTTTCCAAATCGCAATTCCTCCCCATGCTGCGGCGACGGTAACAAATTGCGATTGTAGCCTTTCTTTCGCCTACGCGTCCACGCGCCGCCCGGATGACACAAGTTGATATTCCCGCCCTTGACGCCGCTGCGTTCGCCGGAGAAAATTGATCTTGCCGTGGCCTGCTGATGCCGCGGCCCGCGGAATCCCTGCCTCCCGGACGCTTCCCAGTCCGTCGCCCCATTCGGCGAAGAAAGGAACCACCATGGCGCAGGACCCGGAGCCGGGCCACATCACCAACTGGCAGGACCGCCGCCGCGGTTCGCGGCTCAATTCTCGCGTGCGACTTGCCGTCGAGTGGGAAGACGCAGCGGGACAGACGATCCGCGAGGAAGGTTTTACCCGCGTCGTGAATCCCGCCGGCTGTATGGCATTGCTTCCGCGCGAAATACCACTCGACTTGCGCGTCCGCCTCACCAACCTTAACCTGCCCGCTGTCGAGCCCATTCCCGGCACGGTGGTCTGGAAAGGCCGCGATACTCCGGAAGGCCATGAAATCGGAATCGAGTTTTCCAAGTCCCAATTAGATTTCTGGGGTCTTGAGCAGTGACCTGACGTCGTTTTCGTCCTGAGCGAAGCGAAGGACCTTCTTGGAAGCGGACAGCCGCCGCGTCTCAGAACGGCAGCTTTTCCAGATCCACGTTTCCACCGGACAAGATTACTCCCACATTTTTTCCCCGCCAGTCCACCTTGCGAAATATCGCCACGGCCGCGGCCACCGCCGCCGACGGCTCGACAATGATCTTCATGCGTTCCCACACATGCCGCATGGCCTCGACAATTTCTTTCTCGCTCACCAGCGCTACTTCGTCCACGTGCTCGCGGATCGCTGCAAACGTTCTCTCGCACAGCGAGGCTCGCAGCCCGTCGGCAATGGTGTCGGTGTGCTCCATCGGTTCGAGCCGCCCGGAAATTTTTGAACGATGCGCGTCGTCCGCGTTCTTCGGCTCACATCCGACTACGCAGATCTGCGGCCGCACGCCCTTCGCCGCGATTGCCGTCCCGCTCAGCAGACCTCCGCCGCTCACCGGCGCGAGGATAAAATCCAGGGCGGGGACCTGCTCCAGGAATTCCAAAGCCGCGGTGCCCTGGCCGGCGATGATGCGCGCGTCGTCATACGGGTGGATCATCACCGCGCCCGTTTTCTTCATGATTTCGCGCGCCGCCTCCTCGCGCGCGGCCAGAGTCGGCTCGCATTCTGTGATCTGCCCTCCGTATGCCCGCACCGCTGTCTTTTTGATGGTCGGCGCATTGGACGGCATCACGATCCACGCCGTGGCCCCGCGCGCGCGCGCCGCCATCGAAAGCGCCGCCGCATGGTTGCCCGAGGAATGCGTCACCACGCCGCATCGCACTTCCTCCTCGGTCAGTAACGCCATCGCGTTCGTCGCCCCGCGGATCTTGAACGCGCCGCACTTCTGAAAATTCTCGCACTTGAAGTACACGCGTGCGCTGGCCATTTCGTCCAGTGACGCGCACGTCAACACCGGTGTGCGGTGAATTTGCGGGGAGATTCGCCGGCCAGCTTCGCGGATGGATTCCAAGTCCGGCAGGCCGTGGAGTTTTGTTCCGGTGGCGCTCATGAGGCTCCTATTGGTGATGGCAGGGGCAAGCGCCCCGCTCGGGGCGGGCTGACTGGAAGAATAAATGGCTCAGTGTCGCTGCGGGAAGGACCGCAAAGAACGCAGTCGTAAAAATCCTAATTGACCAGTCGGCGGTCCAACTGTGTGAGCTGCTGGATCTGCGACTGTAGCTTTTTCCGCCGCTCTTTCAATTCGCGGCGCCGGAAGTTCCAGACGGGATCTTGCATCCCCAGCCAGGGCTCCTCGGCCCACCACTCCAAGTTCAGTTGGCAGTATTCCTCGAGCAGTGGCTTCAGCTTGTCGTAGAGCTGCATTCGTGAATCCCTCGACATCTACCGAAATAGTGAGCAATCGTTCTTCCAGAAATCCGCGCTAATTCTACGGCTGTCTGCGCCGGTTTGTCATTCAGATTGTTAGGTTTGCGGCCCAATCGAAGCGAAATGGACCTGGGTGGTGATAACCGAACGCTCGGAGCGACTCGTACAGGAGTTCTGTTCGAGCAGGAATGTGCAACGCTTTGCACAAGTCAATTCTCCTCCTTGACGCTCTAGTTTCGGCGAATTCTCTTTTTTGCGGCAGATCGCTTCTTCACACAAGCAAAGAGAAATGTCATAATGCGGCCTTCCCGGCGCTACTCCGGGGGACCACATTCGCGCGGAGGAAACTCTCATGGGTGAAGACGAACGTCGCAGGGCGCCGCGGATTCCCGCCAAGGTGCCGGTAAAGCTTCGCCCTGTCGAGGGCACCACGCCGTACATGGTCAGCGCGGATTCCATCAACATTTCGGAACGCGGGCTTTATTTCCAGATGACCGGCCCCATGAAGCCAGGTACGCGCATCGAGCTTTCCTTTACCATGCCGGCGGAAGTCACCGGCAGCCTGGCGATGAAAATTCGCTGCGTTGGGCGCGTAATCCGTGTCGAGCCTGAAAACAAGGCGGACGGCCGCACCGCTGTCGCCGCCCAGATCGAGCGCTTCGAAACTATCCTCGCAGAAAGCTAATCGCTTCCCGCGATCTGCCTCTCTTTTTTCATTTTAAGCAAAGCCGCGCGCCGGACGGCACGCGGCAAAATGGAGATTCTGCTTTTCGAGCGAAGAAATCCCTCGCCGCCTATTTCTTTTTTGCCACGTCCACAGTGAACGTCACTTTCGCGCTTGCCGAATTCTCGAACTGGTCAAACACGCGCACCGCAATTGTGTGTTCTCCCGGCGCGAGTTCGCGCAGCACGATTTCGTAACTCTCCGACGGCGAATCGCTCAGACGGTCCACAGGAAACGCCAGCTTCCAGTCTCCGGCATCCAGGCTGTATTCCGCGCGCACGATGGCGCTGAAGGAATCTTTTGCATCGAACCGGACGTGCGCTTCCGGGTTACCGGGTTCCGCTCGCAACCCTTCCACCTTGGGAGGCGTGTTGTCCACTTCGAAGCGGTCGCTCTCGCGTTCGCTGCACAGCATGTCGGCGGGAGGGTTGGAAGGCGAATCGCAGGCCACCACTTTTAGGTAGTAGGCTCCGTCCGGCAGCGTAATCGACTCCCAGGAGAAAAATTTTTGTTCGAGACGGTCCTTTAGCAGTTTCCATTTGGTCTCGCCCTCGCCGCGGTAGTACAGGCTGAAAACCAGATCGTCGTCATTCTCATCCCGCGCGCTCCACAAGACGCTTTGGTAGCCGCGCTGCGTGACGCCCTGGGGCGGCGGATCAAACCGCGGAGGCTGCTGCGGCTGGGAAATAGACATCCCTGGCACCCCGCTGATGGAGGGCGGCATGCGCAACTGCGCGGGCTGTTGCTGTTGTTGCTGGAGCGGAAAGCCTTGCACGCGCACGCCGGGGTTTTGCACGACAATGGCATCCACCGTAGGGACGACGTTCTTCGGCAGGTACGCTAGGCTTACCCAGGAGATATTTGTGGCCATTTCATGTACCGGCGGCATCGCCTCTATTTTCGTGGACTTTCCAGGAGCCGCAGCGGACGCGGGGTTCTTGAACACCACCCTCCACTGCGCGAATCGCGCGGCGGGCGAGTTGACGCTCGAGCCTTTCGGATCGGTGAGCGGTCCCGCCCACGCGCTCCAATTCTTTTCCGGGTTCGACGTATTCCCGGTTCGCACGTAGAACTCCACCTGGCCCTCGGTGGCGCCGTTATCGCCCCACCACGTCAAATGACCCCACTGGGAAAAAATTTTCGCGTCAAAGACCTGCGATTCGAAACTCCCCTCTGGTTCAAACTCCGGGCCCAATGCGAAAACTTTTCCGGGGTTGGCCGTTGCCACATACATTCTCCCACTCGCGCCGGCCACCAGGCCTGTTACTTGCGATGCCGTCGTTTTCGGCAGCGTGGAATACGTCCGTTTCCCTTCGAGCTGAATCACCAGCCCGCGATTTCCAGTGCCCAGCAGCAGCTTGCCCGCCGGCCCCAATCCCAGTGTGTACACCAGGTCTTCGCGCGAGCTCCACAACGATTCTGGCGCTCCATCTGGAGCGATGCGGTACACCTCACTCCCCCCGGTGAGTGACGGAAACGGAACAAACGGCGCTTGTTGTCCGGGCGGCATTGCCACGGCTGACGTAAAGGTCTGTCCCGTCGAGGTCACCGTAGTCTGCGGCACAAATTGCTGCACCTGCGGGAACGCCGGACTCAGCCGCGGCTTCTCGCCCACCGACGCGGCGTAAATATTTCCTGCGCGATCCACCAGCAGCGACGTCACTTCTTTTTTCTCCGTCTCGTACAGCACAAACGCCGGCCGCTGCTCCGGCTTGTCGACCCCGCCTGGACTGGCCATCGAGACCCGCGCCACCAGGCCATTTGGCTCCGTGCCGATCAGCAGGTTGCCCTTGCCGTCCAGCGCCAGCGAGCGGATGTGTGTTTCCGGGCTCTTGTAGAAGAGCACGCCCTTGCCGTCCGGCGAGACCGCATACACTTCGCCCTTGTCGCCGGTGGCCACAAACACCGTACCTGACGCATCCACAAAAAGGTCCCAGATGTATTTCGTTTTCGGCTCGAAGAAGACCGCCGCCTTGCCCATTTCTCCCTTCGCGTCCGGCGCGGGGATTTTGTACACCTTTCCGTCCGGCGAAGTGCCCACGTAGAGGTTGTCGCGCGCGTCCAGGGCCAGTGCTTGCGCCGCCATTTCCTGTGATTCGAAAACCGTCGAGGCTACGCCCTTTTCGTCGAAGCGCAGCACCTTCGCGTTGGACCCGCCCGCGGCGAACAGCACACCCTTTGAGTTCACCCGCAGCGCCCACAGATAAGCCGTGTTGGGATCGGAGAACTGCGCGAACCGCGGCGCCAGCACCAGCTTTCCGTCGCTCTGCAGCGCCACACCCTTCGCCGTGCCTTTCTCGAACTCGTCGTTGTTCGATTGCCGCCACATTCGCGTGCGCTCCGCGAAGAGCGCGATGGGCGCAGCGATGCCCACTGTCAGCAGGCCCGCCAGGATGCTTCGCGAAACTCGTGACATGAGACTCCTTAAGGGCGGCCCGTTTTTGGCGGGTCGCCGGATGCCGCGGCTTTTTTTGTTTTCTTTTTCAGGGCAGCGGGCCCCTGAAGGAGATTACTTCACCGTGATCATGAGCATGTATTGTCCTGTGATCACCTGGTTCAGCGGCAGCGACCATTCTCCGGCGGTGGACTCACGCAGCAGCAGCGAACTCCCCTGCGTCCGCCGCTGGTCCAGCACGTTGATCTGCGAGATCGGAGCGTTGGGCAGTTCTTTCTCCTCGAGCAGCAGCGTCGGCGTCGGCTGGATCAGCGTCACATACAACCGGCTGTTTCGCCGTTCCCGATTCATGAGCGTGATGAGTTGCTCGAGCCCCGCCAGCCGGCTCTGCGGCCCTAGCGAAAAAAATCTCGACATCCGGTTCAATGAGTCCCCGTCGCTCACCACGATCCGAAGCGGCCCCTTCGCTGCCTGCGCCGGAATTGTGATGGGCACCGTGCGCATGAACGGCGCCCCGCGGTACGGCCGCAGCAGCACTTTCACGTCAATCTGTTCACCGGCAGCCACTTCGCTTTTGTCGCTCCACGCGCTTTCAATCGTGGCCCAGCGCCGCTCCGGGATGCTGTCCACGCGCAATGTCACTTTTTCGATCTTGGCGCGCTCGTACGGGTTGATGAAGATCCGCGTGAAAATGTTCTGGACGCTGAGCGCCAGCCACATTCCGTCCGGCACCGCTTGGTCGGTCGGCGCGAACATGTTTTCCAGGTTGACCCGGCTGTGGCCTTCAATGTCGATCCCGCCGGAGAGCTGAAACGTCATGCCCTCGCTATAGGCCGTGTTGGACGTGATTCCGTTCATCGTCGCGATGGCCACCAGCAGCGGCGTCAGCTTGGTGTGTTGCATCACTTCGAAAAGGAATTTCTTTTCCTGCGACGGCGTGGCAATGGTCAACTCCACCGGGATCAACCGCGGCGCCGCGCCCAGCCGCCCCACCACCGCCGTCGTACGGTCCTGCGTGACGCTTCCGATTACGCCGCCGGCGTTCACAATTTTGAAGGAATTAAACGTGGAAGCCAGCGTGGTCACCACGCGTCCCCGCGCCAGCGGCATGGAGATCTCGCCAAACGCAAACAGCGGGTGCCCGCACACGAAAACGCGGTCGCCCACCACTGCGGTCACCGAGCAAGATGCTTGCAGGGAGAGGTCTCCACTCACGAGCACCATGCTGACCATGTCTCCGCCCTTGAGCTGCGCATCATCCGCGCGCGACTCTGCCGTGCCGCCCTGCGTTGCCACCATCCCGTACGCCGCGAACTCCGGCCCGAACTGCTGGATCACTTCGGGACGGAAGCCGGAGAACACCAACGGCGTATCGATCTTTGTCAAATAGCCGCCTGAGGCGGGCCCGCCTGCGCGCTTCGTCATTTCCGCCGGTAGGGAAATCCGCGTCGCTGCCGCGACTTCGTCCAGTCCGCCTGTGGCGGACGGTTGTGCTGCATCGGCGCGAATCGTTTCCGCCGCGGCGGGCTGATCCGCGTCGTACATATTCTGTATCGGCGTGACTCCCGCGATCGCTTCTCGGCTGAACTGCCCGAAGCGCAGCGAAAGCGCGCCGGCCAGCTTGCCGTCGATGTACACCGGGCTGCCGCTCATGCCAGCTACCACTCCGTTGAAATCCGCCAGCCCGCCCCGCAGCACCACCAGGATGATGTCCTGCTTGGGGCCCAGAGTGTTGGGCAGGATTCCGAGAACTTCCAGCTCAATGGTCTCGATCTTGTCGCCCGCCAGGATCGTGTACATTACGCCCTTCATCCCGGGCTTGATCTGGTTGAGCGGAATGATCTGCGGCTCGTCCGAAGCACGAACTGGGAGAGTGAGGGACGCGGCGAGAACGACCGTCGCACACGCGAGCAACCTCTGCATCCAAGTTTTCTTATTCATCGAATGGCCATCATACCACGGACACTCGGATTCCATCGCCCTCCGCCGCGTTGCATTTGCGATCTTCGACCGCGCGGCTCCAGGTCAGCAAAACCAACGTGCTAGAATCCTTTCGTGGCGAAGCAGACCATCCATCCCGCGCGCTGCATTTCGGGTGCGCTATCTGTTCCCGGCGATAAATCCATTTCCCACCGTTACGCCATCCTGGCTGCGCTTGCGGAAGGGCGCAGCGATATCCACAATTATTCTCCAGCCGCAGACTGCCACAGCACGCTCGAGTGCCTCCGCCGCCTCGGAATCACCGTTGAAATTCAAAATGACCGCGTCGCCATTTACGGCAAGGGCCTCCGCGGACTGCAAGCGCCGAAGAAAAAACTCGACGCCGAAAACTCCGGCACGACCATGCGCCTGCTCGCCGGCGTCCTTGCCGGCCAGACATTTTCGGCCACTTTGACCGGCGACTCCTCTCTCCGCAGGCGTCCCATGAGCCGTGTTATCGAGCCGCTCTCTCAAATGGGCGCGCTCATTCGCGCTGGCGACACGGAATTCGCCCCGCTTGAAATTACCGGCGCCGCGCTGAACGGGATCGACTACTCCCTGCCCGTGCCCAGCGCGCAAGTGAAATCGGCCATTCTTCTTGCAGGGCTGTACGCTTCGGGCACGACTTCCGTCACCGAACCGGTGCGCACTCGCGACCATACGGAACTGGCCCTCGCTGAATTCGGGGCGAGCATCCGCACCAACGGTGCAACCATCCGAATCGACTGCGGCACTCGCCTCCAAGCCCGGCCGCTTGCCGTGCCCGGCGACATTTCTTCCGCCGCCTTTTTTCTGACGGCCGCGCTGGTTCTTCCTGGCTCGAGCCTGCTCATCACCGGCTGCGGTTTGAATCCCACGCGCACGGCCATCCTCGATGTGCTGGCCACAATGGGCGCGCCAATAAGTTTGGTGAATGTCGGGATGCACCACGGCGAATTGGCCGGCGACATCTCCATACGTCACGCTCCGCTCGCGGGCGGGGTCATCTCCGGCCCGCTCGTCGCGCAGCTGATTGACGAGCTCCCCATACTCGCCACGCTCGGCCCCTACACGGAGCAGGGAATTGAAATCCGCGATGCGCGCGAATTACGTGTCAAGGAATCCGACCGCATCGCCGCACTCGCGGAGAACCTCCGCCACATGGGCGCGAAGGTGGAAGAGTTCCCGGACGGATTACGGGTGGAAGGCAAGTCCGCCGGCAAGCTGCGCGGCGCAGAAATCGATCCCCGAGGTGACCACCGCATCGCCATGGCCTTTGCCATGGCTTCCCTCGGCGCCGAGGGCAAATCCGTCATTCGCGACTCCGCCTGCGCCGCCGTTTCCTATCCCGCGTTTTTTGCAACCCTCGACCAACTCCTCGAGCGGTAGAAACAAAAAGGGCGGGCTTTCGCCCGCCCTTTTACTGAATCCTGCACCCTGCTTGGAAAACAATCACCCTGCTTTTCGCACGCTCACCGTCCCGTATGTCGTGTTCAGCCGGATTTGCGGCCCGCGCGTGCCGACTTTTCCCTCCAGCTTGGCCGTGCCATTTTCCTGCGTTTGTTTCACTCCAGGCCCCTCGAAGTCCGTGTAGGCCTCGCCATTGCGCGAACTCCCTAGAATTTCAAACGCGGAACTGGCTGGCAGCATCAATTCGATTTTGGCGGACTCGTTATTCACCTCAATCTCTTCCTTCGGCGCGCTCTTCAACCGCAGCTCGACATTGCCTTTTTTATTGTCGATCCGGATGCGCCCGCCGACATTATCCATGCGGATGTCTTTGTGCGACGTGTTCAGGGTCACGTTGCCGCTCGCGTCGTACACGCGAAGGTCGCCGCTGTCCAGCTCCAGCCGTCCGGCCAACGCGCCGATCGTCAGGTCTGTCCGCTGCGAAAGAAAGTGCAGGCTTTTGGCCACGTTCTTTGCGCGGATGGGACCGTTGAATTCTCCTTCGATGGACGCGTCGCCCCCTACGTCGTTCACTTCAATGTCGCTTCCGCGTCCCTGCACACGGACGTTGCCTTTTACGCCCTCGATTTGCAGGCTGCCGCTGCGGACTTCCGCCGAAACGTCCTTGCCGGCGTCGCGCACTTCCACGTCCCCGCGCCTCGCATCCACACTGATATTGCCGGCGAGCCCGGTAACCTTGACGTTGCCGCGGCCGCTGCGCGCGTCCACGCCTGCTTGTTTCGGCACGTGCACTTCCAGATCCACGCGCATGCGCCGCCCGCTCTTGGGGTCCACTAGGCGCACGGTGTAAATGCCGGCATCCTCGTGAATCTCCACCTTCACCTCGTCCGCGCGCTGTTTCGCGCTGTTCTCGCTCCCCAAGCCTCCCACGCTCTTCGACGCCACCACGCGGATGTCCGGCGCGTCTTCGGGCAGCACAGTGATGTCGCCGTAGTCGGTGGAGATCGCAATGGACGCCGCCGGCTTTACATTCTTCTGAATCATTTCCTCGCTGAATGAGTAACGCGGACCCGGGCCCCAAATCGACCAGTCAAAACCCGGTTCATCGGGGAATCTATCGCTGAGGGCCATTGCACCGCCCACCGCGAGCAACAGGAGTAGGAGAAAAAACTCTCCGCCGGTAAACGCCGGAGGTGCCACGGCGCCGGTCCGCCGCGCCGCGAAATAATCAAACATCTTGGCCAGGCCCCAGATAATCAGCAGCACCGGCCAGTAATTCCGGAAAATCTGCCACATATGCAGGTCCGGAAGGAAATTGTGCGCTAGCAGCAGGCAGCCCAGCAGGATCAGGACTAGTCCGCTGAAGATCGGGCGCCGTCTTGGTCTGTTTTCGCTCATTCACTCCTCACTGGCCCGGCTGTCCAGGCTGGCCCGGCTGTCCCGGCCCCACATGCCCTTCGGTCGATGCCATAGCCGAGGCAATCTTCACCAGCCCAATGACGATTAGCAGCACTGGCCATAAGTCGCCGAAGTCGAACCCAAAGTTCATTCTCCCGACCAGGAACAGCACGCCCAGCGTGATGAGCACCACCGGGCCCATCAGCCCGCTGCATGTACACCGCGCGCACCGGCACCTGAATCCGTTACTCATGGTTGGAAGCCTCCCTCGAATTGCTGTGCTCCGATTGTCGCCGCATCATCCATAGCGCGCCACCCACGATGAGCAGGATCGGCAGAAAATATTCCGACAGCCGGTCGAGATCAAGGATGTGAAATTTGTCCAGCAGCAGCAGGACTCCGAATCCGATCAGTAGGATCGGGCCGACGGGAGCTTTAGACTCCCAGCCGCCCAGCGGAGAAGGAGGCTTCTGACCGAACATCCTTGCTTTCGCGGTCATGTATGCCTCGATCGGCATGTACACGAACAAACCGGCGATCATCAGTCCCGTCAAAGGCTGAGGGCCTCCGTTGCTGGCCGTGGTCACCAACCCCACAAAGAGCAAAAAATGAATCAAAGCCTTCGCGTATTCGCCGTTGTAGACCGCGCCCAGTCCGGGCACCAACCCCATCATCGCTGCCAGCACGGGACTCCCTGCTCCCGGGGCTGCCTGCGGTTGCACCGGCTGCGCGACCATCTGCGCCAGGCACGGCTCGCAGTAGAGCGTGCCGCGGATGTCGCGCATGGTCTCCGCCGTCAGCGGAGTCCCGCAGTTCCGGCAGAAGCCTTTCGTTTCGCTCTGCATGGTAGCCTCGTTGCTCATTGCAAACTCCTTCCGGGGACGCCGCCCAATCCTGTTGTCAGCACGCACAACTGGCAATCGGGATCATTCAATTTGTTGCTCTCCCGGTTCGGCTTGTCCTGCGGGTTCGCCTTCGGTGGCGGCTGTTTCGGCGGCGGCTGTTCTTCCTGCGCGGGACGCAGCCGTGACTGAATCTCGTACACCACGCGCAAATCGTTCACGAATTTTTCGCCGCGTGCGTAAACCAGATGGGCCCGACGCGAGCTCTCGTGGTACAGCTTCACCGGGTGGAGGTCGCTCCATCCGATCTCGCTCACTTGCACGCCCATCGCTTGCAGCGACACCACCCCAAACAGCACCACGGTAGCAAATCCCATCGCCATCCGAGGTTGCAACACAGGTTTTAGCCACCCGAATGCTTTCCAGCTTTTCTTCGGAGCGCGCGGGCCCAGCGTCTGGTCCAGGATCGAGGCAGCGAGCCCCAGAGGTTCTTCCAGCATCTCCAGCCGGTGGACTTGGGAAAGCGCACTGCTCACCTGTGTCACCAGTGTGCGGCACTGCACGCAGCCCGCCACGTGTCCGTCGAACGCGGCGCGTTCGGCGCCGTCGAGCAGACCGTCAAGGTGCTCGCTCAGCCGTTCTTCAATTTGTTCGCATTTCCAGTTCATCAGATTACTCCCGGCGCACGCCCATCTGTTCCAGCAGCCGCGCCAATTCGATTCGGCCGCGGTTGATGCGGGACTTCACCGTGCCCTCCGGCACTTCCAGCACATCCTGGATCTCCCGGTAGTCGAGCCCTTGCAGGTCGCGCAGGATCACTGCCTCGCGCAAATCCGGTGAAAGCTTCCCCAGCGCTCGTTGCACTTGCATGCTCAACTCTCCAGCGATGGCGATCTGGTCCGGGCGCCGCGACGCCGAAGCCTTCTCTTCCAGCTTCGCCATCGTGGCCTCTTCGTCCAGTGAGCTTGTCACCCGGTCCCTCTTCGTCCGCCGGTAGTGGTCGATCAGGAGGTTTCGTGTGACGCTCGTCATCCAGGTCGTGAACCCGCCGTGGATCGCCTTGTAGCTTGCCAGCGTGCGGTACACGCGCAGAAAAACTTCCTGGGTCAGGTCTTGCGCCTCGTGGGGCTGGCCGGTGAACCGGTAGCACAGGTTGTACACGCGCCGCGTGTGCCGCCGCACGAGTTCCTCCCAGGCTGTACCTTCACCCCGGAGACATTGCTGCACCAGTTGAGCGTCGGGCTCCAACTTCGCATCAGCCTCGGTTCCGGAGTCACTTCCCAGCCTCACCCATTGAAACGCAGATGAGGCCTAAAAAGTTCCCCTCGGACTCGCCGCGCATCTTATCCGCCCCGCGCATGCCTTACAAGCCCGCTCGCGTAGCACAGGCTTATAGCCTGTGCGCTTCACTCTTCGTAGCACAGGCTTGTAGCCTGTGCTCTGCGCATTTGTAGGGGTTGGCCTATGTGCCTGCCCATCTTTCTTTCTTTGTCGCGTCCGCTACTTGCCCTTCGCTCGCGTAGCACAGGCTTGTAGCCTGTGCTCTGCGTATTCGTAGGGGCAGGCCTGTGTGCCTGCCCATCTTTCTTTGTCGCCACCGCTACTTGTCCTTCGCTCGCGTAGCACAGGCTTGTAGCCTGTGCATTGCGACGTGGATCGCTCGCATCGCTGGCTAAATCCTTCGTGCACGATGCCAAGCGAGGTGCCGTTGACTCAACAGGTGCAGGTGGACTAACGCGCAGTGCTGCCAGAGCCGCTCCTTTCAACTAATTTCGGGACAACTTCTCACTCTAAGTTCAGTGTGGAACAGTCTGCTTCCTTAAATACCTCTCGGCTGGTGTCATTTCGGGTTCAGGAAAACGAATAGTGGAAGCGAACGCGCAACGTGCTTACCAAATCCAACCAGATTTCCTGGCGCAGGTTTGGCAGCGGTACTTAAGTTTGCCCCGCTTGTTCTTACGTGGGATTTCCTTACCGCAGGGAAAGAATTGCGCAGACGGACGCTCTAGCACCTTCTGTTTGTAAGGCCCTTTGACATACTTGGCGTTGTTTTTACTCGGGCACACCCATTGCTTTGCTGATCTTGACAGGAGCGTTTTAATAGGAATTGACTCGACTGCGAATCGGGTCACACTCTCAAGCGTGGTTGCCATAAATCACGTTACTATGGGAGTGTGTAAGATGCAAGATAGAATCGTCAGTGAGAATTTCGGCCAAAATCTTCTCTGAATATGCGTCAGGGGGCGCTGGGCCATGAACACCTGCAAACTTCACCTATTCACTTGGATTGGATCAGGTAAGCAAGAGGAACACTCCACTCTCAGACCCATTTGTCCTACCCATCCAGAGGCGCAATTGAAAATAAACGTGGGAGTAGACAAACGACTCGTAGTGACATGCCCAGAACAGGGAGAGCATCTCGTCACCATGTGCTCTCAAGTGGAATTTGAGGCGGAGAAACAGCAAGCAAGAGAGCTACTGGAAAAACTCGTCGGATAATTACTCAATAAAAGAGAAGAGAGTAGATTTGCAGAATCGATTCATTCTCGGGGGCTGACTTGGTGCACAGGAAAGCGACTTGGTTTGTTCCTGTCGTCTTACTCGGCGTGAGTTTGCCCCTTCTCTCCCAGTCTCGAAATCTGTCAACGCCAGAAATCGTAAAACGAGAAGGGCCTGCCGTTGTGTTGGTGGAAGTAGGCGACCAAAGTGGCAAGCCTACAGGTCAAGCAAGTGGGGTTGTGATTCGTTCAGACGGTATTGTGGCAACGAATGCTCATGTCCTCAAAGGAGCCTGCAAAGTCTCGGCCAAAGTTGGCCCAGATGGCCCAAGCTTGTCGCTTGCGGATGTTGTCTTTTTTAATGAAGGAAGAGATATCGCCATACTCCGGTTCTTCACAGACAGCAAGTTGCACGCTGCGACAGTGGGCAACTCTCGGTCTCTCGAAGTCGGCCAGAAGGTGGTGGCAATCGGGAGCCCAATGGGATTAGAACGCACGGTCAGCGAAGGCATCGTTTCTGGCATTCGGGAACTTGAGAATGGGAAAGTTATTCAGTTCACAGCCCCAATTTCACCTGGCAGCAGCGGGGGTGGACTTTTTACAGCCACAGGAAGACTCGTTGGGATTACGGCCTTCAGCCTGAAAGGCGCACAGACAATTAATTTTGCAGTGCCAATTGAGGACTTTGTTTCTCGCACGGGCGAGAAGGAAGTTTCTTGGAAGAGCATCTCTGCATATTTTTGCAGTCAGAACACACAGGAGTTAGACTATGCACTGTTTGTTGGGATTCTTGGTCGTGAGCTCTTTGACCCGCTCGTGCAAGAAACCCTAAAAAAGCTGAATGGCGATATCGAGCCAATTGTAAACGAGATCGAGCCAAAGCCCTTTTTCCCTGTTAATGTCAGGGATTACTTGCTATTCAAAGCTGGTTTGAGCATCCAATTTGTGGAGGGTATTGGAGATTACATCACACTCTACACAAGAGGCGCACACATAGGCAGTCTCGGATTTGGGAAATGGCCAACAACATTCCGTGGCCGTCTTCCGCTAAACTTGTCTTGGAACGAGACGCGCGCATCCGTTCTGAAAAAGCTTGGCCCTCCAAAACATGCCCAGAGCATGCGACCAGGTGACACTGTTTTTCTTGGTTGGTATCAGTTCGACACCTATGAAATAGGCTCTTACAGGTTCCATCTGTCTTACACTCAAGATGAATTGCTTGGCGAAGTCGGGATTTCAAGGCGGGAACCTTAACTTTTTGCCGAGTGCCCAATCCTTTCAGCGTCCCGATCCCGAGACTTCGGGACTCGGGATGTGCTGAAAGGGTGGGCCATCGCCCCTCCTTCGACCCCGCATCCCCCGCAATATCTTAAAGAGAAGTATATATAATAATACTTGACTTCTGGAAAGCGCCGCGCTAGACTGGCACGATTGTCTAGTAGCTATATCACAATGACGCCAGTAGCCATTCGCGAATCGCCCCAGTCCCGCTACCCCCGGCCCTTAACCCAACTGTCCTCGATTGCCACTAATCGCCGGTACGACTACACGATTACCGCCGACTACCACACGACTACTCAATTTCGCTATCCCCTTTCTGTTCAATCACTTCACCTCGACCGGGGGGTGGGGTCTATTACAACAGTCGTCAGAGACATCGAAGGGAGCGAAGCCGAGGGGTCACACGTCGGACAGACCCGCCTCGGGCGGGCCACTGCGCTCTTCCTTGACACTCCTCTGGCGTACTGCTACGGTGCGATGCGAATGCGACCCTCGGCCCGCAAATCACTTTTTGCCATCCTTGCCGTCGTTGTTCTCGGCTCGCTGATTTATGCTTCCCGCGACGCCATCCACCTCGAAGGGTTTTCCTGGGACAAGCTGGCGTCTTCGGTGCGTCACGCCGACGTTTCCTTGCTGTTGCTGGCGTTGCTGGGCATTCACGTCTGTCTGGCCCTGCGCTCGTTTCGCTGGTTGCGATTCTCCCGGTACCTGGACCGGGCGACCTACTCCAACATTTACGTCTCCACCGTCATCGGCTTCAGCGCGCTTTTCCTTCTAGGCCGCGCGGCGGAGCCTGTGCGGCCCCTTCTCATCTCCCGCAAAGAAGGCATCCCCGTCTCCAGCGAATTCGGCATTTATGTGTTGGAACGGATGTTCGACATGGGCAGCACCGTCGTGATTGCCGCTGTGGCGTTGCTTGCCGTGCCGCGCGTGGCCACCGCCGGCGCGGGTAGCTCGCTGCTCAACGCGGCACGCAACACCGGAATCGTCCTGCTTGCCGGGCTGACCCTGGGCGTCGCATTTCTGGTTTACTTCCGGCTGCACGGAGCCGCGCGGCTCGAGCGCCGCATCGACGCGTGGCGCGCCTCCGGCGTCACCGGCTGGCGGCAGCGCGTGGCCGGACTGGTCGCCGGATTCAGCCAGGGTTTGCAAGCCATCCGGAATGTTGGCGATTTTCTGGTTGCTGTTGCGTGTTCCGCCGCGCACTGGATGCTGATCGCGGGAGCCTATTTCCTGGTGGCGCGCAGCTTCGGCGGCCGGCTGGCGGAGCTCAGGCTGTCCGACGCCCTCCTTGTTCTTGCTTTCACCATGGCCGGATCGACGATTCAACTCCCCGGCGTCGGCGGCGGTTCGCAGGTCGCCAGTTTTCTTGCCTATAGCGTCATTCTTGGAGTAGATAAGGAGCCTGCAGCGGCGGCGGCCATCGTGGTCTGGCTGATTACTTTTGCAGGTTCCACCGTGCTGGGTATTCCGCTGCTGATCAAGGAAGGGTGGTCTATGGGCGAATTGCGCCGCCTGGCGAGCGCTGAAAAGGACGCCGAAGCGCACGGCGGGCACATTGACGTCAATCCAGACGCCTCTGCGCGGGGAGATTTGCGCCGATGAAGTGCCCTTTCTGCACTCATCTGGATGACAAAGTGGTGGACTCTCGCGAAGGCCGCGAGGGCGACCTGATCCGCCGCCGCCGCGAATGCCTCAAGTGCGGCCGCCGTTTCACCACCTACGAGCGTATCGACGAGATCCCCTACATGGTCGTGAAAAAAGACGGTCGCCGCGAGCGCTTCGACCGGCAAAAAATTTTGCAAGGCCTGCTCAAAGCTTGTGAGAAGCGGCCTGTCGCCACACCCAAGCTCGAAGCGTTGGTCGAGGATGTCGAACGATTCGTCCAGGAATCGCCTGACCGCGAGCGCTCCACCACCGACATCGGCAACCTGATGATGGCCCGGCTGAAAAAACTCGACAAGGTCGCCTACGTCCGCTTCGCGTCCGTTTATTCTGATTTCAAGGACGTCAAAGAATTCATGAACGAGCTGAAAGGTTTGCTGAGGGATCGTTCTCGGAAATAACTAAGACCCATCTTCCCAAACCGCCGCCGCAAATTTCTTCACCACCAGAAATCCCATCTTTTCGTACAGCCGCACCGCTCCGGAATTCTGCGATGTCACCGTCAGCGACAGCGCGTGGTAGCGCAGCGACTTTAACGCTCGGATGGACGCATCCATCAGCCGTTGTCCGAGCCGCTGGCCTTGGAACGCCGGCACGACGCAAATCTGCGTGGTATGCCCCACGCCCATCGAAACGGTGGACGTGAGCACGGCCGCCGTCAATTCGCTGCTCGCCTCAGCGCGCACCACGAACGATGCTTCCGGAAGAAATTGCCCGCAGCCGGGCAGGATGACGATGTTTTTCAAAAATTTCAGCGCGCCCGCTTCGCTGCGGTACTGATCGTTGATTTCGCTATCGATGTGATTTGCGTAGGCCTGCGCGATGAGCCTGGCGCAGGCTTCGAAGTGGCCGTCGTCCCAGCGCTCGAGCCGCAGCCCTTCCGGCACTGGCGTGCCGGCCATTTGCGATTCTTTCAACGGTAAAATCATGAACTGCCGCGTGTACAGTCGGAAGCCTTGCTCTTGCATCGCCGAATCGAGCGCCGCACCAAAGGGCATGAGCTGCGCCTCGATCCGGCGGACGCGCGGCATCGAGCGCATTTCGCCGAGCATCTCTTGCAGGATCTGTTCAGCCGGACGCAGATGCTCGAAGCGCGTCGAGACATAGAGCCCCCCGACCAGTGCCTTCGTCTCGTCCAGGACGTAAAAGCCGTAGCCGGCCGGGTCGTCACCGGCAATGGCCGCGCGCCCAGCGAGCGATTTCGCATCAATGAATTTCTTGATGAGTTGCGCCGACGGCCGATAATCCCAGTGTAGCTCCTCGAGCCAGCACGCCTGCTCTTCTTCCAGGAGCGGGGCCAGTTGCCGGGACGTGATTTGACGCAGGTCAACGATTTGCATGGTGCGATCGCCGGGCGCACCGAGAGTATAACGTCCGGACATTCCTTATCCAAGTCCGGCCCGCTGCGGGGAGCCCGCCTGCCGCGGCGCGCCTGGACGGGGCGCGACGGGTACTCTTCCGCTATCTCCAACTGTCTCGCGTGCCGCCCGGCGCGGACGAATGTGCTAAGATTTCCGGGTTTGGAGGGAATTCTGTCTCGACCATGAGTTTTTTTTCGGATCTACGCGATTCGGGGCGGCTCTCGCAGGGTCTTCTGGCGGCTGCGGCGCTGCTGGGTTTTGCACTGCTCGCGCTCTTCTTGATCTCCGGGGTCTTGCTCTACCGGGTGGTCTCGCCGCCAACCGCCGGCGGCGAACTCCCCGCGGATTCTCTTTTGGGGCATCCCAGCGTCGTTTCATTCTCTTCGCCGAGTGGCGCCAGCGAAGGCTGGTTTTTTCCCGGGCGCAGCACCGCACCGACGGTGATTTTGTGTCACGGCTACCTTTCGAACCGCGAGGAACTCCTCACGCTGGTGACGGCCTTGCAGGAGCATCAGTACAACGTTTTCGTTTTCGATTTCTCCGGGCACGGGCAAAGCAAGCGCTTCACCACCCTCGGCTATCGCGAGACGCAGGAGTTGTTGGCTGCCATCAGTGCCATTGCTGCGCGCAATGATGTGGACCGCACGCGGTTCGGCGTCTGGGGCACCAACCTCGGCGCTTACGCCGCAGCCTCCGCGGCAGCCAGCGAGCATCGCATCCGCGCCATTGCCCTGGATTCGGTGTACGACGCACCCGTGGACATGCTGAATCTGCTGGTCGAACAGTCCGGGCTTAACGTCCTGCCATTCACGCCCACGCTTTGCCGCTGGACATTTCGCGTGCTGAATATTTCCTCGCGCAATACGCCGCCGCTCTCCGAGCGGCTAAGAGCGCTGCCCAACGTCGCTAAGCTTTTTGTGTCGGCGAATGACAACCGGGCGCTAGGCGAGTCCACCGCCAAACTGTTTCAACTGGCGGCCGCGCCCCGGCAGCAGAGCATCGTGCCCAAGTCCAATTACGCGGCGATGACCAGCGACGACAAACACGGCTACGAGAACAACGTTGTGCAGTTCTTCTTGCAGTACCTTCCGCCCGTTGGCGCGCCGATTCCGCCACCTTAGTCACTCGAACCGGAGGATAACCGCGGACTGCGAAACGCGCTCGATCACGCGGAATTTCAATCCTGCTGTCCTCAATTCCTGCATTCCAGCCGCCGACGTCACCACGATTTTTGGCTGCTCTGCTGCGCTGCCCGGCTGCCACGCGGGGAGCCCGCGGTGCAAATAGTAGTTCAGGCCGTAGTGCCACGCGCGGTGCAAACGATACACGGCGATGCTCTCGCCACCCCTTACTTCCGTCTGGACCGCGCGCGCGGCTGCCCGAGGAGAAATCTCTCTTTCGATCTGCGGCGCAATTCTCAAGTTCACACCTTCGATCAATGCGGCCATTAAGACCGCAGCCAGTGCCAGCGATGCCAGATACTTTCGCGCCCAGCCTAATCCGGAGACGATCAGCCCAACCGTCGTGATCACTGCGACCCACACGACCATCTCCGATCTCGCCATCGCGTCCAGTTGTGTGGGCAGTTTGCTCAGGCGAAAACCGGCGGTCCCCGCCAGCACGAGCAGTGTGACGCCTGTCCATTCCATCAGCCATTGTGCAAAGGAATCTTTCTGCTCGATGGCCCGCGTCAAACTCCGCGCAAGAAGCAGCACGAGTGGCGCAAATACTGGCAGCACATACCCCGGCAATTTGGACTGCGATACGCTGAAAAACACTAACGGGAAAACGGCCCAGCACGCAAAGAAGAACCCCGGCGTCTCGTACAGCTTCTTTTCGCGCCAAAGCGCCAGAGCATCGCGCACGGTCCCCGCCAGCAGTGCACTCCATGGCAGCAGCCCCAGGAGGAGGATCGGTGCGTAGAACCAGAATGGCTGTTCGTGCTGGAAGACGGGAGTTAGAAACCGGTCCACATTGTGCGAGAGAAGAAAAACGCTGAGGAACTCAGGGTTGCGCCTGGCGCAGAGCACATACCACGGCAGCGCCACAGCACAAAATGCAATCAGTGCCGCCGGGCTGGCGAGCCGCCATGCATGTTTCCAGCGCCCGGTCGCCGCGACCCACAGCCCCAGGCTTCCTGCCGCTAGCACGATCGCCGCCGGGCCTTTAGCGAGTGTCGCGGCACCGAGCATTGCGCCAAATAAGATCGGCCATTTGCGCTGCGGAGCGTGGTCGCTGTTCCAAAGCGCGCGAAATGCCGCGGCCATCGACAGCGCCAGGGATGCGCTGAATGGCATGTCCGTTGTTGCGGCCCGCGCAAACGCAAACACGCCGACGCTCGTCGGAAAAATCAAGAGCACAGCCCAGGCTGTTCCGGCACCGTAAATGCGCCGCGCAAGCCAGGCCAGCGCCAAAGCGGCCAGGGTAGCAAACACCGCGGAAGGCAGCCGCGCGGAAAAATCGTCCGCGCCAAATAAGCGCATCGCAGCGGCGGCGCTCCAGTAATAAAGAACGGGCTTTTCGAACCACGGCTCCCCGTTCAACCGTGGTGTCACCCAGTCTCCGGTTTCCGCCATGGCGCGGGCGATGGAGGCGTACCGCGGCTCATCCGGCCCCATCAGACCGAAGGCGTCGAGATGGCTGAAAAAACTGAAATAGAGAACCGCCGCAGCCAGCGCGGCCGCAGCCCATGCGCGCGTTGCATTCAAGCTGTTCACAGCCGAGAGAGTCTAACAGACGAGCAGGCAGGGAACGCCCGGCAAAGTATTTCCGTCTTTCACGGTGAGTTCCCTGATTGTCGCGGGCATGGATTCATGGATAATGGCGACCGATGCGCAGATGGCTTGAATTCGTTGCGGCGTGGCTGGCGCTGAAAACCCTGGGGATTCTTCCGCGGCCGCTGGCCCGCGCCGTGGGCGCGATCATCACGCGGCTCGCGTTTTTCCTTCGCCCGCCGCTGCGCCACGCCGCGGTAGTCAACCTGCGCCTTGCCTTTCCCGATTTGTCCGACGGCGAACGCCGCCGCATCCTGCGCAGTTTGGTGCGACAGGTCGGCTGGATGGCCGGCGAGTTCGCGCAGTTCCCGCGCTACACTCGCGACAGGATCGAGCGCATCGTCGTGCTCGACGGCTTCGAAAATTTTGACGCCGCACAGAGGCTCGGCAAAGGCGTACTCTTTCTTACCGGCCACACCAGCGCGTGGGAGTTGGCCCCGTTCGCGCAGGCCCTGTACGGGTATCCGCTGCATTTCCTTGTGCGCCCAATCGACAACCCCCGCGTGGAAGCGCTCGTCAACCGGTATCGCTGCCTTTCCGGCAACACGCCCATCGAAAAAAACAAATCCGCGCGCGCCATGCTGCAAATTCTCCGCGCCGGAGGCACCATCGGCGTCCTGATTGATCAGAACACCTCGCGCGAGGAAGGTATATTTGTGGATTTCTTCGGCGTCCCGGCCTGCACCACCTCCGGCCTTGCGCGCATCGCCTTGCGCACCGAAGCGACCGTCGTTCCCGGTTTTCTTTTCTGGGACGAGCATATGCGCAAGTACCGCCTCCGATTCGAGCCGGCCATCGACCTGCAGCGCACTGGCGACGAAGAGCGCGACATCCGCGAAAACACCACACGATTCACCCGCGCCGTGGAAGACTATGTGCGGCGTCATCCGGACCAGTGGCTCTGGGTGCACAAACGCTGGCGTACGCGGCCGCCCGGCGAGAAACCGATCTATTCATTCTGATTTGCCGCACAGCGAGGTAGCTATGATCCGCACCGCACGCGAAGTTGCCGAAACCGTCAGCGCGCAACTCGAAGGTGATCCCGACGCGAAAATCTCCGGCGTCGCCAGTCCGGAGAGCGCCGGGCCGGAAGATCTCATCTACGTGGACGGCCCGCGGCATTTAGAGCGAGCCGCGGAGTCGCGCGCGCGCTGCGTTCTCCTGCCGCGCGGGCTGGAGCTGGCCGATCGAACAATTCTCCGCACGGCGCAGCCCAAGCTGGCCTTTGCAAGAGCCGCGGCCTGGCTGCTGCCGCTGCCACCGATGGTGACGGGCATCCACCCCACGGCGATCATTGCGCCATCTGCAATGCTCAGGGATGGTGTTGCAGTGGGGCCATACGCGGTCATTGAAGACGATGTGCAAATCGGAGACGGTACGCAGCTCGGCGCGCACTGCTTCTTGGGACGCGGGGCACGAATAGGCGAGCGGTGCCGCCTCTATCCGCGGGTGACGCTGTACGCCGGTACACGTTTGGGGAAGAACGTCATCATTCAATCTGGTGCAGTCATCGGCAGCGACGGCTTCGGCTATGTGTTCGGCGAAGGCCGCCACTGGAAATTTCCGCAAATTGGAAACGTGGAAATTGAAGACGACGTCGAGATCGGCAGCAATACAACCATTGACCGCGGCGCGCTGGACGTGACACGCATTGGGAAAGGCACGAAGATCGACAACCTCGTGCAAGTGGCTCACAACGTCCAGATTGGCGAGCACTCCATCATCGCCGCACAAACCGGCATTTCCGGCAGCTCGCGCATCGGCAATCAGGTGCTGATTGGCGGGCAAGTAGGAATTGCCGACGGCTGCCACATCCGCGACGGCGCCATCGTCGGCGCACAGGCAGGCATCCCCACGGGCAAGACGATTCCCGCCGGTGAAACTGTGTGGGGCACTCCTGCCCGGCCTTTGGTCAAATTCAAGGAGCAGTACGCCTGGTTCGCCCGGTTGCCTGAACTCGGCGAGCGGATCCGCAAACTCGAAGGCCGTGGGCGGCAGGGTTGATTCTTTCGGTGATCTGTTCGTCCGTGCTTTAGCGAGGATTGCCAAAAATGCAGTCGTAAAAACTGTTTTCGAACTCTATGAGTCCCATGCGCACTCTCGTCGTCGGCGGGCATACACGGAACATCGGCAAGACCTCGCTCGTGGTGGATATTATCCGGGCCTTCCCGGAGGCTGCCTGGACGGCGGTGAAGATCACGCAGCACGGCCACGGCGTCTGCTCCATCAACGGCGAAAGTTGCGACTGCGCCCCGGTGGACCATGGATTCGCGCTCGACGAGGAGCAGGATCGCTCGAACCGCACAGACAGCTCTCGCTTCCTCGTCGCAGGGGCCTCGCGTTCCTTGTGGGTGCGCGCTCGACAGGGCTGCTTGGGAGAATTCTTGCCGCGCCTTCAGAAAGAACTCCAGTCGGCATCGAATGTCATCGTGGAAAGCAATTCGTGCCTTGAGTTCATCCGGCCAGACCTCTACATTGTGGTGCTCGATCCCACAAAGCCGGATTTCAAGGAATCGGCGCGGCGCTTCCTCGACCGCGCGGATGCTTTCGTTCTCCGAGCGCCACTAAGTGGAGCAGCATGGCTTCAGGCCCAGTGCGGCGATGCGCTGATCCCTCTACGTGTTTTGGAAGGAAAGCCCCAGATCGAGCAGCCGCTGGGTGGGGAGCTTCCGCCCGCGCTCGCAGCTATCGTTAGGCAGCGGTTTTTCACACATTCGCATCTCACCGGGGGGCACTCGACGGATATTTGTTGTTGACCACGGCGCGATCTACGACCATAATCGTTTGTTTTTCGGGACTTAGCTCGTTCTCATCAATTGTAAGAATTGCAGTCGTGCGGGTTGACTGCAAAGTACGCAGTCCTAGAGACTCAGGGGCGGATGGAATTCATCACTGGGGGCGATCGCCATTCCCCGTCTGTCCGAGGCGCATTCGCGCCTTGCAGCCCTCTGTTTCATATTCCGTATGCAAGTCCAGCTTGATGGCAGTGCTTGTTTTTCTTAATTCTGATAGAAGAGGCCTTCATGGGTGAAGGAGCAGAACTAGAACTGGATCCGTTGCCGGGCAGGCGCTTGACCTATTCCGAACCCGCTGTCGAGGAGCGCCTGGAAGAACGGTTGGACGACGCCGTGGACCGCGGCGTCCGCTATCTTCTCTCCATCCAGCACCGCGAAGGCTTTTGGCTGGGCGAGCTGGAGGCGGACACAACGCTGGAATCGGACTACATCCTCTATCTTCATGTCCTCGGAAGGCTCGACCGCCCGCGAATTGCCAAACTCGCCAATCAGATCCGGCGCAAGCAGCTTGCCGACGGGGGCTGGAGCGTTTACGAGAGCGGACCTTCGGAGTTGAATGCCACGGTGAAGGCTTACCTGGCCTTGAAGATCGCCGGGGATCCGGCCGCGGCGCCACACATGGTTCGCGCCTGTGCGCGTGTGCATGACCTGAGCGGACTGGAGCACACCAACTCGTTCACGCGCTTTTATATGGCGCTGGTCGGCGCCGTGGGCTGGGAAATGGTGCCGGCGGTTCCTCCGGAGTTGATGCTTTCCCCAGACTGGTTTTATCTGAACATCTATGAGATGTCTTCCTGGACGCGCGGAATCGTCATTCCGCTGATGATCCTGTACTGTTTGAAGCCGCACTGGCCGCTGCCGGCGCACGCACGTGTGGACGAACTGTTCCGCGACCCCAAAAACAAGACAGCGGCGTTCGCATGGGATTCCCAGCTTCTCACCTGGCGCAATTTCTTCCTTGCTCTGGACCGCATTTTCAAACTGTATGAACGAGTGCCCTTCAAGCCCTTCCGAGATAAGGCGCTGGCCCGTGCACGCCAGTGGATGACGGATCATCTTGAGCGCAGCGAAGGTTTGGCTGCCATCCATCCCGGGATGATGAATTCGATCTTTGCACTGCTGGCCCTGGGATATTCGCCCAACGATCCCCTGATGGCCCGCGAGATCCGCAATTTTTCCAGGCATGAAATCGAAGAGGGGGACACCATCCGCCTCCAACCGTGCCTTTCGCCGGTGTGGGACACGGCCATTGCCATGGTGGCTCTGGAAGAAGCAGGTCTCCCGCCGGACCATCCCGCACTGATCAAGGCGGCGCGCTGGATGCTGGACCAGCAAATCCTCGGCCCTGGTGATTGGCAGGTGAAGAATCACAACACCAAGCCCGGAGGCTGGGCCTTCGAATTCCGCAACGACTTCTACCCGGACATTGACGACACCGCATTCGTCCTCCAGGCGCTGCAGCGTGTGGATTTTCCGGACCGCCCGCGCATGGAGGAAGCGATCCGCCGTGGCATCACCTGGATGCTCTCGATGCAGAACCGCGACGGTGGCTGGGGCGCGTTCGACCGCGACAATGATTGCGCCATCCTCACGCAAGTGCCCTTCGCGGACCACAATGCAATGATCGACCCTTCGACCGAGGACGTCACCGCACGCGTGATCGAATGCCTAGGCCGTTTCGGGTGGAATGCGTCTCACCCGATCGTGAAGCGCGCCCTGGCGTACCTGCAGCGCGAGCAGTGTCCCGATGGATCATGGTATGGACGATGGGGTGTGAATTATGTTTACGGCACCGGCGGCGTGCTTCGCGCGCTGGAAGCGCTCGGCCTGGCCACCCGCCAGGACGCCCAACTGGCCGTTCAGTGGCTGCGCTCCGTGCAAAATCCCGATGGAGGATTCGGCGAGACTGCCGCGTCCTATGTGGACGAAGAAATGAAGGGCAAAGGGCCGAGCACTCCTTCGCAGACAGCATGGGGCCTGATCGGCCTCCTCGCCGCCGCCGAGCCAAACGACACGGCTGTGGCAGGCGCCGTCCGCTACCTGGCGCGGCACCAGAAAGAGGAAGGCACCTGGGCGGAGGCGGCCAGCACTGGTACTGGCTTCCCGGGGGTTTTTTACCTGAAATATCATCTTTACCGGATTTATTTCCCGCTGTATGCCCTGGCACGCTTCCGCAACATCCAGAAGGGCGCCGAACCTTTCTGCGGCGTACTTGTCTCTCCTCACCAATTCGAGCGCCGCAATGGCGCGCGGGTCAGCCGATGAGGTTTCCGTTCAAACTCACGGCCAATTTAACGCGCTACATCTTGGGCAAGAAGATGTCTGGGGCAGGGAAGTTCCCGCTGGTGCTCATGCTCGAGCCGCTCCATGCCTGCAACCTCACCTGCACGGGCTGCGGGCGCATTCGCGAGTATAAATCCACCATCAGTGAAATGATCAGCGTCGAGCAGTGCGTGGCTGCGTCCGAGGAATGCGGCGCGCCAGTCGTTTCCGTGTGCGGTGGCGAACCGCTGATTTACCCGGAAATCGACCGCCTCGTCCGCGAATTGCTCGACCGCGGGCGGCATATCTACCTTTGCACGAACGGCATGTTCGTCCGCAAGCGGCTGCACGAGTTCAAGCCTACTTCCAACTTCTTCTGGAACATTCACCTGGACGGACTTGAGCGCACACACGACCTGTGCGTGGAGCGCGATGGGGTGTTCCGCGAGGCCATCGAAGGCATCAAGGCCGCCAAAGCCGCCGGTTTCCTGGTATGCAGCAACACGACCATCTATAAGGAAACCGACATTCGGGAGATTGCCGAATTGTACGAATTTCTGGCCGGGATGGGCGTGGATGGCTACATGGTCTCACCGGCGTACTCCTATGCCGCTGTGCAGACCAAGGATATTTTCATGTCGCGCGAGGAAATCCGCGAAAAATTCCGCCTCGCATGCAGTCTGCTCGAAAAATACAATCTGATGATGTCACCCATCTACATGGAGTACCTGCGCGGCGAGCGCGAACTGATGTGCACGGCCTGGGGCAACCCCACGTACAACCCGCGCGGCTGGAAGGGACCTTGCTACTTGATGACCGACGCGCATCACGCATCCTTCGATGACTTCATCGAGAAGACGCCGTGGGATTCCTACGGACGCGGCCGCGACCCGCGCTGCGAGGACTGCATGGTCCACGTCGGCTTCGAGCCTTCCGCGGTGCTGGGTGCGCATCGCAAGCTCGGCGACAACTGGAAAATGCTCAAATGGCAGCTCGCTGGGCAAATGGGCGGCGGCAACGGCCGGAAAAAGGGCGCCAACGGGCACAGCAACGGCGACGGCAATGGGAATGGCCATTCCACTCCGCACTCGGGGACGCACCAGCCACCCGAATCCAAACCCGCTTATCAAGACGGGGCTTTCAATATCCTATGAACAACCTCGTTACCGGCGCCACCGGCTTCGTGGGCAGCCACGTCGCACGGCTCCTTGTCGCCCGCGGCGAATCGGTGCGGGTGCTGGCGCGGGCATCGAGTAACCTGGGCGCGGTAAACGGCCTGGCGGTGGAGCGTGTCACTGGCGATCTGCGCGATGCGGCGTCAATTCAGGCAGCGATGGAAGGCATCGAACGCGTGTTCCACGTCGCGGCGGACTACCGGTTGTGGGCGCGTGACCCGCGCGATATTTACGAATCCAATGTCACCGGCACGCGCAATCTGCTGGCCGCGGCGCGTGCGGCCGGCGTGAAACAAGTCATCTATACGAGCACGGTGGCGACGATTGCCGTGCCCCGCGAAGGCGCTCTGCCGAACGAATCCACTGCGGCGACGCTGGATGAAATGATCGGGCACTACAAGCGCTCCAAGTTTCTGGCCGAGCAAGAAGCTCAGCGGGCCGCCTCGGAAGGTTTCCCGGTGGTGATTGTGAATCCGACAACTCCGGTCGGCCCTGGCGATTGGAAACCCACGCCCACCGGAAAGATCATTCTCGATTTCTTGCGCGGCAAAATGCCCGCGTATCTGGATACCGGCATGAACGTGGTGCCTGTGGAGGACTGCGCACTCGGACACCTGCTGGCCGCCGAACGCGGCCGGGCGGGCGAGCGCTACGTCCTGGGCGGGCGCAATATGACTCTCAAAGAGATTCTCGATGCGCTTTCCCGCGCTACGGGACGGCACACGCCGCGGATTCGACTGCCGCACGCCGTGGCCATGGCCGCGGGATACGTTGAAAATGCCTTTTCGCGCGCGCTCGGACGCGAGCCGCTAATTCCGCTCGAAGGCGTGCGCATGGCGCGGCATAAAATGTTTGTGGACGGATCCAAGGCGGTTCGCGAACTCGGCTACCAGCCCGGACCCGTGGAAGCGGCACTGGAGCGTGCGGTTCGCTGGTACGAAGAGAATGGCTACATCCAAGGGCACGCGCAACACCGCGCGGTACGCGCTGCCGCGTGAGTTGAATGAAAGTTCTGGTCACATTCGCGGTCGAGCAAGAATTCGCGCCCTGGCGTCGGATGCGAAGTTTCCGACGAGCGACCGCCGCCGAGCCCTCCCTGTATGAAGGGCGCATTGGGGCCGCCGAAGTTAGCGTCGTGCTGACGGGGATCGGCCCGCAGCATGCCCGGCGCGCGCTTCAAATCGCGCTCGTAGACGGCGCGGACGCCTGCATCTCCACTGGCCTCGCAGGAGCGCTTCAGCCCTGCCATCGCATTGGTGATGTGCTAGTGGCGCGGACCGTACGCGCGCCGTTTGGCGCCGACTTCGTCAAGAGCGATGCAGAACTGCTACGCGCCGCGGCAGCCAGCGGCGCTCAAGAAGTGAGTGCCTTCCAATCCTCGGAGCACGCCGTGCTGACCGCCAAAGAAAAAGGCCGCCTGGCATGTTCCGCGGATGCCATCGAAATGGAAAGCTTTGTGATTCTCTCCGAAGCGGGAGGTCTGTGCGTGCCGGCGGTGGCCATTCGCGCCATCGGGGATGTGGCAGGCCAAGACCTGCCGCTGGATTTCAACCGCACGGTGGGGCCAAAAGGCCAGATCAGCATCGCCCGCGTACTGGGCCAACTCGCGCGGAATCCGCACCGGGTGCCGGGGTTGATTCGCCTGGGCCGCGATTCGCAGAAGGCCGCGACTCGACTGGCGGCTTTCCTTGAACATTTTATTGAATCGCTTGCCGCTGCTCGCAGGACAGAAGGAGTCCACGAAGAGGTGGCCGCCGGATGAGCCACGCCGTTCCACAACTCGCGGGCGCTTTCGCTAGGCCCTTGGGAGCGCGCCAAATGCACGCGGCAGTGTATCGCGGCAAAGGGCGCGTTGTAGTTGAGCAGGTGCCGGTGCCGGAGATCGGACCGGGCGAAGTCTTGTTGCGTGTCGCGGCCTGTGGCATCTGCGGCACGGACATCAAGAAAATCCAGCACGGATTCATCCAGCCTCCGCAGATTCTGGGACACGAGATTGCCGGCACGGTTGTGGAAACGGGCAGCGGAGTCACGCGATGGAAGCCCGGCGACCGCGCCATCAGCTTCCACCACGTTCCCTGCGGCCACTGCTTCTACTGCGAGCGGAATCTTTTCTCGCAGTGCCCTACGTATAAGAAGGTGGGCGTGACGGCGGGATTCGATCCCAACGGCGGGGGCTTCGCCGAGTACGTGCGCATCATGCCGTGGATTGCCGAGCGCGGAATGGTGTCCATTCCGCCGGACGTCAGCTTCGAAGAAGCCACGTTTGTGGAACCAGTAAACACGTGTTTGAAAGCGATCGAAAAGTCGCGTGTGGCGCGCGGCGAAACGGTAGTGGTGATCGGGCAGGGCCCCATCGGCCTGCTGCTCATGCTGCTGGCGCGCGACGCGGGGGCAACGGTGGTGACCAGCGACCCGCTTCCCGCGCGACGCGAGCGCAGCCTGCAATTCGGCGCGACGTCTGCTTGTGATCCCGCTGCAGGCGAACTTCTCGAATCCGTGAAAGCAAATTCGCAGGGACGCGGTGCGGATGTGGTGCTGCTGGCCGTGCCCAATGCGGAACTGGTGCGCGAGGCCTTGACACTCGCGCGGCCGGGCGGTCGTGTGCTACTCTTTGCTCAAAATGACCCGCTGATGAAGATCGAATTTCCGGCGGCGGCGGTCGGTGTGGAGGAAAAAGAAATTCTGGGGAGCTACAGCGCATCGGTGGACCTGCAGGAGCAATCGGCCCGGCTTGTGTTTGAGCGCCGGCTGCCCGTGCGCCAGCTCATTTCTCATCGGTTCCCGCTCGATCAGATGGAGCACGCGCTGTCGCTTGCTGCCCGCCCGGCGGGCGATTCTCTCAAAGTGGTGATACTGCCTTGAATCAAACGGAACGCAACGGTCACATGACCGCGGCCGTCCTCTACGGCCGCGAGGATTTGAAAATCGAGACAGTGGGAGTGCCCGATTTCGGCGACGACGACGTGCTCGTACGCGTCAAGGTCGCGCTCACGGACGGCACCGACCTGAAGGTCTGGAAGCAAGGCTACCATGCGCGGATGATTCAGCCGCCGGCGGTCTTCGGGCACGAGTTGGCCGGCGTGGTGGAGGCGCTAGGGCGCAACGTCAACGGCGGCATGCGCGTGGGGATGCGCGTGGTGCCTTCGAATTCCGCGCCTTGCGGTGTCTGCGTTTTCTGCCGCAAGGACAATGAAAACCTGTGCGAGGACCTGCTCTTCAATAATGGCGCCTACGCCGAGTACATTCGCATTCCGGGGCGCATCGTCCGGCACAACCTGCTGGAGATTCCCGACCACGTTTCTTTTATGGATGCCGCGTTGGTAGAGCCGCTGGCCTGCGTTCTGCGAGGCATCGTGGAGACGGGCATCCGGCCCGGCGATACCACGGTGGTCGTGGGCTGCGGGCCCATTGGCCTGATGTTCGTGCGCATGCTTTCCATCGAAGGCGTTCGTGTGGTGGCGCTGGCCAAGCGGGAAAGCCAGATCCGCGCCGCCGAACGACTGGGCGCGATCAAGGCATTTGACGTCTCCAAGCTCGACAACCCCATTCAAAAAGTCCGCCAGCTGACGGAGCGCAGTCTGGGCGCCGATGCCGTAATCGAAGCGGTCGGCTCCCCCACCACCTGGGAGTGGGCCATGCAGATGGTCCGGCGCGGCGGCACGGTGAATCTGTTCGGCGGCTGCCCGCGGGATAGTCACGTGGAATTCGACCCGGCCGTGTTGCACTATTCCGAGATCACTCTGAAATCCACATTCCATCACACGCCGCGCTTTATCCGCGCCGCCCTCGATGCCGTGGCCCGCGGCTCCATTCGCGCCAGCGATTTCGTCACTGGCGAAGTCCCCTTGCAGGAACTGCCGCAAGTGTTCGAACATATGAAGCACCGGAACGGCGAACTGAAGACAGCCGTGATCCCCTAGCCGCATCCGTAATTCTGGCGCGGCTTGCTTCGTGTTCGCTGCCGCTCCGCCTGAGCCCATGCAGCCGCCAGTCGAACTCGAAATCAGCCGCCATTTGCCGCCATCTGGCTGTCCTGCCGCTGAAGCGCAGGAGTACACGCGGTGGCTGGCCACCCATCACTACGAAAATTTCAACGTGGTCTCCTGGCTGCTTCCGCGCCGCCTGCACCAGCATTTCTATAACGTCTATGCCTATTGCCGCTGGGCCGACGACCTCGGCGACGAAGTTGCAAGCTCCACCCGCGCGCTCGAACTTCTGGACTGGTGGGAGTCCGAGCTGCGCCGCTGTTACACCAGCTCGCCTGCGCATCCCGTATTCGTTGCGCTGAAGCCGACCATCGAAGAATGCCGCATCCCGATCGAGCCGTTCCTCGATCTGTTGACTGCGTTCCGCCAGGACCAGACCGTCCACCGATATGCAGACTGGGAAGGCGTGCTGGGCTATTGCCGCTACTCCGCCAATCCGGTGGGCCGGCTGGTCCTTTATCTTTGTGGATACCACGATGCCGGCCGCCAGAAACTCTCCGATGCCACCTGCACCGCGCTGCAGCTTGCCAATTTCTGGCAGGACGTCGCGCGCGACTTGGAGAAGGATCGCATCTACATTCCGCTCGATGCGCTCGCCGCGCACAGCCTTACGGAAGCTGATCTTATTGCCCGTCGCTTCGATGAGCGTTACGTTGCGTTGATGAAAGACTTGGTCGCACGCACTAGGGCGCTGTTCGCGCAGGGCCTGCCACTTTCCACGCGCGTAGCGCCGGATCTCCGCGTGGACATCGAATTGTTCAGCCGCGGGGGAATCGCCGTGCTCGATTCGATTGAGCGCATCGGCTACAACACGCTGGAGCGCCGCCCGGCGCTCAGCCGTGCCGCGCAGGTGCAATTGCTAGGCCGCGCGCTGCTCTCCCGCCTGTTTGTTCCCTGGTTCTCTAGCCGGGATGCGGAGTCTTCTGCCGCGAGCCCCGAGCAGCGCCGAGGGGCGGGCCGCAATGCCTGACGCCACGCGGCTCGCCGAATCCTACTCCTACTGCCGCCGTATCACGCGTGCCGCCGCGCGCAATTTTTATTTCGCCATTTTTCTTCTACCGCGACTCAAGCGTGACGCCCTCTGCGCGCTCTACGCCTTCATGCGCCACGCCGACGATATTTCGGACACTCCCGGCGAAGCCGGCGCCAAGATCGAGAGGATGGCCGCATGGCGCGCCACACTCGACCGCGCCCTTGCCGGCGAGTACTCCGGCAATCCCGCGTTGCCGGCGTTCCATGACGCCGTGACACGTTTCAAGATTCCACCGCGCTACCTGCACGATCTCATCTCCGGCACGGAGATGGACTTGAGCATCGCCTCCTACGCCACTTTCGAATTGCTGCGCGAGTATTGTTATCGGGTGGCTGGCACGGTAGGACTGTGTTGCACGCACGTCTTCGGCTTCCGCGACCCGCGCGCGCTCGAACTCGCCGAAAAGCTGGGCATCGCTTTCCAATTGACGAACATTCTCCGGGACGTGAAAGGCGATTTCGAGATGGATCGCGTCTATCTGCCGCAGGAAGATTTGCAGCGCCATGGCTGCCGCCCGGCGGATCTGGCCGGCCCGGTCACACAGCCGCTGCGCGAGCTGCTCGCCTTCGAAGCCGAGCGCGCCTGGAAATTTTACGACGACGGCGGGGAATTGCTGGGGCTAATTGACGAAGACAGCCGCCCCGCGCTGTGGGCGCTGGCGCGCATTTACAGCGGCATCCTCGAAGAAATCGAAGCGCGTGGGTACGACGTGTTCGCCCCGGAAAAAGTGCGCCTCTCCACTGCGTACAAGGTTTGGGTCATGGCGCGCGCGCGGCTCGGATGGTGGAATTCCGAACATGGCTTCCAGGAGCGTGATCATCATCGGCGGGGGTCTCGCGGGACTCTCCTCGGCCGTCGCGCTGGCTGAAGCCGGCTGCCGCGTCCGCCTGTTTGAGAGCCGGCCGCACCTCGGCGGCCGCGCCACTTCCTACTGGCTTCCTGACGGGAGCCACGTGGACAACTGCCAGCACGTTACGCTGGGTTGCTGCACGAACCTCGACGATTTCTACCGCCGCGTCGGCGCCTCTGAAAAAATCCGCTATTACAACCGCCTTTTTTTTGTGGACGCGCGCGGCCGGCGCGGCGTCATCGAGCCCTCCCCGCTCCCGCCGCCATTTCATCTGGGGCCCTCGTTCGCGCTTTTTCCGTCCCTCACGTGGGCGGACAAGTACGGCATCGCCCGCGCTATGCTGTCGATCGCGCGCGGCAGCGGGCATCCCGCCGATGCGAGCGGCATTTCCATGTTGGAATGGTTGAAAAAGAACAAGCAGACGGAAGGCGCGATCACGCGCTTCTGGCAGGTGGTGCTGGTCAGCGCGCTGAACGAGGAACTCGAGCGCAGCGACGCGCGCTACGGCATCGAAGTGTTCTGGAAAGGGTTTCTCTCCACGCGCCGCGGCTTCGAAGTCGGAATTCCGTCCGTGCCGCTGGCCGAGTTGTACGACGGCTGCCGGGACGCAATCACGCGCCGCGGAGGGGAAGTGCGCACGCGTACCGCGATCCGGGAAATCCGCGTCACGGGAGACGCCGTTTCAGCGCTGCGCCTCGACGATGGTGCCGAAATCACCGGCGATGTTTTCATTTCCGCGGTCCCTCAGGATGTCTTGCTGGAATTACTTCCGGCGGAAATCGTCGCGCGGGAGGCCGTGTTTTCCAATCTCCGGAATTTGAAGACTTCGCCGATCACCGGCGTGCATTTCTGGTACGACCGCACGGTGATGTCCGAGCCATTCTTAACGCTCCTGGACCGCACCACGCAGTGGATTTTCAACAAGTCGCGGCTCTTCAGCGAACACGCGCCCGGTGGCCCGGCCGAGGCAATCGGCCAGTATTTGCAGCTTGTCATCAGTGCGTCGTATGACCTTCTTTCGCTTTCGCGGCAGGAGATTATCAACCGGTGCAGCAGCGAGTTGCTGGAAGTGCTGCCGGCCACGCGCGAAGCGCGGCTGGTCAAGGCCACGGTCATCAAGGAAGCCCGCGCCACATTCTCGCCGGAGCCCGGCTGTGACCGCTGGCGCCCACCACAGCGCTCTCCATTGAAAAAATTATTTCTCGCCGGCGATTGGACGGACACCGGCTGGCCCGCCACCATGGAGGGCGCCGTGCGCAGCGGGTATCTCGCTGCGGAAGCCATTTTGGCTGCCTCTGGCTTGCCCCAAAAACTTCTTCAGTCCGAACTTCCGGCCGAGGGCTTCGCCCGGCGCTTCTCTCGCGAGTAGAGTTCTAGTTTATTCCGTGGAAGCCGCAGTGCTATGAAGGGCCGGGCGTCTCACACCGCGGGCCGATTCAATGGTTTTTCCGCCTCGCGCCATTTCGCTCCGCCCAGTAGGAACAACACGCCAAAGTAAACGCCCACACTGAGCACGGCGCGAGCCATCCAAAAAACCGGCTGGGCAAACCAGAGACACGCGGCCATGGCCGCTCCCGCCAGCACGGGCCGCCAGAGGTATTGCAGCAGGTTGATTTGGAGCACATAGTGGTTCAGTCGGCCGACCACCAGCGTAACCCACACGATTTCCGCCACAACCGTCGCCGACGCCGCGCCGCTCATCCCGTAGCGCGGGATCAGCGCGATGTTCAGCGCGACGTTGAGTCCTGCGGAGACCATCGCGCACCGCAGGTCCACCGCGGTCAGGTTTGCGGCGTTCAGAGCATGCTGAAAAGTGCCGCGCAGAATCACCAGCACCACCGACCACACCAGAATGCGCAGCACAGGTACCGATTGCGCGTACGCTGGGCCGAAGAGAAGCATGATGATGGGCTCGGCCAGCATGGCGCCTCCGACGCCCAGCGGAATCGAGAGGCTCGTCGCCAAGCGCAGGGAGCGGCTTACAATGTCGCGAAATTCATCTTTGTTTACGGCGAATGCGCTTGAGAGGGCGGGGAACAGGCCGACAAAGTACGTCAGCGGCATGGCGAGCGCCACGGTCACTGGCTTGTACGCCGCGCTGTACCAGCCGACCGTCGTCGGGCCCGACAGAAAGCCAAGCAAGACGGCATCGAAGTTGTAATTAATGATGGAGAGAGCCTGCAGTGCGCCCAGCGTCAGCGCCGGCCCGAGAACGATTCGCGCGCCACGCAACTGCAGCGGCAGCCGTATCCCCCCGTGTTCTTTCGCGAAGCGCCACGCAAAGTATCCGGCCAGTGCGGAATCGCTGGCCAGACGCAGCAGCGGCACCCACACCACCTCCGCCGGGCTGCGCACAAGCGAGAACACCGCGAGCGCAAAAACCAGTTGTCCCACGACGAGCCCCGCCGCCACGCGGTCCATCTTTTGCTGCCCCATGAACACCCACTTGAGGCTCGCGGCCTGCGCAAACAGGCACATCCCGAAAAGCGTCAGCACATGCCGCAAAAGCGGGTCGTTGGGCAGAAACGGGATCAGGAGTAGCATGAGGACAAACGCCGCTCCCGCCAGCAGAAAGCGCAGCGGTACCACGCGCCCCGCGATGCCCCGCACGTCGCCTGTCTGGGCAAGCTCCCGCACGCTCCAGCGTTCCAGGCCGGCGTCGGAGAGCAGCAGGAAATAGGTCAGGAGTCCACTGGCGAATTCCAAAGTGCCGAACTGGTGCACACCCAGAATGCGCGCCAAATAAACGAAGGTGAGAAAGTAAAGCGTCTTGGCGAGGAAATCGCCCGCGGCGAGCTTCAAGATGTTGCGGAATGGATTAGCCAGGGCAGCACCTCGACGCCCATGTGAATTTACCACAGTGTGGGGCTGAAGCCCGCTCCTGCAAACTGTAAAGAACGCAATCGGAAACCGCGTCGGGAACGGGCATGATTCCGGTTGCGTCCGGCGCTGTGCTTGCTATAAAGTCACGCACATTCACAGGGTCGGTTATTTAGATTCGTCCGTTTGTGAGGGTCATCCACGATGCCAGCACCATCCGGGCAAGCTGAGTTGCTGCAGGTCCTGCGCGGGGAGTTCCTTCCTTACTTGCAGACCTGCCGCGATCCCGACCAATTGCCCGATCTCCTGGACCGCCTGTCCGACTACCTGGGCGCGGACGGCGCCATTCTGTGGCGCTCCGAAGACGATCTGCTCTTTGCCCTGTGCGCGCTGGGTTGTGTCCGCATGGAATGGACCGTCGACAATGCGAACGAGTCCATCGGCATGGCCGCGTGGCGCGCCGGGTCCGCGGCAGTCAAGGAATCGCCGGCGGGGGCATACCGGGCCGACCTGGTAGGAGTGCAGTTGGCGCAGGTGGCGGCCGTTCCTCTCCGCGGCCCCAAGGGAAACATCGGCTGCGTGGAACTGTGGTGGAAAGCAGCCGGCGGCAAGCCCGCGGCCACATCGGAAATCCTTGCACTGCTGGACGACGCGTTGAACAAAGCGCTGCCGGCGCTGCTGGAATACGAAGCTGAGCGGCGCAACTACGTCAATGCCATCTCCCGGCTGATGATGTTGTACGACATCGGAAAGGTGTTTCACTCCACACTGGAGATGGACGAACTCGCGCCGGTGATTTGTTCGCGCGTACAAAACATTCTCGAGGCGGAAAACGCCACGGTATGGATGCTGGACCCGGTGAAGCGCAATCTGTATTGCGCGGCCGCCGACGGCCCCAGAACCGCCGAGATGCAATCCACGCGCGTATGGGCCAGCGACGCCGGCCTGGGGACTTCCGTTTCGCAGGGTGAGGCCTTGATGCTGCACAACGTGGTGGACCCGGAATGGACCGACCGCTGGGGCGGCTCGCTCCGCTCCATCCTGGCCGTGCCGCTGATGCAGGGTGGACGCTTCCTCGGCGCCATTGAAGCGGTGCGCGGAACAGACGCGCCCTTCTTTACGGATGAAGACCTGCGCCTGCTGATTGATGTGGCCAAGCAGGCTACTGTCTCGTTGCGCAACGCCCAGCGCCTGCAGGCCGAGCGCCGCGTAAACGAGCTGAATGCGCTGATGGAGATCAGCAAGGAAATCACGGCCACGCTGGACCTCGACCGCGTGCTCACCACGACCGTCAATCGCATCACTTCGGTAATCCCCTGCGACCGCTGCACAGTGGCGCTGCACCGCAAGTCCAAGTGGGAACTCTGCGCGGTCTCCGGGGAAATGAAGGTGGACCGCAAGGCCCCCACGATGCAGGACCTGGAGGCCATGCACGTGTGGCTGGCGGGGTCCGGCGGCGATTGCACGGTGATTCGGACCGAGGAGGGCATCGACGCTGACCGCGAAGAAACTCGCGACAAGTTCGGGGCCTATTTCGACAAAGCCGGCATGTCTGCCTTCATGGGCCTGCTTCTTCGCGACGAGGAAAGCATCGTCGGGACCCTCGTGCTCGAAGGCAAGGAAGCCGGCGGGCTTTCCCACGCGCATTACGACCTGGCACGCATTTTCGCCAGCCAGGTCACGGTGGCCGTGCGCAACGCGCTCCTTTATCAGCAAATGCCGCTGGCTGGTGTGCTGCAGCCGCTGGCGGAGAGGCGGGCAAGGTTTGCCGCGATTCCGGCGGCCCGCCGCAGCGTGATGATTGCCGCGGCCCTGGCGGCGCTCGGGTTTTTGACGTTTTTTCCGTGGACCTCGAAGCCTTCCGGCGAAGCGCGCGTGATGCCTGCACTGGTCCAGCCAGTGAGCGCTGAGGTGGAAGGCGTGGTGCGTAGCGTCCGCGTGCGCGAGGGCGCGCGCGTGAATGCCGGCGACCTGCTCGCCGAAGTGGCGCCGGACGAGATGCGTGTCGCACTCCAGCAGGCTCAGTCACAGTTCGATATCCTTTCGCGCCGCGTGCTGCAACTCGAGGCCGCGGGCGACCTGGGCGAAGCGCGCATGGAGCGCGCTCGCATGCAGCAGGCGTCGGCGGAGCTTGACCTGGCCCGCGTGCGCCTGGCTGGCACGCAGATTCGCAGTCCGATTTCCGGCGTGGTCATTACGCCACGGCTGGAAGAGCGCGCCGGGCAGTTGCTGCACCGCGGAGACGTTTTCTGTCAGGTGGTGGATGCCGACCGCGCCTGGGTCGAAATTGCCGTCCCGGAGCGCGAGGTCGGCGAAATCGGGCCGGAACAGGAAGCCTGGCTGAAGCTGAACACGTTTCCGGATCGCAAGTTTGTTGGCCATGTGGTGCGCGTCTCGCCGCAGGGGCGCGAACAGAACGAAGAGCACGTCTTCGACGTGATCGTCGAGGTGCCCAATGCCGATCAGACGCTACGCGCCGGCATGATGGGACGCGGTAAGGTGCTGGCGCGGCGCGCGCCAGTGGGCTATCTATTATTCCGCGGGCCGATTCGCTGGCTCTGGTTGAAGGTTTGGAACTGGCTGCCATGATGGAAATGAATGGGAGGGAAGTTGTGAAACGTCACGCTGCACTCCCGAATAAGCACTTCGGGACATTTGCAAGCGGCCTCCTGGCCGTTTTGCTCGTGTTGATCGCCGGACTGGCTGCCTGCAGCGCGGAAAAGCCGCAGCAGACAGCCAAAGCCGCCGAGGTTGTCGCCGATGTCGAGGTCTTTGTGGTCTCGGCGATGGATTCTTCCGCGGCGCGTCCGCTCACGGTTGCTTCCACGCTGGCGGTGGAGCGCGAGGCGGATCTGATCGCGCAGGAAGAAGGCCGATTGATGGAAGTGACGGCCGATCTAGGCCAGCGCGTAAAGCAGGGTGAGTTGCTGGCAAAGCTGGACGCCACTCGCATGCGCAAGCAGTTGGACCAGGACCGCGCGGAATCCAGGATGCTCGAAGCCGGCGCGAAGCAAGCGGAAGTTGTCCGCCAGGCTTCCGAAGTCGAGTTGCAGCGGCAAGCGGAGCTGCGTAAGGAAGGTCTGGGCAGCTTGCGCGATTTCGACCGGGCACGCTTCAACGTGGAAGCGATGAAGCAGGAAATCGTCAAAGCCACGGCTGAATACGACCGCGCAAAGGCGAAAGTGGAAGACGATGAAATCCGCTTGGCGCGCATGGACCTCCGGGCGCCCTTCGACGGCATCGTCTCCCGGCGCTATGCGCGTGTGGGCCAATCTTTGCTGCGCGACGAAAAAGTGCTGCGTCTTACCGAGCTTCACCCGCTGCTGGTCCGCTTTTCGGTTCCGGAGTCCGCGCGCCACGCCGCGGCGGTCGGCGCGATGGTGGAAGTGTTTCCGACCGATGGGGCCGCCGGTGCGTCGAAAGCCCGCGTCACACGCACCAGCATGGTGGTGGATGCGGCCAGCGGATCACTCGAATGCACCGCACAGCTTGCGGAGCCCGTTGCCGCAGGGCTGGTGCCCGGCATGGCTGTGGACGTACGCATTCCCGGTGCCACACCGGCAGCCGCCGGACCAGCTATTCCGGCCTCGGCTATGCGACGGACAGCGGAAGACCGCGCCGATGTGTTTGTCGTTCTGGGTGATCGCCTACAAAAACGCAGCGTGAAGATCGGGCGGGAAACCGCGTCCGGCGTGCAAGTGCTCGGCGGCGTTACCGGCGGGGAACGAATCGTCGCCCGGCTTTCGGAGAAATTGCAGGACGGCATGCCGGTCCGTGTGCACTAGCGCCGCTGCTTGCTCGTCAATCTAAGCGCAGCAAGAAATCTCTCTTCTGTGTTCGCGACCTCTGCTCATGGCTGACAAGGGTCCCAAACTCCGCGACGACCTCGTCCTGAAGCGCCAGGTGATGGCCGGCGAAGTCACCTACCTCATCAAGAACCGCGAGACTTCCGAATACCTCCGCTTCCGCGAGATGGAGTGGGCCATCCTTTCGCGGCTGGACGGTGCGCACAGCTTCGAAGAAATTGCGGAAACATTTAACCGGGAGTTTCCAGACACCGAAGTGGACGCCGGGCAAATCGAAGACTTCGTGGACACGCTCAAAAAAAAGGAGCTGATCGTCCGCACGCCGGCCGAGCGCGGCATCGTCATCCTGGAAAAGCTGCAAGCGCAGCGCAAGAAACAGGCGGAACAGAGCCAGACCAAGGACATTTTTTATCTCACGCTGGCCACCACCGACCCTTCCAAGTTCTACGCCTGGATCTATCCGTGGATCCGCTGGATCTGGACGCCGGCGTTCGTGGTCACGACGCTCACGATGTTCCTGTTCGGCGCCACAGTGATTGCTTCCAATTGGACGACGGCCCGCGAGGGCATGCTGAAGATTTGGAGGATCCACGAGAAAACGGGTTCGGACCTGATTTTGTTCTTTGTCATTCTCGCCGTGGTCATCGCCATCCACGAGTCGGCGCACGCGCTCACCTGCATCAACTTCGGCGGGGAAGTGACCGAGCTGGGTTTTATGCTCATCTTTTTTGCGCCCGCATTCTACGCTAACGTCAGCGACGCCTACCTCTTCGACAAAAAATGGCACAAGTACTGGGTGACGCTGGCGGGCGGATACAGCGAGCTAATCCTTTGCTCTTTGTCTAGCTTTATTTGGCTGTTCTCCGAGCCGGACACCTTTGTGCACCACGTGGCCTACACGATCATGGTATTCGCCGGCGTCTCCACCATCATTTTCAACTACAACCCACTGATCAAGCTGGACGGCTACTATCTGCTAAGCGACATCCTGGAAATGTCCAACCTGCGGGAGAATTCCGCAGCGTACATTGTCTACCTCATCCGCAAGAAAGTTTTTCGCGTCGCGGCCACGCCCCCGGCGAACCTCACCCCTCGCAAAAAGCGCATCTGGCTCATCTACGGGTTTTTCTCGACTTGTTACATCGTTTTCATAGTGAGTCTGTTCGTGCTCTTCGTATTCCGTTTTTTCATGAACCGGTTTCCGGAAATCGGGGTCTTCCTGGGCGCCTACGCGGCGTACATGATCCTGAGGAAAAGGATTCAAAAATTCATGGCGTTCTCCCGTTTCGTATTTCTGGATAAGCGCGAGCTGCTGATGCAGAAGGCATCCATTCGCCGCTGGGGCATGGCCACGTCCGTGCTGCTACTCGTCCTCTTGTTCTATCCCTTCAGACAAACGGTTTCGGGGCCGGTGACTCTGGAACCGGCGCGCGCGCTCCCGCTGCGTGCGGAAACGGCCGGTTTTGTGGACGATGTTGCGTCCAACGTGAATGCGGCCCAGCCGGCCGGCGCGGTGCTGGTCCGTCTGCGCAACCCGGAAATCACCGCCCACCTCGAAATGGCCAGGGGGAAGGCGGAGCGGCTGCGCGCCGCGGCCTCGCGTGCGCAGGCCGCTGGAGACGTGGCGGCGTATCAGTCCAGCCTGCACGAGCTGGAATCCGTGACGAAAGCCTTGGCGGAATGGCAGCGCCAGGAGTCGCTGCTGGTGGTGCGCGCACCGTTCGACGGCTACATCCTCACGGCGCGATTGCAGGACTTGAAGGGCCAGTACGTGAAACCCGGAGATTTGCTCTGCGAATTCGGAATGCTGCGCAAGATGCGCGCGCGAATCCACGTCAGCGAATTCACCTTCCGCGATGTTGCTGAAAACCGTGAAGTGCGGCTGAAACTCAACTCGTTTCCCGGAGAAACGTTTTTTGGCTCCGTGGCCGAGCGCAGTATGGCCGCCGGGGATGCTTACAACGCTGCTGGACGCACCTCCGAGCTTGTCCGGACGGCCGTCGTACTGGGCACCAAGGCAGAGCCCAACGCCTTCTCCCATTTCGAGGTTCTGGCCGAAGTACCTAACCCGGAGATGCGCCTTCTCCCGGGGATGAGCGGCACAGCCAAGATCAAAGCGGACAGTCGCAGCATCGCCGGCAGGATCTTTCGGTCCGTGGTGGATCTACTTCGCAGCAAGGTGTGGTGGTAAGGACTCCGCGGCGACTGCAACAATCCGAGCCACAAAGGAATCGGGCCGCCCGTTCGGAAGTGCTCCGTGGGGCGGCCCGAAGTGTTTCGAAAACAAAGGACGCAGGTCCTTACTCGTTGTCGGTAATCTTCAACGGGGCCTTGCGATTCGATTCGGCGTCGATGGAGAGCGGCGCCTTGCGATTCGATTCGGCGTCGATGGAGAGCGGCGCTTTGCGATTCGATTCCGAGTCGATGCTCAGAGGGGCCTTGCGGCTTGCTTCAGCCTCGCCACCACCGAACGGAGCCTTGCGCGCGGATTCGGCATCGCCACCACCGAACGGGGCCTTGCGGGCCGACTCAGCATCTCCACCACCGAACGGAGCCTTGCGATCCGCTTCCTTGGAGCCGCCACCGAACGGGGCCTTGCGGGCCGACTCAGCATCTCCACCACCGAACGGAGCCTTGCGATCCGCTTCCTTGGAGCCGCCGCCGAACGGGGCCTTGCGGGCCGACTCAGCATCTCCACCACCGAACGGAGCCTTGCGGGCCGACTCAGCGTCTCCACCACCGAACGGCGCCTTGCGGCTTTCCAGCGCGCGCAGGCTGATGGGGGATTCCCGGCCTTCGAGTGCTTCCACCTTGAATTCGGTGATCTCCTGGCCAGTGGCCCTGCGGATTGCTTCCTGTTGCTCATTCGTCAGCTTAATCACAACCGATTTCGGGTCAGCCATCACGTTCCTCCAAAGTTCAGATTTAGTTTCCCGTGGACTCGAACTCGAACCTCAGCATTCTCCCGCGCTTCTTCCCTACGTCTAGCGAACTTGTATGGCACCCACAGGCAACTTGGCCCTACAAGATGCACTCGCGATGCCAATGGCCTAGTTCCAGTACCAGGTAAAACTGTTGTCATTTGTTTTCAATAAATTACAGTGAATTCAGCGACCAATTCGGAGCCAACTAGAGCACCGAGGGTTGAAAATTACCCCTCAGGTGACAATTTCCTCTCCACACCGTGCTTTCGACATAGGTACTTCATCTGCTCTTTGGAGAGTCCAAGGAGTTTTGCCGCTTTCGTCTTGACCCCGCCCGCTTGGAGAAGCGCAGATTGCAGTAGTTCATGCTCGAATCGAGCCATTTCCTCATCCATCTTTAGCCCATCAGGGGGAATCGAAACATGCCCAGGCCCGTTCGGGCGGTTGCTGCCGGAAATCTGAGCCGGCAGATGTTCCGGGAGCAGGGTATCTCCGTCGGCCATCAGGATGGCGCGCTGGATGACGTTCTCCAGTTCCCGCACATTGCCTTTCCAGACGTGCTCCATCAGCAATTGCATGACTTCAGGCGCGGTCTTCTTGAGCGGAAGCTTGCATTGCTCGCAGTAGCTGTGCACGAAGAAGCTGGCCAGCAGAGGAATATCTTCCTTGCGCTCACGCAATGGCGGCAACCGGATGGGCAGCACGTTGAGGCGGAAAAACAGGTCATCGCGAAAGCGTCCCGAACTGACCAGAGTTTCCAGGACTTCGTTGGTGGCGGCGATCAGCCGAACATCGACGTTGAGGGTTTTCCGTCCGCCGACGCGCTCGAACTGACGCTCTTCGAGCACGCGCAACAGTTTGGTCTGCACGTTCAGGTTCAGCGTGCCGACTTCGTCGAGGAAGAGCGTGCCGCCGTGAGCCATCTCGAAGCGGCCTTCGCGGGCGGCCACCGCGCCGGTGAAAGCACCTTTTTCGTGGCCGAAGAGCTCAGTTTCGATCAGCGTCTCCGGCAGGGCCGAGCAGTGGACGGGTATAAACGGCGCGTCGCGCCGCGCGCTTTGGTAGTGGATGGCGCGCGCGGCCAGCTCTTTGCCGGTGCCGCTCTCGCCCTGCAACAGCACGGTGGCCGGGCTATCGGCCACGCGGCGAATCATGTCGAAGACTCGCGTCATGGCCGAGCTGCATCCGATCAGCCGCTGGAAGGACGCAGAGCGAATCACTTCACTGCGCAGCCTGCGGTTTTCGCGCTCCAGGTCCAGCCGCTCCAGGCTGCGCGCGACCACCAGTTTCAGCTCGCGCAAGTCGAATGGCTTGGTGAAACAATCGTAAGCGCCTTCCTCGATGGCGCGAAGGCGCGTCTCGTAGTGCGGGTCGCCGGTCATAACGATGACAACCGTGTCGCTGACCTGGCGCTTGACCTCCCGCAACACGCTGAAGCCCTCGTCCACTGTGCCGTTCGTGCTCAGTTGCAGGTCAAGCAGCACGATGTCGGAGCGGCCCTGCGTCAACTGGCCCAGCGCCGCGTCCAGGCTTCCCGCCTGAGCCACTTCGTACTCCTGCTTCAGAGCGAAGTACACTTGCTCCCGGAGTTGCTGGTCGTCCTCTACAAGCAGAATATGGCGCGGTCCGGTCATGACTGTTCCATTCCTTGAGGAAAAGTCAGGCGGAACAAAGTGCCGGTTCCCGGCTCGCTGGCCAGACGAATTTCGCCGCCGTGCAGTCGGATGATGTGCTGGCAGATGTACATCCCCAGACCCAGTCCGCGGCCCTTGCTGGAGCGAAACGGGGCAAACAGGTCGCGCGCGACGAACTCTTTGGTCATGCCCTCTCCGGTGTCTTCAATTTCGAGTTCCGCGCCGCCATCAGCAGTGGACCGCGTGCGGAGTGTCAGAGTCCCGCCATCGGGCATGGCTTGCACGGCGTTGTCGATCAGCACGCGAAATGCATTGGCCAGAAAAAACGGGTCCGCCCAGATTTTGTTGACGGACTCGGCGTATTCTTCCACCCGGCGCAGGCCAGGCATGGAATCCAGGCCGGCCTGGCGTACGACGGTGCGCAAGACGTCGCCCACGTCCGTCAGGATCTTCACGATCACCGTTTCCTGCCGCGCGCGGAAGCCGTCCACCAGCCCCTGCATGCGCTCGACAGTATCGTCCAGCACGCGTTTCGCGCTTTGCAGGAATTCCGGATCGCCGTAGAATTGCCCCAGGTTTTGACTCAACAGCGCCAGTCGCAGCGAGAGGTTGTGCAGGTCATGTGCCAGGATGGACCCGACGGTCTGCATGGCCTGCATTTCGACGTCCTTGATCAGCTCGTGCTGCGATTCTTCCAGTTGCTGCCGGCAGGCCAATACGGTGTCGTAGGCGGGCAAGAGTTCTGGCTGGGCCGGCGGGGTGAGCGCATGTTGTGGATCGACCAGATACTCCGCTGCCTCGCGGAGCCAGTCCGCTGCGGATTCGCGGGCTGGCGAATCTGCGCGAGGTGTTTTTGGAGTGTCAGCCATTCTGGACGGCCGGGAATCTCTGTTTTGAGTTTACGTTCGCAGGCGACCGCGTACGCGCTGCACTGTACACTGGAGGGAGTCCATGGAGCAAGCTGAACCCCGCGCCCCGGTCCTGCGCACAGGATTGGAATTCCGGCCGCTTACAGGAGGGTACGTTTTTCTTCACCACCCCGAAGTGGCCTCTCAGGTTTTGGACGCCCGCGCTGCCGCTGCCCTCCAGCTTTGCCGAGGGCAGTCGCTGGCCGAAATGATGCCGGAAGTCTGCGCGGCCATGGACTACGACTGCACCCAGGAGGAGTGGGCGGGGTTTCTGAAGCAGCTCGAGGACTTCGGCATTTTTGAAGGCCTTCCCAAGCGCTACCCTCGCGTGCGGTTGTTTGACCCCGGCCCTGTGCTGGATTTTCTCACCCACCGCTGCCGCTGGCTGTTCACCGCGCCCGCGGTTGTGATGCTTTTCGTTCTGCTATTTGCCGGGGTCTGGCGCTTGTTGAGCAATTGGGGGCTGTTTGTTTCCGAAGTGGGCCGCGTGACCGGCGAATACCCGCTGCCGGCCGTGCTCCTCTATTACCTCTGCTTCGTTCCGATCGGCCTGTTGCACGAGCTAGGCCACGGGATAGTTTGCCGGTGGTTCGGCGGTGAAGTGCTCGAGGTTGGGGTGCGCAAGAACAACGCCAACCTCTACGTTCTCTCCAATACGTCGCCGCTGAAAACGCCGCGCCAACTCATCCCCTACTTCGCCGGCGGTGCGTTCCTGGACATGTTTGCGTTTTTCGCGCTCGTGAACCTCTGGCTTCTCTGGCCCAACTTCATCACCATGATGTTTCTGCTCCCGCAGGCCCTTTTCGTGCTCCAGTTTTCCTACGCCATGGAGGAAGGCTCGGACCTGGCCAAGATCGTCAGCGAATGGACCGGCATCCGCGAGGCGGGCGGACGTCTGGCCTTCGTGAAAGAGTTTTTCAAAGCGCGGCCAAGCAGCGGCGCGGGGTGGAAGCGCGCGGTCATTTATTTTTCTTCGATTGTGTTGCAAAGTGTCGCTGCAGCGCTGCTGGTCTGGTCTTGGCGAGAGCCGGTGAACGTCACAGTGTGGCCCGGGACAGTCCTGCACATTCCTTTCTGGCCGCCCTTGCTTTATCTGATCTATCGAATGCTGCGGAAGGCCATTTTCGGTTTTCCGGGGCTAGTCCGGCGGTGGACGGCGCGTAGCGCGAGTGCCGCTTGATTCGTGGTTGGCGTGGCCGCCCGCAGTCAATTTCCACAGTGCCTCGCAATTCTTCCTTTCGGGGTTGCGATTGGGAGTATGATGAATCATCCCCCGGAGGCGCCCATGTCGTCGGAGCGCAAGTATAGCCATCGGGGCTATCAGGACTCAGGCAAGCCGGAACGTAAAGAGAAACCCAAGGAACGTTCTCCAGAGTCACGCCCCCGTCAGGACCAACTCGGGCCGCGCACGCCGCGCATGGTGGGCTCGGTCACGCGCGCGCGCTGCGCCAATTGCGGCACCGTGCTGGTGCCGGGCTTCGACGTGAACGGGCAATGTCCGCGCTGCAAAGCCGAATTTCACTCCTGTAAGCAGTGCCTCTATTTCGATACTGGCGCGCGCTTCGAGTGCATGCAACCGATTCCCGAGCGCGTCTCTAAGAAAGATACGCGCAACAAATGCACATTTTACGCCTTCCGCACCACGGTCGAGAAAGATACCGCCCCATCTGCACCGGCATCGTCGGCGGCCCCCACCGCAGGCCTGCGGCCTGACTCCGCCCGCAAAGCCTTCGACGACCTCTTCAAGAAGTAATACAAATCTCGAAAACCGAAAACCAGATCCGCTAACTGGGCCAGATTTCTTTTTTCCCCTTATGGACTCTTGCGATTTAACGTGGTGGATTCGGAAAAAGCGTCGGCTCTTGCGCTGGCTTGTCGGAGATCGCGTCGAGCTCCGGATAGTGATGGCGCATGGACTCCGGCACCTTCACTTTTTCGCCGGTCAGCAGGCGAATCAACTGCAGGGCGTTGACGATGGCCTTTCCCTGGAAGTGATTATTGGTAATGACGAACGTGGTTTTTGCGCGCGCGCGAATTTTCTGGATGCGCTCGGCCCACGGCTCCAGCTCATCCTGCGTGTAAAGGTAGTTGTAGCGTTCCTCGGCGGGCATGAGCGGGTCGTCGCTGAACCACGTGTCGTACCGGCGTCCATGCAGACGCACATAGCCCACCGCCGCTGTCGCTTTTTCCGACGGCTTGATGGACTTCCCGATCACTGGCTGGTCAATGTTGCAGAAAGCCACGCCACATTCGTGCAGCATCTCGTAGAACCCCTTGTCGTTCCAGGTCGAGTGGCGCACCTCAACGGCCAGCGGGTAGGGCTGAAATCGTTCCAGCAGCTTCTTCATGTATTCCCGGTTTTCCGGGGTGCTGTGAAAAGAAAACGGGAATTGCAGCAGGACGGCGCCGAGCTTTTCCGCGCCCATGAGGAGGTCAAAGCCCTCGCGCGCGGCTTTTTCGTCCGCGGAGGTTGCGCCGGTCTCGTGCGTGAAGCGTTGCCACAGTTTGGCGGTGAATAGAAAGCGCGGGTTGCCGGCCACGCGTTCCAGCCACTGCCAGCAAACCGCCGGACGCAGTGGCTGGTAGAACGAAGTATTGATCTCGATGGTGTCAAAGTATTCGGATAGAAAAGTCGCCTCGTGAAAACCGTGCGGTCTCTTCGCGGGATAGACAAATCCCGCCCAGTCCGCATACGACCACCCTGCCGGGCCGACCAGCACTCTCCCCGGCTCCTGTTTCACGGTTTTTCGCGCTGCTCCCATGAGCGCTTTTTTGCCTCCGCGCGCCGGTTTGCGGGCGTCCCGCCCAGTGGGCAGCCCAGCATGACGGGCGGGGAAGCGCAGCCTATGCTGCCTCTTGGCCAGGTGTCAACCAGCGCGCTTACTTCGTCCACCGCGAAATCGCTTGGTGCTTCCATTGCATCCACTGGCGGATCTTGCTAAGCTGGAGTCGTCTGATGGCCCCAGGGTTTTACCTTCGGTGGCTTCCCGTTCCACACCCCTTCCAGCAAAGGTGCGCTGATGAAGCTTTCACTTAGTTACAAGAATGTGGATTTGCGCGAACCGATTGAATCTGAAGTCACGCGTCACTTGGAAAAACTGGGCAAATTGTTGAAAACCTACGCGCCAGACCTGGTGCAGGTCCATGCGTCCATCGAAAAGCATCCCCGCAAAGTTTTATACGCTTTTTCTCTAAACCTCTCCCTGCCGACCGGCTCCCTGCACGCTTCTGGCGATGGGCCGGACATCCGCCAAAGTGTCAGGGACGCGTTTGTGGACCTTTCGAGCCAGCTCAAGAAGCATCAGGCAAAGGTCCGCCGCGACTATCAGTGGAAACGCAAACGCGCCGTGCCCGCGCTCGTTACGCGCTAAGTCCGCACAGAGTTGCGGCCCGGCACGTCAGCCATTACAATCAATGACCGCGCAGGGGCGTAGCTCAGTGGTAGAGCAGCGGCCTTTTAAGCCGAAGGTCGTGGGTTCGATCCCCACCGCCCCTACCATCCTTCTTGGCATTCCCATTTGAAATAACTTCCAGCGGAAACAAAAGGGCGTCCCGAAACACCGGGACGCCCGCATGTTGTGATGGTTCTTGTCTGCGCTTAGAACTGGAAGCGGACGCCCACCTGCATCTGGAACGGCAGGCCCGGAGTGTTGTTGGTGTCGAAGCACGACTTATTCCCCGTGGGGTTCGTCGGCGTCAGGCACTTGGCGGGATCATAGAGCTGCAAGAACGTCGCGCCCGGAGTCTGAACGGCAGCGTTCGTCGCACTGATCCCGTTGGAGTGGTTCTTGCGCGAAGACCCATAAACCACGTCGTTGAAGTTGAAGATATTGAAGAAATCGACCGTGAGGTCCAGGCGCATTCCTTCCCGAGGCAGCTTGATTTCCTTAGCCACGCGGAAGTCGGCGCTGTAAATCGCGCGATCCCGGAATGCGTTGCGCTGATAAGGAATACCGGGCGCGGAGAACGGCCGGTCGGTGAAGAACAAGTCTCTGTTCGGATCCGTCGCGGCGGATGGAAGCGTGATCGCAGCTGCGTAACCGGCAGGCATGCCGGTAACGTTGGTCGCGGTCGGGGCCGCGAATGCGATAACCGATCCGGTCGAAGCATCCACCGGACGCCCAGACCGCAGCTTGGCCAGCCCGCTCAATTTGACTCCCCACGGTATCTGCACCGCGGAGCTAAATACGAGCAGGTACTTCACGTCCAGGCGCGACAATCCGTAATCGGACGATAGGTCAAACGAGTTCGAACCGGACTGTCCGCCCGAATCCCGCTCGTTGTCGTCGTCGGAGAGGTTTTTGCCGCGCGTAAAGTAGGCCTGGAACTGGTAGCGCGGGCGCCTGTACGTGGTTCGGAACGTAAAGGCGCGGTACAAGGCGCGCGCATTCGTTTCGCGAACCTGGATGGATCCCAGAGAGTTGATGGGACGCTGCCGCGACGGCACGGACACGGTGCCCGTCAATGTTGGGAAGGCGGTTTGAGTCAACGTAACAGTGACCGACGGCGTGCAGGGAGAACCCGCCGCGATCCCGAAACACGGACGCGCAGAGGCATCGGCCGGGAACGCTACCGAGACACCTGCGAGAGGCCCGGACGCCACCGTTACTGTTTGTCCAGTGAAAATAGTGGGGGTGGGCAGGTTCCAGTCACGGTTCCGTTGCAGATGGACCGTGTTGATGTACACGAAATCCCCGCCGATGGTCAGGCCGCGGAGGATTTCGTGTTCCAAGGCCATGTTCCACTGCCACGAGCGCGGGCTCTCATAGTTGTTGGCAATCGAAATCGTGCCCAGGCCCGTGAAGGGATTAAACGGCAGGCCCAGGCCCGCGGTGATAGCGTTCAGTTGTGTTCCAGTCAATGCCGGCAAAGTGGTCAGCGATACCGTATTCAGGTTGATGCCGCCATGCAGGAATTGTGAGTACACCGTGTTGCACTTGTCGATTGTAGGCAGTAGAAGGTCATACAGGGGCGTGCACACATAGCCTGCCGGCAGAGAGAAAGGTAGGGACACAGTCGCATCTCCCGGCGGGTTCCGGAAGTTGTTCAGCGGCGTGGCAAACAGAATCAGGGGCGTAATGGCGTAGTACATTCCGGCGTTGGCGCGGAACACCGTCTTGCCGTTGCCCCAGGGGTCCCAGGCAATTCCCAGGCGGGGCATGAACTGTTTCAGGTTGTTCGGAATCTTTCCGGGGTTCAGCTTGCCGCAGCCGGGGCACGGGAACGTGGTTGCAGTGACCAACGGAGTGATCACCGCATTGCTTGTGCTGGGTTGCGGGTTGATGTAGCCCTCCCAACGGCCGCCATAAATCAGCGTGAAGCGCGGAGTAATGCGCCAGGCATCTGTGAAGTAGATAGCCATAGTCTCCATGCTCATATCTTGGATCCCATTGCCCACATTGATCCGGTAAGCAACCCCAGTGTCGTCAAATCGCCGGTCGTTCACATTTGTTGGGTCCAGCGCCATGATGTTCAGCACGGTGCTGGCACTGCTGCCGGAGACGTTGAAAAGCCCGAACTGGTTGAACTTGAAGAACTGCGTGGCGAAGAGATGTTGATAATCGCCGCCGAACTTCAGGCTGTGTCTTCCGAGGCTCCAGCTCAGGCCGTCGGCGACTTGCAAGCGCCAATCGTGCTGCGTGGTGGGCAGAAACGAGCGCGTGCCGGTAGTCCCGATGGTGTTCGAAATGTTGGCGGTCAGAGCATTTGCGCTGCGCGGCCGCGACTCGCGCGAATACTCGCCGCGGAGCTCATTCACCACGCGGGAAGAGAATATCCCGGTCCATTGCCCGGATACGGTGTGCTGGCTGTCTCCCTCGATTCCGTTGTTGGAAAGAGACTCGTTAACGTTCGGAGAAAGCGGACCGCCGGTGGCCACCGCATTCTTGGCCGTGTTTGTGCTGTAATGATACCGCACTCCAATGCGGTGGTTGGCGTTCAACTGCTCGTCCCAGCGGCCCAGAACGGTCCATCCGTCATTCGTCTGGGTGAACGGCACCTCGAGGCCGCTCGCGCCGCGATAGAAGTCAAATGCTTCCCCGTTCGCGCTGGAACGGGTAACCGCATCCAGCAGGGGAAAAATGACCTGGCGCGGATTGCTAATCAACTGGTCCTCGCCGGATACAAAGAAAAAGCTCTTGTCCTTGCGCACGGCCCCGCCCACGGAGCCGCCAAATTGGTGCTGGGAATCCAGCGACTGGCGGTTAAATGCGTCCTTCTTGGACATGTCCTTGTGGCGGATGAAATAGAATCCGCTAGCGTGCCAGTCGTTGGTGCCGGACTTGGTGACGGCGTTCATGATGCCGCCGGAGGAGCGTCCGAATTCCGCGGAAAACCCGTAAGGCACGATCTGGAATTCGGAGATGGATTCCTGCGGAATGGTGAAGACACTGTTGGAGCGCTCGCCGCCGCGGATGCCGCCAAAGAAGGGCTGGTTGTAGTCGTGGCCGTCAATCGTGATATTGGCGTTGATGCCGCGCTGTCCAGCGAAGGAGATGCCGTTGCGGGAAGGCTCAATCTGGACCGTCGGCGTCAACTGTACGAAGTCCTGAAAACGCCGCCCGTTGATGGGGAGCTCTTCGATGGAGCGCTGGTTGATCAGAGCGTCGGTTTGCACCGCCGTCGTTTCGATCACGGCCGTGGCGACCACTTCCACCACTTCGGAGACCTGCCCGACCTGCAAGTGCGCGTCCACGGTAATAGCGGAGCCGACGGACACATTGATGTCCGATTTGAACGACTTGAAGCCGGCCTGTTTGACTTCCACCGCATACACCCCCGGGGGCAGCAGCACAATGCGATAGCCGCCGTCCTGGTTCGTCTCCACTTCACGCGTCAGCCCCGTTGCTTTTCCAACCACGGAGACCTTCGCGCTGGGGATTGTCGCGCCTGAAGCGTCATACACCGTGCCGACGATCTGCCCGGTGCCCTGCGACTGCGCGACGGCCATCGGCGCCATCACAAATCCCATCACCACCAAACACATGAGCATTCGCAATCCACGCTGACCCCACCACTTCGTAAGGCTCATTATTTTCCTCCTGCGTTGTCTTCGAAATCAGTTGCGTCTGCAAACGGCACTACAAATTCCTGTCGCGAATCCAGCACACCCCTCCGCACAAACTGCACGACCTTCAACGTCCCGAGCAAGAACAGCTTGAATGCAGGCTTGGCTGGCACCCCACCCCCAAGATGTAGGGTACTTTAAGGTTGCACGGAACGCCTTGTCAAGCCTGCCTTTTGTGAATTACAGCCGGATGAGCGCCGTGTGATTTCTGAGTGACAGCCCTTGCCTCCTGCTTGTCCTCCTGCCTCGTCTGCGCTACCCTAACCGCCCTATTGAAAAGGAGTCTGGAATTCCCGTGGCACAGCGAAGCGATGAACATCTGAAAGTCCTGATCCGGCACAGCGCTCTTCAGCGGCGCATCCGCGAAATGGCCCGCCAGATGGAGCGCGATCTCAAGGGCGAACGCATCCACCTGATTGGCGTGCTCAAGGGCGCGTGTATTTTTCTTTCCGACCTGGTGCGCAGCTTCAAACGCACCGACGTCTCCATCGATTTTATGGCCGTGGCCAGCTACGGCAAGGGCAAGGAATCCTCGGGACAGGTCCGCTTATACAAAGATCTCGATACCAGTATCGAAGGGCTCAACGTGATCCTCGTCGAGGACATTCTGGATACTGGCCTCACGCTGAACTATCTCTGCCGCGTACTGAAGCAACGCAAGCCCAAGACCCTGCGCATCGCCGCGCTGCTGGACAAGCCCGAGCGCCGCATGCAGGAAGTGAACGCCGACTACGTTGGCTTCAAGATTCCCAATGAATTTGTGGTCGGCTACGGCTTGGACTACGCCGAGCGCTACCGCAACCTGAAAGACGTCTGCATTCTCACGCTGCCTCCGCAATAACGTGCCGCGAAACGTGCTTACCGCGCAGGACCTTGACAGCGTCGCCTCCGGCGGCGAGCTCACCATCGCGCCCGCCACGCTGGTCACTCCGCTGGCCCGCGATGAAGCCGAGCGGCGCAACATCACGTTGCGCATGGTCGAGCCTCGCGGCGGCCCGCCGGGGCGGGTGGTGGCGATCGGCGCCGACCACGGCGGCTATCCTCTCAAGGAAGAATTGAAGAGCTATTTGCGGACCTGGGGCTACACGGTGCTCGACCAGGGCACGGATTCCACCGATGACGTGGACTATCCGGACTTCGCGGAAGCGGTGGCCAACGCAGTGGTTCGCGGGGATGCCTGGCGCGGCATCATCATAGACAGTGCGGGCATCGGCTCCGCGATTGCCGCCAACAAGGTGCCGGGGGCGCGCGCAGCGCTGTGCTATGATCGGCCGTCCGCGCGCAACAGCCGCGAGCACAACGACGCCAACGTTCTTTCGCTCGGAGCCAAGACGATCTCTTCCGATGCAGCGCGCGAGATTGTGGCGCTATGGTTGGAAACTCCGTTCGCTGGCGGCCGCCACCAGAAGCGCATCGACAAGATTCGAGCCATCGAATCGCGGAGTAGGGGCGGGTCTTCTGACCCGCCGAAGTAGGACTTTATGTCTTCCGATTCCTCAACCCTCGACCCGCGCCAGCTCGAACGCATCATTTCCGCAATCGCCGACGAGGTGGTCCTCTATCTCAGTGGCACGCCGCCTTCAGCGTCCTCCCCCAGCGACGATGCAATTTGCCCCGATTGCCAGACACACTGCATCGGAATATGCGCTGAAAAAACCCGCAAAGGCATTGCTGCCGGGGCCGATCGAATTTCCGCCAGCGACTCCGTCCAACAATGCGAAGCGGCAATCGCGCCGTTCATTGATCACACGCTGCTCAAGCCCGAAGCCAGCCGCGAACAGGTGATCAAGCTCTGCCAGGAAGCTGTGCGATTTGGATTTGCCTCCGTCTGCATCAATCCGTGGAACGTGCCGCTGGCCGCCGAGCACGTTCGCGGCTCCGCGGTGAAGGTCTGCACTGTCGCCGGGTTCCCGCTGGGTGCCACGCTCCCGCAAGTGAAAATCCACGAGGCCGAAGAAGCCATCAAGCTCGGCGCGCAAGAAGTGGATATGGTGATTAATGTGGGCGCGTTGAAGTCCGGGCAGGACGAAATGGTCGAGCAGGAAATCCGCGGCGTCGTGGAGGCCTGCCACCGCGGCGGCGCAATCTGCAAAGTGATTCTGGAGACGGCGCTGCTTACCAACGAAGAGAAAGTGCGCGCCTCGATCGCCTGCAAGAATGCCGGCGCCGATTTTGTGAAGACGTCCACGGGCTTCGGCCCCGGCGGGGCGACTGCCGAAGATGTGGCCCTGATGCGCGCCGCCGTCGGGCGCGAGATGGGCGTCAAAGCCGCCGGCGGCATCCGCAATATCGAAGACTTCAAGAAAATGGTCAGCGCCGGAGCCACGCGCATCGGCGCCTCAGCCAGCGTGCGCATCCTCGAAGAAGCCTGTGGCCCCGCTGCGCGCACCACAAGCGGCCCCTCACCAAATTGACCCCGCGCCGCGCGCCTCTCCGCGCGATTTTCCGGCTCCTGCTATAATGGTGTGACGCCATCGCTGCCCGCCTGCGGCGGGCCGCGTGTCGCTCACAAAAAATCATGGACCCTGTTGAAACACAAGCTCCCGTGACTCTTCCCACCGAGGTGCTGTCCACCCTGGTCGAGATCGTTCAGGAGATCAACGCCTCGCTGGAGCTGGACGACGTGCTGGCCCGCACCGCTGCGCTCATCAAGCGGCTGGTGGACTACGAAATTTTTGCCGTGCTGCTGCTCGACGAGCACAACGATCATCTGAACTTCCGCTTTGCCATCGGTCACCGCGAGGAAGTAGTGGCCGGCTTGCAGGTGCCGCTGGGGAGGGGCATCACGGGGCGCGCGGCGGCCACGGGCAAAGCGGTGCGGGTAGCGGACGTCACGCAGGAAGAGAATTACATCAGCGCCGTGGAAAACGTGCGGTCCGAACTAGCCGTGCCGCTCATGCTCAAGGGCAAGTGCATCGGCGTGCTCGATATTCAGAGCCGCGAGCTGGACGCTTTTACCCGCGACCAACAGAACATCCTCACCCTGCTCGCTGGTCGCCTGGCTATCGCCATCGAAAATGCACGCCTCTTCGAGCGCGCGCGCGACCAGGCCGAGACGCTGATCCTGCTCCACGAAGTGGCCCGCGATGCCGGCTCCATCCTCGACGTGGAAGCGCAATTGCGCCGCGCGGCGGAGCTGGCCAAGCGCGTAATCAATTACCAGATTTTCAGCATCCTGCTCTACGACGAGCAGGACCACGCCTTTCGCCACCGCATCACCGTGAAATTCGGCGAGCGCATTCAAGAAAAATTCGCCGTGCCGGCCACAGAGGGCATTGTGGGAGCTGCTGCGGCCACCCGCCAGCCGGTGCTGGTGCCCGACGTCAGCGCCGACCCGCGCTACCTGGCCGTCAATCCGGAGACGCGCTCGGAGCTGGCCATCCCCATGGTGCACAAGGGCCGCGTCATCGGCGTGATGGATCTGGAAAGCCCGCAGCTCAATTACTTCACCAATGACCACGTGCAGATGCTCTCGATCCTCGCCGCGCATCTGGCCGTCTCGCTGGAAAACGCGCGCCTGTACCAGCAGGTGGCGCGCGACGAGGCCCGCATGGAACGCGAACTCCATGCTGCGCGCCGCATTCAGGGGGCTCTCCTCCGCAAAGTGCCCACCGAGGACTATGGCCTGGACATCGCCGCGCGCTACGACTCCGCCCGCGAGCTCGGCGGTGACCTCTACGATTTTCTCCGCTACGGCCCGCAACAGCTCGGTGTGGGGTTGGGTGACGTCAGCGGCAAGGGCACGGCGGCCGCGCTTTACTGCGCCGTGGCCATCGGCATCCTGCGCAGCTTGGCGCAGCAAAAGTTGCAGCCTGCGGAAATGCTCCGCGAGATGAACCGTCTGATTTGCGAGCGCCGCATCGAAGAGCGCTTTCTGACCATGTGTTTTGCCACCTGGCAGAAGGGCCGCAACCGGCTGCGCGTCGCCAACGCCGGGCAGTCGCAGCCCCTGCTCTGGAAACGCGGCCGCTGCGAAAAGCTCAACCTCGTCGGATTTCCGCTGGGTCTGTTTGATGAAGTTTCCTATGTCGAATGGTCCACCACGCTTGACCCGGGCGACATGCTCGTGTTCTATTCCGACGGCGTCACCGATGCCGCCAACGGCCGCGGCGAGCTTTACGGCACGCAGCGCCTTGCGGATCTCCTCGCCGCCAACGCGTCGCTTACGGCGGGAGAGTTTGCCGATCTCGCGCTGGATGACGTGAAACTGTTTGCCGAGGGCACGCCCGCCGGCGACGACATTACGCTCGTCATTCTCAAGGTCAAGTGATCGTGCACAAGACCCGGGCCATCGCCAAGCGCTTCGCCGATCCGGCCAACTTCACACCTTTCTTTCAATATCGTTCCGGTGCGTTGCACTGCGAACGAGCCCCGCTAGAGCGCATCGCCGCCCGCGCAGGCACTCCTGCTTATGTGTACAGCCGTGCCGCCATCACCGGGGCTTACCGCGCGCTCGATCGCGCATTCACTGGCGCGCGCGGCGTCCCTCACACCATCTGCTATTCGGTGAAAGCGAATTCCAACCTCTCCATTCTGCGGCTTCTCGCCCGGCTCGGCAGTGGATTTGACATTGTCAGCGGCGGCGAATTTGAGCGCCTGCGCCGCGCTGGCGTCTCGCCGAAACAAATTGTTTTTTCCGGCGTAGGGAAGACTCGCGAGGAAATTCGCGAGGCGCTGCGCGCCGGCATCCTTCTCTTCAACGTCGAATCCGAAGCGGAGCTGGAGATTCTCTCCGCGGAAGCCGCGCGCCAGCAGAGACCAGCTCCCGCCGGCATCCGCGTGAATCCGGACGTGCAAGCGGGCGGTCATCCGCACATCGCCACCGGCCATCACCGCCACAAATTCGGCATGGACTGGGACGACGCCCGCCGCCTTTACTTGGCGTACAAAGATTCGCGCTGGATTCGCTGGCAGGGCATTAGCGCGCACATTGGCTCGCAGATTTTGAGCGCCGCGCCGTATCGCCGCGCGATTGCCCGGCTTGCTGGGTACGTCCGCGAATTGCGCCGCGCGGGCGTCGCGCTGAAGTATCTCGACTTCGGTGGTGGTATCGGCGTGCGCTACGCCAACGAATCGCCGATGGACATTCACACCTACGCTTCCGCTGTCAGCCGTGCGCTCCGCCCGCTCGGCTGCCACCTGCTGCTCGAGCCCGGCCGGGTCATCGTGGGCCTGGCTGGCGTTCTCCTCATGCGCGTCCTTTACACGAAAACGAATCACGGAAAAACCTTCGTTGTAGTGGACGCGGCCATGAACGACATGCTCCGCCCCGCGCTCTACGGCGCTATTCATCCCATCACCGTAGCGGGGGTTTTACGCCCCAGCTCATCGGCCATGGCGCGCGTGGACATCGTCGGCCCGGTCTGCGAAACCGGCGATTGTTTCTTGCGGGATTGGCCTCTCGGGGAAGTGAACTCCGGTGCTTTGCTGGTCCTGTGGGGCGCGGGCGCATACGGCTTCGTCGCTGCCTCCAACTACAACACGCGCCCCCGCGCACCGGAAATCTTAGTCGAAGGCTCCCGCTTTCGCGTCATTCGCCGCCGTGAATTGCTCGCTGACCTTGTCCGCGGCGAATGATCTCAGCGTCCCCTGGACATGCGGGCTGCTCTTCCGGCGGCCGGCTCAGCGGCCGCCCCACTTCAGCTTATTGCGCAGGATTTGGAAATAAGTTTTCTGTACCGGCCGGACCACGCGCAGCTTGTTGGGCGCCTTGCGGATGGCGATGCGGTCGCCTTCCTTTAATTCGATACCCACCTGCCCGTCAATCGTCAAGTAGATGGCTTCATCGCCTGCGTGCACCACGATCTCAATTTGCATGGTGTCCGGAATGACCAGCGGACGATTGGTCAGCGAATGCGGACAAATCGGAGTAATGATGAACGCGTCCAGCACGGGATAGACGATGGGCCCGCCGGCGGCCAGTGAATACGCGGTTGAGCCCGTCGGCGTGGAAACGATCAGCCCGTCCGCCTTGTAACTGCACACGTAGCCGCCCTCGATGAGCAGTTCGAGGTCAATGATCCGCGCTAGGGCGGCTTTGTTCAGCACCGCGTCGTTCAGCGCGCGCTGCCGCTCGATCACCTGTCCCCCCCGGAGCACTTCCGCTTCGAGCAGCACGCGTTCGCTGATGCGGTGGTTCCCGGCGAGCACGTCCTCGAGAACGGAATACAGCTCTTCCAGCGTCACGCTGGTCAGGAAGCCGAGTCCGCCAAGATTCACGGGCAGGATGGGGACCGACGAATCGCCCATCATGCGCGCCGCGGCCAGCAACGTGCCATCGCCGCCCAGCAAAATAATGATGTCCGTCTTCGAGGCGAGCTCCTCGCGCGGCACTTGCTTGCTGCCCGGCGTCCCTCGGCTTCGCTCGGGACCTATGGCAATGCAATCTCCTGTTTCTTTGTCGTAGAAAACTCCCAGGTTGTGCGCGCGCAGCCATTCCAGCAGGCGCGGCACGACTGCGGCGATATCTGCTTTGCGGGGTTTCGAGATAATACCGACTGTACGAATCATTGCGTTCCTATTGGTTCCACAACGCTCACCACTGGGCAGACCGGAGTGATTCTACTCCACTGCCTGCTCCGGCGAAACTATCGTCCGCAGCGCCTCGCGCCGCGCATGCAGAAAATATTCCTGGTTGCCTTGCGCGCCGGTCAAGCGGCTGGGCACGACGCCAAGCACGGTCAGCTCCATGAGTCCTGCGGCCACGCGCACGCGCTCGATGGCGCGCTGGTGCTTTGTAGGGTCGCGCACGATTCCGCCTTTGCCCACGTCTCCGCGCTCAAGTTCGAATTGCGGCTTCACCAGGATGAGGAATTCGGCGCCGAATCGCGCCACCGCCACCAACGCCGGCAAAACCTTCGTCACTGAAATGAACGACACGTCCACCGTCACCACGTCCACCGCTTCGCCGATGTCCTCCGGCTGAAGAAACCGCGCGTTGCACTCTACGAGTACGACGCGTGCGTCCTGACGGAGCTTCCAGTCGAGTTGGTCGGTGCTCACATCCACCGCAAAAATCCTCGTCGCGCCATGCTGGAGAAGACAATCGGTAAATCCACCGGTGGACGCGCCCGCGTCGAGGCACACTTTTCCGCTGACACTCACCCCGAAATCCGCCAGTGCGCCTTCCAGCTTCAGCCCGCCGCGGCTCGCGTACTTGAGTTTCTCGCCGATGAATTCAATCTCCGCGTTTGTCGCAACGGCCGCGCCGGACTTTGCCGCCTTTTGGCCGTTCACCATTACTTCGCCAGCCAGAATCATGGCCTGGGCCTTCGGGCGAGACTCAGCCAGCCCGCGCGCGACGAGCAGCAAGTCAAGCCTGCTTTTCTCTTTGCGTGGAGTTTTCACACTCTTCGAAGGATACCAAGAACGTGAGTGAATGATGCAGCCTGGGGATGGGGCGCTGTCATTCTGAGCGCAGCGAAGAATCTCAACGCCTGTTTACGCTCGCCGTGCCGCCAAAAATTCCGCCAGCTCCCGCAGCCTCCCCGCGCGCTCGCCATAAGGCTCCAATTCTGCGATGGCTTCGTGGATCAGTTTTTCGGCGAAGGCACGCGACTTCTCCAGCCCAAACAGCGCCGGATACGTGGCCTTCTTTTGCGCCTGGTCTTTCCCCGCCGTCTTGCCCAGCGCTGCCGACGACTCCTCTACATCCAGAATGTCGTCCACTACTTGAAACGCCCAGCCGATGCTTTCTCCGAATCGCCGCAGCCGATCAACGTCCGCATCGCTCGCGCCGCCGCAAATCGCTCCGGTCGCGACGGCCGCGCGGATCAGTGCGGCCGTCTTCGAGCGATGAATATACTCGAGCATTTCTGCATCAACTGTTTTTCCTTCGGCTTCGAGATCCGCCACTTGTCCGCCCACCATTCCGCGCACGGTCCCCGCGGCGCGCGACACTTCCTGGACCCCGGCGACGCGGCGATCCGCGGAAAGCGGCGCGTCGGCCAGCGTCTGAAATGCGAGCGTCAGAAGCGCGTCGCCCGCCAGGATGGCGGCGGCCTCGCCGAATTGTTTGTGGCATGTCGGCTTACCGCGGCGGAGATCGTCGTTATCAAGCGCCGGCAGGTCGTCGTGAATCAACGAATAGGTGTGGATGAATTCGATGGCGCAGCCCGCCGCGACGGACGGCGCGATGTGCGCAGAGAATATCCGCGCGGCCTCCATGCACAAAATGGGACGCACGCGTTTGCCGCCCGCAAAAACGCTGTAGCGCATGGCGCGGTGGATCGAAGGAGGCGGGGTGGCTTCACCGGGCAGCAGCCGCTCCAGCGCCTCTTCGACGGCGTGGCGGTCCTCTTCAAAAAATGCAGGGAGCTTCATTCGTGTGCGTTCTTCAGAATGAACGGAGTAGGTGCGACTGCTTCGGTTTTTTTCTGCAATCTCTCAATCACTCAATCACAAATCACTCAATTTCTGCTGCATCACGCCTTATCTTCGTCGGGCTCGAACGGTTCCGCCGCCATCTTTCCGTCCGCTTTCTTCAGCAGGATCTCCACCCGCGCCTCGGCTTCGACGAGCTGCTTCTGGCATTCGCGGGAGAGCTGGACGCCCTCTTCGAACAGTTTCATCGCGTCTTCCAGGGAGAGGTTCGCGCTCTCGAGTTTCTGGACCACTTCCTCCAGCCGCGCGAGCGAGCGCTCGAAATCGGCCTTCTTTCCCGGCTCGGGCTTTTTGGTCGCCGTTTGCGTCACGGAATGGCTCTCGCTTTCCAGCGCTCGGGCCGCCAATCATGCGGGCCCGCGGGAAGCTGCATTCTAACGTACGGCGGAGAATGCCAACAATCTCTTTATACGGCCGTCGCGCCGCACGGAGTTCTCTATTTCACTGCCGCGCCAGCCGGCAATAGGCGCAGCCGGTTCACGCTGGTTTTTTCCGTAGTCGCGTCGCTAAACAAGGAAATGATCCCTTGGCCTTCGTACCAGTCCGGGAACTGATCTTCGTAGTAACGGCTCAAGTACTGTCCGGACTGCCCCATGGTGATGTTCATCATCGAATTGTCAAAGTTGGCGAGGTCGGCCACAAATCGCATGGCCGGGCCCAGCGACCTTCCGGTCTGCTTTACGCTGAAGCTGCTGCCGGCCTGAGCCAAAGGTCCCATGCTCAAGTGTCGCCGCAGGAACCCCGTCCGCGCTAGAGGATGCGGAATGTAGAGCTGCATAAAGCGGCCCCAGGGCCAGTCGGCCAGTCCAGCTTTGCCGCTGCGTTGCTCCATTTCCTTGATGGCCTCGTCTGCGCTGCGGATCAAAAGCCGGTCGTAGGCATCGGCGGTGTTTTTAATAGATGCAAATTCCTTCGGAAGCCAGTGCGCTGGGCGGTCGCGCAGCACGTTCTGGAGGAAAACCTCATTCCGCCACCAGCGGTACATTTCCTCGTCTCCAAGCTTGTCTTCCAGAATTTTCTTTCGCACGATTCGCCGCGTAAATTCCAGCAGGGACATCTCGACGGAACCTCTGCTCGCTCGCCCGTTCCACTTCGGAAGCTGTTCGATCAGCCAGCGCGCGCGGAGGTCTTGCGGCGGATGTTTCTGCGCAGCCTTCTGCAGGTATTCCCCTATCAACCGGTGCGGCACGGAGAGCAAGTCCGTTTGAATGTCGAGGAAATCCTGCGGCTGGAATTTCTTTTTGCTGCTCAGAAGCGCGTAGATACGCTCGGTGCGGTACGGCGACATCCAATCGTCCGTCAAATACCACTTGTAGCCCGGTCCTGTCACTCTCGCGTTGGCCGTGGCGATGATCCCGCCCGGCGGATTAAACATCACGGGCAACTCATCGAAGGGGATGTACCCGGTCCATTCATAATCGTCGGTGTCTCCCGGCATGGGGATTTCCCCACGGCCGTTTTTCCGCATGGGAATTTTTGCCGCCACCTGGAAGCCGATGTTGCCATCCACGTCGGCATAGACGGCATTCTGCGCGGGGCCAGTGACGCGCCGCATGGCCGCGCGAAATTCTTCCCAGTTTTTCGCCTGGCCCAGCCACGGAACCGCGAACGATAGCCCTCCGGGTTCTGTGGCCGTCCATCGCAGAGCGTAGCCGAGCTGGCCTTCTCGGCGCACGACCGGTCCGTGCCGCGTCACGGCAACATCCAGGGTCAAGTCCGCCGCGCCGCTCACGTGGATTACTTCCTTGCGGATTTCGGCGGCCACCCATTTGCCGTTCACCTTGTACTCGCGCGGGTTGGCCGGATTAAACGTCTCGATGTAAAGGTCCTGCACGTCCGCGCCATTGTTGGTGAATCCCCAGGCGATGCGTTCATTGTGCCCGATGATGACCAGCGGCACGCCCGGCAGCGCGAACCCTTTGACGTTCCAGCCCGGCGCCGTCAGGTGCACCATGTACCAGATGCAGGGCACCGCCAGGTCGAGATGGGTGTCATTGGCGAGCATCGGTTTGCCCGAGTAGGTGTGCTGGCCGCTCACCACCCAGTTGTTGCTGCCGAAAGCAAGCTCCGATTCGTCTTCAAATTGCGATAAGGTCCGCGCCGCCGTCTTCCATACCGCCATTTCCGCGGCGTTGCCCTGCGTTTTCTTTGGCGCGGCGGGAGAAGGTTTCCGGCCGGCAGGAGCCGGCGGCTCCAACGAATCGCCTCCCACGAGCGGGTGATCCAGAGGCGAATCGCTGACGTACAACTCGCGCGCCATTTCCGGTCCGAGCTTTTCCGTCACTCGCGCGCGCTTGAGCTCCCATTCCCATGGGCTGGTCAGCACCTTGAACATGTATGCGCCGACAAGCAAGGAATCCGCCGCGGTCCACGGGCGCGGCTTGTATTTCAGCACTTGGAATTCGACGGGCAGACGGTCCTTGCGTTCATCGATGTAGCGATTCACGCCGCGCGCGTAGGCTTGCAGGATGGCTCGGGTGTCTGCGTCCAATTCTGCGGCGCATTTTTCCGCGGCTACGCGCAGACCCAGTGTCCGGTTTTCGACGTCTGTTTCGATGGCAGCAGCGCCGTAAACTTCCGCGAGGTCGCCCGCCGCCGCGCGACGCAGGATGTCCATTTGCCACAGGCGGTCCTGCGCCACCACGTAGCCCTGCGCCGTGACCAGGTCCTCCAGCGAACCCGCTTTGATTCGCGGCACACCCCAAATGTCGCGCTCCACCGTCACTTCCTGCTTCAATTCGGGAAGGGAAGCTTCGCCATCGAGCTGTGGCAGGGTCTCGTGAACCTTCCACCACGCAGCCAGCATGGACAGACTGGCCGCCAGAAGTATGAATGCGGCGAAGTATCGAAGTGCGCGTACTGTAGTTTTCACGGGGCTAATTCAAACGGGCAACGCAGTATAGACCACCGCCCGGAGGCTGTGCAATCGGGCTCCGCCTTTGCCTACGGCCAGCGGGCCGGTCCCCCCGCTTTCTCCGGGGGGAGGCTCCTGTTAAGATGACCAGCAAACGGAGGTGGCCCGCCGGTTGGGCTGCCTGTCCGTTCACTCATGATCGTTCTCCGCATCTTTGCGGTCCTGCTTCTGGTGGGCATCAACGCCTTTTTTGCCGCGGCCGAATTCTCTCTGATTGCTGTGCGGCCCTCGCGCGTCCGCCTGCTGGTTGATCAGGGCGATGCCCGGGCGAAAATCGTCCACGACCTCCTCCTGGATTTGCCCCTCGTCGTTTCGGGCGTGCAGTTCGGAATGTCCCTCGCCAGCCTCGGACTCGGTTTCGTCGGTGAAATCACTCTGGCCGTCATCTTGCAACAAGCTCTCGGTTGGATCCCCGGCGCTTGGGCCGTTCTGTACGCGCACACCGCGGCGATTGTGCTGGCCTTCGCGATGCTCACCTACATGCACGTGGTGATGGGCGAGCTGGTGCCAAAAACGGTGAGTCTGCAGCGCGCCGAGGGAGTGGCGCTGATGGTGGCCCGGCCGTTCCGCTGGTTCCTGCGGACGTTTCGCTTCGCAATCAACGTGCTCGACACATCCGCCGAAAAAGTTTCTCGCTGGCTGGGCGTCCGGAATCCCCACAGCCATACGCTGGTGCATTCCGCGGAAGAGCTGCGCATCCTGATCCAACAGGCGCGCGAACGCGGGCTGCTGCAACTGGGCGAGGAAAAGTACATTCAGTCCGTCATGGAACTGGGGAAGGTGCAGGTGCGCGAGATCATGGTGCCGCGCCCGGATGTCCATCTACTCTCCGTGCAATCCACTCTCGACGAAGTGTTAAGCGTCTTTGCCACCACGCAGCGCTCGCGACTGCCCGTCTATGAAGGCACGCCGGACCACATCCTCGGCTTCGTGCACATCAAGGATATGCTTTGGATTCTTCTGGACCGCGAGCGCCGCGCCGAAGAGGGTGTCAGCGCCTCCGAATTCCATTTGCGCCGCATCCTGCGTGAAGTTCTGATCGTCCCGGAGACCAAGCCCGCCAGCGAGCTGCTCATCGAGATGCGCGCCCGCTGCCTTGCACTGGCCATGGTCGTGGACGAGTTCGGCAGCATTCTGGGCCTGGTTACGCTGGAGGACATCCTTGAACAGCTCGTCGGCGAAATTCACGACGAATTCGACGTGGTCGAGCGGCCGCTGACCCTGGCCGATGGCGCCATGGTCTTCGACGCCGCGCTCAATGTCCGCGACCTCGAAAGCCAGTACAACATCGTGTTGCCCGAGGATCCCACGTATCAAACCGTTGGTGGCTTCGTGCTCGCCAAGCTCGGGTTCATCCCGCGAGGCGGCGAGAGCTTTGAGTTCGACAATCTCCGCTTCAGCGTGGTGGAAGTGGACCGCCGCCGCGTCGCGCGCGTCAAGATTCAGCGCTTGAAGAATCCGGAATCCGCGCCAGCGACTCCGGCACCGGAATCCTCTTCACAGGCCCGCTAGCACAGGCTTACAGCCTGTGCGCTCCGTTTGCGCGTTTCGCTTTGCGTCGTAGCACAGGCTTACAGCCTGTGCGCTGAGCCGTTTCTCGATTTTCATTTTTCGAACTTGCGTTTCCGTAGCACAGGCTTACAGCCTGTGCACTCCGTTTTTCGATATTCGGTTCTGAGGAAGGGAACTACCCAAGCGTGACGGTCACTTCCGCGCCGCGCTGCATGCTCAAGGATTTCGCCGCGTGTCCCTTGTTGACGGAAATCTCCAGGAACCCGCTGGACCCAATTACCGCCAGCACTTCACCCGGCGCGCCGTGCGCATACGTCTCGGCCAGCTTATCGATTTCCCGCGACCCGGCGGTGATTTTGAAATTCCCGCCGGCCGCGACCTGCGGCACGTCTTCCAGCGTCAGGTTGGTGATCAGGTTTCCGAAATTGTCCACCTTCAGGACGACGCCCTTGATCGTGCTGCCCGCCACCTTGGGTTTGGGCAGCGTGAAGCGCACAAAGTCCGTGACCTCGTCGCCGAAGCTCGGCGTCTGCCAATTTTTCGAAAGCCACGCAGCCACAGGCGCGAAGATGTCTCGCCCGTGAAACGTGTTGCTGAGCGGGTTCAGGAAATAGTGTTCCGCGGTGATGTGCCGCACCGTGACCTTTGGCTCGCGTTCGTAGATCATGGAGAGCACACCGTTGTCCGGCGCGACGTAGTAGTGCTGGTCGCCCGTCACCAGGATCGGCCGCCGCTGCGACCCCACGCCCGGATCCACCACGACTAGGTGAATCGTCTTCGGCGGAAAGTGCGCATAGGCCATCCCGATAGTCAGCGCCGCGTCCAGAATGTCAAACGGCATCACGTTGTGGTTAATGTCCACAATGCGCGCTTCGGGATTGACCTTCAGGATGACGCCCTTCATCACACCCACGAGGTGATCGCTCGTGCCGTAGTCCGTGGTCAGCGTGATAATCGGGTGTGCCAACGCTCGCTCCGTGCAATTCTGCTTTGCTGCAGCAGAAGGGCAAACTATCGGATGCACTTCCGCTTGTCAAGGCAATAGCTCGCTGCGTAGTGGGTCCGTTTCCAATAAGCCGACTTATCGGGAGTTGCCCGTCATTCCAATCATCTTGGGACATCCAGTTTCCGAAGCGCCGGTATCAGGTTGCAAAAGTATATCCACTGTCTTTTCCTCCCCCGGCTTAAGCCGAACGGCTTGGCCCGCCGATTTGTCGACGGTTCCAGGGTAATACCAAGGCTTATAGCCATCGAGCCAGATTCTCATCAGGACGTCTGTGTTGGGGGGTACTAGCAGCCTGTATCTCGGTTTGACCAGTCCGCTGCCGCTCAAGAAGTTATTCGGTACTGACGCTCGTCTGAATTCAATGCACGGACTCAAGGAAGCACCCGTCACCGCGTCAGCCACGGTGCCCAGCAAAACGCCAGCCTTTGGCCCAAGTCGAATTGTGACGGTCGCAGCACGATGGCGGGACGTCAACGTGACAGTCTCAAACTTACCATCGCTGTAGAACTGCTGACTCATGTCAGGATAGTCTTCGTCCTCCTTTTTCGCAGCGACGGCAAATCTTCCGAACCACGAACGGGAGATGTGGATTGCGAAGTACCCGGTTTCGTCGCTGTCGGCGTGAGGAATGACCGCAGCCATCGGTCGCCCCAGTGGAACGGCGTAGACCGTAGCACCCTTGACGGGCTTGCCGTCTTCATAGATGACAGTCCCGTCAATCAGACCTGTGTCGGTTTCCGTCTGAGCAAGTAGCTTCACACTTGGCTGCTGTGCGCCCGAACTAAGCACCATTGCCACAATCAGCCAGGCCACTAATTCGCCTCGAATCATAGGTTCCATTCTGGCATAGGTTCGGCCCGCTAGGTGATTGGACCCAGTGCCCGATAAACGCGCCATCGGAAACTGACCTGCAACCCGGCGGGAATGCCACTTGACAACCTAAATTCTATTAGTTAATATGTGAGCTATGGCTTTGCATATGGCTAAGGCGCGGGCAAGCTTTGCCGCACCGGCGGGAATGGAAGACTTAAGTGGCACCGTACGCCGCACTTTTTCGAAGTTAACCATAATTCCCGTCCCATTTTCAAGAAACCGACAAATCTTTCCTGTTCAACCACTTGCAGACTTGATTCAAAACGAATCAAAACGCGCAACTCTTTTGGATTCAGTGGATTGGGGGATTCAATGATACCCCCGGGGGGGTGATCTCATGCTGCTGAAAACCAGGCAAGCGATCGCGGGCTGCGGCGGGCCAAATTTCGTTTTCTTGACCCCCTGCCAGCGGAAGGATATTCTGTCTTTGGCGCTCCCAAACTGAATACTGAATACTGACCACTGAGCACTGTAATGAAGCGCATCTATTTCGACAATAACGCCACCACCCCCGTGGACCCTGAAGTCCTCGAGACGATGCTGCCCTTTTTTTCAGAGAATTTTGGCAACCCCAGCTCGATTCACACGCCCGGCCAGCAAGCGCGGAAGGCCGTCGAGCACGCCCGCGAGCAGGTGGCTGCGCTGCTCGGCGCGCGCGCCGGGGAGATCACCTTCACCAGCGGCGGCACGGAATCCGATAACTTGGCCATCAGAGGCATCCTCTTCGCCGACGAGCGCCCCCGCAAACACGTCGTCACCACGCAGATTGAACACAGTGCCGTGCTGCAAACTTGCCACGCGCTGGAAGAGCGCGGCGTCGAGGTCACTTTGCTTGCGGTCAATTCCGAAGGCCTCGTGAATCCTGCCGACGTTCGCAAAGCTCTCCGCCCGGAAACGGTTCTCATCAGCGTGATGCACGCCAACAACGAATTGGGCTGCATCCAGCCGATTGAGGAAATCGGCCGCATCGCCGCGGAAGCCGACGTTTATTTCCATGTGGACGGCGTGCAGTCCGCCGGGAAAATTCCCGTCAGCGTCGAGCAGCTTGGCGCGGACCTGCTGGCCATCTCCGGGCACAAAATTTACGGCCCGAAGGGTGTTGGCGCGCTTTACATTCGCAAGGGCACGCACATCAAACCCATCCTCTTCGGCGGCAAGGACACGCGCGTGCACCGCCCGGGCACGGAGAATGTGGCCGGCATCGTCGGCCTCGGCAAGGCCGCCGAAATCGCGCAAAACAAATTGCAGTCGGAAGGCGCGCGACTGGGCGCACTTCGCGACCGTCTCGAAAAAGGCTTGCTGGCGGCCATCCCCAGCGCGCAAGTGAACGGCGCGCATGCGCAGCGCACGCCCAATACAGCCAATTTCACCTTCCTCTTTATTGAAGGCGAATCGCTGGTAATCGCGCTGGACCTGAAAGGCATCGCCTGTTCGACGGGCGCAGCATGTTCCTCCGGCGCCATCGAGCCTTCGCACGTAATGACCGCCATTGGTCTGCCGGCGGAGAAAGCCCGCGGCAGCATGCGCTTCAGCCTCGGCCGCATGAATACGGATGAGGACGTGGACTTCGCATTGAAAGTAATTCCCGAAGCCGTGCAGCAACTGCGCAAGCTCTCTCCGCAGTACAAGGAATCTGTACCCGCGCAATGAAATTTTTGGAGTGCGGCGGCTTGACGCCGCTTTGTCTATGCGTGAATTGAAATGAAGCCCGAAGCCAACCTAATCGCCGTCGCTATGTCCGGCGGCGTGGATAGTTCCACCGTTGCAGCGATTCTCCACCAGCAGGGCCGCGCGATCGTCGGGCTCACCATGCAGCTCTGGAACCAGCGCCGTCTGCCGGAGTTGATGGCTGACGGCCCCGCGACCGGCGGCCGCTGCTGCTCACTCGACGATGTCTATGACGCGCGCCGCGTGGCCGAGCATCTCGGCTTTCCCTACTACGTCATCAACTTCGAGCGCCAGTTCGAGGAAACGGTCGTCAAGCCCTTCGTGAACGATTATCTTTCCGGCCGCACCCCGATCCCGTGCAGCCGCTGCAACACGGACGTGAAATTTGAAGAGTTGCTGCGCACCGCGCGTCAAATCGGCGCGGAAAAACTCGCCACCGGACACTATGCGCGCATCCGTCACAATCCGGCGACGAACCGCTACGAGCTTCTCCGCGCGCGCGACGCCGCCAAAGACCAGTCGTATTTTCTTTTCGGCTTGACGCAGGAACAGATGGCCAGCACGGATTTTCCGCTGGGCGACCTCACCAAGTCCGAAGTGCGCAACACTGCCCGCCGCGCCAAGCTGCCCGTCGCCGAAAAACCGGAAAGCCAGGAAATTTGCTTTGTGCCCAACGGCGACTACGCCACATTCATCGAGGCGTATTTGCAAGAGCAGGGAAGTGAGCCGGCGGAATCCGAAGGAGAGATTGTCACAACGAACGGCGAAGTAATTGGCCGCCACAGCGGGCTGCATCACTATACGGTTGGGCAGCGCCGCGGCTTGGGCCTTGCCGCCGGACGCCCGCTCTACGTTCTTTCGCTCGACACCACCGGCAATCGCTTGGTCGTAGGCGACGACGCAGAGCTCGCACGCGATACCTGCGACGTCCGCGAAGTAAACTGGATTGCTTTTGAAAAGCCGGACGGCCCATTGGAAGCGCAGGTGAAGATCCGTCACCAGCACGAAGCCGCCGCTGCTGTCATTGAAGCACTGGACGCAACCACGGCTCGCGTGCGCTTTCGCGAGCCGCAGCGCGCGGTCACGCCCGGCCAGGCCGCAGTCTTCTATTCCGGCGAAGTCGTCCTCGGTGGTGGCTGGATTCTGTAATCCTGGCGAGCGCGCGAAGGTGAGCCGAAGTATTTCGCCGGCCTTTCTGAGAGCCCCGCGTACGCATTCCGCCCCACGACCTATTCACAAAAAAAACGGGGCGGAATCTTTCGATTCCACCCCAAAAGAAAAACAATGCGGTCAGATGAAAAGTTCTTCGTCCTGCTGTTCGCGGGAGCGCTCGGGCGATTGACGCTGCGACCGCAGAAAGTCCAGCCCTGCCTTGATGCCCTTGACGAATGCCGTCGCTTGCCGCACCGGCCGCAGGACGCTCGCCTTGAACTCCGTCCCCGCGCTCTCGATTTCCTCAAGCGCTCCCGTGAGCACCTGATCAGCGCGGAGCACCTGCATGCGCAGGCGGTCCATGGCTTCGGTGAAGACGCGGTCCACCTTCTCCGTCTGAGCCCGAGCCAGCCGCGTGATCTCGGCGGCGTCGGCTGCAGCGGCGGTGACTTGCGGCCCTACTTCTTCGACGACCATGTGCAGGCGGCTCAGGATGGGGTCAATCTTGGCGTGCAGGTCGGTGGCGATGCCCGTCATCCGCTCGTTCATGGACTTCACCTGCAAGAACATGCCGAGCAGGATGAGCATCTGCCCGATGATGGCCACTGCCGCCAGAAAGATGAAAAACTTCAGCCAGGGATCCATTCAGCCGCCTTTAGTGGGCTTTTACTTTTTCGCGGTAGGCGTCCTTGCCGGCGTCCACCGCAGCCGCAATCTGGTCCTTCTGCGACGCGAGGATTTCCTTGCTGCGCTCGACCATTTCTTCGGCGCGTTCGCGCAATTCGCGCGCGCGTTTCTGCGCATAATCGCGTCCGCGCTCGGCCTGGTCGGTCAGATATTCCCGCGTCTCTTCGCCGGACTTGGGCGCAAACAGAATTCCCAGCAGGGTCCCGACGCCCAATCCAACAAGGAAGTAGCTCACTTTGGAACCAGTGTTCTCGCTCATGACAGCCTCCAAAGCCACACTAGCATACGCCTGTTCGCCAAGCAAGGATTCGAGGTCGGTTCTTATTGGTTACCAGCGAGGGAACCGGAGGACTTGCCGTGCAGATGCTCGTAAACGTTTCGCGCCCGCGGGCGCGTCGCGACAGTGGCAAGCTGCTCCATGCTGGCGTCGCGCAGATTGGCCAGGCTGCCGAACTTGCGCAGCAGCTTTTGCGCGGTGCGCGGGCCCACGCCGTTGATCTCGGTGAGCTCGCTATGCAGATGGCGCTTGCAGCGGCGCTGACGGTGAAAGGTAACAGCAAAGCGGTGCGTCTCATCGCGAATCTGTTGGATCAAGTGAAGAATGGGGGAATGTTTTTCGAGGCGAATGGGATCGTTTTCTTGGCCCAGAACAAAAATAATTTCTTCCTTTTTGGCGATGCTGGCTACGGGCTGGTTGATGATCTCCAGGCGCTCGAGCGCGGCGGCCGCGGCGTGGAGCTGGCCGATGCCGCCGTCAATCAGGATCAGGCCCGGCAGCGGCTTTTTTTCTTCCTGCAGGCGGCGGTAGCGGCGCTCGACCGCCTCGCGCATGCTCAGGAAATCGTCATTGCCCGCTTGGTGCCGGATGATGAATTTGCGGTAGTCGGACTTTTTCATGCGGCCGTCTTCCCACACCACCATCGAAGCCACCGTGTCCGAGCCCTGGATGTGCGAAATGTCAAAGCTCTCGATCCGCCGCGGAGTTTCGGGAAGCGCGAGCGCAGCCTCCAGGGCCTCGGCAATGGCTTTCGACGCGGGCTTCAACACGCGGAAGCGCTGTTCGAAGGAGTGCTTCGCGTTCTTCTCCACCAGTTCCAGCAGGGCGCGTTTTTGCCCGCGCTGCGGCGTGAGGATTTCCACGCGCCGCCCGCTCCGCTCGCTCAGGATGCTCTCGAGCAACTCGCGGTCCTCGAAATCCATGGGCACGTGCATCAAGCGCGGCAAATAATCCGCCTCGAGATAGAGTTGCTTCAGCAGCGACGTCAGGAATTCGGCCGGCTCGAACTCCAAGAGGTCTTCCCAATAAAAGTCGCGGCGGTCCATCACGCGCCCGCCGCGCAAGTGGAAGAGATTGACGGCCGCCTGTGGCGGTTCCGCGTACCAGGCGAGCACGTCGGTGTCGTCGCCGGTGGCCGCGGCGATCTTCTGCTTCTCGGCGATTTCTTCGAGCGTGCGGATCAAATCGCGATAGGTGGCTGCTTCTTCGTAGCGTTCCTCGTCGGAGGCTTTGGTCATGCGGCTTTCGAGGCTGCGCGCCAAATCGTGGCGGCGGCCTTCGAGGAACAGCTTCACGTCCCGCGCGGCTTCCGCGTAACGTTCGTCCGTCACCAGGCCCGGAACGCACGGCCCCAGGCAGCGCTTGATGTAGTACTGCAAGCAAGGCCGCGGGTGCGCGCGCGTCAAGTCCACCGTGCAGGAAGGAATCAGGAAGCGCTTGTGAATCAAATGCACGAGGCGATAGGCGAGGCTGGCCGGGAAATACGGCCCGAAATAAGTGGAGCCGTCTTTTTTCAGACGGCGCGTGACGTACACGCGTGGGAAGTTTTCGTAGGCGGTGTATTTGATGTACGGATAAGTCTTGTCGTCGCGCAGCAGCACGTTGAAACGCGGCTTGTGCTGCTTGATCAGATTGTTCTCGAGCGCCAGCGCCTCTTTCTCGTTGTCCACCACGATGTACGCGACGTCCGCGATCTCCCGCACCAGCGAGCCGGTCTTCGCGTCCATCGTGCGCGACTCCAGGAAATACGACTTGACGCGATGGCGCAAGGATTGCGCCTTGCCCACATACACGATGTTGTCGAGGACGTCCTTGAAGAGATACACGCCCGGCAGAGCGGGCAGGGCGGCGACTTTTTGTTCGAGTTCCATGTCAGGCAAGCGCTCGCATTACGCGGCGGGGCAACTCCATCTTAGCAAAGCGAATCTGTTACCATCCAGATGACCAAAGTGATTCGTCGCGGACATCTCGCGCTGTTGCTGCTCGCTCTCTTTGCTGTGGGACCCGCGCCTGCGCAGAAGAAGCCGCAGAAGAATACCCAGCCGGAGCCGGTCTTCGAGCCCTTCAAGGCAGAGAAGAGCGTCGAAATCGGTACCTACTATTTGAAAAAGAAAAACTATGACGCGGCCATCGAGCGCTTTCTGGACGCTCTGCGCTTCAAACCCGGCTTCGCTCGGCCGCACCTGCTGCTTGGCCAGGCTTTCGAAAAGAAAGGCGAGTTCGACGCATCCATCGCGCACTATACCGCCTACCTGGAAATCCTCCCCAACGCGGACGACGCGACAAAAGTCCGCCAGAAGATCGAATCGCTCGAGAAAAAAGTGGAGCGAGCGAAGACCCGCCGGAAAAAATCTAGCCGAGGCGCGTGAGAAACCGCCGGGCGCGCTTGTAGAGTGGGAAACACCTTTCCTGCCGGCGGAATTCCGCGGAGTGGGCTTCGAGCCCGCAACGGGCCCTGCGAATGGGATGCTTCACGTGCAGCATCTCATGGAAGAGCACGTATTCCACGACGTAACGCGGAACCTGCTCGCGGTCGAGGCGCGAGCTGATGACGATCTGGTCGAGCGCCGGGTCGAAGCAGCCCAACTGGATACGCCACGGCCGCGCGCTCCAACCCAGACGCGGATGGCGCAGCCGGCCGGCAAAGTGCCTTCGGTTGAGCTTCGCGAAAAGCGGTTGCAAATTGTGATGCATGCCGAGCGGATGAGAACTGACGCGGCGGCCGCGCTTCCGCCGCATGCGCATCAAGCGGCGCCGCGTCCCCTGAGCCAGCGCGAATTCACGGTACGCCTTCAGATACTCGCGCCCCGCCCGCCGGCGGTACACGCGCGCGAGAAGGATTGCCGCCGTGGCCTCCAGCACCGGCATCGGCGCCCCGAGGAACACGTCGGAATACCGGACGTGCGCCGTGTCTTCCACCAGCCGGATCGTATGCGTCAGATTCGCGTAGGGATAAAACTCCGCCACGAACCGCGGCGGGCGCCCCTGACAACCCACGCGCGTAAACATGCGCTGAAAAATCCGCGCGCCCGCGGGAAAGGAAACCGTTTGCGCCCCGCGGCACTTCATGACGGTTTCCTGCGCACCGGCGCCGGCGCGAGTTCCTTGGCGGCCTTCTCGGCATCCGCCTGCGCCTGCTGCGTCGCCTCGATGGCGTCTTGCAACGTCTCTTTGTAGAGCGCGAGGTCCTGCCCCTCCGCGGCCACCTTTTCGAGCTGAGGCATGAATTCCTTCACCCGTTTTTGAAATTCTTTGAGGCCGGCGCGGATATCATCTTGGCGTTCTCGCCCCAGGTCGATCAACTCCGCGGCGTCGTCCACGCAGCTTGCGTAGGCATTCAGCAGAGAGTTCAGGCGCTCGGCGCGCAATCGTTCGCTGGAGGGCCGCGCCAGCTCGTAGTGGAATTTCTTCAGCCGGTCGGCGGCAAACTCCGTGAAGAGCTTGATGCGCAGGGATGGCAGTTCGGCGTCGCGGATTTTGTCCGCTTCCAGCGTGGTCAAGTATTCCCGCTTGGACTGTTGCGCGCGAAGTTGCTCGATAGGAGAAATGACGAGCGCGGCAATGATCATTGCCGAGGCCAGCATGCGCGCGTGTGCCGTGAAGCTCATCGCCCGGGTTTCGGCTCTCCCGCTTTCTTCGCGGGCTGCCGCGGAAAGAGCGCGTCGATCAATTCCTTGTCGATGGAGTCGAGATCCCGCCGGATGGCCGTGAACGGATCGCGCAGATCGGAGGGCAGCGAAAGAATGGTCTGATCGAGCCGCTGAATACTCTGCCGAAGGTGCAGTTGGAGATGCTTGAAGCCATTGGGCTTTCTTTCCGCGTCCCGGCCGCTCGCTTTCAGCGCGGCGTGCGCGGATTTTACTGCGTCGCGATAGTCGGTGAGCACGCGCAGGGCTTCGTCGTAATTTTCCGCCCTCACCTCTCGCCGGACCTGTTCGAGCTGTGCTTCACCCCAGCGAACCGTCGATTTGGCTTTTTGCACCGGATCGTTGGTCTGAACCTCAGCGCCGGCAGCTTCCGCTTTGCGCACCACAAGCTGCGCGCCCAGACAGAGCAGCACGGCGAACGCGGCGACGTGACGGGCGATGTTGCAGCTCCGCATTTTATTTTCTGACCCGCTCCAGCTCGCGCTTCAGGATGCGAATGCGCTGCCGCGACTGAAAATCCTGTTTATCGCTGCGGTCCTGGTCCAGCTCCAGGAATTTCTCGTACGCGGCAATCGCCTCGGGTAACTTATGAATTCTATCGTAACAGGTAGCGCGGACGAACCACCATCCGGCGTTGGGCGTTTCCCGCTTTGCCAACTCATCCTGCACGCGCAGCGTCGCTTCGTACTTTTCGCCCAGATAGTACACGGCGGCCAGGTCGCGGACCGCGTCCGTCAACTTGGGGTCCAGCCGCAGCGCCTCCAGCAGCTCGCGCTCAGCGGGAGCGAATTCGCGGCGCTCCAGCCACAGGCGCCCCAAGTGCGCGCGAAGGCGGGCGTCGCGCGGTTCGAGCTGCGCGGCCTTTTCGAGCGCGGCGGTTGCCTCCGGAAGACTTTTCCGGCGGAAATGGATTTCCGCGCGCAGCTTGAATCCTTCCGCAGAAACTCCGCGTCCGGCATCGACGCGGTCCAGCTCCGCCAGCGCCGGCTCGAACTTTCCCAGGCTGACCAGAAGCGACGCAAGCCGCATTCGCGTCCCGTGATCTTCCGGCGAAATTTCGAGATAGGCCGCGATTTCTTGCGCCGCGGATTCGGTTTTTTTCTGATCGAGTAAGCTCTGTGCCAGGCCCAGTCTCGCCGCCGGAGATTTCGGCTCGATTTGAAGCGCCTCGCGGAACGCCATTTCGGCCTCGCCCGCACGGTTGAGAGCCTGCAATGCGCGACCCAGGTCCATCCGCACCTCAGAGTTCTTCGCGTCCAGGCGGGCGGCTGCGCGGTACTGTTCGACGGCTTCGGGGAGTTTGCCGGTGCGCTCGTATGCGGTTCCGAGAAGCTGGCGCGGCCAGGCCTGCTCCTGCTTTAATTCAATGACTTTGGAAAGTGGAGCAATCGCCGCGGCGGGCTCGTGGTCCATCAACAGCAGCGCCAGATTCAGGTGCGCCTCGGGGAGCTTTGCATCCAGCTCGATGGCCCGGCTGAATTCTGCGCGGGCCTCCTCGCTCCGCGCGAGTCCGGTGAGCGCGTAGCCGAGCTGGACATGGGCCAGCGCATCGTTCGGTTTTTCAGTAAGATATTTTTGCAACACGTCCACGGCGCGCTGGAAGTCCTTCTTCTCGATGGCCTCTTCGGCTTGCGCAAGCAGAATCTGCTGCGGATCTTCCACGCGTACCGTGGGCCGCTTGGGCGCGGACTGTTTCGGGGTTTTCTGCTGGAGAAAGGCGCGCGCTGGAAGCGTGAAACTGCAAAGCAGCAGGAATGGCAGGACCGATTTAGCCAAAGCTTTCATCGGTGCGAGTTGTTGCGAGAGGCTCCGTTCGTCAGCGCGCGCGCAAGAAATTTTCCGGTGTGCGACTGCGGATTCCGCGCCACTTGCTCCGGCGTGCCGGTGGCCACCACTTGTCCTCCGCGCTCGCCGCCTTCGGGTCCCAGGTCAATCATCCAGTCCGCCGATTTGATCACGTCCATATTGTGCTCAATCACCAGCAACGAAGCGCCGCCGTCGAGCAGTTTGCGGAACGCCGCCAGCAACTTCTGGATATCGTCAAAATGCAGCCCGGTGGTCGGCTCGTCCAGAATATACAACACGCCTTCGTTCGCCTGCCGAGTAAGATGCGCGGCCAGTTTCAAGCGTTGCGCCTCGCCGCCGGAAAGCGTGGTGGCCGACTGCCCCAGCCGCAAATAGCCCAGGCCCACCTCGTCGAGAATTTTCAACTTGGCCGTGACCTTGGGCACGCCCGAAAAAAATGCCAGCGCCTCGCGCACGGTAAGTTGCAGCGCTTCGTGGACGTTTTTCTCGCGGTAGCGCACTTCAAGCACGCCGCTCTTGAAGCGCGTGCCGCGGCATTCCTCGCAAACCAGCTCGACATCGGCGAGGAACTGCATTTCAACGGTCACGGTGCCGTCGCCCTGGCATGCCTCGCAACGCCCGCCCGGAATGTTGAAAGAAAAATGGCCGGCGGCATAGCCGCGCTTCTGCGCTTCGGGCGTGGAGGCAAAGGCCTCGCGGACGGCGTCGAAGGCCTTCATGTACGTGGCCGGATTCGAGCGCGGCGTGCGCCCGATGGGAGACTGGTCCACCAGCACCACTTCCTGAATCTGCGCGTCTCCTTCCATGCGGTCGCACAGGGTCTTGATATTTCCACCCATGCGTTTAGCCTCGAGCGCTTTGAAGAGCACGTCGTACACCAGGGTGGATTTTCCCGAGCCGGAAACGCCGGTGATGGCCACCATCACGCCCAAGGGGATCATCAGCTCGATGCTCTTCAGGTTGTGCACGCGTGCGCCGGCGATCCTCAGGAATTTTCCCTTCGGCTTCCGGCGCTGGCCGGGGACCGGAATGCGCAGCTCGCCGCTCAGGTAGCGCGCGGTGAGAGATTTCGTATTGCCGTTCAATTCCGCGCGCGTCCCAGCAAAGACGATGCGGCCGCCCAGCTCGCCGGCACCCGGGCCGAGGTCGAGCACGTGGTCTGCCGCGGCAATCGTTTCCGGATCGTGCTCGACGACGAGAATGGTGTTGCCCTGGTCGCGCAGCGAGCGGAGGATTTCGATGAGGCGGTGCGTGTCGCGCGGATGCAGGCCGATGGACGGCTCATCCAGCACATAGAGCGTGCCGACAAGGTGCGAGCCGAGCGACGAGGCCAGTTGGATGCGCTGGGCCTCGCCGCCGGAGAGCGAAGTTGTAAGGCGATCGAGTGTCAGGTACTCCAACCCGACCTCGTCGAGGTAGCGCAGGCGCTGGTGGAGCTCGTCCAGAATTTTCTGGGCGATTTCCGATTGCTCTTTGCTGAGATGAAGCGCGCTGAAAAATTCCCGCGCCGCGGTCACCGTCATCTGGCAGACATCCGTGATGGGTTTGCCCTCGATGCGCACGGCGCGGGCTTCGACGCGCAGCCGCGTGCCGCGACAGTCCGGGCAAAGCGCGTAGCCGCGAAAGCGGCTGAGGAAAACGCGCACGTGCATCTTGTAGCGCTTGCGCTCGAGCCACAGGAAAAACCCTTTGATGCCCGGAAACTTGGCCGTGGCATCGCCTTCCGTCAGCATCTCTTTGTGTTGGGTGGAAAGCTGGAAGTACGGTACGTCCAGGGGAAGACCCCTGGCGCGCGCAAATTTTCGCAGCTCCTGCTGCATCCCGCGGTAGCGCGGCTTGGTCCACGGTTGGACGGCGCCTTCGTTGAGCGTCTTGCTTTTGTCCGGGATGACCAGGTCGATGTCGAAGTCCAGCGTGTTGCCGAAGCCCTGGCAACGCGGGCACGCGCCGGTGGGGCTGTTGAACGAAAAAAGCGGCGGCTCGGGATTTTGGTAGGCGATGGCGCACTGCTTGCACTCGAAGCGCTCGTTCAGAAGCAAGCGCTCGGGTTCTGCATGCTGCGCAGAGGCCGGGCTAGAGCCCGCCTCTACAGGAGCAGTTTGCGAAAGGAATTCCAGAATCGCTTCGCCGTGCCCTTCGCGGTAACAGAGTTCGATGGAGTCCACCAGCCGCGCGCGCATTTCCGGCGCGATGGCCAGGCGGTCCACCATCACGTAGATGGGTTTGCCGAAATCCGCGTCGAGCAACGTTTCCGGCGAGGAGAACTCGTAAATTGTTCCGGACTGATAAAGCCGGTTGAAGCCGCGTTTCTGCAATTCCGTGAGCGCGAGCTTGACGGCCTCGCCGCTGGGCTTTGCAGGCTTCGCGAGGCGCGCGCGGCGCTTCGATTGCGCGGCGTCGGCGTGTGGCGCAGCGAACCGCAACGGATAAAGAATGTAAAAGCGCTGGCCAGCGGGCCGCGCCAGCACGCGGCCAGCGATTTCGTCCACGGTGTCCTTGCGGACTTCTTCGCCGCACTTCGTGCAATACGTGTTCCCGACGCGTGCGAAGAGCAGCCGCAGATAATCGTAAATTTCCGTGGCCGTGGCTACCGTGGAGCGCGGGTTGCGCGTGGCGTTTTTTTGCTTGATGGCGATGGCCGGAGCGATGCCCGTGACCTCGTCCACGTCCGGCTTTTCAATGCGCTCGAGGAATTGTCGCGCGTAAGACGAGAGCGATTCGATGTAACGCCGCTGGCCCTCGGCGTAGATGGTGTCGAATGCCAGGCTGGACTTGCCGGAGCCGCTCACGCCGGTCACTACAGTGATGGCGTTGTGCGGGATGACGAAGTCAATGTTCTTCAGGTTGTGGACGCGCGCGCCCCGGACGCAGATGACGTCCTGCTGCGGAATTGTGCCCGGGTCGGTTGTCGTAGCCAAGCCTGAGCTCTCCTGCTGAAGGCGGCGGGGTAAACCCGCCGCTACCAGCGGCTTCTAGATGGTGTGTGCAAACCCAAAATTATAGAATGGGTTCGTAGCAAAGTCGAACCGCTGAGGAGCCCTTGTGAGTTTTGCGCGCGTGATCTGGATTGTCCTCGATAGTGTGGGCATCGGCCCGCTGCCGGACGCGGCGGAGTACGGCGACATTCCGCCGGGATCGGCGCCCGGAGGAGGCCGCAATACGCTCGGGCACATTGCACTATGGAGGGCGCAGCAAGCAGCGCCCCTACAGGTGCCGAATCTGGTGCGTCTTGGGCTAGCCAATATTGCGCCGCTTGCGCATCTGGATCCGCCCGCGATGCCGACTGGATTTTTCGGCAAGGGCGCCACGCATTCGCCCGGAAAAGACACGACTACGGGCCACTGGGAAATGGCGGGCATCTGGCTGGACCAGGCGTTTCCGGTTTATCCGGACGGGTTTCCGCGGGAATTAATCGAGCAGTTTGAGCGCGCCATCGGAAAAAAGACGCTGGGCAACAAGCCCGCCTCGGGCACGGAAATCATCAAGGAGCTGGGCGCCGAACACGTGCACACAGGATTTCCGATTGTGTACACTTCCGGCGACAGTGTGTTTCAAATTGCTGCGCACGAGGACGTGATTCCCATCGCCGAGCTTTATCGAATGTGCGAGATTGCGAGAAAAATGCTCGACGGCAAGCACAAAGTGGGTCGCGTGATTGCGCGGCCGTTTCTGGGGAAGCCCGGTCCCGATGGCTCGGGATTCAAGCGCACGGAGCGGCGCCACGATTACGCGGTCGACCCGCCGCGTCCGATGCTGCTCGACGTGCTCGCGGAACGAAAAGTGCCCGTGCTGGGCATTGGCAAAATTCACGACATCTATAACGGCCGCGGCGTGGACAACTACGTCACCACGAAGAACAACACCGACGGCATGGAAAAACTCCGTGCCGCGCTGCGCACTCAGCCCGCCGGCCTCGTCTTCATCAATTTAGTGGATTTCGACATGCTCTACGGTCACCGCAAGGACGTGGAAGGCTTCGCGCGCTCACTCGAGGAATTCGATGTCATGCTCGGGCCTTTTCTTCAATTGCTAAAGCCATCCGATTTGTTGCTGATTACCGCCGACCACGGTTGCGACCCGGATGCGTGCTCGCCTTCGACGGACCATTCGCGCGAATACGTGCCAATCCTCGCGTACACGCCGCGCGCGGAGAAGGGAAGCAGCCTGGGTGTCCGGCAGACGCTGGCGGACATGGGACAGACCATCGCCGAGAATTTCGGCGGGGCAATCCCGCACGGCACGAGTTTTCTTTCTGTCTTACGTTGAGTCAGAAGCGGGCGCAGCAAGCAGCGCCCCTACAAACAATGCACAGGGCGGGGCTGCTTCCGCCCCTACAAACGCGGGATGAGTTTGGAGGCATGATGCGACTTCGGTTTCTTTCGCTCTCTCTGTTCATTTTTCCGATCTGCCTGGCGGCGCAGGAGCCGGCGATTACCATCCGCGCGGGATTGCTGCTGGATGGCAAGGGCGGCGTCCTGCGCAACACAACGGTTGTGGTGCGCGGCTCGAAAATCGAGAAGCTCGACGCCGCGCAAAAGCAGGCCACGTACGATTTCTCGAAGCTGACTGTGCTGCCCGGCCTAATTGACACGCACGTACATTTCGCCTGGCATTTCGGCCCGGACGGCCGCTATCAGCCGCGGGATGATTCGCCCGCACAGGCCATGGGCTACACCATGGAAAATGCGTACGTGACGCTGATGGCCGGTTTCACCACCGTGCAGAACCTCGGCAGCCCCATCGACCGCGATCTTCGCGAAGCGCTGGCCCGCGGCGTGATTCCGGGGCCGCGCATTCTTTCCAGCCTCGGAGCCATCACGGACGCAAGCCTTTCCGCGGAGCAGATTCGCGCGGCGGTGCGCAAGTTCAAATCAGACGGCGCAGACGTGATCAAGATTTTCGCGTCGAAAAGCATCCGCAACGGCGGCGGGCGGACGCTGAGCCGCGAGCAGATTCTTGCAGCGTGCGGAGAGGCAAAAGTTCAGGGACTGCGCGCTGTCGTGCATGCTTATAGCCCGGACGTGATCCGCGACGTTGCCGAAGCAGGCTGCACAAGCGTCGAGCACGGCACGCTCACCGACGCCGCGGCTCTGCAAGTGATGGCCGAGCGCGGCACATACCTCGACCCGAATATCGGCCTCGTGATCCAGAATTATCTGGAGAACCGAGCGCACTACTCGGGCATCGGCAATTATGACGACGCCGGATTTTCGGCCATGGAACAGGCTTTGCCGGTCAGCCTGGAAATGTTCCGCATGGCGCTGGCGACGAAGGGGCTGAAAATTGTTTTTGGCACGGACGCCGTGGCCGGGGCCCACGGGCGCAACGTGGAGGAACTGATTTATCGCGTGCAGAAGGGCGGGCAGGACGCGCGTGGCGCGCTCGTCTCTATCACTTCGCTTTCCGCGGAGGCACTCGGCCTGAGCGGCCAGATCGGCGCGATTGCCCCGGGGATGGAAGCCGATTTGATTGCGGTGGATGGAAATCCGCTGGAGGACATTACCGCGTTGCGGCGAGTGGTTTTCGTGATGAGCGGCGGAAGAGTGGTGAAAAATCTGACCGCACGGGGCCAGACGGGAAAGCGTTAATTTCCAGCGCCCGAAGTCTGCGCGAAATAGCCGGTGCGGGTGCGCACCGTCATTTTGCCGTGTCCGCGGCCGGGGACCACGTCCACATTGACGTTGCGGAAGGTCCCATCTTTCTTCGTATTCGTCGGATAGTAGGCCAGCGTGTACTGGTTGCGAATGTCGTGGGCAATTTGCGCACAAATGGCGCCCACATCGCCCACGCCCTCAGGGAAAAACGGCAGCCCTCCGGTGGGCACTGCCATCCGCGATAGCGCCTCGCGCGCCTTCCGTGCGTCGCCGCCCCGCTCCTGTGAGAGCAGTCCAATCGAATAAATGACCGCGTCGGACTTTTGAGCTTCGAGCACTGTCAGCTCCAGCCCTTGCCGCTTGTTGCCGTGTCCCACGCGGCTGGCGTTGTCCTCGCCGTCGGTGACCACCAGCAGCACCTTCTTGTCACGGGTGCCTTTTTTCAGGTGGTCGAGCGAGCCAATGATGGCGTCGTAGAGCGCGGTGCTGCCGCGCGAATCGATCCGCTCGAGTGCTTCTTTCAACTGGACGATGTCGTTGGTGAAATCCTTGTCCAGATCGAGGTAGTAGTCGTCGTTGAAATTGACGACGAAGACCTCGTCCTCGCGATTGCTGGCTTCGACGAACGCCAGGGCAGCGGCGTTCACGCGTTCGCGCTTGTCGCGCATGCTGCCGCTATTGTCGATCACGAGGCCGACGCTGATGGGAATGTCTTCGCGCTTGAACACGGCGAGTTTTTGTTCGACTTTGTCCTCGTACACGCGGAAGCTATCCTGCTTCAGGTCGGAGACAAATTTTCCGCGGTCGTCTACCACAGTGGCGTGGAGCACCACCAAGTTGACGTCTTTCAAAATTTTGTAATCGTCGTCTTTCTTTTTCTGTGGTTCGCTCTTGCTCACCGCAGGGGGGGGCGCGGCTTGCGGCGCGGACTGCTGCGCCAGCGCGGCGCCGGACTGCGCGCCCGCGTGCGGCGGGCCACCGGGCAGCAGAACACCCGCCAGAACGATTAAAGATGCGGAAAAGAAAAGGGTGCGCTTATTTGGGCGGCGCATAATATCCGGCGCGGGAATAGACATTAAGAGGTGGGAGGCCCTTGGGCGGCTTGAGCCGGACTTTGATCTTGCGCCATTTGCCATCGCGATCGTTGTTCCCTGGTTTGTATCCGAGGACATACTGGTTTCGCAGCTCCATCCCGATCTTGGCCGCGATGTCCGGCAAGTCGTTGAGATTTTCCACGGGAAACGCTCGCCCGCCGGTCATCTCCGTAATCTCGGCCAGCATCGTCGGCCCGTTCAATTCCTCCGGCGTCCGAGTGCGATTCCCCAGCGGATCATAAATACCCACGGCGTACAACTGCACATCCGCTTCCCGGACGAAGTTCTTGATGTCGCGCTCGTTGTACCGGCTGTGGTTATCGCCGCCATCAGATATGATGAGCAAAGCACGCTTGGTGTTGCGTGCGCCTTTCATCTGGCTGAGGCCCAGGTAAACCGCGTCGAGCAGCGCCGTCCGGCCCTTGGCGCCGGCGTACATCATTCGACTCTGCAGCTCTTCGATGCTGCTGGTGAAGCGGGCCATCAACTGCGCGCGGTCGTTGAAGCCCACCAGGAAAAACTCGTCCTGCGGATTGGCCGTTTTGAAGAACTGCAGCGCCGCGAGCCGCGCCTTGTCCACTTTGTTGGACATGCTTCCGCTCAGGTCCAGGATTACGCCGATGGAAATGGGCACGTCCTCGCTGGAGAAGTGCACCACTTCCTGCTCCAGATTGTCCTCAAACACGCGAAAGTTTTCGCGCTCCAGGCCGGTGACCAGACGATTGTAGGGGTCCGTCACCGTGGTGTTTACCAGGACCAGGTCTACGTCCACGCGCATGCGCCTGTCGCCTTGACGCGCCTTTTCGGGCGCCGTGGAAGCGTTCAGATTTGTAGGAGATTGTGCGGAGGCGGAGCAGGCCAGCAGGGCGCAAATGGTCAGCAGGAAGATGCTTGCATGGCGTACGGACCACCGCCCGGCGCTCGGCTTCATCGATTCCTTCTCCATCCCCCACCGGGATGGGTGCAGGCCCGCCTGAATTCCGTAGCTCTGATTCTAACATTCTGCAAGTTCAAATCAAGAGGAACAATCGACGAGCCATGGAAGCTGCCGCGGAGCGAGCCTCGACTACGTCGCGTCCGGATGTTAGCATTTCGCGCGTGAACGTTCTGGCCGTCATCCCCGCGCGCTATGCGTCCATTCGCCTGCCCGGCAAGCCGCTGGTTTCCATCTGCGGCAAGCCGATGATCCAGCACGTGTACGAGCGCGTGCAGCAAGCCCAACGCGTGAGCCGCGTCGTAGTAGCTACTGATGACGACCGCATACTTGCGGCGGTCCGCGGATTCGGCGGCGAAGCGGTGATGACGCGCAGCGACCACCGCTCCGGCTCCGAGCGCGTCGCGGAAGTTGCCACACAAATCCCCGCGGACATCTATATCAACGTGCAGGGCGATGAACCGCTCATTGAGCCGTCCGCCGTGGACGCCCTGGTGGAATCAATGACCGTGCTCGAAGAGCCTCCGGTGCAGCTTGGCACGCTGTGCGTACCCATTCAGTCGCCTTCCGATATCATGGACTCCAACATCGTGAAGGTGGTTCTCGATTTTCAGGGCGACGCGCTCTACTTTTCCCGCGCGCCCATCCCGTGGGTGCGCGACGAGGCCAGCCGCGTCCACGCACGCCACCTCAAGCATCTGGGCATCTACGCATACCGCCGCGAGCCGCTACTGGAATTCCCCACGCTGCCGCCCGGCGAACTGGAAAAACTCGAACAACTTGAACAACTTCGCTTTTTGGAAAATGGCTACAAGATGCGCGTGACGGAAACTACTTTTGATTCGGTCAGCGTGGACGTGCCCAGCGATATCTCGCGAGTGGAAGCGCTGATTCGCAAGCATTGACACCGCGCCACGACTCGCGCATAATGCGTTGTACGCTGATCCTATCGAAGGAAAAAATACTCAGCGGATGCCCTCCGACCAGGCGAAATATAGCGGCCCGAAATATATATTTGTGACCGGCGGCGTTGTCTCCTCCCTCGGCAAAGGTCTCGCAGCAGCTTCCATCGGATGTCTCCTGGAAAGCCGCGGCCTACGCGTCACCCTCCAGAAGTGCGATCCCTACTTGAACGTGGACCCCGGCACGATGAGTCCGTACCAGCACGGCGAGGTGTACGTCACCGAAGACGGCGCGGAGACCGACCTTGATCTGGGCCACTACGAGCGCTTCACCAACGCACGCCTCACCCGCGACCACAACTGGACCACCGGCCGAATCTACGAGTCCATCATCGCCAAAGAACGCCGCGGCGACTATCTGGGGAAAACTGTCCAGGTGATTCCGCACGTCACCGACGAGATCAAGGCGGCGTTCCGCAAGGTGGCAGTGGAAACTGACGTGGTCATCATCGAAATCGGCGGGACCGTGGGCGATATCGAGTCGCTGCCTTTTTTGGAAGCCATGCGCCAGATGCGACTGGAGCTGGGGCCGGAAAACGTCGTGTTCGTGCACGTCACGCTGGTACCATTTATTTCCACGGCGGGCGAGCTGAAGACCAAGCCCACGCAGCACTCCGTGAAGGAACTGCTCAGCATCGGTATTCAGCCGGACATTCTGCTGTGCCGCAGCGACCGCCGCCTGCAACGCGAGTTGAAAGCCAAGATTGCTCTCTTCTGCAACGTCGCGGAATCCTGCGTGATTTCCGCGCAGGACGTAGAGACGATTTACGAAGTTCCCGTCGCGCTGGCTAAGGAAGGACTCGACGAACAGATCCTGCGCCTGCTGCGCTTCCCGGCGAATGCGCCGGACTTGACCCGGTGGCTCGACCTCCTCCAGCGCATTCACAATCCTGCCGGCGAAGTGCGCATCGGCGTGGTAGGAAAGTACGTGCAGCTTGAGGACGCGTACAAGAGTCTGCGCGAGGCGCTGGTCCATGGCGGACTGGCGCACAATCAGCGCACCGTAGTCGAATGGATCGAAGCGGAAGAACTCGACGGCGCGGACTCCGCGCAGCGCCACCTGGCTCACGTGGACGGCATCCTGGTCCCCGGCGGCTTCGGAAAGCGCGGCATCGCCGGCATGGTGGAAGCCATTCGCTACGCGCACGTCAACAAAGTGCCGTTTTTCGGCATTTGTCTCGGGATGCAGTGCGCCACGATTTCCTATGCGCGGCACGTGTGCGGCTTGCAGGATGCGGACAGCACAGAATTCGATGCGTGCACTCCGCACCGCGTGATTTACAAGCTGCGCGAACTGCTCGGTGTGGACGAAATGGGCGGCACGATGCGTCTGGGCGCGTGGCCGTGCAAGCTGGAGCCTGGGTCGTTTGCGCACCGCGCGTACGGCGCGCTGGAGATCTCCGAGCGTCACCGCCACCGGTATGAGTTCAACCGCGAGTACGAACAACAGCTTGTGGACGCGGGCTTCCGCATCACCGGGCGCACGCCCGACGGCGTGTACGTGGAGATCGTGGAAGTGACCGGCCACCCGTGGTTCCTCGGCTGCCAGTTCCATCCCGAATTCAAATCGAAGCCGCTCGTGCCGCACCCGCTGTTTGCCGCGTTTCTAGGTGCGTCGCGCGAGCATCGCGATCGCCGCAAAACGCCGGCGGAAGAACGCCACAAAGTCGCCGCGCCGTAACGCGTACTCTTCGCCGCCGTTGCAAATCTCTCGCTTCCGCCATACCCTAATCAACCTGTAGCGCCCGCATGAGGCGCACATCTATCAGATGCCGGCACAAACAACGCACGAATTCTCGGTGGGCCCGGTGAAGCTCGGCGGTGACGCGCCGCTGTTTCTGATTGCTGGTCCCTGCGTCATTGAGAGCGAGGCTCACGCTACGATGCTGGCGGAAAGCCTGGCCGCGCTGGCGTCAGAATTGCAGATGCCGTTCATTTTCAAAGCGTCGTATGACAAGGCCAACCGCACCTCGATCAATTCGTATCGCGGGCCGGGACTGGCCGAAGGGCTGCGGATTCTCGGCGCGATCAAGAAACGTTTCGGTGTGCCTGTGCTCACTGACGTACACGATGTTGCGCACGTTGCGCCGTCCGCCGCCGTCTGCGACGTACTGCAAATCCCCGCCTTCCTTTCGCGGCAGACGGACCTGCTGCTGGCCGCGGGACGCTCCGGCGCCGCGGTGAATTTGAAAAAAGGCCAATTTCTTTCGCCGTGGGAAATGACCAATGCAGTGGAAAAAGTTGCCAGTACGGGCTGTACGCGCATCATCGTCACCGAACGCGGCGCGTCCTTCGGCTATCAGAATCTGGTGGTGGACATGCGCTCGTTTCCTATCCTTAAAAAAATGGGCTATCCCGTGGTTTTCGATGTGACGCACTCGGTGCAACTGCCCGGCGGAGAAGGGAAGGGCAGCGGCGGACAGCCGGAATTCATCGAGCCACTGGCGCGCGCCGGCACCGCCGCCGGCGTGGACGGACTTTTCCTGGAAGTGCACGAAAACCCGGAGAAGGCATTGTCCGACGGAAGTAACGCGCTGCCGCTCGATCATTTGAAAGACTTGCTTCAAAAAGTGATGAGCCTCGCGGTGCTGGTTCGCCAATGGGGGAACGCGTGAGCCAGGACACTGCCCGCCGCGTCTTCCGCATCGAAGCGCAGGCCATTCAGGATCTCCTCGCGCGGCTCGACACGAGCTTCGACCGCGCGGTCGAACTTCTCTACAACTGCAAGGGGCGCGTGGTGGTCACCGGCATGGGCAAGTCGGGGCTCATCGGACGCAAAATTGCCGCCACGTTTGCCAGCACCGGCACGCCGTCGCTCTTTCTGCATCCGGCCGAGGCAGTGCACGGCGACCTTGGAATGCTGGTGCGCGACGATGCGCTGCTGGCCATTTCCTACGGCGGCGACACGGAAGAAATCGTGATGCTGCTGGAACCCATCAAGCGGCTGGGCATTCCGCTGGTGACCATGACCGGTAATGCGGGCTCCACGATTGCCCAGGCCAGCGACGTCGTGCTGGACATTTCCGTGAAGGAAGAAGCCTGTTCGCTGAACCTCGCGCCCACGGCCAGCACCACCGCCGCGCTGGCCATGGGCGACGCGCTTGCCATTGCCCTGCTCGACAAGCGCGGCTTCAAAGAAGACGATTTCGCGCTGTTGCATCCGGGCGGCAACATCGGCAAACGCCTGCGCCGCGTGGAAACGCTCATGCACGGCGGCGACGATTTGCCTCGCGTCACTCCGGCAACGCTGGTGCCCGACGTGATTTACGAAATCAGCCGGAAGAAACTCGGCGTGGCCGCGGTGGTCGAGAACGGCGGCAAACTCATCGGCATCATCACCGACGGCGACCTGCGGCGGCTGATGCTCAAGCGCAAGAACGAGGCGCTTGCGCTCACCGCCGCGGATTGCATGTCGCGCAATCCGGTCACTATCGGCAAGGACGAGCTCGCCGCCACCGCGCTGCGCTTGATGGAGCAGCGCCGCATCACGGCGGTGCTCGTCGTAGATGACACGAAAATCGTGCTCGGCGTCGTCCATCTGCATGATTTGTGGACGCTGCAATTGTTTTAAATGTAGCGCCGCCCTTTAGGGCGGCATCTTGAAAACGCAGCGGAGACTTTCTTGGCTCGACCATCTCGCGCATCGGATGCTGTTGTGAAGCGCGCAAAAAAAATCCGCCTGCTGCTGATGGACGTGGACGGCGTGCTCACCGACGGGCGCATCTGGCTGCAATCGTGGCCGGACGGCACAGCGCACGAAATTAAAGGATTCAGCGCCTACGACGGCGCCGGATTGAAATTCGCACGCGCGGCCGGCCTGCGCACCGGCGTGATTACCGGCCGAGAATCCGCCGCGGTGACGCGCCGCGCAAAAGAAGCGGATGTGGAATTTGTCTATCAAGGCCGCGGCGAAAAACTTCCCGCCTATGAAGAAATCCTGCGCTCTGCAAAGCTGAATGATGAAGAGATCGCCTACATTGGTGATGACCTCCCCGACCTCTCCATCCTCTCGCGCGTGGGCCTGGCCGTGGCCGTGGCCAACGCCGTCCCCGAAGTGAAACGCGCCGCGCACTTCGTCACGAAAGCCTCCGGGGGCAACGGCGCCGCCCGCGAAGTTGTGGAATTGATTCTGAAATCTCAAGGAAAGTGGAACTCAGTGCTGAGGGATGCTCGCGCCTGAGCTTGCAGAAATCTAGCCAGTAATCACTTGTCGCTGGTTTTTTTTTGGAGCGGGCGATGGGAATCGAACCCACGTCCGCGGCTTGGGAAGCCGCTATTCTACCATTGAACCACGCCCGCTCCGGGCGACTACGAAGCGAAGAGTATCACTCGGACGAAATCGCCGCAAGATTTGTGATTGAGTGATTTGTGATTGAGTGATTGCAAAGCAGCGCAGAACAGAGCTCTGCCACGCACAAACCCCTGAACCCTTTAGCTTCTAAACCTTGTCGTCCACGATGCGTTTGATTTTCCAAATCTCTTTTGCGTATTCGGAAATTGTGCGGTCACTGGAAAATTTTCCCATGCGCGCGACGTTGAGGATGGCTTTGCGCGCCCATGAGGCGGGCTGTGTGTACTCGACGGCGGCCTTTTCCTGCGTGGTGGCATAGGCGTCGAAGTCGGCGAGATGGAAGTAGAAATCTCCGTGCTGCAGGATGCCGTCGGCGAGCGGGCGGAAAAGCCCGGGCTCCTTCGGACAGAAGCGGTTGCCCAGCAGGCAGTCCATCACGCGCTTGATGTTCGGGTTCGAGCTGTACAGTTCGGTGGGCCGGTAGGTCCAATTCGCGCGGTGCTGCTGGATCTGTTCGGCGGTGAGGCCGAAAATAAAAATATTTTCGGGGCCGACTTCCTCCATGATTTCGATGTTGGCACCGTCCAGCGTGCCGACGGTCAGCGCGCCGTTCATGGCGAATTTCATGTTGCCTGTGCCGGAGGCTTCCATGCCCGCGGTGGAGATTTGCTCGCTGATATCCGCGGCAGGCATAATGTATTCGGCGATCGACACGCGGTAATCCGGCACGAAAACCACCCGCAATTGATCATTGGCCTTGGGGTCCTGGTTCACCGCCGCGCCGACGCTGTTGATGAGGCGGATGATCAGCTTGGCCTTGGCGTAGCCCGGCGCGGCTTTGCCGGCGAAGACGAACACGCGCGGCGCGGTGAGCGGCTTGCCGTCCTCGACGATGCTAAGGTACAGATGGATGATATGCATCACGTTAAGGAGTTGCCGCTTGTATTCATGCATGCGCTTGGCGTGGATGTCGAAGAGGAATTCCACGGGCGCCGATTGCCGAGTCGTCTCCCAGATCAGCCGCGCCAGCCGCTGCTTGTTTTCTTTTTTAATGCGCAGGAATTCTTTCTGGAACGCGGCGTCTTCGGCAAAGGGTTCGAGCGCTTTCAGTTTGCGCAAATCGTGGATCCACTCCTCGCCGATGGCCTTCTTGATTTGTAGCGCGAGGTCAGGATTGGCGTAGAGCAGCCAGCGGCGGTGGGTCACGCCGTTAGTCTTGTTGTTGAACCGCTCCGGAAACATCTCCGCGAAATCCGGCACCAGCGTCTTCTTCACCAGCTCGGAGTGCAGTCGCGCCACGCCGTTCACCGAATGGCTGCCGACAATGGAGAGGTGCGCCATGCGCACCTGCTTCGGCGAGCCTTCCTCGACCAGCGACATTCGCCGCATGCGCTCCACATCGCCCGGCCACTTGGCGAGTACTTTTTCGAGGAAGCGCGAGTTGATCTCATAAATGATCTGCAGGTGGCGCGGCAGGACGTTTTCCAGCAGCGGCAACGGCCACTTTTCGAGCGCTTCCGGCATGAGAGTATGATTCGTGTAGCCAAACGTGGCCTGCGCGATCTCCCACGCCTTCTCCCACGGCACATCGTGATGGTCCACCATCATGCGAATCAGCTCGGCAATAGCCAGCGCAGGGTGCGTGTCGTTCAGGTGGATGGCAACTTTGTCCGGGAAGGCGTCGAAGCCGCGATTTTGTGCCAGGTAGCGGCGCAGGATGTCGCGCAGCGCGCAGCCGACCAGGAAATATTCCTGGAGGAGCCGCAGCTCGCGCCCCTGCGCGATGGAGTCGGAGGGATACAGTACTTTGGAAATCGTTTCCGTCGAGATTTTTTGCTGCACGGCCTTGATGTAGTCGCCCTGCGTAAAGATGTCCATGTCGAACTCATCCGACGACCGCGCGGAAAACAGCCGGATGTAGTTGGCCGTGCGCCCGCCATAACCCACCACTGGAAAATCATGCGGCAAGCCGATGAGCAGCTTCCAATCCATCCACATCGGAGAGGGCCCGCCGGGCTGGTCCGTAGACTGTTCCATGCGTCCGTACACCGGCACCCAGTAGATGCGGTCGCGCCGCTCGATCAGCCAGGGCGAGCCGTAGCTCAGCCAGTGATCCGGCTTCTCGCGCTGCGCGCCGTTCTGGATTTCCTGGCGAAAAAGCCCGAATTCGTAGTTGATGCCGTAGCCGAAGCCGGGCATGCCCAGCGTGGCGAGCGATTCGAGGAAACAGGCCGCGAGGCGTCCCAGGCCGCCGTTGCCCAGCGCCGCGTCCGGCTCGACGTCGAGGAGATCGGCAAGCGTGGCGCCAAACTCGTGCGCGGCAACGTCGCAGACTTCGTAGAGCCCCAGGTTGGAGAGGCTCTCCCGCAGCGACCGCCCCAGCATGTACTCGATGGATAGATAGTAGAGCCGCTTGGCGTCGTGACGCTGGTAGCGCTCCTCGGTCTCGATCATGCGGTCAATCAGGTCTTCGCGTACGGCCAGGGCGATGGCGCGGAAAACTTCTTCGTGCGAGGCGTCGGATTTCTTGCGGCCTACGGAATAGCGCAGGTGGTGCTGCGTGCGCGCGACAAAGTCGCGGACGGCTTCGTCGCTTGGCGGCTTGCCCGGAAACGTAGTGACTCCCATTCAGCAGGTCCTCAGCGAATCCAGCGCCGCATCTTAACAGAGAATTGGCGTCGTGGGAGCAGACTCCACCGGACAGACTCCTGTTGGCGCGGTCACCGCGAATCTTCATCATCCTTCTTTCTTCTTCATCCGTGCTAAATTGATGCCTCTTCGCCCCGCGTGGCGTCGAGGACAAATCCCTCGCTGCACTCGGGATAAAAAGGAGGGCGCTTGGCGTATCGCGATTTACGCGACTTCATCCATAAGCTGGAAAAAGAAGGCGAGCTGCGTCGCATCAGCGTCGAAGCGGACCCGGTGCTCGAAATCACCGAAATCACCGACCGTGTGACCAAGGCCGGCGGCCCCGCGCTCCTGTTCGAGAGGCCCAAGGGCTCGAAAATCCCCGTCCTTATTAATATGCTTGGAAGCGAGCGACGCATGAATCTGGCGCTGGAGGTCGGGAAACTCTCCGACGTCGCCGACCGCATCAACTCTTATCTCGCGCTGCAGTCGCCGCAAGGCTTGATGGACAAGCTCAAGATGCTCCCCAAGCTGGCGGAAATTGGCGCGTTTTTTCCCAAGACAGTAAAGTCCGGCGCGTGCAAGGAAGTCATCCGCAAAAATGGATTTTCGCTGCATGAGTTTCCGGTCCTGAAGTGCTGGCCGCAGGATGGCGGGCGCTTCATCACCTGGCCGCTGGTGATTACAAAGAATCCGGAGACCGGCAAGCGCAACGTGGGCCTCTATCGCATGCAGGTGATTGACGACCGCTCCACCGGGATGCACTGGCAGACGCAGAAGCACGGCGCCGAGCATTTCCGTCGCGCTCGCGCGATGAACAAGGAAGGGAAGATCGAGGTTGCCGTGGCCATAGGCGCAGACCCGGTCACCTGCATCGCCGGGGCGCTGCCCATTCCGCCCGACCTCGACGAGATGATGTTCGCCGGCTTCCTCCGCCGCGAACCGGTGGAGATGGTTCCCTGCGAAACGCTCGACCTCGAAGTCCCAGCCAACGCCGAAATAGTGCTCGAGGGCACGGTGGACCTCAACGAGTTCCGCACGGAAGGTCCCTTCGGCGACCACACCGGTTTCTACTCGCTCGAAGGCGAGTATCCCGTGTTCCGCGTGCACTGCATCACGCACCGCAAGGACCCGGTCTATCTGACCACCATCGTCGGCCCACCCCCGCAGGAGGATTTTTTTATCGGCCACGCCATCGAGCGCATCTTCCTGCCGGTCATGAAGATGCAGTACCCGGAAATCGCGGACGTGGCTATGCCCGCCGAGGGTATTTTTCACAACTTGATGATCATCTCGATTCGGAAGTCGTATCCCGGCCACGCGCGGAAAATCATGAACGCCATTTGGTCGCTGGGGCAGGCAATGTTTACGAAGGTGATTGTGGTGGTGGACCACGACGTGGACGTCCACAATTGGAGCGAAGTGGTGTGGAAGGCGCTCTGCGCCATTGATCCGGAGCGCGATGTACAGTTCACGCTCGGCCCGGTAGACACGCTGGACCATGCCGCGCGCACGCAGGACTTCGGGTCCAAGATGGGAATTGACGCCACGCGCAAATGGCCGAGGGAAGGTTTCTCGCGGCCGTGGCCGGATGAAATCAAGATGGACCCAGCGGTTCAGGCGCGAGTGGATCAACTTTGGAAGTCGCTTGGGTTGTAGCAGAGGCGAATAGCCCGTGGCTTTTGCTGAGCAGATTTGTTTCACACTCGGAAAGCTCGTACAGCAATTGCGCAATTGAATTGAAGGCACAAAGGGGCCGGAAATGTCCGCAAAGGTGCTGGCTAGGCAAGACCAACATATAGTGGTGGGGGAGGCGGCGACCACAACTATTTGCGGGTATTGACCCCCTTTACCCTATAATTGCCAAGAAAAACCGGAGTCTTGAGCACAACTGCCAAACCGTTTGCTTGACACTCCCCTACCCCCGGTGACATAACCGCCGGAAGAGAAGCCCATCCGGCCGGGCTTTTAGCGGGGTTCCAGTGACGGGAATGCGGCCGGCGCGTCCGGGGGGCAACGGGTGGATACCTTGGCGGTTGAATCGCGCGAAGTGATGAATATCCGCGAGGCTTCCCAGTACCTGGGCGTTTCGCCCGACACGCTTTACCGATATATTTACGAAGCACAGATTCCGGCATTCAAACTGGGCAACCGCTGGAAATTCAAGAAGACGGTGTTGGACCGCTGGATGGAGAAAAAGATCAGCACCTCCAGCGGGTCAAAGAGCCGAAGGAAATAGCTTTCCAGAGAGAGGCCGCCACATGTTTGGCATGGCAAAGCAGAAAGATCTTGTGGGACTGGACATCGGGTCCAGCTCGGTCAAGGCCGTCGAGCTGAAGCGCTCCAAGCAGGGCTTCGAGCTGGTGAGCTACGGCATGAAGCGCCTGGAACAAGATACCGTGGTGGACGGCGCGATCATGAACGCGCCCGAAGTCGCCGACGGCATCTCCAAGCTCTTCGACGAGCAAAAGATCAAGACGAAGAACGTGGCCACCTCCGTTTCCGGCCACTCCGTCATCGTCAAGCGCATTACGCTGCCTTCCATGACCGAGGAAGAGCTTTACAACCGCATCAAGGACGAGGCCAGCCAGCACATCCCCTTCGACATCGCCGACGTCAACCTCAGCTACCAATTGCTGGAAGCCATGGACACGCAGATGGACGTCCTGCTCGTGGCCGTCAAGAAAGACAAGATCTTGAACCACACGAACGTGCTGGCGCAGGCCGGCAAGACGCCCGCCGTGGTGGATATTGACGCCTTTTCCCTGCAAAACTGTTTCGAGGTGAACTACGATCCCGACCCCGGCCAGACCATCGCCTTGCTGAACGTAGGCGCCAGCGTGATGAGCATCAACATCGTGCGCGCGGGCGTTCCGCTGTTCACCCGCGACGTTTCCGTGGGCGGCAACCAGTACACGGACGCGCTCCAGAAGGAGCTCGACCTGGGCTTCGAAGACGCCGAGCGCCTGAAGATGGGCGGCAGCGTCACCGGCGTCAGCGAAGAGCAGAAGGCCAATATTCTGCGCTCCGTGTCCGACATCCTCATCCTCGAAATCCAGAAGACCTTTGACTTTTTCCGGGCCACCGCCAGCGGCGAGAACATCCAGCGCATCTTCCTCGCCGGCGGCACGGCGCGCGTGCCCGGTCTGATGGACCTGCTGCGGGAGGAATTCGCCATGCCCGTGGAGGAGTTGTACCCGTTCCGAAGAATCGTGATCAATCCCGCCCGTCATAATGAGGACGAGATCCGAGAGCTAGCGCCCCGCCTGGCCATTGCCGTCGGGCTGGCGCTGAGGAGTTTTGACACGCCATGATCCGGATCAACCTGCTTGGCCAAAAGCCTCCCAAGAAGCCCAGCCGCGCGGTTCCCGCGGGGGTCGCCGTAACCCTCGTCCTTCTCGTCGGCAGCCTTGTCGTAGCCGCCGGCGTACTCTGGTTTTTCTTGAACGACAAGGAAAAGCAGATCCTGGCGGTCCAGACCCAGGTCGATAACCAGAGGCGCGAGCTGGCGAACCTGCAGAGTATCAAGCAGCAAGTGGACAAGCTGAGCGCCGATAAACAAGTCCTCGACCGCCAGTACCAGGTTCTTGACCAGCTTCGCCAGAACCGCTCCGGCGGCCAGGAGCTTCTGGATTCACTCGCCAGTACCGTCCTTCGCACGGACGGCGTGTGGCTCACCTCCATGGATAAGAAGGGCGGCACGCTTACTTTGGAAGGTACAGCGGGTTCCGTGAACGCCGTGGCTAATTTCATTACCGAATTGAAGCGTTCCGGCAGCTTCGGCAAGGTGGAGATTTCCGAATCCCGGCAGGACGAGCGCAACCCCACGGTGGCGACGTTCCTTTTCAAGCTCACGGCGGAATTCGTTCCGACGCAGGGCAAACCGGCCGCGCCGGCGACGAGTTAGGGAGAGAAGACATGGCTATTAACTTCCGCGAAATGTCGCTTCCGGTTCAGGCGCTGCTCTTCGCCGTGCTGGCCGTAGGTCTGATTGTCGCGGGCCTGTTTGCCCCGATTTCGCCGATCAAGCAGAAGGATGCGCTTCTCGAAGAGCTTCAGAGCAAGCTGCGCGACCTGACTTCCCAGAAAGCCAATCTGGAAGTCTATAAGAAGCGGCTTCCCGAGCTGCAAAGCTCCACGCAAGGCGTGCAGAACGACATCGACAATTTGCGGAGAATTATCCCCGCGGACAAGGACGCCGACGAATTTATCCGCCTGTTGCAGGGCGCGGCGGGGTCGGCCGGTGTGAACATCCGCCGGTTGAAGGCGCTGTCCGTGGCCGCCCGCGACCAGTACTATGAATTGCCCTTTGAGGTGGAAGTGGACGGGCCTTATTACGCGGTCTCTGATTTCTTCAACCGTTTGAGCAAGGTCTCCCGCATCATCAATGTGGGCGACTTGGCCTTGAAGAGCACGGCGGAAGGCGCCGGACGCAAGTATCCCTTGCGACCCGGCACCACGGTGTCGGGCACCTTTGTTGCCATCTCTTTTTTCACTAAGGCGACGGAAGCGCCGGCGCACCAGGCGGCTGGGGCGCCTCCGGCAAAGCGCTAGGTTCAGAAAGGGCTGATGATGCGATTCGTAAAGCCATCGCCGACGTTGATTGCGGCACTCGCCCTCTGGGTTGCGTGCGGACCGGCGGCATTCGCGCAGGCCAAGCCCGCACCGGCTCCCAAGGCTACCGAAACGCCGAAGGCCGCGCCGCCCGCCAAGCAGGCGGCTGCTCCAACTCAAATTATTTCATCCAAGGCTCCGGCCAAGGTTCCGGCGCAACCGCAGGCAAAGGCTCCCGCAAAAGTGGCAGCAAAATCACCCGCCAAGGCAGTTGCAAAAGCTCCCACGAAGGCGGTCAAGCACGCACCGATTGCGAAAGCACCCGCCAAGACCGCTGCCAAGGCGCCGGCAGCCAAGGCCGCGACGCAAGCTTCGACCGCTCATGCTGCGCCAGCCTCTAAGCGGGACCCGTTCCAGCCCCTGGTCAGCAAGACGGATCCCGGCAAAATGATTCCAGATAACCTGCCTCCGGGCCCCGGAGGCTTGATGGTTTCCACATTGCGGGTGGACGGAATTGTGCGTTCGCAGAGCGGGATGATTGCTGTGATCAGCAGTCCGCAGCAGCGGGTTTACTTCATCCGCGAAGGCGCGGCCCTGTATGACGGTACGGTGGAAAAAATCGCATTGGACGCCGTGACGTTTCGCGAACGGGGCAAGGACCCATTTGGCAAACCAGTGGATCGTCAAGTAGTGAAACGACTCTATCCGAGAGCAGGAGAACAGTGATGAAGAACAGCAGGCAGGCGAATTGGGTCGCATGGCTGGTCGTGGCGACGGTGGTGTGCTTGGCCACTCCGCTGGTGGCCGCCCCCGGCCCGTCTGCGCGGTTGGTACGGGTGGAGGCGTTGGTAACGGAGAGCGCGGTGCGCATCGAGGCCCGGGCCTCGGGGCCGTTCGACTTCACCACCTATCGGCCGAGCGAAACTTTGTTTATCGTGGACATGGCGGGTGTGGTTCCCGGTGACACGGGACTGGCCCGCGTGCTGAAGTCCGAAATCGTCAGCAGCTATCGCGTGTTGCCATACCGCGGTGGAGAAAAGTCCATGGTGCGACTGGAAGTTCTGCTGCGCATACCGGTTGAGCCACAGGTGGAACGCCTGGGCCCGGACGGGATGGCAATGGTGTTTGCCATGCCGGGTGCCGCTCAGATGACGCCGGTGAAATTGGCGTCGCCCGCTGCCAAGCCGGAGAAACGGGCGAAGACGGAAGCGACAAGCACTCCCGCGACGTCCATCGATCAAGTGCTTGTTCGCAATTCCGAAAAGTCCGCCGAAGTGCAGATTGAAGGCAATGGCCGCCTGGCGTGCGAAGTGACGCGTCTCAGTAATCCGGACCGCGTAGTTCTGGATTTTGCAGGCGTCAGCGCGCTGAAGGCGGAAAAAGCAATCACCTCCTCGGTGGAACCGGTCAAGGGTGTGCGCGTGGGTCGCTACAAGGCCAATGTCATGCGCGTCGTCATTGACCTGGACCGCAACGAACCGCATCGCGTGCGCGCACGCGGCAGCGTGGTCACGGTGGCCTTCGGGCCGGAAGCTCTGACGGGACAAAAGTTGGAAGCACCAACTGCAGCGCCAGTGCCAAAGGCTGCGGCGGTCGCTACGGAATCCGCTCCGATACTGACCCCGGAGCCAGTTCCCGCCCCGCAGACTCCTGCGCCGGCAGCAGGTTCGCCAGCGCCGATCAACACCGAAAAACTTGCTTTGCCGGAAAGCCTTACCTCTCGCGAACCCGGCACGGCCCTGGCCAGCCCGCCGCGGCGCACAGCGGAAACAGTTGTCGCGCCAGAACCGCAACCTGTTCACAGCAAGGCCGAGGCAACTGTGACGCCGGATGAGCCCAAGCCGGCCGCGGCTGTACCTTCCCCTACCGGACCCGCGCGACAGGGGGCCAAGCAGCAGGAAGAGCCCATTTCGGTAAACTTGAAGGATGTGGACCTCAAGGACTTTTTCCGGCTGATTCACGAAATCAGTGGATTGAACGTTGTCCTGGACCCCAACGTGAAGGGCACCGTCACTCTCGTTCTGGATGACGTGCCGTGGACCCAGGCGCTGGATATCGTACTACGCAATAACCAGCTCGAAAAGCAAATGGAAGGCAACGTCCTGCGCATCGCTACGCGCGATACCGTGAAGCGCGAAGCCGAAGCCCAGCGCGATTTGGCCAAGGCCCAAGCCGAAGCCGTGGACCAGGTCACCACCACGCGCACCCTGAGCTATGCCAAGGCCGCCATGATTCGCGACACGCTCAAGCGCTTCCTCTCCAGCCGCGGAGATATTCTTTCCGACGATCGCTCCAACACCATCATCATCCGCGACATTCCCAGCGTCATTCCCGACCTGGATAACCTCATCAAACAGCTCGACCGCCGCGGCCAGCAGGTGGAGATTGAAGCCCGCGTCGTGGCCGCCTCGCGCTCCTTCGCGCGAGAAATCGGCACGCAATTCGGTTTTGCCACCACTTCCACCGGAGGCCGCACGGTCTTCGGCGGTTTGGTCGGCAATACGGCTTTCAATAGCCCGATTAGCCGGGGACCGGGCCTGCCCACCCCGCCGTTGGTCGCCAGCGGCACGAGCTCTATTCCGCTGAACTCCAACCTGGGCGCGACGGCGCCGAATAGCGGCGCTTCCTTTGCGCACTCTTCGCCAAATCTCGCGCTGGACTTCGTCATTAGCGCCGCGGAGAACAAGGGCGTCGGCAAGCTGCTTTCCAAGCCCAAGGTCATCACGCAGAACAACGAGAAAGCCATCGTCAAGCAGGGCACAAAAATTCCTGTGCAGACGGTGATCAATAACACCATCACCGTGCAATTCATTGACGCGGTTCTCAAGCTGGAGGTCACCCCGCAGATCTCCGCGGACGGCACCATCTATATGGACGTCGTCGTGGAAAATACGGCCATCGATAGCGGCGTGCCCCGCGTCTCCGGCATCCCGGCTCTCACCACGCAGTCAGCCGAAACCAAGGTGCTCATCAATGATGGCGGCACCGTGGTCATTGGCGGGGTCATCATCTCCGAGCAGTCCACGGACATCTCCCAAGTGCCGCTCTTCGGCAGCATTCCGCTGATTGGGCACCTGTTCAAGCACACGACCGTCCGCACCAAGTCCCAGGAGCTGCTCTTCTTCATCACCCCGCGGATCGTTCCCAGCTAAACCGCGGCCAACGGGTTACACTCAGGGAGGAGGCCACAGCCTCCTCCCTGATTTTTTATGCCCACTCCCCATCCACAGCGAATCACGCGTTTGCGAGCCGCTCTGCTCGCTTCAAAGGCCGATGCCTTTCTCAGTGTGCATCGTCCGAACATCCTCTACCTGTGCGGGTTCTCTGGCTCAGCAGGAGCCCTTCTCGTCGAGCCTCGCTGCTCCCGGCTGTTCACGGACAGCCGCTACACCCTCCAGGCCGTGGAAGAAGTCCGCGCAGCCTCCGTATCGATTGCCCAGGAGAGCCTGCTCACCACGGTTGGGAATTGGCTGAAAAGGGCGGGCGGCGTCCGTGTGGGCTTTGAGGCTTCCAGGGTGACCGTGCAGCAACTGCAGAAACTGCGCAGAGCGGCGGGCCCAAGAGTTCGCTGGAAAAGGGTCCCTGACCTTGTGGAGGACTTACGCGCGGTCAAGGATCCCGGCGAGATCGTCCTTATGCGCCAGGCAGCCCTTCTTGGCAGCCGCGTCTTTGAGCAAGTCTTGCCCCTGATCAAGCCCGGCGTTCGGGAATCTGAGTTGGCGGCGGAGATTGAATACCGCATGCGGTGCTTAGGCGCCAGCGGTGCCGCGTTTGAGACGATCGTAGCCTTTGGAGAGCGCTCTGCTTTGCCTCATGCGCGTCCAACTGCCCGCCGCCTGAGGAAAAATGAGCTTGTCGTCCTCGACCTCGGTGCTATACTCCGCCACTACTGTTGTGACTTGACGCGCACTTTGTTTGTCGGACGCGCCCCAGCCAGAATTCGGGGCTGGTACCAGGCGGTCTTGGAGGCCCAGACGGCTGCCCGCAATGCCCTTCGGCCCGGTGTAACCGCCGGTCAGGTGGACGAAGCAGCCCGCGGTGTCCTCCGAAAATACAAACTGGGCCGCTGCTTTACCCATAGCTCCGGCCACGGCTTGGGGCTCGAGGTTCACGAAGTTCCGCGATTGGCGGCAGGGCAGATACGGCAATTGCAACCATTCAACGTGGTCACCCTCGAACCCGGCGTCTATGTGCAAGGGGTCGGTGGGATTCGCATCGAAGATGACGCGGTGGTCACGCCAGGGGAGGCGCGAATTCTGACCACTGCCCAGCGTGAATTCCTCGAACTGTAAATGGCCAAGAAACCCAAGCAAACCGCAAAGGGAGCCCCTCCGAGCCGGCCATCCGCCGGTACGGACCTTTCCCATCTCGAGCGTATGCTCGCATTCATGGAGCAGCATGGCCTGGAGGAGTTTGAATACGAGCACGCCGGGCTGCGAGTCCGGCTGCGCAAGCCGGCCCCCAATACGCACTTTGCGGCGCAACCTCGCAACCTGGGGAATTCGCCCCTCCCGGAAATTCTCGTTGCTGGTCCGGGCGGCGCCGGTGCTTCGACTTCTGCTGGGCAGCCCCCCAAAATGCGGGCGGAAGATGCTGGAGAAGGCGTCACCAGCACCCGGGACGCAGAAGATCTGCACTTGGTGAAATCGCCCATCGTCGGCACCTTCTACGAATGCCCCAGCCCCGGTGCGGGAGCGTTCGTGAAGGTGGGCGACCAGGTCACGTCCGGGCAGGTGCTTTGCATTATTGAAGCCATGAAACTCATGAATGAGATCGAATCGGATGCCACCGGCGAAATTGTCCGCCGCTATGTCGAAAACGGTCAGCCGGTCGAGTACGGCGAGTCTCTGTTCGCCATCCGCCCGTCCCGTAGGAAGTAGTGCGGGGTTTACCCCCGCGCCTTTGCTGGACGCTTCCCTCGAATCCTTATGTTCCGTAAAGTCCTGGTCGCCAATCGCGGAGAAATTGCCTTGCGGGTCATCTGCGCCTGCAAGGAATTGGGCATTCAGACGGTGGCCGTCTATTCCGAAGCGGACAAAAACTCCTTGCACGTCCGCTTTGCGGACGAAGCCGTCTGCATCGGCCCTCCGCGAAGCAAGGAAAGCTACCTGAACATCCCCCAGGTGATCAGCGCTGCGGAAATCACAGACGTGGATGCCATCCACCCGGGCTATGGCTTCCTTTCCGAAAACGCCAATTTCGCGGAGGTCTGTGAGGCTTCGCAAATCACGTTCATCGGCCCGTCCTCGGAGGCCATTCGCATGATGGGCGAAAAGGACCGCGCTCGCCGGGAAATGGCCAAGGCCGGCGTTCCGATCATGCCGGGAAGTGATGGCCCCGTTGCGGACGAAGATGCCGCTGCGCAGGCCGCCTCGCAGATCGGGTATCCACTAATCGTCAAGGCCGTGTCCGGAGGCGGCGGACGCGGGATGCGCATTGTGCGCTCCCGGGCGGAGCTATTGCCCGCCTACCAGACCGCCCGAAGCGAGGCCCAGCAGGCCTTCGGCATTTCCGATGTGTACATGGAGCGCTTCATCGAGCGCCCGCGTCACATTGAGTTCCAGGTCCTCGGCGACCGCCACGGAAAAGTGATCCATCTGGGCGAGCGCGAGTGCAGCATCCAGCGCCGCCATCAGAAACTGCTTGAGGAGTCGCCCTCTCCTGCGGTTTCCGCCACACAACGCGAGCAGATGGGCGAGCGCATCGCTCGTTCTCTCGAAGCGATTGGCTACTCCAGCGCCGGTACAGTCGAGCTGTTGATGGACGAGTCCGGCGAGTTCTTCTTCATCGAAATGAATACGCGCATCCAGGTGGAACACCCCGTCACCGAAATGATTACCGGCCTGGACCTGGTGAAATCGCAGATCCGTGTCGCGGCCGGCGAACGCCTGGAGGAAGTGATTCCGAAACTGGAATTCCGCGGGCACAGCATCGAATGCCGCGTCAATGCCGAAGACCCGGACACGTTTACTCCCTCCGCGGGCCGCGTGACCGCATTCCACATTCCAGGCTCCACGGGCGTCCGCGTGGACACCGCCATGCACAGCGATGCCGTCATTCCGCCCTACTATGATTCGCTGATCGCCAAGCTCATCGTGCACGGGCGGGACCGCGAAGAGGCCATGGCGCGCATGCGCCGCGCGCTGGAGATGTTCATTGTGGAAGGCGTGAAGACCACGATTCCGTTGCATAGGAAAATTCTCGCCGACCCCGATTTTGCCGCTGGCAACCTGGATACACATTTTCTGGAACGCTATCTTCCTGCCTTGCAGGCCGCCACTAAATGAACATTGTCATCCCCCGGCTCTATGCCATAATGGACGCCTTGTTGCTCAGGACGAGCGCGTCCGCCACGGCGGAAGCGCTGGCCTCGGCCGGGGTCGGGCTCATCCAGTACCGCGATAAACAAATCTCCGGACCACACCTTCTGGCCGTTTCCCGTGAACTCGTCTCTATTTGTGCGAGACACGCTGCCCGTTTTGTGCTAAATGACCGCCCGGACGTAGCGGCGCTTTCCGGCGCCAGCGGCGTCCACGTCGGTCAGGATGATTTGCCGGTCGAAGATGCGAGGGCCGTTTGCGGCCTGCGCTGCTGGGTGGGCATCTCGACGCACAACGAAGCGCAGGTTCAGGAAGCGGATGCGACCTCCGCGGACTACATTGCTGTCGGGCCCGTTTTTGCGACTTCGACCAAGCGCCAGACGGATCCGGTGGTCGGACTCGACTTTGTCCGCCGGGCCCGAGCTATGACGCGGAAACCCTTGGTGGCGATCGGCGGCATCACAGTGGAGAATGCAGAGCAAGTCTGGGGCGCCGGGGCCGATTCTGTTGCCGTAGCAAACGATCTGCTTTCGGCCGGTGAACCGGCGCAGCGGGCGAGGGAATACTTGCGGCGCGCCGCACGGTTCGACGCCGCGCGCAACTGAGGAATACGGAAAATGTCCGAGACGGCCGGAGCGATGAAAGCCACAACGGTTCCCGCGGAGCGCGAGTTCGTTCGCGGGCTGGGGTTGCTGGACTCGACGATGATCGTGGTCGGCTCGATGATTGGCTCGGGCATTTACATCGTCTCTGCGGACATCACCCGCCTGGTCGGGTCACCGGGTGGATTGCTTGCCGTTTGGGTCGTTACCGGAATCCTCACCGTCACCGCGGCGCTTTCCTACGGCGAACTGGCGGCCATGATGCCCAAGGCCGGCGGGCAATATGTTTATCTGCGCGAAGCGTATTCGCCGATGTGGGGTTTTCTCTACGGGTGGACTTTGTTTCTGGTGATTCAGACGGGGACTATCGCCGCCGTCGGCGTGGCCTTTGCGCGTTTTCTTGGCTTGCTGATGCCCTGGATTTCTCAAAATGTTTGGATCGTCAAACCCATCAATATTTCTTCCGGTTATGCGGTTAGCCTCTCCTCGCAGCAGTTGGTGGGCGTCATTTCGATTTTGTTCCTCAGCGTGCTGAACACGCGCGGCCTGCGCCTGGGCAAGCTGATCCAGAATTTATTCACCTCCGCGAAGACACTTTCCCTCTTCGGCCTGATTGTTGTGGGCATTCTGCTGGGCCGCAATAGCAGCGCCATCAGCGACAACTTCTCGAATTTCTGGGCGGTGCGCGGAGCCGATCCCATTCGGCCGGATTTTTTTCCGGTGGCTGAAGTCGCCGCGGGGAGCGGGTTCATCGGTTTGCTGGTGGCCTTCTGCGTTGCGCAGGTCGGCTCTCTTTTTTCCGCTGACGCCTGGAACAACATTACGTTTACGGCCGGCGAAGCAAAAAATCCGCAGCGCGACATTCCACTTTCGCTGGCGCTGGGCACGGGCATTGTCATTACCCTGTACACGCTGGCCAACGTGGCGTATGTCGTGATGCTGCCACTTGCGGGCATCCAGCACGCTGCGGACGATCGCGTGGCCACGGCGGCGCTCCAGACGATCTTCGGCCCGGCCGCCGCCACGATCATGGCCGTGCTGATTATTATTTCCACGTTCGGATGCAATAATGGGCTTATTCTGGCCGGAGCGCGCGTCTATTACGCGATGTCTCGCGACGGCTTGTTCTTCAAGTCCACCGGCCGCCTGAATGAGAAGTTGGTGCCCGCTGCCGGATTAATCATGCAGGGCATCTGGGCTGCCTTGCTCGTGCTGCCGAGGACGCGCCTGCGCGATGCCGCCGGTGCCCCACTGATCAACCCGGCCACCGGCATGGAGCAATACGGCAACCTCTACAGCAATCTTCTCGATTACGTGGTGTTTTCCGTGCTGGTGTTCTATGTTCTGACGATCGCGGGGATCTTTGTTTTGCGACACAAGCGACCGGACGCGCCGCGGCCGTACCGCGCGTTTGGCTACCCGGTGGTGCCAGTTCTGTACATCGTCGCGGCGGTGACCATCATGGTTGTGCTGGCACTCTATCGCACACAGACCACCTGGCCCGGACTGCTCATTGTTCTGTTGGGTATTCCCGTTTATTACTTCTGGCATCACAAATCGGATTCGGGCGCGGCAGGCGTTTCCAAGTGATTTCCTGTGCGCGGCGGCGCTTATCCTTGACTGGGGAGGGGTTCGATGGCTGATCCGTTGTTTGCCAAAAAATCTATGGCGCAACTCATGGGCGAGTCGGCCGAAACAGGGGAGCACACGCTGAAGCGCACACTGGGCCCGGTATCGCTCACTGCGCTGGGCATCGGCGCGATTATCGGCGCCGGGATATTCGTGCTTTCGGGATTGGGCACCCATTACGCCGGACCCGGCCTGATGCTCTCGTTTGTGATTTCCGGCCTGGGCTGCGCGTTCGCTGGACTGTGCTACGCCGAATTCGCCGCGATGATTCCGCTGGCAGGCAGCGCGTACACCTACGCCTACGCCACGCTGGGCGAGCTCTTTGCGTGGATCATCGGCTGGGACCTGATTCTGGAATACGCCATGGGCGCCAGCACAGTTTCCTCCGGCTGGTCCAACTACTTCATCAAATTCCTGCACATCTTCAAGATGGACATGCCCTTGTGGCTGGCGTATGACCACTGGACGGCGCTCAACGTGGCCAAGAAGGCGGTCGCGCGAGAGATGACCAAGGTCGCCGACCCCAGCCTGATCGAAGGCACGCGCGCCTTCATCGACAAGATGGATTCCATTCTTGTCGCGGGCTCCGTGGAGCTGGCCCAGCGCGCTCACGACCTGGTCGGCGCGCCGCACATTTTCGGCTTCGACGTCGGCTTCAACCTCCCGGCGTTTTGCATCGCGCTGATCATCACCGCGATTCTGGTAATCGGCATCAAGGAAAGCGCCAGCTTCAACGCCGTCATCGTGGCCATCAAGTTGTCTGTCGTGCTGTTCGTGATTTTTGTCGGCTTCCAGTACGTGGACAAGTCCAACTGGGGCTTCGGCAGTTGGGAAACGTTCGCGCCAATGGGTTTTTCCGGCGTCGGCGCCGGAGCCGCGTATATTTTCTTCGCGTACATCGGCTTTGACGCCGTCTCCACTACGGCGCAGGAGGCCAAGAATCCGCAGCGCGACCTGCCCATCGGCATCATTGCCTCGCTCATTGTATGCACGATTCTCTACATCCTCGTCGCCGCCGTGCTGACCGGCATGGTGCCGTGGAAGTCAGTGAATATCGAAGCCCCCATCGCGCAAGCCTTCCTTGATCATGGACTCACCAAGGCATCTTTCCTCATTACCTTTGGTGCTCTGGCCGGCCTGACCAGCGTGATGCTGGTTATGTTGCTGGGCCAGACGCGCGTGCTCTACTCCATGGCCAAGGACGGCCTGTTGCCCAGCGGCTTCTTCGCCGCCATTCACCCGAAGTTCCGCACCCCGTGGAAGAACACCATGCTGGTGGGCCTGGTGGCCGCCATCGTGGGCAGCCTCACGCCGATTGACGACATCGGGAAAATGGTCAACATCGGTACGCTGCTGGCGTTTGTGATTGTTTGTATTGCCGTCATGGTATTGCGCAATACCGATCCGAACCAGCCGCGGCCATTCCGCACGCCGCTGGTGCCTTATGTGCCCATGCTTGGCATCGGCTTTAACGGGTACATGATGTACAAGCTCGGATGGATCAACTGGGCGCGCCTGATCATCTGGCTGATCATCGGCTTGGTGATTTACTTCAGCTACAGCCGCCATCACAGCAAGATTGGCAAGCGCACTGGCTAGGGGCGAATCGCATACGCCCAATTTGCTCTTCACCGAAGTCCTCTGATACTTTTCATGCGTGCTGCCCAGCAGTGCGCAGGGGCATATCCCATGCGCCCTTGCTCATATGCGTCTTGAAGAGAGCATTGGGGCACGCCTTTTCATATGTTTTCGCTCACACCTGACCGCCTGCGCCAACTCTGGCGCCGACTCTCCGCGCTCGATCACTCTGCCTTGCTGTTGGCTGTTCTGTTCGGCGTAATATGGCTGGCCCGCGCGGCCGGCCATGAACTTCCCCTTCTTCTGGCAACTCTGTTCCAGTTTTTCTTCTACTTTTTTATCGGCGGTTATTTGCTCTACCGCCTGGCGAGCACATTTCGCGAACGCCTTTTGTGGAGCCTCCGCAATCGCCTGGTGGTTGCCTATCTATTCATCGCCGTGGTGCCCGTGCTGCTATTGGTGGCGATGGCCGGACTCTCCGCCACGCTCGCTTATAGACAGCTTGCCGCCTACTTGGTCTACAAAGACGTTCAGACGAGGATTGGGAGCCTCCAGGCGCTGGCGGACAGCGTAGCAGCCGCGCTACCCCCCGCATCGAAAAGCAGCGCCGTAGACTTGTCAAAGGAACTGGAATCGCAAACTTCCGTGTCGGCGGCACTTTCCGCGGCACGGGATTCTTTGCCCGGATTGTTTGTGGATCAACGCCTGGGTCCCGCCGTTCTGCGAGGGATGGGCGGAACGACCCGCCGATTCGCCGGCCTGATTCAATCCGAGGATCAGGTTTGGCTGCTCGCCGTCGTTTCCAGGCGCAATGGCCTCGCCCAACAGGCGGTTTCTCTTGCGGTCCCGCTGCATGCGGGACTCATCGACCGCCTGGTCCCCGACCTGGGGCCGCTGCAGTTCAGCATTACGCGCCCCCCCACAGATTCTGATCCCCCGCGCTCGGTCACTTCGTTGGGAGAATCAAGATTCGTTGCGCTCCGCGAGGAAGGAACGCGAGGACGTTTTCTTCCGATTCCTTCGAACTGGTTCGATTTTGAGGTAAAGGGCGTGACCAGATTCAGGATGGTGCTGCTGGGAAAAGAAAAATCCCCTCTTCTCGACAGCACACTGTTTTGCACCTCGAGTTCCCGCGCGTCTATTTTGAATCTTCGGCTCTTCTCCGATCCGGGCGACGTGGGCAGTCTGTTTTTTGCAGGCCTGCTTTGGATCGGAGGCATATTCCTCTTTCTGGAGGTCATGGCGTTAAGGGCCGGCATCCGGCTGACGCGTACGATGACCCGCGCCGTGGACAATCTTTACGGCGCCACGCAGCGCATCCAGTCCGGCGACTTCACCCACCGCGTTCGCGTGCAGAGCCGCGACCAACTCGGCGAGCTGGGCGACTCCTTCAACGCTATGACCACTTCCATCAGCACGCTGATCGAAGAGCAGCGTCAGCGCCAGCGCCTCGAAAACGAAATTTCCATCGCCCGTGAAGTGCAGTCGCAGCTCTTCCCACAAAAATTTCCCGAGCTGCCCGGCGTGGAACTGGCCGCCGTCTGCCGCGCGGCTCGCGTGGTCAGCGGCGATTACTACGATTTCGTGCAGCTCGGGCCGCAGCGCGTCGGCATGGCCCTGGCGGACATCAGCGGGAAGGGCATTTCTGCGGCGCTGCTGATGGCCAGCTTGCAGGCCGCGTTTCGCAGCCAGTTGCTGCTGGATGGCGCGCTGGCGGCGAGCACCGCGGACCTCGTGACGCGTCTGAATCTCCACCTGTTCCGGAATACTTCGGATGACCGCTACGCCACGCTTTTCTACGCGGTCTATGATTCCTCGACGCGCTTGCTGCACTATACGAATGCCGGCCATCTCCCGCCGTTTCTGATTGCGGGCGAGCAGGTGAAAAAACTTGAAGAGGGTGGCATGGTCGTCGGCCTGTTCGACGACTGCGTGTACGACCAAGGATGCGTCACCGTCGAGCCGGGCAGCCTGCTGGTGGCTTTCAGCGACGGCCTCACCGAGCCGGAAAATGTTTATGGCGAACAATTCGGCGCGCGCCGGCTGGCCGCGGAAGTGGTGCGCCACCGGCAGTCGAAGCCGCAACGCCTCGCTGAACAGCTTATTGCCGCTGCGGAGGAATGGGGTCAGTCGCCCGAACAGGCCGACGACATGACCGTTGTAATTGCGCGACTTGCCTAGCGCTTCGCCGCTTCACTTCGTTTTCCTTCAAGTATACTGACGGCGTGTGGGAGGATTGTTGACACCGCCCAGTGGGGCCAAATACTTATGACGTTTCGCCAGAGAGTTGTGCTGGTTACCGGAGGCACCCGAGGCATCGGCAAGGGCGTCGCGCTAGCCTTTGCCCGCGAAGGCGCGCGCGTGGCCATCGCCTACCGCACCAACAAATCCGCCGCGCAGAACACCCTTCGCCAGCTTCAGCTTGAAGGCGCCGAATGTTTTGCCGTGGAAACCAATCTCACCGATCCGCAGAAAGTGGATTTTCTGGTCAGCGCGGTGGTGGAGCGCTTCGGGCGGCTGGACATCCTGGTGAACAACGTCGGCGAATTCCGCTGGAAATTGGTGGCGGAAACCAGCATCGAAGAGTGGAACGAAATCCTCGCCTCGAATTTGCAAAGCGTGTTTTACGCCAGCCGCGCCGCACTGCCTTCCATGCGCCGCCAGCGCTGGGGACGCATTATCAACATGGGCGCTGTCGGCGCCGAGCGCGCCTTCGGCCAGGCCACCATCTCGGCCTACGCTTCCGCCAAGGCCGCGGTGGTGGCCTTCTCTCGTTCGCTGGCCATTGAGGAGGCCAAGAACGGCATCACCGTGAACGTGGTCAATCCCTCGAACATTGATGAAAAGGAATTGACCCTCGCGGAAGCTCGGCGCATGCCCGACGCGCGTTATCCCATCGGACGGCCGCCCACCGCCGAAGATGTCGCCGCCGCTGTGAAATTTTTTGCCTCCGAGGAGGCCGACTACATCACCGGCCAGGTGCTCAACGTCAGCGGCGGCTGGCTGCTCTAAATTCTCATGAAAGTTCTGACCGCAGCGCAAATGCGCGACGTGGACCGTCGCACCACCGAACAGCACGGCGTCCCCAGTCTGCAACTGACGGAGAACGCCGGCACGCGGGTCGTCGAATTTCTTGCCTCCTGTTTCGCGGATCTTGCGCAGCGCCGCATTGCCGTGTTGTGTGGTAAAGGAAATAACGGTGGCGACGGCCTGGTCGTCGCGCGCCTGCTCCATCAGCGTGGCTGTCATGCGTCCGTCTTCCTGTTCGCGACGCCCGACGGCGTGAAAGGCGATGCCGCCGTCAATTTGAAACGCTGGGTCGAAGCGGGCGGAAGCATTCGCGCTGTCACCTCCGAACCGGAATGGAGCGCAGCCTGCGCCGAGGTTGCCCAGGCCAAAATCATTGTAGATGCCATGCTGGGCACCGGGCTCACCGGCCCGGTGGAAGGTCTGCTAGCGCGCGTCATCGCAAACGTCAACGAATTTAGAAAACACGCCTCGATCATTGCCGTGGATATTCCCTCCGGGCTGCCCTCCGACACTGGTGAGCCGCTCGGTGCTTCCGTCGCCGCCAATTTCACAGTAACTTTCACTGCGCCGAAGCCCGGCCTGCTGCTTTCGCCGAATTGCGAGCGCGCTGGAGAGCTTCATGTTGCCACGATCGGCACGCCGCCGGAAATGCTTGCCGCGGACGATTCACTCAAGCTCCACTGGCTCGAACCCGGCGAGTTCGCCGCCCTTCCACTTTCGCGGAGGCCAGGCGGGCACAAAGGCGATTACGGTCACGCGCTCATCATCGCCGGATCGCGCGGCAAGACAGGCGCGGCGGTGTTGGCCGCCATGGGCGCGCTGCGGGCGGGCGCAGGACTGGTCACCGCAGCCACGCCCGAGCGAGTGCTGCCGATTGTCGCTGCGCATCTGCCGGAAATGATGACCGAGCCGCTGGCAGGCACCGACGTGGACAGCATCTCCATGCGCAGCCTCGACTATGGCCGCTTTGCGGAATTGGTGAAGGGCAAGAATGCTCTGGCCCTTGGCCCCGGCCTGGGGACGCACAGCGAAACGCAGGCGTTCGTGCGCGCTGTGCTGCGCGACTCGCCGATTCCAATCATTCTCGATGCCGACGGGCTTAACGCCTTCGCCGGACGCGCTGCTGAATTGCGCGAGCACAATGCACCGCTGGCTGTGACGCCGCATCCCGGCGAGATGGCCCGCCTGCTGGGATGTACATCGGCTCAAGTTCAATCGCATCGCCTGGACGTGGCCTTGCAGTCCGCCGCGCAGTGGAATGCAATGGTCGTGCTGAAGGGCTACCACACCATCCTCGCCACGCCGGACGGCCGCGCCTTCATCAACTCCACCGGTAACCCCGGCATGGCGACCGGCGGCACCGGCGACGTGCTCACCGGAATGCTGGCCGGGCTGACTGCGCAATTTTCCTCCGCCCAGTGGGAACGTGTGCTGGGCCTCGGCGTGTACTTGCACGGCCTCGCCGGCGACCTCGCCGCCGGGCAATTCGGCGAACCCTCTTTGATTGCCACCGACCTCGTCGCCGCCATCCCGCGCGCCTGGATGAAACTTCGGTTGAGCCTGCCACATGCCTAGCCGCGAATTCCTCACGCACTCTTCCGAAGAGACAATTGCACTCGGCAGGGAACTCGCGGCGCAACTCCGGCCGCCGGTGCTCCTCTGCCTTGATGGAGAACTGGGCGCGGGCAAGACCACGCTTGCCAAAGGCATCATCAGCGGGCTGGGCGTGGCCCGCGAGGAAGAGGTCACCAGCCCCACCTTCACCCTTGTCCACGTTTTCCGCAACCCTAGCCCGAGCGAGGCTGCGGGCGGCCTGAAAGTCTTTCACGTGGATCTCTACCGCGTTGCCGACCGTCACGACCTCGAAACCCTGGGCCTGGAAGACCTCTTTGCCGAGCCGGCCATCGTGCTGGTCGAATGGCCCGACCGCCTCGTTCTGCGCACGGATTGGCCGATCGTGCGGGTCCACCTCGAGCACAGGGAAGGGGACTCGCGTTGCATTTGCGTCACGGAACCTGCTTGCTCTGAGCAATCCTGAGGATTGTCCGGCGGAGTTTCGAGGGCGGTTGGGTATAAGTGCCTTGGAGGAGAAGAGCCGCCCACCCTTTGCACACTTCGCAAAGAGTGGGGCACCCTCAAATTCAAAGGCCGGTACGCTCCGGGTTAAAGCGTGGGCCACCCGCCGGGCCGTCTTTGTAGGTCGCCACGTGACGGCTGCCCGCGTAGACTTCCGTGCGCGTCCACGCACCGGAAGAGTTCACTTCCGTAACGGCGTGGCCCGCGAGGTCGTACAAGTAATCCACCGTGCCGCCCGATCGATCCGAGGTTGCCATCTAATCGGTCGGACAGCTCCTTGCAACTAATTCAGGGGCTCTTCTGAGGTACGCGAAGGCTTCGAGTGGCACGAGGGAACAATTGCCGCTTCCCGAGCACGCGACAGACTCCATCCTCCTGCACCTCAAGGGACCATTCCCACAGCTCGGGGGACCGTCCCACAGTCATCTCTAAGATTCTCGACTCGACCCGAAATCGGCCGTGATCGTCGGCCTTCGTGCTTGGCTCTAGCGACCCAACGCCCTTGGCTCTGAAACTGTTCCACCATTCCCGGAACCGCTGCTCTTTCCTAGTAATTGGCTCATTGGAACCAGCGTATCCGACAAAGTGTTTCTCAACCTCATGTCGGAGCCGCAGTTCGTCGTAGATTACGGTCGCCCGTTTCTGAAATACGACTTCAAGATAGAAACTGGCGAAAGTCTGGGCCTGCGATGGGTTCAAAATATCTATCGGTATTCTTGACACCAGACCGTGGAATCCGACATCCGCAGCCTCAAACCCATACAGCCCGAATGTTTCACCGTCCGTCGTTGAAACTGCAACATACCAGCTTTGCACGGAGGGTGGTCTGTAGGTCACTCGGTCAGCGGTGATCTGATACCCTCCGTTTTCCACTCTATAAAAATATGCGCCTCTCTTGATTTGACCCTGGACCTTTATCTGAGCGGAGAAGAGTTCGTCCTCAAGGTCTTCAAGTCGCTTCGTATTTAGCTCGGCCTTCGAGATGCCCGTCGCCTTTGCAACTGTCTCAACTGCAAGTGCTCGCGCCCGTTCGTCGCTAAGCGGCGACCCTCCATTTTCAATGCCAGTGAACGGAAGACACGCAAGGACTAAGGTAATCATCGCAGTGCGTGCGGTCATTGTTTTCTCACTCCTTCCGGGGCTTCTCTTCTTTTTTGTCGTATGCCTTTACTTCTTTTTCCGATTCCTCGGCAAAGTCGTCGGCTTGCTTCTCCTGAGATTTATTATCATGCAGTTTGTCTTTCTCGGCGGGTGGCCCACCCTATTCCTCCGAATTCTTCTTGACGACACGGCACAACCCAAGCATACCACTGCGACAATTCGCAGGAGTGTGAAGGCACGAAGGTTTGGCCTTGAGGCTCTACGCTTTTGGTCTTTGGGGTGCCGCATCCTTGACGCGGTCGATTTGTGATGGAGTCAAGGGTGGGGCCGTTGCTCTCCACCGAAGCTGAAATACTAAAGGCACTATGAGGCGGGCGAATCTCTGTAGGACTCCCGCATCTACTCTTTGGTCGCCCCGTCTTGCGGCGGGCTATCCCCCTTGTTAGAGTACCGACTGCCCTGTTTACCAGCGTCCCGCAAAAGCATTCGGGACGCAAACCGCGCGTCCCGCAGATGCATTCGGGACGTAGACTACGCGCCGCTATGGCCGACAACACCAGTCTGCCGCTCTCGCATCCGCCCACACGGGTTGAGCTGGAAACCTATTCCACCGATATCCAGCTCACCACGCTGCCGGTGGGCATTGACAATATTCACTTCGACGTCGCCCTCAGCCCCCGCTTCGTCGAATTCACACAAAAATACGTCCTCGACCTCGTCAAGCATCACGCCAATCTCATGCGTTTCTTCGGCGCGGACGCGAAAAAAGTCCGCGCGCCGGAAACGGGGGCCTTCAAGAAGCTGCTCACCGACCTGCTCCAGGCCGGCCTCACGCGCGCCAAATTCGAAAAGAACATCGAGCTGGACTTCCTGCTGCGCCTGGCCGTGCTCAAACTTCTCACCCAGGAGGTCGGCGCGCAGTTTGCCAACGCCCTGCTGGAGTGCAAGGAATGGATCCGCTCGCGCGGCGAATACTTCGAGCGCTCTGAGAAAGCCCACGTACTGAAGGCCCAGCTCGCCGAATTGCAGGGCGACCGCCGCAACGTGGTGCGCATGGTTGGCCAGCAGCTTTTCCAGATTCTCGCCGAGCTGGAGGAGCTCATCTTCAGCAAATCCCGCCGCGCATTGTTTGGCAACGAGTTCACTGAGATCTATGAATGGATGAAGAACCGCCTGCTTTTTGCCGAAGGCGTGCGAGATGATTTTGTTTGCCTGGAACACTACGTCCTGCTCGGCAATTTCCAGCGCGACCTGGATCGCTTTGAAACCCTGGACGCGCTCTTTTTCGAGTTCCTCCGCGATTCCGTTTCTGCCGGCGAACGCGGCGATGAAGTGCACGCCGCGCGCAAAACGCACGAAGAGATGTCCGCCCGCGCCCTGGGAATCCGCACCGAAGTATTCCGGCTGGAGGAAGAACGCCAAAAGCTGGTCGAAGCGCTGGCCGGGGGCGAAGGCCTGATGTCCCGCGTCTTCGGCCGCAGTGACCCCGCTGAGCTGCGCGCGCAGCTCTCCGACGTGGAAAAGCGGCACACCCATCTCCAGGGGAAGCTCGATGAAATGGGAACAGCGCTGGAAGCCGTGAAGAGCCGCGCCGATTTTCTCAACGAAGAGTATCAGAACAAATTGGGCGAGTACCTCAACCAGCCGGAAAATGCCCGGCGCTTGTTTGACCCCAACTGGTCCGGCGGCGCGGGCAGCGAAGCCTCCGGCCTCCGCGCGCAGTTGCTCGAGGAATGGGTGAACCGCCTGGAACAGAGTGGAATCCTGCTGCACGTGCTGGCCAGCTATGAGCTGCGCAACATTTACCTGGACTACTGCCCGCCCGTCCATCTGCAGCAGCTCAAGCGCGCGCTGGTGCAGCGCGAAGAGCTGAAGCTGGTCGAAGGCGTGCTCAAGCAGTTTCCTGCAAGGCAGTTTTCCTTGCAGCGGATTGAAGATCTCTCTAACCGCCTGCGCAAGTATCCGCGCGAACAAGTGCGCACCATCGCTTTGCGCTTTGCCGAGGACTTCATGCGCCTACGGCGCGACATCCACAACGCCCAGCGTCTCACGGCCTGGATGGAACGCATCAACATCGTCCGCGTGGAGAAAACGCGCGAGCTTTCACGCATGAACAACAGCCTCAACGAATTTGTCCTCCCGGACGAAGCCCGCCCGGCCGAGGACCGCGTGGTGAATCACACCATCATCAAGGCCGACGTGCGCGGCTCCACGCAGATGACACAAGACCTGCTTTCCCGCGGCATGAATCCCGCCTCGCACCTGAGCCTGAATTTTTACGAGCCCTTGAAGCGTATCCTCGACCCGTACGGCGCCTTCAAGGTGTTCGTCGAAGGCGACGCCATCATCCTGGCCATCTACGAGCACGACTCAAACCGCGCCAGCCAGCGCGCTGTGGCCAAGGCCTGCCTGCTCGCGCGCGAGATGCTCGCGGTCGCGCAGGCGTACAACGCACGCGCCGCGACCACGCAGCTTCCACGCCTCGAGCTCGGCGTGGGTATTGCCTTCCAGGACTCCGCGCCCACCCACTGGGCCGACGGCGAATCGCGGATCATGATATCCCGCGCGCTGAATCTCTCCGACCGGCTCTCCGGCTGCTCCAAAGTGGCCAAGCGCCTGCTGTCCGAGCACAAGTCTCCCTTCAACGTGTTTCTCTTTCAGACGGTGATGGAAGGCACCACCGAGGAAGAATTGCAGGAATTCCTGATCCGCTACAACATGAATGGCATTCAACTGAACGAGGTGGGCTTTCAGAAAATTTCGGAGGAAATTGCCTTCACGCAGGCGGATTTGGATTGCCCGATGCCCTGGGGACAGGATCGCTGCACGTTTTATCTGGGAGAAGTGCCCATCGGGGAAAAGCTCGAGCCCATCGTCATCCGCAAGGGCATCGTGCGCCAGCTGCTATCGGATGGCAAAATCGGCGGCCAAGGCACGCACGCCTACTACGAGGTCTGCATCGGCGCGGGCGTCACGCACCTGCTGGAGAAGGCCCTCGCTGATTCCCGCAAAAGTTGATGACCGTTCACCGCGAACCTATAATGCTCGGGCTGCACCATTTGCCGTCAATGTTAGCGGAGGCGAAAAGGGTCCGGTGATCCTCCCGGCCTTCAAAGCCGGCGATTCTGTCCCTTGCGGGCGGAATGGTGGGTTCGACTCCCACACGCTTCCGCCAAGACGTTTGCGTTCGGCTTGAACTCGGCGTGAATGGACAACTGATCTCGTGGTCCCGCCTGCCCTGAGCCTGCCACAGGGAACCAGATTCCAGCCTAGTTGTGGTGTGTTGTCAGGTGGTGGGTGGAAGTTTTTGGTGATGTTTCGGGGCGCAGCGGCAGCCACAGTATTATCTACAGGCGGTGTGCCTCAGCTTCGACTTGCTCTCCATTCCCGTCCTCCCAAATGTTTTCTATTGTCGTTCTGAGATTCGGGGCAGGTCGTCGTGGAGCGCAACTGACCTTACTCGACCAATTGCAAATTCAGCGCGATGCGAACTCCGTTCACCAGAATGATGCTTCGATTGATCAATTCCTGGTTGGTGATTCCAGCGTCCACAAATTCGCGAAGAGGCTTCAATGGCAGGATGAATTCTACTGCCTCTGAGGATGGAGATGGTTTGGCGGCAAGCTGATTCACGACCGTGATGTCGAGGCCTTCCATCTCGGCGATCTCTGGAGTCTTTTCCAGCAAAGCTTTGAGTTGCAGAGCTAGAAAGAGGTCGAAGCTTTGTGCCGCTCGCTTGTAAATGGAACTCGAATCCTTGTCGAAGGCGAGCGGATTGCGCAGGGTCAATTGCAAGTAGAGTCGCTCTCGAAAGACAACAAAAGACGGTGGCGCATAGTCCACAAAGTGGAATCTGGCCGCGCCCTCTTTTGCCAGCGCGTCCAGTTGTGATTGGTATTTGGCCTGCAACCGGTCGGCGTCGGCCGGGGTTGCCGCGACGGCCGGAGCGGCGGCGCTGATTTTCTCGTTCTCCACAGGAGAGGTTGCGCCGGCCACGCCGGACTTCGTTCCCGGCTGTGAATCCAGCTTGCGAGGAGGCGGCCAGCCCTGGCTCAACCCCGGCACGCGACGGGGCGGGGCTGCGGTGGTTTCAGAAGTTCGGGGCTCCGCTGCCGGAGCCTGCCGGCCCGGCCCCGCCTTATCCTTCGTTTCCAGATTGAAGGGCTCTCGTTCGCCGAGGGCGAGTCCGAACTCATCTCCATTCAGATAGATTTCCGAGCGCTTGAGAATTTCCTGCCTTGCAGGGTCGCCGGATGACTGGATGTAGCCGAAGGCATCCGCCTTGTCGAAGACAACCACGAGGATCTCTTTCCCCTCATAGTCGGAATTCTTGGTTCGCCTCCGGACGTGATAGGCAATTTCAAATCCGATGGCATTGCAAGTGACATCCACAGGGATCTCCTTGCCCACGAGGCCGAGGAGGGGAACAACGACATCTGTGAATGCACGGCTGGCCCGCTGGTTCTGCGTGAGCAGGGCCGGATTGTAGGCGGCATTGTAATTGCCGGTGATTTTCAAAACCACGCGCTCGTGAAACTTCACGAACTCGATGCCTCGCGAATCTGCTTCAATCTGCTGCTGGGGATCCAGCCCGGCGTAACGGCTGAGAGCGAAGGGGAAAGGAAACTTCACCGCAGCGATGCCGCGATTGAGCGTCATGAGATTCTGGAAATAGGTCCCCTCCAGCTCCTTGAGCTGCGAGTCACGAATTTCAGCGGGACTGATCTGCGCGAAGGCATTGCCGTTTCCGAGGATCAGCAAGAACCCGCCAAAAAGCAGGCCAAAGGCGAAAGAGCGCGAGAGACGGATTTCAAAGTACATTTTGTTCTGTAAATTCATCGGACTTCATTTGGCCGCAAACGGCGGGCCGGGACGCGCGGGAGACTTGTACGGCGGCTGCGCGATGGCGCGAGCAAACGCAACGATGGCGCGAATTTCATCCGGAGTTAGAGTACGTCCCCAGGGGGGCATCATAGCAGATTTTCCCATGGCGCTTCCGCCGAGAGTGATGATGTTGTTCATGTACTCGTCGCTCAGGCCGTTCAGCACGGCGCCGTCGTTCATCAGCGCAGCGGCGGGTGTCAGGTTGCTGCGATTAGAAGGCCCGGCAGGAGTGGAATCCGCATGGCACCAGACGCAGCGTTCAAAGAACAGCCGCTTGCCCTGCGCCTGCTGATAGGTAAGAGGGATGACGCGCTGCGCGTCGTTCCAATCCGGCTCTACATCGTAAGCGTTGACGAGCGGATCGGCGACCGCCGTGGAACTCTTCTCTCCACATGAAGAGAGTCCAACGAGGCAAGCAATCACTAAAATGACCAATACGACGCGCATGCTCATCGCCCCGCTCCTTGCCCTGCGGCGGGCAGCTTGCCGCCCTGACGAAGCGTGAGAAGGTAAGCCGTCAAAGCCTTGATCTCATCCTGGGTCAAGGCGCGGCGAGGTTCGATGGTGCCGGGCGCCAGGGCTTGCGGGTCCTTCAGCCAAGCTTCGATCCATACTGGCTGCAGCCAGTTTCCGGCGTTGTTCAGGTTGGGCCCGACATAGCCGCCCGCAGAACCAATGGTGTGGCACGACTGGCACTGGTACTTCACTTCGTAGAGCTGCTTGCCGGTGGCCGCCATCTGCGGCGTGAATTGTTTTGTCTCGATTCCCGCCGGATCTACCACAGGGCTCTGCATGGCCATGCTGAAGTAGTCGGCCAGGATAGCGGCTTCTTTGTCGCTGATATTGAATTGGGGCATCCGGTAGGTCAACGTGGGACGCAACGTTTGGGGATTCTTGAGGAACGCGATGATCCACTGACGCTGCGCCCGGCTGCCTTCGTAGGAAAGATCCGGAGCCAGATCGCTGCCGTAGCCATTGAATTTGTGGCAGGAGGAGCATTGATAGCGCTCGTACACCCGACCGAAAGCGCCTGCGGGACGGAATTCCGCCTGGCGGCGCGGCACAATCAGATGCTCCATGACGTTGGCGGTCGGGGGGCCGGCCATGCTCAGCAGCGCAGAGGTGATGGCGTCGAGTTCGGCCGCATTGAGCTGATATTGAGGCATGCGGGCGGCAGGATTCACCGAGCGCGGGTCGCTGATTTTGCCCTGAATGTAAGCGACCAGGTTGCGAGGGAGCGTGGACTGTCCGAATTCAAGTTGAGAGACATTCTTAGCGCCCAGATAGGAAAGGTCCGGGCCAAAATCTTTCTGCAGGGCCACGCCCTCAACGGCATGGCAGCCGGCGCACCCTTTTTCCAGAAACAACTGCCGACCGGATTGAATTTCCTCCGGCTGCGTCGCAACCATTTTGGGGACATCGCTGAGCAAATCGGGATCGGCCAGCTTGGAGCTGATGTAACGCGTAACTTTGAAGAGGTCCTCGTCCGACCACCCATAACGTGGCATGGTGCTGTTCGGCAAGTAGGCCTGCGGATTGCGCAGCCAGGCCGCTAGCCAATCGGGATTCACTTTGCTGGCAACTTTGGTGAGTTCCGGCCCAATTTCGCCGCCGATCAGCTTGCTTTCGCCCGCGCGCGTGACCGTGAGTGAGTGGCAGGTGGTGCAGAACATCTGACGGAAGCGGACCTCGCCTTGCTCGACGAGATCCGCTTTCCTTTCGAGGGCAGCGACCACGCGCGGGTCGAAGCGATAAGGCGCCAGGGGCTTGCTGCGCAGAGAACTGAGGTACGCCGAGAGGGCGCGAAGCTCCTGCTCATTGAGCCGGAACTGTGGCATGCGTGGCACGTAGGCTGTCTCGTAGCCGTTCACGGTGACGTTGCCGGAGCTGTCCACAATCGTGCGCGGCTCTTTCAGCCACTTGTAAATCCATTCGCGGCTGACTTTGGTGCCGACACTGCTCAAGTCCGGACCGAGCATGGCGGGGCGATCGATATCCTGCATGCGATGGCACCCTTCGCAGCGGTAGAGGACGAGCAGCGCGCGGCCGCGATTCAGCCGCGGCAACTCCGGGCGTGTGTCGTGATGGCAGACTCCGCAGGCGCCTTGAATGTAGCGGCCGGTCAACATGGGACGTTCCCAAGCCAGGGTTGTCTGGTGAGCTTCGGCCACTTCGGTGGCGGGTCCCTGGCCGCGGTGGCAAACCACGCAGCCCCACTCCTTGACGCGATGCGGGAGCGGCGAATGCGCGCGGAAAGGCTGCGGCAAGGACGCGTCCGCCAGGCTCGGTTCGGTGATGCCGAGGTGGCAGGTGGTGCAGCGGTCGACCACATTCATTTCAGGAATCCAAATCTGATCGATGCCCGGCTGAAAACTCACCATCAGACGTTTCGTATCCGGCCGGGTCTGGACGAAGCGCACGTAGTCGCGCTTATATTGTTTCCATTCCCGGCGGTAATCCTTCACCGGTGAAATCGCCAGCACCGCTACGAACACGACGCTGCACAGCGCGAATAGGAAACGAGTTCGCCGGGAAACTTTCCCCATCTCTTCAGCGGACATTGGAACTCCATGGCCAGACCCAGGACCAGCCGGGTCCGCGGAAAAACGTGCCGACAACGGTCAGCGCCACGGCCACGGCGATAAACCAAGTCATGACCCACCACGAGGCGGGCCGGCTGCGCAACGCCTGCTTCCAGCCGGGCTGTTCGGCTGGCGCAAAATAGGAAAGCAACAGGAGGAATCCCACGACAGCGGTGGGCGCGAGCACCGTCCAAGCCTCAAACACCGCCAGAAAGACAAGCAGCACGAATGACGTCACCAGAAACACGCGAAAGCGCCGGCGGGAGTTCTCCACCCAGACTGGCTGCCCCTGGACGTTCACGTTGAAGTACGGAATCACGATGAGCCCCACTACCACCAGTGTCGGAATGACGATTCCTGCCACCAGCGGCGGAAAGTAATGGAGCAGTTCCTGCAGCCCTAGGAAGTACCAGGGAGCCTTGGCGGGATTCGGCGTCACCAATGGATTGGCCAGTTGCTCGAGCGGCGCATCCCACAGCAGGGCCACAATCACCAGCGCGATCATCAGAACCATGAAGGCGATGGCCTCGCGCAAGAGAAGATGGGGATAGGCCATCACCTGAGGGCCCACCTCCCCTTTGACTTTGGCGGAGGTTTTCTTGGTGATGAAAACGATGCGCTGGGGATCTTTCAGCGCGTCGGAACCGATTCCGGCGTCGTATTTATTCTTTTCGTCCATTTTCCTCAGGCACGGTCAATCCGCCGTCCTTCTGAATTCGCCAGAAGTGCAGGGCAATAAGAACAACAGCCAACAGGGGCAGCACTACGCAATGGAGAACATAAAAGCGCAAGAGAGCGTTTTCACCCACCAGGTTTCCTCCGAGCAGCAGAAAACGAACCTGCTTACCTAGCATGGGCATCGCGGAGATGATGTTCGTGCCCACGGTGATGGCCCAGAACGCTAGCTGATCCCAGGGCAGCAGGTAGCCGGTGTAACTCAAAAACAGAGTGAGAAGGAGCAGCACGACTCCCACAACCCAATTGAATTCATGCGGAGGCCGATAGCCGCCACGATAAAACACGTGGAACATGTGCCAAAACACTGCAAGGACCATGAGGTGCGCCGCCAAGCGGTGCAGGTTGCGCAGAAACACGCCGTTGGAGACTACGAAGCGCAAGTCTTTCATGTCCCGGTAGGCCTGTGGCGTTGCGGGGTGATAGTAGAACATCAGCAGAACGCCGGTGATCACCAGAACCAGAAAGAGAAGAAATGAAAACGAGCCGAGGTAGTAGGTGGCGCGGGCGCGCAGTGACTTTTCGCGCACCTTCACCGGCAACATGTGCAGGAACAGGTTGCCAAAAATGGCGAGGCTGCGCGTTCTATTAGTGCGCGCAGCACCCCGGCGGAAGATGGACTTCCAAACGCGACTGTCTCGCAGTCGTTCAAAAGCATGGAAGATGGAAGTGGGAGCCAACCGTTCCCTCATACTTTCAAGATCTGACTCTGTTGGATGGTTTCCAACTTGTCCACCAGGAGTTCGCCATCCGGTGTGAGCGAAATGGAAAAATGCTCCAGTGAGCGGGGAGCGGGCCCCTCGACCTTTGCGCCATCGCGCTGGAACTTGCTTCCGTGACACGGGCACTGGATTTGATTGGCCAGCGGATTCCACCGCGTAATGCAGCCGAGATGTGTGCAAATTGCGGAGACGGCGTAGAAACCGGCCGCCGTCCGGACGATGTAGACCTGTTGATCCTCTAGAAAGGTGATGGAGTTGGCTGGATACATCTCCGGGCTTCCGGCGCGGAAAGTGGTCGGTGGCTCGAACAAAACATTGGGAGAAAGGTAGCGGTAGGTCACGACGGCCGCGCCCAGACCGGCAATGCCCAGAGCGCCCAGGGCCACTTCATTGAAAAAATCGCGGCGGCTGAGATCGGCTTCCGTCTGTGTCTTCTCCGGCGGTGCTCCGCCGGCAGGTTTCTCGGCTTCGCTCATGCGTTCGCGAGGACCTCCAACTTAAGAATCGACTCCGGGTCATGATGGAACACTTCGAATGCTTCCATCGTGATGGTGTGTACGGGGCACCGCGCAGCGCACAATCCGCAGCGGATGCAGATGGTCTCGTCCTTGAGCATGACGGAGCCTTCCGTCGCAGGCAGGTCCTGTGCATCAAGGTGTTGCAGCGCGCCCCGGTAGGAATCGGAGTTGGCAAGCAGACGGGCCTTCGTGTCCTCGGAGAATGAAAGCTGAGAGAGTGGCACCAGCCTTAGACAGTTCTCCGGGCACACGTCCACGCAGCCGCCGCAGAGGATGCACTCGGTGCCATTCGCCTCGCTGCCTTCAAAGATCGTGTTGACCCAGCACTGCAGGCAGCGCGTCGCCTCCAGCCGGGCCTGTTGTTCGGTGAAGCCCATCTCTACTTCGGCCACGCCGGTCCGCCGCTCCAGAGGAGTCACAGGCACCGCGAGCCTCGAGTATTCGTCGTACTGCTCGGCCATTTGGTGGTGATCAAGAACGGTGATCTGCACGTACTTCGGCCGGGGAATGAAAGCTGGGCCGCGAAGGAAGCGGTCAATACCCTCCGCTGCCTTCTTGCCGTCGGCTACGGCACTGATGATCAGGCGCGGCCCGAAAGCGATGTCGCCTGCCGCAAAGATTCCCGGCGCGGTGGACATCAAAGTCTCCAGGTCGATCTTGATGGTGCCCTGGCGTGTGGTCTCCACTCCATCCGCCGGCGAGAGGAATGAGAGGTCGGAGGCTTGGCCAATTGCGAGAATAGCCGTATCGCAGGAAATCACTGTTTCCGTTCCGGCTTCGAACGTGGGATTGAAGCGATGCTGTGCGTCGAAAACAGAAGTGCAGCGAATGGTTTCAAGTCCGGCCAGCTTGCCATTCGTCTCCAGGAACTGTTTGGGACCGAGGGAAGGATGGATCTTGAGCCCTTCCTGCATGCCTTCCTCGATCTCCTCTTCGAAGGCGGGCATCTCTTCGCGGGATTCGAGACACACAAGATGGACTTCGCGCGCGCCCATGCGCAGCGCGGCGCGGGAGACATCCATTAGCTCCTTCATCGCCACACTCAACTCGCTCGGGGTCAGGCTGTCGGGTAGCAGCGAGCTACTAAGCGCCTCGAGCGTCAACTGCTGCTGCTGTCGCAGCGCGGAGCGCGCCACATCAATCGCTACGTTGCCGCCGCCGATCACCACCACTTTCTTGCCGATCGAAAATCGGTACCCAAGGTTGACGTTGAGGAGAAAATCGACGCCCTTAATCACCCCGTCGAGCTCATTTCCTGGAATCGGAAGGTCGCGGCTTCGATGGAGGCCGAGGGCTAGCAAAATCGCCTTGTAGCCCTGAGAACGCAGTTCTGCGAGAGTGAAATCCCGTCCTAAGCGGGAGTTGAAGCGAATCTCAGGACCGAGATCCAAAATTTCCCGCACCTGCGCCTGCAAAACATCTCGCGGCAAACGGTACTCAGGAATCCCCAGGTGCAGCATGCCTCCCGGCACAGGAGCGGCTTCGAAGATTGTCACGGGATAACCCAACAGGGCCAAATCGTGCGCGGCAGCAAGACCCGCGGGACCTGAGCCGATGATGGCTACCTTTTCGGACCGCGTGATCCGCGACCGTTCAGGAAAAACGTCAATGGGGTCGCGTGACTCCGGCCCGTGGCGCTCGGTGAGAAACCGTTTCAACGCGCGAATCGAAATGGGCGCGTCGAATTTCCCACGACGGCAATTGGTTTCGCAAGGGTGACCGCAGACGCGTCCGCAAATGGAGGCGAGAGGATTGGGGGCCCGGGCGTAGCGATAGGCTTCCTCGTAGCGGCCCTGCGCGATCAGAGAGACGTATCGCCCTGCTTGCGTGTGCACCGGACAAGCCTGCATGCAAGGGAAATTGCTCTCCAACCACTCCAGGTCAACGAGTTTCGTGCGCGGCGCCATTCTCGTTACGGTCCGGGCCCTCATTTGGTATTTACTTGATTACCGTAATACTTACGGTTGTGGTGGCGGTCACTTCCACCGCCTGTGTCGTGGGTTTGCCTTCCTCGCTCCAAGTCTTCAGCGTGTACTTGCCGGGAGGCACGTCTTTGATTACGAAGTTGCCTTCTTTGTCGGTGACGGCAAAATATGGCGTGGAGACCACCACGACGTAGCCTGACATCTCCGGATGGACGTTGCACAGGAGCGCAGCCGCGCCCGTGTCGTTAAACTGGAATGGTTTTTTCTCTCCCTTGGGCCACGTCCCCATGTTGTGTGCCAGCTTTTTGTTGCCGCTGATGGAGGGCCAGTAGACGTTGTGTCCCACTGGGTCGCTGTTGAGAAATTCCACCGTGGTGCCCTTCAGCACGACAACCACGTGCGGAATGAAGGTCATCTTCTTCTGATCCATCACGATGTGCGTGGCTGGTGGATCGAAGCTCTTGCCGGGAATCGTGTCCACATAAACTGCGATGTTTTCCGGGGACTTGATGCCCTGCGCCGTGACCTTTCCTTTGATTTCACCGGCCCAACCGGGGGCGGCGAACAGCAAGACAACAAGAAACAGTATTGGCAGCCCAATTATCTTGTTCAGCGTCTTCATGCTTTCCCTCGAATTCTCCAAAAGGTTCCGGCCTTGCGGACCGGTGAATCCTTCTTGCCTTTAGAACACAAAATCGATTCCGCCCACAAACGAGCTCGGACGGAAGAACTGCGACGTGCTCGGAATCGGCTGCTCCCAGCGGCGCTGGTATTCAAACCCCAGCTTGATATTGGCGCGCACTAGAATCTGGAGACCGGGGCTGAAGCGGTTCCGCGTATTGTGACGGGAGTCGCCGTTTTGAAAGTCCGTCGGTGAATTGACCACGTCATACCGCATTTGCCCTATCAGCCACGGATAGAACCAATACTGCACTTGCCCAAATCCGCCCGTAAACGTGATTGGGGTTCCCGGATCGAACTTGAGGCCTATCAGGTCGGGCTGGAGATTGACATCGTGACCGTGCATGCCCAGTCCGTAGAATTCCAGTTGGCGATACTTGAAGCGGAAGTCGCCGCCGACGCGGTAGAAAGGCTCGCGAGCGGTGCCCAAGGTTGGGAAAAGGGATCGGTCCGCGTTGATGGTATTGCGTCCGTAGTAGTAAAAGGCGCCCAGACGCAGCGACGTATGGTCGCGCGGTCCAGTAGGGCCGGCGGCCTGCACTTCTTTGCGGACATTCGGATCGCGTTCCAGGTTGAAGCGCTGCGAGACGCGCACAAAAATATCTTTTGAGTTGCGCACGGCTGGGTCGGCGTTATTGCCGTTCACTAAAGACACCGACCACGCGAAGTTGCCGTCATTCGGATATCCGCCAAATTCGATTCCGCGCTGGGGTTCAGCGAAAATTAACGGATTGGCCGTGGTCCCCAGCCCACCCGCGAAGCTGGCCTGGTCGTAAATGTCATAGTCGGACAAGTTGATCGAACGCGCCTGGGTGAAAGGCAGGTCCAATTCGAACTGGCCAAATCGCACGTTGAGAGCGTCTTTGGGCAGCCCCAAGTAGTGGCCGATGTCGTTGACCTTCAGGTAGCCGTCGCCGAGACCTCCGTCCGCACCCGAACCACCCGAAGACAAATCGTCGTCCACCCAGAATGAGAGTCTCTGGCCGAAGCTGCCGGCGGCGAAGAGCGCGAATGGACCCGGCGTGAACATGTCCGTTCGCGGCAGGAAACCAATTGCCAGAGGCTGCTTGGAGTTTAGTGTGAAGTTCCCCGAATAACGGAACCCGAGGGGGAGCGCTCCGGGCATCTCGCCCGGATAGACGGCTTTAGGAAAAACCTCCCGCTGCGCTTTGGCGCCAAGCAGGACGGGCGGCTCTTTCACGAAGGTTTCGTCCTCTTTCGGAAACTTGAAACCGTTTTTCTTGAAGGCTTCGCCGAAATCGTTTAGCTCAGGATAATTATTGTGGCAGGTTGTGCAGGATGTTTGATACTTGCGCGCAAAAGCGGGGATCGCCGATGCGCGAGGAACAGAAGCTATCGTAAACCACAGCACTAGAATTAAGCCAGACGCAGCGGCCAATAGACCAGCACGAGTGATTGGGCGCGACATTTCGAAACCTCCTCTTGTCTTCTCGATCGGCGCGTGTATCGCTCCGAATCGTGTTCACAACCATGAGCTTCAGTCGGAAAAGGTGAGTGCCCAAAATCCTGTTCAAACAGCGATCTCGAACTGTGCCGCAGTTCGGCGGGCCAATTCGGCAATGGTCAGATTCTCAACGTCGTCCCAGAAGCGGGCCGACATCTGAGACCAGACGTTTGACAACGGATCGGTCGCGGTATCTTCCTCGGGGACCGGTTGGAAGAGCTCGATTACCCCCTTGACATAGATTCCTTCAGGGTTGGTTCGGAGTTGGTAGCCCCCATGGGAGCCGCGGCGGGAACGGGTCAATCCCCTGAGATTGAGGTAGTTGAGAACTTTGGAAGCCTGTGAGACTGGTATCCTGGCGAGGGTCGCCACCGCCGAAGCGGGCAGCGGGCGTCCCGCGAAAATGGTAAGACAAATCAGGATCTTAAGGGCGTATTCAACTGTCCTTGGCAACTTGCCGAAAGCCATAAAACTCCAATTCGGAGTAGGTACCCTGGATTGTGCTCTGGCATGCTGGCTGCCAAAGGTGCTTTTTCAGTACAGAGTAAAGAATTCCTTTTGAATGAATAAGTTGACGCCCACTTAGAGTGGTTTTGTAAGGAGGAAGGCGTGTTGTTTATCTTGAGGGTTGCGCTAGATTCCGCTCTTGCCGTGCGCTTGCTGGATTAAATTACGCTGCCTCAAGCAGCGGCGCACACTGCGCGGCCGCGGTATTTTTGCTCCATTTCCGATTTGTGTTCCCGCAGCCATCCATGCGCACTGATCCGACAGCCCGAAGCCCTACATCTTATTCTTGGTTTGATCGTCGGTTGCCATACGCGTCGCGAGGATTTTGGCCGGAGCGGGCGATTCTATGGGCTTGATTCCCACACGCCTGCAAGTCTCACGCAACGCAAAAGCGAGGGAGCCATGAGAGCGCAACAGTCATTCCCGATTGCTCTAAGTCCTTTCATTGCGTTACTCTGTGCTTCTCGTATGTGCTTGAAAATGCGGTGGCGAGGGCTTTTGACTGCCGCCGCATTCCCACCACAAAAGGAAAAGTCACAGGGCAGCTAACAATCTGCCTCGAAGGCCTCTCTCACGCTCGATGAACAAGTACTGTTTCAGGCAGACCTCGATGTCTTATCCATGGGCGAAGTGCAGGATGCACGCAGAATGGATCCAAATTACGTCCCCGTCCAACCAAGCAGGAGAGAAAAACTCACTGCCCCCGGCCTTGTATTCTTCAGGGACAATTCTTCAAAATTAGTCTGGACTGTTGGCCAGCACGCCCGCAGCCTAATGGAATCGTTAAGGATCAGCCTCTTCGAATTACAATCAGGAAAAGAGGTCGGATTGGAAGAGTTCGCGCGTGGAAAAGCCGTCGAAACATGGCCAAGATTGCGAGGCATTTTTTTTGCCGACAATATCCAGGAGCAAGGTATTTCGACTTGAATGCGCGAGAACGATTCTGCGAGGAGGCTACCCACCCGGAAGTCGAGCAGCAAAAGAAAATTAGGAAACAGCAAAGAAGCGGCGATGACATCGCCGAAGAAACTCGGTGTGACAAGAGAAACGCGAGGACGCGCGAGGCAGAGCTCAGCTCTGCCGCCGGCCGAACCCGTTTGTGCTGGCAAAGGCACGAATGATGCTGGCCATCGCCGCCGTGTTCACCTCGACCTCGCAGCAGTCTCAATGGTCCGCCCGAAGGCTGCCTTGACGTTTCGTTGTCGCTTAGGGAACAGGCCCAGGGCGTGCGCGTAACGGGAGCCAGTTGATTGGTCCTTCAGTCCGTCCTTTCAAGCGATCATTGCCGGAGCCTTCCGGCTATCTCCTCGCGCTCGATTTTCCTCCCTCTGACGGTTTGAGCCGATTTTGCAGCCGTGCTCGTGTCGACCACCATTTACGGATTTCTCACGGAGAAATGAACATGTTCCTCCATTTGCTCGCAGCTCTTTTCGGCCCTTCAGTTCACCATACACTCATAGCTCGATACACTCCCCGCACATGCGCCGAAGTTCTGAGGATTGGCATGAAACTTGGGAACAACTTGGGAACAATTGACGCCAAATACCGTGCTAAACCATGATGCTGGACGCAGGAAGAGGCTTGAAGAACCAACAACATCATGTTTTTGGCGTGAAAGGCAGGTCACCGGTTTGATCCCGGTCCTCGGCTCCAGCCTTTGCGTAACCTGCCCTTTTTCCATCCGTGTAGCAAAGCGACTTGCCTCGGTCGCGGAATTGGCCCGGGGCTGGCTTGGATTGAGCCTCAGGGGTCATAAGACCCATCGTCATAGGGGCTATGACGCGGTGGGCCTATCCTGGCGGTGTCAGTCGCTGCGCTACGTCTTGTATTATCAATATTATAGCCAGGCTACAATCTTGGTTATCCTGTTGCTTCCTCCAAGGTGGGAAATGTGTTTTTGGGTCAGGAGCATACCCTGGCCTGTAAGTTCGACGCGCCATTGAGGGAGAGGCAGCCGTGCCCGCTCCAGCAAACGCTCTTGGATACCGCCTTACGCAGGCCAACTATCCCCTGCAGTCTTTCGAATTTCCCCTTCCCGAACCGGGCCTAGCAGAAGTCCTCATTGAGGTGGCGGGTTGCGGCGTGTGCCACACAGATATTGGATTTGCATACCAGGGCGTGCCAACTCGCCATCCCCTGCCGATAATTCTCGGCCACGAAATCGCCGGTCGCGTGATCCAGACGGGTGCTAGTGCCCGGGAATGGCTGGGGCAGAGTGTAATTGTTCCTGCTGTGATACCGTGCGCGCTGTGTCCTGCGTGTCAGGCGGGCAGACCCACGATCTGTCGCAAGCAGTTCATGCCGGGAAATGATGGGGATGGTGGCTTCGCTACTCATGTGCGCGTGCCCGCGATGGGCCTATGCCCCGTGCCCGAGTCGTTGCCCGCCGGCTGCACGCTCGAGTGCCTTGCCGTGGTTGCCGACGCTGTGACCACTCCATTTGAAGCCATTCGTCGATCCGGCTTGAACAGTGAAGATGTGGCGGTGATTATCGGAGTGGGGGGCATCGGCGGGTTTGGGGTGCAAATCGCCGCAGCAAAGGGCGCCGCGGTGGCAGCGATTGACGTGGACCCAGCTCGGCTGGAGCTCGCCGCGCAGCACGGCGCGGCACTCGCGCTTGACGCCCGCTCCATGAATGAGAAGGATCTGAAGTCCGCCGTGCGCGCTTTTGCCAAACAGAGCGGCCGCAAAGGCATCGGCTTGAAGATATTTGAAATGAGCGGCACGCCGGCTGGGCAGAACACTGCGTTTTCGATTCTGGATTACGGTGCACATCTCGCCGTGGTCGGCTTTACGCCGCAGAAAACGGAATTGCGCTTGTCCAACTTGATGGCTTTCGATGCGACCGCGTGCGGCAATTGGGGCTGTCCGCCCGATCAGTACCCTGCGGCGCTGGCGCTGGTTCTCGAAGGCAAAGTGAAGTTGGAGCCTTTCGTCGAATATCATCCACTGAGCGAAGCGCCGCAGGTACTGGAAGCCGTGGCGCGTCATGCCATTAAACGTCGCGCAATTCTGGTGCCGGATGGAAAGCGCGCAAGTTCGCGGGAGAAGACTTCATGAAGAATCACAACCTCGTGCCTTCGCTTGAACCCAGGGAAATTTTGGTCGAACACCGGCCGGTGAAAGACTGTGAAGGCCGTTCTGTTCCCGGCCTGCACAACTACTGGATCACGCTGAACAATCCCGCGGAATTGAACGGCTACACGACCGGCATGGTGAAGGAAGTGATCCTCGCGCTGCGCGAAGCCAGCAACGATCGCGCCGCCGTTGCCGTGGTGCTCACCGGCGCAGGCACACGTGCCTTCTGCGCCGGCGGCAACACCCGCGAATACGCGGAAGTATATGCGGGGGCACCCGCCGAATACCGGCAATACATGCGTCTGTTCAACGACATGGTGAGCGCTGTTCTCCTCTGCGATAAGCCGGTGGTGTGCCGGGTGAACGGCATCCGCGTGGGCGGCGGGCAGGAATTGGGCATGGCCTGCGATTTCTCCATTTCCAGTGACATGGCCGTGTTCAGCCAGGCGGGTCCCAAACACGGCTCCGCACCCGATGGCGGCAGCACGGATTTTCTGCCGCTGTTCGTCGGCATCGAGCAGGCCATGATCAGCGGCACCCTGTGCGAGCCGTGGACCGCGCACCGCTTCTACCGGCTGGGCGGACTGACGGACATCGTGCCCGTGCTGAAGGTGGACGGCAAGTTTGTTGCGAATCCACTCGTTGTGCACGACCGGCTTTTCGATGAATTCGGCCGCGTGGCCTACGGCGAATGGAAAACGGGCGAGGAATACGAGAAAGGTAAGGCCCTGCTCGCGCGCGCAGAAACCGATTTGACCCTGCTCGACAATGCCATCGAACAGCTTTGCACGAAGCTGCTCTACACCATGCCCGACTGTCTGATCAAAACCATCGAGAGCCTACGCAAACACAAACTCGAGCACTGGGACCGGAATAAGGAAACCAATCGAGCCTGGCTTTCCCTGAACATGATGACCGAAGCCAATGCCGGGTTTCGCGCGTTCCATTACGGCAATAAGCAGCAACGTGAAGTGGATTTTGTGCTGCTCCGCCAGCGGCTGGCCGAAGGCGCCCGCTGGAGCGAGGAATTGGTGCGCGAGATTGCTCCTTGGATCGCGACCGCACAGACGGCACACAAATGACCCCGCAAACGACACCTTTCGTGGAAGAACACGGCCCGTTAGCCGGCGGAGACCTGGCGCGGCTCATGAAGCGCGCCGAAGCGCTCTTCGACGACTTGGACCTGAAGACTGTGCGGGCCTGGAAGGACGCGCATCCGGGCGGGCACGCCATTGGCCACATGCCGATCTACGTGCCGCGCGAAATTATCCACGCCGCCGGCATGTTGCCGGTCGGCATCCTCGGCGGCGGCGACCGTCTCGAAATTATTCGCGGGGATGCGTATTTCCAGAGCTACATCTGTCACATTCCGCGCAGCACCATTGAGCTGGCACTTTCGCACCGCCTCGACGCACTCGATGGCATGCTCTTTCCTTCCATCTGCGATGTGATTCGCAATCTTTCGGGTATGTGGACGATTCTTTTCCCGGACCGCTACGTCCGCTACATCGACGTCCCGCAGAATTACGAGGCCAAACTCGGCGGCGTGTTCTGGAAGCAGGAACTCTGTATTTTGCGGGACGACCTGGGGCGCATGGCCGGCCGCCCCATCAGCGACGAGGAGCTTCGCCGCAGCATTTCCCTATACAACACCAATCGCCAGGCCATCGGTGATTTGTATGCGGCGCGCCGCCGACAACCGTGGTTTTTTCCTACTTCAGAGATGTACCTCATCCTGCGCGCCGGAAATCTGCTGCCGCCGGAAGAGCATACAGCAATGATCCGCGAATATCTGCGGCTGGCGCTGCTGGAAACGGACCGGATCGAGCAGGATCAAAGTCGCGTGGTGCTTGTGGGAATGTTTTGCGAGCAACCGCCGCTGGGCCTGCTGCGCACCATCGAACGCGCGGGCTGCTGGGTGGTTGACGACGACCTGCTCCTCGGCTTGCGCTGGCTGAAAGAGGATGTGCCGCTCGATGGTGACCCTCTCCAGAACCTCGTGGACACTTTCCTCAAGCACAGCGTATCCACCGCGTCGCGTTACGAACCGAGCGGCGACCGCGGCGGCTGGCTTGTGGAGGCCGTGCGCAAGTCGCGCGCCGAAGGCGTGATTTTCTGTGCTCCCAGTTTTTGCGATCCGGCGCTGCTCGAGCAGCCCATGCTCACCGCCGCGCTCGATCGCGAGCGCATCCCGCATACGCAGTTCAAGTTTTCGGAAGATACCGGGCAATTCGCGGTAATCCGGGAACAGGCCGGAACATTCTCCGATTCCATTCGTCTCTGGAGCGAAGTATGACCGCTGCCACGCCGCGCACCGAAATCCACAAAGAACGCAGCATGGTGCTGCAAAAGGAAATTATCGGCAGCCACTACGACGCGCTGGCCCGCGCGCACGAAGACGGCCGCAAGGTGGTGTACACCTTCGTCCCGGGCAACCTCACCGAACTGCTGCGCTCTTTTGACCTCCTGCCTGTTCTTCCGGAAATAAATGCGCTGCAATCCGGCATGCGCAAACTTTCCGGCGACTTCATTGCCGAAGCGGAAAAGCACGGTCACAGCGAAGACGTGTGCACTTATGTGAAGTGCGATATCGGCATGCTGAAAAAAGGAAACATCGGGCCCACCGGCAAGAAATTGCCCGAGCCCGACTTGCTGCTGCTTTCCTACACCGGCTGCTTCACCTTCATGAAGTGGTTCGAATTGCTCCGGCAGGAATATTCCTGCCCTGTGGTGATGCTGCAAGTGCCTTACCAGAGTGACGGCACCATCCACCCGCATCACCGTGAGTACGTCGTCCGCCAGTTACGCGAAGAAGTGATTCCCACGCTGGAGAAGATCAGCGGGAAAAAGTTCGATGAAGAACGCCTGCGCGCGGCGATGAAGCTTTCCGCCCAGGCCGAGGATGATCTGGTATGGGTGCTCGAAAGCGCCCGGCACAAGCCTTCGCCCATTGACGCGTACTTTGGCGGTGTGTTCTACATCGGCCCGATTTTCTCTGCGTTCCGCGGCACGCAGGAAGGCGTGGAATATTACCGCACGCTGCGCGAAGAGGTGAGCGAGCGCATGCGCGAGGGTCTTGGGCCGATTCTGCCTGAAGGCCGGATGGAAAAAGAAAAGTACCGGCTGGTAGTGGAAGGTCCGCCCAATTGGACCAGCTTTCGTGAGTTCTGGAAAATGTTCTCGGATGAAGGAGCGGTGGTGGTGGCCAGCACGTACACAAAAGTCGGCGGCCTTTATGACCGCGGCTTCCGCCACGATCCCGCGCGCCCGCTCGAAAGCCTTGCGGAGTACTGCCTCGGTTGCTACACCAACCTGGGCCTACCCACGCGAATCGGCCTGCTGGAACAATACATCCGCGAATATCAAGCAGATGGATTCATGATCAACAGCGTGAAGAGCTGCAATTCCTTCAGCGTGGGACAATTGCTGATGCTGCGGCAACTCGAAGAGCGCACCGGTGTGCCCGGCGGCTTCATCGAAAGCGACTTGGTGGACCCGCGCTATTTTTCCGCCGCCAATATCAAGAACCGCCTGGAGAGTTATCTGCAAATGCTTGAGCAGAAGCGCGCATCCGGGGTGCATTCGGCATGAACATCCGGAACGTATATGTCGGCATTGACCTTGGTTCCACCACCACCAAGTCCGTAGTGCTGAACGAGGCCGCGGAAGTGATCGGGCGCGGGATCACCAATAGCCGCAGCAACTACGACGTGGCCTGCCGCATCGCCCGCGAAGAAGCTTTCGTGCAGGCCCGGCTCACCCTGATGCGTCAGGCGCTGGGCGGGGAAGCCGCGGTGGGCACACCCGAAAGCGCTTTTCTTGGCAGCCTGCTCCGCAATTTTCGGTACCAGCAGCATCTCGTGCGGCTGGCTTCACTGCGCGCGGCACTGGATCAAGCCGCGAAAGCGCCCCGGCATCAGAAGCACTGCACGGAAATCGGCCAGATCCTCGACCACATTCAGGAGCGGATGACGGAACTCGCCGCGCAGCATTTTGGTCCGCTGGCCACACGCAAGAGCGACTTTTTCCGCGATCTGGCCGCCGCCGACTACATGCAACTGGCCGAGCAGGCCAGCGATCCAAAAGGTGTCACGTTCGAAGCCCTCTGCGGACTTTTCGATTCGGCCATCTTGATTGCGGAGAACCAATCTTCGGAAGGCGACTTCGAACGGCTGATTGCCCCAGCGCTCGAACGCACGCTCGCCACGGTTTCTCCGGAACTCAAGAAGCAGGCGGCGCGATTCGCCACCGCCGTCGAATCTGCACGTTCGACCGAGCTGCGCGTGGCCGGTAATGTGGGCACCGGTTATGGCCGCCAGCGGCTGCCCTTCCCGAAGGAACAGATTCGCAGCGAGATCCTGTGCCATGGCCTGGGCGCCCATGCGATGTTTCCTAACACGCGCACTGTTCTGGATATCGGCGGCCAGGATACGAAAGCCATTCAGGTGGACTCGCAGGGCATCGTCACGAGTTTCCAGATGAACGACCGCTGCGCCGCCGGATGCGGTCGCTACCTCGGATATATTGCTGATGAGATGAACCTCGGCTTGCACGAACTTGGCCCGCTCGCTGAAAAAAGCCAGTGCCACGTGAAGATCAATAGCACATGCACGGTGTTTGCCGGCGCGGAGTTGCGCGAACGTCTCTCGCTTGGACAAAACCGCGAAGACATTCTGGCGGGGCTGCACCGCGCGATCATTCTGCGCGCCATGTCGCTGCTGGCGCGCTCCGGGGGGGTGGCGGACGAATTCACCTTTACAGGCGGCGTGGCGCGCAACCCCGCCGCAGTCCACGCGCTCAAATCGTTAATTCAGGAAAATTACGGCGCGCGCAAAATCAATATTTCCGCAGACTCGATTTACACCGGCGCATTGGGGGCAGCTCTTTTTGCGCACCGCGCGGAACAGAAGGCGGCATGACTTCCGCCTCTCACGCAACGGAACCTCTGCTGGCCGCAGGGATTGACGTCGGCTCAAACGCTGTGAAGACGGCGATTCTCCGGGTGCGCGAACATGATTCTGCCGATGTGCTGGTGCTGCGCAGCGACCGCCTCCGCAAGCGCGATTTGCGCAAGGTGATCAACGAAGGTTACGCTGTCGCGCTGGAAGACGCGCAGCTCCGGCCAGCGGATATCGCTTATGTCGCCAGCACCGGCGAAGGGGAACTAGTGGAATTCCGCCGCGGCCATTTTTATGGGATGACCACGCATGCCCGTGGCGCACAGTTCCTCATGCCCGAAGTGCGCGCCGTACTGGATGTGGGTGCATTGCACGCCCGCGCCATGACCATGGATGAGCGCAGCCGCGTGCTGAACTACCGCATGACCAGCCAGTGCGCTTCTGGCTCTGGTCAGTTCTTGGAAAACGTCGCGCGCTATTTAGGCATTGCAATCGAGGAAGTGGGCGCCCTTTCCAACCGTGCGACTAACCCGCAGATGGTAAGCAGCATTTGCGCCGTGCTCGCCGAAACCGATGTCATCAACATGGTGAGCCGCGGTATCTCCACGTCGGATATTCTGCGCGGCATTCATCTTTCGATGGCTGGACGCTATATGAAGCTGCTACGCTCCATAGGCGCGGGAAATCCGGTGGCCATTACCGGCGGTCTGGCCGCCGATGTGGGCCTGGCGCAGGCCCTCGAGCAAAAATCCCGGGAGGAAGGCGCGGAGATGCGCATCCTCACGCATCCTGATTCGATTTTTGCCGGCGCGCTGGGCGCGGCGCTCTGGGGTGCGTACCGCCATCGCGTGCTGGCGCAGCGTACGGGGGCAGCGGCATGAGTCGTCCGCTCGAAGCACAAGTCGCCGTGGTCACCGGCGGTTCGGGCGCCATTGGGAGCGCGATTATCCGCGCACTTGGGGATGCAGGAGCACATGCCGTTACGCTCGACGTTGCCCCGCCGGGCGATGACTCCCTCCCGTGGGTGCAATGCGACGTCCGCGAAGACGCGAGTGTCGCCGCCGCAGTGGAAAAAGTTGCCCACGAGCGTGGCCAGTTGGACATTCTCGTGCACGGCGCCGGAATTTCCCGCGATGCGGTGCTCTGGAAGCTTTCACCCGACGATTGGGACATGGTGCAGCATGTCAACTTGCGCGGAGCTTTCCTGCTGTTGCGCCACGGGATTCCCTGGCTGCGCAAGAGCTCCAGCGGGCGCGTCGTGCTGATCGGCTCGATTAACGGTTCGCGAGGAAAATTCGGCACGGCCACGTATTCTGCCAGCAAGGCCGGATTGCTTGGACTGATGAAAACCGCCGCGCGCGAAGTGGCCGGCTTCGGAATCCTTGTGAATGTCGTGGAGCCGGGATGGGTGCGCACCCCACTGACGGAAAAAGTTCCTGCGGCATTGCGCGAAGCGGCCATTGAATCGAGCTTGCTTAAAAAAGCCCTCGAGCCCTCGGACATCGCCAACGCCGTCATCTATCTGTGCGGCCCCGGGGGCCGCCTTATCACCGGACAAATTTTGCGGGTGGATGCCGGGCAGGTGTTGTGACCCGCGCGGTACTTTGTGAAGTGGAAACGGAGTCCTTCCATGCGAACAGAAGCAAACGAACAACCGGGCATTCTCGAAACTGACACGGTGCTGGTCCGCGCGATGGCGGAAAAAGACCTGGAAGCCGTCGTGGCCATTGATTCGGCCGCCACAGGGCGGCGCCGCCCGCGCTATTTCGAGTTGATGCTGCAACGCGCCGTGAAACTTGCCGGGATGCAAGTGTCGCTGGTAGCCGAACTCGATGGTAAAGCCGTCGGCTTCCTGATTGGATCGCTGTACTTTGGCGAATACGGCGTGATGGAGCCGTCGGCGTCACTCGATTCGATTGGCGTGAGTCCGGCGTGCCGCGGCCGCCACGTAGGCCAAGCGCTGATGCGGCAATTGCGCATGAACCTGGGCGCACTGCACATCACTATCCTGCGCACGGAAATTTCCTGGGATGAAGGGGAGCTCGCGGCATTCTTCAAGAAGCAAGGATTTCGCCCGTCCGGGCGCATTTGCCTTGAATGTACGATCGACCCTACAGCCACGTAGCTACCTGTCTTTGCCATTAACGCCATACGCGGTCTTGCGACTGAAATTTCGGATGTCGCCTCCAACATACCTCTATCGAGCCGCCCCGAAAGCAAGAATCCGTCCTGAATCTTGAGAACGGTCGACGTCTAACTGGCCACTCTGCGCTGCAATTGGAATTTGGGAATGGTCTGCTGGGGTGAAAGGTGAGCGGACTTCTTGTTTGGGGCAGCTTGCCCGAAAATGAAAAGCCCACCCGCAAAGGTGGGCTTTCCAGAGGGGAGAATCGTTCCAGAGCCATGCGCGGAGGCCCAGAACTCTTTTCCTCAGCGCGAGTCTATGAGAGCGGCGCGCGGGAAGTCAAGTAGCAATCCTCAGGAAAACGTGCATTCTAACTCTTCTGCTTTCAAGCAATTACTTGTTAGACTTCTAGAAGATGTTGAAAATTCCGCAATCTCACCTGACGCTTGATGCTCTTCGACGCTAGTAGAAATCCTTTGCTTCTATGGGCTTACTGTTGAGTCCCAATTGCAGAATTTCCATCGATTCCGCGCGGTCGAAGATCTTTCCGGGGAAAAAAAGCTTGGTCACGATTCTCAGACCGCCGAATGACACTCCCGCAACTAGAGTGAATGCCAGCAGCGCTCCGATTTCGACGATGATGCGATAGATCATGAATAGGATGGGAGGATCAGTGGCGTGATGACTAGGCTCGTTCCAACTGAAGTTTGGCTGGTAGTGAACATTATCGAGCAGAGCCTTCGCAGTCTCTGAAGAATTCGAATCGAGCGCGATGGCTAACACCGACAGAATCCTCCTTACATGCACTGCCGGCCGATTGGTTGGCGCAGTTTCGGAATTGTTCACGTTGAACCAGCGGCCAAGCTCCGCCTGCTTGAGTTGCGCCGCCTGAGGCGTTGGATACGAGATGAGGAGCAGCGTCGTCTCTTTTCCGTTTGTGCGGTAGCGGGCCAGTTGCGCCTCCGCTCCGTACCGGAAGCTGGCCCAGTCGCCTTGCTCGGTGGGCAGCGCGCGCGCCAGCGAAGGGGCAGACAGCAGATATCGCTCAGAGCCGGCAATCAAGCCCTCTGTCGGCAGATATTGCACCAGCAGGGGATAGGGCGCCCCATCCGACCAGACCAGTAGTTGTTTTTGAAGCTCTCTCAATGCGCTGCGCTGAGTTTCCAAGCCATTGCCGGAGGTTTCCAAAATGAAATTCCCCAAAAGCACACGCTCCAGCCCCCGACGCTGGCCCCCCGCGCCAGAATGCTCCCCAAGGGGTATCGCGTCCGATCTCAGAAACGAAAAGGCCCCGTAAGAGGTGGAGGAATCAGGAAAAAGAAAAACGGTCACTTCAACGCTTTGCCCGCCGCGGCTATACGTGCGCTGCTCTGCGCCGGTGACGCCGTACTCCTTCAGAATGGCCGCATCCTCACCGGCCAGTCGTTCGATCTCCCGCGGCCCAATGGTGACTTTGCGCGTCGCAGCCCAGTCACCCAGCGTGGCAGGCAGCAACTCTTGCGTGGCGGCCAGTAAGGCCGCGCTCATCAGCAGAGCAACCAGAATGAGGACGAGGGTTCTCATAGTTCTGACGGATTAGACGCCTCTATCTTACTTTGAGTTCCCGGACAGTGGCAATCCGCTAGCGCGGGAGTTCGGGCTTTGCCGCATTGAAGCTCAGGCTGTTGAGGTTTTGCAGGTACTTCTCGATGCCATGGTAAAGCCCTTCCACTACTCGGTTGCGGTGTTCGCCCTTCTTCAGCAGCGTTTCGTCGGTGGGATTGCTGATGAAGGAGATTTCCGAGAGCACCGAAGGCATATTCGCGCCGATCAGCACAACGAAAGGCGCTTTCTTCACGCCCCGGCTCTTGTTGGACCGGCTCACCTTCTGGAGACGCTTGGCCAGGTTTTCCTGGATTTCCAGAGCAAACTCGCGCGACTCTTCGATTTTCTCGTTCTTGGCAATTTTCTTAATCAAGTCCTGTAATTCGTGAATGGAACCCTGAGCGGCTGCGTTTTCGCGCGCCGCCACCTCCATCGCATCGTCCGAGGCGGCGAAGTTCAGGTAATAGGTTTCGATGCCGCGCGCGCTCTTGTCGCGGCTGGAATTGGCGTGAATGGAAAGGAACAGGTCCGCCTTCGACTGGTTGGCGATGGCCGTCCGGTTCTCCAGCGGAATAAACGTGTCATCTTCGCGCGTGTAAATCACTTCTGTCCCGGGCAGTTTTTCCTGGATCATTTTGCCCAAGCGCATAGCCACGTCCAGACACAAATCCTTTTCCATCAGGCCGGAGGGGCCGATCGTCCCCGTGTCGTGCCCGCCGTGGCCGGCGTCAATCACGATGCGGCCGATCTTCAACCCCAGCACACGCGTCATATCCATTTGCCCGCTGCGTGTGGGCGCAGCAGGTATGGCGGTCACGATTGCTTCCGAACTCTTTTCACCCTTTTCTCGCTTGGCGCTTGTGGTGCGCGCAGACGAGGAAGACTTTTTCGACTCCGGCTCTTTCTTCGCAGGCGCGCCAGTCGAAGCCTCAACTGGGTCTGTCCGGGGAGCCTTATCGGGCTCTTTTCTCGCCTTTGCTGACCGCGCAGGCTCCTTCTTTGGAGGCTCCTCTTCCTTCCTAGCAGCCCTGGCCGGAGGCTCTTCTGTCTTTGGCGGCTCCGCCTTGGCAGCGGTGAACTGCTCGCCGTAAATGTCCACGACCATCCGGTAAGGGTCCGGCAGCAGGAATACGGAATAGTCCTTCACCTTGTCCACTTCGAGCACCACGCGGACCACGCCCGACTGGTTCTGTGCCACGCGGATGGTCTTCAGGAAGCCGCTCTGCACTTCCAGCGTTTTGCCCGCCAGCGTCGAGCCGAGCTTCGCCTTGTAGAGATCGAAATAGATCCGGTCGGGATTGGCGATGCGCGCCGCCTGATACTTCACATCGCTGTCCACCGCGATGACGATGCGGGTGTAATGCTCCGCATTCCAACTCCGGATGCCCGTGACCTGCGGCATTTTTCGTTCGGTCGCGCGCTCCTCGGCCAGGGCCGCCTTGGACGAAGGCTTTCTTTCCTTCTCACGCTCCGCGGCGATCTCTGCCAGCGCCACTTTGGCTTGCTCTGCTTTGGACGAGCGCGGGAAACGCTTCAGGAACTCCTGATAGGTCTTTTCAGCCAGGTCTTCGTCGCCAAGGTCCTCTTGCTGGATCTGTGCCACGGTGAACAATGCATCATCGCGGTAACGGCTGGTGGGGTATTCGTGCAGCAGGAACTGGTAGGCATCCACCGCGGATTGGAAATACTTCTTGTCGAAGAGGCGGCCCATTTCCTGGTAAAGCTCGCCCACGGCCTGCAGAGACGTGGTCACTTCCCCAGACTGCGGCGAAAGGTGATACACACGCCGGTACGCAGCCACAAGCTGCGTGTACTCTTTCAGGCTGCGTTCTTTCTGGGATTTGCCTTCGAGTGCCGTGCGTTGTTTTTCGGCCTTTTCATACTGCGCGCGCGCGGCCGCTTTCTGTTGTGCGAAGGCGGCTGCAGAAAAAAGAGAAAGGAACAGGAGGGACGCCAGCATTCGGCGGCAGGTGGGCCAGGTCGGATTTGTGACGCGCTTTTCTATGCTCCTCATTCGTTGACGAAAACTACCCGGCCCCGTTCGTCCACAATCCGGTAAATCGGACGCGATGTGCCCGCAATTTGTGAGGCACGTCCGGAGCCCGGCCGAAAGTAGGTGTTGGTCACTTTTTGGACGTAGGCACGCGTTTCGGGATAGTTAGGCACGCCGCGAGCACGGTCCACGGCGCTCGGGCCGGCGTTATACGCGGCCAGAGCCTTGTCCAAATCGCCGTTGTACCGTTCCAGCAGCATTCGTAAGTACCGCACCCCGCCATCCACGTTTTGCGCTGGGTCGAACGCGTTGTTTACGCCCAGATCTCCTGCCGTCCCGGGAGTCAATTGCATCAGCCCTTGCGCCCCTTTGCGCGAAATCGCCGCCGGCTGCCACTTGGACTCGGCGTCGATCACTGCTCGCACCAGGGCTGGGTCCACGTGATGCCGTAAGGCCGTTTCCTGAACGATCCGTTCAAGCTCCGCTTTGGAAAGCTGCTGGGCTCGAGGGGTTGCAACAGGAGCGGGCTGCATCGGGGTGGGCTGCCACGTTGCCGCCGGCTTCCCAGCCGACTTGGCTGAAGATGCCCGGCGCGGGGCAGGGGGCTCCGCGTTGATGTACACACGCTTGCCGTGTTCTGTCACGTAAATGGCGATCTGCCCGCTGGCAGGTTTCGCCATCCCGGCCAGCAGGCCGCAACACACGGCGACGCAATTGAAGAGACGGGTTGCCATCACTTTTCGGGGAAGGCAGAAGAGACCTACACTCAATTTTCGAGACACTTCATACCTGCTGCGGAAAAGATGCGCTCTTCTCCGTTCAGGGTTTCTGGCGCAGACGGATTATAGCATCCGTTCGACAATCGAGTAAACCTGTTCAATGGCGCCATCGAGCGCGGATGTGTCTTTTCCGCCAGCCTCGGCCAGGTCCGGCCGTCCGCCGCCGGAACCGCCCACCAGATTTGCGGTTTCCTGTATGATCTTGCCCGCCTGGATGCGCGAAGTGAGATCTTTCGTAACCCCGGCGATCAGCGCCACCTTTCCGCTTTCCACCGTTCCCAGGACCACCACGCCGGAGCCCATCTTCTGCCGGAGCGTGTCCACGAGCTGCCGCAGGCTGCCGCGGTCGATTTCGTCCAGCTTGGACGCCAGCACGCGCACGTCTTTCACCATGCGCGCTTTTTCGAGCAGCTCGTCCACCATCGAATGCGCGGCCTTCTTCTTCAAGCCGTCAATTTGTTTTTCCATCTGGCGCGCCGTTTGCGTCATGCGCTCGACGGCCGCGAGCAAGTCCTCTTCGCCGGCGTTGAGCGCCTCCGAGAGCTTTTGCAAAGTCGCTGCCGCTTTCTGATATGCCGCAAGCGCGCGCGCGCCGGTGATTGCCTCGACACGGCGCACGCCCGCCGCCACGGACTGCTCGGCGACGATTTTGAAGACTCCGATATCGCCGGCGCGCCGCACGTGCGTGCCGCCGCAAAGCTCCTTGCTGTAAAAACCGCGGGCCGCGGCGGGGTCGGCGATGGTCACCACGCGGACGTTTTGCTCCGGATAGCGGTCGCCGAAAAAGGCCAGCGCCCCGCTGGCCAGAGCGGCGTCAATGTTCATGATGTCGGTTGCCACTTCGTGATTCTGCAGAAGCTGCTCGTTTACCTGCTGTTCGATTTCGCGGAGCTCATCGGCATCCACGCCGGCAAAATGCGTGAAGTCGAAGCGTAAATGGTCCGGCGCGACCAGCGAGCCGGCCTGCTTCACGTGCGTGCCCAGAATATTGCGCAGCGCCGCGTGCATCAGATGCGTTCCGGTGTGATTGCGCTTGATGTGCTCGCGGCGCGCGGCTTCCGCCACCACCGCCACGCGGTCGCCCACGCAGAGTTTTTCTTTGGCCACGATGCGGTGCGCAATTAAGCCCGAGACGGGATAGTACGCGCCGCGCACTGTGGCCACTTCCATCGTCTGATCGTTATCGAAGAACGCGCCGATGTCAGCCACCTGCCCTCCGGACTCGGAGTAAATCACCGTGCGATCGAGCACGATTTCCGCCTCCGCGCCCGCGGCGATTTCCTTCACCATGCCATTCTTCGTGACGATAGCTTCGATGCGGCAGTCGCGTGAATGCGTGCCGAAATAAAAGTCCGGCTCGGTGCGAAACGTTTCCGCCAGCTTGGCGTACACCGGGCTGGCCGTTTCCTTGTGCACGCCTTTCCACGAGGCCCGAGCCCGGGTTCGCTGCTCCTCCATTGCACGTTCAAATTCCTCCGACTGAAAGTGGAGTCCTTGATCTCGCACTGCATCTTCAATGAAATCTCTTGGCAAACCGTATGTGTCGTACAACTTGAACGCTTTTTCGCCGGGGAATAGTAGAGTTTTGTCTTTGTTCTTTAGTTGATTAACAATGAAGATCGCTCGCTCGGCCGGCAACGTTACCTGGTCGGAAACTATGAGGCCTTCTCGTTTCTCTGCTTCCCTTAAGAGCAATTCGATGTCTTGATCCAATTTCTTGGTGCCTATCGATAGTGTGCGCGCGAACCGTTCTTCTTCAATTCGGACAGCGTCGGAGACCCTTTCCTTCGTCTTCAACAATTCGGGATAAGCAGATTCCATTTGGCTTGCCACTTCAAAGACCATTTGCCACATGAACGGTTCAGTCGCGCCCCATGATCTTCCGTGTCTAATTGCGCGGCGAAGAATCTTTCGCAGGACGTAGCCTCTTCCATCGTTTGAAGGCACAACACCGTCGGACATCAAAAAAGCTACTGCGCGGGCATGGTCAGCTATCACTCTAAGAGACGGCGCGAGGGTTCCTTGGCCGAGCGACTCAGGGATGCTTGCTTGAGGGTTCTGGTAGAGAATTAACTGAGCCGCTTTAAGAACAAGGGGTCGGAACAGGTCAGTTTCGTAATTTGAAATCTTGCCTTGTAACACAGCCGTGAGGCGTTCGAGGCCCATCCCGGTATCCACGCAGGGTTTGGGAAGAGGAGACAGCTTGCCCTCGGCGTCGCGGTTGAATTGCATGAAGACGAGGTTCCAGATTTCGACATAGCGCCCGCATTCGCATCCAAAGGCGCAATCGGTGTGGCCCTGGTCGGATGCCGCGGGGCCCATGTCGTAGTGCAGCTCCGAGCACGGCCCGCACGGGCCGGTGTCACCCATGGCCCAGAAGTTTTCTTTGTAGCCGAATTCGTAAATGCGTTCTTTCGGGACGCCAACACTCACCCAGTGGTCATAGGCTTCCGAATCGCGCGGGATGCCTTCTTCGCCTTTGAAAATCGTGGCGAAGAGTTTTTCTTTTGGAATTCCAAACCATTTCGGCGAAGTAATCAGCTCCCACGCGAAGGCAATCGCTTCCTTCTTGAAGTAATCACCAAAGGAAAAATTGCCGAGCATTTCGAAAAAAGTGTGATGGCGGTTGGTGAAGCCCACGTTTTCGAGGTCGTTGTGCTTGCCGCCGGCGCGTACGCACTTCTGCGAGGTGACCGCTCGTTTATATTCCCGCTGCTCAAGGCCAAGGAAAACGTCCTTGAATTGGTTCATGCCGGCGTTGGTGAAGAGCAGCGTGGGGTCGTTTACAGGGACGAGCGAAGAGCTGCGCACTGGCCGGTGGCCGTTTTGCGCAAAATAATCAATAAATTTCTGGCGGATCTCGTGTCCGGTCAAGTTGCCCTCAGCAAGCCAGCGTCACAAGACTCAATAGTATAGGTTCGGCGGGACTTCAACAGGCGAATTCCTTTTGACGTTCTGGCTGTCTAACTTTCCGACTCTTCGGTGGTTGCGGGCAATTCTGAAACTGCTTGCTTCGTGACAGCGCGCAATTCCCTTCGAATCGTATCGGAATCGAATCCCGCGCGGAGGAGCGCGCCGTAGAGCGAAGCCATTTTGCGCTGGTCGAGCGGGCCGCGCAGGCTGCGCAGTTTGCGCTCGATGCGTTTGCGAACTTGCGCGCCCGCATCCACGTCGCGCAACATTTCGTCGAGCGCTGCCTCGATGTGACGGTCGGGCACGCCGCGGGCACGCAACTCCCGCGCGATGCGATGGCGGCCCTGGCGGCGGTTTTCCGAGCGCTGCCGCACAAACTGCATGGCATACCGCGCGTCGTCCAGGTACTTGTGCTCCCTCAAGCGGGCGAGCACGCGCTGCACGATGGCTTTGTCGTCCGCGCGGCGCTCCAGAGCCCGCCGCATCTCGAAGACGGAATGCGCGCGGCGCATCAGCGCCTTCATCGCAAACTCGTACAATTCTTCTTCCGTTTGGAGTTTCCGGGGTGCTCGGGGCATCAGGTTTTAAGCATAGATGGAGGCAAGCAGGGAAGCAAGAAACTCGCGGAGCAAGAAATTGCGCCGGGAGGAGGATTTCTCCCGGCGCAGAAGACCTACAACTTAGAGCCTGACACAATCGAGCTAATTTTTCCCGCGGTCGAAATCTGTCATGGCCTTTTCCATTTCCTCGCGGGCGGCGTCGGCGGTCGAGCGGATACCCTGGATGCGCAGCTTGAATTCGTCCGGATTCGATGCGCGCGTCAAGGCTTCCTCGTAGGTGATGAGTTCTCTCGTGTAGAGATCGTAGAGCGACTGGTCGAACGTCTGCATGCCGTACTGGCTGACGCCGGCGGCGATGGCGTCGCGGATCATGCGCGTCTTGTCCGGGTTAATGATGCAATCGCGGATGTAGCCGGTGCTGATCATGACTTCGACGGCGGGAACGCGACCCACGCCATCGGCCTTGCGCACCAGGCGCTGGCTGACCACGGCCTTAAGCGTGCCGGCCAATTGCAGGCGGATCTGCTTCTGCTCTGGCGGCGGGAAGACGGCAATGATGCGCTGGATCGTTTCCGTCGCGTCGAGCGTGTGCAAAGTGGAGAAGACCATGTGGCCGGTCTCTGCGGCAAGCAGAGCGGTGCCGATGGTTTCCAGGTCGCGCATTTCGCCGACCAGAATCACGTCGGGGTCCTGGCGGAGTGCAGCGCGCAAGGCCGTGGAGAAGTTGGCCGTATCCACTTCAACTTCGCGCTGGTTCACGAATCCCTTTTTGTCGCGGTGCAGGAACTCAATGGGGTCTTCCACCGTGATGATGTGGTCGGAGCGGGTCGAGTTGATGCGGTCAATCATGGCCGCCAACGTCGTGGACTTGCCCGACCCGGTCGTGCCGGTGACCAGCACCAGCCCGCGTTGTTCCTCGCAGATCTTGTCGCACACTTGCGGCAGGTCCAGCTCTTCAATCGTGCGAATTTTAGTGGGAATGACGCGCAGCACCATGCCCACGTTGCCGCGCTGCTGGAAGACGTTGACGCGGAAGCGGCCCAGTCCGGCCACGCCGTAAGCCATGTCCAGCTCCGCCGTCTCCTTGAACTTCTGCTTCTGGCGGTTGGTCATCATACTGAACGCCATCGAGAGCATTTCCTCGGGGGTAACACGGGGCACGTCGGTGAGGGGCGCCAGCACACCATCGATGCGCAAGTACGGATGGTTGCCCACCTTCAGGTGGAGGTCAGAGGCCTTCGTTTCAACGGCGCGTCGCAACAGATCATCAACGCTCAATGCCATGGCGTAGAGACTCCTCGCATTCAAAAACTTTCCAGCGACACTAGCACGCGCGGCAACGCAAGGCAAGCAGTGACGCGCTTCCCGTGCACACAGCCCCGGTTCCTAGACCGCGGACTTTTTCAGGTACAGCGCATCATAAACAGCTCCTGCCAAAGCGCCGCCGAACAGCGGTCCGACCCAGTACACCCCATGGGCCGTCCAGAATTTTGCGGCCAGGGCCGGACCAAAGGCTCGCGCCGGATTCATTGCCGCTCCCGTGAACGGGCCGCCCAGCAGAATGTCCATCATCACAGTGAGGCCGATGGCGAACCCTGCAATCTTACCGAATGCGCCACGCTCGTCCACGGCGGTGGCAAACACAACCCACACGAGCAGGAACGTGAGCACCGCTTCCAGGATCATGCCATTGGTGCGCGTGAACCCGGAGGCCAGCGCCGGGGTGCCCAGCGAAACCGCGCGCCATGCGTCTTCTGGAATCAGTGCGGTCAATAAGTACGCCGCGGCGGTTGCGCCGGCAAGTTGCGCCACCCAGTAGAGCAGCGCTTCGATTGTTCCAATTCTCTTCGTCACCCACACGCCAATGGTTACCGCGGGGTTGAAGTGCCCGCCCGAGATATGCCCCAGCGCCGAAATCATCACCGACAACGCAAGTCCGTGCGCTGCGGCAATTGCCAACAATCCCATGCCCGGCGCGCCGGGGCTGCCGGACTTCATGTACTGGTCCGCGCAGATGGCGCCTGCGCCGATGAAGATGAGTGTGAAGGTTCCCACAAATTCCGCGGCCATTTTCTGATGTATCTTGATCAAGGGATTCCTCCGTTGGACAAATTTGGGCCGGCGACGGCGTCGGCAGAAAGTTCCTTCGATTCGCCCGCGATTCTAGTGGAATGGTGCGGCGCAGTCAAAACCGGGAAAGTGAAAACGTTTTCTCGATCTCCCGTCGGCCGATAACCATTTCGCTGATCCACTGCCCGAGCGCCGGGCCGAATTTAAATCCGTGGCCGGAGCCACCGCCAACCAGCCAGACGTTCTGCGCCCGAGGATGGCGATCCACGATGAAGTGCGAGTCCGCAGTTTGCTCATACTGGCAGACGCGCGATTCCACCAGCGGGGCGTCACGCAGGGCAGGGAATCGGAACGCAACATACTCGCGCGCCTCTCGCAGCGCTCCTGCATCAGGAGTGCGGTCGCCCGAAGTCGGGTCGAATGCCGGTCCGCGTGTATCGTTGGCAATCTTGAACCCGCGAGATTCATTCCCAGGGATGCCGTACCAGGCGCGCGCGCCGTAGTCGAGCCACACGCCGAGAGACTCTTCGTTGAAACGGGAATCGCCAGCGGGCGTGCCGAAGAAAAATACGTCCTGCCGCGTCGGTTGAATTCGGCCGCCAATGGCATCCGGAAAAAGCCTTCCAAGCCACGGCCCGCAGGCAAAGATGTACTGGTCGGCTTGCAGCGCAGAGCCATCGGAAAGCCGCACTCCGCTCATCGCCCCGCCCTCAATCGAACCAGGCTCGGCCGCGGCTTGCTTGTACTCGCCGCCCTCCGCCTGAAAGCCTTCCACCACGGCGGCACAAGCGCGACGAGCCAACAGGTATCCGGCATTCGTTTCACGCAACGCCCAGCAAATGCCATCGAAGTTGATTTGAGGAAAGCGGCGCGCGGCCTCGGCGGTAGAAAGTTCCTCGTACGGAAGCCCAACATCGCACATGTGCTGCACGGCCGCGCGTTCGAGTGTGTCGTTCTCATCGGCCATCCACAGCACGCCGGTTTGATGAAAGAGCTTCAGGCCCCAGCGCCGCTCATTCTCCTGCCAAAGCGGGAGCGCAAGCGCCACCAGTTCCGTGTAGAGGTGGGCTTTGTAGGTGGCGCGCAAGACGCGGGTCTCACCACCGGAGCTCGCGCGTGAATTGCCCGGCCCCCAGGCATCCAGCAGCGTCACACGCGCGCCGCGGCGCAGCAAGGAAAGCGCGGTCCAGCCGCCAAACGCTCCCGCGCCGACAACTGCTACATGCTGTTTCTGCATTTCGAAGTTGGTTCTTCCGCGGCTGTTGATTGATCTTCGGCGCTCAGCGAGTTTCCACGCCGGGCGCAATCATTACTTGCATCTTCACCGTTTGCGAGAAATTTCCGAATGCCAGAGTCACGCTGTACTCGCCGGACTTGACGTGTTTCTGCCCCTCGCCGCCATATTCGGTCAGTACGTCCTTGGTCGGTTTCAAGTCCCAGGTGATGCGGTTCAGGCCCGGAGTTCCCGCCACTTTGAATTTCGCGACGGTCGTTCCTGCTGCGTCGGTAATCTTGATTTTCACTTCTTCGGCGGTATAGGCCTTGACATAAAAGCTGATCAGCGCGCCTTCGGGCCGATTATCACCACGGAAATTGCTCTTGCCTTGCCAATCGACGAATCCGGGCATCAAGTGCATGCCAGTGGCGGGCCGCACGGGGAAGAGATGCGCTGGCTTTTCGCGCACATCCAGTGTCAACTGTTGCAGCGGGCGAATGTCGTCCACGATGAACAGGCTGCGGCCGTGTGTGGCGACGATCAAGTCGTCTTCGCGCGAGTGCACCGCGATATCGTCCACGGCAACCGTCGGCAAATCGCCAAACTTGCTCCAACTTCCGCCGCGGTCCACGCTGACAAAAAGCCCGAACTCCGTGCCCGCATAAAGTAATTTGGAGTTTTTCGGATCTTCGCGAACCACCTTCACGGGCCCGTCGGCAGGTAGATTCGCTGCGACACTCTGCCACGTCTTGCCGCCATCAGCGGTGCGGTAGGCCAGAGGCGCAAAGTTCCCTGTGCGGTGCGCGTCCACCGCGAGATAGCCCACGTCCGCATCCTGGTTGCTGGCTTCCACGCGCATGATCCACTGGCCTTTTGCCGGCGCGGGCAAATTAGCGGACAGGTCGCTCCAGCTCTTCCCGTCATTTTCCGTGATCCACAGTTTGCCATCATCGGTCCCGGCCCACAGCAACCCGGCTTTCAAAGGCGATTCCGCCAGCGTGTATACCACGGCGTAGTTTTCCGCGCCGCTGCCAACAGTGACAGTTTTGTTGGGGTCTTGCGAGGAGAGGTCCGGGCTGATCATCGCCCAGTGCTCGCCTTGGGACGTCATGCGGAAAACGTGATTTCCGCCGAGATACATCGTTCCCTTCGCGTGGCGGCTGCCGATGAGCGGCGAGTTCCAGTGGAATCGAATGCGCGGCTGGCCTTCGGCCGGTTCGGGACGCAGGATCTTCGTTTGGCCGTTGCGCATGTTCATCCGGTGGACAAAGCCTTCTTGCGACTCCGTGTACACAATCTCCGAATCGTCGGGATCAAAAACACAGTAGAAACCATCGCCGCCGCCGATGTCGATCCAGTCAGAGTTGACGATTCCGTCCTTGGTGCGCGTACGGCTTGGGCCGACCCAGTTCAGGTTGTCCTGGAGTCCGCCGCAGACGCGATACGGCGAACTCATGTCATAGTTAATGCGATAGAACTCGCCCGCTGCGAAATTCGTAATGTGACTCCACGCCTTGCCGCCTTCATAGCTCTGATACAAGCCGCCATCAGTGCCGAGCAGCACCCTTTTTGGATTGCGCCAGTCGATAGCGAGGGCGTGATTATCTGGGTGCACCTTTTCAAACAAATCCTCGCGAAACGTTTTGCCGCCGTCATCCGAAACATGCAGCGCAAAGCCGAGCACGTAGATGCGCTGGTCGTTTCCGGGGTCGACGCGGATTTGACTGAAATAAAATGGACGCGGATCGAGCCCGCTCATGCGCGTCCAGTTCTCGCCGGCATCATCGGAACGAAAAATACCCCCGCGCTTGCTGCGGACGTCATCGATTCCGCTGGTGCCGCCCTCTTCGCTCTGCATCACGGCGTAAACAATTTTCGGATTCTTGCGGAAAATACTCAGGCCAATGCGGCCGGTGCTGCCGGGCAAGCCCTTGTCCAGCTTTTTCCATGTCTCGCCGCCGTCGGCGCTCTTGAAAATACCGCCAAGGTCCTTCCCGTCGGTCATGGCCGTGCCAGAAACAAAGGACCACGGAGTGCGCTGGCGCGCGTAAAGCGCCGCGTACAACACATTGGGGTCCGATGGGTCGAGCGCTACGTCCCCGCAGCCGACGCGGTTATCGTAGGGCGCTTGCGCTCCCAGCACGCGCTTCCACGTGGCGCCGCCGTCCGCGGTCTTGTACAGCCCGCGCTCGCCGCCGAGATTCCAGAGATCGCCCATCGCTGCGACCCATGCCACCTTGGGGTCGCTCGGGTGCACCACGATGCGGGCAATCGTCCGGCTGGATTTGAGACCTGTGTTCGTCCACGTGTCGCCACCATCGGTCGAGCGAAAGACGCCGTTGCCCCAGCTCGAGCTGTTGCGATCATTGGCCTCTCCCGTTCCCACCCAGACAACTTTGGAATCCGAGGGCGCCACCGCCACTGCGCCAATCGCCGCCACAGATTCTTTCTCGAAGATTCCGTCGAAAGTCACTCCGTTGTTCGCCGTCTTCATCACGCCGCCGGTCCCCAGCGCGACGTAAAACGTAAAAGGGTCGTTGGGGTCCAACGCAATGTCAGAAACACGGCCGCCCATGACTGCCGGGCCGATGCTCCGCGCTTTCAGATTCTTCAGCATAATCGGATCGAGCGCGGGCTCAGCAGGAGCCGACAGCGCCGCTGCTGGCGCTGCTGCAACAGACGCCTCTTTGGGTTTTGGCTTTGGTTTCTGCGCGAAAGCCGCGGGCGTCAGCAGAACAATGGCGATAAGGATTCCGATCGCATTCCTCAGCATGTTTTCCTCTTGGGCAGCGGATTCAAGCAGGCGGGCATCTTAGGCTGCAGCGGTTAGCAAGTCAACGGTGCAAGACTTTTCCACAGAAAAAAGGGGCACAACATGGGTGCCCCTACGATTCGGTCCCTGCTTGTCTCGGTTTTCCCGTTTCGATTTCTAGCGCGTGGCGGCGTTGACCGGCACGTTGACATACGTGAGCCAGCCATGACGGTCGGGCTTTTCGCCGAGGGCCAGCGCGAAGAATTCGTCCTGAAGTTTCTTGGCAATTGGCCCGCGCGTGCCCTTGCCGATTGTGTAGCGGTCGATGGAGCGGATCGGCGAAATCTCCGTGGCCGTGCCTACCAGGAACACTTCGTCGGCGATGTACAGCATCTCGCGGGGGATCATCTGCTCCTGGCAGGGAATGCCGAGGTCGTGGCACAGGGTAATCACGGCGTTGCGCGTGATGCCCGGCAACACGCTGTTCACGAGCGGCGGCGTAAGCAGCGTGCCTTCGTACAGCACAAAAATGTTTTCGCCGGAGCCTTCGCTGACGCACCCGTGCACGTCCAACGCGATGCCTTCCACATAGCCGTTGGTGATGGCTTCCATGCGGATGAGCTGCGAGTTCATGTAGTTTGCTGCGGCCTTGGCCATCGCCGGCAGAGTGTTTCCCGCCATGCGCGCCCAGGAGCTGACGCAAACGTCCACGCCCTGCTCGAGCGCCTCCGGACCCAAGTACTTGCCCCAATCCCAGCAGGCCATAAAAACTTCGACGGGGCACGGAAACGGATTGACTCCCACCTCGCCATACCCGCGGATCACGATCGGCTTCACGTAGCAGGCGTCCATCTTGTTGACCCGCACGACTTCCGTGGCCACGTTCATCAACTCATCGCGCTTGTAAGGCATCTCCATCCGGTAAATTTGCGCCGAGTTCATCAGCCGCTGCATGTGCTCTTTCAGCCGGAAAATGGCAGGGCCTTGCGGCGTGTGATAGCAACGGATGCCTTCAAAGAGGCCCGATCCGTAGCTCACCACGTGCGAGAGCACGTGAATCCTTGCGTCGTCCCAGGGGATGAACTTGCCGTTGTGCCAGATCTTTTCCGTCGGCTTGATCATGAACGCTCTCCGCTTGGAGGATGGGACATCTTGGAATTGTGATCGCCCTGAGGGAGAACCGCGCCCATCTTCCCGGCGGCGGCTCGTGCTGGCATGGATGCGGGCACTCTGTATTCGCTGGAGTCGCGGCTTTCAAATCGATGAGCCGCGCCGGTATTCGGTGGCGAAGTATAGCACACGCATTTGAAAGTCAACCGCCAACTGATTGGATGTCCGGCCCGGCTTCCTGATGCCGTCCAAATTGGCCGTTTATTGCTGCGGGTTTTGCGGCGGAGTTTGCACGGGAGTTTGTCCGGGAAGGCTTCGTTTCATAGCGGAATCGTAAATCGCGCGCAACTCGCTGCGCCGGGTGTCCTGTGCGTTTTCCCAGATCCCCACGAGCAGGAAGGGGATCACTACCGCTGCGGCCACGAACTTCGAGCGGCGCTCGATGCGTTCTTCGGGCTCCCAGCGAAACAGCTTGGTGGAAACGAAAAGCGCCATCACCAGCCCGGTCACAAGCGACACTATCTCCGGCCCGACTTTCCATAGCGAGGCGCCTCCGATAAACGTATATTGCAGGCCGATGATCAGATGCGTGGCCGGCAGAAAAACGCTTACACCCAGGAGCCAGGCAGGGAAGAAAACGATGGGAAAGGTAGCCCCGGAAAAGAAAAGGAAGAGAAACCAGATGGCGTTGTTAATCACTTGGGTTTCCTGCATGGTGTTCGTCATGCTGGCCACAATCAGACCGAAGGACGCAAAAGTGACTGTGCCCAGGCTCATCATCACGAACAAACCCCACAAGTTTCCGAAGCTGGTGACGTGCCAGACCGAGCGTGCCAGCACCAACTCGATGAGGACCGTCGGCATCGTCAGGATGTAGTTCGCGATCACGCTCGATACGAGCATCGCGAACGCGCCCACAGGCGCCAGCCGAAATTGTCGCAGAATGCCTTGTTCGCGAAACGTCACCAGCTGAATGCTCAGGCCCCAGAAACTGCCCATCACGGTAAGCGCCAGCACCGACGGCATCAGGTAGGTGACCATCTGGGGGTCGCCGCGGGCGAAAATCGCGGCGAAAACAAACAGGAAAGCCAACGGCATCATCAAGCTGAAGAACATGAACGCGCGATTGCGCAGAGCCAGGCGCATGCGAATTGCCGTGAGGATCCAAATGTTTCTCAATCGCGCAGCCTCCTCCCGGTCAATTCAATGAATACATCTTCGAGCGAGGGTGCAGCAATTTCGAGGCTCTGTAACTCGTTTCCCTCAGCTTCGAGGTGCTTCACCAGCGCGACAATAGTCTGCGGCGGCCGCCGTGAGTGCAGCACGTAGCTGTCTTCGAACTTCCGGCAGTCGGCCACTCCTTCGAGCTCTTCGAGCGAGCCATCCGGGGCCTCTCGTGCCAGCCGCACCTGAATGCGAGTCGTACCCTCCGAGCGCTCCTTAAGTTCGTGAGGCGTGCCCATGGCCATCACTTTTCCGTGGTCTATGATGGCCACGCGGTCACACAATCGCTCGGCCTCTTCGATGTAATGGGTGGTAAGCAGGATTGTTTTTCTCTCCTGGCGCAACTCTTGGATAATGTCATAAATTTCGCGACGCACTTGCGGGTCGAGCCCCGCTGTCGGCTCATCCAGGAAAATGACTTGCGGCTCGTTCACCAGTGCAAGAGCTAGCGCCAGACGCTGTTTTTGCCCTCCGGAGAGCCGGGAGTAGAAAGTGCGGCGCTTCTCCTCCAGGCCAAAGCGCCGGATCAGCTCGTCCGTGTTCCGGTGCCGGGGGTAGAAGCTGGAGAACAGTTCCAGGGCCTCGTCCACGCGGAGTTTTTCTGGCAGGGCAGAAGACTGCAGCGCCGCGCCAAATAAGTTTTGATAAGCCGCGCCGCTGCTTTGCGGGTCGAGCCCGCAGACGCTCACACGTCCGTCATCCGACCGACGCAGACCCTCCAGGATTTCCACCGTAGTCGTCTTTCCTGCGCCGTTGGGGCCCAAAAGGCCGAACACCTCGCCTTCGCGCACCTCGAAGCTCACCCCGCGAACCGCTTCTACGGCGCCGTAGCTCTTCTTCAAGTTCTCGACTTGGATAATCGCGTCGCTCACGACAGGCTGGTCATCATATCGCAGACTGCGCCGAGTACAAAAATCATGGCTGGCATTTCGGCTTATGGCGATTTGGCTTTCTCGATTTTTGACGTGTCTTCCACTGGTGCAAATCCATATTCACGCGGAAGCCCCGGAATTCTGTTCCTTCGCTTTCCAGCAGCTTGCGCTGCAGCGATGCTTGTGGCTCGCGAATCAGAATGCGTCCCTGCGCGCCCACCACGCGGTGCCACGGAATGCCGCGCCCGGAAGGACAGGCAAACATGGCGCGTCCTGCCGTGCGCGCACCGCCCGGCAGTTTCAGTGCACGTGCCAATTGTCCGTAAGTGACGACACGCCCGCGGGGAATTCTTTTCACAAAACGATAGACGGGAGCCCAAGACACATCTTCCTCCTGGAACAGCCTCAAGGTACTAGCCCGTTCGTACAAGAACACTGCGTAGCCCGCTCGTAAGCATACCCTGTACCCATGGTGGATTGTGATTCCACTACTCATCCTTCACACTGGCTACGAACAAGAGATAGAAAGCATCTAACGAAGTGTGACGGTGCTCAGGATACGGATGCTGCTGAAGGGGAAGTGGAGCAGAAACAACGGGCTGGCGGGAGTGGCCGAACCAGGGCATCTCCGCCGCACAAGCAGCATCTAACAGAAGTAGTGGAAGACGCTTACACTACGCACCGGGTTTCGCCCGAGTAGCGAACGCGGAGGTTGTCCTTATGGCGTTTGTACGCTGCAGAGGAAATGCCTGGTATCTGGTGCACAACGTGCGCCGCCGCGGCAAGGTGAAGCAGCTTCATCTGGCCCGGCTCGGCGAGCGCCCGCGCATCACCGATGACGTCGTCCGTCAAGTTTCGCGCACCTATCCCAATCTGGATGTGAATTGGCCGCAATTGCGGGAGGTGGTGGAGAGCCGCGCGCAGCTCTCCCATCCTCTGCCCCAATTCGTCCAGAGGCTGGTTCGCTCTCTTCGCACTGTGAATCTCGATCTGACTGATTTGTATCCGGCCCTGTTGCAGTGGGGAAAATCTCCGGAATCGTCCAGCGAGCTGATTACGCACCTCCGGATGCTTCGCTCCACGGTGGACGCCAAATTGAGCCAGTTTGAGCAAACGGGGCGCTCTGAAGGCGCTTCCGGACGCAGTTTTCGATAGGAGGGTACAGCCATGAGCGCCGCGCACATGCAACATCTGGACCCCAGCCGACGCAGCGCCGAGTCGGGGGAATTCGAAGCGGCCCTGCGCAAGAAGATCGTCGGCCAGGACGAAGCCGTTGGCGCGCTCGTCGACATCTATCAAGTTTTCCGCGCCGGGCTGCATTCGCCAGGCCGGCCAGTGGGCAACCTGCTCTTCCTCGGCCCTACAGGATCGGGCAAGACGCGCATCGTCGAAGCCATGGCTGAAATCCTATTCGCCGACCCTCGCGCCGTCATCAAAGTGGATTGCGCCGAATTCCAGCACTCTCACGAGATCGCCAAGCTGATCGGCTCGCCTCCGGGCTACCTCGGCCACCGCGAGACGCATCCGCTGATCACCCAGGAAGCGCTCGGTCAATTCCATACGGAGAATCTGAAGTTGAGCCTCTTGCTTTTCGACGAAATTGAAAAGGCCTCCGACGCGCTGTGGCAATTGCTGCTCGGCATCCTCGACAAGGCCACGCTCACTCTCGGCGACAACCGCCGCGTGGACCTTTCGCAGACGCTGATCTTCATGACCTCCAACCTCGGTGGCGCCGACATCAGCACTCTCATGACCGGCGGCATGGGGTTCGTCCAGCCTTCCGACAAGCCCTCCGACATGATGGACACCAAGGTGGAGCGCACCGCGACTGAAGCGGCAAAGCGCAAGTTCTCACCAGAATTCATGAACCGCATCGACAAGGTGGTTGTGTTCCATCCGTTGCGCCCGGCTCAGCTCGAACAGGTGCTCGATATCGAACTGGACCTGGTGCAGCGGCGCGTGCTCGACACGGCCCGCGGCCAGTTCGTGTTCCGGCTCACGCTCGCGGCGCGCGAATTCCTGCTCCGCGAGGGCACGGACATCAAGTACGGCGCACGCCACCTGAAGCGCGCCATCGAGCGGCACGTCGTCTATCCGTTGGCCAATCTGCTCGCCACGGGCCAGATTCTGGTGGGCGACGTCCTCTCCATTGACTGGGACCCCATCACGCAGCAACTATCGTTTGCGCGCACGGGCGAGAGTACACTGGTGAAACTGGCCCCGCCGGCCGCCCTCCTGGCAGCCCAGGCAATTTCAGCGTGGGGAGGCCGCGCCATCGAGATCCCAGCACATGCCAACGCCCGCGAGACGCAAGCACCTGCTGTTTCTTCTGTGACGCCGGCTTCCGCGCCAGCGGCCGCCCGACGCCGTCACGACTCCTAACCTTCAGCGATTTTTCTTTCCCCAGGGGCGTCACTTGCACCGGGAAGCCCCCGGTCTGTTCCCTCTGCCTATGCGATAATGCGGCTAGTGTGCTCAGGCGGAGGGATTGAGAATCGGCAAACTCTCTCCAGCCCGACAACATCCAAGCAAGCGAATGCTCAGACCCTGGAGGAGACGATGAGGAGCGGAACTGCAATCAGGGACGCGGTGCCCCATCGAGCGCGTTGCAGAGCGCAGCAGGCGGTTGCCTTAGCTCTGGCGGTGACGCTCATTTGGGCGCCTGTGGCGCAGGCCGAGCGCACGCGCTTCAAGCCCGGTTGGAATTTATTTTCTCCCGCGCAGGACGTGGAGATGGGCCGCCAAGTCGCGCAGGACGCCGAACGGCAGCTCCCGATCGTCAACGACTCGCGCATTGAGAACTACCTGAATACTCTCGGCCGGCGACTGGCTACGAAAGCTCCCGGCGAGCACTACCCCTATCAGTTCAAGCTGGTCAACGATAAGGCTATCAACGCTTTCTGCTTGCCGGGTGGGTATGTGTATGTCAACCGGGGCGTGATTGAAAACGCGGACAACGAAGCGCAGCTTGCCGGCGTGATGGCCCATGAGATCTCCCACGCCGCGTTGCGTCACGGGACCAACCAGGCCTCCAAGGCGTACGCGGCGCAAGTGCCCCTGGCACTCCTCGGCGGCATGCTTGGGAGCAATTCGATTGGCGCGGTCCTGACACAGATCGGCGCCGGCTTTGCCGCCAATTCCATCCTCCTCAAGTATTCCCGCGATGCTGAGCGGCAGGCGGACTTGCTGGGAGCGCAGATTTCCTACGACGCCGGCTACGACCCGCGCGGGATTCCACAGTTTTTCGAGAAGCTGGAATCGCAGGGACGCGGCGGGAGGACAGCAGATTGGTTCAGCAGCCATCCCAGCCCGGAGAATCGCATCGCCGGAGTCAACAACGAGATTGAAAAACTGGGCGGAGCGCCGCCCAACTACAAGAAGGACTCGCCTGAATTCCGGTCTATTCGCGGCGTCGTGCTGGGTCTGCCAGCGGCCGGGAAGGGAAGCACATCCTCGGGCGGCGAAAGCCGAGGTTCCGGCCAGCCCGGACGTCCAGACCTGCCTTCGAAGCGATACCAGAGCTACCAGAACAGCTTGATGCGCATGTCATACCCGGACAACTGGAAGTCCTACGGTCAGGAAGGTGCAGCAACGTTCGCGCCCGAAGGGGGCATCATGGACGACGGGCACGGCAACGCCGCGCTTGCCATCGGGGTGATTGTCAACGTTTTCGAAACGCACAGCGATCGCTACGGCCAGGTGACGCTGGAAGGTGCCACGGATCAACTGATTGACGATTTGCGCCATTCCAATCCGGCCATGCGCATCGAACGGCGGCATGAGCGTGTGCGCATCGGCGGAGAACGCGGCCTTTCCACCTATTTGACGAATGACTCGCCCGCCGGCGGCAAGGAACAACTGTGGCTCGTCACGGTTCTCCGGCCGGACGGGCTGGTCTATTTCGTTTGCGTCGCGCCCGAGCGCGATTATGACAATTTCGACCAGACTTATCAGAACATGCTCAGCTCCGTGCGCTTCCTGCAGTAATCATTGAAAGACACGATTTTTCAGGCTGCGGCACGGACAACCTCCAGCCAAAGTGGCGGCCACTTGATTGCCCTGATCTAGAATCCCTTGTTGTTTTAATCTTACGGTTTCCAGCGCAGGATGGGCTTGCGCGCAGCGGCGACTTCGTCGAGCCTCCCGACGCGCGTTGTGTGCGGTGCGGTTTTCACAAGTTCAGGAGTCGTCACCGCCTCTTCCGCAATGGAGCGCATGGCGTCAATGAATTGGTCGCATTCTTCCTTGCTCTCGGATTCCGTCGGCTCGATCATCAGCGCACCGTGGACAATCAGAGGAAACGCGGTGGTGTAGGGGTGAAAGCCGTAGTCAATCAGGCGTTTGGCGATGTCCATCGTGCTCACACCGTTCTTTTTTTGCCGCGCGTCGCTGAAGACCACTTCGTGCATGCAGGGCAGCTTGTACGGCAGCTCGTAGACGTCTTCAAGCATCTTGCGAATGTAGTTCGCATTGAGCACTGCATCTTCGCTCGCCTGCCGCATTCCCGGACCGTAGGCTAACGCGTAGGCCAGCGCGCGAACCAGCACGCCGAAATTCCCGTAAAACGCTTTCACGCGCCCGATGGAATTCGGCCGATTGTAGTCGTACGCTAGCGTTCCATCTTTCTCGACCACAATCGGTACGGGCATGAATGGTTCGAGGATTTTTTTCATGGCCACCGGCCCTGCGCCCGGCCCGCCGCCGCCGTGCGGCGTGGAAAACGTCTTATGCAGGTTCAGGTGCATCACGTCTACGCCGAAGTCGCCCGGCCGGGCAATGCCGGCAAGTGCGTTCATGTTCGCGCCGTCCATGTACAGCAGGGCGCCCTTGGCGTGCAGGATTTTCGAGATATCGTTGATGTTGCGCTCAAAGATTCCCAGTGTGTTCGGGTTGGTGACCATCAGAGCGGCGACGTCTTCGTTTACGATTTCTGCGAGGCGCGCCACATCAATTCCGCCGTTGGCGTCGGACTTGACGTTCTCGACTGCGTATCCAGCGATGACTGCGGTGGCCGGATTCGTGCCGTGCGCGGAATCGGGGATCAACACCTTCTTGCGCGGGTTGCCCTGGCTTTCGAGATAGGCGCGGATTAGCAGCAGGCCCGTCAATTCGCCCTGCGCACCCGCGGCCGGCTGGAGCGTGACCGCGTCCATGCCCGTCACTTCGATCAAAATGTTTTCGAGCGTTTTCAGGATACGCAAACACCCCTGCGAAAGCTCCACGGGCTGATAGGGATGCTCGTCGGCAATGCCTTCCAGCCGGGCCACAAATTCATTCACCCGCGGGTTGTACTTCATTGTGCACGACCCCAGCGGATACATCCCGTAATCAATCGCGTAGTTCCAGGTCGAAATGCGCGTGAAGTGGCGCACAACTTCAATTTCGCTCACTTCCGGAAAGCCCTCGACGCCCGCGCGCACGTATTCCGCGCCCAGCGTCTTGGAAGGATCCATTGCCGGCACATCCAGCGGCGGTAGCTCCATGCCGCGCTTACCCGGCGACGATTGCTCAAAAATCAACCTTTCATTCTGGCTGACGTGCCTTCCCGCCTTTTTAATCTTGTCTCTCATCCGTGGACTCAGCCTTCCCACATCGCAAACTTCAATTTCTCAAACGGGTACTTTCAATGCGCTCTCAACGCCCTCGACGAGCCGGCAGATTTCCTCGCGCGTCGTCGTTTCCGTCACACACACGAGCCCGCGTTTGGTCAATTCGGGGTAGAAGCGTCCCAGCGCCAATGGTCCGATGATTTTATTCTTGAGCAGCTCGGCATTGATCATTTTCACCGATCGCGGGAACTCCATCACAAATTCGTTGAACACTGGCCCGCTGAATGCGCGGCGCACGCCAGGAATGGTTTCGAGTTGCGCCAGAGCGAATTGCGCTTTGGCAATATTCTGTTCGGCCTGTTCACGCAGGCCCTGCTTGCCGAGAAGGCAGAGATGGATGGTTGCGGCGAGAGCGCAGAGCGCCTGATTCGTGCAGATGTTGGACGTCGCCTTTTCGCGGCGGATGTGTTGCTCGCGCGTGGCCAGAGTAAGGACGAATCCCCGGCGGCCCTGGCTGTCCGTGGTCTGTCCCGCAAGACGGCCCGGCATTTGCCGGACGAATTTATCCTTCGTTGCGATCACGCCTGCGTAGGGCCCCCCAAAGCTGGGCGGTAGTCCAAAGCTCTGAGCTTCCATGGCGATGATGTCCGCTTCGGCGGGCGGTCGCGCGATGCCCAGGGATACCGCTTCGGCAATCGCTACCACCAGTAGCGCCCCGCAACCATGCGCGATTTCCGCCAGCGCCGGAACCTGCTCCAGCACTCCAAAGAAGTTTGGCGACTGCACCACCAGCGCCGCAGTCTGATCGTCCACGGCCTTGCGAACCGCGCCGAGCTCGGCTTGACCGCTGGGAGTGAAGCCGAGTTCCTCCACGCGAAGCCCGGTGTTTTTCGCGTAGGTTGCCAGCACTTGCCGGTATTCCGGGTGCACCGTTCGAGCAATCAAAACGCGCTGGCGGCCGGTGAGGCGCTCGGCCATCAACACCGCTTCCGTCAGGGCAGTCGAGCCGTCATACATCGAGGCGTTGGCCACTTCCTGCCCCGTGAGCTGGCACATCAGCGTCTGAAATTCAAAAATCGCTTGCAACGTACCCTGGCTGATCTCCGCCTGATACGGCGTGTACGAAGTAAGAAACTCGCCGCGCTGAAGGAGTGCGTCCGCCACCACAGAGCGGTGATGGTGATACACGCCCGCGCCGAGAAACGAAGTGTATCCGCGGGAATTTTCCGCCGCCCGGCCGCGGAAGAATTCAATGATTTCCATTTCGGAAAGCGGACCGGGAATAGCGAGCGGCCGTTTCAGCCGAAATTTCTCTGGAATAGTTTGGAATAGTTGCTCGAAATTTTCGAACCCAATAGCACGCAGCATTTCGCGCCGCTCGGAATCACTTTTCGGGAGGTAGCGCATCAGGCCGGGGTTTCCTTCTGCTTCTCCGCGATGTACGCCTGGTAGGCGGCGGCATCCATCAGGGAATTCACCTCGGAGGGATCGGAAAGTTTGATCTTAATGAGCCACGCGGCGCCGTGCGGGTCCTGATTGATTTTCTCTGGCTCGTTGCCGAGTGCCGTGTTGGTCTCAGTCACTTCGCCGGAGACTGGCGCATAAATCTCACTGACGGCCTTCACCGATTCGACGGTGCCGAAGGACTGTCCGGCTGCGATCTTCGCGCCGACTTTGGGCAGTTCGGCGAACACGACGTCACCCAGTTCGTGCTGAGCGTAGTCCGTGATACCGATGGTGCCTATTGCGCCGTCCAGCTTGATCCACTCGTGCTCTCTTGTGTAGCGGCGGTCTGTCGGATACATCTTCGCTCCTCGTGTGTGTCCAGGCCGTTTACTTTTGGCGCTTATAAAACGGCAGCGGCACGATGCGCGCCGCGGCCTGGTGGCTGCGAATGCCAATCTGGATTTCTGTGCCCAACGCGCTCAGCGATACCGGCACATATGCCATTCCAACATTCTTGCCGAGGAATGGTGCCGGCGAGCCGCTGGTGACGTTTCCGACCTTTTCGCCGTTTTGCAGCACCGCGCAGCCATCACGGGCAATTAATTTGTCGGTCATCTCAAAGCCGACCAGCAAGCGCTTCACACCTTCATTCTTCTGCTGCGCCAAGACGGAGCGGCCCAGAAACTCGCCCTTGTCCATCTTGCAGATCCATCCGAGATTGGCCTCCCAGACCGTCGTGGTATCGTCGATTTCGTGGCCATAAAGGCACATTCCAGCTTCCAGACGCAGCGTGTTTCGCGCACCGAGCCCGCAGGGAATCAGCCCGTCAGGCTCGCCGCCGGCCATCAGCGCATACCACATTTTCTCGGAATGCTCAGGCGCGAAATAGACCTCAAACCCATCTTCGCCGGTGTAACCGGTCCGCGCGAGCATGCATTCCACACCGCATAGCTCTCCGTGTGTGAAATGGTAGTACTGGATGGATGCCAGCGGTACTTGCGTAAAGCGCTGCAGAATACTGATTGCCTTGGGACCCTGGAGGGCGAGCTGCGTGTAGTAGTCCCCCGCGTTTTCCACCTTTGCGCCGGTGGTGTTGTGCCGCACGATGTGCTCGAAGTCCTTGTCCTGGTTGCTTGCGTTCACGCAGAGGTAGAAATGCGTGTCGGACATTTTGTGAACGAGCAAATCGTCCACAAAAGTGCCTTGCTCTGTCATCAGGCCGGAGTAATGCGCCTGTCCCACGACGAGCTTTTGCACATTGTTGCAGGTCACCATTTGCGTCAATTCGAGTGCCCCGGGGCCGTGGATCACGATTTCGCCCATGTGGCTTACGTCGAAGATGCCGGCTGCCGTGCGAACGGCGCGGTGCTCGGCGAGAATGCCGCTGTATTCGACGGGCATATCCCATCCGCCGAAATTGACCATCTTGGCCCCGAGGCGCCGGTGGGTGGTGTTAAGCGCGGTTTTTTGCAGTGCAGTGGTGGCTGGAGTCGTCACAGAAGAATCTCAGCATCCGAGGCAAGCACGCGAAAATAGCATGCGCCCCATGGAGTGTCAAGGAATCGCACGTCCTCGAAACAATTGGAGCGTCTCCAACTTGCGGCTTGTCGCCGCGTGGCGCGTGGAATATAGTTGGCGCAGAGGACACCATGCAGGGCAAAGACGTCGTGTGCATGCAATGTGACCAACCCGAGCGCTCCTGCGCGTGCGACAAATATTGCTATATGTGCAAGGGTGATTTTGGTGTTCGGCTCTGCGAGGATGGGCTGTACTACTGTCCCGACTGCCGTGAGGCGTGCGACCTTCGTGTTGCGGATAGCCATGTCTAAGGAGCTCACCCGTGCCGAATTTCGCTTCCCACCCGACGCAGACTTTGTTCTTGGCGTCGCCGCCGCCGCAGAGCACTTCGGGCAGCGCAAGCACTTCGATGATGCCGCTGTTCTGGCCCTCGTGCGAGCTGCACAGGACGCCTGCCAGAGCACCTTCAAGTTGCTCTCCGGCGATGCTGCGACGCTCGGCGTTGTGATTGCCGAGTTTGCCGACCGAATCGAGATCACCATCGAGCATCAGGGCGAAGAGTTGCCGACCGCTGGTCTCGACACGTTTCTGGACAATTTGTCCGATGTGGCTGCTCCCGACGAGCTATCCGGAATCACGCTGATGACACTGGTGGACCGCGTGCAGTATCAAACGGTCGCCGGCACGCAGCGCATGACACTGGTCAAGAACGCCCCAACTGCATCTCCTCACGAATAGTCACCCTCACTGATTCGGTCGACGCACATCGGACTTGCAGCTTGTTTGATTTCGCGAAAGAGACTTAAACTTGAGCAGTTGGTGGACTTGCCAAGCAGGAACGCTTTAGACCTGCCCCTACTTCACGGCGAACGTATTTCGCCGCAGCAGCGCCAGCATGACTTCATCAGAAAGATTCATTTGGACATTCATACGATCGCCGCGGGGCGTCACCTTGATTTCGTCAAGTGTTTTGGCCAGGTCGGGATTGATCTGATTTTCTTGATAGCGCCGGAGGAGCAACCCGGCCGACAGTAGTGACGCGAAGAGATTGGCGTCATCCGGCGTCTCACAAACAGACTGAAAGCGCGCATCGATTCCATGGTCTGCCGCGACGCTGATCGTAAGCGCGCGCATCCTGGCGATCAGCCTGGGCGCGTCCGGGAATTGCGCCGCTTCGGGAACGAGCTGCTGAATCGCCAATCGAGTGTAGCCCTGGTCTAGCACGCCCCACAGCAGTCCGCGTCCATTCACTTCGTCAATCAGCGGGAACATTTTTTCATTTCGCAGGAGACTCTCTTCGGCGCCAAAGCGAACTTCGATCAGTTTCTCGAGGATGGCGCGGTGGCCAAAGGCCGCTGTGTTCGAGTCCACAAAAAAGAAGAAAATGTCGCCGGGTCCTACGCCGCTGCCAAATGCGAATAACGTGTATCCCCGCAACTTGACCGTGGGCAGCTTTTGCTGCTTGAAATAGGCTTCAGCGGTTTCCGGCGCGTACTGTCCGAGTGCGACGCCGACGAGCTGCTCGCCCGTTTCCGGCGTAGCCGCCATCACTCCCCACACCACTTCATTTACTTGGCGCTCTGGATCGATGCCCGCGGAGGCAAGAAACGCCTCGAATTGCTTGAACCTACCTGGCAGCATTTGCTCTTTGAGCTGTGCATACCAGGGAAACTTCCGCGCCGACTTCAGATCCGCATATGCGAATTCGTTGATGTCTTTGGGGAATAGTCCGATGATGTCCGGTTGCACAGTACCCGCGGCACCACACACCGGGGCCAAAACGGCGCACAGCGCCAGTGCTGCTACCAAGAGGGACTTGCGTTTGGGCATCACTTCTTTGAACCCGATTCAAGACGCAAGGTTGTGTCCGATTTCATGTGGCTGCCACTGGGCTTCCTGTGAGCCTCGCTTCGAGTTCCGCCGATTTTGCCTTCAATTGTGCGGCGAACGCCGCGTCTGTCAGCGATTCCAGGTTGATGGCCACATTTTCAAGCGCGCCGCGCACCGCTGCCGCAGCCATCAGCCGCCCGACACGCAGATCCGAAATCATGGTAGCGCTAGAAATAGCTTCCAGTTGGCCGAGCTGTTCATGAACCGCCAGCGCGGCCTCGGCCACTTGCAAGGGCACTTCCGCCGCGCCTTTCGTGGCCTGTTGGATGGCTGCTTCACGCTTGGCCTGGTCCGCGGGAGATTCCCTCGGCAATCTAGCAGCGGCAAGCACAGCGTCGTAGGAAGCCGCGTCGCGGTCAATTGCGTTAGCCAACGTGGCCGCGGTCTTGCGTAGGTCATCGAGAGCTGCGCTCAACTGGTCTACAAATGCTGCTTGCGATTTCTTTCTGCGCGAGAGCCCCGCGACCATCTGTCCTAAGTTTGCCGCCAGTGCTCCGGCCAGAGCGGAGACAGAGCCGCCGCCCGGTGTCGGCGTCGCTTCCGCCACTGCGTCAAGAAACGGTTGCGCGAGCGACGCAAATTTCCCCTGACTTTCCCCGCCTGCGTCGGGCGCTCCCACAAGGGACGCGGCCAGCCGGTTTTCCAGCACCTGCATCGGGGAAAAGCTCTCCAATTGCAAGTAGAAGTCGGCGGTCAGCTCGATCGCTTTTTTCGGAATCAAACCAACAATTTCACTTCCCACAATCCTCACACCGAAGCGCTCCGCTTCGCGCTTCACCATCTCAAACACGCGGTGCATCGGTGTCTGTTCGAAGTCTGTCATGTTGATGGAAACCTGCGCCAGGTTGCGGGCACGCAGGTCAACACCCATGGCCTTGGCGTAGCGCAGCCCGCCGGTCGAGAAGCGTATGGCCTTGGCAATATTCCTGGCGATCTCGACGTCTGGAGTGCTCAGGTTAATATTGTAGGCAATCAAAAACTTCCGCGCGCCGACCACGGTCGCGCCCGCCGTGGGATGCAAGCGGGGCTCGCCGACGTCCGGCGCGCGATCTGGATTCTGCATCACCTCCTGCAAGAGGCCTTCGAATTGTCCCTTGCGGATATTCTCCAGATTGCTGCGCTCCGCGCGCTGCGCCGCTGCTTCGTAAAAATAAACGGGGATGCGGTAGCGTTCCCAAATTTCGCGGCCGACTTTCTTGGCCAGATGAACGCAATCCTCGATGGTCACGCCCTCGATGGGAATGAAAGGCACAACGTCCGTAGCGCCGATGCGCGGATGCGCGCCGCTGTGTTTCGTGAGATCGATCAGTTCGAGCGCTTTGCCTATGCCGCGCAACGCCGCTTCGGCCACGGCCTCTGGCTCGCCTGCCAGAGTAATCACGCAGCGGTTGTGGTCGGCGTCCATCTCCCGGTCGAGCACGTAAACGCCTGTGACCGCGCGCATCGCCTCGACAAGGGCCTCCACCTTCGCGGCATCGCGCCCCTCGGAAAAATTAGGCACGCATTCAATCATTCGCTTCATGAAATTTCAGTGGTCAATCCTTTTTGCGTTTCCTCGGCGCTGGGCAAGATGGTCCCACGCTTCATCGTTCGCCAGCAGTGGTTCACTCCGAAATAATACGGTATTTCACGGTAGTCCTCCACGCTAAACACCGCCAGGTCTGCGTATTTGCCAATCTCCAACGAGCCAATGCGGTCAGCGCGGCGCAGGGAATAGGCGGGATTGATTGTGGCGGCGCAGATGGCCTCCGCGGGCGTCATGCTCATTTGCGTACACGCAAGCGAGAGCACCATTTGCAAGTTCAGCGTTGGGCTGGTGCCGGGATTGAAGTCGGTTGCCAAAGCCACGATAGCGCCAGCATCAATCAGTTTGCGCGCGGGAGCATAATGCGCAAGGCCGAGATGGAAGCAGCAGCCCGGCAGGAGCGTGCAGGTCACATCCGAGGCCGCCAGCGCACGGATGTCCGATGCGTTCACTTGTTCCAAGTGGTCCGCGCTGGCCGCGTGCAACTCCACCGCGAGGCGCGCTGCGCCGGTGCGCGCGAGCTGCTCGGCGTGAATTCGCAGTGCGAGCCCACAGGCGCGGCCTGCGGTCAGAATGCGTCGAGCCTGTGCGACGCTAAACGCGCCGCGGTCGCAAAAAACGTCGCAGAATTCCGCGAGGCCTTCTTTCGCCACATAGGGAATCAGCTTGTGAACGAGCAGGTCCACGTACGCATCGGGGCGCTTTCTAAATTCCGGCGGGACGACGTGCGCGCCCATGAACGTTGGCACAATGTCCAACGGAGAATGCCGGCGCAATGCATCCATCACGCGCAGAATCTTCAGCTCGCTCGCGGCGTCGAGGCCGTAGCCGCTCTTGGCCTCGACGGTGGTTGTTCCGTGCGCGGCAAATTCCTTGATCCAGGCGGAAGCACGAGCGAAAAGGGAATCGGCATCTGCGGCGCGCACCTTGCGCACCGTGGAAAGAATTCCGCCGCCGGATTTGGCAATCTGCTCGTATGTCGCTCCGGAAATGCGCTTCTCGTACTCTTCGGAGCGATTTCCGGCGAAAACGAGATGCGTGTGCGAGTCCACGAACCCAGGCAGGGCGACGCGCCCGCCCAGGTCAAGTTTTTTCGCACGGCGAGCATCTTTGCGGCGCTCGATTGTCTTGCGCGTTCCGACTGCAAGGATGCGGCCCTCTCGGACGAGCAGGGCGCCATCTCTTATGATGCCGAGCTCGCGCAGGGCTTTGCCGCGACGCGGGGCAGAGCCACGCAGCGTGAGGAGCTGGCGGCAGCCGGTGATGAGCAGTGATTCAGACATGCGGCGTCATTCTACTGCGGAATCCGTCCAAGCAGGAAAGGCGGAAGCCCCCCTGGGGTATCTTGCAAAAGAGTGCGCAAGTCACTGAAAGAAAACGCCTTAGATTGTAAATGGAGCGTTTGCAAATAGCAATAGAGTGAGTAATGCGCAGAAAAAAAGCGGGATATTTTTCTATGGAGTATGGAATCCTGGCGCGAGAGCGCATGTGCACCTCACCGCGCGTGCAAAGCGGCGTCCCTTCGCTCGCGCTCTGGGCAAGCAAGCCGCCGCACTCCAAAACGCTTCGCGCGGAGATGCACGATTCGTTTGCGCTGCCGAAGGGTAGGTCAGGTCTGTGCCGAATACGCATTGATCGGTGAACTCATGAGGCGGCGGAGAAGCCGCAGGGCATTCTACGGCGCAGAAAACGTAAAGTCAAGTGCAAATGTTTATTATTTTCTATAAGCTATTTCGAAAAGGCCGGGGCAAAGACGTGCTCCGCAAACCACTCGAGCGAAGTCGGTGTGGTGTTGGCGGCCACGCGTTTTTCCAGCGGCACCATGCGGCGATCGTTGATGGCTTCGGACATTTCTATCAGCCCATCGGCCACGGACTTCGAGAGGCCCATCTGGGTCAACGCAGGCTTGGCCATGAAGCCGGGGAACGCCGTGTAGCCGAGCCTGGGCTTGCCAATGGCCAACCCGAGAACTTTTGCTGCTTCCGCCATGGTGATGTCGCGCTGGCCGAGAAGTTCTCGTGTGGTGCTGCCGGTCCAGTCGCGCTTCAAGAGCGCCTCGGCGGCGACGGGGCCGATGTCGCGCGTAGCGATGACGGGGAGGGGAAAATCGGATTTGATCACACCGCCCATCATGCCCATGTTTTTGATCATCCCGATGAGCATCAGAAAATTTTCCATGAAGTAGGCCGGGCGCAGGCTGAGCACGTTTGCTCCGGTGATACCGTTGAACATTTTTTCGACGTGATGCAGGCCGCTGACCGGTCCGCAGCCTTCGGGATTTTGCGCGCCGACACTGCTCAGAAGGACAATGTGCTTCACGCCTGCCTTGCCGATGGCGGCGACACTCGCTCGCGCCTGGGTAAGCTGACGCTGGCGCATGTCCTCCGCCTTCATGTCCGGCGGAAGCACGGCATACACCGCCGCCGCACCGGTGAACGCTTGAGTGAGCGAGCCTTCGTCTGTGACGTCGGCGACAAATGCCTCTGCGCCTTTGGTGACGAATGGCTGGAGTTTTTCGGCGCTGCGGCCGAGGACGCGGACCTTTTCGCCCTTGGCGAGCAGCGCTTCCGCAATGATTTTTCCTGTGTTACCTGTTGCCCCGGTGATGACGATCATGGTTATTCTCCCTCGCAAATTAGACTCAGAAACCTCGCAAATGTTCAATGGGAGCGTGTTTCTCCGAAGTTAAGGCAAGCAGCCAAACTTAGGGTCACTAACGTCTCGCAAGAACCCTTTTCGTGCGGTCCCCAGGATCAATCCGCGCATTCGCTTTTCATCTGGAGTCGGCCAATACTGGTGAAGCGCGGCTTGGGCGTCTTGCTTTCTTCCCATGTAGAGCTTTGCCAGGACAATCGTGAGGATATGCTTCTTTGTGAGTTCCCAGTCGGCATTAGGGAATTGGTCGCGGGGTAGATTCTTGAACGCCACAAGGTCACCAGCTTTGAGTTGCGCGCGTGCTGCGTTTATTTCCCTTAAGTAGAAGTCTGGGAAGCGTTCATTCAGCCGGCTGAGCTTTCGCCCGGCTAGTTGCAGAACCACGGGCGGGAATGGCGAGAACCCGTGGGACATGCCGTCAAAATAGTCGAAGCTCCCGTCTATGGTGACAATCTCGATTTTGCCGTCTTTATCCAGGTCCTCAAAGGACGCTGGGCGGTCATTGCAAATCTCTCGCAACAGTCCAGGCTGCTCTGGACCCACTGAGACAATCGAGTAGGTCCAGCAACAGTGTGCGCCGCCGGCGTATCCGGTAATCACAACATCGGGAAGGCCATCACCATCGATATCTCTGCCGGTGGCCGGATCGATCTCCAGTGCAAAGTTGTTGGTGCGAAAAATCGGCTTGCGACCTTTGACGCCCACTGTTGCGACACAGCCGTTCGTGTCTCCGGGATCGGGTCGTATGGTGATGGTGTATTCATTCAAGCGGGCAGACTGAGTGCCTGTGCCGTCCAGACAGCCCTTTGCGGCGGCCTCCGGGGCAAATGTCAGCAGTGCAGCGCAACTGAGGATAAGCGCTCGAAAGCACATAGCACAACTTCACCTGCAGGATGCCGGCGTTACATCGGAATTTTCACGCCACTCTTGTTTGCGAATGCGATTGCCTCGGGGTAGCCCGCGTCGGCGTGGCGAGCGACGCCGATGCCGGGATCGTTGGTCAGAACGCGCTCGATGCGCGCGGCCATTTCTTTCGTGCCGTCGGCGACAATCACTTGTCCCGCGTGCTGCGAATAGCCAATGCCCACGCCGCCGCCGTTGTGAATGGAGACCCAGCTTGCGCCGCTGGCGGTATTGAGCAGGGCATTGAGCAGCGCCCAATCGGCCACGGCGTCGGAACCATCGCACATTTTTTCGGTTTCGCGGAAGGGCGAAGCCACCGAACCGCAATCGAGGTGGTCGCGCCCAATGACGATGGGCGCCTTCAATTCGCCGCTCGCGACGAGGTCATTGATGGCCAGGCCGAATTTGTCGCGCTCGCCGTAGCCCAGCCAGCAGATGCGCGAGGGCAGCCCCTGAAACTTCACGCGTTTCTGCGCGAGGCGAATCCACCGGCAGAGAATTTCGTCATGAGGGAACATTTGCAGGACGAGCTCGTCGGTGCGGTGAATGTCCGACGGCTCGCCGGAAAGCGCCACCCAGCGGAACGGCCCGCGTCCTTCGCAAAACAGCGGACGGATGTACTCCGGCACAAAGCCGGGGAAGTCGTACGCGTCTTTCACACCGTTCTCGAAGGCAAAGGTGCGGATGTTGTTGCCGTAGTCGAAGGTAACCGCGCCGAGCTTCTGCAGTGCGAGCATGCCGCGTACGTGTGCGGCAATCGCATTGAGCGAGCGCTTCTGGTATTCGCCGGGATCTTTGTGGCGCAATTCGAGCGCCTGCTCAAGCGTCATCCCGTTGGGCACGTAGCCGTTCAGCGGATCGTGCGCGCTGGTCTGATCGGTGAGCAGGTCGGGCACCACGCCGCGCTGGGCCATTTCCGGAATCAAATCCGCGCAATTGCCGACCAGCCCCACGGAGGTGGCCTCGCGCTTGCGCACCGCATTTTTCAGGATGCGCAGAGCTTCGTCGAGGTCATTCACCATGACGTCACAGTAGCCAGTCTTAAGGCGCCGCTTGATCCGCTCGGGGTCCACGTCAATGCCGAGAAACGCACCGCCGTTCATGGTGGCGGCGAGTGGCTGAGCGCCGCCCATGCCGCCCATGCCTCCGCTGACGACAAGTTTGCCTTCCAGGGTGCCGCCGAAATGCTTTCGCGCCGCGGCGGCGAACGTTTCGTAGGTGCCCTGAAGGATTCCCTGCGTGCCGATGTAGATCCAGCTCCCCGCGGTCATCTGGCCGTACATCATCAGGCCCGCACGTTCCAGCTCGCCGAATTTTTCCCAGTTGCTCCAGTGGCCAACGAGGTTTGCATTGGCAATCAGAACGCGCGGCGCGTGCTCGTGCGTGCGGAAGATTCCCACCGGCTTGCCCGACTGCACCAGCAACGTCTCGTCATTGGCGAGTCCGCGCAGCGAGTCGACGATCGCGTGGAAGCAGGACCAATTCCGCGCCGCTTTGCCCGTGCCGCCATAGACGATCAAGTCTTCGGGCTTCTCGGCGACCTCCGGGTCGAGGTTATTCATCAGCATGCGCAGGGCTGCTTCCTGCTGCCAGCCTTTGCAGGAAATTTGTGTGCCGCGCGGCGCTCGCACGGGCTGGTAAGTGACGCCGTTTTCCGCCGCGAGTTTGCCCATCGTGGTTCTCCCTGATGCATCTTATCCCTACGGCTTACGTTGCACAATTCACGCGGCCTACGATACAGTCAGCGCCGGGAGCCCATGCCTTATCCCACGCTGACGCAAAGCCTACTGGACGCGCTCGATCGTCAACCGCCCGGCAAAGGCGTCATGCTGCACAAAGTTGGCGACACATGGGAATCCATCACAGCACGCGAACTATTGCGCCGCATCGCGGGACTTTCACGGGCGCTGGCTGGGCTCGGTGTGAGGACCGGCGACCGAGTAGGCCTGTTTTCCACCAACCGTCCCGAATGGCACATCGCCGATTTCGCTATCGTAGGGCTCGGCGCCATCAACGTTCCCATCTATTTCAACGAATCACCAGAGCGAATCAGTTACATTTTGAATGACAGCGGGGCAAAGACAGTAATCGCCTTTGGAGAAGAGCAGACGCGCCGCCTGCTTGGCTGTCGCGAGCGCGTGCCTGCTGTCGAACGCTTCATTGCTGGCGCGCCGCCGCCGGATATTCCGGCTGACGTGCTGCGCTATGAATCGCTCATTTCCTCTGCCGGCGATGCGGACGTGGACGCGTACCGCCGCCGCTGCTCCTCCCTGACCACCGATGACCTCGCCACGTTCATCTATACCTCCGGTACGACCGGTGTCCCGAAAGGCGTAATGCTCACTCACGGCAATGTGGTTTCAAACACAATTGACTCCTTCCAAGGGCTGAGACCGATCGAAGGCGATGTCGGCCTTTCTTTTTTGCCGCTCGCCCATGTGTACGAGCGCATCGTGGACTACGGCTATCTGTTTTACGGCGTGCCCATCGCCTACGTTGGGAAAATAGAGCAGCTGGCCGCAGCTTTGCGCGAAGTGCGACCTACGATCGTGGCCGCCGTGCCGCGCGTGTTTGAAAAGGTGTACGCGAACATCAAATCGCATGAAAAGGCGACCTCCGGCTTGCGACGCCGGATCGACCACTGGGCCGAAGATGTAGCCCGTCGCAGTGTGCCGTGGCGCGCATACGGGCAAAGCGTTTCGCTCCCGCTGAAGATTCAGTGGCATCTTGCGAATTGGCTGGTTTATTCGAAAATTCGCGCCGGCGTTGGCGGGCGCGTGCGCGCATTTATTTCCGGAGCAGCCCCGCTATCGAAGGAACTGCTGGAGTTTTTCTGGTCGGTGGACATCCGGGTCTATCAGGGCTATGGCCTGACGGAGACTTCACCCATCGTTTCATCGAGCAGTCCGCAGGCGAACCGCATCGGCGCAGTGGGCCGGCCCATTCCAAACGTGGACGTGCGCATCGCGGAGGACGGAGAGATCCTGGTGAAAGGCCCATGCGTCATGCGCGGCTACTACAACAAACCAGCGGAAACGAGCGAAGTGCTTTCCGCTGACGGTTGGCTCCGTACCGGAGACATCGGGCACCTCGATGCGGATGGATTCCTATACGTCACGGACCGAAAGAAGGACCTGATCAAGACGGCAGCGGGGAAATTTGTCGCGCCGCAACCAATTGAGAACGGCCTGAAGACCAGCCCGTTCATCTCCAGCGTAGTAGTCTTGGGTGACCGGCAACGCTTCATCGTCGCTCTTATTGTGCCGAACTTTTCGGCCGTTGAGCTCAAAGCCAAGGAGATCGAATTGACGTTTGCTTCGCCCGCCGAAATTTCTGCGCACCCGTGGGTGCGAGAGCTGATCCGCGCGGAAATCGAACGGCTCACGCCGCACCTGGCCCAGTACGAAACAATCAAGCGATTTGCATTGCTTGGCTCCGACTTTTCCTTTGAGGGAGGAGATCTCACTTACTCAATGAAGGTCAAGCGACACGTCGTTGCCGAACGCTATCGGGAGGTTATTGCAGAGCTCTATTCCGAAAAGGACGAATCTCGCCCCGTGCCTCAATTCGACGCGCGGCGGTGAATCGGGCAAACGGAGAAAAGTGAAACGTCTTTTGAACACACTGGTGGTTACTTTATGGGTTCTACCAGCCGTTCGGGCATGTCCGCCAGCACAAAGCCCATCACCGCCAGCATCGCAATCGCCTTGCGGAAATTCACGGGCTCGATCTTGTCAAGCGTATCGGCGTTGGTGTGGTGCCAGTCGAAATAGTGTTCGCCCGTGGTGCGCTGGGCCAGAGCCGGGACGCCATCGCGGGTCAGTGGGCCGATGTCCGCGCCGCCGCCGCCGCGCGAGATATCACCAGCCTCAATTCCCTCCAGCAGCCTTCCGATTTGCTGAAGCTTAGCCATCGCCGCAACGTAACGAGGATCATTCGCGGTTGGATCGACGCCCGCCAGGCTGAAACCGAATCCAACCGGCCTCTCCGCGCCGCCGTCCATTTCAATGGCGGCGACATGCTTGGAGACTTCGGCGCCGAGCGCTTCGCGATAGGCCTGGCCACCACGCGTTCCGTTTTCCTCGTTTGTCCAGAGCACAACGCGCAGTGTGCGCCGCGGCCTGAAACCGAGCTGCTTCAAAATCGCCAACGCCTGCCACGCTGCGATGCAGCTCGCGCCATCGTCCTGCGCCCCCTGGCCGACATCCCATGAATCAAAGTGTCCGCCCATCACAACAATCTCGTCAGGCTTTTCACTCCCACGGATTTCGCCGATCACGTTTGCCGAGTCCGCGTCAGGCAACATCTTCGCTTCCATGTACAGCTTCACGCGGACTTCTTTGCCGGCATCGCTCATGCGGTGCATCCAAGCTGCGTCCTCAGCCGTGATGGCCGCCGCGGGGATGGTCGCCTCGCCCGGTTTGCTGTCCATAGCGCCTGTGTGCGGGGTATAGAGACTTCGGCCGGTCACCGAGCGAATCAGCATCCCCAATGCGCCCAGTTTTGCCGCGCGCGCGGCCCCTGTTGAGCGGTAGCGAACTGTCGGTCCGTAGCCCGTGAAGGGGACGTCGTAAACAACAATTCGCCCCGTTACTCTCTCCGTTCCGAGAGCATCGAGCTCATCGAAATTTGAGACCACTACTACCGGCGCGCTGATTCCTTCTGGCGGAGTGGCGATGCTTCCGCCCAGGCCGAGCATAGCCAAAGGTCTTTCCGCCGGCGCGACAACGGTGACGTACTCCCGCCCGCGCACCCAGTGTGGCACTTTCACCGGCTGCAGACGCACGTTGTCGAGTCGGTCGGCCTTCATGGCCTCCCCCGCCCACGACACGGCACGCTCGAGTTGTGGGGAGCCGCTCAGCCGGTTGCCAATTTCGGTCGTCAGGTAGGTAAGTTTTTCCCAGCCGGCCTTGTCCACGAGGGCTGCGCCGATGATTTTTCCCGCCGCGTCGCGGTACTGGTCGGTGAGAGAGGTTTTCTTGTCTTGCGCCTGCCCTGCGCCCGCCAGCGCGATGGTCAATCCCAGAGCAACGAGCCCGCAGCCGGTTTTCGAATTCATGATGACGAGTCCTCGCTTACAGAAGGTTCCGTTTGGAGATGCCGCGCGGAATCTTAGCAGCCTGCGCGCGCAAGTCAACGCGCCAATCTGGCCGCCGCCGCGCTACAATATCTGCGAGGAGAGCACTGATATGAACGACTCGCTCGTCATTAACGGCCGCGCGTTCCGTTCGCGGCTGATTGTTGGCACCGGAAAGTACCGCACCTTCCAGGAAATGGCCCGCGCGCACGCCGCGTCGGGCGCGGACATGGTCACCGTTGCCGTGCGCCGCGTGAACCTGACCGATAAATCGAAAGAATCGCTGCTCGATTATATCGACCGCAGCAAGATCTTCATTTTGCCCAACACCGCCGCCTGCTACACCGCCGATGAAGCTATCCGCACGGCGCGCCTCGGGCGCGAAGTTGGATTGAGCGAGTGGGTGAAACTCGAAGTAATTGGCGACCAGCAGACGCTTTTTCCGGACACGGCTGCGCTGATCGATGCGACCCGTGTGCTGGTGAAAGAAGGCTTCGTCGTGATGCCGTATACGAACGACGACCTGATCGTTGCGCGACGGCTGATCGATGCAGGCGCCGCGGCAGTAATGCCGCTTGCCGCGCCCATCGGCTCCGGCCTCGGAATTCAGAACGCAACGAATTTGCGCATTCTGCGCGAGCGCATCACCGAAGTGCCGCTGATCGTGGACGCCGGCGTAGGTACTGCATCCGACGCGGCTATGGCCATGGAACTCGGCGCCGACGGCGTCCTGATGAACACGGCCATCGCCGAGGCCCAGGACGCTGTGCTAATGGCCGAAGCCATGCGCGACGCCGTCGCCGCGGGAAGAAAGGCTTATCTCGCCGGCCGCATCGCGAAAAAACTCTACGCCTCCGCATCCAGCCCTCTCATGGGCGTCGTTCGCTAAATCTTGCGGACGAGACCATGGTCGAAGCGAGCAATCGCGTCGCATGAGTGAAAAACAGAAACTCCGCCTCAGCTACATTGACTGGATGCGCGGGCTGGCGTGTCTCGCGATGTTCCAGACGCACTGCTACGATTCCTGGCTTTCAGAATCCGCGCGCCGAAGCACTTTCTTCAAATGGTCGCAGCTCGGCGGGACGCTGCCCGCGCCGCTCTTTCTTTTTCTCGCGGGCGTTTCGTTTGCGCTGGTCACCGACAAGATGCGCCGCCGCGGCGTGGCCGACGGCGAAATCGCGCGCACGACCATCAAGCGCGGCGCGGAAATCTTCGGCATCGCCATGCTCTTCCGTGTGCAGGAGTTTCTCCTCGGCCAGCCGGGGGCGCCGTGGACCGATCTGCTCCGCGTGGACATTTTGAACATGATGGGCATTTCAATGATGGCCATGGGCTGGCTGTGCCGCGTGGCGCGCACGCGCATTGCGACAGTTGTGTCAGCCTCGACTGTCGCTCTGGCCATTTCGCTGGCTACACCCCCGATGTGGACCACGCTGCGGCCGCACTGGCTGCCGTGGCCGCTCGAGTCCTACATTAACGGCGTGCACATATACGCCGACCCGCAGCCGTGGCTGTTTCCCATTTTTCCGTGGTCAGCCATCGCATTTGCGGGGCTGGCCGTTGGTTTTTTGCTGTTCAGCGACTGGGCCAAGCAGCGCGAAGCGATCACTGCAACGCTGCTGGGCGCTGGGGGTGCGTTTCTTTATTTTCTATCCCAGTGGTTCGATTCGATGCCCGTGCAGATTTACGCAGTGTACGATTACTGGCACACGGGCCCGAATTTCTTTCTCGCGCGTATCGGCATCCTGCTCATGATTCTGTTCGCGTGTTATGCGTGGTGCCGCTGGGGCGCAGGAGAGTGGGGCTTTAGTCCGATCATCCAACTGGGGCAGACCTCTCTCCTTGTTTACTGGGTGCATATCGAATTTGTTTACGGCCGATTCTCGATTCTTCCCAAGCGCGGCGTGAGCATTCAGGCCGCTTCTCTGGGGCTGCTGGCCATTTTCTTTGCAATGGTGTTGCTGTCGCTGGCGCGCACGCGGCTAAAAGGGCGCGGCGCGGAAGCCCTCGCGTGGTTTCGACGCGCCTCTCGGCCTGCCCAAGAAGGCTAATTAGCCACTCCAAGCCAGTTTTTATTGCTTTTTCGCGGGGAGCTTGAAAATCAATTCGCCTTGCTTCGCAAGACCCATCTCTTCACGAGCGATACGCTCGATGAGTTGAGGGTCACTCTTCAATGCTTGAATCTCACCAGATAGTTTCTTGTTTTCATCATTGAGTTGCGCAATTTCCTGGTGCAGCTTTTCGACTTCCTTTTGGGCACGGCGCATGGCCAGAAAACCGTGCTCTCCAAAGAGCACTTGCGCGACCAACGCCATGAGCAGAAGAACAAAAATAGTTCCGCCCCAGCGCTGGAGAAATGTTTGTTTCGGCGCCGACCTCCGAGCTGCCGGTCGCGAGGACTTTGTCGCCCGCTTCATGCGTACACCCATTTCTGGACCTCTGCGGCCAATGCGTTGGCGGCGTCGCGCGAGCTGGCTTCCGTGTACACGCGCACGAGCGGCTCCGTGCCGGAAAGCCGCATTAATACCCACGTACCGTTATCGAAGATTAGCTTCAGTCCGTCTGTCCGATCTTCCTTTGAGACGCGCTTTCCAATAAATTCCATGAAAGTTTGCTTCAACCGGACGAGCAACCGCGCTTGTATGTCTGCCGGCAAATGCAGATTCACACGCACGGGCCAATACTCCGAACCGACTTTTTTGAAGAGAGAACGCAACTGCTCGGCGAGTGACGCGCGACGAACGGCAATCATCTCCGCGACGAGAAGACACGCCAGGATGCCATCCTTTTCAGGCACGTGCCCGCGAATGCTCAACCCTGCGCTTTCTTCGCCACCGAGCGCGATTTTGTCTTGCTTAATCAGCTCGCCGATGTACTTGAACCCGACCGGCGTTTGATAGACCGGCTGGCCGTGGAACTTCGCAACGGCATCGAGAAGATGCGTGGTCGCGACGCTGCGCGCAGTCCCCAGCTTCCAACCGCGTGTTTCCACAACATAGTCATAAAGAAGAGCAAGAATGTGGTTGGGCTGAACGAAGCTGCCATCCACATCGATGATGCCGAAACGGTCGGCGTCGCCGTCGGTGGCCAAGCCTGCGTTTGCGCCGTGTTCGAGCACGGCGGCGCGCAGAGTCGCAAGATTGCTTTCGGAGACGTCTGGCCCCGTTCCGTCGAACAAGACGTCGCGATTGGTACGAATGGCGTGCAAAGAGATGCCCTGGTCGAGCAGGGCACGGTCAAGATAGCCCGCGCCGCAACCGTGCAGCGGGTCGCACACGAAATTGAACTTTGCGCCTCGGAGCGCGCCAATATTGACGAGCTGCATAAGACGAGCAAGGTACAGCTCGCGTGGGCTGATGCGCTCGACCCCGTCGCAATCCTCGCGCTCACCATGTAACGGCCCCTCCGGTGCTTTGCCGGCGAGTTGCGCGACGCGCGCTTCGATATCCTTGGTGACTTCGGGCAGCGCGGGACCTCCATCCGGGCCGGAGAATTTCAATCCGTGATATTCGGCTGGATTGTGGCTGGCGGTGAAATTGATCGCGCCGTCGGTCTTACGGCGCAAGATTTCAAAAGCGATAGCCGGGGTGGGCGCAGAATGGTCGCACAAAAGCACCCGCACGCCGTGCGCGCGGAGCGCGGCTGCTGCTGACGCCGCGAAATTCTCTGAGAGAAACCGCGGGTCGTGCCCGATGATGAGTGTGGGCTTCTTATTCTTGCTGAGCACGTGCCCAGCGATGGCGCCCACCACCAGCCGAACGTTGGCGAAGGTGAACTGGTCGGCGATGACGGCGCGCCAGCCCGAAGTGCCGAACTTGATGGGCGGAGTCTCGAATTGATTGCTCGCCATGACGCGCTATTGTATCTTGGCGCACGGGCCGGCGAAAAGCGGCCGGCGCCCGGTGACGAGTAAGAGTAAAGAAGCCCTGCTGCCAGCGGGAGACATCGCTGTGACGAAGAAGGTGGTCGTGCTGATGACTTGCGCAAACAGGAATGAAGCAATGCGCATTGCCCGCGCCGTAGTCAAAGCGAGGCTGGCCGCCTGCGTCAACGTGGTTGGCACGCCGGTCTATTCCATTTACTGCTGGAAGGGAAGAGTCGAACAAGCAAAAGAAGTGCTGTTGCTCATGAAGACCTCGCGAAAAAATCTCGTTTCGCTCCGCACAGCCGCGGAACGCTTGCACAGCTACGATGTGCCTGAATTTATCGCCGTGCCGATCGTCGCAGGATCCCCTGCCTACATGCGATGGCTTGACGGATGCCTGCAACCGACCACGCGCAGGAGAAAGCCCCGATGAGCGCGCTTGGACCGGTCGCGACGAGTATTGAGGCGAGGCCCTTCGTTGCAGACTATTTCACCGGCTTTTGTCCTGCGGTGAAAGTGGTCCACGGGCCGGCCTTCATGTCGCGCAGAATCGAAGCCTGCCAGGCAAATTCCGGATGCGCTTTCAAAAATGGCGCGGCATTGAAATCGGCACCGCAGGGGTGGCCGATGTGCACGCGCAGCGTCATGGCCGCGGCCATGGCGTCGTCCATCACTTTGCCCTGCACAGCGCCGCCGGGGTAGTTCGCACCCCACTCCCAATCCGGAATGCCACGCGCAGTCACATCGACGTGGCCGCACAGCGTCCGTTCGTCCGCCACTTCTTTATTCAGGATGACGTCGTGATGGTCGCTCATTGCTTTCTCGGCCCATGCCACGTCAATCTTTCCTTTTGCCTGCTTCATGAGTTGCTCCCAGCGGGCGCGGCGCGCGTTGGGAGAGCTGGCTTGATTCGTCTCATCGAACTTGGTTTCTTCCTTGAGAACTTTGGCATCGCTTGGGAAATTCGAACCCACAAAGTAGCCATCTTTCGAGCGCCAGAGATTGTGATTTTTCAAGCCCAGCTCGAATCGCGCGATTTCACCGGTCTTACGGTCGGCGATCAGCCAGTCGTTGGCATAGCCGCCGTTGTTGCCGTCGAGCATGATTTTCACGTACTCGTCAATTGAAGTGGCGTACTGCATTGCCTTGCGGGCGCGCACAAATTCCGGCTTACCCTTCGGGTCAAAGCCTTCAAATTGCGTGATCGTCGTCTCCGTCACGACAATGCCGGCGTCATTCACGCCGAAATCGTCGTCGCTGGTGATTACACCGGGGAAGCCGTCCATCAACATGCGGTGGCCGCGCGCCGGCAGAATATCGAATATGATGCGCCAGCGCTCGCCAGCCCAGTAGCTGGTCCAATTGTTGTGCGCGATCATGATTTTTCCGTCTTTGGTGTAACTGCCTGTGGCCACAAACGCGCTGCAATTGCCCGGACTCACCAACTTCGGCGCGTGGGCCACTTTCTGCTGGCGGTTCAGCCACGGCACGTAGTAATCCGGCACTTCCTCAAACGCGTTCACCGCCACCAAATCGTCGATGTCCAGCTTTGCGCCCTTGGCCTTTGCGCCCGCAACGATTCCGTTTAGCTCTTCCTGATACTCCGCGTCGATCCGCGGCCAGAGGATGTTGTGTGCCGTCTCGCGGAAGAACTTCCAGTCGCGCTTGGTACGATGCGTGCTGTCGAGCCGGATGGCCTTGAACGCATCCTCAATTTCTCTTGCGAGCAGGGCGCCGTGTTGAAATCCGATTTGCGCAGGCGAACCTTCGAGGTGCACGTAGATCCAGCCGCCGGATTCGAAGCGGTAGGCGCCTTTCAACCGCGCGTCCGGCTCTGCAGCCTTGGGACTCTTTGCCTGCGAGCCTGCCGACATTACGCCTGTCGGCTCTGCCATGTTCAAGAGGGCGACTGCTGTCGCCAGAAGCAGGCTGAGGAGTGCTACCACACCGAGGGGGTTTCGCTTCGTAGCTGTCATCGTCTTCTCCGTAGATCAAACCGCCGCGAGCGCCTGGTCGAGGTCGGCAATGAGGTCCTCGACGTCTTCGATGCCCACTGAGAGCCGTACCAATCCGTCCGTGATGCCGATTTGCTGACGCACGTGCGGCGGCACCGAGGCGTGGGTCATCAGCGCGGGAAGCGAGATCAATGTCTCCACGCCGCCCAAACTTTCCGCCAGCGAGCAAAGGTGCACTTTGTTCAGCAGCCGCCGCGCCGCCTCCACGTCGCCGAGGTCAAAGGACAGCATGGCGCCGAAGCCCTTTTGCTGCCGCTTGGCGACCTCGTGTTGGGGGTGTGACGCCAAGCCGGGATACAGCACTCGTTTCACCTTGGGGTGCTTTTCCAGATGCCTGGCGATTGCCATGCCGTTCTTGTCGTGCTGTTGCATGCGAACTGCCAGAGTCTTGATTCCGCGAGCAACCAGCCAGCAATCCATTGGGGCTAGTCCTGAGCCGGCCGAGTGCTGGATGAAGAAGATCTTGTCCGCATCATCCTGCCGTGTCAGGACGACGGCGCCACCGGTGCAGTCACTGTGGCCGTTCAGGTACTTTGTCATGGAATGCACCACGATGTGCGCGCCGAGAACCAGGGGCTGCTGTAAGTACGGGCTCATGAATGTGTTATCTACAACCAGAGTAATATTGCGCTCACGCGCAGCCCGTGATGCCAGCGCGATGTCGGTTATGATCATCGTTGGATTGGTGGGCGTTTCGGCATAGATCATTTTGGTGTTTGGCTTGATGGCTGCTTGCAGTTTGTTGATGTCCGATGTGTCCACGTAATCAAATTCAAGTCCGAAGTGGACGAGGAGCTGCGTAGTTAGTCTGAAAACGCCGCCATAGACTGCCTGGGAGACAATTACGTGGTCGCCCGGCCGCAACAGCCGGAAAACTGCGTCAATTGCCGCCATCCCCGATGAGAACACATAGGACGTGAGTCCGCCCTCCAGTTTAGTGAGACAGCGCTCCAATGCCTTGCGGTTGGGATGGGCAGTCCGGGCATAGTCAAAGCCTTTGTTCTGGCCAAGAGCCGACTGTACATAGGTTGAGGTCTGGTAGATTGGCGCCACGATCGCGCCAGTGGCCGGATCCGGTTCCTGTCCGACATGAATTGCGTCGGTTGCAAAGCCCATGTTGACCCTCCTCTAAGTGCCGCGGCGCACCGCGTGCGCCATTCATGGGAGACGCCCCCGCAGCGGGTGTGGGATGCCAACTCCGGCGGCAGTTGTGAGAAAATATACCTCACGCCGACCCGAATTGCCGTAACCTGTAGACTGGACGGCGCCCGACCAAGCGACGAAAGTAGCGCACCGTTGGCCTTGAGTCAATGTACGCGGTAGGCGGATAGGAGGCTGCGGACATCACCGGGTAAACATCGCGCATCCTAATGATGACGACACGAAGAAGCATGGAGGCTCGTATCCCAAAGCGGAAATGGATCGGCGCAATGGCGCGGCATCGGCGCCTCGCGGCAGGTGTCTTTCTTTTTGGTTTAACTGTCGGTCTACTTCCAACAGTTTTGAGCGCGCAGTCTGGCGAGAAACCGGCGAAGGAAAAGGAAAGCACAACGACAAAGCTCCGCATTGAGGTTTCGGCTGGGGATGCAAGCGATCCGGTCGAAGGCGCAAGCGTTTATGTTCGTTTCGAGGAAGAGCGGAAGTTCGCAAAGGACAAGAAGGTCGAGCAGAACTGGAAGACGAACAAGGAAGGAATCATCAAAGTGCCGAGCGTGCCTCGCGGCAAAGTATTGATTCAAGTAATCGCGCCTGGTTGGAAGACGTTTGGGCAATGGTACAGTTTGGATCAGGAAGAACAGACGATTAAGATCCGCTTGCAGAAACCACCCCGCTGGTACTGAACTTTTTCCTGAAGGTCGCTGATCAAAACAAGATTTGAGAAGCTCGTTGTTTTTCCGAGCAGGCAATTCGTCTTCCACTTTCGCAGAGAGGACTGCCTCAGAATTGTGCAAACAGGGAAAAACTTCGTGATGGCGCGCTGTTAGCCGCCGAAAAAAGTCTTTTCCACAATCTTTTCAACACAACTGTTGAAAAGTAATGGCCCACTCTATGTGCGCAGTGAATCGAGCAAGGCGTCACGCGACGTGTATTGCACGACGTTTTCAAATTCGCCGCCAATCTCCTCGCGCAGCCGTGTGGTATCCATCGTATACGAGCCAAGAAAGTAAGGAATCGCCTGCGGTGGCACCCCGGAGAGTCCAATTGTCCAAAAGAAGCGCAAGAAAGCGAACACCCATTTCCCTGACGGGAGATGAATTATGGGTGTGCGGGCAAGCTGCGCACATTCGGAAAAGGTCACCGCTGGTCCACGGCCAGCCAAATTAATGATCCTCAGCTCTCCTTGCTGGAAATGCTCCAGCGTCCATTTTAGCACTCGCGAAACATCGTCAACGTGAACGTACTGAAACGAGTTATCCCCGGTTGCAGAAGAGGGCATCACCATGGGTAGCTTCCAACCGGTGCGTTCAAAGCTACGAGCCAGCCAACCGCAGCCGCTCGGTTTGCCACGAATGGCCCGAAGAATGAAATTGTCCACCGTATTGCCAGCAAAGATGCTCGGGCGGTACACATAAAGCGCGCATCCACCGAGTCTTGGATACATTTGTTGACAGATTTCGTCGGCTTCCCTCTTGTGAACCGCATAGGGCAAAGTATGTGCCCGCAACTCCGTTTCCTCAGGCACTAGTTCGGGCAAATCCGGGCCATAGGCGGAAACACTGGAAGGGAACACAAAAAGACGAACAGCCGTTCCATTGGAGTTAGCGTCGGCTACGGCTTCGAGCAGACGTTGTGTTGCTGCCACATTGGTCTGCCACATTCGCCGCACGTCTACAATTCCTGTGCGCACTGGGTCAATCACGAACGCGAGATGAAGTACAGCCTCGATGCACTCGCTCTTCAGCAGGCAGCCAAGTCTTGTTTGGCCAGCAGGCTCTGAGAGGTCAATTTGGACAAACTTCCCGGAGGGCAAATCTGCGGGAGGAGGATACAAATCCACTGTCACGAGGTCGTATCCGGTCAACATCCGAGCCACTCTCCGGCCTAGATTGCCGGAAATTCCAGTGACCAGCACCCGACGGATACTCGCGGCTGTGTTTGACTGATCGATGACCCACGTCTCCGAGTTCCTGTCGCAATTTACCACGAAAGGAAGTAAGTTGCCGCCAGGCTTTGACGGTGCCGCCTTCGAATGCTAGATTTGCGCAGCGGTTTGGCATCTCATGGAAAGCAAACCAAGGAACGGATTCTCGATGCTTCATCTGTTGTGGGGAAACCTGCAGGCGAGACCTATCCGGACGCTGCTCAGCATTGCTGCGATTGGATTGCAGGTATTTATGGTGCTTTTTTTTGTTGGCCTTACGGCGGGGATCGTTTCCGAATGGGCCAAGCGGGTGGAGGGTGTGGGCGCGGATATTCTGGTGCAACCTCCAAACGCTTCGATTTTTCTAGTATTTTCACCTGCAGTAATGCAAGAGACCATTTCCGGCCAAATCGGCGCTTTGAAAGGTGTCGACGAGGTCGCACCTGTCCTTGCCGTGATGAATTCAAACACGATGGACGTTGTCTATGGGATTGACTATGCGCGATTCAATGCGTTGAGCAAAGGTTTTCTGATTCTGCAGGGGCGGCCGTTTGATTCTCCGGACGAAGTAATCATTGATGATATCAAAGCGCACACGAAAAACATTCTAGTCGGGGAGAAAGTCACCCTCCTTGGACGCGAATTCACCGTTTGCGGCATCGTGGCGCATGGGAAAGGGGCGCGCTTCTTCATACCGTTGAAAACAGCTCAGGAGATTTCAGGTGCAGAAGGCCGCGTTTCGCTTTTCTATGTTCGAAGCATGGGAGATACTGAGCGAACGAGAAACGAAATTGTGAAATTGCTGCCCTCCTATCGGGTGCGATCCATGGGCGAATACATGACTCTGATGAGCTCGGAGAACCTTCCCCAGTTTAAGCCGTTTATCCGTGCCATGTTGAGCATAGGAGTGCTCATCAGCTTCCTGGTTGTGTTGTTGTCCATGCACACCTTGGTGCTGGAACGAACGAAAGAAATCGGCATCCTGAAGGCGCTCGGCGCTTCACGCCTGGACATCATTCGCTTGCTAGTCGGGGAAACGCTCATATTGGCAGGATTTGGAATCGTGCTTGGTCTGGGTTCGACATTCGGCCTTGTTGCTGTGCTGAAGCAGACAGTACCTACGCTGACCGTATTGATCTCGCAGGATTGGATACTACGGACGGTCGCGCTTGCAATTGCTGGCTCGGTGGCAGGGGCACTCTATCCTGCATATCGTGCTGCCGGATTCGACCCAGTGGATGCCCTCTCTTATGAATGAGTTGAGAATTTCATGATCGAAAAGATTTTCTTTGCTCAACCCGTTGACTGCCCACCGTTGTTGCTAGTGCGAAGAAGGTAGTCATTGGGTTTGACCTTGCTGAATGCAAGGCGGACCTGCGCGGCATCTAAGCGATCAGGAGCCACGATGCGCAGCAAGCTTTTTCTTGGACTTGCACTTGTCCTCCTCACAGTCATGTCTTGGGGCGGTGAGCCTTGGAAGGAAAAGCCTTACACCGCTTGGAACGACTCTGATGTGCGGAAGATTCTGGAAGGCTCGCCCTGGTCAAAAACGATTTCGGTTGCGGCAACCTGGTTGCGCACGGGGGCGCAGGGACCAGAGTTGGGGACGAAAATCTCCATTCCGCCCCCCCCGCGTGACCCCGATCACGTGGAAGATCCGGACCTGAAGGCCCCGCCTCCCGTCCACGACAGACTCTACAATCAATTCGCGCGCTTTGTACTTCGATGGGAGTCGTCAAGGACTGTGCGCACCGCATCGCAACTCCGCGCCTTGCATCAAAGTTCTTCGGCGGCCACGCTTGGCCAATTGACCGACTCATGGTCGGCAGCAGAGCCACCAGAGTACGAATTGCTTCTCATTGGCGACCTTCTGGCGCCTTTTCCTATCGCCACGGAGTTCGAATTGAAGGCCAATACGGTTTTGCAGTGCGTTGGTTCCGGGCGTAAGCTGTTTCCTTCTCGCATCATCGTGCAGCGTCGCGATGATGGACAGATTCTCGAGGTGCGCTTTTTCTTCCAAAAAACCACGGCAAGTGGTCAACCCACGCTCGTCGCCAGCGAAAAAGCCATCGAGTTTCAGTGCCGGGTCGGAGGAGCCAACCTACGTGCGCGGTTTGAGCCCGCGAGAATGGTTGACGCGAATGGCCCGGACTTGCGATAAGGTGAATTGTGTCATCTGGCCCTGCGGCTTCGGGCTGTCCTAGTGGTGGAGGAATCATGCGCAGTCGAATTGCAGTTTTGTCTGTTTGCTTTGCCCTAGCGGTCGCCGCATGGGCTGGCGATCCTTGGAAAGAGAAGACCTACAAAGAATGGGACGAGAAGGATGTCAACAAGATCCTGGGGGATTCGCCATGGGCAAGAGTGATAAGCGTACCCGCCTTTTGGCGCAGCGGCGGTAGTTCCATCCCAAGCGTCGGCGGGCGAGGTGGTGGAGGTGGGGCGGCGGGCGAGGGAGGAGGTGGAGGCGAAGCAGTCAGCGGTGGCACCCGAGGCGGTTCGGGAGGCGGAGATACCCCCGTGGCTCATTTCACGCTCCGCTGGGGTTCCGCTCGCACAGTTCACGAGGCTTTGGCTCGCTATGCCTTGCTTCACGGCGCCCCAGAGGCCGAAGCTGCGAAAATCATTGCTCAGCCTGCTACCGAGCACCAACTGATTCTGCTGGGAAATGACATGACGCCCTTCTTAAGAAGCGACGAGAAAAGCCTGATGGAAAAGTCCTTTGTCAGGCCGAGGAAGTCCAAACTGAAGATTGCACCCAGCCGCGTCGAGATCATGCGCAGTCAAGACGGCAAGAGGATTTCCGTTATTATTTTCCATTTCGCGATGAAATCTGAAGTAGGGGAGCCGGTCATTGCCGCGGATGAGAAAACCGTCGAGTTTGAATGCCGCACCGATAACGCGAGCTTCAGCGCGAGCTTTGAGCTACAGAAAATGGTCAGCAAGGCCGGGCCTGATTTGCAATAGCTTTGAAGGACTACAGACTAAGGAGAGACAAATGAATAGGCGTGTTTTGTGGTTCTCAGCGGTCATTCTCAGCATTCTCGTGTTTTCCCAACCCACGTTCGCGCAAATGGGAAGAGGGATGATGGGCCGATCCGTCCAAGGCGTTTGGAAGCCGGTGGTTGGGTCGGGGGCGGTCTACCAGACGGAAAACAAGCGCGAAGGAAAACAAGAGATGGAAATGGCTGTCGTCGGTGCGGAGACTTCCGAAGGCAAGGCCGGCCACTGGCTCGAGATTACGGTCAAAGACCCCGCTGAAGGGGTTATTGTTGTTCGCCAGCTCGTCGTGCAAGACGGCAAGCAGACGCAAATGGTGCGCATGGTTTTCCAAAAGGGCAATGAGGAACCAATGGAAATGTCCATGCAAATGATGGGGATGATGGGGCAGCAGCCTAAAGCGCAGAAGTCAGATGTCCGCGATGAATCCGAGCGTGTCGGAATGGAGACAATTACGACTCCAGCCGGCACATTTGAATGCGAACACTGGCGTTCCAAGGACAAATCTTCGGATTATTGGGTCTCCGAGAAGGTCGCGCCATTTGGATTGGTGAAGATGACTTCCAAGGAAGAAAACATGACTCTGACGCGCGTCATCGCCAATGCCAAGACCAAGATTAGGGGCACCCCAAGGAAATTCGATCCCGCGGAAATGATGCGCCAACCTAATCAGGGCCGCTGAATTTGCACGCCCTACGGAATTGGGCGAGAGGCCAAGATGCCGCATCGCCTCTCGCCCGTATCTCCATGAATCGCCTGGCTAGCCCGAAACTAAATTAGTCTTTCTTCGGCGGCGCTTTCTTGGCTGCCTTCTTGCCCGCAGCCTTTCCCTCCGCCTTCATTTCGGCTTTCCCCTCGGCCTTCATTTCCGACTTGGCTCCGCCTTTCTTCGCGGCCTTCGTTTTGCCCTCGGCCTTCATTTCCGACTTGGCCTCAGCCTTCGCTTCCCCTTTGGCTGCGCCCTTCTTTGCGGCCTTCATCTTGCCCTCGGCCTTCATTTCCGACTTGCCTTCGGCTTTCGCCTCTGCCTTGCCTTCTGCCTTAGCCTCGCCCTTTTTCGCGGCTTTGGCTTTGCCTTCTGCCTTCTTGGTTTCCTTGGCCGGAGCCGCTTGACCGGTCTGCGCCGCCCATGTAGCAGTGGCACATACCAGGACGATAGCAACGAACATCACTAGAATCTTCCCTGCGGATTTCATTCCTTTCCTCCTTAAATTTGGGTCGAGCCCCGACGCATATTCCTATTTCAGCTCTTTGCTGTCAAGAGCCTCATCAATATGTAGCCTGTTCTGGCTGCCGATCCGCTCTGGAGAGGCCAACCTGGACCGAGCTTCCAGGTCGCGCGCCAGTTTGCTGACCATCTTCAACGGCACAGTCACGTGCACCGTTTCGCCATCGTTATCCACATCCACGACCAGTGAACCTCCGCTCTTCACAATGTTCACATGTTGGCGCGGGCTATTCACTTCAACCAACGGTCCGTCTGGAATGCGCTCGAGCTCTTCGGCGGCGATTCGCAGCGCCGACAGGAATTCCTTCGCCTGCCTTGCTGCCCGGTCCAGTTCGTGTTCCGGCGCAACTTTCATCCCCAGTGGAACGAGGATCGCAGGGACGTACAGCCTCATGTTCGTCCCGCCCGGTTTTTTCTCATGGACGCGTACACTGATCATCCCTGCGTCGGCCACGATCCCTCCCACCACCAGCGTTCCCGTCAGGAATGCCATTTTCACCGACATTGCGGCCTCCTATTGTCCAGCGTTCTTCGAGTCCACCCAGACCTTCACCGTGTTCTCCCTGTCTTCCACCGTGACCAGGATGTTGTCTCCGTGGGCAGAGAGGGCGCGGATCGCCGCAACCAAGTCCAGCTCGTCCTTCGCTCCGGAGAGAAGTGCTTCCACAACCGAAAGTGGAACTCGAACATCGACGCGCTCTTCAAACGTCCCTGTTGGTCTTTCGTCTAGCTTCGCTGACGTCCGCGACTCTTTCGTCTCGCGGACTTTCACGATCAGGTAGCCAGCCTCTTTGGCCACGCGCACGTTTTCCTTGCGGCTCTCGATGGTGACGAATTCGCCGTCCTTGGTATTCTTCACTGCGTCGAGGATGGCACGCACATCCACGCCATTCATTTCAAATTCGCGTACACGCACCTTGCCGGACTGAAGCTTATCCTTGCTGATTGCAGGGAGGACCTTTTCTACGAGCGAGAGCGGCACGTTGACCTTTACAGTCTCTCCGCCTGCTTCCTTCGAGATTACGCTGACGTGCAGCCACTTGTCGGCTGCCTGGGACCCGCTTTGCGCGCGAACAATTGGCATCACCAGCGAGCCGGCCGTTACAAGCGCCAGCGTCAACATAACTGCCACTAGCCATACCCGTCTCTGTGTCATCGCAATTCCTCCTTGTCCGGCGCCGTCAAGCTAAGTAACGCAGGTCCCAATTGAAATGTTCCGTTAGTTCAATTGGGGCGCGGCCGAGGAGGTGTTTGTAGCACCTGTCCCCTGTTAATTACGGTCGGGAACATGATTTGTAGAAAATGCCGCACCAATTGCGCTCATGCGCGCTGCAGCTTCAGAAACAAGGACGACATCGGTGGAAGGGTAAGCCGTAGGGAATAGTCATGCCCAAGCCACGGGACAGCTTCAGCGTGGACACCGCCAAAGTTGCCAAGGTTGGTCCCGCCGTAAACCGCGGCGTCAGAGTTCAAAAGTTCCTTGTAGTGCCCACGCTCTGGCACCCACACTCGGTAGTTGTCGCGAGGCACTGGCGTGAAATTGCAGATCACAATCACCACATCATCCGGATTTTTTCCGCGCCGTAAGAAGCTCAGCACGCTCGCATCAGAGTCATTGCAGTCCAGCCATTCGAAACCGGGCCAGTCGAAGTCCACTTGATGGAGAGCTGTCTCACTCGCATAGAGCCGGTTCAAGTCCGCCACCAGGCGCTGCACCCCGCGATGCGCGTCGAATTCGAGAAGGTGCCAATCCAGACTGTGGTCATGGTTCCATTCAATCCACTGGCCGAACTCACTTCCCATGAACAACAGCTTCTTGCCCGGGTGACCGTACATGTATCCGTAAAGCATGCGGAGGCTTGCGAACTGTTGCCACGGATCGCCTGGCATTCGGCCGATGATCGAGCGCTTTCCGTGCACCACTTCGTCGTGCGAAAACGGAAGGACGAAGTTTTCGGTGAACGCGTAGAGCATCGAGAAGGTCATCCGGTTGTGATGATATTTGCGGTGAATCGGGTCGCGGCTTAAATAGTCGAGCGTGTCGTGCATCCAGCCCAGGTTCCATTTCAAGCTGAAGCCCAGCCCGCCCAGATACGTCGGACGAGATACATTCGGCCAAGCCGTGGATTCCTCGGCAATAGTCAGCACGCCCGGGTGTCGCTGGTGCACGACTTCGTTCAGCCGCTTCAGAAACGCAACGGCCTCGAGGTTTTCTCTTCCACCGTAGGGGTTGGGGACCCACTCGCCCGGCTTGCGCGAGTAGTCGAGGTACAGCATGGACGCCACCGCATCCACTCGGAGCCCGTCTGCATGATACTTATCCAACCAGAAGAGCGCATTTGAAATCAGATAGTTTTGCACTTCGTTTCGGCCGTAGTTGAAGACCAGCGTGCCCCAATCCGGATGAGCGCCTTTGCGCGGATCGGCGTGTTCGTACAGATGGGTGCCGTCGAATTGCCCCAATCCGTGTGAGTCACGCGGGAAATGAGCTGGGGTCCAATCGAGGATCACCCCGATGCCTTCCTGATGGCAGTGGTCGACGAAATACATGAAATCCGCGGGCGTGCCAAAGCGGCTCGTCGCAGCAAAATAGCCCACCGTCTGGTAGCCCCACGAGCCGTCAAATGGGTGCTCCATCACGGGCATCAGCTCAATGTGCGTGTAGCCCATCTGCTTCACGTAAGGCACGATTTGCTCCGCCATCTCGCGGTAGCTCAGCCAGCTCCTGCCTTCCACCCCTCCGCGCCGCCACGAGGCCAGATGCAATTCATAAATGGATATCGGCGCAGCCAGCCAGTCGCGCTTTTCCCGCTCGTCGCACCAGTCCGCGTCGTGCCACTCAAAGCGGTTAATGTCCGCCACAATGGATGCCGTCTTTGGCCGCAGCTCGCTGCAAAACCCGTACGGGTCGGCTTTCAACGCGATTCCCGAACGCGTGAGGATCTCAAATTTGTAGATGAGTCCTTCGTCGAGGCCGGGCACGAACAGCTCCCAAATTCCGCTGCTCCCTCGGATGCGCATCGTATGCGCCCGGCCGTCCCATAAATTGAAATCGCCAACAACGCTCACGCGTCGTGCGTTTGGCGCCCAGACAGCGAAGTGCACCCCTCTTTGGCCATTCAATTCGCGTACGTGCGCGCCAACCTTCTCGTAATTCTCGTAGTGTGTTCCTTCGCCAATGAGGTGCAAATCGAAATCGGTAAGAAGGGGAGGAAAAGAATACGGATCGGAGATCTCTTCCGTGCGGCCATCGTAGTACGTTACGCGCAGGCGATATTCAAACACCGTGCCGCCGGCTTGCGCAGGCAAGACCGCCTCGAAAAAACCAGCTTCGTGAATTCGGCTCGCGCGGACCGGCCCTCTGCTGCTGTGCGGCACCACCTCCACTTCTTTTGCTCGGGGCAGGAATGCTCGCACCACGACGAACTCTCCATCTTTGCGCGTGAGCGGGTGCATCCCGAGAATTGCGAACGGATCTGCGCACTCCGCGCGGACAATTCTCTCCACGTCTTCGACGCGCAACGATGTCTTGAGTTTGCCGGGCTTGGACAAATCACTCCTCCGCACCAATGGCAACAACCATTCTACTCACCCGCGCCTGACTCCCCAACCATTGCACAACGAATCCTTTCGCCGTCCGCACCACCGCCGGCCTTGCCAAACCGGCAGTGTCGGGATTAAAGTCTCTCTTATTTGGTGGACTGGTTCCCAGAGAGAAACTTATTTTCCAGGTTTCAGCCTGGTCAATTTGGAGGAATCGAATGATGTGCTCGAAGAATGGAATCCGCGCACAAGTCGTTTCGCTCACCTGCGCCTTACTTTTGTGCGCAGGAAGCGCTGGAGCCCAAGCGGCCAAGGCACCCGCAGCCTCCAGCACAACAGCGAAGGATTTGGTAAAAAGTTGGATGGAGATCGGCGGCAAGCTGACCGCCATGGCCGAAGATTTCCCAGAAGATAAGTACGACTGGAAGCCTACGCCTGAAGTACGCTCCTTTGCAGAACAACTGCTGCATGCCGCCAGCTACGCCGCCTACGTTGGGGAAGTAGCGAAGGGCTTGCGGCCCAAGGAGGAGGACCCCAAGCGGTCGGATTTCAAATCCAAGGCGGAGGTGGTCGCTTATGTGAAGAAGGCCTATGCCGATGGGGCGAAAGCGATCGAGGCCACCAGCGAAGAAAAGCTGCGGACGTCGATTCAAGTGGGCAAGTGGACTGTGACGCAGATGGGACTCTGGGACACAGCAGTTGAACATTCCGGCGAGCACTACGGACAGCTCGTCGTCTATTACCGCGTCAATAAGATGGTGCCGCCCGAGTCCCGCCCGCGGAAGTAATTCTGGCTCCTGAGCTGTCCCGGTCCCGCCACGCGGGATCGGGACGGCTTTAGGTCCAGCAATGATTGCCTCTCTCTCCGATTCGTTCTAAAGTCCCTCTTTCACAGGAGTGCGGCACATGAAGAGGCTCGGAAGCGTAATTCTGGTCGTGGGGATGCTCATGTTTTCAACTGAAGGAGATTCGCAGGACCGCTCGCAAGCGCGCTCGATGGTGATTTCCCAGTACGGCGTGGTGGCAGCGGAGAGCCCGCTGGCCGCGCAGGCCGGCGTACAGATTCTGGCCCGCGGCGGTCACGCGGCGGACGCTGCCATTGCCGCCAATGCCGTGATGGGCCTTGTCGCGCCGATGTCCAACGGAATCGGCGGCGATCTCTTCGCCATCATCTATGAAGCAAAATCCGGGAAATTATATGGCCTAAATGCGAGCGGCTGGGCGCCAAAGACGCTGAGTATCGAATTCTTGAAAAGCAAGGGCATGACATCTATGCCGCAGGTAGGAATTCACTCCGTAACTGTTCCCGGCGCGGTGGATGGCTGGAGCAAATTGCTTGAGCGCTTCGGAAGACTAAAACTTTCCGACGATCTTACTCCTGCAATTCATTACGCCGAAAACGGTTACCCTGTCACCGAATGGGTCAGCGGGCTGTGGAACACGTATGAGAAAACACTCCGCGCCGACGCGAATTCCGCAAAAACATACTTGCCCAACGATCATCCTCTGCGTGTGGGCGAGGTGTTTCGCAATTCAGACCTCGCCTGGTCCCTAAAACAAATTGCCGAACAGGGCCGCGACGCATATTACAAAGGCGAAATTGCCAAGCGCATTCTCGCTACGTCCGAACGGCTTGGCGGCACCATGACCGCCGCCGACCTCGCCGAATTTTCAGCCGAGTGGGTAGAGCCGATTTCCACGACCTACCGGGGCTGGACCGTGTACGAAATTCCGCCCAACGGGCAGGGCATCGCTGCGCTGATGATGCTCAATATCGCAGAAAATTTCACCATCGGTGAATTCGGCCAGAATTCCGCCCGCGCGCTGCACACCCTCATCGAAGCGAAGAAGCTCGCCTATGCCGACATGCTCCGTTACGTCGCCGACCCACGATTCAGCAAAGCGCCTGTCGTGGAAATGCTCTCCAAGGACTACGCTCGCGAACGCGCAAAGCTCATCGACCCGACGAAATCGAATTGCAGCGTCGGGGCAGGGAAACCGCCCGCAGCCGGCAGCGACACGATTTATCTCAGCGTGGTGGACCGCGACGGCAATATGGTTTCGCTCATTCAGAGCAACTACGAGAATTTCGGCGCTGGTATCGTTGCAGACGGCACGGGTTTCGCTCTGCAGGACCGCGGCGCACTTTTCACGCTGGATGCCGCGCATCCCAATGCACTCGTAGGAAGAAAACGTCCACTGCATACCATTATTCCCGCGTTCATGGAAAAAGGCGACGTACGCGTCGCCTTCGGCATCATGGGCGGATGGAACCAGTCGCAGGCCCACGCGCAGTTTGTGTCCAACATCGTTGATCACGGCATGAACATTCAAGCTGCTCTGGAAGCTGCGCGCTTCACAAAGGGCACCTTCGAAGGCTGCGATGTCGAAATGGAAGACCGCATACCAGCCGCCGTTCGCGCCGAGCTCGAATCAAAAGGCCATCAGATTAGGTTGCGCGGCAATTTCTCGCGTTTCTTCGGCGGCGGACAATCGGTGATGCGCAATTTTGCCACGCGCGTTAACTACGGCGGCTCCGACCCGCGCAAAGACGGCGCCGCCATCCCCGAGCCCCCTCCCAACAAATAGTAAGCGCCTCGGTCGATTCCCCGCACTCTGGGCGGTTCCAGTCATGCTCGGACCTTGAGCAATAATCCGCCACTTCTGGGCGAAATACCCCGAATGGCCATTTTGAAAATGCAATTCTACGGAATCTGATTGCTATAACATATGCAATGGCAACAGGTTACAGGGCAAGCTCGCTTGGCCAGCTAACTGCCCTTATTCTCCTAGGGTGCGACAAATCTGGATGGACTACTCCAGATAGGGATGCGACGATGAGAATCGCGATCCGTAAGCGGGATGGTCAACTCTCCAACGGAACAATCAAAATCGGAGCTGTTGCCAAGCACTTTGGTGTCTCCGTGGATCTCTTGCGGCTGTACGAAAGGGAAGGCCTACTGATCCCATTGAAGTCGCCCCGCGGCACGAGATACTACACGCAGCACGATTTCCTGTGGATTGGCACGATCTTGCGCTTGGTGCGGGAGGCACGGTTGAATTTCGCCGGCATACGTCGCTTGCTGGCGCTCCTACCGTGCTGGGAAATTCGGCAATGCGGGTTCAATCGCCGAATCGGGTGTTCCGTTATCGAAAACGCAGCCAAACCCTGCTGGGCCAACCGGGCAGCTTGCTGCTTGACGAGCGCCAATTGTCCCGAGCCTATTCGTTCATACTCTGTGGCAGCCGAGAGGCCTGTGAATGTCCAATTTGCCAGACGACAGGGGATGGAAGATTGCTACTTTTGCGCCGTGTATCGCTCTGCGCCTTCCTGTGAAAACCTAAAGGCGCTGCTCGCAGCGTCACCGGAGACATCGCCATTGGTGACGCAGGCGTCTTTCGAATAAGTCCAAATACTTGCTCATAGGGAAGAAAAATGTTGTGGGATGGCCTGCAGCGCCTTCCCCCAGTTCGCTTTGATGTTCTCCGCTTCAGTCGGAAATCGATCCGCCAGCGTTGACCATAGTGCATCCATGGGTAGTGCGCCGGTCATTTCGAGCCACCGCGCTACGGCCGCAAGCGCCGCGTTTTTTGGTCCGGTCGCGCTACGGAATGCGAAGCGCTGTATCGCGCATGGCAAGTCCGGCAGCGATACATTGAGGTCCGCGAGCACAAGCGTTTTCTCGGACACGCACGTCAGCACGCCGTTCCGCCCCAGTTCCTTCGCACCGTCATCAGAAATCACAAGCACCGCGTCCGGTTCTTCAATGCCTGTAAAAAGAATTTCCTCGGGGCTTAGGATTACTTCCGAGAGTGAGAAACCAGTGCCTTGCGTTACGGGATAATCGTTCTTCTGAGTGACTTGAAGTCCGCAAAGCATGGCGGCCTGTCCCAGCAGTGACGCTGCGGACTGAACGCGCTCGCCAGCTGTGCCCGCCAGAACTAAGCGTTGCGCAACTTTCATCTCAGCAGCAAATCTCTCAGTGGAATGACTCTCCTTACTTCCGGGCTTGCTTTGTCCCTTACTTCTTGTCTTGTACCCCTCTCCGAACGTCGGCCTGAATTCCTCTCGCACAACGCCCAAATCATATCCGGCTTTTTCCGCCACTTCCTCCAACTGGGCTCCCGTGAGCGGATTCCATTTCGTCGCAAAACCAGTACAGAGCTCCAGGATTTCAACCACAGCAAAGCCGGGATGGGAGATGGCCCGGGCTATGACTTCGGAAAGGTCGCGGTCACTTGTGATTTTGCGTGCTACAAATGTAGCTCGGCTGGCCAGGAGCACGCGAGCCAGATCCAGGGGCGGCACTGCATTGCCGGCGGGTGTTGTCGCGGTGATGAACTCTTCCGGTGAAAACGCGGAGTTTTGACCTCCAGTCATCCCAAAAAGAAAATTGTTATGCACCAGCACCGTCACGTCCACATTCAGCAAGGCGGCATTTACCAGGTGATTTATTCCGATCATGGCACCGCCGTCGCCAATCATCACGATGGGCTTGAGCTTGCCGGTCCCGAGGACAGAATCGGCAAGCGCAAATCCGGTGGCGAAGGCTGTTGAGCGGCCGTGCGTGGTGTGCACTGTGTGCGGGACAGCAAATAGCGCGTCGGCTAGGCCCACGCAGCCAATGTCGGTGACTACAGCGACATCCGCAGGCGGTAGGTGCAGCGATTCGAGGGCCTCGCCGATAGCTCGCAGCACCAGGCCGTGCCCGCAACCCTTGCAGTAGGGAAGTGACGCGTTTTTGACCAGAAAGGAGGTGGTCATCACGCACGCTCCAAGGCCTCGACAATTTGTGTGGGAGAAATTTGATTTCCAATACTGTTCACTCGCAATAAATCGCGGCCGCCCAACAGAGGATGAATGACCGATGCGTACAAGCCTGTCAGATTCTCTTCGGCCACGACTACGCGATCGCATCCTTTTTCAGCATGCTTAATCGCTCCAGCCGCTGCGGGGAATAGAGTCATCAGTTTGAGAAATGATATTTTGTGTCCGGCGGCCCGCATGCGATGAACGGCTTCACAGGCGGCACGCGCCGTGATTCCGTAACTCACCACGAGCGTATCGGCTTGTTCCTGCAGGTCCGCTTCGTAGATCGCCATTTCTTCTGCGTGCGCCGCAATTTTCGCTTGCAGGTGCACCAGCAACTCGATCACCTCTGGAGAATTCTTGCGCAGCTTTCCTTCGCGGTCATGCGCTGACCCTGTCGCAACTACTTTTGCTTTTCCGCCCACCGGGGCGAACGGCGGCGGCTCTTCCAGCTGCGCGCAGCCGTAAGGTACGTATCGGCCCGCTCCGCTGAAGGCCGCGCGCTCCGGAGCGGGCCGGCGCTCGAAAGAGTCAAGGTCAACGCCTTCCAGTGTCATGCCCACCTCCTTATCCGAGAGCAGCACGACGGGTGTGCGCAGCCGCTCCGACCACCAGAAGGCCGCCTGCGTAAGCTCAAAACATTCACGAGCATTCGACGGAGCAAAAACCGGAATCGTGTAACCTCCAGAGGTACAAAACTGCGTCAGCAAAACGTCACCCTGCGCTCCTTGCGTTGCGCCGCCCGTCGACGGACCCAGCCGCTGAACAACTGCGATGACCACTGGCGTTTCGGTCATTAGGGCATATTGTAGAGTCTCAATCATCAGACACCAACCCGGACCTGAGGTCGCCGTCATTGCCTTGTGCCCGGCCATCGAAGCGCCGACACAGTAAGCCAGCGCGGAGATTTCATCCGGCGCGGCTAGGGCCAAGCCGGCGCACTCCGGCCGGGGAAGTTCTTCCATCATTGTCTGGTAGATTTCGCTCGACGGCGTGATGGGATAGCCGCTGAAGAACCGGCAGCCCGCGGCAACGGCTCCCAGGGCGACCATTCGGTTTCCGGAGATGAGCTTGCGGCCCGCCTTATGCCCAAGCTGTATCTCTGTCTGTGTTGTGCTCATCAACGATTCCTCGCCGCCCGCACTTCGCGGCCATTGTGAATTTGAGGAACTGTTTCATTGCAGCTTTCACAGAACTTTGCTTCCTTCAGGTCAATCCACTCCACGGAATGCGACGGCGCCATTGCGCAGCGGTAGTCTTCACAGTGGGTCAGCTCAAGCGTGTGGCCCAATTCGTGCACAGCTTCCTTTAACAGCCTGTTGCGCTCGAGGCCGGATGCGGCCGGCAGCCCGTAGAATTCCTGCCGCAGCCGGCGAAAAGACACCACGGCGCGTGAACCGCCAACCTCGGCTTCGCCAAAAACGAAGGTGAGAATCGGAATGTAAAGGTCCTCGCTCATGACACCCAGTCGTCGCACGCCTTCGCGGCCACTGCCACGCATGCGTGCAAGAATTTCACTCGAATGAAACTGATTGCGTACGGAATGTAAAGCGAAGGAAGGGTCGAGCTTTTCTTCGAGAATGGAACAGGGCACACGGAATACAGAGACGAGCCCCTCGCACAATTCATCGAGGACCTCGCGGCTTACTTCCCCAATCGGCAGAATCTCGATCCCGTTCATTTTTTCCGGTCCGCAGTGGCCAGTTCCTCGTGCGAAAGATCACTGTGCGGTCGCTTCCAGCCGTAGCGCTTCAGCTTGTTGTAAAGAGTCACTCGGTCGATATCGAGCACCTGCGCGGCGCGAGTCTGGTTACCGGCACACTCGTCGAGCACGCGCAGGATGTACGTTCGTTCCATGTCGTCGAGCGTGCGCCCCTCGCCCTCGTTCTGCTGCAGTTTCAGCGTAAAGTCCTCTTCGCGCAGCTCAGGTTCCCGCGCTACGACCATGGCGCGCTCCACAGCGTTTTCCAATTCGCGGACGTTGCCCGGCCAAGCGTGCTGTTGCAAAAGCTGCATGGCCGGCGGCGTGACACAAATGATTTTCTTTGACATCGCAAGTGAGAACTTGCGCACGAAGTGATCCACGAGAAGCGGGATATCCTCGCGGCGCTCGCGCAACGGCGGAATGTCGATGCGAAAGACATTCAAGCGGTAAAACAGGTCGGGACGGAACTTGCCCTCTTCGATCAGCGATTCGAGGTTTTTGTTTGTAGCAGCCACGCAGCGAAAATCAACTTTGAGAGGCTGATTCCCGCCCACGCGGGTGATTTCCCGTTCCTGGAGTACGCGGAGCAGGTCGGTCTGTGTTTTCAGGCTGATGTCGCCAATCTCGTCGAGGAAGACCGTTCCGCCTTCGGCTATTTCAAACTTCCCTTTCTTGCGGTACTGGGCGCCGGTGAAAGCGCCTTTCTCATGGCCGAACAGTTCCGATTCGAGGAGCGTTTCCGTTAGCGCACCGCAATGGATGACGACCAGCGGGTGGTAGCGGCGCGCGCTGGCCATGTGCACGGCGCGGGCGACGAGTTCCTTGCCGGTGCCGCTCTCGCCCATGATCAGCGCAGTGGCGTCCGTGGGTCCGACCGTCTCAATCGCTTCGAAGACACGCTGCATGGCAGCACTCTGTCCGATCAATTCCGGCGGCCGAGCCACTTCCGCCACCGTCTCGCGCAGGCGCACGTTTTCACGCTCGGCATGGCGGTGTGCCAACGCGTTCCGCACGAGGTGTGCAACGTCATCCGGGTCAAACGGTTTGGAAATGTAGTCGTAGGCGCCATTCTTTAGAGCTTGGACGGCGGTTTCCACGGAGGCATAGCCGGTCATGATGATCACGGTGAGGTCAGGATTGATCTCGTGAATTCGGCGCTGGAGTTCGATCCCGTCCGTGCCAGGCATCTTGATATCCACCAGCGCCAAGTCCCACTGCTGTTCCGCCAAACGAGTCAAAGCTGCGCTGGCGCTTTCCGCCATGCCAATCTCATAGCCTTCTTCGCGGAACCACTTCCCGAGCGAATCACGGACAATAGGTTCATCGTCCACAATCAAGAGTTTTGCTTTTTCGCGCACGTTTTCCTACCTCGCTTTCCCTGCGATAACAGCCTGCTGTTCGGATTTAGGAGTGGCGGACGGACGGCTCTCCAATGGAAGCCGGATCGTAAAGATGGTCCCGCGCCCCGGTTCGGACGCAACGGAAATCTTCCCGCCGTGCCGCTCGATGATTCCGCGACTGATGGCCAACCCTAGCCCTACTCCATGCCCGCGTTCTTTCGTCGTGAAGAAAGGCTCGAACAAATTGGGGAGCAAATCAGGGGGAATGCCCACTCCATCGTCCTGCACTTGGAGTTCGGCCATCTCGCCTTCGGCAGACAACCGGCTGTTCAGACGCAGGCGCCCGCCGCGCGGCATGGCATCAATGGCGTTCATCACAAGTGCAAGCAGCACCTGCTCCATTTGGGCGGCGTCGCAGTGCACAGCCGGCAGGTCGCTAGCAAGCTGGAGCTGCAATTCAATTCCGGCAAATTCGAGTTGATGCCGCACCAACCGCACGCAACGGTCCACGACTGCGTTCAAGTCCGTCCACTCCAAATTCATGGGCGCCGAGCGCGAGAAGACCAGCAAGTTCTTTACGATTTCGCCGCAGCGGCGGCTCTCGCTTTCGACTAAATCGAGGGAGCTGTGAACTTCCGCGCGCCGCGCCTCATCCCAGTCGCCGCGCGCGACCCATTTCTGCAGCAGCTTGGTATAGGTCAGAATGCCGGCCAGAGGATTATTGATCTCATGCGCCACCACGGCTGCGAGCTTTCCGATGGACGCCATCTTTTCCACTTGGAGCATGCGGTCCTGCGCGCGCTGGAGTTCGCAGGTCTTTTGTTCAACGCGCTCTTCCAGCGTGTGTGTCCACGCCGTAATTTCCTCCCGCGCTTCGCCGAGTTCCTTGCTCATGGCGTTGAAGGAAGCTGCCAGCTCGCCGATTTCATCCCGCGAAGCCAATTCAATTTGGTGTCCCAGGTCGCCGCCTGCGAGGCGCTCGGTGCCGCGGCGCAAGATGCGAATGGGCTGATACACCATTCGCCAGACAAACAAGCCGCACAGGAGCGAAATTGCCGCTACGCCAAACACTGTGTACGAGATCATTTGGCGCGAGCTTTCTGCCAAGTCCTGGTCGGCAAGGGCGAGCGAGAGGTTGGCGTCCAGCACTCCGAGGATTTTTTGGCCGGCGGGGTGTGCGTGGCAGTCCGCGCTTGAGCAAGAAGTCAGATTCTCGATCGGGTTGATGATCCCGAGCACGCGCGTGCCGTTCGCGGCGCGGTAAATCCGGAAGCGATCGGGACGGTTGAGATGCTCGAGCGGCTGCGCCTGTGCGTGGCATGCGTAGCAAGCCTCGGCACGCTTGTCCACCAGCTCGTTCACTTCCGCCGCCTCCGTGGAATAGGTGATGCGGCCGTCTTTATTGATAATGCGGATGCGCACGATCCCCGGCTGGGCAGCCATGGTCTGCATAGAGTGGTATAAGCCTTCGCGGTCATTCCGCAGCATCGAGTAGGACGTGCTGCGCTTGATGACGTCGCTGACGCGCTCCGCGCTGACGAGAACAGTTTGTTCCAAGTGCTTGCGATGGAGGCGGATGTTTAGATAGCCAAGCAAGCCAAAACTCGCCACCATCCCGAGAACGAGCAACACCGTGAGTTTCACGCTCAGGCTGCGCGTCCATGCGCCAAGACGGCCACGCTTCTGGGGGTCAGTTGGCGGCGCTTGAGCGGGAATCGTCGGTTGGGCTCCTTCTGGCATTACGTCCTTTCTACGCCAACGGTTTGTGGCTCCTTCCGCGTTATTTCAAACTCTTTAATGGTTGCGCGCGGAGCTGACGGCTGCAATTTCTCGTCAGGAAAGATGGGCAAGTGTTTGGCAGCCAGTCCGAAGATCGCAAATCCGACTGCGATGATGCTGGCTGTGATCGCGATTTCCGTCCACTTTGGGATGTAGTGAACGCCGGCGGAGGTTTCCATTCCGGTGATGCTTACGTTGAGCCGGTTGGTGATGAAGCCGAGGATGGCCAACACAGCGGCCAGATAAAGTCCATTGGCGGTTTTCCGCACGCGAGGAATCAGCAGCAGGGCGATGGGAGCGACCAGACCAATCAGCACTTCCAGAAGGAAGAGCTGCGTCTCGTAGCTATTCTGGAAAACGAGCTTGAGGGCCCCGCGATGATAGAGGTCTTGAATTCGCAGCACCGAATACACCATCAGCACCACAAGCAAAACGCGCCCCAATTCTTGCAGCAGGGGCAGTTCGAGGTGCTTGCGGAGGTGTTTTGCGGTTAGCGAGGATTCGAAAATGGTCATCGCCAGACCGATAGCGATAGCAGAAAGAAAAAAGAAGACCGGCAGCAAAGGCGTGTACCAGAATGGGTGCATTTTGTTGGGCACGATCAGATAGAGGCTCCCGAGCGAGGACTGGTGCAGCGTGGAAAGCATCACGCCTGCGAGCACGAGCGGAATAGAAATCGCGCGCAGGATTTTTCGTGGCCGTTCCAATTGCAATCGTTCGAAGACCACCGGTGCGAATTCCAGCGAGAGCACGGTTGTGTAGAGCGTGACGCACCATGCCACTTCGAACATGACGGACCGTGGATTCCACATCACCAATGGATGCCAGATGCGGTAACTCCGTCCCAAATCGAAGAGGAGCGCGACGACCACCAGCGCATAGCCCAGAAACGCAGTCAGCACGGTGGGCCGCACGATCGGTCGGAAGCGCTCAAGGTTGAAGATGTAGACGCTCGCGGTGAGTGTGAAGCCGCCGGCGGCGAGCATCACTCCGCACAACACGTCAAAGCCGACCCACAGACCCCAGGGGAAATCGTCGCTGAGGTTTGTGGAGGCGCCCAGCCCCTGCACGAACCGCACAATCGTGGCGTACAAACCGAGTAGGACAACCACTACTAAGATCGTTCTCCAGAAAGTGATTTTTGGAAGTTCTGGTTTCATGGTTGTGTCACTTCCTCTCGCCGGATTCTACGGCGGCCACTTCGGCGCGCCGGCTGGTGATCCACCAGATTCCGCCCAATAGCATTCCGCCCAGCCCCACCAAATCCGGGATACGCGAAAGCACACGGTAGGTAAGCATTGGTAGGGCGTCGTGCTGGATGTCATTGCGGTAGCCGAACTGTTCGAACGGCACGCTCGAGAGCAATAGCACTGAAGTCCCTCCCGCTTCCTCCACGCCATAAACATGGTTGACATATTCGTTGGGCTTCTCGCGAATGCGCTGTTGCGCTTCGGCGATCAAGGATTCGCGCTCGCCGAATTTTGTTGCGCCGGTCGGACAGGCTTCTGTGCACGCCGTGGGCTTTCCCGCCAGCACGCGGTCGGCGCACATGTCGCACTTGCGCACCAGCGGCAGGGTCTTTTCCCATTCGTACTTGGGCACGCCGAAGGGGCACGCCACCATACAGTACCGGCAGCCCATGCACTTGGTTTCGTCGTAGACCACCGGCCCAGCCGCCGTTTTGGTGAACGCGCCCACCGGACAAACTGATGCGCACGTGGGATCAAGACAGTTCATGCACAGGTGGCGCATGAACTTGTCGCTACGTTCCACCACTACCGTGAATTTGTGCGCGGACTGCTTTTGTTCAGCCGCAACAGCGTCGTTGTAAGGGAGTTTGTTACGCTCGGCGCAGGCGGCTTCGCATTGTTTGCAGTTGATACAAAGAGTTGCGTCGTAGAGGATGGCCTTGCTCATCTGGGGCTCCGTAAGACGCGGCGAAGAATAAGAAGGCAATCAGCTTGCCAGCGGCTGCTGAGAATTGCCTGTCTTTGTGTTGCTAACTGATTGTTGTGCAATCACATGCGATACAAAGTCCATGCCAGTCGAGATTTGTGGTAAGGCGGAATCAACTGCTGAGAAATTCAACGCTACTTCGCGAGTCCTGCTGGTAATTTCAACGCATCGCTCAATATGGGCTTTAGAGGCGAAATAAAGGGGCGATTCCGCTTTGCGGAATCGCCCCTCCACTGGCAGAGAGGTGAGGCAAGGGTCATTCACGAGAGGAAGAACTCCTGGGTCAGGGCGGTCCACTTTTCTTCAGGGAGAAGGCTGCCAACATCTTCTACTGCTGCGCCACCATCCTGGGCCAGTGCTGTGGCGGGCATTGCCATGCAGTTGCGGAGGCGGGAAGCAGCCTCCTCCAGCCAGCGACGTGCCACCATGCCTCCAAGCAGGTTTCGGAAGTTGACTTTGGCGTCGGGTGCATTCAGTTTGATCAGCCAGCCCTCGCCGTATGGATCGCGCCGGGCGAGCTCCGGATCTAACATCACCGCCTCGTTTACATCTGTGACGATTCCTTCCATCGGCGACACCATTTCCGCCGTGGCGCCGTTGCGAAACAGCTTTATGAACTTCTGACCCTGCCGCACCCACTGCCCGCGCTGGGGCAGGGTAATCTTCGCGATATTTCCCGTCAGGCGCGCGGCAAATTCGTCCATGCCTACCCGGACCAGATTTGGGCTCTCGCCGAGCGCCCATGTGTGGCCCGGGTGATATCGGAGGTTTTCAGGAAGGGCAAAGCCAGAGATAAATTCTGGCAGCATGCGCGGAGCCCTCGGAGAATCGACCTCTGTGGTTGGTTGCGGCGCGTGCGTGCTGTGCATGAAGAATTCAATTGTTAGAAGGACTGCGAATGTTGCGAGAACCAAAATGACGGTCATGACTCACCTCTCCGACCCACTCGCTTGTTGCGCCCTCGGTGGGTCGCCTGTCGTTGGGCGCCTGCACCTTCTACTAAGGCAAACGCAATGCCGGAGTAATAGAAACCGCTCCACGAACATCGAAATCCGCTAATCTCTTAGGGGAGAAGTAGATGACGGCGCGCGAAGAGCTCGCATAAGATTTCTCTTGGACAAATTCTAAGCGGTTGCTGTTGAAGAATTAATCGCAGAATAATGCCACTTAGAGCATCGGCCTCGAATTCCGTATAAGAATCATCAGTTTGGAAACGACCAGCCGCTGCCTATTTTATCCATGCCGACTGTTTAGAATTGCAGCAGAGCACTTCATGCAACCTTGTTCTTGCCACTGCATAGGAAAAGGGGCCACCCCGGTTACGGAGATGGCCCCGAAGTTCAAAGTGCAGAGAATTATCAGGTGACAGACCGCACGCCGGTTTCGCGGTACGCGGGCAGGCGCCAATGGCTGCCGCGAGCCGTGCGACCGCGCGTGACTTCGATGTACGCTTCTTGCAGACGACGAGTAATGTGGCCGATACTGCCCGTGCCCACCGGATGGCGATCTACCTCGATAATCGGTGCGATCTCGAAGGCCGTGCCGGCGAAGAATGCTTCCGTGGCCACATAGAGTTCGGTGCGGTCCACAGGCCGCTCAATCGTTTCAATCCACATATCATGGGCCAGATCAATCACCGTGGCCCGTGTAATGCCTTCGAGGATGTTGTCGTACACAGGCGGCGTGATGAGCTGGCCATTGCGCACGACGAATATATTGGACGCAGCTCCTTCGGCCACATGGCCGTCGTTCGTCAGGACAACCGCTTCGTCGAAGCCGTTGGCGCGGGCCTCGTCGCCGGAAAGCGCGCTGTTCACGTAGGCCCCGCAGATCTTACCGCGTGCTGGAATGGCGTTGTCGTCCACGCGGCGCCAGGAAGAAACGGAAACGCGTAGCCCGCGCGTACTGTCGATGTAGGTGCCGAAGGGCACCGCCACGATAGCCAGCTCAAATTCCGGGCCAAAAGCCACTCCGATGCCTTGGCGCGACTTGAATACCAGCGGTCGGATGTAAACGTCCGTGCGCAGGTGATTGCGAACGATGAGCTCGCAAGTAATGTCGCAGAGCTGTTTCGCGGAAAGCAGAATATCAATTTTCAGCAGCCGGGCGTTGGCCTTCCACCTTTCGTAATGTTCTCGCGCCCGGAAGAGGTACAACTCATCATCCTCAGCGGACCAGTATCCGCGGATGCCTTCGAAAACTCCCGAGCCATAGTGCAGCGCATGCGTGAGCAGACCCACTTTCGCTTCGGCCAAAGGCATGTACGTCCCTTCGAAATAGACAGTCAAGGTTGGATCCAGGATGTTTTCCATTGCTTCCTCCCGACACGTCGCGCGGAACTAGTGGATTACTGGGGTCGCGGCTTTTTGCATAAACTCGCGCCCGGCTACCAGCGCACGGCGGTTCATCTCCAGCAGAGCCGCGCTCTTGGCCTTGGCGCCGAGGGTGGACTGAACGACGGACATGGCGCATTCCTCTGAAAGCAACTCGGTCTCTGCCATGAGCGCACCAAGCATCACGACATTGGCAACCTTCGCCGAACCGATTTGATCGGCCAGATCGGACGCGGGCACACAGACCACCCGCGCCTGCGGCACGCGGAAAAGCTCCGGCAGCTCGGGCCGGTTGTAAAGGATCAGTCCGCCATGCTTCACCTGCGGGGCAAATTTCCTCAACGAGATCTCGTTCATGGCAATCAGCACGTCCGGGTGCGAAATGAGCGGCGAGCCGATGCGTTCCTTCGAGAGGCACACGTGGCAGTGCGCGCTGCCGCTACGCATCTCCGGTCCGTACGACGGCAGCCAACTTACTTCCAACCCCTCGCGCATTCCCATCTCCGCCACGATCTGGCCGAGCAGCAGCACACCCTGCCCACCGAAGCCGGCCATTTTTAGCGTCAAGTTGTGACCCGCCGTCGTCGGAGCGCGCATGCGCACGCCATCCTCAGCCTCGAGCGGTTCAAGATCCAGCGCTTCAGTTAGCGTGCAGTGGGGGACTGCGATCTCCTCGATTTGCGGGGCCGGGCGATCGCGGAACACCCCCAGCGGAAACACGGAGAGCATTTTCTCTTCGATCCAGTGACGCGCGTCCACGGGGTCCAGTTTCCAAATGGTAGGGCAGGGCGAGAGGATTTCGACAAAAGAAAACCCTGCGCCGTTCTTTTGAAGCTCGATCGCTTTGCGCACCGCCTTGCGCGCCTTCATCGTGTTCTTGTTGTCACTCAAAGCTACGCGTTCGATATAGACCGGGGCCTCTAGCGTCGCCAACAGTTCGCAAACGTGCAGAGGAAAGCCTTCGTTTCCGGGGCGGCGGCCCCACGGCGATGTCGTGCTCTTTTGCCCGACGAGCGTAGTCGGCGCCATTTGCCCGCCGGTCATGCCGTAAATCGCGTTGTTCACAAAAAACACAGTAATTTTTTCGCCGCGATTAGCGGCATGGAGGATTTCTGCGGTGCCGATCGCAGCAAGATCGCCATCACCTTGGTAAGCAACCACCATGCTATCCGGACAGGCACGTTTCAGACCCGTAGCCACCGCGGGTGTCCGTCCGTGCGCGGCCTGCACATTGCCGGTATCGAAATAGTAGTAGGCGAATACCGAGCAGCCTACCGGGCTCACGAAGATGGTTTTCTCTTGCAGCCCCAAGTCCTCGAGCGCCTCTGCGATCAGCTTGTGCACAACTCCGTGGCCGCAGCCTGGGCAGTAGTGCGTTTGGTGCTTTAACTCAGACTTCCGGTCGAACACGTCGTAGAAGACTGTGGACCTTGCATGCGTCACTTGATATTCGGACACAGCGCCTCCTAATTGCACACGGGTCATGCGACCGGCACAGCCACGAGCTGCAAAACGTGGTCGCGCACTTCCTCGGCCGAGGGCACGTTTCCGCCTACGCGTCCGTAGAACTCCACCGGCACGCGACCTTCGATCGTGAGCCTGACGTCTTCCACCATCATTCCCGTGCTCATTTCCACGACCTGAACCATCCGTGCTTTCTCGGTTTCTTGTATCAGAGCGCGGGAAGGGAAGGGCCACAGCGTCACCGGGCGGAACAGCCCCGCTCGCACACCACGCTCCCGCAATTGGTCCACGGTGGACCGCAACACGCGTGAGACGATGCCGTAACCTACGAGCAGTACCTCCGCGTCCTCCGTGCGATAGTTTTCGTGGCGCGATTCGGCTTTTTCTGCTTGTGCGTATTTCGCATAGAGTTTGCCGATGTGCGCCTCGAGCGCGTCTGGCTCAAGGTGGATGGAGGTCACCACATTGGGTCGTGTTTCGGACGTGCCGCGCACCGCCCACGGTTTTTCCGGCGCATGCTGGATGTGAGGATGCAATTCGAGAGGTTCAATCATTTGCCCGATGAAGCCGTCGGTGAGAACAACTGCCGGATTGCGGTAACGGTCGGCGAGCTCGAACGCCAACATCGTCAGGTCGGCCATTTCTTGCACGGAAGCTGGGGCCAAGACGAGATTCTTGTAGCAGCCGTGCCCGCCGCCCTTGACGATGGCAAAGTAATCGCTCTGTTCAGGCGCGATGTTACCGAGCCCCGGCCCGCCGCGCACGACGTCCACTACCACGCAGGGCAACTCCGCGCCAGCGAGGTAAGACATCCCTTCCTGCATCAAGCTCAGCCCCGGACCCGAGGATGCCGTCATCACGCGAACGCCGGCAGAGGACGCTCCGTACACCATATTGATGGCCGAAACTTCGCTCTCCGCCTGCAAGAAAACTCCACCAACCTGCGGCAAATATAACGCAGCCGATTCGGCAATCTCGCTCGCCGGCGTAATCGGATAGCCATAGTAGGCGCGGCAGCCCGCAAGAATTGCGCCCTTCACCACTGCGACGTTGCCTTTAGTGAGCTGGCGCATTGCGTTCCTCCGTTGTCGTAATGACCGCCTTCGGCGACGCCATCTTGTACACGGTAATTGCGCCAGGCTCGGGGCACGTGTAGAAGCAGATTCCGCACCCCGTGCAGTCCACGCCGAGGTAGTGCGCGGGATGGACGCCGTAGGCGCTCAGCTCAGCCTCGAGATTGAGGCACTTCGGTGGACACGCTTCCACGCACAGCCCGCAGCCCTTGCACTCGTTAACATCAATGGTTACTTTTCCGCGTGCTTGGCTTGCCATTCATCACCTCATTGCCAAATCGGATAATTCGGCCAGCGGCTTCTGAAGCCATTTCGTGTGTTCGCAGTAATCGTAGAGTTCCTTGTGAAATTTCGGGTGCGCAATCTGAATCAAAGCCTCTGCGCGCTCGCGGATGGATTTGCCGTGCAGGTAAGCGATCCCATATTCGGTGACTACGTAATGGATCGAGCCGCGAGAGGCCACTACCCCTGAGCCCGGCGTCAGCGTAGGCACAATGCGCGAGATGGTGTCGTTCTTGGCCGTTGAGGGCATGGCGATAATCGGCTTGCCGCCCTTGGAATGGCGCGCCCCGCGGATGAAGTCCACCTGCCCGCCGAACCCACTGTAGAGCACCTGCCCGATGGAATCCGAGCAGGTCTGCCCGGTGATGTCCATTTGCAGAGTGGAGTTCACCGCTACCATCCGGTCATTCTGGGCGATGATGAATGGATTGTTGGTGTAGCTCACCGGATGGAATTCGAAGATCGGATTCTCATTCACGAAGTCGAAGAGCTTTCGCGTGCCCAGCACGAAACCCAGAATGATCTTTCTCGGATGTAGCGTTTTCCGGCTGCCATTGATCACACCGGATTCGATGAGCGGGATGGCGCTGTCCGAGAGCATTTCGGTGTGGATGCCCAGGTCTTTGCGGTCGGCAAGTTCCAGCAGCACTGCGTCGGGAATGCCGCCGATGCCCAACTGCAATGTGTCTCCATCCACAATCAAGCGCGCCACGTTTCTGGCGATCTGGCGCTGAAGGTCGGTGATGGGCTCCCAGGGCAACTCGCACAGCGGCCGAGAAACTTCTACGAAGGCATTGATTTCGCTCACGTGGATAAAGCTGTCGCCATAGGTGCGTGGCATCTGGTCGTTCACCTGCGCCACCACGTATTTGGCCATTTTGGCTGCTGTCAGCGTCGTATCGATTCCCACTCCGAAACTGCAGAAACCGTGCATGTCCGGCGGCGACACCTGAATGAGTGCCACATCAACGGGCATCGCTCCACTTTCGAACAGGCTTTCGATTTCGCTCAGGTAAATCGGCGTGTAGTCCGCGCGGCCTTCGTTTACTGCCTGCCGGACGTTTCCGCCAATAAACATCGCGTTGTGGCGGAAGTGGCCTGCCATTTCTGGCGCTACATAGTCCGCGCGGCCCATGGTCAGCAAGTGGACAATTTCGACGTCGCGCACGAACGGCGCGCGGTGGACTAATTCTTCCGCGAGCACTTCTGGCTCCGCACAACCCGGCTGGATGTACACCCTCATGCCGGATTGCACGCAGCGGAGCGCCTCTGACGCGGTCATCTGTCTTTTTCTGTAGTCATCTAGCCAGTGCATTGCGTTTCCTTCTTCCTGTCCCGAGTCCGCCATGGCGGGCCGAGGGATCGTGCCTCAGGCTGCCATGGCCTTTCTTGCCTGTTCGTGACCCCGCGCTGTGTAATACACGGCCCGGTCAAAAAACTGATCGACCAGTCGAAGAAGTTCGATTTCCTGGTACATTTCCAGAGGCCGGTCGAGCATGGCTTCACGCGCCAGGAAGTCCCAGAGATGTTCTTTCACGGCCAGCAGCGCGCAGATGAGATGGCTCAATGCCACGCCCTGCGAGGCGCGCCGGACGCCGACTGCCGAGTACCAGCGTTCGATGTCGCCTTCCGTCTTCGTCTCCAGCCAGTCGCGCAAATTGTGATAAATCTCATACACGCGCTGTTGCAGCTCTGGCAGGGGCACCTTGCGCATGTCGGACATTTTTTCTGAGTTCAGGAACCTCTCAATCAGACCCCGAGCTAACTGATCCGATCTGTCCTCTATCAGGCGAATCATCCGCTCCGCGATCATGACGACCTCCAGCCTCCCCGCGCACACCGATGATGTGCGCTGTTACACGCCTGCGAACAATTGGTGGCACGCCGGATGCCAACTAAATGAAGCCCCTGCGCTGCCGTAATGGACTGTGCTGGAAGGACTTAGAAAGCGTTAGCCCGACAGTCGCCATGCATACGGGGCAAAACGTCGTGTTTTCTCGCGCCAATCCGCGCATGTCAGCGCAATCCCCTCTGTGCAGAAGGAAGGGCATCCACTCCTCCTTCAGACATGAAAATAGCTAGGAGCATTTCACGCCGCTCAGAAATCGAGAGTGTTTTCGGAATTTGGCTTTCAAGCCACGGATGTCTGCTTAAGTGGCGATTCTGCGGGCGGCATGATTTCCGTTCCTGCTTCGCCGCGGAGCGCGGCCGCCAGGTTTTCCGGAGAAGTGACAATTGCGCGACATTGGGCACCATTCCATGTGCGTGCTTCCTCAAGAAAATCCAGTGCGGCCTCGATCTTGGGTCCCATGCTGCCGGGAGGGAATTCTCCTTCCCGCAAGAATTGTTTGGCTTCGTGCCAACTCATCCGTGTAAGCGAGCGCTGGTCCGGCTTGCAGAAATGCAGCGTCACTCTATCTACGCCAGTCGAGAAAACGAGAACCGAAGCGTGCAGGCTCCTCGCCAATAGCGTAGAGACGCGATCTTTGTCGATTACTGCTTCTACCCCTTCCAACTTCCCCGCACGCCGCACAACGGGTATGCCACCGCCACCGGCGGCAATCACCACGGCATCCGCGGAAAGGCACGCGCGGATCGCGTCCAACTCGACGATTTCGAGTGGCCGGGGCGAAGCCACCACACGGCGCCAGCCGCGGCCAGCGTCTTCGATCATCGTCCAATTCATTTTTCGCTTTCGATCGAGTGCTTCCTCAAAAGTGTAAAACGGCCCAATGGGCTTGGTTGGGTTGCAGAATGCGGAATCGGATGGATCCACCACGACCTGGGTGACGATGCTCGCCACATTCGCGTTCGACCCGCGTTCAACGAGCACGTTGTCCAGAGTCTGTTGCAGCAAGTAGCCGATTTCGCCCTGGGTTTCTGCGTCGCATTCATCCAGCCGAATCGGGGGCAACTCGGGCTGTGAAAGCTCGGTACGGAGCAGGGCATTGCCCACTTGCGGACCATTCCCGTGCGTTAAAACGACTCGGTATCCCATCGCGAGGATGTCCGCGATCCCTTCGCAGGTCGCTCTCGCGTTGCACTGTTGTTCAGCAAACGTGCCGCGCTGTCCCGGTCGCGTGAGCGAATTCCCGCCGATCGCCAGCACCACTGTGGGACGCTTCGGCATCTCTTCGCAAAGTTGCATGGAATACCGATCGCTTTCTTATTGGGAATCCTGGCCGGTCCCGAGCAGCGCCAGCAGCACGGCTTTTGCAACGTGTAGCCGGTTCTCGGCTTGCTCCAGCACCACGGAGTTAGGTCCATCCAGCACGTCATCAGTCACTTCTTCACCACGGTGCGCCGGCAGGCAGTGCATGAAAACCGCTTCGGGCCGCGCTAGCGCCATGAGGAAGGGATTTACCTGGTAGCCCGCAAAAATATTCTTGCGGTCGTCCGCTTCGCTTTCCTGTCCCATACTGGCCCACACGTCCGTGTACACAGCGTCGGCGTCTTTCACTGCATCTGCAGGGTCCTGGACCACGCTGAGCTCCGCGCCGGTCGGCAAAGCATCGGCGCGCGCCTGCATAAACACGGAGGCCGTCGGCTCATATCCACGCGGCGAGGCTATTGTCAGGTGCATCCCCGTTTTTGCAGCTGCCTGTGCCAGGGCGTTGGCAACATTGTTGCCATCCCCAACGTAAGCCAGTCGAAGCCCGCGCAAAGTGCCCTTTATTTCCCGCAAGGTCTGAAGGTCCGCCATGGCCTGGAGGGGGTGCACCAGGTCTGAGAGTGCATTGATGATCGGAATGTCCGCTCCCGCCGCCATTTCTTCCAAAACATGATGGGAGAAAGTCCGGACTGTCACCGCGTCCACCCAGCGTGCCAGATTGCGAGCAACGTCCTTTACGGATTCGCGTTTTCCCAGGGCGATGTCCGTTGGCGAGAGATAGATGGAGTGCCCGCCGAGCTGAATCATTCCGACCTCAAAAGAAACCCGCGTCCGCAACGATGGCTTTTCGAAAATCATCGCAAGGGTGTGTCCGGCAAGCAGACCCTGGAATGATCGCGGATGCCACTTCATTTCTTCGGCCAGATCCAAAAGCGCAGAGATCTCCGCAATGGTCAAGTCGTGGAGGGATAGCAAATCACGCTTTGTGCGGCCTGGTGCTGGCCGCAGCCTCCACTGTCTAAGAGCTGGCGAGTCCACTATGAGAGCCATGAAGGATCTCCTCGGGGCGAGGCTGCGCGGCGAAGGAGCGTGCGATGGTCAGTGTTCTGAACCGACAAGTTCAGGTTGTCCGACCCGCATAGCGCGGCTTGCTTCTGCAAGCAAGACGATTTCGCGGAGCACTTCATCCAATCGCAATCCGTCCCGTTCTTCGACTTCGTATCGCACGCGCAACAACGGCTTGTCGATTTGGATCACGCGGCCCAGGTCCACGGGTGTTGCCACCACGACATAATCGCAGGGTGTCCGACGAATTGTTTCTTCCAACTCCGCAAGCTGCTTGGGGCTATAACCCATCGCCGGAAGTAACATTCCAATCTGCCGGTGTTTTGCAAAGGTCTCGAGCAGGCTGCCCGAGACATAGGGGCGCGGATCCACTAATTTGGCGCCCCATGCTCGCGCTGCCACGACGCCGGCGCCATATTCCATCTCGCCGTGAGTCAGCGTCGGGCCGTCTTCAATTACCAGCACATTCTTGTCGCGGACGGCCTGGCCACCTTCCATCTCCACTCGCGAAGCGGCTTCTATGATGCGCGCGTGCGGATTGGTTTCCCGCACGTTGCGCCGCACAAGTTCGACCGCCGATTCCGATGCCGTATCTACCTTGTTGATGAGCGCGACGTCCGCTCGCCGCAGGTTGACTTCTCCGGGGTAGTACGTCAGCTCATGCCCTGCTCGGTGCGGGTCCAGCACGACGATTTCCAGGTCCGAGCGGAAAAAAGGAGTGTCATTGTTTCCGCCGTCCCACACGATCACATCTGATTCTTCTTCGGTCTCGCGCAGGATTGCCTCATAATCGACACCGGCATATACGATTGTACCTGCCGCAATGTGCAGTTCGTATTCCTCGCGCTCCTCGATCGTGCAGTTGTGCCGGTTAAGGTCTTCGAGGCAGGCAAAACGCTGGACGCGTTGCTTCAACAGGTCACCATACGGCATCGGATGGCGCACTACAGCTACACGCAGTGCGTGCTCGCGGAGGATTTGAACCACACGCCGGGAGACGGGACTTTTGCCGCAACCCGTACGGACCGCGCAAACGCTCACCACCGGCACGCGGGCTTCCAGCATCGTGCTGTCCGCCCCAAGCAACATGAAGTCGGCTCCTGCGGCGGTTGTTCGCGATGCCAGATGCATCAAAGTGTTGTGGGACACGTCGCTGTAGCTGAAAACCACCAGATCCACGCATTGCTCGAGGACCAGCCGTTCGAGCTGTGCTTCCTCGACAATAGGAATCCCCTCCGGATATAGCGGGCCAGCCAATTCCGCCGGATACACTCGACCTGCAATGGCTGGGATTTGCGTTGCCGTAAAAGCAACAACATGGTCTTCAGGAGAATTCCTGAAGCAGGTGTTGAAATTGTGAAAATCGCGGCCGGCCGCTCCGAGGATGACGATGCGACGTCTCATATGCGACTTTCCCGTTGGCCCTTTGCTCTGGGAATGCCTTGATACTCAATCCAAGCGACTAGACCGCCCAGAGGTCCCGCTCCTGGGCGGGCGTTCCGTGCAGAGGTACCACGATGGCCCGGGTCAACGTGAGGAAGTCCTTCGTTGGGGCACGGAAACACTCGCCTCGTTGCCCGGCGAACATCCGCGGGCAAAAAACGAGTTCCTTCCATGTCAGCAGGCTCTCTTCACAGTACACCGCGGAACCGAAGGGGTTTTCGAAGGGTTGCATGTGGCCCAGCTCGGATTCGTCAAAGATGGAATCCAATTCAGGCTCTTCGAGGGCTTCCACGCGGGAGCTGCCGATCGAGTCGCTCAGCTGCTCGGCCGAGAGTCCAATGCCTTCCGGCAGCACAACAGTCGCCGGCTGACCATCCACCCGGAAAAAAGAAACCCTAACGTGGTTGCCCGCCCCGCACGTGCATAAGACTTCATCGCGCAAGGTGCGGGGGAAATGCTCCTTCATGTAGCTGTGAAGTGCCATGAGTGGCTTCATTCTTCTTGCCTCCGCGCAAGGTTTCGTTCGCTTCGGCTGCGCCGGCGTGAGGCTAGGCTAACGGCCGATCCGCACGGCTCCAAATGGTGAGATGCAATCCGGCATCCAGGGCTCTTGGTCTTCAAAGAAACGAAAGCTAGAGGCTAAAGGCTTTACAAACAAGAGGATAAGAGGAATTGAAGCAGAAACAAAATGTCAAATTGCTGAATTGCTTGAGGCAACTCTCTCAGCTTAAGTACGCGGTTTTGCGCCATCGTACGCAAAGGGGCTATGACCTTGGGTCAAGATCTGCGATGGACAGTCTCAGCAGCCCTCGGGCACTCCAGATTCTACGCTTGCAACTTGTGCAGGCCGAACCTCGCCGCGGAGGTTACCTAGTGGGAATGGCGAATCGATTTCTGAGCCCGACTAAATCAGCATCTGCACTCTTCAACTCAAAACCGATCTCACAAGAAATTCAGCTTGCGGTCCTTGGCCATGGCATTTGCACGAAGGACTTCGCGTGGAGCCGTGCCTGTGTCTAAAGAACCACACGCGCTGCCATCTCTAAACCGCCACGTCAGCATGGTCCGCGCCCTGGGCCCGCGGCTTACCTGAGCTGAAGAGAATCTTGATTCTAAGCATTGGCGTGCGCGAAACCCGAAAGGTCGCAGCCGATCAGGAGTTGTAATACCGTCCCCAGAATTCATGAGAAAATGAGATGTGTTTAGCCTGCTCAAATGCTCTTTGCAGAGTCGAGGATTATTTTCCAATTGGGTACAAAAGTTCTAGTACTCCTGACTGTGCACATAGAAACGCGAGCATTGAGATCTAGAGAGTGGAATTCTTTCAATCGGAGCTCGGGTCAAACAGACCATTCAAGTCTCGCGCTGTTGCATTGTGCAGTCATGCGGTAGATAACTGATGTTGGCAAGAGCTGCTGCTGCGGCCCCGCATTCTGTGGCCGGTTTAACTTCCTCCTTCGGTGCGTGCGGCAGATTCAGTACAATGCCAATCCACAGAGCGGGAATCGCGCGCCTAGTAGGAGAAATGACCGAGGACCAAAATAGCGTTGCAATTGTGGGTGGCACCGGCGACCAGGGATTTGGCCTGGCGCTGCGATGGGCGAAGGCCGGGCGGCACGTGCTGATTGGCTCGCGCGTGCGTTCGCGAGCCGAAGAGGCTGTCGCGCGTGTGAAGGCCATGGTCGGAGACGCCGCACGAGTCGAAAGTGGGGAAAACACGGAAGTGGTCGCGCGCGCCCAGTTGGTCATCCTTTCCGTTCCATTTGAAGCGCAAATCGCAACATTGAAGGCCCTTCGTGCGTTTTGGCGCTCCGGACAAGTCCTCGTAGATGTGACTGTTCCTCTCGAAACTTCGGCGGGGGGTTCCCCGACGCGGCTACTCGGTGTTTGGGCTGGTTCCGCCGCAGAGCAAGCCGCACAAATGGTGCCGGACGGCGTCGCCGTTGTCGGTGCGTTCCACAATGTCGGTTCGCGTGCACTTCAGGAAATTGAGAATGCTGTCGAGTGCGACATCATCGTCTGTGGTGATCGCGCGGAAGCGCGGAGCCAAATACGCCCCTGGGTTGAGGCGATTCCCGGATGCCGTTACATCGACGGCGGAAAGCTTGAGAACGCGCGCATTGTGGAGTCTCTCACCGCGCTCTTAATTGGCATGAACCGCCGCTACAAAGTCCCGGGCGCGGGTCTGCGCCTCACGGGACTCCAGCCTTGACGAATTATCATGCCTGCCTCGCGCCGCGCTCGTATTGAGATTATCGGCCTCCGCACCCTGCCGGAAATCCGCACTGGCGACAACCTCGCCCGGCTGGTGATTGCAGCAAGCGAGCGCGAAGGGGCGGCGCTGCAACGCGGCGATGTGATTGTCGTCGCGCAAAAAGCTTTATCCAAGGCGGAAGGCAGAATGGTGAATCTGTACCATGTGGTGCCGTCGCCGCTGGCGCGCCATTGGGCGAAGGAGCTTCGCCAAGATGCGCGGTTTATCGAAGTCGTTTTGCGCGAGTCACTAAGGGTGGTGCGCATGAGCAAGCGTGTGCTGCTCACAGAAACGCACCACGGATTTGTTTGTGCAAACGCCGGTGTCGACCGATCGAACATTCGAATGCAGGGTTGCGTGAGTTGCTTGCCTCGAGACCCGGACGCTTCCGCACGACGTCTGGTTCGAGGCATCCTCTCAAGACGCAGGATTTCGGTGGCGGCAATCATTTCAGATACGTTTGGCCGACCTTGGCGCCTCGGTTTAACAAACGTAGCCATTGGCTCCGCCGGCCTGCGCGTTCTTGAAGATTGGCGGGGACGCCGCGACGCTCACGGGCGTTTGCTTCACGCAACAGTGGTGGCAGTTGCCGACGAGCTCGCTGCAGCTGCAGGCTTGGCAATGGGAAAGAACGCGCAAGTCCCTGCCGTGATCATCCGCGGATTCCGTTTTCGCGCGGGTCGGGGTTCGGCGCGGCAGTTGATTCGTCCGTTTGCAGAGGACTTATTTCGATAATTCAAAAAACTATGCCGATGAGCGTGCAAAAGAACCCAGCGCATCAAGAGAATATCGTCGCACTCGCAGGCGGAGTTGGCGCTTCTAAGCTTCTGCTGGGGTTATCGCGGGCGATGAACCCGCGAAAGCTCACCATCATCGTGAACACCGGGGACGACATCGTTCTGCACGGCCTTTCCATCTCGCCTGATCTGGACATTGTGACTTACACGTTGGCGGGCGCCGTGAATTCGAAGTCGGGCTGGGGGTTGCGCGGAGACACTTTCACCTCATTGGGAATTCTTCGACACTATGGAAGAGAAGATTGGTTCAATCTGGGCGACCGCGACTTGGGAACGCACATCCATCGCACGGCGTTGCTGCGTGAGGGCGCGACGCTGACGGAGGCGACCGATGCTATCCGTCGTGCTTGGGGAGTTGAGGCGCGCATTTTGCCCATGACCGACCAGCCTGTTCCCACGCTCATACGAACCAAAGTTGGCGTCATGCATTTTCAGGAATACCTGGTGAAGCACCGCACCAGGTTCGCAGTAAGAGAAATTATTATAGATGGCGCTGAAAATGCGCGTCCGGCACCAGGTGTGCTGGAATCGATTGCAGCAGCAAAGGGGATTGTTGTGTGTCCCAGCAATCCGCTCATCAGCATCGGCCCAATCCTGGCGGTCCCGGGAGTGCGCGAAGCACTCCGCAATCGCCGGAAGTGTGTTCTGGCGGTCTGCCCAATTGTTGGAGGCGAATCACTCAAAGGCCCGTCCGACAAAATGATGAAGCAACTGGGGCATGAAGTCTCAGCGCTCGGCGTTGCCAGACTTTACAGCGACTTTGCAGGAACTCTAATGATCGATGCCGAGGATGCCGCGCAGAGGCCAGCGATTGAAACACTCGGAATGCATGTAGTGGTGCGTTCCACAAGAATGTGCACGTCCGCAGACAAGAAACGATTGGCTCGCGCCGTGTTAGGGGTCCTACAAAAGCGGGCGCTGGCGGGGAAGGGCAGTTAGATTCCATGCGAGCTGTACTTATTCCTGTCAAAGATCTTTCTCGCGCGAAACAACGCCTTGCACCGATCCTTTCGCAATCGGACCGCACTTCGTTGGCAATCGCCATGATGGAGGACGTCTTTTCGGTGGTGGATGCGGCGCGTGGGCTGGACGCTGTGTTCGTCGTTAGTAACTATGGCCCAGCACTTGAACGGGCGCGAAATCTGCATTGGGTGCTTTTTCGCGAACGGCGCCAATTTTCAGAGAGCGATTCCGTTGATTGCGCCTCACAGGCCTGCGCCGCCCGGGGAGTCAAGGCGCTGCTGCGCCTGCCAATCGATATTCCATTGTTGCGGTCTTCGGATGTGGCAGCAGTGCTGGCCGCGGCGGGGCCTGCTCCTGCGAGCGTGCTGGTCCCGTCGCGGGACGGTTCGGGGACCAATGCAATATTGCGTACTCCGCCGGGGCTTTTCCGCTCACAATTCGGCCCCGGGAGCATGAGAAAGCACCTAGCCGGGGCTGCGGTGAGAGGTGCTTTAGTTTGCGTGCTTCGTAATCCGCGAATTGAGCTAGACGTGGACGATGCGGAGGACTTGCGCTTGCTTGCTGCTCGACCTGAAACTCGAGGTATGACGCAAAAATGGTTGCACCGCGCAGGATTCTCAACGTCAATGAACAAGACCCTGAATTCCGACTAAATCAGGTAATCTGAGACACACAATTAGGAAAATGGACTATTTGAGCGCAGAAGAAATTTTCGTGATTGCGCCGGGTGGCGCTCGCGCAAAGTTTGGTAGCTTTGGCCCGTCTTGCTTAGCGCTCGGCACTTCCGTTATGGTATGAGCGCCCACATGAAACGGATATTCATCATCGAGGATGACCGCGATATTATCGAGCTGATCCGTTACAACCTCGAGCAGGAAGGCTTCAGCCTCACTTCGGCACGCGATGGCTTGACCGGCCTGGACCAGGTGAAGAAGTCACCTCCGGACCTACTTCTGTTGGACCTGATGCTGCCGAAACTCACAGGACTTGAAATCTGCAAGGCGATTCGGCGGGACGAAAAGCTGAACCGGCTGCCCATCCTGATGCTGACTGCGCGCGGCGATGAATCGGATCGCGTGATCGGGCTGGAATTGGGTGCAGACGATTACGTCACAAAACCGTTCAGCCCGCGCGAACTGGTTGCCCGTGTGAAAGCGCTCTTGCGCCGCACAACTTTCTCCGAGAAGGAGACGGAGAGATTTATCGAGGCCGGTCCATTGGCGATTGACCCCGAATGCTACCGCGTGACGCGTAATGCAAAGCCACTCATACTCAGCACGCTGGAGTTTCGTTTGCTCTACTTCTTGGCAAGTCATCAGAACAAAGTCTACACGCGCGATCAGTTGCTGGACGCTGTTTGGGGTACGGAGCGATTCGTCACACCCCGCAGTGTGGATGCCTGCATGCGCCGGCTCCGCGAAAAGGTCGAAGAGGATCCCGAAAATCCAATCTTTCTGAAGACGCTGCGCGGCGCCGGCTACCTTTTCGAACACCATGCGAGTTAGCCTCTTCTGGAAGCTCGGAATCATCTACCCGCTACTCTTTATCCTGGTCCTTTTGGCCGTCGACATTTACGCGGTCCAAGCTCTCCGGCGAGACTACGTGGATTCCGGCTTCCAGCATCTTGCATCACTTAAGAAGCTGGTCGAGAGCCGGCCACCCAGCCTGACGGACCTTCCAGCACTTCGGGACTGGGTGATGTGGATGTCCCGCAGCGGCGCTCGGGTGACTATCATCGCCGCAGACGGACAAGTGATTGCGGATTCTGCTGAGGATCCGCGGCGCATGGAGAATCACGGATCGCGTCCAGAAATCCGCGAAGCGCTGGAGAAGGGCGAGGGCCGTGCGGTTCGGTTCAGTCATACCGTAAACAGAGATCTGCTCTATCTCGCAATTCGTTGGCAGCCTTTCTCAGACAAGGCCGGAGAGCAAGGGGTGATTCGACTTGCGTTGCCACTCGCCCAGCTGGAAGAGGCGCTCGCGGATTTCCGCCGCAGGTTGTGGACTGTTTCGCTTCTTATTCTTCTCTTGGCGGGCAGTATATCACTTTTCGTTTCACGCGCTGTGGCTAAGCGGATTGCTCGCCTGAAGGAGTTTTCTGAGCGAGTGGCGCGGGGCGATTTTCATCCGCTGTCAGCGGAGAAGCAGAGTGATGAACTCAGCGACCTCGGCCGCACTCTCAATGAGACGGCAGCGCGGCTCGACCAGACTATTCGTTCGCTCACGGACGAGCGCAACCGCTCATCGGCAATCCTTGGCAGCATGATGGAAGGCGTTGCCGTCATCACCCCGGAAGGGCGAATTGCCTTTCTCAATGAGGCGATCTGCCGAGACCTGGCACTTAATCCAGCGGACTGTGTTGGCCGCGCACTGGTGGAGGTGATTCGCCAGTCAGACGTGCTGGCAGTGATCCAACAAATACTGGCCGGGCAGGAAAGCGCGAGTGGAGAGGTAACGCTGGCCGTGCCCGGCACAACCGGATCGAGGAGCTTTGCGGCCACGGCAGCTCCCGTTCGTAGCAACGCCGCCGCGGGGGCCGTGCTCGTGCTGCACGATATCAGCGAGCTTCGCCGATTGGAGCGCATTCGGCGCGACTTTGTGGCGAATGTGTCGCACGAGTTCAAAACTCCGCTCACCGCGATCCAGGGATTCGCCGAAACGCTGCTCAGCGGCGCATTGAATGACACTGAGAACAGGCGGCACTTCGTGGAAATCATCCGCGAACATTCCACGCGCCTGGCCCGGCTGACCGACGATTTGCTAAAGCTCTCACTCATTGAAGCGGGAAAGCTGGAATTGGAGCTTCGCGCAATGAGCGTCGCCGAACTGTTTGGGGCCTGTGTGGAAACTTCGCGAGTGAAGGCCGCTCAAAAGCAATTGACCCTGAGCGTGGAGTGTCCCGCTGATTTGCCCCAAATCCGCGGCGATGGCCGCCGCCTTACTGAAGCTTTGCAAAACTTGCTGGACAATGCAGTGCAATACACTGCCGCAGGGGGGGGTATCACCGCCCGCGCCAGCTGCAGCGAGCACGAAGTGAGGATTGCGGTAACCGACACGGGCATTGGCATCCCCAGCGAAGATCAGGAGCGCATTTTCGAGCGATTCTACCGCGTGGATGCTGCCCGCTCGCGCGAAGCCGGCGGCACTGGACTGGGCCTATCCATTGCCAAGCACCTCGTCGAGGCCCATGGGGGCCGGATTGAAGTGAAAAGCGAAGTCGGCCGTGGCTCGACTTTCTCTATTGTCCTTCCCATTTCTGAGAGCACATAGGTAGCGAACGAATCGTCCTCCTCAAAAAGAATAGAGCGGCGTGTAGCCCAGAAATCAACCGCGCATCATCGGCTGGTCACACGGCTTTGGCAATGTGATCCCGGGGTGCTCTATGGACCTGACAATCTGGCTACCCTGCGCTGCACTTCTTGTGCTGGCCTTGTTGGCCCTTTTTTACCCTTGGAATCGTCCCAGCCCGAAACATGAGCTTACGGTGGACTTGCTCAAAAAAATGTCGGAGGAACTCGATGGCATCAATCGCGAGGGAGACGGAGAACTTCTATCAGGACACGCTGGTGAACTACCTGGTGTCGATGGCCCGCACGGTGGAGGGAGCAGTGAACCGGGCGATCGAAGCGCTGCTGAACATTCACGGCCCCAAAACGGCGACACTGGTGAGCGAGATCTTCTACAACGAGCCGCGCATCAATGAGATGGAAATCCTGATCGACGAGCGTGCCGTGAAGCTCCTGCAGGGCGGGGCCCTCCCGGAGCAGGATGTCCGCATGATCTTCGCAACCCTGCGAATCAACAACGACCTGGAGCGCATGGGCGATCTGGCTGTGAACATCGCCCAGCGCGTGATTTCGCTGGCCGAAATGAAGTCGGCGGAAACGCCTCCGGAATTTGACCCCATGTCCGCGGCGGTCCGGGCCATGGTCGGCAGGAGCTTGGGGGCGCTGATCTTTCGCAACGTGGAATTGGCCAACATTGTGCTTCAGAGCGATGACGCGGTGGATCGCTTCCGCGATGTGGTCTTCGAACGGCTGCTGGCCGAAATGGCCCATAGCCCCGATGCCGTCGCGCCCAACATGCAATACGTGCTGGCTTCTCGCTATCTCGAGCGCATCGCCGACCACTGCACCAATATCGCCGAAGATGTCGTCTATTGGGTGCGCGGTCTGGATGTGCGGCATGGCCGCGGCCGCGCACTGGATGCGCAGGAGCGACAGGCGGCGGACCCTCCACCGGTGCTGGACTCGGAATTGGAATAGACGAATGAATTTGCTCTCCCTCCGTCCCACCCCCGGGGCCGGCTTCCCCTGAGCCGGCCCCTTTCCTCTCTCTACAGTTTGTTTCACGCATTTTTCACAGCGCGGTCACGGGGCCGTCATATTGGACTTCTATATTGCCGCTTCGCAGAGCGAGGGGGAATCTTCGTATCCGCGAATAATCACGGACTCACTCAGAGTGAATTTTAGCGAGGAGGCAACATGCCCAAGTTGAGGGGCGCGATTTGTGTTATGGCAGTTCTTGCCGTTCTGTGCGCAGGGCCACTGTGCGCTGCGGAGGCCGACCGGAAAGAAACGAAGAGCAACGGAAAGGCGCCAGTTGCAGGGGCACTGCCTGTTTCACAGCCTATGGAGAAAGCGAAGGAAAAGCCTGTGTCGAACGAGGAATTGCTGGCGGCCGTCGAGCAGCTGAAAAACCTGGTCGCGGAGCAAAACCGCGAATTGGAAGCCCAACGCGCGGCGCTTCTTGAGCAGCAGCGGAAAACGGAGGAATTGGAGCGGCAGCTCCGAGCCAGTTTGAGCATGCCCGCGTCGCCGGCCTCCCCAGCCGCCGGTCAGCATGAGCAGAATGGATCGATGCGTGCCAACCCGCTCGAAGTCGTGGAAGGGCAGCTTGAAGCTGTGGCCGATAGCCAGAAGGAACTCGGCGACCGCGTCACAAAATTGCAGACTGACACGACGGCAGCTGCGCGCAGCGCGGACTCAAAGCTGCGTCAGCTCGGCAATTTCCGTTTCACCGGTGACCTTCGTTTTCGTTACGAACCCTTGATTCAAGACCAACAGACCACACGTCAGCGCGTTCGGTTCCGCGCCCGACTCAATCTTGCGGGCAATATCTCCGATGAGCTTTTCGGCGGCGCAACGTTTGCCACCGGTTCGCTCGACGATTCTATCTCCACAAATCAGACCCTCACCGGCTTCTTCAATCGGAAGCAAGTTGGATTCGACCGCTTCTTTCTCCAATACACGCCGAAGTTGTTGAAAAACCATTCGCAATTCGGGCTGGGCAAATTTGCATATCCCTGGATTCGCACGACCCTCACTTTTGACACCGACCTGAACCCTGAGGGTGTTTACACTCGTCTGAATTGGGATTCTAAGAACTCAACATTTAAAGGAATCTCCGTGGTTGGTTTCTGGCTTCCCATTTTCGAGCGTGGCGGTTCGACCAGCACCACAACGGGCGTGCGCGCCGACGGGCTGGATGCCTTTGCCGCCGGCGCACAGGTACAGACACGCTGGAAATTCGGGGACCGCGTGACGCTGGGACTCCACTTGGCCGGAATCAACTTCGTGAATGCGGACTTCATCGCTCAGGCGCAAGCTGGCACGCCTGCCACAGCCAGCCTCGCAAACAACGTCACAGGTAACCAGCCCACGACAAATACGTTGCGCACCAACGCCGCCGGGCAAGTAATTGGCTATGCCTCACGCTTTCTATATCTAGACACCATCGCCACGCTCGGAATGAACACCGGGTTCGCACGCTGGCCGGTGAACATGACCTTCGACTTCGTCAACAACACCCGCGCGCAGCGAATCATCCAGAATGGAACAGCCGCGCCCACAGGCACCGCCCACAACAACGAACGGAGCGGTTACTTTTTTGATTTGCAATTCGGACGTCTCTCCGAACGAAAGGACATCCAGTTCGGCTACCAGATCTACCGCATTGAGCGCGACGCCGTGATCACTGCCTTCAATGAAAGCGATCTTCGCGCCGGCAGCAACCTGATTCAGCACCGGCTGAATTTCAACTACCAATGGCTGAACAATGTGTCCCTGAACTACGCTATCTGGGTCGGCCGGGTGGTCAATGCGCAGGACCAAATCGGCCTGGTTCCTGGAGGCAAGCGCGCCATCGTGGGTGGACCCTGCAACATCTCGCCATTCGACGGTTGTAAGGATAACGTCCTGAAACGAATGCAATTCGACCTGATTTACCGCTTCTAGCAAGCTTGAAGCGTGGCGGGCCTGTCGCTTCCGTGTCACAGGCCCGTCACAATCCCAATCCATACTTTCGCTGAGAAATGAAGAGGAGGAAAACTGTGAGACTGAGCAAGAAGCTGCAAGTCCTGAGTGTCAGCCTTCTGCTGCTTTCCAACGCAGCCATTGTCGCCGCGCAAGCCGGGCGGAACATCACTGTCAAAGGCTCCGATACGATGGTCATACTCGGTCAAAAATGGGCCGAGGTGTACATGCAAAAAAAACCGGGCACTTCGGTTCAGGTGACCGGAGGTGGTTCGGGCACGGGAATCGCAGCGCTTATCAATGGCACCACGGACATAGCCGAGTCATCCCGTCCGATGAGGGATGCGGAAAAAGCAAACGTCAAGGATAAGCGCGGCAAGGACACGTTGGAACTTCCTGTGGCCGTGGATGGGCTCGCGGTTTATGTCCACGAGCAGAACCCCCTGACGGAGATTTCAATTCCTCAACTGAAAGCCGTCTACACCGGCGCCGTCAAGAACTGGAGCCAAGTGGGCGGCCGCGACGAAAAGATCATTCTCTATAGTCGCGAAAACAACTCCGGTACTTATGCCTACTTCAAGGAGCATGTCCTCGAGAATGGCGATTTCTATCCGACCGCGCAGACGCTCCCGGGCACGGCCGCGGTCATCAATGCAGTGGCCAAAGACACAAGAGGCATCGGTTACGGCGGGATTGCCTATGGCAAAGGCATTAAACACCTGCGTGTCAAGAAAGACGACAAGTCGGCCGCCGTCGAGCCATCCATGGAAAACGTGCTGCAGGGGAAGTATCCCATCAGCCGGTACCTCTACTGGTATCTGGCTGGACAGCCCAGTGGCGACATGTTGAAGATTTCGCAATGGGTGCTTTCGGCGGAAGGCCAAAAAGTGGTTGAAAACGTCGGCTACTACCCGCTCAACGAATCCGATCGTGTGGCGTCGTCCGCGAAATTGGGTTCTCCAACTGGCGCCAAACCTTCCGCCAAGAAAGCCGGCGGAAACTAAGAGTTGGTTGAAACAGCAGCAATGTAGCGCGCCTGTTCCTGCCGGAGAGTTGGACTCGAAGCCCGCGGGCAGGCGCGCTGCTGTTCGTACGAGGTAGGAATGGCCACGGCCACCGCTGCGATTGGCGAACAATCAAGAAATCTAGTGCGTCGCAAGTTTTGGGACAAGCTTGCCTGCGCATTGATCTATTCGGCGGCTGTCGTGTCCGTCAGCATTATTGTTCTGATCTTCATTTTTGTAGGCAAAGAAGCGTTGCCCGTCTTCACCAGCGCAGAGGTGCACCAGGAAGTGACCCTCTCGCAGATGTTCCGCGCGCAGCAGTACGGCACGGCCGAGGCGCCGTTGCCGTATGTCTGGCAGCCAGTCAGCACCGTCCCGAAATACAGCCTGATGCCGCTGTTTCTCGGAACATTCAAGGTGACTATCGTGGCGATGCTATTCGCCACGCCGCTGGCGATTTCGGCGGCCCTTTACACCACGGAATTCGCCCCGCGCTGGCTGCGGGAGATTATCAAGCCGGTGATCGAGCTGCTCGCCGGAATTCCCAGCGTGGTGCTCGGATTCTTTGCGCTGATTGTGCTGGCCACAGTGCTGCAAGAGGCGTTTGATCTCGAATATCGCTTGAACGCCATCAATGCGGGCATCGCCCTGGGCTTGGCGGCCATCCCTGTGATCTACACTATCAGCGAAGACGCCCTGAGTGCGGTGCCCAAAGCATATCGAAATGCATCCTTGGCGCTCGGTGGGTCACCGTGGCAAACGGCGTGGAAAGTGATGCTTCCCGCTGCGATGCCCGGAATTTTTGCCGCTATCGTGCTCGGATTTGGCCGCGCGATGGGCGAGACCATGGTTGTGCTCATGGCCAGTGGCAACGCGGCGATTACTTCCTGGGTGTTTGCCGAGCCAGTGCGAACGCTGAGCGCCACCATCGCCGCAGAACTCGGCGAAGTGGTGCAGGGAAGTCCGCACTGGCACGTACTCTTCTTCCTCGGCACGCTTCTCTTTGTCATCACGTACTCTCTGAATGCGGTGGGCGTTGTAATTGTGCGCCGCCTGCGCCGCCAGTTGACAGGAGCAACGTCATGACCTGGCGGAGCGTTGACAAAGTTTGGATCGGATTGACGGCTCTGGCCGCCACCATCATTGTGTTCATGCTGGCGTTCATAGTCGGAAACATCGCCGTCAACGGCTGGGGAAAACTCTGCTGGGAATTTGTGAGCCAGGCTCCGCGCGAGGGCATGACGGCGGGCGGAGTGTTTCCCGCAATCTACGGCACCACATTGCTGGTTCTGCTGATGACCATTTTCGTGGTGCCGCTGGGTGTTTGCGTGGCTATTTATTTCTCGGAGTATGCCGATCGCTCCGGGTGGCTGTACCGCGCTTCGCGCAGTGCCGTGGACAATCTCGCCGGAGTGCCTTCGATCGTCTTCGGGCTGTTCGGTCTTGGATTTTTCATAAAAGGTATCGGCGCGACAATGGATAAAACGCTGTTCGGCGGCAACCTCACTTTCGGACAGCCAGCGATACTCTGGGCGGCGCTTACACTTGCCGTCTTGACGTTGCCCGTGGTGATTGTAAGTGTTGAGGAAGCGTTGCGTGCTGTGCCGCAATCCTATCGCGACGCCAGCCTCGCACTGGGGGCCACTAAGAGCGAGACGACTTTCCGCGTCGTACTTCCTCACGCGTTGCCGGGCGTGCTGACGGGCGGCATTCTGGCTGTCAGCCGCGGCGCCGGCGAAGTGGCGCCGCTTCTTTTCGTCGGTGCCGCCTATTTTTTGCCCCACCTGCCAACGAAGTTGAATGACCAGTTTATGGAGCTGGGCTACCACATTTTCGTACTCACCACGCAGTCGCCAAACGTTGAGCAAACCAAGCCGCTGCTCTACGCTACCGTCTTTGTTCTCTTGGCGCTCACGTTCTTGCTCAATCTAACTGCCATCGCTATCCGTACACGCCTGCGGTGGACTGCGGCGGGAGGACGCTGACCATGGCTGCCACGCGCGAGTTTCCATTGCTCAAGCCCGATGTGCCGCAGCGCGAGGAATCCCCCATAAGCCAAACAGAAAAAATGCGCGTCGAAAACCTGACATTTCGTTACGGCAGCCGCAAAGTCGCCGTCGACCGTGTCACGATCCCTATCTTCGATAGGCTGATTACGGCAATTATCGGACCGTCGGGCTGCGGCAAGTCTACGATGCTGCGAGCGCTGAATCGCATGAACGACACGATTCCTGGCACCTCTGTGGAGGGGAAAATCCTTCTTGATGGGCAGGACATTTACGCGTCGCGCTTCGACGTGACGCAACTGCGCCGGCGCGTGGGTATGGTTTTTCAGCAGCCGAATCCCTTTCCAAAGTCCATATACGATAACGTGGCTTTTGGCTTGCGCATCAACGGCTTGACCAGCTCGCGCGCCGGACTGGATGAAAGCGTTGAGCGCGCGTTGCGCCAGGCGGCCATTTGGGACGACGTGAAGGACCGCCTGCATCGCAACGCACTGCAGCTATCCGGCGGCGAACAGCAGCGACTGTGCATCGCGCGGGCGCTCGCGATTCAACCAGAAGTCCTGCTTATGGATGAGCCCGCCTCGGCGCTCGATCCCATTTCCACGGCCAAGATTGAAGAGTTGCTGTTCGAACTAAAAAAGGAATTCACCATCGTGATCGTGACACACAATATGCAGCAGGCAGCGCGCGTGAGCGACTTCACGGCATTCATGCTCAGCGGCGTGCTGGTGGAGTTCAATCCAACACCGCAGCTCTTCACAACGCCGTCCGACACCCGAACAGAGTCCTACATTACCGGGCGCTTTGGATAGGAGAACCATGGAACGTCACTTCGTGCAGGACCTGGAAGAATTGAAAGAACGGCTGCTCTGGATGGGCAGCTTGGCGGAGCGCGCAGTCCACCTTTCGGTGAAGTCCATTTTCGAAAGCGACGCGCAGCTTGCGCGCCAGGTGATGGAGGAAGAGCCGGGAATTAATCAAATGCAGATTGAGGTCGACGACCGCGTGGTTCAGCTCCTTGCCCTGCAGCAGTTGATGGCAACAGATCTCCGATTCGTGCTGGCGGTTTCGCGCATCAATGCGGATTTGGAACGCATCGGCGACCAGGCGGTCAACATTGCGCAATCCGCCCAACGCGTAGTGCAACACCCGAGAGTAAAACCTTACGTCGATCTTCCGCGCATGAGCCAGGCGGCCGAAGAAATGGTTCGCGACAGCCTCAATTCACTGGTGAATAAGGACACGGAGCTCGCGCGATCCGTCATGTTGCGCGACGACCAGGTGGATCATCTTCGCGACCAGGTCTTTCGCGAACTCTTGACCTTTATGATGGAAAACTCTTCTGTTGTGTTCCCCGCGTTCGAGCTCATCCTGGTGGCAAAAAACCTGGAACGCATTGCCGACCACGCCACCAATATTGCGGAGGACGTCATTTACATCGTAGCCGGCCGCGATGTTCGCCATCATGCCATCGACAGCAAGTGATTGTCGACTGAGCTGTAACGCATTCTAGAGTCACGTTTAGCTTCCAACGCCCCCAAAAGCGTAGGTGCAAATCCTATCCAGTGGGAGTGTATGGACTACGTGCAACTCATTGAGGTGAAACTTTATGCGGCAAAAGGAAACTCGCTTTCACTTCCGGCTGAAATTGCCTTACATGTAATTCATTCAAACCCTTAAGTGTCATGTACTTGCACAGCCTTTCTAATGGAACGGAAACTGCGAGGAAAGAATTGAGGCATCTACTTGTCATTGATGATCGACTTGGCTTGGGATCGGAGTCTTGACAATTCTTTGGTGGCGGTATCTAATCCCGGCATTCTGGCGGACATGTAGTCATTGTCGAGTGCCCAGCTTGCATCAGGGGTGTTTTTGTTTCGGTTGCAACTGATGCTGCAAGGGTTCCGCCACGCAATTGGCAGTTGAGATCGGGCATCGAATTGAATAGCCCGACTCCGCTCAGGAGACATGCGTTCCCAAGCGAATTTTTTTGTTCGTCTATTGTCCGCCGCGGACGTTGTTCTGCTGGCGATGGTGCTGTCCTCAGTTTGGATGCCCGCTGTTCAAAACCACTGGTTGAGCTTTCTTCCTCTGCTTCTGATCCTTCCTTTTTGGGTTTTCTTGCTCGGGTTCTTCGGCATTTACGAATCGCAACGTCTCGAAGGCATGGTTGGGATGGTCCGCAAGATCCTTTCTGTGCAGGTGACGGGCGCTGTCACGATAGCAGCTTTGCTGCTCGCGGCTGGGCAAGGGGCCCGCATACCACAATTGGGTCTTTTTGTGATAATTGGCACTTTTTCCCTTGTATTGGAAAGGGCCTCTCTCTATTTGTTGCTGCACATTTTGCGAAGCCACGGCTTTGACAGTCGCAACGTGTGCGTGATCGGTTCTTGGGAATCGGCGGTTGGAATCGACGCGCGTTTTTGCCGCAATCTGGAGTGGGGTTTGCGCGTGACGTGCGCCGGAGTTGGAGCTGCAGAAGAACGCAAGTACGTTCGGTATCCAAGTGGAGAACCGATTTCCGCCTCCTTGGAAGATGTTCTGTGTACCCAGGTGATTGACGAAATCCTGATCGTATTGCCCCCAGAGGAGCTGTCCCGCGAAAAAGCAACTGTGACGCTTTGTGAGGCTTATGGTGTGCTCGGCCGCGTGATGTTGCACGCCAGTACGCCGGAATTGATTCAGCCTCACTTGCAGTTGTTCACGGGGGAAACGACGATTACGGTCGGAATGGTGCCGGGAGACAGCCCCAGCGCGATCTGGAAGCGGGTGATGGACATTTCGCTCGGGAGTATTTTCCTGATTCTGCTTTCACCGGTGATGCTTGTTTCCGCTCTGCTGGTAAAGCTGTCCTCACCAGGCCCTCTTGTATTCAGGCAACGCCGAGCGGGGCTGCATGGCCGCCCGTTCGTAATGTACAAGTTCCGCACGATGGTTGACGGCGCAGAAGGAATGTTGCGCGCCGTGGCGCATCGCTCCGTGACCGGCGGGCCGGTATTCAAAGACCGGTCAGACGTGCGAATCACTCCCTTTGGTTTGTTCCTGCGGCGTTTCAGCATTGACGAACTACCACAACTCTTCAATGTAATTCGCGGTGACATGAGTTTGGTGGGGCCGCGGCCGCTTCCGTTGCACGAAGCTGCGCGCATTACTGGAGTGCATCGCCGGCGCTTCAGCATGCGTCCCGGTATTACTTGCTTGTGGCAAGTGAATGGGCGCAGCAACGTCGAATTTTCAGAATGGATGAGTTACGACCTGCAATACGTAGATAGCTGGTCCATCTGGCTGGACGCAAAGCTGCTTGTCCGAACCATTCCGGCGGTGATTTCGGGGAAAGGAGCTTACTGATGACCACGAAAATGGAGGACAGCATGGAAGTAGTAATTCTGTGCGGAGGCCAGGGCACGCGCTCGTACCCGTTCACCGAGTACTTCCCCAAGGTCATGATGCCGATTAATGGCACTCCCATTCTGATTCACCTAATGCGCACTTATGCGGCGCAGGGATTCACGAATTTCGTTTTGGCGGCAGGGCATCGCAAAGAGATCCTGATGGATTATTTCGAGGGGCGATGCTCCGACTGGAATGTTCGCATTGTGGATACGGGTAGCGGATCCGATACAGGTGAGCGCATCCGGCGCTGCGCTCCGCATTTGGGGAAATCTTTCTTCGCTACCTATGGCGACGGCTTGGGGAACATTGACCTGCACAGCCTTGCCAGATTCCATCGCAACGCGGGCGGATTGGCTACCGTTACTTCTGTCCCCCTGCGTTCTCAGTATGGCACTCTGGTGTTCAGCGGCGACGGAAAGGTCAACCAATTTCGCGAAAAACCAGTCATCAAGGATTATTGGATCAATGCCGGATTTTTCGTTTTCGAGCGTTCGGCGTTTGACCATTGGGAAGGGCAGAACCTCGAAGTCGACGTTCTTCCCAGCCTCGCTCGCAGGGGCGTGCTTTTCACATACCAGCACAACGGCTTTTGGAAATCCATGGACACCAGTAAGGATCAGCAGGAATTGGAGTCGCTTTACCGCAATGGCGAAGTTCCGTGGAACTATGTGTTGGGACAAACCGAAGTGGCTAGCGCTGCAGATTAGGATTGGACAATGAACTCGGAAAAGAAAAACGGGTTTTGGTCTGGCAGGAGCGTTTTCATTACTGGAGCCTCGGGATTGCTCGGGGGCTGGTTAGTGAAACATCTCATGGAGGAAGGTGCCGAAATAGTGGCCCTGATCCGTGACGGCGCCCCCAAGAGCATGCTCTTTAGTGAACGCTGGGTGGATCGCATCAGCACAGTAAGCGGGGGATTGCATGACGCAGCCTTGCTCCGCCGGACCATGGCCGAATACTCCGTGGATACGGTATTTCATCTGGCTGCGCAGGCGATCGTCGGTGTAGCTAAGATGGACCCCGTCACCACCCTGGAAACGAATGTGCAAGGGACATGGAATGTTCTCGAGGCCGCCCGCCAGGCGCAAGTGAAGCAGATCGTCGTGGCTTCCTCCGACAAGGCCTATGGTGCCTCGCCCGATCTGCCTTATCTTGAGGATCAGCCCCTTCGGGGAACCTATCCGTATGATGTTTCCAAGAGCTGCACGGATTTGATCAGCAAGATGTACGCCGCGAGTTACGGGCTTCCCGTGGTCATCGCGCGTTGCGCAAATCTTTTCGGGGGTGGCGACTTAAATTTCAGCCGCACAATTCCCGGAGTCATTCAAGCCACGCTGCGGGATGAACGCTTCCTCATCCGCAGCGACGGCAAATTCGTGCGCGACTTTCTTTACGTCAAGGATGCTGCGTTGGCTTATATGTGTCTGGCCGAAAAGTTGGCAGGAGAAAGAGGACTGGCGGGAGAGGCTTTCAATTTCAGCCTGGAAATCCGCGTCACGGTTCTGGAACTCGTGCACACAGTGCTGGCAATGATGCAGCGTGAAGATCTGCAGCCAATTATCCAGAATATCGCCAGCGCAGAGATTCGCGAGCAGTATATGTCGGCCGGAAAGGCCGGCCGCGTGCTGGCCTGGAAGCCCGGATACAGTCTTGAAGCTGGTTTGCAGGAGACCATTGAATGGTACCGCGCATATTTTGGCGGCGCCGGGTCAAAAGCATTTAAAGCGTTGCAGGCCACTACGATTGCGCGGTAGCGGCAGCCTGCTGCAAAGCGTAGCGCATCTCGCGCGTGCAGCGGTAAAACAGAGGGGCGCAGAACGACGAGTGAATGCCGCTGCACTTCATGAGTTTCGTGATTGAGGAGAGCAACGATGGCAACCACGGTGTACATGGCGGACCTTCGTTATAACTATTCCGGTGTGCTGGCGAGCGACTGCATGCCTTTGAGCGTGGCGTATCTCAAAGCAGTGATGGATCGCGATTTGCCCGAAGTGCGCTCACGGCTATTCGCCTATCCGGACAGACTTTTGGATGCGCTGCGCTCGGAACCGCCTGATGTTCTCATGCTGAGTAACTACGTATGGAACGAGTATCTCAGCCAGCACTTCGCTACCATCGCAAAGCGGATTCGGCCGGACATGCTGGTCGTTATCGGCGGACCGAATATCCCCCAGGAGCCGAAGCGGCAGATTGCCTACTTGGCTCAAATGCCCCAGGTTGATGTGTACGTGCTGGGAGAGGCGGATTTCCTAGCCACCGAGGTCGTCAACCGCTTCCTTGACGCCGGCAAGTCGATCCAGAAAATGGGAGCGGGTGACATTCCGTCTTCACTCTATCGCGACCCCGACGGCAATGTGGTGCTGCAACCCATGTGGGATCGTCACAAGGAAATTGACGAAATCCCTTCTGCCTGGCTCACGGGAATTCAGGACGAATTTTTCGATGGCAAACTTGCCCCGATGATCGAGACGAATCGCGGCTGCCCGTTTACGTGCACGTTCTGCGTGCAAGGTACCGGGTGGTACACCAAGGTGCACAACTTTTCGAAGGAGCGGCTGCGCGAGGAGATCATGTATATTGCCCGCCGCATCAAGGAGTTCTCTCCGGGCATGGGGATGTTGCGGATTGCCGATTCCAATTACGGGATGTTTGAACGCGACACGGAAATTTCCGGCTTCATTGGCGAAGCTCAGAGACAGTTTGCATGGCCGACGTTCATTGACGCAACGACCGGCAAGAATCGCCCCGATCGTATTATTAAGTCACTGGAGCAGGTAGGTGGCTCACTGGTGCTGTATCAAGCCGTTCAATCGCTGGATGAAGACGTTCTCCGAAACGTAAAGCGCCAGACCATTAAGCTGGAGGCGTACGAGCAACTGCAGGTCCACATGCGCGGCCGCGGGCTGCGCTCAAGTTCGGACCTGATCCTTGGATTACCCGGCGAAAACCTGAAAACGCATCTTGCGGCCATCGACAAACTGCTCGATGCGGGCATCGACCAGATGCACAATTTCCAGGCTTTGATGCTCAAAGGCTCTGAGATGGAGACTCAACATTCGCGGGAAATGTTCCAATTCAAGACCGCATTTCGAGTCTTGCCAAAGATGTTCGGGATGTACGGCGACGAAAAGGTATTCGACGTCGACGAAGCCATCGTTTCCACATCTACTTTGTCGTTTGAAGACTACATCACGGCCCGCAAGCACCACCTCATGTCCAGCATTTTCTGGAACGACTCCTGGTTCAAACTTGCGGTTGACTACGCTGCACAATTTGGAGTGAAGCGCTCGCAGTGGCTTCGAGCCATGCTCCCGGCCATGGAAAAGGAGACCGGTGCGCTTCGCAAGTTGTTGGATGATTTCGTCTACGAGACCGAACACGAACTGTTTCCCTCGCGAGAAGCTTGTGTCGAGCATTACAGTCAGCCGGAGAACTTCGAGCGTCTGGAGCGGGGAGAAATCGGCGACAATCTGATGTACAAGTATCGCGCCAAAGCTTCCTTTCATCTGTGGCCGGAAATCTGCCGCCTGGCGATGGATGTTACCCGGCAGTTACTTGTGGATCGGGGCGCGGTTTCGGAGGTGCCCAATTTCGAGGCATTCTGGGCAGACTTCCACAGGTACGTGGAATTGAAACACGCCTATGGTGAGCACACGCAACAGATTTTGAATCCCGTGAAGGCAGAAATCAGCTACGACTTGCATGCTTGGATTCAAGCTGGGTTGCCCAAAGATCCGACACCACAAAAACTACCTGCGCCCGAACCTTTCGAGTTTCGCTTGAGTGAAGAAGGAGAACGGGAACTTGGCGCAGCTCTGAAGACGTGGACCGAGAGTCTTAAAGGGCTGTCGAAGCTGGTCACAAGGATTCAGACCGCCTGGCAGGTTCGCGAGTGTCGCCCGGTTGGGCGGGAGAGCCAGCTTGCCGTCTGACTGGCGTGGCGCACATCCTTTCCACCGATGTCCTGCTTGCGGCATGGTCCGGGATGAAATGCCGGGAGCCCCAATCTAGCCACCCCACCACCAAGATGGCATTGCGCGGGCCGTGATCGCGGTGCCTCCTCCACTACATAGGCTAGAGATGAGGCAGTCCTCAGTTCTCATTATTCAATTCGTCCGGACCGCTTGCGGGCATTTTCGGGTGATTCTTGTTCTTAGAGTCTGCAGGCGAGCTCAGCTAGATGAGAATCTGTGTCGGCGTATTCTTTGCCGCACATTCGGTCAAAGTGCACTTCGATTCGATTGGTCAGCAATGGTAGGCTGCATGCAGTGGGATCCTTTGGCAAGCAAGCGCGAAGATGATCAAGTCCGTACGCGCAGATGCTGGCTGCCGAGGCTTTAGTGTATGTTACACAAATATAATGGGTTAGGCCGCACATCCCCGTGTAAGTGGCGGGACGGAGGTGTATCATGAAGCGGCACGCCTTAGGAGGAAGAGAACCACTCTTGCGACAAGATTTAAGTGAGAAGCCCGCGATCGCTGGAGGTGCTCCAGTCCGTTCAGCGGAGAGACCGTTGATCTTTGGGGCGCCTGTCATTGGTGAGGCGGAGATCGCGTCGGTGTCGAATTGCCTTCGAAGTGGATGGATTGGAGTAGGAGCAAGAGTGGAGCGCTTTGAAAAGGAATTCGCGCGTTACAAGGGCGCGCCCTATGCTGCTGCTGTGAGTAGCGGAACTGCCGCCATTCATCTGTCGCTTGTTGCGCTCGGAATCGGAACAGGCGATGAGGTGATTGCCCCAGCGATGACCTTCTGTTCCACGATACATTCGATCCTTCATGCCGGAGCGAAGCCAGTGCTCGTGGACTGCCGTCGCGACACCTTCAACATGGATCCTGCCCAGGTGGAGAAACAGATCACTGCGAGGACCAAAGCCATTCTCGTTGTGCATATGTGCGGCCGATGCTGCGACATGGACTCCATTCTGGAGATCGCGCGGCGGCGGCGCCTTCGAGTCATTGAGGACTGTGCGCACGCGATCGAATCCCAATACCACGGGCGACCCGCGGGGATGATGGGAGACGCCGGATGCTTCAGCTTTTACCCGACAAAAAACATCACCACGGGCGACGGCGGTATGGTGATCACTCGCAACATGCGAATGTGGGAGCGAGTGAAGTCTCTTTCCTTGCACGGAATGACTGCCGATGCGTGGACCCGCTTTGTTGGTAGCTCGAAAGGGTATGAAGTTCGAGAAGCAGGATTCAAATACAACATGACCGACATCGCAGCCGCTTTAGGCATGCCGCAACTCGCGGATGTGGAAACGCGATGGTTACGTCGCGAAGAGATTTGGCGCAAATACGACATTGCATTGAAAGAGTTTCCACTCCTCCTGCCGCCGCCTGCAGAGCCGGGCACTCGTCACGCTTGCCATTTGTATACACCGCTTCTTGTTCTCAACGCCCTCAGAGTTCAGCGTGACCAGGTGATTGCTGCGCTGCGAGCGGAGAACATCCTGGTCGGGATTCACTATGTTCCGGTGCATATGCACCCGTATTATAGGAAGCGGTTCAGGTTTAAGGCTGCCGATTTCCCGAATGCGGCTTTTGTAGGAAAGCGCACTTTTTCCCTTCCGCTTTCGGCGGACATGTCGGCGGAAGACCTGAGCGACGTGTGTGTCGCGCTCGCTCGGATTTTCCGGCATTTTTCGGCTTCTCCGGCAAGCCGGGAAAGAACGCGAGGCGGCGAACCTCGTAGGTGGCAACGTTCGTAACCGAGCATTGTCTCGCCGCCCAATGGGTATTTCGGCCGGAGGCTTGATCTTGGTGACGATAGAGGGAAAGAACACAATGAGAGCTAATTTGCCCCGATACGCCAGAATCACCACGCAGGGTTTCTGCGGTAAGACCTACAGATCTCTTCCACTCTTGTTCAGCGCCGGACTGGCAGCCATTCTAACTGCTTCATGCGTGGCCCCGCACGCCAAAGTGTCGCAGGTGCCCGTGCAGCAAGAAGTTGTTCAAGCTTCCCTTCGCTTTCGAAAAGAGTACGTTCTGGCGCCTGGAGATCAGATTGAAGTTGCAGTGCGACGCGTCCCCGAAGCATCCCGAGCAGTAATGATTCGCCCGGACGGGTTGATTTCGCTTCCGATTCTTCAAGACGTCGCCGCAGCAGGGCTGACGCCTCGGGAACTAAGCATAAAGCTGAAAGAATTGTTCTCTGCGCGGCTGGTGGATCCGGAAGTGAATGTAATCCCCATGCAGGTCCGTCAGCCGGTGGTGTACGTCGTGGGCGATGTGAACAATGTGGTCGCGGTACCGTTCCGCGACGCTCCGACAGCGATCCAGGCGATCACGCTTGCGGGTGGTTTTCGCCGGTCCGCTTCGCCAGGCGACGTTACGATTATCCGTTTAACCGAGGACGGAACTTTGCGGGCCATCGCCGCCGCAATGAAGATTTCCGGCCAACCGGGACCGTACATGGCCTTGCGCAATACGACGCTGCAACCGGACGATATTGTCTTCGTACCGGAAAATGGACGAAGCCAGCTTACCCGCTTTCTCGACGACTTCGTGAACCGGCCGCTGGGTGCGCTCAACTCAGTTGTGGGGACCTACGTGAATTTCAGGCTGGTGCAGATTCTGTCCAAGTGATTCTTCAGGGGTCTGGCTCAGTCGGGCAGCTTTCGGCAGACCCAATGCGCGCCTGCGCACGCCATCCACGGTGAAATAGAGCGCAGCACGGAAGCGAGCGCATTTCCGAAAGCGTTCAACTCCCATTTCTGCTTCGTGCTGTGGAGGAATCGTAAGTCCGCATATATCCCCAAGTTCTTCGGAGGCAGGAAATCATCCGGGGCGACCTCAAGGATTTCAAACCGCGCCGCTTCCAAACGACTCTGGAAATCCTTGCGGGTGAAACGATATTCCTCGAAGACAAAGCGCATTCCTTTGCGCTTGCGGTACCAGCGGTAAAGGTCCTTCAACCGGTTAGTGAAGAAGATTCGAAAAAAGTTTTGAACAGGCACAGATATGCAGAGGATGCCGCCGTCTTTCAGCACGCGGCGCAATTCTGCAAGAGCATGCTGAGGGCCTTCTTCAAAATGTTCGACCACGCCGAGAGAGATGGCTGCATCAAAGCTTTGATCGGGGAATTGCGATTGGAGAACGTCGTTGAGAAAAATAGGTACGGAAGGATCGTATGCTTTTGCCATCTCAACTGCGGGACGCGCCAGATCGATTCCGGTGATGCTGTATCCCCTTTGCCGAAGATAAAATACCCAGCGTCCGAGTCCGCAGCCCGACTCCAGAATCCTGCCCTCCTTCGGGAGATGTTTCAGGAGGTGTGGCAAGATGGTCTGACATTCGCAGAGTTCAATATTCTGCGGCACGCTCTCGCCGGCCCAGCATTGGCCATGGGTTTCCTGGGCGTTTGAAGCATCGGCCAGTTTGTAGATTTTGTATGGTTGCACCGGACGCCTTATGTTCCTTTGCGGCGAAAAGTGAAATCGTAAATCAACGTGCGGTAAATTGTATCCAAGTTCCTGGAAACTGCAACGGTCATGAAAGCTTCGGACAGCGGGGGCGAACTTCGGCTTCAGCAGGCTTCGCGCCGGAGGCTCGGGTGCGTTGCGAAGTCGGCGTTCACAATGTCAGGGCAAGCAGCGTCCGCTCGATATCGAGGGCGCTAGCCTCACTGGTCGCTGGTTGCAAGGTAGCTTATTCGGTCCAGTCGACCATCAAAAACAGTTGCGAAGTAAGGGAGTTCGACGTACCATCTTAATCTCAAGCGCGAACGTCCTCCTTTTCGCACCGCAATCGCTTGAAGTGGGAAGCTATATGGCTTTATCCCTGTCGGCCCGCGAGGGACTGTGCCGCATGGGGGGTGGCAATTTCTATGTGCGTACGTGCAACCGTTTGCACATTTGGGGGGTCGAGGTTAAGCCTTGTCAGTAACTGCAAGCAAGGATTGGAGTAAATGGTCAGCAGACTGGATACGGAATTGCACTCTTTGATGTGAATTGTCCCTGGTCTTGGCCTTTCAAGTGAGTGGGCTGGGGAGTCGGTTTCATATTTTGGTCAGCTTGAGGTAGCGAGGCAAGCATGAACGGCAACGGCCACACGAACGGGCGCTCGAACGAGTGGGAATACGCCGATTCGTTTAATGTGAAGGCTTCACTGCGCAGCATTGCTGAGGCAGCTCAGCACTACAGGCTGATGGTGCTGTCCACCTGCGTTTTGACGCTCGGCCTCGTAGCCCTGTACATCTATGCTTGGCCGCCCATTTACAGCGTCGAAGCGACGATTATGTCTGAGCCAGATTACGATTATCAGCGCGACACGTTCTACACTGGCTGGGATGTCTTCCGAAAGGACGATCCACGCACTGAAATCGCGCTCATCACTTCTGGTCCCGTGCTGGGAGAAGTTGTCAAAAGGGAAAATCTGACCTACGACGACGTGTATCATCCCGTCCTCTCACAGTTATCGTACTTCTGGGAAAAATCGTGGGTCGGCAGGAATTACCGCGCGGTAAAAAAGATGATCTTTTCAGATCACGATGATAAGGATGCCCCCAGCCAGGCGGATCTCGATTTTGGCAGGACTGTTGTTGACTTGAGCGCTGGCATTGATATGTCGCCAGTGGGGGAGTCAAACGTCGGCAAATTGAAGGTGAAAGGACCGTCCAGAAAGGTGGCGAGGATCGCTAACACCTTGATGGATGTTTACTTGGCAGGCCGCATTGAAAGGCACCTCGCGGAGGCTCAAAGTTCCTACGACACACTGAAGGAAGAGGTGGCAAAGTCCGGGAAGGAACTGAAGGTACTTTCTGACCGCCGCGTGGTGTATTCCGAAAAGAATTCGCTGTTCTTTGATTTCCAAAAAGAAAATATGGAAGTCGCGAAGCTTACGGATCTGGAGGCCAGCATCGCCTCGAGCCGCATGAGGATTGCGGCGATGGAGGCCAGCCTCCGCGAGGTCGAGAAGCAGCTCGCGAAGGAGACGCCCACCAGGACGACCGCCACGGTTTTCGAGATCAATACAGTTCGCGAATCCACCAAGCTCAAGCGCGTGGAGCTCCAGGCGACGCTCATCGCCGCCCGGGATCGTTATCGTGAGGACTCACCCGAGGTCAAGGAGATCCTGGGCGACCTTTCCAAGCTGGATGCCCTTATTGCCGAATCTTCGGAAAAGGTCGAGAAGGGAACAACGGAAGGGCTGAACATGGCCCGGGAGCAACTCACCTCCAGCCGCAACGGGTTGCGGACGGAACTGGAGGGGTCACGGGCGGGACTTGCTGTGATGGAAGAGACCGCGGTGAGGATGCGGTCGCGCCTTGCCGCCGTGCCGGCATTGCAGGACGCGCTCATGGCCTTAGATCGGGAACTCGCGGCGGCTACGGAGAAATTCAAGCAGTTGCTGGTGAAGCAGGGCCAGGCGGCCGTGTCTCTGGCCACCAGCCGGGGCACGATCCAGAGCGTCCGCGTCGTCGAGTATGCAACGCCTCCCGGGGAGAAAACGTGGCCGAAGTCCAAGTACCTCTACCCCAGCGGACTCCTGGTAGGCCTGATGCTGGGCGTAGGCGCCGCTGTGCTCAGGAGCACTATGAGCGGCCGAATCCTCCGGGAGCATGTGGAGCACGGTCGCGGAGCTGTGCCGCTGTACGGCACGATCTCCATCGCGACGGAGGCCCGGCCCTTCAAAGTGGCGCCGCGGGATTCGGCTGACCGGCCTACGACTTCGGGACAGAATTGAACATGTACGGGAATGGCAACGGCTACAAGTGGTGGTGGCCCTTCAAGGGAGGACACTCGGCCCGGTCCGATGATGACCGGGCGGCGTATCGCCGCCTCGCGCTGCAGCTTCACTACGACCTGCCCCGCCCCGACAATTCGCGATCAGTGTTGCTTGTCACTCCGGCGCCCTCGAGCCTCTGCGCCTACGGGAGCGCAGTTCTGGCCTCGTGTCTGGCGGAGGAGCTGGGCGGGCCCATCTTACTCATCGATGTTTCCCCCAATGATCCCGAGGTCAGTCGGCTGCTCGAATGCATGCCTGGCCGAGGTTTCGTGGACTTCCTCTCCAATCCCAAGCTGCCACTGGACGACCTTGTGCTGCCGACCACTTGCCAGAATGTTTCCTTCCTCCCAGCAGGCATTGTTCGCGGCGGCTCCCATCCGGCTCCGATCGAAGACATAAGCGCCCTTCTGAAAGAAGCGGAGAGCCGATATGAGTTCGTGGTTCTCTCTGGGGGCTCCGTTCTGAATTACTCGCCCTCTTTAGATTTGGCGCCGCACATTGGATGTGTGCTGTTGCTGGTGGTTGAGAAAGAGACACGGGTGGAGGATCTCGATTCCGCTCAGGAGGTCCTCGGCTTGTGCAAGGCACGCAAAGTCGGGTTAGTGCTCACGACGCCGGCCCGGAGCGAACGATGGTCCTTCTAGCGGTGCTGCCCATCGCGGCAGAATGTGCGCCGAATCACAGTAAATTATGAATGTCGCGAGTCTCCCGCGAAAACCAGAGTCGTCGCTCGCCGGCATTAGTCTGGCTACTGTTGCCGCGTTCGCCGCCACCGGGCTGCTAATCTATCTGGCCGCGGAAGCGAGTGTCAAAGTGCTTGCGGCTGTATTGAGCGGCGCGATTTGTCTGATCGGAGCTTACTTCACAGGGAATCCCCGGTTGTACTGGCTCTGGTGCCTCATGCTCACGATCCCCCTGGACTTGAGCAAACGCTTCGGCACCGTTTTCCTGAAGATGGGTGGCGAAAGCTCGTACCGGATCGAGATCAGCGATGTGTTTCTGTTGGCGCTCGCCGTATACCTAGCACGAGACATCTGGACGGATCGCATTCCTGGGTTGCACATTCCGAAGGTCACGTTTGTATGGATCCTCATTATGCTCCTGGGGTGCTGCTGGGCCGCCTTTGGAACTTGGCGCCTGACCGCCGCCCAAGAAGTCGTGCGCATGTTCAAATTGATGATCCTCTTTCTGGTGATTACTAACGAGCTGCGAAGTCCGCGTCGCGTGCTGCACTGCGCGGCCGGTCTCTCACTTGGCCTCGTCGCGGAAGCGATCGTGGGGCTGATCCAATACTTCAACCGCGCGCACCTCGGACTGGACCTTCTTGGAGAAACCTTAAAAACGCAGACGGCCATACTCGCGGCGAGTTCCGTCGAGGGCGAGCATGTCTTTCGCGCGAGTGCTTTCTTGAGCCACCCGAACCTATTCGGTATTTTTCTTGCGGTGCTGCTGCCGGTGGTCATCGGTGCCTTTCTGCTGCGGCTCGGCAAAGGCTACAAGCTGTTTTTCCTGTGTAGTGCTGTCCTGGGAATGGCGGCGCTGATCGTGACGCTGTCACGGTCGGGCTGGATGAGCTTCGCCGCAGCCTTCGCATTGCTGATGCTTCTGATGATTCTTCACCCGGGGCTGCGACGTCGTTCGTTACTGGCGGCGGCGCTTGCCACCCTGGCCTTGGTCACCATCTCCGGCTTCTTCGCAGAGCAGATCTTGCAGCGCATTTTCTCCAGCCGGGACGCAGCCATGCTCGGCCGGGCTGAGTACATCCGTGATGCGTGGGGCATGATCGAAGTCAAGCCGGTGCTCGGCTGGGGCCTCAACAGTTATGTTTTTGCGGTGCCGCCCTTCACCCAGTATGGCGCCAAAGGCGCAGCCAAGCATTACAGGAACTGGATCCCTCCAGTCCACAACATTTACCTACTTTGGTGGGCTGAAACCGGCGTCATCGGGCTGGCGCTCCACCTTGCCTTCTTCGCCAGCATCGTTTGGACGGGAATCGGGAACTTACGCGTCAAGGACGAGGTCCTTTTCACCGTGAACGCCGCTTGCTTAAGCGGTATGCTGGCTTTCTTTGTGGACGGGTTCTTCAGCTTTTCTCTGCGTTTCAACAGCCTTTTAAGGGTGTACTGGGTCTTGGCGGGGATCATGCTGGCAGTTCACTATTGGCGTCTGCGGCAGCACGTCTCTGCACCGGCCCTGAATCCCGCCGGTCAGTTGCTCTCTGTGTCGGAACGCGGTCAGGATAGGCTCGGAATCTTCCCGATGCATCCCCACCCCGGACGACCCTAGGGGCCGAAGCCCTTCTGCATCCCATGGAAATCTCGCCCGGCGCTCCCACTGTCAAGCTGAATCAGCCCGCTCCGCCTGGCGACGTCCCTCCCACGCTGGGTGTCCCAACCAACGATCTTGTCCGGAGTGTCTTCAAAAACTCTGCGTCCCAAGTTGCCGGGCGCCTCTTCATCGCCATATGCCGCTTGGTGATCGCGGGATTCATCATCCGCAGCTCTGGCAAAGGGATGTTTGGCGAGTTTTCGCTGGTTTTCGGGATTCTATCGATTGCTGACTGGCTGGTCGATTTCGGCACGACTGAGGTTTTTGTCCGTGAAATTTGCCGGGAACCCGAACAGGGAACACGCCTGCTGCGGATATTGACTGCGGCGAAAATCGTGCAGATCCCGGCCGCGTTCCTTGGACTTACTGCCATCATGCTGTTGTTGCGGTATCCCGCTTCGATTGTCGCCGCGGGGCTCGTCGGTGGAGCGAACGTGCTCTTTTTCGGGGGCACGCTCATATACCGGGTCCTGTTCCGGGCGACACTAACTATCGAGCGCGAAGTTGTGGCCGAGTTGCTGTCGGTAGTGGCGATGATCCCTCTGGTCGCGCTGGCTTGCCGTTCGGGCGGAGGATTGATCGTCCTGATGGGATGCCATCTGATTTCCCGGGGGATTTATTTCGGGTTGTGTTTTCTTTTCGGAAGAAGCCGATACCGTTTCTCATTGCAGGGTGTCACCAAGCAGGACGTGAACTGGGGTCTGCGATCCTCAGTGGCCATCGGTACAATCGGGTTTCTCGTGGGGGGCTACGAGATTCTCGACATCCTTTTGCTCTCCAAGCTGGCGAGCTTTTCTGAACTGGCATACTATTCGGCCGCGCAAAGGCTCATCTGGCCCACGCTGATGGCGGTGGCCGCGGTGGCTGGGACCTTTTATCCAGTGATGGCTTCGTACTGGCCCCAGGATCGCTTTCGATTTGAGGAAGCCTGCCAGCGGGGGTTGGATACAGTTCTCGTGCTCGGGGGATTTGCCCTGTGCTCCGTGCTCGCCGCCGCCGAATTTTTCATGGGCCTGCTTGGACCGGAACTCGCAAATGGCGCACCCGTGTTGAGGGTCCTGGCACTGCTGTGTTTTGTGAAGGCGATCACCTCGACCGTAGGGCCCGTGCTTTACGTGGTGAAGGCCCAGCGGCAAGCCTTGCAGTTCATCGGAATCGCGGTGGCCGCAAAGGCCGCTGTGATTGCATTGCTGACGCCTCGCTACGGCTATATGGGTGTGGCTTTCGGCGCGTTGATTGCGGAGACTTTCTTTGCAGCGGTGCCGGCCATCTATCTCATCCGGAAGCTGTCCGGGTTTCGGGTGAGATGGACCGTTCCGCTCAAGGTGGCCATGATCACGATGGTCGCGGCAGTTGTCCCGTGGCTGCTATCGGTCAAAGGGCTTCCGGCAGCCGTGGCCGCACCTGGACTCTACATTCCGCTGGCTTTCCTGAGCGGCGCGGTGCGCTTGTCGGAGGTGCAGTCTCTGCTCAAGTGGAAAACACCATGAAGCGCGATGCCCCTGCAGCATCACCGCAGATCGCCCTTGTGTCGATCGGAATCGGCCGGGTGCAACGCGGATTTGAAAAGTATTTCACCGACCTTTTCGGCGTTCTTCAGAACGAAGTTGATATTACGTTGTTCAAGAGCGGCGGCATATGCAGTTCCCGGGAGAGGATTCCGCCGCTGCTGCGGCCAGCTACAGCGATCGCTCGGGCCCTGCCCTTGGGTGATCATGCGGGAGGTCCCAAGTACAAGGCGGATTGCCTGGCGTTCGGTTTGTGCCTCCTGCCGGAGCTGCTCCGCAGAGACTTCGACGTTATTCACTGCATCGATCCCCCTCTGGCAAAAGTCCTTCAGCACCTCCGGCGGTTCTTTCGTCTGCGGGCCCAACTGCTCTTTACCGAAGGTTGCGCCGCGCCGCTCCAATACTACCCGCGCGTTTCGCACATCCACCACGTGGCACAGGTACCTTTCCAGCAAGCGCTGGCGGCGGGGATTCCCGAGTCTTACATGACGTTGGTTCCCGTCGGCCTTCACGCCTCAAGGTTTGCAACCGCAGCGAGCCGCCAGGAACTGCGCAAGAAATATGGCATCTCCGACAGCACATTCCTCATCCTCGTCGTCAGCGCCCTTGAGCGGACTTTTAAGCGGGTGGACTACATCATCGAGGAGGTAAGCCGTCTGGAGGGCGACGTTCTGCTCTGGATCGATGGCCACCCGCAAGACCCCACCGTCGCGGAGTTTGCCCGTCACAAATTGGGCTCCAAGTGCCGCATCACACATGTGCCATCGTGCGACGTTCCGGAACTCTACCACTCGGCAGATGTGATGGCGAATGCCAGCTTGAACGAAGCCTACGGGTTGGCAGTGGAGGAAGCCCTTTGCTGTGGGCTTATGGTGCTCACGCACGACTGTCCGCATTTTGAGTGGTTGGTCCAAGATCGCGAATGCTTAATCGATATGAGCATGCCGGGTAGCCTGACGGCTCGCCTCCGCGAACTGGCGGCGCGAACGGAGAATCTCTCCAACCGGGCGCAGAAACGAGCCGAAACCGTCCGACAGAGGTTCGACTGGAGCGCACTTGTGCCCGCCTATCTCGCAATGTATCGCAAGGTGGCGGCCCTAAACTTTCGCGCCAGTTGAAAAATAAGAGTCCGCATGAGGAGCAATCTCACACCGGGCAGTTTGCCTGTTCCCGCCGCGGGAGATTTCCTTCGGCTGGGGGCTCTTGTGGCCCGGTACCGGCAGAGCTTTCTGGTGAGGAAGGTCGCCGGCTTCTGCCGGCGGTACTTAGGCTGGTATGGGAATTTCAGCTACGACTTGCGGACCAACGGGGAAGCTTTTGTCCTCGAGACCCTCGGCAGCTTTCAGCCGCGCGTCCTTTTCGACGTGGGCGCGAATGTTGGCGAATGGAGCATCGTAGCTAAGGCGCATTGCCCTGGTGCAGAGGTCCATGCATTCGAAATCGCAAAGCCCACTTTTGAGATCCTGGTAGCGAACACCGGCCACCTGCCTGGCATGCATTGCCAGAATGTCGGATTATCCGATGTGGCCGGCCCGATTCGCATCCGGTACTATGCTGCGCTTCCGGCCCTCACTACGTCTACGGACTATCCTCACCCTCTTGCCTTTACTGAACTCGGGGCGGAGGTGGTCACCGGAGATGAATATGCCGCTCGCCACGGCATCGAGCACATTGACCTGTTGAAGATCGATGTCGAGGGAATGGAGGAGCAAGTTCTGAATGGGTTCCAGCGCATGCTGGCGCGCAAGGCAGTTGACTTAGTGCAGTTTGAGTATGGCCGAGTGAGCATTGTGAACCGCTTCCTTCTGCGCGACTTTTGTAACTTCTTCCGCGAACGAGACTATGTAGTCGGTAAGGTATTCCCCAACTACGTCGATTTTCGCGATTACGAATTGGAAGACGAGGACTTCATGGGACCTAATTTTCTGGCCTGCCGCGAGGAAAAGGCCGAGTATCTGCAAGCCCTCTGCGGGGCCCCGCGCCGCTCACCGACGCGCCCGGTCAATACAACCTAGAGGCGCCGCTCGGGAGGATTCGCTTGGCACTCGAACGGCTAACTTGGAAGCAGACATATTCACGGCTCCGCGCTGACCGGCGTCGGCTGGCGGACCTGCTTACGGCTCAGCACGGCAATCCGCCAACCACGCTCATCCTTCATCCCTCTTTCATCTGCGTTTCACTGTACCGTATTTCGAATCACTTTTATCGGGCAGGTCACCGGTACGTGGCGCGTTTCTTCTGGCACCTCAACATATTGTTAACCGGCGCCGACATCGGCGAACCTGCAAACCTGGGTGAAGGGTTGGTGATTGTGAGTCCGCCGGGCACCGCGATCATGGGTACGGCGGGCAAGAACCTAACAGTGATGCCATGCGCAGGACTAGGCGGTGAAGTTGGACGCCGGGAAGATATCGGAGCCGGGCCCGGCCTGCCTTTGCTGGGGGATGATGTCATTCTCGAACCTCACTGCGGAGTGCTGGGCCCCGTCAAAGTTGGCCACCGTGTCCGCGTACCCGCAGGGATTGGGTTAACCCAGGACGTACCTGATGACATGCTGGTGGAGGGGCCGGCACCACGATTTCTGCGGAGGCGAGATCTGCCATGAGTACGCTGCCCATCCAGTGCATTGCGTACGGTCACTACAATCTCGCCACGATCTGGAGTAGTTTGTCGGAAGACATCCTGCGATACCTCAACAAGTCTCCAGAAAATCAGGCAGCGGGCGACAAATTCAAAACGCGCCTTGGAGCGTTCCTCACTCCGCAGTTACTTTGCCTGTTTCTCCATCGCCTCGCGCACTATCTATTCTTGAAGGGTTGGTGCCGTTTGGCCGTGGTGGTCAGCCGACTCAACCTCTTGGTTCACAAAGTAAGCATTCCGCCGCAGAGTTGTATCGGTCCCGGGTGCTTTCTGCCTCATCCTGCGGGTGTGACGTTTTGCGGCACAGCCGGCAGAGGTTTGACACTCTACTCTTTGGCCGTTTGTTGTCCGGTTGAAGGCTCTTTGGGTGGGCCTATGGAGTCCGCGCCACGTTTGGGAGATCGAGTTACCGTAGGTGCTCACGCTGTGCTTTTGGGACGGATCACTGTGGGAGATGATACGAAGGTGGCTTTCAGTCTTCGATTGGACCGTGACGCCCCTCCGGGAGTTCTGGTCATCTCCAAGGCACTGCGTGTGACAATTCAGAGCCCGCCCGCCGAAATTGCGGCGCAACCATGAAGCTGACCGGAACGCGCCTCAGAATTCGGCATGCGACATTACCGGCTTTTGTCTCATATCTCTGGAAGGCAGGTCACTGACTGATGCGAGTATCCGTTGTCATCCCGACGTTTAATCGTGCCATCTTGCTAGGTCGGACCATCCCCGCGCTGGTGAACCAGCAGACGCATGACTTCACATACGAAGTAATCTTCGTGAGTAATGGATCGTCCGACAACAGCGATGCCATCTTGAAAGAAGCCGCTGCCCATTACCCAGACAAGATTCGCTATTTCTACATCGCTCCCACTGGAGGCCCATCGGCTCCACGCAACTTTGGTATCCGGGCGGCAACCGGAGACGTGGTGATTATTCTTGACGATGATGTCTTGCCGGACGCTGACCTCGTTCTGCAGCATGCAAACTTTCACAAGCAGTATCCCGAACCGCACCATGCTGCCATCGGTGAAGCCTATGTGCCCCCGCACATGCTTGAAGATCCCATCTCGGTTTTTCACACGTTTCCCTATGACGAAGTGCGCAAGCTGGACCGCCTGAGTTACTTGCATTTCTGGACGTGCAATGTTTCGGTAAAGCGGCAGTTCATGCTCGAGGCGGGCATGTTCGACGAAAGCTTTCTTTATTACGAAGACATGATTTGCGGCTATCGGCTGGCCAGCAACGGTATGCACCTCCACTTCTTGCCAGCGGCTCGCGGCCAGCACCTGCACCAGCTCAAAGCATCGGGTGTTATTGCGAAGGGCATATTCACCGGTCGCTGGTTGTATCCGTTTGTGGAGCGAATACCCGAGCGGGCCGTCAAGAAACGTTTCGGAATCTTATCCATGGACGTTGGCACAATCACCCTCGCCAAGCGGTTAGTGAATCGCCTAGGGTTTCGAATCGTGGATAATCCGCTGACGGTAGCGTGCCTCAAGCTCTTGGGGGGTACAGGCCCCAAACGTAGTCGGATAACTGATTTGTACTATTTCTTGATCTTCCGTAGGAATCTTCTTGCAGGCTATTATGAGGCAAAGCGTTTGGCCCGAGCGTCACGCCGGCCCGCGGTCAAAAATGCAACATCAGAATGGGCCGACCGGGGCGAATCGGAATGAACAATCACATCTCCGACGAAAGGCGAAGATTCGTGCAATTCTTCGCCAATACGAAAAGTCGGAAGCTTGGATCGTGGGTGTTTCTTAATCAGGAAGTCCGCAGGATCGTGTTGCGGAGCAAGCGATGATCCGAGAAATCATAGAAACAATGATTACGAAATTCACCCGCGACGGGGATTGCACTTTTTTTGAAACCGCCTTGTTTCCCTGGGTCAATCACGTCGAAGGAAAATGGAGAGCCATTCGGGCGGAACTCGACGCGCTGCTTTTGAATCGGGAGCAGATTCCGAATTTTCAAGATATATCCGAGGACCAGAAAGTCCTGACCGAAGGCGACCAGTGGAAAACATTTTTCTTTTACGCGTACGGCCAGAAGGCGGAGCAGAATTGCGACCGCTGTCCCACGACAGCGCGACTGTTGCAATGCATACCCGGCATGAAGACGGCAATGTTTTCCATCCTCGCACCGAAGAAACACATTCCGGAGCATCGCGGGCCATATAAAGGCGTGCTGCGCTACCATTTGGGCCTGATTATCCCCGAGCCAAGAACGAATTGCCGCATTCGGGTCGGGAAAGACGTTCGTTGCTGGGAGGAAGGCAAAAGTCTGATCTTTGACGACAGTCATCTTCATGAGGCTTGGAACGATTCGGATTCCTATCGCGTGGTGTTATTTGTCGACTTCTTGCGCCCTTTATTTTTTCCACTGTCATTCCTAAACCGAATCATGGTCTGGAGAATTGGAACCACAGAGTTTGTGACGGGCGCGATGGCGCGAATTCGAAATCCGGCGATGATCGCGGCCAATAAAACCGCAAGCCAGAGCAAAAGCAAGAATTCCTGATCAGGCACTAAACAGACGTAGCCTACTTCGCTCGGGTGAGCACGAGTGACGTGATGGAATGTGGTGGAAAGCGGAAAGTAAACCGTTTTCCGACTCCCGTGACATTGGAATCTGACATCGTGATCTCACCCGAAGCCCCGCTGGAAAAGCGGGGAATTTGGGGGTCCTCGGCCTGCTTGCCCCAAGGAAGACCGGGGGCTTTCAGGGGTGTTGTGCCGGTGTTGGCATCAATACTCGTACCGGTCAGGATCCACGCGGTTCCGCTGGAGGCGGGATCAAATCCCTGCAGCGCAATCGAGGCCTCGATACTACTATCGAAATGTTTGTTGATGGCCAAGACATACAGCTTTCGGCCGTCCGCGCTCAAGCTCGAAACCACATCTAGATAGGGCACATCCTTGACGGCATCAATGAGGCCAATCGTTTCGCTATCAAAGGTCGGCCCATCGGAATTGGATCTCACCAACTGTTCGCCGAAATGGCGGGTGTACATCTGAAAGGCATAGTACTTCGCGGTCGGCGCCCAATCCGGCTGGGGCGGAAACCTTCCATCTCGAGACCCAATCCAGCCCAGGACACTCACATCGTTCAACAGGAAAAAATTCGCGACTTCCGTGCGCGGGGACTCAATAAAGACCTTGAGAGTGCTTGCCGCAAAAAGGGCGGAGCCAAGCGTCTTCACATGATCCACATAGCGACCTCTGGGGTCGAACTGGAAAAGAGGCCCCCACTCCGTCACTGCAATTCCAATCCGGGAGGCACGGGATGGTGCATAGGTAGCGATTTGTTGTTCAATAGTCCCCAAGTTGCGCCTGATGAGGACGGGCGCCGCCAGCATCGCCTTGTAAACTGTCCGCAGGTCCTTGTTGTCACCGGAGATCAATACAGGAGCGTAAGCGTTGTGCACGGCAAAGAAATCGATCTGGTCACCAGCTTTTTCGAGCACAGTTCGATTCCAATTCGAATAAGTGACGCTCGCGTAACGCCCCTGGTTCTCGCCACCGATCGCCCCAATTTTGATGCGCGGGTCGGCAGCCCGCATCGCCTGGGCAAATTCGCGAAAGCGCGCCGCATATCCGGCCGGGTCGATTGTGACGGACCTGGACATTGCGGAACCTTCATTCATATAAAGTTCGTTGCCTACTTCCCAATAGCGGACGCGCTGGGACTTGCCATTTACGTAATTCACCCACTCAGCGGCTTCTCGAGCGCTGGCGCTTCCGGCATTCACCGTGATCAAAAGTTCGCCGTTCACCTGCTGGGCGAAGTCGAGCGCCTCATCCGTGCCAAAGTTTGGACGGGAGCGATCGTTCTTGCCCTTTTCGTGCAGAGCTTGTGGGCGCTTTTCGAATGCGCCGATTCCATCTCTCCAGTGATAAAAATCGGAGTAGTGACCACCCGGGAAGCGGATAAGAGAGACGCCCAGTTCCTCAGTGAGACGCACCATGTCAGGATTTGGACGTCGCGACTCTTCCAGCCACAAAAGGTTTCCGTTCCAAATCCATTCCACGTTTGTCCCGTAAAGCGTTCGCGGGATTTGGCGAATCACCGAGCGGGCGTCAATCTCAACGTTGGCCTTCAGCACGGCGGAGGAACTAGGGGTCGAGGGAATGACGTCTCGCCCGCCGGACCGACGCTCGGAAAGCGGCACAACTGAAACATCATCAAACCACGCGGCTCCCGATTTCCCTTGGACAATGCACGTCACGATGAGCTGCACTGAAGAGTCATCCGGGACATTATACGTCTGCGATATTCGGGTCCACTGCGAGCCCCCGCTGGGCTGTGTCACCGTGATCAGGTTTGAGCCTCGACCCTGGACGAAGTTCAGCATGCCGAGAGCCGCAGTTGCACCCCCTTGGGCCTGAACGTAGGCGGAAAATTCCACAGTTCTTCCGCGGTACGCTGCAGCGGGAATCACTTGAGCAATCGCAAGCGGAAAGTCGCCACCGTTCTTTGAATTGGGCTGCAATTTCAGAGATGCGCGGCCAGTGTGATTGCGCGAGAAATCCACGGAGACGGTCCCTTTCTTTCCGGTGTAGGCAAGATCGCGCATCCAGCCCTGGGGTACTTGCGAGCCGCCTTCTTCGAATCCCCGGTTCCGAACCAGATCCTGCCCCCGGGAGAATTGGTTCCCACCACCGCTGGCGTGCGTGGCCAGCAGGGGAGAGTTCGGAGGCGTCAAGCTGCTGTGCTGTTTGCCAGGGAGAATTCCCCAGCCAGCCAAAAGGATCAAAGCGGCTACTGCCAAACTGCTTGATGGCAAAAAGTGTTTTCGCATCGTCTCAGAATTATAACAAATTATGCGAGAGAGCCCTTGCAAATCTGGAGTTTCAGCGACGCCACCTGAATTGGGCGCGTTCCAGCGTTTCTGATTTAACGATATGGTTCATCCCCGCGTAAGCGTCATCATGAATGTTCGCAATGGCGCAGCCAGTCTGCGCGAAGCGCTGGACAGCGTGATGGCGCAAACCTTTACGGACTGGGAGCTCATTTTTTGGGACGACCGCTCCACCGACGAAAGTGCAAGAATTGTCGCCCAATATCCGCAAGGTCGGGTGCGTTACTTCCTTTCGTCGGAGGAAACGCCCTTGGGTCGGGCAAGGGACCTGGCAATCCGCCAGGCCCAGGGAGAATGGCTGGCTTTTTTAGACCAGGATGATATCTGGCTGCCAGACAAATTGGGGAAGCAGATGGCCTTGGTGGAAGGAGCACCCAAGGTTGGAATTGTCTACGGGCGGACAGTCATGTTCTCCTCACGCGGCAATGAGCGCGACTTTGACCATCGGCACGAATTCCAGCCACTGCCCGAAGGCGATATCTTCGAGCGACTTTTCATTGATTCCTGCTTTATTTCGATGAGTTCTTCTGTACTTCGCCGGTCGGCAGTCGAGGAAATTGGCGGCATACCAGACTTCATCCATGTCGTACCCGACTACTACTTGTTTGTGGCCATTGCCCGTCGTTATTGGGCGCGAGCTGTGCAGGAGGTCGTCTGCCGTTATCGGTTGCACTCGACAAGCATGTCCGCCTCCAGCGGTATTCGAATGCATGAAGAGGCACTGATGTTGATCGAATCGTGGGCTCACTGTTTAGAGCCGCGCCTCGTGGATCGCCGTCGCAAGGTCCATTCCACTGTTCTTGCCGTTGAGGAAATGCGGCACACAGCTACGGCTAGCAAGGGAATTGCGAGGCTTATCAGCGATGGCTCGATCAGCTATCTGCTGTCACGGCCATTCGCGCGCGCTCTTCGTTCTATCCGTCGGACTGTGCGACTTCCATTCTGGCAAGAGGCCAACCGTCAACATCCACTTCAGGCTCATGGGCCTCATCCATGAATTCTCCGGTGACCCTTTCCGTTATCGTCGTGAATTGGAACGTACGCGACCTCCTGGGGGGCTGCCTCCGCTCTCTGTACGCTCAAATGCTCATGCCGCGAGACTCCTGGGAAGTCATCGTCGTAGACAATGATTCATCGGATGGCAGCACGGAGATGGTGCGCCATGCATTTCCCGCAGCGGTTCTGCTGCACAATCGTGAAAACATCGGGTTTGGAAAAGCCAACAACCAGGCCTTCCGCATTTGCCGCGGTAAATACATTCTGCTCCTGAACCCGGACACGGTTGTCCTCGACCACGCCGTGGACCGAATGGTGGAGATGATGGAGACAAATCTGAAATTGGGAGCCCTGGGGTGCCGCATGGTCAATTCCAACGGATCCTTCCAGCGTTGGACAGGCGGAAGTCCGCCCACTCTTGCGAACGTCACTTGCCACTTTCTGCTTGCCTACAAAGTGCTTCCCGCATCTATCCTGCCTCAGTCGCTCTACTTGGAAAACGATCCAGAGCACGACATCGAGGTGGGGTGGGTCAGCGGGGCTTGCATGATGTTGCGGCGCGAGGCGCTTAGAGACGAAATCTTTGACGAGCGTTTTTTCTTGTACGGCGAAGATTTCGACCTGTGCGACCGCCTGGCTCGGACCGGCTGGAAAGTCGTTTACACTCCGCGGACCCAGATTGTGCACTTCGACGGGCGCAGTCTCGACCGGCAGTCTCCCGAGATCCAGGCGAGCAAACTACGAAATCTGCGGGATATTTTTGCCGCCCGCAATGGACGAATCCACCTTTTGATTTACGATGTGGTGGTCACGACCGGCTTTCTGATTCGATCTGTCGCGTTTGGCATGGGCGCCATCCTGCGTCCCGGACGCGGATATTCTGAGCGAGCGGCGAAAAGCCGGCAATTTTTGGCAGAAGCTTTTCGTGCGCTCGTTCGACGCTGAATCAGAGCTGAACACTTCGCGGGCTCCGTGCCGAAGTGTTCCAACTAAGTACGGCAAACCAGGGCCCGTCAAGGGGGGAATCATTTGCAGAGGGTAGCTGATTCGCGATGCCGTATATTTCGCGATGCTGTACAATTTATGAAGCGTTACAAAAGGAGTCTTTGAATGATGGATGAAACACCACCGTGCCAAGCGAGCGGCCCGCTGCGCCGCAGTCGATGAAGGTCGTTCACGCCTATAACCAGCATCGCGGCGGCGGTGGGTCCGACAATTCCGCTCGGTCCACGATCGAAGTCCAGCGCCATTACGGCATGGAAGTCGAGGTCTTCACTCGCAGCAGCGAGGAGTTGCCGCGCAATCTTCGAGGAAGGCTACAAGCGGCAGCGAGCGTGATTTACGCGCCGGAATCGGTCCGAAGTTTTGGCGCGCTTCTGGATTCTTTCAAGCCCGATGTGGTGCACGTGCACGAGGTATTCCCGCTAGTCTCACCGTGGATTCTCCCCCTTTGTACGGAGCGCCGTGTTCCCGTGGTCATGACTTGCGTAGACTATCGGATGACCTGTCCCATCGTCACCCACCTCTACGACGGCGAGATCTGCACACAATGCACAGGGGGACGCGAGTATTGGGCGGTCCTCAAGAACTGCCGTCAGAATGTTCCCGAAAGCATCACCGTGGCCCTGTACAACGTCCTCGTGCGCAAGCGCAAGCTTTTCAGCGATCACGTCAGCCGATTCATCGCACCCTCGGAGTTCACACGCAGTTGGCTAATTGAGTATGCGCGCATTGAGCCCGACAGGATTACGACAGTTTCGCCTGTCGTGGCCATTCCCGAGAGCGAGACAGATCCAGGTGTTGGCGCCTACGTGGCGTACGCTGGCCGCTTTACCCCGGAAAAAGGAATCCAAACGCTATTGGAGGCGGCGCGCCTGTGTAATTGCCCGTTTCGCTTTGCCCGTGCAGAGAACAGCCTGGGAAATATCAAGATTTCTCCCGAATTTGAAGTGGTCGTAACCCGAAGTCGTGAAGATTTGAGTGCTTTTTTTAGAGGCGCACGTATGTTGGTTGTTCCCAGCATCTGGTTTGAGGCCTTTGGTCTCACAGGGGCCGAGGCAATGGGCCACGGGCTCCCACTCGTAGCATCTCGATTGGGGTCCTTGACCTTACTTGTTCAAGATGGAATTGACGGGTTGCTGTTCGAGCCCCGCAACGCGCGCGACCTGGCCCACAAGATTCAGCATCTTTGGGATCGGCCGGAACTTTGTCGACAGCTCGGCCGGGCGGCGCGTAAAAAGGCTGTTTCTTATTGGACCGCAGAACATCATTTTGCGTGTCTCAAGAACGTGTACGAAGATCTTTGTGCAAGCCGCTGAAAACCATTGATGCCCGACATTGTCCTTGTTGCAGCCGTTCCACAGAATGTCAGAGATTTCTCAAACCAATTAAGTTGTGTATTTGTAGAAATTATTACTTTTCTATGTAGGTCTCATCTAGAGGTGATTTGAAGTGTGCGGAATCGTTGGACAAGTCAATCGGGAGAGTCAACGGGCAGTTGATCGGGGAACGATTGAGCGGATGAATCATGTCATCCGTCATCGAGGTCCTGATAGCGACGGGTTTTATGTCCGCGGTCCAGTAGGGCTCGGCGTACGGAGGCTATCAGTCATTGACCTGACGACGGGAGGCCAGCCTCTCTCGAATGAAGATGGCACGGTGTGGCTCGTCTTTAACGGTGAAATCTATAACTACAGGGAACTTCGCGCACAGCTCAAGATCAAAGGGCACCGATTTCGGACAGAGTCCGACACGGAAACGATAGTGCATCTTTATGAGGAATTCGGTACGTCCTGTGTGGACTCATTGCGAGGAATGTTTGCCTTCGCACTATGGGATGAGACTCGCAAACGGCTCCTGTTGGCCCGTGACCGGATGGGAAAGAAGCCGCTCTACTATGCGGAACACGACGGCGCTCTTTTGTTTGGATCCGAGATCAAGTGCATTCTTCAATACCCTGGTTTTCCACGGCGGGTTAATTTTACAGCGATCGATCATTACCTCAGTCTCCAATACGTACCGGATCCCTTGAGTGCATTTGCGGGTGTCCACAAGCTTTCTCCAGCGCACCGGTTGATCTGGGAGGGGCGCAAGATTCACGTGGAGTGTTATTGGAAGCTCAATTATGAACCCAAAATTGAGAAGAATCAGAAAGAGCTGGAGGAAGAACTGCTAGCACGCTTGCAGGAATCTGTTCGGTTGAGGCTGGTTAGCGATGTGCCTCTAGGTGTGCACCTGAGCGGGGGCATCGATTCTAGTATTGTGACAGCCCTCACGGCCAAACTGACCAGCCGGCCCGTCAAGACTTTCTCGATTGGTTTTGAAGAGGAGCGCTTTAGCGAGCTTCCCTACGCGCGGGCAGTGGCGCAAAAGTACGCCACCGAACATCATGAGTTTCTGCTGCGATTCGATGATATCCCGGTATTGATTCAAACAATGGCCCATCATTTTGACGAACCATTCGCAGATCCATCCGCAATCCCTGTTTATTTGCTGGCGCAGAAAACACGCGAACACGTTACAGTGGCCCTGAATGGTGATGGCGGAGATGAATTATTTGCCGGCTATATCCGGTATGCGCTGGACCGCTTCGCTGAGGTTTATGGGCGGTTGCCATCCCGCTTGACGCAAAAGGCGGTGCCTGCACTATTGGCTTGGCTCCCGCAGCCTCTCGATCGTCCGGGGGAGAAGAATTGGGTCGCCGGCCTGAAACGACTCGCACAAGCAGTTCGCACATCACGAAAGGCAAATTTCCTGCGCTGGGGATCCTATTTCAGCGACTCGATGAAAGAACAGTTATGGAATGGGGATATCGCCTCCGAACTCAATCAAAAGGGGAAGCGCACAGAACATTGGCTCTCGGCGATATTTGATGAGGCGCCAGCAAAGTCTCCATTGGACTGCACGCTCTATGTGGACACGAGAGCGTACCTTCCTGGGGACCTCCTGGTAAAGGCAGACCGCATGACCATGGCCCATTCCCTAGAAGCGCGATCTCCTTTCCTGGATCATGAATTCCAATCGTGGGCCGCGCGCTTGCCCGAGCGTTTCAAGTGGAATGGCCATGTTCACAAGTATCTGCTGAAGCGGGCATGCTTGAGTTTGTTGCCGGCAAAGGTCTTGAAACGCGGCAAGCAAGGATTTGGTATTCCGCTGGGTGCCTGGCTCCAAGGGCCTCTCCGAGAATGGGTGCGGGAACGGTTGCTGAGCCCGCAGGCGAAAACTCATGCATATATGAAACGCGATGTCATTTCCAAACTATTCGACGAGCATGTTCGGGGCCGCACAAATCATGCAAATAGGCTTTGGGCCCTGATGATGCTGGAGATTTGGCTCGAGGAGTATCTATGAGTTTGGCCGATCGGGAGGCTCCTCGAAGACCGCCCGACATGGAACTCCTGGGACTGCCGATACACCGCGTCGGTGTCGAGCAGGTTCACGCTTTCATCGAAGACGTAATCTCCAAACAAGAAAAGGCCATCGCGCTCAATTTGAATGTGTATTGTGTAAACCTGGCGCTCCAGCATCGATGGCTCTATGAATTCATCCAAGAGGTCCATTTGGTTTTTTGCGATGGTGACGGCGTTCGGATGGGATTGAAAATGCTGGGCCATTCTCCACCGCCCAAAATCACATACAACGAATGGTTTTGGCAGCTTTCCGCGTTTTGTGAGCGAAAGCAATTCAGTCTGTTCTTTCTGGGCGCGAAGCCAGGGGTGGCCGAGGAGGCCGCGGCAAACCTGAAATCCACGTATCCAGGACTGCATATCGCCGGCATCCAGCACGGCTTTTTTAGCAAGCAGGGCGAGGAAAACCAAAAAGTAGTCGAACAAATCAATGCCGTTTCGCCTGACATTCTATTGGTGTGCTTTGGTATGCCGCAGCAGGAGCGCTGGATCGCAGATCACTGGCGAAATATCAACGCGCATGTCTTCCTGAAAGGCGGAGCGGCTTTAGACTACGCCTCCGGACGACTCCAGAAAGCTCCGGCCTGGATGATTCGTGGTCACATGGAGTGGCTCTACAGGCTATTTCAGGATCCCAGGCGGCTCTTTTTGCGATATGTTTTTGGCAATCCTTACTTTCTTTTCCGTGTGTTTCTGGAGAAAATAAGAAGATCGTTTCAAGGAAGACCGATTTGAAAGACCAGCTCATCGTGACGGGTGGCGCCGGTTTCATTGGATCCAATTTCGTGCATCATTGGATCGAAAACGAAACTGCGGGCATTGTTAATTTGGATCGCCTGACGTACGCCGGCAACATGCTGAATTTGGAGTCGCTGGAAGGCGATGCCCGGCACATTTTTGTCCACGGTGACATCGCAGATGGCGCGCTTATTGCGGAATTGTTTCGCAAGTACCAGCCGCGAGGGCTTGTTCACTTTGCCGCAGAATCCCACGTGGACCGCTCGATTTACGGACCAGAAGAATTCGTCCGCACGAATGTGGTTGGCACATGCAACTTGCTCGATACCGCGCGGGAATATTGGAGTAGGCTGACCTGCGGAAATCAGCAGAAATTTCGGTTTTTGCATGTTTCTACAGATGAAGTCTACGGATCGTTGGATCCCCTGGACCCTCCCTCCACTGAGTCAGCCGTTTATGCGCCCAACAGTCCGTATGCGGCATCCAAGGCCGCTTCGGATCACTTCGTGCGTGCATATCATCATACGTATGGTTTGCCTGTTCTCCTCACGAATTGCTCCAACAATTATGGTCCGAGGCAATTCCCGGAAAAACTGATTCCCCTGATGATCATCAACGCGCTCGATCAGAAGCCGCTGCCGGTCTATGGCGATGGGCTCAATGTTCGGGATTGGATATTTGTCGAGGATCATTGCGCGGCGATTCGCATTGTGCTGGCGCGTGGCCGAGTCGGGCAGACGTATCACATTGGCGGACGCAGCGAAAAGACAAACTTGGATGTGGTGAAAGCAGTGTGCGCTACGCTTCAGGAGGCGCGCCCGAGCGCGTGCCAGTGCGCTTCCCTCATTTCGTTTGTAAAAGACCGCCCAGGCCACGATCGGCGGTACGCGTTGGATACTCACAAGATCGAGCAGGAACTCGGCTGGAAACTGCGGGAAAGTTTTGAGACCGGCATTCGAAAAACGGTGCGTTGGTATCTGGAAAACACGCACTGGGTCAAGCAAGTGACTTCGGGCGCGTACCAGCAATGGGTGGAAGCTAATTATGGAAAACGTGGATAAGCCGATGAGAAAGGGCATCATTTTGGCTGGCGGGGCTGGTACGCGTATGCACCCCGTGACGCAAGTCATTTCAAAGCAACTCCTGCCTGTTTATGACAAACCGATGATCTACTATCCGCTCAGCACGCTGATGATGGCGGGTATTCGTTCGATCCTGGTTATCTCCACTCCGCAAGATGTCCCTCGTTTTGCAGAATTGTTGGGTGATGGCTCTCGATGGGGATTGAGCTTGCATTATGCAACTCAGACCGCGCCGGAAGGATTAGCTCAGGCCTTCATCATCGGAAAGGAGTTTATCGGCAGTAACCACAGCGCGCTAGTGCTGGGTGATAACGTCTTCTATGGACACGAGTTGACCCGGTTGATTCAGAATGCCAACCAAAAGGAGCGGGGCGCTACTGTGTTTGCCTATGCCGTGGCTGACCCCGAACGCTACGGGGTGGTCGAGTTCAGTTCCCGTGGGCACGCCATCAGTCTGGAGGAGAAGCCCACGAAGCCAAAATCACGGTATGCGGTTACAGGCCTGTATTTCTACGACAATCAAGTCGTCGACATTGCTGCGTCCCTGAAACCGTCCGCACGCGGTGAGTTGGAAATCACGGATGTGAATCGACGCTACCTAGAAATGAACTTACTGGATGTGGAGGTCATGGGCCGGGGGTTTGCCTGGCTGGACATGGGCACACATGAATCGCTGCTAGACGCATCCCAGTTCATTGAAACTGTGGAGAAGAGGCAAGGCTTGAAGGTGTCCTGTCCGGAAGAAATCGCGTACCGCTACGGCTACATTGATCGCGAACAACTGCGCGCGCTCGCCGCCGCGATGCAAAATCAATACGGCGAATACTTGCTTCAAATCCTCGAAGAAAAGGTGTTTTGATGTCCTGCCCGGAGGTGGCTGCATGCACCTTGCGTGTGGTTCCCACGACTTTGCCCGAGGTGGTGCTGATCGAGCCCGCGGTGTTTCGCGATGCTCGTGGATTTTTTCTTGAGAGCTATAATCGAGTGGCTTTGCTGAAAGCTGGAATTCCTGGCGTGTTCGTGCAAGATAATCACGCACACTCCGCCCAGGGAGTTCTTCGAGGCATCCATTATCAATTGCCGCCTCACGTTCAAGGCAAGCTCGTGCGGGTTGTGGCGGGAGAAATTTTCGACGTGGCAGTGGATCTCCGCCGTAGCTCTCCGGCGTTTGGCCGCTGGGTAGGGGTGAATCTTTCAGCCGAGAGCCCCCAAATGATGTGGGTGCCGCCAGGATTCGCCCACGGCTATGTCGTTCTGAGCCGGCAGGCAGACGTGCAGTATAAAGTGACCGATTTTTATTGCCCGAATTGTGAACGGACCATTCGTTGGGACGATCCCTCCATCGGCATCAACTGGCCGCTGCTGGGTCCACCGCATCTTTCCTCTAAGGATGAACACGGCGCGACGCTCGTAACAGCCGACGTTTTCGAATAACCAATCATGTTACAAATTATGCTTACAGGTGCCGCGGGGCAGCTTGGGTGGGAGCTGCAGGCCAGATTGTCTGGCTTGGGCCACTTGACTTCCTTCCATCGCGCGGAACTCAATATCGGAGACGCAGATGCTATTCGGCTTGTAGTGCGCAGGCTCCGGCCGGATCTTATCGTGAACGCAGCAGGATATACGGCCGTAGACCAGGCGGAAACGGAGCCCGAGATGGCCATGCGCGTCAACGGCGCGGGCCCTGGAGTTCTCGCCGAGGAGGCAAAGCGTGTAGGTGCAGCGCTGATTAGTTATTCGAGTGATTATGTCTTTGATGGCAATTCGACACAGCCCTACACAGAAGAAGATCGGCCAAACCCATTGAGCGCTTACGGACGGAGCAAGCTTGCAGGAGACCAGTCTATTGCATCCGTGGACGGTAGCTATTTGATCTTTCGAACGTCTTGGGTGTACACCGAGCGCAACCGCAATTTCGTCCTAGCCGTATTGAAGTTGGCGAAAGAGCGCGCAGAACTTCGGATTGTCAACGATCAAGTTGGTGCGCCTACCCCTGGGAGCCTGATTGCAGATTACACCTCGAAGATTATTGCGGGGGCGCGCGAGCAAGGAAGCAATTGTTCTGTGGCAGAAGTGCTTCGCGAGCGCCGTGGCTTGTACAATCTTGTGTGTGGCGGGCAGGTCAGTCGTTACGAATTCGCGAAAGAGGTTTTGCGCCTCTTTCTCCCACAAAACCCCGCTCGAGTAGTGCCGGTTCCATCTAGCGAGTTCACAAAATCGGCACGCCGGCCGTCCTTTTCAGTGCTGTCGACCCAAAAGCTGGAACACACATTTGGTCTTAAGCCGCCTCCCTGGCAGGTAACACTGGAACGGTTTGCGGCGGGGATGCGCAATCACGTTGCTCCAGTCAAAGAAATCCCGGGCCCTGGTGCATGAATTACATTGGAAAACAGAAATCCGGGGTGATAAAGATCAAGGAAGTCGGAAATGTAAATCGCATCGCAAGAAGGGAAGAGCGCCAGCACATATGAAGCAAGGAAGAAAGAAGAAAGGGTGGCTCTCCAAGAGTGAGTACCGTTACATTTATGGCAAGAAAGTACCAAGACTCTGTGTGGAATTGATCGCATTTACGAAGAGACCTGCAAACAAAACGATGAAGGCATCTGGAATCATGGTGGTGAAAAGGGAGATTCCGCCGCGAAAGGGCTATTGGCACGTACCCGGAGTGACGATATTAAAAGGGGAGGCAGTGCAGGCTGCTCTGCTTCGCTGCGCGAGAGAAGAACTCGGCGTTAAACTGCGGCAGAATGTGAAGAGGGGCCTGTTGTCAACGTTTCTCGGTTATTGGGAATACCCGAAGAAAGATGGGTTTGGGCAAGCCGTATCGCTCGTTTTTGCAAGTGAGGTGGAGAGGCATCTGAGAGGCAAAGAACTACAAAACGAATCGAGTATTCCAAAGGAAGAAGTCCGGGTTGTGAATGAGCTTCCGAAACCGTTCATTTCGTCGCAGAGGCGGATGCTCCGCAGCTTGTGGAGTTCGAGAAGGGACAGCAGCCATATCTGAAGCACGAATTTGCGCTTGAAGCTGAAGCAAAACTACTATTTCTAACGCCAAGGCTCCCGCGTCAAGAGAAGCCGCGATCCACGACTTCTGAGCGCATCGCTCAGCTCACGTGGTTCGCGGCTTTTTGTTTGTGGCCAATGCGGTGGAAATGTGCGGCGCAAAGAAAGAGGGCGCTTCGAGGGTTCACCTCGAAGCGCCCATGGTTGCGGGGGCTGGATTTGAACCAGCGACCTCCGGGTTATGAGCCCGACGAGCTACCAGACTGCTCCACCCCGCGCAGAGAGAATAGCCCATTCACGCGGAATCGTCAAACGCGGGTCGGGTGAGGTCATTTTGCATGCCCAAAATAAATGTCAGAACTCACCACGAATTGTATGAGGTGCGTTCGAAAGGAGAAACCTTGTCGGATGCGGAGTGGACATTGCTGATGCCAGTCGAGGTCTGTTCCGGGCTGAAAAGCACGTCGGTTTCGTAATCCACTTGCCAGTCTTTTTTGCCGGTCATGGGGTCAACTGGGACCTCGCGAAGATAAGCGGCGCCGACCAGGTCTTCAAGCGATTGCGGCGCGGCGAGCTTGTCGAGCGTGTACTGGTCAACGGCTTTGCGCATCACAGCAAGGTCTTGCTTCAGCGATGCTTCCTTGGCGCGCAGAACAGACTGCTGATACCGCCCTGTGGCCAGCGACAGCAAAATCAGGATGATGGTGATCACGACCATCATTTCCAGAAGCGTGAATCCACCTGCGCGGCGTTGCATTGTGCGCAGTTGAGTAAGTCGAATGTTCATAACTTCTCTCTACCAATCCGCATACCGGCTGCCATCCAGAGCCGTGCCGGATGAGCGCGAATACACGTCGAAGACGTTTTGTCCGCCCCAGGACCCCGATTTCGAGTCATCCTGCACTGAGCGCATTCCCCAATCGGTGCGGCCGGTCATCGGATCCGAAGGGATGCGGCGCAGAAAGCGGACGCGGCGCTCCTTGGCCGTAGCCAACTCGACGCCATTTACGAGGATGTCCAGATTTTTTGGATAGCCCTCAGTGCCCAGCTCGACCTGAATCAGGTTTTTGTCCGCAGCGTCCTTATAACGATCAATCGCGGAGCGGATTTCTCGGAGAGCCTCGCGCAGCTCGAATTCCTTTTGCCGTTTGATGGCCAAGCGGTTCATGGGCAGGGCAGCGGAGGCAAGGATGAGCAGGATGCTCGTCGCGATAATCAACTCGAGCAATGTCATGCCCTGCTGTGCGGTTTTCCGCATGCCGTGTAAGTGCTTCATGTTTCGCGCGCCAGTTTATTGGACCTGTACTGTGGCTTCACCGGCCACCAGTGGAATGGGCTTTTGTGTCGAGTCCTTGGCATTCACCTGAACAATCTGCAGCTTGGAAGTGCCCGCAGCGATCCCCCGCAAAACGAGGCCAACCAACGTGCCACTACCGCCGATGCCCGCTGTGTTCGGCTGGCGCGTGGCGGAGATGATCGCCTGACCCTTTTCCTTGTCGATTCGCTGGACAATGGCGATTTCTTGGGTGCCGCCGGATAGGAATCCGCCGTGGCGCACTTCTTCGACGGAGATCACAGCCGGGTTGAATTGCAGCAACATTGGGATGGAGAAGAGGTCCTTAACATCTTCCACCACAACATTGATGGTCACAGTCTCGCCAACTTTCAGATTGAGCGAGGGAGGTTCGAAACGCAGGCGTGCAGGGCGCTCTTGCGCGGATGTTGCAGGCGCTTGTGTTTGCGGAGTCGGCGGCGATGGTTGAAGACGAGTCTGCGGAGGGGGAGGAATGGATGACTTTGGCGCTTCCTCGACACGGCGCACCTGAGGATTGGCGTCAGTGCCAGCACTAACGGAACGTAGATTCGCGGCGGTAATGTCCGGCAGACGGATGATGCGTGGCGTCAGGACAATCAGGACTTCGTTTTCGGCCGTGTCCACGCGCTCGCTTGAAAAGAAGTATCGCAGGAACGGAATTTTTGAAAGGCCGGGCCATCCACTGATGGACTTGGTTTGCGATTGCTCCACCAGCCCGCCGAGCACATTGACTTCCCCTTCGCGCAAACGAACGTCGTGTTCAATCTTGCGCTGGCTGATGATCGGCTGTTCAATGCCTCCGATATTGGACTTTCCAGTGACCGACGAGACTTCAATGGACACCTTCATGCTGACTTCGCGATTGGCATGGACACGCGGCGTGATATCAATATTGACGCCAACTTCCTGATACTGGAACTGAGTATTCACCAGTGGGTTGATGACGCCACCGACCGACTGTGTTGTGCCTCCCAAGCCGGCCGAAAAGCTGCCCGTTGCGATGGGAACGCGGTCGCCTACGCGAAGCTTGGCGGATTGGCCGTCCACGGTGCGAATCTCCGGGTTCTGGATGATCTTCGTGGTACTGTCGGTCATGAGTGCGAGGGCTTTGGCGCCCGGGAGAGTCAAACTGTAATCGGCGCTGGAAAGCCGCTGAAGATCGCTCAGCTTAATCTGCGAGGACGTTGAACTGGTTCCTGTCCCCGTGCCTCCAGTGGGGTTGCGAGGCGTAAAACCGAGCGTCGCGCTTGTACCTGGCTCAATCCCCAGGTCGCGTGCGCGGTCGCGTCGAGCCTGCAGCACTGCCACCTGGATCACTACCTCGGGTTTGGCCTTATCAATGTCGCGGATGACTTTTTCGGCCAGGGCAATCTTGTCCGGTGTGTCACGGATGATGATCGCATTCTGGGAGTTGACCTGCTGGATGCGGCGAAATTCAAACAACTGTCGCAGGCCGTTTACGATTTCGGTCAGATCCTGAGCCTGGACGGTATTCGACAGATAGAAGGTCTTGACGATGTACTCTTCGTAGTCGCGCCGCTTCTGCTGTTGATCCGGGACAACGAAGATAATGTTGCCGGCCACTGGCTTCCAAAACGTCTTGCTCTGGAGCGCGACAACGTCCAGCGCATCCTCAAGTGTTACATTGGTGAGTTCGGTGGCGATGCGCCGTGGCTGAAAGTCCGCGTCAAAAAGCACCGAGACTCCTGCGAGCTTTCCGATCGTTTCATAGATGATGCGAGCGTCGTTGGTCAATCGCAAGTTGATCGGCTCGCGAGAAATAGGAATCAGCTCTGGGGGTTTATCGAGCAATTGCCCCTCTCGCAGGTGGGTCTCCAGCGGCGCCGTGGGCGCAGACTGTGATTGGCGGGCTGCCAGCATTTCCATCGTGCGCTTCAATTCCTGGCTAGCCACGGCACTCGACGGATCAATTGTCGTTGCCCTTTCAAACTCCGCAGCGGCCAGTTGCAATTCACCACTTTCCCGCAATTTTTGACCTTTTGCGACATGCACTTGCGCGGCCTCAAATCGCAAATGAGTAGCTTTCAATCGGTAGGTGACGTTTTGCGGATCGGCGCGCAAGGCCCTTTCGTAATGGATCAGGGCAGTGTCCAGGTCCTGGACGGCCTCTGCTCTTTTGCCAGCTTGAAAATCGGGATTGCCCTTGGGACATCCAGCCAGCAACAGCGTCGTCAAGACCAGGGCCAGAGCAGTTTTGTTTTGAATCCGCATCATCCCCCGCTTAAGACGTCTTAAATCTCGCTGAGTCTAGCACCTGCATACTTATGCAGCAAGCCGCGTCCTTGCTTCCGCTTGCGGGCGACAGCTATGATAGTCGATTGCGAGTACGAGCATGAAGAAGGCCGACAAACCCGCAGAACGCGCTGTGGCCCAAAACCGCGCCGCCTCGTACGACTACCACTTACTGGAGAACTTCGAGGCTGGCCTGGTGCTTTTGGGCACAGAGGTCAAGTCCCTTCGCGGCGGCAAGGCCAGCCTGCGCGAAGCGTATGCTGTCGTTCGCGGCCGGGAAGCTTGGTTGATCAACTGCCATATTCCCGAATATCAGCCGGGTGGACCTTTTAATCATGTCCCCCTTCGCCCGCGGAAGCTGCTGTTGCACAGCCGCGAAATCAGTAAGCTGGCCGGAAAGACCCAGGAGAAAGGCCTCACGCTGGTGCCGCTGCGCATTTACTTCAAAGATGGCGTGGCCAAGTGCGAGGTTGCCCTGGCTCGGGGAAAGAAGTACCACGACCGCCGGGAGTCCGAGCGAACGAAAGAAGCTAAACGCGAAGCCAGCCAAGCGCTTTATCACTCCAAACGACGTTGAAGAGGGGAAATGGAAATCACTATTAAAATCCAGCCGCTCACAAAAATTAGTACTGATGCACTTGTCACGTACGTTTTTGAGAAAGACGAGAAAATAGAGGGCGTGCTGGCGGAGATTGACGCTGCCACCGGCGGCCGGATCCGTGAGCTTGCCGCGAGCGGGGAACTGACCGGCAAGTTGCTGGAGATGACGCTTCTTCACAACCCTCCGGGACTTGAGGCCAAGCGGCTGCTGCTTGTTGGCCTCGGCAAGCCGGAGAAATGCACTGGCCGTGAAATTCTCCGTGCAAGCGGGGCTGCGCTTCGGTTTCTGAAGGCCCGTTCGGTTAGACGCATGACCATGCTCGCTCGTGAGCAAGCTTGCGATGCGGCTTCGGCGCAGGCGGTCGTGGAAGGCCTGCTGCTCGGGGAGATGGAATCCGATAGCTACAAAACAGACAAGAAGGATGACAAGCAGATTGAAGCAGTCGCCCTCGCCGGGTGGCCCGGCGAGGCAGCAGAGAAGGGAAGAGCCATCGGTAAAGTAACCGCCGGGGCACAAAACTTTGCGCGCGCCCTGGTCAATGAGCCTGCAAACAAACTGACCCCGCGAATGCTCGCGGAGCGCTCGCAGGCAATGGCGAAGGAAGTAGGTCTTCCCATAGAGGTGTTCGACGAAAACAAAATCCGCGAGTTGAAGATGGGTGCATTGCTGAGTGTTGCCCAGGGCAGTGCGGAACCTCCGCGCTTCATCGTCGTCACCTACACTCCGCCAAAACAAAAAGAAGGTGCGCCGGTCCTGGGCTTGGTGGGCAAAGCGGTCACTTTCGACACGGGCGGAATTTCCATAAAGCCGTCTGAAGGAATGGAAAAAATGAAGTACGACATGGCGGGCGGGGCGACCATGCTCGGCGTGATGAAAGCGCTGGCACAGCTCAAGCCTGCTGTGAAGGTTATTGCCTGCGTGCCGGCCACGGAGAACATGCCAGGAAGCCGGGCTCAAAAACCTGGCGACGTGCAGTTCGCCATGTCGGGCAAATCCATTGAAGTGATTAATACGGATGCGGAAGGCCGGCTGATCTTGGCGGATGGCCTGACGTATGCGCGGAAGCTCGGCTGCACCCATCTGATCGACGCCGCAACGCTGACCGGTGCGATTGTCGTGGCGCTCTCCAATGTCAATGCGGGCGTTTTTGGTTCCGAACAGGCTTTTACAGAGCGACTGCTCGCTTCCGCGCGCGCCTGCGGGGAAAAGATGTGGCCGATGCCCGTGGACGAGGAATACCGCGAGATGATCAAAAGCAGCATCGCGGACATTCAAAATGTCAGCAGTGGAAAAGGCGGCGGGGCTATCACCGCGGCGATGTTCTTGAAAGAGTTTTCCGAGGAAACGCCGTGGGTCCATTTGGACATTGCCGGCACCGCGTGGCTGGACGATGCCAAACCGTGGTCGGCAAAAGGCGCCAGCGGTGTGGCGGTGCGTACTTTGATAGATCTGGCAATGAAATTGTGAAGAATGAACGAGGGCGCAGCACGTTAGAGCCCTGCAACTGATCAGGAGTCGCGTAAATTGGCAGCCGTTTTCTAGGAGGATGCTACTCCATGCGAATAATTGTCGTAGGGTTTGGCCGCTTGGGTTCGCAGGTGGTGAAGCACCTGGACACTCAGCAAAACGAGGTCATCGTGATCGACAAGCAGCGCGAACTGCTGCGGCGCCCGGACCGCGATCCCAATGTGCGCTTCATCGCGGGAAATGCAACGGACCCCGACCTGTTGCGCGAAGCCGGCGCTGAAAAAGCCGCGGCGCTGATTGCACTCACGCGCGACGAGAACACCAACCTGATGGTTGCCCAGGTCGCACGCTCCGTCTTCAACATTCCCAAGGTGATGGCCGTCGTCTATGACCCGGCTCGGGAGCCAAGCTATCGCGCTGCTGGAATTGAGACGATGGCACTCACCGTCGCCGGCGCAGAGTTCTTGGTCGGCCAGCTTTCCGCTGCCCCGCCGGAGGATTTCACCCAGGTCTGGGAACGTGTGCACGGCCACGCGGCTAATGCACTGGCCACACCGGCACGTGTCGAGGCCAGCGGGCCGATGTACGTCATCGTGGTTGGCGGCGGCCGTGTGGGATATTTTCTAGCGCGCGCTCTACTGGAAAACAACATCGAGGTAACGGTCATCGAATCAAACAAGGACATTTTTGACCTTGTCTCGCAGCAAGTGGATTGTCCGGTAATCTACGGCGACGGATCTTCAACTGCGGCCCTGGAAATGGCCGGCGCGAAACGTGCCAATGTGTTCGTGGCCGTAACGAATCACGACCAGGACAATCTCATCGCCTGCCAGCTTGCCAAGCAGTACTTCGGCGTGCCGAAAACGATTGCGCGCGTGAAGAATCCTGCCAACGAGGCGCTCATGCAGCAATTGGGCGTGGATATTACCGTCAGCTCCACGGCGATTATCACCGGTGCAATCCAAAGCGAGTTGCCGCACTCGCGTATCCGTCAAGTGCTGGACCTGCGTGCGGGCCAGCTCGAGATTATGGAGTACCGCTTGGACTCCCAATCGCCGGTCCTCGGAAAGCAACTTCGCGATCTTACATTTCCTGCGGCGTGTAACATTGTTACGATATTTCGCAACGGCGAGGCTATGGTGCCTCGCGGCGAAACGGTATTCCAGGCGGGCGACCTTGTCCTCACGCTGGTCAAGCTGCCCACGGAGCCAGAAATCCGACGTCTGCTTCTGGGTGATGCTTGAGGCGAGCCTGGCGGCGAGTATACAGACCATTTACATTGGGCAACCTCTGAAAGGTATTACCGGCAGCCCGTGGCCAACTCTTTGACGTAAGCGGCGAGCTCCCCGCGATTTCTCTTTTCAAGAAGATCATCCAAGTACTTGGATTTTGTTTTTGGATTGTCCTTCAGGATTGTCTCATAGGCTTTGAGCATGCTTTCCATTCCGGCTAAAGATGTCACAGCCAGGTCTTTTGCCTTATCCGGGTTCTCGATTATGAATGCCGCCTGCGATAGCGTAACCAGGGCAAACAAGTCTGAATCGTATTTGTACTTTTTCAGCGCAGTAAGGTCAGGGAGCTTGCCACAAACTTTCACTGAGATGTCGGGCACTCCGATTAACCAGCGAAGCGCCCACACGCGTTCGGCGAGAACTTCTTTCGAAAGTGGATTAACTTCCAGCGAGCGCACGGCCTTCACAGCTCTGGCGCGTTCTTCCGGTGTTGAAGGGCCGCGCTGTTGCGACAAGCATGGAAGTACGCTCAGAAGAACGAATCCCGCAAACAGCAATATTGCGTTGATAACGCCTCTGAATTTCACAATCCCTCCTACCATTGATAAGTTCCTAGGTCTGACAGTCGCACGCTACATCTTCTGCGGGGCCTCAATGCCGAGCAAGTCCAGCGCCCTTGTGAGTTGAGTTTCGATCATCTGGGTCAGTGTCAGCAAGAATGCCTGCCGGGTGGAGTCTTCTTCCGAAAGAATATGGTGCTTGTGGTAGAAATTGTTGAACCCTTGCGCAAGCTGGAATGCGTACTTTGCGAGAAATGCAGGTTCCTGCGCATTCACGGCGGCGTCCGCGTGCCAATCGAGCGAGCTGGCCAGCAACGCCAACTCCCAAAGCTCATTGGCGTGAGGTGATGCGAGCATAGCCTCGAGTTTTTCGCGGGAGGCAGCGCCAGCAAAGTCAGGGGCCGCGCTTGTCCCCTCGCGATCAGCCAGCTTTCGAAAAATATTGCGGGCTCGCACGACAGCGTACTGGCAGTACGGCCCGGTCTCCCCTTCAAAACTCAGCGCGTCCATAAAATCGAAAGCAATCACCGTATTGCGCGTGAACTTGAGTAGAAAATAGCGAAGCGCGCCGATGGCGATGCTGTGGGCGATGCGCTCACGATCCCCTGCGGGCGAATCGGGATGGCGCTTGTCCACTTCGGCGCGGGCGTTGGCTTCGAGCCTGTCAAGCAAGTCGTCTGCCTTCACACCCAGGCCCTTCCGCCCGCTCACTTCGACGTAAGGCTTTTTTGCGTCCTCCGGCGGAATTTCATAGCCCATTTCTGCGGCGCAGCGCGGCGTGAGCGCAACCATTTCATAGGAAAAATGAACGGAACGATCGGCCTGCTCATTGAAGGCGAGCGCGCGCAGACCGGCCATCACCACTCTCTGTAAGTAGGACTGGCGGGAGTCAATGACGTTAAAGACGCGAGCGCCGTGGCCAAAGTGCGGGGCGCCGGGTTCTCCGGCGTTCGAAGAGGTTGCCCAAATAGTTTGCCCGTCGGCGTAGGTCTGGAATTTGCGGTAGTGAAAATCCTTGCCGAGCAGTCCGAACTTCCACATCTGGTAAGCGATGTCTTTTCCGACGTAGGTCACCGTTCCGTTGGACCTAACGATAATTTTTGTGTCGTCCTCGGCGGTGGCCTCGGCGTCGTCCGAAAGCAGGATGACCCAGCAGCCGGCGTTTTTGCCGGACGCCGCAAACTGAATGGCCTTGCCCTCCTTCAGCAACTGAAACGCGGCGTCCCAGAATTTCAGGTGCAGGATGTCGCTTTCGCGCGGCAGAACGTCGTAACGCACGCCCAGCCGTTCCATGGTGCGCAAATGGCAGCGGACAATCGCCTCCGCGGCGACGCGTCCGATTTCGGCAGCCGCGCCGCGATCTTCTTCAATGGCTTTCAGCGTTTCGCCGCGCAGAGATTCGCGCGTCTTGTCTTCCTCGTAATAATGCGTCACGCGCGCGTAAAGATCCCAACAGTAATAATCGAAACGAGGTTGCGCAGCCAGCGCGCGAACTTCCGCAGGCGTCTTATTCTCCAAATGAAGGAACCCGATGACGACATCGGCGACTTGCACTCCGGTGTTATCAATGTAGTTTTGCACCTCGACGCGGTTTCCCGCATTTCGCAACAGCCGCACAAAGGTGTCCCCGAGCGCGGCGTTGCGCAAGTGACCGATGTGCGCGGCCTTATTGGGGTTGATGTTAGTGTGTTCGACAATCACTTTTGGCGCATCGGCAGACGCCGGGTACTTCGGCTCGTTCGCGGCAGAACTCAGTTCGCGCGTTGTCGCTTCGAAAAACGCGGCGCGGTCGAGGTAGGCATTCAGATAGCCGCCGCCGGCAACTTCCCAGCGGGCAACTCCTTCAACGGGCGGGATTTCTGCAACGATTTCCTGCGCGAGCTGGCGCGGGGCGCGCTTCAGGCGCTTGGCAAGCTCGAAGCACACGGGCGAGGCCACTTCGCCCATTTCGATTCTGGGTGGCCGCGAGGTCGGCACGGCGATTTCCAGTTCGTGTCGCCGAAGGATGTGCGCCCGCAGCGCCGCCTGAATTCGTTTTTCAATCGTGAGATACACGGCGCCCCTTGGGTGCGAGAAAATCAATCGATTATAGGGATACGCGCACGAGGCGTCAAAGCCGCCCTGCTCGAAAATTGACAGACGTGCGCCTGTGTGTTTGACACGCTAGCCCGCGGGCACTAGCATTCTCTGCGAATTTTGTGCCGCCTCGCGAGACCATGAACGTAATCCAAGCCAGAGAGTGGATCGCACAAGCCAATCGCGTCGCCGTGCTGACGGGGGCTGGTATTTCTGCCGAGAGCGGCCTGCCAACTTTTCGTGGGCCGGGCGGGCTTTGGCGGAGCTTTCGGCCGGAACAGTTGGCCACTCCCGAAGCGTTCCACCGCGATCCGCAATTGGTCTGGGAATGGTACGACTGGAGGCGGTCGGTGCACTCGACGTGCGAGCCCAATGCCGGGCACCGGGCGCTTGCGAAGCTGGAACAGCATTTTTCTGAATTTCTATTGATTACGCAGAACGTGGATTCCCTGCACGAGCGCGGCGGGAGCCGAAGGATTGTCCACTTGCACGGCAGCTTGTGGCGCGTGCGCTGCATGGTGTGCGGCGGTGAAGAGGACAACACGCAGGTTCCTCTCGATCCACTGCCGCCGCGGTGCGCGTGCGGGGGAATGCTGCGGCCAGACGTCGTGTGGTTTGGAGAACCGCTTCCGCATTCAGCTATCGAGCAGGCCATGCAGGCGGCGTATTCCGCCGAAGTGTTTCTGGTTGCCGGAACTTCTTCGATGGTTTATCCGGCCGCGTCGCTGCCGCACGTGGCAAGACAGCACGGCGCCAGGGTGATCGAGGTCAATCTTGAAGCCACGGAGCTGAGCGAGACGGCGGACATATCGATTCGTGGAAAATGTGGAGATATCCTACCGCAGCTTTTGCCCAGCGCATATTGAGAATTTTTGCTCTGTTTGACAGTCCATCACGGCCAGTCTACTATCCATCGCTTACGGACAGGAAGATGAAGTTCGCCAATTTCGAATGCTTTTCCGGCAGCAGCGGAGACAGGGTACTCTGCGCGCTAATCAGCACTTCGCAAAGACACAAAAGGAAAACGGCTAAGCCGAAATGCCCAAGTTTTATCTAACTACGCCGATCTATTACGTCAATGCGCGCCCGCACCTGGGCCATACGTACACGACCGTGATCGCGGATACGATCGCGCGATACAAGCGCATGATGGGCTTCGAAGTAGTTTTCCTGACCGGTACGGACGAGCACGGCCAAAAGGTCGAACGCGCGGCGAAGGCTGCGGGCGTGAATCCGCAGAACTATGCAGACCGGATCTCGAGTGAGTATCGCGAGCTGTGGAAGGACCTCGACTTACCTTTCGACCGCTTCATTCGAACCACCGAGGACCGTCACGAGCGCGCCGTCCACCGCCTGCTTCAGCACGCCCTGGACGCTGGCTACATCTACAAAGGCCACTACGAAGGGCAATATTGCGTGTTCGACGAGTTGTACGTGGATGATCCGACGCCCGGCGCTCCGTGCCCGGATTGCGGCCGCCCCACAGAGCGCATCCGGGAGGAAAACTATTATTTCAAACTGTCTGCTTTTCAGGAGAGGCTGCTCGAGCTTTACGAAACGCATCCTGAGTTTATCCAGCCGGAGACACGACGAAATGAAGTGAAGGCCTTTGTCCGTGGTGGTCTGCGCGACCTGTCCATCAGCCGCACGACACTCAAATGGGGCATCCCCTGGCCTGGCGACCCGAAGCACGTCTTTTATGTATGGTACGACGCGCTCACCAGTTACATGAGCGGAATCGGCTATGGCGACGATGAACTTCAGTTCGAAAAGTATTGGCCGGCTGATTTACATCTCATCGGCAAAGAGATTCTCCGCTTCCACGCCGTCTACTGGCCCGCATTTTTGATGGCCGCGACGGAAAAAGGCGAGCCGCTGGAGCTTCCCAAGCAGATTTTTGCGCACGGATGGTGGACATTTGCCGGCGAGAAGATGTCCAAGTCGCGCGGGAATATCGCGCTGCCGCAGCCCATTGCAAGTGTGCTCGGAGTGGACGCACTGCGCTATTTCTTGTTGCGCGAGATGGTGTTCGGGCAGGACAGCAATTTTTCGCTCGACTCGTTGGTGACGCGTTACAACAGTGACCTGGCGAATGGCTTGGGCAACCTGGCCAGCCGCGTGCTGACGATGATTCAGAATTATTTCGGGGGCGAAATTCCTGCACCTGTGGCAGGTGACGAGCGAGAGGCGGCCATTGTGCAGGCGGCGTCAACTGCAATTGCGGCTGCGCTCGAGCAGTACGACCGCTATGAGTTTTCCCGGGCGCTGGAGTCGATTTGGGGCGTGGTAGCTGCAGTCGACAAATATTTGGTGGAAAACAAGCCCTGGAAGCTCATGACGGATGCGGAACAAAAGGACCGGCTTGGAACCATTCTATACACAGCCGCCGAAGCGCTGCGCGTTGTGACGGTACTGGCCCAGCCCGTGCTGCCGCATGCCACGCGGGTAATTTGGCAGCAACTCGGCCAGCAACGCGAATTACAGAATCTTGAACTGCATGAACTTCATTGGGGAGAACTAGCGGCCGGCACTCGCATTGGCGAGGTCCAGCCAGTTTTTCCACGTGTCAAAAAAGAGGAAGCGATTGAAAGGATCGAAAATATGGAAGATCAAATTCGCAACCCTGCGCAGCCCGCTGCACCGGCGGCAGCAGCTCCCACAGCCGTGGGGCCGGCCAGCAACAAAATCGGCATCGAGGATTTTGCCAAGGTGGAAATGCGCGTGGGGGAAGTGAAGACGGCGGAGCGCGTGGCCGGCGCAGACAAGCTTCTAAAGCTCATGGTGGACATCGGCGATGAAGTTCGCCAGGTGGTCGCCGGAATCGCCGAGGTGTACAAGCCCGAAGAACTCATTGGGCGAAAAGTGGTCGTGGTGGTGAATTTGCAGCCGCGAAAGCTGCGCGGAGTTGAGTCCAATGGAATGATTGTGGCGGCGTCCGTGCCGCCGGATGGCAAGCCGGTACTGGCGGGGTTCCTGGAAGATGTGCCAGTCGGGGCGAGGCTGAAGTAGAGGCGGGCAAACCCTGCCGTGCGATTACCGTCATGAGCGAACCCCTCGACCTCATCGATTCCCACGCGCATCTGGAATTTCCACAATTTGATTCTGACCGAGAGGAAATGCTGGCGCGTGCGCGCACGGCCGGCGTAGGAACGCTTCTGGCAATCGGCAGCGGGACAGGGCCACACCGCCTGGATGCCGCGATCCCGTTTGCAGAGCAGCACAACTGGATTTACGCTTCGATTGGAATTCATCCGCATGAAGCCAAGTTGGCTTTGGATGAGCACTACGTTCGCCTGGACGAACTGGCGCGCCATCCCCGCGTCATTGCCTGGGGCGAGATTGGCCTCGACTACCACTACGATCACTCCCCCCGAGTCGTTCAGCACAGCGTTTTTCGGCGGCAGCTTGACCAAGCCCGCGCAGCGCGGCTCCCGATTGTGATTCACTGTCGCGATGCCTGGACAGACTGCCTTGCGATTCTCGAACAGTCTTGGCGAAGTTCGGGCCTGGGCGGGATCATGCATTGTTTTACGGCCAATCTTGGCGAGGCTCGGCGGAGCATCGAAATGGGTTTCATGGTTTCCTTCGCAGGCAACGTTACCTATCCGAAGGCACAGAATCTTCGCGATGTCGCACGAGATCTGCCTATCGAGTCGCTGCTCGTCGAGACGGACTCACCGTTCCTTTCGCCGCAAGGGCTGCGGGGAAAACGCAACGAGCCGGCCAATGTGGCCGAGGTAGCGCGAACCCTTGCAAGTGTGAGAAACTTGGAGGTACCGGAAATTGCGTCCATCACGGCCGGTAATTTCCGCCGGTTTTTCAAGCTGACCGGGGGCGATTTCCCCCGTTAGCCCGTTCACCGAATGCGGAGGGCTGCCATCGCAGTAGTAACAGCCAAAGAAATCTTCGAGTTGGTGCGCGAGGATTTATCGCGCGTCGAAGAGGAAATTGCCGCGCAGAGCAATTCCGCACTGGAACCGGTGTCGGAAATCGGGAACTATCTGCTCGCTGGCGGCGGCAAACGTCTGCGTCCCGCGTTGTTGCTGCTCAGTGCGCGATTCTGCGGCTGCCGAAGTGAGAGTGCCATTCGCCTGGGAGCGGTAGTCGAGCTGATTCATTCCGCTACGCTGGTCCACGACGACGTCATCGACGACGCAAACCTCCGCCGAGGCCGAGCCTCCGCCAACACGCGATGGGGCAATCATATGAGCGTGCTGGCCGGCGACTGGCTTTACATGCAGTCATTCCAGATGGCCTTGCGGGAGCGCAATTTCCACATCCTCGACATCCTGATCGCATTGACCCAGAACATGGTGGAAGGCGAGCTCATGCAGCTCACGCAACTGGGCAGGATCGAACTGACGGAAGCGGACGCACTGGATCTGGCCTATCGCAAGACGGCCTGCCTTTTAAGTGGCTGCGCGCAACTCGGCGCTGTGCTGGCGAAGCGCGATGGCAAAACGGAGCAGGCGCTGGCTGAATACGGCCGCTACTCGGGACTGGCCTTCCAGCTTGTGGATGACCTGCTGGATTTTACTGCGTCACCGAAGGTCCTCGGCAAGCCGGTTCTGAACGACTTGAAAGAGGGGAAGGTGACGCTTCCTCTCATCTATGCGTTGGAAGCTGCGGGCGCGCGCGAACGTGAGATCGTGGCCGCCGTTCTCAGTGAAAGCGGATTTCAGAGCGTGCGGCCGGAGGAAATCACGTCGCTGGTGCGAAATTCCGGAGCTCTTGAGCGAACGCGAAGCATGGCTCAGGATTTTGCCGCCAAAGCCAAAGCTTGCGTGCAACACGTCGTGGATTCCGACTACCGCCGCGCACTTCTTGCCCTGCCCGATTTTATTCTCGAGCGCGAAAGCTGAACTCCTTCGGGTTATGCTGCCTTTCAAACTGATCTACCACGACCGCTACGACCTCCATCTGGGCGAGCACGTTTTCGCTTCGCAGAAATATCGATTGGTGCGGGAAACGCTGCTCCGCGAAAAGCTCACTGACGAAGGCGATTTTCTGCAGCCGGAGCTTGCGGCCGACGCCGACGTGCTTCGAGTCCACTCGCAGGAGTGGGTGCGAAAACTCAAAACGGGCAAGCTGTCTCTGACGGAATTGATGCGGTTGGAAATTCCGTACTCGAAGGAGACTATTGAAGCATTCTGGTTCGCGGCCGGCGGCACCATCCTCGCCGGGCAGCGCGCGCTGGAAGACGGTCTCTCGGTGAACATCGGCGGAGGATTTCACCATGCCTTTCCTGAGCATGGCGAGGGCTTTTGTGCCATACACGATGTGGCCATTGCCATCCGCCGCCTGCAATTCGACAAAGCCGTTGCCACCGCGATGGTGGTCGATACGGATGTGCATCATGGAAATGGCACCGCGGAAATCTTCGGCGGCGATGGTGACATCTTCACGCTCTCCATTCATCAAGAAAATAACTACCCGTATCCGAAGCCAGCCTCAAACATTGATGTGCATCTGCGCGACGGCATTGGCGACGCCGATTATCTGGCCATCTTCGAAAAACATTTGATTCAAGCGTTTCACGATTTTCATCCCGATGTGCTTTTGTACATAGGCGGCGCGGACCCCTACATTGAGGATCAGCTTGGCGGCTTGCGTCTCACGATGGAGGGCCTCCAGCGGCGCGACCGGCTAGTGTTTGACCACGCGCGACGGCTCGGGGTGCCAGTGGCCGTAACCCTGGCAGGAGGTTACGCACGCCGCGTCGAAGACACCGTCCGCATTCACATTAATACCATTTGTGCCGCTCGGGATGCCGCCACACCGAACTCACCTGCCATGCATTCCTGAATCAGTTACAATCCAGCCGCGGTTATTCTGCTGGTCTCCCTGGAGGTGAAAGATGCGAAAGCTCATGGGCCTGCTGTTCTTGGCGGCGGGGACTCTCTCTGCGCAACAGCCAACTACACGGGCAATGGATGATCTCAACTGGATGGAATTCCGGCAGATTGTTCCCGCAAAAGTGAAAACGGTGCTGGTCACCGTAGGGACGCTCGAACCCCATGGCGTAATTAACAACGGCGCGGACAATACGGCGCCGGTGGCCATCGCCAATGCCATTGCGTCCGACGTGAATGCGCTGGTTGCGCCGCACATTCCGTACGGTGTGACCGGTTCGATGGCTCCCTATCCCGGAGCCATGCACATCTCTGAGGACGTGTTTCGCGCTTACTTCCGCGCGGTGATGGAAGGAATGGTGAAGAATGGATTCAAGAATATTGTGGTAATCAATGGGCACGGTGGTGGACAGACAGCCATTCTCAATTCCGTGGCCAGTGAGATTTCGCTTTCGCGCAATGTCAACACGCTGGTCATCAACTGGTGGTCGCTGGCGAGCGATGTGACAATGGAAGTGTTTCGGGAAGACGGCGGTCACGCAGGCATCAATGAAACTGCATTCATCCAGGCCATCAATCCGAAGCTGGTCCACAAAGACCTCTACAAGGGCAAGGAAATGGCCACAGCGAATCCTGCACCCGGAACCTGGTCGGCCACGCCGTTCCCGTCCTCGATCGGGCTTTACAAAGAAGGGCAGGGCTGGCCAAAGGATTTCGACCAGGCCAAAGCGGACGAGTACTTCAAGAAAGTGGTCGCCCAAGTGAAGGCGCTGGTGCAAGACACGCTCAAGAAATGGGAACTGGCGGGCTTCAATGAGTGAATGGGGTCCACCGGTGATCAATGATTTGCAAAAACGAAAGTAAATTCTCACACGGCTCAATGGAAATCGAGCAATACGTCCACTGTTTTCTTCTGCGGATTGGCCTGCAGCAAGTCGCCGACGCGTTCGAAATGGACCACGTGTTCGCCGAAGAGTTTTTTGCTTTTCACCTGATTGTCGAGAAAATCTTGAAAGTAGGCCTTGTCAAAAACTTCTCCGGCAGGCAGGCGCCAGGCGGCAAGGAGAATACGTTCGGCGGTCAGCGATAGCCCGGTGATGACGACCTGGCCCATTCGGTACTGAATGCCTTCGTTGACGCGCACGCGATATTTCACGCGAGCTACGGAGGCCTCATAGAGCGGTTCAGCCTCAACGGAGGCATCCAAGTAGCCTTGATGTGCGTACTCTTTTTTCACGCGCTCCCATGCCGCTTCAATCTTCAGCCCGCTGGCCAGCTCGTTGGGCGCAAAGCCCAGAAAATCGACGAGCGCCTGCGGAATGAAGACGGTGTTTCCACTCCACGTCGCGCCGCCCCAGCGAAATGCGGGGCCGGGCGTGATCGGCAGAATCACAATTACATTGTCCGGGAGCGGTTGAGCAGGATTGCCTGTGAAGCGCGCCTGTGGGGTTCCAAATTGCACGCGAAGATGGCCGCGGGCGAGATACACCGGGCGGACCTGTTCGTAGGCAAACACGCCGACAGCAAAGCGCGAATAAGGCTTACCGATGAGGTCATGCAACGGCTGGGCCAGTTTGTTGGATTCGCCGGCGACAGGGTCACCAAACTGCACGGCGCTGACTTTCAGTCCGGCAACGCCCTTCATTTCAAAACGCTGGATCATGCCGGATTCGCCTGGGCCTGCAAGATACGTACGCTCAACGACGGCTTTGATTCCGCGCGTTGCAAGCAACTGCTGGAGGGCCTCTCTCATGTCGTCGAGAATGGTACCTTGCTCAGGCGCTGTGCCGTCGAAGAGCCCGACCGCGTTCTTCAGAGCTTGCATGATTTCTTCATCGCTGAACAATGGGAAATTATCGAACAGAACCGGCACGGTGGCCGCATCGTCGAGAGTGAATTCAACGGTCACATTGTCGCCCTGGCTCGTGAAACGAAATCGGACATTTGCAAAAGGGCCAAGCTCGGCAAGTCGATTGGCGGCGGCTTGGATGTCGTCGCGTGAAAGCGTCTCGCCTACCTTCAAGCCGCTCGCTACGGCAATCTGTGTTTCTGGAAAGTTTTTCGACCCAATCACTTTGACCTGGGAAAGCCTGGCAGTTTGAGCAGGGAGAGAAGCGGGTGCGATGAAAAAACAAAGGAGGGCGAGCAGCAATGGGTAATAAGCTGGCCGCCCGACGAGCCACTTCTTTTCGTGCAGGACTTTCATGGCTGGTGTTTGCTGCCGAGATGGAGCGGCATGGCCGATGCCCTTATTCGACGGTAACCGACTTTGCCAAGTTGCGCGGCTGGTCCACATCGCAGCCGCGGCGGACAGCAATGTGGTAAGCGAGCAGCTGTAGCGGAATGATTTCCAGAATGGGGGAAAGCAATTCCGGGGCGTCGGGGATTTCAATCACGTGATCGGAGGCCTGCCGGGCGAGTGTATCCCCCTCGGTCACCACCGAGATGACGATGCCGTCGCGTGCCTGAACTTCCTGGATATTGGACACGGTCTTTTCGTAGCGAGTCATGGAAGAAGGGTCCTTCTCGTCCCGCGTCGCCAGGATGACAACAGGAAGGTTCTCGTCAATCAGCGCATTGGGCCCGTGCTTCATTTCGCCGGCAGGATATCCTTCGGCGTGGATATAGGAGATCTCTTTCAGCTTCAACGCGCCTTCCAGAGCGATGGGATAGTGGATGCCACGTCCCAGATAGAGAAAATCGGTGAACCGAAAGAGCTTTTTGGCCAAATCCTCATATTCCTCGTCCCGCTGCAAAATGCTTTCCAGCTTCTGCGGCAGGCGCGTGAGCTCGTGCATGAGGTCGCGTGCCTTGTCCGAAGAAATGGCGTCGCGCGTCTGCGCAAGATATAAAGCAACCAGAAAAAGAGCCGTGAGCTGTCCGGTGAAGGCCTTGGTGGATGCGACGCCGATTTCAGGGCCGGCATGCGTGTAGATGGTGCCGCTGGCCTCGCGCGTAATCATCGCGCCAACCACATTGCAAATGGCCAGGGTCTTCGCGCCCTTGGATTTTGCCTCGCGCTGGCCGGCCAGCGTGTCGGCGGTCTCACCCGACTGGCTGATGACGATCGCAAGCGTCTTATTGTCCAAGATGGGATCGCGATAGCGGAACTCGCTGCCGTAATCCACTTCCACGGGAATCCTGGCCAGTCGTTCGATCATGAACTTGCCGGCCACGGCAGCATGCCAGCTGGTACCGCAGGCAACGATGCGCACGTTGTGAAGCGTACGGAACTCATCCGCGGTGATGTCCATTTCATCGAGAAAAACTTTTCCACTCTCCAGCGAAATGCGTCCGAGCAGCGTATCGCGGACAGCGCGGGGCTGCTCGAAAATTTCCTTCTGCATGAAATGCTTGAAGCCGCCCTTTTCAGCCATGATGGGATCCCAGGTGACATGCTGTACCTGGCGCTGAATGGCGCGGCCTTCAAAGTCCAGCAGGCGCACGCCCTGCGGAGTAATCACGGCGAGGTCTCCATCAGAAAGGAAAAACACGTCTCGCGTGTGATAAAGAATGGCCGGAATATCGCTGGCAACGAAGTACTCGTCCTGGCCCAAGCCGATGACGGCAGGCGGGCCCCAGCGTGCCGCAACGATCTTGTTGGGGTCCTTCGTGGAGACAATGGCCAGCGCATAAACGCCGCGCAAGCGGCGCACAGCCTTTCTGGCTGCTTCCTCGAGCGAATCGTCTTGCGAGTATTTTTCAACCAGGTGCGCCACGACTTCCGTGTCGGTTTCGGTGACAAACTTGTGCCCTTCTTTTTGCAGCTCGTGCTTCAAGTCTAGATAGTTTTCAATGATTCCGTTATGCACGACAACAAGTTGTCCCGTGCAATCGCGGTGCGGGTGGGCATTTTCTTCCGTGGGACGGCCGTGGGTTGCCCAGCGGGTGTGGCCGATTCCATAAACGCCGTCGAGCGGAGAAAGGCGGATTGCCTCTTCCAGGTTGCGCAGCTTGCCTGAAGCGCGGCGAATGTCCATTTTGCCGGCTTTGGTGACGACGGCGATGCCAGCGGAATCATAACCGCGGTATTCCAGGCGCCTGAGGCCGTCCAAAATCAACGGCACAACCTTTTTAGGCCCGATGTATCCGACAATTCCGCACAAGGTGATCCGCTCCTAACCGTGTATCTCTGTGCCTGGGGGGAAGGCAGGCGTCCATCGCTTTTAGGATAACATATTCGATGCGGCGACCAGAGGCCGTGAGATACGGTTTTTCCGAACGGTTAGCAGCAGTAAGCGATGAAGCTATTCGACAATTTCGAAGCGGAACTGTTCAATTACAGGGTTGGTCAGGACGTCCTTCGCAATTCTCTCCACCTGTATTTGAGCATCCTCGTGGCTGAGTTCATTCAATTCGAGCACGAAGAACTTGCCCTGCCGAACTTCCTTGACCTGGGCGTATCCCAGTGAGGCCAGTGCGTGCTGAATGGTCTGCCCCTGGGGATCGAGAACGGTCGGTTTCAACATGACCCAAACGTGTGCTTTCATGGAAACAATTATAGACCGAGCTCCGCGCGTTTGGAATGAAATGCATGGAGAAGCGCAGCCTTCTCTTCCGAAGGAAGGAAGGCGGCAACAAATCCCCAGGCAGCGATGTGCACCATTTCATCGAGCGTGAGGCCCAATTGCAACCCGGCATCGTATTCAACATCGAGGCTGGTGTGGAACATGGCCGGGTCGTCGGAGGCCAGCGTAATCATCAGGCCACGCCGGTAGAGCTCGCGCAAGGGATGATCTTCAATCTGCGCGTCCGGATTGTTGCGTTGGCGACCCAGCGCGCCGGTGAACAAGTTGCTCGTGGGGCAGATTTCGAGCGGGACCTGTGAAGAGACCAGCGACTCGATGAGCGCGGGGTCGTGCATCACTCCGATGCCGTGGCCGATGCGCTCGACTTCCAGAAAGTTGATGGCGTCGCGAACCGATTGCGGGCCACCGACCTCGCCGGCGTGGATGTGGCGGTGGAGCCCCTGGCCGGACACATAGTCGTATACGGCACGAAATTCCTTGGCCGGGACGGACAATTCGTCGCCGCCAATTCCGAAGGCCACGACTCCGTGGCCTTTGAGTTGCGCCGCCCAGCGCGCGACCTCCATGGCCGTGTCCGGGCCGAATTGGCGCGTCGCGTCGAAAATCCACCGCAAGAGCAGGCCGCGCTTGCGGGATTCCTCTCCGGCTTCATGAATTGCACGAAAGCTGGCCTCAACATCTTGGCCGCGGAGCAATAGGATGCCGACGGCTACAAACACTTCCGCATACACTACGTTTTGTGAAATCAGTTTCTCCGACATGCGCCGAGTGATCAAGGCAAAATCGTCCGGCTCGCGGAGGAACGAAGTGACCCACTTGAAGGCGTCCAGAAAGCCACGGAAGTCCACGTATTGGTAGCGCGCCCGCGCTTCGGCTTCCGTCAGGCTCACGCCGTGGCGCGCGGCTAGTTCCACAACCGTGGCCGGTTCAATGGTGCCTTCGAGATGCAGATGGAGTTCGGCTTTGGGCAAGGCGCGAAGAGATTCTTGAGGGGTTCTCGAAGTCATCGATTGGCGCGAGTCAAACGGAGCTTTCCGCGTTCACCGTCCGGGGAGCTGCGGACGCCCGGCATTAATCCACGCGGTCAGCCAGTAGGAGCCGACATCGGCCGCCGCGTCCGAAACGCCGCGAATCAGGATAGCGCCAGCCTGGTTGTAAAGACGATCGTAATACTCGTCGGTGTAGTCCGGAAGTCCGCGGCGCGCGCGGCGGTCGGCCAGCAAAATCTGTTGCAGCCAGCTATGAGCGTTCAGGCAGCTCTCGAAAGCATGGTCTGTGGGGTCGCTGATCTTTACAGCCTCGTTGGGGCGAACATAGAAAAAAAGCGAATAGCGGTCCACAAGGCTGGAAGAGAAGCGCTGGTCCGCGCCGGTCTGATTGGAAAGGCGCCCGTCGTAATTCTCGGTGGTGGCGAAAGGATCGTGCGCCTGGGCGACGTAGTGCGCCAAAATCGCGGCAAATTGCCGCACTTCGTCCCAGTTCCGTGCTTTGAATGCGTTAGTGAGTTTTTCGCTGTAGAGGCCAATCTGCCAGGGAAGCACGCCATTGGCCTCGAGCTTCGTTTTCGTGAATTTGCTGACGGCGGCTTTGTAGTCCCTGGGGAGATTATCGAATGGGAATCGGCCGTAGCGGTCGAGGTAAATGTAACGGTTGCGGCGCTCCGCGGCGGGATTTCTGGACACGGCATCGGAGGGCTCAGCCGCATTCTGCATGAGAAGATTGCGATTCGCTTCGAAGAATGGGCGAATGTCGGGAGGCAGCGTATCCACGGCCTTGTTGGTGATCAGGCGATGAGCATTGGCGCCCCAACCGTAAGCCATCTGCGGAGTCGCCATTATTGCCACGAAGATCGCTGCAGCGGCCGCCGTTCCGCGGACCAGCGTCCACTTGTGCCCCTGCGCCATCAACGCCCCTTTGCAGCTTCCTCGAGCCGCAACGTGCTTCGCTTCCGGCTGTAGCTCACATAAATCACAAGTCCGATTGCTAGCCACACAAAAAATCTGATCCAGTTCATGATTGGCAGGCCCGCCATCAGCAATAGGCACGTCAAAATTGTCAGGATGGGTGCCAGGGGTCCTCCGGGTGCGCGGAAGCTGCGCCGCCGGTGGGGATCCTTGTAGCGCAGAATCAGCACCCCGCCGGCAACTAGCGCGAACGCAAAGAGCGTCCCGATGTTCGAGAGGTCGGCCAGCGTCCCGATATCAAACATTCCCGCCGGTATTCCCACCAGGAATCCGGCCATCCACGTTGAAAAATCCGGCGTCCGGAATTGCGTGTGCACGTGACTGAACACGCTCGGAAGCAAGCCATCGCGCGACATGGCGAACCACACTCGCGCCTGCCCCAGCTGAAACACGAGCAGGGAAGAGATCATTCCCATTAGCGCGCCCACAAGCACCGCCAGCCGCACCCACGGCAGGTTCAGCTTCTTCAGCGTGTTCACTACCGGAGCCGCGTCGTCCATCAGCGTTTGCCAGGGCACTAGACCTGTCAGCACGACCACCACCGCGATGTACAGCACTGTGCAAATCACCAGCGTGGCAATTATGCCGATGGGCAGGTCGCGCTGCGGATTTTTTGCTTCTTCGGCCGCCGTCGACACCGAATCGAATCCGATGTACGTGAAAAAAATAATCGAACCGCCGGTTAGCACACCCGGCCACCGGTTCGGCATGAACGGGTGCCAGTTCGCGGTGTTCACGAAGCGCGAGGCGAATCCCACAAAAATGAAAATTGCCAGGATCTTAAGGATCACCATAATGTTGTTTGCTTTTGCCGATTCCCTAATTCCCCGCACCAGGATCACCGACAGCAGCATCACAATCAGAAACGCAGGCCAGTTGAAGCCAAAATGCCAGCCCGGCTGGAATAGCATGTTGCCCTGCAGGTCGTTCATGCCGGAGGGCAGATAGGCCGGAGTGATCCACTTCAGCGATGGGTGCACGCCGAACCAGTCCAGCAGGTCCACGATATGTGCGGCGAAACCCACGCTCACCGCCATGTTACTCACGGCGTACTCGAGAATCAGGTCCCAGCCGATGATCCAGGCGATCAACTCGCCCATCGTGGCGTAAGTGTAAGTGTACGCGCTGCCTGCAATGGGAATCATTGCCGCCAGCTCTGCGTAGCATAGCGCCGCGAATGCGCACACGATCGCCACCAGCACGAAAGAAAGCGCTATCGCCGGCCCCGCGCCCGGCCGCCCAAACGTCGGGGAGCGGTAAATCAGGTACTCCAGAAGCGGGGCATTGAGAATCGAGCTCACCTGCATCTTTTGTCCAGCGATCGCGGTGCCCACCACCGTGAAAATACCGGACCCAATAACCGCGCCGATGCCCAGCGAGGTCAGGCTCAGCGGGCCCAGGGACTTCTTCAGGCGGCGCTCCGGCTCTTCCGAGTCCGCGATCAGCCGGTCAATACTCTTCGTGCGAAAGAGTTGTGAGCCCACAGTGCCCCCGTCCGAGAAGTGGGGAAACTCTACATTGCTGAAAGCAGTTGTGCAACCGCCGCGAAAAACAAACGATGGCACTGCCCGTGCGATGCTTCAGGCCAGTTGAAGGTTTGCAAAACGCTCCATCAACTTCTTTACGCCATGATCGATAAAGCTGACCGTGAACTTGCGATCGCCCTCGTCGCCTTCCACGCCCACAATCGTGCCCATGCCATAGGTGGGATGGCGAACCGAAGTGCCAATGAGCGGGTTGTCGTTTTTGCGGGCGCGCCGCGGACCGGATGCCGCCCGACGTGCGGGGGGCTGGGAATAAACGCGCCGCCGGCGGAATTCCTCCGCGTCGTATTCAGGGTCAGGTTCGTAGCGACGCGTCTCGCCGGGCGCGGCCAGTGATCCGGGTGCCGCTTCGATGAGTTCGACGGGGATTTCGTTCAGGAAGCGCGAAGGCTCGGAGCGCTCCATCAAATCGTTACCATAGATGCGACGGTACATGGCGCGGGAAAGCGTGAGCGTTTCTTTGGCGCGGGTCATACCGACATAGCACAATCGTCGTTCTTCTTCGACCTGGTCGGAATCCTGCATCGAACGGTTGTGCGGAAACAACCCCTCTTCCATGCCGGCAAGAAACACGTGATCGAACTCGAGACCTTTGGCGCTGTGCAGAGTCAAGAGGGTGACTTGGGCGTGCTCGTCGTACTCGTCGGCGTCGCTGACGAGCGAAGCCTGGTCAAGAAAATCGGAGAGATCGTCGCCGCGCTCGGAGTGTTCCGCCAGCGCGTTCACCAACTCCTGAAGATTTTCGGCCCGGGCCGCGTCCTCGACATTATCTCGCTGTTCAAGCTGGTCAATATAGCCTGTACGGTCGAGGATCTGTCGTATCAATTCGGCGGGAGGGATCGATTCCACTTCGGCTTGCAGGTCGAGAATCAGAGCGCGGAATTCGCGCAGCATGGCCTTTGTCGCCGCCATTTCTTCGAGAGCGGTCCATAGAGAAGTTCCTCGCCGGCCAGCAAGCTCTCGCAGAGCTTCTTCCGTAGCCTTGCCAATTCCGCGCGGCGGCGTGTTCAGGATGCGGAGCAGCGACAAGTCGTCATCGGGATTCATGACCAGACGAAGATAGGCAAGCGCATCTTTCACTTCCGCTCGCTGGTAAAAGCTGAAGCCGCCAACGACTCGGTAACGGATTCCCACGCGCCGCATGGCCTCCTCAAATGCGCGGGATTGGGCGTTGGTGCGATAGAGAACAGCGCAATGCGAATCCAGCTCGCGGCGCTGGATATTAAAGATCTCGCCGGCCACGTACTCTGCCTCGGCGCTGGCATCGCGCGATTCGAAGTAGCGCAACTTGGCACCATGGCCGCGAGTTGCGGTGAGAGTCTTGCCAAGGCGGCGAACGTTTTTTCCGACCACACCCAACGCGGCATCAAGGATGTATTGCGTCGAGCGGTAGTTTTCTTCCAAGCGGATCACCTGCGCGCCAGGAAAATCCTCGGAGAAACGCAGAATGTTGCCGACGTCAGCGCCACGCCAGCCATAGATGGCCTGATCTTCATCGCCGACCACGCACACGTTTCGCCGCCTGCCGGCGAGGAGATGCACCAGCTCGTACTGAACGCGGTTGGTATCCTGATATTCGTCCACCTGCAGATAGCGGAAGCGCGATGTGCAGCGCTCGCGGATGCTGTCGTGATCGCGGAGGGCCGCGACGGCGCGGAGGAGCAAATCGTCGAAATCAAGTCCGCCGGAGTTGTGCAGGATTTCCACGTAGCGACGGAAGACCCGAGCGCCCGATTGGCTCCTGGCATCGTGCGCTTGCGCTTCCAGAAGCTCGGGGGTGACCAGAGCATTCTTGGCATTGCTGATTGTTTCCAGAAGGTTTCGCGGCGTCAGGCTCTTGTCTTCGATGCCCAAATCCTTGAGAGCCATCTTGACTGCCGCGAGTTGGTCATCGTCGTTGTAGATGGCAAAATCGCGGCGAAGGTCGAGATGCGCTGCTTCCCGGCGGAGGAGCCGAGCGCAAAAAGAATGAAAGGTCGAGACCCAGGGCTGGGTGGCATTGGTGCCGCTGCGTGCAAGCAAGTCCAGCACGCGCTGCTTCATCTGCCCGGCGGCTTTGTTGGTGAATGTGACGGCGAGGATGGAATCTCCCGGAGTGCCTTGCGCAATCAGGTTTGCAACGCGGTAGGTGATGACGCGTGTCTTGCCGCTGCCGGCGCCGGCCAGAACCAGAATCGGCCCGTCCACCGCCAGAACGCATTCGCGCTGCCGCGGATTCAGTTCGTCCAGGAGTCCCATAAATGGAGGCGAAACGGAAACGGGCGATTGGCCGCAAAACGCGCAACCGTACACATTGGCCCGCGAAAGATTTTAACTGAGCGGGGGAATTTCGGCAAACGGGCAAATCATGAGCAAAAAACTCAAATCGTCATTTCCGAACTGCTTTTGACAAGTCCACTTCAAAAAACATCAGCGGTTTGCCGTCCTGCACAAACGCCAAATCTGGCACGTAAAGCTGCGCGTACGAAAGCACTTCGAAGCGGCGGCCCAGATCAAAAAAAAGCAGCCCGCGAATCGTGGCGCGCGGTGGCAGGATGTTCATCTCCATCGCGAGCGGCCGGAGCATGTCGTCCACCTGCTTGACATCCTTATCCTTGCGCCCTGAGCTACTGGGAAAGGGCGAAGGCAAAGGCTTGCGCGGGGCGGTCGGGTTGAGGCCCCCGGGATAAACGATGGCGTTCACGACGTCTTCGACTGGAATCGGGCGGAGCTGCTGCCGAGATTCGCCAGGAGCCTCGATGGACAGCCGGATGCGATCGAGGTCCATGCGAATCGCCTTGTCCGTATCGTTCTTGAAATACACTTCGAGCGCGAGAATGCCCGCAGAGTGCGGAGACTTCTTGCCGAAGCGCTCTTTGGAGCGCGCGGCATCATCATAGGCGTTGGCGGCGATTAACAGCCCTTCGTGAGCTTCGCGGGCGGGAAGCGTTGTCGGATCGGTTTGCTGCGCCGCAGCACCGGCCGCAGACAGCAGCATGGAAATCGCGCAAGCCAAGAATTGTCTGTTCATGTTTGCCAATGAGCTGTAAGGCTGCCGGTTCGTAAGATGCCGGCGGGCGGAGCCGGTTGCCTGCTGTATCCAGCCACGCGTGCCACTATAATAGCCGTCCCGCGCCGCGGGACCGAATGTATCTTCTCTACAGCCTGCTGACCGGCATTGGGATGTTTCTGCTGCTACCGTATTTCCTTGTGCGTGGCCTGGGCAGCGGAAAGTATTTTCACAACCTGCGTGAGCGGCTGGGAACACTACCGTGCGCCATTCTCTCCGCAGCGAGCAATGCGCAGGGGTCCATTTGGGTACATGCTGTTTCCGTGGGAGAGGTTCTTGCGGGATTGCCGTTGGCGCGTACATTGAAGGAGCGCTTCCCGGAGCGGAAGCTGTTTGTCTCGACCACGACGCGGACCGGACAAATGCTAGCGCGCGAACGGATGACTTTCGCCGACGGCATTTTCTATTTTCCGCTGGACTGGGCTACTTCCGTGCGGCGAGTACTAGGCGTGCTTCAGCCGGGGTTGGTCGTCATCCTGGAGACGGAAATCTGGCCGAACTTCATGCGCGAAGCGCGCCGCGCAGGCGTGCCGGTTGTATTCATCAATGGCCGTTTGTCGCCGAAATCTTACAGGAGGTATCGGGCGCTGAACGGATTCCTCGGTGGTTTTCTTGCCAGAGTGCTGGACAATGCAGCTCTGTTTCTGATGCAAGGTGAAGCAGACGCTCAGCGCCTGCTTGCGCTGGGCGCACCAGAGGAGCGAGTCGAAGTCACGGGGAACCTCAAGTACGATTTCGCACCACCGCGCGCGAGCGCAATAGAGGAGTGGCTGAAGATACAGATTGTTGGGCAGGAGCGCTGGCCGGTGGTGGTAGCCGGCAGCGTGGTGGAGGACGAGGAAGAGCTTGTGCTGGCGGCGTTTGATGTTGTGGGGCGTGCGTGGCGGCGAGCGCTACTGGTCCTGGCTCCGCGCAAGCCGGAACGCTTCGACGCGGCGGCACGCATCGCCGAAGAACGCGGTTGGAAAGTGGCGCGACGCAGCCGGCTCTCGCTCGACGCGCCTCTGGATGAGGATGCAGATTTGGTGCTGCTGGACACCATGGGCGAGCTGGCCGGGCTCTACCGCCTCGCGGACGTTGTTTTTGTGGGGGGATCGCTTGTTCCCAAAGGCGGTCACAACATTCTTGAGCCCGCTGCTTTTGCCCAGCCTCCAGTCTTTGGGCCGCATATGGAGAATTTTCACGAAATGGCCGCCGACTTTCTTGCCGCCCGCGCCGCCGTGCAAGTGGCCAACGAACGCGAACTCGGCGATACGTGGGTGGAGTTGATCCGCGGGGAAGAAGAACGCCGGCGCATGGGTGATGCGGCGAAGGCGCTGGTGGAGCGCAACCGCGGCGCGACCGCAAAATCGCTGGAACGGATTGAGGCAGTTTTGCTTGCCTCGCGGAGCCGCGAATGAACCTGCATCCCTTTGTTCGCGCGCTGCTCTGGCCGTTTTCGATTTTGTTTGAAGTGATTGTGCGCGCCCGTGCGTGGCTATTCCAAAGCGGCGTTGTACGCCAAAAGCGGCTCAAGGGTGTAGTCATCAGCGTAGGAAATCTGACGGTCGGCGGCACGGGCAAAACGCCGATGGTCATTTGGCTGGCGGAAAGATCCGCCAGCTTGGACCGCAGTGTGGGGGTACTGACGCGGGGCTACCGGGGCCATGCGGATGCTGGCGCGGCGATTTCCACGTCCGCTGAGCGCAAGACTCTGCCCGGCGTATTCAGCGATGAAGTGTGGTTGATTTGGCGCCGGCTCGGAGAAAAGGTGCGACTCGGAGTCGGTCCCAATCGTGCGGAATGGGGACGCCGTTTGGAAAAAGAAGGCGCGGACTGGTTCATTCTCGATGACGGTTTCCAGCACCTGCGGCTGGCCCGAGATGCCGATATCGTGATGGTGGACGCCACAGATCCGTTCGGCGGAGACCTGCTCCTGCCGGCCGGGCGGCTACGCGAACCGCGCTCGGCGCTGGCGCGTGCCGATGTCATCGTCATCACGCGCAGCGATCATTCTCCGGAGCTGGAAAAGGAACTGCGTCGCCTGACGGCGGCGCCCATTTTTTATGCCCGGGTGGAACCGGATGGCATCTTTCATGCCGCATCGCTGATGATCGGCCCGGAGATGCGGGATTGGCATGGCCGAGCTTTCTTTGCTTTTTGCGCCATCGGCAACGGCGTGGCATTCTTCGAAGACCTGGCGCGATGGGCGATCCGCACCGTGGGCCAAATGGCGTTTCCAGACCACCATGTGTTTCAAGCGGCGGACGTTCTGGAAATCGAGCGCCGGGCGGCGGAGGCTGGAGCGGAGGCGCTGATCTGCACGGAAAAGGACGTGTTTAATTTTCGAAACCTGCGACATTGGGCGCTGCCGGTGTACTACTGCCAGGTCCGGCAAGAGCTGACCGATCCGGAAGGATTCTGGAAGACGGTCCTCGGCGCTGTGGAACGGAATCGGCAGCAGGGAAGCGCTCGATGAGAATACTAGTGCGAATGCCAAACTGGGTTGGCGACGCCGTGATGTGTATTCCGGCGCTGGAGGCAATCCGCGCGCGCTGGCCCGAAGCGGAAATTGCGTTGCTCGGACGCGAGTGGGTGAGCGGACTATTTCAGGGGCAACCGTGGGCTGACCGGATACTCGTGTTCGATCATACGGCACGCCATGGGGGGTTCTTCGGTCTCAAGCGGTTGGCGAAGGAAGTTCGTCACGAACACTTCGATGTGGCCGTTCTGTTTCAGAATGCATTTCAAGCAGCGTGGCTGGCCTGGCGTGCGGGAGTTCCTCAGCGGATCGGATATGCGCGCGATGGGCGCTCGTGGCTGCTGACACATCTGATTCCGGTTCCCGGGGCTGGTAAAGCACCCGCGCACGAGAGTTTCTATTACTTGGAGTTATTGCGGCGAGCGGGCTGGGTCGAGAAGCTACCGGAGGTCGAGCGCATCCGCCTTCACGTGTCAGCGGAAGCAATGGAACGGGCTGAGGAAATCCTCGAGCGCGCAGGAGTTCCCGGAGCGCCACGTGTGTTGCGGGTAGCGATCGCTCCCGGGGCGGCTTACGGATCGGCAAAATGCTGGCCGGTGGAACGGTATGCAGCGCTCGCGGACCGGCTGATTGCTGAGTTCGGGGCGGATGTTATACTTTTCGGCTCCGAGGCGGAACGCGACGTCGCCGCGAGAATCACCGCGGCGATGAAGCGGCCAGCCGTGCAGCTGGTGGGTGAAACGCCCATAGCGGATTTGCCCGCGCTATTCGCCTCGTGCGATCTATTCATCGGAAATGATTCGGGCGCGATGCACGTGGCGGCAGCCGTGGGCCTCGCGGTGGTGGCAGTTTTCGGTCCAACGGACCCGGAAGGCACTGCCCCGGTGACGCCGCGGCGCACGATAGTGCAGCAACGCGTGGCGTGTAGTCCCTGCTTCCTGCGGCATTGCCCGATTGACCATCGCTGCATGACCCGCATTGAAGCGGATGCGGTGTACTCCGCCGCGCGGGAATGGATCAAGAAGGGACACGCCAATCTTGTCTGAATCAAAATTGCGCCATGCTGTGTTCCTTGATCGCGACGGCACGGTTGCCGAAGAAGTCGGCTACCTGAATCATCTGAGCCGCTTTCAGTTGTATTCGTGCTCTGCGGCAGCGATCCGGCGGCTGAATGACGCGGGCCTGCCCGTGGTCGTGGTAACGAACCAGTCCGGCATCGCGCGCGGGTTTTTCCCCGAAGAACTTGTCCACCGCGTCCACGAACGAATGATCGCGGATTTGGCGGCCGGGAGCGCTCGATTGGATGCGATCTATTTTTGTCCTCACGTCACCGCGGACAAGTGCGCATGCCGTAAGCCGCTCCCTGGGATGCTGGTCCGCGCGGCGCGCGAGCACCGGTTGGCAGTCCGCGGTTCCTGGGTGGTGGGGGACCGTTACTCCGACATGGAAATGGCCCACGCCGTGGGCTGCCGAAGTATTCTGGTGCTAAGCGGCTACGGCCGCGGCGAATACGAATGGAACCGTAATAACTGGAAGCGACAGCCGGGACATGTCGCGGAAAACCTGGAAAAGGCAGTGGAGATTATCTTGAAGGAGTCGCGGTGAGCACCGACTTGAGCCGGCTCGTGGACCTCATTGACGCCTTTTCCCGGCAGACGATTGTCGTCCTGGGTGATCTGGTGGCCGATGAATTCGTTTATGGCGAGATCTCAAGGGTATCGCGCGAAGCACCGGTGTTGATCTTGCGACACCGCGATACACAGATGGCGCCCGGCGGCGGCGCGAATGCGGCGAACAATCTTGTGGACCTGGGAGTAAAGGTGTTGCCCGTGGGCGTCGTGGGAGACGATGCGGCAGGAAGAGCGCTGGTCAATTACTTCCGGCGAAAGCGCGTGGACACGAGCGGGATCATTTGCGTACCGGGATGGACGACGCCGCGGAAAACGCGCTATCTGGCCGGCTTTTCACATACGGCGCGACAGCAGGTGTTACGAGTGGATTGCGAGCCGGAGCCAGGTGCGCTTCCGGCCAAGGTCCGGGCGGCGCTGGTGAAGAAAGCGCGCGAGTTTGGCAGAGGCGCTTCGGCGACGCTCGTTTCGGATTACGGATTTGGAGCGGTCTCGCCCGCCGCGGTTCGCGCGTTGCGCGGCAGGCTGGTGCTGCTCGATTCGCGCTTTGCACTGCTGAATTACAAGGACGCGGGAATCACCGCGGCCACTCCCAATGAGCCAGAGATCGAGGCGCTGCATCACGTGCGCATCGGTACGGATGTGCAGCGGTTGGAAACACTGGGAGCGAGAACGCTGCGGAAAATGAAGTTGGAGGCGCTGCTGGTCACGCGAGGCAAGGATGGAATGGGGCTGTTCGTGCGCGGGCACAAGCCGGAGCACATTCCCGTGTACGGAACGGACCAGGCTCTCGACGTGACCGGTGCAGGCGACACGGTGATTGCGGTCTTTACACTGGCGCTCGCCGCGGGCGGCACGTTCACTGAGGCCGCGCACCTGGCGAATTACGCCGGAGGCATTGTCGTGATGAAGCGCGGGACGGCTACCGTCACGCGCGAGGAACTTTCCCGCGCAATTCAGGCCGACCTCGCAGGCACGCCCGCCAAATGAGCAATCAAAAACAAAATGATGCGCGCGCCAAGATTCTCGGCCGCGAAGAACTGCGCTCGCGTCTGGAAGGACATCGCCAGCGCGGTGAGCAAATTGTCCTGGCCAACGGCTGTTTTGATGTGCTGCACGTCGGGCACGCGCGGTATCTGGAAGGCGCAAAGCGCGAGGGCGATGTGCTGGTCGTGGCCGTCAATTCCGACGCGAGCGTGGAACTACTAAAAGGGAAGGGTCGGCCCATTCTTCCCGAAAAAGTGCGAGCTGAACTGGTGGCTGCGTTTGCTGCCGTGGACTATGTGGCCATCTTCAGCGAGCCAAACGTGGAGGCCTTGCTGACAGAACTGCGTCCCGCTGTTCACGCGAAAGGTACGGACTATACAGCCGGGACGGTGCCGGAACGCAGTTTGGCGGCGCAGTTAGGCATTCGCGTGGCCATCGTGGGCGATCCCAAGAAGCACTCCACGCGCGACCTGCTCGGACGTGTGCGAAACTCCGGCGCGGGAAGGCGCGATGGGTGAGGAACGATTTCTCGTGGTCCGGCTCGGCTCGCTGGGAGATATCGTGCACACATTGCCCTCCGTGCACGCTTTGCGCCTATGGTTTCCCGGCAAGCAGATTGATTGGCTGGTGGAGAAGAAGTGGCGCGCGCTTCTGGTGGGCAACCCCGATGTGAACGATGTGATTCTTTTTGACCGCACAACGTGGCGAGGAATTTTGGAGAGTGTGAGTCGCTTGCGCGCGGCGCAGTACACCACAGTTATTGATTTTCAGGGGCTGTACAAGTCAGCGGTGCTGGCGCGGCTATCCGGCGCTCCGCGGCGGATTGGCTTTGCGCGGAAGTATCTAAGAGAGAGCGGCGCGCGATGGTTCTATACGGAACAAGTGGCGCCGCCAACTTGCCATGTGGTCGATCAGAATCTTGCTATCGTAGAGAGTTTGGGTGCCGAGAAAAAGACGCCGCGTTTTCCCCTTTGGGTAGGAGGCGAGGCTGATCGGTGGGTACGGCTGGAGCGTACAACGCATGGGGTGAAAAAGTTTTTTGTGCTAAGCCCCGGCGGGGGCTGGACGTCGAAATGCTGGCCGGCGGAACAATATGGGCATTTGCATCGAAGGCTAACGTCGCTGCCCGCGTTTGCTGGATGGCGCGGGGTAGTGAATTTCGGTCCCGGGGAGCGCAAGCTGGCGGAAGCAGTGCGCCTGGTAGCTGGCGAACCGGAGCCGCTTTTGCTTTCAACGGATCTGCCGCAACTGATGGCTCTGCTCCATCGCGCGGAGTTTTTCGTGGGCGGCGATTCCGGTCCGTTACATCTTGCGGTGGCGCTGGGCACGCCGGTGGTTGGACTCTACGGTCCCACGGATCCTGCGCGCAATGGGCCGTACTCGGTGGCGGATATTGTTGTGCGCAACGCGCGTCCGGAAGAAACAACGTACAAACGCCACGACTCGCCTGCCCCTTCGATGCGTTCCATCACCGTGGACCAGGTGGTGGATGCTGTGCAGCGGCGATTGGGAGTTTCTGAATGAGCGGCGCCGGAGACTTTGCGATGCGCTGGCGGGTACGCATGGGGTATCCGGTGGCGCTGAGTTACCTCGCCTTCGCGCGGCCTTCGGAAAGATTTATTCTTGCTGGAGCGGCGGTAGCTTTGGCTGGCTTGTGGATACGCGCAGCCGCGGCTGGCCATCTCCGCAAGCACGAACAATTGGCTACGGCCGGGCCCTATGCGTTCACGCGGAACCCGCTGTATTTCGGCAGCGCGCTCATCGCAGCGGGATTCCTGCTGGCCGGGCGGTTCTGGGTCGATGGAGGATGGGGTGCCGCGGCCGTGGTCGCCGTCTATTTTGGATATTTTTATGGCGCGGTGATGAAGCGCGAGGAAGGGGAACTTTATCACCGCTATGGAGCGTTGTACGAAGACTACGCTGCGCGTGTGCCGCTGTTTTTTCCGCGGCTGATCGGCGGGGGCAATGCTGGAGGCAGATTTTCCTGGAACCAATACAGGAAGAATCGGGAGTATCAGTCTGCGCTCGGCGTGCTCGCCGGAATCGGAGTGCTGGGTCTGTTGATGTGGATGAAGAGGAGCTGAACCGCTGACCCGGCCGCGCCGGGCGCGCTGGAATTCCGTGTTCATTGCGGCAGGCTTGTGAGTGGTGTAGAGTCGGCGAAGCGGGGCATCCAGTGAGTGAAAACTTAAACTCGCAGCGGACTGTGTTGGTTCACCAGGCGGGTAGTTCGACCGAGGCGGTAGTGATCCGCGGGTTATTGGAGAGCGCGGGTCTCGCTTCGCCCGGTTCGGCGGGATCCGATCCATTCCCGATGCGAGAGCCGCCAGAAGGATTCCGCGACACGGACATCGTCGTGCTCGAGTCTAAGGCTGAGGAGGCGCGTAAAATCATCGCGGACTACCTTTCCAGCAACGACTCCATTCAGATTGAAGACACAAGCGAAACACCGGATTCAGGGGAACCTTCCAACTGATCAGCAGGCGCCGTCAGCGCTTGCTCGCTGCCGCGAAAGCCGTAACCCGAACCGTAACCCCATCCGTCGAAAAAGTGACTGTGCCGTCTTGGTCGGTGCGAAGCGCGCGGACATGCGCGGCGCTCAAGCGGTCGAGCGTGTCGCGGTGCGGGTGACCAAAGGAATTGGTTTCACCGACGGAGATCACCGCGTGGCTCGGTCGCACCGCGTGGAGCATCAGTTCCGTTGCCGACGTGCGGCTGCCGTGGTGCGGAACCTTTAAGACATCAGCGGTCAGGGGGTCGCCGCGCTGCACGAGATCGGTTTCGACAATTTTCTCAATATCTCCGGGCAGCAGAAAGGCGCGGCTGCCGTACTCCAACCGGAGGACAAGAGAATCGTTGTTGGAGGCTTCGGCGGCCTCCGAGCGGTCTTCGGGCCAGAGAATCAGGCCGGTCACGCCGCCCCAGGAGAAACTCTCGCCGCGGGTGCGGTCCACCACGCGCACACCACGGGCTTCGGCATGGCGAATCAAGTCCCGGTAAGCCGGCGAATCCACCGCGCGTCCAATCCACAGCTCAGGAACCTGAAAATTGTCCAGGACGGCGTTGAGCCCGTCGAGATGGTCAGTGTGGGCGTGGGAAAGAGCAATGGCATCCAGCCGTCGAATTCCGCGCTGCCAAAGATACGGAGAAACAACGGTTTCACCGATGTCGGGACCCGTCCGCATTCCGCCCATGCGCAAGGCGCCGTAGGAGCCACCGCCGTCAATCAACAGCGTTCGCCCGTCCGGGAAGACGACAAAAATCGAGTCGCCCTGTCCTACGTCGAGAACCGAAACCTCGAGAGCTCCGGCCGGGAGTTGGGGCCGGAACGGATACGTGGCGCTGAGAAGTAGAAGCGCAGCGAGGGGAATTGAAAGCACCAATGTCCACCGGCGGCGGCGCGACACTGCCGCGACGGCGACCATCCCGAGAAGTGCGTAGAAAGCCGCCAAAACCCACGCAGGCGGGCCAGGAATGCGATAGGCGGCGCGCGGCCATGCGCCCATGACTTGAACGATGACGAGCAACGCTTGCACTAGCCAACCGGTGAAAATGACTGCTGGCCCAGCCAGAACGTGCCACAAAGCGTCCAGGCCCAAAGCGACGAAACCAAAGGGAACGATCAGGCCGGAGAGCAGCGCTGCGGGCATGTTTGCGAGCGGGCCGGTCACGCTCACGCGATGAAAGAAGTGGGCCATGAGCGGCAGCAGCGCCAATTGAACGCTAAGCGAGACGAGAAAGAGTTCCCACAGACGAAGCGCCGCAAGGCAAGGCACTTGCAGCAGAGAGGCGCTGCGCTGCACGAGGCGCGTAGGCAACCGAGCCGCGAGCCAATCCGCAGCGGTGCGCAGGTCGAGCCGGAATTGAATGGCGCGGGGCGGATGCGCGGCGTCGCGGGTGACGTCGCCCAAGTGCGCGAGAGCCATGCGAAAGGGAGCGCTGGTGGCGGCGACGAGCGGCAGTGCAATGCCGCCGATGATCGCGGCGGCGAGAAACGATAGTTGAAAACTTGCATCGGTGAGAGAGGACGGACGATTCAGAAGGACAAGCAAGGCCGCCACCGCAAGAGTATTCAGGATTTCCACGCGGCGGTACATCAGCCGCGCGAAGAGCACGACGGCAGCCATCAGCGCAGCGCGCTCGATGGGCGGGCGGTCCTCAACCACCGCGACGAAAAAGCCGAGGACTAGGAAGATTGCAAGAACGGTAAGCGGGAGCGACAACCGCATCCGGCGCGCCACCCACCAAATGAAAGCGGCCAGCGCGGCCACGTGCAGTCCGGAAACAACGAGGACGTGGTAGACGGATGTTTTCTGAAACGCAAGAGAAACGTCACGATCAAGAAAATTGTAGTCCCCGAGAAGCATGGCACGGAGCACGGCGGCTTGATCCGGCGCAGAGCGGAAAAGAGCGTCCACGCGGGCCAGCAGGTCACCGCGCAGGCGCGCGAATCGCTGCACGAGTGTGGGCGAAGCGTCTCCGAGCTTGGTCAAGAGCTCGAAGGAGCGCAGGGAGCCTGAAAGGTGAATGTTTTGTCTCGCGAGTTGTGCGCAGGTGTCAAAAGCACCGGGGGTCAGGAAATTGCGCGGGGTGCGCACTCGGACCAGCGCCTCTACGCGGTCGCCTGCGCGGAGAGCGGGAATCAAATCGTCCTGGCCATCGCGTCGAAAATAGCTGAGGCGCAACCCTCCGGAAAGTTCGATTGACTGTCCGGCGAAATCGACCTCGCTGAGATCGATCTCGCTGCGGAATCCCCACGGCAAAAGGACCGGGTCGCTGCGGAGGCGGCCGCGCCAGCGCAAGGGTTCGCTGATGTCGAGCCGCCCGGATGCAACGAGGCGAGTTACATGGTTGGCCGGCACCGATGTGAGCTCGAGCGTTGCGGCCAGCGCGCCGAGCGCCAGCCATGCCGTCAGAGCAGCGATCCAGGCGGGCAAGAGCCAGTTGCGTCGAGTGCAGGCGAATCCGGCGGCGATGGCGAGAAGCGCTGCGCCAGTCCACACACCAGGAGCCGCGCCGCCCTTCAAGACGAGAATGATGCCGGCGGCGAAGGCCCCCACGATCCACAGAGCGGGAAGTTTCATCGTTCTCAACGAACAAGCTTTACGAGCGTCTCAATGTGAAACGTCTGAGGAAACATATCAAACAGATGAACTTCTTCCATGCGAAATCCGCCCGAGAGCAAGGCTTGCAAGTCGCGGGCCAGGGTGGCCGGGTCACAGGAGACATAATGAACGCGCGGCGGGGCCAGCGCGATGATGCGCTGCACGGATTCTGCAGGGACACCGGCACGAGGCGGATCGAGAACAATCAGATCGGGAGCCTCGTGCCAGTCATTCAGCAGTTTTTCAACAGGACTGTTTGCAGCTTGCGCAGAAACGGCTGCGGCTGCGATGGTGGCTTCGAGGTCGCGCGCAGCCGCGGCGTTGGATTCAACGGCAACGACGCGCTGAAATTGCCGGGAGAGAGGAATGGTGAACAGACCAACCCCGGCAAACAAATCCAGCGCCAGGCGGCCTTCTAGGCCGGCCAGGACAGTGTGCACCAGTTCTTCGATGAGAAAGCGATTGGCCTGAAAGAAGGAGAGGTGCCCCACACGATGAATTGTGTCCACAACGCGGTAATTCAAATGGCCGGGGCCGAACAGCTCGAAGCGATCCCGCGCCATGTCGTTGAGCAGGATGCTTTCCAAGCCGAAAATCTTGGTCCGCAGTTGCGCGGCGAACGTCGCCGGGGAGATGGAAAACGATTCCAGTGCAACGTTCAGAAGCACCTTTTCATCCACGGCGTCCGCGAAGGCTTCCACTTCGCGCAATGAGCTGGGCAACGCGCCTGCTGCAAGTTGCTCGCGGAGGACGGAAAGGACTTGCGCGAGCCGGGGAGAAAGGACCGGGCACTCATTCACGGGGCAGAGGGCCGTAGAAGCAGCCTGGAAATAGCCAATGGCTCGTTGCGTCCCGCTGGCGCGGATCTTCCATTGCGCGCGGTTGCGGTAACGCAGCGGCGGTGACGGATGAATGTCGATGGGCCCGTCCCAGAGAATTCGACCGAGGCGTGAAAGCGTCTCGCGCAGAATGGCGGCCTTGAAATCCGGCTGCGCATCGTAGGGGATGTGCTGGTAATGGCAGCCGCCACATTGCGTGAAATGCGGGCACGGCGGGGAAGCGCGGCCTGGCGACGGTGTCACAATCTCCTGCACGCGCCCGCGGATGAATTTCTTCTTGCGCTCGACTTCGCGCACTTGCACCACTTCATCGGGGAGTACGTAGGGCACGAAGACGGCGTGGCCGTCCTGGTGGGCAAGACCATCGCCGCCGTACACAAGCTTTTCGATTTTGACTTCCATCGGGACGCGAATCTTTCCGGGCGACCGGCAGGCCGCCGCTACGTCAGGTAAAACAGGCTCAGTCGAGGCACGGCATACGATTCGAAGAGCTGCTTTTGAATGTACTGCCGCTCGAGCTGACTTAATTGCGCGGCGGTCATTTTGCGGCGGTAGGGCGCGAGCGCGCGGTCCATCTCGCGGCGAATATTGAGCAAGACCGATTCCTTGGCGTTGGCCATCAACACAGCGGCGAGCTTTTCTTCAAGCACGGTGAGGCGGCGCTCGAGGTCTTCAAGGTCCAAATGGCCAGGCGCATCGGCGAGCGGCAGCAGATCGTCCAAGCGCGACGCAATTTCGCTAAGGCGCGACGCAAGATCTGCCGAGGCGGCAGCGGCTTGGCCAGCAGCGTTTGCGAGGCGCTCGCGGTTGCGAGCGAGAAATGCGCGCACTTCTTCGCGCGTGAGTCCTTGCGCCCCACTGGGAGAGGCACCGTCGTCCGGGCCTTTGCCGGTGGCCGTTTCTCTGGCTTCGGCGGCGGCGTCGAGGACGGCGTCCACGCAATAGGCCAGGCTTTTCATGCTGCGCCCGGCGACGCCGCGCCGGGACCGCTGATAACTGTCGAAGGCGCGGTCAATGCCCTTGAGCACGGCTTCGAGGGGTAGCCCCGCCTTCTGCCAGGTTTCGACAATGGCCCAGTCGAGCGGAGAGACAAGCAGATGCGCGCCGCGTTTCTTCCAGAAGTACTCCTCGATTTCCGTGAAGTAGTTGAAGTAATTGAATTCACCGAGCATCGCAAAACATTGTAACACCGGCATCAAAAGTTCCGGTGCGTGCGCGATTGCCAAACTGTCCGCAAGACCGTATTGTTCTCCGCCATGCCAAACTACGCCGCGGCCACCCGGCACTTGAAGAAGAGCGATCCAGTTCTGCGGTCGGTGATTGCTAAGGTGGGACGATGTGAGTTGCACCTGGAACGCGAATCGAACCAGTTCGGCGCTCTGGTGGACGCCATCATTTACCAGCAGCTTGCCTACAAGGCCGCGCAGACGATTTCGCGGAGGTTCCGAAAACTCTACGCAGGGCGCGACGGCCGGGGCCCGGGCAGACTGCCGAGCGCCGGGGAATTGCGCCGCACACCGAAACGCAAACTCCGCTCCGCAGGACTTTCGCGGCAGAAGATTGGCTACCTGCGCGACCTGGCGCGAAAGGCAACCGACGGCACCCTGGCGATGGGGCGGTTCCAGCGCATGCCGGATGAGGCAGTGATTGAAAACGTGACGCAAGTGAAGGGCATCGGGCGATGGACGGCGGAGATGTTCCTGATTTTTTCTCTAGACCGTCCGGACGTGCTGCCGGTTGGCGACCTGGGATTGCAGTACGGTTTCAAGGGAGCATACCGTTTGCGTGCGCTTCCTTCCGTAAAGAAGATGCAGAAGCTGGCGGAAGCGTGGCGTCCCTATCGTTCGATCGCGACGTGGTATTTGTGGAAAGTTCGCCGGTTGCAGGCTAAGAGCGGCGACGCGACGTAGTCTTTCCCACAGCGGGAACGACGGATGGCTTCGCGGCCGCGGCGGAACGCGGCACGCGATTGCGCTCCCAGATGATGCGCAGGCCTTCGAGCGTGAGGAATTCGTCCACGGACTCGATCAAGCGCGAGCCGCGGGCGACGAGGGCCGCTTGGCCTCCGGTGGCCACAACTTTGGTTTGCGGGCCGAGAGATTCCTTCATGCGCCGAAGCAATCCATCCACCAAGTCCACATAGCCGTAGTAGAGGCCGGCCTGCATCGAGCCCACCGTATTCGTGCCGATGATTTTTCCGGGATCTTTGATTTCGACTCGGGGCAGCCGGGCGGCGCGAGAGAAGAGCGCTTCGGAGGCGATGCCGATGCCGGGCACAATTGTGCCGCCCATGTATTCACCCTTTGCGGAAATGGCGTCGAAGGTGATGGCGGTGCCGAAGTCCACAACGATACATGGGCCGCCGTATTTCTCGAACGCGGCGACACCGTTGACAATGCGGTCAGCGCCGACTTCCTGAGGGTTTTCGTACAGCACGGGCATGCCCGTCTTGACGCCCGGCTCGACGAACAGCGCTTTCAAGTGAAAATAGCGTTCTGCCATCTCCGTGAGAATGGCGTTCAGCGGAGGCACGACGGAGCTGATGATGATGCCGTCAATTTCCTTCGGTTCCAGACTGGCGAGCGTGAAGAGGTTGCGCGTGAGAATGCCGTATTCGTCCACGGTCTGATCGCGGGCCGTGGTGAGGCGCCAGTGTGCCAGCAGAGTATCGCCGCGAAACACGCCGAGCACGGTATTCGTGTTGCCCACATCGACTGTCAGCAACATCAGTTGGCCTCCGCCACATCGCCGGCGATCACAGGTTCGACGCGGCCATCTTCGCGGGCCACGCGGAGCAAGCCGCTGGGATCAAGGCCGGCGGTGATGCCCGTGAACGATTCGGTCGCCGTGGAGACGCGCACGCGCTTGCCCTGGGCAAAGCTGGACACTTGAGCGAAACGCGCGAGCAGCGGCGCGGCGCCTTCGCGGACAAACTGATTGTAGTAGCGGTCGAGTTGCCGCAGCAAGCGGAGCAGCAAATCGAGACGCGCCTGCACGCGGCCGGATTCGATGCAAAGAGAAGTGGCAATCTTTTCGATCTCGGCGGGCAGGCGCGCGTGGTTGACGTTGATGCCAATGCCCATCACCACGAAGCGGATGCGGTCGGGCTCGGCGTGCATTTCCGTGAGGATGCCGCAGAATTTCTTGCCGCTCAAAAGGAGATCGTTGGGCCAGCGTATGTCCGGAGCGAGGCCGGTCTGCTCGACGACGGCGTCGCGAACGGCGAGCCCAGCCATCAGAGTGAGGAGCGGCGCCTGCATGGGTGAGAGCGCCGGGCGGAGAAGAATGCTCACGTAAATGCCGCTGGTCTTCTCCGAGAACCAGGCACGGCCGGCGCGTCCGCGTCCGGCGGTTTGCTCCTCGGCGATCATGACAGCGCCGTGGGGCTCGTCTTCCTGTCCGAGGCGAAGCGCAACGGTATTCGTGGAATCGGTTTTGAAAAAGTGGTGGATGCGCTTGCCAAACAGGGTGCCGTGGAGGCCGCTGCGAAGGAGCTGCGGCACGAGCACGTCCGGCAGGCGCTCCACCTGATAGCCGCTGCGCGGATGACCCTTTACCTTAACGCCGAGCGAGCGAAGTTTTTCCACCCAGCGCCAGACTGTCGAGCGAGTGACGCCGATCTCGCGGGCAATTTTCGCGCCACTGATGACCATGAGCGAGTTTTCGGCGAGCAGCGCCAGGAGCGCGTCGATGCGGCGGTCGGTGGTCCCTGGGACGGTGCGGAGCAAGGAATCTCCTCCGAAGCGGAGAAGAGCTTACTACAAGAACGCAATGCCGGGCTAAAGCCCGGCCCTACAAAGGCGGAGATTCGACAAGCAGCGAGAAATCCGCGGCCGGTGCGGAATGCGTGAGCGCGCCGATGGCGATAAAGTCGGCGCCGGATTCGGCGAAGGCACGGACATTGGAGAGCTGGACGCCGCCGGAAATCTCCAGCAGGCACTCAGGACGCTCACGGCGGGCGAGGGCCACCAACGCAGCAGCTTGTGTCGGGAGAAGATTATCGAGGAGGACCGAATCGGCGCCGGCGGCGAGGGCCTCGCGGAGCTCGGCTTCGCTGCGGACTTCGATCTGGATGAGGAGGATGATGCGGGCGGCGGCGGGGCGGAAGGATTCATAGGCGGTCGTTTCGCGGTGGACAAGCTGGTGCTCATGTGCGCGGCGGATGGCCTTGGTCACGCTGCCGGCCAGGGCGACATGGTTTTCCTTAATGAGCATGGCATCGTAGAGCCCAAAGCGGTGATTCACGCCGCCGCCCACGCGGACGGCGTATTTCTCGATGGCGCGCAAAAGGGGAGTGGTCTTGCGGGTGTCGCGGATGCGCGCGCGCGTGCCGGCGATCGCGTCCACGAACTGGCGCGTGAGCGTGGCGATGCCGGAAAGACGCGCCAGGAAATTGAGGGCGGTGCGTTCGCCGGTGAGAATTGCCCGTGCAAGTCCGTGCACTCGAGCGACAGCGGAGCCCACGGAGACCTCCGCGCCTTCCTCAAAGCAGTTCTCCACGCGGATGCTGGCGTCAAGCTGGCGGAAAACGCGCGCGGCGAGCGGCAGTCCGGCGAGCACAAGATTTTGCTTGGCGACGATTTTGGCGCTCGCCGTTGAGTGCGCGGCGACAATGGAGTGCGCGGTGTGGTCCACGGCGGACAAGCCGGCGCCTTCCACGAGGTCTTCGGCCAGCGCGTTGCGGATGAGGGATGCGATTTCCTCTGCGTCCCAATCCAAATCGAGTTTTGCCCCGACGGTGTTCATGGCGGATTTTCCGGGGGCACGATATATCGTGCCCCTAAGGTGGCGTATCGCTAGGCCGAAGCGTTAGCGGACTTTTCCAATTGGGCCAAACGGTCGCTAAGCTTCTGATGTTCAGCGGTGCGCTCGGCCAGCTTGCTTTCCATGGATTTGACCACGCTTTCCGGGGCGCGGCTGCGGAAAGTCTCGTCGGCCAGTTGTCGTTGTTTCGAATCAATATCCTTGGCCAGGCTGGCCATGTCCCGCCGCAAGCGAGCAGCCTCGGATTTCAAGTCCAGAACTTCGTCCTTCATTACGTAAATTTCGCAGCCAGCAGCAGAACGAACAGCCCCAAGGTTAAGGTCGAATGGAGGCTGGCCGAGAACGAGTTCCGTAAGTGGCGCGAGGCGACAAATGGATTGCAAATTGCGCAGGACAAGTTCCTTTTCATGCGGTGAAGCAGCGTGGAAGCGTGCGCGAGTTGGCTTCTTTACGTCGATCTTCAATTCGGCCTTGGCATTGCGCGCGGAGGTGATGAATTCCTGGAGCATCTCCACGTCGCGCACCGCTTCGGCGTCGCTCCATTCGGAGGGCGGTTCAGGAAAGCGCGCGAGGGCGATGGACTTGGAGCCGGCGGGCTGCGGGAGGAGCTGCCAGAGTTCCTCGGTAAGGAAAGGCATAAAAGGATGGAGCAGGCGCAGAGCCGCCTCGAACACGGCGAAAATGTTTTTCCATGCGGCGATGGCATCGGCGCGGTCCTCTGCAGCAAGATTTGGCTTCACCCACTCGATGTACCAGTCGCAGAAGTCGCCCCAGAAGAAGTGATAAACGAGGTGCGCGGCCTCGTGAAAGCGAAAGTTTTCGAGTGCGTCATTGACCTGTGCCGTGGTGGAGGCGAGGCGCGAAAACATCCAGCGGTCCACGAGTGCCCTAGTGCCCGCCACGGCGTACGGCGCCCCGGCCCGCGCTTCAGGCGAAGCCAGCTCTTCGAGAGTCATGCCCGGCGCTTCGACCTTTTGAAGATTGAAGAAAAGGAAGCGCGCGGCGTTCCAGATTTTGTTGGCAAAGGCGCGGTAGCTGAGAATGCGCTCTTCGCTCAGCGCGATGTCGGTGCCGGGCGCGGCCATCACCGCGAGGGCGAAGCGCAGAGCGTCGGTGCCGTGTTTTTCAATGATCTCCAGCGGGTCCACCACGTTTCCGCGCGTTTTGGACATCTTCATGCCTTCCGGATCGCGGACGAGCGCGTGGAGGTAGAGCGCGCGGAAGGGAATGCGTGCTTCGATGTTTTCACGCGGCATCAGATGCAGCGCCAACATAATCATGCGCGCGTCCCAGAAAAAAAGGATGTCGTAGCCGCTGATGAGCAGGGAAGTGGGATAGAAGGCACGCAAGTCCTGCGTTTCGTCGGGCCAGCCCAGTGTGGAGAAAGGCCAGAGGCCTGAGCTGAACCAAGTGTCGAGGACATCAGGGTCCTGTGCAATCTTCGCGCTGCCGCAAGCGGAACATTTTGTGGGAACGCCGGCGGCCTGAGCGCGGCCGTTCACGATATCCACTCCGCTATGCAGGGCTGGCGTCATGGCCTTGCAGTCCGCGCAGTGCCAGATGGGAATGCGGTGGCCCCACCAGAGCTGGCGGGAGATGCACCAGTCACGGATGTTTTCCATCCAGTTGAGATAAATCGTCTTCTGATTCTCGGGCACGACGGGGATCAAACCGTCGCGCACCACTTGCATGGCGGGTTCCGCCAGCGGCTTCATTTTGCAGAACCACTGCGTGGAGACGCGCGGCTCGACCACCGTCTTGCAGCGGTCGCAGACGCCGGCGGAGTGGGTGTGGTTGACGGTTTTTTCGAGCAGACCCTGTGCCGTGAGTGCGGCGATGACTTCCTTGCGGGCTACGGAGCGCTCCATGCCTGCATACGCGCCGGCTGCGGAGGTCAGCGTGCCATCGTCGTTCATGATGTCCACTTCCGGCAGGTTGTGGCGTTTGCCCAGCTCAAAATCGTTCGGGTCGTGCGCTGGCGTTACTTTCACCGCTCCGGTTCCGAATTCGCGGTCCACCATGGCATCGGCGACGATGGGGATTTCGCGATCCATCAGCGGAAGGCGAACTTTCTTACCGATGAGACGGAGGTAGCGCTCGTCGTCTGGATGCACAGCAACCGCAGTATCCCCCAACATCGTTTCCGGACGGGTAGTAGCGACAATGATGAACTCATTTGATCCAATGACCGGATAGCGGATGAACCAGAGATGCCCCTGGCGTTCCTGGCGCACTGTTTCCAGATCGCTCAGCGCCGTCATGCAGCGCGGGCACCAGTTGACCATGTAGCGCCCGCGATAAATCAGGCCCTCCCGGTAAAGACGGAGAAAGGCTTCGAGCACCGCGCGGTAGAGTGGAGGATCCAACGTGAATCGCTCGCGCGACCAGTCGCAGGACGCGCCGAGGCGAATCATCTGTTTCTTGATGGTGCCGCCGCTCTGTGCCTTCCATTCCCAGACGCGACGCTCGAATTCCTCGCGACCTAGCTGTTTCCGCGAGAGGCCTTCGGCGGAAAGCAAGCGCTCCACGACGACCTGCGTGGCGATTCCGGCGTGGTCCATGCCGGGCAGCCAGAGTGTGTTGTGCCCGCGCATGCGATGCCAGCGCACCAGCATGTCAATCTGCGTGTGCTCGAGCATGTGGCCGATATGAATCGAGCCAGTCACATTGGGAGGAGGAATGACGATGGAAAAAATGGGGCCCGGCGCAGCCGCGTCCGCGCGGAACAGTCCGTCCTCGACCCATTGCTGGGCCCAGCGCTTCTCGATTTCCTGCGGCTCGTACGTTTTGGGAATTTCACGCGCCATGTCGGTCCGGTATGCTCCAACGGATTGCGCCGCAATGACTGCACGCGCCACACTGCGGCGCGGCTGCACGGCGCACAAACTCCTTACTATAGGGGGCAACGCTTCGCAGCGTCAAATGCGCGTTGAGTGGAGGAGAAAAGATAAAATCAGCGGGGGCGTGCGAGCGGGCCGGGCTGCCTATTGCTTGTTTTCGATCTCACGCGCGACCAGGGCCTCCACGATCGGGCGGAGGATGTCGCGGGTGATCTGGTCCAGCACACCGTGCTGGAGCCGGGCGATGACTTTCTCGACGATCGCTTCCACGTCCAACGGATTGACGTGTGGGCGCTCAAAGGCGTCCGTATTGCCGGTGAAGCCCACCGGCGCAGATTGGACGGGCGTTGCGGGCGTCGAATCGAAAGGACGAGCAATCATTGGAATCTCGATGTGCGGCGGAACAACCTGCTGCGGGGCGCGTGGAGGCTCTGCGGCGGCAACAGGTGGCGGAGAAGGAGGAAGCAGTTCTTTGCGAACCATGGGAGCGATTTCTTCCATGGAAGGAATCGAAAACGAGTCCACAGCCAATTCGGAAACTCCCTCTCGCGAGGGTTGCGCGGCTGGCGGTTCCGGCGGCGGAGGTACATCCATTGCAGGGGCCTCTTGGCTTGCTTCCGGCGCGGCGGGAGAAGAAGCCGCGGATATGAATTCGTCCGGCGACGTAGCAAGGTCCGGCAGCGGGCCGGAATCCACCAAGGAAGGCGCAGGAGCAGAAGATTCTTCGGTGACAAGTTCCATAGGTTCCGAGGAATCGAATTCCACTTTGATGGGAGGCTCGTCAGGGGAAGGCTCTTTCGCCGGGACCTCAATTCCGCCCCACTGGGGCGTTTCCGGCGGAGGAGCGGCTTCGGCGGGAGCTTCGTCCACGGGTGATTCTTCGCGGGCGGAGTCCATTGCGCCCCAAGACCGAGCTTCAGGCGCAGCGGGCGGGGCCGTGGCCTCGCTTACTTCCTCCTCTTCCTCCTGACGAGCCCCCGCAAATTCGATGTCCGGGACACTGGAAGCGCGGAAGCCGGATGCTTCTGCCCGCGGTCCTTCTTCGACGACCTTTGGGCCTTCCTTTTCCGTGGGCGCTTCCATAAGCTCGCCGAAGGCCATTGCATCCGAGCCTTCGCCAAATTCAATACGCGCCGGGCGGCCGGCGTACTCTTCGGCCTCGGGTTCCGGCTCCGCAGCCGCGGGAGGGCCCCCTTTTGTGAGGCCTTTCATTTCCGTGGCAGATAGCTCTACCGTGTCCCCAACTTTTCGTCCAGCGTCCTTCTTTTCCGCGGCGGGTTGGGCCTGTGCGGACTTCTCGAGCATCGTCTGGACCATTTGGAGAAGATCGTCAGGCGGATCGAAGGGCTTCTTCAGAAGGCCGTCGGCGCGAACACGCTTCACTTCGTGCTGATCAATGGGGTCAAAGGCGCCGACGAGCAGCACAACGGGGATGTGCGAGAAACGCGAGTCGTTCTTTATGTACTCGCAGACTTCATATCCATTGCGCACGGGCATGAAGACATCCGCCAGCACGAGATCGGGCATGAAGTCCGGCAGCTTCTTGACGGCCGCCTCTCCGTGACCCACGCCAACAATTTCGTAGCCCTTATCCTTCAGGGCTTCTTGCACCTTTTTCGGGATGCTGCGATTGTCGTCCGCGACCAGGATCTTCACCCGGCGCTCCCTAAATTATGCGAGACGTGGGCTACCGCCCGCAGAGTATGCCGCTATTGGTAACATCTAACCGCGGGGGAGTCAACCGTAAGCCGCAACATCCGGACGAAAAGTGGCGCGGGGGATTGGCAGGAAAGGGCTTGGACGGCAACGGGACGGCAGCGCGGGGCCTACCAGGGAATGAGTTTGCGGAGGCCTTTTTTCTTCTTTTTGCTGGAAGATTCTTTTTCCTTCTTTTCTTTTTCTTTCTTTTCCTTCTCGAGATCCGCTTTACTCTTTTCCGGGCCGACCGCAGGTTTGGACGGGTCTGCCGCAGGCGGCTGGGCCTCGTTGGTAGAAGGCGCGGGCGTGGTGGAGCTGGCAGCGCCGGGAGCAGTGGGTACCGTGGTCACCGGGGCGCCCGGCGCACTTGTGGTTGTGCCGGGGACGACGTTCATGTTGCCGCCGGAAACAAGGGATTCGCTACCCATGGCCTCGCTGGGCGGGTTCAAATTGGGTTTGCCTGTATGCGGCGCGGCGGTGACATCCGGGCCGGACTTGAACATGCCGAGAGCGCGCCGTGCAAGACTTGCTTTCTCACGCCCCAGCTCTTTATCTTTCTGGATGCGGGCCAGCGCATCCGGACTGGGCTGCGGGACCGGAAGGTTCAGCTTGACTAGTTTTTCCTTGGCGTTATCCACGTACTGGGAGTTCGGATAATCCTGAATGATGCGGCTGTAATAGCGCGGGGCCATGTGCTGGGTCTTTTCGGATCTGGCCAGGGATTCGGCAAGCATCCAGAGCGAACGGTCGGCCTGGCTGTAAAGGGGGTAGCGGTCCACGATTTCGGAAAGGCGCAAGATGGCAGCGCGACGCGCGTTTTCCGTGTCCTTGGCGAAATAGAACCGTGCGATGCGGAAATCGCCTTCGGCGAGAACCTCCTGCACTTCTCGAAGGCGCTGCTCGGCTTCCGGCGTGAGCTTGTGTTCGGGATACTTGATGACAAAATCCTGAAATTCCTGCTCAGCCATCTTGGCCTGGCTGCGGTCTCGGTCGGGCTTCTCCATGCGGCGGAAATGCGCCATGCCGATGCGATACTGGGCATAGGCGGCTTCGTCGAGGAATTCGAAGAAAGTCCGGAAGTCCTTATACTCGGCCACAGCCTGCGTCAGACTGCCCGTTGTGCCCTCATCGTAAAAAGAATCGGCGATGGCCAGTTTGGCTTTGGCCAGGTACTCGCTGTCCGGATACGTGTTGATGAGGGTCTGCAGGGTCAAGCGGCCGATTTCGTGCCGGCCCTTTTTCAGATCGGCAAGGGCTCTCTCATAGAGGATCTTGTCGGGCTCGGCGGACTGACTGAGATCCGGCAGAGTGGCTTTCGCCTTGCCCTTGCCAAAGCAGCCGCCCAGCAGTAGACACGCCAGCAGGAGCGCAGCCAGAGACTTTTTATTGTAAGGGACCGTGACTGTCATCAGACTTTCTGCACCAGCGCTTCGCTCGCCACCTGCCGCATGCGGCGGACCGCTTCTGCGGGATCGGAAGTGTGGAAAATGGAGGACCCGGCGACGATGATTTCCGCGCCTGCGCGTACTGCCTCGGCGACATTCTCCAAGCCCAAACCGCCGTCCACTTCGATGCGGTAATTGTAATTATAGCGCGAGCGAAGCTCCTTGAGTTGGCGAAGTTTCTCGAGCGAGCCGGGGATGAACTTCTGCCCGCCAAACCCCGGATTCACGCTCATGACCAGGACAAAGTCCACTGCTGGCAGCACCTCGGTGAGGGCGGCGACGGGAGTGGCCGGATTGAGCACGACGCCCGCCTCGATGTCCCGCTCCTGAATGGCAGCGAGCACGCGATCGAGGTTCGGTGTCGCTTCCTGATGCACGGAAATCATGTCCGCCCCGGCGTCCGCGAAGGCCCCGACAAAACGGTCGGGTTCCGAAATCATGAGATGCACATCCAGTACCAAAGTGGTTGCCTTGCGCAGCGAAGAAACTACGGGCACGCCGATGGAGATATTGGGGACAAAGTGGCCGTCCATGACGTCCACGTGCAACATGTGCGCGCCGCCGCGCTCGACGGAGGCGATTTCTTCGCCCAGCCGGGCAAAGTCCGCGGCGAGGACGGACGGCGCGATTTCAATCACTGGAATTGTCATCACTCGACTTGAAATCTTAACACAGCCCGCACCACGCACTACTCAACAACTTGCAGCTCGACGTTCGTGCCAGCAACGATCCGTGCGCCTCGCAGCGGAACCTGAGCGAGGACGGCTCCCTTGGATTGCTCGGAGGATGCGGAGAAAGCGACCTTCGCCAGATGCAGTCCGGCGGCGCCGATGCGGCGCTGCGCGTCGGTCAAAGGCAGGCCCACCAGATCCGGCATAACGAATTCAGCCGGGCGCTCGCCCAGCGACACGAGCAAGTTGACGCGCGGACTGCCTGTGTTGGAAGCCTGCGGCGGAGGATTCTGCTGGACGACTTCATCGAGTTCACGATCTGCCAGGTATACGGCAGAAATCTCTCCAACCTGCAATCCGGCGCGCAAGAGTTCGATGCGCGCAGCCCGCGCGCTTGCACCGACAAGCGAAGGCACGGACACTTTCTGCGGGCCGAGGCTGAGAACGACATGAGCGCGCTGCTGCACTTTCACGCGGGTGCCCACCGGCGGGCTTTGCCGCACGACGTACTCCGGCGGAAGATCGCTGTACACGCGATCGGCAATCTTCATGCCGAGCTTGCGGGAGTCCAGTGCCGTCTGCGCATCGCCAGCTTTCAAGCCGACGAGTTTCGGGACCTCCACTTCGCGGCCCTGAATAGCGAAACGGATGGCGCTGATGGCGCTGAGAAAGGCCACCGCCAGCAGGATGAAAACCCGGAGTCCGATGCGCGCGTAGGACTCGATTTTGTCGCCGAGGGTCATCGCATACATTGTAGCTTACAGCGAGGTCGCAGAGGGCTTCTGGAGTTACGAGCGCTGCACAGCCGCGGCGAAGAATCCGTCCGTGCCGTGCTCGGGCGGAAACGTGCGGAATACACCGTCCGCACTGAAGAGGCGCGCCGGGTCCGCGCCATCGCACAATTGCGGACACAGTGCGTCCACTAGGGACGCACGTCTGAAATCGGGAAAATCCCGTAATACCTCGTCGAGAACTTGCTCGTTCTCCTCCCGCTCAAGGGAACAAGTGGAATAGACCAGTCGCCCGCCTGGAGAAAGAAGAGGAAGCGCATTCCTCAGGAGTGCGAATTGGCGCTGATGCAGGCTCGAAAGATCTTCGGGCTGGAGGCGCCAGCGAATTTCCGGATTACGGGCGAGAGTGCCCGTGCCGGAGCACGGCACGTCTAGGAGGATTCTTGTAAATTGCCTTTCCAAAGGGAGAGGAGAAGCGGCATCCAAGGCGATACGCCGAACCGAAGGGAGATGCAGGCGAGAAAGCGTAGTGCCCAGGGCCTTCAAGCGATGCACATAAACGTCCGCGGCGACGACGAGAGCATTCGGGCCGGCGGCGCGCGCCAGAATTGCAGTCTTCCCGCCGGGAGCGGCGCAGAGGTCGAGGACGGAATCTCCGCTGCGGACTTCGAGAAGATGAGCCACCATTTGCGAGGCTTCATCCTGTATGGAGATGGCGCCTGCGCGAAAGGCTTCGGTGACTGCCGGGTTGCCGCCACGGAGCAACAGCGCATCGCGAAGCCAAATCCCAGATTCCGCATCCATTCCGCCGTTCTGAAGTTGGCGTGTAATTAGGTCGCGCAAGGCCGGCTGATGGAGGGCGCAGGCCAGGCGCGGCACGCGGTTGTTCGCGTCGAGAAGGGCAATCGTCTTGGATTCACCGTAGCGAGCGAGCCAGCGGGCCACCAGCCAATCTGGATGAGAATGCAAAATGCCGAGTCTGAATTCCAGTGGCAGAGTGAGAGGAAGCAGTTTTGCGGCGTCTTCGCGAGGAGCTTTGCGCAGGACGGCGTTTGCCAACGAAGCTGCCGAGTGTTTGCGCGCTTCCTTTACCAACTCGACGGATTCATTGACTGCTGCGGACGGCGGTATGCGCGAGAGGAAGCGGAGTTGGTACAGGCCGATGCGCAAGGCCAGCAGGACCTCGAGGTCCAGCGAGGCGACGGGTTTGCCGGTCTGGAGCTCGATAAGAAAATCGAGCAGGCGCTGCCAGCGCAGGACGCCGAGGGTCAACTCTGTTGCCAGTGCCGCGTCTTCGCGTTTGACTGATGTGCGGGCGTCATTGAGCTTCGCGTGCAGCAATTCTCCGGCGAAGCCACGCTCGGCTTCAACGCGCAGGAGGATGTCAAACGCGATGCGGCGAGCTGGGGTCACTGCCATGGCGCAGAGTGTAGCCGCAAACGGAAGTGGGTGAACAGAAAGGTCGGAGCCGGAGTGTGGAGATGTGCATCGCTCCGGTCCAAGCTTTCCAAATCGTTAATGGATCGCAAACTTTTCATCTGCCATTAGTCGGGCGCCGTGGGCCCAGTCGCGCGCTGAAACGCGCTTCTTGCCTTCGAGCTGCACAAATTCAAGACGCAGTGATGTGCCCGCACCGCAGGACACAAAGATGTTTCCCTCGCTCACTACGAGTGATCCCGGCGCGGCGGTTTCCTGCTTCGCCTCCGGGCGACCCCAGATGTGACAGACGTGGCCGCGAAAAGTCGTAAATGCGCCGGGCCAGGGATCGAGCCCGCGAATGCGGTTGTAGATTTGCGGCGCGGACTGTGACCAATCAATGCGGCCGTCCTCGCGTTTCAGCATTGGCGCGAGAGTTGCGCGCGTGTGATCCTGCGGCGCAAGAGCAATTTCGCCGCGATCGTATTTTCGCAGCGTGTCGATGGCTAGGTCAGGCCCAGCTGCCGCCATGCGGCGCGAGAGGTGGGAGGCGGTTTCGTCCGGAAGAATTTCCGTCTCGTAACTTAGGAGGGTGGGGCCAGTGTCCATTCCCGGGTCGATGCGCATGGTAGTGAGGCCGGTGCGCGTTTCGCCGTTGACAATGGCCCAGTTGATGGGCGCGGCGCCGCGGTATTTCGGCAGCAGGGAAGCGTGCAGATTAATCCAACCGAGTCGGGGGATATCCAGCAGCCGCGCGGGAACGATTTGTCCATAGGCGATGATGACCACAGCGTCGGGAGCGGCTCGCTTGAAGAATTCAAACGCGGAGTCGGATTTGATTTTCTCCGGCTGGAAGACGTGGATGCCGGCGTCTAGCGCAACGTTTTTTACCGGCGATGCGGTGACCTCCCCGCCGCGGCCCCGGGGGCGGTCCGGTTGCGTGAGGACGGTTTCCACGGAAAAGTCCGGCTCGACCAACAGGCGCTGAAGCGTGGGCAGCGCGAATTCGGGCGTGCCACAGAACACAATGCGCATGGGTGGTTTCGTGAGCGGCCTACCAATCTCCGGCCTTCACCAGCTTGCGGATTTTGCGCTTGATGAGGTCGCGTCGCAGCATGCCGAGGTGCTGGAGAAAGAGCACTCCGTGCAAGTGGTCGGTCTCGTGGCAAAAGGCGCGGGCCAGCAACCCCTCGCCGCGCATCTCGAAGGATTTTCCGGCAGCGTCCTGAGCGCGGACCGTGACATAGCGCGGGCGGATGACGTTGCCGCGGAAGCCGGGCACGGAAAGGCAGCCCTCCTCTTCGCGCTGCTCGCCTTCGACATAAATGATTTCTGGATTGGCGAGGACGATTTTGGCTTCCGGGTTCTTGCCGAAGGTGACGTCGATCACAGCGAGGTGTAGAGAGACGCCAACCTGCGGGGCGGCCAAGCCGACACCCTGTGCCGCGTACATGGACTCGAACATATCTTCGGTGAGTTTTTTCAGCGCGGCGTCGAAATCCGCGACCGGCTTGGAATTCTTCTCCAGCACCGGCGCACCGTATTTGACGACTTTCAGGATCATGGGTCTGTGACTCTTGTTTGCAATCGCGTTCTACGCCGGCAAGCTGGAGTCTTCAAAATGCGTCCAATTGCCTTTGGTATCCATCGAAATTCCGGCGCGTTTCGGCCAGGGAATCGCCGCCGAATTTCGCAAGGAATGCAGCAGCCAGGGTGAGCGCAACCATCGCTTCGCCGATCACGCCAGCAGCCGGGACCACGCAGACGTCCGAACGCTCGTACGCCGCCTTCACGGCTTCTTTTGTAACCAGGTCGGCAGTTTCGAGAGGACGGCGCAGCGTGGAAATGGGCTTCAGGTAGCCGCGCACTACAACGTCCTCGCCATTGGTGATGCCACCCTCAAGACCGCCGGCGCGATTGGTGGGGCGAACAAAGCGCTTCGCCGCTGCATCGTAGCGAATTTCGTCCTGAACCTCGGCGCCATAAGAAACGGCGCCGGCAACTCCACTGCCGATTTCCACCGCCTTGACGGCCTGCATAGACATGACGGCCTGCGCCAGGCGACCGTCGAGTTTTTCGTCCCACTGCGCGTGGGAGCCCAATCCCGGAGGAACATGGTGAGCGACAACTTCGAAGATGCCGCCCGCGGAATCTCCTGCGCGGAGGACGGTATCCACTTCGATTTTCATCTTCGCCTCGGTAGCGGCATCCACGCAGCGGAGCGGCGAATCTAGGTTCGCGCAAATGGCGGCAACTTCTTCCCACGTCGCAGGGCGAACGAGTTGTACTTTGCCGACGGCGACGACGTGCGAGAGAATTTCGATGCCGAATTCGCGAAGAAACAGCTTGGCGAAGGCGCCGACGGCAACCCGGGCTGCGGTTTCGCGGGCGGAGGCGCGCTCGAGGGCGTAGCGCGCGTCGTGCCAGTTGAATTTGAGGGCGGCAGCGAGATCGGCATGGCCGGGGCGTGGCGCGGTAAGTTTTCGCTTGGCATCGCCGGCGCCATCTGCGTCTTCCACGGGGAGAGCCTTTTCCCAGTTGGCCCAGTCGCGATTTTCAATTTGCAAAGCGATGGGAGCGCCGATGGTCTGGCCATGACGCACGCCGGAAAGCGCGACCACTTTGTCTTCTTCAATTGTTTGGCGGGCACCGCGGCCGTAGCCGAGTTGGCGGCGATGCATCTCGCGATTCACGAAATCGAAATCCATGGGGAGTCCGGCGGGAAGCCCGGAAATCCAGGCGATAAGAGCCTGCCCGTGCGATTCTCCGGCGGTGACAAATCGAAGCACGTTTTGTTTCCTTTCGGTGCGTTTGTGTAAAACACGGCATTCTACCGAAGCAGTGGAAGCACGTCCAGCAAAGCGCGGTGTAACGATACGGCGCGGGCACACGCATCTCCTTCCCCCGCAAAATCGACCGGGACGCAAACAGCGCGCTTGACGGCCTCTCGGGGCGACGCTACGCTGTCTCGTCATGCATGAAGCGGTCGAGCCGTCTCCGCTCTCCGTCATCGCCGAGCAAGTGAAGCGGCGCATTTTTGCTGTGCAGGACTATGCGCTGCTGTGCTTCCGGGCGATCACCAACATCTTCACGGCTCCGCGGTATTTTCCCGAGACACTGGAGCAGATGGATGTGATTGGCGTGGGGTCGCTTCCCATTGTGATGCTCACGGGCTTTTTCATTGGCGCGGTGATGGTGCTGCAAACGTCTTCGCAATTCGCGCGCTTCGGCCAGACCGCATTGACCGGGGACGTGGTGGCCATCGCGCTGGTGCGCGAGCTGGGACCGAGCATCTCCGCACTACTCGTCGCGGGACGGAATTCGTCGGGCATCGCCTCCGAGCTGGGATCCATGGTGGTGACCGAGCAGGTGGACGCGATGCGGGCGATGGGGACGGACCCGCTTCGCAAGCTGGTGACCCCGCGCGTGGTGGCTACGATCCTGATGCTTCCGCTGCTGACGGCGGTGGCAGACTTCGTCGGGCTGGTGGGCGGATTCCTGGTGTCCAATCTGGAGCTGCGATTGAACCCGGTACAGTATTGGACGCGGGCGGTGGACGCGCTGGAATTCGGCGACCTGATCCAGGGACTTACGAAGCCGCTCATTTTCGGATTCATTCTCTCCACCGTTGGATGCTATCAGGGCCTGAGAGTTCGCGGAGGCACGCAAGGCGTGGGTCGCGCAACCACGCAGGCGGTGGTGGTGGCCTCCGTGCTGATCCTCGTCGTCAATTTCTTCCTGACGCGGTTCCTGCTTTGGATTTTCCAATAGTTGCCGCTGCCTGCCCGTTTGCATCTATAATCAGTGCCTGACTATGAGTCATCCCGTCCCAGCCCCGGGCGTGTTGATTCGCGAATGAGCCCAAACGCCGCGAGTGAGCCGGTCATTGCCTTCGAAGGGGTACGTATCGGTTTCGACGAAGGCGAAGTGCTCCACGGCGTGAGTTTCCGCGTGGCCTCCCGCGAGACGAAAATCCTTGTGGGCGAAACGGGATCGGGAAAAACCCTCCTCCTTAAATTTGCGGCGGGGCTGCTGCGTCCCGATGCGGGGCGTGTGGTCGTGCTCGGGCAGGAAATTTCCGCCATGCGCGAGGAAGAACTGCTGGACTTTCGCCGTCAGGTGGGATTTGTGTTCCAAGAAGGCGCGCTGTTTGACTCGCTGAGCGTGGAAGAGAATGTGGCTTACCGGTTGGCGGAAGAGGGCGTGGACGAAGCCGAAATCGAACAACGCGTGCGCGAGGCGCTGCGCTTCGTGGAACTTGAGGATGCCATCGGCAAGCTGCCCGGAGAACTTTCCGGCGGAATGCGGCGACGGGTGTCCATTGCGCGGGCACTGATCAGCGCGCCGCCCATCGTGCTGTACGACTCGCCGACTGCGGGGCTCGATCCGGTGACGGCGCAGACGATTATTACCTTAATCCTGCGCTTGCGGGATACGCACGGTGTGACGGCGCTGCTCGCGACGCACCGTCTGCAGGACGCGTTTGCGCTGGCCCACTACCGGTTCGATGCAGAGAGCGGGCGCGTGGTGCCCGTTGCGCAGAATGGGGCCACCCCGGGTCCGGCCACAAGCTTTGTGGTGCTGCGCGATGGAGCGGTTTATTTCGAAGGGGATCACCGCGCGATTGCGGATTCGCCGGATGGGTACGTGCAGAGATTCCTAGTGTAAGAGCGTTCTATAGAAAACATGATCGCAGCGACACAATGAATTGAATCACTGAGGAGGCTGTGCCATGCCGCAGAGTAAGCAACTGACCTGGTCGGAACTTCGCGTGGGACTGTTGGTGCTGGTGGGGCTGTTCCTGATCGCGGTGGGAATTTTCTACGTGACCGGCGCGGGGGTCCTCGCCGCGAAGTACCGCGTGCGGACCTACTTGCCGGAAGTGGAAGGACTCACCATAGGCGCGCCTGTGCGCCTGGACGGAGTGGAGATCGGGAATGTGGAGCGGGTGAGCATAAACAAAACGCGGGGCGACCGAAGCCGGAACATCGAGGTCACGCTGCGAATCGAAACGAAGTACAAGGAAGAAATTCGCACGGATTCCACGGCCAGCCTGATCACGGAAGGATTGCTGGGCAACCGTTATGTGAGCATCCAGCGTGGCGTCACCGGAACACCCATCCCGGCGGAAGGGGAAGTGCCCGGGCGCGAGGAAAAAGCCATGAAGGCGATTGTGGAACGCGGCGCCGACCTGGTGCAAAACCTGAACGAACTGTCGAAGTCGGTGAAGGACTTGATCGCTGGAGTGGAAGAGGGAAAAGGAAACCTGGGAAAGATGCTGGTGGATGAAACCGCGTACAACAAGTTGAACGATATCCTCACGCGCGGGCAGCAGATGGTGGCTGATGCGCAGGCTGGACGCGGCAGCCTGGGCAAGATGCTTACGTCGGATGAACTCTACAACAAAGCCAATTCCGCGGCGGGGCGCTTCGATACGGTGCTGGCCGATGTCCAGGCGCAGAAGGGCACGCTGGGGAAATTCGTGTACGACCCGCAGGGCTACGAGCAAGCCAAGCAGTTCTTTGAGAAAGGGAATGACCTGGTGCGGGACATCCGGGCCGGGAAGGGCACCGCGGGCAAACTGGTGACGGACGACGCTCTGTACACAAAATGGCGGAATACGGGGGAAAACCTGGAACAGGCCAGCGCGAAGTTGAACGCCACCACGGGCACGGCCGGAAAGATGTTCAGCGACCCGCAGTTTTATGACAACGTAACCGGGCTGGCGGGAGACATGAGGCTGCTCATCGGGGACTTCCGGCAGAATCCAAAAAAGTTTCTGCACGTGAAATTCTCCATCTTTTAGAGGCATGTCCGCCGGCAACTCCTGGTACGGCCGGTCTTTCGGAGGAACCGGGTTTCGCTATCGGCGGGCGCACGCTCGCGGTATAATCCGCCCGCACGTTTTCGGCGCCGCTCGCATCACGAACTTGTCATTCTGGAGTCACACGCCGGTCACGACCTGTTGTGCAGACTGCATCTTCCAACGTCGACGCGATGCCTAGAAAGAGCGAACACACCGTCCCCGAACAAACCGCCGAGCGGCCGGATTCCGCGAAGCACTTCCCGAAGCGTCGCTATTCGGGGGCGCTGGTGGTGGTGGAGGGAATTGACGGCTCGGGGAAGAGCACGCAACTCTACCTGCTGAAGAGGTGGCTGGAAATCAACGGGTACCGTCTGCATTTCACGGAATGGAACTCGTCGCCGCTGGTCAAGTCCGCGACCAAACGGGGCAAGCAGCGGCGCATGCTGACGCCGACGACGTATTCGCTGATCCATGCCGCGGATTTCGCCGACCGCTTCGAGCGACAGATTTTTCCGCTACTGCAAGGCGGCTACCTGGTGCTGGCCGACCGGTATGTCTACACGGCGTTCGCGCGCGATTCGGCGCGGGGCTGCTCGCCGGAATGGCTGCGCAATCTCTATGCGTTTGCGCCGGTGCCGGACATTACGTTTTACTTTCGCGCGCCGCTGGAAGTGGCGGTGCAGCGCATCTTGAGCGGGCGGCCGAAGCTGAAGTATTACGAGGCGGGGATGGATTTGAGCTTGGCCTACGAACGGACCGAGAGTTTCCGGATTTTCCAGGGCATGATCCTGGATGCGTACGACCACATGGTGGATACGGACGGGTTTGTGCTCATGGATGGAACGCAGCCCGTGAACAAACTGCAGAAGCAGATGCGCGAAATGCTACAGGCGCGGGTGGACTTGAAGAGATTTCAGACTCCCAAATGAAACGCGACCGCAAGAAGCCGGAACCGGAGAAATTCCCCAGCGGGGAACAGCCTGCCGCGCCCGTGAAGATGGCGCCGCGCGCACCCTTGCAACGTGAACAGGAAACCGCGGAAGAGCTGGGCGGGGCGTTGTTCGTTCTCGAAGGCTCGGACGGCTCCGGACGGTCCACACAAATCGCCCTGCTGACGGAGTGGCTGGAATCGCAGGGCTTTGCGGTACAGACGATGGGTCTGCGGCGGTCCACGCTACTGGCGAAAGACATTGACGTGCTGCTGGGGGAGAACACGATCACCAGACTTACGCTGGCGCTGATGTACGCGACCGATTTCTACGACCAGCTCGAGAACCGCATCCTGCCGGCGCTGCGCTCGGGACTGGTCGTGCTCGCGGACCGCTACATCTACACGCTGATCGCGCGCGGTGTGGCGCGAGGTCTGCACCGCCAGTACCTGCACGGTATCTATGAGAAGGCGCTGCGGCCGGACTTGACCATCTGGTTGGACGTGCGGCCGGAGAGGGCCTTTGAACGGCTGTTCAAAAAGTCACAGGCCATCAGCTACTGGGAAGCCGGCCGGGACATGTTCCTCTCCTCCGACCTGTACCAGTCTTTCGTGCGTTATCAGACGATGATCCAGAAGGAGTTTGATTTTCTCGCCAAGCAATACGGATTGAAGCGACTGGACGGAGACCGAACCGTGCCGGAAATCAACCGCGACCTCCGCAAGGCGATTGCGGCACAACTCCACATCCGCAGCACGCGCTATCAGCCGTCGCACGCCCTGGCGCACCTGTGGCGATAGACGTTGGCTACCCCGCTCCATTTCGCCGCGATTGACGCCGGTTCCAACGCCATCCGGCTGGTCATCGCCCGCGCTTCCTCCTCCTCGCGAATTGAAATTCTGCGAACCGAACGCTACCCGCTGCGGCTGGGCAAAGGCGTGTTTGTGAATCACCGGTTCGAACCGAAAACGATCAAGCGAGGCGTGGAAGCGTTCCGCCATTTCCGCCGGCTGATGGACCGCTTTGGAGTGACCCGGTATCGGGCGGTGGCCACCAGCGCCACGCGAGAGGCGCGAAACCGGAAGGAGTTCTTGGATCGCATCCGGAGGGAGGCGCGCATTACGCTGGACGTGATCGGCAGCGTGGAAGAGGCGCGCCTTGTACGCGGGGCCGTGCACAAAGCGCTTGGGGCGGAACTCGCGCCGCGGCTGATCCTAGATCTGGGCGGGGGAAGTCTGGACCTGGACCTGCTCCGGCAGGGCGAAGTGGAGCGCAGCCTGGGCCTGCCTCTGGGCACGGTGCGATTGATGGAGACGTACGATCTGCGCGGGCCCATGAGCGAAGAGGACATCCGCCGTTTGCGCGCGCACATCGTAAATGTGCTAGAGAGCAATCTGCACGAGCGGCCCAATCTGGAAAGCGCCGTCGCCGTGGCGTGCGGCGGAAACGCGGAGGCGCTTGTTAACTTGGCGCCGGGGCCGCTGCTGCGGGGGATTTCCACGCTGAACGTCCGCGTGCTGCGCGAACGGTTGTGGGAGATTGCCGGTTTGAGCGTGCCAAAGCGGATGAAGCTATTCCGTGTGCGCGAGGACCGCGCAGATGTACTGGGCATTTCTGCGGTTGTTTTTGCAACGCTGGGACGCTGGTATGGCGTGAACCGGTTCCTAGTGCCTGGCGTGGGAGTGCGCGAGGGCATTCTGCAGGAGCTGGTCCGGGAACAATTTGCGCGCGCGCCTGTGGCCCAGGATGAGGTGCAGGCGGCGGCGCTGCGCGAAGCGGTGGAGCGGTTTGCGGCGCGGCTGGGAGATGATTCGGATCATGCGCAGCACGTGAAGCGCATCGCGCTTTCTCTCTTTGACCAGCTGCGCACCATCCACGGCATGGGACCGGACTTGCGGCTGGCGCTGGAACTGGGCACAAGGTTGCACGATATCGGGCGAGTGGTGAACCGCGAAGGACATCACAAGCACGGGGAGTACCTGGTGCGCAACGCGGACCTTCCGGAGTTGCGTGGATGGCGGAAGGTGATGGTTGCGTGCCTGGTGCGCTATCACAACCGGCAATCCGAGCCCAACATGGGGCACAAGTTGTATGCGGAACTCGAGCCGCAACAGCGCGCCTGCGTCCGCGCGCTCTCCGCGCTGCTGCGCCTGGCGGAAGGGCTGGATGATGACCACAAGCAATCCGTCGTGCGTGTGGACGTGGAGATGCACCGGCGCGAAGCGGTGTTCCGCGTACAGACGAAAAACGCGTCGAACGCTCCGGCGTGGGGCGCACAGCGCAAGGCAGGATTGTTTGAAGAGGAGTTTGGTTTAAAGGCGGTGTTCACGCGCAGCCTGGCGGCGCGGAAGGTGGCCTGATGGGAAGCTCGCCGCTGCTCGCGGATTCCAGGAGTTGCTCTTTTCGCGACACTTCGCATTTGGGTCTTGGCGGCCGCCATCGCTGCAACCGTAAACAGAAAACGAGCTAAGACAGGACCCGATCAAAATGATGCTCTACCTGATGCGCCATGGAATTTCCATTGACCGCGAAGACAAGGATTGCCCTCCAGATGCGGAACGTTTTCTCACCAAAAAGGGCATGGAGAAGACGCGCGCGGTGGCGCTGGGCTTGCGCGCGCTGGGTATCCAGCCGCAGGCCATGCTGACGAGTCCCTTGCTGCGCGCGGTGCAAACGGCGGAAATTACCGCGGCGGCATTCGGGTTTGCGCGGGACAAGATCCGGCAGACAGAAACTCTCCTGTTCGGGCGCAAGCCGGCCGACGTGTTCCGTGAGCTCGCCAGGGTCCGCTCGAACGAAGTGATGTGCTTCGGGCACGCGCCGCATCTGGACGAGGTGATTGCATTCGCAGCGGGCTGCCGCTCGCCCTTTACCTCTCTGAAAAAAGCGGGCGTGGCGTGCCTGGAGCTGGAGTCGGTTTCACCGCCGAAGGGCGCACTGCTTTGGCTGCACACACCGCGCAGCCTGCGGATTCTCGGCGAATAATTCTCAACAATTCAGTCTGAATCAGGCAACTTGCACGGCGGCTTCGTCGAGGTGCATGCGCGTGGGGCCTTCGGGGCGCGGGCGGATCAGGACGGGCTTGCGCAACGCGCGCTCGAGGAGGTGTCGTTCGGCAGCGAGGATGCGGGCGTTTTCGGCGTCCTGGCGGTAGCCCTGGGCCCAGATGAGCAGGGCGTCGGGCTGGTCCTGGACGTGGAGCTTGCGGACCGCTTGCGTGTGCGTGCGGTCGAAGGCTGCAGCGAGGCGCAGGATGCCTCCGAGGTGCAGCACGGTTTCGCGGCGAATAGGTGGAAGGGAGGCGAAGCCGGGGTGCTGTGCGCGCGGCCACGCGCCGCGATGATAGCGGGCGACCAACGCGACCATTTCGAGGTCTTCCTCTGTCCAGCCGATGGGGGGCGTCAATTTGCGGATGAGGCGGTAGGATTCCTTGTGGTGGCCTTTGGGTCCATCGGCGTGGCCGACATTGTGCATCAGCGCGGCGGAGTGGAGCAGCAAGCGGTTGCGCGGCTCGCGATAGGGGCCGGGAAGTCCGGAGGATGTCAGGCCGTCAAAAAGATTCAGGGCCAGGCGCGCGACGTGCAGGGCGTGAGTAAACTCGGGGTCCAGAAAAGCGGCCCATGCGCTCAGCTTTTCGAGGCCGCTCGATACCAGCGCGTCCTGTTGCGGTAGCGCACAGCGCCACACATTCCACAGCGAACCAGGTCCTGTCATTTTTTCGCGATACGCGTCGAGGCGAACTTGGCGTTCCCGACCAATAATTTCTTGCCACCGAATTCGCTCGACGGCGCTGAAAGCCTTTCCGGTCCTGGCCAGAGCGACCCACAGCATGTCGAGGTCGTGGACTTCTCCAAGCTGGTCCTGGATGCTTTTCAGGTTGGCACCCCACGCGGCGTAGGCGCTTGGCAGGAAGTTTTCCACGGTATAACGGAATCTCTTGATGCCGATGCGCAGGCTGTGCCAGCTCGTCCGGCTGCGGTTGCGCAATGCGCGGCGGTGGAGATCCATGGCCGTTTGCCAACGCTGTAGCGCAATGTGGCGAAACACGGGGCCGTCGAGCGGCACGCGGCCGTAACGGCCGGCAAGGTACTTGGCCCAGGCTTTCCATTGGACGCGGTCGAAGCGTTCGAGAGTCACGGCGGTTTGCTGCTTGACCCTCCATTCGCGCTCACGAAGCGATGCGAGGAGTGTCTGCGCGGCGGTATCGCCGGGAGGCGTGAGCTTCTGCACCCACTCGATCATGACGTGGGTGTCTCGCAACTCGCCCAGACGAAGAAAAAGCTTGCGGCCGGATTTTTTCATGGCGCGCCAGGCGGGGTCGAAGTCCACTTCCATCAACCCGTCGGCCATGGAACGGCAGCGACGGAGAGCGACACGGAGGTCATGCACGGTTTCGGGATGGAGTTCCCGGCAGGCGTTGCTGTATTCAGCGAGAACGCGGCGCATCCAATGGCCAAGTCCCAGCTTGCGCGGCATGGTTGCCACGGCATTGACTCGCTGAGAATTCGGACTAGCCATTGGAAGACTCCGGTGGGACAACCTTGGCCAACAGCCTATCCTACACCGACAAGGAGTCAAGAGGCAAAGACCAGGCTGTCTTGAGCAGACGTGGCCGGCATGCTACCTTTAGCTGCCTCGCTGGAGTGGCGGAACTGGCAGACGCACGGGACTCAAAATCCCGCGGCACTTAGTGCCATGAGGGTTCGACCCCCTCCTCCAGCACCATCGTTCTTATTCTTCCTGAATTTTCGCGGCGAACAGATGGCGAAGGCGGCGCAGCCCCTTTCAATCGCCTGCCATTGACCGGCCGGCCAGCGGTGGACTACTCTCCACCGTACCTTAAGTTCGTTTCTAAATGAATGTTGAAGGAGGGTTCGCATGCCCCTCTTCGGAGGAAAAGCGGCCATGACACAAAAGGTGATCGAGGTGGTGGGCGTTTCAAAGGAGAGCTTCGCCAAGGCATCGGAGAACGCAGTGGCGGAAGCCGCACGCACCGTACGCGGGTTGAAATGGGCGCGGGTGCACGAGCTGGAAATGGAACTGGACGGAAAGAAGATCAAGAGCTATCGCGCAACCCTGCGCATTTATTTCGACGTGGAGCGATAGACCCGCACGAACGCGGAAATGCAAAGAAGAGTATCCGTGAAGCGGGCTCTCGATGCGTCCGTTGAGACGCGGCCGATTCGCGAAGTCAAAAATACTCTTGCGCGGCGCCCGGTGGCTGCGTAAGATATGCGCAGTTTGTGGAGTTGACGGGCGCAACTGGTGCCAAAAGAAAAACCCAAGGTCAACATCGGCAACGTCATTCGCAGCTACCGGGCCGACCGAGGATTGTCTCAGGGCGACATTGAGCGGCGCACCGGCCTGCTTCGCTGTTACCTCTCCCGCGTGGAAAACGGTCACACCGTTCCTTCTCTCGAAACTCTCGCGAAGATTGCCGAGGCGCTGGACATCACCCTGGCCGATTTTTTCCCCGGCAGCGAAACACCAAGTGAACGGGACGCACAGAAAATGCTCGGCGAATTGAGCGACGTTGATGTGCGCTTGCTGGCGGAAATCAAAAAATGCAGCACGACCTTGAACGAGGGCGACAAGCGGCTCGTCCTAGCCATGATCCGAAAGATGGCCAGCATTGCTCCGTCGCAACGAAGGGCTGCGCTGAGGCGTTTCTAACCTCCCGTTTTGATTTTCTCGAAATACGCACAAATCAAGTCAGCGGAAAAACTGCGGCGATGAACCACGCCATGAGGATGGCGGTGAAAACGACTGCGCCGGCTGGCGATGACGTGCGGCGGCGGATGGCGTCGGCGCCGAGGCGAACGAAAACGGAGAAAATGCCCATGTAGAAAATCAGGACGGCGAGAAGGATCTGCTGGCTCGCATAGACGTACAGTGCGAACAAAATGCATAGCCAGATCAAAAGGCGAAGCATGCCAAAGAGCATGTAGCGTCGAATCTTTGCGAGCCAGTTACCCACATCGGGTGCGCCGAGGGCCCACTCCTCGGCGAGTGCGTACGGCAGGCAGGCAAGCAGAACGATCGGGAACCGCATCCACCGAGCGGCATTCAGCCACACGTCGGTCAGCGTCCAATTCATCCACGCGCCAACCGCAAGCATCGTGGCCATGCCCAGCACCGCGCCCGCTGTGATTGCGCGCCACGATAGCGGCGGCTTCATGCCGCCGCTTTTGTTTTGCGCGGACCGAAGCAAGGCACACAACACAATTCCCGCCACCAGCAAACAGGACACAAGATAGTCTCCATTGTACATTCGCAGGAATCTTAGCGGCAGAGCAAAACTCAGCGCGCTTACCGCAAACAACCCTGCCACCGTCCACCCAAGCAACGCCCCGCCCGCGGCCTTTTCCTCCCGAGCTTCTGTTTCGCTTGTTCCCAGAATGTGGGACGCAACGCTTGCCGCTATCGGAAATAGACAAATCAAACCCGCAATCCCTATTACTCCTCCCCAAAACCAGCTGTTTAGGAGGTACCCCTTTGAAAGCATCGGCAAGAAGGGTTCCAGCCAGCGGTTCAGGATGAGGTTCCACACCGAGGTGCTGTGGATCAGGCTTGTATGCGTTGCCCCTGCTTCATCAACCAATCGCACCGCGCGCCGTTGGACAAAGTCCTCCGGCTCTTTGTAGCGTTCTCCGCCGGCGGCGCGCACCAGCCTTCGCGCAGAATCCTCCGAGTAGGGAAAATCGAATTGCGCGACAAAGATCAGCAGGTTCGCCGACATCTTTCTTGGAGGGCTAAACAAGATTGTCCCCGGGGGCATGCCGGCTTCTGCGTACATCGGTGCCGGAGAAATTGCTACAGTCGCTGCGGTGGGGAAGTAATCCGCCATGCGAATGGCCAGCGCCCCTCCCATGGAGTGTCCCAGCAGGACTGTTTGATCGAACTGAATCTCGCCACGGGATTCCAACGCTTGGATTGCTTCGGCGGCGCACGATTCCGTCCGGGACAAGGAGAACGGTTCTGAATTGTTTCCGTGTCCTGGCAGGTCCAGCACGTAGACACCCATGTCGGCCCCAGCCAAGGCCTGAGCGATGGCGTCCATGACGCGCGCGTTGGCGCCGAGCCCGTGAAGGATTACGACGTTGGCGCGTGACGGCTCTCTCAGGGTCCCCATCATGCGAACAGGAGTGCGGCATTTGCCCACCAGGATTTCTTCGTGTTCCGGCAAGCGCCATGCCCTGTCCAAGAAGTATCCGAATAAAAGCAGCATTACTCCGACAGTTGCAAGGAACCTTTCGCGTGGATTCATCGACCATTCCTCGTCACGTGATAAAATGAGGTGCTGCGAATCCTGATAGGAAGATGTAGAGAGGAACCGCTTTGGGCCGGGTGGTTACGCAAGACGAGCTGATTCTCCACGTTGCCGAACACAAACGCAACGGGGAGCGCGTAGTGGTTACGAACGGCTGCTTCGACCTGCTGCATCCGGGGCACGTCCGCGGGTTTGAGCAGGCGCGCGCGCTGGGCGACGTGCTCATCGTGGCCATCAACAGCGATTCCTCGGTGAAATTTCTCAAGGGCAATGACCGGCCCATTATTCCGCAGGATGAGCGCGCGGAAATCCTCGCGGCGCTCGAGGCAGTGGACTACGTCATTGTGTTCGACGAAATTACCCCGCGCGAAATCATCGCGCGCATTCTGCCGGACGTGCTGGCCAAGGGCGGCGACTGGGGCGAAAACGAAATCGTTGGCCGGGAGGAAGTGGAAGCCGCCGGCGGGCGCGTGGTGTCTATCGCGCTCGAACCGGGATATTCGACATCGGCCATCATCGAAAAGATCCGCATGACGCGCCAAGGTCCGCGGCCCCCGAAATGATTCTCCCGCTCGTTGCTGAAATCCTGGCACGCGTCGGCCGCCATCCCGCGGTCGAGGAGGCGCTGGACTCTTTGCGGCGCGGAGCGGCAGAGTCGCGCCTCGCGGGATTGACGGATCCGGCGAAAGCGCTGCTGGTGGCCACCGCGGCAATGAGGTGGAACCGGCCGGTGGTGTTCCTAGTGGAATCGAACCCGCGCGCGGATGCTCTGTCCGAGCCGATTCGGTTTTTCTATCAAGCACTGGGCGGGAAAGCCGCGCCACCGGTGTCGACCCTTCCGGCGCACGACGTGTTGCCGTGGCAGCGCCTCTCGCCGCATCCGGAGATCCTGGAGACTCGTGCGGTATCGCTGTGGCGCGCGGCGACCGGGCAGGCGCCTATTCTGATCGTGCCGGTCGCATCCGGAATGCTGCGGCTGCGCGAGGGAAGCTTTTACGACAACTTGGCGCGCACGCTGGTGCGCGACGCGGACGTGCCTCTGGCGGAATTCGTCGCGCATCTGGCCAGCGGCGGCTACGAGCGGCACGAAACCGTGGAGATGCCCGGGCAGTTTGCCGTGCGCGGCGGCATCGTGGACGTTTTTTCAGTGGAAGCGGCGCGGCCCGTGCGCATCGAGCTGTTCGGCGATTCGGTGGAGTCCATCCGCGAATTCGATCCCAATACGCAGAGATCCGTGCGGCCGCTGGCGCGAGCGACGATCCTTCCGCTGACGGATGTGCCGCGGCGCCCTGGGCTCCTGGAAAAACTATACGCGCGGACGGCCGGGGATTCCGGAGAAGGGTCAGAGTATGCCGGAACGTATCCCGGCTGGGAGTTTGATGCGGCGCTGGTTGAGCCGGCCCAGGCTTCGATTTTCGATTTGTGCGCGGGAGCATTTTTCATTCTGGACGAGCCGGACACGCTCAGCGAAGCGGCCGGAAAGTTTGCGGCGCGATTGAATGAGACACATGCGCACGCGAGCGAATCCGCGCGGCCGCCGGAAGCGGAGGCGACGCCGGAGCGCTTTTACTTGGGTGAGGAGGAATGGCGCGTGGCGCTGGGGCAGTGCCAGCGGCTGCTGCTCGAGCGCTTGCCGATGCACGCGCCGGACCGGCAGCCACTCGTTCTGGCGTCGCAGCCAACCACGCGGTATCACGGAAACGTCACCGCATTCATGACGGAAGTGCGCGCGCGGCTGCAAGCCGGCAGCCAGGGAATTGCTTGCGGGGCGAACACAGGTGAGATGGAACGACTGGCGGGACTCTGCCACGAATTTGAGCTGGCGTACCGGCTGGGCGAAATCGGCGACGATGCAACGCTGGCGCGGCTGGCGGAGGACTCCAGCGCGGGGAGCGTGCCGGCGCTGACACTGGTGAAAGCGCCGCTCAACGAAGGAGTGAGCTTCCCCGACCTGGGCCTGACTATTTACGGCAACTCCGACCTCTTTGAAACTCTGCCCGCGCTGGAGCGGCCGCGTCGGCGACCGAAGACGGCGACCTTTTTCAGCGATTTCTCCGACCTGAAACCGGGAGACTACGTGGTGCACGTGGACCACGGCATCGGACAATTCGAGGGCTTGCGGCAGATTGAGAGCGACGGCCGGGGCGAATTTATGCTGCTGCGCTACGCGGACGACGCGCGGCTGTACGTGCCGCTGGCGCGGATGGACCTGGTGCAGAAGTACAGCGCGCTGGAGGGAGCGCAGCCGCCGCTGGACCGCCTGGGCGGCACGGTTTGGGCGTCGCGAAAGCAACGAGTGAGAAAGTCGGTTACTGAGATGGCTGACAAGCTGCTGCGGCTCTATGCCGAACGCAAGGGCGGCGAGGGGCACGCCTTTGCGAAAGACAACGAGTTCCAGCGGGAATTCGAGGATGCGTTTGAGTTTGAAGAGACGACGGACCAGGCGCGGGCCATTGTCGACACAAAGCAAGACATGGAGCGCGCCGGGCCGATGGACCGGCTACTGTGCGGCGATGTGGGTTACGGCAAAACGGAAGTGGCCATGCGCGCGGCGTTCAAGGCGGTGAACGACGGGAAGCAGGTGGCCATCCTGGCGCCGACGACGGTGCTCGTGTTCCAGCACTACGAGACACTTCGACAGCGGTTCGCCGCGTTTCCGGTGAACATCGAAATGCTCAGCCGGTTCCGCACGGCGAAGGAGCAGAAGCAGGTGCTGGCGTCGTTGGAAACGGGGAAAGTGGATGTGGTGGTGGGAACTCACCGGCTGCTTTCGCGCGACGTGACGTTCCACGACCTGGGGCTGCTGATCGTGGATGAGGAACAGCGCTTCGGCGTGTCGCACAAGGAGCGGCTGAAAGAAATGCGGCGAAACGTGGACGTGCTGACCATGTCCGCCACGCCCATCCCACGCACGCTGCACATGTCCATCGTGGGGCTGCGAGACATGTCCGTGATCGAAACGCCGCCGAAGGACCGCCTGGCGATCCAGACAGTGGTGGCCCCGTTCAGCGAGACGCTGGTGCAGAGCGCCATCGAGCAGGAATTGGCGCGCGAGGGACAGGTCTATTTCGTGCATAACCGGGTGCAATCGATTTATTCGATGGCATCGCTGTTGCAACGGCTCGCGCCGCGGGCGCGCATCGTGGTGGGTCACGGGCAAATGGGCGAGAAGGAGTTAGAGCGCGCGATGCTGAGATTTATCCGGCATGAAGCGGATGTGCTCATCTCCACGACGATTATCGAAAACGGCCTGGACATCCCGCGTGCGAACACGATGCTGATCAACCGCGCCGACCGCTTCGGGCTGTCGGAGTTGTACCAGCTTCGCGGACGCGTGGGTCGCTCAAACCAGCGCGCGTACGCGTACTTGCTGGTGCCGCGGGAGGGTTCGCTTTCGGAGCTGGCGCGGAATAGGCTGGCGGCTTTGAGGGAGTTCAGCGAGCTGGGCGCCGGATTCCGCATCGCGGCGCTGGACCTGGAACTGCGCGGTGCGGGAAATCTGCTAGGGGCGGAACAGCACGGGCACGTTAACGCCGTGGGCTTCGACCTTTACTGCCGCATGCTGGAACGGGCGGTGGCCGAGCTGAAGGGCGAGGCTCCGCAACTCGAATTGCGGGCGACACTCAACCTGGGCGTGGATATCCGCATCCCACCAGAGTACATCCCAGGTGAAAACCTGCGCCTGCGGACGTATAAGAGGATTGCCGGCGTGACCAACGAGTCCGAGCGGGAAGAAGCGGCGAAGGAACTGGCCGACCGCTTTGGCCCGCTGCCGCCTGCGGTGGAGCACCTGCTTGATTACGCAGTGCTGAAGGCGTTGTGTGAGCGGCTGCTGGTTGCGTCCTTGGAGCGGAAGGGCGAATCCGTGGCGGTAAAATTCCACGAGCAGACTCCGGTGCAGCCGGATCAACTGGTGCGCGTGGTGCGAAGCAGCCGGGGAATGCGGCTGGATCCGACGGGAGTGCTGTGGCTTCCGGCCGGCCGCACGGAGAGGCGCGGGGACGGCGGCGTTACGGAATCGGTCAGAAACGTATTGCTGCAACTACAATCGTAGGGATACACTTTCAAAGGGAGACTGCGAATGAAATGGATGCGAGGAATTGCGGCGATGGGCGCGCTGATGCTGATGGGGCTGTGCGCGTCTGCCCAGACGCCGGAGCGTACGCCCGCGCCCGCGGCGGCGAAGGACAAGCGCGTAGTAGAGGAAATCATTGCGCGCGTGAATAACGAGATCATAACCCTGACGGATCTGCGGCGCGCGCTCGAGGCTTTGCGGCAGGATGTAAAGGAAGAGTGCAAGAACTGCTCGCCGGCGCAGATCAATGCGCAAGCGACGGAGCGGGAGAAAACGGTCCTGCGGGATTTGATTGACCAGTCGCTGCTGTCGCAGCGCGGCAAAGACATGGGCATCAACGTGGAGACGGACGTCGTCAAACGCATGGACGATGTCCGCACACGGAACAACCTGCCCTCGATGGAGGAGTTACAGAAAAAGGTAGAGGAAAGCGGAATGAACTGGGAAGAATTCCGCAATAATATCCGCAATAACCTGCTGGTGCAGGAAGTGATGCGGAGGGAAGTGGGCTCGCGCATCATTATCGACAAGGAAGAAGTGAACGACTACTATAACAAGCACAAAGAAGAATTCCACCGGCCGGAGATGGCGTACCTGAGCGAGATGTTCGTAAGCACGGTGGGCAAGTCGGAAGCGGAGCTCCCGGCACTGGAAGAAAAGGCCAAGAAGCTGCTGGACCGCGTGAAGAACGGCGAGGACTTCGAGGAGATGGCCAAGCGGTATTCGGACGGAGATTCCGCCAAGGATGGCGGCAGCCTGGGCGGCTTCAAGCGAGGACAGCTTTCGCCGGAGCTCGAAGCCGTAGTTTTCAAGATGAAGGCGAAAGAACTGAGCAACGTCATCCGGACGAAGACGGGATTCTTGGTGTTGCGTGTGGACATGCGCTATGAGGAAGGATTGCAGCCGGTGGACAAGGTGGAAGGGGAGATCATGAACCGGCTGTATTCCGAAAGAATGCAGCCTACCATGCGCACGTATTTGGGCAAGTTGCGCGGAGACAGCTTCGTGCTGGTGAAGCCGGGTTACAACGATGCGGCGGCCGTAGCGAGCACCCCGATCGTCGAGGTCGAACCAACTCCCGAGGAAAACAAAGACAAGAAAGGCAAGAAGGCGAAGAAGTCCGAAGACGCAGCAAAGGCTAAGAAGGCCGAAGTGAAGAAGGACAAGAAGGCCGGCGAATGAAATCCGAATTTGTGGCGGACCTGCAGGCGGAGCAGAGTGTCACATCATTTTTCTTGATTGCCTCGAAGGAAGTCCGCACCGGACAGAAAAGCGGCAAACCCTACCTGCAACTTGAACTTCGCGACCGCACGGGCGCCATCGACGCCCGGGTTTTTCAAGGCGTCGAGATCGCGACGGAAACGGTGCGTCTGGACGAAGTGGTGAAGGTGAAAGGGCGCGTGGACCTGTGGCAGGGAAAGAAGCAGCTGGTGATCGAGCAGATCCGTCCGGCCAAGCCGGAAGAATTCGAGCTCGGGGATTTCCTGCCGCACACGAAGCGCGATGTGGAAGAGCTGTTCGCCGAGCTCAAGGGTTTCGTTGCAGGCGTGACGAATCCGTGGATCTGCAAGCTGCTGGAAAACGTGCTGGGGGACCCGGGCATTGCGGAGCGGCTGAGGCGAGCGCCGGCAGGCAAGTCTATGCATCACGCGTATATCGGCGGGCTGCTGGAGCACATCGTGAGCCTTTGTGGCCTGTGCCGGCGCGTGGCGCCGCACTATCTGGAAATCGACGGCGACTTGCTTATTTCCGGCGCGGTCCTGCACGACATCGGGAAGCTGGATGAGCTGTTCTACGAGCGGACGTTCGGCTACACGACGGAGGGCCAGCTTCTGGGACACATCGTCATCGGGCTGCAACTGCTCGAGAAGAAAATGGAAGCGGTGGAAGGGTTTCCGGCGGACCTGAAGCTGCTCATCCAGCACATGATCCTGAGTCACCACGGGAAAGAGGAGTTCGGGTCGCCGAAGCTGCCGTCGTTTCCCGAAGCACTGATGCTGCACTATCTGGACGACCTCGATTCGAAGCTGGCCACGATGCGCGAATCGGTGGAGGCGGAAAAGGGCGAGACGGAATGGACGGCGAAAAACTGGTCGTTGCAACGCCCGCTTCTGCGCATGGACCGCTTCCGCCAGCGAGAAGCGGGCGGCGAGAAATCGCCGGCGGCGTCCGCAAAAGGCGACGATCCACCGGTTGACTGACCATGGCAACGCGCGACTCCGCGGAAAAGCGAAACGGCCGCCACTCCATCCTGGACCTTGCTCCGCTCGAACTGGATTGCCTGAGCGTGCTGTGGCCGATGGGAGAGGGAACCGTGCGGGACATCCGCGAGGCGCTGCGCGTAAGTCGTCCGCGCGCGTACACGACGATCATGACGATCATGGACCGCATGGCGCAGAAAGGAATTGTGTCGCGGCGCAAGGCGGGACGCGCGTGGATGTATTTGCCAAACTGCTCGGCGGGCGAAGCCCGCGAACGCGCGGTGCGGCGCCTGGTGGAGCATTTCTTCGCGGGTTCGGAGGAAGCGCTGAAAGCACAGCTCCGCGGCGAAGGCGGTGCGGAGAAGGCTTTTGCAGCGTTGCGCCACGTGTCTGAGCCAACGCCCATGCGACGGGGTGCGAATCACGCCGACAGAGTTGAAACACACACTCCGGCGCAGGCGCGGCGGATGGACGATTCGTTGTTGTAGGATGAATTGAGCCATTGACGCCCGATGGTTCGCGCCCCTGTGAATTCATTCCTGTAGAATAGCGACCCAGAGACATGTTCCCCGCGGAACTCACAATTCGGAACGTGCGCATCCGGCCAGCGCTGGTGCTGGCGCCGATGGCCGGGGTGACGGACACGGTTTTCCGACGTGTAATCCGCGGACTGGGCGGGTGCGGGTTGATCATGACGGAGTTCACAAGCTCGGAGGGAATTGCGCGAAACCAGTCACGCACGCTGCACTACCTGTTTTTCTCCGACGACGAACGCCCCATCACGGCGCAACTATTTGGTGCGGACCCGGCGGTGATGGCAGCCGCTGCGCGTGTGGTGCAAGACCTGGGATTTGACCTGGTGGACGTCAACCTGGGCTGTCCCGCAAAGAAGGTGGTCAAATGCGGCGGATCGGGTCTGCTGCGGGACCTGCCTCTGCTCCGAGAAATTATGCGGGCCGTGCGCTCGGCGGTGACCATCCCGCTGACCGTCAAGATCCGCGCGGGGTGGGACGAAAAAAGCATCGTGGCTACGGAAGTGGCGCGGATGGCCGAATCGGAGGGCGTGGAGGCCATCGCCGTGCACCCGCGCACGCGCATGCAGGGACTGGAGGGGCGCGCGGATTGGAGTATCATCCGCGAAGTGAAGCAGGCCGTGCGCATCCCTGTGATTGGAAACGGCGACGTGCGGCGTCCGGAGGACGCAGTGCGCATGGTCGAAGAGACCGGATGCGATGCGGTGATGATCGGGCGCACAGCGGCGACGAATCCTTGGATCTTCCGCCAGATCGAGCAGCACCTGGCGAGCGGGAGCTGCGAGGAGCCCAGCGAAGCGGATCGTTACCAGTTGCTTTCGGGATATTTTCGCATGCTGGTGGATTCGGGAATGCCGGACGCCATTGGAAAGATGAAGCAGTTTGCGTGCTGGTTTACGCATGGCGTGCGCAACGGCGCCGTGCTGCGCCGGGAAGTGCATTCGGCTCGCGCAACAGCGGAAGTGCTGGAGCGCGTGGACACATTTTTTGCCGGGGTGGCCGCTCCGGCGCTTGGCATGCAAGCAAAAGCCGGAGGTGACGCGTGAACGCGGGAGAACAGTTGGGCGGGCGCGTGCAGAAGCGCGTGGCGGTGGGCCTGGCGATGCAGGTCAGCGGCAAAGAGATCAACGGCACGCCGTTTGAAGACACGGTGTACAGCGGCAACGTCAGCCGCACGGGGGCATCGTTCCCGACGCTGCGACAACTGGAAGTGGGTATGGAAGTAGACGTGATGATTCCGAAGAGGCCGGGCGACCGCGAGGATACCGACTTCGCCAGCCGCGCACGAGTGGTTCGCGTGCAACCAGGGTCCGAGGCCCGCGAGCTCCTAGTGGGCGTGCAGTTCCTGGATCGGCGGTTTCACCGCGTGTTTGTTTCGGAAACCACGTCGTAACGCGTCTAGTCCTTCTCGCGCAACATCCTCTGATATGCCTCTCTCTTGGTGATTCCCATTTCGCGCGCCGCGTGTTTAAGGGCGACCTTCTGGTCCACGCCCCGCTCGCGCATGATTTCCCCGACGCGCTGCGGGAGGGAGATGGATGCGGAGGGGAGCTGGACGGCTTCTGCGATCGGAGCGCCGATAAGAACGGTGATTTCGCCGCGCGGCTCACGGCGGGTGAATTCCGTGGCCAATTCCATCAAAGTGCCGCGGGCAAACTCCTCGTGGAGCTTGGTTACTTCGCGGGCGACGACAGCGGGGCGATTGCCAAGGATTTGCAAGGCGTCGGCGAGCATTTCGCGCAAGCGGTGCGGGGCTTCGTAGAAAACGATGGTGCGGATCTCGCCGGCAAGTGGCTTGAGGGCTTTTCGGCGATCCGTCGAACGATTGGGGAGAAATCCGAGAAAGATAAATTTTTCCGTGGGCAGGCCGGAAGCGGCGAGTGCAGCAACGAGCGCCGTGGCGCCGGGCACGGGCACAACGGGAATCTTGTGACGCAGGCAAAGCGCGACGAGGTGGTGGCCGGGGTCGGAGATGGCCGGCATGCCCGCGTCGGTAACCAGTGCGACTTTCGCGCCCTGTTCCATCTCGATAAGCAGCTCGGGCGCGCGAGTCATCTCGTTGTGCGCGTGGTAACTGACCATTTGCTTGCGGAGCTCGTAGTGGTTCAGGAGCTTTTGGGTCTGGCGGGTGTCCTCGCAGGCCACCAGATCGGCTTCTTTCAAGACGCGCAAAGCGCGCAGAGTGATGTCCTCGAGATTGCCAATGGGGGTAGCGACGAGGAAGAGGCAGCCTACGGCAGCGTCGGATGGCTTGGTGCGAGTCATGCCGGGTGCATCATACTCCGAAGCGGACCGTGCTATCATTCGTTGTCTTCATCCCATGTTGAGGGTTTCCGTGCCCCTGTACGAATATGAATGCTCGAAGTGCGCGCATCGCTTCGAAAATATCGAAAAAGTAAGCGCGCCCATCCGGCGAAAGTGCCCGAAATGCAAAGGCACGGCCAAACGGCTGCAGTCCGCGCCGGCGATTCAATTCAAGGGAGCCGGCTGGTACGTGACGGACTATGGGCGGAGCAAGCCCGTCGGCGGAGACGCGAAGCCCCTCACATCCCCTCAGGGCGAGCCGGACAAATCGGAAAAGCCCGCAGCGGAGTCGAAAGGGGGGAAAGAAACAAAAGAAAAGACTGAGAAGAAAGAACCCTCCAAGAAGGACCAGAAGAAGTAGCCTGCCACTCAAGAAGAATCGAATTCCTCGCTGCGCTCGGAATAACAATTCAGCCCGACTTTTTTGTGGACGAATGGACTTGCTAGAGTTTGAGGGTCTTCAGGTAGGCGCGGAAACCCTCGCCGAATTCCGGATTCTTCAGGGCGAGTTCGACATTGGCTTTCAGAAAGCCGAGCTTATCGCCGGCGTCGTAGGAAGTGCCTTCGAAGATGAACGCCCAGAGGCCTTTTTCCTGCGCGAGCAGGCGCATAGCGTCGGTGAGCTGAATTTCGCCGCCGCGACCGGGGGGCGTGCGCTCGAGGCAATCGAAGATTTCCGGGGGGAGAAGATAACGCCCGGTGATGCCGAGATTGGAGGGAGCTTCCTCGGGCCTGGGCTTTTCAACCAGCCCGCGAACGCGGAGAAGGCGGTCGGCCCATGGGCCTTGCGGCGCCGGTTCGGCGTCCACGACGCCATACAGACCGAGTTGTGCGCGTGGCACTTCCTCCACGGCGATAGCACCGACGCCGGTCGCATCCCAAACGTCCATGAGTTGCCGCGTGGCGGGCTTGGGGCCGTCGATAATGACGTCGCCGAGCAGCACGGCGAAAGGCTCGTCGCCGACAAGTTCCTTTGCGGTCAGCACGGCGTGGCCAAGGCCCTTGGCCTCTTTCTGACGAATGTAACTTACGTGCGTCATGTTGCTAATCTTGCGGACCAATTCGGCCTGCTCGGTCTTGCCCTGCTGTTCGAGCAGGTGCACAAGACCCGGAGAAACGTCGAAGTGGTCTTCAATGGCCTGTTTGCCGCGGCCAGTGACAATGATGATGTTCTCAATGCCGGAGGCCACGCATTCCTCGACGGAATATTGGATGAGCGGCTTGTCCACGACCGGGAGCATTTCCTTGGGCTGGGCCTTGGTGGCGGGCAGAAAGCGCGTGCCTAGACCAGCAGCGGGCAGCACTGCCTTGCGCACTTTGGCGTGTGTGGTCATCGTGAGCTCGTCGGGTCCCGAGCGTCGTAACGCTCGCGCCGCCGCCCAGTATGCGGCATCTTCGCGCCGTGTCAATCGGACAAATGTTCGCGGCGTGGCGAATTCCGCATTGCCACAATGTCGACGCAAGCAAGAGCAGAATGCCGCTATGCTACCATGTGGCGAGAGAAGGTCATGACCACGCGAATCCTAGGAATCGAGACTTCCTGCGACGAGACGGCAGCCGCGGTGGTGGCCGACGGGCGCGAGATTCTTTCGAGCGTAGTGGCCTCGCAAGTGGAGATTCACCGTAAGTACGGCGGCGTAGTGCCGGAATTGGCCTCGCGGGAACACTTGAAGGACATTGTGCCGGTAGTGCGCGAGGCGCTGGAACAAGCCAAGCTCGGGCTGGCTGATATCGACGCGATCGGCGTGACGCGCGGGCCGGGGCTGATTGGGTCGCTGCTCGTGGGACTGACGTACGGAAAGACGCTGGCGATGTCGCTGGGAAAACCGCTGGTGGGTGTGAATCACCTGGAGGGGCACGTGCACGCCGTGCTGCTGCAAGCGCATTTAGACCATCTCGAGCCGGAGTTTCCGGCGGTGTGCCTGATTGTGTCCGGGGGGCACACGGTGCTTTACGAAGTGAAGGCCGAGCCGTTGCCGGCAGGCGCGGCACGCAGGAGCGGCACGCCGATGGAATATCGTCTTACTTATTTGCGGCTCGGGCAGACGCGGGACGACGCGGCGGGCGAAGCGTACGACAAAGTGGCCAGGATTCTCGCGCTGGGCTATCCGGGTGGGCCCGTGCTGGACGAATTGGCGACGTATGGCGACCCGGACGCAGTGCGCTTCACTCCGCCGGTGACCAAGGGCAATCCACTGGACTTCAGCTTCAGCGGGATCAAGACGGCCGTGCTGCGGCACGTCCGCGCGCATCCGGAAATGCAGGCGGAGATTTCCGACCGCGAGGCGGCGCTAGCGCGAGGCGAACGAAACCCGGAACAATTGAAGCCACTGTGTTCGAAGGCGACGCTGGATGTGGTGGCCAGTTTTCAGAAATCGGTAACCGCCGACCTTGTGAAACGCAGCCTTGCGGCGGTGGAGCAGCAGGGAGTGCGCAGCGTACTCGTCTCAGGCGGCGTCGCGGCGAATTCGGAGTTGCGCAAGCGATTCATCGAGCAGGGTCAACGTGCCGGAGTGGATGTGTTTTTTCCGAGCCGGGCGCTTTCCACGGACAACGCAGCCATGATCGCGGCGGCAGCATATTCGCACCTGCTGGCGGGAGAGGTGGCGGACAACCAGGTCAACGCCGAGGCGAATTTTCCGCTGGCGTAGGAATTGGCGACGGGCCAATTTTTATTGGTTGGTGTTGAAAATATCGGCGATGGCTTTCCATTGGCCGGTCGGCTGTTTCTTCCAGACCACGACGTACTTGCCCACCACTTTGATTGGCTTTCCCCTGGCATCCTTGAATGATTCTTCAAAGGTGCCTGTTTCGTAGGCGAGATCGCCGGACCCGGCTGCTTCCACTTTCGTGGCTGCGTTGGAGAAGACAAGGTCTGCGGGAGCGAGCATCTCCGTCCACGCTTTGCGCCTCGCTTCGGGCCCGGTGGCGATGGGCATATTGGGAGGAAACATGGAGGCGTCGTCAGCGTAATACGACAACGCCTTCTCCAGGTCTTTTGCTGCCGCGACCTTGGCCCACTCCGCGGAAGCGGCTCGGATTGCGGCCTCGTCGGCGGCACGTCTATCGGGCGATGGGGGTGCCTGCGCCGTCTGCTGGTTGCAACTCAACAGACAAACGAAGCCCGCAACGAGTGCTGCGGCACCGAAACAACGGCGAAAATAACGCATGGAGTTCTTCCTCAAAAAAAGATGCGGCACAGAATGAATCGAGGGGAACGATCTGTCAAGAGGGACAGCCCATGTTTGGCGCAGCATTCAGGTGCTATCCTTACCCGCGGACCTTGCGCCTGTAATCCGAAAGCTGAGAGCACCACATGCTTCTGACAAATCATGCGAATCGCGATTGATACCGGTGGGACGTTTACGGATTGCGTGTATGCGCGCGATGGGCGGCTCAAAAGTTTGAAAGTGGCGTCGACCCCGCACAATCCAGCGCTGGCCATTCGGGACGCGTTAGGAATTCTGAAGGGAAACACGCGCCAGGCCGCATTCGAATTGACGTGCGGGACGACGGTGGGAACGAATGCGCTGCTGGAGCGGCGCGGCGGGCGCGTGGCGCTGGTTACGACCGCCGGCTTCGAAGACGTCATCGAAATTGGGCGGCAGGCGCGGCCGAGATTGTATGACCTTTTTGTGACGCGTCCAGCGCCGCTGGCGCCGCGCGCTCTCCGCATCGGCGCGCGGGAACGCGTGGGTGCGGACGGCAGCACACTCATGCAACTATCGCGCAGTGAAATCGCGAGCGTAATTCGCCGGGTGGCGAGGCTGCGGCCAGACGCGGTGGCGGTCTGCTTTCTGTTTTCGTACGCGAATCCGGCGCACGAGCGCGCAGTGGCGCGGGCGCTGCGGCGCGCGGGCCAGTTGGTGTCCGTGTCACACGAAATTTTGCCGGAGTTCCGCGAATTCGAACGCACGGCAACGACGGTGATCAACGCGTATCTTGCGCCGGTGATGTCGCGGTACCTGAGGGAAATCGAAATGCAGGCGAGGCGCGCAGCGGGACGCCGTGCGAAAACCCAGGTGCGCATCATGCAGTCGAACGGAGGAATCGTTTCAGCGCGAGCGGCTACGCGGGAGCCGGTGCGGACGATTCTCTCCGGGCCGGCGGGCGGAATCCTCGGTGCCCAGTATGTGGCGCAGCTTGCGGGCTTCGAACGAATCATCAGCTTTGACATGGGCGGTACGTCCACGGATGTGGCGCTGCTGCAAGGCGAATTGCGCACCACGAATGAGTCTGTCGTGGCCGATCTGCCCGTGGCCGTGCCCATGCTCGATATTCATACGGTCGGCGCCGGTGGCGGGTCGCTGGCGCGGTTCGATCGCGCCGGTGCGTTGCGCGTGGGTCCGGAAAGCGCCGGTGCTGACCCGGGGCCGATTTGCTATGGACGCGGCACGCAGCCGACGGTAACCGATGCGCACCTGGTGCTTGGTCGTATTCCGCCAGGCGGACTGCTCGGCGGGGAATTCCTACTGAACGAGCCGCGAGCGCGGCGGTGGATGGAACGCGCGCGTGGGAAGATGCGCTCGGTAGAATCGTTTGCGCAAGGGATTTTGGATGTGGCGAACGCGACTATGGAAAAAGCCATCCGTGTGATTTCGGTGGAGCGCGGCTACGACCCACGGGATTACACGCTGGTGGCGTTTGGCGGTGCGGGTGCGCTGCATGCATGCGAGCTGGCCGCGGCGCTGCAAATGCCGCGGGTGCTCGTGCCGAAAATTCCGGGCGCGCTTTCGGCGCTGGGAATCCTGCGCGCGGACGTGGTGAAAGATGTCTCTCAGACGGTGCGCCTCGCTGTGGTGCGGGCCCTAGAGACGCGGCAGGAATTGCAGCGCCGTCTTGCGAGCATCGAACAGGGCGGCGTGCGGGAAATGCGCGCCGAGGGGTTTTCGCGGCGGCAGGTGCGCATCGAGCGGCTGCTGGATATGCGTTACGTGGGACAGGCGTATGAGTTGACTGTGCCTGCGGGAGGAGATTTTGTGGAGACGTTTCATCGCGCACATGAGCGACGGTACGGCTATGCGGACCCAAGTCGCGCGGTGGAGATTGTGAATGTGCGGGCACGGCTGAGCGGCGCGACGCCGAAACCCGCACTGCCCAAGTCGAGAGGCGGGGGGATAAGCGCGAGGGCAGGTCTCTTGGAGCACAGGACGGTGCAGATTGCGGGGCGTTCCAAGCGCATGGCGATTTACGACCGCGAAAAGTTGTGCGCAGGGAACCGTTTTGCGGGGCCGGCGGTGGTGGTGGAGTACAGCGCAACGACGTTTGTGCCGCCCGGATGGCGCGGGCGCGTGGATGCGTACGAGAACATGGTGCTGGAGCCAGAACGAAAATGAGCTTCGACCCAACGCGGCTGGAAATTTTCAAAAATCTATTTCATTCCGTGGCCGAAGAGATGGGTGCGGCGCTGCGACGGGTGGCGTTCTCGCCGAACATCAAAGAACGGCGGGATTATTCCTGCGCGGTGTTCAATGCCGCGGGGGATGTGCTGGCGATGGGCGATCACATGCCGGTACATCTCGGCTCGATGCCGAAGTCTGTGCAGGCGGCGATGCGGGGGCTGCGGCTCGAAGCGGGCGACGTGGCCGTGCTGAACGATCCGTACGAAGGCGGCACGCACCTGCCTGACCTGACCATGGTGATGCCTGTCTTTTTGAAAGGCTCGCGGAAGGCGCTCTTCTATGTAGCGAACCGGGCGCACCACGCAGATATCGGCGGAAGCCAGGCGGGGTCCATGGGGCTGTCGCGGGAAGTGTTTCAGGAAGGATTGCGCATTCCGCCGGTAAAGATTTTCCAGAAAGGGCGCATCGTTGATGATGTTTTATCGTTGATCCTGCGAAATGTGCGCACGCCGCGAGAGCGCGAAGGCGATTTGACGGCGCAAATCGCCGCTTCCCGAATTGGAGAACGGCGGCTGGGGGAGATGGTGGAGAAGTACGGGCGGGGCGAAGTGGAATCATACGAGCGTCACTTGCTCGAATACTCGGCGCGGATGATGCGGGCGATGTTGAGAAATATCCCGGATGGAACCTATCGCGGAGAGGATTTCCTGGACAGCGACGGCATCGAACCCGGGCGGCTGCGGATCGCGGTCACCATTCGGAAGCGAGGCGGACGAGCGGAGGTGGACTTCACGGGGTCGTCGCGGCAGTGCGCGGGCAGCGTCAATGCGGTGGAGGCAATTACGTGGTCGGCCGTGTTTTACGTGTTCCGCTGCCTCCTGGACGAGCAAGTGCCGGCGACAAGCGGGCTGATGCGGCCCATCGCCGTGGTCGCGCCGGAGGGCACGATTGTGAATGCGCGTCCGCCGGCGGCGGTGGCCGGTGGCAACGTGGAAACTTCGCAGCGGATTGTGGACACGCTATTTCGCGCACTGGCCCGGGCCGTGCCGCAGCGCATCCCGGCGGCCAGCCAGGGCACCATGAACAATTTGACGTTTGGCGGCGTTACTCACCCGCGGCAAGGCGGAGAGCCGTTTGCGTACTACGAGACGATTGCGGGAGGCATGGGCGCGCGGCCGGGGCTGGATGGGCTGAATGGCATCCACACGCACATGACCAATTCGCTGAACTCCCCAGTAGAAGTGCTGGAGCAGGCTTACCCGTTGCGTGTGCGGAGGTACGGGCTGCGGCGCGGGTCGGGCGGAGAGGGCCGCTGGCGCGGCGGGGACGGAATCGTGAAAGAGATCGAACTGCTCGGCGATGCGCAGGTGGGCTTGTTGTGTGACCGCAGGGAAACAGCTCCGTACGGGCTGGCGGGCGGCAAACCGGGAGCGAAAGGGAAGAACGAACTGGTCGTCCGGGGCAAGTCAAGGCGGCTGGCGGCGAAGTGCAGCTTCTACGCAAAGGCGGGAGATGTGGTACGCGTCGAGTCGCCGGGCGGAGGCGGCTGGGGCCGAAAAACAACAGGTCCCGGCCGACGGAAGCATACCCGTGAAAGCCGGGACCATTGAAGCGAGGATTACCTACTCGAATTTCTCGATAGAGACGGGCATTTGCAGCTTGGCCTTGGCCAAGGCGCGCACAAGAGAATCTTCCATTTGCTGTTCGGAAGTGTTCCGGGCGGTGGCCAACTCGCTGACCAACAGGTGCTTGGCGCGCTCGAGCATTTTCTTCTCGCGGAAGGAAAGCGGCTTGGAGCCGGAAAGCGATACCAAGCTCTTTAGTACCGTGGCCACTTCCAGGAGCGAGCCGGTGCGCATACGCTCGGAGTTTTCCTTGAAGCGGTGCTTCCAGTCGTTATGGGAACAGCAGGAGCCCTTTTCGATATACGTGAGCACCTTGGCAGCGTCCAGAGAGCGGATGACGGGGCGCAAACCAACGGCAGTGACGTTGTTTTGCGGAACCATCACCTTAAGGCTACTTGCATAGATTCGAAGAAGGAAGTATTTCTCGGTTTTGCCGTTCAGAATTCCAAAACTGATTTGCTCGATGATCCCAACACCGTGGTTCGGATAGACGACTTTATCACCTATCTTAAAATCCATCGGCGAGCCCCCAATCTGTACATCCAATTCTAGAGAAAAGGCTTACGGGCGTCAAGTGATTCCGTAAGATCATTTCGGAGTGGGCAATGGATGAAAACCCATAGTTTTGCGCATTTTTTGTGCGCGCCAGTAGGTGATTCTAATCATCAGGTTAGCAACAATCCCGATTTGGGGCTCGGGCTGATGTAGAATCCCAAGATGCTGGTGTTGGCCATCGACACGAGTTCTGCCTCGGGGAGCCTGGCAGTGCTGCGGGATGAGCAGCTCCTGGGGGTGATTTGCACTACCGGGCAGGAAAACTATTCATCGCGGATGTTTCGCCAATTGGAAATCCTGCTGGGCGAATTGCAAATCAAACTTCCCGCATTTGATCTGTATGCGGTTGCTGCCGGACCGGGGTCGTTCACAGGGCTGCGCGTGGGACTTGCGGCGGTGAAGGGTTGGGCTGAAGTGCACAGCAAGCCGATTGCTGCGGTTAGCGCGCTGGAGGCTGTGGCAACACAATCGTGCGTGCCGGGAGCGTGGGTGGCTCCTGTGCTGGACGCGAGGCGCGGGCAGGTATTCGGAGCATTGTACGAGCGCGTGCCACACGGACTGCGGAAGTACCAGGAAGAGAGAGTCGAGAGTCTTCGGGAGTTTCTCAACTGGCTGGGCGCCGAATTTCAACAGCAAATCCAGGGCTTGCCAGCGTTTATCTCTCCCACCCCGGCGCTCCTGTATGTTGAGATGGAACGGTCGGCATTTTTGAATAGCCCTGTGACGCAGGCGTCGCCGGTTCTGGCGCCGCTCATCGGAAAGATCGGACTCGCGCAGGAGCAGCGCGGGGAAGTGGTGGACGCGCTACACCTGGACGCCAACTACCTCCGGCGCCCGGACGCGGAAGCCAACTTCAAACCCGCGGCGCACTGATGGTGATCCTCCGGTTGCCGGCCATTGCGGACCTCGACGCAATCCTAAACATTCAGCGGGCAAGTCCCGAAGCAGCGCAGTGGCGCGCCGAGGATTGGCGTGCATACTTCGCGGGTGAAGTGATTGCAGCGAAGAAAGAATTGTCCGTGGGAAACTGCGCATGGGTGGCGGAGACGGATCGCGAAACAGTCGGATTCCTTGCCGGCTTGTTTAACGGAGAAGAAATGGAAATCCTGAATATCGCGGTGGCGCCGAGCGCAAGGCGGAAGGGCGTCGCGACGCAAATGTTGAAAAGGGTACTGGAGGCGGCGGGGATTTCCAGCGGCCGCAAAGTTTTCCTGGAAGTTCGGGCGTCGAATGCCGGAGCTATTGCGTTCTACGAGCGGCATGGATTTGCGCGGGCGGGATTGCGAAAGGACTATTACGCGGCGCCGGTCGAAGATGCCCTTGTGCTTGCGCGCACACTCGCGACGCGCGGATAAACGGGACGAACTGCATATTGCTTCTACAGGCTGGCCTGTGTTAGGTTCGGCGCTGTGGGAGGGAATTCAACCGACTTGGAGGCGAACTGATGCCCATCGCGACTCGGGAACTTCGCGAACAACTCCTGAGCAGCAATGCCGAATTGCAACGCCTGGCGCAAGAACACTCCCAATATGAACTTCAGGTTCAGCAACTCACGAAAGACCCGTACTTGAGCGTGGAGGACATGAACCGCCTCGTCGCGCTGAAAAAGATGAAGCTGCGGGTGAAAGACGAAATGGAGCAGTGCATCTCGCGACACCTCAGCCAGCATTCCGCCCGATAATCGCGCAGCCGAACGGGCGCTTCCGTCGTAAGATCAGCGTGTCTTTAATTCGAGGGAGCAGTCCGCCTGCCATGATCAAAGAAGGCTACTTATTTTCCGCGCCGCCGCTCGTAGTGGGGCTTGCGCTGCTGGCGTTGAACCGGTTTGTCTTCAGCAATGCGGCGTGGCTGAACTGGTTTGCGGGGGTGTGCATGTTTCTCGGCGTGTTCGTGCTCTATTTCTTCCGCGACCCGGAGCGGGCGATTCCGGCGGACGCATCGGCGGTGGTGTCTCCGGCCGACGGGCGCGTAGTGGAAATCGTGGACGAGGCGTGGGAAGGAAAGCCCGGGCGACGGATCAGTATTTTTCTGGCCGTGTGGGACGTGCACGTGCAGCGCGCGCCGGTGGCGGGGAACATCACGCGGATCGATTATCGCCCGGGACAGTTTTACGCGGCGATGCGCGCGCGTGCTTCGGTGGAAAACGAGCAAAATGTTTTCCGCGTTACGACGCCGCGCGGAGAGATCATGTTCAAGCAGATCGCCGGGTGGATTGCCCGCCGCGTGGTGAGTTGGAAGGCCGCGGGTGACGCTGTGACTCGCGGCGAGCGCGTGGGCATGATACGATTCGGTTCGCGCGTGGACGTCTGGCTGCCTCCAGAAGCAGAGATCGCGGTCCGCAAGGGGCAGCACGTGGCAGGCGGATCGGACATCCTGGCGCGGTGGCCATGAACGAAGAGCAAGCACCGCTATTCCCTAAAAAGCGAGACGGCCGTCTGCGGCGCGGGGTACATCTTGTGCCCGCTGTCCTGACCACGCTCAACCTCGGCTGCGGGTTTTACGCCCTGTACGCCACGTCGCTGGGCGACACCCTGAATTTCGACAAAGCCTCCATCGCCATCGGCCTGGCCATTCTTTTCGACTCGCTGGACGGTCGCATCGCGCGTGCCACCGGCACGCTTTCCGAATTCGGCAAACAGTACGATTCCATGGCGGATGTCATCAGCTTCGGCGCTGCGCCCGGCATTCTCGCGTACACTTGGGGCGTGCGCGGCGTTTCCGGCGGGCCGGACATCCTGCGCAGCTTGGGACTTCTGATTTGTTTCGCTTACGTAACCTGCTGCGCGTGGCGGCTGGCGCGGTTCAATATACAGGGGATGGCGCCGGACTCCCGGTATTTTCTCGGAATGCCCGCGCCCGCCGCGGCGGGAATGGTGGCCGCAGCGGTGCACGGTTTAAAGTTTCACGTGGAGCGGTCCGTGGATTCGTTTCTCTGGTTGGCGATGATGGCGGCGCTGGCCGCGCTGATGGCCAGCACCATTCGCTACTTCAGCGGAAAAGACCTGGGCTGGACGCGTCGCCAGCCGTCGCTTGTGGTTGTGGCGCTGGCGCTGCTGTTATGGTCTATTTGGGAATACTCGGAACAGGTCCTTCTGATGGTCGCCAGTATCTATACGACTTCGGGTCTTGCACTCGCCCTTGTGCGCGCAGTGCGCCACCGGGTTGCGGCGCAGCCAACTGCTTAGCAATGCACGCCACGCCTGCCCGCGCCTGCCGCATCGCCATCGCCGGCGCATCCTCTCTCCGAGGCAAGGACCTAGCCGAATTGATTGCAGAGCGCAGCTTTCACACAAGCGACCTTCAACTGATTGATGACGACGTGGCTTCCGGCACGCTGACCGAGGCGGCGGGCGAGCCGGCCTTTATCCATCCCCTGGCCGAAGACAGCTTTGAACGCGCAGATCTTGTGTTCTTCGCTGGTCACGCGGAATTCACCATCCGCCACTGGGAGCAGGCAGCGCGAGCGGGCGCGTCCGTGGTGGATTTGAGCGGGGCGTTCGTGGACTTGAGCGAGTCGCAACCGTGGATTCCCGCACTCGATGGCGTGCTGCCTCCTCCTAAGGATATCAGGAAAGGCAAACTTTTCTTTTCGCCGCCCGCGGCGACGCAGGTAGCATGCACGCTGGCGGCAGCGCTGGGCCCTTTCAAGCCGCAACGTCTATCGATTGTGTTTCTACAACCTGTTTCTGAGCGGGGCGCATCAGGTCTCGAAGAGCTGGAGTCACAGACGGTGAATTTGCTGACGTTCCAACCGATTTCGCAGACTGTGTACGACGCGCAGGTGGCGTTCAATTTGCTGGGGCGATTCGGGACAGAGAGCCAGGAGCAACTGGGCGGCGCGCGCGCGGCGATCAGCCGTGGCGTGGCGCGTTTTCTGGCGTCGCGTGGCGCGGCGAGCACCATGATTCCAGCGGTGCAGTTGGTGCAGGCCCCGGTGTTTTATGCGTATGCGTTCACCGCGTACGCGGATTTAGGCGCAAAGGTAGATGCAGCGGCACTGGAGAATGCGCTGTCGGCGGCAGAGGTGAGCGTAGAAAAAGCGGGAGATCCTGCGCCAAGCAACGTCAGTGTCGCCGGAGAGAGCCGCATCCACTTGGCGCGCGTGGAAGCGGACCCGGGTGTAGCGAACGGATGTTGGCTGTGGGGCGCCGCGGACAATGTGCGCCTCGCGGCCGCGAACGCACTGCGCATTGCTGAGAAACTCATTGCCTCTTAAAACTGGCATGGTCGGACGCTGCATTTCCCCGCGCTCGCGGAGCGGAATAATCCTGTTCATTTTCTCTGTTTGCTTTCTTCAATTCTGTGCTTTGGCGTCCTGCGGATATCACGTTGCAGGGCGGGGAAGCGAGTTGCCGGCGGAATGGAAGACGCTGGCGGTACCTGCGTTGGAGAACAAGACTACCAGGTACCGTATCGAGCAGAGGCTGACGGAAGCGCTGGTGCGGGAATTGTTGGCTCGGACGAAATATCGCATCGTAGCGGAAGAAACGGCGGCGGATGGGGTGCTGCATGGGGAAGTGAGCCGTGTGGAATCGAACGCAGTCCTATTCGATACGGCCACGGGCCGCGCCACGGCGATGGTGGTGACGGTGCAATTAAGAGTGCGGCTGACCGACCGGGCGTCCGGCAAGGTCCACTACCAGAACGACAATTTTGTATTCCGGGAGCAGTACGAAGTCTCGACGGACATAGGCAGCTTCTTCGAAGAACAACAGCCGGCGCTGGACCGGCTGGCGCGCGATTTCGCCGCGCGGCTGGTGTCCGCGCTGCTGGAGAAGTTTTAATGGCGGAAGTCAGCGTGGAACAATTTCAAAAGAAACTGGAAAGCAGAAAGACGGTGCCCGCTGTGCTTCTGCTGGGAAGCGATACATTTCTGCGGGACAAGCTCCGGGCCATGCTGGTGGAGAAATTCGTTCCGGAAGCGGCACGAGAATGGGCTGTTGTGCGGCTCACCGCGAAAGGCGTATCCGCGGACGAGATCGTGCAGCAAGCGCAGTCCCTGCCGATGCTGGCGCCGCAGCAAGTGATCTTTGTAGAGCAGGCCGAAGCTTGGGAGAAGCTGGGTGACAAAGCACGGGAAGAGCTGGTCGAGACTTTGGAGAAATACTTTGCTGATCCCGCACCGTTCACCATCCTCGTGTTCGAGGCAGAGCATCTGGACCAGCGGATGAAACTCTCCAAGTTACTCGGCGAAAAGGCGCTGGTAGCGATGCTCACTCTGGGTGAGGAATTAGGCGTCCCGTTTGTTTTACAGATGGCGCGGGAGATGGGAAGCGAACTCGGCGCGGCTTGCGCGGCACAATTGCTGGACCTGGTGAACAATGACCTGGCACGGGCGCGGATGGAACTGGAAAAGCTGGCGACGTATGCCGGAACACGGCGGATTACGCCCGCGGATATTGACGCGCTGGTGATTTCGTCGAAAAAATACGACGTGTGGGAACTGGCCGACATCCTGGCGATGCGCAAGCGCGACCGGGCCATGGTGTTCCTCGATAATCTACTGCGCAACGGGGAGGCGCCGCCGGCGTTGGTGGGCGCGCTGGCTTGGATGTACCGGAAACTGCTCGAGGCGCAAGATCTGCCGCCGCACACGCAAGCGTGGCAGGCGGCGCGGCAATTGATGATGCGCACCGACGCCGTCGAGCAGGCCATCCGGCAATCGCGCAAGATTCCGCGCGCGCAGTTGCTGGATGGACTGGCGGCGCTGGGCGAGGCCGACAGCCGGTTGAAGAAGGGGAAAATTGATCAGCGCGCAGTGATGGAGTTTTTGGTGGCCCGCCTAACGGCGTGATTTTCTGAGGCTATGGACAACGCACCCGCGGAACAGCCCCAGTTGAGGCTGTTGTTGTTTCTTCCGCGGAAACGTGGATTCGGGAGGCTTGCGTCAGGCCTTCGTTGCGCCCATGGCGTTGAAGGCGAGCGTAAGGCGGGACTTGTAGCGGTTGGCGGTGTTCTCCTGCAGCACGCCCTTCTGGATGGCGCGGTCGATGGCTGCGAGCGTGGGGCTGAGAAGGGGCTTGGCGGAAGCCGCGTCGCCGGCGCCGATGGCCGCGCGCAAATTTTTCATCAGGCCGCGCACGCGGGTGAGATTGGCGCGATTGACGATCGTCCGCTGCCCGGTCAGGCGAATCCGCTTAAGGACCGATTTCTTTCTCGGCTTAACTTTCTTGGCTGCTCCCTGGGCCATGCAAAGCTCCTTGTGAGTGGTGCGCAGCCCGCCGCGGCGGGGCGCCCTGTGAAGTTCTTGCAGATCATCCCAAAACAGTTAGACTAGCCGACGCAAAACTCTTTGTCAAACCGGTGCGCCGGATGCTCCGGAGCAGGATGCGATGCCAACCGCCCCCGACAAGCGCGATGAACTTCGATTGCTGGTGAATTCCCGCCACGCAATCATCGCCGTGGAGACGTCGGAAGAGGCGCGCGTCGAGGACTTACTCTCTGACGTGGCTGGCGAGCTGGATGTGCCGTTCTTCACGTGGTCGGTGACGCACGGGCTTCAACGCAAAGGCACGGATCAGCCCATTTACGAAACAGAAGACCCGGAAAAAATGCTCGGAAATATCGCCAACATGCGCGGCGACGGGATTTATCTGCTTAAGGATTTTGCGAGGTACCTGGACCAGGACAAATTGCTGCGGCGCATCCGCGAGCTGGCGGCAAGCTTCCGCGAGGCGAAGCGGTGCATCGTGCTCTCCGCGCCGGTGATCAAGCTGCCGCCGGAGCTGAACGACGACGCGGTGCCGTTTCGGATCGAATTACCGGACGGAGTACTGCTGCTCAAAGTCGTTCAGGCCACGATCGCTGAGTTCGGCACGAACGCGCACATCAAAATGGAGCTGGACCAAGCGGGGTTGAAACAGGTCGCACAGAATCTCGCCGGGCTGACCATGGAAGAGGCGCGGCGGACGCTGGCGAAATGCATCCTCGAGCGAAACAAAGTGGATGCGCGCACAGTGAGCGACGTCCTGGAAGCCAAGCGGAATTCTCTGCGGCAAGAGGGCACGCTTACGTACCTGAAAGCAGAAGCGAATTTCGGCGACGTAGCCGGCTTGAACAATCTCAAGGAATGGCTGCGGAAACGGCGCGGCGCATTGAGCGCGGAAGGGCAGAAATTCGGGCTCGAGCCGCCCAAGGGCGTGCTGATTACCGGCGTGCAAGGCTGCGGGAAAAGCCTGTGCGCCAAGGCCGTGGCGGGCGAATGGAGCCTGCAACTGGCGCGGTTCGACGCCGGCGCGCTGTATGACAAGTTCGTCGGCGAATCGGAGAAGCATTTGCGCATGTCTCTCGAAACCGCGGAGAACCTTGCGCCCATCGTCCTGTGGATCGACGAAATGGAAAAGGGCTTCGCGGCCACGGGCTCCAGCGCCGACGTGGATGCGGGCCTCACGCAGCGCATCCTGGCGACGCTACTGACGTGGCTGCAAGACCGCAAGCCGGGGGTTTTCCTGGTGGCCACGTCCAACAACATCAATGCGCTGCCGCCGGAGCTGCTGCGCAAGGGACGCTTCGACGAAATCTTCTTCGTGGACCTGCCGGATGCGGGGGCCCGAGCGGAACTGTTCAAGATCCATCTGAAGAAACGGGGGCGCGACCCGGCGGGATTTGACCTGGTGGCGGTGGCGTCGGCGAGCGAGGGATTCTCCGGCGCGGAGGTAGAGCAGGCCATCGTGAGCGCCCTGTACACGGCGTTTTCGAAGCAGGCGCAGCTTTCCACGGAAATCATTGTCGCCGAGTGCCACGCTACCCGGCCGCTTTCCGTAACGCGGCGCGAAGAAGTGGAACGTCTGCGGGAGTGGGCGCGCGAACGGGCTGTGCCGGCGAATTGAATGGCAGGGGATGATTCTTCCTGGTGCCACCGCACTTCGTTGACGCCGTTTCTGCCGTGTTATAATGGCGATTCAGAGATCGTCTTCTTGCAGGAGGTCATGTACTTTGGCCCGAGTGTTTCGCGATAGACAGATGGGCCAACCAACTCGATGAAACGCATAGTGCAGTTAGCTGGTGGGATCGAACAACTCTTCGGCACCCTCGACGAAAACGTCAAGCTCCTCGAATCTTCCCTGCACATCACGACGCACCTGAACGACGGCCAGATCGAAATTGAAGGGGAAGCCACACAGGTGGCGCGAGCGGTGCGCATACTGGACGAGTACAACCAACTCGTGCGCGAGGGGCACGTGTTTAATAACGGCGAGGTGAAGTCGCTCTTTCGCCTGGCGACGCAGGAGCCGGACATGGAGCTGCGGCAGGTGGTGTCTCCGGCGAAGCCGCGGCACTTCGGAAAGAAAAGTATCGCTCCGAAGAGCCCGAACCAGCGACGGTACATGGAGTGCATGGAAAAATTCGACATGGTGTTCGCCATCGGGCCCGGCGGCACGGGAAAGACGTACCTGGCGGTGGCCATGGCCGTCTCCGCGCTGCTCACCAAGCAGGTGCACCGCATCATCCTGGCGCGGCCGGCAGTGGAGGCGGGCGAGCGACTGGGATTTCTGCCCGGCACGCTCCAGCAAAAGGTGGACCCGTACATGCGGCCGCTGTACGACGCGTTGTACGACATGCTGGACGCAGACAAGTTGGAGCGGTACCTGGAAAAGGGCATCATCGAAGTAGCGCCGCTGGCATTCATGCGCGGACGCACGCTGAACGAGTCGTTCGTGATTCTCGACGAGGCGCAGAACACCACCAGCGAGCAAATGAAAATGTTTTTGACGCGCCTTGGGTTTGATTCGAAAGCGGTCATCACCGGGGACATCACGCAGATTGACCTGCCGGCGGAGCGGCGCTCGGGGCTGATCGAGGCCATCGACGTGGTGGGAAAGATCGAAGGCATCGCCATGGTGTACTTTGACGAGCACGACGTGGTGCGGCACAACCTGGTGCAGCGCATCATCCGTGCGTACGAGAAGTTTGAAGGCGCCGCACCGCAGCGGGGCGCGAACAAAGCGCCGCGCGAAAGCGGACGCGGTGAGCCTTCCAAGTAGCATTCCTGGCCGGAAATGATCCTCAACCGACAAAGTCGCGTGCGCGTGGCGCTGCCCCCGCTTGAGAAATTTACTCGGCGACTGCGGCGCGAGCTGCGGCTGAACGGGCGTGAGGTGGCCGTCTGCCTGGTGAGCAATTCGGAAATGGCGCGACTGAACAAGACGTATCGCGGGAAGCCGGGGCCGACGGATGTGCTGTCGTTTCCTGCCACGAGAGAACTTGACGCGAAGGGCGCTTCTGCATCTCTCGGTGACATTGCGATTGCGCCGATGGTGGCGCGGCGGAATGCAAAGCGGTTCGGGCGCACGCTTCCCGGCGAGTTGCGTATTCTGATTTTGCATGGCGTCCTGCACCTGATGGGATACGATCACGAGAACGACGGCGGTCAGATGGAGCGGCGCGAGCAGCGTCTGTGGAAGCGGCTGGGTCTGGAATAAGCGATGGAAATTTTTCTTTACTGGCTGGCGGTGGCGGCGCTGGACGCGGGGCTGGTGGTGTTTTCATATCTTGACCGCATTTACCGCGAGTTGGGGCGCGTGACCACAGGCCGCGTCCACGCCCATCTGGACATTTTCGAAGCGGAGATTGAGCCGCGGATGGGGATGGACCGGCGACGCGCGGCGCTCACGTTCAGCCTGCTGAGCAACCTGTGGCTGGTGCTGGTGACGGTGATGACGGCGCGCGGAGTGAATATTCTCCTGCTGAGCGATTGGGAAGCGGTGGTGCAATTGCTTGTCATTCTGACGGCGGAGGTGCTGCTGGGCGTACACGTAATTCCGTACGCGATGTTGGCGCGGAGCAGCGGCCGCTGGCTGCGTCCGCTGGCGCTGACAGTGCGGATGTTTGCAGGACTGGTGTGGCCGCTAAGGTCGCTGGTGGAGGTGGGCGCGTCCGTGATTCACTTCGCGGACGAGACGCCCGGCGCGCAACAAGCGCAGCAGGAAGGCATCGAGCAACTGGTGGAAGCGGCGGAGGAAGAAGGAATCCTCAAGCGCGAACAAGCGCACTTGATCGAACAGGTGGTGGAGTTCACAGACAAACGCGTGCGCGATGTCATGACCCCACGGCCGGACGTGGTGGCCATCCCCGCGGAGGCCAGCGTCGAGCAACTACGCCGGTTGCTGGTGGAGACAAAATTTTCGCGCATCCCGGTGTATGAGGGGTCGCTGGACGAGGCCACCGGCGTGGTCTTTGCGCGGGACATTGTGGGCATCCCGGAGAGCGAGGCGGCGCAGCGCAAGGTGCGGGAGCTGGCGCGGCCGGCCATGTTCGTGCCGGAAACCAAGATGGGCTCGCAGCTTTTGAAGGAATTGCAGCAAAAAAATCAGCAATTGGCGCTGGTGATTGACGAGTACGGCTCGCTGGCGGGGTTGGTAACCGTCGAGGATTTGATCGAAGAAATTGTCGGCGAAATCGGGGAAGAGGACCGCGTGCAGTTGAAAGGCGGGCCGGACATCGTGCGCGAGGAGGACGGCGGGCTGTTAATCCGCGGCAGCGTACCGCCGGAGAAAGTGTGCGAGCTGTTTGGCGTGGAACTGAATCCCGATCCGCGCTTTTCGGGCGCGACGACCATCGCGGGGTTGCTGAACAGCCTCGCGGGACACGTGCCCAAGGCCGGGGAGTCCATTGAGTACGATGGCCTGCGCTTCGAAGTGGTCGAAGCCAACCAGCGCAAAGTGCTCCGCCTCCGCGCCCGCCGCCGTGCGGGGACTGCTGCCCATGTAACGCAGTCCTGACGCATCGCCGCTTTTCCGGGCGGACGCTCTATCCCCGACAGAACCACGCTGAAATCTTCCTTTGCTTGTGATAGAAGAATCGGTTCGATACGCTGCGGAAAAAGTTTGCACGAAACATTGGAGGAAAAATGAAGCCGCGACACCTTGTTTGTCTAATTATCTGCGGCATGCTGCTGACGATACCTGCAGTTGCTTGGGCCCAGGCTGCCCAAGAGCCGAAGGACATTGACCTGATCTGGGCGGTGAAGATTCCCGTGCGGGACGGGGTGAAGTTGAACGGCACGGTGTACAAGCCCAAGCCGCAGGCGGAGCCGTTGCCGGTGGTGTTTACGTTCACGCCGTACATCTCGGACACCTACCACGAGCGCGCGATGTATTTTTCGCGGAACGGGTACGTCTACGTGCTGGTGGACGTGCGCGGGCGGGGGAATTCCGAAGGGAAATTCGAGCCGTTCGTGAATGAAGGCCGCGACGGCCACGACGTGGTCGAGTGGCTGGCCAAGCAGCCGTGGTCGAACGGAAAGGTGACGATGTGGGGCGGATCGTACGCAGGCTTCGACCAGTGGACCGTGCTAAAAGAATTTCCTCCGCACCTCGCCACGATTGTGCCGGTCGCCGCGGCGCATCCGGGCGTGGATTTTCCGTTCCAGAACAACATTTTCACTTCCTACGAGACGCAGTGGCTGACGTACACGAGCGGAGCGACGCCGCAGGTCAACCTGTTCGGCGAAGGCTCCTATTGGCGGCAGAAATTTCTCGAGATGTACATGCAGCACACGGCCTTTCGCGACCTGGACAAAATTGTGGGCAATCCATCGCCAGTCTTCCAGAAGTGGCTGGACCATCCGATTCCGGATGCCTATTACGACGCGATGGTGCCGAGCGCGGAGCAGTACAAGCGCATGAGCGTGCCCATCCTCTCCATCACCGGGCATTATGACGGAGACCAGCCCGGCGCGATGGAGTATTACAAACGGCACATGCAATTCGGGACTGCGGAAGCGAAAGAAAATCACTTTCTCATCATCGGGCCGTGGGACCACGCCGGCACGCGCACGCCGCGTCGCGAAGTCGGCGGGCTGCGCTTCGGCGAAGCCAGCATAATGGACATGAACAAGCTGCACCGCGAATGGTACGACTGGACGATGAAAGGCGGAAAGAAGCCGGAGTTTTTGAAAAAGCGCGTGGCCTATTACGTGGCCGGGCCGGGAGCGGAGAACTGGATGTACGCGGACAGCCTCGAAACGATTTCCAATGAGAAGCGCACGCTCTATATGCATTCGCCGGGCGGGACGAGCGACGTCTTCAATTCTGGTTCGCTGCGCGTCGATGCGCCGGGCGAGCAGAAGCCGGACACATGGGTGTACGACCCGCTCGACACGCGGCCGGGTGAGCTCGAAAAACAGCCGGCGCCGAATTACCTTGTCGACCAAACCGATGTGATGAACCTGCTTGGCAACGGCGCAGTGTTTCACTCTGCGCAGTTTTCGGAGGCGATGGAGATTTCCGGATACATCAAATTGACGGCGTGGATTGCGATGGACGTACCGGACACGGACTTTGCGGCGGCGCTGTACGAGATTCAGCCGGACGGAACCAGCGTACGGCTCACGGAACAACTGCTGCGCGCGAGATATCGAGATTCCCTGCGGGAAGAAAAATTGGCCAAGCCGGGCGAAATCAACCGCTACGTGTTCGACAAGTTCATGTGGTTTTCGCGGCGGATTTCAAAGGGCAGCCGGCTGCGGCTGTTGATTGCGTGTCCCAATTCGATTCAGATCGAGAAGAACTACAACAGCGAGGCAGTGGTGGCAAACGAGTCCGGCAAGGACGCGCGGACGGCGCATGTGAGTTTATTCCACGACTCGAAACATCCGAGCACGATGGAACTGCCGATAGTGAAATAGGCCTCGCGGGAGGCGCAGTCCCGAAGCATCGAGACTGCGCCACCACGAACGCGGAAAAATTGACGAGAGTGAACGGCTACATCTTTGCCGGCGGGGCCACGATATCGGCCTTCAAAGTGGAGACGGCGGCGAGGACTTCGTCCTTTTCCTTCTTGGGGACCTTGAATTTGTCCAAGGTGGCGACGAGATGCTTGACAGAGAGGTCCCAGTCGGCGTCGGTGATGCCGAGTCCTTCGTGGGCCGCTTTCATGCTGCGGCCAATGTACAAGCAGGGGCCTCCGGTCACGTTGCAGAGCTGGTCCACAATGAGCTGGCGGATGTGACCAAGGGAATCCTTGCTGTGGCCGACGAAAAACTTGCCGAGCTGCTTGTCGCTCGCAAGGCGGCCGATAAAGTCGTCGGTGACAGCGGCCAGAGCGTCGTAGCCGCCCAGGCGTTTGTAAAGCGAATCCGGCTTAGCCTGCGCGGCCACACCGGCGGCGCCAATCAACAGCGCTGCAATAGTCATTGTCGTGAAAAGCCTCTGGGCAACCATCTTCATTTGTAGAATCTCCTTTGAGAAAATTGGGACACCTGCGCAGCTTGCGGCGCACAAACCATCCATAAGGGTCCCTAACGTGTATACGGATTCTACTGCAAATTGGATGAGAAAAGGTATGGCCTGCTTTCCTCGGTCATCCTCGCCGCCGGCCCATCGCACCAACGAGCGCTCTTCTTAAACTCCAGCAGACTTTTCGAGCAGCTCTTGAAAGTGCTGCTGCCAGGACGCAGGAAGCGCGGGAACCTGGAGAATGCGCCGCAGTATATCGTCATGATGTTCGTGGGTCGCGTAGAGGCGACAAAAGTCCGCAATCGAAACGCGCCGCGGGTCGCGCTGCAAGAACTCAATGGAATCGCCGGCGCCGGCTTCTCCTTCTTTTGCGACAGCGAAATAAAACCCGGAACGCCCGCTCTCGTGGAAAAGTCGAATGATATCGTCGCGGCCGAATTTCAGGCCCAGCTTGAAGCACGGCATGCGCGGCTGCGTCACCACAACTTCTGCCGTGCCCACGCGCAAGCGGTCGCCGATGTGCACTTCTTTTTCCAGCAGGCCCTCGCTTGTGATGTTTTCACCAAACATTCCCCAGGGCAGCTCCCTGTCGGGCAGTTCCCGGCGCCAGAGCTGGTAGTGCTCAGAAGGATAGACGTAAACGGCCTTGTGCTCTCCGCCGTGCACGCGCAGGTCGGCTTGCCGGTCCCCGTCCAGGTTGAGCGTGCGCAAAGCGATGCCGCCCTGCATTGGCTCCTTGAAGATGGCTGTAGTAACCGTCTTGCCCTTCCAGTCAACCTGGCGCGGCAAACCCACGTTGAGAGAGAGTATTTTCATCCGACCTCAATAGACTCGCGAAACCGCTGCTTTGATTCATGAGTATCGCACAATCCTTCGCAAACGTGCCGCCACTTCGCGCCGTGTCGCATTTGAGTTGTCAGGGCTCGCTCGACGCTTCCTGTTATGATGAAGGCATGGAATTCAAAGCAGGATTCGCGGCGATTCTCGGGCGGCCCAACGCGGGCAAGTCCACGCTGGTGAACCGGCTGGTGGGGCAGAAGGTGGCCATTGTGTCGCCGAAGCCGCAGACCACGCGGAACCGCATCCTGGGAATTGTGAACCGCGACGATGCGCAAGTTGTGCTGATTGACACACCGGGAATTCACAAACCGGAAAACGAACTTGGGCGGCAGATGATGGAGGAGGTGCGGCAGGCGCTGGAAAGTCTGGACGTGCTGCTGCTGATCGTGGACGCGAAGGCAGAGTTTGGCGCAGGCGACCGGTTTGCGCTGGAGATGGTCAAGGGTGCGAAGGCGCCGGCGATCCTGCTGCTGAACAAAGTGGACGCAATGGCCAAGGAGCGGCTGCTGCCGCTCATCGACCATTACAGCAAGGAACACGAGTTCGCGGAGGTCATCCCGATCTCGGCGCTGACCGGCGACGGAATGGAGATCGTGTTGAAGGAAGTGGTGAAGCGGCTGCCGGAGCATCCTCCGTACTTTCCGCCGGAGCAGTACACGGACCAGCCAGAGCGGTTTCTGGCGGGAGAGATCGTGCGGGAGAAAGCGATCGTGGCCAGCCGGCAGGAAGTTCCGTACGCGATTGCGGTGCTCGTGGAAAGTTTTGAGGAAGGCGCGAAACTCATCCGCATCCGCGCAACGATCTACGTGGAGCGTGATGGGCAAAAAGGAATCGTCATCGGCAAGGGCGGCGCGATGTTGAAGAAGATCGGCACGGAGGCACGGCTGGAGTTGGAAGAGATTCTGGGCACGAAGATTTTTCTGGAGCTGTACGTCAAAGTGTTGGAAGACTGGCGGGACCGCCCCGCGCTGCTGCGACAACTGGATTGGCGGCGGCAGTTGGAGCGAATGAGCGAGAGGGAAGCGGAGAAGACCTGAACTTCCGATCTGTTTCTTCGGCCTGAACTTTCCCCGCAGCACTATTCCGATTCGGCAGCCGAAATTCCCAACGATTTCATTTTGCGGTAAAGGTGGCTGCGCTCGAGGCCGACAGCGGCGGCGGTGCGCGTCATGTTCCATTGGTTTTCTTCGAGCTTGCGTAGGATGAATTCGCGCTCGTAGGCTTCGCGGGCCTCGTGGAGCGTGGCGTAAGGCTGCTGTGGGCTGGCGGCGGCGCCGCGGAACACCTCGGGTGGAAGATGGTGCGGGTCAATGCGCAAGCCGGGGGCCATGATAACGAGGCGTTCGATCAGATTTTTCAGCTCGCGGACGTTTCCGGGCCACGGGTAACGCAGCAGCACGTCGAGCGCGGGCGGCGAAAGCTCTTTCAATTTGCGGCCATAGGCGACGCTGTACTCGCGAAGGAAATGACGGGCAATGATCGGGATGTCCTCGGTGCGCTCCCGGAGCGACGGGACGTTGAACGGGATCACGTTGAGACGGTAGAAAAGGTCTTCGCGGAAGGCGCCGCGGGAGATTTCTTCGTCGAGTTTCTTGTTCGTTGCGGCGAGGACGCGGACGTCCACGGTGACTGGATGATTCGAACCGACCGGCTCGAAGCGCTGCTCCTCGAGGACGCGAAGAACTTTCGATTGCGTCTTCAGGCTCATGTCGCCGACTTCGTCGAGGAAAAGCGTTCCCCCGTCGGCCTTCTGGAATTTTCCCACTTTGTCTTCACTGGCGCTGGTAAAGCTGCCCTTGAGGTGGCCGAAGAGTTCGGATTCGATCAACTCCTCGGGGATGGCGGCGCAGTTCACTTCCACAAACGGCAGGCCGGCGCGGGCGCTTTGCGCGTGCAGCGCGCGCGCGACGAGCTCCTTGCCGGTGCCGCTTTCGCCGTAAATCAGAACGCGGCCGTTGGTGGGCGCGGTGAGCGCAATCTGCTGGCGAAGCGCCTTCATGGGAATGCTGTCGCCGATGATCTGGTACTTTTGCTCCAGCTCGGCGCGGAGGCGGCGGTTTTCCCCTTCCAGGCGGAGGTGCTCGAGAGCATTCTTCACAACGAGAATGGTTTTTTCGAGCGAGAGCGGTTTTTCGACAAAGTCGAAAGCGCCGAGCTTGGTGGCGCGCACGGCGGTCTCGATATTGCCGTGGCCGGAGATCATGACGACCATGGGCGCGGCGCCGCGCTCGTGGAGCTTTTCGAGGACTTGCAGGCCGTCGAGGCGCGGGAGCCAGACGTCCAGCAGGACGACGTCGTAAGCGTCCTTTTCTAGGGTATCGAGGCAGGCTTCTCCGGATTCCACGGCGTCGGCGCGGTAGCCTTCGTCGCGCAGGATTGAGGTGAGCGACTGGCGGATGCCGGATTCGTCGTCCACGATGAGGATTGAGTAGGGCATTGATTTCCCAACAGGGCGGCCCCAATGCCGCCGCGTAAATTCGCGCGAAAAACGGCGGCGGGCTGAACCCGCAGCTACACTTGTGCGGCCGGCACTTCCACCGCCGGCAAACGAACGATAAACCGCGCGCCGACGGGCACGTTGTCTTCGACGCGAAGTGTGCCGTGATGCTCAGCGACGATGCGGCTGGCAATGGCCAGGCCGAGGCCGGTGCCGCGGTCCTTCGTTGAAAAATGCGGCAGAAAGAGACGGTCTTTATCCTCAGGAGAAATACCGTGGCCACTGTCGGCGACGATGATTTCGAAGGATTCGCCGTCCGCATCGAGACGCGTGGAGACGGACAGCTCCTTGACTGAGGAGCCTTCTAGCGCTTCGGCGGCGTTGTCAATCAGGTTCACAACAACGCGGCGGAGGAGTTCAGGGTCGGCTTTGGCGACCGGCAGGCCGGGCGCAAGCGCGGTGCGCAGAGTCACTCCATCGAGGCGCCCACCAAAAACATCGAGCGCGCTGGTGACGATGGCGTTCAAGTCCGCGGAGACAGGCTTGACCGTGGGGAAGCGCGCGAACTGGGAGAATTCATCCACCAGCGTTTTCAAGGCGGTGACTTCGCGCTGAATGAGGCCGGCGCATTCGGCGGTGAGCTGCTCGAGCTCGTTTGGCGTAGACCCCGATGTGGACATTGCCTTCTGCTTTTCAATGTAGCGCGAAAGGCGTTGCGCGGAAAGCTGGATGGGCGTGAGCGGATTCTTAATCTCGTGGGCGATGCGCTGCGCGACTTCTTGCCAGGCTGCGGCCTTCTGCGCGTGGAGCAGATCAGTGAGGTCGTCAATCACCACGACGAAGCCGGGGTTGGCGCGGCGCGGGCCGAGCGAACTGACGGTGACCGCAGCGTGGAGGACGCGGTTGGGAAGAGTAATGACGAGTTCTTTGGACGCGGTGCCCATGCGCAGGGACTTGCGCATTAGTTGCTGCACGCCGCGAGCCGCCTCTTCGCCGGCGAGGGCTTCCAGGGTCTGCGCGTCGCGTCCAGCTTCGCCAAAGATTTTTGCGGCAGACGGATTGGACCGGCGAATGGCGCCGGCCTCGTCGAGTGAAAGCACAGCCGTGGGAATGTTTTCGAGGATAGCTTCCATTAGTTTGCGGCGGCGCTCAAGCTCTGTGACTGCGTCCTGAAGGTTGCCGGTGAATTCATTAATCTGGCGGCCGCTGTCCGCAAGCTGCGCGGTCATCTGATTAAAAGAGGTGACTAGCGTGCCGAGCTCATCGCGGGCGGGGACCTCGATGCGATAGCCGAAATTGCCGCGAGAGATTTCGCGTGTGGCTTCGGCAAGGGCCTGAATGGGAACCACGACCTGCTTGGAGAGGAACAAGGCAAACCACATGGCAGAGAAGAGCAAGAGCAAAGTGAAGAGAGCAAGCGTCAATAGAAGTTGATTCTTGTAGGCCCGAAGGGTTTGCTTGCTCTCGTTGTAGAGGGCGGACTGTGTCTCCACGTCAGTGTACCGCTGCAGGAAGCCATCAGACACTTGCCTTGCTGCATACAATGTCGCACTACCAATTCCGAGCTTGGCTGTCAGGTAGAAGTGCCCGTGCGCTTCCCACACCTCGGCTCCGCTAGGCAGCTTCCTGACGAAACGAGTGAAAATGGCAGCATTGGATGCCTGGCAAAGAAAGGGATCCCGGGCGTTCGGCTCTGTTTTTCCAAAACCGCGAATGAAACGGTTCTCGTCATCCACGATCCATCCTGCATCGGCGCCATTGAGCAGGGCAACGCAAATGGGATCGTGCGTAGGATTGCCTCTGCGCCCAGCGGTCTTGTCGGTCCACGGGACGCTTGCTTCTGCAATTTTTTGCAGGCGGCCGTGCTCGCCCCTGCCCAGTTCGAGCAAAAGCGCCTGGCTTTGTTCAGTGGCAATTTCCAGCGGGCGAGGGAACCAGCGGCTCAGGGTGCGGTTCAAGAGCGCGTAGCTGATAATGAACATGAAGACGACGGGCAACAGTGCAATGGCCATGGCGCCGGCGACCATTTTGGTTTTGAAGCGCCCGCCGAGGGTTTCTGCGCGACGCTCGGCCCATGTGCGCAGTAAGGTGCGCGCAAAGATCAGGCCGAAGACAAGCAGCGCTGCCACCATGAAGGTGGAAACGGCGTAGAGGATGAGGAATTCCTGCCACCGGTCGGGCTCGAAGGGAATGCGCAGGGAGCCGAGGGTAAAAACGGCGGCGAGGAGCAGAGCCAGCAGCAGTCCGCCGAAAACGAGGCCAAACTTACTCGTCTTCTTTCGAGGGGCGCGTCCGAGATTGGGAAGCGGCGCGCTCACTTGCGCGGCTCCAGAAGCGCGAGTTGCCGGGCGGAGAGAAAAGGCTTCAGCGGGCACTCGTGGCAGCGAGGATTCTTGGTGCGGCACCAATGTTTGCCGGTCATGACGAGGAGGCCGTGAAATTCGTTGAAGAGCTGCACGCCAGGAGGAAGAGTTGTTTCGAACAAGGCGCGGATATTTTCGTAGCCGGATTTTTCGGAAATGTGGCCATGACGCGTAAGGATGCGCCTGGTATAAGCGTCCACCACGAAGACAGGGTGGCGGCCCGCATAGAGCAGGATGGAATCGGCGGTTTCCGGGCCGATGCCGTGGACAGCGAGAAGCATTTCGCGCAGCTCGGCGGTAGGAGTGCGGAACAATTTTGCGAGCGAGCCGCCGAATTCCGCGTGCAGAAAACGGACAAAGGCTTTCAGTTTTTTGGCTTTCTGGCGGAAGTAACCGGAGGAGCGAATCAGCCTGGCGAGTTTCGCTTGCGGGACGCGCTCGAGGGCCGCGGGCGAAAGCAGGCGGTCGCGCCGCAAGTTGGCGATGGCCTTTTCGACATTGGTCCAGGCAGTATTCTGTGTCAGGATTGCACCGACGATGACTTCGAAAGGCGTGCGGGCCGGCCACCAGTGTTGGGGCCCGAGCGCCAGAGAGAGAGCATCGTAGTACTCTCGCAGTACGGGCAGGGGAGTGCGGTCTGCGGGCGCAGCCTGCGCTACTGTTTGCGGGGCGATGGATGGCATGGCAAACGCCATTCGGGCAAGATAGCGGCGGGTGAAGGGCAAGTCAAGGCTACTGTGGCACGCGCGGCACACCGGTCTATTGACAGGGTGTTGCCGGTTTCAATACGATTGCGCGTCAGTTCCATGAGAAGGAAAGCTTCGGAAGCCATTCTCGTGCTACAGTACCGCCTCCAGAGAAGCACCTGTCTCCGAGGAGGCAGCTGATGGCAGCCCGATTGGGCGAGATTCTCATTAAAGAGAACCTGATCACCCAGGACCAGCTCAAGCAAGCCCTGGAGTATCAGAAACAACATAATGGACGCCTGGGCACCTGCCTGGTAAAAATGGGCCTGGTGACGGACGACGAAGTGACAGCTGTGCTCTCCCGGCAGTACGGCGTACCCTCCATCAATCTGAAATACTACGAAGTGGATCCTGCGGTGACGAAGCTGATCCCGCAAGAGACCGCCGTGCGCTACCAGATCGTGCCGCTGTCGCGCGTGGGCTCGACGCTAACGATCGCGATGACCGATCCGACGAACGTCTTCGCGATGGACGACATCAAGTTCATGACCGGCTTCACGGTGGAACCGGTGGTGGCGTCCGAATCGGCGATCACAGAGGCCATCGGAAAATTCTACGGCGAGGTGCAGAGCGTCCAAGAACTCGACAAGGTCATGAAAGACCTGGCTGGGGACGACGCCACCGACCTAGAACTGGCCGCTGAAGAAGCAGAGGTAGACCTCCATACGCTGGAGAAATCGGCGGAGGAAGCCCCCATCATCAAGCTGGTGAACCTGATTCTGACGGACTCATTGAAGCGCGGGGCGAGCGATATTCACATCGAGCCGTATGAAAAGGAATATCGCGTGCGGTTCCGGGTTGACGGAATGTTGCAGACGGTCATGAATCCTCCGCTGAAGCTGAAGGACGCTATTACCAGCCGGCTAAAAATCATGTCCAAGCTGGACATCAGCGAGAAGCGGCTGCCGCAAGACGGCCGCATCATGATCAAGTTCACCAAGGACGGGAAAAAGAAGGAACTGGACTTCCGCGTTTCGACCGTGCCGACGATGTACGGCGAAAAAATCGTCATGCGGCTGCTGGACAAAGAAAACCTGCGGCTGGACATGACCAAGCTGGGATTCGAACAGGAGTCGCTGGTCAAGTTTGAAAAGGCCATTCTGAAGCCGTACGGAATGGTGCTGGTGACCGGGCCGACGGGCTCGGGAAAGACGAACACGCTGTATTCCTCCGTCGCGCGCTTGAATCAGCCGGACACGAACATCATGACCGCCGAAGACCCGGTGGAGTTCCAATTGGCCGGCATCAACCAGGTGCAGATGAAGGAGCAGATCGGGCTGAATTTTGCGTCGGCGCTGCGTGCGTTTTTGCGGCAGGACCCGAACATCATCCTGGTGGGCGAGATCCGCGACTTCGAGACGGCGGAGATCGCGGTGAAAGCAGCGCTCACTGGCCACCTTGTGCTCTCGACGCTGCACACGAACGACGCGCCTGCCACGGTGAGCCGCCTGATGAACATGGGCATCGAGCCGTTCCTGGTGGCTACTTCCGTGCACTTGATTTGCGCGCAGCGATTGATCCGCCGGATCTGCGCGGGATGCAAGGAGCAGGAGGAAGTTCCCGAGCAAGCGCTAATTGATGTGGGGTACACGCCGGAAGAGGCCAAGACGGTCAAGGTGATGAAGGGGAAGGGTTGCGCGACGTGCAACAATAGCGGCTATAAAGGCCGCGTAGGTTTGTACGAAGTGATGGAGATCACGGACGAACTTCGCGAATTGATCCTGGTGGGCGCGTCGGCGCTGGAGCTGAAGAAGAAGGCCATCGAACTGGGCATGATTTCGCTGCGGCGCAGCGGGTTGATTAAAATTGCGGCGGGCGTGGCGACAATTGAAGAAGTGGTGCGCGAAACGGTGCTCTAAGGGGGATGGGAAATGGCCGGGATTACGCTCAGCGAACTGCTGAAGAAAATGATCGAGATGGGCGGGAGCGACCTGCACATTACCACCAACAGCCCGCCACGCATCCGCATCCACGGCCACCTGCGGCCGCTGGACATGCCGCCGCTGACGGCCTCGGACACAAAGTCGCTGGCGTACAGCGTGCTGACGGACGCGCAGAAGCACCGCTTCGAGGAAAACCTGGAGCTGGACTTTTCTTTCGGGTTGAAAAACCTGGCGCGATTCCGCGGCAACATTTTCAACCAGCGGGGCGCGGCAGCCGCCGTGTTTCGGACAATTCCGTGGGAGATTAAGGGATTCGATGCGCTGGGGCTGGCGCCGGTGGTGAAGGATCTGTGCAACAAGCCGCGCGGGCTGGTGCTGGTGACGGGGCCGACTGGGTCGGGAAAGTCCACGACGCTCGCAGCGATGCTGGACAAAATCAACAGCGAGCGCGAAGAGCACATGATCACGATCGAGGACCCGATTGAATTCCTGCACAACCACAAGAAGTGCCTTGTGAACCAGCGGGAAATCCATTCGGACACGCATTCGTTCACGAATTCGCTGCGCGCAGCGTTGCGCGAAGATCCGGACGTGGTGCTGATCGGCGAGATGCGTGACTTGGAGACGATTGAGTCCGCGCTGCGCATCGCCGAAACGGGCCACTTGACCTTTGCAACTTTGCACACGAACTCAGCGGTTTCGACGATCAACCGCATTATCGATGTCTTCCCGGCGCACCAGCAGCCGCAAATTCGGGCGCAGCTTTCCATGGTGCTGGAGGGAGTTCTTTGCCAGACGCTGGTGGCGCGGGCGGACGGCCGCGGGCGGGCCATGATTATGGAGATCCTGATCCCGAATTCGGCGATCCGAAACCTGATCCGAGAAGACAAGATCCACCAAATTTATTCGGCAATGCAAAGCGGGACGGGGCAAAGCGGGATGCAGACGTTCAACCAGGCGCTGGCCACGTCGTATTACAACAAGTTGATTACTTTGGAAAACGCCCTATTGCGTTCCTCGAATCCGGATGAGTTACAGGATATGATCAACCGCGGTGTTTCCCAGCCGCAGGCCCGAGGGAACGTTCCGGTTCGCCGCTGACCCCGGCCCGCGCTGGGAATGGAACGGATGAGGAGGGGGTAAAGCATGGCCGTCTTCGCGTATCAGGGAACCAACCGCGCTGGCACAGTGGTGAAGGGTGAGCAGGTGGCCACGACCAAGGCCGAAGCTAGCAATCTCCTGCGGCGCCAGCAAATCAACGTCACCAAGATTTCCGAGAAGGGCAAGGAATTCACGATGCCGACGTTTGGCGGCAGCGTGTCCGCGAAAGAGCTTGCCATCTTCACGCGGCAGTTTTCGGTGATGATCGACGCCGGTTTGCCGCTGGTGCAGTGCCTGGAACTGATCGCGAACCAGCAGGACAACAAGCATTTTCAGAAAATCCTGCACTCGGTGCGGTCGGCCGTGGAGGGCGGCGCGACGCTATCGTCGGCGATGCGTCCGCACATCAAAGTCTTTGACACACTGTACGTGAACATGATCGAGGCGGGCGAGACGGGCGGTATTCTGGACACGATTCTGCAACGGCTATCCGCTTACATCGAGAAGAACGTCAAATTGAAATCCGCGGTGAAATCGGCGCTCATTTATCCGGTGTCGGTCATGACCATTGCCATCAGCGTGGTGGTGCTGTTGCTGTGGAAGGTGGTGCCGATTTTCGCCAAGTTATTCGAGGGCTTGGGCGTGAAATTGCCGACCCCGACGGCGATTGTCATCAACTTGAGCAACTTCATCGGCAGCATCTATGGCGCGTTGATTGTCGTCGTGGGTGTGGCGACCGGCTTTGCGATGAAGGTGTGGTACGGGACGCCGGTGGGACGGCGGGTGATCGACGCAGCGTCATTGAAGATTCCGGTGGTCGGGATGATCCTGCGGAAGATTGCGGTGGCGCGGTTCACGAGGACACTCGGAACACTGATCTCGAGCGGCGTGCCAATTCTAGAGGGCCTGGACATCACAGCGCGCACGTCGGGTAACGCGGTGGTGGAAGAGGCGCTCATGAAGGTGCGCTCCGCGGTGGAAGGCGGGCGCAACTTGATGGATCCGCTGAAAGAAACGGAAATCTTCCCCAACATGGTGACGCAGATGGTGGGCGTCGGCGAACAGACCGGCGCCATGGACGCCATGTTATCGAAAGTAGCTGACTTCTACGAAGACGAAGTGGACGCGGCCATCAAAAACATGTTGACCTTGATGGAACCGATGATGATCGCGTTCCTCGGCGTGGTGGTCGGCGGCATCGTCATCGCGCTGTACCTGCCGCTGTTCGAACTGATTGGAAAGCTGGCCGGCTAACCCGGAGACGAAAAACGGTCGTGCAAAAAGGGCGATTCCGCAAAGCGGGGTCGCCTTTGTTTTTTGCACAGTGAGTAGAGTGAATCACTAGGCGCATCTGTGGGCGTTCTTCTGACAGGTGCTCGCCAGCTTGTGCTAGGCTTTGCGGAATGAAACGGACGCCCAACGTGCAGGAGTGGCTCGGATGGTTGGTCCGGGTGCGGTTCCTGCTGATTACCTTCCTTCTGGCGCTGGTGCTCGTGCTGCGGGACAACAACTTGTTGCTCGCGCCGCTGCGCTACCTGATCCCTCTCATTGTCCTTTGGTATTTTCTGGCAGTTTTCTACGCCATCCTGCTGCGGTGGTTTCCGGTGGCGCGGTGGCACGCGCCGCTCGTACTGACCTGTGATCTCCTGACGATCACCGGGCTGGTGTTTGTGACCGGCGGGCACGAAAGCTATTTCATCTCTCTCTACCTGCTCGCAATCATTGTGGCCAGCGTGCTATTCACCGGGCGGTACACTTACGTGGTCGCCGGACTGAGTTTCGTTCTGCTTGGGACACTTGTCAATCTGTCGTATTACGACAAGATTCCCAGCCTGGCGCGTGTCATGCCTGACGAAAAGCAGTTGTGGTTGTGGATTCTCTCCAACTTGTTCGCATTTCTTGGCGTGGCCTATCTTTCAAACCTGTTGGCGCAGTCCTTGAGGAGCAAAGGCGCAGAACTGGAAGAAAAGCGCGAAGAATTGGAAGACCTGCAAGCGTTCAACGAAGACATCATCCATTCCATGCGCGGGGGGCTGTTGACCACCGACACCGAGGGGCGAATCCTCCTGTTGAACAGAGCCGGCGAAGAGATTACCGGCTTTCGGTTCGCGGGGTTGCGCGGGCAATTGTTGAAGGAAGTGTTTCCGGATTTCTGGTCGGGCGAAAAAAAGCTGGAGGAGGAAGGGTTTGCGCCGCGGCATGAAATTGAATTCCGTACGGCAGCCGGGGAAGAGAAGTACCTGGGTGTGTCCGTTTCGCCGCTGCGGTCCGCACAGAAGCGCAATCTGGGATTCGTTTTCAATTTTCAGGACCTGACGGAACTGCGGCGACTGGAGCACGAAATCGCGATTAAGGACCGCATGGCGGCGCTGGGAAGGCTCGCGGCGGCCATCGCGCACGAAATACGGCAGCCGTTGACGGCGGTAGCTGGTGCGGTGAAGGAACTGGGGCGGCTGGCGCCACTCGAAGAGGACGACCGGCGGCTGGTGGGAATCGTGAGCCGGGAGTCGGAGCGGCTCAACCAAATTGTGAGCGACTTCCTGAACTTTTCCCGTGAGAAGAAATTCGAATTCATCGAAGAGGACGTCATCGTTTTGTTGGAAGATACGCTCATGCTGCTGGAGAGGCACCCCAGCTTCAACGGCAAGTACCGCATCGAGCGGCGCTTCGCGGTTCGCAAGGCCCTGGTGCGCTTGGACCGGGACCGCATCAAGCAGGTCTTTTGGAACTTGTGCGATAACGCGCTGCGCGCCATGCCTGCGGGAGGGACGCTCACGGTGAGCCTGGAGGCGGAGCCCGGGTTGGTGCGAATTCGCTTCCGCGACACAGGCAGCGGGTTTGATACGGCCACGGCGGCCAAATTGTTTGAGCCGTTTCAGTCCAGCTTTCCTGGAGGCACGGGGCTGGGCCTGGCCATCGTCTATCAAATCGTGCAGGCACATCAGGGGAGGCTCAGCGCCGAAGGTGAAATCAATCGAGGCGCGGAATTCACCGTCGAACTTCCCCGGGCCACCTGAGCGAGGTGGCTTCTCCGCCGCTTCACTCACCGCTGCTGCTGGACGGATTCGGCGGGTTTTGTCATGCTTTGGACGTCATGGCGCACCTGCTCGTAGTGGACGACCAGAAATCCATTTGCGAACTCCTGGAAATCACCTTTCGCAAGGAAGGGCACCGGGTGGAAACGGCGATCTCCGCCGAAGCGGCGATGCGGAGGCTGCAATCGCAGATCTTCGATATCGTAATTTCCGACTTGCGCCTGGCGGAATCTAGCGGACTGGACCTGCTGAAGTACACCAAAGAAGTCTCGCCAGGCACTTTCTTCATCCTGATCACCGCCGTGGGGGACTACGAGGACGCCATCACGGCGTTGAATTACGGCGCGGACCGCTACGTGCGCAAGGGCGACAAGCTCACGGAAGAATTGCGGCAAGTGGTACGACAGGTCGCCGAAAACCTGAAACTGAAGAAAGAAGCCGGCTACCTGCGCCGGGAACTACGCAAGCTGACCGGGCTGGACAACATCATCGGACAAAGCCCGAAGATGCGCGCGCTGTTCGAGCTGATCCAGACGGTCGCACCGCAATCGAGCCGCGTACTGATTACCGGCGAGAGCGGAACGGGGAAGGAGTTGGTGGCACGGGCCATTCACGAGAAAAGCGCGCGGGCACAGACTCCGTTCATCACCATCAATTGCGGCGCGTTTCCGGAAACGCTGCTGGAAAGCGAGCTATTCGGGTACGTCAAGGGAGCGTTCACAGGCGCGAATGAAAACCGGCAGGGGCTTTTCCAAGCCTCGCACGGTGGCACGCTGTTCCTGGACGAAATCGGGAACATGAGCCTGACGATGCAGGTGAAGCTGTACCGCGTCCTGCAAGAGCACAAGGTGCGGCCGGTAGGAAGCACCGAGGAAATCGAAGTGGACGTCCGCGTGATTGCAGCGACAAACAAGGACCTGGAAAGAGAGATCGCGGAAGGAAGATTTCGCGAAGACTTGTTCTACCGTCTGAGCGTGATTCCGATTCATCTGCCCCCGCTGCGCGAGCGGCGAGAGGACATTCCGTTGCTTGCGCGGTCGTTTCTGGACCGCTTCCGCAAGGCCATGGAAAAGCGGGTGGAAGGAATTGATCCGGAAGCCGTGCGGCGTCTCGAGGCGTACGACTGGCCCGGGAATGTGCGCGAACTCGAGAATACGATCGAACGCGCAGTGGCGCTGGAAAGCGGACGCACCATATCGGTCAGCGCGCTGCCGGAAAAAATCGCACACTTTTTCCAAGGGCAAGCAGGACGGGGGCCGAGCAGCGAGGGTTGGGCGGAGATCCCGGATGAAGGCATGGACCTGGAACAGTGCATTCAACGAATGGAGAGAAAGTACCTTAGAGATGCCCTGGAAAGATCAGGTGGCATACGGACAAAGGCGGCGGCATTGTTGAAGATGAGCTACCGGTCCTTCAAGCATTACGCCAAGAAATACAACGTGTGATTAAGCAGCGGATGGCCATTTTTTGTCTAGAAAACAGGCCAAATTATGTCTCAAGTGTTAGCAAAACTACCATAGATTGCCCGCCTGGGAACAGACGAGCAGTGCGGATTTCCCTCCAAGTGCTTTATAAGCATGGTGGTAGAACTTGTCTCTAAGAGATATGGAGGAAGATGGACTTGTGGTAGCATGCTTGCATTAATGCACGGTTGATGGCCCCCGAGGCCGGCTCTCTTGAAAGGAGACACATGCAACGAAAGAATAAGGGATTTTCGCTCATCGAGCTCCTGATCGTCGTGGCGATTATTTTGATCATTGCCGCGATTGCCATTCCGAACTTGCTGCGGTCGCGCATTGCGGCGAACGAAGCGTCGGCAGTCGGCTCGCTGCGCTCGATCAACACAGTGTGCGTGACCTACTCTTCGACTTACGGCGGGTTCCCCCCGACCCTGTTGGCCCTCG